>Ga0210396_10000002_pt1 | contig 854601 bp, 562 predicted proteins | sample IncBWH17OmetaG_FD_155466 | JGI IMG/M metagenome (GOLD analysis project Ga0210396, IMG submission 155466) | Forest soil microbial communities from Barre Woods Harvard Forest LTER site, Petersham, Massachusetts, United States - Inc-BW-H-17-O ... | reverse complement strand
GTCGTAATGCCGGCGGGGTCGATGCCCGGACCGCCCGAGAGCGGCAGTGACGAGCCGCCGCCCGCAGGAACCGCACCCACTCCATCAGTCGGCGTCACCGGTTGACGTCCCTTACGTGAGCAGGATGGAGCGCCTGTTAGCGGATGGCGGAGACGAGTCAAGCAGCAACGAAATTGCACCGAGGCTCTCCCGTAAGCGTCGGAAAACCGGGCATTTCTTGTATGCGAGCCATTGAATTTGCGGCGCCGCCCAGGGCCAAACGGCACAAAACGATTTTCACTCACAAAGATTCGTTGCCGCAGCAAGCGTTCTTGTTTGACGACGGCGGCGACGAAATTTCCCCACCTCCCCTGGAGGGGGAGGTCGACGCGCGAAGCGCGGCGGGTGGGGTGACAGCGCAGACGGGCGCTCGCGCTAGCGGCGGTGCCGAGCACCCCACCCCGCCCGCCTGCGGCGGCCGACCCTCCCCCTCCAGGGGAGGGTGAAGTGCCGTAGGCCCGCCGATTGCTACTTCAGACTTCCTGAAAAACGTCAATCTCCAGCGCGCCGGGGAACATCACCCGCCAGGTCTGCAGGAACGTCTGCATCCGAATGTCGCCGGCGATGCGTTGCCGGTTGAGCTCCCAGTCTTCGTGCGCCTCGTATTCGATTTCCTGAATGAGCTTGGCCGGGTCGTCGACGTTCTGCAGGAGGCGGACCTGGGCATTGCCGAACATCTGATAGAACGGCGCGGCGGCCTTGATCATGGCGATGAAATGAGCTGAATCCCCGCTCGGCAGGGTGAACCGCATTTGCAGCGTGCGCCGGACTTTTGCTGCTTCGTCGTTGCTCATCGCCAAAGTTCCTATTTGATGGTCTCGCGGAATCGATGCGCGGGATAGACACCGAGAATTTTCAGTGTCTTCGGCTGCGAGACGAATTCAAGCTCTTCGAGCGCCAGTTGGAGCGCCCGATCCTTCGGATGACCCTGCACGTCGGCGTAGAATTGGGTGGCGGAAAAACTGCCGCCGACCATGTAGCTCTCGAGCTTGGTCATGTTGATGCCGTTGGTGGCAAAACCGCCGAGCGCTTTGTAGAGCGCGGCCGGGATGTTGCGCACCTGGAAGACAAACGTCGTCACCACGCGTTTTTGCGCACGGCTCGGCCATTTCGGCTTCTTCGCCAGCACGACGAAGCGGGTGGTGTTGTGCTTGGCGTCGGCGACATTCTTCTTGAGGATTTGCAGGCCGTAGATTTTCGCCGCTAGCGTCGTCGCCAAAGCCGCGCGCGAAATATCGCCGGCCTCGGCCACTTCGCGTGCGGCGCCCGCGGTGTCGGCGGCGACCACGGCCTTGATACCGAGCTTGCGGATGATGTTGCGGCATTGGCCGAGCGCGTGGACGTGGCTCTCGACCTTCTTGATGGATTTGAGCGTCGCGCCACGCGGCGCCATCAACTGATGCTGCAACGGCAGGAAATATTCGCCGACGATGTGCAGGCCGGACTCCGGCATCAGGTGATGGATGTCGGCGACGCGGCCGGCCACCGAATTGTCGATCGGGATCATCGCCAGCGCGGCACGGCCGGTGCGCACCGCGGCGAAGGCATCCTCGAACGTCGGGCACGGCAACGGCTCGTAGCCCGAATAGGCTTCGTTGCAGGCGATGTGCGAATTGGCGCCCGGCTCGCCCTGGAATGAGATTTTTTTTCGCTTGCTCATGGTGGGCTGGTTAGCATGGCGCGCGCGGTTTCCAAATCCTCGGGCGTGTCGACGCCGAGCGGCACGGTGTCGATGATGGCCACGTCGATGCGCATGCCGGCTTCCAGCGCGCGCAACTGTTCGAGTTTTTCGCGCTGCTCGAGCGTCGACGGCGGCAATTTCACGAAGCGCTCCAGCGCCGAGCGCCGGTAAGCATAAAGCCCGATATGGTGATAGAGCGGCCCGTCACCCGCCGGCGCCGTGGCGCGGGTAAAATAGAGCGCGCGCAGCCGTCCAGGGCCGGCCGGCGTGCCGACGACCTTGACCACATTGGGATTGCTGCGCTCGCCGAGCTTGGTGATCTCGGCGGCGAGCGTCGCGATATCCACGGCGGCGTCGGCGAGCGGCGTGAGCGAGGCGGCGATATCGGCGGGTTTCAGCGTCGGCAGGTCGCCCTGCACGTTGACGACGATCTTAGCGCTACCGCCGGGATCGACCTTGCCGAGCGCCTCGAAAATCCTGTCGGAGCCGGACAGATGATCGGCTCGGGTCATGACCGCGCGGCCGCCCGACTTATCCACCGCCGCGGCGATTTCGGCCGAGTCGGTCGCGACCACAACCGGGCCGATGCCTGCGGCCTGCGCCCGGCGCAGGACGTGCACAATCATCGGCTCTCCGGCGATTTCGGCGAGCGGCTTGCCCGGCAATCTGGTCGAGGCCATGCGGGCGGGGATCAGAATGAGGATATCGGCCATTTGGATGAGCCCGCGGTGGTTATACGGGTTGCAAGCTGCGCCGCAAACCGGCTATTTGTGCACCGCCCACCTCTCCCCCGCGGAGCCCTTCAGCGATGGATTCGTTCGAAATAAACAAAATTCTCGGTGCCGTGCTGGGAACCTGCCTGTTGTTGCTTGCCGTGCATATCGCCTCCGGCGCCATCTTCACGCCGGCGGTCCCGGCCAAGCCCGGCTACGAGATCGCCGTGAAGGAAGAGCAGCCTGCGGCGGGCGTCGGCGCCGCGGCGCCGAAGGAAGTACCGATCGCGCAGCTCCTTGCCAGCGCCTCGCCGCAGCAGGGCGAGCAGAGCGCAAAGGTCTGCCTGACCTGCCACAATATGGCGAAGGGCCAGGGCCCTAAGGTCGGCCCCGACCTCTACGGCATCGTCGGCCGGGCCGTGGCGTCGGAAGCCGGCTTCAATTATTCGGCGGCACTGAAGGCCAAGGGCGGCAGCTGGACGTTCGACACGCTCAATCCGTGGCTGGCCAACCCGCGCAAGGATGTGCCGGGCACGCTGATGACGTTCGGCGGCGTGCCGAGCGAGAAGCAGCGCGCCGACATCATCGCCTATCTGAACTCCAATTCCGACAGCCCGCAGCCGCTGCCGAAGGCGGCCGACGCGGCGCCGGCGGCCAAATAGGCCTAGACTATGATCCAATTCAATTGAATCGGATCATAGTCTAGAATCTTTGTTTGACCATGATCTTATCCGAAAACCGGTATCCACTTTTCGGGATCATGCTCTTTTGTTTGAGCATGATCTTATCCGAAAACCGGTATCCACTTTTCGGGATCATGCTCTTTTGTTTGAGCATGATCTTATCCGAAAACCGGTATCCACTTTTCGGGATCATGCTCTAATGGGACGGCTGCGGCTGGAAGCCGCGAACGCCCATTTGCCAGAGCAGAAACGCGTATTGATCGGCGCGCAGCTGTTCGCCTTGCGCGCGGTTTCCGCCGAGATGGCCGCTCTCGGCGTCGACACGCAGCAGAACGGGCCTGCCGCTGGCGGTTGCCGCCTGTAGGCGCGCCGCCATCTTGCCCGACTGCCAGGGTGACACCCGCGCATCGTTGAGGCCGGTCGACAGCATCACGGCGGGATAGCGAACGCCGCTCCTCACATGCTGATACGCATCGACCGCCATCAGCATCTTGAAGCCCTCCGCTGTTGCGACCGAACCGAATTCGGGCGTGTTGAACGGGCCGATCGGTATCTGCTCGAAGCGCAACGCGTTGTTCATGCCGGCCGTGATCAGCACGGCGGCGAACAAATCCGGCCGGGCGGTGATGGCGCCGCCGACCAGGATGCCGCCGGCGCTGCCGCCGGTCGCGGCAAGCCGCCGCGACGAGGTATAGCCCTTGTCGATCAGATATTGGGCGCAGGTGATGAAGTCGGTAACGGTGTTAGTCTTGTTGGCGAGCATACCGGCCTGATGCCACGGCTCGCCGAATTCACCACCGCCTCGCACATGGGCTACGGCAAAGATGCCGCCGCGATCGAACCACGCCCGGCGCAGGCGGTCGAAATACGGCGCGCGGACGCTGCCATAGGCGCCATAGCCTTCGAGCAAGGTCGGATGACTGTGGTCGAGCACGAGCCCACGCTTTGCCAGGATTGAAAGTGGAATTTCCGTGCCGTCCTTGGCCGCGACCGTGACCTCGCGCGCTTCGATATCGGAAAAATCCACCGGCACCGGAGCTTGCAGCAAGCTGTCGATGGTCTTGCCGGTGGCTGTATCGAATTGCAACACGACCGGGCTCGCGGTCCATGATCCGGCAGAGAGCGCGGCGCCGGGAACGGACGCTAGCACCTGATACCCGACATTCGTGAAGTCCCGGCCGGGCGGCAGCGGCACCGGCGCCGGTTCGGCGCCGCTCCAAGGCAAGCGAAGGACCCGGCGCGGACCGCCCTCGACCTCCTCGATGTAGAGCGCATCGGCGGCGGCATCGATATTCTCGATGGCACCGCGACCTTCGGGGACGATCGTGACGGCATGCGCCATGTCGGGCTGGGACAGCGACAACTTGAGCACCTTGTTACGCGGCGCATCGCGCGCAACCGCAAGGTAGATTTCGCCGCCATGCAGAGCAAAGGCGCGGACGTGATCCGCCAAGCTGCTGATCGCCCGCCACGGCGTGTGAGTTCCGGCCAACGCGTCGAGGCGCGCCGCGTAGAGCACGACATCGCCGCCCGCAGCACGCATCGCCAAGATGACGAAAGGGCTGTCCGGCCCAGCGACGAGCCATGGCAATTGTCCGAGAGGAATTACGACGGACGCCGCGACATCGGTCCCAGCGAGCGGCAGTTCGCTGTCCGGATCGGCGCCGATCTTATGGAGATAGACGCGCATATGTGACACGTCGTGGCGCGATCCCGTCACCTCAGCCAGCCGCCGATAGAAGAAGCCCGAGCCATCGGGTAGCCAACTCGGAATCGCGTAATAGGTCTTGTCGATGATGTCCGGCAGATCCTCCCCTCGATCCACGTCGACAATGCGCAACATGCCGATCTCGGCGCCGGCGAGCGCTATGCCATAGGCGACGTGCGCACAGTCCCACGATGGCACCCACTCGGTGATCTGGGCGTGGGCGGTGCCGCGGTCGAAGCGTTTCGGATCGACCAGCGTGCGCTCGGTCCCGTTGCCGTCGCGCACATAGAGCATGGCGACGTCGGCGCCCGCGAGCGTCTTGCTGTAGAGCCAGCGTCCGTTGCAATGCCGCGCAGAACCGATCTGATCGGAGGCTCGGTCCAGCACCCGCAACTGCTCGAGCAGTTCGCGCCGGCCGGGAATGCTGTCGAGTACGTTGCGGGTGAATTCACCCTGGCGGTGCAACCAGAGGGTAAAATCGTCCCCTCCCTGTTCCATCCAGCGGTAAGGGTCGTGGACCGTGGTCCCGAAATAATCCTCGGTTTGGTCGTGAATCGGCGCCGGCGGCGCCGGCGATCCAGCAACCGCAGCGCCAGCGGCATGGCCCCAGAACGCCAGCGCCAGCACCGCGACAGCAGGCTTACGCTGTCGCTTCCTCCACAGAGCGGATGGGGGTTGCCTCACTGCAGATTCCCCGGATGAACCGCGAATGGCGCGTGATGTTAGCGGCTGCCCGCATCGCCTGGAAGCCCGAACGGCGGGCGTGGACGACACCGGTCGATACTGATGCCGGCGTCCGACACGTGTTAGCCGTGGCCACCCGCACGGGAATGTGAAGCGCATTTCGTCGCGGCGCAGGCCGGCACGCTGGCGCCGCAATTCAAAAGCACATAATCACCGACATCGATTGCCGCTTTTGCATCTGATTGGAGCGCCAAGTGAATCGCCAAGTGAATCGCCGATCCTTAGTCAAATCCGCCGTGCTCGCCCTGGCCGCACGGGGATTGCCGCTGCCGGCCTGGCTGACCGCCGCGCAGGCGCAAGACAGGAATCAGGACAAAAAATGGCGCCACGGCCTGTCGCTGTTCGGCGACCTGAAATATCCGGAAGGTTTTAAGCAATTCGACTACGTCAACGCCAACGCGCCGAAAGGCGGCACGGCGCGGCAGATCGCCATCGGCACGTTCGACAATCTGAACATCGTCGTCGCCGGCATCAAAGGCACGCTCGCCGCCGGTGTCGGGCTGATCTACGACACCCTACTGGCCTTCGCGCTCGATGAAGTCACCGGCGCCTATGGGCTTCTCGCCGAAGCGGTCAGCTATCCGGACGATTTCTCTTCGGTCTCGTACCGGCTGCGGGCGGAAGCGAAATGGCATGACGGCATGCCGGTGACGCCCGAGGACGTGATTTTCTCGTTCGATGCGTCCAAGAAGAACAGCCCGCAGCTCGCCGCCTATTATCGCCACGTGGTCAAGGTCGAGAAAACCGGCGAGCGGGAGGTCACTTTCACCTTCGACGGCCCTGGCAACCGCGAATTGCCGCAGATCGTCGGCGAGATCATGGTGCTGCCCAAACACTGGTGGGAGGGCACCGACAAGAACGGCAAGAAACGCGACGTCGCATCCAACACGCTCGAACCGCCGCTCGGATCGAGCGCCTATCGCATCAAGGATTTCACCGCCGGCCGCACCATCGTCTACGAGCGCGTCAACGATTATTGGGGCAAGAAGCTCGCTGTCAGTGTCGGCGTCAACAATTTCGACGAGCTGCGCTTCGACTATTTTCGCGACACTACGGTGGCGCTCGAAGCCTTCAAGGCCGATGCGGTGGATTGGCGAGTTGAGAACGGTGCCAAGAATTGGGCCACCGCTTACGACTTTCCCGCGGTCACAGACAAACGCGTGCTGCTCAAGGAATTTCCAATCAACTCGCGCGGCGTGATGCAGGCCTTCGCCTTCAATATTCGCCGCCCCAAGTTTGCCGATCCGCGCCTGCGCCGCGCCTTCAATTACGCGTTTGATTTCGAGGAGATGAACAAGCAGATCTTCTACGGGCAATACAAGCGCGTCGACAGCTATTTCGCGGGGACCGAGCTCGCCTCAACCGGCCTGCCCGCCGGCCGCGAGCTGGAAATTCTCGAAACCGTGCGCGACAAGGTTCCGCCGGAGGTGTTCACCACGTCCTACGCCAACCCGGTCGGCGGCAACCCCGAGGCGGTGCGCAACAATCTGCGCGAGGCGCTGCGGCTCCTCAAGGAAGCCGGATACGAAGTCCGCAATCAGCAGCTCGTCGACAGCAAGACCGGCGAGCTCTTCAGAGTGGAGCTGCTCGCCGAGGAGCCGAGCTCGGAGCGCATATTCCTGTTCTATAAGCCGTCACTCGAGCGACTGGGCATCGGTGTGTCGGTGCGCACGGTGGACGACACGCAGTACGAAAACCGGCTGCGCAGCTGGGATTTCGACATCGTCATCATGACGCGCGGCGAGTCGCTGTCGCCGGGCAACGAGCAGCGTGGCTATTGGGGTTCGCAGGCCGCCGACCAGGCGGGCTCGCTCAACTGGATCGGCATCAAGAACCCGGCGGTCGACGCCATGATCGACGCGGTCATTTTCGCCAAGAGCCGCGATGATCTGGTCGCCGCCACCCACGCGCTCGACCGCGTGCTGCTGTGGAACCATTACGTCGTGCCGCAATGGACTTACCCCTACGAGCGCAGCGCCCGCTGGGACCGCTTCGGCTATCCCGATCCGTTGCCGAAATACGCGGCATCCGCGTTCCCGACGGTGTGGTGGTGGGACGCCGACAAAGCGGCCAAGACGGGATCGCGTTCGTGATTTTTGCCGCGCGCCCCACCCGCCGGCGCGTGCTTGCGCTCGCCGCCGGCTCGGCGACGGGATTTTTGGCGCTTCCCTCTGCTCCGTCGCGCGCCCGCGCCGACGACTTGATCGAGGCGCACGGCCTTTCCGCTTTCGGCGATCTCGCCTACCCGGCCGACTTCCAGCACTTTCGCTATGTCGATCCGAACGCCCCAAAAGGCGGCAGCTTTTCGCAGATCGGGCCGGACCGGCAGTTCAACCAGAATTTCCTCACCTTCAATTCGCTCAACAGCTACATTCTTAGAGGCGACGCGGCGCAGGGCATGGAGCTGACCTTCGCCACGCTGATGGTGCGCAGTGGCGACGAGCCGGACGCCATGTACGGCCTTGCCGCCGGGAAAGTGCGCCGCTCCGCCGACGGCCTCACCTATCAATTCTTCATCCGCCCGCAGGCGAAATTCCACGACGGCTCGCGGCTGACCGCCCACGACGTCGCCTTCTCGCTCAATATCTTGAAAGAGAAAGGCCATCCGCTGATCAGCCAGTCGCTGCGCGATTTTACCGGCGCCAAGGCCGACGACGACGCCAGCGTGACCGTGAGCTTCGCGCCGAAGCGCGCCCGCGACGTGCCGCTGTTCGTCGCCGGCTTGCCGATTTTTTCGCGCGCCTATTATGCCACTAAGCCGTTCGATGAATCGACACTCGACGTGCCGCTCGGCTCCGGCGCCTACAAGGTCGGCCGCTTCGAGCCGGGCCGCAACATCGAATATCAGCGCGTCAAGGATTGGTGGGGCGCCGATCTGCCGGTGGCGCGCGGCCAGAACAATTTCGACACCGTGCGTTTCGAATATTATCGCGACCGCGACGTCGGCTTCGAAGGCTTTACCGCCGGCAATTATCTGTTCCGTGAGGAATTCACCTCGCGCACCTGGGCGACGCGCTACGATTTCCCCGCCTTCAAGGATGGCAGGGTCAAGCGCGACGTGCTGCCCGACGATACGCCGTCGGGCGCGCAGGGCTGGTTCATCAATACGCGGCGGCAAAAATTTGCCGACCCGCGGCTGCGCGAGGCGCTCATCAACGCCTTCGATTTCGAATGGACCAACAAAACGATCATGTATGGCTCCTACGAGCGGACGGTGTCGGTGTTTCAGAATTCCGACATGATGGCGAAAGGCCCGCCGGGCGCCGAGGAGATCGCCCTGCTGGCGCCGTTCCGCGACAAGCTGCCGGCCGAAGTGTTCGGCGAGCCCTATTTGCCGCCGGTGTCCGACGGCTCCGGCCAGGATCGCGCGCAGCTGCGCAAAGCCGCGCAGCTTCTCAACGACGCCGGCTGCGTCATTGCCGACGGCAAGCGCGTATTGCCGAACGGCGAGCGCATCGCCATCGAATTCCTGATCGACGAGGACACGTTCAGGCCGCACCATGGCCCGTTCATCAAGAATCTCGGCACGCTGGGCATCGACGCCACGGTGCGTATCGTCGATCCGGTGCAATACCGCGCCCGCCGCGACGGTTTTGACTTCGACATCACCGTCGACCGCTTCAGCTTTTCGGCGACGCCGGGCGATTCGCTGCGCACGTTCTTTTCCTCGCAGGCCGCGGCGCTGAAAGGTTCCAACAACCTCGCCGGCATCGCCGAACCCGCGGTCGACGCCTTGATCGACGCCATCATCGGCGCGCAGACCCGGCCCGAGCTGACCACCGCCTGCCGTGCGCTCGACCGCGTCGTCCGCGCCGGGCGCTACTGGATTCCGCAATGGTACAAGGCGTCCCATTGGATCGCCTATTGGGACGTTTTCGGCCGCCCCACCGCGCAGCCGCGCTACTTCCGCGGCATTCCCGAAACCTGGTGGTATGACACCGGCAAGACAGCGAAAAACGTAAAACCCGGGTAGCGAGCCGCGCTGCCCCGCTTCTTGCGAGCGAGCCCGTAGTTCCGTACAAATATCGGCCGGATCAAAATGACCGCATACATCATCCGCCGCATTCTGTTCATGATTCCCACGATTTTCGGGATCATGCTGGTGTCGTTCGTCGTGGTGCAATTCGCGCCGGGCGGCCCGGTGGAGCGCGTCATCGCCCAGCTCTCCGGCAGCGATACCGGGGCGACCTCGCGCATTTCCGGCTCCTCCGGCGGCGATTTTGGCGCGCGCGGCATGCAGGCCGGCGCCCAGGGCGACATCAATTCGAAATATCGCGGCGCCCAGGGGCTCGATCCGGAATTCATCAAGAGCCTGGAAAAGCAGTTCGGCTTCGACAAGCCGGCCTATGAGCGCTTTTTCATCATGCTCGGGAACTACGCGCGCTTCGATTTCGGCAAGAGCTATTTTCGCGACGTCACCGTGATCCAGCTCATCAAGGAGAAGCTGCCGGTCTCGATCTCGCTCGGCATCTGGATGACGCTGTTGAGCTACCTGATCTCGATCCCGCTCGGCATCCGCAAGGCGGTGCGCGACGGCTCGCCGTTCGACACCTGGACGTCCGGCATCATCATCATCGGCTACGCCATTCCGGGATTCCTGTTCGCGATCCTGCTCATCATCCTGTTCGCCGGCGGCTCATTTTTCCAGATTTTCCCGTTGCGCGGGCTGACGTCGGACGGCTGGGCGCAATTTCCACTGTGGCACAAGATCCTGGATTACTTTTGGCACCTGACCTTGCCGATCGTCTCCATGGGGCTTGCCGCCTTCGCCACCATGACGCTCTTGACCAAGAACTCGTTCCTCGAGGAATTGCGCAAGCAATATGTGCTGACCGCGCGCGCCAAGGGCTGTTCCGAAACCCAGGTGCTCTACGGCCATATTTTCCGCAACGCCATGATGCTAGTGATCGCCGGCTTTCCGGCCGCCTTCGTCAGCGCCTTCTTTGCCGGCTCGCTGTTGATCGAGACCATATTCTCGCTGGACGGTCTCGGGCTATTGAGCTTCGAAAGCGTGCTCAACCGCGACTATCCGGTGGTGTTCGCCAATCTCTACATTTTCGCTCTCGTCGGCCTCGTGGTGAATCTGATTTCCGACCTGACCTATACCTGGATCGATCCGCGCATCGATTTCGAGACGCGGGAGGTCTGAGGTGGACGAAAAGACCACCCTGATCGAAGACATCGAAGGGCCGGTCGATCCCGCCGCCCCGAGGCCGCCCTTGAAGCCCGACAGCGAGCCGACCGGTCCGCTCGGTCTCGTGCCGCGCGAGCGTTTCCAATTGTCGCCGATCAACATCCGGCGCTGGTACAATTTCAAGGCCAACCGGCGCGGCTATTGGTCGTTGTGGTTCTTCCTGGTGCTGTTCGTGGTCACGCTGTTCGCCGAGTTCATCGCCAACGACAAGCCGCTGTTCATCCACTACGACGGCAAGAATTACTTTCCGGTGATCTTCACCTATCCGGACACCGAATTCGGCGACGATCTCGGCACCGCGGCCGATTACCGCGATCCGCACCTGCAGACTTTCCTCGACGAGCATCACGCCATCGAGATCTGGACGCCGATCCAGTTCTCCTACAAGACCATCAACGACAATCCGCCGTCGGCGTTTCCGTCGAAGCCGACCTGGATGCTGAACCAGAAGGATTGCGATTTCGCCGCCAAGAACGGCTACGGCCGCTGCGGCACGCTGGAATACAACTGGCTCGGCACCGACGATCAGGGACGCGACGTGCTGGCGCGCTTGATCTACGGCTTCCGGCTGTCGGTGCTGTTCGGCCTGGTGCTGACCATCGTGTCGTCGGTCATCGGCGTCGCCGCCGGCGCGGTGCAGGGCTATTTCGGCGGCTGGACCGATCTCTTGTTCCAGCGCTTCATCGAAATATGGACGTCGGTGCCGGAGCTCTATCTGTTGCTGATCATCTCCTCGGTGCTGGTGCCGGGCTTCTTCGTGCTGCTCGGCATCCTGCTGTTGTTTTCCTGGGTGCGCCTGGTCGGCTTGGTTCGCGCCGAGTTTTTGCGCGGCCGCAATTTCGAATATATCCAGGCGGCGCGCGCGCTCGGCGTGTCCAACCGCGTGATCATGTTCCGCCACCTGCTGCCGAACGCCATGGTGGCGACCATGACATTTCTGCCGTTCATCATGTCGTCGTCGGTGATGACCTTGACCGCGCTCGACTTCCTCGGCTTCGGCCTGCCGCCGGGCTCGCCCTCGCTCGGCGAACTCTTGTCGCAAGGCAAGGCCAACGTGCAAGCGCCGTGGCTCGGCCTGACCGGCTTCTTCACCGTGGCGCTGATGCTGTCGCTGTTGATCTTCATCGGCGAGGCGGTGCGCGACGCGTTCGATCCGCGAAAGACTTACGCATGACCGAACCGCTCCTTTCCGTCCGCGATCTCTCCGTCGCCTTCCGCCGCAGCGGCAGCGGCGGGCAGGAGACGCTCGCGGTCGATCATGTCTCGTTCGATATCGCCAAGGGCGAGACCCTGGCGCTGGTCGGGGAATCCGGTTCCGGCAAATCGGTCACGGCGCTGTCGATCCTAAAACTCCTGCCTTATCCCGCGGCGCGGCATCCGTCCGGCGAGATCGATTTCAAAGGACGCGATCTCTTGCAGTTGAGCGAGCGCGACATCCGGCAGGTGCGCGGCGACGACATCACCATCGTGTTTCAGGAGCCGATGACCTCGCTCAATCCGCTGCACACCATCGAGAAGCAGATCGGCGAGATATTGCTACTGCACCGCGGGCTCACCGGCGCTGCGGCGCGCGCCCGCACGCTTGAAGTTTTGACCCAGGTCGGCATTCCCGATCCGCAGTCGCGGCTCAACAGCTATCCGCACCAGCTCTCCGGCGGCCAGCGCCAGCGCGTCATGATCGCCATGGCGCTCGCCAACGAGCCGGATTTGCTGATCGCCGACGAGCCGACCACGGCGCTCGACGTCACGGTGCAGGCCCAGATCATCGCGCTGCTGAAGGACATCCAACAGCGGCTCGGCATGTCGCTTCTGTTCATCACCCACGACCTCGGCATCGTGCGCAAGCTCGCCGACCGCGTCTGCGTGATGAAGGACGGCAAGATCGTCGAAGCGGGCACGGTGGAGCGCGTTTTCGCGGCGCCCGAGCATCCCTATACCCAGGCGCTGCTCGCCGCCGAGCCAAAACCCGATCCGGCGCCGCTGCAGCCCGACGCGCCGGTGGTGCTCGACGCCGACCACGTCAAAGTCTGGTTCGCGCTCACCCGCGGCGTGCTGCGCAAGGTGGTCGGCCATGTCAAAGCCTGCGACGGCGTCAGCATAAAACTGCACCAGGGCGAGACGCTCGGCATCGTCGGCGAATCCGGCTCCGGCAAGTCGACGCTCGGGCGCGCGATTTTGCGGCTGATCTCGTCGGAAGGTTCCATCGTGTTCATGGGCGACGAGCTGCAAAATCTTCGCTTCAAGGAGATGCTGCCGTACCGCCGCGATATGCAGATCGTGTTCCAGGATCCTTATGGCTCGCTGTCGCCGCGCATGTCGGTCGCCGAGATCATCAAGGAAGGACTGAAAGTCCATCACCCGAAGATGAGCGACCGCGAGCGCGATCAGCGCGTCATCCAGGCCCTCAACGACGTCGGCCTCGATCCCGAATTGCGCTTCCGTTTTCCCCACGAATTTTCCGGCGGCCAGCGCCAGCGCATCGCGGTGGCCCGCGCCGTGGTGCTGGAACCGCACTTCATCGTGCTCGACGAGCCGACCAGCGCGCTCGACATGCTGATCCAGGCGCAAATGGTCGATCTGTTGCGCGACCTGCAGAAGCGCCGCAACCTGACTTATCTCTTCATCTCGCACGATCTGCGCGTCGTCGCCGCGCTGTCGAGCCGGCTGATCGTGATGCGGCACGGCCAGGTGGTCGAGGCCGGCGACGCCGCCGAGCTGTTCCGCAATCCGAAAAGCGACTATACGCGCGCCTTGTTCGCCGCCGCGTTCAACCTCGAGACCGCACCCGCGGGCGTGGTCGCGGAGTAACAACGTTCGCCATGCGCAAGTCCATCGTGCTCGCCGCCGGGATAGCCACCGCGTTGCTGGCAGGGCACGCCATAGCGCAGGACCGCGATCGCTCGATGGCGACTATCGCGGAAATTCCGCTCACCGGCGACGACGGCCAGCTGGTGCCCAATCACACCGTGAAGCTGTTGGGACCGATCGACAAATTGCCCGGCGTGGTGACGGTCGGCAATCCGAGCGGCAAGACGACGCTGGTCGAGTTTTACGATCTCAATTGCCCGTATTGCCGGATCGCGTCTTCCGATATCGCCGACATGGTCGATCTCGATCGAGAGCTCAAGCTCGTGCTGGTGCCGTTCCCGGTCCTCGGCATCCCGTCGATCGCCGCAAGCCGGGTCGAGCTCGCAGTGGCGAAGCTTGGCACGCCGCAGCAATTCTACGCCTTCCACCGCAAAGTTTACGCCCAGCGCGGCGTCACCGACGGCCTGCGCGCGCTAGAAATCGCACGCGGACTCGGCATCGACATCAAGGCGATCGCAAAACTCGGCGACAGCGACGAGATCACCGAGACGATGAAAGCCCATGTGCGGCTCGGCGATTCGCTCGGCCTCGCCGCCACGCCCGCCTTCATCATCGACGGCGTCGCCATCCTCGGTTATCCCGGCCGCTACCGGCTGCAGGCGATCGTCGATGCGTCGGACGCCTGCGGCAAAATCGTCTGCTGATCAGCGCGCCTTGCTGAAAGGCTCGACTGGCGTTTGCTTAAAATCCAAACAGCTTGGTCGGATTATCGACCAGCATGAGCTTGCGGGTGCGCGCGTCGGGCGCGATCTCGGCGATGAGATCGGTGAGTTGGCCGTCGTTGGGCACCTCGCCCGGCTTGTGGTTCGGGTGCGGCCAGTCGGTGCCCCAAACGATGCGCTCGGGCGCATGGGTGGCGAGCGCGCGCGAGAACGGCAAGGTTTCTTCGTAAGAATGCGGGTGCTTGGTGATGCGGTCGCTGCCGGAGAGCTTCACCCAGACATTGCCGCGGTCGAGCAAACGCAACAGCCTCCGAAACGCGCCGCCGTTCAAGCCTTCGGCGATATCGATGCGCCCCATATGGTCGATCACGACCGGCGCCTCGATCGCGGCGATGAAATCGTAGTAATCGACGAGGCCAGAGCCGCCGACGTGATTGGCAACATGCCAGCCGTAGGGCGAGACCTTCTCGATGATTTTGCGCATGTCGTCGCGCGGCCGCGGCGCGCCGCCGTGGGGAAAATACCAATGCAGCCGCACGCCGCGCACGCCGGCCTCGTCGAGCCGCTCCACCTCGTCGTCCGGCGTCGTCGGCTCCAACAGCGCGACGCCGCGATAGCGATCCTTGCCGGCTTCGAGCAGGTCGATCAGCACGCGATTGTCGCTGCGATGCGCCGTCGATTGCACGAAGACGCCGCGCTGAAAGCCTAAAAATTCGTGCAGCCGGAACAGATCCTCCTTAGAGGCGTCGGTCGGCGTGAACGCCCGGTCCGGCGCATAGGGAAATGTGCTGTGCGGCCCGAACACGTGGAAATGCGAATCGCACGACAGCGGCGGCAGCGTGATGCTCGGCTTTTTCGGATTCGGGTCCGGCGGCGGGATGGTCGGGGTGAGATCGTCGGGGCGGATGGCCATTGGTGCTCTTTCAAGAATTCAATCGCAGCGCGCGGTCATGCCGCCATCTACCACAATTTCGGTGCCGGTGATGAAGCGGGCTTCATCGGAAGCCAAAAATAATACCGCGGCCGCCGTATCGCGGCCGTCCCCCATGAAACCGAGCGGAATGCGGGCGACGCGGGATTTGAGCAAAGCCTCGACGTCGCCGCCGGTGCGCTGCTTGGCGAGCCGCGCTTCCACCATGGGGGTGTGCATCTGGCCCGGAATCACCGTGTTCACGCGGATGCCGTTCGCCGCATATTGCACCGCCGTCACCCGCGAGAATTGGATCACCGCGGCCTTGGCCGAAGCGTAGCCGATCTGCGGCGTGCCGGTATAGCGCGTGCCCGAAGCCGACGCCGTGTTGACGATGGCGCCACCGCCTTGCGCGATCATCACCGGGATGACGTGGCGGCAGCTAAGAAAAACGCTCTTGAGATTGTAGTCGATCTGGCGGTCGAAACTTTCTTCGGACATTTCCGCGACGCCGCCCGCGGCCGAGCCGCCGACATTATTCACCAATATGTCGATGCGGCCAAAAGCCTTGCGACATGATTCTGTCATATCGTGCACCTGCGCATCGTCAAGCACGTCGCAGACATGGGTCGCGATCTCGCCGTCATTGCCGACGCGCGCCACCGTCTCGGTCATCGAATCGGCATCCTTGTCGACGGCAAAGACCCTGGCGCCCTCGCGCGCGAACAGCACCGCCGCGGCGCGGCCGTTGCCCCAGCCCGGCCCAATACAGCCGGCGCCGCTGATCAGCGCCACTTTTCCCGCCAACCGCCCGGTCACGTTGCCGACTAGCCCCACAGCTCTTTGGTCGCGAGCTTGGCACCTTCGGCGAGCACCTGCAATTTGGCCCAGGCGATTTGTGGATGGATGCGGCCGCCCAGCCCGCAATCGGTGCCGGCGATGACGTTATTGCGTCCGACCACCTTGGCGTAGCGCACGATGCGGTCGGCCACGACTTGGGGGTGCTCGACGATGTTGGTGGCGTGGCTGACGACGCCCGGGATGAGCAGCTTGCCGTCGGGCAGTTTTGCGTCCTGCCATACCCGCCATTCGTGCTCGTGGCGGACATTACCGGCTTCCACCGAATAGGCGCCGGCGTTGACGCTGAGCACCAGGTCGACAATGTCTTGCAGCGGAATGTCGGTGGTGTGCGGGCCGTGCCAGCTGCCCCAACAAATGTGGAAGCGAATGCGGTCGGCCGGCAATCCGCGCAGCGCGTGATTGAGCGCCTCCATGCGCACTTGCTCGAATTTCTTGAATTCCTTGAGCGGCGGCTCGGGATTGATCATGTCCCAGTTGTCGGGAAGGCTCGGATCGTCGATCTGCAGCACGATGCCGGCATCGACGATGGCCTTGTATTCGTCGCGCATGGCGTCGGCCGAGGCGAACAAAAACTCTTCCTCGGTCTTGTAGTAGAGGTCGACGCCGCGGGCAAAACTGCCCGGGCCGATCGAGCACATGAAGCCTTCTTCGGCGCCGGTCGCGGCCAGCGCCTTTTTCAGATTGTCGATATCGGCTTGCAGCGCCGCGTGGCCGGTATATTTGATCGGCCCGGTGCAGGCCGGTCGGCCGACAGGCCGCCGCGCCGCGCTCCCCATAAGACCGCCGCTCGATTCCGGGTCGAGATAAAACTCGCCGAATTTCTGCCAGTCGCGGCGATTGGCGAACGAGGTCAGCGCTACGTCGGCGACGGTCGATTTCTTGTGCTGGGTTTCGTGCGCGGCGGCGGCCGGGCTTCCCGCCGGCGAAAATCCCGACATCCGGGCAAAGGCGTAATTCCACCACGCGCCGTAATCGTAGGAGCCGCCCACCGGCTTGCCGAACTCGCCGTCGTCGGGAATGTCGACGCCGAGCTCGCGCTGCTTCTTGACCACGTCGGCAACCGATGCGGCAAGAACTTGCGCATAGGCGGCATCGCCTTTGCTTTCGCCGACGGCGATCGCCTTGCTCATGGCGATGAGGTTTGGCGGCCGCGACAGGCTGCCGGCGTGCGTGGTGAGAATGCGATCGGTGCTGCGTTTCATGATCCCGGCTCCAACGTCATCGCGAGGCTAAATGGTAGTTGAGTACGCGCAGCCGCGCCAGCGCATCGCTTCACTGTCATCATCCGCGCAGGCGGATGATCCAGTAATCGCCGAGCGACGGTGTTTACTGGATGCTCCGCCTTCGCGGAGCATGACAGATGAATGATTATCGCCGCCGGCATTATTCCGCCGCGAGAACCGGCAGGATCAAGCACGACGCATAGGCGCCGTCATGGTGCAACGTGTCGGTGCCCATCAGCGATGGATGATAAGGATGCGAGAAAACGCCGTCGGTCGCCGGCGAGTCGCCGTTGGCGAGCTCGAGGCGGATGCGGTGGCCTTGCTTGAATACATAAGAGATCGGCAGCACCTCGATGTCGAACGCGTAGATTTCGCCCGGCGTGAGCGGCTGCGGATTGGTGTGGGTGTAGAACGGCCGCTCCGGTTTCGAGCGGACCGTATCCTTCTCGCGATGCGAGGCCTTCAGCCAGCCCTTCGACACCGGCGTAAAAGCCGGCTGCTCGCCCTTGGCGCGCGCCTCGACACTTTGCGGATGCTGGTCGGTCAGCTTGACGATGAACTGGGTATCGATCGCGGTCGACGACGCATAAAGTTTCAGCACGATCGGCCCGGTGACTTCGAGGTCGCTGTCGAGCGGCGCGCTGGTGAACGTCAGCACCCGCCGCGCCGGATCGACCCGGCCATCCGGGCCGATCACCGCGACGCCGTTGACCCATTCCCAGTCCGGATAAGTGTAGCTGGTCGGCGTCTCGTCAGCCCCGGGTTTTTCCGTCGACAGCGCGCCGTCGTTGAGCGAGGTGACGCTCCCCGATGGACCCTTGCGCAGATAATAGGCGACGCTGGTCGCGCGCGGCGGCCAGGTTTCCTGGCTGCGCCACACGTTGGCGCCGCGCACGAACAGTTTTACGGGCTCGGCATCCATGAAGCCATTGTTGGCGCCCTTCAAATGCAGATCGTAAAACGGCAACAGCTCCTTCTCGTGGAATTCGACCTGGTCGAATAAGCGGTGCGCTTCAAAGGTGTTGCGCGCGCCGGTGACCACGAGCTTCTTCGGCGCCTTGACCTCCTCAAAACCCAAAATATTGCCGCGCAGATGCAGACCCATCTTGCCCCAATGGCCGATCGACAGCACCGGACACTTGATCCTGTCGAGCCGCCAATACGGCGAACGCTGCCGCCAGAATTCGTCGTCGAGCGGGTGATTGATGATTTCGCCGACCAGATCGAACGTCATCGGCGGCCGGCCGTGCCTGCCGGCAAGACGGTGCTGATTGTCGGCGCGCAGCGACGTGTACCAGACCGAGCGATACGAGCAGTAGATGCCGCCGTGGTAATTCGAGCCGCGATACTGATCGACCAACCCGTCATAAGGCGCGATGCAGGCGAGACCCGGCGGGTTGTAAGTCGCCATCAGCCACTGCGCCATCGCGTAGTAGGACTGGCCGATGCCGCCGAGGCGGCCGTTGCACCACGGCTGCGCGACGATCCAGGCGATCAATTCGAGATAATCTTGCTGCTCGTTGAGCCCCATGAACTCGAACTCGCCCTCGGACTGCCCGGAGCCGCGCACGTCGGCATGCACATAGGCGTAGCCCTGGCTGACGTACCATTCGACCGGACCGGTCTCGCGCCACAGGAACAACGGATAGGCCGGCACGTCGTCCATTTCGTATTGGTAGGGCGAAGCCGCGAACAGCGCCGGAAACCGGCCCTCGGCATCGGGCCGATAGACGCAGAGCGAGATGCGAACGCCGTCGCGCATCCGCACCGTGATCGGCTTCTCCACTTTCATCCGATAATCCGGCACACTCGATCCCCCTCTTCCGACATGCCGCGCGGCCGCCGCTTCTGCGCGGTTACGCCGCATGCTCATGCCGCGTTCGGCTGCGGCATTGTTCGCCGCGACAATAGAACACCCGGGAGACAATGACATGCACCGCTGGTCTGCAATTCTGGCACTGCTCGCGCCGGCCGTGCTGACGTGGCCGGCCGCCGCGCAGGATTATCCGACGCGGCCGATCCGGGCGATCGCGTCGCAGGGGCCCGGCGGTTTAAGCGATCTCTTCATGCGCGCGCTTGGCGATCAGATGGGGCCGGCGCTCGGCACCTCGATCGTGGTCGAGGACAGGGTCGGCGCCGAGGGCACGATCGGCGCCAAATCTTGCGCCGACGCGGCGCCGGACGGTTACACAATCTGCATTCTTCCCGGCGAGACCATCGTCATCAACCCGCTGATCCAGCCGTCGGACTTCGATCCGGCGAAGGCCTTGGTGCCGGTGGCCCGGCCCTACTATTTGACCCAGGTGTTCGCGGTGAATGCTTCGCTCGGCATCAAATCGTTCGCCGAGCTCGCGGCGCTGGTGAAGTCGAAGCCCAAGACCTTCAACTACATGGCGCCGTCGCTGTCCAAGGTCGCCTTCATGGAGGAGTTCAACAAGAAGAACGGCACCGACATCGTGCGCGTGCCGTTCAAGGGCGGCGGCGACGCCGTCAACAGCATGCTCAACGGCACCGCGCAGATCGCGATCTTCGGCATCGGCAATTTGGTCGGGTTCATGCGCGACGGCAAAATCATGGGAATGGCCATCGACGGCGATACCCGCTCACCGCTCGCTCCCGAAATTCCGACGTTCAAGGAGGCCGGCTATAACGACCACATTGCGGCAACCTTCTTCGGCATATTCGCACCGGCCGGCACGCCGCAGCCGATCGTCGACAAGCTGAACGCCGCTATCGTCAAGGTGGAATCGAACCCGGAATTTCAGCAAAAATTCCTCATCAACCGCGGCCTGAGCCCGGTGTTGATCTCGGCGCAACAGTTCGCCAAGGAGCTGCCCGCCGACCGCGCCGAAGGTTTGGCGGTGGTGAAGGCCTCCGGGCTTTATCCCGACGTGAAGTGACGCTGCCGCGGGCCGACAGCCGCGCCCGCGGCATCACCGTCAAATCAACGGCCCCGGATTGTTCTGGTATTTTTTCACGATGGCGTCGGCCGTCATGTAAGCCAGCGCCTGGATGGTCAGCGTCGGGTTGAAGCCCGCGCCCATGGTCGGGAAGGTCGATGAGCCGACCAGGAACAGATTGGGGTGATCCCAGGTCTGGCTGTATTTGTTGACGACCGAGTCTTTCGGGTCAGAGCCCATGCGGGTGCCGCCCTCATGATGCGCGCCCGGCGCGCCGGCCGGGCTGACCGGCGCCGGCCAGACTTGCGGGGCGCCCATCGCCTTGCCGATCTCCATCAGCTTGTTCTGCACGAAGGCGACGCGGGCCTTCTCGTTCGGCCGCCGCCAGTCGTAGGTGACGCGCGGCGCCGGCATGCCCCAGGCGTCGCGCACGTTGGGATCGAGATCGATGGTCTGATCCGGATACGGCAGGTTCTCGGTCTGCGCCACCATGGCGCCGTGGCGCGCATAGGCCTTGGCGAAGAAGTCGCGGAAGCCCGCGCCCCAGCGCGGCACGCCGGGCGGCATCGCCATGGTCGAGGCGGCGATCGGACCGCCTTCGAGGTTCGGCGTGCCGATCGACAGTTGCGCGCCGCGGATGAAGCCCAGGCCCGCATGATCGAAATTGTCGGCGTTGAAGTCATCGATGGTGTGCTTCTGGGCGCTCGGGCCCATGAAATTGTTGACGTAGCGGTCGTCGAAGGTGACGAACACATTCGCCATCATGTGCGCCATGATGTGCTTGCCGAGATGTCCGCTCGAATTGGCAAGTCCGTTCGGGAACTTGTCCGTCTTCGATAGCAGCATCAGCCGCGTATTGTCGTAGATGAACGGCGCCACGATGACGATGTCGGCTTCGATGGTGTTGTCGGAGCGGTCCGGCCCGTAATAGGACACGCCGGTCACCTTGCCGGCATTGTCGCTGTTGACCCGGTGGCACATGGCGCCGGTGATCAGCTTGAAATTGCCGGTCGCGTCGGCCTCGGGCAGCTTGGTGACGAGGATCGACGATTTCGCGCCGATATAGCAGCCGAACGACTGGCAGAAGCCGCAATAGGTGCAGGCGAGCCGGTCCTTGTAGGGTTGCGACAGGATGGCGCGCGGCGACGGGAACGGATGCAGGCCGAGCTTTTTGGCGCCGGCTTCGTAAAGCAGTCCCGACTGATCGACGAGCAGCGCCGGCATCGGATAGTCGCGGCTGCGCGGCGCCTCGAACACGTTGCCGCCGTCGACCTTCTTGCCTTGCAGGTTGCCGGCCTTGCCGGAAACGCCGAGATCGTATTCGGCCTGGTCGTAGAACGGCTCGAGCTCGGCATAGCTCACCGGCCAATCGACCAGCGAGGAATCGTCCGGGATCGCCGAGGCGCCGTAGCGCTCGACGGTCTTGCTGCGCACGCGGAAATCGTCCTCGTGCATGCGCCACGACAGGGTGCCGTAATGCACGGTGCCGCCGCCGGCCTGATTGCCGTTGTTGAGCACCGGCATCGGCGCCGCGTGCGCATTGGCGTTCGGCCGCCAGGTCACCGGCTCTCGCTTGATGTTCGGCCGCAGATCCTGGCGCTCGAAATAGCGCAGCTCGTCGAGCCCCTCGAAATCAGCGGTCTGCAGGCGCGGGCCGCGTTCGAGGCCAATGACTTTCATGCCGGCTTTGGCGAGCTCGGCTGCGATGATGCCGCCCGCGGCACCGACGCCGACGATCACGACTTCGGTTTTCTCGGTTGCCATGGTTCAGCCCTCCCGCGTCGCGGCGCGCGATTGCAGCCCGGTGATGGGCTCGCGCGTAAAAGCCTGCGTGCTTTTCAGATCCTCGGGCGTGAAGATCGGCTGCGCGCCGGGGAAACCGACGAGCCGCCAGCCGGCGAAGTTCTTGTTGCCGCCATAGACCGGGTCGGCAAACATGCCTTCCATGGTGTGGGTGCGCATGGTGTTGAAGAAGGCGGCGGCGCTCGGCCAGGTGAAGGCCGGCGCCTTGCCCTGTTCCAGCGCGCCGATGATCTCGTCCTGCTGCGCGGCGGTGAGCCGCCGGAACGGCTTGCCGTAGGTTTGCGCGCAATGATCGTCGAGCTGCGTCAGGCCGCGGCGATAGAAATATTGCAGGTCGGCATAGGCGCCGGCGAGCGCGAGATCGATGTAATTGAGCACGTCGGCGTCGGTCGCTCCCGGCTTGCCGGGCGCACCCGGCATCAGCCGTTCGGCGAACGCGGTGACGGTATGGGCGTCGTCGTCGTTGAAGAACGCGCGGTGATGCTCGCCGGCGATCGGCACCGCCACATCGGCCGGCCGCGCCGCGGCCGGCGCGTCGGCTGCAGCGTGATGCTGGTGATTGCTCTTGGCGAGCGCGTCCGGAACCAGCGCGGTGGTGGCAGCGGCGCCGGCGCCCAGCGCGACCAGGAACGCACGGCGGCCTTCATCATGCTTTGACATGAGTCCTCCTCCCTTGTGCTCCCGTACCGATGCGCCTCTACGGCAAGATCGGCGGAGCGAGGCTGGGGCGCGTCTTGAGATGCGCGGCCGCCAGCACGTCAAGACTGTGCCTTTTGCGCGTCTGCGACAAGCCGCGAACTGCGCATGTGTCGTGGCGCGGGAACTGCGGCGGATGCAGAGCGGGCTCGGCAGCTTTTGTGAGACGGCCGAGATTGCGGCCGATCCGTTTAAAGCCATTGCTTCCAACCGCTTGCTAGACGGACCGGCGTCCCCGGCGTAACAAGGGCAGCAATCGGGAGCCTTAACGCGATGCTTGCGGAATTATCGGTATCGCTCTGGCGCGGCGGCAAGGACGGCCGCTACGAGACCTACAGCGTGCCGCGGCGCGAAAGCCAGACCGTGCTCGACGTCGTGACCTTCGTGCAGCGCCACATCGATCCGACCTTGTCGTATCGCTTCGCTTGCCGGGTCGGCGTCTGCGGCTCCTGCGCCATGACGGTCAATGGCAAGCCGCGCTGGACCTGCCGGACGCATGTGTCGAAGGTCGCCGGCCGTGGGCAGTTGGAGATTGGCCCGTTGGAAAACATGCCGGTCATCAAGGATTTGGCGACCGACATGGAACCGTTCTTCGAGAAGTGGCAAAAGGCTCAAGGTGTTTTTGCGCCGTCGAAGACAAGGCACGACGAAATCGAGCCAATCCGCCCCGACAGCCCGGCCCGGCGCTTGGCCGACGCGGCGATCGAATGCATCAATTGCGGCGTCTGTTACGCCGCCTGCGATACGGTGCGCTGGAACCAGGATTATCTCGGCCCGGCAGCGCTGACGCGGGCGTGGACCCTCCTCAACGACGAACGCGATGCCGGCGGCACCGCACGCCTGCAAGCGGTGGCCGCGCCGGGCGGCTGCCATTCCTGCCACTCGCATCAATCCTGCCAGGAGCTTTGCCCGCAGGCGCTCAATCCGACCGCCGCTATCGCCGGGCTGAAGCGGCGCACCACCGCGGCGTATCTCAAGGGCGAGATCAAGGCATGAATGTGCGGCTCTATTTGTGGCAGCGTGCGACGGCGGCGGCGATGGTGCCGCTCGTGCTCGTCCACATCGCCGTCATTTTCTATGCCACGCGGCGCGGCATGACGGCTGCGGATATTCTGTCGCGTACCCATGGCAGCATTGTCTGGGCGTCGTACTACGGACTTTTCGTCGCCGCGGCGTCGATTCATGCCGCGATTGGCGTGCGCAATGTCTTGACCGAGTGGTCGCCGCTCACCGACCGGCGCGCCGGCCTGTTTGGCGTCGTGTTCGGCATGCTGTTGGCGACGCTCGGCGCGCGCGCCGTGTTTGCCGTGGTGCTGTCGTGATCGCGCGCGGCATCATGCATCGCGGCAGCGCGCTGTGGATTGCCGCCATGGTGCACCGGCTGTCGGGCCTCGCCTTGGCGATTTTCCTGCCGTTGCATTTTCTAGCGCTTGGGCTGGCTATTGACGGCGAAGCCAAGCTCGAAAGCTTCTTGCGCTGGACCGAACAGCCGCTGGTGAAATTTTCCGAAGGCGGGCTGGTTTTTCTGCTGACGGTTCATCTGCTCGGCGGCTTGCGCGTTTTGGTGATTGAGAATCTCGATTGGCGCGACGGCCAAAAACAGCTGGCGACGCTCGCCGCGGCGATATCGGCGATCATCGCCTTCATATTCTTGGCGCGGGTGTTTTGAGGATGAACGTCGAACACCTCAAGACCGACATTCTGATCCTCGGCGCCGGCGGCGCCGGCTTGTTCGCGGCGCTGCATGCCCAAAAAGCCAATCCCGATCTCAACATCACCATCGTCAGCAAGGGGCTGCTCGGCAAATGCGGCTGCACCCGCATGGTGCAGGGCGGCTACAACGTCGCGCTCAATCCCGGCGACTCCATCGAGCGCCATTTCATGGACACCATCGAAGGCGGCAAATGGCTGCCGCACCAGGAGCTGGCCTGGACCCTGGTCACCAAGGCGATCGAGCGGGTGCAGGAGCTGGAAAACGAGATCGGCTGCTTCTTCGATCGCAATCCCGACGGCACGCTCCACGGCAAGGCCTTCGCCGGCCAGACGTTCGATCGCACCGTGCACAAGGGCGACCTCACCGGCATCGAGATTATCAACCGGCTGATGGAGCAGGTGTGGGCGCGGCCGATCCGCCGGCTGCAAGAACATCGCGCCGTCGCGCTGATCCCGGCGAAGGACGGCGCGCTATCGGGCGTGTTGCTGATCGATGTCCGCAGCGGCGCATTTCGTTTCGTCGCGGCGCAAGCCGTGCTGCTGGCAACCGGCGGCGGCCCGACCATGTATCGCTATCACACGCCATCCGGCGACAAGAGCATGGACGGGCTTGCCATGGCGCTGCGCCTCGGGCTGCCCTTGCGCGACATGGAGATGGTGCAATTCCATCCGACCGGCCTCCTCGCCGGCCCGGACACGCGCATGACCGGCACCGTGCTGGAGGAAGGTTTGCGCGGGTCCGGCGGCCATCTGCTCAACGGCGCCATGCACCGCTTCATGGGCGACTACGATCCAAAGCTCGAGCGCGCCACCCGCGACGTCGTCAGCCGCGCCATCTATGCCGAGATGCGCGCCGGACGCACCACGCCGAATGGCGGCGTCTATATCAAGATGGGCCATCTCGGGCCGGCCAAGGTGGCGAAGGAGTTCAAGGGCATGGTGGATCGCTGCCGCGACTGCGGTTTTGATCTTGCCGGCGGGCTCGTCGAAGTGGTGCCGACGGCGCATTATTTCATGGGCGGCGTCGTTTGCGCGGTTGATACCACGACGGAGCGCCACGGCCTGTTCGTCGCCGGGGAGGATGCCAGCGGCATGCACGGCGCCAACCGGCTCGGCGGCAACGGCGTCGCCAATTCCACGGTGTTCGGCGGCATTGCCGGCGACGTGATGCCGCGCTGGATCGCTGCCAATCCCGGTCATCGCGAGCCGGATGCCGACGTGCTCGATGCCGAACTTGCCCGCGCCCAGCACCCATTCGCGCAAAAACAAAAATCGGGCGATCTGAATGCGCTGCGCGAAAAATTGCTCGACACCATGTGGGACGAAGTCGGCGTCGTGCGCGACCGCGCCAGCATCGAACGCGGCCTCGCGGCGCTCGACCGGATCGAGGCGGAGCTCCTGGCCACCGGCATCGCCGATGCCGACCGCCGCTTCAATCTGACCTGGCACGACTGGCTCAATCTGCGCTCGCTCGCCGAGATCAGCCGGGTCATTGCGCTCGCCGCGCTGAAGCGCGAGAATTCCCGCGGCGCCCATTTCCGGTCCGATTTTCCGGAGCCCGGCGACTTCGCCACCTCGACCTTCACGGTGGCCAGGCAGACCGCGAGCGGGATCGAGATCGGTGAACAGCCCGTGGAGTTCACCCATGTGAAGCCGGGCGAGACTCTGCTCCGCGATGCGCTCGCGGCCGAATGAGCAACTGAGGCGAACATGATCCCACTGTCGAGCATCCAACGCACCGCCGAGGATTTGATGGCGAAAGCCGCCATCGAGATCCCCGACGATTATCTCGACGGCCTGCGGCGCTGCGCCGATACTGAAAAAGGCGACCTGTCGGCCTTCGTCATTAAGGCCATGCTGGAAAATTACGAAGCCGCCAAGGAAGACCGCCGCGCCATGTGCGGCGACACTGGGCTGCCCCGCTGGTACGTCAAGATCGGCAACGACGCGCGCATCGAAGATGGCCCGGTGGCGCTGGAAGCGGCGTTGCGTCGCGCCACCGCGCGCGCCACCACCACCGTGCCGCTGCGGCCGAACCGGGTGCATCCACTGTGGCGCACCGATCACAACAACAATGTCGGCATCGGCGCGCCGGAGATCGAATATGCGTTTCATCCCGACGCCGACTGGATCGAGCTCACCACCGTGCACAAAGGCGGCCTGTTCGGCTCGGATTACCGCATGCTGTTTCCCGGCGACGGCATCGAAGGCATCAAGCGCTTTTTCCTCGATACTCTGATCGGCTTCGGCAAGCGCGGGCTGGCCTGCCAGCCGGCTATCGTCGGCGTCGGGCTTGGCGGCTCCAAGGACACCTCCATGGTGCTCGGCAAGCAGGCGTCCTGCCTGCGCGTCGTCGGCTCACGCAATCCGGATCCGAAAATCGCCGCGCTGGAAGAAGAGTTCAAGGAGCTCGGCAACAATATCGGCATGGGCGCTATGGGTTTCGTCGGCTCGTCCATGGTGATCGATTGCCACATCGAAGTCGGCTATTGCCACACCGGCGGCATGCCGATGTCGGTGCACATGTTTTGTCTGTCGTCGCGTCGCGCGTGCGCGCGTATTTCGACCGACGGCAAGGCTGCCTTCCGCACCGACCCGATGTGGTTCACCGATTATATGCGGCGCGAAACGGTGGAATGGGGCCAGCAAGCGGCGGAAGCCGCGGAGTAAACGCTGCAGGAAGGTAACGGACGATAGGCTGCGTTCCTTCTCCCACAAGCGCGTTCACGCGCGTCTTCGACGCGCTATGGGGGAGAAGGACAGGTTGAGGGGGTTCGGACGGTCGAGATGAATTCTGAATCCTCCGAACCCCCTCACCCCACCCTCTCCCCTCCGGGGAGAGGGAGTGATGCGCCGAGGACATGAAACGATGGCCGATCTGAAAACCGTTCACATCAATTTGCCGGCGCGAACCGAGGATTTGCGCAAGCTAGAAATCGGTTCCGTCGCCTATCTCACCGGCCGCGTCTTCACCGCGCGCGAAGGTGTCTACAAGCGCGCGATCGCGGACGGCGTCGGCATGCCGGCGGACAAAGCCGCGCTCGGCATCACCAATTTCCATTGCTCGCCGGCGGCATCGATCAATGCCGACGGCAGCCATACCGTCGGCGCGGTCACCGCGACGGCGTCGTTCCGCTTCGCCCAATGGCTCGGCGGCTGGTTCAAAATATCCGGCTGCAACATCATCATCGGCAAAGGCGGCATGACGTCGGCGACCTATCGTGAGCATTTCGTGCCGAACAACGCGGTTTACCTGACCACGGTCGGCTACGGCACCGGTGCGCTGCTCGGCCGCGGCATCAAGCGCGTCGCCGGCGTCTATTGGCTCGAAGAGCTCGGCTTGGCGCAAGCGGTCTGGGTGCTCGACGTGGAAAAATTCGGCCCGTTCCTGGTCGAAAGCGATCTCGCCGGCAATTCGCTGTTCGAGCGCGAGAACGCCAAGATCGCGCCCGGCCTAGAGCAACTTTACGCCGGCACCAGGCCGGCGACCTTGCGGCGCTACGGCGAGACCGACGACAAGACCGAAGAAGTCATCTGACGTTCGAACCGGGGGCAGACATGAAGCGAACTGTTTTTGCGATTTTGCCGGCGATCTTGGCCGTTTCGGCGTTGCAATCGCAACGCGCCGGGGCCGATGAGGTGCGCCACACCACGTTCCCCAGCGTGCTGGTCGGAACCTGGGCGCCGAGCACCGAGCTCTGCGCCGCGAAGGACAAGTCCAGCATCACGGTTGCGGCAGACGGCTACAACACTGCCGACGGCAAATGCAGCGTGCGCTGGATCGTGGAGACGCCGGGCTCACGCGGGCCGAACTACGCCGTCCACGCCCAATGCGAGGCCGACGGGCAAGCAGCCAGGGCCGACGTCGTCAATCTGATTCTGCGGCCCGAGGATGGCGGCAAAATCTCGATCGGCAAGTCGTTCACCGATCTGAAGCCTTATGTGCGTTGTCGGTGAGGCCGGTCCGCAAATTCACGAGCGCGGCATTTGCCGGATTCGGAGATGAACCATGAGCGCCGCCGTCCTGTCCTGCCTGATATTTGCGTTGACGCTCGGTGGCATCGTGTTCGGCGCCTTGCTGCGCACCACATTGCCGCAGCATCATCTCAGCAAGGACTCCCAGGACGTCGTGCGGCTCGGCGTCGGCCTGATCGCAACCATCGCCGCGCTGGTGCTCGGTTTGCTGATTGCGGCGGCCAAGGGCTCGTTCGACACCCAGAGCGGTCAAGTCAAACAAATCACCGCCGATATCATCCTGCTCGACGCTCTGCTGGAGCAATACGGCCCGGAGGCGCAGCCCATCCGTGGCGAGATGCGAAGCGTGCTGAGCCCGCTGGTCGATCGGATCTGGCACGAAAAGCCGGCTGATGCGACACGGCCGTTTGCCAGAAGCACCGAGGCCGAAAGCGTCTATGTCGCCATTCAAGCGCTGTCGCCGAAGAACGACCTGCAGCGCTCGCTGCAGGCTCGCGCCGCGCAGATCAGCACCGATCTGGCGCAAACCCGCCTGTTACTGTTCGCAGAATCCGACAGCGCCATTCCGGCGCCCTTCATCGCCATCCTGGCGTTCTGGCTCATCATCATATTCGCGAGCTTCAGCCTGTTCGCCGCGCTCAACGTGACGGTGTTCAGCTTCCTGGCGTTGTTTGCGCTGTCGGCGTCAGGCGCGATCTTCTTGATCCTGGAGCTGAGCCAGCCGTTTACCGGCTTGCTGGCGATTCCCAGCGAGCCGCTGCGCAACGCCCTGGCGCCGCTCGGCTAGCGGACGTTCATTTCATTTATGCTCGCGAAGCCAGCGCTCGGCGCCCGGGTGGAGCGGCACGTCCATCGGCGTCGACTCGGTTTCGCTGACCATGTGCAGCGCCGAGCCGCCGGTGTTCTTCTCCCAAGGCACCTCCGCTTCGCGCGCGGCGAGCGCGCCGCAGATGTCGTAGGCCATCTGTTCCGGCAGCGATGCGCTGGTGTAGATCGGCCAGCCGCTGAAATCGAACGTATCGAAATCCCGCGCCAGACCTGCAAAGCGTGCCTTGGGCAGGACGACCCGCCGCCATCCCAATCCGCCGAGCGCATCGAACTCGGCCGGCGCGATCTCGAGCGGGACGAGGCCGGCCGCCAGCGCCTCGTTCAACCACACCTTGATGCCCTCATCGAACACCGCGTCGATCTCGCCGCGCTTAAGCGGCTCGAGGCGGCGCACGTCGGACGGCCCGCCGCAGGTGATGATGCGTCCGCCCCAGGCCTCGATGTCCTGGAGTTTGAAGCCGTGCAGTGCGAAGGCTTGCTCGATCAGGACCAAGGTCGAGTGCGTCGGATCCTCGCGCACCGAGACGCGTAGCGGATACTGCTTCGCCTTGATATCCTTGAGCGAACGAATGCCCGCCCGCGGATGCACCATGAAGACGAAGCGATCCCAGCTCGGATAAGAGGCGATGATCCGCACCGGCAGCGCCGTGTGGAACAAGCCGACGCCGCGATAGGCCTGGGTGAGCAGCGCCGACGGATTGACGAAGGCGGCTTCGAGCCCGCCCTTTGCCACTTCCTCGGCCAGAATGGCCGAGCCGGATGCGAGCCGCAGCCACGGCCGGAACGCTTCGCCCGAGCCGCTGCCGACCGTGATGACCATGTCGCGATTACCGCCGTAAGGCGTCGCCGGATTGCCGGCGATGTGCAGGCCGATCTCCCACAAGGTTTTGGCGCGCACGAAATTGGCGCCTTTCGGCAATGGTTCCATGTCAGGCATCTCCTATGAGGATGAATGGCACCGCGCGTCGACCGCGATGCTGGGAAGCGAGGGACGAGCGTTCAACCGGCACGGTCGTAGCGAGAACGTCATCCGATCAGCGCCCGGCATCGTGCGAGGAAATCGCGATTCGGCACGGCTCATGCGAGCGATTGCTCCAGGCGTGATTGGTGCCGCGCTGGACAACGGTATCGCCGGCTTTGAGGTGGACCTCTTCGGTGTCGAGCACCAGCACGATCTCGCCTTCCAGAACAAGACAGAAATCGAGCGTCTGCGTTTTCTGCATGTAAGGATGTGGCACGGTTGGCGAATAGGTGGATGCGGCCGGCGAGCCCGTGGCATGGAAAAAAGCCGCGACTTCCGCTCGCCCGACTTTGCCGCGAAATGTCCCATCCGGCGGCAATGTGACGACCCGGCACACCGAACCACCCGGTGGCGGTTCGAGCGCACGGGGATAAGTCAGAGTCGCATCGCTAAACGGGCCGATTTGCGCCGGCGACGCGCCGGTGACCCAAATGCGCGCCGACGAGAATCCCGGCCGCACCGGATCGCCCTGCACGTCGGGCGGCGTGCCGTCCGCAATCGCGACCGACTTGCCGTCTTCATCGTCGATCGTGACGATGCGCCGCACCTGCTTCATGCCATTGCTCATCGCAGTCAGACCTTCGGTTCGCGGTCGAAACTCGCGCCCATCATGACGAAAGCCATCAGGCTGCCGCCGTTGAGATTGGTCCAGCCATGCCAGTTGCCGAGTTGCACCACCACGTCGCCGGCCCGCATCGTGATATTGCCGCGATCGAGCAGCAGCGTGCGCTCGCCTTCAAGCACAATGCCGTAATCGACGGTCGCCGACTTGTGCACGGGCGAGCTGAAGAAATTCTGTCCGCCGCGATCCCAGACGCCGTCGGGGCGCAGCCGCGTCGGCGTCAGCGGCTTAAAAGCCAAATCCTTGGCCGGATCGTAGTCCGCGGGCTTGCCGTTCGACTGCACGACACGCAGATGGCCGCCGGCTGCGGGCGGCTCGAAATGAAACGGCAGATTGCCATCGTCGCGGCTGCCCGAGATGATCGCGGGCGCCTCCTTATAAACCCAGATATCGGTCATGCAGGTGCCGCGGCTGATCGCACCGGGATTCACGTTGGGCGCGGCGCTGTCGTACAGCACGCATGAGCGCCCCTGCGCATCGTGACCGGTCACCACGCGCCGAATGGGTTTCGCTTCGCTCGTCATCTGTCCTCCACGCCGTGTGTGCAACGAAAACTAGAATAGATCGGACCGCATTGTCATCCACCGGCGGTCCTCTATCATGGTTGCCGCGCGGGCGCACAAGACGCCGCGGCCAGGGAGGAAGCTCTTGCCGGTTTTCCGCGGCGCGACGTGGCTGGTCGGCGCGACGTGGCTGGCCGGCGCGACGTGGCTGGCCGGCGTGGTATTGACGGCGCTCACGGCCGATGGCGCGGCGGCGCAGGCGCGGGACTTCCCGAACCACGCCATCAAGATCATCGTCGGTCCGAGCCCCGACGTTTTTTCCCGCATCGTCGCCGAGCATCTCAAGGACGCCTGGGGACAGCCGGTCGTGGTCGAGCCACGACCGGGCGCCGGCGGCAAGCTTGCCGTCAACGACGTGCTGGCCGCGCCGGCGGACGGCTACACGATGCTGTTCGCGACGCCGACCTATACGCTCAACACCGCGATGAAAGTCGCGAGCTACGATCTGGCGAAAGAGTTCGCGCCGGTCGCGCTTGCCGGGCTCATTTCCTATGCGCTGGTCATCAATCCGAGCGTGCCTGCGAAGTCGGTCGCGGAATTGGTGGCTTACGCCAAGCAAAATCCGGGCAAGCTCAATTGCGCTTCGGCCGGCATCGGCACCGTGCCGCATCTGGCCTGCGAATATCTCAACAAGGTCGCCGGCACCACCATTACCCATGTCCCCTACCGCGACGTGAATTCCGGCATGATGGCGACCGTCGGCAACGTCACGCAGATGTTTTTCGGCGTTGCGACCAACGCCAAGCCGCAGATCGAGACCGGCGCGTTGCGCGGGCTGGCGGTCAGCACGGCGCGGCGTTCGCTGCTGCTGCCGGAGCTACCGACCATGATCGAGGCCGGCTATCCGACATTCGAGATGCCGGGCTGGGGCGGATTTATCGCGCGCGCCGGCACGCCGCCCGACATCGTCGCCAAGCTGAACGCAGAGATACGCCGCGCGGTGGCGCAACCGGATTTGCAGCAAAAGCTCATCGCCGCCGGCATGGAACCGCCGCCGGATTATGCACCTGCCGATGTCGGTAAATTCATCGCCGACGACATCGCGCGCTGGACCACATTCGTCGACGCGGTCGGCATCGACAAGCTCAACAGTGAAGCTAAATAGCGCGTCCGCATCGTTGGAAGGAATTGCCTCATGGCGACACGGCGAAGTTTTCTCAAAAGCGCGGGTGCCTCAGGTCTCGCGTTTTGCAGTTGCGGGCTGCTCGACGCGGCGCGCGGCCAGGAGCGGCCGCGCCTGCCGGTGACGGTCAACGGCAAGCGGATCAAGACCGTCGATGTGCACGCCCATTGCCGCTTCCATGAGGCCGTCGCGCTGATGGGCGGCGAGGCGACCGTGACGCCGTCCCTGGTCAAGGGCGACCAGGAGCAATTCATCGTCATCGAAGAGCGTCTCAAGACCATGGATGCCATGGCGATCGACATGGAGGTGCTGTCGATCAATCCGTTCTGGTACCGCAAGGATCGCGACACCGCCGCCAAGATCGTCGCGATACAGAACGAGAAGCTTGCGCAATTGTGCGCCTCGCATCCGGATCGCTTTGCCGCCTACGCGTCGCTGGCACTGCAATACCCCGACCTGGCCGTGCAGCAGCTCGATACCGCCATGAAAAAACAAGGCCTGCGCGGGGCCGCGATCGGCGCCAGCGTGCTGGATGAGGATTTTTCCGACCCGAAATTCCATCCGGTGTGGGCCAAGGCCGAAGAGCTCGGCGCGGTGCTGTTCATCCATCCATTGGGGACACCGGAATTGAGCAAGCGTCTCAAAGGCAACGGCTGGCTCGCCAACACCGTCGGCAATCCGCTGGCGACGACGATCGCGCTGCAACACCTGATCTTCGAGGGCACGCTCGACCGTTTTCCCGGCCTGAAGATCATCGCCGCCCATGGCGGCGGCTATCTGCCGTCCTATGCGGCGCGCGACGATCACGCCTGCTTCGTCTCGCCGCCGAACTGCAATCCCGAGATAAAGCTGCAGAAGAAGCCGAGCGAATATCTCAACCAGCTCTATTTCGACGCGCTGGTGTTCACGCCGGAAGCGCTCCGGCATCTGGTCGCGCAGGTCGGCTCGAGCCAGATCATGATCGGCACCGATTGTCCGATCCCGTGGGAAGAGCATCCGGTCGACCACATTTTCGCGACCGGCACGCTGAGCGACGACGACAAGATCGCGATCCTCGGCGGCAACGCGGCGCGGCTGTTTGGGATGCAGGGCTAGCTGGCGATCTCGTACGGCACTTGCGTCGGGCCGTAGCGCTCGACCACCGTGTTGGTCGTACGATCGTATTGATGCTGCAGCACCGTGCCCTCGCCGAGCTTTTGACTGCGCACGATGATCGCCACCGAGCGGGTCGGACCGCCCTGCTCGGCGTGAATGGCGCGCGGCGCCACCAGATCGACCTTGCCTTGCGAGCCGGTGGTCACCGATGCGAGCTTCACTTCGGCATGGCCCGGCCGGCTGCCGTCGTCGATGCGCTCGAAGCGTTCCAGGCTCTCGGTGCCGTCGAGCACGCCGTAGAGCACCCAGGCGTCGGCATGATCGTGCACGCTGCCGGTGCGGCCGGGCATGCGCACCACGCCGTTGACGACGAAGGCGTAGTCCGGATCGACATAGAGCAAAAGATTTTTGCGGCCTTCGGTCGACGGCCAGCTTGCCGAATGGGATTTGAGCGTTTCGTCGAGCACCAGCCGCTCCAACAACGGCTTCGCCCGTTCCATGCGCCGCTGATCGTCGTTTTCCGCCGCCCAAACGGCGCGTAAGTCGCCGATGAATTTTTCAAAAACCGGCAAACGTTGCGCGGCAAGATTTGACATGGTCGTTTCCTTCACTCGAACAGCGGCTCGCCTTCGACCGTGCAGCGGCGCAGCAGCCGGCGTTCTTCCTTCGGAAAATCGGTGCGGGCATGGATGGTGCAGCGGTTGTCCCACATCAAAAAGTCGCCGAGCTGCCAGACGTGTTCGAAGATGAACTCGCGACGCTCGCCGATCTCGTAGAGCTGATTGAGAATCTCATCGCCCTCGCCCTGGCTGACGCCTTCGATGCGCGTCGTCATCAGCCGGTCGACGAACAGCGTTTTGCGTCCGGTGTCGGGATGGGTGATGAAAATCGGGTGCGCATGATGCGGAATGCCGCTGATGTCGCCGGACGAATTGGCCTGCTTGGCGCGATTGTATTCATGGATATGCAGCGCCTTCTTGCCTTTGAGCGCCTCCTTCAATGCCGGCGGCACCGCCTCATAGGCCTTGTACATGTTGGAGAACATCGTATTGCCGCCGCGCGACGGCAGTTCGAGCGCATAGAGGAATGTGTATTTGTACGGCCGCGGGGTGTAGCCGGAATCGATGTGGAACCAGAACTCGCCCTCGCCGAAGGCGCCGATCGGCTTGCCGTCCACTTTGATGTTGCTGACCAGCAGAACTTTCTCGTTGTCCTGCTGGACGCCCTCGGTACGGGCGCGCAGCGTCTCCGGCGCCTTTTTGCGGGTGCCGAGATCGCCGAAATAGGAGGCAAAGCGCAGCTGGTCGTCCTGCGAAACCTTTTGGCCGCGAAACACCAGCACCAGGTGCTTGCCCCAGGCGTCCTTGATGGCCGCCACTTCGTGCTCGGACAGCGGCTTGGACAGATCGACCCCGCTTATTTCTGCACCGCAGGCCGGCGACAACGGGGTTACCTCGATATCGATCGTGTCTTGCATGGGGCGCTTCCTCTGCGGCCTAGCGTCGGCTTCACGCCGGCCGACTTCATGTAAGATGTACCGCGGCCAGCCAGGGGTCTCAAGAAGGCTGCCGCGCCGACCGGAGGAAACAGCCATGCGCAAAGTGATTGCACTTGTCCTCGCCTTGCTTGCGGCCATGTCGCTGAGTGCCATGTCGCTGACGGCCTTCGCGCAGAGCTATCCATCGCGGAACATCACCATCATCGTACCCTACCCGGCCGGCGGGCCGACCGACACCATCGCCCGCATCCTCGCCGAACGCCTGCAGGGCGCGCTCGGCCAAAGCGTGATCATCGAGAATGTCGGTGGCGCCGGCGGCAGCATCGGCGTCGGCCGCGTCGCGCACGCCACGCCCGACGGCTACACGCTGAGCATCGGCCATACCCAGACCCATGTGTTCAACGCCTCGATCCTCAAGCTCGACTACGACGTGGTGACCGACTTCGCTCCGATCTCGCTGATCGCCGACACCCCGATCTGGATCGTGACGCGCAAATCGCTGCCGGTCGACGACATCAAAAGCTTCATCGCCTGGCTCAAAACCCAGAACGGCAAGGCGACTATGGGGACGGTCGGCATCGGCAGCCCGTCGGAATTTGCCGCGCGAATTTTCATGCGGCAGACCGGTACGGCGTTTCAGCTCGTGCCTTATCGCGGCGCCGCACCGCTGGTGCAGGACATGCTCGGCGATCACATCGATTTCGCCTTCGGTCAGGCGGCGGGTTACATCACCAACGTCGAGAGCGGTCAGTTCAGGGCGCTTGCCGTCTTGCAGCCCAAGCGCTGGTGGGCGGCGCCCAATGTGCCGACGCTGGATGAGCTCGGTTTTAGGGATATCGACGCGACCTTCTGGCACGGCCTGTGGGCGCCCAAGGGCACGCCGCCGGACGTCATCGCCAAGCTTAACGCCGCCGTTCGCGTCGCCTTGGCCGATCCGACGGTGCAGGACCGCTTCAAGAAAGTCGGCCAGGAAATCTGGCCGGTCGAGTATCAGACCCCCGAGGCGCTGGCGGCGCAACAGAAGGCGGAGCTTGCCAAGTGGACGCCGGTCATTCTGGAATCCGGCATCAAGGCGGAGTGAATGGGCGCGCTCGACCAGCTCGAACCGATCGAAAAGGCGAGCAAGGATGCGCTCGCCGCCCTGCAGCTCGATCGCCTGAAGGCGACGCTGCATCAGGCCTACGACAAGGTGCCGCATTACAAGAAGAAGCTCGACGCAGCCGGCGTGCGTCCTTCCGACCTGAAAGCGCTCGCCGATCTCGCCAAATTTCCGTTCACCACCAAGGACGATCTGCGGCAGAATTATCCGTTCGGCATGTTCGCGGTGCCGATGGCCGACATCGTGCGCATCCACGCCTCGAGCGGCACCACCGGCAAGCCGACCGTGGTCGGCTATACCAAAGGCGATATCGATACCTGGTCGCTGTTGATGGCGCGCTCGATCCGCGCCGCCGGCGGCCGTTCCGCCGACAAAATTCACGTGGCTTACGGCTACGGCCTGTTCACCGGCGGGCTTGGCGCCCATTACGGCGGCGAGGCTTTGGGCGCCGCCGTCATTCCGGTCGGCGGCGGTTTTACCGAGCGGCAGGTGCAGCTCATTCGCGATTTTGCCCCCGACATCATCATGGTGACGCCGTCCTATATGCTGGCGATCGCCGACGAGTTCGAGCGCCAGGGATTTTCGCCCGCCGACTGCAGCCTGCGGCTGGGCATTTTCGGCGCCGAACCTTGGACCGAAACCATGCGCGCGGAGATCGAGCGCCGCATGGGCATCGTGGCGCTCGACCTCTATGGCCTGTCGGAGGTCATGGGGCCCGGCGTCGCCCAGGAGTGCGCTGAGACGCGTGACGGGCTGACCGTTTGGGAGGATCACTTCTTCCCCGAGATCATCGATCCGGACACCGGCCGCGTGCTGGCCGACGGCGAGACCGGCGAGCTCGTCTTCACCTCGCTGACCAAGGAGGCGATGCCGGTCATCCGCTATCGCACCCGCGATCTGACAAAACTGCTGCCGGGCACGGCGCGCACCATGCGCCGCATCGAGCGAGTCAAAGGCCGCAGCGACGACATGCTGATCATCCGCGGCGTCAACGTCTTTCCCTCGCAGATCGAAGCGGTGCTCGGCCGCGAGCCGCAGCTGGCGCCGCATTACGTGTTGGAGGTGCGCCGGCCGCACACTCTCGATGAGCTCGATGTGCTGGTCGAGATGCGGCCCGAGCTTGCCGGCAAGTTGGGCGCCGGCGAAATTGCGACGCTGACGAAGCAAGCCGAGCACCTGATCAAGGCCTATGTCGGCGTCACCGCCACCGTGCGCGTGCTAGAACCGGGGACGATCGAGCGCTCGCAGGGTAAAGCCAAACGCGTCATCGATCGGCGGGCGAAAAGCTGAAAATGCCGAATGGAATAGTGAGAGGACCGCGATGAGTGTCGATACCGCCATGCCCGCGGCCGAATTGCAGTCCGCCGGCCTCGATCAGCGCGCGGTCGCCGAATGGATTGCGGCAGCGCCAAAGCGCACCGGCGATTACTTTGTCGATCGGCCGCGCTATACGCGGTACTGGCAGCTCGGCGCCGATCTGCTCGGCCGCCTGCCGAAGAAGCCGGCGCGCAGTCCGGGTGAGGCGCGCGCGGCAAAATCCATCCTCGCCGCCGCGCGCGAACAGCGCGAGCATTTCCTCGCCGCCCACGCCGAGACGCTCTACGACGAGCTGACCCACCAACGCTCACGATTCATTCGCCTGGAAGATCTGGTCTTCGCCGCCGCCATGGCCGTCCCCGGCCTGACGCCGACCGCCGCGCAAGTCGCCGCCGAGGCCGAGCACCTGCAGGGCGAAAAGGACGGCGTCGAGATCGACCAGGGCATTTTTCTTGCGCATGTGCTCGCTAGCGAAACCGCCGGCCGCCATTTGTGCCACGCGATGTTATTGCCGCGGCGCGAGACCGCCGAGCAGTTGCAAAAATTCGCCACCGACGGCCGCATCGATTTCGGCAAGGTTTTGATCGAGCGGCGCGGCAAGGCGGCGATCGTGACCTCGAAGAACGAGCGCTTTCTCAATGCCGAGGACGACACCACGCTCGACGCCATGGAGATTGCGGTCGACGTCGCCATCCTCGATGCCAAGACCGACATCGCCGTGTTGCGCGGCGGCGAAGTCGAGCATCCCAAATATCGCGGCAAAAAACTGTTCGGCGCCGGCATCAACCTGACCCATCTTTATCGCGGCCAGATTCCGTTTGTCTGGTTCTTGAGGCGCGACCTCGGCTTCGTGCACAAATTCTTCCGCGGCGTGGCGCGACCCGAATTGCTGCCCGACGACGTGCACGGCACGGCGATCGAGAAACCATGGATCGCCGCAGTCGAAGGCTTTGCCATCGGCGGCCACTGCCAAATATTGCTGACCATGGACTATGTGCTCGCCGCCAACGACGCCTTTATGACGCTGCCGGCGCGCAAGGAAGGCATCATTCCGGGCGCGGCGAACCTGCGCCTGCCGCGCTTCACCGGCGACCGCATCGCCCGCCAGGCCATCCAATATGAGCGCAAGCTCGTCTGCGACAGCCCGGAAGGCCGTTTGATCTGCGACGAGATCGCGCCAGCCGCCGGCATGGATGCAGCCCTCGACAAGGTCATCGCCGGGCTCACCAGCTCCGGCGCGGTCAGCGCCACCTCGAACCGCCGCGCCCTGCGCATCGGGCAGGAGACGATCGACACATTCCGGATGTATTTTTCCGCTTACGCTCGCGACCAGGCCTATTGCCATTTCAGCCCGGCACTGATTGCCAATCTCGAGCGCGAGTGGAACGCGCATAACAGGAAGGTTTGAAATTTCGCGCGAGCCGTTCAAAACGTGGCGAGAACCCCGGCGTACCAATTCAACCGATTCGTCTCATCCGCATTCTGGATGCCGCGACCCAAATAACCCAGAATGTGAAATGTATCATTCAGATCATAGTGGAATCCGGCGCCGATCGACGTCGCGGCTTCGCCGCCTTTGGTATCCGCCGTCTGGTGAAAGATTTCCAGACCGACCTGCAGGTCGGGGACAATCTGGCGCGTGACGACCAACCCGGCCTCGCAGAAGTCTCGGGAATCGCCGCCGCGATTGATCTCACAGCCACCGCCGCCAAACGCCGACCATGGACCCCAGTCTTTCTGCATCCAGATCGGGAGCAGATACGAAGCGTGCCACTCGCCGACATTTGAGGAGCCGCTCGGCAGGAACACCCTGGGAAAGACGGCAACGTCGAGCCCAAAATTCTGTTGCGTCAGGAAGCGGTATTTTGCGGCGAGTTCGACGTTGCCGAAGCCGCCCACCAACGGACCGCCATTCGGTAGGCTATAGGCCGCCGGAATCGTGGCGGTGAGTTGCAGGTTCGGCGCTCCGCCGTAATTGATGTCGATGCCCGCTTCGCCGCTCGTAGCGGCCCGGGTCGCGGTCCCGTTGGTAAAGTTGTATATCTCGAAGTGCTTGTAATCCGTCGGTTCCGGATCGTCCGTCAGATATGGCGGCCCCGCCATTGCCGGGCTGATGCCCAGCAATAGTGCCCCACAAACGCACATTCGGACCGCATCAGACAGCACAGCCGGACCTCCCACCGAAGGCTACATTACCAGATTGTTAATTGCCGCACTCCGGCTAGTCCGCCATATGCCAATCGCCGGTCATGACCGCCGGATCAAGGAGCAAGTGCAAGATGACAGACGTCGTCGCACGGACCGCAAGCAAGGTTCCCGAAGTCACACTGATCTTCTGGATCATCAAGATTGCCGCGACCACGCTGGGCGAGACCGGCGGCGACACCGTCACCATGACCCTGAACTGGGGTTACCTGGACGGCACGGCGCTGTTTCTCGCGCTGCTGGTGGTGCTCGTTATCTGCCAGATCGCGGCGAAAAAATTCCATCCGTTCCTGTACTGGGCGACCATCGTGGCCTCGACCACGGCCGGCACCACCATGGCCGACTTCGCGGATCGGTCCTTAGGCATAGGCTATGCCGGAGGTTCGTCGCTGCTATTCGTCTGCCTCATGGCCACGCTCTGCGCGTGGTACTGGTCGGAAAAGACGATCTCGGTCGCCACCGTCAACACGCCCAAGGTGGAAGCGTTCTATTGGGTCGCCATTACGTTTTCCCAGACGCTCGGAACGGCGCTCGGCGACTGGTTGGCCGACAGCACCGGATATGAACACGGCGCGTTTGTTTTTGCCGCCGGATTGGCGGTGGTCGCAGCAGCCTATTTCTTCACCAATATCTCGCGGGTTTCTTTGTTCTGGGCCGCCTTCATCCTGACGCGACCGCTCGGCGCCTCGGTCGGCGATTTCCTCGACAAGCCAGTGAGCAATGGTGGCCTGGCGTTCAGCCGCCCGATCGCCTCGGCTATCATCGCGACATTCATTATTTTTTGCATCGTCGTCCTGCCACAGCGGGCGGGCCGACATCCGAGCGGAGCCGAGACGACGGCGTAGCGGTGGAGCGTTCAGATCACTTGCCGCAGGAACGTGCGTTCCTCGCAGACGATGAAGCGCTCCTTTTGCGCGACTGCGAAATTGGCGGCGCCCTCGCTGTTGGACTTCAGCCGCGCCCGGTAGGCTTCATAGGCCGCCAGACTCGCGAACGAGACCAACCCGTAGGCGATGTTGTCGGTGCCCTCGTGCGGCAGCCAATAGCCGACGACTTCACCGCCGCATTTCGGAATGATTTTCAGCCAATTGCGCGCGTAAGCTTCAAAGCCGTCGCGCCTGTAGGGATCAAGCTGATAGCGAATGAAGACGGTAATCGTCATCGCGGCCTCCTGTCGGTTGCCGACATAGTGCTGCAAGGCGCTACCGCGATGCTTCGGCGCCGAACGTAGTTTGCAATTTGTTTTCCGGGCGGGTCGGCTGCGTCCCTTCTCCCCAGAGGGGAGAAGGACAGGATGAGGGGGTTCGGACTTCAGAGAAAATTCTGAAGCGTCCGAACCCCCTCACCCCAACCCTCTCCCCTCCGGGGAGAGGGAGTCGATGCGCCGCACACTCGTGACGGCGCTCCCAGCGGTACGGATGCGCGTGACGGCATCCGCTATCGGCTCGACCGCCACCGCCATGTGATAGGCGTTGGCGTGCAGCAGAGAGCCCCGGTCGCGCGCGATGGCGACGTGGCCTTTCCAGAAAATCAGGTCGCCGCGCTCAAGCGCTGAAGGATCGGCCGCCACCGCCATTCCCAACGCCGCTTCCTGCATGTCGCTGTCGCGCGGGCATGAGACACCGCAGGCGGTCAGCGCGACCTGGACGAGCCCCGAGCAGTCGAGGCCGAGCGCGGTCTTGCCGCCCCACAGATAGGGCGCGCCGAGAAAGCGCTCGGCGACCGCGACGAAATCCGTTTCATTCCGGTCGAGCGGCGCAAGGTGCGCCGCCGGCACATAGGCGCCGGATGGCGTCACCGCCATGCGATCCTCGATGCGCGCGATGTTGAGCCGCGCGCCGAGCGGCAGCGCTTCGAGCGGCGGCTGTTTGATCGATGGACCAGGGAAGACAAGCGTGCGCAGCGCCGTCACCTTGTGGGTCGGCGCCGCACCGGGTGGCGCCAGCGCGTTGTCCGGCAGCCAGCCGACGTAATCGTCCACGGCGAGCTGACCCCAGGCCCAGCCCTCGCCGTTCGTGTCGTAGATGGTGACGCGCTCGCCCTTGAGCGCTTCGGTGTCGAGCGGCGCGTCGGGTCGCGGCTCGCGGCGCAATGGCGCCTGCGCCTCGATGACGTCATAGACGCGGCCTTCCACATAACGCGCCGCCTTCACTTTGCCTTGGAGATGCTTCGCCGCCAGATCGGCGCGGGCCGGCGTCAAACGGGGATCGAAAGCCGGCATGTTTTGTCCGCTCAGCCGTAGCGGGCGGCGAGCAGCGCATAGAGCGCGCGCGCCGCCTGGCAGTCGCCGCCTTCCGGCCGGCCCGGCTTGGCCGTCGCCGACCAGGCGAACAGGTCGAAATGCAGCCAGGATTTTGCGCTGACGAAGCGGCGCATGAACAAGGCCGCGGTGATGGCGCCGCCCTGACTGCCGCCGACATTGTTGATGTCGGCGACCTTGGACTCCAGCATCGCTTCATAGGGCCGCCACAGCGGCAATCGCCACAGCGGATCGTTCTCGCTTGCCGCGCAATTCATCAACTCGCCGGCGAGCGCATCGTCGTCGGTGAAGAAGGCCGGCACGTCGGGGCCGAGCGCGACGCGCGCGGCGCCGGTCAGCGTGGCGAAATCGGCGATCAACTCCGGCTTCTCCTCGTCGGCCAGCGCCAGCGCGTCGGCCAGGATGAGCCGGCCTTCGGCGTCGGTATTGCCGATCTCGACGGAAATTCCCTTGCGCGAGGTGTAGATGTCGCGCGGCCGGAAGCTCGCGCCGGCGATCGAATTCTCCACCGCGGGAATCAGCACGCGCAGCCGCACCTTCAGGCCGCGCGCCATGATCATGTGCGCCAGCGCCAAGGCCGTCGCCGCGCCGCCCATATCCTTTTTCATGTTGAGCATGCCGGACTCGGGCTTGATATCGAGCCCGCCGGTATCGAAGCAGACGCCTTTGCCGACCAAGGTCACGCGCGGATGCTTGTCGTCGCCCCACACCATGTCGATCAGCCGCGGCACGGCCGCCGGTGCCGCGGCGCGGCCGACAGCGTAGATCAAGGGAAAATTCTGCGCCAACAAATCGTCGCCGACGATGGCGCGGATCTCGGCGTTGTGACTAGCCGCAAGCTTGCGCGCCGCCGCTTCGAGGTCCGCCGGCCCCATGTCGTTCGCCGGCGTGTTGATGAGGTCGCGCGCCAACGTCACGGCTTCGGCGATGTGCGAAAGCTCGTCGCGATCGAGGCTTTGCGACAGCTCGAGCTTGACCTGGTGTCCGTCCGACTTGCGGTAGCGCGTGAAGCGATAGGAGCCGAGCGCCACGGCGAGCGCGGCGAGCCGCACATCGTGCGGCTCGTTGGCGAAGCGATAGACACCGTCCGGCAACAGCTGCGGCAGACGACCGGGAAGGAACATATCCTTCACGTCGCCGTTCGGCTCGATGCCGAACAGCACCCCGCCGAGACCGTTCTTTCCCGGCAGCAGCAGATGGCGCCCGGCCTTGGGCTCGAAACCCGCCGCGTCGGTAAAGGCGCGGGCCTCGGCATCAAGCCGTCCGCGCACGTCCGCGTAGGTCGCCGCGGTGACGAACCAGATCGGGACCGCGTTAGCCGTCCCGTGCGCAATGAAGATGGAGTTCATGCGTCCTGCTACCACGCCGCTTCCCGATCTGTCATGCCCCGCGATGACAGGCGCGTTCGTCTGCTCGGCGGATCACATGCGCGCTAGGCGAGCTTCGGCGAGGACGTGTTTTGCGCCCGGCTGTGGCGCACGCCGTAAAGCCAATAGACCGCAAGCCCGATCAGAAGCCACAGCCCGAAGCGCAGCCAGGTGTCGAGCGGCAGCCCGAGCATCAGCAGCAAGGCCGACGCCGCGCCGAGCGGCGCCACCGCACACACCGCCGGCGTGCGGAACGGCCGCAGCGCGGCCGGTTCCCTGATGCGCAGCACCAGCACGCCGACGCAGACGATGGCGAACGCGAATAAAGTGCCGATGCTGACCAATTCGCCGACCAGGCCGATCGGCAACAGTCCGGCGAGGATCGTCACCACGCTGCCGGTGATCAGCGTGGTGACGTAAGGCGTGCGGAAACGCGGGTGCACCTTGGCGGCGGCCGGCGGCAACAGGCCGTCGCGCGCCATGGAATAGACGATACGCGGCTGGCCCAGAATGCCGACGAGGATCACGGAGGTCAGACCGAGGATGATGCCGAGCTTCATGATCGGCGCCAGCCATTTCAGCCCGATGGCATTGATGCCGACGGCAATCGGATCGGGGACGTTGAGCCGGTCGTACGGAACGATGCCGGGCAGCACCAAGCCGACGGCGATGTAGAGAACCGTGCACAGCGCCAGCGACCCAAGAATGCCGATCGGCATGTCGCGTTTCGGATTTTTCGCCTCTTGCGCGGTCGTCGAGACGGCATCGAAGCCGATATAGGCGAAGAACACCACGGCGGCGCCGCGCACCACGCCGCTCCACCCGAACTCACCGAAGCCGGCACCGGGCGGAACGAAATGCCCTTCCGGATTGCCCGCCGTCACCCAATTCGCGGTGCTGAAATGCGGCGCGGCCGCGGCGATGAACAACAGGATGATCACGAGCTTGATGGCGACGATGACGTTGTTGACTCGCGCCGACTCGTGGATGCCGATCACCACCAGCGCCGTGACGCCGACGACCACGAGCATGGCCGGCACATTGACGACAGTGCCGGTGATTTGCCACGCGCCACCGGCGGCATCGTAGACCAGCGGCGCGCCCGCAAAGGCGGCAGGGACGGCAATGCCCAGATCGTTGAGAAAGCTGACCACATAGCCCGACCAGCCAATCGCCACCGTTGCGGCGCCGAGCGCATATTCGAAAATCAGGTCCCAGCCGACAACCCAGGCGACAAATTCTCCCATCGTCGCATAGGCATACGTATAGGCGCTGCCGGCGATCGGCACGGTCGAGGCCATCTCGGCGTAACACAGCCCGGCACAGGCACAGGCGAACCCCGCAAGCACGAACGACAGCGTGATCGCCGGGCCGGCATTGGCCGCGGCGGCGTGTCCGGTCAGCACGAAAATGCCGGCACCGACAATGTCGCCGATGCCGAGCGACACCAGGGTGAGAGCCGAGAGACTGCGCTTGAGCGGCACGCCGTCGTGCGCGGTCAGCTGCTGGAATTCGGCCTCTTCGGCCTCTGCCTGCAGGCTGGCAACCGATTTGCGGACAAAATAATTCGTCATCGCGATGCTCATGCGGAGCAAACGACAACGATCGAAAGCAAGCTAAGTTTCACCGGGGGATTCGGAATCGCCCGATTATCCCGGCGAGCCACGCTGTTGCGGGCAGGCCTTATCGCTTCGAAAAAAGGACGGTTGGACGCGCCGGCTAATGCGTTGCCGTCTTCTTCACATAGGGCCCGAGCTTCTGCGAGGCCTCGTGCACATAGCTGAGATCGACCACGTCATCGACCGTTACCGAGCCGTCGATCTGCTTGGTGTCGACGAAAAATTGCCAGGCCATCTTGAGCGACGGCATGTCGAGCTTGCCGTCGGGATCGACCGCCTGCGAGACGATGGCGCGGTGCACCGCCGGATCCTTGATGAAGGAATATTCGGTGAGGATCTTGATCACCTGATCGGCATTCGGGCCGGCGATATGCCCGTCCTTGAGCGAGTCGTTGTAGAAGCGCATCGCCTTGACCAGCGCCACCATGAATTTCTTGGCGTTGTCGGGCTGATCTTGCGCGAATTTCGGGCTGTAGAACACCACCGCCGTCTGATAATCGGGAAACACGTCATCGGCGCCGATAAGCTTTTTCGCCGAGCCGAGCGACAGCAGTTTTGACACCGTCGGCTCGACGGTGAGGCTGGCGTCGATTGCCTTGTTGGCGAAGGCGGGGATGTGCTCGGGAAAGCCAAGGAAGACCGGATCGATGTCGCCGTAGGTCAGGCCGTTTTGCGTCAGCGCATAGTTCATGAACGCGTTCTCGCTGTTGCCGTTGGCCGACATCGCGACTTTGAGGCCTTTGAAGTCCTTCAGGCTCTTGACCTTGCCGTCGTCCATCAGATCGCTGCGCACCATGATGGCCTGGAAGCCGTAGCCTTTGGCGTTACGCGCCTTGTCGGACACGATCTTGATGCCGATGCCGCGCTTGACCGCGTTGTAAAGTCCAGCCGAGGTGGCGCCGGAGCCGACATCGACGTCGCCGGAGCCGAGCGAAGGGATCATCTTCGCCGCCGAATCGAAGCGCACGAATTTCACTTTCAATCCTTGTTCGGCGTAGTAGCCCATCGCGTCGGCAATGAAGAGCGGCGCGTCGCTCGAAGCGCCGATGGTGCCAATGGTCAGCTCCTGCGCCTGGACGCGGCCGGCGAGGCCGAGGGCCACAGCAAGAGCGAAGCCGGCAACGAGCCATCGGTGAACTTTTTGCATCGTCGCCATATGAGCCTCCTCAGAAATTACGAACGCAATACAAACCATAGCACAGAGTTGCCGGCTCGGCCTGCGACATCCCTTCGCGCTCCGCCTGAATTACCGCCATGGCAATGGCTGAGCTTCCGTCACATTGGGCACACGCTCCCGTCGAGCGTCGTCGCGTCAGATAGTACCTAAGCGGCTGCAAAGGCGTGTTGCTGTTTTTCGGGATCAATCGTAGCCTCTGGAAGCTTCAAGTTACCTCGAAGTTCCTCCAAAAGCTCATTACCCGCCGTTGCCAGATCGTCAGCTCGCTTGCGCACCCAATCGGGATACTGTTTGACGGTCGTAGTAATGATCTTCCCGGAAATGAGTTGCTGTCGCAATTTTTCCGAAGTGATTTTATACTTTGGAATATAATTCATCGGATCTTGCTTAGAAATCCGAATGTTAATGGTCGGCCCAATAATCGCAATATTCGCTAGCGCATCAACGAGGTCAGCGCTCACTTGATTCTCAAGAAACTTTCTTGGAAACACATGATGGAACTGAGGCTGGAAACCCGCAAGGAGTTCGGCCCCATCAAAGCCAATCTTAATACCGCGCTGGTCCCAATCGACAGCCTTATTGCGTAAAACTAAAAGATAGAGCAACAAACGACCGAAACGGGTATCGCCGTAGTCGCGCATAAAATCGTCGGCTGTTAACGCTGGCACATAGCGGATGCGCACGAGTAAGCGCTCCAATGCCTCTGTCAGCGTGACCGACTCAGCGATCTCCCGCAGGTCCTCTTCCATTGATGACGTCGAGGAACTGGAGTACCGGCTGAAACGAGAAGCCTGTAAGAACCAATAGAAGATTTGGGAAAACCCGTCTTCGGGAAACTTATCAAGGAGCGCGATCAGCGAAACAAGGACATTATCGGCAGGCAAAAGAGCGTTTCCGGGAAGTCCGAAATCCTTCAACTGACGAATCGCGAGGCTCCACGCTTTCTTGGTACGCTCCCAAACTGGCTGTATCGACGCAGCATTCCAAAACGCGGGCTCAATCGATCGATAGCGCACGGCCTTCTTGCCGATACCCGTCATCGTTCGGAAAACGAGATTAGGTGACACGTCGTAGCCGAGTTCAGGAAGCTGAGATACAAACGGTAAGAAATTGTCCCGTACCCATCCCGGTGTTCGGGCCGCGACGACCCCTAAGTATATGTCCGCTTCCGTCACCCGCGTTCCGCGGCTATTAAGTCGCGAAAATATCTCGACGACATCCTCAAGTTCATTATTCACTGTGATTGTGACGACTTCTGTTTCTCTAATCTTTCGGACACGATCAAGACGCGTATAGACCTCCATCGCGTCCATGCCATCGCAAAGGCCCTCGATCTTAATTTGTCTCGCCATATCCTGAAGGGTCTTGAGATCGCCTTCGTGACTAACATCCAGGATCAGAAGCTTATGGATTGGTATGTAACGAGACCCTTTCACGCGGCGCGTGGCTGCATTTGCCACCACGAAAAAGGGTGGTTCCTTTGTATTAACGTCAAAGCGAATATCGTATTTGCGAATTGTGCGGTCCCATTCCTCAGCGCTAGACCACCAATAGGGCTTCCGTCCACTCAAGATGCAAAACGCGGTAGTACGTTGTTGTCCATCGACCACCCACAGATCAGGAATTTGTGCGTCTGACGCACTTCTTGTCTCAACGTTCCCGGCGCTATCCCAGACAAGTAACGTACCGACGGGATAATCGCGCCATAGCGATTCGATGAGGTCGCGAACCTGCGTCGCTTTCCAGACGAACCCGCGTTGAAATTCTGGAATGCTCCACTTGTGATTTACTGATCGGTCGATGATGTCCTTGATCGTTACGGAAGCGTAAGCCATCCCCATCCCCCAATGAGCTAAGCGCGAGCTTGCAAGCTAACACTAGGTACCTACCGGGAGTCTACAGCTTGCGCCTCCTACAACCACGGCATCAGCGAAGCGTGGATCACATCCGGCACGCCCTCCCCGCCCACCGATTTGATGGCGCGGTCGACGTCGTTGAGGCCGAAGCGGTGGGTGGTGACCAGTTCCAGAGGAAAGCGCTTTGACGCCAGTTGCGCCAGCGCCAGCTCGCAGGCCTTGTAGCTGTGGCCGCGCGCGCTCTTCATGGTGATGAATTTCACGGTGAATTTTTCCAGCGGGAAATTCGGAAACTGCGCCATTTCGCCCTGCGCGACGATGACCCCGGCCTTGCGCTTGAGCGCCTCGATGCCGAGCAAAATCGGAATAGTCCCGGCACCGGCGGTGCAGTCGAGCGCGACGTCGACGCCCTTGCCGCCGGTGATTTGCATGATGCGTTCGAGCGGGTTTTCCTTCTGCACGTCGATGACATAGTCGGCGCCGAGCTTTTTGGCGACATCCATGCGCGCTTTGTCCTTGGATGTGCCGGTGACGATGATCAGCGACGCGCCGGCCTGCTTGCAGATCACAGTCTGCGACAGACCCTGCTGGCCCGGGCCCTGGATCAGCACCGTCGAATTATAGCCGACGCCGCCGTCGAACAGCGACCACTCGACGCCGTTCGCCATCGGCGTGACGAGGCCGGCGAGTTCTGCCGACACGCCCTTCGGTACGTGGTGCACTACCGCGTTCCACGGCAGGTACATGTATTGCGCGAAGCCGCCCCAAAGGTGCGGCGGCTTTTCGTCCGACGTATAGCCATAGCGGATGGCGTCGGGATTGGTGCGCCAATTGGTGTTCTCGCAATGGCGATACTGTCCGGCGTGGCACCATTCGCACTTGCCGCATGATACGTAGTGCTCGACAAAGACGAGGTCTCCCTCCTTGAATCCTTTGCGAGACGTGAACTCGCGGCCGGCCTTGGCGATAGTGCCGATATTCTCGTGGCCCATGATGGTGGGCTTGTTGTTCGGCGGGTGCTTGTAGAGCTTGACGTCGGTGCCGCAGATGCCGCCGACCTCCATCTTCATCAGGGCGGCGTCCTCCGGGATGTCCGGCATCGGATATTCGCGGATTTCGGTCTTGCTCGGCCCGGTGCGCACCGCCGCCAGTACTTTTTCAGCCACAGAAAATCACTCCTTGTTGGTCTTCTTGGTCGTATAAATCCACTCTAGTGTCACGTTTCCGCGGTCCGCAAGTCCTCGCGGCTCCAAGGATATAGGTACGATGCCCGCCCCGTTCGACCTGATGCGCTCGCGAAAGCTAGGCCCCAGCCATGACGCTGCGGTCGATCGGGTGCGCGACTGGACGCGCAAACGCTTTGCGCTCACCGACGACGAGACCGTCATGGTGTCAGAGGTGGCCTGCAGCGTTCCCGGCTGCCCGCCGATCGAAACCCACCTGGTGTTCTGGACCGCCGCCGGGCGGCATCACTTCAAGATCTTCAAGCCGCTCGCCGATGTGATCGAGGACGACCTGCCGCCCGCATTCATGAAGAATGCGCTGGTTGCGCTCGAAGGCGTCGACTGCGATTGCTGCTGAAAGAGCATTGAGTTGCTATGCATCCTCGTACTCTCGTTCGCGTGCCGAATGCTGGATGGTGAGAATCACGATCTCGTCAGCACTTTGGTCCAAAACATAATAGATCAGGTAGGAATATTTCCGGGTTACGAACTTGCGCACGCCTTCGATGGTCTGACGCCGACCGGCCTCAGGAAACAGTACAAGATCATGTAAGGAATCGAGGATAGCGGCGCGTACACGTAACGAAGCATTTGGATTACGCTCACGAATATAGTCGGCAATGTCGAGGAGATCCTGCGTCGCTCGCGGTGCGAAGCGAAGTTTCATCGATCGAAGCGACGAAATGCTGCCTCCACTTCGGCATCGCTAGCGAATTCGCGGCGCTTGGCCTGCGCAAGACCTTCAAGAACTGCCGGCAGGTGCGCGGCGTCGACCGCCTCAGGCTCGCCTTCGCTCGCGGCAAGCCGCAGCATGGCGCGGGCGATCTCGTCCTGGGTGTCAGGCGACAAACGGCTCACCGCTTCGAGGGCACGCTCAAGGAGCTTGGTCATAGATAGAGAATATGCATTTTCCTGCGCGATGTCACCGCCGCCAAGGCCAGTCTATAGGCCCACGGCCCCGAGCGCGTCGGCCTGACGCTTGGCGACCCGATCCATCGAAAAACGCTCAATTGCCTCGTTGAACAGCCGATAAAAGTTCAGTTCCGCGCGCAGGTGCAGGAACACTGCGCCGAGCCCGATCGCGGCGCGATCCATGAACACGAATTCGCGCGGCACCGTCACCGGGCCTTTCTGCTTAAGCGCCTGGTGCACGCGGAATGCTTCGCGCCGGCCGTATTCCGACGGCTTTACGCCGTCGGCAATGCTGCGCACGCGGTCGTCGAGCAGCGGCGCATAGATGAAGCGCGCCCAGATGTTGAGCGTGTCGATGAGATCGCGCGACATCCGGCGGAAGCCCCAGGTTTCGTAAGCGTGAACGACGAGGTCGTCGTCGCCGCGCAACAGCCCGTGGTACAGATCGACGACGCCGCGGACGAATTTCGGCGGGAAAATACGGATGCAGCCGTAGTCGAGCAGGTTGATGCCGGCGGGCGCACCGCCGCGCGTGAATACCGTGTAATTGCCGAGATGCGGATCGCCGTGAATGACGCCGAAGCGACTGAATGGATACCACCACGCGGTGAACATCGCCTTGGCGAGCGCGTTGCGAATTTCGAGTGGATCGTTCCTGTGGGTCAGCATTTTGCTGCCGTCGAGCCAATCGAGGGTGAGCAGCCGTCCGGTCGACAGTTCCGGCCAGGCGCGCGGCACGCGCACGATATCGACGTCGTCGAGCATGGCGCGGTAGAGCGCCACATGCTTGGCCTCGCGGCGATAATCCAATTCCTCGCGCACCCGCGCGCCGATTTCCTTGCCGATTTCGCTGGTATCGATCGCCGCATCGAACCGCCGCCGGATCGCGAGCAACCATTGCAGCTGCTGCAAATCGGCTTCGACCGCCGACTGCATGTCGGGATATTGCAGCTTGCAGGCCAGCATGGCGCCATCGAGCGAGCGGGCGCGGTGCACCTGGCCGAGCGACGCGGCGGCGGCCGGGTGATGCTCAAAACTTGCAAACCTTTTCGCCCAGTCGGCACCGAGTTCCGCCGTCATGCGGCGCTTGACGAAGGCCCAGCCCATGGGCGGCGCTTCGCTCTGCAACTTCTGCAATTCGGCGGCGTATTCCGGCGGCAACAGATCGGGAATGGTCGCCATCAACTGGGCGACCTTCATCAGCGGCCCCTTGAGCCGCCCCAAGGCAGAAGACAGCGCGCTCGCCTCGCCAGCGCGGTCCGGCTCGCCGCCAATGAGCCGCCGTCCGGCATAGCGCGCCGCCACGCCGCCGACATTGGCTCCGACTCGCGCATAGCGCGCGGCGCGGGCAGAGAGACGATTTTTTTCGCGATCGGTCATGGATTGCTTATTCCGACGAACAGGGTCAAGACAAACTAAGGCGTGAATAACGCGACGGAAAGATGGCGTTGATGTCCGGGCCTATGCCGCGGGTTGTTGGGCCGCAGTGGGTTTAAAAAGAGTGGCTTCAAAGAGCGCGTTGAGGAAACTCACTTGTGCCGGCACGTCGGGATTTTCGTCGAGATCGAGATGCGCGAACTTGTCGCCGCCGGTGAATAAGCTATAGGCGGAGTGAAAGCCAAGCGCGCGATAGGCCTCGAACTGCTCTTCGGTGAACAACTGATCGAGCGTGGTCTCGTGGGGGAAGTCGCTATAGCGCTTCTTGTAATCGAATATGCAGTCGTTTTCGTCGCCGGTCAGCGAGGCTTTGATATAAATGAGGTACCCCTTGCGCCCACCCGGATAGGTGATCTGTCCGAGGGCGCAATGTGGGCCGCGGTCCTTCGGCGTGTCGCCCTTTTGGTCGATAGCCGCGCTCGTCTTCATGCTTTCGTCGGCGATCTTCTGCCATGGCAGGTCGATGCGGATTCCCATGTCGATCAACGCATAGCGTTCCAACGTATTGAACGATCCGAACGCCATTTGCGGATCGGCCTCGGCATCAACTGCGACGATGACGCGGCAGCGGCGCCGGAGCAGCTCGTAGATACCGAGATTTTCGATATGACCGCCGTCGGTGAGATAGATCGATTTGCGCTTTTCGCTGAGCGCGCCGAAGGCTTCGAGCAGAAAATAATAATTCGCGACAAGATTGTTACGCCGCAGATACTCGGATATGCGGCCATGACGGACCTGCTGGCCCACAGGCTTTGCGTTGGCAACGCGACGCGGATTTCGCAACCAGTAGCCGAGCCGGATATTCAACAGCGCCAACGTCGCCGTCAGCGGCTTGATGTTCTGCGCCCCCATGTTCGACGAAACCGCCGCGCCCGAAACCGCCATGGCGGTCGGCAGATCGAGACCGACGGCAACGTCTTCGATGTCGGGGGTGGCGACGTAATCGGTCGTTTTGCTGCCGACGAATTTAGGACTGAATATGAAGAAATCCGCATTCCGGCCGCGCCTGTTCGCGACTTTCGAAGCCTCGACGTTGAGCGCCGCGTTGATCAGATGATAAGGGCCCTTCATTGCCGTGATTTGCGTCAACCGCAGCGGCGGGCGCAGCGTGGTGACGAGATCGTCATGCAGGGGGTCCGGCCGCGTCGGATTGAACAGGAATGCCTTGCCGAGTCGGTCGCGGTAGAGCGGATGCAGCGAGTTGGCGTTTGGCCGCATGAATATCGATAAAAAAATACAAACGAGCGTGGTGACGGCGTAGAGCGCCAGCACCCAATGCCCCGGCCAATCGAACAGCAGGTGCATGAGATTGTGAAACCTGGAACCACCTGGCCAATTGAAAAGCGCGTACGCCGCTTCGGCCAGCCATGCCGGCGCCAGGCACGCGCAGGTCACCCGATCAATGCAAATACCCCAATACGTGATGTCGAGATAAATCATCCAAATCGCTGCCGGGAGGATCAGCCCGCCGGCTAAGATGATCAGCTTCAGGGCAATGGCCTTGGCTTTGGCGCCGGAGCCCGGCGACTGCATGATGCTCTTGACGTATTCGCCGAACTTGTTGGCGAGGAAAGCCATGGCCGCGCCGACCGGAGCCAGTACTTTGGTAAGGGTATTGATCCAATGGGTGATTGTGACCGCAGCATCGCTGCTACCCGAGTCGAACATTGCATCGAGTATGAAGGGCTGCAGCTCGCAAAACGCCACGATGAAGAATCCGATGATCAGCCAGCCCGCCAGTTTCGCCCATCGTCCGGGAATCTCCGTTGCATTCGCCTGGCTCGGCGACGACTGAAATATTCCCCATACGATACCGGCGGCGAAGAGCAACAAGGCAAGGTCGAGGGTAACGGAGAAATGCCGCACGCCGGACGGATTAACCGCATGAAGGAGCCAGGTCGGCCACCAGGCCGCATCGCGCACCGAGAAATACAGCATCGTGATCATCGACGCCGCAAGCAAGAACTGTCCCACCAGCACCACATTGACCACGAAGCCGCGGGCATAGATCGACGCATTGTGCAGCACGTCGCCCGCGCCGCGGGGAAACAGATAATTCGAATGATCGCGCAGATGCTGCAGCGCCGGCGGCTCGTCTTCTTCCAGCTCGCTGGCGAACGGAAATTTTCTTTCGTTGGATTTCGGTAGAGGCGTGGATTCCTGCGCCGCGGTCATCGAGCAGCCGATATAGCCGCCGCCCGACACGGTCGACAGATAATCGACCCAACGGAGAACCCGGGTTCTGTGCAATGCCTGAAGCACGCCGAGGCAGAATGCCGCCGAGCGGATGCCGCCGCCCGACAGCGCGAGCCCAACGACGCTTGCCTTCTCCGGCGGCCTCAGTACCGGTTCGCCGGATATGTCTTTGGCCGCTTCGGTTTCGAGCCTGAACGTGCCGCGGGAATCTTTTTGTTCCCTGCGGCGCCTGCTGATCAGCTTGATCTCGGTCTTGAAGACATCATGAAATTTGAAAAGCGCGCCGAATTTCGCCGGTCGTATTGCCGTAAGCGCAACATATGGATCATCCAGCACGGCCACCCCCTAAACAGGAGAGCAAGCTTAGCTAGGAACAGGCGGTGTCACAATTGGCGATTGTACGCGACCAAGCTGCACTATCGCGCACCGTCGAGCGCCTCAAGCTCCCCGATCATCCGCTCGATCACGCCGAGGCCGCCCTGCCAGAACGCCGGGTCGCGCGCGTTGAGCCCGAACGGCGCCAGCAGCTCGGCATAAGGTTTTGTGCCGCCGGCCGACAGCATGGCGAGATAGCGTTCGGCAAAACCGTCGCCGGCGTGCTCGTAGACGGCATAAAGCGAATTCACCAGGCAATCGCCGAACGCATAGGCGTAGACATAGAACGGCGTGTGGATGAAATGCGGAATGTAGACCCAGAACGTTTCGTAGCCGGGCTTGAGCTCGATGGCGGGACCGAGGCTCTCGCGCTGCACGTCGAGCCATAACTCGCCGATGCGCTCGGCGGTCAATTCGCCGCTCTTGCGCTCGGTGTGGACGGCGCGCTCGAAGGTATAGAACGCGATCTGCCGCACCACGGTGTTGATCATGTCCTCGACCTTGGCAGCGAGCATGGCCTTGCGTTCTTTGCCGTCGCGCGTGCCGGCAAGCAGTTTCTTGAAGGTGAGCATCTCGCCGAACACGCTCGCGGTCTCGGCCAGCGTCAGCGGCGTCGGCGCCATCAAGGCGCCGTTCGGCGCCGCCAGCACCTGGTGCACGCCGTGGCCAAGCTCGTGCGCCAGCGTCATCACGTCGCGCGGCTTGCCCTGGTAGTTGAGCAGCACAAAAGGATGCGCCGACGGCGTCGTCGAGTGCGAGAACGCGCCCGGCGCTTTACCCGGCCGCACCGGCGCGTCGATCCAGCGCTCGGCAAAAAACCGCTCAGCGATGGTCGCCATTTTCGGCGAGAATGCGCCATAGGCGGTGAGCACCGTATCCTTGGCCTCGGCCCAGCCGATGCTGCGGGTGGCGGTTTGCGGCAGCGGCGCGTTGCGGTCCCATTGCGGCAGCCGCTTCTTGCCGAACCATTTGGCCTTGAGCGCGTAATAGCGGTGCGACAACTGCGGATAGGCGGCGCGCACTGCCGCGACCAGCGCATCGACCACCTCGCGCTCGACCCGGTTCGACAGATGCCGCTCGTCGGCGATGTCGGCAAAACCGCGCCAGCGGTCGGAGATTTCCTTGTCCTTGGCGAGCGTGTTCAGGATCAGCGCGAACTGCGCCACGTTGTCTTTGAAGGTGTGGGCGAGTGCAAGCGCAGCGTCTTTACGCTTTTTGCCGTCGCGGTCCTGCAAGAAATTCAGCGTCGGCTCGATGGCGAGTGTCTTGCCCGAGACCTTGAAGCGCAGATTGGCGATGGTGGCATCGAACTGGCGATTCCATGCCGTGTACGCCGTCATCGATTTTTCGTGAAACAGCTGCTCGACGCGATCCTCGAGCTGGTACGGCCGATAGCGGCGCACGTCCTCGAGCCAGGGCCGGTAATGGTCGAGCACGGCATCGGCCAGCACCGCTTCGAGCTGCGCGTCATCGATGCGGTTGAGCTCGAGCTCGAAGAACAGCAGGTGCGTCGAGGCCGCGGTCATCCGCTCCTGCATGTCGCCATAAAATTTTGTGCGTGCCGGATCGACCGTATCGCCCTCATGGATGAGCACCGCATAGGAGCCGAGCCGGCCCATGCGATCGCTGATCGCCTCGTAGCGCCGCACCGCTTCACCGAGTGCTGCGCCACCCTGCGGCGCGGCGGCGAGCGCCGCGAGCTTGCCCTTGTAGGCCTCCTCGAAAGCCAAGCAGTCGGCGTCGGTGCGATCGAGGTCGCGCTTGATGGCTGGATCGTCGAGGCCGGAATAGAGCGCGCTGAGGTCCCATTCGGGCAACGCGCCGAGCCGCGCTGTGCCGGGCTTCAATTTTTTGACGGTTTTTCGCAGGATTTTTGGCATGCGCTGGCGGGGCCTCACCGGCCTTCATTTGGCGCGGCGGCCACCTAATCGCAAGGGCCGTCTTGCCGCGCCGGCGCAAAAATCCCACGCTTTTGGCGACGCACGTTGCGCCCCGCTTCATCGCGCCCAATCCCGGCGCATTGAGCGGCCGCTTCACGCCATCTAACATGGTCGTGCGGATTCGGCTTCCAGCCACGAGCGAGGCCCCGATGTTCGGCTGGTTTCAAGCGCTGATGCCCAGGGAAGAGCGTTTCTTCGACCTCTTCACGCGGCACGCCACTATCGTCGTCGCCGGCGCCGAAGCTTTGCGCGGATTGCTCCAGGGCGGCGACGGCATCGAGGGCTACTGCAAGCAGATTTTCGAGCGCGAGGCGGAAGCCGACGAAATCACCCGCCAGGTCTTGACCGCGGTGCGGCGCACCTTCGTCACGCCGTTCGACCGCACCGACATCCAGGACCTGATCTCGTCGATGGACGATTCCATCGACCAGATGAACAAGACCGCCAAGATCATCGACCTGTTCGAGGTCAGAAGTTTTGAGCCGCAGATGCGCGAGATGGGCGACATCATCGTGCAGGCGGCGAACCTGGTGCTCGAAGCGGTGCCGCTTTTGAGCGCGATCGGCACCAATGCGGGGCGCCTCAATACGTTGACCGCAAAGATCATCGCCATTGAAGAGCACGCCGACGGCGTTTGCGACCAAGGCCTCAAAGCGCTGTTCCTGGCCAATCGCCAGAGCAATCCGCAAGGTAATGTCATGAGCTTCATCATCGGCTCGGAGCTCTACGACCATCTCGAAAAGGTTGTCGATCGGTTCGAGGACGTATCGAACGAAATCAATTCAGTCGTCGTCGATCAGCTTTGACGAGCGCATGGCGCCATGACCGTCCTCTTGAGCCTGCCTGTGCTGATCGGCCTGATCGCGGTGGCGCTGGCGTTCGATCTGCTCAACGGCCTGCACGACACCGCCAATTCGATCGCCACCATCGTCTCGACGCGCATGCTGCGGCCGCGCTACGCAGTGGTGTGGGCGGCGTTTTTCAATTTCATCGCGTTTCTGCTGTTCGGCGTGCACGTGGCGCGGACCATCGGTGTCGGCATCGTCTCCGCCGACGTCATGGATGCGCGCGTCATTTTCGCCGCGCTGATGGGCGCCATCTCCTGGAATCTCATCACCTGGTGGGGCGGCATTCCGTCGTCCAGCTCGCACGCGCTGATCGGCGGTCTGGTGGGCGCCGGCGTCACCAAAGCCGGCCTTGCCTCGATCGTGTGGCCTGGCTTGCTGACGACGAGCGCCTTCATCGTGCTGTCGCCTTTGCTCGGCTTTTTTTTCGCGCTGTTTTTGGTGCTGGCGGTGTCCTGGGCCTTCGTGCGCGCCAATCCGCGGGCGGTGGAGAGCACCTTCAAGTGGCTGCAATTTGCCGCCGCCTCGGCGATCTCGCTCGGCCACGGCGGCAACGACGCGCAGAAGACCATGGGCATTATCGCGGTTCTGTTGTTTTCCCAAGGCCAGCTCGGCGCCGATTTCTATGTGCCGTTCTGGGTGGTGATCACCTGCCAGGCGGCCATGGGGCTCGGCACGCTGATCGGCGGCTGGCGCATCGTCAACACGGTCGGCTCGAAGATCACCCGCATGACGCCGGTGCAGGGCTGCTGCGCCTCGGCCGGCGGCGCCATCATGCTGTTTGCCGCGACCTATCTCGGCATTCCGGTCTCGACCACGCACACGGTGACCGGCTCGGTCATCGGCGTCGGCGCGGCGCGCAAAGCTTCGGCGGTGCGCTGGAATATCGCGACCAATATCGTGATCGCATGGATCGTCACCATACCGGCCTCGGCATTGATGGCAGTTTTGTTCTATATTCTGTCCGGGCTCTTCGCGTGACGGTGATTTCGGCGATTGAAAGCAGCGAGCGATGACAACCGCGCTGACCTCCAAAGTCTACGACGTCGACGATTTCGCCGCGGCACAGGAGTTATATCACGCCAACGGCTGGACCGATGGCCTGCCCGTGGTGCCGCCGACCGAGGATGCGGTCGCGGCCTGCCTGGAATGGGCGCTGATGCCGCCGGACATGCTCATCGGCATCGAGCCGGTGCGCGCGCAGCCGATCACCGCGGAAAAGCTCGCCATCAACGCGGTGATGGCCGGCTGCTTGCCCATGCACTTTCCCGTCGTCGCCACCGCCTGGCAGGCGATGATGAAGGAAGAGTTTTTGATGCACGGCGTGACCTCGAGCACCGGCGGCGCCGCTGTCCTCGTCATCATCAATGGGCCGATCCGCCGCGAGATCGGCGCCAACGCCACCTTCAACACGCTCGGCAACAGCGACCGCTCAACCGCCGTGATCGGCCGCGCGCTCCGCCTCGCGCTGATCAATCTGCTCGATGCACGTCCGGGCGGCATCGACCGCAGCACGCTTGGCCATCCCGGCAAGTTCTCGTACTGCATCGCCGAGGATGAGGAGGACACCACCTGGCAACCGCTATCGGTGATGCGCGGCATCCCGGAAGGCGTTTCCGCCGTCACCGTCATGGGCGCCATGGCGCCGCGGCAGATCATGAATGAGTGGACCAAAGATCCGCGCGAGATCCTTGAAACCTTTGCCGCCGAGATGCGCGCCAACCAGCGCCATTATTCGATCTATGGCGGCAATTACGCCATCATCATTCCCAAGCAATTGCGCGATCACATCCAGGATGCCGGCTGGAGCAAGCGCGACATCGCCGAATTCGTCTATGAGCGCGCCCGCATCCGCCGCGGCGAATGGACCGACGTCGGCAAGGGCGCGGTGGTGCGCGACCGCGGCGAGACGGTTCACACCGCGCTCGCGTCGCCGGATCATCTGCTCGTCGTCGCGGCCGGCGGCCCGGCCGGCGGTTTTGGCGCCGTCATCGCGCCGTGGTTCGGCAGCAAGACCAAAGCCGTCACCGCCGCCATCGGCGCCTGTGTCGATTGCGAGCCGCCGAAAGGCTAGAGTATAAAAACACAAGCGGAGCAAAGCTCATGATCCTTCGCGTGTTCGATCCGACGAATGAGAGGAAGGCCGCTGGCGGCAAGCCAGCGCCGCGCCCGGCTTCGCTCAAGGGCAAGACCATCGGCTTCATCTCCAACGGCAAAGAGGGCACGGCGGGCTATTTCGCCCACCTCGACCGCATGCTGCGCCAAGAATTCGGCGTCGCCGATATCGTCTTTCGGCGGAAGTCGAACTACAGCGCGCCGGCCGACGCGCATATCGTCGATGAAATCAAAAACTGGCAAGCCGTCGTCACCGGCGTCGGCGATTGAGGCAGCTGCTCATCGTGCAGTCTGCACGACTCCATCACGGCAGAACGGCAAGGCGTCCCCGCCATCGGCGTGATGACGGAGCGCTTCGTCAGCGCCGCCGAGATGATGCGCCGGGTGCTCGGCATGCCGGACTACAAATTCGCGGTGATCGGCCATCCGATCAGCAATGCATCGGACGAGCAGCTTGCGGAGTATGCGCGTGCGACGGTCGAGCGGGCGCGGCAATTGTTGTTGCAGACTTAGGCGCGCGTGTCGCGCGACGTGACGTTGCGGACATGGCCATCGATCTGCACGCGTGGGAACGCCATATCGTGTTGCCTGATGGAGAGGCGGTTCACATTCGTCCGCTGCGGCCGGACGACGAACCGCTCTACGGGCCGTTCTTCAAGGCCGTGACCGCGGACGATGTGCGTTTGCGTTTCTTCGGCCCGGTGAAAGAGTTCAGTCACGATTTTCTCGCACGCTTCATCCAGATCGACTACGCCAAGGCCATGGCCTTCATCGCGCTCGGTGAGGCAACGGGCGCAATGCTCGGCGTCGCGCGCCTGCATGACAAAACGGACACGGCGGCCGGCGAATACGCCATCCTGATACGCTCCGATCTCAAGAGTCACGGGCTGGGCTGGCAGTTGATGCAGCTGATCATCGCCTACGCCCGCGCCAAGGGCCTGCGCACCATCGAAGGCCAAGTGCTGCGCGAAAACGAGCCGATGCTGCACATGTGCCGGGACCTCGGTTTCGCGATCAGCGAAGATCCGGAAGCGCCGTATGTCTGCGATGTGCGACTGATGCTGTAGCCGGGCGTGCCGACTTAACACCCCATTAAGCCTCCTGCCCCAAAGTGCCCCGAAACGGCACAGCGTGCTGCAACGAAGCCGCGAGGGGACGAGTCCATGGCCATCCTCATTGTCGATGACGATCCGGTGCAGTGCCGGCTCCTCGAAAACATGCTGCAGAAGTCCGGTTATGAAACCATCGTGCTCGACAATGGCGATGCGGCGCTGACCTTGCTCGGCGGCGCCGACGGCGCGCGGATCGATTGCGTGATTCTCGATCTGGTGATGCCGAATCTCGACGGGCTCGGCGTGCTCGCGCGCCTTCGTCAAGCGTCAATCAATGTGCCGGTGATCGTGCAGACCGCGCACGGCGGCATCGACAATGTGGTGTCGGCGATGCGCGCCGGCGCCATCGATTTCGTGGTCAAGCCGGTCGGCGTCGAGCGGCTGCAGGTCAGCCTGCGCAACGCGCTCAATACCAGCGCGCTGGAAGGCGAGCTGGCGCGCATAAAACACAGCCGCGCTGGCACGCTGGGCTTCAACGACATCGTCACCAAGTCCCCCGCCATGGCGGCGGTGCTGCGCATGGCGGAGAAGGCGGCGACGTCGACCATCCCGGTGCTGGTCTCGGGCGAGTCCGGTGTCGGCAAGGAATTGATTGCCCGCGCCATCCACGGCTCTGGCGAGCGGCGCGCAAAACCGTTCATCGCGGTGAATTGCGGCGCCATGCCGGAAAACCTGGTCGAGTCGATCCTGTTCGGCCACGAGAAGGGCTCGTTCACTGGCGCCACCGAGCGCCATGTCGGCAAATTCGTCGAGGCGTCCGGCGGCACCTTGTTCCTCGACGAGGTCGGCGAGTTGCCGGCCCAGGCCCAGGTCAAGCTTCTGCGCGCCATCCAGGAAGGCGAGGTCGAGCCGGTCGGCGCGCGTAAAACCGTCAAGGTCGACGTCCGCATCGTCTCCGCCACCAATCGCGATCTGATCGCCGACGTCAAAGCCGGCCGCTTCCGCGAAGATTTGTTCTATCGCCTGCACGTGTTCCCGATCACGGTGCCGCCGTTGCGCGAGCGCCCTGCCGACATCCCGGCGCTCTCCCGGCATTTTTTGGCGCGCTTTGCCGCCGAAGAGGCCAAGCGCATCCGCCTGATCATGCCCGAGGCGTTGCGCGTGCTCGCGGCCTTTTCCTGGCCCGGCAATATCCGCCAACTCGAAAACACTCTCTTCCGCGCCGTGGTGCTGGCCGAGGGCGACACCATCGGGCTTGCGGAATTTCCGCAAATTTCGGCGCAGGTCTCAGCCCAAGGCCCGGATCACGGCGGCACGCCAGACCATGCCGGCGAGCCGCTGGTGCCGGATTTCGATCAACCGGTTTCGCTGCCGGAGCCATACGCGGACCACCCCGCCGCCATGGCGCCCCCTGCTTCGGCCGACGCGCTGCCGCTGTTGGACGCCGCAGGCGAGGTCCGGCCACTGGAAGAACTGGAGGCGGAGCTCATTCGGTACGCCATTACCCATTATCGCGGGCAGATGTCGGAAGTGGCGCGGCGGCTGCAAATCGGCCGCTCCACGCTGTACCGCAAGCTCGAAGCGCTCGGCCTGAATACCGAACGGGATGAAGCCGATAGCGAAGGCGTTGCAACAGAGCGACAGCCGCTGAAAATCGCATGAGACGCCCGATTATTGCCGGTTGCGCACAGGACAAGCCAAGCCGGCTCACCTAAAGTGCGGCCGCCGTGGGTGTGGTTCCATATTAAAGCCTCGTTGGGGCTCTTAATCATCAGGCGGCGTGAGGTTGCGTCCATCGCGCAGGCTCTTAAGGAGAATTTGCAATGCCGGGCGTCCGCATCAACCAGCTTCTCGCCTCGACCGCCGTCGTCCTGCTGCTGGCCGGCGCTCCTGCCGTGGCGCTCGCCGGACCGAATGACGCCGGCGCCAACGCCGCGGCTGCCGCGCCGACACCGGCCGACGTCGACAAGGCCCCCGCGGTCGTAGCGACCCCGCAACCGCTCGATTCGCCGGACCTGCCGGCGACCACGGGATCGACATCGCCCGCTACGGCGGAGCCGACCCCTGCCCCGGCGGCAGCGACAGCGCCTGCGGCCACTCCAGAACCCACAACGACCGTCAGCGCGCCGGCGGCAGCGCCTGCTGCCCCCGCCTTGAGCGCGGCCGATACCGCGGTCGTCGATCAGCTGCGCAATCTCTCCAGCGGCAAGTACGACCGCATCGTCGGCAACAAAAAAGACCGCACCATCGTCGACGCGTTCTATTCCGGCCGCGATTACGCGCCGCTGTGGATCACCGACGGCAAGCTGAACGAGCGCGGCAAGGCCGTGATCGCCTATCTGGGCCATGTCGACCAGGACGGTCTCGATCCGGCCGATTACCCGGTGCCGAACTTTTCCGCGCTGAGCGAGCCGGGCGACCTCGCCGAAGCCGAGCTCAAGCTCGACATGACCATCATCACCTATGCCCACCATGCCTCGACCGGCCGGGTGCATTGGTCGAGGGTCAGCGGCGACATCTATTACACTCTGACGGCGCCGGAGCCTGCCGACGTGCTCGCCGCCATGGTCGAAGCCAAGGATATGGCGAAGGCGCTCGACGCCTACGAGCCGCGCACCGCGGGCTACCTCGCGCTCAAAGCCAAGCTCGCGGAAATCCGCGCCGGCAAGAACGACGCCAAGAAGACGCCGATCGCGAATGGCGCCGCGCCGAAAGTCGGCGCCTCGGATGACCGAGTGCCGCTATTGCGTGAACGGCTCAACGTCGCGGGCGACGGCACCACCTTCGACAAGCCGCTGGCCGATGCCGTGAAGAAATACCAGCAAGAGCACAAGCTCCGGATCACCGGCACACTGACCCAGGAGACGATCGACGCGCTCAACGGCCACACGCCCGACAAGCCGGTCGACATCATCCTCGCCAATATGGAGCGCTGGCGCTGGATGCCGCACGATCTCGGCAACACCTACGTGATCGTCAATCTCGCCGACTTCACGCTGCGCGTGATGCACGACGGCAAGCCGTACTGGACCACGCGGATCGTCGACGGCAAGCCGGAAATGCCGACGCCGATCATGCAGGCGGAGATGAAATACATCACCATCAATCCGACCTGGAACGTGCCGCCGTCGATCGTCAATCACGAATATTTGCCGGCGCTGCAGCAGGATCCGACGGTGCTCGACCGCATGGGACTGAAGGTCGGCAAGAACCCCGACGGCACCGTGCACATCTGGCAGCCGCCGGGCGACCACAATGCGCTCGGGCGCATCCGTTTCAACTTCCCCAACAAGTTCCTGGTCTATCAGCACGACACCCCGGACAAGTATCTGTTCGCCAACGACAAGCGCGCTTACAGCCACGGCTGCATGCGGGTGCAGGATCCGCAGAAATATGCCGAAGTGCTGCTGTCGCTGGTGCGGCCGAACGACGGCTACACGCTCGAGCGCATCAAGAAGATGATCGACGCCGGCGGCGAGCAGGACATCCAGCTGCCGACCTACATACCGGTCAACCTGACCTACCAGACCGCCTTCGTCGACGACGAGGGCAAGCTGCAGTTCCGCGACGACGTCTATGGCCGCGACCGGCAGCTGTTGGCGATCCTCAAGGGCGACGACCGCAGGATGGCCGATGTCGCCGTCGAGCACCGGGAAGACCCCTCGCATCGCCAGGTTCTGGCGATCCCGGATTCGACCCCGCTGTTTGGCGGCCGCGGCTATGGCAGCTACGGTGGCCCGGGCGACGGCGGCAACTTCTTTTCGCGGCTGTTCGGCGGCGGGTTTGCCGCTACGCCGCCGGCACCGGTGCGCCACGCCGCGCCGCATCGCCGGGAGACCAGTTCGGGAGCCCCGGTCCAGCGCTAAGTCATTGGAAATTAGCTAAAAACAGCGCCGGTCCGTTAACCACTCCACGCCATAGGCCGCCCCTTTTGGGCGGCCTATCCCCAAGGTCCGCAGCTCTGGCCACTTTTCGCCACACTATGCCATTAGCCCTAATGGGGTCGGGGGATGGGGTGACGGTAAGCTTTCGTTAACCCTTCCCAATTTAACACTGCGTTAGCGTTAATCGTCCCTGCGGGGAGCCGGGACGTGCTCGTGTCGCCAACGCGTCAAATGGGATGGGCTCGTGCCGTTTTGTAAGGCGCGCCTGAAAGCTGTGCGATTCGTTGCGGCGCGCGCCGGCTATGCGTGCGGCCTCACTGTGCTTCTGCTTCTGTTCGGCTCGCGAGCCCTGCAAAACGCCGTCGCCGAGGGCGACACCCGCACCATCTCGCTGCACCACATCCATACCGACGAAGACATCACCATCACCTTCAAGCGCGACGGCCGCTACGACGAGGCGGCGCTGGAAAAGCTCAACTGGTTCCTGCGCGACTGGCGCAAGGGCGAAGCGACCAAGATGGACCCGCACCTGATCGATCTGGTGTGGGAAGTACAGCGCGAGGCCGGCAACAAGGCGCCGATCTGGGTGGTGTGCGGCTATCGCTCGCCGGCGACCAACGCCATGCTGCGCCACCGCTCTGCCGGCGTGGCGCGCTTTAGCCAGCACATGCTCGGCCGCGCCATGGATTTTTACATTCCCGGCGTGCCGCTCGACGAAATTCGCGCCATGGGATTGCGGCTCGCCCGCGGCGGCGTCGGTTTCTATCCGACGTCCGGCTCGCCGTTCGTCCACATGGACACCGGCAGCGTGCGGATGTGGCCGCGCATGAGCCGCGAGCAGCTGGTGCGCGTGTTCCCGGACGGCAAGACCGTGCAGATCCCGACCGACGGCAAGCCGCTGCAAGGCTATGCGCTGGCGCTCGCCGAGATCAGGCAGCGCGGCAACAATCCTTCGGAGAATTCGGTCGATGCGGCGCGCAATTCCGGCGTCGACGTCGGCGCCATGGTGGCGAGCGAGGACCGTCACGGCATCAATCCGATTGCCAAGCTGTTCGGCCTGCGGAAGGGCGAGGAAGACGACGAGGCCGACACGTACGCTCCCGCTACGGCGCCGGCTCCCGCCGCGACTGCGCGCACCAAAGCTAAAGCGGTGGCCGTGGCCGCCGTCGAACGGGTGAAAGCGGCCGCGACCCACGTGGCGGCGCAGACCAAGCTCATTCGCACCAATTCATTTGCCGCCGCCGTCCCGACGCCGGCCGCGCAGAAAGTGGCGCCGCCGCCGACCGACGACCGCTTCGCCTCGCTGTCGGCAAATCAGGTCATCGTCGCCCGCGGTTACTGGCAGGGCCAGCCTGACGGCGCCGCCGCCACTGCCGCACGGCCGAAGAGCGTCCGTGGCGTTGAAGTGGCGAGCGCCGATCCCAATGCGACCGGCACCGTCGCCTCGTTGCCGACCGCATCCGACGATCATGTGCCGCCGCAGCTCGCGCTCGCTTATGCCGAACAGCCCGACTCGCCGGCCCACGCCATCGCGGTCGCGGCACGCGCCGCCGTGGACAAAGCCGGCGCGGTCATCGGCGAGAGCGAGACGACGGTCGCGGTGAAAGGCATCAACGATCAGCCCAAAACCTCGGTCCAGAAAGCCATTCAGCTCGCAGCCGCCGCCGTCAAAGTCAGCGAGCGTCTCGACAATCCGTGGCTGCGCGCGATCATCCTGTCGCCGAGCGTGCATCGCTTCCTGTCGACGCTGGCGTTCGGCGCTCGCGACGTCACCTACCTCGCGAGCCTGATGGTCAAACCGGCAAGCTCGGTGATGATGACGTTCACATCCGACCCGAATCGCGGCCTGAGCCCGGATCACTTCAGCGGCAGCGCGATCGTGTTCCTGTCGACGATCACCTACCCGACCCGCACTGCGTCGCTACAGTAATAAGTCCTGTCATTCCGGGGCGCCGCAAAGCGGCGAGCCCGGAATCCATAATCGCTGACATTGCAGAACTGACGCCGAGTGTCGCCCTTAGCGATCGTGGCTATGGATTCCGGGCTCCTCGCTTCGCTCGGCCGCGGAATGACACGTGGTCAAATCATTCCCAGCGCGTGCAGGTAGGTCTCCAGAATGGCCTCCTGCTCCTTGCGCTCGTTGATGTCCTGCTTGCGCAGCCGCACCACGACGCGCAGCGATTTTACGTCGAAGCCGTTGCCTTTGGCCTCGGCATAGACGTCGCGGATGTCGTCGGCGATCGCCTTCTTCTCTTCTTCGAGCCGCTCGACCCGCTCGACGATGGCCTTGAGCTGATCCTTGGCAAAGCGGTGGGCGGTTTGTTCGTCTTTGGCGGCAGCGGCGGTGGCCATCGGGTACTCCTCGCATTCTGGCATGATCCCGAAAAGCCTGCCCTTGGACTTGATCCGAGGGTGGATACCGGTTTTCGGATAAAGATCATGCCCGCTTAAAAGGCTGCGAGAGGTGTCGACTGCCGGCGCGCTTTGATCAAGCCAATAGCCCGCTCATCCACGCTCTGCACAGGAGCGCGGCGCAAAAGCCGCCCGCTCAGTGCTTTGGGCTTGCTTTTTCGAATGCCGCCTTCTGGTCGGGCGACGCTTCCTTCTGATGCTTGGCGCGCCATTCGTCGTAGGGCATGCCGTAGACGATCTGCCGGCTTTCGTCCTTGGTCATCGGCAGGCCTTTGGCATCGGCCGCGTCCTTCATCCAGTTTGACAGGCAGTTGCGGCAGAAGCCGGCCAGATTCATCAGGTCGATGTTCTGCACGTCGGTGCGGGAGCGCAGGTGCTCGACCAGCCGGCGGTAGACGGCGGCTTCAAGCTCGGTCTTGTCGTCGGTAGCCATGGTCTTCTCCGCGTTCTAGTTATGACAAAGATAGAGGCGGCGGCGCCGCCTTTCCATAGTCCGGGATGATCATGGCCGCGTCGGCATTGCTCGAATCGCTGTTCCGGACCGCGGTCGCCGCCGCGCACCCGTCGCAGTGCCTGCCGCCGAACCTGCCGGAACCGCCGCCGCGGGGCCGCCTCATCGTGCTGGCCGCGGGCAAGGCGGCGGGATCGATGACGGAAGCCGCGGAGCACTACTATCTCGGCCGTATCGCCGCGGACCGGCTCGCCGGCATTGCCGTCACCCGCCACGGCTATGGCCGCCCGACCCGGCATATTCCCATTGTCGAGGCCGGCCATCCGGTGCCGGACGAAGCAGGCCTGAAGGGAACCGAGCGGGCGCTGGCGCTTGCTCAAGCCGCGGGCGCCGATGATCTCGTGCTGGTGCTGTTGTCAGGTGGCGCCTCGGCCAACTGGATCGCACCGGCCAAGGGCATCACGCTTGCCGAGAAACAGGCGGTGACGCGGGCGCTGTTGCGCAGCGGCGCCGCCATCGGCGACATGAATGCACTGCGAAAGCACCTCTCACGCATAAAAGGCGGCCGGCTCGCCCAGGTCGCTCACCCCGCCAAGGTGGTCACGCTAGCGATCTCCGACGTGCCCGGGGACGATCCTTCCGTTATCGGTTCTGGGCCGACCGTACCCGACCCGACGACGCTGGAAGATGCCCGCGCCATCGTTGCCCGCTTCCGGCTCGATCTACCCACCGCCGTGGCGAAGGCGCTGGACGATCCCGGGAACGAGACGCCGAAGCCGGGCGACAGCATCTTTGCCGGCTCCGATTATCGGATCGTAGCGCGCCCGGCCGATGCGCTGCGGGCGGCGCAAGGACGCGCTATCGCCGCCGGCTACCAATGCGTGGTGCTCGGCGATCGCCTGCAAGGCGAGGCGCGGGAGGTGGCGGCGGAACACGCCCATTTGGCCCGCGATTTCAGCGCCCAGGGTCGCCGGGTGGTCATCCTCTCCGGCGGCGAGCTCACGGTCACGCTGCGCGGGCAGGGCCGCGGCGGGCCCAACCAGGAATACGCTCTGGCGCTCGCCATCCACCTCGACGGCGCCCCCGGCATCTCGGCGCTGGCGGCGGATTCCGACGGCACCGACGGCGGCAGCGGCCGCCCCGACGACCCGGCAGGCGCCTTCGTCGACCCGACGACGCTTGGTCGCGCCCGGGCCGCCGGCCTCGATCCCGCCGCGTTTCTCGCCGACAACGATTCCACGGGGTTTTTCAACGGCATCGGCGACCTTTTCGTCCCGGGCCCGACATTCACCAACGTGACCGACTTCCGCGCCATCGTCGTTGACAGGCCGTGAGCGGAGGCCGGATTCTGCATCGGACATGAGCCACGGGACTTTTATTGGGAATACGCTGAGCACACTGGCGGCGGGCCTGTTCGTGGCGCTCGCGCTGGCGGCTTCGGCGCGCCCCGCCGCGGCCGATTTCCGGCTCTGCAACAACACGCCGAGCCGGGTCGGTGTCGCAGTCGGCTACAAGGACGCCGACGGCTGGACCACCGAAGGCTGGTGGAACCTGCCATCACGAACCTGCGAGACCGTGCTCAAGGGCAATCTCGTCGCGCGTTATTATTATGTCTACGCCATAGACTACGATCGCGGCGGCGAATGGACGGGACGGGCCTACATGTGCACCCGCGACAGGGAGTTCACCATCCGCGGCATCGGCGACTGCCTGGCGCACGGCTATGACCGCACCGGCTTCTTCGAGGTCGATACCGGCGAGCAGCGTGCCTGGACCGTGCAGCTCACCGAGTCCGCCGAGCAGCCGGCGCAAAAACCGTTGCCGCCGGGCAATCAGCTCAACACGCCGCCCGCCGGCGCGGGCGCGACATCGGCGCCCGGACCGAGAAACAAGACTCCATGAGGCGGCAGCGCCGGACCAAAGTCGTGGCCACGCTCGGTCCCGCCTCGTCGGAACGTGCCGTGATCAGCCGGCTGTTCGAAGCCGGCGCCGACGTGTTCCGCATCAATATGAGCCACACCAATCACGACAAGATGCGCGAGCTCATAACCACGATTCGCGCCGTCGAGGCGGATCACAACCGGCCGATCGGCATTCTGGTCGATCTGCAAGGACCGAAGCTTAGGCTCGGCGCCTTCAAGGACGACGCGGCCGAGATCGACAAGGGTCAGGATTTTATTTTGGATAGCGACGCCGCGCCGGGTGACGCCAGGCGCGTGCAGCTGCCGCATCCAGAGATTTTTGCCGCCATAAAACCCGGCGATGCGCTGTTGATCGACGACGGCAAGCTGCGCCTGGTCGCAACCGATGTCAGCGCGCAACGCATCACCACGCGCGTCGAGGTCGGCGGCAAAATCTCGAACCGCAAGGGCGTCAGCCTGCCCGACACCGTCGTGCCGCTCGCGGCGCTGGCGCCCAAGGACATCGCCGACCTCGAAGCCGCCCTCGATGCCGGCGTCGACTGGATCGCGCTGTCGTTCATCCAGCGCCCCGAAGACATCGCGGAAGCCAAGAAAATCACGCGCGGCCGCGCCGCGGTGATGGCCAAGATCGAAAAACCGCAGGCCGTGACCCGGCTCGGCGACATTCTCGATTTGGCCGACGCGCTGATGGTGGCGCGCGGCGATCTCGGCGTCGAGATGCCGCTGGAGAAGGTGCCCGGCGTACAGAAGGAAATGACCCGGGCCTGCCGCCGCGCCGGCAAACCGGTGGTGGTCGCCACCCAAATGCTGGAATCGATGATCGCAAGCCCGGTGCCGACCCGCGCCGAGGTCTCCGACGTCGCCACCGCCATCTTCGACGGCGCCGACGCCATCATGCTGTCGGCAGAATCCGCGTCAGGCCAATATCCGGTCGAAGCGGTGGCGACCATGAACCGGATCGCCGAAGAAGTGGAACGCGACGCCATGTATCTGCCGTCGCTTCACGTGCTGCACACCGAGCCGGAAGCGACCGGCGCCGACGCCATTGCTGCTGCCGCACGGCAAGTGGCGGAGACGCTCGACCTCGCCGCCATCGTGTGCTGGACCTCATCGGGCTCGACCGGAATGCGAGTGTCGCGGGAACGGCCGAAATGTCCGATCGTCGCCATCTCGCCGATCGAGGGCGCCGGGCGGAGGCTGTCGGTGGTCTGGGGCATCCATTGCGTGATCGACGAGGATGCCCACGATCAGGACGACATGGTCGAGCGCGCCTGCCGCCTCGCCTTCAAGGAAGGTTTCGCCAAGGCCGGCCAGCGCATCATCGTCGTCGCCGGCGTCCCGCTCGGCACGCCCGGCGCGACCAATTTTATGCGGATTGCGTTTGTGGGTTCCGACGCCCACGACGAACCGTAGCCTGGATTGAGCGCAGCGAAATCCGGGAACGACCGACGAGCTCAAACGGTGGTCCCCCGCGCTACACCTCACGTATGGCCCAGTTTGTATCCGCGCCGTCAACCGAATGCTCTATAATTTTCGATCGACAACCGATTCGCGATACTGGGGGCTGCGCCCGATCGAAACGAGGTTTGAAGATGTCTAATGCGGCAACCTTCGCGCCAGGAGACGTGGTGCAACTCAAATCTGGTAGTCCGCCGATGACCGTAAGCGGAAAGCACGCGTTCTCGGACGCACTCGTCTGCAAGTGGTTCGACGGGAAGAAGCCAATGGAGGGAACGTTCGCCGCGGCCCTTCTGGCACGCTACGTCCCGCCGCGTCGCGGAGCAATCTCTGTCGCCTTCTAGGCACAGTCAAATCTGCTAGTCCGTACGTTGGGTTATGACAGAACTCGTAATCTTACGGCGCGCTGTTCGTGTTGGCTAACGCACTAGCCTAATCTACGGACTTACTGCAAAAATCTCGTCCAGGTCGCGCCGACCATCCAGCACGCGAACAATTTCCGCAATGTCGTTTTTCACGCGATAAAAGACGACATGAGGACGCGCCGCAATCGATCGAAGGCCATGTCGCACTTCATCGCGGGCTCGACCAGCGAAAGGATGCTCTTCAAGCAATCGGCACAATTCGTCGATTTCACGTAGGATTTTGTCGGCCGTATTCCGGCCTGCGACGCTCACGTAGTAGTTCCAGATTTCGGAGAGATCGGCGCGCGCTTCCGGCGACCAATCGATCGGTCGTCTAGGATCGACCATGCCGTTCGTTCTGTCGCCGTAGAAAATCTTCGACGTCGAGCGGCTTCCCTTCGCCAGCGTCGAGCGAGCGAATGCCCTTGTCGATCTCGGCACGCAACCGGCGTAGCTTCTCGACGTGCGACAACAGCTGCTGGGCGATCTGCTCTTGATCCGCGTCCGGCAGATTCGATACTTCCGCTATCGCTTTTTCGAGCGCTTTCACCATGGTGGCATTATAGCACGTCGTATTTCGCATGCCGAGCCCGTCGCGGTTAGCCCGCATTCAGCGCAGCGAAATCCGGGAGTGAGGTTCCCGGATTGCGCAAGCGCAATCCGGGCTACAGATCAGATATCGCGCCCCTCGACCTTCTCGGTCAGAGTCTTCACCACGTCGGGGATATGCTCAAGGTGCGGGTCGATCGCCAGCGCCTTGCGGTAGGCTTCGAGCGCGTGCTTGTCGTCGCCGATGTCCTGCAGGATGAGGCCCAGCCCCGACCAGGCGCCGAAGTGGCGCGGCTCGAGCGCCAGCACCTCGCGGATGTCGGCGAGCGCATGGCCGTAATCGTCTTTCAGGTAGTAGATGGTGGCGCGCTGGTTCCAGGCTTCGATGTATTTCGGGTTGATGGCGATGATGGCACCCAACAGCTTCAGTGCGAGATCGTAGTTCTTGTCATCGGTCGCGGCCTTGACCCGGGTCATCAGCAGATTGGTGGTGTCGCTGCCCGATACCACCCACACCGCCCAGATGCGCTCCTCGATCGCCTTGGCGCTGTCCTCGTCGGGCGCGATCTTCAGCGCGTCGAACAACGTATCGAGCTTGATGGACGGCCCGCCATGCCCGGCTCTGGGCAGGTTGCTCGGCGGATGGATCCACTGATGCCGTTGCGGATTTTGCGCTGCGGCTGGCAATGCCAGCGACAGGCCGAGCACGGCGCCGAGAGCAAGAATGGGGAATCGCAATCTCATGGCCCGAGAGTCTATTCGCCTGCCGCACGGCAACAAGCCCGAATAGCGTTCAAAGTTGCGCGAGCAATGCGGCGCAATTGGGCAGATCGTGGGGTGGTGCTGAGCCGGCGACGGGCCGGCGGCCTAGCCTTGGCGGGCCTTGAAGCGCCGCTGCGTCTTATTGATGACGTAGACCCGTCCCTTGCGCCGCACGATCCGATTGTCCCGGTGGCGGCTCCGGAGCGATTTCAATGAGTTGCGGACTTTCATGGTGGTTTTCCTTTTAAAGCGTTGATTAAGGACGCGGCCGGCCATTGTCAACGTTCGCCATCGCCCATAGAGCATTGAAATATCGGTCGAATGCGATGCGCCAAGAGATGCGTCAAGGAACCGTTTTGCTGCACTTGATCTCCGGCGTCGGCGCCAAGGGGCCGGCCTGCTTCCTCATCGAAGTGGCGGGCAAACGGCTGATGCTCGATCTCGGCGAGGGCCCGCCGCCGGGGCTGTTCCCCAAAGTCGACGACATCGGCCCGATCGACGCGCTGGTGCTCAGCCACAGCCACAGGGACCATGTCGGCGGGCTGTCACTGTTGCCGAAACTCGGCAATCCGCCGGTCTATGCCACCGACATCGTTTTGCGCGCGCTGCCCGATGGCATCGCCGGGCGGCCGCTGCCGGTCCACGGCCGCGGCGATGTGCTCGGTATCGCGGTCGAGACCGGCCGCAACGGCCACGCGCCGGGCGGCATCTGGCTGCGCTTCGCCATCGGCGACGGCTTGCTTTACACCGGCGACTTTTCCGCGGAATCGATGCTTTACGCCTACGATCCGCCGCCGCCGGCGAGCACGGCGCTGATGGATTGCTCCTATGGCGGCTACGACGCGCCGATTTCGGAATGCTGGGGCAAGCTTGCGCCGTTTGTCGAGCGCGGTCCGCTGCTGCTTCCGGTTCCGGCCAACGGCCGCGGCCCTGAAATCGCGCTGGCGCTGCTGCGCCACGGCCGTACCGACATTTTTATCGATGACGCCATGCAAAAAGCGCTGCAGCTGCTTGGCGACGGGGCCGGCATTTCGCTGCAGGAAAAAGTCGGCGACGATATCAAACGGCTCGCCGCAACCGTCAAGCCGATCGACGGCGCCCGCGGCGTCATGCTGGCCGGCTCGGCCGACGGCACGTCCGGCGCCACCGCGCGGCTATTCAGGGAATGGGAAAAATCCGGGCCGGCCATTCTGCTTACCGGCTACGTGAACCCGACGACGCCTGCGGACCTCCTGGTCAAAAGCGGCCGCGCGCAATTCATGCGCTGGAACGTGCATCCGCGGCTGTCCGACACGGTGGCGCTGGTGCAGGCGACACAGGCGAAGACCGTGATCCCGGCGTTTTGCGACCGCTCACAGCTCACGGCACTCGCCGCGGCCTTCGCGCCGGTGCGCGTCACCATGGACGAGCGGATCGAGTTTTAGCGGCCTCAGCGTACCTGATCGCCGCGCAGGCGCGGATGGCCGATGCCGAGCGGTTTGGCATCGAGCAGCACGATGGCGAGCCGTGCCGGCTCCTTGCCGCGATTGACCCAGGCATGGTTGGTGCCGCGCTGGACCATGATGTCGCCGGCCCGCAGTTTTACGGTGGTCTCGTCCATGTCCATCTCGATCTCACCCGACAGCATGACGATGTAGTCGATGGTCTCGGTGCGATGCATCTCCGACTCGATGCCCGGCGCGAATTCCATGACGATGAAGCGCGAGCCGTTCTCCGGCGGCGCGGTGCCGAGAATGCGCGCGCCCATGTCCTCGACGTTGTCGCCGATGGAAATATCCGCCGGCATCGCGTCGCTGCACCAAATCAGCGTCGAAGTAACGCCTTCGCGCGGCCGCTTGGTGTTGGTCGCCGGGCCTTCGAGGATGACTTTGGCGACGTTGTTGCCGTCGTGACCGGTAATGACGCGACGGATCGGCTGGCTGGACATGAGTATTCTCCGGATTTCTGCTTTAAGCGTTACGCCGGGGTGCCGGGCGCGCGCTTGAGATCGATGAATTCAATGACATTGCCGTCGGGATCGCGGATATAGGCGCTGCGGCCGACGAACACGCCGGCGCGGCGATCCTCTTCCTTGAAAATCTCCACACCTCTGGCCGGCAGGCTTTTCAGCGTCTCGTCGTAGACCTCCGGCGTCACCTTGAACGCCGAATGAATTTCGTGGCGGCCGGTGGCATTCTGCGTGATCGGGTTTTCGGAGAAAGTCAGATTAAAGAAATCGTCGCCGGCGCGCATGAAGACGATGCGATCGGTGCGGCCGATTTTGCTGAAGCCGAGGGTCTCGGCGTAAAATTTTTCCGAGCGATCCAGGTCTTTCACCGGGATCGTGAAGTGCAGAACGCCTTCGACTTTCGGCATGGCCGTCCCGTTCGCGCAAATGTTTGCGCGGGCGCGCGACTACACCCGCGTCGAGAACGACGATAATACGGATAAAGGAGTTGGGCTGCCTAGATGGCCGTAATGCGCCGGGACTCGGTGCGCATTTCCGGCTGCGCAGCCGGCTCGAGGTCGCCTTCACCCGCGGAAAAGCCGGTCAGGAGATCGACGAGCTTGTTCCAGGTGCGCAGCATGACGCCGAACGGCCGCGGCATGGCGTGGCGGCAAAAGGCGATCTTCCTGATCTCGTTCGGAATGTGCCAATTGCTGCGGCTGCCGGCGGGAAAGTAGACCATGTCGCCGGGGCCGAGGCGGCGGACTTCGCCCTTGTCGTCGGTGACGAAGGCCTCACCCGAGATCACATGGAGGGCTTCGTCGATGACGTAATTCCAGGTGAAGCGGCCGGCGCTGCACGACCAGGCCATGACCGTGGAGGTGCCGTCGGCAGAGACCGCGAGCTTCACCGAACGCGCCCGCGGCGTACCTTCGGTGATCCAATGGGGAGCGATCGGGGCGTCACTGAGTTCGACGTCGGCGGGAAAAGCGAAGACGACAGGTTTTGGCACGGCTCCCTCCAGCAAGGCTAGCAGGCCATTAAACGTGGTAGCGCCCAACAAAGCGTAAACACGGCGCGCCGGCTTGCACGCGGGTGTTGCAGATGCGCCTCATACAGCCAAAACGTTGAGGATTTCCGCGCGCCCTAGCCGGGCACGCCGTCCGCGGCTTGCGGCGCGGTGGCCGTTGGCCAGTCGCGCCAAGCCCGCCGCAACGGTGTCGTCAGCGGCCGCCGGTCCGCCTTGCGGCCGCTCAAATATTCCAGCCACTTCTCATAGATGCCGATGGCGGTGGCGCGCCATGGGCTTTCCAGTCCGGCGTCAAGCTCGCCAAACGGAAAACCGGCGATGAGATGCTCGCGGCGATCGATGAGCGCGCGCTCGCGGAACGCGGCCGCGACCGCCGTCGCTTTGCCGTCGAAATAATCCAGCGGCAGGTCCGGAAAATCGTCACGCTCGCGTCGCAGGTAGCGGCCGACGTCGCGGCGGTATTCGCGCAGCAGCGTCTTCCCCTCGTATTCCGGATGGCCCTGGAGGAAGAGATGAAAACTCTTATCCTGCCGCGCGAACATGTCGACGCCGGCGACCGCCGAGCGGGTGAGAATGCGGTAGCCGCAATCCGCCAGCGCCGTTTCCGGTAGATCGTTGTATCGCGAATGCGGAACGCGCAATCCGGACTTGGCATCGCTTGTCATCGGATGGGAGGCGGCCGGCTCGCAGTCGAAAATTCCGAACAGCTTGCCGGCTAGCGGGTGGCGTTCGACGCCATCGACGTGAAGCACGGCGGCGTGCGCGGCGAGGCATGACCAGATGGTCGACGCGGTGTAATCGCGCGCCCAATCCACCACCTGACTGAGCGTCGCCCAATACGGCTCGTCCTTGAGGTTTTTCATCCGCGGCTCGGTGCCGGTGACGATCAAGCCGTCGACTTGGGCGTCCCACAGCTCGGACACGTCGCGGTAGCGCTCCGCCATGTCCTGGCGCGTGGTGTCGGCGCGCGGAATTTCCGGGATCGCGAACAGCAGCAGGCGCACGATGGTCCTTGGTGCGGCGGCGCGGATCAGGTCGATGAACTGCCGCTCGGTCGCCTCGATCGCCGGATCGGGCATGTTGTTGATCAGCCCGATGGTGACGCAATTCGAGGCGTGGACTTCGTTGGTCGAGGCGGATCGCGAGGTGTCGATGAGAAGCGGCATTGGCTGCGCTCGTTATTCGGCGGCCAGTAGTGGCGAGTTTTTGCGCCGTTGCGCCGCACCGAGCGCCTGGTCGAGGTCGGCGATGATGTCGTCGATGTGCTCGATGCCGACGCTCAAGCGGATCATCTCCGGCTTGACGCCGGCCTTGCGCTGCTCGTCGGCCGACATCTGCCGGTGCGTGGTCGAAGCCGGATGGCAGGCCAGCGATTTTGCGTCGCCCATATTGACCAGCCGTTTGAACAGTTTCAGCGCGTCGTAGAAATTCTTCGCCGTCTCCAGCCCGCCGACGACGCCAAAGGTCAGCAGCGAGCAGGCGCGGCCGCCAAGATATTTCTGCGCCAGCTGGTGATAGGCATTGTCGGCGAAGCCGGTGTAATTGACCCAGGCGACGCGGCGGTCCTGGCGCAAGAATTCAGCGACGCGACGGGCGTTTTCGACGTGACGCTCGACGCGCAGCGCCACGGTCTCAATACCTTGCAGCAGCAGAAAAGAGGACAGCGGCGCCAGCACGGCACCGGTGGTGCGCTGATAGACGCTGCGGCAGCGCGCGATATAGGCGCGGGCGCCGAAATGCTCGGTGTAGATCAAGCCGTGATAGGACACGTCGCGCTCGTTGAACATCGGGAAGCGCTGCTTGTGCGCGGCCCAAGGAAAGCGGCCGCTATCGACGATGGCGCCGCCGAGCGTGGTGCCGTGGCCGCCCATGAATTTGGTCAGCGAATGCACGACGATGTCGGCGCCGTATTCGATCGGGCGCAGCAGGATCGGCGTCGCCACCGTATTGTCGACGATCAGCGGAATGCCGTGCCGCGCGCCGACCTTTGCCAGCGCCTCGATGTCACAGACGTTGCCCGCCGGATTGCCGACGCTTTCGCAGAAGATGGCGCGGGTGTCGCCGTCGATCAGCTTTTCGATGGCCCCGGCCTGGTCGGATTCGGCGAAGCGCACCTTGATGCCTTGGCTCGGCAGCAAGTGGGCGAACAGCGTGTAGGTGGTGCCGTAAAGCTGTGGCACCGAGACGATATTGCTGCCCATGCTGGAGACATTGAGCACCGCATAGTTCAGCGCCGCCTGACCGGAGGCCACGCACAACGCATCCACACCACCTTCGAGCGCGGCAACGCGGCGCTCCAGCACCTCGGTGGTCGGATTGCTGATGCGCGAATAGCGGTAACCTTCGACCTCGAGGTCGAACAAAGCCGCGCCATGATCGGCGCTGTCGAATTCATAAGCGACGGTCTGGTAGATCGGCACCGCGACGGCCTTCGTCGTCGGATCGGTGTCGTAGCCGCCGTGCACGGCCACCGTTTCTCGTTTCATGTCGTCCCACCACGCATCCCGAATGCTGGGCCATTGTATGGCACTTCGGTTTCTTATCCGTGGCTGCCGGCATGAACATCGTAAGCAAGATTAATTGCAAACAATAACCTTAATTGTTTTCGCAGCCGCCGCGCCAATCGGCGTGGGGTTATGATCGGCCTTACCGATCGTTCGATTTTTACCCGTTCTTGAAGCGAAAAATTCACTTTGTTTCGCCATCATCAAGTATGACCCTTATCGAGGCGGAACAAGCACGGCCGCGAACCGGCGGCAAGGACAGCGCGCTGCGCGACTGGGTGCGCGCGCTCGAAGCCACCGCGCCGATCGCCGGCAATCCGCAGCGTATCTTGCCGCGCGTGATCGAGGAGCTGGCCGAAACCCGCGGCGATGCCCCAGCGCTCCTCTCGGCGCACGAGTGTTTGACCTACCGCGCGCTCGACGACCGCGCCAACCGCTATGCGCGCTGGGCGCTCGGGCAAAACCTCGGCAAGGGCGAGGCGGTGTGCCTGGTCATGCCGAACCGGCCCGAATACTTGGCGATCTGGCTCGGCATCAGCAAAGTGGGCGGCGTCGTTTCGTTGATCAACACCAATCTTCGCGGCGCTGCCCTCGCCCATTGCCTCGATATCGTCAAGCCGCAGCACATCATTGTCGCTTCCGAGCTGTGCGGCGAAGTCCGCGCCGCCCTTGCGCCCATGGCGAGCCCGCCAAAAATCTGGTCGCACGGCAGCGACGATTTTGTCCGCATCGACCGTGTCATCGAAAAATTGCCCGGCGGGCGACTGACCGAAGCCGAACGCCGCGGCGTCACTATCGCCGACCGCGCGCTGCATATCTACACCTCCGGCACCACCGGCCTGCCGAAGGCCGCCCATGTCAGCCATCACCGGCTGATGCAATGGAGTTTCTGGTTCGCCGGCCTCATGAACACCGGCCCCGAAGATCGCATGTACGATTGCCTGCCGCTCTATCATAGCGTCGGCGGTGTCGTTGCCACTGGCGCGGTACTGGTGCGCGGCGGATCGGTGGTGATCCGCGACAAATTCTCCGCCCGCGAATTCTGGGACGATGTGGTCAATTGGGACTGCACGCTGTTTCAATATATCGGCGAGCTGTGCCGCTATCTGGCCAACGCGCCCGAGCAGCCGCGCGAAAAACAACACCGGCTGCGCTTGTGCTGCGGCAACGGGTTGCGCGCCGATATTTGGCAGAAATTTCAGGACCGGTTTGCCATTCCAAAAATCCTGGAGTTTTACGCTGCCACCGAGGGCAACGTTTCGCTCTACAATGTCGAAGGCAAAGTCGGCGCCGTCGGCCGCGTGCCGTCGTTCCTCGCCCATCGCTTTCCGCTGGCGCTGGTGAGATCCGATTCCGAGACGCAAGAGCCGATCCGCGACAAGAGCGGCCGTTGCGTCCGTTGCGCGACTGGTGAGGCCGGCGAGGCGATTGGCAGAATCCACGATGGCGCGGCTCATGCGGCGGCGGAATTCGAGGGTTATACCGACACCGCGGCATCGCGAAAGAAAATCCTGCGCGACGTGTTCGAACGCGGCGACGCCTGGTATCGCACCGGCGATCTGATGCGCGCCGACGCCGGCGGCTATTTCTATTTCGTCGATCGGATCGGCGATACGTTTCGCTGGAAAGGCGAGAACGTCGCGAGCTGCGAAGTCGCTGCGGCGATCACGGCGTTCCCCGGCATCTCCGAGGCCACCGTTTACGGCGTTGCCATTCCCGGCACCGAGGGCGCGGCCGGCATGGCGGCGCTTGTCGTCGACGGAATATTGGATCTACCGAAATTGCGCACGCATCTCGCGGGCGTGTTGCCGCCTTACGCCCGGCCGTTATTCCTGCGTATCCAGGACCGCATCGCCGTGACAGCGACATTCAAGCACCAGAAAAACGAACTTGTGCGCGAGGGATTTGACCCCGCCGCGACGGACGTCATCTATTTCGACGATCCGTCGCAGCAGACTTACGTGCGGCTCGACGGCGCGCTGTTCGAGCGCATCAAGGCCGGCGCAGTTCGGCTTTAGCCTTTACGCGGTGGCACCCGCGTCCACGGTCAGCACCGTGCCGGAAATGTTGCGCGCCTTGTCGCTGAGCAGATATTCGACGGCGTTCGCCACGTCCTCGACTTCGGCAAGCCGACGCAACGCGCTTCTCCGCACCACCTGTTGGCGCTGCTCGCCGGCAAGGCCATGGGTCATGTCGGTGTCAATAAAACCCGGCGCCACGGCATTGACGGTGATGCCGAGCCTGCCGACCTCGCGGGCCAACGATCGCGTAAAACCGAGCATCGACGCTTTGGTCGCTGCGTAGACCGAAAGGCCGCTATAGCCGGTAAAGCCGATGATCGAGGCGACATTGACGACGCGGCCGGCGCCTTCCGACATCATCGAACGCACCACATATTTGGTCAGGATGATAGGCGACAACGTATTGACGCGCACCAATTCGACGATTTCCGAATTGTGCATCATGGCGAGCGCGCCGTCGTGGCCGACCGCGGCATTGTTGACCAGGCCGAACAGCGGGCCGAAATCCTTGCGCAGGTCCTTCACCAGGCCGGGAATCTCGCCGACCTCGCCGAGGTCGAACGACACAAAATGCAGCGCGCCGTGCTTGCCCCGTTTGGCCTCCGCGACGGCGTCGGTGACCTGCTTGGACTTTTGCCGCGCCAGGGCGATCACATCGTAACCGGCCTCGGCCAGCTGGCGGGCGATGCCAAGCCCGAGCCCGCGGCTGGCGCCGGTGACCAAAACGGTGCGCGCGGTTTTAGCCATAGCGCCGCGCCAATTTGCCGGTCGCACCGACGTCGAGCGCCGGCACGATCGAGATGGCCGCCGGGACTTTGTGGCGCGGCAGCGCGTCGCGGCAAAGCTGCAATATGTCGTTCTTGATTTGCTGGTGCTCGCCGCCCGCGCGCGCGCGATCGGTTTTCAGCACGACGTCAGCAATCACGATCGCGCCGGTGACGGGACTTTGCTTCGGCCGCACCAGAGACATTCGCACTTGCGGATGCCGGTTGATGACCGCTTCGATCTCCTCGGGATGGATCTTCAATCCGCCGACATTGATGATGCCGCCGCGGCGACCGGCGAAGACGTAGCGACCGCCGCGCCGCTCTACCATGTCGCCGGCATCGACGAAGCCGTCGCGATCGCGCAGCGGCGCATGTTGTGTGCCGAGATAGCGTTGCGCCGTGCGCGGCGAGCGGATGCGCAGCGCGCCATCGACGAGTTTCAGCTCGACGCCGTCGCGATCATAATCCAAAAAGTCGGCGGGAAATCCGGCGCGACCGTCATCGACCTCGAAGGCTACTCCGGCTTCCGTCGACGCATAGGCGTGGCCGATGCCGGCCTCGGGGAATGTGGCGCGCAAGCTGTCGAGGATCGCCTGGTCGGCGATTTCGCCCGAGAGGCGGACATAGCGCGGCGATATTTTTCCGATTTCGGGCGACATCAGCGCGCGGCGCCAGTGCGACGGCGTGCCCGACAGGTGCGTCACGCCGCAGCGGCCGAGCCGGGCGAGATGATCGGCGATCGGCTCGCCGGCGCACGACAGCACCAGCGACGCGCCACCGATGATCGCGCGCAAAAATATCTGCAGGCCGCCGTAGCGGCGAATGTCGTAGAACGTGCCCCACACCACGGCGCCGTCGAGGCTCTGTCCGGCGCCGATCGGCGCGATCAGGCTGGCCAGGCTGTGCACCGCCATCTTCGGCACGCCGGACGTGCCGGATGTGAGCAACACCCATTCGGTCGGCACGTACGACAGGGAATGTTCTTCGGCTGGAACGATGGCTGGCGTGCAAACGATACGCACGGGAAGATCGAGCGCCGCGTGGTCCAGCGTGCCCGCGTCGATGACGACAGCGTCGACCTCTGCACAGGCGATCAAAGCGCCGAGGTGATCGGTTGCGGTATCGGGCGGCAAGATCGTCAGCCGGCGCGCCACGCCATCGAGCTCGATCAGCGCCAGCGCCGTTGTGAGCTGGCTCGAGGTCGCGACGACGACCGAACGGCCGGCAAGCGCGGCAAGCTGGCCGCCGAAACTTGTTCCGCGTGCCAGATCATTGACGCAAAGCCGTGCCGCGCGATCCCAGAAGAATCGCTGCGGCTCGGCGTCGGCGATGCGGCCCTTAAGCGACGGCGCGTTGCTGCGCACTTTCATACACTTTCACGAAATCGCCGAGCGTCAGCGGAAACATGGCGTCCTCGGCGGCCGTGAACGGATCGATGCCGAGCGTGTCTTCGAGCCGCGCGACCAGCACGGCAAAGCCGAGCGAGTCCAAACCGGAATCGAGCAGCACCAGATCGTCGCGCAGCGGTGCCAGCGTCTTGCCGTGTTCGCGCGCGATCTCTCTCATCAGGTCCATTATGGTTAATTTTATGCTCATCGTCGTATGGCCTACTGTTTCTTCACCGGCGCTCGGTATATTCGCGCAAGATTACAATCAAGTTCACGACGCTACCGTGGTCAACGCGAATGGACAGTTCCGTTCCGGCAATCCGCTGCCGTCAGATCGGCGACGCCGATATTGCCGCCGTCGCGGCCCTCCTCGGCCGCGGGTTCCCGAACCGCACGCGGCAGTTCTGGTCGGACGCGCTGGCCCGGCTGGCGCGGCGAGAGCCGCCGCCGGGTTTCCCGAAATATGGTTACCTTCTCGAAAGCGGCAACGTTGCCGTCGGCGCGCTGCTGCTGATCTGCTCGACCATGCGCGAAGCCGGCCGGCTCGCGACCCGATGCAATCTGTCCAGCTGGTATGTCGAGCCCGCCTACCGTGCCTACGCGACGCTCCTGGTGTCGCAGGCGCTCGCCGACAAGGACGCCACTTATACCAACGTCTCTGCGGCGCCGCACACTTGGCCGATCATCGAGGCGCAAGGTTTTTCGCGGTATTGCGACGGCGTCTTTGTCGCGGTGCCGATGCTGAAAGACCTGTTCGGTGGCAGTGGCGTGCGCGTCTTCGACGCCGGCGAGAACCCGACAGCGAGCTTCGATGCCTCCGAGCAGGACATCCTGCGACGTCACGCCGAGCATGGCTGCATCAGCTTGTGGTGCGAGAGCGTCGGACGCGCCCACCCGTTCGTTTTCCGGCCCCGCCTGGTCAAGCGCGCGATCCCGTGCGCGCAGTTGATCTATTGCCGTGACATCGCCGACTTTGTCCGCCTTGCCGGCCCAATCGGACGCTACCTGGCGTGGCGCGGCAAACCCTTCGTCATCATCGATTCAAACGGCGCCATACCGGGATTGGTCGGCACATTCCGCCCCGGCCGCATGGCGAAATATTTCAAGGGCCCGCAACGGCCGCGGCTCGGCGACCTCGCTTATACCGAATACGCGGTGTTGGGCGTCTAGCTCTTATTTCAGAGCGCCAGCGCCTTGCGCACGGCGACCGGCCAATGCGGCAAATCGAGGCCGTGGGTCGCGAACAACGCCAGGGTCAGCCGGTCGATGCCGAAGGCGACGCAGCCGGTATGAGCGACCTCGCCGGTCTCGGTGCGCAGATTCCACGTCGTGCCGAAATGGTCGCGGTGATAATTGAAGCTCATGCAGGCGGTCGGCTCGTCGGCGGACCGCACCGGAATAAGCAATTCGAACTTCAACGCCTGCTCGACCTGACTCATCGCCATCAGCTTGCCGCCGCGGCCGAAGAACGGATCGCTCGCGGTATCGATGCGCCACGGCAGGCCCAATTGCTTGGCAAAACCCGGCGCCCGCGCCATCCAGGCGCGGCGGAATTCACCGACCTCCTGCGGCGTGCCGATGCGGACATATTCCCGCATGCGGAACGACTGCAAACGGTCGAGATTTTGTGACGGCTCGCGGCGGAAGCAATCGCAGGCGACGTCGAAGGTCAGCCCGCCTGCCGGAACGTGGCCGCGGCTCGCGACCAGCGGATAAACCGGGTAGCAGGCGGCGGGGCTCAGCACGAGATCGGCCGCCGCCAGCGCCTGCGTCCAATCCTCGCCGGCTTCGCTGCGCTCCACGGCCGATCTGACGTCCGCCTCGGCGCCGCCGAGGCAGCTGACGCAGCCGAGGAAATGCGGAAAGCTTTTGAGATATCCGGATTTCTCCACCTGCCGGCGGCTCATCACCGGCGGAAACCGCAGCACTTCCGTATTCGGCTCGCAGTAGCGCGAGATCAGCGCGGTTAAGCCACCGACGACCTGTTCGAATATGGCGGTGCGCGCATAGATGCCGTCGATGCCGGTCGGCAACAGCAGCGCCTCGGCGATCGAATCGAGCGAGCGTACCGGCTGGACCGGTTCCTTGAATGCCACATTCATCTTACTCACGCCTCACGGTATGGTTGTTTTTATAGTTCCAACGAATTCAGTCGCGCAGCGATGCCGGCGTGCTGGTCAGCAGCGACGCCGCTCCTATATTCGCCAGAATTCTGTCATTGCTGATCATGATCGGCGACGACAGGATGTCGCGCAGGTGCCGGCCGACGCTGAATTCGCTGTCGTTGCGATAGCCCGCCAAGCCGCAGGCCTGCATCGCGCTCATGACGGTCGAGACCGCAAGCTCCGATGCGTTCACTTTCAGCATGTTCATGCCGGTCTGGAAGTCGATTGCTTCGAGCGCGGCCGGATCGGACGCCGCCGCCTCGAACCGTTGCAGCGCCGCGGCGATCAGGCTGCGTAGCGTCCGCAACGAGGCATTGGCGCGGGTCAGGTGCTGGGCCGCGGGCGGCATGGTGCCGCCGCCGCCATGGGTGGCTTTGCGCACGAAGGCGCGCGCGCGATCGACCGCCGCCGCGGCGATGCCGGCCCAGGCGCCGCTCCAGGCCAGATGCGCAAACGGCATCATGGTCTGGGCGTGAATCTTGTCGTAGCTCACCGGCAGGATCTGCTCGGCAGAACCCGAGGCAGAGAGCGCAAAACCTTCGCTGCAGGTGCCGCGCATGCCGAATGCGTCCCAGCCGTTGAGCCGCTTGAGCGCGTAGTCGTCTTTGAGGAAGGCGACCAGAACCTGGTCCGAGCTTGCGGCCTCGGGAGAGCGTCGCGCGGTGGTGACGATGCCGTCGGCGGCCTGGGCATAGGAGATGACGGTTGCCTGGCGCTCCAGCGTGATGCGCGAATCGCGCCACTCGATCGGCGCCGAGCTGTTGCGAACATCGCCGCCGGCGCGGCCTTCGGTGGTCGAGGAAGCGAGCAGCAATTGCTCGGCGCAAAGCCGGCGCAACAGCCGCTGATGCCAGGCGCTGTCGCGGCCGTGGCGCACCAGGCAAGCGATTTTGGTCTGATGCATGGCATAGACCATCGCCGTCGATGCGCAGTTGCGGCCGAGCATGTAGCAGACGTCCACGATGTCCGCCGTGCTGGCGCCCTCGCCGCCCAGGGCCGGCGGCACGGCGGCGCTCAACAGCCGTTCGGCGCGCGCCGCATCGAGCGCCTCTTTTGGGAAACGCGATTCGGCATCGACTGCCGCGGCATGGGTCGCGGCGACTACGGCGACCTTTCCAGCGCGCGTCATCAGATCGACCGAGCCCGCGGCGTGCAGGTTGGTGGCAGCGATGAGAATGCCGCGCATGGCGCTGCGCGCGACGCGGCGGTCTTCATCGGCCTCTTGGAGCGTCATGATTCTTCCGGCATTCATGGCTGCGCTCGCGATGACGTTGGACCCTCCCGCGCCATCGAGCCTCGACAGCGCCTAGCAACCCCGGGTTACCGCAAAACTTCCAAATTATGGTGTTATTCGGCGGGGATTAGCGCAGTTCTTTGCCGTAAAGGTTACCAATCGCAAACACATCCCGTGTAATCATGCCTGGCGCGGCTTCATCGGACCATGTGTGAAATGGAACCGCTGCGCCGTGAGATATTTGGGGAATATTCACCTTGCTCGACCTTACCAACGCCCCCTCGACAGAACGCGTGGCGCAGCTCGTGCGCCAGCTCTTGGCGAAGCGATCAATTGACCGGTCGGTCGGTTACGATGACGTTCTCAGCGAGTGCGGCCTATCGTCACTCGACATGGTCAACCTCATGCTCGCTGTCGAAACCGAGTTCGATATCAAAATCCCCGACCGCGATATGACACCGTCGAACTTCCGCTCGATCGCGCAGATCGACAAGCTGGTCGGCGCGCTGTTGCACAGCGATCAACAAGTCGGCTGACATAAATCCTCGCCGGCCCCCCGCGGTCCCGGCGGCCCGCACCGCTCGGTATCAACGATGTGCCTTCTTGCCGGCTTCGTCCGGCTAACCATCTTTTGGCGAGAAATCAGCCATCTGAGGGTCAAAAATCATGTCCATCCGGCCCGTGAAGCAAATCATCACTTCGAAGCCCACGGTCGAGGGCGCCGGCGTAAAACTGCGCCGCGCGTTCGGCTTCGGCGAAACCGGCGCTACCGATCCGTTCCTGCTGCTCGACGATTTCCGCAACGACCGGCCGGAAGATTATCGCGCCGGCTTTCCCTGGCATCCGCATCGCGGCATCGAGACCATTACTTATGTGCTGGCCGGCAATGTCGAGCACGGCGACAGCCTGGGCAATCGCGGCAATCTCGGCGCCGGCGACGTGCAATGGATGACCGCCGGCCGCGGCATCATGCACCAGGAAATGCCGCAAGGCGACGCGCAAGGCCGCATGCACGGCTTCCAGCTGTGGGCCAATCTGCCGTCGTCGCTGAAAATGACGGCGCCGCGCTACCAGGACGTCAAGGCGGCGCAGATTCCGGAAGTCATCGACGACGACGGCACCCGCGTGCGCGTGGTCTGCGGCGACTTCTGGGGCAAGCGCGGCCCGATCGAAGGCGTCGCCGCCGATCCGCGCTATCTCGACGTCTGGGTGCCGCCGGGCAAGCGTAAAGTCCTGCCGGTCGAGCTCGAGCGTCACGCCTTCGCCTATGTGTTCGAAGGCTCGGGAAATTTCCGCGCCGCGTCGCAACCGTTCGGCGTGCTGACCGAGAAGACCGACGGCGGCAGCGAGACCCTGGTCCGCGAGCAAACCGGCAACCGCTCGCTGGTGCTGTTCGACAGTGGCGACGAAGTCACCGTGCAGGCGGGCGAACAAGGCATCCGCTTCCTCCTGGTTTCGGGTAAGCCGATCGAGGAACCGGTCGCCTGGTATGGCCCGATTGTGATGAACACCGAAGCCGAGCTACAACAGGCGTTCACCGAGCTGCGCAACGGCACCTTCATCGGCTAGTACGCGCGGCTCAGAGAACACCCGGCCATTCGGGCGCGATCGGGGGTACATGTGAGCCGCAATGAAGCCAAGACGGTCTATTGCGCCAGTGTCGGACCTGAGCTCGCGCTCCATGACATCGACGTCGACGGCGCCGCCTTGATCAAGCGCGGCGCCGTGACGCTACCGGCGAACATCCAATATGTCTGGCCGCATCCGTCGCGGCGCACTCTCTACGCGGTATCGAGCAACGGCGGGCCGCAGGTCGTCGGCGACACGCACCGCGCCAACGCGCTGACGATTGATCCCGTGACGGGAGCATTGCAGATACATGGCGCGCCGGCGGCGCTGCCGTCGCGGCCGATCCACTGCAGCGTCGATGCCGGCGGTCAGTATTTGCTCATCGCGTACAACAATCCGAGCAATATCACCGTGCATCGTCTCAATGCCGACGGCACGATCGGTGCGGAGGTCACCCAGCCGCATAAACTCGATGCCGGAATCTATGCGCACCAAATCCTCGCCACGCCGGCGAACGATGCGGTGCTGCTGGTAACCCGCGGTAATGACGCCAAGCCGGACAAGCCCGAGGACCCCGGCGCGATCAAGACGTTCGGCTTTGACAATGGCGCGCTCGCCGGCCTTGCCTCGATCGCGCCCGGCTCCGGACTCGGCTTCGGGCCGCGCCATCTCGATTTTCATCCGACGAAGCCATGGGTGTTCGTTTCGATCGAGCGGCAGAACAAGCTCTATGTCTACGAGCTCGACGCTCCGACAGGCCTCGCGCGCGCGCCGATGTTCGTCAAGGACACACTCGCCGATCCGAACCCAAAGGTGCGCCAGGCCGCCGGCGCGATTCACGTCCATCCGAGCGGCAAATTCGTCTATCTGACCAACCGCGCCTCGGACCTGGTGGATGTAAACGGCACCAAAGCCTTCACCGGCGGCGAAAACAACGTCGCCGTCTTTGCCATCGATCAGGCGAGCGGCGAGCCGACCTTGATCCAAAACGCCGACGGCCACGCGGTCGAATTACGCACCTTCGGCATCGAGCCGGGCGGCCGCATGCTGGTCGCCGCCAGCATCAAGCCGGTGCCGGTCCGCGGCGCAGGCGGCATCAAAACCGTTCCGGCCAAACTCTGCGTTTTCCACGTCGGCAGCGACGGCAAGCTCGAGCTCAAGCGCCAATACGACGTCGACACCGGCACATATCAGCAGTTCTGGAGCGGCATGGTCACGCTCTGATGGCAGAGCTGGGTACGACCGGAACCGCCTCGCGCGCCCGCGACTGTGCGCCGGGAACGCGGCGTTATGGATAAGAAAGTCTTAATCCATAAAGCGATTTACTGAAACGCAAGGCAGCTCTGCTTTTATGCGCGCGCTGAGATTGCGGCGACAAGAAACGCGAGCGTCGATCCCGGCTGTTTCACCTCTCCGAGGGGTCCGCCGTAATGCCAGTGCCGTCTGCCGACAAAAAATCGCTGTCGCATCGACTGCGCTGGCTGGCCGTCGGCACCGCGCTTGCCATTGCCGCCGTCGTCGGCGCCAACGCGCTCATTCTGGTTCAGTTGCGTCACAGCACGCTGCGCGAGGTGCAGGACAATCTGCTGCGCCAAAGCCTCGGTCTGTCGGAACTGGTCGAACGTACCCTGCAAGCGACCGATTTGATGCTGACCAGCGTCTCCGAGCGGGCCGGCGCGCTCGCTTCTGCAGAGGACGGCACGCAACAACTGGAAAGCGAGGCGTTTCACATCCTGCTCAAGGAAAAAATGTCGGGTCTGCCGCAAGTCCACGCGCTCGGCTATCTCGACGCCAATGGCATCCGTTCGAACCACTGGCAGACCTGGCCGGCGCCGAAGATGGATGCTTCGTTTATCGAATATTTCCAGGTGCTGAAATCCAATCCGAAGCTGGCGTCGTATCTCGACGCGCCGGTGCTCGGCCCGGTCACCGGAGCATGGGTGGCGATCGAGGCGCGTCCCGTACTGGCGAAGGATGGAAGATTCTCCGGCGTCGTCTACGCCTCGACTGACATGAAATACTTCCAGGAGCTGTTCCGCTCGACGTCGATGGGAGACGGTTATGCGATAACGCTGCTGCGCAACGACGGCACGCTATTGACGCGCTATCCGATGGCCGGCCAGATCGGCACGAAAGTGCCGGCTTCGGTCCTGGCCACGTTGTCGGACTCGCGGTCCGGCGTGTCGCGCTCGACCAGCCCGGTCGATGGGCAAACCCGCATCGCCGCAGCCTACAGCCTCATGAAATATCCCCTCGTCGTCGTCGTGACGCAAGACGAGGACTCCGCCTTCGCCCCGTGGCGCCGGACCGCGATCACCATGGGGATCATCGCCGCCGCGATGATCGGCCTCGTCATCATCGCCGCCTGGCTGATCGTACGCTCATGGCGGCAACAGGAGCGCCTCAACGCGGCGCGAGCGGAAATCATCGAATCCGACAAGGTCCGCGCGCTCGCCGAAGCCGAATTGACTCGCCAGCGGGATCTGGCCGAGCAAAGCCGGCGCTTCAACGCCGCCGTCGAGAACATGACGCAGGGTCTGTGCATGTTCGATCGCGACGCTCGCCTCGTGGTGTGCAACGACCTTTACGCGAAAATGTACCGGCTGCCGGCGGAATTGCTCAAACCCGGGTCGTTGCACCGCGACATCATTGCTCACCGTGTCCGCAGCGGCGTCCTGCAGGGCGGTCACGGCAACGCCGAAGTGCAGCAGCAATTATCCGCTTTGTCGGCGCTGCCGGCCGAAAAAAGATCGAGCCGGATCGACGAACATGCCGACGGAACGCTGGTCCGCGTAACCCGTCAGCCGCTTCCCGGTGGCGGCTGGGTCGCGACCCACGAGGACATCACCGAGCAGCGCCGCGCCGAAGAGGAACTGTACGAGACCAAGCAATTCCTGGATTCGATCATCGACAACATTCCGATTGCGGTGGTCGTGAAGGACGCCGTTACGCGCAAGTTCGTTCTTGTCAATCGCACGTTCCAGGCGATGCGCGGCCTCGGGCGCGACGAGCTGGTCGGCAAATCCGTGTTCGCATTCTACAACCAAAGGACCGCGGAATTCATCGACCGCCTGGACAGTGAGGTTCTGCAGGGCCGCTGCGACGGCAAGAACCTCGAATACGACGTCGATACCCAGGACGGCGCGCGCATTTATGCGACCAGCCGCATCATCATCCGCGATAATGACGGCGAGGCAAAATATCTGATCGTCGTCATCAACGACGTCACCGAACGCAAGAAATCCGAGCAGCGCATCGCGTTCATGGCGCATCACGACGCGTTGACGGGTCTGGCCAACCGTGCCGCGGTGACGCAGCAAATCGAGGAAGCCGCGGCGCGCCAGCGCCGACGCGGCGATTCGTTCACCGTACTGCTGCTCGATCTCGACCGCTTCAAGCACGTCAACGACACGCTCGGCCATTCCGCGGGCGACGCGCTCTTGCGGCAGGCCGCTGCCCGTCTCAAGGCGCTGTTGCGGGAAACCGACGTGCTGGCAAGGCTCGGCGGCGACGAATTTGCCATCATTCAGAGCGGGGAAATCAACCAACGCGAAGCCGCAAGCGTGCTTGCCGATCGTATTATCGAAATTTTCGCAAAACCGTTCGATATCGACGGCAACGAGGTCAATATCGGCACCAGCATCGGCATTGCGCTGGCGCCGGAGCACGGCACCAATCCCGACAGCCTGCTGAAGATGGCGGACATGGGGCTCTACGGCGCCAAATCGGCCGGCCGCAACGGCTATCGCTTCTTCGACCCGGATATGGGTGCGGCCGCGGACGCGCGCCTGGCGCTGGAAAACGAATTGCGCCGCGCCGTCGCGCAGAACGAGTTCGAGCTGCACTACCAGCCCATCGTCGACACCAAGACGCGGCGGATTTGCAGCGCCGAAGCGCTGATCCGCTGGCGGCATCCGACCAAGGGCCTGATCCCGCCCGATCACTTCATCCCGATGGCCGAGGACACCGGCATGATCGCGCCGATCGGCATGTGGGTGCTGCGCACCGCATGTGCCGATGCCGCGGCATGGCCCGCCAACGTCAAGGTCGCGGTCAATCTGTCGCCGGTGCAATTTAGAAAGACCAACCTGGCCGACGCCGTGATGACCGCGCTTGCCGAATCCGGCCTGCCGCCGGAACGGCTGGAGGTGGAGATCACAGAGACGGCGCTGATCGAATCGGCGGCGGAATGTCTGCCGGCGCTGCACCGGTTCAAGAACGCCGGCATCGCCATTGCGCTCGACGATTTCGGCACCGGTTATTCGTCGCTCAGCCAGCTGACGATGTTCCCGTTCGACAAGATCAAGATCGATAAATCGTTCACGCAAAACCTGACCAAGCGCGCCGAATGCGCCGCCATCATCTCGGCCGCTTTGACGCTGGCGCAAAACCTCGACATCGCCACCACCGCCGAGGGCGTCGAGACCAACGATCAATACAAATTGCTGCGCTTGGCCGGCGTGACGTCGCTGCAGGGCTACCTGTTCCAGCGGCCGTGTCCGGTCTCCGAGATCGATTTCGACGTGACGTTCGGCGCCCCGGCGATGGCCGAGGTCGCGTAGTCTTTTTAATTGCCGCGCAACGGCGCCGGTTGCTCGTCAAGCATGGCCTTGATCGCCAGCCGCGTGGTGTCGACATCGAGACCGTGCTTCTGCACGAGATCGCGGCAATCGGCCAGGATCGCATCGGCGTCCTGCATGATCTTAAACCGCTTGAAATGATCGTCGTAATGCAGCCCCATGCTGGCGCCGACGATCTCATAGATGTTCATGACGCGGAACGGCCAGTCGCGCTCGTGCGCGCACAACTCGCGATGGTCGGAATGATAGACCGCGACCAGGGCATCGACGCCGGCGGCTTCGGCTGCCGCAAGCTCCGCCTGCTGCAATTGGCGGCGATAGTCCGGCAGCACGCGCAGATTATTGCTTTGCAGCCCGACCGCCGGCTGCTGCAGGTCGACGATCTCGATGCCGGGCACGGCGCGCAAAATATCCTCGGCGGCTTCGACGACGCCATGAATGCCGGGATGGCGATGCAGCGCGATCCGCATCGGCACTCTTTCGCGCAACAGCGGCCGCAGCCGGTCGAGCTTCTTGCGCAGGAACAGCGTGAACGGCGTCATCTCGAACGGCTTTGCGCCGCGCGTCTTCTCCAAGGTCGGCAGCGTCGTCTCGGTGAATTGCACCTGGCATGACGGGCACCACGATACCACCTGACCGCTCTTGCTGTGCGACAGCTTGTCGATCGTAGCCTCGCCGAACCGCCCGGAGGTCGCGACGTCGCCCATGCGCATCTGCACGATGCCGCAGCAATGGGTCGGGCCGCCCATGACCTCATAGGTGACACCGATCGAATCCATGATGTCGAGCGCCAACAGCGCGATGTGCGGCGTCTTGAGCACGTTGCAGCCGGTGTAAAACACGAAGTCGGGTTTCTCGCCAGTCACCGGCTTGTTGGCGCCCTGGCCCAGCCGCGCCAACAGCGCGTCGTCGAGTTGCATCTGCGACAGATGCTTCACCTCGACCGCGACCTTGCGGAAGGCTTCGACGCCGTCGCGGCGCTGCGTCACCGTCTCCTTGGCGTGCGCCATCTCGATGCGCGCCATGTAAAGCAGGAAGCGCGGATTGACGCCGTAGTCGCAGGCCTTGATGCATTCGCCGGAGAGCAGGCAGCCGCTCGCCCATTTGCGCGCCGCCTCGTTGCCCTGGCCGTGGCGCACGATGTCGATGATGCCGTCGATGACATGCACCGGATTTTGCCGCTGCTCGACCGTCAATCCGGCGGCTTCCGTGGCCGGGCAAACCTCGACACATTTGCCGCAACGGGTGCAGGCATCCGCCATGGCGTCGGCGCGCGCTTTCAACGCCGCCTCGAAGGTTCCTGTCTGCGGTTGCTCGGTCATAAACGCCAACGTAGCGCCGAATCGAGCCCGATTGAAGGGCATGCCAAGTCGATGTAAGCCTTTGTCTCGATGCCCGGCCCCCTCCCTTCCCTCCCCCGCTTGCGGGGGAGGGTTGGGTGGGGGCATCTCTATGAATGAGGATGCAATGGGTGAATTCGCCATCGGCCAGCCGGTCCCGCGTTTCGAAGATCCCAGACTGATCCGGGGCGGCGGCCGCTACATCGCTGACATGACGTTTCCCGGCACGGCGTTCGGCTTTGTACTGCGCTCGCCGCACGCCCACGCCCGCATCCGCAAGATCGACACCACCAAGGCTAAAACCGCGCCCGGCGTGCTCGCGGTCATTACCGGCGCTGACTACAAGGCCGCCGGCTTTGGCGATCTGCCGGTGCCCGGTGGGCTCAAGCGCCGCGGCGACACACCCGGCTATCGGCCGCGCTATCCGGCCCTGGTCGAGGACCGGGTGCGCATGATCGGCGACTACGTCGCCTTCGTCGTCGCCGAGACCTATTACCAGGCGGTCGATGCCGCCGAGCTGATCGAGATCGATTACGAGGCGCTGCCGCCCATCGTTTCGACCGGCGACGCGGTCAAGCCCGGCGTGCCGCTGGTCTGGGACGATTGCCCGAACAATATCGGCTTCATCCAGGTCGAAGGAAACAAGGAAGCGACCGACTTAGCCTTCGCCAAGGCCGCGCATGTGGTCAAGCATCACTTCGTGGTCAACCGGGTAACGGCGGCGACCATGGAGCCGCGCGGCTGCATCGGCATTTTCGAGCCGACCGAGCAGCGCTACACCATCTACACCACGCTCCAGCGCACCAACGTTTTCCAGACCGAGCTGTCGCAGTTCGTGCTGAAAGTCCCCGACAACAAGATTCGCGTCGTCTGCGGCGACATCGGCGGCAGCTTTGGCATGAAGTCCGCCGTCTACAACGAAGTGGCGCTGGTGCTGCTGGCCGCGAAGCTGACCGGCCGTCCGGTCAAGTGGGTGGCGACGCGCTCGGAATCGTTTCTGTGCGACGCGCAAGCGCGCGACAATGTCACCGACGCCGAACTGGCGCTGGACAAGGACGGCAACTTCCTCGGCTTCCGCGCCAAGATCATCGCCGCGATCGGCGCCTATCTGCAGGTCGGCATGCCGGCGTTTACCGGCAATCTGGGCACGCTCGCCGGCGTCTATCGCACGCCGGCGTCGCATGTCGATGTGACCGCCGTGTTCACCCACACCCAGCCGGTGCGGCCCTATCGCGGCAACGGCCGACCGGAAGCCGCCTACATCATCGAGCGCATGGTCGATCTTGCCGCCGACCAGACCGGCATCGACCCGGCGGAATTGCGCCGGCGCAACACTATTCCGTCGAGCGCTATGCCGTACAAGACCAGCGTCACCTTCACCTACGATTGCGGCGAGTTCGAAAAGAACATGGACCTGGCGCTCGATGCCGCCGACAAGCGCGGCTTTGAGGGGCGCCGCGCGGCTTCACGCAAGCAGGGCAAGTTGCGCGGTTTCGGTTTCTCCAACACCATCGAGCGCTCGGCCGCCGCCGGCCTCGAAGGCGCCGAGATCAGGTTCGACCGCACCGGCTCGGTGTCGATCTTCTCCGGCAGCATCAACCAGGGCCAGGGCCACGAGACCGCGTTCAAGCAGATCGTCTGCGACCGGCTTGGCCTCGACCCCAACGAAGTCACCTACATTCAGGGCGACACCGACCAGGTGTTTTTCGCCGAAGGCACCGGCGGCTCGCGCTCGGCGGCGTTTTCGGGCTCGGCTTTCACCATGGCGGCGGAGAAAGTCGAAGCCAAGGGCAAGGCGATTGCCGCCCACGTGCTCAAGGTCGATGTCGCCGACGTCAAGTTTGCCGACGGCGTGTTCTCCAGCCAGAAGACCAACCAGACGCTGACCATCAAGGAAGTCGCCAAGGCATCGCTCGATCCGAAAAACCTGCCGGCCGGCCACGAGCCGGGCCTGATCGAAAAGGCGATCTACACCGGCAAGGTGGCGAGCTATCCCAACGGCGTGCACGTCTGCGAACTCGAGATCGACGAGACCACGGGCGTCGTCGAGATTTTGCACTACAACGTGGTCGACGACGTCGGCACCGTGATCAATCCACTCTTGCTGCACGGCCAGGTCGACGGCGGCATCGCCATGGGCGTCGGTCAAATCCTGATGGAAGACATCAAGTTCGACGAGCAGGGCCAAATCCTCACCGGCTCGTTCATGGACTACGCCATGCCGCGGGCGTCCGACCTCACCGGCTTTCACGTCGACAGCAATCCGGTGCCGACCAAGACCAATCCGCTCGGCGTCAAAGGCGCCGGCGAAGCCGGCTGCGTCGGCGCCATGCCGGCGGTGGCCAACGCGCTGGTCGACGCGCTCTCCGTGCTCGGCATCAAGCACGTGGAAATGCCGGCGACGCCCGAGGTGCTATGGCGCGCGATCCAGCAAGCAAAAACGGCGGCCTCTTAAGGCCGCACCTTTCCACGTACTCTAGTTTGTTGCACCGCAAAAGGCCGCCTGCGCGCCGCGCGATTGTGCTTGATCGCCACGCAACTTTTTGTAGTATTCGCTCTCAATCGCCGATGCAATTTCCGGCGTTTTGTTTTCTTTGATGGTTGCACCGGCCATGGCTTCGCATCTTTATCTGGAACGGCACGGCCACAGCGATGAGCTATTCATCGCGCTGCACGGCTTCAGCAAGGCAAAGGGCCGGCTGAGTGCGGTGCGCGAAACCATCAGCGAACTCTACCCCAATGCCGATATTTTCGCGCCGGTCCTGCCGTTCGCCAAGGGAATGACCTGTCTCGTAAAGGCGGAAAGCATCGTCGCCGATCTGATGCGGGAGATCGACCAGATCGTCGCCGAGCGCTCCGCCCAAGGCCAGACTTACCGCACGATCTACGTCGTTGGTCATAGCATCGGCGCTGTGTTCGCGCGCCGGCTGGTGATCACCGCATTCGGCGAGCAGTACGATCCGGGCGGCGGGCGGCCGGCGCCATTCGAGCCGGAACTCACGGACTTCCGGAAAAAGCGCATCTGGGCGGACTCCATCAGGCGTATTGTGTTGCTTGCCGGCATGAACCGCGGCTGGACGGTTTCGTCGGCGCTGGACTGGATCACCAGCGTCAAATGGGGCGTGTCGCAATTCCTCGGCGAGTCGATGCCGCCGGCCCTCAAGCCGACAGTTTTTGCAATCAGACAGGGCGCGCCGTTTCTGGTGCATACTCGCCTGCAGTGGCTGGCGCTGATGGATCCCGATTATGGTCCGCGACCCAACCTGACCACGGTGCAGCTTCTTGGCAGCGCGGACGATCTGGTTTCGCCCGACGATAATGTGGACTATGCCATCGATCTGTTCGGCAGAAACGACGACGGCGCCATCGAACAATCCGGTGGAGGCGGCCAGAGGTCTTTCTTCTACATCGAAGTGCCTTACGCCGACCATGCCGAAATCGTTGAGATGGCGAAGGAAGGAAGCAAGGGCACTCGACGCTATCGCGAGATACGCCGCGAGAGGTTCAGGCTGGCGCTCACGGGAGCGCCCGCCGACCTGGCTCGGAATTCCGTAACGCGGGCGCAGATGGCGGACAACTTGCCGCCGGCGTCCGACCCGCACGTCACCGACGTCGTCTTCGTCGTTCACGGTATCCGCGACAAGGGCTTCTGGACGCAAAAGATCGCGCGCACGATCAAGAAACATGCGCCGGCCGACAAGAAAGTCGAATCGGTCACGACAAGCTACGGCTACTTCGCCATGCTGCCGTTCATCCTGCGCCGCGTCAGGCAGCGCAAAGTGGAGTGGCTGATGGACCGCTATACCGAGGCGCGCGCTTGCTTTCCCAAGGCCTCATTCCATTACGTCGGCCACTCCAACGGTACGTACCTCGCCGCCAAGGCGTTGCAGGACTATCCCTACGCCCGATTCAAGAGCATCGTATTTGCAGGCAGCGTCGTGCGGTGCAACTACGACTGGCTCTCCCTCATCAAGCCGAAACCCAATGCGCCGCACGACGAGCCTCAAGTCGGCAGGGTCCTCAACTATGTGGCGACGCGGGATTGGGTCGTTGCGCTGTTTCCCAAGGCCCTACAACCCTGGCGCATCTTCAATCTCGGCAGCGCCGGACATGACGGCTTCCGCCAAGCTTCGCCAAATGGACCAGTCTTCGAGGTGAAGTACATTGCGGGCAGCCACGGCGCCGGGCACGAAGAGCCGAACTGGGAGAATATCGCCAACTTTATTCTTCGCGACGCTCGGCCCGAGCTCCGACCTCCAATCTTTGCCAACCGTCAAAGCCCGCTGTGGCGCGTGGCGGGCTGGACCTCATGTGTCCTATTTCCGCTCCTAGTTCTCGCTATTCTTGGCATCGGCTGCCTCATCCTCTGGTCGATCTTTGCCCAGCTGCCGACGCTGGCGTGCTTCTATGTGACACCACTTCAAGACTGGAGCGCCTGCCATGGCCCGCCGGCCGGCAACCAGCAGGCCTGGCGCAGTTTCGGCTTCATTGTTTATCTCTGGATCGTCTATCTGTTCGTCACGCGCTTTTAGCGCAATCGCACGGTGCGCACTACATTTCGCAGCGATGATCAAACAATCGCCACGCACTGAATCTCGATCATCATCTCCGGCACCGCAAAACCCTGGACGGTGATGGCGGCGCTGGCCGGAAAATCCTTGCCGAAGATTTCCGTGCGCAGCTCCGTCATTCGCGTGGTGTAGCGAGCATCGATCAGGAACACCGTCATGGTAACGAGATCGGCGAGTTTGGCGCCGGCCTCGGCGAGCGTCTTCTCGATGTTGCGAAAGGTCTGCCGGCATTGCGCGTCGAAATCGCCGGCGAGCGATTTTCCGGCATCGTCCACGGCGCCGGTGTGGCCGGCGACCCAGATTGTCTTGCCGCCCTCGGTGATGACGGCCGGCGAATAGGCGCGTTTCGCCGTCCGTGCCGCGCCGACGAATGACTTTTGCATGGTTCCTCCCCATCACGTCATGCCCTCACTTGTTGCGGGCATCCACGACTTTACGATAGCTAGCACAAACGTGGATGGCCGGGACAAGCCCGGCCATGACGGACTACATTGTGTTAATGGCCGGACCTACTGCAAACGCCAACGGCACCCTGCCCCTTGCCGGCATTCGCGTGCTCGAATTCTGCCACGCCATCATGGGTCCGAGCGCGGGGCTGATCCTCGCCGATCTCGGCGCCGACGTGATCAAGATCGAGCCTGTGGCGGGCGATACGACCCGACGGCTGGTCGGCTTTGCCGCTGGCTTCTTCGGCACCTTCAACCGCAACAAGCGCAGCGTCGCCATCGACCTCAAGGCCGATGCAGGCCGCGCGCTGCTGCACCGCCTGGCGGCGACGGCCGACGTCGTGGTCGAGAACTATGCGCCCGGCACCATGGACCGGCTCGGCTGCGGCTACGAGGATTTATCGAAAACAAACCCGCGCCTGATCTATTGCGCGCTCAAGGGCTTTCTCAGCGGCCCCTACGAGCACCGCCCGGCGCTCGACGAAGTGGTGCAATTCATGGCCGGGCTCGCCTACATGACCGGGCCGCCCGGCCAGCCACTGCGCGCCGGCTCTTCGGTGGTCGACATCATGGGCGGCATGTTCGCGGTCATCGGCGTGCAGGCGGCGTTGCGCGAGCGCGAACGAACCGGCCGCGGCCAATTGATCAAATCGGCGCTGTTCGAAACCACCGCCTTCCTGATGGCGCAACATATGGCCGGCGAGGCGGTGACCGGCCGGCCGCCGCCGCCGATGCCGGCGCGCGAAGGCGCCTGGGGCATCTACGATCCGTTCGAGACCGCAGGTGGCGAGCAAATCTTCGTCGGGCTGACCAGCGACCGGCAGTGGCGCCGCTTTTGCGAGCATTTCGCCCGCCACGATCTTCTGCAAAACCCCGCCTACAAGACCAATGAGGACCGCGTGCGCGCGCGTCCGGTGCTTCGCCCGGAGGTCGCCGCGATCGTCGCGCGGCACACGCTGGCCGAGCTTGTCGAACTGTTCGATCGTATCGATATTCCGTTTGCGCCGGTCGCCAAGCCCGGCGACCTGTTCGACGATCCGCAGCTCAACGCCGGCGGCCGCATGCTCGAGGTTGTTTTTGCCGGCGGCGTCCGCGCAAAGATTCCGCGGCTGCCGGTCGAAATCGGCGAGCACGATCTGGCGCTGCGCCGCCAGGCGCCGGCGATCGGCGAGCACACCGCCGAAGTTTTGGCCGAGCTCGGGCTCGCGCAAAACGAAATCGAGGCGTTGCGTAAACGCACCATTATTACCGTCGGAGGATGAGGATGAGCGACCTGCCGAAACGCGTGCATATCAGCGAGGAAGGCCCGCGCGAGGGTTTTCAGTTCGAGAAGGGCGCCATCCCGACCGCGCACAAGATCGCGCTGATCGACGCGCTGGCGCAGACCGGGATCGACCAGATCCAGATCGTCTCGTTCGTCAATCCGAAGGCGGTGCCCGGCATGGCCGACGCCGAAGACGTCGTGCACGGCATCACGCAGCGGAGCGACGTTGCCTATACGGCGCTGTGGCTCAACGACAAGGGATTTGAGCGCGCTTTGCGGGAGGACCGGCTGACGTTGAAAGGTACCATCCAGCTCTGCACGTCGGAAAAATTCCTGATGCGCAACCAGAACCGCAACCTTGCGCAGCAGCTCGCCGGCCAGCATACGATCGTCGAGATGTACAAGGCGAGCGGCGTGCCGGTGGAGCGCGGCAGCCTCATGGCGGCGTTCGGCTGCAATTTCGAGGGCGACGTGCCGGTGTCGCGTGTGGTCTCGCTGGTCGGGCAAATCCTCGACGTCGCCAAGGAGCACGGTGTCACGCTGACTTACGTCACGCTCGCCGACACCATGGCGTGGGCGACCCCGCTCGCCATCAAGCGTGTCGTCGGTGCGTTGCGCGAGCGCTGGCCCGATCTCGACATCGCGCTGCACCTGCACGACACCCGCGGCATGGCGATCGCCAATGCTTACGCCGGCCTGGAAATGGGCGTGACGCGTTTCGATTCATCCGTCGCCGGCCTCGGCGGCTGTCCGTTCGCCGGACACAAGGGCGCGGCCGGCAATGTCTGCACCGAGGATTTGGTTTTCATGTGCAACGAGATGGGCATCGAAACCGGCATCGATCTCGACGCGCTGATCGAATGCGCCAAGCTCGCCGAAGACGTCGTCGGGCATCCCCTGCCCGGCTCGGTGATGAAGGGCGGCGATTTGCAGAAGTATCGCGCCTGAAGCCCTCCCCCTTTTGGGGGAGGGTTGGGTGGGGGGTCGGGAGGTGACGGGAGGGCGTCGACGTTTACGCGTTACCTCTCGACCCCCACCCCTACCCCTCCCCACAAGGGGGAGGGGAATCATTCCTCCAAAATCTTCCAAATCCCGTTCGCCGAGACGACGATGCGGCCCTCGACGAACATTTTGACTTCCATGAACACCACCGAGCGGGTCGCCCGCACCACTTCGGCGTGGGCCTCGACGAATTGGCCGAGCTGCACGCCGCCGATGAATTGGGTGTTGAGCTCGATGGTGGCGTGGCGCTTGGCGCCGATGGCCTGGCGCGCGGTCATCGCCATGGACTGATCGGCGAAGGTCATCAGCATGCCGCCGTGCAGATTGCCGGAGCGGTTGAGATGTTTCGGCTCGACCACAAATCCCCAGCGCAGCGCCGGCGTCTCGCGTTTCCAGATCGGCCCGACCAGATCGCCGAATGGCGTATTGTTGACGATCTTCCAGCCGTGCGCGGCCGGATCGAACGCTTTGGCGTCGTCCATCGTCGGCTTGTCGTTCATGCGCGCACCTTGGCGGCGCTCGGCGCGCGTTTGGCAAGCCGTCGCGCCAGATCGGGGATGAGCTTTTCGGCATTGGCGCCGGCGACCAGCGCCCGGCCATTAGCGCCGAGCCCGCGCACCGCCTCGGTATAGGCCGCGACCTCGCTCGCCTCGCGCACGGCTTGCGGATAGTCGGTGGCAAAGACGAGTTGCGAGAACGCCAATTCCTCGATGCCGAAACGCACCCAGTCCGCGCCCCATTCGGCGGCATGATCGGGCCCAGCCCAGCCGGCGATGTCGTAATACAGGCGATGATCGAGATAATGGTCGAACGGTGCCGCCGGGCGGCGGCCGTGGCGGCTGATTTTCGCCGTGCCCCATTTGTCGCGCTGCTGAAAACCGCGGATGCGGCCGAGATAGCGGCCGATGCCACCGGAAAAATGCGAGAACTGGATTTTCAACGCCGGCAACTCGTCGAGCAGGCCCGAATTGATGACGCGCACCGTCGCCGTCATCAGCGAGAATTCCCAGCCCAGCATGCGGCCGAGATCGTCGGCGCCCATATGGCCCCAGCGGATCACCCGCGGCAGCGGATGGATGAAGACATAAAGGCCAAGATCGGCGCACGTTTTCCAGAACGGTTTTAGTTCTTCGGCGTCGAGCGGCTGATCCTGAAGCTCCGACGCGACGACGACGCCGGGAAAACCGAGCTCGACGGCGCAGCGCTTCAACTCGGCCGCGGCTTCCGCAGGTCTTAGCGCCGGGACATGCGCGAGCCCGATGAAGCGGCCGGGATGATCCTGTTCGGCCTGCCGCATGCGGTCGTTGATCAGCCGGCATGTCGCCAGATCGGGCTGATCGAAGCCGGAGCCGCAGGTGAGCACGCCGGCATCGATGCCGGCCGCATCCATAACGCGGATATGCGCGGTGAGATCGGCGAGCAACGGGTTGAGCAAATAGTTCGGATTGCCGTCCTGGTCCACTTGGACCGAGACCGCATCGGCATTGCCCTTGAGCAGTTCTGGCGGGGTGTAGTGTTGCTGGAAGTCGATGAGCATGTGCGCGAACTGTAGCCCGGATTGAGCCATAGCGAAATCCGGGGCCGGCGTGCCGGTCCGATCCCGGATTTCGCTCCGCTCAATCCGGGCTACCACCTTACATGATTGCAAATTCGGTATTGCGGCGGTCGGTCACCAGCATGGCGCCCGGATAATGGGTGATGCAAAATTCCGGTCGCACCGCCATGATCACCGATTGCGGCGTCACCCCGCAGGCCCAGAACACCGGGATTTCGTCGTCGCCGATCGGCACCGCATCGCCCCAGTCGGGCTTGGCGATGTCTTTGATGCCGATCATCTCCGGCTTGCCGAGATGCACCGGCGCGCCGTGCACGGACGGAAACCGCGTCGTGATCTGCACGGCGCGGATGGCGTTGGCCGGCGTCATCGGCCGCATCGACACCACCAGCGGCCCGCGGAACGGGCCGGCCGGCGTCGTCGCAATCGACGTGCGGTACATCGGCACGGTGCAATCGCAGGTCATGTGGCGCAGCTCGATGCCGCCTTCGAGCAGCGCCTCTTCGAAGGAAAACGAGCAGCCGATGGCAAAGGTGACGAGATCGTCGCGCCACCAGTGCATCAGGTCGCTCGGCTCGTCGACCACCGCACCATCGCGCCAGACCCGGTAGCGCGACAAGTCGGTGCGGATATCGAGGTCTTCGGCCAGTGCGGGCAGCCGCCAATCGCCCGGCGCGCCGACGCCGACCAGCGGACACGGCTTTGGATTGAGCTGGCAGAAGCGCAAAAAATCCTCAGCCAGCGCGCGTGGCAGAATGGCGAGATTGGCCTGCACGAAGCCGGGCGCCAGCCCCGAGGTCGGCCCGGCATGGGCATTGCGCCGAATGGCATGGCGCGCCGCGACCCCGGTCTGAGGCGCTTCGGCGTCATCGTCTCGCATCGTGGCCAGTGCCATGGCGCGCTCCTGTTCGATCCCGCGTGCTGATTGCCCACTTTATCACCAAGGCCGGGCGGAAACATACCGCCGCCCGCCGCCCCCGACGCTACCACCGCGACGATGTTACACGCGGGCGGCGTGGCAGCGCCGTCACGACCAATCCACGAAAACGGTTGAAACTAAACCCAATATCGCGTTTGCTAATGGGACAAATTCCCCGCCAAGAGCCCACCAAGGGCCACCAGCGCGTGGGGAATGGGCGACGATCGCGTTTCCGACGCCGGGGCCCGCGACTGACGCGGGATGAGTTTTTCTTCCAACACCGCAACTCCAGTGGGAGGACTTTCGATGGCTGAGAAGTGGCAAGACGAGAAATGGGCCGAAGACATCTGGTATCGCGGCAAGGTCACGCGCCGCACCCTGGTCGGCTGGGGCGGCGGCGCGATCGGCGCCATGATGCTGGTGCCGGCGCCATGGCGCGCGGCCTTCGGCGCCGCCAAGGCGTTCAAGGTCGGCTCCGAGCAACCGCTGTCGGGCGCCGGCGCCGCCGGCGGCAAGACCGCCGTTGTCGGCCTGCAGATGGCGGCCGACCGCATCAATGCCGGTGGCGGCATCAACGGCCGTCCGATCGAGCTTGTCATCTCCGATGACGAAAGCTCGCCGGCCGTTGCGCGACAGAAGACCGCGAAGATGGTGCAAGAGGACAATATCGACATCCATGTCGGCGGCTTCTTGTCCAATATCTGCATCGCCTGCATGCCGGTCTGGGAGGATGCAAAAATCCTCAACATGATCAGCGTCTGCCTCGACACCACGCTGACCACGTCGAAGTGCAACCGCTACAGCTTCCGCGTCCACGATTACGCGCCGGCGCAGGCCGTCGCCTTCGGACCGATGCTGGCCAAGCTCGGCAAGAAGTGGCACATCGCATTCGCCGATTATTCCTGGGGCCAGTCGACGCGCGACGCTTACGCCGCCGAAATCAAGAAGAACGGCGGCGAAGTGGTCGGCACCACCGGCATTCCGCTCGGCACCGCCGACATGACGCCGTTCCTGTCGAAAATCTCCGGCGATTTCGACGGGCTGTTCGGCATCTTCTTCGGCAAGGACGGCGTGACCGTCGGCAACCAGGCCTTCGATCTCGGGCTGACCAAGAAATACAGATGGGCCGGCGACGGCGCCATTTGCGAGTCCACCAACATGCCGGCGCTCGGCAACAAGATCGACGGCTTTGTCGGCATCAACCGTTATCTGCCGATCTTCCAAGGCCCGCTCGATACGCCGGCGCTGCATAAATTCTTCGATGACGCAAAACCCCGGCTCGCCAAGATCGATCCGTCGGGCCCCCTGCCCGACCGCTACGTGCAATCGAACTACGAAGCCATGAACGCCGCGAAAGTCGCCATGGTGGCGTGCAAGTTCGATGGCCGCGCCGACACGCCGAAGCTGATCGAGGCGCTCGAAGGCCTCGAGATGAAGGAAGGCGACGACTTCCCGCAAGGCGACAAGACGCTGCGCAAGTCCGACCACCAGGCGTTCCTGCGCGAATTCCTGTTCGAGGTGAAGAACCAGGACTACAAGCTTCTGGAGACGGTGGAGAAGGACAAGACCATCGTCCCGCCGGCTTGCTCGTTCTCTGCGTAAGTGAGCCCCGAACCTTCGACCGGCTCCCCGGCAATTGACCGGGGAGCGGCGCCTGTGCTGAAGACCGAGCTGTTGTCGGTCCGCTTCGGCGGATTGGCGGCGCTGTCCGCCGTCAATTTCGAGGTCGCGCGCGACGAGGTGCGCGCCATCATCGGGCCGAACGGCGCCGGCAAGAGCACGTTTTTCAATTGCCTGACCGGGGTGCTGCGGCCGACTTCCGGCCGCATCATTTTCGACGGCAAGGACATCACCGGACTGCCCTCGAATGCGATTTCGCAACGGGGCATCGCCCGCTCCTACCAGATCACCAATATCCTGCCCAATGCCACGGTGCGGGAAAACGTGCGCATCGCCGCGCAGTCGCGCCGGCATTCCTGGAACATGGTTTCGCACCACGACGCCTTCGCCGACATCAACACCAAGGCGGAAATGGCGCTGGATTCCGTCGGCCTCTTGAGCAAGGCCGCGGAACTGGCCGCCAATCTGTCCCACGGCGAGCAGCGCAATCTCGAAATCGGCATTGCGCTGGCCACCGACCCACAACTGCTTTGCCTCGACGAGCCGACCGCGGGGATGAGCGCGGCCGAGACCGGCGAGACCATGGAATTGGTCCGCCGCATCGGCAAGAACCTCACCATCCTGATCGTCGAGCACGACATGGAAGTGGTGATGGAGCTTTGCGACCGCATCACCGTGCTGCATTACGGCGCCATTCTCGCCGAAGGCACGCCTGAGGAAATCCAACAGAATCCCAAAGTGCTCGAGGTCTACCTCAAGACATGAGTGCACTTGCCGAAAGCACCGTGCCGCTGGTCCTGGTCGAGGACGTGCACACCTATTACGGCAAGAGCCACATCCTGCACGGCGTTTCGCTTCATGTCGGTCCGGGCGAAGTGGTCGGTCTCCTCGGCAGGAACGGCGTCGGCAAAAGCACGACGCTGAAAACCATCATGGGCCTGGTTCGGCCGAGCCACGGCGCCGTGCTGCTCGACGGCAACGTGATCACAGGCGTGCCGCCGCACAAGCTCGCCCGCCGCGGCATCGGCTATGTGCCGGAGGACCGCCGCATCTTCCGCCTGCTCACGGTCATGGAGAACCTACGCACCGGCCTCGACCGCGAGGGCGTCACCGAGGACAAGCGCCGCGCGCTCCTCGACAAGGTGTTCACCTATTTTCCGGTGTTGGCGGAACGGCGCAACCAGGCCGGCGGCACGCTGTCGGGCGGCGAGCAGCAGATGCTCGCCATCGCGCGCGCCATGATGCTGGAGCCGAAGATCATCCTGCTCGACGAGCCGACCGAAGGTTTGATGCCGCGCATGGTGTCGCAAATCCGGCAGATCATCGACGTGCTGCACAACGAGGGCGTCGCCATCCTGCTGGTCGAGCAGAACGTGCCACTGACCTTGGAGGCCAGCCAGCGTCTCTACATCATGGAGAAGGGCAGCGTGCGCCATCATTGCGCGACGTCCGAGATCGACGTCAACCATGCCATCATCAAGCAGTATCTGGGGGTGTGAGCGATGGACGCGGTCGGCCATTTTTTTCACTCCATCCCCTTCGATCTCATCGTCATCCAGACGGTGAACGGCATCGTCGCCGGCATGATCCTGGCGCTGATCGCCTCAGGCCTGACGCTGATTTTCGGCATCATGGACGTGGTGAATTTCGCCCATGGCGAGCTGTTCATGCTCGGCGCCTATGTGGGCGTCATCGTCATCGCCACCACCGGCAATTTTTGGCTCGGGCTGGTCGCTTCCGCGCTCATCGTCGCTATCCTCGGCGCGGCGATCCAGATTTTGACGCTGCGGCCGCTGATCGGCCGCGACCCGCTCAACACCATCCTCGCCACGTTCGGCATTTCGCTGGTGCTGCAGAATTACGCGCTGTGGCAGTTCGGGCCGGTGTCGCGCAAGATCCCGGAGCCGATCTCGAGCCACTTCGTTTTGTTTTACCTGGAATATCCCTGGTACCGCATCGTCATCGCAGGCCTCTCGGCCGCGATCATCGGCAGCTTCTGGCTGTTCCTCAAATACGGCAAATACGGCATCTGGATCCGCGCTACCGCGCAGGACCGCATCATGGCGCAGGCGATGGGCATACCGGTGCCGTGGGTCTATACCGGCGTGTTCGCAATCGGCGCCGCCATGGCGGCCGCGAGCGGCGTGCTGTTTGCGCCGACCACCGGCGTCGACCACAGCATGGGGCTCGATTGGGTGCTCAAAGCCTTCATCGTGGTGGTGGTCGGCGGCATGGGCAATCTCGGCGGCTCGATCGCCGCCGCCATTTTCGTCAGCCTGCTTGAATCCTACGCCGCGATCTGGATGGATCCTTCGCAAGCGGTGATCGTGTCCTTCGTGGTGCTGATCCTGACGCTGCTATTCCGTCCCACCGGCCTGTTCGTATCGACACCGCGATGACAACAACAACACCGCTCGACAAACCGCTGCCGCTCGGCAAGACCGGACTGAGCCACAGCACGATTTTCTGGATCGGCTTTTGCGTGGTGATCGCCGTGCTCGCCGCGGCGCCGCTGATGCTGCCGGAATTCTGGCGCCGCTTTCTGACCGAAGTTTTGATCTGGGGCCTGTTGGCGATGTCGTCCGATCTGTTGATCGGCTACACCGGCATGATCTCGTTCGGCCATTCGGCGTTTTTCGGGCTGGGCATGTACGGCGCCGGCGCCGCGTTGCTCTTGGTCAGTCCGCCCAACCTCTGGCTCGCCATCCTGTTCGGACTTGCCGGCGCTGCCGGCGCGGCGCTGTTCGTCGCCTATTTCTCCACCCGGCTGCGCGACATCTATTTCGCCATCACCACGCTGATCTTCAGCCAGATCTTCTACGTCATCATTTTCACCTGGACCAATGTCACTGGCGGCGAGAACGGGCTGATTTTCACCCGGCCGCATCTGACCATCCCGTTCATTTACGATGCGCGCTTCACCACGACGACCATGCACTGGTTCGTGCTGGCCGTGGTCACCGCGTCCTATCTGATCTTGCGGCGCGTGACGCAATCGCCGTTCGGCATGGTGCTGCAATCGATCCGCGAGAACGAGCCGCGCACCCGCGCCATCGGCTATCCGGTGGCGCGCTACAAGATGGTGTCGGTGATGCTGTCCGGCCTGTTCGCCGGACTGGCCGGCGTGCTCTACGCCGTGCAAAACGAATTTGCCGCGCCCAATTTCGTCTACTTTCTGACCTCCGGCGACACCGTGATCTACAACGTCATCGGCGGCATCGGCACCCTGGTCGGCCCGATCGTCGGCGCCGGCTTCTTCCAGTTGGCCCGCGAGCTCTTGGCGCGCCTGTTCGGCGATCAGTTCCCCTACCTGATCCCGCTCGGCCTCGTCTTCATCGTCATGATCATTTTCTTGCCGCAGGGGCTATTGGGCTTTGCGCGGCGGTGGCTGAACCGTTAGCCGTCATTTAATTTCAAGACGGATTCTTGCCGAAGAATTCCGTAAGTGCGGTCACGTCGTTCTTATCGCCGTCGAAATCTTCGGCGATGCGCTCGTAAAAATGTGCGGCGCCTTCGTAGAGCTCGTGCGCGGTCGGGTCCTCGCCGACGAAGCCGGCGATCTCGTGCATCTCGGCCACCCAGCGATAGGCCTTGGGCGGCATCAGCGCCAAGCCGCGCTTGAACCAGGCGAACATGTCCTTCTGGCTCGAGCTGAGCTCGGCGAATAACGCGTCGGCCGAGCCGGCGCGGGTCGCGGCCAGCATCATTGCGGCCCCGATCGCTTGCGTCCCTTTGGTGATGCCGGCGTAGGACATTTTCAGCGCGGAAGCGGCGCTGATCGCACCATCCAGCACGCGGACGTCGAGACCGTATTGGCGAAGCGTGGCAAAGCGCGGCGCCGCCGGGCCGGAGGCGTAGAACCGGGGCCCGGCATCGCCGGGCTTTGGCGGCGAGCCGATGATGCCGGAATCGACGAACGGACAATCGGTCGGCGCGATCACCGCAGCGACCCGGTCCACCGTCTTCGGATTGATGGCGTTGCAATCGACATAGACCGGCTTGGCGTTGCTGGCCTTGAGCGCCGGCTGAAAGCGCTCGGCAAGTGCCACCGCGTCGCCCGGCGGCAGGATGGACAGGATGAAATCGCACGCCGCGATTTCCTCGTCGCCTGCGACCGCCATGCCGGCGGCTTTCGCCCGGGTCGCCGTCTCGGCGCTGCGGCCCTTGAGCGAGGTGAGCACCTTGACGCCGTTATCGACCAGCCTTTTGCCGACGGCTGCGCCCATCATGCCCGGCGCGATCACTGCAACGACAGGAGTCATATTGGCCTCGCTTTAAGAAACGAGGTCCACCATACCAGCTTGCATTCGCCAAGTGCTAGACACTCGCTGCCGCGGCAGCTCAGACGGTTTCGCAGTTTTTCGGCGTTTGGGTGCGGCTCTGCGATCGCCGCCGCGGCGCCGCGGTGCGGCCGTCGGCGCCCGGCTGATAATAGATGCTGTAGCGGCCCACCACTTCGGCGAAAACCCGTGCGTCGGCCGGCTTCTTGACCTCGAATGAATCGAAGCCGGCGCGCACCAGGAAATGGAATTGATCGCGCAACACATCGCCGGTCGCCCGCAGCGTGCCGCGAAAGCCGAAAGTCTCGCGCAGGAGCCGCGCTTGGCTATAGGCGCGGCCGTCGCGGAATTTTGGAAAATGCAGCGCTATCAGTGCCAAGTGGCCGAGCCACGGCTCCAGCTCCGCGACGCGGCGGTCGTTCGGCCACAAGACGCCGAGCGAGCCGTCGCGCCGGATCAGCGCGTCGGCTTCGGCCAAAAATCGCTTCGCCGACACGATGACAGGAGCGCGGTCCGGGATCGGCGCGTCGTCCGGAATGCGGACGTAGCGATCCTCGACGATCTGGCCATTCTCAACGAGTGGCATAGACGCGCTCCCTGAACGGCTCGACGCCGGTGCGCTTGACCGTGTCGATGAACAACTCGTCCGGCCGCTGCCGCAATTCCAGATAGGCCGCGGCGATGTCCTCGACCACGTCGGCGACCTGCGCATAGGGCACGGCGGGCCCGATCAGCGTGCCGAGCGTGGCATTCTCGTCGGCCTTGCCGCCGAGCGTGATCTGATAAAATTCCTCGCCGTTCTTCTCGACGCCGAGAATGCCGATATGGCCGACATGGTGATGGCCGCAGGCATTGATGCAGCCGGAAATGTTGATGTGCAGGCGGCCGAGGTCGCGCGCCAGGTCGCCGTTGCGGAAACGGCGTGTGATTTCCTGGGCGATCGGGATCGAGCGCGCATTGGCGAGACTGCAATAGTCCAGGCCCGGGCAAGAGATGATGTCGGACACCAGGTTGACGTTCGGCGTGGCGACGCCGATGGCGTCGAGCTCGCGCCACAGCGCCGGCAGGTCGCGCTGCGCGACATGGGGCAGCACAAGATTCTGCTCGTGGCCGACGCGGATCTCGCCGAACGAATAGCGCTCGGCCAGATCGGCGATGGCATCCATCTGCGCCGCGGTGGCATCGCCCGGCGTGCCGCCTTCCGGCTTGAGCGACAGCGTCACGATGGCGTAGCCCGGCATTTTGTGGTTGGCGACAGAGTTGCCGACCCAGGCATCGAACTGCCGGTCGGCTTTACGCGCTGCGGCAAGCTCAGGCGATGAGTCGTCAAGCCGCTGGTAATCCGGATAGCGGAAGCGGCCGGCGATCTCGGCGACCACGGCCGGATCGAGCTTAAGCGCGCCGTCCTTGATGCTCTGCCATTCCGCTTCGACTTCCTTGGCGAAGGCCTCGACGCCGAGCTCGTGCACCAGAATCTTGATGCGCGCTTTGTAGATGTTGTCGCGCCGGCCGAATTGATTGTAGGTGCGCAGCACCGCTTCGACATAGCTGAGCACGTCGCGCCGGTGCAGGAACGGCTTTATGGTCTTGGCGAGGAACGGCGTGCGGCCGAGCCCGCCGCCGACCATGACCTCGAAGCCGGTTTCGCCGGCATCGTTGCGATGCAGCCGCAGCGCCAGATCGTGCACGCGCAGCGCCGCGCGGTCATGCGACGACGCGCCGACGGCGATCTTGAACTTGCGCGGCATGAAGGTGAATTCGGGGTGTAAGGTGACATGCTGGCGGATCACTTCGGCCAACACGCGAGGATCCTCGATCTCGTCGGGCGCCACGCCGGCCCATTGGTCGGTGGTGATGTTGCGCACGCAATTGCCGCTGGTCTGCATGCCGTGCATGCCGACGCTGGCGAGATCGGCCATGGCGTCGGGCAATTCGGCCAGCTTGATCCAGTGGAACTGGATGTTCTGCCGCGTGGTGAAATGGCCGTAGCCGCGATCGTAGCGGCGCGCGACGTGGGCGAGCATGCGCATCTGCTCCGACGACAGCGTGCCATAGGGGATGGCGATGCGCAGCATGTAGGCGTGCAGTTGCAGGTAGACGCCGTTCATCAGGCGCAGCGGCTTGAATTCCTCCTCGGTCAGCTCGCCGGAGAGGCGGCGCGCGACCTGATCGCGGAATTCGGCAACGCGCTCGGCGACGAGCGTCCGGTCGAATGCGTCGTAGACGTACATCAAGCGCCTCGGGCTTTGAGCGCCTCAGATGCCGAAGGTCACCGGCAGCTCGATGGTCGGACCGCCGAGCCGAATGAGCTCGCGCAGATTTCCCGGCCGTACATGGCCGCCGGGCGCGAGCTTGACCGGCGCCACATAAGGGCCGACCGCGCGCAAGTCGTCGGCCGCCGCGGCGTCGATCAGGGTGCGAGCGCCCGTAGAGTCGGTCGCGACCGCGGCGTCGTCGAGATGGGTGGTCCAGCCGCCGTCGGCGCGGCGATAGACCACGGCGCCGTCGCCGACGCGGTTGGCGGTCACCACGACCGGTCCGGTGATTTTGATTTTTTGTTCGAGCGGCGATGTCATCGAAGCCTCACGTGCAAGGGCGGGATTGGAAAGATCGCCAGCGAAAATCCCGCCATGTGGAACACATTTCTATATATGCTGCGATTTCGCACCGCAAATAGCAGAATATTCTACCAAACCGGGCGTGTACGGCAGCAGGTCCCTCCTGGAAGGCGAGGCGAAACGGGAAGAAATTGGTCGTGTCGAACCGCCGCAGTCTTTGGGCGCAGCACCGCGCTTACCATCCGCGCCATCGCCGCATAGACTTCGCGCGTCCCGGCTGGGGAGATGGCGATCAATCAATTGCCGCGAGTGGGACCATGAGCCAATTCGCCCGTCGCAATTTTCTGCAGTTCGCCGCGGCAACGGCCGCAGTCTCTGCCCTGCCGCGCCACGCCGCGGCGCTCGACTATCCGAACCATGCGGTGCGCCTGGTCATCGGCTTTCCGCCCGGCGGACCGACCGACATTTACGGCCGCCTGATCGGGCAATGGTTGTCGCAGCGGCTCGGCCAGCCCTTCGTCGTCGAGAACCGTCCCGGCGCCGGCTCGACGATCGGCGTCAGCGAGGTGGTGCACTCGGCCCCCGACGGCTACACGATATTGCTGGTCAGCACGTCGGCCGCGATCAGTTCGTCGTTCTATCCCAATCTCGACTTCAACCTGGTCCGCGACATCGCGCCGGTTTGCGGCATTTCACTCGTGCCCATGGTCATGGTCGTGCATCCGTCGGTGCCGGCCAAAACCGTTCCCGAATTCATCGCCTATGCGAAAGCCAATCCCGGCAAGATCAACATGGCGTCGGTCGGCAACGGCACCACGCCGCACCTGGCCGGCGAATTGTTCAAGATGATGGCCGGCGTCGATCTGCTCCATGTGCCTTATCGCGGTGCCGCACCGGCGCTCACCGATCTATTGGCCGGCCGGGCGCAAGTGATGTTCGAAGCCATGTCGACGCTGGTCGCCTACATCAAGGACGACAAGCTGCGGGCCTTGGCGGTGACGCTGCCACAGCGTTCGCCGATCTTTCCGGACGTGCCGAGCATCGGCGAATTTTTGCCGGGCTATGACGCGGCCGTCTGGTTCGGCATCGGCGCGCCGAAAAAGACGCCAACCGCGATTGTTGAACTCCTCAACAAGGAGATCAATGCCGGGCTCGCCGATCCCACGATCAATACCCGGCTCAACGATCTTGGCGGCGCGGTGCTCAAAGGTCCGCCGTCCGAGTTCGAGAAGCACTTCGTCGGCGATACCGAGAAGTGGGCCAAGGTGATCAAGGCCGCCAACATCAAGCCCGAATAGGCGATCAGTTTCCCGCCGGCTCGAACGCGAAGCTCGCGCCCTTGCGCACGACATAACCGAAACCCGGTGCATTGACGTGGGCGCCGGCGATAGCGAAGCGCTCGCTCGCCGCCATGTCGAGGATGCGTTTGCGCGACTGGATCGCCTGGTCCTTGTCGAGGTCGTAAGCCAGCGCCGCGTCGGGATGGGAAATCTGGATCGCCGAGAGGTGCACCACGTCGCCGAACGCCATGAAGCCGCCGCCCGACGCGGCGAGCAGCCAGCAGGTGTGGCCCGGCGTATGGCCGGGCGCCAGCACCGGCGTGAATCCGAGGTACTCCTCGCCGTCGCGCACGCGCCGGATGCGGTCGAGATAAGGTTTGAGGTTGATCGCGGTGCGCGCGCGATTGCCCTTGATGCGGTCGGGGTCGTTGGCGCCGTGCGGGCGCATCCAGAAATCCGCTTCGGTCTCGTGCACGGCGATTTCGGCATTCGGATAATGCGGATTGCCTGCATCGTCGACCAGACCGTTGGCGTGATCGGGATGCAGATGTGTCATCACGATGTGGGTGACCGCGCTCGGTTCGACGCCGGCGGCGCGCAGATTGCCCGGCAGCTTGCCGAGCGTCGGCTGCATGGTGTTGCCGGCGCCGGCGTCGATCATGATGGTTTTGCCGCCGCGGCGGATGAGAAAATTGTTCACCGGGATATAGAGCGAGCCATCCGCGGTGCCGCCGACCAGCTTGTCGGCAACCGCCCGCTCCATGCCGATGACGAGATCGAGCGAGGTTTTGAGAATACCGTCGCTGATGCCCTGCACTTCGACGTCGCCCACGCGCATGCTCGGCAGTGCCATCTCAAAACCCTTCCCTGGTCAGCGCGATCATGCAGCCCGCCGAGATCGCCACGGCGACCGCGAGGAACGCGAACGGCACGACGAACGCGCCGCCGGTCAGCGCCAAGATGTAACCGATCATGATCGGCGAAAATGCGCCGAACATTTGCGTGACGAAGGCGCGCACGCCCTGGGACTTGCCCATATCCGCGGTGCCGACCACGCTGTGCATCAGCATCTCGGCGCAGGAAATGCCGACCTGCTGCGCGCACAGCGCACAGATCATCAGGACCACCGCCGACGTCGCGTTCGGCGCGAAGGCCGCCGCCATCAGAAACACCGCGGCCGATGCCCAGCCCACGCCCGCCAACGGCGCGCGGCGGAATATGCGATCCGACACCCGGCCGACGACGAGGATCGTCACCACCGCGAAGCCGTAGATCACGAAGGTGAGATACCCGGACGTGGTGAACGCCAAGTGGCGCTCGGTACGCAGATAGGTCGGCAGCCAGCCGGACCAACCCCAGAAGAAGATCGCATTGGACGAAATCGCGATCGTCATCAGCCAGAACCGATGGTTCCGCCAGACGCTATCCACGGTCTTGAGAATCCGTCCCGGCGCATCGTCGTTGTTCTCGATGGCGCCGGCCTGCACCAGATCGGCTTCCGCCTTGTTGACGGCGGGATGCTGCTCCGGCGTGTCGCGCACCAGAAACCACACCATCGGCAGCGGCAGGACGAGCGCGAGCACGCCGAGGACGTAAAATTGCCCGCGCCAGCCGAAGTAAACGATCAGGCTGGTGACCAGGAGACCGGTGAGCATCGGCCCGATCATGGTGCCGATCCACCAATAGGACGTCGCCTTGCCGCGCTCGCGCAATGCGAACCAGTTGGCGACCAAAGCCAGCGTCACCGGATAGCAGGCCGCCTCGCCGGCGCCCAAGCCGATGCGCGAGGCGAGCAGCATGCCGTAGCTTTCGGACACGCCGGACCAGAAACAGGTCGCCGCCCAGATCACGAGGCTCGCCATGATGGCGTTGCGCGGTCCGTAACGCGTCACGATCCAGCCCCAAACCGGCGCCGCGATGCCATAGGAGATGAACAGGCTGCCGACCAGCCAGCCCAGCTCCTTGGTTTGTCCGGCAAGCTGCATCTCGTCGAGGAATTTCGGATTGGCGATGACGATCGAAATATTGCTCTTGTCGAACATCGACATGATCCAATAGGCCAAGAGCGTCGGCGCAATGTAGGTCCAGCGCACGCGGGTCGCGGCCGCAATGCCGGCGGCGTCGCGCGAAAGCCCTTGCGGAGCCGTGATGGCCATCTGATCCTCCCCAGGCGGATCGCGGTTTTGCTTGTTATGGGCCGGCGCCGGGGGCAAGCCTGCGCCGCTGAAAGTCACGCGATCTCGCCGGTAAAATGTTGCCCGGGCGCCGTTACTTGTCAACGATACGAGCCATGCAGGAACCATCCGGCTCGCCGGCGCATACGGCTGCGCGCAGTGGTAGCACTGCGGAAATTTTTGCCACGTTCCTGCGGCCTGGTGTCACGCGACGCGCCGCTCAGGTCGGCGGCAACAGCGCGGCCAGCTCCTTGAACGGCTGATAGGCCGCATCGGCGCATTGTCCCGGCGTCGCATCGACGAACTGATTGATGTTGGCGCCGAGATAGATCACGAGTTTTTCCTTATGCTGATTGCGGCCATTGAGCATCACGCAAACGACGTAGTGCTCGCTGGCGCCGACCTGCTTGAGCACCGGCGCGCCGATCAGCGAACTGCGGAAGTCGGCGCGGTCGCTCACGACCTGGCCCAGATAGGTCGCGACCTGGTTCCTGTAGTCGGTCGGCAAAACGTTGGCATCGGCCGCCGGTTTCGGCGTGCTCGAACAACCGGCGATGGCAACTGACGCCGCCAGCAGCAACGCTGCACTTGAGAAAACGATCTTCATATCTAATTCGCGCTGACCATATCAGGGTGGAAATTCGGCACCGTTTCATTCCTCCGGCGATGGGCCGCACCAGCCGGGCAGATAATTGGCGTCGGTGCTCCTGGCCAGTTGCAGCGCCTTCTCAACGGCGCGCTCAAAGTCTTTCTCGACCAGCTTGCGTTTCATGCGCCGGCGCAAAAAGTCCGCCCAGATGAATTCGCTGAACGGCGTCGTATCTTTGGCATAGCCGCCGGAGCGGCGCAGTTCGCCGGCCAGCGAGCGGAACGGGTCGTCAACCAGACCGGTGACCGATTTGGGAATGTCCTCGTAGTGGCGGCGGCGCCCCGTATCGTCGAATGGATGCATCCAATTGCGATTGTCCATCATGAACCAGAAGGAGTCGGGTTCGAGCGTGCTCAGATTGGCAATGACCGTCACTGCGATCTCCTGGACGCCTTCCTCGTGCAATGCCAGCGCCAGATGGTGGTGATCGATGACGTAATGCCGCTGCTTCGGGCCGAGGATCACCGGAATCATATGCTTGCCGAGAAATACGGCATCCTTGTCCTTTTTCTTTTCCGCCGTCTCGCGCCAGTGTTTGCGCTTGGCTTTGACTTCGCGCATGCCGACGGTGATCTGGGTCGGACGCAGGTCGGCAATGGCGACCGGCGTCAATCTGGGCTCGCGAACGCTCATGTTCGGCTCCTACAAAAGCGGTTTCCGTCAGATCATACCGCGACGGGGTTCCATCTAAAAGCAAGCCGCCCGATGCTGTGCGGCACCGGGCGGCTTCATGTCGGCAATCGACCGCGAGCGCTCAATGCGCCAGCGGGTCGGGCCGGATCTGGATGTGGACCGCCATCGGCGTCATACCCTTGCCGCCTTCCTTGAGCCAGGGTGTGCGATCGCCTTCCGACGACCACAGGCCCCTGCCCTTCCAGCCGGTGTTCGGATCGTCGATGCGGGCATCAAGTCCCTTGGCATAAAAGCCGAGCGGGTACGGGATGCGCAGCGACACCATCTTGCCGTTGACCAGCGCGGCAAAGCCGTCGCTTTCGTTCGCCGTCGAGATCGGCACGTTATTGCCGAGCCCGACCGCGTTGTGCTGATCGACCCAGGTGTAGTAGCTCGCCTCGGCGCTGTTGTCGCCGATGCCTTGGAAGCCCGGGCCCGGATATTTGTAGAACGCCCAGCCCTCCGGGCAATGATCGCCGGTCGCCTTCGGCCCGTTGAGCGGGCCCTTACATTTAGAGCGATCGAAGCTGCCGAGATGGCCAGAGGCCAGCGACACCCAGACCACGCCTTTGCCGTCGATGTCGCCGCCGCGCGGGCCAAAACCCGGCATCGGCACGTAATAGACTTCCGTGAGCTTGGTCTTGGGATCGAACCGCGCCACGCCGCCTTTGCCGGCGAACACGTTGACCGTGAACCATACCGAACCGTCGACCGGATTCGGCATCACGGCGTAGGTGCCCGAGCCGGCAATCCGCATGTCCTTGCTCGGATCGGCCGGCTTGCCCGGCTCGGTGTAATCGTCGAGCTGGCCGTTGCCGTTGGTGTCGAGCACGAACGGCGCCCAGCCCTGCGCCTTTTCGGCGCTGCCGGTCTGGTCGAACACCTTGGTGTTGAGCCAGCCGGCCAGTTCGCCGCCGCCCGAGGTCCACAACGTGTTGTCCTTGTCAAAGCCGAATTGCAGATGATGCGTGCCGAAGCAGGTGTCGATGAAGGTGAATTTCTGCGTCTTCGGATCGAACATGGCGAGCTGGCGCTCATTGCTGTCGATCGGGAATGCCTTGGCATACGGATTGTCCGAGCCCTTGCGGCAGAACGCCGGCGTGCCGGGCGCGTGATTGGTGCCGGTCAGCCACAGCCTGCCTTGGCTGTCGAACATGTCGTTATGATTGTCGAATTTGGTGTCCCAGACCTTTTCCATGCCCCAATAGGCCGACGCGGCCTGCGGCTTCTCGATGGCCGCATGACCGGGCCCGAGCGCCTCGGGAACGTCCGGGCCTTCCGGCGGCGTGATGTAGGTGACCTTCGCGGTCTTCGGATCGAGCACCGGCAAATGGTCGGTGGCGTATTCCGGCGAGCCGTAGAGCAGGCCGTTGGCATTGACCGTCGGGTTGCGCTTGTCGGACGAGATCAGGTCGTGAAGATATTGCTTCTCGGTGCCCCAATCCCAAGTCGTCACCACGACATTGCGCTCGACCCCTTGCGGCCGCGGCGGCTTGGCGAAGGGCAGTTCGCCCTTGGCGACGCGGTCGGTCCAGTCGCCGAAATATTTTAGCGGCACGCTGGCGAACTTGCCGGCCATCGGGTTGACCATCAGCGGCGCCGCTTGGCCGGATTGGATGCGCCGCGCCCAGGCTTCCTCGCCGCTGTCGAAGTGGCCGAGCTGCGACGGAATGGTCCGCGTCGCCAGCTGACCGAGTTGATGGCAGCCGACGCAGGCCTGGTTCTTGATCGTGGTCAGCCAATCGGCTTGGGTGAGCTTGTCGGGAATGTCGCTCTTGCCGTTGAATTGATCCGCCGCCGGGATCTTCAACATCGCGTACCAATAGATCGCCGGATAATATTGCGCGGCGGCGGCATCGTCAGGCGCCGGCATGGCGGTGAGGTTCAAACGCTTACCCGGCTCGCCGTCGGCCTTGGCGGAATCGACCAGGCCATAGCCACGCACCCACACTTTGTATTTGGCTTTCGGCAGGTCCGGCAGCACGTAGCGGCCCTGGTCGTCGGTCACCACCATCTTGGCAAATCGCGTGCCCAGATCGTTGGTTTCCGCGATCACCCAGACGCCGGCTTCGGCGCCGTGCGGGCTTTTGACGACGCCGCTGATCGATTTGCCGTCGATCGGGACATTTTGCGCGCTCAAGCGCGCCGGTGTCGCGACCAGGACCACCGCAATCGCCGCCACGCCGCAAAACAGTGCTCGCTTCATGCAGACCTCCCTAAAAGATCGGTGCGCGGCGACAGGGCCGGCCCGATGCATGATGTGATTTTGCGCGACTTTGCCCCACGGTCTGCCCACCCGCAAGGGGATTTCGCCGCCGCGATGCCGCCATGCGGCCAGATCATATGCGCCAAGTCATATGCGCGAAGTCATGTGCGCCAAGTCATGTGCGCCAAGTCATATGCGTTCAGTTCGACGTATTGGCGGCGCTGCTCAGCTTCTCGAACAGGCCGGCGAGATCCTTGCGCACCGTCGCCAGTTTCGAAAAATGATCGGTGACCACCGACACTCGCTCTTCGAGTTCGCGTTTGGCGTCGGTGAAAGTTTTTACCCGCTCGGCGAGATCGCCGCCCTCGCCTGCTTCGAGGCGCGCGATACGCAGGGCGAGCTTGTCGCGAATGTCCTGCACCTGGGCGACGAGGCTGAGCACGCCGCTGTCGCCGGCTTCGAGCGGCACGAGCCGCGATTGCAGTTCACCGAGCTTGCCCTTCAACTGGCCGAACACCGCCAGGCGACCCTCGATATCCTCGAGATTTTCTTGGGTCGTCGTCACGAAAGTCGAGACGTCCTTGATGCGGGCATCGATATCGGCTTTGCCGTCGCCGTCGGGTGCGATGATGCCGAGCGCGTTCTCGAGTTTTTCCATCAGCGCGTCGATGTCGTCGTGCAGCGCGGCGAGCTTGGAGAATTGTGCGTCGAGTTGCGCCACGCCGTCGTCGAGCCGCGCTTTGTCGTCGACAAATCCCTTCACCCGCTCGGCGAGCGGGCCTTGTGGCGTGCGCTGGAGCGTATCGATATCGGCTACCAGCACATCGCGCGCTTCGCTCAATTCCTTGACCCTGTCGGTGACGCCGCCTTTTGCCGCGGCGAACGGCGCGAGCCGCCGGTGCAGCTCGGCATAGGCTTCCTTCAGGCTGGCGACGGTTTTCGAAGCGGTCTCGATGCCGTCGCAACGCTCGTGGCATTGCCTGACGAATTCCGTCAGCTTCCGCAGGCGAAGGTCAAGCGCCGTCGCATCGTCACCGCTGGCGATTTCGGCCAGCGCCCGTTCAACGTCGTTCTGGCTGGTATCGAGCTCAAGAAACAGCCGCTCGATCGCGCGCCGGTTCTCCAGCACCGGCACAAGCCGCTCCTTCAGCGCCTGCTGCTGGCCGCGGATGGCGTCGACGCGCGATTGCAGATCGCCGATCTCGTTGCGCTGCTGTTGCACTTGCGCGACACGTTCGGCTTCGCCGAGCCGCTGCTGCACCGCGCCGATCGCATCTTCCGGGTCGGTGCGGGCGAGATGGTGCACCGCCGCGTCGGCATCGATCTGCGATTTTGCCAGTTCCTTGACGCCCTGGCGCACGCCGTCGAGCCGCAGCTCGAGCGCCTGCGCCGCCTTGCGCTGGCGCACCAGGGTGTCACACAGCCATACCGCCGAAGGCAGCAAAACCAGCGGCACCAGCACGATGACCGCCCACGCCACCTTGTCGAGCAAAGGCTCGGCTCGCAACGCCGCGAACAATGCGGCCAAGTCCGATCCACCGCTCACGATCAAAACACCGACCGCGAGCATGAACAGAACGACGCAGATACCGACTAATTTGCCCATGCCGAACGCTTCACCCGATGCCAGTCTTGTTTGGTACGACAGCAGCGGTCCCGGCACAAGTATAGGTTCCCGCGTGGACAAGCGCGGCGAAGCTCGTTATGGGGCAAGGGCATGAGGAAGCCGCAGCACACCACAGCCTTCGTACTCGCGGCGTTTTCGCTTCTGCTCGCGGCCACTGACGCGCATGTGGCCCGCAGCGAAGACCAAGCGCCTGCCGCCGCCGCGCCCGCGCATGCGAACTGCCAGCTCTCCGCGTTCCGTGTCGTCGTCGACGTCGGCCACACCCTCGCTGTGCCGGGCGCGCTGAGTGCCCGCGGCACGGCGGAATATGCCTTCAATCTGCAACTCGCGCAGCAGATCAAAAAGACGCTGGTCGATGCCGGCTTCGACAAGACCGTATTGCTCATCACCGCCAAAGCGCCACCGGCCGGGCTGTTCGAGCGGGCGAACATCGCCAATCGCCTGCCGGCCGATCTGCTTATTTCGATCCATCACGATTCGGTGCCCGACAATCTCATTCACGCCTGGCAGTACGAGGGCCAGGACCAGCAGTACAACGACGATTATCCGGGCTATGCCCTATTCGTGTCGAACGACAATGCCGACCGCGCCGGCAGCCTGTTATTCGGAAAATTTTTGGGCAAAGCCCTGCAAGCGCGTGGCCTGCAATTCACGCCGCATTACACGCTCCCGCTGATGGGCCATCGCCGGCGCCAGTTGCTCGACGCCGATGCCGGCGTCTACCGCTATGACCAATTGGTCGTGCTGCGCTATACCCGCATGCCGGCGCTGCTGCTCGAAGCCGGCTCCATCGTCAACCGGCAGGAAGAACTGGAATTGGCGAAGCCGGAGCGCCGCACGCTCACCAGTGAAGCCGTCGCTGCCGCGGTGGAGGATTTTTGCGCGGCGCGGGCGCATCCGAAAATCGAACAACCGGTGAAACGACCGACCAAGCCGCGCACCGCCAGTCCCGGAGCGGTAGCGCGCTGAGGGTCACGCCGGCGCGGTTTGGCTGGTTTGGCTGCGCCGAAACGCCAACGCCGTAATGATCATGAAATTGACCGCGCTGACGGCGACGCCGGTGGCAAAGGCCGGCGCGTAATAGCCGAAGTGGTCGTAGAGGATACCGCCGATCCAACCGCCCGCCGCCATGCCGGTGCCGCTGCACAGAAGCAACGTCGGAATACGCCAATAGGCCTCGCCGACCGGGAACAATTCGCGCGAGGCCAAAACGTTGGCCGGAACAAGGCCACTGAAGCCGAAGCCGAACAGCGCCGAGACCGTAAACAGGCCGAGCTCGTCCTGGGTAAACATGAACGCCGACAGGCTCAGCGTTTGGCATGCCGACCCGACCAGCATGGTATAGAGGCCGCCGATGCGATCGGACAGCGCACCCCACACCTGGCGGCTCAAGAATGCCGAGCCGAGCAGCACCGACAGCATCGCCGCGCCGCGCACCGGGCTGATGCCGAGATCGCTGCAAAACGCCACCAGATGCGCCTGCGGCATCGACATCGGCACGCAGCAGGTGAAAATCGCGCACATCTGCAATGTGAAAACCAGATTGGCCGGCCAGCCCAGGACGGAATTTTGCGTGCGCGCGGTGCTGGCCACCGTGGCGTGATGCGGCGTATCCGGTGGCTCTGCCAGAACAATGGCGGCGGCGGGCACGATAAGAACGAGCTCGATCGCGGCGTAGAACAGCATCGTGTGCCGCCATCCGACATAGGCGATGGCGCGCTCGAAAATCGTCGGCCAGAACGCGCCGGCGAGAAAGCTGCCGCTGGAAATCAAGGCCAGCGCCGAACCGCGGCGGCGATCGAACCAGCGACTGACATAAACATAGGACGGCGCATTGATGCCGCCGATGCCGATCATCCCGATGAAGAAGCCGTGGCCGACATAGAGCGGCAACGATGGCCCCAAGGTCGACAGCAAAAGCCCTGCGGCAATCATCACGGCGCCGCCGATGACGGTCCAGCGCACCCCGACCCGCTCGGCGACGCGGCCCATGATGATGCCGCCGAGCCCGGCGCCGACCCAGACCAGCGCGCCCGCAAGCGCCGGGATCGAGCGTTCGCCGTTGACCTCGGCGGCGATGTTTTTCAGCGCCACCACGGTGATCCACGGCGCGCCGAAGGCGACCGCCATGACCACCAGCACCACGGTCGCCACGACCCAGGACTGGCGCGTCTCCACTGACGACAATGACGGTGATTGCAGCATGAACTTCGCGTTGCAGGCGCGCCCGGCGGGGCTCGTGGCTTGATTTAGCGGTATAACAGCGCACCGACTTGACTGACCAGAAAAAAGACAGAAATCAGTCACATAGGTTACATGCGCAATCCGGAGGGATCGCCCATGAAGGCAAGCGTCGCCGCCGCGACAATGCTGGCGCTGCTGACGATCAGCGTTTCGTCGGCACTCGCCACTGTCAGAATCTCCGACGATCGCGGCGGACAGATCGGCGATTATCTCAACAAGTACCATGCGCTACGAGAAGCCGGCGACCGTGTCGAGATCGACGGCACCTGCGCCTCGGCGTGCACGATGCTGTTGGGCGTCATTCCGCGGAACCGGATCTGCGTCACGCCGCGCGCGGTGCTGGCCTTTCACTCGGCCTGGACGCCGACGTCCGAAGGCGAGCAGATCAGTAGTGCGGGCAATTATTATCTGTGGTCGAATTATCCGCCCGCCGTGCGCAAGTGGATCATCCAGCACGGCGGATTGCACTCACGGATCATTTATCTGAGCGGGGCGGAATTGACCGCGATGTATCCGCGCTGTCCTTGACCGGCCGCGGCGAGACCGCCGACCAGGTAAATTATCTGCAGGTCGCGGGAATAATCCAAAGCGTTTGGCAATCTCCTCCCGTGTTTGGGCAATGACACCGTCGTCGCTACGGCAGACGGCGGGTCCAGCACGGAGGAACAAATGGACCCGGTAGCCGGCGGCACTGAGTGTGCGCGCGGACGCGTTGCTGGACTGAAGCGTGGGGCCAGCGCCATGGCTGTCGTGCTCATGGTCGCGCATGCGACGCCGAGCTTCGCGGCGGGCGATGCGGCCCATGGCGCGACGGTCTACCGCCAGTGCATGATCTGCCACTCGCTCGACAAGAACGGGATCGGCCCCAGCCATCACAATGTCTTCGGCCGCGCGGCCGGCAGCGTTGCGAACTACAATTACTCGGCCCCATTGAAGGCTTCGAACATCGTCTGGAACGAGACCACGCTCGACCAATGGCTCGCCAATCCACAGGCCCTCGTCCCCGGAACCAAGATGATGTTCTCGGTCGATAATGCGCAGGATCGCGCCGACGTCATCGCTTTTCTCAAGGAAAAGGCGGGAAGCGAACTGTCGAGCGCGGCACCCGGCGAAAAATGACATCATCTTCGGTTCATTCCCCGATTCAAATCTTCTTGTTCAAACCCCAATCACTTTTCCGGCCAAGCGCGTCACTCAGCCGTGATGGAATTGCGGCGCGGCAACGCGATCTCCTCAGCAGCGGGCGACAAGGTGGTCCTTGTTCGCTTGGTAAACAGGAGAAAAGCCAATGACGACCATTTCAAAACTCGCCCTGATCGCCGCGATCGCGGCCGCGAGCATCGCATCGCCGGCTTTGGCCCAGTCGTTCGATCCGGAGGCCGGCAGCGGTAATGTGGTCCCGTTCAGCTACGGACCCAATCCTATACAGCGCGATGCCGTTGCAGTTCGGCCGGGCAGCCAAGGCAAGATTGCCGCACGTCGGAACGGGCTGCACGCCTTCGCCATGGTTCCGCGCGGCGCGGCGGTCGGTAATGCCAACGACCCGGCGGTCACCGGCGGCGGCAGCGCCGGCTACAATGAAATGCTCCTGCGGTTCTGACCGACGAATGAAAGGGGCGGGCTATGGCTCGCCCCTTCGCGTTGTTTTTCTTCAGTTTTCACCCTCGCCGCCGGTGCAAGGCGTTTTCCGAAGAAATCTTTCCGGATTCGGGAATAAACGGCATGCTCGGCCGATATTGCCCGCAGAAGCCGCCAAAAGCCACCTCGGCTTTGGGCCTGTCAGCTTCATGGGAGAACGGCAATGAGCGATTTCGACAGCAACGATGGCGTAAACCGGCGCAAAGTCCTTGAATGCATGACCTGGGTCGGCACCGGCGTGCTTTGGACCATTTCCGGCGGCGTGCCGCACTCGCTGGGCATCATGGGCGAGGCCATGGCGGCGGACGCGAAGGGACTCACCTTCCTGCAAATCAGCGACAGCCATATGGGCTTCGACAAGCCGGCCAATCCCAATGCGCGCGGCACGCTGGAGGAAGCGGTCGGCAAGATCATCGCGCTGCCGCAAAAGCCCGCCTTCATGATCCATACCGGCGACATCAGTCATCTGTCGAAGGTGAGCGAATTCGACGACGCCGACCGCATCATCTCGCAGAGCAAGCTCGACGTGCATTACGTTCCGGGCGAGCACGATTTCCTCGACCCGGACCAGAAACTCTACCACGACCGCTACGGCCGCGGCACCAAGGGCGCCGGCTGGTACAGTTTTGACGCCAACGGCGTGCACTTCATCGGCCTGGTCAACGTCGTCGATCTCAAGGCCGGCGGGCTTGGCAATCTCGGCAACGAGCAACTGGAATGGCTCGAAGCCGACGTGAAGAGCCGCTCCGCGTCGACCCCGATCGTGGTGTTCGCGCATATTCCATTGTGGACGGTCTATCCGGAATGGGGCTGGGGCACCCAGGACGGCGCCCAGGCGCTGACTTACCTCAAGAAGTTCGGCTCGGTGACGGTGCTCAACGGCCACATCCACCAGGTGATGCAGAAGGTGGAGGGCAACGTCACGTTCCACACCGCCCGCTCCACCGCGTTCCCGCAGCCGGCGCCGGGCGCCGCGCCCTCGCCCGGCCCGATGAAGGTCGAGGACGACAAGCTGCGCACCATGCTCGGCACTGCCAGCATCACGTTCAAGCAGAACGAGAAGCAGCTCGCCATCATCGACACGCCGCTGAAGAGCTAAAAGGACAAGACCATGCTGCGAAGTGCAATCAGCGCGGCGCTCATCGGCGCCGCGGTCGGGTCAGTGTTGGCTGGCGGCGTGCTGTTCGCCCAAGCACAAACACCGGCGCCGGCGGCCGTCGGCATCGACAACTTCACCTTCAATCCGGCAACGCTAACGGTGAAGGCCGGCACCACGGTGACCTGGACCAACAGGGACGACATCCCACATGGGCTCGCCGCGACCAACAATGCCTTCAAGCGATCGCAGGCGCTCGATACCGACGACAGCTTTTCGTTCACCTTCACCACGCCGGGCACCTACCAGTACTTCTGCTACATTCACCCGCACATGACCGGCACGATCGTGGTAGAAGCGGCAACAGGCAGCAACACGACGCCCTGATGCTCGATCGTCTGCAGCACCAAGCGTCGGCGGCACCATGGATGGCCGGACGCGCGACAATGACCGCAACAGACAACGTCGATGGCGACAAAGCGCGGCGTTTTCGCGACGCCGCGCTGCCGCATCTCGACGACGTCTTCACGCTGGCGCGCTACATGATGCGCAACGCCGCCGACGCCGAGGACGCGGTGCAGGAATGCTATCTGCGGGCGCTGCGCCATTTCGACAGCTATCGCGGCCCGGCGATGAAGCCGTGGCTGTTGGCGATCCTGAAAAACGTCTGCGTCGCCGAATTCGCGCGCCGCAGCAGGCAGCCGGTGCCGGCGGGAAGCACCGAAGAAGACATCCCGCTTGAAGAAGTGCCGATGTGGCAGGAGCCGCAAGCCTCGCCGGAAGCGGAGCTGCTGCGCCGCTTCGACGACGCCACGATCCGCCGCCTGGTCGGCGCCCTGCCGCAGCCGTTCCGCGAGACCATCGTGCTGCGGGAAATCAACGACCTGTCCTATCGCGAGATCGCCGACATCGTCGGCGCGCCGGTGGGAACGGTGATGTCGCGGCTGGCGCGTGCGCGCGCCATGCTGCGCACGGCGTGGAATGCCGAGGATGGATCATGACCTGCGACGAAGCCGAAATCCTGCTGCATGCGCTCATCGACGGCGAGCTCGATGCCGGCCATGCCCGTGACGTCGAGACCCACGTGGCGGCCTGCCCCGCTTGCGCGGAGAAGCTCAAGGCGTTCCGCGCCATGCGCGAAACGATGGCGCAAGCGCCGCTGAAGGAAGCCGCGCCGGCGCATCTGCGCAACCGCATCGAAGCGGCACTGGCGGTGCCGGCGGCGGCGGTCTCCGCTCCGCGCCAATCATGGTTGGCGTCCGCGCACGCCTCTTTGCGCGAATCTTGGAAAAATTTCTTCGGCGGTTTCGCCGTCGGCACCGCGCTGTCGGCCGCCGTGGCGGCGAGCCTGGTCATTGCCGTGGTCCGCAACGACCAGAATCAGCAGATCGCGAGCGACGTCGTGTCGGCGCACTTGCGCTCGTTGCAGGCCGGTCATCTGACTGACGTCGAAACCAGCGACCAGCACACCGTCAAGCCGTGGTTCAACGGCAAGCTCGACGTCGCTCCGCCGGTCATCGATCTGACCGCGCAAGGTTTTACCCTGATCGGCGGCCGGCTCGATTACATCAACGGCCAGCCGGTGGCCTCGATCGTCTATCGCCGGCGCAAGCACGTGATCAATCTGTTCGTCGGCGAGCCGTTGGGCGTCGCGATCCGCGGCGTCAAGGACGAGATCGTGCAGGGCTTTAACATCCGCCATTGGAATGAGTCAGGCCTCGATTTGTGGGCGGTCAGCGATATCGATGCCGGCGAGCTCGATGAATTCGGCCAGAAATTTACCGCCGCGCTGCACGCGCCGGCACCGTCCTGAACCGCCGTTCAGTCCGGGCATAAACAACAAAACTGGCCTAAATGGCGATTTTTCAACGCCACGCCATGCGTTGGCGCAATCGTGATTTGCAGCGTTCTGATTTTGGCCCGACCGCGCTATATTGCCAGGGGTGCGGCGACAGCGCATCGGCTACGGATAGCAATAATGCAACGAAATTTTGTCACGGCCGGTTTGCTCACGTTCCTCGGCATTTTCTTCATCGGCGCTCCGGCATCGCAGTCGGAGCCGCGCACGGTGACACTTGATCTGTTCATGATCGACTACAAGTTTATTCCAAATCATCTGACCTTCCAGCGCGACGTGCATTACCGGCTGCACATGGAAAACCACGGCAAGGAAACCCACGAGGTCACGGCGCCGACATTTTTCGGCACCACCGAGATCGACAATCCCCAGGTCCTCAATCGCGAGCATACCGAGGTGGTGATGCAGCCCGGCGACGTCAAGGATCTGCTGCTGACCGCGCACAAGCCCGGCACGTACGATCTGCGCTGCTCCGATCACGATTGGAACGGCATGGTCGGCGGCGTAACCGTCGAATAAACGCCGGACATCGCCCCCGCGCGTCGCCGACCGCCCGCCTGCGGCCGGCAGCCGCCATTCTGGGCACGACGGTGAAAAAACGTGCCGCGTTGGTGGCAGCCGATACCAGCGCTTGCTGCGGCAACGGCCGCCACGACCAATCGACGAACCCCGAAATATGCCGCCGGCACCGCGTCCGGCCGCAATTAAAGGCTTGGCAAAGCTACGCGGCGCAGCACAGCCCTAAAAAGCAATTTGTCGCGGCACCAATCTTGCTTGAACGCATTATCGGAGGGGCGCCTTGGGCGGGCTTCGTGGACACCTTGGAAAAAGGAGTCGCCGATGTGTGACTTTAGCCTTCAAAGCGTTCGGTCGCGGCCCGCGCAAGTGGGCGACAAGCTGGTAACCCAAGACTTCGGCACGGGAACGCGCGGGTTCGCCGCAGCCGACGACCGCGGCCTGGCAGTGTGTGTGCTGCCGGGAACCGAACTGGCCTTCGCCAGCGACGTGGCGTGCCTGCCGGCCGGCCTGCTCGGCTGGAAGACCAAGACCATCAACCACCAAACCGCCATCTTCCGCCAAGTCAACAAGGACAAGATGGCGGCACATCACGATGCGCTGGAATTTCCCGACGGGCGCATCGTGCTGCTGACATTGCTGTGCGAGGGCCAGGCGGCCGCCGTGCTGCAATTGCCGGCCAAGCCGGCCACCGCGGAAGAAGCGCGGGACCAGGTACGGGTCAGTTACGTCGGCTGAGACGCGCCTGCCCGCCTGCCCGGCCGGGTCGCAATCGAAAGCGTAAGAGCCGGCTGCCATGCTGGCGGCCGGCTCTCGAGGCGTTTCACGTTGTCGCATTTCACGTTGTCGCGCCGGGCGATCGATCGGCAAAACCGCTCACGCTCCGGTCCACGATCTTCTAGCCTCGAACATCGCCATCTGCAGACGAAGCGCCGCCTTGACATTGCGCGGTCCCATTTCGGCGAATGGCGCGATTGGTGGGCTCGTCTTCGTACCGACTAGCCGGTGGCGCCCACCCTCAATAGTCCTATTATATGTCATGCGCGTTGACATTGCGGGCACAAAGCCCCCAGGGGACAGCAATATTGCGTCCGCGACTTGTCACAGATCGGTATGCCGGAGCGTTTCAAAAACGGCTGCTTTTGAACGAGATGGTATTGGGAACCGCGATTTTCATGTCATGAATTCTTCGCCATGAATGACGCGACCAAGGAAAGTGCAGTCGAGCCCACCGTTGGCACGAGCGTGGCACCGAGCCCGCAAGGCCAACCGCCATCGACCGGCGCGCTCTTCATCAAGGTCTTTCCCTCCATCATGCTGCCGATGTTCCTTGCGGTGGCGGACCAGACCATCGTCGCCACCGCATTGCCGGCTATTGCCTCAGGGCTAGGCGAGATCGAGCGCGCGTCCTGGGTGGTAGTGTCGTATCTGATCGCCAACACCATCGCGGCCCCGGTCTATGGCCGGCTCGGCGATACGTTCGGCCGGCGCGGGATGATGATCTTTGCGCTGGCGATCTTCGTACTTGGCTCGGTGCTCTGCGCGCTCTCTCCCAATATCGAATTCCTCACCGCCGCCCGCGTGCTGCAAGGATTTGGCGGCGGCGGCCTGATGACGCTGTCGCAGGCGCTGATCGGCGAGGCCATTCCGCCGCGCGAGCGCGGCAAATATCAGGGCTATCTCGCCGGCATTGCGGTCACGTCCAGCACGTTCGGGCCGGTCGCCGGCGGCTATCTCACCCAGGCGTTCGGCTGGCAATCGGTCTTCCTCATCAACCTGCCGCTCGGGTTCATTGCCTTCTTTCTGGTGCTCCGCCTCGACGCGCGCCCCGGCGATCGGCGCCGCACCACCTTCGATACACCGGGCCTGGTGCTGTTCATCCTGTTCGTCAGCCCCGTCATCTTGGCGCTCGAGCAGGTGCAGCGCATGGACGCGAAAACCTTGCCCATGGCGTTCGGGCTGTTGGTCTTCGGCATATTGTCGCTGCTAGCGCTGTTGTGGCAGGAGCAGCGCAATACGGCGCCGCTTCTGCCACCGCGGCTGTTCCGCAACCCGTCGGTCTGGCGCAGCGACGGGCTCGCGGCCTGCCACGGTGCGGCGCTCGTCTCCCTGATCACGTTCCTGCCGATCTATCTGCGCGCGGTGCGCGGCGCATCGCCGGCGGAAACCGGCCTGCTGCTGCTGCCGCTGACATTCGGCATCGGACTCGGCTCGCTGATCACCGGCCAACTCGTCTCCAGGACCGGACGTACCGCCATATACCCGACCTATGGGCTCGCCGCGGCGACGGCGGGATTGGTGTTCCTCGCCTTCGGCCTGGCGCATTTGAGTCTCGGCCAGATGCCCTGGGTGTTCTTTTTCATTGCGCTGTTCATGGGCAGCGTCATGGCGGTGGTGCAGATCACGGTGCAGACCGAGGCCGGACCGCGCATGCTCGGCACCGGCGCGGCCATGGTGCAGTTCTCCCGCTCCGTCGGCGCGGCATTCGGCACCGCCACGGTGGCCGCGATCTTGTTCTCTATTCTCGCCGTCACCGACCGCGACACCGCAAGCCTGTTCGGCGCCATCATCGACCAAGGGCCCGAAGCCATCGCGGCGCTGCCGGCCGCGCGGCAAGCCATCATCCAGTCGGAAATCGCCGACGCGTTTCGTTCAGCCTTTCTGACCATTGCGTTATTCACGACCGCCGGCACTTGGCTCGCCTGGTCCATGCCGCTGCGCCGCCTCTAGCGGGCGCAAGGCATTGCGGCGCGCGGCGACACGCGGCAGACTCGCCCTAATAAAATAATCAAGACATGACCAAAATCCTGCTGATCCGTCACGGCCACGTCGAAGGCATCAAGCCCGAGCGATTTCGCGGCCGGGCACCGCTCGATTTGACCGAGCTTGGGCGCGCCGAGGCACAAGCCGTCGCCCGGCGCGTTGCCGGCGCCTGGCGGCCGAGCAAAATTTATACGAGCCCGATGGGACGCTGCATCGAAACCGGCGCGGCCATTGCCAAAGCTTGCGGCGCACCGACGGAAATTTGCGACGATTTGACCGACATCGATTACGGCGCCTGGCAGTTCAAAACCTTCGACGACGCCAAAATCGAAAATCCAAAGCTGTTCGCCGCGTGGTTCGCAACGCCGCATCTTATTCGTTTTCCGAATGGCGAATCGTTACAGGACCTCGTGGCGCGCGCCGCCAATGCGTTGCGGTTCGCGCTGGCCCGCCATCCCGACGACACCATCGTGCTGGTCGGCCATGACAGCGTGAACCGCGCGCTGCTGATGCAACTGATCGATCAGCCGCTGTCGGCCTATTGGCGGATCGCGCAATCGCCGTGCTGCCTCAACGAGATCGATGTCATTGACGGCAGGATTTGCGTTCAGCGTATCAACGAGACCGGCTACCTGGAGGCATTGGCGCGATGAACTTCGTCGGCCGTTCGGTCACGCGCCTTGAAGACCGGCCATTAGTCACCGGCAATGGCCGCTACGCGGCCGATGTCTCGTTTGCGCATCAACTGCACATGCGCGTGGTTCGTTCGTCCCATGCCCATGCACGTATTCGCGCGATCAACACGGCCGCGGCACGCAACGTTCCGGGCGTCATTGCGATCTGGACAGCGGCCGATGTCGCCGACATTCCGCCGATCGACTTTCGCCTCACGCGCATCGAAGGCCTCGATCCCTACCGTCAGCCGATCCTCGCCACCGATTGCGTGCGCTATGTCGGCGAGCCCATCGCCGTCGTCTTCGCCACCGATCCTTATGTCGCGGAGGATGCTGCTGATCTGGTGACAGTCGAGGCAGAGTCGCTGCCCGTGCTGATGGAAGCCGACGCGCCGCCCGGCGTCTTCGATGCCGGCCATTCGACCGAGGTCGCCTTGGTGCGCAAGAGCTTTGGCGACGTGGAGGCGGCGTTCGCCGGCGCCCACGCCGTCGTCGCGCTCGATCTTAAGATCGGCCGCCACAGCGGCGTGCCGATGGAGACGCGCGGCGCCATCGCCCGCGTCGCGCGCGGCATTCTCGAATTGCACGGCGCCGCCAAGGTGCCGCATTGGAACCGCGATGCGCTAGCAAAGATGTTGGGCCGCGAGCCGTCGAGCATGCATCTGCATGAAGGCCATGTCGGCGGCGGCTTTGGCGTGCGCGGCGAAATTTATCCCGAGGACGTTCTGGTCTGCGCCGCGGCGCTGCGGCTGGGCCGCCCGGTGAAATGGATCGAGGACCGCCGCGAGCACTTGATGGCGGCCAATCAGTCGCGCCAGCAGCACTTTCGTGTCCGCGCCGCGGTCGATGCCGACGGCCGCCTGCTCGCCATCGACGGCGAGTTCTTTCACGACCAGGGCGCCTATGTGCGCACCCATGCGGCCACCGTGCCCGATCTTGCAGCCGCCATGCTGCCCGGCCCCTATCGCATGGCGGCCTATCGCATGGTCGGCCGCATCCGGCTCACCAACAAGACGCCGTGCGGCACCTATCGCGCCCCGGGACGCTACGAAAGCACGTTCGTGCGCGAGCGGCTGATGGATGCGATCGCCACAAAATTCAAAATCGACCCGATCGAAATTCGCCGCCGCAATTTTATCGCCAAGAGCGAGATGCCTTACGTGCTCGGCTTCGACACGCTGGGTACGGAAATGAGCTACGATTCCGGCGATTACGCCGGCTTGCTCGACAAGGCCTTGGCGGCGGCTGACTGGAACAAGTTGCAAGACGATTTGAAACGCCGCCGCGCCGGCGGCGAAACGGTCGGCGCTGGATTGGCCGTGTTCGTCGAGAAAAGCGGGCTCGGGCCGTTCGACGGCGTGCGCGTGACCGTCGACACCAGCGGCTCCGTCGAAGTCGTCACCGGCGCGGCTTCGATCGGGCAAGGCGTCGAAACCGTCATCGCGCAGATTTGCGCCGATGCGCTCGGCGTCGATTACCGCCGTATCAACGTCGTGCACGGCCAGACCGATCGCATCGCCTATGGTACGGGCGCCTTCGCCTCGCGCGTCACGGTGATGACCGGCGAAGCCACCCGCATCGCGGCGACGAAGGTGCGCGACAAGGCGCTTGCGGCCGCGGCCGCGCTATTGCAATCCGCGCCGGAGACGCTCGACATCATCGACGGCAAGGTGGTGCGCAAAGAGGCGCACAAATCTGCCGCGCCAGGTCCGTCGGTCGCACTCGGCGAAATCGCCCGCGCGCTGGCACCCGCCGCAAAACTCCTCGGCGATGCACTGCCCGGCCTTTCGGCCGAAGGCTGGTTCGAGTCGCACCGCATGACCTATCCTTACGGCGTGCATCTCGCCGTGGTGCGTGTCGACCGCGACAGTGGCACGACCGTCGTCGAGCGCTATGTTGTCGCCTACGACATCGGCAAGGCCGTCAACCCGATGCTGGTCGAGGGCCAGATCGCGGGCGGTGTGGCGCAGGGGCTCGGCGGCGCGCTGTTCGAGGAATTCCTCTATGACGCCGGCGGCGAGCCGCTTGCGGTCAACTTCGCCGATTATCTGATGCCGACGGCGCGCGAAATTCCGCCGATCGAGATTTTGATCACCGAGGATGCGCCGAGCCCGCTCAATCCGCTCGGGCTTAAAGGCGCCGGCGAAGGCGGCGTCAATCCCGTCGGCGCTACCATTGCCGCGGCGATCGACGACGCGCTCGGCACGCCGGGCGCCGTGAAAGAGCTTCCGGTCACGCCGCAGCGGTTGCGCGCGATCTTGAAATCTCCACAGCCCGGCTGACGCTTATTTTTTCTTCGCCGCCGCGGCGAAGATGGTCTTGACCGTCGCGTTCAGGTCCGGCTTCGTCGCCGACAAATCCTCGGCGATGCTGGAAATTTTTGCCAGCATTGCCGCCTGATCCGCCTCAGGCAGGTGGATCGCGCTGCCGCCGGAATCCTTCCAGACCTGGCGTTGCGCATCGAAGAACTGGTCGATGAACGACACCATGTCGACCGAAGTCTTAGTTGCATCGTCGCGGACGATCTTCTGCAGATCGGCCGGCAAGGCGTCGACCCACTTCTTGCTCAGCACGGTGATGGAGCTGACATAGGGCTGGTCGGTCTCGACGACGTATTTCGCCGCGTCGATATAGTGCAAGGTCGTGTACTGGGTCATGGTGGTGAGCGAACCATCGATGGCGCCCTGCTGCAGTGCCGGCAGCACGTCGGCGAGTGTCATCGCCACCGGCGAGGCGCCCATCCGCTTGATCATCTCCAATTGAAACGGCGAGGCCAGCACGCGGATCTTCAAGCCCGCATAGTCGGACAGATGCTGGATCTGTTTGCGGGTGATGATCGAGGACGGCCCGATGGGGAAAATGCCGGCGCCGACCAAGCCCTTGTTGGCGCCCAAGCCCAGCATCAGGCCGGTCACCGTGGGGTCCTTGATGGTGCGCTCATATTGCTCACGGCTGGTGAACAGGCCGGGCGAACTCATCGCCTCGTAGCGCTCGTCGACGCCGACCAGAAATTCGGGCGGACCGCACCAGCCCTGGATCGAGGCGAACTGCACGCCCTCGATCTGCCGCGGAATGGCACCGAGCTGGCTCGCCGGATAAATCTCGCCTTTGATCCGGCCGCCGGAATCCTTTTCCACCGCCGCGACGAAGCGCTTGAGCCACTCGTGCTGGGTGTCGTTGATCGTGGCGGTGGAGAGCTTCATGGAGATGGGAGCCGTACCCTGCGCGGCGGCGGGCGACGCCTGTAACGCCGCAAACCCGGCAATGGCGACGGCTATGCCGATCGCCCGAACGGCCGCTTTTCGCTGTCCACCCATCGTCTCCCTCTCCCCGCTTGTGCCGCGCGGATAGTGCCGGACCTTGGCAACCCGATCAATGGACAGCGTGCCACAGTCGCTTGCCTGCAACGTCAGGTGTCGGCGGCGATGAAATGCGTCACCTTTGGCGCGCCCACCAGCGAGAACCTGTCCACCGCCTCCTGCACCAGGCGATCCGCATTGGTGACGCGCTCGTGCTGGCGCAAATGCTCCATCCAGGATTCGACGAGGAAGATTTCGAGGATACGGCCTTCCTCGGCGGCGTCCTCGTACACACCCCAGCGATAGGCGCCGTCGCGGCGCCGTTCGGGCTCGAGCTTGACGATCGCGTCGAGGAACGCGTCGCGGTCCCGCGGCCGGATGCGGTATTCGACGGTGACCAGGACCGGCCCGCGATCGTGCTCGATGTCTTGTGCGGTGATCGGCGCCGGCCAGTGCATGGACGGCGTCAAGTCGGTGCCCATGGCGGTTTGCAGCTTCCAGCGCCACGTCAGCGGGATGGCAGCGATCGCGCCAGCCGCGGCAAGAAAGTGCGCGATGGGCAATCCGACCCACGTGGCGACCTCGCCCCAGACCGTGCTGCCGAGCGTCAGGCAGCCGAAAAACACCGTGGTGTAGAGCGCGAGCCCGCGGCCGCGGACCCAGTCCGGCAACGCCACCTGCGCCGACACGCTCAACGTCGCGAGCGAGGCGATCCAGGTCGCGCCGGCCAGCGCGCTCGCAACGAGCGCAATCGCGGGCTCACGGGCGACGCCGTAGAGCACCATTGCCAGCGCCTGGCCGAGCGCGCCCAATGCCATGACCCGGTCCGGCCCCAGCTTCGTCTTCAGCCACGGCAGTAGGAACGCGCCGCTGACGGCGCCGGCGCCGATGACGCCGAGCAGGATGCCGTAAAACTCCGGTCCGCTCGCGATCTGGGAACGCGCGACCAGCGGCAGCAGCGCCCAATAGGCGCTGGCGAACAGAAAAAATCCTGCCGCCCGCACCAATGTAGCGCGCAGATGCGGATTGTGCCGGGCGTAGCGAAGACCGGCCGTCATCGCCTGGCCGAAACGCTCGGCCGGCAGCGGCGTGCGCACCGTTCGCTTTTGCCGCCACCACAACAAGGCGCCGACGATGCCCAGATTGGAAATAGCGTTGATCCAGAACGGCGCGGCAATGCCCAGCGCGGCGATGGTCACGCCGCCGAGCGCCGGGCCGATGGCACGGGAAATGTTGACGCCGACGCTGTTGGCAGCAATGGCCGGCGGCAAGTCTTCCTTGGGCACGAGTTGCGGCACCACGGCCTGCCATGCGGGAATGGTGAGCGCGCCGGCGGCGCCGATCAGAAAAGTGAACAAGAGCAGATTGCCAGGCGTGGCCAGCCCGAGCCCGACCATCGCCGCGTAGATCGCCGATACCGCCGTGGTCAGCGTCTCGACCACGATCAAGAATTTGCGCTTGTCGAAAATATCAGCGAGCGCGCCGGCCGGCAGCGCGAACAGGAAGATCGGCAGCGTGCTCGCCGCCTGCACCAGCGCCACAATCAGCGGATCGGGGTTGAGCGTGGTCATCAGCCAGCCCGACGCCGCGCTGTACATCCAGCCGCCGACATTGGAGACCAGCGTCGCCGTCCAGATCACGGCGAACGCCGGATGGCGGAACGGCGCCGCGAAGATTGTGGGTGAACTTGCGCCCGCCGCGTTGCTCATTTTCGATAACATAAGCCGGTCCGCTGCCGGCTCAAGTTCCATGACCCGCAGATTTCGGGTGGGCTTGCGTCCTCAGGAGTTGCTAGCCTTTGCCGCACTGCACATCGGAGGTCATACCATGCCGGCCAAAACCAGCGCCGCCGTGAAAGCCGCCGACGAAACATCCGTCGACCGGCGCATCGACGCTAACGATTGGCACGCGATCGGCAACGATCTCGACGGCTTCGGTTGCGCTGTTTTGCCAAAACTGCTGTCGCCGGGCGAGTGCGACGACGTCGCCGCGCTTTATCCGCACGAAGAGCATTTTCGCAGCCATATCCACATGGCGCGGCACGGTTTTGGCAAGGGCGAATATCGCTATTTCAAATATCCGCTGCCCCCACTGATCGCCGAATTGCGCACGGCGCTCTATGCCCATGTGGTGACCTTCGCCAACGCCTGGAACGAGCGCATGAATATCGCCACGCAATATCCGAAAGCGCATGCCGATTATCTGAAAATCTGCCACAAGGCCGGCCAGACGCGCCCGACGCCTTTGCTGCTGCAATACGCCGCCGGCGACTTCAATTGTCTGCACCAGGACCTTTACGGCGATCTCGCCTTTCCGCTACAGGTTACCGTACTGCTGTCGGCGCCCGGCCGCGATTTTGCCGGCGGCGAATTCGTCCTGACCGAGCAGCGGCCGCGTATGCAAAGCCGCGTCGAGGTGGTGCCGCTACAGCAAGGCGACGCCGTACTGTTCGCCGTTCACAACCGACCGGTGCAAGGCACCAAGGGCCCCTATCGCGTCAATCTGCGCCACGGCGTCAGCCGGCTGCGCTCCGGCCGCCGCCACACGCTCGGTATCATCTTTCACGACGCGCGATAACTCAAACCGGCCGAGCGAGCGGCCACACATAAAGCGCGGCGGCCAAAATTCCGAGCGCGGTGCGGACGGCGTGCTGCCGCGCCCAGGTCACGATCAGCGCGCGCGACGCGGCGGCCTGGTTTTTTGCCAGCGCGTTGAGCTGATCGTTGGTCGGCTTGACGATGAGCAGCGTGTAAGGCCAGTTCGCCAGGATCAGCACCGCGCCGGGCAGCCAACGCCAATCCTGCGTCTGCCACGCCGCGATCAAGCCGAAAATTCCCGACAGCAAGGCGAGGCTTGCCTGCATCTTGAAGCCGCGCGCATAGCTGAGCTTCCACTCCGCCAGCAGGCTCGCATCGTCGAGCGCCAGCCGCGCCGGCTGTTCGGCTTCGTTGACGTAGAACGCCGCGCCCGCAAAGGCGGCGGCGAAGGCGAGCGCGGTCGGGCCTGTTATCATGGTTCGATTCCTCGTTTCACGCCGGCGCCGGCGCCGGCGCCCGGTGCGACATCCAGCGCCCGGCTTCGGCCGCGGCGAACAGTTCGGCGAGCGCCGCGTTGGTCGCGGCCGGCTCCTCGGTGGTGATGGTGTGGCTGGCGCGCGGGATCACCAGAAGCCCGGCGGTCGGCGCGGTGCGTTTGAGGAACACACTGCCGTCGAGGCAAGACTCGTCTTCGTCGCCGACGATGATCAGGAGCGGCACGGAAAATTTCTTCAAGTCAGCTTCCAGGTCCCACAGGGTCGGCCGCTTGCTTTGCAGCATCGACATGGTCAGCGCATGGCCAAGCGCGGAATGCTCCGACAGCATGCGGATGAATTCGGCATAGCCGCGCGGATCCTTGTGCTTGTGGGTCTGGCGCATCTGGCCGTCGCCGTAGATTTTTGCCGCTTCCGCCATGCCCTTTTCGATGAACATCGCCGAGGTCTCGAGCGCCACTTTGCGCATGGCGGCGCGCTGCGCCGGATCGGGCAGCGAGCCCCAGCCGCAGCCGGCCGCAGCCACCGAGATGCAGCGGTCGGGATGATGCAGGCCGACATGCAGCGCGGTGTAGGCGCCCATGGAATGGCCGACCACATGCGCCTTCTTGATGCCGAGCGCATCCATCAGCGCGATGACGTCGGAGCGCGCCATATCCTGGCCGTAACGGGTCGGGTCGTCCGGCACATCGGACGGTGGATAGCCGCGCTGGCTGTAGGTGACGCAGCGATGAGTGCGCGCGAAATAGCGCATCTGCGGCTCCCACTGCCGATAGTCGCCGGCGAATTCGTGAACGAAGACGATCGGCGTGCCGGTGCCGACCTCTTCGTAGTATAGCTGCGTGCCGTCCGTGGTTTTGATCTTTGGCATTTTTGATCTGCGCCTCGTTAATTCAAGAACGAACGATGCCGCGCGCGGCGTCGCCGAGCGCTTCGACCGGCGCATCGCCGGCATCGAAGATCGCCAGCACGCGGCATGGGCACGCTTCGAGACCTTCGTAACGCCAAGGGAAGGCACCGATGATGCAGCGCTTACCGAGCACGGTTTCAAGATCGCCGCCGAGATTTTCGGCGTGCAGCAAGCCTTCCTGGAAGGCGTAATTGTGAAACGGGAACACGTCCTGCCTGACTTTGCGCCCCGAGCGCTTGTGCACGTACTCGAATGTGCCGAAATAATCCGCCGGCGGTTTACCCATGGCCTTCTCGAACTCGCGGGCGACGTCCGGCCGCATATGGCGGATCGAGGTGTTCATCGGATGGTCGCATGAGCCGGTATCCATGCCGAACCATTTGATCTTGCGCTTGAGCATCCACTCCAGCGTTTCGAGCGTCGGGCCCGGGTGATAACAGAAATAGCGCACCAGATCCTGCTGGCTCTGGCCTTCGTAATATTTGTGCCAACCGGTGTGCAGAATGAGGATGTCACCGTCGCGAATCTCGGCGCCGGATTTCTCGATCATTGCCGGCGTGATCGCCGACCAGTCCGACACCTGTGGCTCGAGATCGACCACGACGCCGTGGCTGACCAGATAGTCGAGCGGCAGCGAGGCCATATCGCCGGTCCGCCCGTCGGTCGCATGCATGGCGCCGTCGAAATGGGTGCCCGAGTGCATCGAGGTCTCGACGCGCTGGGCGACGATGCCGACGGTCTGCAAGTTCTGCGCGTAATACATCTTGTTGCCGGCATACCCGACCCAGCCGGGGGTGTGGATGCTCATGGTATGGGACAGATCGACGATCTTCATGGGCTTTTCCGGCCTGTTCGCGCGATGCGCCAGCATGGTACAAAATTTAACAACCTGGCAAACCATACCCATGAAGCTCGATCCCCTTGTCAAGCCGCGCTCGGTCGCCATCGTCGGAGCTACCGACCGCGCCGGGCCCGGCCGCACCGTCATCGAATCGCTGGGTGCCATCGGCTTCACTGGGACGATTTATCCGGTGAACCCGAAATATCCGACCGTGCTGAACATCAAATGCTATCCGAGCCTCACCGAATTGCCCGAGGCGCCGGACATTGTCGTCTTCAGCATCCGCAATCCGCTGATCCCCGAGCAGATGCGGCTTGCGGTCAAGCGCGGCGCGCGCGCCGCGGTGATCTACGATTCCGGCTTTGCCGAGCTGGGCGGCGACGGCGCAAAACTCCAGGACGAGATTGCCGCCATGGCGCGCGAAGCCCAAATGCCGGTGTGCGGACCGAATTGCATGGGTATTCTCAACCCGCAGGCGAGGGTCACCACCTATAAGCAGAACGTGCGCGATCCGGCGGCGATCGTCGGCAATGTCGGCATCGTGTCGCAGAGCGGATCGGTCTGCATCGCGCTCCTGTCCGACCTGCGCCGCTTCGGCGTCAGCCTCTCGGTGTCCGCCGGCAACGAGGCGGTGACGCGGACCGTCGATTATCTCGATTATCTGATCGACGACCCTAATACCAAAGTGATCGCGACATTCACCGAAACCGTGCGCGAGCCGGAGCGCTATGTCGCTGCGCTCGACCGCGCCGCCGATGCCGGCAAGCCGGTCGTCGTCATCAAGGTCGGCCGCACCGAGCGGACGCAACGCGCCATCACCAGCCATACCGGCGGCCTCGCCGGCTCGTCGCGCGTGTTCTCGGAGCTGTTGCGCGCGCACCGCGCCATCGAGGTCAACGATCTGGACGAGATGACCGAAGTTTTGGCGGTGTGTCAGGGCAAGCGCTGGCCGCGCGGCCGCGGCATTTCGGTGGTGACCGGCTCGGGCGGCTTGTCGGAACTGATCCTCGACAATGCTACCGCGGCCGGCCTCGATCTGCCGCCACTGTCGGCCGAGGAACGCGCCGAAGCGGAGCGCGTCATCGGCCGCATCACCGGCGACGGCAATCCGTTCGATGCCTGGGGCAACGGTAATTACACCGTCAATATTCCGCATGCCATGGCGGTCGTGGACAAAAGCGACCGGATCGACTCCATTCTCTATTGCGCCGACGCGTCTAACGATCCGATCATCGGTCAGCCCAGCCGCGTGTTCGAGAATGTCGACATGCTCACCAAGGCGGCGGCCGCGAGCGAAAAACCTTATTACCTCATGAGCACCCGCGCGGGCGTCATGAACCGCAAGCAGATCGACGGCATGCGCGAGGCTGGCCTGGTGGTGATCGGCGGCACGCGCCAAGGGCTCGGTGCGCTCGACCGCATCGGCCGCTGGAGCGCAGGATTGGCGCCGATTCGCAAAAGCGCTCCGCGACATGGTCTTGCTGACGCATTGAAAGTTCAGCGCACGATCAACGAATTCGATGCCAAGCGGCTGCTTTCGGCTTACGGCATCCCGGTGACTCAGGAGCAGCGCGTCGCGACCGAAGCGGACGCCCTGGCTGCCGCACGCGCGCTCGGTTATCCCGTGGTGCTCAAAATCGTGTCCGACGCCATCGCGCACAAGACCGAGCTTGGCCTCGTCGCCGTCAATCTCAAAAACGACGTGGAACTGACGCGCGCCTATGCGCAATTGAACGAGCGCCTGGAAAAACTCGAGCCACGGCCGGCCGATGCCGGTTTCCTGGTGCAGGAATTCGTCGCCGACGGCATCGAGGTGTTCGCCGGCGTGTCGCGCGATGCCGATTACGGCCTCTCGCTCGCCTTCGGCATGGGCGGCATCGCCATCGAGGTGGTGCGCGATTTCGCTTTGCGCATGCTGCCGCTGCGCGACGGCGATGCCGAGGCGATGATCGCCGAGACGCGCGGCGCGGCGCTGTTCGGCGCGGTTCGCGGCCGTCCGGCGAGCGACGTAAAAAGCCTTGCCACGTGCCTTTACGCGCTGGCCGACTTCGCCTGGCATCATGCCGCTGCGATTGCCGAAATCGATCTCAATCCCATCAAAGTGCTCCCCGAAAACCGCGGTTGCGTCGTGGTCGATGCGTTGATCGTCACGCAACCGGCGGAAAAGAAATAAGAAAAATAGGCCGCTAGGCCGCGACCGGCGCGACGTCGCAGACCTGCGTCACGGGTTCCGGCAGCGCCGCGCCGGCAAAATCGTAGCCGACGACGCGCAGGATGCCGGACGCGGGACACATGGCGACCGCAAGCCGCGTGTAAGGATTGAGCACCGGCTCGCGCACCCAATCGAAGCGGCCGTCCGCCAACGCACCGTCCCAGTTCGCCAGCGCTTCGCGGCGCGCCCGGCTGTAGCCCGTCGCCTCGTCGAATGAGCTGACGAGAAACCGGCGCGTGCCGATGCGACCTTCCCAGCCCGGCCGCGGCGGCACCCAATCGTTGGCGGCGCAGGTATCGTTCTCGCGAGTAACAAAACCGGTCTCGGTGCGCTCGATCACGCAGCGTTCGTCGGCGCCGCAGCCGATCAGCGTAAAAATCACCGGCCGCGCTACCGGCGTCGTTTCAAGCAGGTGCCGCGCCGCGGAATAATCCTCGCAGGTCTCGAAAGCTTGGCGCAGCAATTGGTCCGGCGGCATGAGATCGGTGCGCCGCCAGATCTTCAGTGCGTTCGCCGCGAAATCGTATGGACGCAACCAGCGATGCCGCATGCGCCGCCACATCGGCGCCTGGTTGATGCTGGCGGCAAAGCGGCCCGGTGCCATGGCGGTGAGCGCGCCGACATAGCCGGGCCAGGTCACGCTGAAGAAATCGCCCGCGACGCCGCCGGCGCCGCGCATGTGCGCAACCGCGATGTGGCGGCCAAGACCTTGGAACGGCCAATCCAGTGTGCGCAAAAGCCACGGCGCGCCGTCCTGCTCGACGGCGCGGGCGGTGCAGCCCCACTGATAGGAGGCATTGAGCAGCCAGATGCCGGAGAAATTCAGCGCTGCCGCGATCTGCGCGATTTCCGCCACATAGGGCGAGCGCGAGCGGCCAAGCCAGCGGCGCGATGCCCAATCGAGCGCCGGAACCAGAGGCTTCGTCGCGGTCGGAAAAAACGCGAGACAGGCGTCGCGCAAGGCGCGCGCCTGCTCGGCGCATTGCCGCGCATGATCGAGCGGTCCGCCGTCGCGAATATCGATGATCGGGATAGCCGGCAGGCTCATGATGCGAAATGCCGCTGGTTTGGCCCCTTCCGGACGATTCGACCGATAGTATAGTGCCGGCCATCCGACGGCCACGAGGGAACGCCATGAACATCGCACGCCGACATTTCCTGAACCTTGCCGCGGGCGCCGTCGCGATGCCGGCGGTGTCGCGCCTGGCGCAGGCGGACACTTATCCCTCGCGGGCGGTGCATGTCATCGTGCCGCAGGCGGCTGCCAGTTCCACCGACATCCACGCCCGCCTGGTCGGGCAATTTCTGCAGGACCACCTCGGCCAAGCCTTCGTCGTCGACGTCAAGCCGGGCGCCGGCGGCAATGTCGGCACCGAGTTAGTGGTGCACGCGACGCCCGACGGCTACACGCTGCTTACGGTGAACTCGCAGAACGCCATCAGCCCGTCGCTCTATCCCGACCTGACGTTCAACTTCCTGCGCGACATCGTGCCGATCGGCCAGATCAGTCTGGCGCCGATGATCATGGAGGTGAACCCGTCGGTTCCCGCCAATACGGTTCCAGAGTTCATTGCTTATGCCAAAGCCAATCCCGGCAAGATCAGCATGGCGTCGGCCGGCGTCGGCGGCCCGCAGCATCTTGCCGGCGAATTGTTCAAATCGATGACCGGACTCAATCTGGTGCACGTGCCCTATCGCGGCTCGACGCCGGCGGTCACCGACATGCTTGCGGGCCAGGTGCAATTGATGTTCGACGTGACGCCGACCGCATTGCCACAAGTCAAGGCCGGCAAATTGCGCCCGCTCGCCGTGACCACGAAAGCGCGCCTCGATGCGCTGCCCGACGTGCCGTCGCTGTCCGATTTCCTGCCCGGCTACGAGGCCGAAGGCTGGCTCGGCATGGGCGCGCCGACCGGCACGCCGCAGGCGATCATCGACACGCTCAACAAGCAGATCAACGACGCGCTCGCCGACGACAAGATCAAGCAGCGGCTGACCGATATCGGCGTCGTGGTGCACGGCGGGTCGGCCGCGGATTTCGGCAAGTTCATCGCTTCGGAAACCGCGAAATGGGGCAAGGTGATCAAGGACGCCGGCATCAAGCCGGATTGATCGAGACAAAGCCGCCGATCAGCAAGCGGCCGGCGCCGGCCCTTGCAATCTGCATTTGACCTGACCCCACCGAATGCGTGAGGGCGTGATCGCCATCGCGAACGGGACATATTGCAACTTGTGGTGAGGGCGATCTTCCGTCAATATCGAAGCTGCGTTTGCGTGGGGGGACGGGTATCGTGGCCAAGAACATCATTCTGCTTTCGGACGGCACCGGCAACAGTGAATCAAGTCCGTTCAAGACCAATGTTTGGCGACTCTACCAGGCCATCGACATCGGGCCGCCGCCTCCGGACGGTTTCGAGCAGATCGTTTATTACGACAACGGCGTAGGCACCGAATCATTCAAGCCGCTCGCCCTATTGGGACAGGCCATAGGGGTCGGGGTCGCGAACAACGTCAAGAACCTGTACACATTTCTATGCCGCAACTATCAGCGCGGCGACAATATTTGGCTGTTTGGTTTCAGCCGCGGCGCATTCACGGTCCGCGTTCTCGCCGGACTCATACTTCGCTGCGGGTTGGTCACGGCAGACAGCGACGATGAACTCAGCGAACGCGTCAAGCTCGCCTATGCCGAATACAAGCGGGACGTGGCGCGACGCGCCACAGCCACGCGTCCGCTCATCTTAGGGAAGCTTCTGGGCGGGATAAGCACCGGGAGCGGCACCGATCACGTCGAGTTCAATTTTCCCCAATACTTTCCCCACATCGCCTTTATGGGCGTCTGGGATACCGTCGATGCCTATGGCATGCCGGTGGATGAATTGAAAGAAGGCATCGACCGTTACGTTTGGCCGATGACTCTTGCCGATCGAAAGCTATCCGATTACATCGATCGCGTTTGTCACGCACTGTCGCTGGACGACGAACGGCCGACCTTCCGGCCGGTATTATGGACCGAGGACCCAGCTTCAGATCGCCTGACGCAAGTTTGGTTCGCCGGCGTCCACGCCAATGTCGGCGGCGGTTATCCGGACGACGGGCTGGCGTGTGTCACGCTCCAGTGGATGATGGACGAAGCCGCCCGATTGGGCCTCCGATTTTATCAGGACGATCGTGACGAATGTGACGATCGCGCCGACATACACGGCGAGGAGTACGATTCGCGGTCTGGACTCGCCGGCTATTTCCGCTACGGCCCGCGCGATGTCGACAGTTTATGCGACGATAAGGACCATGGCGTAAAGATAGCGCGTCCCAAAATTCACAACAGTGCACTGCAACGCATTATGCAGTGGCAGGTGGCTTATGCGCCAATCAGTTTTCCATGCCTGCCGCGCGGATACGACATATACGGCCGCGCGGCAGCCCCACAGACACTCGCTCTGCTGCCACCAATCGAGACCGCAGCCCAGGCCGCTGGCCGCGCGAATGACATGAAACGCGCCCGCGACGCCGTCTTCCGCAAGCGCGTCGCTTACGCAGTCACAGTCGCGTTCACGATTATCCTTGCCGTCCTGCCTGTGGTCGACTGGATCGCCCGCAACGCAACGTGGCAGAAGGGTATGGCGTGGCTCGGCGCATCGGTCCCAATGCTCTATCGACTGCTGACCGCGCCCAATTCGGCGCTTGCGTGGGCCGGCGACGAATTGCTGCGCATCCCTGGTTGGCACTGGCTTACGCAAGACTTAGTCGGTTCGGTGCTGAAGTGGATCGTGACGATGCAGTTCCTGCCGGGATGGCTGACGTTCTGGCTGAACTCCTTCGCGAACCATCCGGGACTTTTTACGGTCTGCGCACCTGTCTTGCTGTGGCTGTTTTTCAAAAAAAGCCAGCAATTGCAGGACCAGATATTCGCACGCGCCGAACGTGCCTGGCAGCGCATAAGGGGCAATTTGGCGGATGCGGACGGTCATGCGCAAAAAGAAAACGTTACCGAGCCCAAGGAAACTTGGATCGACCCGATCGTACGATGGCTAAGCACCAACCGTATTCTGGTCGCGAATTATCTGTGGCTGTCGAAGAAGTTGATTCCGTTTCTGTTTGCCATGGTCATCGCGGCCCCCATCGGGTTTGTGATCTGGCTGTTCTTTATTCCAAAATTCCTCAGCAACAAGCTGCGGCGCAAGAAATACGGTGTGCGGCTGTCGGCCGTTCCCGCGGATAGAATTCAAGGAACCCCGCCGCACAACGTTGCCGCCGCCCGAGCCTGACGCGGGTACGGCCAGAAGCCCTCTTTGCACGCAACTTCATCGCGCGCTTGCGCGATCGTCGTTGCGCACAAAAAGTGGATCGGCGACACGCTCGCCGACGACAAATTTAATTAGTGCCCGACCGATATCGGCACCGTGGTACACAGCGGCTCGCCGGCGGATTTCGGCAAGTTCGTCGCCTCGGAAACCGCGAAACGGGGTAAGGTGAACAACGACGCGGACATCAATCCCGATTGGGATTTTGCCGCATTCCTTCTTACACTGCGCTGTGGGCGCGGCATGAACAGGAGGCCACAATGTGCGAGCTTTGTACAGCGAATGCATCGACATCCCGGATCGCGCGGCGGAATGTTCTGAAGCTCGTGGGCTTCGCCGCTGCCGGACTGGCGATCGCGCCGCGCGCGTTTGCCAAAGAAACAAAAGCGCCGCCAAAACCGGAAAACGTGCTGTCGCCCGATGCCGCGCTCGACCGTCTGATGAAGGGCAACGCGCGTTATATCGACGGCCTCACCAAGCGCCACGATTTCAAGCATGAGCGCGAAGTTTTGAGCCAAGGGCAAAATCCGTTCGCCGCGGTGCTCAGTTGCGCCGACTCGCGCATCGCGCCGGAGCTGTGCTTCGACACCGCGCGCGGTGACGTCTTCGTCTGCAGGGTCGCCGGCAATTTCGCCAACGACGACATTGTCGCCAGCCTGGAATATGCAGTGCAGGTGCTGAACACGCCGCTGATCGTGGTGCTCGGCCATGGCGCCTGCGGCGCGGTCGATGCCACCATCAAGTCGATCAAGGACGGCACGACGCTGCCCGGGCACTTGCCGTCGCTGGTCGCTGCGCTGCGCCCGGCCGTCGAGGCGGTGAAGGACAAACCCGGCGATCTCCTTGCCAATGCCATTCGCAGCAACGTGGCGCTGACTGTCGACAAGCTCAAAAGCGCCGCGCCGATCCTGAAATCCTTCGCCGACGACAAGAAGATTCGCGTCGTTGGCGGCGTCTACGAGCTGAAAACCGGGCGGGTCGAATTGCTGAGCTGACGGCGCACGCCGGCGCGCCCGCATCACTCCGCCTTGATGCCGGCGGCCTTGATGATCGGCCACCATTTCTCGATCTCGGCTTTTTGCAGCGCGCCGAGCGCCGCCGCGCTCTGCTGATCGGGCGGCGGCACATCGAGGCCCAAATCGGCAAAGCGCTTTTGCACGGTCGGATCCGCCATGGCGGCCACAGCGGCGCGATTGAGTTTTGCGATGATGCCCGGCGGCGTGCCCTTCGGCGCCCACAGGCCGTACCAGATGTTGATATAGAGGCCCGGCAAGCCGGCCTCGTCCACGGTCGGAATGTCAGGCAGCGATTTGAGGCGCGTCTTGGCAGTGACCGCAAAGGCCCTGATCTGATTGTCGCGCACGCGCTGCGTCGCCTCCGACACCTGGTCGAACATCATGTCGATGCGTCCGGCGATGAGGTCGAGCAGCGCCGGATCGGTGCCGCGATAGGGCACGAATTGCAGATGGGTGCCGGTGAGATTTTGGAAATAGACGCCGGAAACATGCGAGCCGGAGCCGACGCCCGCGGTGCCGATGGTGGCGCTCGGATTGGTTTTGATCCAGGCGACCAGCTCGGTGAGGTTTTTCGCCGGCAGCGTATTGCGGCTGACCACCAGCATCGGATTGGCCGGTAATTGCGCGATCGGCTCGAAATCGCGCAGGAGATCGTAGGGCAGCGCGTAGATCGCGCCGTTGACCACATGCGTGCTCCAGTGGCCGATGCCGAGCGTGTAGCCGTCGGGTGTCGCTTTCGCGACCCGGCCGACGCCGATCGAGCCGGCGGCGCCGGTGACATCTTCCACAATCACATTCTGCCCGAGCGTGCGGCCCATATGCTCGGCCATCACGCGGCCCACCACGTCGGTCGGGCCGCCGGCCGCGAACGGCACCACCATGGTGATCGGGCGCGACGGATAATCGTCGGCACCCGCGGCAACGATGGCGCCGCAGCCGAGCATCAAGCCGATAGCGATTGTCAGCAGGGTTTTCATTGCTCTCATCTCACGCCTCAAATTGCGAAAAGTCGATCGGCGCGTGCCGATCCAGCGTGCGGCGAATTGGCGGCAGCGGATATTTCAGCCCGGTGGCGCAGTTGAACAGCACGACCTGATCGCCGCGCTTGACCCTGCCGTCAGCGAGGCTTTGCTGATAGGCGGCATAAGTCGCCGCCCCTTCCGGGCACATCAAAAAACCCTCCTCGCGCGCCACCTCGTCGAGCGCCTCGGTGATCGCTTCGTCGGACACCGCGATGGCAAAACCGCCGCTCTCGCGCACCGCGCGCAGGATCAGAAAATCGCCGATTGCCTGCGGCACGCGGATGCCCGCCGCGATGGTGTGCGCGTCTTCCCAGCGCGGCGCGTGCTCCTCGCCCGCCTCGTAAGCGCGCACCATCGGCGCGCAGCCTGACGCCTGCACCGCGACCATGCGCGGCCGCTTGTTGCCGATGAAGCCGATCGCTTCCAATTCGGCGAACGCCTTCCACATGCCGATCAGGCCGGTGCCGCCGCCGGTCGGATAAAAGATCACGTCGGGCACGGTCCAGCCGAGCTGCTCGGCGAGCTCGAGCCCCATGGTCTTCTTGCCTTCGATTCTGTACGGCTCCTTCAAGGTCGAGACGTCGAACCAGCCGACTTTTTGTTTGCCCTCGCCGACGAATTTGCCGCAATCGTCGATCAGGCCATTGACGCGATAGACGGCGGCGCCCTGGATGCCGATCTCGCTGAGATTGATTTCCGGCGTGTCCTCGGGACAGAAGATCGTGGTCTTGATGCCGGCGTGGCTGGCGTAAGCCGCCAGCGCCGCGCCGGCATTGCCGTTGGTCGGGATCGCCATGTGCTTGATGCCGAACGCCTTGGCCATGCTCACCGCCATGACCAGGCCGCGCGCCTTGAACGAGCCGGTCGGCAAGCGGCCTTCGTCCTTCACCAAAATTTCGCCGCCGCGCAATTTTTTTGCCATCCCCGGCAGCGGAATGAGCGGCGTCATCGTCTCGCCGAGGCTGACGATGTTCTCGCTGCGCCGCACCGGCAAGAGCTCGCGATAACGCCAAAGGTCGGGCGGACGGCGCGAAAGCGCGTCCTTGCTCAGCGCCTTTTTCACGCCGTCGAGATCGTAGCGGACGAGCAGCGGTTTGCCGACGCGGGAGAGATTGTGAATTTCGTCGGCGGCGTAATGCTCGCCGGTCATCGCGCATTCGAGATGGCTGACGAAGGTCGGTCGCTCGGTGGTCAGGTTTTCATTGGCGTGCAAGGCGGTCTCCGGTGGCGGTGGCTTTCCGCTCCTATCGAGCACATCTTGCCCGCTTCGTCACCACCGGGCTTGACCCGGTGGTCCATGGTGAATTGCGGCAAACACAGTAAGTGTCGCTGCTCCAAGGATTGCCGGATCAAGTCCGGCAATGACGCAAGCGTCACAGCCCCAAATACGCCTTCCTGATCTCCGGCTTCGCCGCAAGCTCCGCCGGCAGCCCTTCCATGAAAATACGCCCCTCGGCGACGACGTAGGCGTAGTCGCTCAGCGCCAAGGCGAGATGCACGTTCTGCTCGACCAACAGAATGGTGAGCCCCGCTTCCTTCAGCCGCTTGAGCGTCGTCAATAACTGATAGACCACGACCGGCGCCAGGCCGAGCGAGAGTTCGTCGATAATGAGAATATCCGGGTCCGACATCAGGCCGCGGGCGATCGCTACCATCTGCTGCTCGCCGCCGGACAGCGTGCCGGCCTGCTGGCGGGCGCGTTCCTTGAGCCGCGGGAACAGGCTGAACACCTGATCGAGACGGTCGGCGTATTTGGCCGCGGCGCGCTTGGCGAAGGCACCCATTTGCAGATTTTCGGCGACGCTCATGGCGCTGAACAATTGCCGGCCTTCGGGCACCAGCGCAAAGCCGCGCGCCGCCTTGGCATGGGTCGGCAGCCGCGTCACATCCTCGCCCTCGAACAGCACGCGGCCGCGCCACGGCGCGATGGTGCCGGCGACCGCGCGCAACGTCGTGGTCTTGCCGGCGCCGTTGGCGCCGACGATGGCGGTGAGCGCGCCGCGGCGGGCTTTCAGCGACAGGCCCCACAGCACCTGCACTTCGCCGTAACCGGCTTCGAGGCTGTCGACTTCGAGGAGCGCCTCCGCCATCACGCGCTCCCTTGCAGCGCCGCGGCGAGCTTTGGATCGCCGAGATAGGCTTCGATCACCTGCAGGTTTTGCGCGACCTCGGCCGGCAAACCCTCGGCGAGCTTTTCGCCGTAATTGAGCACGACGATGCGATCCGACAGACTCATGATCGCCTGCATCAGGTGCTCGATAATGAGGATAGTAACGCCGCGCTCGCGGATGCGACGGATGATGCCGATCATGTGCTCGACCTCGGTCGGATTGAGGCCGGCCAAAACCTCGTCGAGCAAGAGCAGCGTGGGGCGCGCCGCGAGCGCGCGGGCGAGCTCGAGGCGCTTTTTGCCGGCGATGGTCAGATGCAGCGCCAGCGTCTGCAGGCGATCCTCCAGGCCGACGAAGACGGCGGCTTCGCGCGCCGCCTCATGGGCTTCCCTGAGCGGCAAATTCTCGCGGCCGAAACAGGCACCGACGGTGCAATTGCCCTCGACCGTCATGTTCATCAGCGGCTGCACGATCTGATGGGTGCGGGCCAGCCCCCGGCGCGCGATCAGGAACGGCTTTTCGCCGGTGATATCGGCGCCGCGAAAAAAAATCTTGCCGGTCTCCGGCGTGTAGACGCCGTTGATCAGGTTGAACAGCGTCGACTTGCCGGCGCCGTTCGGCCCGATCAGGCCGAGGATCTCACCCTCACCCAGCACGAAGCTGAGATCGTGCACGGCTTGCAGGCCGCCGAAGCGCTTGCCGACGTGCGCGAGCTCAAGGATCGCCGTCATTCCAGCACCTTCTGGGTGCGCGGGAAGCGGCTATAGATGAAACCCATCAGGCCAGAGGGAAAGAACAGCACGATGAGGAGAAGCAGCACCCCGGCGATGACCAGTTGGAAATGCGAGAACGTTTCAGAGACCAACAGATAGCCGCGCAGCTCTTCGTACAGATAGGCGCCGAGCGCCACGCCGGTGACGGTGCCCTGCCCGCCCAGCATGGCGACGACCAGGGCCTCGGTGGACAACGACAGATCGAATGCGTCGGACGGCTGGATGAAGGCGCTCTTGAAAAAATAAAGCCCGCCGGCGATGGCGGGCAGGATGGCGGAGGCGCTGTAGACATAGGCTTTGTAGCGCGGCGTTGGCACGCCCAAAATCGCGGCGGCGTCTTCGTTCTGGCCGATGGCGAGAAGGCCCAAGCCGAATTTCGAGATTTTTATGCCGTAGCTGAGATAAAGCGACAGCCCCATGGTCGCGACCAAGCCGAAATAGATCACCCACAGCGCGCGTCCCGGACCGCCGAGCGGCGTAAACACTTCGGGCGAAATGTAGATGCCGGCCGAGCCGCCCCACGGCTCGAAATTCTGCACGAAAGCCTGCACGCCCTCGACGATGCCGATGGTGGAGAGCGCGAAGAACGGCCCGCGCAGGCGCAGGATGCCAAGCCCGAAGATGAAGGCCAGCGCGCCGACGCCGATGCCGGCGGCGAGAAGGCTTGCCAGGAGCGGCCAATGATGGGCGTCGACCAGCCAGACGCAGATGTAGCCGCCAAGGCCGAAGAACACGATGCTGCCGAAATTGATGTAGCCGGCATAGCCGAGCATCAGATTGAGGCTGGAGGCGAGCGTGATGTAGATGGTGGCCAGCGCGAGGCTCTCGCGCAGCTGGACGTCGTCGCCGAGCGCCGGAAAAAGAATGAACGCGGCAACCACCAGCGTGATGATCCAGAAGAACGGCCGGGTCACCATCGCCGCCATCACAAGGCTCCGCGCCGCGACGCGAAAATGCCGCCGGGGAAGGCGATCAGCACCAAGACGAACAAGGCGAATTCGATCACCAATGTCCAGCTCACCGGCACGAATGGCGTCACCGCGCCCTCGAGCAGGCCAAGCGCGACGCCGCCCAACAGCGCGCCGACCGGATTGCCAAAGCCGCCGAGCACGGTGACGACAAAACCTTTGAGCTGATAACCGTCGCCGGAGAGCACGGTGAACGGAAACAAGGTGCCGATCAGCAATCCGGAAACGCCGGCGAGCGCCACGCCGCAACCGACGGTGACCGCGAGCACGCGGGTGGTCGGAATGCCGACCAGCTCGGCAGCCTCGCGATTGTTGGCAACCGCGCGCACGGCTTTGCCCAAGCGGGTGCGATGCAGGAACAGATAGAGCGACGCCGCGATCACCGCCGCCAGCACGGCGGCAAGGATATGCGCACCGGGAAAGGTGTAGCGGCCGAGGCTGACGCCGGGCAGCGACACCGCGACATTGAACAGCGCGGTGCCCCACACGCCGGTGCCGATGCCGATCAGCACCAGGTTCACCGCGAAGGTCGACAATAGGCTCATCAGCGGCGGACGGCCGACCATGCGATGCACGGCGAGCCAATAAAGCGCGACGCCGGCCAAAAAGCCGCCGGCCAGCACCGGCAGCAAGGCGAGATAGGGCGGCACGCCGAGCCCGGTCGCCAGGAAATAAAGCGCGAACATGCCGCCGACGATCATGGTGCCATGGGTCAGGTTGATGACGTCCATGACGCCCCAGATCAACGTCAGCCCCATGGCGGACAGCCCATAGACAAGCCCGACCAGCACGCCGTCGATGATCGAAGCGATGATGCCGAGCATGATGTCCGCTGAGCGTGTCGGGGCCGGCGGCAAAGAACCGCCGGCCCGCGTCCGGTTACTGGCTGGCCGAGATCGGGTAGATCAGATTGGCGGATTGCGCCGCCGCCGGCCAAACCACCTGCCGGCCCGGCTTGCCGTCGACCTTTTGCCACTGCGCCAGCACCATCTCGTGCGCCGTCTGCAGCCCGTGGTGGCCTGGATCGGTGGCGAACTTGATGTGGCCGAAGAACGTGGTGACATCGATGGTGTTGAGCGCCTCGGTAACCTTTTCCGGATCGATGGAGCCGGCTTGTTCGATGGCGTGCTGTAGGATGACGCCGCTGGTATAGCCCGAGGCCGAATGATAGTCGGGCTTGGCGTTGAATTTGGCCTGGAACGCTTTGGCGAATTCCGCCGTGGTCGGGCCGAATTGCGGCTTGTAGGAAACCTGGATTTCCCATTGCGACGGCACGGTGACGCCCATGGCGGGCGCGCCGAGCTCGCCGAATTTATCGTCGGCCGGCGCCACCAGGATCGACACCCATTTCATATCGGCCTTTTGGTCGTACATCTGCCGCGCCAGCGTGGCGCCGTCGGAATAATGGCCGCCGCCGAGGAACGCATCCGCGTTCGACGAGATGATCTTGTTGACGATCGGGCCGAAATCGGTGGTCGACGGCGCGTAGGACTCGTTCAACACGATGTCGAGGCCTAAGTCTTTCGCCTGCTGCGCCGCCGAAGCCAGCACCGTCTTGGAGAACGGATCGTCGGAATAGACCATGGCGATCTTGGCTTGCGGATTCTTCGCTTTGAGCGCCTCGACCGCGCCGGACAGGTAATGGCCGGCGGAGGTGATGACCATGAACAGGTGCTTGTTGCCGAGCATGAACGGCTTCTCCTCGGCGCCGCCGCTGACGATCATGACCTTGCCGTACTGCTCGGAAATCACGGTCGCCGGCGCGGTCAGCCCCGACGAATAGGGGCTGAACAAGAAATCCGCTTTGTCCTGGACCACGAGCCGGGTGTAGAGCTGCTGCACCCGGCCGCCGACCGACTGGTCGTCATAGCTGACGAAGTTCACATGATAGCTCTTGCCGGCGACCTTGATGCCGCCTGAGGCATTGACCTCGTCGCGCCAGAATTCGTAGCCGCGTTGCTGGCCGAGCGAATCGACATTGAGCGGACCGGTCTGCGACGCGGTAAAGCCGATAGTGATGGTGTCTTCGGCGAGTGCTGGCGCGGCGAACAGCGTCGCTGCGGCGGCGAACAAGCAAATCCGTTTCATCTCTTCCTCCCTGTGCGCCCCCGCGCCGGCGGCCGCAAACGCGCCGCCACGACCAGTCGGTGATAGCCTTTTGGCTTTGAATTTTTGGCGGAAAATGTTCCGCGGATCGGCAAAAACATCGCACAATCCGGGGACGAAAGCCATGCAGACTCATTGCCGCAGTGGCGGCCGATCAGGGCTCGGCGACGGCGACTGCCTGCGGCCGTTTCATCAATAGCCCGAAGGCGGCGAGCGCCAGAAACAGCACCGTCATCATCAGGAACACGTCGGCGTAGCTCATGACCGCGGCCTGCAGGCGCACGATGGCGGTCAGCGCTTGCAGCGCCTGCGACTGGGCATCGGAGCCCTGGAAGCGCGACGCGAGGTTCGACAACGTTTCGGTCGCTGGAATGCTCGCCGAATTGACTGCCTCGTGCAGGCGGGTGAGATGCAGATCCATGCGGTCGTTGAACGCGGTGTTGATCGCGGCCAAGCCGATGGCGCCGCCGAGATTGCGCATGAGATTGAACAGGCCGGAGGCGTTCTTGACCCGCTCGGTTGGCAGCGTGCCGAGCGCGGTATTGGTCACCGGGATGATCGCGAACATCAGGCCGATGCCGCGGAAAATTTGCGGCCACAATAGCTCCCAGAAATCCCAATCCGACGTCACATAGGTCATCTGCCAGGTGCCGACGGCGAAGAACACGAAGCCCGCCACCAGAATGAACCGCGGATCGAACTTTTCGTTGAGCTGGCCGGCGATCGGCGCGGTGACGAACATCACCAGGCCGGAGACGAACATGGTCTCGCCGATCATCAGCGCGTCGTAACCGCGCACCTGCGCCAGATAGACCGGGTAGAGATAGGTCAGCCCGTAAAGGCCGATGCCGAGCACGAAGGAAAACAGACTGCCGACCGCGAAATTGCGGTTGGCGAAGGCCTTGAGATCAACAATTGGCGCCCGCGCCGTGAGCACGCGGGCGAAGAAGATCACCGCCGACACCGCGGAGACGATGGCGACCGTAAAGATCGTGTCGTCGTCGAGCCATTCGTAGCGCGGGCCTTCTTCGAGCACGTATTCCAGCGCGCCGAGAAATCCCGCCATCGAGAGCAGCCCGGTCCAGTCGAAGTTTTTCAGAAGCGTAAAATCGGGTTGATCGAAGTCGATCAGGAGGAACGTCGACACGCTGACGATGATGCCGGGGATGACATTGATGAAGAACAGCCAGTGCCATGAATAGGCGTCGGTCAAATAGCCGCCGATCGTGGGCCCGATGGTCGGCGCCAAGGTCGCGATCAGGCCGACCACCGGCGCGATGAACTTTTGCCGCGGGCCCTGGAAGATCAGATAGGCCGAGGCGAACACCGTCGGCACCATGCCGCCGCCGATGAATCCTTGCAGCGCCCGCCACACGATCATGCTGTCGATCGAGGAACTGGTGCCGCACATGATGCTGGCCAGCGTGAAGCCGGCCGCCGACAGCGCGAACAGAATGCGGGTGCCGAGCGCGCGCGACAAAAAGCCCGATAGCGGGATCGCGATCACTTCGGCGATCAGATAGGAGGTTTGTACCCAAGGGATTTCGTCCGCCGACGCCGAGAGGCCGGCTTGAATCTCGGCCAGCGACGACGACACGATCTGGATGTCCAAAAACGCCATGAACATGCCGAAGCACATGGCGAGGAAGGCGAACAGACGCCGCGTCGGAATCGGCCCGGAGAGGTCGGGGGCCCGCGCGGCAGGCGCCGGCATGCGCGGCGTATGTGGTGCCGGTAAAGCCGCCGAAGCTGATGCCATGATACGCTCCAAGAATTGGCACGCCCCGTGTTCGTTAGCGCAGTGCGACGCCCTCACCCGCCAGCGCGGTCTTGGTCGCGGCCTTCGCCGGCTTGGTGTTGACGCTGACGACGACCGACATTCCGGGCCGCAGTACCTGCTTGGCCGCGACGTCGGCCGGCACGTCGATGCGCACCGGCAGCCGCTGCACGATCTTGGTGAAATTGCCGGTGGCGTTGTCGGGCGGCAGCAGCGAGAACACCGCACCGGATGCCGGTGAAAGACTTTCGACGCGGCCGACGATGTCGTGGCCGGGCAGCGCGTCGACGCTGATCGAGACCGGCTGGCCGGGGTGCAGCCGCGCCAGCTGGGTCTCCTTGAAATTGGCGTCGACATAGACGTCGTCGAGCGGCACGAGGCTGGCGATGCGCTGTCCGGTCTGCACATAATCGCCGGTCTGCACCGCGCGATTGGAGAATACGCCATCGACCGGCGCACGGATGACGGTGAAGGAGAAGTCGCGCTCGGCCTTGGCCAGCGCGGTCTTGAGCTCGTCAAGCGTGCGCGCGGCCTCCTGCTGCTGCGCCTTGAGCACGTCGAGATTGGCTGCGGCGGCATCGATACCAGCTTGCGCGTTGTCGACAGCGGCTGAGGATTGGTCGCGATTGGCTTGCGCCTGCTCCAACGTCTGCTGGCTGGCGAATTTCTGCGCGGCAAGCGCTTGCTGCCGGTCGAGTTCCAATTGCATGCGCTTGGCGGCGGCCTGCGCCGAGACCATCTGCGCCTTGGCCTGATCGATAGTGGCGTTCTGCGCGATCACCTGCCGGCCGATGCGGTCGACGGTGGCTTGTTGGGTGGCGACCTTTTCCCGCGCCGCGTCGGCGGCGAGCTTGTAGTCGCCGTCGTCGATGGTGGCGATCACGTCGCCGGCGTGAATGGTCGCATTGTCCTCGATCGGGATGTTTTGCACATAGCCGGAGATTTTCGACGCCAGCGTCGTGTTGTGAGCGCGCACATAAGCATCGTCGGTCGAGATCACGTAGCGGCCGTTGACCCACCATTCGGTGCCGAAGGCGCCGCCGGCGATAATGGCGATCGCGGCCGCCGCGGCGATCAAGCTGCGCTTATTGAGGCCAAGGCCGACCCGGCGCGCCGCAGATTTTGCGCCGCCGGGCGCCGCATCATGGAGCCGGCTGTCGCCGGGCTCGGTACGGCTTTCAAGGACGCGACCTTCGAGGATGGCGGGGAGGCGGGCTTCGGTGTCTTGTTCGCGAAACATTGCGGCGCTCCACACGTACTGTCTGACTATGCTCGGCCGGAATGTGTATTGACCGAACCGTTCAGTCACCCTATATAACGAATCGAACCGATCGGTCAATAGGACCGAACCGTTCGGTCAATAAAAGTTGTTCGCTTAGAGGTAAAGCCTTGGCAGAACACAAAAATCGCTCTTTAGGCCGCGGGAGATAACCGATGAACGCCCAAGCTCAAGTCAAAGTCGCACCGCAAATGGCAGAAGACAGCGCCAAGCGCCGGCAGATCGTCCAGGGCGCCCGCTCGATCTTCCTGGCGCAGGGTTTTGACGCTGCCAGCATGAACGACATTGCCAAGGCGGCAGGCGTGTCCAAGGGCACCCTCTACGTCTATTTCGACAACAAGGAGCAGTTGTTCGAAGCCATCGTGCACGAGGAGTGCCTGGCCCACGCCGAGGGCGCTTTCGATCTCGACGCAAGCGACCACGACGTCGAAAAAAACTTACGCCGCCTCGGCACTGCCTATATCGAATTCCTGTGCAGCCCGGAAAAGGCGTCGGCGCTGCGCACGGTGATCGCCATCGCCGACCGCATGCCGGAGATCGGCAAGGTCTTTTACGAGACCGGCCCCTCGACTGGCATTGCCAAGCTCGCCGAATATCTGCGCGCGCAAACGGCGGCCGGTGTGCTCGCGGTGGACGATGCCGAAGTCGCTGCGGCACAGTTTCTGGATGCCTGCCAATCGACGCTGTTCAAGCCGGTGCTGTTCAACTTCGCCGAAGCGCCCGCGCCGGAGCGGATCGAGCACGTGGTCGGCATCGCGGTGAAGACGTTCCTCGCCGCCTATCGCGCGCGCTAATCGGCTTCTTCCGGCGCCGCGCCGCGCGCATCCTTGCCGCGCCGCACAGCGACAATCTCGGCCAGGATCGAGATCGCGATCTCGTCGGGCGTGATGGCGCCGAGATCGAGGCCGGCGGGCGCTTTCAGTTTCTTAAGCCGCTCGGCCGCGACGCCGCGTTTTGTAAGCTCGGCCTTGAGCGCCTCGGCCTTTTTGCGGCTGCCGACGAAGGCCACGTAGTCGACTTCGACGGCGAGCGCCGCCAGCAAGGCCGCTTCGTCGCCGCGCCCTTGGGTCGAGACCACGACATAGCGCGCGGCGGCGTCATCGACCGGCAGCGCATAGCCCTCGATGCGGCGGTCGGCATCGGCGAATGCCGCTTGCTCGGCGGCCGGCGCACACACCGTGACGGCAAATCCGGACCGCTTGGCGAGATCGGCGACGGCAAGCGCCACCGGGCTCGAGCCGCAAATCACCACCTGGGGCCGCGGCAGTACCGGCTCGACGAAAATGTCCATGGTGCCTTGGCTCGGGCACATGTTCTTGGCGAAGCGCACGCCGCCCTGCTCTTCGCCGGCTTTGTGGCCCTCGCCGTCCAGCACATCTTCCGGCGCCACGGATACGAGCCGCGACTTGCCGTCGGCCAGCGCGTCCTGCGCCGCTTTCAGCACCGCCGCGCGGGCGCAGCCGCCGCCGATCCAGCCTTGCGAGATGGTGCCGTCGGAAAGAATCACCGCCTTGGCGCCGGCCTTGGCCGCGGTCGCCGCCACCGTGCGCACCACGGTCGCCAGCACGAACGACTCGCCCGACGTCTTGCGCGACGCGATAGTGTCGAGAATGTCGTCGGCGCGGTTCATTTCACACCTTCGCCAGATAAGGCTCGAGCGCGGCGAGACTTTCGAGATTATGCGCCGGCGCGAACAGATCGACATAGGGCAGCGCCGCCTGCATGCCGCGCGCCTGCGGGGTGTAATCGCGCCAGCCGATCAGCGGATTGAGCCAGATGATTTTCCGGCAACGCCGCCGCAGCCGGCGCATCTCCTCGCCGAGCTCTTCCGGCTCGCCGGTGTCGTAGCCGTCGGAGACGATCATCAGCGCTGTGCGCGAATTGATGACGCGCCGCGCGTGCCAGCGGTTGAAGGTGGCGAGGCTTTCGCCGATCCGCGTGCCGCCGCCAATGCCTTGCGCCATCAGCGACAGCCGCTCGACCGCGCGGGTGACGTCGCGATCGCGCAGCGACGGCGAGACGTGGGCGAGGTGGGTGTGAAAGACAAAAGCTTCGGCTTCGCGGAAGGCGTCGACCACACCGTGCAGGAAGCGGACGAAAAACGCGGTGTAGAGGCTCATCGAGCCCGATGCATCGAGCAACACCACGAGCCGCAGCGGTTTTATCTTGCGGCGGCGCCAGGCGAGATCGAACGGCATACCGCCATGGGAGACATTGCGATGAATGGTGCGGCGCAGATCGAGCCGCCGGCCGCGGCGGCGGATTTGGTCGCGGCGCACCAGGCGGGCGCGCATGACCCGGGCGAGCCGCGCTGCCAGCGCACGCGTTGCCGCGATCTCTTCGGGATCGACGACGTGACGCAGGTCGGTTGTCGCCAATTTTTCGACGCGCGAAGCGCCCTCGCGGCGCCCCCTGCCCTCGGCTTGCGTTTCACCGTCGCCGTCGCTGCGCCGCTCAATCCGATCCGGCAGGCCGAACGCTTCCTGCGGCACATGCGCTTCGGCAAGTTTCCGCGCCGGCGCGTGGCTCGCGCGCGGGATGCCCGAAAGTATTTGCCGCTGCCGCATGCCGCGGCCTTGCCAAAAGGCATCGAAAATCTCGTCAAAACGTTCCCAGTCGGAGTGGGTGGCGCAGAACAGCGCGCGCCATGCCGGTTTGAGCAACGTGGGGCGTAGCGCGGCGGGCGACGTGAGCACCTGCAGCGCATCGCGCGTCTCGGCAAGCCCGACGCGAAAGCCGTTGTCACGCAAGGTGTGCGCAAAACCGGCGAGCCGGCGGCGGGTGCCGAGCGCGGCCATCACGCCACCTTGCCAAGGAGGCGCTCGCTGACTTCTCGCGTGAGCCGCGCGCGGTCCTCGTGGGTCTTGAGCAGACAAATCATGGTCTCGTGGACGGCTTCCGGTTCCTGCCGGAGATCATGCACTTCCAACCCGGCAAGCGTCGCCGCCCAGTCGAGCGTCTCGGCGACGCCCGGGACTTTACGCAAATCCTCCTTGCGCACCGCGGCGACCATGCGGGCGATCTGCAGCGCCAGCGTGGTGTCGATGCCCGGCGTGCGCACCAGGATGATTTTTGCCTCGCGGTCGACGTCGGGAAAGTCAACGTAATGGTAGAGGCAGCGCCGCCGCAGCGCGTCGGATAGTTCGCGGGTGCCGTTCGAGGTCAGCACCACGCGCGGAATCGAGGTCGCCTTGATGGTGCCGAGCTCGGGGATGCTGACCTGAAAGTCCGAGAGCAGTTCGAGCAGGAACGCCTCGAATTCCTCGTCGGCGCGGTCCACTTCGTCGACCAGCAGCACCGGCGGCGTGACGCGGCGGATGGCGGCGAGTAGCGGTCGTTCCAACAGGTATTTTTCGGAAAAAATGTGCTCTTCGATCGCGTCGGCATCTTCGCCGACGCCTTCGCGGGTTTTGATCGCCAAGAGCTGGCGCTGATAATTCCACTCGTAGAGCGCCGCGTTCTGGTCGAGGCCTTCGTAGCATTGCAGCCGGATCAGCTCGGCGCCGTGCACGGCTGACAGCGCCTTGGCGACTTCGGTCTTGCCGACACCGGCTTCGCCTTCCAGCAGCAGCGGGCGTTTGAGAAACTCCATCAGCCACAGCGCGGTCGCGATATCGCGGTCGGCGATGTAGCCGACGGCTGCGAGCTTGTCGGAGATGTTTTCACGATCGAGGGTCATCCAAGCAATCCGTAGCGCCCGTTCCCGTCATCCTGAGGTGGCCGCGAAGCGGCCCTCGAAGGATACGGCCCGAACGCCCACGCCGTCGCCCTTCGAGGCTCGCTCCGCTCGCACCTCAGGGTGACGGTCCAAGACATATAGTGTCCCGGCGGCCTTTTTACGTATGCAGCCCGAGCTTCTCCGCCGCCGTCCAGGTGCGCCAATGGTCGTGGGGCATCTGGATGTGGGTCGAGCCGAGGAAGGCGAAGGCGTCGTTGACCGCGTTGGAGAAGCACGGCACGCCACCGACATTGGGGCTCTCGCCGACGCCCTTGGCGCCGATCGGATGATGCGGCGACGGCGTGGTGGTCCAGTCGGTTTCCCAATGCGGCGTCTCGACCGCGGTGGGGAGGAAATAATCCATCAGGGAGGCGGTAGTGACGTTGCCGTCGTCGTCGTAATGGATCTCCTGGCCCATGGCGATGCCGAACGCCTCCGTCAGGCCGCCGTGGATCTGGCCCTCGATGATCATCGGGTTGATGCGCGTGCCGCAATCGTCGAGCGCATAGAAGCGTCTCACCTTGGTCTGGCCGGTATCGACGTCGACATCGACGACGCAGATATAGGCGCCGAACGGGAAGGTGAAATTCGGTGGATCGTAATAGTTGATCGCTTCCAAGCCGGGCTCCATACCGGGCGGCACCTCGTGGTAGGCCGCCCAGGCCAGTTCGGTCATGGTCTTGAAGCGCTCGGGATTGCCGCGCACCCGGAAGCGATCGACGTCCCATTCCAGATCGTCGTCGTGCACTTCCAGCATATAGGCGGCGATCATCTGCGCCTTGGCCTTTATTTTTCGACACGCCATGGCGGTGGCGGCGCCCGACACTGGCGTCGAGCGCGAGCCGTAGGTGCCGAGACCATAGGGCGCCGTGTCGGTATTGCCCTCCTCGATCATGATGTTGTCGGCCGGCAGACCGAGCTCGGTGGCGATGATCTGGGCATAGGTGGTCTCGTGGCCTTGCCCTTGCGATTTGGTGCCGAGCCGGCAAATGCCGCTGCCGGTCGGATGGATGCGGATTTCGGCGGAATCGAACATGGCGATGCCGAGAATATCACAGGCGCGCGACGGGCCGGCGCCGACGATCTCGGTGAAGAAGGCGACGCCGACGCCCATGAGCTCGCGCGTCTCGCCACGCTTGAACGCCTCGCGCTTGGTTTTCTGCTCGGCGCGCAGCTTCTTGTAATCGACCGTCTCCATCGCCTTGTTCATGGCGGTGTGATAGTCGCCGGAATCGTATTGCCAGCCGAACGCCGACGTGTACGGGAACTGTTCGCGCCGGATCAGGTTTTTGATGCGAAATTCCGCCGGATCCATGCCGAGCTTTTGCGCCATGATGTCCATGGCGCGCTCGATGCAGTAAGCCGCCTCGGTGACGCGGAACGAGCAGCGATAGGCGACGCCGCCCGGCGCCTTGTTGGTATAGACGCCGTCGACCAGGCAATACGCGGTCGGGAAATCGTACGAACCGCTGATGATGCTGAACAGCCCGGCCGGCCATTTGGTGGCGTTGGCGCAGGCGTCGAACGCGCCGTGGTCGGCGATGGTGTAGCAGCGCATCGCCGTCACCTTGCCGTCCTTGGTGGCGGCGATCTCCATGTCCATGTGGAAGTCGCGCGCAAAAGCGGTCGTCGACAGATTCTCGATACGGTCCTCGACCCATTTCACCGGGCGGCCGGTGACGATCGAGGCGACGATCGAGCAGATATAGCCCGAATAGGCGCCGACCTTGTTGCCAAAGCCGCCGCCGATGTCGGGGGCGATGACGTGGATCTTGTGCTCGGGGATTTTTGAGATCAACGAGCCCACCGTTCGGATGACATGCGGCGCCTGGAACGTGCCCCACAGTGTCAATTCGCCCCTGATCTTGTCGAACGAGGCGACGCATTGGCAGGTCTCGAGCGGGCACGGATGCACGCGCGGATAGACGATGAACTCCCGGATCGTCACGTCGGCCTTGGCAAAGGCGGCGTCGGTCGCGGCCTTGTCGCCGGCAGCCCAGGAGAAAATGTGATTGTAATGCTTGCGCTTGCCATGAGCGCCGTCGGGCTTGTCCTTCAAATCCTCGCGGATCATCGGCGCGCCGTCGGTCATTGCTTTCAGCGGATCGACATTGACCGGTAGCGCCTCATACTCGACCTCGACCAGTTCGACCGCGTCGGCCGCGGCCTCGCGGCTTTCGGCGACCACGAAGGCGACTTCCTGGTTCTGGAACAGCACTTTGCCGTCGGCGAGCACCATCTGCACGTCACCGGCCAGCGTCGGCATCCAGGCGAGGTTGACGGTTTTCAACACCTCGGCGGTCAGCACCGCGACAACGCCGGGCACCGCCGCGGCTTTGGTGGTGTCGATCTTCTTGACCCTGGCGTGGCCGTGCGGCGAGCGCACCAGGTCGCCATAGAGCATGCCGGGCAATTTCAGATCGTCGACGTAATTGCCCTTGCCTTGGGTAAAGCGGACGTCTTCGACGCGCTTGCGCTTGCAGCCCATGCCTTCGAGTTTTTCGGCGCGTTCGGCGGAGGTGGGGGTCATGTCGTTCATTCTGCGGCCTCCTGGAACGGCACGCCGGCAAGTTTTGCGGCGGCATATTGAATGGCTTTGACGATGTTCTGATAGCCGGTGCAGCGGCACAGATTGCCGGAAATGCCGTAGCGGATTTCCTCGTCGGACGGATTCTTGTTCTCCTGGAGGAGCCGGTAGGCGCGCGTGATCATCCCCGGCGTGCAGAACCCGCATTGCAGCCCGTGCATCTGCCGAAAACCTTCCTGCAGCGCATGCAGCGTGCCGTCGGCATTGGCCATGCCCTCGATGGTGCGGATGTCGGCGCCGTCGGCCTGCACCGCGAACATGGTGCAGCTTTTCACCGACTTGCCGTCGAGATCGACGGTGCAGGCGCCGCAATGGCTGGTCTCGCAGCCGATATGCGGGCCGGTGAGCATGAGCTGCTCGCGCAGGAAATGGATCAGCAAGGTGCGCGGCTCGACCAGCTCTTCGACGGCCTTGCCGTTCACCGTCATCTTGATGTGGGATTTGGCCATGACTTGCTCCCTCCCCTAGCCGCGAGCTTTTGACTTGGCGCGAGCCAGCGCACGGGTGAGCATCACGCCGGCCATTTTGGTGCGGTAATGCGCCGGCCCGCGCGCATCGCTTGCCGGCGCGGTGATGGCCTCGGCGGCGGCCACGGCTTTTTTCACCGTCGCCGCATCGAGCGTCGACCCGGTGAGGATTTTTGCCGCCTCCTCCGCCCAGAGCGGCGTCTCGGCGACATTGGTCAGCCCGATCGAGCAAGTGGCGACCTTGCCGCCGCTCATGGTCAGCACCACGGCCGCGGCCGCGGTGGCGTAATCGCCGATCTTGCGCTTGAGTTTTTCGTAGGCAGAGCCGTGACCGGCGGCGGGCACCGGAATGCGCACCGCGGTGAGCACGTCGCCCGCTTCCAGCGCGGTGAAATAGGCGCCCTGGTAAAATTCGCGCGCGGCGATGCGGCGTTCGCCGCCTTTGCCGGTGACGTGATAGCTGGCACCAAGGCACAGCATCACCGCCGGCATGTCGTTGCCGGGGTCGCCGTTGGCGACATTGCCGCCGAGCGTGCCGACGTAGCGGACCTGCGGATCCGCTATCTGCAGCGAGGTCTCGCGCAGAAGCGGGATTTTTGCGCCGAGAAGATCGGAGCCGATCACATCGTGCTGGGTCGTCATGGCGCCGATGACGATGTCGTTTCCATCCGAGCGGATGCCTTTGAGGTCGGCAATGCCGGCGAGATCGACCAGATGCGCGGGTTCTGCCAGCCGCAGCTTCATCATCGGAATAAGACTGTGGCCGCCGGCGAGCGCGCGGCCGTCGTCGCCCAATTTGGCGAGCAGGCCTACGGCTTCCGCAACAGATGACGGACGATGATAGCTAAAGGACCCAGGTATCACGGGCATCCTCCCTGAGCGCGTCGCGCCGGCCGAAGTCACCACGAGGGCCGTGCGCGTTGGCGCCAATACCGATTGCGTCTTTAGACCGACGATGGTCGCGCGTTGTGCGCCGCGGCAGCAAGCGCCGGTGCACCGACGCACGGCGCGGTGCACGAAACGTCGCGCCATTGCACCAATGGCGGCGTGCCTGCACGAATTGCGTCAGAATACCTGACCTAATGGCGCGGTCGGCGGCGACTTTTATCGCGCTGCAAAATGGTGGCGGCGGCGCAGGCCGGCATCAGGCTCGTCGCCGGTCAACGCCGCAACCCGCGATTTGAGCCAGCCGATGCGGCTCCGGCTCACCGGCACCGCATAATCCTGCCCGGCGTCCATCTCGACCATTTCGTTGTCGCCGGACCGCTTGTAGCCGACCACCCGCTCGATATTGACAATGTGGCTGCGATGGATGCGCACGAAGCGGTCCTTGTCGAGCCGCTGCTCGACGTCGCCAATCGCCAATGGACAAAACAGCTTGTCGTTGCCGTTGAAGATAAAGGTGTAATGCGCGTTGGCGTGGATGGCGACGACGTCGTCCACGGCGACGAAATGGGTGCCGCCGTCACGCTCGATGGGAAGATGGCGGGCGAAGCGCCGCGGCGCGCCGGCGCCGCCGAGCGGCGCAAAAGTGCCACGGCCGAATTCGGGGTTGGCGTCGTGACCGTTGGCTTTGTTCCCGTCATCCTGAGGTGCGAGCCAACGGGTCCGGCCCGAAGTGGCCGGCCCGATGACAGGCTCCGCGAGCCTCGAAGGATGAACGGCCCCGGCGCCTCGGCCGTCGCCCCGACTGAAATCGGGTTTACCCGATTTCGGATTCTTGAAGTCCAAGTCGGCAGCGCCGACTTGGTTGGGCCGCTCCGCGTCCACCTCAGGGTGACGGTGAACAGGAAACGTCGTCGGCTCGATTGTTGCCACAGCGCGGGCCCGATCAGGCACCAGGATCAACAAAAATATCCCCGAAAGACAGAACGCCACGACGGCGACGATGATGGCGAGCAGATCGGTCGACAGTGCTGGCGCGCCTGCCGAAGCGGCCGCGAACGGCAGCAAACTCAGGCCTTCCATCGCCGTGTAGTGCATGCCGGACACGGCGATACCGAAGGCGATCGCGGAGAGGATCAGCGGCGGCCGGCCGCCGCGGCCGGTGGCGAGCCACAGCGCCAAGCCCGACGCCGCAATGGCGATCGCCATGCTGGCGGCGACATAAAAGCGGTCGTGGACCATGTAGGCGCTGGCGCTGAGCGCGCTCATGCCGATGTAGTGCATGGTGAAAATGCCGCCGCCCATCAGGCAGGCCGACAGCGTCAGGCGCAGCAAGGTCAGCGGCCCGGAACTGGTGGCATAGACCGCGGCCCCGACCACGATGACGCAAACCAGAAACGACAGCAGCGTCGGGAACACCAGGTAATCGACCTGGAACGGCATGCGCGCCGCCAGCATGCCGACGAAATGCATGGTCCAGATCGCCACCGCCAGCGAAAATGCCGCGCCGGCCAAGAGCAGGCGGCGGCGCATGCCAGACGCCTCGCCGATCTGCACCGCCAGGCTCAAGCCCACATAGGCGCCCTGGATCGCCATCACGATCGAGAGCAAGACAAGCCAGGTCTCATAAGTCACTGGCATTGCCGTCATTCCTTCGCCAGGACACGACGTTTTAAGCCCATTCGCCAATGGGTTCTGGGGGCCATTATAGATGAGTTTGCGGCCGGCGCGACACCGGTCCCATCGGCGTCTTAATCGCAACGAGACTGCCATATCGAAGATCGCAATCGCCGCTGCCCGTGGCATGGGCGCGGCCGTTGGCGGACGGGTATTTGTGACAGGCGTTTTCCCCCCGACCGTGGCAGAAGGGCCACAGCCAGGACGGTTCGACCGTGCTAAATTGCACTCAATTCAACCCCGCTCCTCCCGCGGGGACCAAATGGGCCGCTCTCGCGAGCGGCCCTTTTTTGTGCCCAAGCGTTTTGTGGCCATGCGCGATCGTTGACCGCACCCTCGGCTTGGACACGGCTCGGCTTATTCCCCAGCGGCCTCGTTTCGCAGTATCCTCCTTCCCGGAAACGCCGCAGGAGAAGCCCGAATGGACATGAGCATTGGCGTGCTCGACCACTACAATGTGTCGACCCGCAAGCTGAAAGAGACCGTGCAGTTCTACGAGGACGTGCTGGGCTTCAAGAACGGTCCGCGGCCGCAGTTCGATTTCCCCGGCGCCTGGCTCTATAGCGGCAGCCAGCCGGTGCTGCATCTCAACGACATCGCGCATACCGATCGGCAGCAGCCCGCCGATTCCGGCGTCATCGACCATGTCGCCTTCGGCAGCCGCGGTTTTGAGGCGGTGAAAAAGCATCTCAACGGCAAGGGCGTGCCTTACCGCATCAACCAGGTGCCAAACAGCACACGCTGGCAGATTTTCTTCCGCGACCCCAACAATGTCGAGATAGAGCTCAATTTCGAGACCAGGAACGAGATGGCCGCCGGGCAATAGTCGCGGCGGCCCTATTCCATCACCTCATCGGCCCGGCCGAGCAGTGTGATCGGCAAAGTCAGGCCCAGCGCCTTGGCGGCCTTCAGGTTGACGATGAATCCGATCTGGCTCTGCTGCACAACCGGCAGGTCGCCGACGTTCTCGCCTTTCAGCACGCGAGCCACATAGGCGCCGGCTTGACGGTGGATGGCATCGATATCGCTGCCGTAGCTCATGAGGCCGCCCTCGGCGACGAAGGTGCGCCATTCGTAGAGCATCGGCACCATCGCGCTGGCTGCCAGCGCGACGAGACGTTGGCGATTGTCGTAAAACACCGGGCCGGCCTCGAGCATGACACCCGCGCCCTGCTGAACGAGCGACGCGAAGGCCGCTTCGAGATCGCTGTCCTTTGCCACCCGCGCGATGACGAGCTTCAGCCCCAATGCCTGCGCAGCGTTTTGCATGTCTTGGGATTGCGTGTCGTAGTCGAGGATGTTGGCGTCGGCGAGCCACCCGACGGTCGCGGCCTTCGGCATCGCTTCGTGCAGGATTTCCACGCGCTTTGCCACCAGCGCGTTATCGCTTGATGTGAACAGGCTCACCACGGTCATGTTGCCGCCCGGGTGATTGATGCTTCCGACCAGACCACGCTTGACCGGATCGCCGGCGGCAACGGTGACGATCGGGATCTTCACGGTTGCGGCCTTGGCGGCGCGGGCCACCTTCTCGCTGCCCAGGGTCACGATCGCCGAGACCTGCCGATGGACCAGATCGTCGGCGAGCGATGGCAGTAGATCGTAGTTGCGGCGCGCAAAGCGCTGCTCGATAACGACGTTGCGGCCCTCCATATAGCCGCCGTCGGCAAGCCCCTGTTTGAATGCGGCGAGTCGCGGCGCAAAACCCTCAGGCGTGCCGTCGGCCAGAAACCCAACCAGCGGCATCGCCGGCTGCTGCGAATGCGCCGCCAGCGGCCATGTGGCCGCGGCACCGCCGAAAAGCGCGATGAATTCCCGCCGTCTCATAGCTCAAAACCTACGCCAAAACCGATCCGGGGCATAATGAGGTATACCACGAGTTAGACTGCGAACTGTGACATACGGCAAAGGCGTTACGTCGCCATGTCCGTATCGCGCTACGCGTCGGCAATAACCGGCAGCAGCACGTGCGAGGGATGCTTGCGGTCGTGAAAGACCTTGTGCAGCACCGTCTTGCTCGAGCAGATGTGGTACGGCACGTATTCGGCGTTGGTGGCGCCGGCGACGCCGGTCGGCAGATCCAGACACGTGATATCGAGGCAAATGCGGTGGCCTTGGCGGAACAGATTCGCCGTCGCCATCACCTCGATCTGATATTCCTCGACCGCGCCCGGCGTTACCGGCTTTTGCGCTTCGCGCGTCAGCGGATGCCACGGCCACCACGGCTTTGAGCGCTTGGCATCGAGCGCGCGGTGCGAGGCTTTGAGCCAGCCGCGGGTGATCTCGCGCTCGTGCAGATTCTTCGGCACTTCGCGCTCGCCCTCGCGCACGCTCATCACCGACACGTCGGGGCCGACATCTTTCAAGATCACAATCCAGTTAGTGTCGTCCTGGTCGATCGCGGCGTGGAGCGTGACGACGATCGGGCCGGCGACCAGCACGTCGCGCGGCAGCGGGTCGGTCATGTAGCGCAGGCGCTGGATCGTCGTGGTCTGCGACGGCGGCATCTGCACGAAGGCGTCGGGCGGCTGGCTCTCGGTCACGCTCGACGGCTCGGGCAGATCGGGCGTCAGCCGCTCCCAGCTGGACAGATAAAGTTTTGTCCATTTGGCGTCGGGCGGCGGCCAGTTGTTGGCGCTGCGCCATTCATTGGCGCCCATCACCCAAAAGCGCACCGGCTTTTCGTCCATGATGCCGGTGTTCATGCCTTTGAGCCAGAAATCGTGCCAGCGCAGCACCTCGTTGTGGAAGCTGTGATACGGCCGCTCCAGATGCGCCGGGCCGGCGAGCAAGAGCTTCTTCGGCGCCCTGATGTTGCGGAACCAATGCTGGCAGCCGTTGAGATGCGTCTTGTAGGTGTAGCCGTACCAGCCGGAGCCGGTATAGGTCGGCACCTTGATGTCGGCGAATTCCGCTTCGCTTTTCTGCGCCGCGGCTTCGGAGTCGTAGGGATCGGCCAGCACATTGTAATACGGCGGCATGTGCTGGCCTTTTTGCGCGATCAGATTGTAGACGTGGGGATACATCTTGTAGTCGGGATTGCTCATGGCGGCGCGCCACATCGTCTCGCGCTCCGGCGGCAGCGCGCCCGGCGGGCCCTTGTGCTGATGCATCGCCGAGAAATGGCCGACCAGATAGCGGAACAGGTGAACGACGCCGCCGGGATATTCATCGCGAAAGCCGCCGAGCTCGCCATAGGCGCCGCGCGAGTCGAACGGGAAGATGGCGCGCAGATGCGGCGGCTGTTTCTTGGCCACCGCAAGCTGCTCGGCGCCGAAGCCGGAAATGCCGACCATGCCGACCTTGCCGTCGCACCACGGCTGCGCCGCGATCCATTCGATCAGGTCGTAGCAATCCCATTCGCGCGAGCCGCCGCCTTCGGATTTGCCGACGCCGCGCGGCGAGCCGATGACATGGACATAGCCGCGCGACACGAAAAACTTGGTATCGCCGGCCTCCATCGGCCCGGTCCATAGCGGCGACCAGGCCGGCTGCGGCGGCAGCGCCGCCGCCATGTCGGGACCCTGAAAGTCCTTGTTGTAGATGGCAAACGCCAGCAGCGCCGGAAATTTGCCGGGTGCCTCGGGGCGGTAGACGTCGACACAGATTTTGACGCCGTCGCGCATCGGCACCATGACGTCCATGTCGCGTGCGATCTCGGCGATCGTCGGCTCGCGGTTGTAGTTCGATCCCGGATTTTCCGCCGATTGCAATAACGGTCGCGACGTTTCACCGTTCACGATGTCCCCTCCCCTGGCGAGCCGCATCGCGGTTTTTGCGCTTGGCAAACGCGAGGCATCATCGTTTAGTGCGCCGGAACTCGCCAAGCAAGCGACACGGGAGGAATGATTATGGAACTGAGGTCAACCCGCAGGATCGTCACCGGCCATGATGCGCAGGGCAAGGCCGTAGCGCTCTACGACGCGCCGTTGCAGGCGATCCAGCGCAGCGCCGGCGGCAACGGCATGACGCTATGCTGGGTGACCGGCGAATTTCCCGTCGACATGGCAAGCTCAGCCGACCGCGCCCAGACCAAGGTCGGCGTGCCGCCGCCCGCGGACGGCACGATCTTCCGCATCGTCGATTTCGCGCCGACGCCGACCGGCGGCTACGGCGCCGTCGATCATCACCAAATCCTGATCAACATGGGCATCGATCCAGCGACGCAGGGCTATGCGCGGCACGAGAACACCCACCGCACCCGCACCATCGACTACGCCATCGTGCTCGAAGGCGAGATCGACATGCTGCTCGACGACACCGAGGTCCACGTCAAGGCCGGCGACATTTTGGTGCAGCAGGGCACCAACCACGCCTGGGTCAACAACTCGGGCAAGCCGTGCCGCATCGCCTTTATTTTGATTGATGGCAAGACGCCGCCGGCGTGGTCGCAGGGCTGGAAGAAGTAAGACCCGCGAAGCTGCGTCCCTTCTCCCCAGAGGGGAGAAGGAGACCCAAGCGTCATTGCGAGCAGAGTGCCGAAGAAGTGCTTAAGTCGAATTACTCCGCCGCCACCTGGTGCCGGTGCAATAGCGGCACGACGCTCGCCCGCTCGCCCGAGGGCGCGATCAGCGCGTGGTTCTCCGGCACCGCGATCCAGTTTTCGCCCTGATCGATCGGCTCGGACACGATCAGAAGGCCGGTATCGGATTCCCGGTAATACAGCGTGTTGGCCTTGTCGTTCACCGCATAGCGGAAGGCGTAGAGGTCGCGGCCGTTGGACAGCGCCGCGGTGACGCGCAGACGGTCGGCCGGCTTGGTCTGGTTGACGAAGTCGGTGAGCTTTTGCAGCACGCTTTCCGTCGCCGCCAGCGGATGCTCGATGCCGGCGCCCATGATGGCGAGGAAGATCGCTTCGGTATCGGTGGTACCGATGCGTTGCGGATAAAGCTGGTCCGGGATCAGGGCCTCGACCTTGCGGCGCAGCCGGCTCCAATTGCCGACAAAACCGTTGTGCATGAACAGCCACTGGCCGCAGGCGAAGGGGTGGCAATTGACCCTGGTGATCGCGGTGCCGGTCGCGGCGCGGACATGAGCGAAGTACAGGTGCGACTGCAGATGCCGGCACAGGTAGCGCAGGTTCTCGTCCGACCAGGCCGGCCTGATCTCGCGGTAGAGCCCCGGCTCCGGATGGGTGCCATACCAGCCGAGCCCAAAGCCGTCGCCGTTGACGCTGGCGGTCGCCTCGAGGGCGTGGATGCTCTGGGAAATCAACGAATGATCCGGCTCGGTGACGTAATGTTCGAGCGCGGTCATCTCTCCACGATAGGCGATCCAGCGGCACATTTGGCCTTACCTTAGCCGTCAAGCCACCAAGGTGGTGTCACGAATCCATCGCGCCACCCTATGGAGGGCAATATCGGCGCCTTCGTGTTCATTTTCAGTAAAAATCTGCAGCTGGGCCTCGGCCGAGGTGCCTTCGGCGGCGATCTGCCGGCAGTGCTCGACCTCGCCGGCGCAGCCCAGCGCCGCGGCGTCGGCGGCGACCAGGTCCAGCACCCGGTCCAGCATCTCGCCGACCGCGATCGCACCCGAGCGGCTGGCGAAGGTGCCGCTGACGCCATAGCGCTGGGCCCGCCATTTGTTCTCCACCGCGATAGAGCGGTCGACCACGTCGAGGGCGGCATTGTGCCCGGTATCGACATAGAGGTGGCGTGCCAGCACCCGGTAGAGCGCGGCCAGCGCGACCGCGTCGTCGAGCCTGGTGCAGCAGTCCGGGGCGCGCAGCTCCAAGGTCGGATATTTCAGCGACGGACGGATTGCCCACCACAAATGGCTGGCATCCTTGATGGCGCCGGAGCGCATCATCGCCGCGACGTATTCGTCGTAGTCGCCGTTGCCGCGGAACAGCTCGGGCAGCCCGGTGCGCGGCAACTCGTCGTAAGCGGCGAGGCGGTAACCTTTGAGCCCGGTGGCGCGGCCCTGCCAGAACGGCGACGAGGCCGACAGCGCAATGAACAGCGGCAGGTAGGGCAACATCCGCGTCATCACATCGACCCGGCGCGCCGGATCGGGAAACTCGACATGGACATGCATGCCGCACAGCATGTTGCGCTGGCCGATCATCTGCAGCACGTCCATGACATGGGTGTAGCGGTCCTTGGGTGACTGCACCGCGTCGGGCCAGCGCGCCGACGGATGGGTGCCGCAGGCGAGGATGGTCAGGCCGTGCGCGGCCGCGGCCGCCGCCACGCTCTGGCGCAACCGCTTGAGCTCGGTGCGCGCGGCGCCGATTTCGCTATGCGGCTCGGTCGCGACCTCGATCTGGGCCTGGAGAAATTCGCGGCCGATCCGCCCGGCGTTGCCGCAGTCGGCAAGCTGGAACAGCGCTTCCGGCGTCTCCGACGGCACCTGCAAGGTTTTGGCATCGGACAGGAAATATTCCTCCTCGATGCCGAACTGGAACAGATCGTCCGGCGCGAAGATGCGAGCATGCTCCGGCGGCACCAGAGTGCGGATGCGGAAACGATACTCATGAGGGTCGAATCTGAATTCCATCGTGGTCAAATCCCGTTTTCGACTCGTTGCGTTTGCAGCCAGCACTCGAGAACTGCGATTTGCCAAAGTTTCGAATGGCCCTTGGGCGTGAGCTCGCCATCGGGATCGGCCAACAGCCGATCGACATAGGCGCGGTTGAACACGCCGCGCTGCCGTGCCGCGGGGGCGTCGAGCACGTCGCGGACGAAATCGTAAAACGGCCCGCGCAGATATTTGAGCGCCGGCACCGGGAAATAGCCCTTCGGCCGGTCGATCACTTCGTCGGGGATGAGGCCGCGGGAGGCTTCCTTGAGAATGTATTTGCCGCCGTCGCGCACTTTCAGCTCGGCCGGAATCCGCGCCGCAAGCTCCACCACCTCGTGATCGAGGAACGGCACGCGGGTCTCCAGCCCCCAGGCCATCGCCATGTTGTCGACGCGCTTGACCGGATCGTCGACCATCATGATCTGGGCATCCAGCTGCAGCGTCTTGTCGATCGCGCGGGTGCTGCGGCAGGAATCGAAAAATTTTTCGACGAATTCGCGGCTGTAGTCGCCGTTCATCAGCGCCGGCGCCAAAACCTCGCCCATCTCGTCGTGATCGCGGTCGAAATAGACCCGTGCGTAGTCCGCGGCCGGGTCGTTCGACTGCATCAGCGTCGGATACCAGTGATAGCCGCCGAAAATCTCGTCGGCGCCCTGGCCGCTCTGCGCGACCTTCACATGTTTGGCGACCTGCTGCGACAGCAGATAGAAGCCGATCGCGTCGTGGCTCATCATCGGCTCGGACATCGCCGCGATGGTGCCCGGCAGCGCGTCGATCGCCCGGGAGGTATCGACGGCGATGCGCTCGTGCCGGGTGGCGAAGCGCTGCGCGATCAGATCGGAATAGTGAAACTCGTCGCCCTGCAACTCGCCGATGGTCTCGAAGCCGACCGAAAAAGTCCGCAGATCATTCTGGCCCTGCGCCGCGAGCAAGGCGACGATCAGCGAGGAATCGAGTCCGCCCGACAGCAAGACTCCGACCGGAACGTCGGCGACGCGCCGTCGCTCGACCGCCCGGCTGAAGCTGAACCGGATCGCTTCCTGCCAATCCGCCTCCGTCAAGCCGCGATCTTGCGCTTGCGGTCCGACCTCGAGCTGCCAGTAGGTTTCCTCGCGGCGTCGCCCGTCGGGCTCGATGATGCAGATCGTCGCCGCCGGCAGTTTTTTCACGCCCTTGAGGATGGTCAGCGGCGCCGGCACGACGGCGTGCAGGCTCATGTAATGGTGCAGCGCCGCCGGATCGATGCCGGTGTCGACACCGCCGGCGGCAAGCAACGCCGGCAAGGTCGAAGCAAAGCGGAAGCGCCCGGGGCGCTCGGTGTAATAGAGCGGCTTGATGCCGAGCCGGTCGCGCGCCAGCACGACGCGGCCGGAATTGCGCTCCCAGATCGCGAACGCGAACATGCCGTAAAAACGCTCGACGCAGCGCGGACCCCATTCGGCATAGGCTTTGAGGATGACTTCGGTGTCGCCCTCCGAGAAGAAGCGATAGCCTTTTGCCGCGAGCGCGCCGCGCAGTTGCCGATAGTTGTAGATGCAGCCGTTGAACACGATGGCGAGGCCGAGCTGCGGGTCGACCATCGGCTGTTGCGATGCGGCAGCGAGATCGATGATGCTCAGCCGCCGATGGCCGAAAGCGACGCGATCTTGCATGAAAGCGCCGCCGGCGTCGGGCCCACGCGCGTGCATTCGCTCCGTCATGGCTGCAACGCAGCCACCGGCGGTGCTTCCATCGAAGGTCACTTCACCGCAAATGCCGCACATTTTTCTTCTGGTCCGGAATGGATGCCCCACGCGAAAACGCCTGTTCGGCGCCGCACCTATCAACGCCTACGAGGTTGGGCTGGTTCCGCTGCCGCTCCGGCAAGCGATTCGGCACAGCATGGGCTTGAAAAGCGCAGTCAAAACCGGTTGTTGAAAGCCAGTGACCAAATCCGCGTCAAAAGATGCGGCCAAAGGGTGCTGCAAATGAGTGCACGTGACGGCAAAAGCTATATTTCCGGGCTCAAGGCACATCCGCGCGATGTTTGGGTCGCCGGCCGCAAAGTCGGCGATGTCACCACCGATCCGGTGTTTCGCCGACCGGTCGCGGCGATGGCGCGGCTTTACGATTGTCAGGCCGATCCCGCACTGCATTCGACGATGACCTACTTGCCCGACGATGGCGACGGGCCGGCCGGCGTGTCGTTCATCATTCCGCGAACGCATGCCGAGCTGGTGCACCGGCGCAAGGCGATGCGGCTCTGGGCCGAGGCCACGTTCGGCACCATGGGACGCTCGCCCGACTTCCTCAACACCGTGGTGGCGTCGCTCGCCGACGCGCCGGAATTCTTCGCCGACGTCGGCGGCAAATCCTTCGACAACGTGCAGCGCTATTATCGCTATTGCCGCGACAACGATCTGTTTCTCACCCATACGCTGGTCAATCCGCCGGTCGACCGCAGCAAATCTGCCGCCCAACAGGCCGACCCATACGCCTATCTCGGCATCGTCGAGGAAACCAAGGACGGCCTGATCGTGCGCGGCGCCAAGATGCTGGCGACGCACGGACCGACAGCCGACGAGATCATGGTCTATCCGCTGCCGTTCTCGGTGCGCCCGGGCGAAGAGAAATACGCATTGGCCTTCGGCATTCCGGCCGATACCAAGGGCTTGCGTTTCATCTGCCGCGAGCCGTTCGATTTAGGCGACCAGTCGGAATGGGATCATCCGCTCGGCGCGCGCTTCGAGGAGCCCGACGCCATGGCGATTTTCGACGACGTGCTGGTGCCGTGGGACCGCGTGTTCCTGCACGGCAATGTCGAATTGGCCAACACCATGTTCGCGCGCACGGGCCTGCAACGGCACACCGGGCATCAGACGGCGGTGCGCGGGCTCGTCAAATGCGAATTCATGACGGCGCTGGCGATAGCGCTGTCGCGCAGCGTCAAGACCGACGGTTTCCTGCACGTGCAGGAGCAGATCGGCGAATGTATCGGCTATTTGCAACTGATCGAAGGCGCGATCTTGATGTCGGAGCAAAAAGCTGAAAGCACTGGTCACGGCACGCTGCGGCCGGCGCTCGAGCCGTTGCAGGCGCTGCGCTATCACATCCCGCGCTTCTACGAGCGCATGGTGCGGTTGACGCAAGTGCTCGGCGCCGGCGGCATTTTGGCGAACCCGACCGAAGCCGATCTCCGCTCCGAGATCGGCACCGACATTCATCGCTATTACCGTGGCGCCGACCGCGATGCCGAGGCCAAGATCCGCCTGTCGAAGCTCGCTTGGGACTCAACCGGCACGCAATTCGGCCAGCGGCAATTGCAATATGAGCGCTATTACGCCGGCGATCCGGTCCAGACCGGCGCGTCACTCTATAAGATGTGGGATCACGCCGCGCTCTTGGCGCTGGTCGATCGCGCGCTGAGCTTGCCGTCCGAACACGGGGCGAAGCCATGACGAGGCTTGCCATGAAGACGCTGTTGTGGGCGGCGGCGCTCGCCTTGCTCGGCATCGGCGCCGCAGCGGCGCAAAACTATCCGTCGCGGCCGATCACCGTCATCGCGCCGTTTCCGCCCGGCGGGCCGTCGGACGCGCTGGCGCGGATTCTGTCAGGTCCTTTGGCGGCGGCGCTCGGCCAGCCGATCGTCATCGAGAATGTCGGCGGTGCCGGCGGCACCATCGGCGCCGCCCGGGTCGCCCGCGCCGAGCCGGACGGCTATACCTTGCTGATCGGCCAATGGGGTACCCAGGTCGTCAACCCGATCACCTACAATCTGACCTATGACGCGGCCAACGATTTCGCGCCGATCGCGCTTCTGGCCAACACGCCGCAAATGATCATCGCCCGCAAGGACTTTCCGGCGAGCGATGTGCGCGAGCTGATCGCCTGGCTCAAGGCCAATCCCGATAAGGCGCAGGCTGGCACCGTCGGCGCCGCCGGCGGCGCGCAGGTCGCCGGCTTATATTTTCAGAAAATTACCGGCACGCGCTTCGGCTTCGTGCCCTATCGCGGCGGCGCGCCGGCGATGCAGGATCTGATGGCTGGCCGCGTCGACATCATGTTCGACCAGGCCGCCAACGCCATCACCCAAGTGCGCGCCGGCATCATCAAGGCTTACGCCGTCATGACCGAAGCGCGCTGGCATCTGGCGCCCGATATCCCGACCATCGACGAGGCGGGCGCGCAGGGCTTGCACGTGTCCTATTGGCACGCGCTGTTCGCGCCGAAGGCAACGCCGCCGGACGTCATCGCCAAGGTCAATGCCGCCGTGGTGAATGCGCTCGCCGATGCAAAGGTCCGGCAAAGCTTTGCGGCGCAGGGCCAGGATATTTGGCCGCGCGAGCAACAGACGCCGCAGGCGCTCGCCGCCCTCTACAAGGCCGAGACCGACAAGTGGTGGCCGATCATCAGGGACGAGCATCTGCACGCGGAATAAAACGCCGCAGCGGCCGCGGAAGCGGATCGGGCGTCCCCGGCGGCGCTCGAGAAAATCAGAGTCTCTCGCCTTTGCCGCGGGCGTCCCACTCCGGCAACGTCATCAATGTCAAGCCGAGGCGGCTGTAGTCGACCCGCAGATAGTCGTCCAACGCGCCGCGCACGACGGCGTCGGGACGGATCAAGGCAACCTCTTGCGCCATCACGCCGACATAGACCGTGTCGCTCCACAGGTAGCGATAGCTGTACAGCCCCAGGCCGTCGTCGCGCCGACCGACCAGCGTGATGTCACGCTTGAGCCGCGCATCGGAAACGAGGAGGACTGGCGCAGCAGAATAACTGGCGCTCGTCCTGTCCCCCCACGCGCCGCCGGCATGTCCGCCGACATACATTCCTTCCCATGCTCCATGCGGCGCCTTGTCCCCTGGCGGCAACAGCCAACTGAAGCCGGCAGTGACCACTTGAAACTGCATGTGCGTGCTGGCGTTCTCGCTGAGTGGCGCACCAAAGCCCGCTGTCGTTGCGGCCAGGCTGACGCGTCCGAGATCCACATACTGGTAACCGACACTGAGGACGACGTCTGGACGCACCTTATATTCGATGCCGCCGCCCGCTACCCAGCCGACTCTTGCCGACCATGCCTGCGCACTCAGAGAGGTCGCGGCGTTGGCAACGGTGCTGTTCAATTCAACGTTGCCATAGGCAACGCCGCCGGTGCCATAGAACAGCACCGGACCCGCAGTCCAGCCGAGCCGACCGCGGAAGGTGCCGTACCAGTCCATGCTGGCGTTTGTCATGCCCGTTGGGGGCGGAAGAAACGGAAATGGATTTGGCAATATGGTGGTCATACTGCTTTTGAGATGCATCAGCGATACGTCGCCTTCCAGCCCGTAGACGAAAGACTCGCGCTGCCAGTTGTAGCCGAGCTGTCCGCCGGCCACCCAACCGGTCGCGCTGGCGGAAGCTGATCCGACCGAAGGCGGGGGAGGTGCTGGGAGAATTTGGGCGAAAGCCGACGATGCCGGGACCGCGAGCAAGGCGGCGATCGCAACGATAGTCCCCGTTTTCATCGTCATGTCCGCCCCCAATCATTGCAGGATAGGGACACGTTCATTCGAGGGACATTGGGGCTGTACACAATAGCTTCGAATTTCGACGCCTGTGGCAGTCCGGTCACACAAGTTGCCGATGCCGCCGCCGGCGATCAAGATGTCCGTTGTCTAAAGCCGATAGCGCCGGCGCAGCGCAATCAAGGCCGCGAGGCTGATGAGCGCGGTTGCGATGACGTAATAGCTCGGCGCCAGTTTCGAGCCAGTGATGTCGACCAGCGACTGGGGCGCCGAGAAATTCCGGCGTTTCGCTCATGCGGCCGGAAAGAACACTTTGGAGATGATGACGGCGAAATAGCCGTAGACCAGGATTTCGTAGAATTCGAGCGCATTGCCGAGCGAGGCGGCAACGATGAGCCACGTCGCCTCTCCGGCGCCGTGGCCTTCGCCCGGTGTCGCCGCGATTGCGCTCATCGGCGATCCAGCGGGGCCGTCATCGATGCGGCCGAATGGACAACGCGGCGGGCGAGGTGTTGCGGGTCACGAGGTGCGGACAAATCTGAATTCGCAGCTGGTGCGCACCGCGTTGTCCTGTTCCATCCGCTGCGTGCGATGCAACGTCCAATGATCGAACAGGATCGCGTCTCCCGGCATGGCGTGCGGTACCCACGATTCGCCGCCGACATTGGCCTTGACCCAATCGTCCGAGCGCGACTTTTCCGTGCCCTCCATGCTCGGAACATTCCGCATCGTCTTGTTCGAGCCCGGGATCAGCTCGAGCGAGGGCAGGACGTCGCCGACCGGATCGAGCGGCAGCCAGGTATTGATGCAGTAATCGGTCACATTGATGATGCCTGCGGCATCGGCATCGATATGCCAGGGTAGGTATTTCCGAGCCGACCGGTGCCGGCGGATGAACGTGAAATTGGGCTCAAGCCGCCAGTTCTGATCGAACAAAGAGCGAAACCGCCGTTCCGCCGCGGCAATGGCGCCGTCGAACTGGGCAAGGAGATCGGGCTTCACCTGCTTGAGATAGCCCCGCAGCTCCTTGACCCAAATGCCGTCCCACCGCTTGTAGTGGTCGGCAAGATACTCGGTCAGCGTCGGCGGATCGTCGTCGGCGTGTTGCCGCAACAGCTCGTAGCTGGCATCCACGGCGGTGCGCAGTTCGCCAAGCTCATGCGGCGAAAGAAATGCCGCCACCTTCGCCGTTCCGTTCTGCTGCCAGGCGTTACGGAAATCGGCTTGCTCGGCCGTGCAAATCTCGGGCATGGCTCACCCATGGCGCGCGGCGATAAAGGCTTGCGCCGGCGACATATACACGTGGCGGTCGGCTGCGGGCAATCCCTATCGCGGCCAGCCCTATCTGGACCATGCGCGCGCTCGACAAGGCCCCGGTTTTCAGAAAAAATCACTGGCAAACCAAAATCCGGGGGGAGCGATATGGCGGCGGATACGACGATCACGGTGGCGGCGCGGCTCGATAGGCTGCCGCCGTCGCGCCACACGCGCAAACTGATAACGCTATTGTCGCTCGGCGGCTGGTTCGAGTTCTACGACTTGTTCTTCACCGCCTATATCGCCATCGGGCTGTTCAAGGCGAAGATCTTCACGCCGACCACCCAGGGCCTGTTCGATCTGAATGGCTTTGCCAGCTTCGTCGCCGCGCTGTTCACCGGCCTGTTCATCGGCACGCTGGTGTTCAGCTGGCTGTCCGACCGCTTCGGCCGGCGCTCGATCTTCACCTTCGCACTGTTGTGGTATTCGGTCGGCGCCTTCATCATGGCGTTTCAGGACACCGCGGCGAGCATCGACCTGTGGCGGTTGATCGCCAGCATCGGGCTCGGCGTCGAACTGGTGAATGTCGACGCCTATGTGTCGGAGCTGGTGCCCAAGAGCCAGCGCGGGCCGGCCTTCGCCTATAACCAATTCATCATGTTCACCGCCGTGCCGGTGGTGGCCTTCATCGCCTGGCAATTGGTGCCGCAGACCATCCTCGGCCTCGACGGCTGGCGCTGGGTTGTCATCATCGGTTCGCTCGGCGCCGCGGTGATCTGGTGGATCCGCCGCAACTTGCCGGAATCGCCGCGCTGGCTCGATCAGCACGGCCGCACCGCCGAAGCCGAACGCCTGCTCGACGACATGGAGCGGCACATCCGCGCCGAGACCGGCCAGGAGCTGCCGCCACCCGAAATCGTCGCCGGCGAGACCGAGCGCAAAACCGGCACCTGGATGGAAATGTGGAATCCAGTCTATCGCGGCCGCACCATCATGCTGGTGATCTACAATCTGTTCCAGACCATCGGCTATTACGGCTTTTCCAGCTGGGTGCAGACGTTGCTGGTATCCCAGGGCATCGAGGTGACGAAGTCGCTCGCCTACACGTTCATTATCGCGATCGCGGCGCCGATCGGGCCGTTGGTCGGCGTCTTCTTCGCCGACCGCTTCGAGCGCAAATGGCAGATCGCCTGGGCCGCGATCGGCATCGCCGTGTTCGGGCTGTTGTTCGCGCAGCAAAAGAGCGCCGCCGGCGTGATCGCGTTCGGCCTCCTGATCACGCTGTGCAACAACTGGATGTCGTTCTCGTTCCACGCCTATCAGGCCGAGCTCTATCCGACCCGCATCCGCGCCCAGGCGGTGGGCTTCGTCTATTCGTGGAGCCGGTTTTCCGCGATCTTCTCCGGCTTCATCATCGCCTTCCTGCTCGGCAATTACGGCACCACCGGCGTGTTCACCTTCATCGCCGGCGCCATGGTGGTGGTGTTCATCGTCATCGGCGGCTTCGGTCCGCCAGTCACCGGACGGCGGCTCGAGGCTATCGCGACCTGAACGGGGCGGCTGAGGCGCGGCAGGCTCAGGCCATCCAAAATGGCTTGCACGATTTGAGGCCCGAACTATGCCGCGCGATGCCGATATCGTTGAGGCATCGGTCGCTGAGATTCATCAGTTCCTTGCGCGAGCGGGCGCGGCGCGACCAGTTGGCGAGGCCCTCTCTCACGTGGCTCAACGACAACAGGCGGGACGGACGGGCGGTCTTGGTACTCTTGTTGAGGATGGTCATGGCGACCTCCATCGAGTGACCGGCTATAGTCGTATGTAGCGCCGCCGCCCCGTCAGCGATGTGCCGAGCGTCACCGCGGTCGGTGTGCTATGCGTCACACCAAACGGCGCTCGTATCCGCTTTGAATATGGGCAAGATGCAGCCGGCGAGGACGCCATGTATGAGGAATTCGACGGGCGGACGCGGACCAAGATCGTGCGTGACGCCGATGGCATCGCCCGCGTGCTGTCCCACGCCGATCGCCACGTCGCCGTCAAGGCGGCGACGCCGCAGGCTGCCGCCAACGGCTATTTGAACCGCTACGGCCACTTGTTCGGATTAAAGCGGCAGCACCTGAAAAATCTCACCCGCGGCGTCGTGCAGGATCCGACCAGTGCGCCGGTTGATTATCGCTATTTGCGCGAAAAATCGCAATTCGACGTGACCACCGTCGCCTTCGATCAAACCCGCTTCGGGCTCGCGGTCTGGGAAGCGGGAATTTCGGTGACGATGAAGCACAATCCGCTGCGTGTCATCGGCGCCCGCTCGACGCTGCACGACAAGCTCGAGGTCAAACGGCCGTCCGCAACCCACGTCGAGAGAGCGAAGGCGATCGACGTCGAAACCTTGGCTAAAAGCCTCGGTCTTGCCGGGCTGATGCGCCGCGGCGTGCCGCTGACCATCAATGCCCAAAAATTCATGATCTTTCGCTACCACGAGGCCACGCGCCGGCGCGCCGTGACGTCGCCCAAACGCGGCGGCCAGCCGTCGTCCGGCCACCCCACCCTGCCGTTGCCTCCGGTGCACCCGTCGATCCGCGACGGCAAGCACTACGTCGTCCGCGCCGTCTATTTCAGCTTCGATTTTCCGCCGGTGCGGCCGCTGCACTGGGTGGCGATCATCGAAGTCGAGACCGCGTCGGTGCTGCTCGCCTACCCGTTCATCGCCAATGTCATGGGCTGGGTGTTCAAGGCCGATCCGGCGACGCTCGGCGGCCCGACGGCGGATGCCGGCAATGCCGCGCTCAACCGCTGGCGCAGCCCGGTCAAGCTCGAAGGCCTCACGGCGCCCGTCGATGGCACCCAGGCCTTGAGCGGCGCCCGCGTGACGGTCGCCGACGTGTCGACGCCGAAAGTGGCGCCGCCGACCAGGCCGGCCGGCAAGGATTTCAAGTACCACGCGCGCAGCAATGATTTCGCCGCGGTCAACGCCTACTACAATGTCGATCGCATCTTTCGGCTGGTGGAGGATTTGGGCTTTGCCATCGCCGATTATTTTCCCGGCACGACGTTTCCGAGCCCGGTCGACCATCGCGGCCATTTCGATAAAACCCGTCCACGCGGCGACGAGATCAACGCGCATTGCGCCGGCAACGAAGCCGGCACCGGCATCGACTACACGATCTTCGCGCTGGCCGACACCCAAGATCAGAAAAATCCGATCGGCATCGCCGGTGATTGGCGTATCGCGCTACATGAATTGCTGGGCCACGGGGTGCTGTACAATCACATCGGCAACGCCCTATTCAAATTTGCGCACAGCGCGGGCGACAGCTTTGCCGCGATCCTCAACGATCCGCACAGCAAAGCCAAGGACCGTTACGACACGTTTCCATGGCTGGTCGGCGCGGAACCGCGCCGCCGCCACAATCGCACGGCGGGCGACGGGTGGGGCTGGAACGGCAAGATCGGGCGCAATGCATTCGATGATGCGTTGGATGCGGTCGGCTACAACAACGAACAGATCCTGTCTTCGACAATGTTCCGCTTCTACCGCGCCATCGGCGGCGATGCAGCCGCGCTCGCGGACAAGCGATTTGCCGCGCGCATGACCTGCCACCTCCTGCTGGCGGCCATCCAGGCGCTGACAGTGGCCACGACCCCGACCGATGCCGCACACTTCGCCGCCGCGCTGAGCAAAGCCGACGCCGCCGATTGGCCGGCCGAGCGCATCTCAGGCGGCGCTTATCACAAGGTGATCCGCTGGGCGTTCGAAAAGCAGGGTCTTTATCAGGATGCCAAGGAGCCGAAGCCGAACGACAAGGAAGGCCTGCCGCCGCCGGTCGACGTTTACATCGAGGACGGCCGCCACGGCGAGTACCGCTATCAATCCAACTATTGGAGCTGCCAGGCGATCTGGAACCGGCGCCGCGACGATCGCGGCACGGCGCACGAAACGCCGCAATCAGGCGTCACCAATTACGCCTACGTGAAAATCAAGAACCGCGGCTTGCAGAAGGCGACCAAGGTCGTGGTGCGGGCCTATCACGCCCCGGCGTCGGCGAAGCTCAGCTTCCCCGGCGGCTGGCAGCCGATGCAGACGGCGCAATGGGCCGCGGCCGACGTGCCGCCGCATTCCTCCGCCGAAGTTTTGGTCGGCCCGTTTGGCTGGGTGCCAAAGAGCCGTCAGGAAGCCATGCTGATGGTCATTTCCGCAGCCGGCGATCCGAGCAATGTCGACAATTTCACCGCCACCGACTCGATCCCGAACTGGCGGCTCGTTCCAAACGACAACAACATCGCCCAGCGCAACACGTCGGTCGCGGCGAAATCGAAAGGCCGTCGCTGAGCGCGCCGCGCCGCCGGGCCAACCAGATCTCCCGGGCGGTCGCGGCGCTGTCGAGGCAGATTTAGGCTTTCTTCAATTTCTTCAGCATCGGGGTCGCTTTGGTCCGCACGATCTTGCGGATCCCCTTATGCGTTTCCAGGTGATGTACAATGTGGGTCTTCAGCTTTTTGCGCTGCGCGGGGGTTAGTCCTGCAAGCTCTTTCTTACTGAACGCTGTGGGGCGGAAAGCTCCCATGGGGTATCTCCTTGGAATTTGTACCGGTGTTGGAAAACTCACGTCGTTACGCGCTTAGCTCTAACCTTCCGTGACAAGCGGATCGTCGAAATCCGCCGCTCCGGTTCGCTCGCCATTTGCTCGAGGATTCTTTGAAAATCCGCAAGCAGGCGGTCGATCCACTTTGAGTCGAATCGATGCGGTTTGTAGATGCACGATCCCACCAAGCCCTGCGCGGTTTCGCGCAAGCTCAACATAACATCGTATGTCGTGGTCGTCACCAGCGGCATCGGCATGCCGGGATCGGCCTCCTCGAAGGCCAACGCCCGCCCCGCGCTCGCCTGCGGCCGCAGTGCGGCGTTGTGTAGCAGTATCATGACCTGTGCGAGCCGTGCCGGATCGACCCTGCGCTCGCGCGCCAGCGCCTCGGCGAGGACCTCGAACGGCAGGTCCTGATGGGCATAGGCTTCGAGCGTCGTGGCGCGCACCCGCCGCACCACCTCGCGCGCGGTCGGATCGCCGCCGAGATCGGTACGTAAAATGACGGTATTGGCGAGCGGACCGATCAGCCCCTCGGTGCCGGCGCGATTGCGGTTAGCGACGTTGGTGGCGACACACAGGTCGTCTTCGCCGGCATAACGCTGCAACAGCGTCTTCAGCGCGGCGACCAGCGCCATGAACAGCGTGCCACCTTCGCGGCGGCTGAATTGTTTGACGGCTTCGGTCAGGCTCGCCGGCAAGGCAATATCCCGTTGCGCCGTGAGGTCGATTGCGGCGCGCCGCGGCCGTGCCGCGCCGAGCTGCAACGCCGGCAACGGGCCGCGAAGTCGCTCGCGCCAGTAGTCGAGTTGCGCGGCACCATCGGGATGCGATGTCCAGGCGCGCTGCCACGCGGCGAAGTCGGCATATTGCAGAGGCAGCGGCGGCAACGGCGATCCTTTGCCGGTCGCGAACGCTTCGTAGAGCGCGGCAAGCTCATCGGCGATCACGCCGAGCGATCCGCCGTCGGCAATCATTTGATGCATGGTGATGAGCAGAAGATGCTCGTCCTCGGCCAGCCGGACGATGCGGGCGCGGATCAGCGGGCCGCGGACGAGGTCGAAGGAATGCGTGAGCTCGGCTTGGATGAGCCGGTGCGCGGCGGTTTCCTTTTTTGACGTCGGCCGCTTGTGCAGGTCGTCGACGGCGAGCGGCACCGTAAGCTGCGGCGCGATGATTTGGATTGGCCGGCCGCCGACGACGTCGATCGTCGTGCGCAAAATCTCGTGACGCCGCACGATTTCGTTGAGGCCGCGTTCCAGAAGTGTCGCGTCGAGCGGCGACGTCACCCGCAACGCATAGAGGATGTTGAAAAACGGCAGGTCCGGCACCGCCTGCTGCAGCGTCCACAGCCGTTCCTGGGCCGGCGATGCCGGCAACGGTTCGTCGCGGGAGATGCGGGCAATCTCCGGGCCTCCCGCCCGGCCGATTTTGATCAACGTTTCGAGATATTCCGCCATCTCGGCAACGGTCGGTGCGTCGAACAAGCTGACGACCCCGACTTCGAGATGCATGGCATCGTGAATGCTGGTGAGAACATGCGCGGCCAGAAGTGAATCGCCGCCGAGCGCGAAAAAATCGTCGTGAATGCCGACTTGGTCGAGGCGAAGCACCTCCGCCCAGATGCCGGCCAAAATGTTCTCAAGCGGCGTGCGCGGCGCCGCGAAGGTCCGCGATGCGGCGCCACCGAGCCCCAGCTTCTCGGCCAGGCCGATGCGCTGCACTTTGCCGGTCGAGCCTTTCAGCAATTGCTCAACGATCAGCACCTGGCGCGGCACCTTGAAGTCGGCAAGCCGGCCGGCGGCGAATTGGCGGATGTCTTTGGCCGTCGCGTCGGCGTTCGGCCGCAACACCACGGCCGCAGCGACATCTTCGCCGAGCGTGGCGTGGGGCACGGCGAAGGTGACGGCTTCCGCCACCGCCGGATGCTCAAGCAGCGCCTCGTCGACTTCGCGCGGTGCGATATTCTCGCCGCCGCGGTTGATCATCTCGCGGGTGCGGCCGGACAGATAAAGAAAACCTTCGTCGTCGAAGAAACCCTGGTCGCCGGTCATGAACCAATCGCCGGTGAAGGCGGCCGCCGTCGCCGCCGCGTCGCCGTCATAGCCGGGCATGACGCTTGCGCCGCGCACGGTGACGTGGCCGGTCTGGCCGGTGGGCAGTGCGTCGCCGCGTTCGTTCAAGATCGCGACGTCGAGACCGACCGGGATGCCGACGGAACCGGGCTTGCTCTTGCGCGGCGGCAGCGGATTGCAGGCAATCGGCGCGGAGGCGGTTTCCGTCATGCCGTAGAATTCAATGACCGAGGTGCCAAACGTCCGTTCCAGCTCGGCGAACACCCGCGGCGGCAGCGGCGCCGAGGCGGAGCGGACCAGCCGCAGCCGGATGCCGGCGACTTGATCCGGATTGAGCCGTGCCTGAGCCAGAATGGCCTGATGCATGGTCGGCACCGCGGAGTACCAGGTCGGCGCAAACTCGCGCAGCCAGCCGAAAAAGCGATTGACGTCGCAGCCCGGCGTGCAAACGACGCCGCCGCCGGCCGCGAGCGACGTCATCACGGTGGCGATCAGACCGTGACCATGAAACAGCGGCAGCACGTTCAGGCAGCGATCGGCTTCGCTCAGCTTGAGCGCCGCAACCGCGCTATAGGCCGACGCGCAAATATTGGCGTGGGTGAGCGGCACGATCTTCGGCCGCGACGTGGTGCCGGACGTTAACAAAAACAGCGCGGTCGTCCCGGGCCCAACCGGATCGGACGACGGCTCGCCCGCCGCCGTGCCGGCGAGCGTAAACAGACCGGCAGCCTCGCCCGTCGGCGTCAGCCCAAATACCGGCACGCCGCGCGCTTGCGCCACGCGGCGCGCCGGTGAAGCGACTTTGGCCGACACGATCAACGCGCGCGGCTTTAAGTCGGCAAAATACCGGTCCAGTTCCTCGGCCGAATAGGCCGGGTTAATCGAGGCGCAAGCCGCATTCGCCGCCACCGCGACAATCGCAACCGCAAGCTCCGGCCCATTCGGCATGAGCACAGCGATCCGGTCGTCGCGGCCTATGCCCTTGGCGCGCAAGACGCGGCCGATCTCGTCGATATGTTGAAAAAGGCGGCGGTAGCTCAGCGGCGCGCAATCGGGAGCCAAGATCGCGGGCGCATCCGCAAAGTGTTGGGCATGACCTCGCAACAGGTCATAAAGCGACGAAACCGGGACGTCGACTTTTTGCTTCGAAGAAGGTAGGTCCAACACGATTCTTTGCCAACTCGGATCTTATCGCGTTAGCGCAGCATATCAGTGCTGGGCCTGGGCGAGCCAGAAGCGCATATCCATGTCGCGATACATCGCGGTCGCGGTGGCGCGATGGTGCTCCGCATCTCCGGCCTTGCCGGCACGGCGGTGGATCTTGCCGAGACCGAGGTGGCAGTGAGCGACCAGCGGCCGCATGCCGTGGCGTTGCGCCAGCGTCAGCGCGTCGCGGTAGTGGCCGACGCCGCGCTCGTGGTCGAACCGGTCGGCATCGGCCGCGATATCGCCGAGCAGATGGTGGGCATGGGCGGCGAAACCGGGCTGGCGCGTCGAGGTTTCGATGGCGCGTTGCGCAAGATCGTGCGCTTTGTCGAGCTGGCCGAGCCGCAGCAAAGCGCGGCCGACGGCGTGATAGGCCCAGCTGCGATGGCCGACGATGCCCTGGCCCGCCTGCCGCTCGAGCAGCGCCTCGGCTTCCTTGATGCGACCCGCGGTGTCGCCCGCGTCGCCGGTCTCCGCCATCGCCCAGGCCGAGGAGGCAACCGCCCAGGGCAGATGGACGGCGACGTTGCCGCTGCGCAGCATCGCCAGCCAGTGCTCGACCAGCGATAGCGCTTTCGCCCAATCGCCCTTGAGGAGATGCGGCATGGAGGCGGCGAAATGCGCCCAGCCGATGCTGAACGCGTGCTGCGTCGGCTCGGCGATGCGGATCGCCTCGGCCTCGTATTTGGCGGCTTCCGAGAAGCGGCCGAGCTCGGCCAGGCTCATCACCAGCCAGGCGCGATCGAAGATCGACGCCGGCACCGCCATGCCGAAATGGTTGTTGATCGCGTCCGCGGGCAGCGCGCCGAGATTGTCGGTGGCGAGCGCGACGACGCGTTCGTAGTCGCCACGGTAGCAATGCGCCTGCTCGAGATAGCTGGTGGCGACGATGCGCAGCGGCACGTCGTGCAGCCGCTCGGCGATTTCCAAGGCGCGCGAACCGCTGTCGAGCGCCTCATCCAGCTCGTCGAGCGTCGACTGCACCGTGGTCATGAAGGCGCAGACCTGGCCGCGGCGCCGGTCGTCCTTCAACTGCGTGGCGATGATCTCGGCCTCGCGCAGATGTTCGAGCTGGCGCCGGCCTTCACCCAGCTGGCGGAGCACCGGCCGCAGGTCGAGACGCAGCTCAAAACCGCGCCCGAGCGAGGCCTGGCTCTCCGGCAGGTCCTTCAAGATGCCGAGCGCCTCCTCGTAGCACGAGCGGGCGTCGGCCAGCGCCGAGCGCGCGGCGGCCTTGGCGCCGGCCATGTGCAGGTAGTGCACCGCCTTGTCTTTGAGCTCGCCGCGCACGGCGTGATGGGCGAGCCGCTCGGCGTGCTCGCCGAGCCGGTCGGCATAAAGCTTTTCCATGGCCTCGACGACGTGGCCGTGGGTGTCGCGGCGGCGCTGCTGCAACAGCTCGTTATAGGCGACGTCGTGGGTGAGCGCGTGGGTGAAGGTATATTGCAGGTCGGGAAACAGTTGCGTGGTGTAGAGGAATTCGGCCGCCTGCAGATCGTCGAGCAGGGCGCGCAGGTCGTCCTCCGCCAGCCCGCTGATCGCCTGCAACAGCGTGAAGGAAAAATCATGGCCGATCACGGCTGCTTCCTGCAGCAGGCGCTTTTCGGTGGCCGGCAGCTTGTCGATGCGCGCGGCCAGCACCGCCTGCACCGTCGGCGGCACGTCGTTACTCACGAAGGGCCGCGCCAGGCGGTATTTGCCGCGGCTGCCTTCGAGCACCGCGCTATCGACCAGCGACCGCACGATCTCTTCGACGAAGAACGGATTGCCGGAGGCGCGCTCGATCAGGAAGCTTTTGATGGTCTCGACGCTCGGATCGAAGCCGAGCAGCGCTTGCAGGAGTTCGGCAAAACTTTCGCTGGCGAGCGGGTTGAGGCGCAGCTGGCGGTAATTCGGCCGGCCCTTCCATTCGTCCTTGTATTCGGGCCGGCAACTGACGACCAGCAACAGCCGCGCGTCCTGGGCGCGGACGACCAGTTCGTTCAACAGCCCGATCGACAGCGAATCGTACCAGGGCATGTCCTCGAACACGGTGACCACCGGCTGGATCTTGCTCTCGCTCAACAGCAGGCGGATCACAGCCTGATAGGTCTGTTGCCGATGCTCGATCGGGTCGAGCGATCGGAACGGGTGGTCGTCGTCCAGCGCATTGAGCAGATCGAGCACCGGCAGGATCACCTCCTGCAGGGACGGGTCGAGGGAAAGAATTTTCCCCGACACTTTCTCGCGGATCGATTGGACGCCGTCATGGACATTGAGCTTGAAGTAGTGCCGCAATAGCTCGGTTATCGGCAAATACGGCGTGGCATGTCCGTATGACGTGGAGTTGGATTCCAGGACCAGCCATGCGGCGGTGGGCGGCGAATGAATGAACTCGTGCACCAGGCGCGATTTGCCGACGCCGGCCTGGCCGACAATCGTCACCACTTGGCCGTGGCCTTGCTCGGCCAGCTGCTGGGCGCGGTGCAGATGCTGCAATTCGACGGTGCGGCCGACGAAACGCGTCAAGCCGCGGACCGCGGCGGCTTGCAGGCGGCTGCGCGCGGCGCCGGCGCCGGTCACCTCGTAGACGTCGACCGGATGGGCGAGCCCTTTCACCGGCAGCGCGCCGAGCGGCTTTACGGCAAGGTAACCTTCCACCAACCGGAACGTGTCCGCCGTCGTCAGCACCGAGCCCGGCTTTGCCATCTGCTCCATGCGCGCCGCCAGATGCGCGGTCTGGCCGACCACCGTGTAATCCATGTGCAGATCGTTGCCGATGCCGGAAATGACGATCTCGCCTGAATTGAGCCCGATCCGGATCATCACCGGGACGCCGTAGCTGCGCTGGATCTCGTCGGAAAAGCGCGCGATGTTCTCCTGCATGCGCAGCGCCGCATAACAGGCGCGCACCGCGTGATCCTCGTGCGCCAGCGGCGCGCCGAACAACGCCATCAGGCCGTCGCCCATGACGGTATTCACGGTGCCTTCGTAGCGGTGCACGGCCTCGATCATGCGCTCGAGCACCGCGTGGAGAAGCTTTTGTACCTCTTCCGGGTCGCGGTCGGCGATCACCTCCATCGAGCCTTTGATGTCGGCGAACAGCACCGTGATCAGCTTGCGCTCGCCTTCGAGCGCGGCGCGGGAGACGAGAATCTTGTCGGCGATGTGCTGGGGCGTGTAGTTCTTGGGCGAAGCGAAGCGCGGATCCTCTTCGACCGCCTTGAGCGGATGCCCGCATTGCAGGCAGAACCTGGCCGTGGAGGAGACTTGGCTGCCGCAATTGCCGCAGCTTCGAGTCAGCGGAGCGGCGCACTCCTCGCAGAACCTCGCCTTAGCGGTGTTCTCATGCTGACACTTCGGGCATTTCATTCCAAGCCCCAAGACTAAAACTCAAGAGCAAGACGCGCGACAAGACGCAAGCCGGAAGCAATACGAAGCTACCGTCGCGCAGTATCGGCGACAAAGCAATTGTCCCCGGCACGGCGCGTTGAGGGATCGTCCACAACGTCAGTTTGTGGCATCCAACCGCACAGCCTAAGGTCGGAACAATTGGAGCGAAGGCGACGGCGGCCTTGCGCTGATGCTAGCAAAACGGCGCCACGTTCGGAAGCATTCCGAAGCGCGGCGCCGTTTGTCAGAGGCCTTGCTGGGTCGTTGCGATGACCTCGACCCATCCGGAAAGGGCATGGATCAACGCAACCGTCAGTAACGCGCCCAGCGCGCAGAACAACACGATCGCGACCAGATCGGGATCGGTGAATATCGCGACCAGTCGGTCCCATTGCGTCACCTTGCGCAGCAGCGGGCCGTGCGCGGGATCCACCAGGATCAAGCGCTCATCGCGCGTGAATAATGACATCGGTGACCTCCACCTGTTTGCCGCCGGCCGACATGGCAATTGTCATATCGGCCGGCGGCGCATCCGATGCCGTGTAAGTGACTTTTGCCGGCGGCAGCGTCCGTGCCGCGCATCACAGTGAATACTTGGTAAGGAATTTGGCGCGCATCGCGCCGGCGCAATCCAAGCCCTAGAATGCGAGGCCCTAAGGTGACGTCACCAGCTCGCGCAGCGCCTCGGGCTTGAGGATGATGGTCCAGCGGTCCTTCAATTCGAGAATGCCGCGGCGCTGCCAGTCGCGCAGGCAGCGGTTGACGTTCTCGCGGGTGCCGCCCGACATTTCCGCGAGTTCGCGCTGCGACAGCGACAATTTCGCCGCGCCGTGGCCCTGGGCCGGGTAGCTCAACAGCGTCTTGGCGAGCCGCGCCGGCAGGTCGAAGAAGGCGATGTCCGACATGCGCTCGTCGGAGCGGCGAATGCGCGCGCAAAGCAGTTCCATCAGCTTCATGCAGGCGGCGGGATTGCGCTCCAGGAACGGCAGCACGTCGCGGCGCTCCAAAACCATCAACTCGCAATTGGTGAGCGCGGTGGCATTGGCGGACCGCGGCTTGCCGTCGAGCAGCGCGATCTCGCCGAACATTTCGCCGGCGCGCAGATCGGCGAGGATGAGCTCCTTGCCCCGCACCACCGGCAGCGAAATCCGCACCACGCCGAGCACCACCGCCATCATGCTGTCGCCGTGCTCGTCGATCCGGCAGATCGCGTCGCCGGCGGCAAAGTGGCGGGGATGAGCGTGCTCGGCGAGTTCGCGGCGCGCCTTGTCGTCGAGCGCGCCGAACAGCGTACATTTTTCCAATAATTTGAGCCCGCGTTCGGCCGCCGGATTGTTCGCCATGGTTTTTGCCCCGTTGCCTCGCACAGTCGGGTTTTGATTCTGACCATACCATGGCGCGGTCGCAACCGCCTTTTGGTGGTGGCGGAAGAAGGCTGGTTGCTGACGCGGGACCCGGATGGTAGGTCCCGATTGCATGGCAACGCACCCGGCGATCCCGTGAGCCGACCCGCCCTGGATAATCCCGGAAGGCGTGCGGCCGGCGTGCTGGCTTCGCCCGAGTTTCTGCTCGTCGCCGCCTGCTGCCGTTGGCCGCCGTCACTATCCCGCAACTCAGCCGTCCTGGCCGCCGCCGCGCCGGTCGCCGATTGGGACGCCGTCGTTGCGGCGGCGCAGCGGCAACGCGTTGCCGGGCTGGTTCACGACGCGCTGCTGGCCGCGGGCGTACAACTCCCCGCGGCACCGGCGGCAGAATTTGCGCGGCGCGCGCAGGCGATTTTCCGGAAAAATCTGCTGTTGGCGGCCGAGACGAGCCGGCTGCAGACGCTGTTGGAGGCGGCGGCGATTCCGTCGGTCGCCCTGAAGGGCGTTGCGCTGGCGCAGCTCGCCTACGGCTCGCTCAAAGTGAAGCACACCCATGACATCGATCTTTTGATCCCGCCGGACCGGGCGCTGGCCGCCATGGCGCTTCTCGAGCGCGACGGTTATGCGCTTTCGTTTCCGGCAAGCCATCTTGGCGAGGCACAACGCCGCGCCGTCGTGCGCTATTCCCGCGAGGTCGCATTCGTTCACCCGGTCCATGGTGCGTTCACCGAATTGCAGTGGCGCGTCGCCGACAATCGCGCGCTGCTCAAGGAGGTTCACGCCGCTTCGCCGACGCAAGACGTCGTCGTTGCCGATGGCTTGAGTGTCCGCACTTTGGCGCGCGACGATCTTTTCGCTTATCTGTGCGTTCACGGCGCCCATCATGCCTGGTCGCGGCTGAAATGGCTTGCCGATCTCAATGCCTTCATTGCGGCGACCGATGCCGATGTCGTGCATCTGCATCGCCATGCGCAAGCCAAGGGCGCCGGATTGTGTTCCGGTCAGGCGCTGTTGCTTTGCCAGCGTCTGTTTGCTCTGCCGCTTCCCGAAAACCTCGCACCTGAATTGCAAGGCACTACGCGGGTCAGAAAACTCTACGCCATAGCCGCCGAGACAATAGCGAACCGGGCCCTCGGCAGGGGCGGCGGCGCGCCGGCGGCATGGCGCGATTTTTGGACGCAATTTTTGCTCGGGCGAGGATGGGCGTTCTTTGCCGCCCAGTGCCGCACCGCCTCGGTCGGCATTATCGACGTTATTTCCCTGCCGCTGCCGCCCTATCTGCATTTCCTTTATCCGCTGTTGCGGCTGCCGCTGTGGCTGTGGCGGCGGGCGGCCGCCGCTTTCCCGCCCCGGCGGAGCCGTTAACAGCCGTTTCCTGGAAGTTCCGCAAAGCGCACCCCGCGCCAGCGGATTAACCACTGGCCGTCAGTGGTTTACTTCGCCCATTGCTTAACGCGAATCCGATGGACGCAACGTCCCGTTGACGTTATTGCATCTGGCAGAAGCGGCTGACCGCCTATTGGGGCACTCGCTGTGGCCAAGGCCAATCTTCGGCTGAAAAAGCCTTCTTCCTACACACCTTTGGCGTCGCGGGTGGCGGTGCTGGACGTGCTGTGGGGGGGCATCAGCCCGTTGGCCGCATTTTTGCTGCGCGACGGCACCATTTACTCGCCCGGCGGCGTGGCGCGCTATTGCGTCATCTCGTTTTTTGTTTCGTTGCTGGTCTTTCAATGGTTTCAGACCAGCTCGCCGATTTCCCGCTTCTATTCGCTGCGCGACGCTTTCGAGCTGTTCAAAGCCTGTGTGTTGATCGCGGCGCTGACCGCGGTCGCGTCGTTCCTGTTGACGCGGCTTGAAGAGGCGCCGCGGTCGATTCCGATCCTGCATTTTCTGCTGCTGGCCGCCGGGCTGTTGGGCGGACGGGTTCTGTTGCGGCTGCGGCAAAGCCACCGCGACGCGCCGCTGTCGCAAGGCACGAACAACGTCGATCACGTTCTCATCATCCAGGCCTCCCGCCTCGCCTGGTTCTTCACCAAGATGGTGGAGGAGCTGGCGCCGGACCGCTACCGGATCGTGGCGATATTGGACGACGAGCCGAAGCTCAAGCACCGCTCGCTCAACGGCTATCCCATCATCGGCGCGCCGTCAGACCTGGAAAAGATCGTCGCCGACTATGCGATGCACGGTGTGCGGATCGACAAGGTGGTGCTGGCGGCGCAACCGCAAGACCTGGCGCCCGATTCCTGGGACGACGTCAGCCGGCTATGCCGCAAGCTCGACATCGTGTTGCAAATCCTCCCCGAACGCCTGATCTCCGAGGACGCCGCGGACCGGGCGGACAGCGTCGTCGTCGCGCATCCGAATGCCGCCGCGATCGCTCCGCAATATGATTTGACCGAATCGCTGGATCGCCCGTTCTGGGCGCTCAAGCGCGCCGGCGACCTGGCGCTGGCGCTGTTCTCCGCCGTCGTGCTGTCGCCGATCGCCGTCGTCGTCTGCGGGCTGGTCCTGCTCGACGTCGGCATCCCGGTCGTGTTCTGGCAGCAGCGCGTCGGACGCAATGGCGCGCCGCTTCACCTCTACAAGTTTCGCACGCTGCAAACGCTGTTCGACCGCCAAACCAAGGAGCGGCGCTTGGCGCAGGAACCGTCCGCCATCGGGCGTTTTCTGCAAACGACGCGCCTCGATGAATTACCGCAGCTGTGGAATATCATTTCCGGCGATATGTCGTCGGTCGGCCCGCGGCCGTTATTGCCGGCGGATCAGCCGGACGATCTCCAAGTGCGGCTCATGGTGCGGCCGGGCCTGACGGGGTGGGCGCAGGTTTGCGGGGGGAAGCTGATATCGGCCGATGAAAAAAATGCGCTGGATGCCTGGTACATCCGCCACGCATCGCTGTGGCTCGATCTGAAAATAATTATTCGAACAATTTGGATGCTGGCGGTGACCGGCGATCGCCGCGATGAAAAGGCGATCTCGATCGCTTTACTCGATCGCTCTTATGGCGAGGTCGTCGCGCTGCCGCATGCGGGGGCGGCCAGGAACGCGCCGGACGGCATCGTCAAATCGGCTTAAAGGCCGATCTGCCCCGAATCGCGCATTCGCTTCCAGATTCTTGCGCCGCCTTGGCGCCAGGCCCAGGCATGGGACACCTGTGTCGCAAGCTCGGGATAGACCGGCCGCCAGCCGAGCTTTTCGCGCGCGCGCGCCGGATCGGCGACAAGAACGGGCGGATCGCCGGGCCGGCGCGGACCGGATTGAGATGGAACGTCGCACCCGGTGACCTCGCGTACGGTGGCGACCAGATCGCGCACCGACCAGCCGCGCCCGGTGCCGAGGTTGAGCGCGCTATTGTCGGCGCCATCCAGCAGCGCCCGCACCGCTCGCACATGGGCATCGGCAAGATCGGTCACGTGGACGTAGTCGCGCACGCAAGTGCCGTCGGCGGTCGGATAATCGTCGCCGAAAATCGTGAACTCCCGTCCTCCCGCGGCGGCCTCGAGCAAAAGCGGGATGGCGTGGGTTTCCGGAACGTGACACTCGCCGATGTCGCCGCCGGGATTGGCGCCGGCGGCATTGAAATAACGCAGCGCAATGAAATTCAACGCAAACGCGGCGGCGCAGTCTTTGACGATCTGCTCGCAGAACATCTTGGTGGCGCCGTACGGATTGACTGGTGCGAGGCGGGCATCCTCGCCGATCGGCACGACGGCCGGTACGCCGTAAACCGCGCAGCTCGAGGAAAAAACCAATTTGCCGACGCCACAGTCGCGCATAGCGTCGAGCAGCGCCGCCGTGCCGCCGACATTGTTCCGGTAATACAACAGCGGGTCGGCGTTCGATTCGCCCACATAGGCCAACGCGGCAAAATGCACGACCGCGGCCGGGCGATAGCGCGCCAATACCTCGCGCAAACGGGCGCCGTCGGCAAGCGCGCCGATTTCGAGCGCGCCCCATTGCACCGCCTCCGGATTGCCGCGCTCAAGGCTGTCGTAGCTGATCGGATCGAAGCCGGCGGCCCGGAGCGCCTTGCAGGTGTGGCTGCCGATAAAACCCGCACCGCCGGTCACCAGGATCGACGTCATCGCGCTCCACCTTCGCTGCCGGCATCCGAAAGCAAAGACTTAAAATCGTCGAGCATGCGGCGGGCGATGACCGAAGTGCGGAAATTTCCGGCCATGTCACGCCCGGCAGCGGCGACGTGATGCCGGAATTCCGGGCTGCCGATCATACGGGCAAGTTGGACGGCGAGCACGTCCGCGGCATCGGCGCCGCGGTGGTCGAACCGCAGTCCGGTCACGCCGTCTTCGATAAAATCGTCAAAGCAGCGCAGGTCGGACACGATCGCAGCGCAGCCCGTGGCCATGGCTTCCAGCGGCGCCAGCCCGAGCGACTCGCCGGTCTCGGCGAGGCTCGGATAAACGAAGACGCCGCCGCGTTGATATTCGCGAATCAAGGCGTCCTGGTCGAAAATCGGGCCCAAAAATTCGCAACCGACGCCGAGCCGTTGCGCCAGCGCCTGCAGTTCACTGAGATATTCGACGCCGTCGCCGCCCTGGGTGACCGCATGCGGCCCGATGATGCGCAGGCGCCAGTCACTCCGATGCAAGCGTGCAAATCCTTGAATCAACAGTTCGATACCCTTTTCCCGGGCGATCCGGCCGACATAGAGCACGACCGAGTCGCGCGGCGCGTCCGCAGGCTTGGCAAAATACAGATCGGGAATCGCATAGGGGATGACGACGATCTTGCGCTTGAGCCAAGGCACCTGCCGCGCCATCGCCTGCCCTACGGCTTGCGACACCGCCTGCAGCCGGTCGGCGTGGGAATAAAGCCACATCTGCCCCTTCGGATAGCGCCCGACCTGGACGTAGATCTTGCCGGCGCGGCGATGCGGCAGAACCAGCGGCAGGAAAAACGCGTTGGTGATGGTCACGTCCGCCGGCGGCAAGGCGCAAGCGACGCGGATGGCGTAGCAGAAATCCAGCAGCAAATTGACGACTAGGCTCGATGAGCGGTCGGTGGAGCGAACACGGATATGCCGGACGCCGTCGACGACTTCGTCGTCGGCGAAATTCTTATAGCGGCGCGAGATCATCGTGACCTCGTGACCGGCGGCGCGGTAGGCGCCGGCCAACAACAGATGCACCTTCTCGACCGCGCCGCCGAGCACCGGCGGAATGGGAAAAAACGGGCCGATGACGATGGTGATCCGCATGCGCCCGGTTTCGTTATCCGGATAATGCGGTCATGGCGACCGTCATTCCGATACGCCCGTTTCGCTTCCACGCAAACGCCGATCGAGCACTTCAAGCGCGATCATTGTTTCGGCGCAGAGCCGCTGCAGCGCGTAATACCAGCCCGGCCAGCCATCCAAAATGCAGCCTTTGACAAAGAGCGTGTAGAGCAGAACCCCGATCGGCGCTGCCCAGCCCAGGCGGCGAATGCGGTCGCTGCGCTTGAGCTTTTCACGCGGCGTTTCGAGGAGATAGCGGGCTTCGACTTGCGCGTAACGTCGCTGCGAATCGAACCAGCGCGCCAACGGCTTGCGGTCGTCGTGATAGATGACGCCGGCGAGCAGCAAGATTTCGCCGTCGATGGCGACGCGGTGGCCGTGGCCTTCGTTGCGATAGCGCGCTTTGTCCTTGCGGTAGAGCACGGTCCGAGGTGGATAGAGCGTGCCGCGCAAGGCGCGGCCGTGAATACGGTAGACGAACCGCGCCCGATAGCCGGCAACGCCGTCCGGCGCGTGCAGCCCGGCGAGCTCCTCGACCAAAGCATCGCTGAGCTCGTAATCGGCATCGAGCGACAGCACCCATGGTGTGCCGACCTGGGTGAGGCCGAAATTGCATTGGCTGGCGAAATCGCTGAACGGATGCGCGATGACCTCGACCCGCGGGAAGCTTCGCATCATGTCCAGCGTTTCATCCGCGCTGCCGCTGTCGATTACGACGATCCGTTTCGCCCACGACAGCTTGCCGAGCGTGCGCGCGATATTCGGCGCCTCGTTGTAGGTGATGATCAAGGGGGTGATCTGGTCGCGCACGCCGGTCCTAATGCGCCATTTTCAATTCGCCATAGAGCGCTTCCATCCGCGCGGCGACGCTGGGCCAGCCGTAGTGCTCGCTCACGTGGCGGCGGCCGGCCTCCCCCATCGCCGCCGATTGGGCGGCGTCTTCCGTCAGCCGGTCGATGGCCGCGCCAAGCGATTGCGCGTCGCCGCCGGCAACGAGCCCGCCGCCGGATTCTTTGACGACTTCGGCGGCGCCCACTTCCGGCGTGACGATCGCCGGCAGGCCGCGCTGCATGGCTTCCAGGACGACGTTGCCGAAACTCTCCGAATAGGACGGCAGGACGAATACGCGAGCCGCTGCGAACATGCACTCCTTTTCCGCCTCCGTGATCGTGCGCGGCACGATGCGGACGCGGTCATCGATGCGCAGCTGGCGGGCCATTTCGAAGAGGCTTGCCGCCAGTCCCTCATAATCGTTGCCGACAATGGCGAGCGTGCCGCGTCGGGTCTGGGCGAAGGCGCGCAGCAACCGGTCCAACCCCTTCACCTGCGCCAGCCGGCCGAAAAACAGGACCAGCGGCTCTCGCCCGGCAAGCGCCGCGATGTCCGCTGCCGGCGCGTTCTGGCGCGTTTCTTGGCGCGCTGCTTGTTCGATCGCGTCGACGCCGTTCGGCACCACGGCGATGCGCGGCAACCGCCAGCCGAACTTTTGAATCTCCTCAGCCTCGATCGCCGACGTCGCATGGATTGCCGCCGCCTGCTCCAGGTTCGCTCTCTCGATCAAGGCGATCCATGCCGACTTGATCAGTCGATTGCGGCTTGCGATCAGCGCCTTGACCAGCATGCCTCGCGGCGAGACGACATACGCGACGTGCGATTTCCGCGACAGGCGCGCCGCCCGCCAGGTCGGCCACAGGAAAGCCGAATGCAAATGAACGACGTCGGCGCCTGCTATTTCGCGGCGCAAGGATTGCATCAATGCCGGCGCATACGACAAGCGGCGCAGCCGGCGCGAGGCAAAATAGCGGACTTTTACGCCGTCCAGCATGACCGGCCGATCGTACGGAACTACGGTATCGAGCGGCCCGTCGATGCTGGTGGTGAAGACTTCGACGGCATGGCCGCGGGCGGCAAGCGCCCGGCACAAGCTATGCACCGCGACAATCGGCCCGCCATACCGCGTCGCCGGCAGGTAGGTCGGCACGACGTGCAGGATTCGCATCGGTCTTGAACTATTTTTGCTTTCGCCGTCTTGCAGGCCCGAAGCGCTAACGCGCGCCCGGTCGAGGAAACGGCATGGCCGGCGCCGACCGGCGCTTCACGACGCGCGGCAACGCGGAGAACAGCAGAATGCCTCCGTAGGTCTGCAGAATACTGACAACCAAGGACGAAACATCGAGCTCGAGGTTGCAAAGCGCAAGCGTCGATGCAATGGCCATCAGCATGGCGAGCGACAATGGCGCGGCCGTGGCGCTGAGCCGCATCAGCATTCCGCAAAATGCGCCAAACAGCGCACCAACGATGATGACAGCGGGATTGCCGTAATTGGCATAGGCCTCCGCGACCATGCCCCATCCGAGCGTCGTCTTGTAGGTGTCCTCGGCACGCTGGCGGCCATAGCGTACGCTCAACAGATTGAGGCCGGCTTGGCTTTCGGTCTTTTCCGGTTCCAAAAACCGCGGCACCAGCATGGACGGCAACAAGGCGTAAGTCCCTCCCTCGAGATAGGGAATGATGCTGGGTGTGGCCTCTTGCACGGCCAGAACCATATGCAGCAGTGAAGTCCGTTCCAGGAGCGAAGTACTCTGCGGCTGTCTGCTGCCCAGCGCCTTCGATACCGTTCCGCCGATACCGGCGGCGAACCAATCCAGCATCATGCCGGGCACTTGCGTTACGGAAGTATTTTTCAAGGATTGATTGTCTCGTGCCCAATATTCATTTCGTATGCTGTTTTTTCCGGCGTTGAGAATACTCAACACCACGAAAACCACTCCCAGCATGATCCAGGGAATGCGCTTCGCCGCCAGCACGTAACCAAGCAAGACCGCGGCAATATTGACCGCGCCGCCGACAAGAAACAGGCCGCTCATCGACAGCGCCGTGACCAGGAGAAAACCGGCAAGCGCGGCGAACCATCGTTGGCCGGTCAACAAGCCCGAGCCGCGGGCAAAGCCCGTCAAATAACAGGCAAGCGACGTCAAGGTGACGGCGACGGAACGAACGAGCCCGATCGCAGTTCCGAGATAACTGGCGACTCCGGAGGCAAGCGACAACTGATACAGGATGCCGGCGGCGAGACCGATAAAGATCAGGCGATACAGCTCGTCGTTCGTGGCAAGGTTGTTCACCGACCTTGCCCTTATCAGCTGGGCCTTGCCGGGCACTCGCATCACCGGCGGAGGTTTGTTACGGCCGCGCCCGTCACCCAAAAACGGCCACGCCGCCAAGGATGCCGCGGCCAGAAAAAGTCCGACCGACAGCGCCGCCCAGACGAGGTCTTCAGGCCGATAGACCGCAAGCGTATTGCCCGAAAGCAAGGGCATCGCATAGTATAAGTAGGACAAAGCGGAGATCACCGGCAGCACCGGTATGCCGAATGCGCCGGAACTGACCCAAAGGAATGGCGCCACCAGCACCGGTATGGTGATGCACATATAGGCGACCGGATCGACCGCAAACGGGCTTGCCGCTACCAAACACAGCGCGATCAGGCGCAGAAGATTTGCCGCCTGCCTTAAATCCACCGCGCGGAAGGAGCCGGAATATGACGCCGGCGGCGGCATAGTCCTGATAGTGCTCATGTTCCGAATGTGCTCATGTCAGGAACGCCCCGCGGGCTTCATGGCTTCCATGGTGCATTCCTCTATGCCGTCTTTGGCATCATAGAAACAGCCAGCATCTTCGACCAGACGAAAATTGCCGTCTTTGCGGTCGCCGAAGCGGCAGCGGCGAATATCGACGAATCCGGCCTTATCGAGGGCGGCGGCAAGGGAAATTTCGTCCCACATCCGCAAATGGGCGGAGCGGCCGACCAAACTGCGTGCCAGCTCCGCCGGTCCACGGGACGAGCTTTCCGATCCAAGCCGCGCCGAGCGCATGAACCACGAATTTGGGTGGTGGTACAATTTGGCGACGTTATGCGCGTTTGGTAGCCGGCCCGACGCGGAAATGCACAACAGGGTCCCGAGACAGGACGTTGATGTCTGGCTCCACGATTTCAAACCCACAGGCATTGATTGTCGCGCATGCATCCTGGATGCTCCAGTGATACCAGCTGCCGCGACCTTCTGGGTCAGCGAGATTGCTCTTTGCGTCCTTTGACAGTGGAGTGAAGTTCATTCGTCGCCTAAGCAAAATCGAATAAGCCAGCCGAGCAAGCAGTCTCCTTTTGCCCTTTAATGCCCGCAGCAAAACATAGCTAGATGGGTCTTTCAGGCAGCGGTTATATTTGTCAAAGTCTCCGAATTGCAGAAATCCATTCGCGTCTGATTTCATCTTCCTCGCAAGCGAGCCGATATAAGCCGCGCTCATCTCAGGCTTGAGATGACAGAACACGCCAAAAGAAAAAAAATAATCGATAGAGTTGTCTGGAACGCCATCGAGGCTGAAATCTTTCGCAAGTATGTAAGTCGCCCGATCAGTAGATCCGACGTATTGCCAAAAGCCCGTATGCTCGGCAGACGCCGCATCGAGCGCGTAAAGGTGCTTTGCTCCGCGATCGAGGATGACCTTTGACCAAGCGCCGCGACCTGGACCGATTTCAAGAGCAGTCGTGTTTGCATCGACATAGGGACGGATGCAGGCCATGTAGGTTGTGAATATCGCGCTGTTATAGCCATACTCACCGTACGTGTTCTGGCCGTGCGGGTCGCGAGGGTCGCCTTCAAAATATCCACCATGCCAAAGGCTGCTGAACTGTTGCAAAAAGTCTTCGTCAGCCGGATGCTTAGGCATTGGCTCGCTCCCATTCCACCAGTACCTTCGCCTTGTCGGACATGTCCCAGAGCTTCGACGTGACGCCAGCGGCCATCGCGGGCGTCATCTGCATGAAATCGAGGGGGCGCTTAAGGCGCTTTGCCCGCTTGAACAAGCCTCCAATGACAGGCAATCGCTGCAAGCGCAATGTCGGCGAAGTATCGAAATTGATCCAGCTGTCCGGATAAGATTGGCTGCAGCCATATTGAAGATAGATCGGGCCGGATTGCCGCAACGTATTATCCTCTTTGCGAAATAGGCCGGGCCCGCCCGGTTTGTTGAAGAATGCCATCCACGGCTGCAACAAGGGCCGTCTCGGAGACGCTGACATCGAATGCACGCGCGCGTTCGCCGGCGGCGCGGCGCATATCCGCCAATCTTTTGGCATCGCCGAACATGGCCTCGACCGTTTTGCTGAATGCTGTCCAATCGTTCCAAGGAAATATCCGGCCGCACGATGCATCGACCACATCCGGTGCACAGCCGACACGATCGCTGACAATGACCGGCCGCCCGCACGCCAAAGCTTCATTGACGGCGAGGCCCCAGCTCTCGCCGAAAGCCGACGGCAAGACAAATATGTCGCCCAATCGGTAGACGACCGGCATGCGGCTCTGGTTTTGAAACGGCAAGACTCGAAATCGCGCCGGATCGACCGCTGCGATCGCATCGATCTCGGCCTGCAGTTCGCCTGAGCCGGCCATCACCAGCATGAGCGAAGGGTCCGGCAATCGAGCAAACGCCCGCATCAGGTCTGCCGGGCGCTTTTTCGACTCGAACTTTCCGGCATAGAGCAAAACCTTGCGGTCCGCGGCAATGCCGAGCTCGGAACGCCAGCGTGCGGCCTCTTCCTCCCGTTGCGCGGTCGGCCCGGCGAACCTGCCTACGTCGATCGCGTGCGGACAGGGATAAAGCCGCTGCGGCGGGACGCCAAAAATTTCGAAATAGCCGCGGTTGGCCGAACCCGCGAACAGGCACGCGCTCGGCCAGGAATAGATTTTGCGCAGCACGGCCGATTTGATCCACCAGCGTGGCCCATTGGTGTAGCCGTCCAACAGCTGCGAGTCGCCGAAGAACAACGTGGGCACGCCGCGCCTTTTCAAGGCACGCAGCAATTGCAGATGCGACAGCCACGCCCAACCATTGATATGCACGACATCGGGCTGCCAGGATGTGACGCGGCCGAGCAGCGTGGGGTTGCGCAGTCCGAGGAACTTGTGCGTTCCCGGGTCGGACGCGACATTGGGCGCCAGCTCGAAGCCGTAGCCTTCGGTCAGTGGAATGTCCCAGGCGATGGGCTGGCCAAATCCCGGATCGTCGACTGCGTGCTCGCCCGCGTGCCAGGTGAAAAAGACCTTGACCTCGGTATCGTCTCGGCCAGCAAGCCGCCGATAAAGCGGCACGAGATATTGAATCGGGTGCGAAACGACAAATGCGATACGCCGGCGCGCGCGCATTCAATGATCGTCCAAGCAAGCGTCAAACAATCGCGCATGGCGCGCCGCCATGGCCGCGGCCGTGTACGGCGCGAGCTCGGCCTGTCGTGCAAACGTGCGGCCGCTCCCGACCTCTTCGAGGTAGGCCGCAACCACGGTTGCGGCATCGTCGAGCGGCATTTCCTGGGTTTGCGAAAACCACAAAACATGGCCGAGTGCCGGCTCTTCGCGCAACATCGCCAATGCCGGCCCGTCGCGACGAAGGCAGGCCAACAGCGGTTTGCCGGAATACGCATAAGTTGCGAGTTTTGAGGGCATGTAGCCGGCATCGTCAACGCCAAGCACCAGCGCGCCGTCGCCGTGCAGCAACAGCTCGAGACTGCGGCGATAGGTGACGCGGGCCGGATGCTCGCCGACCAAGTCCGCAACACCAAATTCACCGGCAATCCGCGCGAGAGGCGTGTCCATGTCCACGACGACCGCGCTCGACGTGCCGTGAAGCTCGATGCGGATGTTCTCAAGCAGAGGCGAATGCTGCCGCCGCAGTTCCGCCAGCGCCGCGCACAACAGCCGGAACGAGCGCGCCATGACAGCCCCGCCGGTCCCCACATAGACGATGCGCTTGGCTGCGCTTGCGTTTCCGGCCGATCCCGCGCCGGCCTCCTCCAGATCACGCGGCAGCACCGCAAACGGAATGGCGGCTTGCCGATCAGGTTTGAGCCATTGCGGCCTTCTGTCGGCGTACCGGTTTTGCATGAGCGCAATATAATGCGGCGATACCGCGATCAGGCCCGAAGCCGCGGCGATGGCGCGACGCTCGATGAAACACGAGACGAGCCCGCTCAATCGCCGTTTCCAGCCACCCGTCGTGGCCGCGGCGCCGCCATCGATCGGGTCATGCAGATCGAGCACGTAGGGAATTTTGAAACGGCGTCGCCATGACGGCCCAAGGAGGAAAAGCGGGAACTGCGCCGTCGAAAAGTAGATCAGATCGAACCGGCGCTCGGCCAGCAATTTGCAGCCGGCAAGATACAACGGCACCAGCGCACGCAACCCAATATTGCCGATGCCGAACAGACGGAACAATGCGGCTGCGCGCTGCGGCACGGCGTGCACCTTGGTGGGCGAAAAAAATTTCGCGCTGTCGGCGTCGTTGCAGGACGGTGGCTGATAGCCGATGCCGGGGCACAAAATCTCGACCTCCCACCCGGCTTCGGGCAATTGCCAGGCGAGTTGCCGCGCGCGCTGCATGTCGGCAATCATGGTCGGCGCATAAGAACCGGTCACCAGGAGAACGCGCCGGACCGGGCCGGACTTGGTATCGCTCATGAATGGGTTACGCGGGACGCGGCGTCCGTCTCGCGCAGCGCTGCCTCGATACTACGCAACAGGATAGGCTCCTGGCTTTCCCAGCAAAATGTGCGCTCCGCCGCTTGTAGCGATGCGGCTTTGGCGCTCGTTAGGCCATCGCGAGAACCGATGAGCGTCCGCAGTGCCTGTGCCAGCGCTGCCGGATTGCCCGGCTCATAAAGCGTCACGGCGCCGCTGGCCTGCGCGGCCACTTCCCGTTGGCCCACCGTGTCGCTTGCGACGACAGCGAGGCCGCCGAGCAGGTAGTGCAGGATTTTGTTGGTCACGGTGAGCTCGCGGCTGCGGCAGTACGGCTGCTCGCCGGCAAAGCCGATGTCGTGCTCGGCCAGGCGCGACAACAACTCTCCGTTCGGCACCAGCGGGTGCAAGAACACGCGCTGCCGCCAACGTTCCGGCGTTTGCGACCTTATCCATTCCTCCATGTCCGCTGTGGCGCGCCCGCGCAAATGGACTTCGATATCGCGGTCTAGCAGCGGCAGCGCCGCGATAAGGTCTTCCAGCCCACGGCCCGGTCCAAGCGTTTGCGAGAACCAATAGATCGATGGCAAGCCGGCATCGCGCCGATCTTTGCGAATACCGTCGATGGCCTGCCGCTCCGCCAAGGGAAAGGCATTGTAGATGACGGCCGGCGGCTTGCCGCCGTAAGCCACGGCCATTGCCTGGCTCATGGCGCGGGATGGACACGTTGCATAGAAGCCTTTGACCAACAATTCGCTTTCGAGCCGGCGCAGCAAGCCGAGCGGCCGCCCCGCGCGGGCGTCGGCGAGGAGGTCTTGCGAATACCAATCCTCCATGTCGACGCCGGCACGACGGCCGTCCTGCATGAGGCGCCAGGCGACATAAAGGGCGGGCTCGGAATGGGCGATATAAAGATCCGCCGCAAGCGCTCGCGCCCGCGCCAGCAGGCGGCCGATGCCGTAACCGAGCTGATCGCGGCTTTGCCATCCGGCGAGCGCGTGCGCGGTGTTGGCGGCCTTGCGCCGCGTCCGCCGCAGCGCATGCGCCGCGGCGTGCCAAATTCCCGGCAGCGTCGCATCGAACACCGCCTCGAAGCGGAATGGCGCCTGCGCGAGCATCGCCCGATCGCGCGCCTTCAAATGCGCTTCCAGCCAGGCGCCGAGCACGTGCACGTCGTAGCCGTGACGCGCAAGCGTCGTCGCCGCCTTTATCAGCCGCGGATTGTGGCAGAGGCTATTGCCGCTGATCAGGACGATGCGCGAAGGGCTCATCCCGGCGCCGCGGCCGCCCGCCCACGCAATGTCCGCCAAGCCAGTTGCGCGCGCTTGCTGAGCTTCCACCCCAACCCACGCGCCAAGATCTGAAACGCCGGACCGCCGCCCGGCCGCAAGTCGCTGCCGCCGAGCTCAACGGCGCGCCTTTCGGCCTGCGACACCAGTTCCGCCGCTTGCGGATAAGCGTCATAGGCGAAGCGTTGGTAATGGGTGGCGCAAGCTTTTGCGGCCGTCGCCGAGTTGCAACGTTGCAGCAGCTGCCGGCAGGACAGGTCGACGGCGGTGAAGGCCGAGGCGAGCGCCTCGCCGTCGCGCCGCTTGCTGAGCGTCGGCACACCCGCGGAGCGATAATAGCCGCGCGCGGCGGCGCAAAACGCGATGCCCGACGACGCCAGCACGACGCGGCAGAAAAACTCGCCGTCATCGTAAACGCTCAACGTTTCGTTCCACGGACCGGCGCGCTCGATCACCGCGCGCGGCGTGAGCCAGGAAAAACTCGGCATCATGCCGCCGCCGAGCCACGACGCGATCAAAAACTCCTCCGGCACGAAATCGCGCCAGACCGGTTCGGGCACGAACACGGCTTCGCTTGGATCGCGCGCGAACCGCACCCACGCGCCGGACGCGATCGACCCCGCAGGTGCCGCATCGAGGCGCTCGACTTGCCGGCGGATCTTGTTGGTATCGAGTATATCGTCGGCATCGAGGAACTGGATCAAATCGCCGTCGGCCTGCTTGAGCCCGACATTGCGCGCGGCGCTGGCCCCTGCCTGCTCGCACGCGATTACGGTGACCGCGCGAGCTTCATAACGCTTCGCCAGATCGAGGCTGCCATCGGTCGACCCGTTATCCACCACGATGACCTGCAGATTCGGCCAGCTCTGGCCGAGACAGGACTCGATGGCCGCGCCGAGCCAGGCCGCGCCGTTGCGGCACGGAATGATGATGCTGACCCGGGGCGACATCGCGGTCACGGCGCCAGGTAGCGGGGTGTTTTCGCATCGGCCGTCCAGTATGCTATGCGATCATTCCATCCGTCATGCCGATGCGATCGATCATTCCGACTTTGCGCGATCGGGTCCTCGCCCGCGCCGCCAGGATTCTCATCAAAAGCGGCACGTTTCGCCGTCATTTGGCCGCGCTCGACGGGACTCTCGATCCCGACTTCCTGCAAGCCGCCGGCCTGATCCGCAATGCCACCGACGATGAAGCGCTGTTCGTGCGCGACCTCGTCAGCGACGGCAAATCCCATGCGCAGCTTCGCCAAGACCTTTGGGTTCTCCATGAGACGCGGCATAAGCGCAACGGCTATTTCGTCGAGTTCGGCGCCACCGATGGCGTCCATCTCAGCAATACCTGCCTGCTCGAACGCGAGTTCGGCTGGCGCGGCATATTGGCCGAACCGAACCCCGCCTGGCACCCCGCGCTCAGGCAAAACCGGAAGGCGGATATCGACCTGCGTTGTGTCTTCGGCCGCAGTGGCGAGCGCGTGGCCTTTGCCGCGACCAAACATCCCGAGCTTGCGACAATTGTCGGCTACGAGTCGAACGACGGGCATCGCCGGGCCCGCCAGGACCACTCTGTTGTTGAGGTCGAAACCGTCTCGCTGAACGATCTTCTCCAGCAGCACGGCGCGCCACCCGATATCGACTATATCTCGATCGACACCGAGGGGTCGGAGTTCGACATATTGGCGCCGTTCGATTTCAAGCGCTGGAACGTGGCGCTGTTTTCGGTCGAGCACAATGCGACCGGAATGGAGCAGGAGTTGGACCGCCTGATGCAACGGCATGGCTACGAACGCCGCTACCCGGGCATCTCCAAGTTCGACGCCTGGTACCGGAAAGCCGCCTGAACGCGCACAGCGCTGCCCGCTATTTCCGCAGCGACTCGTGGAGATCGGCGCGGTATTTCTGCTCGTTCCAGAATAATTTCACCGCGAGGTTGTAGCTCCTACTGAGCAGCCGCCAGCGGCGCTCGCTCCTGCCGGCCCGGCGGAACGGCGTCTTATTGCGCATGCCCCGGATGGCCGCAGTGCCATCCTGCGTTCTTTCAATTCCTATGCGCTTGATGTGCAGCGCGCCTTTGCGCTCGAGATCATAGGCCAGCAGGCTGAAAATCGATTGATCGTGCCGATGCTCCTCGAATTCCGGGCGCTCCACATCGCCCGGCCGATCGACGAGGCAGCCATGATCGTCATAGACCGACCATTCCAGCCATTTGGCGGCGAGCTGCCGCGAACGGCCGGTATTCTTCAGGAACATGAAGGTCGCCGCCAAGATGGGTTGCTGCAGGAACGCGTTCGCGTTTTCGAGATGCGTCAGGCAGCAACTGTTGGTCCATCTTGCGTTGGTGTGCTGGGGATCGAGCGGCACGGCAGTCAGATCATATTCCGGCTCGCTCGGCAGCCAGTCGATGAGCACCCGCCCATTGCCCGGCATGAATTCGCAGCCGGCATCGGCATAAACCAAAAAATCGTCCTCGGCGATTTCGTCGAGCTTTGCCGAAATAAGAAAAGGCTTCCAAAGAAAATATCCGAGCCCCCGTTTGGCGCCGAGAAGAAAATGTCCGTGTTCTTTCCAGAACAAGGGATAGTCATCGCGAAGCCGTCTGAGATTGTAGGCATCGGCGCCGTCGAAGATTCCGGTTTGCAGCGCTTCTCTTCGCAACCTGGCCGCGGCTCCTCTGATTTGCGGCGCGCCGTCGCCGAACGTCAGGAAATGAACACGCGCCATTCAAAATCTTCCATAATGCCGCGCCACTCACGTCGCCGCGAAAATTTCCTGCCACCGCGCGACCCACGCCGCGCGGTCCGGCAATCGATTGCCGATGAGAAACGGCTGCCGCAGGTGGGCAAGGTACAAATCGTCGTCGCGATCGAGTGCGGCGACCCGCTGCACCAGCGCGTCAAATCCCGCCGCCGCCCAGATGCGCTGCTCGATTTCGCCCGCATGGCCGTTGATACGGCGGCTGAGCTTTTGCGCGAGCGTCGGCGCGGCGTTGTGAATGGAATGCGGCGCGTAAGGCAGCCGCGGCAGCAAGCGGCGCGGTTTCGGCAGATAATCGTGGGCGTTGATGAAACGGGCGGCGTTGAACGAACGGCCGATCTCGGGATCGCCCCAGTAGATCGGCATCGAGTCGGCCTCGATCGCGTGGGTGAGCTTTTCGGTGTTATAGCCGGGCGCCGAGCTGTTCTCGAAGGCGACGACGAATTTATAGGCGCGCAAAAACTCGACCTTCACCTTCCAGTCGATCTGGCCGGGGACCGGGTCGATGCCCGGCATGTTGTTCATCGAGCGTCCCGGTGCGTCGACGTGCTTGTAAGCCGACAGCGCGCGGAAGAACGCCTCGCGATAAGGACACCCGTTAGCATACAGGAAGGCGCAAAACCGCGTTTTGGCTTTCAGTACCGCCGCCCAGTCTTTGTCCTTTTGCACCAAATGGGAATCATCGCCCCAGCGCTGCAGACGCATGTAACGCGGATGGCGGACATTGTCCTCGTGCAGGACGCCGAACGCCCAATCGCATTCCGTCATGATCGGCCGCACGTTCTCGCAACCGATGAAGATTTTGGTGTAAGTCCCCTTCGGCAGTTCGCCGGCATAAGGCCCGTAAAACACCACCTGCGGCGCCGCCGACGGCGCGAAATCGAAGAACGGCTTGAGATCCGGCAGCACCGTATCGACGATGTCCGAAGCCGTGGCTCCGGCCCAGAAGCGCGCGACGGCTATTTTGATTTTCTTTTTCACGGCGCGGCGGCGCGCTTGGCGGGTTGCCGAAATACCTGGTGCGGCTCAGGACCGCCGCGCCCAGACATTGTTCTCGGCGCAGGCTTGTCCGGGACGCCACGCGGCGCCGTCCACATCGAACATGTGGAAGCCGCAATCTCGCAATTTTCGCTCGATGGCCAGCATCTTGTCGGCATCTTCACCGGGCAAAACCTCGAACACGATATTCTCGACCGCGCGCATCGCGTCGCCCGCGCCGTCGAGCACTTCGAGCTCGAATCCTTCGACGTCGATCTTCAATAAATTCACCGGGCGCAGCCCATGGGTCTCGACAAGCCATCGCAGCGTGATCTTCGGCACGACGAACGTGAGCGCGCCGTCGTTGACGCCGGGGCCGGCCAGCGTGAGTCTCGCCTTGTCCTGCCGCGATTAATTTTTCAGCGTTATGAAGCCGTCGGCTTCGGCAACGGCGGCGGCAATGACGGTGACGTTGGCAAAGCCGTTGAGTTCGGCGTTAGTGAGGATTTTGGCGCAGTTATAAGGCTGCGGATCGATAGCAAATATTCGCCCGTCTTCACCGACCAAACGCGCGGCGACAAGAGAAAGGTAACCGACATGGGCGCCAACATCGACATAGGTATCGCCGGGTCGCAAAATCCGCTCGAACAGCGCGGTCGTTCTCGGTTCCAGAAGGCCCGACGCGCGCAGATCGAGCTGGAGCCATTCTTCGGGATCGAGCTCCATGCGGATGTCATGATGGAGCGTCGAAATATGCGGCTTCAAAAGCGCGCGGAACATGGCTTCGATCTTCGACTTCCCCTTGAAGCCGGGAAGCCTGAGAAGGAAGTCGTAGCTTTGATTCAGCACCAAAGCATCCTGGTCAACGCCGCGTCGACATGGCCGGACATCGCGCTCAGCCGTCGGATACGCTTTGCACTTGGTACAAGTATCGTTGAGCGCATTTCTCCAATGTGAGATTCTCGAGGATATAGGCTCGCGGATCGTAGCGGCCCGATTGAAACTCGTCCCAAAACCGCCGCCACGCATCGGCGAACTGGTCGATCGATGCAAACTTTATTCCGCACCGGTCGTCCCAATACGGCACCGAGCTGACCGGAGCAAACTTGACCCGGTGCGGATAAAACTCCGGGTCCTGCCAAAAGCCGCCGCGGTCCCAGGCAAGAATCGGCACGCCGCAAGACAGCGCCTGCTGATAGGCGATCCCTTGCGTCTCATGCTCGCACAGGAAGATCATGGTCTTGCATCGCGCGAGCGCGGCACGAAGCTCGTCCTCGCGATAGAAGCCGTAGCGGAGTTCGCAAACCGAGCGGCCTTGCGCACGAAGCAACGCCCGGATCGGGTCGATCAGCGACTTCTCGTAGCGATCGTGTTCCCAGCGGACCTTGTCGTACAGCAATACGTCGGTATCTTTGCGCGAAGCATGCGTCGGTTGCCATATATCGGTTTCAATTCCAGCCTCCCATGCTTCGACCGCCTCGCCCCAGTAGGGTCGACACATCGCTTTGTGCCAAGGCCCAAGGACGAGGACCTTTTTGATCGGCAACCGATCAAGCAAATTCGGATCCTCCAGTGGATGCGAATGCCCGTTGGGACCGAACAGAATCGGGTTTTTCCATTGCATCAGGTCGAGCACATAGGGTTTGCCGACAATACAGGCGAGCGCCGCGGGATTGCGCTTGGCCCATCGATAATCGTTGACGCTGTACGGCGCGCCAATGCGATCGAGGCCGGCACAGAGGTTGAGAAATATCCGCCTGTGGCCCCAGATCAACGGCTTGCCCCTCAGGATCCGGCGCATAATCCGCCTTGGATGGCGATCGAACGGCAACCAGCGGTCGCCATCGGGCTCGTCGTAAAAGAGCTTCAGCACGGTGGCTCTCGACCGCACGTAGGCCAGGCTTGGAAATCCACAGTCATCGGCTACCAAATCTCGATCCCGCGCAGGAATTGCATCACCGCATGCCGCTCCGCGGGGTGTTCCGCAAGATAATACTCCAGCCACTCGGAGATTATGATCGGTCGCCCGGCGCGGAGGTCACGCACGATCGGCAGACTGCCGCACAGGCCGGCGACGACGTAATCCGGTCGCAGCTGCGGCAGCATGAATTCCAGGTTCAACGGGTGACGAATTTCGTGGACAATTGCCGGCACATTGGACCTCAGCCACTCAAGGAGAACAGGCTCCTGCTCGCCAGTCGCGCCCGGGTGCCACTTCACAACGAGCGAGCACCCTTGCAGTTCAGTGGCGCGCTCGGAGAAGATCCGGGCGATGGCGCGTTGATAGACGGTGCGAAATGCATCATCGGCGCCAAGCCCAAAGAGGAGCAGCAGCAGCAGCGGTTTTGAGCTTCGCCGAATCGGCTCAAGAAGCGCGCCGACCTCGGCGCGCATGGAGGCCGGTAAATCGGCATAAGTGGCAGCAAAGGCATCCATCGAGATCAGCGCCGACAAATCCTCGCTGTTGGCGCACCACGGACTCGGCAGTGCGAATGTATAGGCGCGGTCATAGGTGATGCGCCCCATGCGCAGGTCGACGCCGGAAGCCCACTGCTGCCACGGCTGAAACAGCAATTTCTTCGGCCACCGTGTCGACGCCCACTTTGCCTCCAAGGCCTCTTTCCAGTCGGAAACAGTGCAGTCTTCATGATTGAAACAATGCGGAATCTTCACATGACGGGCGCGACGGAGCAGCCCACGCGAAAAAATCACATAAAAATGGATCGGATCGTCGGCCCACAACTCGGCACTCCCTTCGTCGATACCATTCGCCATCATCCAGCCGCGGAGCGTCGCCGCATCGCCGCGCAATCGGCGCGCCGCCTCGAACCACCAGGCCAAGGGCCCCTGCGTTCTCGGCTGCAAAGATTTGAAGTCGCGCATATCCAGCGTGCCATCAAATCTGGCCTCTGCAATGACTGCACGCATGAACCGATCCATCGATGGATTATTGCCCATCGGATGCCAAAGCAAAAAATCCCTTGCCGGCGGCCGAGGCAGATGCTGGCGCAGATGCTGTATTACGAGCAGCTGCGTCACGTGGCAGGCGGTGAAGATGCGTGCCCCAGTCACAACGCGTCGCGCCGAACCAAAATGCACCAATCCTTCCACCATCCGTGTACTGAAATGTTCACGGCCCGATTCCGATCCGTTCATCTCTGAATTCAACTATGTACACGGTGAAAACGCGCTTTTTAGCAGGCCTGCTCAGGCTGATGCAACGAGACAGCAACCGCCGCATTGCCGGTATCAGCTACTTCAAATATTGATTACTATTCACATAGATTGGAAGGGGATTATCCCAATGAGCGCTTTTGAAAGTTCAGCATGTCCAACCGATACCAAGCTCGACCATTTTTCGAAATATGTTCGACGACAACGCATCGCTCGGGTCCTAGTGCAATACGAGATGTTCAAGCTGGTGTTAGGAATAAAAGGCAGCATTATTGAATGTGGCGTGCATCACGGTTCCGGGCTGATGACGTGGGCAAAATTATCGACCACACTCGAGCCTTACAATTACTGGAGAAAAATAATTGGATTTGACACTTTTAAAGGATTTCCCGCGGTGCATGATTTGGACGGAACTGCGCGAAGCGTTCGAGCCGGAATGTTCCGCGAAAATTACGACATAGTCTCTGAGTTGCAGACCTGCATCTCGGAGTACGATGCTAACAGATTTTTGAACGATATCGGCAAAGTCGAGTTGGTTCAAGGCGACGCCATTGAGACGATTCCGGAGTACGTTGGTAACAATCCACATCTACTGGTTTCATTATTGTACTTGGATTTTGACATATATGAACCGACGGTTGCCGCGCTCGACCATCTAAGGTCCAGAATTCCTCGCGGTGGAATAGTCGCATTTGACGAGGTTAACAACAGTGAATGGCCTGGCGAAACACGCGCGTTACTGAAGACATTCAATCTCAACCACCATAACCTTCAGTGTTTTCCGTTTGAGCCGAATATTTCCTTTATCCAGTTGTAAGCGTTGACCTCAACTGTCTTTGCGCCAAATTTCCCGACCGATGATGAAAGCCTCCGCCGCGGCGCAGCCGATGGTCGCACCGCGCCACCGCGCCAGGTGCTCGACAGCTTCATAGGAGCGCGGATGGGGCCACGGCTTCATCTCGTGGCCGTAAGCCCGCAGCGCCTGCATCTTGGTTTCGAGGACATCGGAAATATCGACGAACCAATTCGGCACAAACGGCGCCTCGCCGGGCGCGGACTGCCATTCGGTGCTCGACGGGGTTTCGAAACACAACAAACGGGTCACGGAGCATCCGGCCTGCGGCCGGCACGCGGTCATGACCGCCTGATGAACGCGGCGATGATCGACATTGAGATCGCCGGCATGGTGGGTATAAACCGCGGCCGGCGCGATGTCGCCGATGTGCCGCTCCACCAATTTGATCAGGTCGAGGAGCGGCACGGTATCGAGGCGATTATCCGGCAGCCGGTGCGTTGCGCAGTGCTGGACGCCGAGGATTTTGGCGGCAGCCTGCATCGCCGCTTCACGCCCGGCAATGGCCTTTTCGCCGGCGGCATCTCTGCTGGTTTCGCCGTCAGCCAAAATGATCGTCCACACCTCGTCGCCGGCGAGGGTGTGACGCCGTATCGTGCCACCGCAGCCCAAAACCTCATCGTCGGGGTGGGCCACGATGACGGCAATGCGCCGATTTCCGTCAACTGAAGATGTCGTCATGGTTTGACCGCGACAAAGTTCCATGCGGCGAACCGGTTGTTTCCTTCCGGCACCACCGTGTCGACCAGTTTATGTTCCAGACGTTCGATTTCAAAACCAGATCCGCGCAGCAGCCCGTGAAGGTGTTCGCGATCGGAGAAATGCACCACGCCGACGCTTGAAAACTGCCCGTTCCGAATATCGGTTCTCGTCCAAGCGTCCACAACGTCGCCGGATTTCGCATCGGAATGTTCCGTCGAGAACCAGTCGATTCCGATCAATTTTCCGCCGGTACGCAGCCGAGAGAATATCATACCGAGTGCCCGACCTATTGCCTGGGTGTCGTTGTGCGTGATGGAGCTACGGTCTACGATCAAGTCGAACGTCCCATCGAACGGGATTGTCTGTGTAAAATCACCAACTGCTATCTTGTCCTTAATTTTCGGAAATTGACCGTGCAGCAAATGAACGATGCTCGGGCTACCCTCAATGCCGTAGTAATCGACGCCTAGAGCTTCGAATAACGGAATATTGGCACCGGCGCCGCAACCGAGCTCAAGTACCCGTCGGAAGCCGTCGCTCGGCTTTGCACAACGGTAGACGTAGCTCACCAGGTCCGACCACGGCCAGCGGCTAAGCTGTTCGTTGCCGCGATAAACGCGATCCCATTCTATCGAGAAATTCATCGCTCTTGAGATTGTGGCGCCGCTGAAACGAGCTCGCTGTCCGGAGTTTCCAGATCATCGACGCGCGCCGCATTGCCGCGCATGATCGTAGCCTTGCTGTCCGGGCCGACATTGAAGAGGAGGTCGATGATGGACATGTACGGCACGAAGTCTCCGTTGATTTGCCGATACGCAGGGTGGACGTATTTCTGAAAATACGGCCGGACACCGCTTTTACAGAACGACTCCACGTCGGCGTAATTCTTCCCTTGCTCGCCGAAAATATACTTTTGGGCGTTAAGATTCAGGCACATATCGAGGACCAGGCCGGACTTGTTGCCATGAAAGTCGTAATCCGACGCCTTGCTCAAGTCCACCGCGATATCGAGAACGTTCAGAAACAGCTTGAGCATCTCGGTATTGAGGTCGGTCAGGTAGGTGTAGTTTCTGCCGAGGAGGTGTGCTTCGATCGGATCGATATATTCGGCAAAGAACGGCGCGTTCCGATAGGCGAAGCGGATCGACTTTGCGTGTTTTTTGTTCCAACCGTCCTGCACGATCTTGATATCGCAGATTTTTGTGTGCAGGTGGTTCTTGGACTCGACCGGAACCGACAGCCATATCGGCCCGGTATGGGTTTTGATGCGATTGCGGTTGTTGTAGTCTTTTCTCTGATACTGAACGACGTCGAATATGCAGAAGCGTTCGGCCAGTGCGACCTTGTGAAAGAGGCCGAGCCACGGAAGATAGACCGGCTGGTGCGCGGTCAGAATCAACCCCGGCCCCATTTGCTGCCGGCACGGTTTTCTTGAAGAACCGTATCGTTGCCCAGCACTTCGATAATGCGAGAAAGCTCTTCGTCGCTCAGTGACGGATAGGTCGGCAGCGAGACGGCCGTCCGCGTCAGCGCGGCCGCGTTCGGGTACTGGTCGACGGGGCCGAGCAATTCCCAATCTTCGACCGGCACAATCGCCTTGATGTCATATTGCGCGAGCTTGTCGATGATCGCGCGCGGGCTTTGCGTGCGGACGATGCTGCGATAGCGGACCGGCACGCCGCGGGTCTTTTCGTCGAGCAGGTCAAATCCAGCAGCGCGATAGCGGGCAAAGATCTCATCGCGGCGCGCGACGAAGCCGGGCAACTTGCGCAGTTGCACGCGTCCGATGGCCGCCTGCAGGTCGGTCATCTGAAAATTAAAGCGCGGCTTGCGGTCGTGCCGGCCGTCGAACTGGCGATAGTCCCGGGCCGCGTCGGCGAGGCCGCGGTCGCGAGACACCAGCATTCCGCCCTGTCCCCCCGAGGTGATCATCTTGGTCGCGTAGAATGAGAATATTCCGACCTTGCCGTTGACGCCGACCGGCGCGCCTGCAAACGACGCCCCGAGGGCCTGAGCGCAATCTTCGATGACGACGACACCGTTCTTCGTCGCGGCCGAGATGTCGACAGGCATGCCGAACATATGCGCTACGATCGAAAAGCCCGCCGTCGCGCGCGCGAGCTTGCTCGGATCGATGTTGGGACTGTCCGCCGCGGTGTCGACAAAATGCGGGTCGGCGCCCGCAAGCCGAATTGCGTTGACAAGGGCGCTGCAGGCATAGGCCGGACAGGCTACGGCGGAGCCCTGCGCATCGAGAACCCAAAGGGCGAGAAAAAGCGCCGCCGTGCCGCTGGACACCGCCACCGCATGCCTTTCGGGCAGACCGAGATAGCCGCATAGCTCGTTTTCGAACGCCTCGACCTCGCGGCCCTGAGCGATCCAGCCGCTCGCGAGCACACGATCGGCAGCACGCTGCTCCTCCAAACCCAGTGTCGGACGATTATGCGGAATCATGGCGGCCGGCTTTTGTTATTGAGCCTTTGTAGTACCCCGCCTTCACCGTCATCGGATTCCCGGTCACCAGCGAATAAGGCGGAATGACTTGCGCAGTGACGATCGTGCCCGCACCGACCACCGAGTGATGGCCGATATGCACGCCGCCCTTGATGAACGAGTGGGAGCCGATGAAGACATGGTCCTCGATGGTGATGTCGGCGCGCTCGGTCTCATCCATCAAACCGATGCAACGCTTGTGCGAGTCGGCGCAATTGATGCTGACGAAGGATGCGATATCGCAATGCGCGCCGATGCGCACGCGCGCGCCCATGGCGTTGACCTCGGAAAATCCACCGATATAGACGTTTTCTCCGATTTCCGGCTCGCCTACAATCCATACCAGGGGATGAAAGCGGTTCTCCTTGAACTGCGTCATTTGCCGGAACAGCCGGGCAAACTCCTCCGCAGTCATGGTTTGCTGTTCTCCTACCTGGCCGGTCATGGTCCGAAGTCTCCCAGTTTCAAGACCTCGCCGGCTTGAAGATCACGGGTGGCGATGCGTCCCAGCGCCCCCTCGAACATGTCGGGGGTCAACCCGGTGCCGGGGCGGCGAAGCCCGATATTATCCTTGGTCAAGGTTTGGCCGCGCGCGATATCGCGGACGGCGACAATACTGCGGCGCGCGATCGCACGCATGTCGCGCTCGGCGGCGGTCGGCTGCATCGCCGCGCTGCCCAGCATGGCGTGCGCGGTTCGGATCGCCTGCACCCATGCGGCGAGGCCGGCCGGATCTTCCGAGAACCAATGGTCTGGTCCCGGCAGGTCGTGGCTCAAAGTGAAGTGCTTCTCGAATACCGCCGCGCCGAACGCCGTCGCGACCGAGGCCGCCAGTGGCCCTTGGGTGTGATCCGAATAACCGAGCGGCAGGTCTGGAAATGCCGCGCGCAAAGTCGCGAGCTTGCGCAGATTTACGTCACCCGGCGGCGTCGGATATTGCGAGGTGCACAACAGCAGCACCGTCGGATAGCCATCGAGCGCACCCACTACCGAGAGCGCATTACGGACTTCGGTCATATCCGCCATCCCGCAAGACAGGATGATCGGTAACCCGGTCGTTGCGTAGCTCTTCAGGAGCGGCAAATTGGTAAAATCGTCGGAGCCGACCTTGACAGCCGGGACGCCGACTTCGAGCAAAATATCGAGATCGGTGCGGTTTTGCGGCGTCGACAGGAACGTGATGCCCTGCCGGTCGGATTCGGCTTTGATGGCAAACCACGCCTGCCGCGGCAATTCGCAACGGCGAAACATCGCCAGCATCGATTCCGTGACGTCCTTGCCCTGGGATCGATAGCTGTACGTCTGGGTCGGATCGCCGACGACCTCGGCCGCCCGGAAAGTCTGAAATTTGACGGCATCGGCGCCGGCGTCGCGCGCGATCCGCACCATCGCCAGCGCGCTTTCGACCTCACCATTATGGTTGATGCCGGCCTCGGCGATGATGAAAGGCGGATGGCCGTCGCCGACCTTGCGCCCGCCGATCAGGATTTCAGGCATTCAAGTGACCCATGACGCCGGTTGAATCGCCGAGACCGGCGATCAGACGGGCCGCCACCCGCTCCGTGCCGTTGCCGTCGCAGATGGCGGCGGCCTCCCGCGACATGCCGGCAAGATCGGCCGCACTGAGCGCACGCAGCGCCCGCGCATAGCGGTCTGCGGTCAGGTCATGCGGCCGGCCCAACAGACGATGCGCACCGGCGGCATCGACCGCTTCCGCAATCGCCGTCTGATTTTCGGCGAGCACCGTAACCAGTGCCGGCAAGCCGAGCGCACACCGCTCCCATGTCGTCGTACCGGCGGCCCCGATCGCGCAGTCCGCCGCGCTCATCAATTGCGCCATCTGGTTCGTCTGCACGTGCAACGTGGTCCGATCCATCGCCGCGCACAAGTTCGCAACCGCTTGCCGATGCGGATTGCCGGCGCCGATCACGACGTCTACGGCCAAGTCCGGAATATCACTGCGGCCGACTCCCTCCAGCGCCTTACCCGTCTCGTTCGACGCATCGCTGCCGCCCATGAACACCAGCAGCCGCGACACGCTTTGCCTGCGCCGCCGGCGAGACATCGCACGAAGCGCGGTGAATTCCGGCCGCAACAGCGCGAATTCCGCGCCGAGCAGCAATTCGCATTGCGGCGGCACGCGGGCGGGATACTGCGCATGCACTGGATTACCGTAGTTCTGGTCGAGCAGGAGCCGGCAGTCGTGTCGCCGCCCAAGATCGTCGATGACGAATATGCCTTCCACTAAATCCGCCATCGCGCGTTCCCACGCGACGCCGAGCTCATAGTGATCGACAATCAACCAGTCGCAGCGCTGTGCCGGAACGGAGTTCTTCGTGGCATCGGCATCCATCGATTCCGTCATGGCCGCGTCGGCGACTCCGAGGATTTTATGGACGCGGAAACCTTCGGCTTCGAGCCAATGGTTGAGATCGCCCGCCAGGGAGCGGCAGGCAAAATGAACCTCATGGCCGGCCGCCGCGAGCGCCTGCGCAAGACTGGCGCAGCGCACGACATGGCCGCTGCCGATCGCGGTCGAGGCATCGGCTCGAAACAGGAAACGCATCGGTCGAGCGGTCAAACCGGGCCGTCGATCTCGCCGGTGGCAACGAGGGCGGCGTGCATCAGCTCGGCCCGGGTCCAATCTTCAAGCGTGTCGATGTCCTGAACACGATGGCGCGGCAGTAGGATCGGAATCGAATGGGCCGCGAACATGGCAAGGCATGCGCGAAATGCCGTCCCCCGGCCCCAGTAGAATTGCCCCGCGTCATGATGCGCCGCGTCGAGATCCTGCGAGCGCGAAACGATCTGCTGCGGAAAGAACGGCTCGACGCCGCCGCCAGGAAGCACGCGGAGCGCGCGTTGAATCGAAAAATCGTAGGTGGTCGCCGCAAACGCGAAATTCTCGCCGGTGCCGACCAGAGCCTCATAGCCGCGCCGCAGATCGGCGGCCTGGAGAAACGGCGCCGTGGCGTAGATGCAGCAGGCGAATTCGGCGTCCTGGCCGCGATCGGCGAGCCAAGTCAGCGCATGCGCCGTGACCGGGTCGGTGCCGGTGTGGTCGTCCGACAATTCCGGCGGCCGCCGGAACGGCGTTTCCGCGCCGCAATCGCGCGCCACGCCTGCGATCTCCTCGTCGTCGGTGGAGACGATGATGCGATCGAACAGGCCGCATGCGCGTGCGGCCGCGATCGAATAGGCGATGATCGGTTTGCCGGCGAACGGGCGGATGTTTTTGCGCGGAATGCGTTTGCTGCCGCCGCGCGCCGGAATGACGGCGACGATCATCCTAAGCCGCGAGCCGCAGAATCTGATCGACCACAATGTCCTGCTGTGCGTCGGTCAGGGCGGCATAAAGCGGGATCGTGACGGCGCGCGCGTAGTGCGCTTCGGCGTTCGGATATTGACCCGGCCGGAAGCCAAGCTTGCGAAAGAAGGGATGGGTGTGCAGTGGAATATAATGGACCTGGACGCCGATTCCGGCGGCGCGCAGTTTGGCAAAGGCATCGGCGCGCGAAAGACCCGAAGCCTCCTCGTTCCAACCGACGACGTAGAGATGCCATGCCGACGCACAGTCGGGATCGCACCACGGCAGCGCGAGGCCGCTATTGGCGAGGAGCCGATGGTAGCGTTCGGCGAGCGCCGTGCGTCGCGCGACGTACTCGTGGACCCGCTCGATCTGGCTGCACCCCAGCGCCGCCTGGATGTCGGTCATGCGGTAATTCCAACCGAGCTCGGCGACTTCGTAATACCAGGCGCCGCCGGGATCGGCCTGCATGCGTGCCGGATCGTGCGTGGTGCCGTGGCTGCGCAGGCGCGCCATGCGGGCGGCGATTTCGGCGTCGTTGGTCAGCGCGGCGCCGCCCTCGCCGGTGGTGATGATCTTGACCGGATGGAAACTGAAGACGGCGACGTCGCAGTAGCGGCAGTCGCCGACCGGGGCGCTGAGGTATTTGCCGCCGACGGCGTGCGCGGCGTCTTCGATGATTCGGAAGCCGTAACGTTCGCCAAGCGCCTTGATGCGCCGCATGTCGCAGGATTGGCCGGCGAAATGCACCGGCACCACGATCTTGGGAACCAAGCCCTCGCGATCGGCCCGTTCGAGCTTGGCTGCGAGCGCGTCGGCACTCATGTTGCCGGTGCGCAAGTCGATGTCGACAAAATCGACCTGCGCACCGCAGTAGAGGCCGCAATTGGCGGAAGCGGCGAATGTATTCGGCGATGTCCAGAGCCGGTCGCCCGGTCCCAGCCCCAGCGCCACGCAGGCGATATGCAGCGCTGAGGTGGCGCTGTTGACCACGACCGCATGCTCGGCGCTGCAAAGCTTGGCCAGCGCCGCCTCGAATCGCGGTACCATGGGCCCTTGCGTGAGCCAGTCGGAGCGCAAGACCGACACGACAGCTTCGACATCCTCCGCGCGGATATCCTGCCGCCCATAGGAAATGTGCGGCACGGTCATGTCATCCGGGGACAGCGCGATTGGCTTCGATCTAGGCACAATCGCGATCTCGCAAAAATCGTGTCGAGCTCCTGCGCCACGGTCGGCATCGAGCCAAGAAGCGCGGCGGCTCTGTCGGTATTGAGCCACATCTGTTTGGGCCGGAACCTGCCGTCGGCAACGGCGTCGACACTGCCCGGCCGCACCGTGCCGCGATAGCCCGGGAAACGCGCGCGCACCAGTTCGCCGATGGCGGCCTTGGACAGCACGTCGCGGCTGCCGATGTGGAGAATTTTGCCCAAGCCATCGCGCGTCATGATTTTCGCGATCAGCGCCGCGATGGTCCAGTTCGACAGCGGGTTGATGCAGGCGTCGGCGAACAAGATCATGTCCTCGTCGGCGCCAAAGCGATCCAGCAGCCATTCCAAGAAATTCTGGCTGCGCGAACCGTCCGGGTGGATACCGATCATGTTGAGGCGGAGCACCATGCCGCGCTCGTAATCGAGCGTGTGCCGTTCGCCCTCGCGTTTGGATTGGTTGTAGGCATTGGTCGGTTCCGGCGCATCCTCCTTGCGGCAATTGCCATGGTCGCCTCTGAACACCGAGGCCGTCGAAATATACAGAATGGGCGCGCCGGCGGCTTGCGCCGCGGCGACGACGTTTTTTGTGCCCCCACCATTCACGGCAAGGGCTTGCTGCGGCTGGCGCTCGCAGGCACCGACGTAAGTCATCGCCGCAGCGTGCACGACATAAGCCGGTGCCGCTTGCGCAATCTGCGTGGCGACCGCCGCGGCGTCGCGAATGTCTCCTGTAAGAGGAACGACGCGAAATCCGGCCTCGGGCAGCACCCGCATGAGCGTCGCGCCGAGAAGACCTCGCGATCCGGTGACGACGACGTCAGACATCACGATCAGAATTGGCCCAGCTTGGCGCGGTTGCTCTCGATCCAGGCGCGCAGCGTCTCGACCGTCATCCATTCACTGTTGGTGTCGGAGCGATAGACGAAGCCGGGCGCGACCTGCTGCCCGGTCTTGACGCGGGTCTCGTTGCCCCAGGCGTTGATCGCCGGCATGATCTTGTAGTGGCCGCCATAGTCGAAAGTGTAAGGCGCATCCTCGGTGCTGATCATCTGCTCGTGTAGCTTTTCGCCGGGGCGGACGCCGACGATCCGCGGCACGGCCATCGGATCGATGGCGCGGGCAATGTCGACGACCTTCATGGACGGCGCTTTGCGCACATACATTTCGCCGCCTTCCATGTCGTCGATGGCATGCCACACCAGCGCGACGCCCTCTTCCAACGTGACCATGAAGCGGGTCATGCCCGGGTCGGTGACCGGCAGCGGCCCCTGCCCGGCAAGCGACATGAACAGCGGAATGACCGAACCGCGCGATCCCATGACGTTGCCGTAGCGCACCACGGCAAACCGCGTATCGTGGCCGCCCGCATAGGCGTTGCCGGCAACAAACAGCTTGTCGGAGACCAACTTGGTCGCGCCATAGAGATTGACCGGAGCGCTCGCTTTGTCGGTCGACAGCGCCACCACCCGTTTGACGCCGCGATTGATGCAGACGTCGATCAGGTTCATGGCGCCGATGATGTTGGTTTTGACGCATTCGAACGGATTGTATTCCGCGGTCGGAACGATCTTGAGCGCCGCGGCGTGGACCACATGATCGATGCCGTCGAGCGCCCGCGTCAGTCGGTCGGCATCGCGCACATCGCCGATGAAGAAGCGCACGCGCTTGTCGTCGGCGAAGTGCCGCGCCATTTCCCATTGCTTCATCTCGTCGCGCGAATAGATCACGAGGCGGCGGGGATTGAATTTCTCAAGCGTCATCGCCGCGAACGTCCGCCCGAACGAGCCGGTGCCGCCGGTGAGCAGGATGCTGCTGTTGGCGAGGCAGCTCATTGCTGTTGCTCCACCATCTGCCAGGGCAGTTTCAGCGACAGAAATCCGTTGCGGCGGTTGCCGCGCCGCGTGCTGGTATCGTCCAGCCTGAATTCGCCGACCACGCCGGGGGCGTCGATTTCAGGGCCCGCGGGGTCGAAGCCCGAGGCAAAGCTCAGATAAATCTGGTAGGTGCCGGCGCCCAGGATTCGCGCCGGGATGGTTATCCATGCGGTGCCGGATCCGGCCGGCAGCCGGTCGAACGGATTGACGCCGGTGTCGTTGCTGTCGCCCTCGTAAACCACGGTGCCGTCGAGCCGCTGCAGTTGCAGATAGCCGTAGAGACCCGGCACCGGCCGCGTCGCCGTATAGTCGACGCAGATCGCGATCGGGTGATCGCAATCGAACTGGGTGGCCGGATCGCCCTTCGGTTCGGTGCGGGTCGTCACCCGATTGACGAAGAACGGCCGGTCCGTCGGGCGCGGCGCATTGCGCAGATAAATGCCGCCGGAAATTCCTTCGGCCGCCTGCTTGAGGTAGCTGTCGATTGCGGTTTCGACCGCGGCATCCACCATGACTTTGCCTTGGTCCAAAAGGATGCAGCGCTGTGTCAGGCGCCGGATCGATCCCATATTGTGGCTGACGAACAGCACGGTGCGGCCGCCTTGCGCGACCTGCGACATCTTTCCGAGGCACCGTTTCTGGAATTCGGCGTCACCGACCGCAAGCACCTCGTCGACGATCAAAATTTCGGTTTCCAGATGCGCCGCGACCGCGAAGGCGAGCCGCACATACATGCCGGAGGAGAATCGCTTGACCGGTGTATCGAGAAAATTCTCCACTTCGGCGAAGGCGACGATCTCATCGAACCGCCGTTTGATCTCGGCGCGCCGCATGCCGAGGATAGCGCCGTTGAGGTAGATGTTTTCGCGGCCGGTCAATTCGGGATGAAACCCGGTGCCGACTTCGAGCATGCTGGCGACCCGGCCGGTGAGCTCGATGCGCCCCGCGTTGGGCTCGGTGATCCGGCTGATCACCTTGAGCAGCGTCGATTTGCCGGCGCCGTTGCGGCCGATGATGCCGATGACTTCGCCGCGCTTGACCTCGAAGGAAACGTCCTTGAGCGCCCAAAAATCCTCGGTGGCCGGCGCCGCGCCGTCGTCCGCCTTGCCGCGCAGCACGTTGCGGAAACCGTCGGTGATGACGTCGCGCAAGGCGACATAGCGTTCGCGGCGCTGATGGCGGATGCGGTATTTCTTACCGAGATCGTTCACGCTGACGGCGACGTCGGACATGCGGCTGCTCAATATTTGAGCCGATAATAGAGGTATTTCATGACTTCGTTCTGAAAGCCGATGACGCCGTGCTCGTTCTGCCACCAATTGTCCCGCACATAGTCCGGCGGGTTGACCGCCGGAACCAGGATCGCCGCGTCGTTGCCGAAGACGTGGCGCAGCGTCCAGCGCAGGCGGCGGGCCGCAAAGATATCGGTCGGCACGATGATGCGATGGGCGCCGTTGCGGAGCGCCCATTCGTGCAGCGCGGTCGCCTCGGTGAAGGTATCGGACAGGTGATCGCCGAACGGCTCGATGGCGGACGCCGGCACGCCGAGTTTTTGCAACACCTCGCTGTTGGCCCGCACGTGCGACTGCAACACGCCGAGTTTTTCCGCCGGCGTCGCACCGATATTCGAGATCAGGATTTTCGGCGTCAGGCCGCGGCGATAATAGTCGGCCGCGGCAAACGGCCGGTATTCGAGGCCGCCGCCCAAAACCGCAACGGCATCGGCAGGCGCCGGTTCGTCGGAGACGATCCACAGATCGGCGGCGCCGCGCAACAAGGTGTCCGGCTTAAGCCATGCCCATAGTGCAAAAACAGCAATACAGGCGGCGAGCGCCAAAAGCACGCGGCGCGTCATGCTGCACGGGCGCGGCCGCAGCAGCGCAGGTTCGCCGGTCTCGGAGCGCGTCGTCATATGACGTCGGCGAAGCTGTGTTCCATGCGGCGAAAATACCAGACACCGAGGACGATCACCGCGGCGGTCACCACCAGCGAAATCCACACTGTCTGCGGATCGAGCGCCGCCTGTCCGCCGAGCAAGGACCAACGGAAGCCGTCGATGATTCCGACCAGGGGATTGAGCGCATAGAGCGCCCGCCACCGCTCCGGCACGTCGGCGGTGGAGAACGCGATCGGCGAGACGAACAGCCCGAACTGCACGATGAAAGGCACGATATAGCGGAAGTCACGATACTCGACATTCAGCGCCGCAAAAAACAGGCCGGAGCCGAAGGCCAAGCCGAACGCGAGCAGAATGAAGAACGGCAAGGCCGCGATCTGCCAGGACGGCAGGAATCCGTACCACAACATCAGGAGCAGCAGCAGCGCGAAGGTGATGGCGAAATCGATCAGGGTGGTGGCGACCGCGGCCAAGGGAATGAGCAGGCGCGGAAAATAGATTTTCGATATCAGGTTGGCGTTGCCGATCAGGCTGCCCGACGATTCCGACAGCGCGCTGGAGAAGAACTGCCAGGGCAGCACGGCGGCAAACACCAGGATCGGATCCGGCACCTTGCCCGGCGGGAATCCCACCAACCGCCGGAAGCCGACGAAGACCAGCATGGTCAGCGCCGGACGGATCAACGCCCAGGCGACGCCGATCGCGGTCTGCTTGTAGCGGACCACGGTGTCGCGCCACGCCAGGAAATAGATCAGCTCGCGATAATGCCAGAGGTCGCGCCAGTAGTTTTTGGCGGTCATGCCCGGCTCGATGACGAGCTTGGCGGTGCTGACGTCAGGGGTAGTCGGCTCGGACTCGCGCAAACGCTCGATCGGCACTTTGACGCCCGCGCGCTCGCTCATGGCGCTACACCGGCTGCGCCAGGCAGCAGATGGCCATTCACCAAGTCGCGAACGTGGCCGGAAAAATTCTCGAAGCGGAAGCGACCGACGCCGGACGGGTCGGGACCGCCGCCATCGAGACCGGTCCTAACGGCGCGCACCAGCGCTTCGGAGTCGTTTGGATCGATGGCGGTGCCGATGGCGCCGTCGGCAAGGGCGTCGATGCTGCCGTCGGCATTGCCGCCGATCGCGCGCAGGCCCGACGCCGCCGCTTCCAAAAACACGATGCCAAATCCTTCTTGCGCGCTCGGCATGACGAACAGATCGGCCAGACGGTACAATTGCGGCAGCTCGTCCGGAGCGACCTTGCCGGCAAAGACGACGCTGTTGGCGACGCCAAGATTTTGCGCCAGCGCCTCCAGTCGCGTCCGGTCCGCCCCATGGCCGGCGATGAGATAAACGACATTGGGCATTGCGGCTACGATCGCCGGTAAAGCCTTGATGACCCGGTCATGTCCCTTGCGGCGCTCGTTCGGATCGAGCCGGCTGACCGTGAGCAGCACGCGTTTGCCACGCAAACAAAAACGATCGAGCAAGGCTTCCGATTTGGCGCCGGGCGAAAAACCGCCGTCGACTGTATTCGGCAACACGCGCACGCACGATGGGTCCACTCCCACAAGCGACAAAAATCGGCGCCGCGTATAGCGGCTGACGGAGGTTATCAGTCTCGCCCGCTCGGCCGACCAGCGTTCGGTGCGCTTCATGTCGTCCCACGCTTCGTAGCCGTGCAGTTGCAGCCACAGCGGCACGCCGAGCCCTGCGGCCAGCAATGCGGCGAGCGGCGCCAGGTGCAAGTGCCCGCAAAACACGAAATCAAACGGTCCCAGCATGGTCGCGGCGCGAAACGCGGTAAGAGAATAAGATACTCGGTTGCCCTGCGGCTTGAGCTGCCGCACGCCCCGCGGCAGCGCGGCGCCGTTACCGTCGCCAAGCCGCGGCACCACGATGATCCGGTCGGCGCCGGGAATGTCCGCCAAGGCCGCGATGAGATCGCGATTGTATTGGGCGATACCGCCCGAGCTGCCGAATGCATCGGTGACCAGCGCCAGCGCATTCATCGCTGCGATGCGGCGTTAAGGCCGCGCCACCTGATAGGCCCAGCGCCGCGCCCAAGGGCAGTTCCGCGGCCGCAGCCGCGGCACCTGCCGCCAGCCCCGGATGCGCTCGTCGTCCTTCAGCCAGCGCTCGATCGGCGTGGAAAATCCGGTCTTGGCGCGCGTGACGATCCGGTCCGGCACGGCGGCGCGCGGCGCAGCCGCGAGCAGACGCTTGCCCGCTGCCGGCGGCAGGCCTGCGAAATCCGCCGCCACCGCTCGCAGGAGGCTCGCATCGACGAACGGAACGCGTACTTCGAGCGAGTGCGCCATGCTGGCCCAATCTGTATCGCGCAACAGCTGGTTGCGCAGGTAAAGGCTCGATTCGAGCGCCGCCACTTTGCCCCAGGCGGTGTGTGGCTCCGGCTTGAGGATCGCGGCGATATGCTTGACCGGGTCGAGCCGCCGCAACCCTTCGCGGATGAATTTGCGGTCCATCAGGTCGGGCAATTCCCACGGCATGAACACGCCGCGCCGCAACAGATAGGCGCCGGCGTAAGAGCGGGCATATTTCAAAAAACCCGCGATCTTCGGATGCGCCAACGGCACCAGATCGTTGACCGCGGAAACCGTACGGCGAAACGCCTCGCCGGCGAACGGCACGCACGCGCTCCAGCGCATCCAACGCACCCAGCGCGGAATATCGGCGAAGGACGGATAGCCGCCGACCAATTCGTCGCCGCCCAGCCCGGAGATCGCGGCTTTGAGACCTTGCTCGCGCGCCGCCTTGGCGACGAACCAGGTGTTGATGCCGTCGATGGTCGGCTGGTCCATGGCGGTGAAGATCTTCGACAGGTCGGCGCGGAATTCCTCCTGCGTCACGGTGCGGATGGTGTGCCTGGCGCCATACTGCCGCGCGACCACGCCCGCCAACGGCGCTTCGTCGTCGTGGCGGCCGCGGAATTCCTCGTAGCGTAGCGTGATGGCGTGGACGTCGTCGTGACCCGCATCGCGCATCAGGCCAAGCAGCGCCGCGGAATCGACGCCGGAAGACAGAAACAGACCGACCGGAACGTCGGCGACCAGATGATGGCGCACGCTGTCGATGAGCGACGTGCGGATGCGCGATTGCGCGTCAGGCCTTGCCGCGGAACGCTCGGCTTCGGCAAAGACCTGCGGGATCGAAAAGTAGCGTTCGGGCTCACGCAGGCCGCGGCGATCGATCCACAGCGTCGCGCCGGCAGGCACCGCGCGGATATCGCGATAGATAGTGTACGGCTCGGGTACGTTGCCGAACAGGAAGAAGCCGGCCCAGCCGGCCGGATCCGGATCGAGGCCGGTGCGACGGCCTGCCACCAGCGCCTTGACCTGAGAGGCGAACCGCAAAGTCCAGCCGTCATCGGCGTAGTACAGCGGTTTGATGCCATAAGGATCGCGCGCCAGCAGCAAGCCTTGCTTGTCACCGTCCCACAGGCCGAAGGCGAACATGCCGCGCAGATCGCGCACCATGGCCGCGCCCTTCGACGCATAGAGCTGCAGCAGAACCTCGGTATCCGATTGGGTGCGGAAAACATATCCCTTCGCTTCCAGATCCGAACGCAGCGCCCGGTAATTATAAATCTCGCCGTTGAAGACGATGACGACCTTGCCGTCGGCGCTCGCCATCGGTTGCGCGGCGCGTTCCGACAGGTCGATAATGGCAAGCCGCCGATGGCCGAAGCCAGCGCGGCCATCCGCGGACAGCCATTCGCCCTCGCCGTCGGGACCGCGCGCCGCCATGTGGTCGCGGATGGCGCGCAGTTCCGCCAACTCGATGGGATTGGCGGCGTAGTGATAGGCGTAAATGCCGGCAAGGCCGCACATTTTGATTGATTGGTTGGTTGGTTGCTTAGACGGTTTCGCGGCGCCGTGGCCTAAGGCCCCGGCTTGCCCATGGTCGCGACGAGCAGCGAGCCCATGCGCAAGCGCCGGGTCATAAAGCGAGCGACGGCGTCCGGTAGCAGGCGCATGCAGAACTGTTTCAATCGGCCGTATGGCAACAACACGATGTCGCTCTTGAGCCCATAGATGTCGATCGATTCGACGTCGAACAAACCGCCCGCTTCATGACGCCACTCGGCCGGTTTGTAATAGCGCGCAATGGCGCCGTCGGTGCCGTATTGACTCGCCTGATGCAGGCTGTGGCGTTGCCGCCAATGGCCTAAAAACATCCAACGCACGAAGCCGGAGACGTAGTAGTTCCACCACGACCGGTAATAGACCATCACGGTACAACGCCCGCCCGGCCGCAACACGCGATGCATGTCCTCGAGCACGCGGCGCGTATCCGCGGAGATATGCACGACGCCCCAGCTCCAGATGTAATCGAAACTGTCGTCGCGGAACGCCATGCGCTCGGCATCCATCTGCAGCACCGAGCCCGGCAGACCGCACAGCTTCAGCCGCTTTGCCGTCATGGTCGTGGCGACGGTCGTCAAATCGATGCCGACGAACGCGCGGCAGTGCGACGCCAGCAACTGGGCGTGCGTGCCATGCCCGACGCCGATCTCGAGCACGCGCTTGTCGGCAAGCTCGTCGAACGGAATAAAGCGCTCGAACGGAATTTTCCGCCACGGCGAGAATTCCCGCGCCGCGGCCAAAAAGCGATCGTCGATCTCCTTGAAATAGGCGGCGTCGCCCGGCGTGTGGCCCAGGCCTTTGCGCCAGTCGTAGCGCATCGGAGAGGATTCCCACCACGCCCTGTTGGCGGCCTGCCAACGCTTGCGCTCGTCCTCGTCACGCGGCGGCTGGATCGGGCCGTCAAATCCGCCGGCTTTCGCTTCGGACGGCTTATTCGAATGATGATTCATTCTCCCGCAGAGGTTGGCAGAGATGAGCTGCCGCCCGTCAAAAGCTACCGCACCGCGGGTGAAAGCCCACGCGATTGCCGTGCCGGCGACCACCATCCATTGTGCCTTTATGGCCGGCCTCAAGCAAGGGTCGCCCAGGGCCGACTTCTCAAATAAAATCCGAGGGTTAACTGCAATTCGGCGCACCGGGTCGAGCCCGATGGACAGCTATGTCTTATCGCGGTCCGGCGGCGTCGAGGGCGTCTGCGTCGGGATTTTCTTGGGCCCGGTATCCTGTCCGGCACCCCCCTTGCGCCAAGCCTCCGGCCACTCGACGTCGTCGCCCCATCGCGCCGGCCGCTGACGCGGTGGTTGATTCGAGGGCGCCGGTTCCTGGTCTGCGGCAATGGCCGGTGGCGATGTGGCGGCGGGCGAAACAGCCATTACTCTCGGCGCCGTACCCTGCGCTGTCGTGTCAAACAACGGGCGAGCGCGCCGTTCCTTCGCTCTGTCATCGGCGCCCAATGTCTCGACCATCAGGCCGCAGGCGAAGGCGAGGATTGCCGTCATCGCCGCCGTGCGCAACGGATAATCGAGGAATGAATGGGTGACGATCAGCGCCACGGCGATGGTCGCCGCGCGGGAAAGCGAGCGGTCGAATTCGTTCGCCCCGACAGCGGCATACCGCCAGATTTTTATCGCGCGCGAAACAAACCAGGCGGCGAACGCGCCCATCAACGCGATGCCGAAAATCCCGGTTTCGAGCCAGAACTCCAAGATATCGTCGTGCGCATGATTGACGTAAGCGTGCGAGAACAGGTCTTGCGGCTTCTCGAACATGCCATAGACCGGGACGAACGTTCCCATTCCGGCGCCGAACGGCATGTAAGCCCATGCCGCCTCGATCGTGGTGCGGGCAAATTGCAGCCGCAGATCGTCCAGCGGATCGGCGTTGAACCGCGCCAATACCCGATAGAGCGCGAATTGCACGACCAATATGAAGGCCGTTCCCGCCGCCGCGAACAGGAAATTCAAAGGCGTCGCGCTCAATGTGCGCCGCCGCCGGTCGGTCAGCACCAGGCCATAGACGCCGGCCAGGCTGACCATGGTCAACATCATGCCGGCACGCGAGCGCGCCATGGCCTCGGCCGCGAGCAGGACGACGATGGCCAGAAAACTCGCCGTGATGGTCACGATGGAGCGGGCCTCGAAAATCCTGCGATCGCGCCACGGGCCAACGGCAAAGCCGATATCGATCGCCCAGACCGCAGCAAACAGCAATACGATGTACAAAAACGCGGCAAAATGATTCCGATTGGCGAAGAAGCCGACCGCCTCCGTCAGGTTGGTCGCGGAAAAAAAACGCAGCCGGCTTGCCGGACCTTGCGCGATCTGCAGGAGGCCGAGAAACGAGCTGACGATGCCGAAGGCGACCACCGCGAGACTGAGCAAGCGCCGTTCACGGTAGCTGAGCAAAATCGTGCCGAAAAAGACGGCAAGCGTCGGCAGCAAAGCCGCAACGCTGAGCCATGTCGCATTCGGCGAAACGCTGATCGGCAACCACGGCAAGCCGTGTCCCAGGCCGTCAAACGAAGCGATCAGTGGCGCCCGATGCGGCAGCAGCGTCCACAGCGCGGGCGGCAACGGCACCAGCTGGATCAGCGGCACCAGCACGATCGCAAGACAAAAGACGATCTCCCGGCGCAGCTCCCGCAACTTGGCCCGCTGCTGCCAAAACAAATCGCCAAGCCGCGACGCCGACACCAACAGCAAGGGAATTGCCAACAGTTGCAGCAGCGCATCCGACAGAAAGCCGCCGCGCGTGCCGCCGCCCAGCAGCAACGCCGCCAAAAGCGTGAACGCGGTGAGCCAAAACTGGCCGCTCAGCGCCATATCCTTGAGTTGCTCGGCGGCGAGCTCGCCCAGTCTGGTGCGCGGCATCCGTATGGCAATTTCGCGCATCGACATCCCGATCGCCCGCCTTCCGCTCCGCATCATGGCCGCCCGACCTCGCGCTATTGACTTCGTGCTACAGCCTTGGCGCTACTGACTTGGCGCGCTTGCAAGACGCGAAATTTTCAGATCGTCGAACCACACCGAGCCGTTGACGAACGATTCGGAGGCCATGCGCGCGTCGAGATCCAGCGACAGATATTGCGCGCGGCAATTTTGCGCCGGCACCGTGAAATCGAAGGCGGTATCGCTCCAGCTCGGCACGCGCCCGTTTATCATCGGCCCCTCGGCAAGGCGGGTGCCGCGCGTTTCGGCGCACGCGATCCGCCATTTCAGGCCGCGCGGCCCCACCAGCTCGCCCTTGAAGCGGCCGGTGAATCGATAGCGGCCGGGCGCCAGCATGATCAATTGCGCGACGCTGCCGTAGTCGACGCGGCCGTACTGGAAGTTCAGCAACAGCGCCTGCCCGCCGTCGCCGTCCGGTCTTGGTTCGATATCGACGGTGACGCCGGAGCCCTGCGGCATGATCCAGTCGAACGGCGAGCCGGTCGGCGCGATTTCGAAGCCGCCGTTATACAACAGGCCGGCATTACGCAGCTCTTCGGCGGGAAGAAACTGCAGCCAAGTGTAATAGGCCAGTTCGTATAATTTATGCTGGACCAGGAAATTGAGATAGCGATTGACATCTTCGGGCGGCGGCGGCGTTGCGCTGGTGCGCAGCGCCAGCAGCAAATCCAGCGGCGTGCGCGCATCCGTGATGCTGGTCGGCAGCATTTGAAAAAACTGATCGCGCCACGGCGGGTCGCCGGCAAGCGTGGTCTTGATCAGGCCGGCGGAGCCTTTGTCCTCGGCGATGCGCGCCAGAATCGGCACCACGTATTGGCTCAATTCCGGCGTCGTCCGCAACAGGATATCGGCATAATAGACGGTCGCCTGGTAATCTTTTGCCGAAAAGCTTTTCAGCAACAGCCAGGAATCGGTGAGGTTGTCGTGCAACGACAATTTGGCGGCCGCCCGCATGAAATTCGCGGCATCGGTGTCGTTCTTGGCGGCGTCGGACACCTGGCCGAGGAGCCGCAGCGCCCGCGCATTCAACGGCTCATTGCGCAGCGCGGCCTCCGCGGCAGCGCGGACCGCGGGCAGATCGATGCTCTGTTTCTGGCTGATCAGGTCAAAGGCGGAAAAAGCGCGGTTGGCAAGCGCCGAATTCCCGCTCTCATTGCCGGTGCCGCCGTTTGTATCGGCGCCGGCGTCTTGTTGCGGGGCCGCGGTTTGATTTGTCGCGTCGGTGCGCCCATTGGTGCCGGCGGCGTCGTTGAGCATCCGATCGGCGAGGTTGGTCAAAGCCTCGGGCTGCGCGGAATTGAGCCGCAATGCCGCCTGCGGCGCGACGTCGGCAAGGTAGGCGGCAAGACTTCGCGATATCACCGGCCACGCCAATAGCAGCGCGCAAGCCCCGAGAATGGCCGTTCGAAGCTTAAGCTGCGAGCGTAACTGGACTTTCATGGCTCCGGCACAAGGCGATGAGGAACGCTAGATTGGCGGCGCAGATGTGGCGAACGATGCGGCGGCAATCAATCGGAGGTGCAAATCGTCGCGCATGGCGGGAACTCTCGCCGGAATTATCACACCGGCCGTTGCAGCAGGATCGCCAGCGCGCGACGGAAAAATCCGACTTTTTCCGCGCCATAGATCGATGACGCGTCCCAGCCGCGCTCCTGTTGCCGGCGCAGCGCGGCGATGAATTTCTTCCTGTTGCCGCGCCGCGCCGCCTTGTTGTGGGATTTCCTTTCGCTCGACGAGCGGCGGAGCTCGTCATAGGCGGCGCGCCGTTGTGGCGTCTTGAGATTGTTCCAGGCTTCCGTCACCCGGCTGACGAAGATCGAGCGCTCGCCGTGCGGATCGCGGTCGGGGTGCAGCCATTTCAGCAGCAGCGCCGCGTTGCCGCGCAGTTCGCTTGCGTTTGCCTGCGGCGCCGAGCCGAGCACCCGATAACTGTCGGTGTCTGGCGCAAACAGGATCTGCTCGATGAAAAACGCTGCAGCACGCCGCACGACATCGCGGGAACGAACCGTCGCGTCGGCCGCCTCGCGCTCTGCCGCGTCGTCGCCCGCCGCAATGCGCAACAGCACCGCCACGCCCCGCGGCAACGGCTCGGATCGCACCAGCCGCACCTGCGAGGGCACATGCAAAAGGTCGATGGCAACCCGCAATGCCATCTTGTCGGACATCATCCCTCCACCCGGGCGTTGGTCAGCTTCGGTTGCCGCACCTCATCGGCCGCCGTTACCGCCTTTTCGGCGTGGCCACCCTCCTGCCCATAATGACCATAGCCATAGCCGTATCCGTAGCCATAGCCGTAGGTGTGGTGGACATCGAACCTGGTGATGACGGTGCCGATCAACGACGCGCGCGAGAACTGCAAGCGCTTGACGGCTGCGCGAATAAGCTTGGTCCGCACCTGGCCGGCGCCGACGATGAAGATCGTCGCCGCCACCGCGCTCGACAGCAGCGGCGCGTCGGCCAACCCCATGACCGGCGGACTGTCGACGACGATCAGATCGAACACTTCCGAGCCGACCGAGAGCAACGACAATAACCGCGAGGTGCCGAGCAAATCGGCGGCGTTGGGCGGCAGCGGGCCCGACGCCATGAACGCCAGGTTGGGCGTATCCGTCTGCTGCAGCAATTCCGGCGGCTCGCAGGCGCCGGTCAGGTAATTGCTTAGGCCCGTGGAATTTTCCAGATTCATTTTCGCGTGCAAGGTCGGTTTGCGCATATCGGCGTCGATCAGCAGAACCTTCAGGCCGACCCTGGCAAAGTGCCGCGCCACCGTCAGCGCAGTGGTCGACTTGCCCTCGCCCGGACCGGCGCTGGAGACCAGCAGCGTCTTTGGCAGGCCGCTCTCGGTCGACAGCTGCAGCGCCGTGCACAGCGAGCGATAGGCCTCCGACGTATGCGACCGCGGATCCTGCAATTCGGCTTCCGTGGTCTTGCCCGACGCGATCTTCGGAATGATGCCGAGCGTGACCAGTCCCGAAATCCGCTCGACGTCCTCGGGCGAGCGCACGGTGTCGTCCAGGTGTTCGAGGAAAAACGCCAGCGCCAATGCGGCGGCCAATCCGAACAACACGTACATGACCAGCGCGCGGGACAGGTTCGGCGACGACGGCGAGCCCGGCAACGTCGCCTTGTCGACGATGAAGACGTTGTTGGCGCCGACGCCGCCGGCGATGTCCACTTCCTTGAAGCGCTGCAACAGGCCGTCATAGAGCGACCGGTTGGTGTCGACTTCGCGCTTGAGAATGTTGTACTCGATGCTGCGCTTTTGCAGGTCGAGCATGTCCGCTTTGAGCGTCTCGACCCGCCGCTTCATCTCGTTTTCTTGGCTCAACGACGACTCGTAGGCCGCCTTATAGGAGGCTTTGAGCGTTTTCAGCTCGGTCGCAAGCTGCCGGTCGATCTCGGCAATCTGGCTGCTGAGCTGCATCATCTCCGGATAGCTCGGCTTGAACGTCTCCAGCTTGTCTTGATATTCGGTCGACAGCGTATTGCGCTTGGTGCGCAGCGACTCGATCACCGGATTGGTCAGGAGCTGCGGCAGATTGATCGCTGTCGCCTGATCGAGCTGCTTCCACAATTGCTCGTTCTTGATTCGATCGGAGATCAGCACGCCAAGCGCGGCATTGGCGTTGGCCAAATTGGTTTCCGCGATCGACGCCTTGTCGTTGGTCGCGACGATCTCTTCCTTTTGGCCGAAAGCGATCAGCGCCTTTTCCGAATCCTCGAGCCGCAGTTTCAGGGTCTTGAGCTGGTCTTCGAGAAAGACCTTGGCATAGGAATTGGCCTGAAACCGCTTGTCGAGATTGGAGGCGACGAAGGCGTCGGCAAAGGCCGACGCAATGCGTTGCGCGCGCGACGGGTTGGGATCCGAATAGTCGATGTCGACCAATCGCGAGCCCATGACCGGCCGCACCGCCCTGTTGCCGAGCACGATGCCGGCGGCGGCGCCTTCGCGGTCGGATTTGTTGGCGGTTCTGCCGCCAGAGCCGCCGCCTAGCCCGATGATCTTGAAGATCGCACCTGTGATCGAGAAATTGCGCGGCCGGAAGAAATCCTGATCCTCGCCGAGCTTGAGCGCCGAAGCGACACGCTCGGCCATGGTGCGGCCGTTGAGCAGCTCGAACTGGGTTCGCATGAAATCGGCATTGGCGCCTTCGGTGGGCGTGACGTCGCCGGACTGCACGATCTTCGCCGTGTTCGGGTCGATCTGCATCCGCACCGTGGAGGTGTAGAGCGGCGTCTTCATCAGCGTCGTCAGGGTGCCGATGACGACCGCCACGCCGACAATGCTCAAGATCAGCCATTTGCGCTTGATCAGGATGCGCAGATAGTCGTGCAGGCTGAGCCCGAAGACCGGCGTCGCCTCGGCCGTGGTGTCGACGCCGTAGGGAACCGCAATGCTGTACGGATCGCGCCCGAGCAGTGCCTGCTGCGAGACCGGCACCAGCCCGCCCGGCGCTGCCTCGCCGCCATCGCCCGCATTGCCTCTGGAATAATTCATGCGCGTTGACCTGTCGGGAGCGCGTTCATCACATCAGCGGCACGAAGACTGCGGCCGATGTGGCCAGCGGCAGCACGCGCAAGACGTTCGACAGCGCGACTTTGGTCGCCGACGTATCGACCACGACGACGTCGCCCGGTAGCATTTCAGGATCGTCGGCTTTGCCGTTTTTGATCGAGTCGGCCTCGAACCTGGCGGCGGTACGCTGGCCGTCGACGGTGCGAAATACGACGATGTCGCCGGAGGCGGTGCTGCCGTCGATGTCGCCGGCCATGGCGATCACTTGCAGGAGCGTGGTTCTGCCTTTGATGGCGTAGACGCCGGTCGTCTTCACCGCGCCCGAAATCGTGACGCGCTGGCTGTTGTACTCCTTGACCAGAACGTTGATCTGCGGCGAGCGCAGATATTTCTCGCCGAGTTTTTGTTTCAGATCGACCTCGAGATCGTGCGCCGTCCTGCCGGCCGCGTGGACCTGGCCGATCAGCGGGTAGGTGATGGTGCCGTCTTCGCCGACCTGAACGGTCTTGGAAAGGTCGGGCACCTTGAAGACCGCGACCTCGAGCACGTCCAGCGGACCGATCTTGTAGGCGTTGCTGCCGGGGGTGGCCGCGGATGTCAGCTTGGCGGCAGCCTCCGCGGCCGGGGTCGAATGGACGGCAGCGGCGGTGGGGGTGAATGTGGCCGGCGCGGGTGCCGCGGATTCGCTGCTGTAGCTTGGCGCGCCGTTGTCGCCGAGGCCGCCGGCCGCGGGAGCGGCGCTATTTGAAGAACCGGCGCAACCGGCCACCCAGGCCGCGCAGACCACCGGCAGCACCACCTTCCACATGCGCTCCGCCGCGCCCACGCCCCTGCCCGGCTTCATCTGGGTAAGACCCAGTCTCGGCATCCGCCACCCCTGATGGCCCCGGCAAGCTCGAAGGATCGTCATCCCTCAATATTCCCAGCGGCCGCGTCAACACCAAACGCTCCGCTTCTGCGGCGCCGACACGCTTCGCGACCAGTTCGCGCCCCGCCGCCAAATCCGGGCGCCGGCGCTCGGCGTCATGAGCATCGGTCGCAATGAGATGGACGCGGCCCTCGTCCAGCATCCGCTGCGCCCAATATAACGGATTGCGGCCGAAGGCGCCAGCAAAAGAGCCCGCCGTGACCTGCATCCAAACACCGGATTCGACTAGTTTTTTGATGGTTTGGTAACGGGACGGAACCCAGGACAGCCGCTCCGGATGGGTCAGGATCGGCACATAGCCGGCGGCCACCAGGTTGAAGAAAAACTCCTCGATATGGGGCGGCGCCGTGTGGTGCGGCGGTTCGACCAGTACATAGCGGGAATCGGCGATCGACAGCAGCTGGCCGGAGCGAAGCCCGGCCACGAAATTGGGGGCCATATGGACGTCGGCGCCGGTGGTCAGCTGCAGCGGGATGCCGTTTTCGTCCAATGCATCCTGAAGCTGTTTGATGGCCTGCCGAATCGCCGGTCCCGTATTGTGGTAAAGGCCCGGCAGGATGTGCGGCGTGCAGGCGACCACCGTGATGCCCTGCCCGACCGCCGCCCGCGCCATCCGCAGCGACACGTCAAGATTGCCGGCACCGTCGTCGATGCCCGGGAGCATATGGCAATGCAGGTCAATCAACGGCCCATTCCCGTAAAGCTCTGCGATCCTAAAAGCTTAGCATTTGCCAAGAGGTAGATCATAAGCTGTGGAGGTTAATGCGGTAGAATATAGCCTTCTTGGCTGTTGCCAAAAAGCTACACCGGGACATTAATCGGCGTAGCCGCTTAATATGGCCGGCGCCGTGCTATACTCCCCCACGTTGCGATGTGGGGTGGATGCGATGGCCCGACGTTCCTGCTTATGCGTGTCACTGATTGGCGGCTCTCTACTCCTTGTCAGCGCCTCCTGGGCTGCGACAATTGAGCCGGTTCAAGGCAACCTGCAGCTCAATCGGGGGCAAGGGTTCCAACCCGTCAATAGCCGCGTCGATGCCAATGTGGGCGATACCGTCGTGGTAGGCCCCGGTGGCGCCGCGGCCGTGACCTATTCCGACGGCTGCAAAGTCTCGGTTCAGCCCGGCGCGGTGACGACGATCGCGCCGCTGTCGCCCTGCGCATCGGGGTCGATGGCGGACGACAATAATAATAATTCGAATGGTCTGTACTTTTTAGGGGTTGCGGCAGGCTTCGGACTTGCGGGCTTCGGCATCTACGAAATCATTCATCACAACAACAACAACAACGAAGCAAACAACAACCATCCGATCAGTCCTTGAACGCTGAATGCCGTTTTACGATCGGCTATCGACATCCCCGCGCGCAAGCCGGGGATGTTTTCGCTTCCGCCGGTCGTTGGCCGCGATAGTCACCCTCGTATTGGTCGCGCAGGCGACGATGTCAGGTTCGGCAACGGCAACGGTGCGCATCGCCGACGACCGCGGCGGCAATATCGGCGAATACTGGTCCCGCTTCACCGCGCTGCGCGACGCCAAAGAACAGGTCATCATCGACGGAATTTGCTCTTCGGCCTGCACGATGGTGCTCGGCATCGTGCCGCGCGACCGGATTTGCGTGACCGACAATGCGACGCTTGGCTTTCACGCCGCCTACCGGCCGGGCTTTCTCGGCTCCAGAGTGGTCAATGAGCCGGCGACGCGAACGCTCCTGGGCATCTATCCCGACGCTGTTCGGCAATGGCTCGCACGCAACGGCGGCCTGGGTACCGAGACCGTCTATCTCTCAGGACCCGAATTATTCGCGCTCTATCGAAAATGCCGGTAAGATTCATTGCTGCCTGAGGACGGCGCCGGATTGATAATACTCGGGATCAACGCCTATCACGCCGACGCGGCCGCCTGCATTGTTCGCGACGGGGCGCTGTTGGCCGCGGCCGAAGAGGAGCGGTTTCGCCGGCTCAAGCACTGGGCGGGTTTTCCGTCTCGCGCCATCGCCTATTGCTTGGCGGAAGCCAAAGTCGATCTCGGCGACGTCGCCTGCGTCGCCGTCAATCGCAGCGGCCGGGCCAATTTTTTCCGCAAGCTTGCTTACGTCGTCACGCGTCGACCAAGTCCGCGCTTGATTTTGAGCCGGCTACAGAACCGCACGCAGATGACGGGCATCGCCGAGGAGCTTGGCGCGCTGCCGGGGCGACCTTTTGCCGGCACGATCGAATATGTCGAGCACCACTTCGCCCATCTCGCCTCGGCGTTTTATCCGTCGCCGTTTGACGAAGCCGCCGTGGTGTCGGTCGACGGCTTTGGCGATTTTGCCAGCGCGGCATGGGGCTCAGGCCGCGGCACCGCGCTGTCGCTCGACGGCCGGGTGCTGTTTCCCCATTCGCTTGGCGTTTTCTACCAGGCCATGACCCAATATCTCGGATTCCCGCACTACGGCGACGAGTATAAATTGATGGGGCTTGCGGCCTATGGCGATGCGTCGTGCCGGCACGAGGTGGCAAAGCTGTTGTCGTTGCGCGACGACGGCAGCTTCGCGCTCGACCTGAAATATTTTCGTCATCACCGCGACGACATCGCCTACGAGTGGCCCGGCGGCGAACCCACCTGCGGTCAATTGTTCTCGCAAGCGCTGATCGACGAGCTCGGGCCGCCGCGCGACCCCGATGCGCCGCTCGAGGCGCGGCATCGCAATCTGGCTTTCGCGACCCAGGCCGTTTACGAGGATGCTTTTTTTCATTTGCTCACCGCGCTGCAAAGCCGCTACCGCCATGGCGCCATCGCGCTGGCCGGCGGCTGCGCCTACAATTCCGTCGCCAACGGCAAGATCAAGGACCGCACCGCGTTTCGGGAAATCTATCTGCAATCGGCGGCCGGCGATGCCGGCGGCGCGATCGGTGCGGCCTTGGCAGTGTGGCATCGCGCCGGCGGGCGAACGGCGCCGATGACGCATGCCTTTTGGGGACCGTCGTTCACCGATGCCGAGCTTGCAGCGCTGCTCGAAGAGCGCCGCACGGCAATCGACGCCGAAGGCTGTACCGTCCATCGCACCGACGATGAAAAGGAGCTGGTCGAAACGGCGGCGCGGGCAATCGCCTCCGGCCTCGTGGTCGGCTGGTTTCAGGGCCGCATGGAATGGGGGCCGCGCGCGCTCGGCAATCGCTCGATCCTCGGCGATCCGCGGCGCGCCGACATGAAGGATATCCTCAACCTCAAGATCAAACGCCGTGAATCCTTCCGGCCCTTCGCCCCATCGGTCCTGCGCGAGAACGTCGCCGACTGGTTCGTGCGCGACGACGACGTGCCCTTCATGCTCCAGGTCATTGCCATCCGCCCCGAGCGCCGCGGCCAGATTCCGGCCGTCACCCACGTCGACGGAACGGGGCGCCTGCAGACCGTCGATCAGGCCGGCAATTCCCGCTATCATGCCTTGATCGAAGCGTTTTTCCGGCTGACCGGGGTGCCCATGGTGCTCAATACGTCGTTCAATGAGAATGAGCCGGTGGTTTGCCGGCCGGAAGAAGCATTGGACTGCTTCCTGCGCACCAAGATGGACCTGTTGATCTTGGGCGATCATGTGGTTAGGCGAACGGCGCCCTCCGCGCCCTAAAGCTTTTGGGAGTTGCTTATATGCATCTCGAAACGCGCGTGCTGGTGACCGGGGGCGCCGGATTTCTCGGCTCGCACCTTTGCGATCGCCTGCTCAATGGCGGCTCCGGCGTGCTGTGTGTCGACAATTACTTCACCGGCTCGCGACGCAACATCGACCACCTTCTCGATCACCACGGTTTCGAGCTGATACGTCACGACGTGACGTTTCCGCTCTACGTGGAAGTCGACCAGATCTTCAATCTCGCCTGCCCCGCCTCCCCGATCCACTACCAGCACGATCCGGTGCAAACCACCAAGACCAGCGTCCACGGCGCCATCAATATGCTGGGACTGGCGAAGCGGCTGCGCGCCAAAATCCTCCAGGCCTCGACCTCCGAAGTCTACGGCGATCCCCAGGTGCATCCGCAGACGGAAGATTATTGCGGCCACGTCAATCCGATCGGGCCGCGCTCCTGCTACGACGAAGGCAAGCGCTGCGCCGAGACGCTGTTCTTCGACTATTGGCGCCAGCACCGCTTGCGCATCAAGGTCGCCCGCATCTTCAACACCTACGGCCCGCGCATGCATCCCAACGACGGCCGCGTGGTGTCGAATTTCATCGTGCAAGCGCTGCTCGGCCGCGACATCACCATCTTCGGCGATGGCCAGCAGACCCGTTCGTTCTGCTATGTCGACGACATGATCGACGCGCTCATTCGGCTCATGAACACCGCCGACGATGTGACCGGGCCGATCAATATCGGCAACCCGGGCGAATTCACCATGCTCGAACTGGCGTCGATGGTGATCGAGCTCACCGCCTCGCGCTCGCGCATCGTGCATCGGCCGCTGCCGCAGGACGATCCGCGGCAACGCCGGCCGGACATTTCGAAGGCCAACGACGTGCTCGGCTGGGCCCCGCACACGGGCCTGCGCGACGGCTTGACGCGCACCATCGCATATTTCGAAGAATTGCTACGCGACGACGCCGTTCGGCCGTTGATCGCCCACGAAGCGCAGAGCGCCGGGGCGTAACATGCTCTGGCGTGCCGGTCTCCGATGCGCCGATTGATCTTCATCAATCGATTTTTTGCTCCCGACCATTCGGCGACCAGCCAGATCCTTTCCGATCTCGCCTTCGATCTCGCCGGCGCCGGACGCAAAATCCACCTCGTCACCAGTCGGCAAATCTATGACGATCCCAAGGCGGCGCTGCCGGAGCGGGAAACCATCAACGGCGTCGACGTGCACCGCGTCGCCTCGACCGGATTCGGCCGCGCGGCGCTGATCGGCCGCTCGATCGACTACGTCTCGTTCTACCGGTCGGTCAGGCGCTGCCTCGACGATCTGGTGCGGCCCGGCGATATCGTGATCGCCAAGACCGATCCGCCGCTGCTATCCGTCGTCGCCAGGCCGGTTGTCCGCCGTAACGGCGCGCGGCTGGTGAACTGGCTGCAGGATATTTACCCGGAAACCGCGGTCGAGCTCGGCGTGCCGTTCATGCGCGGTCCTGTTGCCTCGAGCTTGGCGGCGCTGCGTGACGCCACTTTGCGCGAGGCGGCGGCGACCGTCGTGGTCGGCGATCTGATGGGCCGCAAAGTCAAAGCTTTGGGTGCGCCGGCGGAACGCATCCATGTCATTGCCAATTGGTGCAACGACGAGGACATCCGCCTCGTTGCAAACGCGGACAATCCGCTGCGGCGACAGTGGGGTTTGACCGACAAATTCGTGGTGGGCTATTCGGGCAATCTGGGCCGGGCGCACGAATTCGCAACCGTGCTGGGCGCCGCCGAGCAATTGCGCAACGAACCGCGCGTCGCTTTCCTGATGATCGGCGGCGGCAAGCGGTTCGATGAACTGTCGGCGGCGGCGCAGGCGCGCGGCCTTGCCGGCGCATTCCGCTTCCTGCCCTATCAAGCGCGCACGCTATTGTCGTATTCCTTGGGCGCCGCCGACGCGCATTGGGTTTCGCTCGATCCGCGGCTCGAAGGCCTGATGGTGCCGAGCAAATTTTATGGCATCGCCGCCGCCGGCAAGCCCATCGTCGTCATCGGCGACCCGAACGGTGAACTGGCGCAGCTGGTGCGACTCAACGATTGCGGCTTTGCCATCGCGCCGGGCGATAGCGAAGCGCTGACCGCCACACTGCGACTACTGCTCAATGCGCCATGGACGGTTTCGGAAATGGGCGCCCGGGCGCGGCAAATGCTCGATGCGCACTTTACCCGCAGGCAAGGCTTGGCGCGCTGGCGGCGATTGCTCGATCAGCTCGATGCCGGGTGACGTCCTTGTTATAATGGCATGCCGATGATAACCTGATAAATCAGGACGCCGGCCGAAACACATCGTACCAAGTCTTTTGGAACAATGTCTGTTAGTTCAGTTTACGCAAAGGAGTGCGACAGCGCGCAAGACGGCGAACGGTGGTATGCCGTCCAGACGCGACAATATGCCGAGAAGCGGGCGCAGGCGCAGCTCGAGCAACAAAATTTCCGCACCTTCCTGCCCAAGCGCCGCAAGACCATTCGCCATGCGCGCAAGCTCTCGACCGTCACGGCTGCGTTCTTTCCCGGCTACCTGTTCGTCCTCCTCGACCTGAACCGGGATCGCTGGCGCAGCGTCAATGGCACGTTCGGCATTTCCACCCTGGTCATGGCCGGCGATCTGCCCTGCCCGGTGCCGGCAGGCGTGGTTGAAACCATGCTGGCGCTTGCCGATGCCGAAGGGCTGTTGCAATTGAATTCGAACCTGAAAGTCGGCGCGCCGGTGCGCTTTGCCGCGGGGCCTTTCGCCGAGCAGCTCGGTGTCATCGACCGCCTGGATAATGCCGGACGCATCCGGGTGCTGTTGAATATTCTCGGCCGCCAAGTGCCGGTGCGCTTGAACCGGAATTACGCGCTGCCTGCCGCGTAAGGTCGTTAGCGACCTTCGCCGCGCGCGATGAAATCCGCATAGCTTCGCTCAAGACCGGTACGCAGCGGCGTGCGCGATGTCCAACCCAGCGCGTTGAGCTTCGCAACGTCGAGCAGCTTGCGCGGCGTGCCGTCCGGACGCGAGGCGTCGAACACCAGCCTGCCGCGGTAGCCCACGACGTCGGCGATGAGGCCCGCGAGCGCGGCCGTGGTGACCTCCTCGCCACTGCCGATATTGAGGTGCTCTTCGGCCGAATAGTTTTCCATGACGAAAATACAGGCGTCGGCCAGATCGTCGGCAAAAATGAACTCGCGCTGCGGCGTGCCGGTGCCCCAGACCGCGACTGTCGGCGACCCCGACTGCTTGGCCTCGTGCAGCCGCCGCATCAGGCCGGCGATCACGTGGCTGTCCTGCGGGTGGTAATTGTCGCCCAGACCGTAGACGTTGGTCGGCATCACCGAGATGAAATCGGCGCCGTACTGACGCCGGTACGCCGCGCAGAGTTTTATGGCGGCGATCTTGGCGATCGCATAAAATTCGTTGGTCGGCTCGAGCGGCCCGCTCAACAGCTCCTCCTCGGCCATCGGCTGGCGCGCCAGCCGCGGATATATGCAGGACGAGCCGAGGAACAGAAGCTTGGCAACATTGGCGCGAAACGCCGCATCGATGACGTTGGTCGCGATCATCAGATTCTGGTAGATGAAATCGGCCGGGAACGCGCTGTTGGCGGCGATGCCGCCGACTTTTGCCGCGGCCACGATCACCGTGTCCGGCTTTGCGGAATGCAGATAAGCCGCGGTGTCGTCCTGGCGCAGCAAATCCAAACGCTCATGACCGATCGTCAAAACCTCACAATCCACGTCGGCAAGCCGCCGCACGATGGCGGAGCCGACCATGCCGCGGTGACCGGCGACAAAGACGCGCCGTCCGCGCAGATCGAACAGCGGCGCTGTCGCCGCCTTGGCGGTGGCGGGCGGATCAGTCGCTGCGGCCATGGCGCTGCTGCTCGAACCGGACCGCTTCGAGGTCGGCCTTGACCATGTCTCGCACCAGCTCGTCGAACGACACGCGATGCCGCCAGCCGAGCAAGTTGTGCGCCTTGCGCGGATCGCCGATCAGGGCCTCGACTTCGGTCGGACGAAAGTAACGCGGATCGACCTCGATGAGCACCTCGCCGGATTTTTGATCCAATCCCTTCTCGTCGGCGCCGGTGCCTTTCCAGACGATGCCGCGGCCGACGCAGGCGAACGCCTTTTCGACGAACTCGCGCACCGAATGCGCTTCGCCTGTCGCCAGCACAAAATCGTCGGGCTCGTCCTGCTGCACGATCCGCCACATGCCGTCGACATAGTCGCGGGCGTGGCCCCAATCGCGCTTGGCGTTGAGATTGCCGAGAAACAGCGTCGCTTGCAGGCCGAGCTCGATGGCTGCCACGGCGCGGGTAATCTTGCGCGTCACGAAGGTCTCGCCGCGGATCGGGCTTTCGTGATTGAACAGAATGCCGTTCGAGGCGTGCATGCCGTAGGCTTCGCGATAGTTCACGGTGATCCAGTAGGCGTAGAGTTTTGCGGCCGCATAGGGCGAGCGCGGATAAAATGGCGTCGTTTCCTTCTGCGGCGTCTCCTGCGCCTTGCCGTAGAGCTCCGACGTCGAGGCCTGATAGAAGCGGGTGAGCTTTTCCCGGCCCAGGATGCGGATCGCCTCCAACAGCCGCAGCGTGCCGATCGCGTCGGCATTGGCGGTGTATTCCGGCGTCTCGAACGAGACCTGGACGTGCGACTGCGCCGCCAGATTATAGATCTCGTCGGGCTGGGTTTCCTGGACGATGCGAATGAGGTTGGTGGCGTCGGTGACGTCGCCATAATGCAAATGGAAGCGAACGTCGTCCTCGTGGGGATCGCGATAGAGATGATCGACGCGCGCCGTGTTGAAGGACGACGATCGCCGCTTGATGCCGTGCACAACATAGCCTTTGCCGAGCAGCAATTCGGCGAGATAGGCGCCGTCCTGCCCGGTCGCGCCGGTGATCAGCGCCGACTTGGAACGTCCGTTATCCATCCGCAAACGACCCCGCTATCCCGCCATCGAACGGCACCCAGAGACGCCTTCGGCCCGGCGCCCAGGCGCTTGCGATATTATTCCCGGTAATGCCTTCGCGCGCAAAGACGTTCGCAAGCCGCACGCGCCGGTCCGGCGATTTTAGGATATACAGCCGGCAGCCGCCGTTCTATTTTGCAAAAAAATCCGATCCCCGACAGAAGGCCGCGCCATGCCGGACGAGCTTCTCACCATCGAGCAATTCGACGACAAGATCGGCCAGACGTTCGCGCTCGACGAAGCCGACACGCCGGCCGTCCCGCTGACGTTGACCGAGGCGAAGGCTCTGCGCAATTACACCAATGCGAAGCGCACCCCGTTCTCCTTGATGTTCACCACCACGGGCGACTTCATCCTGCCGCAGCGCATGTATGCGTTGCGGCACGAGGTATTGGGTCCGTTGTCCATCTTCCTGGTGCCGCTCAGCCACGAGGGCGGGACCACCACCTATCAGGCGGTATTCAACTGACGATGTTCAACCGATCTCGGCGACCGGTTTCGGCTCCGGCTGCCAATACATGAACCAATAGACGTTGTCCTCGGCATATTCGCGAAACCCGAGCCGCCGGTAGAGCCGCTGCGCCGGATTGAATTTTTCCACCGAAATGCTGACTTCCTTGCCGCACAGCCGCGCCTCGGCAAATACCGCCTCGATCAGCGCGGTGCCGATGCCGCGGTTGCGCCAGTCCGGCAACAGCGCGATGTCGATGATCAGGAGCGTCTTGTCCTGGCGATCGAGATAAAGCCGGCCCGCCGGGATTCCGTTGTCTTCGAGAACGTCGAAGGCCGCGTTGGCAAAGTAAGCCAGGTAGTGCTGCCGCTGCGCAACGAACTGACTTTCGAGGAATGCGACCTTCTGCTCGTCGGTCCAGTTAGGGACGGCCGCGAGCTCTTCCCAACGGGTCGAAATGTAGAGACTGCGCAGGAACGGGACGTCCGCCTCGGTCTCGGGACGCAGCGCGAAACCCTGCTGGGCGAGGACCGCGGGCATCGCCAAGCGATGCAAAGCACCGGAGGCGGCGTCCGTCATGGCCGCGGCCGCTGCACTGTGCAGTCCAAGCGCGGTGCTGTCAGTTCCGGGACGGATAAATGCCGAACAGCGATATGCAGAAGTTTATCGCCAGATAGGGCTGCATATTGTCGTGCGGCTGCGAGCCGCCGACTTGGGAAATCGCGTTGCCCGCAAACGCTTGCGAAACGGTCGGCGTATAATTGTACACCCCGTCAGGATTGGAGTCAGAAACCCAAGTGTTCGGCCCGGGGGTCCCGGTGCTCTCCACAACCCCTCCCGGTCCCAACTCCTGAAAGGTAATCGTATGGGTGTGCTGCGGGGTCTGTGCTTGCGTCAGCGTCACCAAGGGCACGCCCTGGGGTTGCCCGATCACGGTCGTCTGGCCGCTTATCCCGGTGCCCCAATGCATCGGCACCTGGCCCTGAAGATTGGGCATGTTGAAGGTGCTCACACCGTCGCCGCCATAGATCGTGCCGATGATCGAATACAGGGTTTCGTTCTGCGAGATATCCATGGGCTGGCCGTTGCAGTACGCCCACTGCGAGGGCGCGAACTGGAAGCCGAAAGCGCGGATTTCCGCGACAAATGGCTGGGACATGAAGGCCTCTCCTCAGTTACGGCTCGGGAACACGCCGGCCAACGCGATGCAGAAGCTAATGCAAAGCGACGGCATCATATTTGTATGCGACTGGTTGTTGCCCACGGTCGAGCATGTGGCCGCCGCCAACGGCTGCGGTATGAGCGCCGGCTGGCCGGGTTGCGGCGGGTTGGCATAGAGGGTGCCGCCCGAAGCCGGCGGTGTGCCGGGCAGGACGGAGGTCGAAATCGCCGAAGCGTTGGCGGCCGGAGACTTGGTCGCCATCATGAAGTGCTGGTGTGACGGCACCGTCTGCTGCGTCAGCGTGACGGAGGTGAAGCCCCCAACCTGACCCTGGACGTAATTCGACAGGCCCGCCCCCTGCCCGAAGCTCATCGGCAGGGCCGATTGCAGGTTGGGAAGCGCGAAGTTGTTCACGCCGTTGCCGCCGTACATCGTCCCGAGCAGCGAGAACAACGCCGCGTTCTGTTGGATGGACAGCAACTGGCCATTGCACAGCGCATAATTCTTCGGCGCGAAATTGCCGCCAAACATGGTGATCTGGCTGAGGTACGGCGACGCCATGGGTGAGCCCTCCTGAATTCCGGTGACGCGGTCGGATCAATTGCGCGATGGATAGATGCCTGTAAGGGCGATGCACCAGTTGATCGCCAGGAAAGGCTCCAAGTTGGTGTGAGCCTGATTGCCGCCGCTGTACAGGGACACGGTGCCGACATTGATGGTGGTCGTCGAGCCGCTGCTTGGACCATAGAAAAAATTGCCGCCGCTGCTGGTGCCGAGCGCGGACCCATTGACCGGATGTTGACGGCCGCCAACCTGACTAGTTCCGCTGAACGTATGGCTGTGGATCGGCATCTGGGTGCTGGAGATCGTGATCGTCTCCGTGCCCGCCTCCTCGCCGATGACGTAGTTATTGCCGGTGGGGTCCGTGCCGAATTTCATCGGCACCCGGCCTTGCAGGTCGGGAAGCTGGAAATTGGACGTGCCGTTGCCCCCGTAATAGGTGCCGATCAGCGAGAACAAAGCCGTGTACTGGGAAATCGGAAGAATCTGCCCCTGGCAAAATGCCCAGCCTACCGGCGCAAAGTTACAGGCCCAAGGACGAATTTCGGCGACAAACGGCGCAGCCATATCTGCCCTCCCACATATATCGCGTTTTCAAACCTTAGTTGATGGTAAAGAACAATGCAATTTGAATCCGACGGTCCCGCTTTGCATCGCCATAACCCATGGCATGCGCATCACCACTCCTTATGACTCTTCAATATGACCCTTTGATGCCGCCGCCGCTGCCAGCACGTCGCGCACCCAATCGTTGACTTCGGCGTCGATGACCATATGCACGCGATCGGCGGTGCCGCGATTGACCACGCTGTGCGGGTCGGAAAGCCGCAAATACCAGCTGGTTCCAGCTTCGAGCACCACGCGGCGGCGGTTGAGATAAAATTCGACGTCCGGATTGGTCACAACCGGCACGTGAATTCGCACCGTACCCTCCTCGAAACTCAAGTCATGGTCGCTGTGCTCCTTGATGACCGAACCGACGGTCAGCCGCATCAGCCGCACCGCCTGCAGCGGGGCCGCGAAGTTCGCCAGCACCTGCTGAAAATAGGGGCAGGCCGCCAGCATCGGCGTGTCGGCGAAATCGCGGCAGGTCGGGTCCGAATAGATCATCATCACCGGATGGGTGGCACCGGCCTTGCCGCGCAGCGCAATGACGCTCCAATCTCCGTCGTAATTCTGCCGCACGAAATGCCCGATCCAGCCCACCGCGCTCAGCCCGGCGAGGTCCCGCGCCAACAGGTCCGGGTCGAAGGTGAACGGCAACCGCAGCCGATCCGGCAATTGCATAGTTGGCTTTCCTAAGTCGTCCTGGCCTTCCCAAAGCATCCCGGGCGCAGGCCGAGCATCGCCCATCGACCGCCGGCAAATCAACCTGTCCGTGCGGCGCGCAAAGCTTCAAGCCGGCTATAGGGATCGTGCAACCATCGCTCCGCCGCGGCGCGGGTCGCGGCACCGGCGCCGCGCTGTTTGGCTTCGCTGTCGGGGGCGAAGGTCAGGCTCGGGGTTTTGGCGTCGTAACGGGTGGCCTCGGTCATCGCGGCGCGATCGGCCTCGCCGCAGGCGACGCCGAAGTGCGGCAGGATCGCCGTAAACAGCGCCTGCGGAAGCTCCCGATAGTTCACCAGCAAGCCTCCGCCTTGGCCATAGTGTCGCAGCACCGGCTCGCACACCTTCGCCAGCACGCGGGCGTAATAGTCTTCCGCGGTACCGGGCCCATAAGCGCGCTCGATGCCGTAGAGATTGGGCCCGATGCCGCGCGGCAGCATCTGGGTGCCCGGCTGGCTGACTTGCGACGCCAGCACCTCGACGGGATCGCGATAGAGAAAGACCCACGGCACCGCCGGAAATGCGCGGCGAAACAGCGGCAAAGCCAGCGTGTGCCAGCAGTCGAGCTTGACGAAATAGCGCCGTTCGTCGCCACCGCGCCGCTGACCGAACGCGCCGACGATGGAGCTGAGCCAGGCGGCGTCGCGCGCCTCGTCCAGATCGGGCCAGCCGCGCGACGCCTGGACCACGGTATCGATCGGGCTCGCCTCTGAGACGACGAGATTGGCCGAAAGCGTCGCCAGCATTTGCGACACCAAGGTCGAGCCGCAGCGCGACATGTGAAAAATGAAGCCGCTCGGCTGCAGGTGCGGACGCCCCTCGAGCCAGGCGGCGAGCTTTTCGATCGAGGTAACATAACGAAACAAACGATTGGGCGGCTGAAACGCGCAGCTGTAGACCTCGCTCTCGAAGAACGGCTGGCGCAGACGCCGCGCGCCGAAATAGGCCCAATGGAGATAGAGCGCCCCGGCGTGCGGCGAGGCGCGGGTCGGCAGCCAGCCAACTGGCGGCTCCGGCGTTTCATTCACGCTTGCGTCGACCAATCCCTCGAGCCCAGGCAGGCGCGGCCGCATCGCCTGGCGCACGTCATCGGCGGCGATCGCGAAGCCGCGTTGGCGCGCGATATCGGTGAGCCGGGCTATGAACTTTTCGTCGTCGGCAAAATCCGGCTGCAGCAATTCCCTTTGCAGCGAATGGTCGGCAAGGACCAGCGCGCGGAAGGCGTCGAGCGGCGTCGAGCCGGCGGGAGACGAAACGGCATCGTTTTGCATCTGTGCTTACATATAACAGATTGGACGCAACAGAGGGCGTTGGCCGGATCGAGGTCCGCTGGTCAAGATGGCGGATGGCTCTTATGCTTTGCGCGAAGCAAATTCAGTAGAGTTCACGGAACCAATCGAGAAGCACGGCAATGGACGGTCCCGTTATTTGCTGGCGCTCACCACAGGCGGCCGCCGGCTTGCCGCCGCGAAAGCTTTTGCCACTGCTTCGTACCGCCGTCGCGGCGGCCCCGCAGCGCCGCGATCTGAAGCTTCAGCTTGCGAGAGCTCTGTTCGAAGCGGACCGTGCCGCCGAGATTGTGGAACGAATGCGACTGGCCGTTGCCGATGAGGGCGCCGATCCGGAGCTGCTCTACTATGTCGGCCGCGCCGCGGCGGCGACCGGCGACCACAAGCTGGCAATCGATGCCTTGCGCGCAGCCGCGGCGGGCGGCTTTGGCTATGCCTTCACCTCGCTTGGCGAGACGTTGATCACCGTCAACCAAATCGACGATGCGATCGACGTTTGCCAGGCGGGATTGCGACATTCCGCAGGGAATTTCAAATGTCTGGCTGTCTTGGCAGGCGTGCTTTTGCGTCGCCGGCAGCCGGAGCGCCTGTGGCAGCTGTGTGACGAACTGCGCGCGCAGGGCGCGTGGGGAGGATTCTTCCCGGCGGTGCTGGCCAGGGCGGCCGAGTCCGTGGGGCGAACCGACGTAGTTGCTGCGCTTTTGGATCCTGGGCGATGGTTTTCCGCCACGCGGCCGGTGCTTCCAGAAGATTTCAACGCCAATTTAGCAGCGGAAATATTAGCCCACAAAGCTCTGGGTGCGCTTAATTCGACAAAAGCGACGCGCGGCAGCGGCACATGGATCGACCACCTGGAACTTTACGGCGGACCATTGTCGCAACGGCTGATCGGCATGATCCGCACCGCGGTCGAGACCTATCTCGTCGATCGACAAATGCTTACCGACGAGCCGATGATGAAACAGGCTCGCAAATATGCCGAGCTTCACAGTTGGGCCCAGGACGTCCGCGGCGACGGTCATCAATCGGACCACATACACCCGCGTGGCTGGATCAGCGGCGTCTACTACGTCACCGTGCCTGCAGCCGATGGAAACCCGCCCGGCCAGGCCGGCGCGATCGAATTCGGTCTATTGTCCTTGGGCGAGAAAAATGCGGCGCCCCGGCTGGCGCGTTGGCGCGTGATGCCCGAACCGGGCATGCTGCTCCTGTTTCCATCCTATTATGCGCACTGGACCCACGCGACGGGTGTCAACCACTCGCGAATTTCGGTGGCATTCGACGTCATTCCGGCCGACGAAGCTGCGTGATACAGCGCCCGGCAACTGGACGCCCCAAACGTTCGCTGCCAATATACCGCCAAACGGCATCAGGTCGCGGATGAGTGCCCCGACCCAATCACACGGGCAAAAAGCAGGCCTCTCGCAGTGGCAGCGCTAAACATCACGGACGCGACAGTCATCTCACGCAGCCCATCGGTGCTGACTGCCGAGGTGGACGGCGAAATCGTCATGATGAGCATCGAGCAGGGCCGCTATTTCGGCCTCGACGACATCGGCAGCGACATTTGGAAGCGCATCGAGCCGCCCTGCTCGTTCGCCGCTCTGATCGACGGCCTGACCGCCGATTACGAGGCCGACCGCGCCGCCATTGCCGCCGATGTGCACAAGCTGCTCGGCGAGATGGCGGAGCAGGATGTCGTGAGGCTCGCTTGATATCGAAGCTGGCCCGATTTGTCGCATTGCCCACGGGCGAGAAAAGCCTCACCGTGGAAGCGTGCGTCTACCTTTTGGTCGTGCGATTGGCGTTCGCGCTGTTGCCGCTGCCGCGCGCCTTGCGGCTGTTCGGCATAGCCCAGAGCGAAACCGGCCACGGCCGCATTGCTGCGGTGGAAGCGGAACGCATCGGCCGCGCGATCGGACGCGCCGCAAGACATGTCCCGTTCCGCGCCGTCTGCCTGCAGCAGGCGTTCGCGGCACTGCTGATGCTGCGTCGGCGCGGGCTCGCGGCTACCGTTCATCTCGGTCTCATCCGCGAGGACAGCGAACTGAAGGCACATGCCTGGAGTCATTGCGGCGATATACCGGTGACCGGCATTGCCGCCGCGCGCGGCTTCTCGCCGATTGCCGTCTTCGCGGGTTGAATGAGCCCGGATTGTCGGGCGTCCGCCTATTCCTCCGGCGGGTAGGTTACAACCGATGGGTGGAGATCCCTGCCGTCGGTGAAATCCTTGTAGGTGTCGTCGCCGATTCGGTACGCGGTCCGTATCCATTCCAAGAACTGGATTCCGTCTCGAACTGTTTTTTTCGCTCCCAATCGAACATCCGCGACAAAGCGAGGAAACAAATGGTCTTCGATCTCCTCCTGTCGGGGATCGAATTTATATTGATCGGATGGGCCGCATTTACGTTCGTAATTCGTGCAGCCGCGCTTGATCAACATCTTGATCCCGGCTCCAAGCTTTCCGTGCTGGTCTATTTTCGCGCGCAAGTCTTTGTAGGCCGCCCGCGCGCGATCGAGACCGAGAAAATAAAAATAGGTGCCATAGAGGTGCTGGTTTTCCGGATTATCGACTTCCGTTCCGCTCTTCGAGCTGGCAGGGACCGTTTCCGCTATGTCCTTGACTGCCGCCAACTGACGCAGACTGTTCGAGACGACTTTGACTTTGTAGCAGTTGCGGCATCCGAACGGCACGGCCGCCTCGCCGTAGACGTGCCGAAACATAAATCTGTTGAGAAAGACGCAAGGCTGCGCGAAGTCGCCTTGCCGCCAGATGTATCCGTCCAGGTTCATGACCGTGGGCGGGTAACCGTAGGGTTGCAGCAATTCAAGCTTGCCGTCGGCGTGACGGACAACGTTCCCGGAGGCGATCGCCTGCTCAAGATTGGCGCCGATCGTTTTTCCGCCGACGACAAACGACAGCAGACGATCTTCGTGCTCGGACATCTCAGGGTTCCGTACCGAATGGTCCAGCGAACGCAACCATCAACCCTGCCCCGCTTTCGCTTTGCCCCGCCCGGCGGCCGCCCGGTGGATCCAGCAATTCACCGTAAAGCGCGAGTCCGCCCACGCGCCCGTTGGAACATGAACCGGCAACACCTTGTGACGAAGCCAACTGGGAAAGACGATCAGCGTGTCCGTGCGCGGCTCAATATCGACGAACGACGGCGCCGGCAGCGCTTCGCCCTCGGCCGCGCGTTGGGGGAAGCCGTAGAGGCGGAGTTCGCCGCCGCTGAAGCGTCGCGGCGTCGATGCAAAATAGTAGACGCAGGACAGGACGCGCACCCGGTCGGTCCACTTATAGGTGTCGATATGATCGGCGATGTGCCCGCCGTCGCTATAGGCGGTAATTATGAACTCCCTCGGCTCGACTTCCGGTTCGATCAAGTGCAGCGCTTCAAGCGCCGGAGCTGCGATGGCGGTCACAAAGGCTTTGATCGGGGCTGCGAATGCACCGAGGTCGTTGAGGTAGAGCGCGTCCCGGATAACCGGATCAGCGAAGAGCTCACCGGTTTGCCGGTCGTGCATGAGACCGGTGTGGAAATCGGCGTGCCGGTGCGAAACATGATCCAGCAGCCCCGCGACGTATTCGGGGCCGAGCACGTCGCGGAAGATGCGATATGGGCAGCGGCCGTCGACAGCACCTTCCGGCGGCCATGCCGCGTCAGCCCTGGGCTCGATCCGATCTGTCATACTCATCGCGTACCGCCCATGGGGTCGGTTTGGGCCAAGGGAAACTTGCCATTGAAGATTAGCGCGATAGAGGGCATAATACACGTGCGAGTTTAAGTCTTGCTGGTCGAAAGACCAGCTTGTAATGAGTTCTGCCGCTTTTCCGATAGAAAAAGCCCCTAGGAAGACCGATGGACGAAATGCCAAAAGCCCACGATTCGGCAGCGGAACAACCGGCGGGTCCAAAGCGTCGGCAATGGCACGCGCCGCAATTCTTCGTGGCCGGCCTTGCCTCGACGGTAGCCACTCATAACGCTAATTCCGACGGCCGGACCATAGCACCGACGCTCAGCTGATCGATCCGCCGGCGTCGCGTCGGCGGGGAATGGGTATCCCTCAAGCCGGACACCTGTGGACAAAGCTCAGGGCAAACTCGGGAATTCGCCGCGACCATAAGGGCTACGAATCGCCGGCGCGGCGCCGTTATTATCGCAGGAACTCCGAAAGGCCGAACGGTGGCCGCTCGCGCCGCGTTCCGCCGGACGTCTACGAATGAGCGCATTTGCCGGCATCGTGGCGTTAAACGGCGGCGCCATCGATCAGGGCGCGGAGAATCGTGCGGCCAGCGCCCTCACCGCGTGGCGCAAAGGGCGGACCGTCGCGCACCGCATCGAAAGCGCGATATTCGTTCACCGCGCTTCGCCGCAAGGAACGAACGGCGAGGAGCAACCGCTTACGAGTCCGAACGGCCATGCGCTGTTCGCGGCCGACGCGCGTCTCGACAATCGCGAGGAACTGGGCCAGGCGCTTGGGCTCGCTTCCTTTGAGCTCGCGCATACATCCGACGCCGCATTGATTCATCGCGTCTACGAGCGCTGGGGCGATAGCGGAGTAGCACGCTGTCTCGGCGCGTTCGCCTTCGCGCATTGGGACGCGGCGGCACGCCGCCTGACGCTCGGCCGCGATTGCCTCGGCAACCGGCCGCTGTTCTATCATTGCGGGCCACAATTCGTCTCGTTCGCGACAAACCTCGGCGCGCTCTTGGCGCTGCCGGGCGTGCCACGCGCGATCGACGAGTCGGCGCTGGCGCAATTCATTGCCATCAACATTCGCGACGACTGGCATACCTTCTACCGCGACATCGAGCGGGTTCCCAGCCGGACACTGGTGACGATCGATCCTGCGGGCGTGCGCCGCCGGCACTATTGGTCGCCGGACCTCGACGCGCCGCCGCCTTATCGGCGCGACGAAGACTACATCGAGCGAGCGCGTGAACTCTTCGACATCGCCGTCGCCTCGGCAACGCGCGACACCCCGCGCGTCGCGATCGCGACCAGCGGCGGTCTCGATTCCTCGGCAATCGCCGCAACGGCCGCGCGGCAACGCCGGAGCGAAAGCGTCGCCTGTTTTTGCATGGTGCCGCCAGCCGGCGCCGCCATCAAAATCGACGCGTTCCACTATCTCGACGAGCGCGACAAGGTCGAAGCGCTGGCGCGAATGTATCCCAGCCTGGACGTTCGGTTCATCGCGCCCGATCGTTCGCATCCCAGGGCCAGGGACGATACGTTTTATTTCGTGCGGGCGAACTTGCCTTCGCTTGCTCCGGCGAGTTTCGCCGACGGCCTGTATATGCCCGAAGCGGTCGCCGCGGCCGGCCATCAAGCGCTGCTGATAGGCAATTCCGGGAATTTCGGGCTGACCTGGGACGGCAGACTTTTGCTGGTCGAACTCCTTCGCGCGCGCCAATGGCGCAGTTTCGCATTCGAGCTGCGCGCCGCGGCGCGACACAGCAACCACAGATTGGCTCGAACTTTCGCCGGCGACGTCGTCATGCCGACGGCACCGGACTGGCTGCGCCGGCTCATCTATCGGATGCGCGGCCGCGATCCCGACAGCGTTGCCCATCATAGTGCGCTGAACCCGACCTTCATTGCCGAAGCCAATTTGGCGCGGCACTGGCGGACGCAAGGCTTTGATCCCTGGTTCAGTGCAGAGGATTGGAATCCGAGGCGGTGGCGCGCTCGTCGCCTCTTTGACCAGAACCAATACGCGCGCGATATACGAGGACTGGCAGAAGAGATTTTTGGCTTCGAGGTACGCGATCCGCATGGCGACCGCCGGTTGCTTGAGTTCGCGCTCGCGGTGCCCGAGCCGGTGTATCGGCGCGATGGCATCCCGCGGTCCTTTGCGCGACGGGTCTTGGCCGACCGGCTGCCGCAGGAAATTCTCGACGAACGCAGGCGCGGCGCCAACACGCCGATGTGGTTCCGCGCGCTCGATGAAAAGCGGGACGAGGTTGCCGCCGATATCGATCGTCTCGAAGGCTCGCCGCTGGCGAGCCGCTTGATCGATCTGCCGCGCTTGAAGCGCCTGATGGCGCAATGGCCGAAGGACGAAAGCGAAGCCGAAACGCGCAGGAGCGAATATCGGCTCGCCTTGGCCCGCGGTGTCCATGTCGGGCGCTTCATACGCTGGGTTGAAGGGGGCAATGCGTGAGGGAGCGCTTTCGTCATCCTCAAGGTTTTGGAATTTGCCGAGTTTTTTCGTATATGGACCCGTGCCCAGGGCTCCTGGCATCTGCGGCAGTCAAACCCGAACGAGTCGAACGTGCATTTTTATTGCATCGCAGGACTGTCCGTAGGCAGCGAGATCGTGTTGCCAGGCTTGAACGGCTCCGCGCCGGATCGCGGCACGCCCGACGTCACGATTCGAGGCCGTTCAGTTCCCGCGGCGTTTGCAGATGCCACCGCGTCGGGTCCGACCTGGCAAATCGCCGGCCAGCAATTCCTGCTGCGCATTCCCGGGGTGGCGCGCTTCCTGCTCACCGCCGGGAAGGAGATCGCATTCGAAGCCGAGCCCGGCGCCGATGCCGGCGATATCCCGATCTTCATCCTCGGCACCGCCTTCGGCATCTTGCTGCATCAGCGCGAACAGATCGTGTTGCATGCGAGCGCCGTGCGCGTGAACGGCAAGGCGATTCTGTTCTGCGGACCATCGGGGGCGGGAAAATCGACGCTGGCCGCGGCGCTGGCCCAGCGCGGCTATCGTCTTATCACTGATGATTTCTGCGCCATCACCGTGACCGAAGCGGGCACACCGATGGTTCATCCGGACGGGCGCCAGCTCAAGTTATGGGCGCAGGCGATCGAGAAGCTCGATCTTTGGGAAAGCCGCGGCGAGCGCGTGCGCAGCAAGCTGGAGAAATTCTACGTCGATCCGGGCGAGGCCGACATCGAGGCCTTGCCGCTCGGCGCGGTTTACGCCCTGCATGAGGCCCTGCCGCCGCGCGTTCCGGGGATCGAACGGCCCAATGTGGCGGATGCCGCCCTGCTGCTGCGACACAGCACCTACCGGCCCCGGCTGGTGGGGCCGCTAAATCAAAAGGTCCTTTATTTTCAGGCCGCGGCGACGATCGTCAACAATGCCGGAATTTTCCATTTGACCAGAAGGCTCGACTTTGCCGCGATTCCCGAAGTCGTCGCATCGCTGGAGCGGCATTGGCTCGAGATCGGCCTCATGGAGAAGGCAGCGTGACCAGGAGGATCTGGCTCGCCTCCTATCCGAAGTCCGGCAATACCTGGCTGCGGATGCTGATCGCCAATCTCGCGGCGGAGGACGACCGGCCGGTCGGTATCAACGATCTAGCCGCAACGAGCACCATAGCCAGTGCGCGCGGTGCTTTTGACCATCTGCTTCTGATCGATTCCGGCCTTCTCACCCAGGACGAAGCCGATTGCCTGCGTCCGCGCGTCTATGAGGAATTGGCCCGCGGCATCGAGGACGACGAGCAGGACGCACGGAAAGCGCCGCCTGCCGTGCGCTTCGTGAAGGTCCATGATGCCTATACGTTGACCCCAATGGGCGAGCCGCTGCTCGCCGGCGTGCGCGGCGCCGATGGCGCCATCGTCGTCGTGCGCGATCCGCGCGACATCGCGCCGTCGCTCGCCAGTCACCGCAACACCAGCATCGACGACGCGATTGCATTCATGAACGACCCCGATGCTGTATTCAGCGCAAATACGACCAAACAGGATTCGCAGTTGCGGCAAAAGCTGCCGGGCTGGAGCGGGCACGTTACGAGTTGGCTCGACCAAACCGACATTCCGGTTCATCTCGTCCGTTACGAAGATTTGCAGATCGACACCGCCGTGGTGTTGCGCCGCGCGCTTGAGTTTGCCGGCCAGGCGGCAACGGACGACGAGATCCGTCGCGCGGTGAGGTTCGCGGACTTCGCGCGATTGCGGCAACAGGAAGAGGAAATGGGATTCAGGGAGGCGCCGCAGCAAGCCGGTGCACGCTTCTTCCGTCGCGGCGAGGCCGGCGGTTGGCGCGACGAGCTGACGCCGGACCAAACCGCCCGCATCGTCGCCGCGCACGGCGGGGTCATGCGGCAACTGGGCTATGACGTCACGATGGTGCCGCCTGCAGCGCAACCGGGCGCCGCGCACGGCCGCGCAGCAACGGGCTGACCACGTCGATCGACTTCAAATGTCCTGCCGACTGGCACGCCGAATTGGACCTTCATCCGATCCATTTGGATAGCGACTGGAGAACCCTCCACTTCCGCAGGTAGATGATGCACGCCGGGCGAGAGCGTACGTGTTTCGGGCCACAGTGCGCGGGCCGCAACGGTCGGATCATGCCCGGCTTTCTGCCACCAAGCGGCTTCGTCGCAACGGCGATGCACCTCGCGATGGTGCCCTCGGTGAACTCATCGCTGACCTTGCGCCCGAGTTCCCGGTCTCGCGCAAAACGCTGCCCGTCTATCGCGTAATATCGCGTAATAAACGTCTTATTTTTTCGAGTTGTGGCGAGGTTCGCCGCTTCATCGGCAAGGTCCGCACGAGCGACCTATCGATACAGATCGATTGTTAAGATGAACTTGTCCAGCGGCACTTTAACAAGTTGGCTCTTGATTTCCGCATCCTCGTCCAGTCCCGCATGAATCGTGGCGACCTTGCGTTTGCCGGCTATCACGTCATTCAGCTTCACTTGGAATCTTTGTATCGCAGCAGCGTTGCGGGATATGTTGCTTTGCCCGAATACAACAAAAATCGAGTCGTAGCGGCGGTCCGGCGCAAAGCAGGAGGCTTCCTTTAAGAAGCGGCTGACGCATCGATCGGACTGTCCGCTCTGACGCCGCAACTCCCAGACCACGACCGGATCGCTCGACACGATCAGGGTCTTCCCCTCCTCATTAGTGCGAATGAAATCGAGAATGTCCTCGAACGGCACCACGGCGTTACGCTTGAAGGGTCGCGTGTCGTGATTAATGTTGGCAATAGTGCCAACCGAGGCAATCAGGACGAGCGAGGTGAGCAGCGCGACGCGCCCAACGTTACGGGTGGCGACCTGGTCGAGAAAGAACGTCAGGATGGCGGCAAGCACTGGAGCGAGGTAGAGGAACGATCGCGGCTTTCCAAATCCAGGCAGAATCATTAACGCCATCGCGGCGAACATTAGCAAGAGCAGGTGGACTGGGTTTGCCGGAGTTTTGCGGTCGATTTCGCGAAACAAGGCGAGGGCCGCGATCAACGCGACCGGCAGGATGACCCAGGCCTGGCCAACTCCCAGCGCATCCCCGCCGAAAAAACCGAGGATATTGGTTGCAGCAGCCCGCAGCGGACCCGCACCGAATTCGATCGCCACGGACGATCGCCAATAATTCCTGACGCTCGAGTCGGCGAAAAAGAGATTCCTGAAGATCGAGTAGGCGGTACAGAGTCCGAGACTGCCAAAGAGCGAAAATATCAACCAATAGAGGGCTTCGAATCCGAGGCGAAATTGCCGCTCCAACCAATGTCGGTACATGAGGAACGGTACGATTATGATCGCCGTGGTGAAATTCGTCGAAGCCGCGAGGCCGAGCGGAACGGCAGAGCCTAGCCGACCCATTTGGTTGTCGGCCGCGAGGTAAAGTACGACGAATAGCGAGAACAGCAGCGCAAACAGCGGGTACCAACGGATGGCATCGCCCTGGCCTAAGGCCAACGGACTCAATCCGAACATCAGCACTGCGATCAGCCGGGTCGATGGCCTCACGACCGCACCCGTCCGCTGCGTCATCAGCGCTAGCGTGAGAAGATGAAACAGAAGGAGCGCCGTGGCAGTCATACCGAGGCTGACAAGCCGCATGACCGCCTCGCTCAATCCCATCTCGTGAAGCATATAGTAAAGCAGAAAAGAGAGCGGCGGATGGGTCCCATCGCCGTGAAGGAAGTAGCCCATCAAGTCCAGCACCGAAGCGCTTTGGGCGGCGGTAAGCGTGATCAGTTCATCATCGAAGGGAAAGCGCCACACGCGGCCCGACATCAGGCAAGCGGCGAGGAACAAAATGAATGATGACACGAGATCAAGCGCGTAGGTCCGCCCTGCGGCGGCCAATGTCTGAAAAGAGAGCGGACGTGGATTTTCGCCGCGCATCTCGTACCGTGAGACGGGATCTAAAAACGAATGCCGGCAGAGTAGAGCACGTCGGCACGCTGGTTGGCTACAGCGATCGAAGATCCGAAGCCTTCGGTTAGCCGCATATAGACATCCGAGCATCGCTCACTCGGCCGCGTCCGGCAACATTTCTCACGCTAAAGCTAAAACGGCGGCGTCACCTTGCAGCCTATCGGCCTATGCTGCCCGCTTTGCTACTCTCGTCGACATGACCAAACGATTTCGGATGCTAATTCTATTCCCGGCCGGGATCACTGCCTTGAGCTTCGTGACGGCTGTCCTTCTCATCCTTAGCGCATGCCGATGAATGTCTTCGTAGTGAGCGGCCTAATCATGCGCCACACCGACGACCGTCGACCCTTTTGACCTTCACCCGATCTGTTGGGTCCGCGTATGGAGAGTCCTCCACATCAGCAGTTAGATTATGCGGACCGGTCGAGAGCGGGTGCGTTTCGGGCCACAGTGCGCGGGCCGCAACGGTCGGATGAAACCCGGCTTTCTGCCACCAAGCGGCCTTGTCGCCACAGCAATGCACCTCGCGATGGTGCCCTCGGTGAACTCATCGCTGATCTTACGCCCAAGTACCCGGCTTTGCGCGAATCGCAGGTGGTCTATCGCTCACTTAAGTACTTTATTTTTCCCAGTTGTATGGCGTGAATTACCGCGTCCGCCGCAACATGTCGAGCGTAATGAGAACCTGCCCGACTTGGCGCCAAAGGGCTGTCTCGTAGCGGCTAAGGCGCTCGAATGCCCCATTGTCGAGGTTAGCGAGCCGAAGGAAACATCGCCCGACCTCGACATTGATTGTTTGGGGCGATTCTTGAGAGCGACCAACATCACCGTACCCGCCCGATCTGCCGTCAGCACGGACACCGTCACCGAACCGGACAGCATCGAGAACGCGATCATGGGGTTGCGGTTGGATCCCCTGCGCGTGCCTGGCCTCACGGAGGATTTCGCTCTGAATCTGAAGAAGGCCAGTTTCAATGGCTGCGGCACGGCGCAACCGCCATAATAGGCTCGCCAATCTCAACACCAGTTCGCGCTCGACCGCCGTTTGCACGTCGAAGTCGGCGGTTACCGAAAGTTCGAAAGCCATGTAGTCTTCCGCGTCTTCCAGGCCCACGATGACCGTCTCCGCGGTCAAGCCATGGCGGACGGCGTTGCAGCGCGAGCGCTTTTTCCCGGCTTCCGTCTGCGGCCCCGTGCTCATAAGAGCGTTGCGGCGATTGGCCTCGACCTGTCTAAGTGACGCCATGGGAAGCCGGGTCCTCGACAGGTTTTATGTTGCGCTTTGCACTGTCGCTGCCGACCTGTCGCTTACGTTGGGCATTCGTCCGCTCACGGCGGCTAATCTCCGGAGAATCTGCGGCATCAGTTCGTAGCTTCGCTGGATAGGTCGAGAGCGGATGAGTTTCGAGCCACAGCGCGCGGGCTGCAACGGTCGGATCTACCCCTGCCTTCTGCCACCACGCGGCTTCGTTGCCACAGCGATGCACCTCGCGATGGTGCCCTCGGCATAACGGCACGGTGAACTCGTCGCTGACCTTGCGCCCGAGTGCCCGGGTTTGGGCGAAGCGCAAATGATGGGCATCCGAGGGCTGGCGGCCACAAACCAGACAATGCTGCTTGGCCACATATCTGACGTGGTCGCGGTCCCGAATGCGACGCGGTTCCGGCAAGGCCAGTATGCTTTTATCGATCACCTTCGATTGCGACCTGCCCTTCGGCTCCTTAGCTCGATAAGGCCTGTGCGCAGTAAGGGGCTGCGCGACCTCTCCTGACGTTTGAGGTGCATCTGAGCCAGGCGTCGCAAAGCTCGCCAGTTTCGCCTGGAAGGCCTCCTCGACGCACTTGGCATCGGCTGCCGTCAGTTTGCGCTTTTCAACGAGAGACCGGTGCGCCCAGATTGCTGCATCATCGCCAGAATCAAGATCGCTGAGTTCGCCGAGAAGTCGATCGCGTAGTTGGGCCGATGCCTTCGGTTCAAGCATTGGCTTGGCGATATTCGAATGAACCTTTCCGTCGCGGTGAACTGCAGCTCGTTGAGCAGGACTGTGTTGACCGCCGTTCAACCCACGGCCACCGTTTGCCATTGGCTTGATAGACTCTGACGTCTGTTGCGTCGGCGTCGCAAGATCAGGAGCATCGAGGTCGTCCTCGCCGGCAATCCCCACCAGCGTGAACAAGGCATAGCGCCGCGCATAGGTCAGTGCCGCGCCCATCCGACGCGGGGTGGCGGTATCGGCGATGGCGCAGACCGGCCAATCCGAAGCGATCCACTCTCCCGATGCATGGGCCAGCACGGTTGTCAGGTTGACGACACCGGCGGCCTGATCGATCGCGGTCGTCTGCACGGTGGCGATCTCATGCTGGCCTAAGGTTTTGCGCACAATGTCGAGGCCGCTCGATAACGAGGCATAGCGGAACGTCTGATCCGCCCTGCCCCGGTCATCCGCGCGAATGGTGGCCGTCAGGGATTTTTCCGGATTGACCAACTCGGCCTGCGCCTTGGCCAATGCCGCGGCAAGGCTGGCGATGGATGGACTGGACCTATGCACGGCCACCCTCCACGCTGAGGAGATCAAAGCTTACCGCCCCCGACTTTGAGCGCTTGGCCCGGATGCCATGGCCGATCGCCTCCTTGGCATCCTCTGGCATCAGACCCTTCAGTTCGGTCTTGGCCTGTTCATGTTCGAGGTGCGCCGAACGGGTCCGCGAGAAGGTAGCGGCGAACTCCGCCCAGGCATTGGACGCGCTCATGTCGACGATGCGGATCGCCTCGATTCGTGGCTTGGGCGGCTCGACGCCAAATAGTCTGGGCGGCTCCCCGCTCTCGACACAGCGCCAGAACTTCCGCTCCGCGGTGACGATGAGGTGCTGATAGAGCGGGTCGGCATGAGCCGTGATTTCCACCCACTTGCCGCCTCCTGTGATCACCGAAAGTACCGCCGACTTCGCCGCCACCACCCACATATTGTGCTGCAGCTGCGGCATGTATTTCTCGGCGGCCGCTTCCTCTGAGAACGACCAGGGCAGCATGAACTTGGCCTCGAATACCGCGCCAGTGCTCTCGACCCGACCGTCGAGCGTCGCCGCCATCCACTTCAGCGCACCGTGCTTCACATGCCGCTGCACATCGATGATGACCTGGCTGGTATTCACCTCATACCACCGCCGATTAAGCTCCTCAGTGACCGTCCCAAGCTGGACAATGAGGTTCCCAGACAGGTCCTCAGGCTCGACCTCCCCCCGCTTCTCCTTCCACAGCCGCACCAGGGCGGCCTCATCATTGCCCATGACGATCCGTGCGTCGGAGCCGCCGATGAAGTAGCGGCGGCGCCTGTCATTTTGCGCGACTTGCATCGAAGTTATCCCATATATCGTTAATCGATGTAAATAATGATAATAGATATTAATGTTCTTGTCAATCGTTTTTCGACATAATTGATGGAATCAGACGACTCGGTTAGAGATCCGCCATGGTCACAGCAGCACAATGCCGGGCGGCCCGGGGTCTCCTTGATTGGAGCCAGCAAGATCTCGCGGATAGGGCAGGTGTTGGGATAGTTACGGTAAGGCAACTGGAAGGGGGCGCCACTCAGCCCCGTCGCGCGACGCTGGACGTCATTCGGCGTGCGTTAGAAGCGGCCGGCGTAGAGTTCATCGAGGAGAACGGTGGCGGTCCAGGGGTCCGGCTGCGAAAGCGGCAACAGAGAACGGGTTAGGGGGTTGCTCTGGTCGCGCCGGCTTTGCCCAACAAGCCCGGATTTTAACAGGGTTTTTGGGCAGGTGAGGTTTCTGCCCAAAAAGCCCCGGCGGGGAAGGGCAGTAGCGTCCGCCTCCGCCTTCGCCATCCGTTCGCAACACGCTCCTTTTGGAGCGCGGGAATTGACCGTTTTTGATGGTCCATAAATATCGGTGGTCAAATTTTCCTTTCGACTGCGGACCCAAATAGGGAGGGCCGGGACATGACGCCCGGCCCTCCCCACCGCTATCCTAGAAGCTGCCAAGCGATTTAGGAGAGCGTGTCGTGACCGACCAATCCGACTTTAAGAAATACCGTCCAAACCTGACAGAGGTGACAGTCCTTCAGGCCGCGCAAGCGTATGGCCGTGGCGATGAGATACGAAGCCTCAACGGAAACATACCGCGCTAGATGCGTTCATTCTGTTGCTTGTGACGGACGCTGAGACGTTCGGGCCGATCTTCTGAAGGGAGTGTGCGCCCGCGAGCTTTGTGGCCTTTTGCTAGCCGCAGGCTTTGGGCCTCAAGCAACATAGCGTCCAGCATCGCCCCGAACTGCTCGGCCTCTTCGGCGTATTTTTTGTCGAGCCACGCTCTAAATTCTGGCGTGAAATGATCGGCCACTGCGCAAGCGTTCTTTCGCGCGGTATAAGGTTTCCGCGCGAAGCAACGCTTCGCGTATCACAGGCGAACAGTGGCGCCCTGCAGCGCACCAAGTTTTAGATCGATCCCGGCGGCGACCGGGGCCGCTCTCACTTTTACCCCAATTGAAACCTTGTGACGAGCGGCCGTGGCGCTGCCCGCGCCCGGTTGCTATAGTCGTCCCCGGAACGGTCCTTAGGCTGTTCTGGGGCGTGAGAACCCCTCGGTTAGGCGGCACAAGTGCGCCGTCAAGGCACTCCTCGACCGGATGGTCGGGGAGGCATGCGCGTATGTTCAGGGCGAAAGCCTAAAGGCGCGTGCGAGCTCTCCTAACCGAGGCTTTCTCAACTCCCCGATCACCAGGGCGGGGAGGCTTCAGGTGTCGTCTGCTCGGATCGTTTTGGCGTCGCTGATGGCGGTCGCGCTTGTGGAATCCGGATGTGGCGACCGGCCGGTGCTGGTCAATGCAGCGGCTCCGCCTCCCGACATACGAAACATGCAGACCACCGACATGCGCTTGCAAGGCGGTATTTTGGGAACACTTGGGGTCGAGCTTCCGAAAGTCTGCATGATCCACCACCGCCACAAATGGACCGACGCCGGCGTCATTACAGGCGGTCCCCCGGCGGTACCCGACACCGTGTTTGTCGGTCCGGACGGCAACCCCCAGCGGATCAGCCGCGAGCAGTGCGATCAGGAAAACGCGCGGTCGCTCGCCGCAGAGGAGGACGCTTTCCAAAAGACCGTTGCCGAGGCGCAACGCGCAGCGCAGCAGGTCCAGCAGAAGCAAACGGCAGCGGCGGCGCAAGTCGTCCGCGATGAAGCGGCGCTCGGATACAAGCACGTTACCGTGAGGGACCTGCTGCTGGACGGCAGAACTTACGCGAGCGACGGGACGAAGGTCGCGGCGGCGGGCTTCTACAAACTCAACGCGCGACGGGACGAGCGGCTCTACATCTCCTACGACGACTTCATGATGCACACCTTTCAGCCCGTCGAGGCCCGCTACGTCGGATTGCTGACCGATGGCGGTAGCCGCGCCTTGCGGGAATACCTGATGCGTTGCGTGGCGGGGTGCAACGTGACGATCCTCGGCCACCTGGATCGATGCGTCGAAACCAACGTGTTCGGCGCGAAGGCTCAAGATGTTTGCCTCGTCGCGGACGATATAAGGCCGCCAGTCAACTGACCGGATCAAAATACCGTGTCGATCCCGAGTTCGTGCGTCTCTTGGATCAAGCAGCAGATGTTGTGGCAGATGATCTTGCAGAGAACCTCGTTGACCATCGCGACATCGGTCTTGCCGTATGATCTTGATGAGGTAGGTTTTTGGGCAACCGCTGGAGTTTTTGGGCAGAATGGGGTTGTTGGGCAAAGCCGCGCGCAGCGGCGGCCCATAGCACCCGACCGGATCGGGGGCATCGACGTCGTCCTCGCCGGCAATCAGGCGTACGCCTGCGGAAGAGTCGACAGAAGGGCTCTTAGTGGCAGCAATCGGCCGGAAAGCTAGACGGCAGTCAGGACCCCTGGGAAGGTTGCAGTACGCAAGTATACCAACTTGATTTTGCACCTCGAGATTTTCAAGATTTCAAGACCCATAAGTATTTGAAATATTTGTATAATTATGAAATCTTGAAATAAGGCATGAGACTTTTTTCAAGATTTCAAGCTTACGCTGGGCGGCGCACCGAAGCCGCCTAGTTCAGAGGGCGGACTTGAGGGCGGTCCCGATCTCCGTCTCACTCTCAGGGCATCCCAAATGACATCAGTCGTTGAGTCTTACAGGAGGGGGGCATTGGTGTGGAAAGAGGGTTTCTGCGAAACGAAGCCAATGGTCGCTGGACCATCAGGCCCATCCGAGGATTGATTTAAGCGCTCCCCAAAGCGGAGCGCGCAACTGCCGCCACGCTGCGGCGACGTTCTTGTCGCCATATTCTCGCAACTGTCCTTCACGCAGCGGCTGCGTACTCGTTTACTACTTTGGCCGAATTTTTTGCTACTTTAGCAAAAGTAGCAAAGCCGTAGCCTCTGATATTTTCCCAAAGTTCTTTGATATTTTTTCAAAGAAGCCGCAGTGGCCCATCCGAGGCGCCGCAACGTCTCCCCAGAGCGGGCGCCTCCCAACTATTGTTACGCAGCGGCTGCGTATTGAAGGAGTGGCTACTTTTGGGGTCCGAATGGCTACTTTAGCCACTATAGCGAGTTGGGATCGCGGCAAATCGATCACCGGCGGATCAATCTACTTAGTCATAGTTTTCATCTACTTTAGATGCCGGGACCTTTTCGCCTTATTCGAGATTGTGACAAGGCGGTGGGGCTGCCGGGCGCCGGCAAGACCACGCTGGCCAATGTACTGGCCCCGCTCATCGACGGGGTGCTCAGGGTGCAATGACCGGGCTTAGGCCTGCAATGAATTGACTCCAAACGTGTTCGGGTTCCTCCCCGGCTCGGGTCGCCAGTTGGCCCGGGTCGTGCTAGGGGAAAGCGGGGCATCGGGGTTGATTGGGGGACCTTTCGAGTCATGAGTGATGCGGAAAAGGCGGGCGCGGACGGCGCATTGCGGATCGGCGTGATCGGCGTCGGCGTCATGGGCTCGAACCATGCGCGGGTGCTGTCGGAACTGTCCGGCGTCAAGCTGGTCGGCGTCGTCGATCCCGACCGCAAGACGCGCGAGCAGGTCGCACGGCACCTCAAGTGCGAGGCCTTCGCCGACCTCGACAGCCTGATCGCGCGCGGCGTCGACGCCGTCACCATCGCGGCGCCGACCCATCTGCATCGCGACATCGCCGTCGACTGCGCCGCGCGTGGCATCCATATCCTGGTCGAGAAGCCGATCGCCTCCACCATCGAGGAGGGCCGCGAGATCGTCGCCGCGGCGCGGCGCGCCGGCGTCACCCTGATGGCCGGCCATGTCGAGCGCTTCAATCCCGCGGTCGAGGCGATCAAGCGCGCGATCAAAGGCCAGAATATTCTGTCGATCGCCGTCACCCGGGTCGGACCGTTCCCGCCGCGCATGTCGAATGTCGGCGTCGTCATCGATCTCGCCGTGCACGACATCGATCTCATCCGCTGGTTCACCGATTCCGAGATCGTCGAGATCCAGCCGCAGACCTCGAGCGCGGTCGCGGAGCGCGAAGACATCGCGCTGTTGCAGTTCCGGACCGCCTCCGGCGTGCTCGCCCAGATCAACACCAACTGGCTCACCCCGTTCAAGGCGCGCAACATCCACATCGCCACCCGCGACAAATATCTGATGGCCGATCTCTTGACGTTGCAGGTCACCGAATGTTTCGGCTACCAGCCCGACGGCTCTTATTCGATGCGGCACCTGTCGGTGGGTTACGCCGAGCCGTTGCGTTCTGAGATGATGGCTTTCATCGGCGCCATTCGCGGCGCCACGCCCGCGGTGACCGGCGAGGAAGCCGTCGCCAGCCTCGAAATCGCGATCCGTTGTCTCAGCGCGCGCACCGCGCAGTCGAGCGCGCCGCGCAAGGGACCGCGCCGCGTTGTCGGCTGAGCGCGCGTGCAAGACAAGATGAATCAGCATACCCGCCTCGACGGCAATCCGATTCCATTCATCGACGTTGCCGCCCAGCGCCGCCGCCTCGGCAGCGCCATCGATAACGCGATCGGCCGCGTGCTCGCCCATTGCCAGTTCATCCAGGGGCCGGAAGTGCGCGCGCTCGAGGCCGATCTCGCGGGCTTCTGCGGCGCCAAGCACGTCATCGGCTGCTCGAGCGGCACCGATGCGCTGCTGCTGGTGCTGATGGCGTGGCAGATCGGACCGGGCGATGCGGTGATCTGCCCGGCATTCACGTTTTGCGCCACCGCCGAGGTGGTGGCGCTCATTGGCGCGACTCCGGTGATGGCCGATGTCGCCGCTGACACCTTCAATCTCGATCCGGCGAGTTTTGAGCGCGCTATCGCGACGGCGAAGCAGCGCGGCTTGACGCCGAAAGCGGTCATCCCGGTCGATCTGTTCGGCCTGCCGGCCGATCACGATGCCATTGCGGCAATTGCTGCCGCGCATGGCGTCAAAGTGCTCGACGACGCGGCGCAAGCGTTCGGCGCCACCTATCGCGGCCGCAAGCTCGGCACGCTGGGTGATGCCACGGCGACCAGCTTCTTTCCGGCAAAACCGCTCGGCTGCTACGGCGACGGCGGCGCCGTGTTCACCGACGACGATGCGCTGGCGGCGCGGGTCAAAAGCCTGCGCGTGCACGGCGAGAACGCCGGCGACAAATACGATGCGCTCCATATCGGCATCACCGGCCGGCTCGATTCGATCCAGGCGGCGGTGCTGATCGAGAAGCTGAAAATCTTTGCCGACGAGATCGTGGCGCGCCAGGCGGTGGCGGCGCGCTATGCCGAAGGCCTCGCCGGCGTCGCGACCACACCGCGCACCGGCAATGAATCGACATCGGTGTGGGCGCAATACACCATCCGCCTTGAGCCCGGGCGGCGCGACGCACTCGGCTCAGCCCTCAAGGCCCAAGGCATTCCGACCGCGATCTATTACGCCAAGCCGTTGCACCGCCAGGCGGCCTATCGCCACTATCCGGTCGCCGACGGCGGCGTGCCGGTCAGCGACCGGCTGGCCGAAGAGGTGATCAGCCTGCCGATGCACGCTTATCTCGAGCCGGCCGTCCAGGATCGCATCATCGAAGCGGTACGGCGGGCGCTCGCGGGCTGAGACGGAAGGCGACGCGAGCTTCGACGCTGGTGTAAAACCTCACGACCCCCACCCCAACCTCTCCCCACTAGGGGGAGGGGAACAAAGGCGGCGAATGCTCGATCGCATCCTCACCGTCGGCGGCTATACGCTGCTCTCGCGCCTGACCGGTTTCATGCGCGACATCATGCTGGCGGCGATCATCGGCGCCGGTCCCGTCGCCGACGCCTTCTTCGTCGCGTTCCGGCTGCCGAACCATTTTCGCGCCATTTTCGCCGAAGGCGCCTTCAACGCCGCGTTCATTCCGGCCTATGCGCGCATCCGCACCCAAGGCGGCGAAACGGCGGCGAAATTGTTCGGCGACCGCATCTTCACGCTGCTGCTGGCGACGCAGATCGTGCTGCTGGCGCTGGCGCTCTTGTTCACGCCGCAGGCGATCGACGTGCTGGCGCCGGGATTTTCCCGTGACCCGCAGCAATTCGCGCTTGCGGTCGGCCTGACGCGGATCACGTTTCCTTATCTGCTCTTGATCACGCTGGTGACGCTGTGGGGCGGCATCCTCAACGCGCTCAACCGTTTTGCCGCCGCGGCGGCGGCATCGACCCTGCTCAACGTGTCGATGATGGCGACGCTTGCTGTGGCCTGGCTATTTCCGAGTGCCGGTCACGCCGCCGCCTGGGGCGTGCTGATTTCCGGCGTGCTGCAAGCGGCCCTGGTCGGCGGCGATGCCTGGCGCGCCGGCGTCATGACGTCGTTCCATGCGCTGACCTGGGACGACGACGTGCGGCGCTTCTTCAAGGCGCTCGTACCGGCGACGGTCGGCTCGGCCGGGACGCAATTGGCGCTGTTCGCCGACACCATCATCGCGAGCTTCCTCACCACCGGCGCGCTGTCGGCGCTCTATTACGCCGACCGCATCGATCAATTGCCGATCGGCGTGATTGGCATCGCGGTGGGCACCGTGTTGGTTCCGGAGATGACCCACCGGGTCGCCTCAGGCGACCACGCCGGCGCCCGCTCGGCGCAAAACCGCGCCATCGAATTCGCGCTGCTGCTGGCGCTGCCTTGCGTCGTCGCTTTCCTGGTCATTCCCGGCACCATCATGCGCGGCCTATTCATGCGCGGCGCGTTCAATGCCGAAGATGCGCACTCAGCCGCTATGACGCTCGCGGCCTATACCGTCGGTCTCATTCCGTTCGTGCTGATCCGCAGCGTCGTCGCGCCGTTTTTGGCGCGCGGCGATACCTTGACTCCGGTCAAGGCGGCACTGACCGGCACGGCGGTCAACATCGCTTTCAAAATCGCGCTGATGGGTTCGCTCGCCCAGGTCGGGCTGGCGCTGGCGACCGCGATCGGGGCCTGGATCAATTTCATTCTGGTGTTGTGGTTCGCCGGCCGCGCCGGGCTGATCGCCGCCGATGCGACGCTCAAATCGTCCTTGATGAAGCTCGCGGCGGCCGGCGTTGCTTTCGCGATCTTCCTTCTGATCGCGTCGCCCGTCGTCACATCTCTGTTATCGTCGATGTCCAGGTTCCGCGCTGAGTCGGAATTGCTGGTGCTGGCGGTGCTTGGTGGCGCATTTTACGGCGTGCTTGTCGTCGCATTGTTCGGCCGGCGTTGGCTGTCGCTGATGCGCGCCCAGGCGCAAACTGCGCCGTCAGCGCCGCTGGACGCATTCGAGGGTACGTCGGCGCCGGCCGCCGGGCCGGACGAAATTTAGCTGGGGCAAAAAGCGATGCGCGTGACCATGATAGGCGCGGGCTATGTGGGGTTGGTGTCCGGCGCCTGCTTTGCCGACTTCGGCCATCACGTCACTTGCGTCGACAAGGACGCGCCGAAGGTCGCGGCGCTTAATCGCGGCGAAATTCCGATTTTCGAACCCGGCCTTGCCGATCTGGTCGAGGCCAATGTCCGCGAGCAGCGCTTGCGCTTCGCGGTCGACACCGGTTCCGTCGGCGCCGCCGAAGCGGTGTTCATCGCAGTCGGTACGCCGTCACGCCGCGGCGATGGCCATGCCGATCTGAGTTTTGTCTATGACGCGGTGCGCGAGATCGCGCCGCTGTTGTCCGCCGCCGCGGTGGTCATCACCAAATCCACCGTTCCCGTCGGCACCGGCGACGAGATCGAGCGCATTCTGCGCGACAAGCGCCCCGACGCCGACATCCAGGTCGTATCGAATCCGGAATTTTTGCGCGAGGGTGCCGCGATCCAGGATTTCAAGCATCCCGACCGCATCGTCGTCGGCACCGACGACATGCGGGCGCGCGCCGTGGTCGCGGAGCTCTACCGGCCGCTTTATCTGAACGCGTCGCCGATCTTCTATGTCAACCGGCGCACCGCCGAGCTGATCAAATACGCCGCCAACGCCTTCCTCGCCACCAAGATCACCTTCATCAACGAGGTCGCCGATCTGTGCGAGCAGGTCGGCGCCGACGTCAACGAAGTGGCGCGCGGTATGGGGCTCGACAACCGCATCGGCGGCAAGTTTTTGCACGCCGGACCCGGCTTCGGCGGCTCGTGCTTTCCGAAAGACACCACGGCGCTGCTCAAGACGGCGCAGGACCACGGCGTGGCGTTGCGCATCGTCGAAGCAGTCGCATCGGTAAACGACCAGCGCAAGCGCGCCATGGCGCGCAAGGTGGTGGCGGCGCTCGACGGCTCGGTGCGTGGCAAGACCGTCGCCGTGCTCGGCCTCACCTTCAAGCCCAACACCGACGACACCCGCGATTCGCCGGCGATCCCGCTGATCACCGCGCTGCAGGATCTTGGCGCCACGGTGCGCGCCTACGATCCGGCCGGCATGGAGCAGGCCAAGCCGCAGCTTTCCGGCGTGCATTATTGCAATGGCCCCTACGCCGCGGCCGAAGGCGCCCACGCCATCGTCATCGCCACCGAATGGGAGCAGTTCCGCGCGCTCGACCTCAACCGCCTCAAAACCGTGATGGCGCAGCCGGTGATCGTCGACCTGCGCAATATCTATCGTACCGACGAAATGAAGCGGGCGAAATTCAAGTATGTCGCTGTCGGTCGCGCCGGGGTGGATTGATTGTCCGCGAACCGCGTTCCACACTCGCCTTTAGCATGAACGACCAAACCCCCTTCATCGGCCGCTCCATGACGCGGCGCGAGGACCGCCGCCTCCTGACCGGCCGCGGTCAGTACATCGCCGATCTCGAATTACCGCACATGCTGCATGCGGTTCTCGTGCGCAGCCCGCACGCGCACGCGCGTATCAAGGCGATCGACGTGTCGCGCGCCGCCGCGGCGCCCGGCGTTTTCCACGTGCTGACCGGGCCGGAGCTTGTCCGCGAGCTGCCGCCGGTGTCCGATACGCAGCTGGCGCTGCCGAGCAAATGGACGGCGCTGGTGCAGCACAAGTTCATCAATCCGCAGCAGCCACTGTTGGCCCATGACAAGGTCCGCCATGTCGGCGAGGCGGTTGCGGTCATTGTGGCGGAGAACCGCTATGTCGCCGAGGACGCGGCGCAATTGGTCGAGCTCGATCTCGAGCCGTTGCCGCCGGTGCTCGATCCAGAAAAAGCGCTCGAAGCCGGCGCCACCATCGTCCACGACAAATTCTCAACCAACCTGATCGGCGCCTTCACCGTCGGCAAAGGTGACGCCGATGCCGTTCTCAAGCGTGCGCCGCGCCGGCTACAGCGGCGTTTCTACCATCACCGTTATGTCGCGCTGCCAATGGAATGCCGCGGCGTGGTCGGCCTGCACGATGCGCGCACCGATACGATGACGATCTGGTCCGCCACCCAAGTTGTGCATTGGCTCAAGCGCGAGGCGTCGGGCGTGTTGCGGCTGCCCGAGGCAAAAATACGCTGCGTCGCGCTCGACGTCGGCGGCGGCTTTGGCGTCAAGGGCCACGTCTATCCGGAAGATTTGCTGATCCCTTATCTGGCGCGACGGCTCGGCCGGCCGGTGAAATGGATCGAGGACCGTCACGAGCACATGCTGTGCTCCTGCCATTCGCGCGACCAGATCCACGACGTCGAGATCGGTTTCGACGACGATGGCCGCATCCTGGCGCTGCGCGATCATTTTGTCGTCGATTGCGGCGCCTGGAATCCGATCGGCGCCGGCATCGCCTACAACACCGCCGTTCACGTGCCGGGGCCGTACAAGATCGGCGCCATCGCCATATCGGGCCGCATTGCCGCGACCAACAAAGTGCCGAACGCGCCGTATCGCGGCGCCGGCCGCCCCGAAGCGGCGTTCGCCATGGAGCGCAGCATCGATCTCGTCGCTACCGAGCTCGGCCTCGAGCCCGCCGAGGTGCGGTTGCGCAACATGATCCCCGCCGCCGAAATGCCCTACGCGGTCGGCATGCCGTATCGCGACGGCCAGCCGATCGTGCTCGACGGCGGCGATTATCCGGGCGCGCTGCAAAAGGCGCTCGCCGCGCTCGGCGGCGTCGAGGCGTTTCGCACGCGTCAGCGCGCGGCGCTACAAGCGGGGCGCTATCTCGGTCTCGGCATCGGCTGTTACGTCGAAGGCACCGGCGTCGGCCCGTTCGAGAGCGCGCTGGTGCGCATCGATCCGTCCGGCAAGATTTTCGTCACCTCGGGCGCCTGTCCGCAAGGCCAGGGCATGGAGACCATCTTTTCGCAAATCGTGGCCGATGCCTGGCAGGTCACGCCCGACGACGTGGTGATCGCGCTCGCCGATACCGCGGCAATCGCCATCGGCTTCGGCACGCTTGCCAGCCGCAGCACGGTGACGCTGTCGGCGGCCATCCACGGCGCCACGGAAAAATTGCGCGACAAGGTGTTCTCGATTGCCGCCAACATGCTGGAATGCGCGGCGACCGATCTCGAATTGCGCCGCGGCCATGTCGGCATCGTCGGCGTGCCGGGCGCCGAAGTCTCGCTGGCCAAGGTGGCGGCAGCCGCGCGTCCGGGCTGGGACAGCGGCCGCCCCGCCGGCGTCGATGGCGGGCTCGAAGAGACTTATTACTTCGAGCCGCCGACCGTCACCTGGTCCTATGCGGCCCATGCCGCCGTGGTCGAGGTCGATGTCGAACTCGGTCGCGTCAAGGTCGAGAACTATGCGATCGCCCACGATTGCGGTGTGGTGGTCAATCCGATGCTGGTCGAGGGGCAGATCATCGGCGGTGCCGTGCAGGGGCTCGGCGGCGCGCTGCTCGAAGAGATCAAATACGACGCCGAAGGCCAGCCGCTGACCACGACGCTGGCCGATTACATGCTGCCGACCGCCTGCGACCTGCCGCCGATAACAATCATCCACCAGCACTCGCCGTCGCCGCTCAACCCGTTCGGCGTCAAGGGCGTCGGCGAGGGCGGCCCGATCGCGCCGCCGGCGGTGATCGCCAACGCCGTCGGCGACGCGCTGCGCCCGTTCAAGGCCGAGTTCAACCGCACGCCGGTGACGCCGCAGCAGATCGATCTGGCGGTCCGAGCAGCGTCAGGCGCGCGGTAGCAATCCGGGGCCGCGGTTAGCCCCAGTGGCGATGCCAGCCCCAGCCGCGCCAGCCCCAGCGGTGCCAGCCCCAATAGCCATAGTGCGGCCGCCCATATGGGACGCCCCAATACGGGCCGGGGCGCCCCCAGCAACGATATGGGCCGCACACCAAGCGCACATGCTCGACGGTATCGGCCCGCTGCGTTGCGACCGATGCCAGTCCGCTGAGCGGCATGGCGGAAGCGCTGCCGCCGAGCGCGCTCACGCTCAACACGGCGGTGATAGCGAGTGCAGCGATGTTTAGATGACGCATGGCAAATCTCCTTTGCTCATCCAGTGCATTCGCTCGCCGGGATGAAGATTCGCACAGCGGCCATGTCGGGAAGCTGAAGGCGCCGTTGGCTGTTGTTAATCAACGTGCCCGCAGCGTGGCGCGTCGCGGCGAAATTAAGGTTGATGCCGACGCCGCCAGCCTCAGAGCAACCGTGCGACCGCGGCTTTCCATGCGGCAAGTTTGCGTTCGCGCAAGGCGGTATCCATGTGCGGCGTGAAGCGGCGCTGCAAGTGCCAATGCTGGGCAAAGCGATCCGGCGCGGGAAAAAATCCGGCGTGCAGGCCGGCGAGATAGGCGGCGCCCAGCGCCGTGGTTTCCCGGATCTGCGGCCGGTCGACGATGCAGCCGACGAGGTCGGCGAGACGCTGCATGGTGAAATCGGAATTCGCCATGCCGCCGTCGACGCGCAAGGTGGTGAGCGCACCATCGCGCCAATCCGCTCGCATCGCGTCGAGCAGATCGACGGTTTGAAAGCAAACGCTCTCCAACGCCGCTTGCGCCAATTCGCGCGGCCCGGTGGCACGGGTGAGCCCGAACAGCGCGCCGCGCACATCGGGCCGCCAATAGGGTGCGCCCAGGCCGACAAAGGCCGGCACCAGTACGACCTCTTGGGTCGGGTCGGCGGCCGCGGCGAGCACGCCGGTTTCCTCGGCGCTTTGCACGACGTGCAGATTGTCGCGAAGCCATTGCACCGCCGCGCCGGCGATGAAGATCGAGCCTTCGAGCGCGTAAGAGCGCACGCCGCCGAGCTGATAGGCGATGGTGGTGAGAAGCTTGTTTTGCGAGGCGACCGCGGTCGTGCCGGTATTGAGCAAGGCAAAACAGCCGGTGCCGTAGGTCGATTTGACCATGCCGGGCGCAAAACAGGCTTGGCCGATGAGCGCCGCCTGCTGGTCGCCCGCTATGCCGTAGATCGGAATGGCGCCGCCGAACAGTTCCGGATCGGTCGTGCCGAACGCAGCGGAGCAATCCAACACGTCAGGCAAAACCGCTTTCGGCACGCCGAGCAAAGCCAACAATCGATCGTCCCAGCGGCCTTGGTGAATGTCGAACAGCAGCGTGCGCGATGCGTTGGTGGCGTCGGTGGCGTGGACTTTGCCGCCGGTGAGCCGCCACAGCAGATAGCTGTCGACTGTGCCGAACGCGAGTTCGCCGCGCGACGCCCGGTCGCGAATGTCCGGTGCACAGTCCAACAGCCAGGCAAGCTTGGTCCCGGAGAAATACGGATCGAGCAGCAGCCCGGTCTTCCTGGCGAACTCGGCTTCATGGCCCGCGGCCTTGAGCCGCGCGCAAAAACCCGCCGTGCGCCGGTCCTGCCAGACGATGGCGCGATGCACCGCGCGTCCGGTGATGCGGTCCCACAACAACGTGGTTTCGCGCTGATTGGTGATGCCGATGGCGACGATGTCGCGCGCGCTTGCTTCGGCCTTTTGCATGGCGTTGCGGCAACACGCCACCGTCGTCGCCCACAGATCGTCCGGCTCATGCTCGACTTCGCCGTCGGCGGGAAAATGCTGCGGGAATTCCTGCTGCGCGAAAGTCGCGACCGAGGTGTCGGCCCGGAACAAAATGGCCCGGGTCGAGGTCGTGCCCTGGTCGATGCTCAAGACATAAGATGTCACCCACGCCTCCCGGCCGACGCACGGGCTTCACAATACAATGATTTATCGGCATCGTGACCGGACGTTCGCGGGGGGAGCCGGTGTCGCAGATCTCGGTTCGGAACGTCAGCAAGGTCTGGGGCGCGACGCCGGCGGTCGATTCCGTGAGCTTTGAGGCCGCGGCGGCGTCGCTGGTCGTGCTGCTCGGTCCATCGGGCTGCGGCAAGTCGACGACGCTGCGCCTGATCGCCGGCCTCGAGCAGGTTTCGGGCGGACGTATTTTCATCGCCGGCGCCGACGTCACCGCGCTGCCGCCGGCGCAGCGTCGCATCGCCATGGTGTTTCAATCCTACGCGCTATTTCCGCATCTGACGGTCAAGGAGAATATCCTGTTCGGCCTGCGCGTGCGCAAAGTGCCGGCGGCCGATCGCGCCCGCCGGCTCGCCCGCGTCGCCGCGCTGCTCGGGCTCGACACGCTGCTGGCGCGCAAGCCGTCGCAATTGTCCGGCGGCCAGCAGCAGCGCGTCGCGCTCGGCCGCGCCATCATCGCCGAGACGCCGGTCTGTCTGATGGACGAGCCGCTGTCCAATCTCGACGCCCAATTGCGCGCCGAGATGCGCCGCGAAATCCGCGCGCTGCAGCAAAAGCTCGGCATCACCATGGTCTATGTGACCCACGATCAGAGCGAAGCCATGAGCATGGCCGATCAGGTCATTCTGATGCGCGACGGCAGGGTCGAGCAGGCCGCGCCACCCGATGAGCTTTACGCACGGCCGGCAACCACGTTCGCCGCGCGCTTCATCGGCACGCCGCCGATGAGCATCCTGCCGGCGCCGGACCGGGGCGATCTCCTGTTCGGCATCCGGCCCGAGGATGTGATGCTCGGCGACGCCGGACTGCCGGTGCGTGTCCAGAGCTCGGAATTCCTCGGCGCCGACACCGTCATCACCTGCGGCTACGGCAACCAGACGCTGACCGCGCGCGTGCCCGGCAAAGCGGTCTTTGCCGCCGGCGCCGCGATCCATGCCAGTTGGCGTGCCGAGCATGTGCATGTCTTCGATGCCGCAAGCGGCGCGCGCCGCGACGGCGTCCGCGCGCCAGCCGCCGCCGACGCGATCGGTCTAAAGCAAAATTTCGCCTGAGGAGGGAAGAATGTCTGCAAATTTGAAATGGCTGCTCCCGATTGCCGGTGCCGCGCTCATGGCGCTGACGTCGATGGCGACCGCAAAAGACATCACGCTGTCATTCTACTATCCGATCGCTGTCGGTGGACCGATTCCAAAGATCATCGACGGTTACGTCGCCGACTTCGAGAAAGAGAATCCCGGCATCGCCATCAAGGCGATCTACGCCGGCACCTACCAAGATACGCTGGTCAAGGCGCTCACCGCGTTCAAGAGCGGCGAGCCGCCGGACATCGCGGTGCTGCTGTCGACCGACATGTTCACCTTGATCGACGAGGACGCCATCGCGCCGTTCGACGATTTATTGAAAACCGACGCCGACAAGACGTGGGCGAAATCGTTCTATCCGGCGTTCATGGCGAACAGCCAGACCGGCGACAAGATTTGGGGCATTCCGTTCCAGCGCTCCACCATCGTGATGTTCTGGAACAAGGACGCGTTCAAGGCGGCGGGGCTTGATCCCGACAAGGCGCCGGACACCTGGGACGAATTGGTCGCCGACGGCAAGAAGCTCGTTCAGCGCGAGGCTTCCGGCAACGTCAGCCAATGGGCGATCGAGATTCCGTCGTCGGGCTTTCCCTATTGGCTGTTCCAGGGCCTGACCACGGCGAACGATGTGCAACTGATGAACGCGGCCGGCACGCAGACGGCATTCGATAAGCCGGGCGTGACCGGGGCACTGCAGTTCTGGGTCGAGCTGAACAAGAAGGACGGCATCCACCCGCCCGGCGTCATCGAGTGGGGCACGACGCCGAAGGATTTCTTCGAGAAGAAGACCGCGATGATATGGACGACAACCGGCAACCTCACCAATGTGCGTAAGAACGCGCCGTTCCCGTTCGGCGTCGCCATGCTGCCGGCACATCAGGGCCGCGGCTCGCCGACCGGCGGCGGCAACTTTTATTTCTTCAAGAAAATGTCCGACGACGAGCGCGCTGCCGCATTCAAGTTCGTCAAGTGGATGACGACGCCGGAAAGGGCGGCCGATTGGGGCATCCAGACCGGCTACGTGGCGGTGCGGCCCGACGCCTGGGACACCGACGCCATGAAGAAATATGTCGCCGACTTTCCGGCGGCAGCCGTGGCGCGCGACCAGCTCAAATATGCCGTTGCGGAACTCTCGACCCACGACAATCAGCGCGTCACCAAGGCGCTCAACGACGGCATTCAGGCGGCGCTGACCGGTACCAAGACGCCGGAGCAGGCGATGAAGGATGCGCAGGCCGAGGCGGTGCGCATCTTGCGTTCCTATCAATGATGCACGGCCCCGAGCCGGCGGCGTTGGTATCGGTGGCGGCGACTCCACCGCCGCGGCTTCAGTTTTCGGCGCAAATCCACGGCTGGCTGCTGTTGCTGCCGGCCGCGGTGCTATTGGTGACGTTCACCCATTACCCCGCCGTCGCCACCATCATCGACAGCTTCTTCTCGACCCCAAAAGGCCGCCGCGCCGCGGTGTTCGTCGGCGCGGACAATTATCAGGCTATGCTCGGCGACCCGGTATTCTGGCGCGCGTTTTCGAACAACATCGTCTACGCGGCGAGCGTCATTCCGCTGACGATTGCGCTTTCGCTCGCGATGGCGATCTGGGTCAACGGCAAGATCGCCGGCCGGCCGTTCTTGCGGCTGTCGTTCTTCACCCCGACCGTGCTGCCGATGATCGCGGTCGCCAATATCTGGCTGTTCTTCTATGCGCCGGGCTACGGCCTGCTCGACCAGATACTCGGTCTGTTCGGCATCCCCGCGCACAACTGGCTCGGCAATCAGTCTACCGCGCTAGTCTGCCTGATCGCGGTCGCGGTCTGGAAAGATGCCGGCTTCTTCATGATCTTTTATCTGGCGGCTTTGCAACAGATGTCGCCGCAGCTTGCCGAAGCCGCCGCGATCGAAGGCGCCGGCCGCTGGTATGTCTTCCGCCGCATCACGTTTCCGCTGTTGATGCCGACGACCTTGTTCGTCCTGATCAACGCCATCATCAATTCGTTCCGGCTGATCGACCATATCGTGGTCATGACCCAGGGCGGGCCGGACAACACCACGGCGCTGCTGCTGTTCTACATCTACGAAGTCGGCTTCAAGTTCTGGGACACCGCCTATGCGGCAACGCTGACGGTGGTGCTGCTCGCATTGCTGGCGATCGTCGCGCTCGGCCAGTTCCTCATCCTCGACCGCCGGATTCATTATCAATGAGCGTGCTCCCGTCATTCCCGCGCAAGCGGGAATCCATACCCACAGTCGGCGTGGAGAATGCGCCGACCGGGACTATGGGTTGCCGCTTTCGCGGGGACGACGGTATGGCGGCGCTGGAGACGGCAGGCGCGTGGATGTTGGCGCTCGTCTGGATCCTGCCGCTCGCCTATGCGCTATGGGCGGCGATCCATCCGAGCGCCTATTCGGCGCATTTCGTGCTCAACGCGCCGCTGACCTTGGAGAATTTCGCGCGCGCCTGGAACGCGGCGCCGTTCGCGCGCTATTTCCTCAACACCTTTTTGCTCGTGACTTTGATCCTCGCCACGCAACTCGTGCTGTGCACGCTTGCGGCCTATGCCTTCGCGCGCTTCACCTTCGCCGGCCGCGATATCGCGTTCATCCTGGTGCTGCTGCAGCTCATGATCATGCCCGACGTGCTGATCGTCGAGAACTATCGCACCATGAGCGCGCTCGGCATCGTCGATACAATCCCCGCCATTGGGCTGCCCTATATGGCTTCGGCGTTCGGCATTTTCCTCTTGCGGCAGACCTTCAAGTCCGTGCCGCGCGAGCTCGACGAAGCGGCGCGCGTCGAGGGCGCCGGCCCGCTGACGGTGCTGCTGAAGGTCTATGTGCCGCTCGCCAAGCCGGTCTACATCGCCTATGGCCTGGTTTCGGTCAGCTATCACTGGAACAATTTCTTGTGGCCGCTGATCGTGACCAATTCCGTGAACACGCGGCCCTTGACCGTGGGCTTGCAGATTTTCGCCTCCACCGATCAGGGCATCGACTGGTCGGTGATCACCGCCGCCACGCTCATGACCTCGGCGCCGCTGCTGGTCGCCTTCCTGCTGTTCCAGCGCCAATTCGTGCAAAGCTTCATGCGAGCCGGAATTCGCTGACCCGGGACGACAATCGGCGGCTGCTTGACCCTCCGAGGGTCCGGCGATAGCGTCCTGCAAACAAACACCGCGTGGGAGGATTTGCCATGACGTCCTTCGCCATCACGCCGCTGACAGATCACACCGGCGCCGAAGTCACCGGCATCGATTTCACCAAGCCGGTCGATGCGAAAACCGGCGTCTCGCTCAATAAAGCCTTCGCCGAGCATCACGTGCTGGTCATGCGCGACCAGCACTTCGACCCGGAGCAGTTCAAGGCTGCGGCGCGAGTGTTCGGTGAGCTGCAGATCCACGACAAGAAAGAGCAGCACGTCCCCGGCCACCCCGACGTCTATTACGTCTCCAATGACGTGATCGTGGACGGCAAGCGCGTCATTCCGGGCGAGACGTTCCATACCGACCATTCCAATCATCCGCGGCCGCCCAAGGCGACGACGCTGTTCGCGGTCGATCTGCCGTCGCGCGGCGGCGACACCCAATACGTCAACATGCACGACGCCTATGACGACCTGCCCGCGGCCACCAAGCAAAAGGTCGACGGGCTGAAAGCGGTGCACGTCTATCAGAGCAAATACAGCCCGCGCGCGCTGAGCGGCCTCAACGAGGAGAGCCGCCGCAACTTGCCGCCGCCCGGCGTGCATCCGCTGGTGCGCACCCACCCGGAGAACGGCCGCAAGGCGCTGTTTCTCAACCCGGTGCGCATGGAATCCATCATCGGCATGGAAGACGCCGACGCGCTCAAGCTGATCGACGAATTGATGCAGCACGCCACGCAGAAGAAATACGAATACCGCCACCAATGGCGTTACGGCGACTGGGTGATGTGGGATAACCGCAGCGTCATGCACCAGGCCAATCCCGACTACGACATGAGCGAGCGCCGCTTCCTGTACCGTCTCATGCTCAAGGGCGAAGTGCCGGCGTGAACATTCGTACCATCCTCGTCGGCGCCTTCGTTGTCGTCATCGCCTTTATCGGTGCCAGCGCGCTTCTCAATCTGCTATGGCCGGCGACGGCGCCGTCGCAAGAAGGGCGGCCGGCGCTGGTCGCGGTGCCGCCGCTGCAGCCGCTGACCGGCACCTCCACCGTGCTGGCGCCGGCGGCCATCGCGCTCACCGCGATCCGCGACGCGCTTGACGCGCAGGCGCCGCGCAATCTGTCCGGCAAGCCGCAAAATCCGGTGTCGCAGCTTCTGACCAATGCCGACCTCAACTTCGATATCGCGCGCGGGCCGCTCACCGTATCGGGCCGGCCCGACGCGCTGATCGTGGTGACGCCGTTGACCGGCCAGTTCAAAGCTACCGGCACGATCGCCAGCGGCGCCAATTCGGTCGGCACCACCATCGGCAATCTGGTCGGCGGCAGCGTCGGCCAGGCGGTGCAGAATCTTGCCGGCAAGGCGTTCGATCAGAAAGCCGACATCCAGGGCACGGTGACGACAACGTCGAAGCCGACCATCGCGGCGAACTGGCGGCTCGCGCCCAATCTTTCGGCGCAGGTCAACGTGGTCGACGTCATCCTGCCGATCGCCGGCTTGAAACTCAGCGTCGCCAACCAGGTGAAGCCGTTCCTCGACAACGCCGTGCGCAGCCAGACCGGTGCCTTGGAAACGCGGCTGCGCAACGATCCGTTCATCGAGAACGCGGCGCGCGGCGAATGGGTCAAGCTATGCCGCGCCATCCCGCTCGGCGCGGCCGGGCAGGGCATGCCGAGCCTCTGGCTCGAAGTGCGGCCGACCCGCGCCATCGCCGCGCAGCCGAAGATCGACGGCAGCGCGGTCACGCTCTTGCTCGGCGTGCAGGCCGATACCCGCATCGTGCCGACCGAGACCAAGCCGAATTGCCCGTTCCCGCAAGCGCTCGATCTGGTGCCGCAGGCCAACGAGGGCAGCGTCAACATCGCGGTGCCGATCGATATTCCGTTCCCGGAAGTGAGCCGGCTCCTTGAAGCGCAACTCGGCGGCAAGACCTTTCCTGAAGACGGCAGCGGCTCGTTCACCGTGACCATGAAGCACGCCGCCATCGCCGCCTCGGGCGATCGCCTCCTGATCTCGCTTCTGGTCAACGTCAAGAAACGCGGCCTGTTCAGCTTCTTCGGCGCCGAGGCCACGGTGCACGTCTATGGCCGCCCGGTGCTCGACCAGGACCGGCAGATCCTGCGTTTTTCCGACGTGACGCTCGATGTGCAATCGCAGGCCGCTTTCGGCCTGCTCGGCGCCGCGGCGCAGGCGGCCTCGCCATACCTGCAAAAGATTCTCGCCGACAAGGCGGTGATCGATCTAAAACCGTTCGCCACGGACGCCAAGCAGCGCATCGCCACAGCCGTCTCGGGCTTCGTCGCCCAAGGCAGCGGCGTCTCCGCCAACCTCGCCGTCAAAGATTTGCGCCTCACCGGCATCGCCTATGACGACAACACCTTGCGGGTGATCGCCAACGCCACCGGCGCGGTCAACGTGGCGGTGTCGTCAATCGCAATGCAGTAGGTCCGCAGCGAACTCAATAGCCGCGCCGGCGCCGCTTCTTGGCGGCTTTCTTGGCGGCATAGCGCGCCTCGTTGGCGGCCGCTTGCTGTGCGCTCAAGACGGCGTCGCTGACGGTCTTTTGCCCGGGCGCCACGATGTCCGCCTTGACCCTGTCGAGGACGAAGCGCGCATAATCGTCCATGTCGCCCTTGAACGGCTTGATGGTGCCGTCGGCGGTCAGCCACAGCCGATCAGCCACCAGATCGATCAGCGAACGGTCGTGGGTGATGAGAATGACGGCGCCGTCATAGTCGTTCAACGCATCGAGCAGCGCGCGGCGGCTGTCGATATCGAGATGATTGGTCGGCTCGTCGAGGATCAACAGGTGCGGCGCGGCCATGGCGATGAGATTGAGCAACAGCCGCGCCCGTTCGCCGCCGGACAGATTGGCGACCGTGGTTTCCTGCTTGTCGAAGGAGAGCCCGAACTGCGCCAGCCGCGAGCGGCGCGACGATTCGCTGTCGTCGGGAAGCTCGCGCCGGATGATGTCGAGCGGCGTATCGTCCGGGTCGAGCGCCTCGATCTGATGCTGATGAAACCAGCCGACTTTTATGCGGTTTTCCCGCTTCATCTGGCCGGCCTGCAGCGGCAGCGCGCCGGCGATCATCTTGGCGAAGGTCGATTTGCCGGCGCCGTTGACGCCCAAAAGCCCGATACGGTCGTCGACGTCGAGCCGCAGGTTGAGATTGCGCAGCACCGTGGTCTTGTCATAGCCGACCGCGCCATTTTCGAGCTGGATGAGCGGCGGCGCCAGCGGCCGCGCCGGCGACGGCAGCGTGAACGGCGCCACGCGCTCCTCGACCGTTTCGGCGATCGGCTCCAATTTGGCCAGCCGCTTGATGCGCGATTGCGCCTGCGTCGCCTTGCTGGCCTTGGCGCGGAAGCGGTCGATGAATTTTTGCAGATGCGCGCGCTCGGCGTCCTGCTTGGCGCGCGTCGCCGCCTGCAGCCGCGTTTTTTCCGCGCGGCGGTGCTCGAAATCGTCATAGCCGCCGGTGTAAAGATCGAGCTTGCCCTCGCTCAGATGCAAAATGGCGTCGACCGAATTGTTCAAAAGCTCGCGGTCATGGCTGACGATCAGCGCGGTTTTGGGATATTTCTTCAATCGCGCCTCGAGCCACAGCGCGCCTTCGAGATCGAGGTAATTGGTCGGCTCGTCGAGCAAGAGCAGATCGGGCTCGGCGAACAAAGCCGCGGCCAGCGCCACGCGCATGCGCCAGCCGCCGGAGAATTCCGCCATCGGGCGCTCGAGATCGTCATTGGAAAATCCGAGCCCGCTCAAGATTTCGGCGGCGCGCGCCGGGGCGCGGTCGGCGTCGATGGCGTCGAGGTGCTGGTAGATCTCGGCAAGATGTTCCGGTTCGGCGATCTCCAACTGCGCATTCAAGGCCTCGCGCCGCGTATCGGCGGCGAGGATCGTATCGAGCAAAGTGACCGGCGTCGCCGGATGCTCCTGATCGACCGATCCGATCTTTGCCGCCTTCGGCAACAGGATATCGCCCTCCTGCGCGGCAAGCTCGCCGACGATCAGCTTGAACAAGGTCGATTTCCCGACCCCATTGCGCCCCACCAAGCCAACCTTGGTGCCGTCCGGAATCGTGACGCTCGCCCCATTGAAGAAGCGGCGGCCCCAGGCGTCGAAAACCAGATTGTCGATCTGCAGCATTTTTTTGGGGGTGCCGGGGGAGGATCGCGGACGCGAACGGAGCCGCTTCTTAATGCGGGTTGTCGCGGATGGCCAGCGGCGAAATTGTACGAAGTCGATTATGGAGTCCGGGCGCGCGGATTTTGTCCGCGGCCCGGGTTGGCTTCGAGTTTGCGCTCCGCCGGCACCATCGCCAGCGTCAGCCGCTCCGTCCCGCGCAGCACGTCGAGCTTGACCTCTCGCCCGATGGTCTCGCCGGTGAGCGTTCGCACCAGATCGTCGGCGCCGGCGATGATGGTGCCGTCGAGGGCAAGCAAAATGTCGCCGACCTTCAGGCCGGCCAGCGCCGCCGCGGAGTCCGGCTCGATGGAGGCGATCATCACCGCGCGTTCTTGCGTGATGCCGGCGGCGTGACGCAGCCGGCGCGGGATCGGCGTGTGCTGGGCGGCGACACCGATGAAGGCGCGGCGCACCCGGCCGTGGCGCACCAGTTCGCCGAGCACGAAGCTTGCGGTATTGGCGGCGACCGCGAAGCAGATGCCTTGCGCGCCCATGATCACGGCGGTGTTCACGCCGACGACTTCGCCGTGGGAGGACACCAGCGGGCCGCCGGAATTGCCGGGGTTGAGCGCCGCATCGGTCTGGATCACGTCGTCGATCAGCCGGCCGGTACGCGAGCGCAAACTGCGGCCGAGCGCGGAGACGACGCCGGTCGTCACCGTCGATTCGAAGCCGAGCGGGTTGCCGATGGCGATCACCAATTGGCCACGCTTGAGCCGCTTGGAATCGCCGAGCGGCGCCGCCGGCAAGGTCACCGGCTCGACGATACGCAGTAAAGCCAGATCGGTGTCGGGATCGTCGCCGACCAGCCGCGCGGTGAGGTGCTGGCCTTCCGGCGTCGTCACTTCGATGCGCGCGGAGGAACTGGCGGTGCTGCCCGCGCCGGCGACGTGGCTGTTGGTCAGGATCAGTCCATCGGGCGCCACCACGACACCGGAGCCAGTGCCGCCGCGGGGGCGGCCGTTGGCTTCGCCGGCATGGATGGCGAGCCCGACCACGGCCGGGCCGACCCGGTCGACCACGTCGATGACGGCACGCGAATAGGCGTCAAGGAGCGCCTGGTCCTCGACGGGAACTTCGGGGCTTGCAGCGGCGGCAGCGCCGCTGCCGCCCCAGGCGGCATCGTGTAAGGGTATGATTTTCATGTTTTGTCAGGTGGTTAGCCCAGCATCCGCTGGGGGCCGGCGATCCCGCCGGTCGCTCCGATATATGGGAACCGGGCGGTGGCGAGGGAAGGGCAGCCGGCCCGCGGTTGACAGCAGCGGCGGCTTGTGGTGCCCCGGTCCTCCTTGAGGGAAAAATGATGGCTATTACCCGTGCGGCGCGCCTAGCCGTCCTCGTCGCCGCGGCTGCGCTTTCCGGCTGCGGCCAGGGCCAGCAGCAGCAGCAAGGTGCCGCCGCGCCGCCGGCCGTGACCGTGGCCAACCCAGTGCAGCGCACCGTGGTCGACCAGGACGAATATGTCGGCCGCTTCGCCGCGGTGGAATCGGTCGAGATCCGCTCGCGGCTGTCCGGCTATCTCTCGCAAATCCATTTCATCGACGGCCAGATGGTGAAGAAGGGCGATCTGCTTTTCACCATCGATCGCCGGCCGTTTCAGATCGTGCTCGAGCAGATGCGGGCCAATCTGGCGCAAGCGCGCGCCAACCTGGCTTTCACCGAAGGCGATCTGCAGCGCGGCCAACAGCTCCTCGGTAACAAGACCATCACCGAGCAGGCTTACGATCAGCGCACCCAGGCCAAGCGCGTCGCCGAAGCCGCCGTCGCGGCGCAGGAGGCGATGGTGCATTCAGCCGAGCTCGATCTCGAGCAATACAGCGAATTGCGTTCGCCGATCGACGGCCGCATCGGCGACCGCAGGGTCGCCGTCGGCAATCTGATCACCGGCGGCGCCGGCGGCGCGACCACGCTGCTCGCCACCATCGTCTCGGTCGATCCGATCCGCTTCGAATTCTCGTTCGACGAAGCGTCGTATCTGCGCTACGTGCGCTTCGCCACGTCGAGCCAGGACGTCGCCAGCTTGCACGGCAATGTTCCAGTCGCGCTCAAGCTGATCGACGAGAAGGATTTTCCGCACCAGGGCAAGATCGATTTCGTCGACAACGTCATCGACCGCTCCTCGGGCACCATCCGCGGCCGCGCCGTCTTCGACAACGCCGACGGCATTTTCACCCCCGGCATGTTCGGCCGCATCCGCGTGCCCGGCTCGCCGCCCTATACCGCGCTGCTCGTTCCCGACGCCGCGATCGGCACCGAGCAGGTGCGCAAATTCGTCCTCATCGTCGACGACGGCAACGTGGTCCGGCAGAAATATGTCACGCTGGGACAAATCGACGGCGGCCTGCGCGTGGTCAAGGATGGGCTCGCCGCCACCGATCGCGTCATCGTCAACGGTCTTATGCGCGCGCGTCCGGGCCAGGAGGTGACGCCGCAACAAGAAGGCACGCCGCCCGCAAAAGGGCCGAACGAAGCCAAGGCCGGCTGAGGCGAGAAAATGCGCATCTCGCATTTCTTCATCGACCGGCCGATCTTCGCCGCCGTGGTCTCGATCGTGTTCGTCATCCTCGGCGGCGTGTCGTTCTCGCGGCTGCCGATCGCGCAATATCCGGAGATCGCGCCGCCGATCATCAACGTCTCCGGCCAATATCCCGGCGCCAGCGCTGAGGTCGTCGCCGCCACCGTGGCGACGCCGATCGAGCAGCAGATCAACGGCGTCGAGAACATGCTCTACATGTCGTCGAATTCGACGGCCGACGGCAAATTCTCGATCCAGGTCAGCTTCGATCTTGGCACCAATCTCGATATCGCCCAGGTGCAGGTGCAGAACCGCGTCGCCATCGCGCAGCCGCGGCTGCCGACCGACGTGCGCAATATCGGCGTCACGGTGACCAAGGCGTCGCCCGACCTGATGATGGTGGTGCACATTTTTTCGCCCGACAAGTCGCGCGACGCGCTGTTCATGACCAATTACGCCACCCTCGAAGTCACCGACCCGCTCACCCGCGTCGACGGCGTCGGCTCGGTCACGGTGTTCGGCAGCCGCGATTATTCCATGCGCATCTGGCTCGATCCCGATCGCATGCAATCGCTCGGGCTGACCGCAAGCGACGTCACCGCGGCACTGCAAGGCCAGAACATCCAGGTCGCCTCCGGCGTGCTCGATCAGCCGCCGGTGGCGCATCAGGGCGCGTTCCAGATCGCGGTGCAGACGCTGGGCCGGCTCGCCAATCCGGAGGATTTCGGTTCTATCGTCGTCAAAGAGACGCCGGGCGCGGTGGTGCGGCTCAAAGACGTCGCCGACGTCAAGCTGCAGGCGCTCGATTATTCGTCAAACTCCTATCTCGACCACGATTTCGCCATCGCGCTCGCCGTATTCCAGCGCCCGGGCTCCAACGCGCTGTCGACCGCCGACGGCATCACCGACCTGATGGCGAGGCTGTCGAAGCGGTTCCCGTCCGGGCTCAAATACGACATCGTCTACAACCCGACGCAATTCATCCGGCAGTCGGTCGACGCGGTGATCGACACGATTTTCGAGGCCATCGTTTTGGTGGTGCTGGTGGTGATCCTGTTCCTGCAAACCTGGCGGGCCGCGATCATTCCGCTGGTGGCGATCCCGGTGTCGCTGATCGGTACCTTCTTTTTCATGGCGGCGTTCGGCTTCACGCTGAACAATCTGTCGCTGTTCGGGCTGGTTCTTGCCATCGGCATCGTGGTCGATGACGCCATCGTCGTGGTCGAGAACGTCGAGCGCAACATCGCCGCCGGATTGGCGCCGCGCGAGGCGGCACGCAAAAGCATGGACGAGGTCGGCTCGGCGCTGATCGCGATTGCGCTGGTGCTGTGCGCGGTGTTCGTGCCATCGGTGTTCATCACCGGTATTTCCGGACAGTTTTATCGCCAGTTCGCGCTGACCATTGCCGGCGCCACGATCATTTCGCTGATCGTGTCGCTGACGCTATCGCCGGCGATGTGCGCGCTGTTGCTCAAGCCGCACGACCGCGAGCATCGCGACAGCTGGTGGGAGCGGCCGATCCACGGCTTTTTCGGCTATTTCAATGCCGCGTTCGACCGCGTCGGCTCAGGCATTTCCTGGCTCGCCACCCGCACCGTGCGGCGCGCGGCGATGATGGTCGTGATCTATCTGGTCGTGCTGGGCTTGGGTTTTTCCGTGTTCCGCATGACGCCGGTCGGCTTCATCCCGGCGGTCGACCGCGGCTATATCATCGTCGTGGTGCAATTGCCGCCGGGCGCTTCCCTGTCGCGCACCGACGCCGTGCAGCAGCGCGCGCTGGATATCGCGTTCGGCGTGCCCGGCGTGGCCCACGCCGTCAACATCGTCGGCTTTTCCGGCGCGACCTATACCAATGCGCCGAATTCCGGCGCGCTGTTTCTGGTGCTGGACGATTACAGCAAGCGCGGCCGCGATCGGCGGCTATCGGCGCCGGCGATCCAGGCCGAATTGAAGAAGCGACTGTCGGACATCCAGGACGCCTTCATCGTCGTCACGCTGCCGCCGCCGGTGATGGGCATCGGCACCGCCGGCGGCTTCCGCATGATGGTCGAGGATCGCGGCGGCCGCGGCGCGACCGCACTGCGCGAAGCGGCCTCGGCCGTGATGGAGCGCGCCAATGCCACGACCGGCCTGTCGCAGGTGTTCACTTTGTTCGAGACCTCGACGCCGCAGGTCTATCTCGACATCGACCGCACCAAGGCGCAGCTCCTCGGCATCAACGTCCAGGACGTGTTCAACGCCTTGCAGATTTTCATCGGCAGTTCCTACGTCAACGATTTCAATCTGTTCGGCCGCACCTTCCGCGTCACCGCGCAAGCGCGCGACGAAGACCGCCAGCGTATCGCCGACGTGCTCAAGATCCGGGTGCGCAACTCGAATGGCGACACGGTGCCGCTCGGCTCGTTCACCACGGTGACCGACATCGCCGGCCCGTACCGTGTGCCGCGCTATAACCTTTTTCCCACCGCCGAGATCGACGGCGCCGCTGCGCCCGGCTATTCGCAGGGCCAAGCCATCGCCATCATGGACAAGCTCGCCGCCGACACGCTGCCGGAGGGCTTTACCACCGAATGGACCACGCTCGCCTTCCAGCAGATCAGGGCCGGCAACACCGCGATGTTCGCCTTCGTGCTCGCCGTGGTGTTCGTGTTCCTGGTTCTCGCCGCGCAATACGAGAGCCTCACGCTGCCGCTCGCGGTGATCATGATCGTGCCGATGTGCCTCGTCGCCGCCATCAGCGGCGTCATCCTGCGCGGCCAGGACAACAACATCCTCACCCAGGTCGGCTTCGTGGTGCTGATCGGCTTGGCGGCGAAGAATGCCATCCTGATCGTCGAATTCGCCCGCCGGCTCGAGGACCAAGGCCGCACGCGCTGGGACGCCGCCGTCGAGGCGACGCGGCTGCGGCTGCGGCCGATCCTGATGACCTCGTTCGCCTTCATCCTCGGCGTCACGCCGCTGGTTTGGGCGATCGGCGCCGGCGCCGAATTGCGCCAGACGCTCGGCACCGCGGTGTTCGCCGGCATGATCGGCGTGACCGCGTTCGGCCTGGTGTTCACGCCGGTGTTCTACGTCATCGCGCGGTGGGCCGCGGAGCTCGGCGTGTGGCGCGGCAGGCGGCGGGTCGGCGCCCAGCCGGCGGAGTGATTTTGCGCTGCCGCCGCCCGTATTCATTCCGGCGCCAAAACGCTGAAATATGCGATGATTGTCGTTCGCTCGAAATGAATTGAAGAAAGCAGAGTTCGATGTGAGTGGAGACACAAGCCATAGCAAATACGGCCGCTCCGGCTCACCCTTGGAGGTGCTGCGCGTTTTCGCCAAGCTCGGCGTCAGCTCCTTTGGCGGTCCGATCGCCCACATCGGTTATTTCAGGGAGGAATTCGTGGTCCGGCGCCGCTGGATCGACGAACCCGCCTTCGCCGATCTGGTCGCGCTGTGCCAATTCCTGCCGGGGCCGGCCAGCAGCCAGGTTGGGTTTTCCATTGGCTTGATGCGCGGCGGTTATCTCGGCGGCCTCGCCGCATGGACTGCCTTCACGCTGCCGTCCGCCATTTTGCTCCTGCTCTTTGCATACGGAGCGAAGTTCCTTCAGGGGCCGATCGGGGTGGGCCTGTTGCATGGCCTCAAGCTCGTCGCCGTAGCGATCGTCGCCCAGGCCGTTTGGGGAATGGCGCGCACGCTCTGCCCCGACCGCGAGCGCGCATCGATCGCCGCCGTCGTCGCCGTGATCATTCTGTTCAGCTCCTCATCGCTCGCTCAGATCGGGGCGATCGCCCTCGGTGGCGTCGCGGGTCTGTGGCTCTGTCGCGGCGCGCCGGCGGCAGCGAAGGACGACGGACATATGTCGATGCCGGTCTCGCGCTCCGTAGGCCTGCTGGCTCTCGCTGCATTTTTCCTGTTGCTCGGCGCGCTGCCGCTGCTGAACGGCGCAATCCATGCGCAAAGCCTGGCGCTGTTCGATGCGTTCTATCGGTCCGGCGCGCTGGTATTCGGCGGCGGACATGTCGTTCTGCCGCTGTTGCGCGAGGCGACCGTGACGCCGGGCTGGGTCAGCGACGACATATTCCTGGCCGGCTATGGCGCCGCACAGGCCGTGCCCGGGCCGCTGTTTACATTTTCGGCCTACCTCGGAGCCGTCATGAAATCGCCGCCGAACGGCATTGCCGGCGCGGCCATTAGCCTGATGGCCATTTTCCTGCCGGGCATCCTCGTGCTTATCGGCACATTGCCGTTCTGGGAAACCTTCCGGCGGCACGCGAACGCGCAAGCGATCATGCGCGGCGTCAACGCGGCGGTGGTCGGCCTCCTTGGCGCGGCGCTCTATAACCCGGTCTGGACGAGTGCGGTGAAGACGCCTGGAGATTTTGCGCTGGCGCTGGCCGGCTTCGTCCTTCTCGCCGTTTGGCGAACTCCGCCGCTTGTCGTCGTCGCGATCAGTGCGCTCGGCGGGATAGGTCTGGCGCTGGCCGCGGCGGGGTAAATACTATGCGTTGCGGCTGAAGTTCCGCCCGCCGGGTAACCATCATGCCGCCGCACGGCTCGCCCGGCCGCGGAATAATGTCATAATGCTGGTGTTGGTGGCCGGGTACTGCTGCCACGGGGGCGCGGCAGCGGCGGTTGTCTCGCCCGTAACCTTCTGACCCAACTGACGATTCGGCCCAACCAACATCACCTGACAGGGAGACCACCACATGATCCGTACTGTGTTCGCCGTGGCCACCGCGGCCGCCATTGCGCTCGGCGTCTGCGTTGCCGTGGCCCAGGAAGACCCGATCAAAGCGCGCAAGGCGCTGATGAAGGCTAACGGCGATCAGGCCAAAATCCTCTCCGACATGTCCAAGGGCGAAAAGCCGTACGATCAGGCGGCGGTGACCAAGGCGCTTGCGCAATTCCAGGACGCGGCGGCGAAGATGCCGGGCCTTTACCCCGACAACACCAAAGACGGCGACCCCAGCGACCAGTTCAACGCCAGCCCAAAAGTTTGGGAAAACATGGCCGACTTCAAGGCGCGGTTTGCCAAATTCGGCGAGGACGCCAAAGCTGCGACCGCCAGCATCAAGGACGTGGACAGCCTCAAGGCGGCGCTCGGCAATATCGGCAAGAACGACTGCGGCGCCTGCCATCAGGACTATCGCCTCAAGAAAGGCTGAACGAACGTCCTACCGTAACGAGGGCGGGGCGTCCGCGCGGACGGCCCGCCCTTTGTTTTTCGGCAGTGATCCGTCATCCTTCGAGGCTCCGCCGATCAAGTCGGGGATAGCACCTCAGGCTGAGGAATAAGCACACCGCCGGACTGATAAGAGGTGAGATGAAACGACTGCTCACTCTGCGAAATCTAGCGATTGTCGCTGTGCTCGGCGCGGTGTTCGGCTTCGGCGTGTTCTGGATCGTGACGATCCCGGCGACAGTGTCCGCATCCGCGCTGCCGCCATACACGCCGAACCTCGACAACGGTAAGACGATGTTCAATATCGGCGGCTGCGCGTCGTGCCACGCCGTCCCCGAAAAGGATCCGAAAAAAGTCGATCACACGCGGCTCGGCGGCGGCTTGGCGCTCGGGTCGCCGTTCGGCACCTTCTACGCGCCGAACATTTCGCCCGATGCCAAGGACGGCATCGGCGCTTGGAGCGAGGCCGATTTCATCACCGCGATGTGGGACGGCACGGCGCCGGACGGCTCGCATCTGTTTCCAGCGTTTCCCTACGCTTCCTATCGGCACATGCAGCTCAGCGACGTGCGCGATCTGTTCGCTTATCTGAAAACGTTGCCGCCGGTCACCGGCAAGGTGCGCGACCACGATTTGCCGTTCCCGTTCAACATCCGTCGCCTGGTCGGCGGCTGGAAGTTTTTGTTTCTCAAGGGCGGGCCTTACGTGCCCGACCCGTCGCAATCGGCGCAATGGAACCGCGGCGCCTATCTGGTCAACGGTCCGGGGCATTGCGCCGAATGCCATTCGCCGCGCAACTTTCTTGGCGGCATCATCGACAGCCAGCGCTTTGCCGGCGGCCCGGCGCCGGACGGCAAAGGCTGGGTGCCGAACATCACGCCGGCCGGGCTCGGCCGTTGGGGCGACGACAAGGTCGCGTGGTCGGAAAAGGACATCGCGCATTTCCTCGACGACGGCATGAATCCGGCCGGCGATTTTGCCGGCGGCGGGATGGCCGATGTGGTGACGAACACGGCGCAGCTCAGCGCCGCCGACCGCGCCGCCATCGCTCATTACATCGCCTCGCTGCCGCCGATTAAAGGCCCCACGCCGCCGCCGACCCCGCCGAAGAAGGATTGAGCCGCGGCCTTTGCATCGCGCGCAGTTGCAAGCTAAGCACGCTCGAACCGTCATCCTGAGGTGGCCGCGAAGCGGCCCTCGAAGGATGCACGGCCCGGGCCGTCGCCCTTCGAGGCTCGCTCCGCTCGCACCTCAGGGTGACGGAACACCTACGCATGAATACCGGCAAAGGCATCGTTCTCAAGCTGATCTCGGCGGTGCTGTTCGCCGTGATGTCGGCGCTGATCCGCTATCTCGGCGCGCGCTATCCGATCGGCGAGGTGGTGTTCTACCGCTCGGCCTTCGCCATCGTGCCGGTGGTGCTGGTCTATGCCTGGCGCGGCGAGCTGATGGCCGCGGTGCGCACCGAGCGCCCGCTCGGCCACGCCAACCGCGGCGTGCTCAGCGTCGTCGGCATGTTCTGCAATTTCGGCGCGCTGGCACGGCTACCGCTGATCGAGGCCAACGCGATTTCGTTCACCTCGCCGCTGATCAGCGTGGCGCTGGCCGCGCTAGTCCTCAAGGAGCGCGTGCGCATCTACCGCTGGTCGGCGGTGACGATCGGCTTTGTCGGCGTGCTGGTGGTGCTGGCGCCGCATTTTTCCGGCGACGAATTGACCATCGCCATGGCGAGCGCGACCAGCGTCGCCGGCGTGATCTACGCGGTCGCCGGCTCCGTCACCAATGCCGGCACCATGATCCAGACACGCCACCTGACCAAGAGCGAGACGACGTCGTCGATCGTGTTCTATTTCTCGCTGATCTGCGCGCTCGCTGGCCTCGTCACCTGGCCGTTCGGCTGGGTCACGCCGACGAGCCACGAGTTCGCAGCTCTGATGTGCATCGGCTTTCTCGGCGGCACCGGACATATTCTGCTGACCGAGAGTTATCGTTACGCCTCGGCCTCGATGTTGGCGCCGTTCGACTATACCTCGATGATCTGGGCGCTGGTACTGGGCTATGCGTTCTTCGGCGAACTGCCGACGGTTATGATCGTCGTCGGTTCCGCGATCATCGCCGCCGCCGGTCTATTCGTGATCTGGCGCGAGCGTCAGCTCGCGCTAGCGCGCCGGCGGGCGGTGGAGGGAACGACTACGAGCCTCCAAACGCCTTGAACGTGATGATGGTGCGGGTTTCGGCGACGCCAGGAACGGTCTGCACCTTCTCGGCGATGAAATGGCCGATATCGGTCGAGGGATCGACGTAGAATTTCACCAATAGATCGAAGTCGCCCGCGGTCGAATAGATTTCCGAGGCGATCTCGGCGTCCGCGAGCTTGTTGGCGACCTGGTAGGACTTGCCGAGTTGACATTTGATCTGCACGAAGAAGGGGATCATGCGCGCCTCCGGGCGGCTAAGATAGCATATATATCGGTCCCCGCTATCGCGGGGCCGGATGACGAGGGAAGACCCGAAGGATGCGTGCCCCGGCCGAATTTGCCGACATCACCGCCGACGTGTTGGCGCGGATCAGGAGTCGCGCGCCGCGGGTGCATTGCATCACCAATTCGGTGGCGCAGGCCTATACGGCGAACATGCTGCTCGCCGCCGGCGCCATCCCGTCGATGACGATTTCGCCCGAGGAAATCGCGACCTTCGTCGCCGGCGCCGATGCGCTTGTGGTCAATCTCGGCACCTTCGATGCCGAGCGGTGCGCGGCGATCGACGTGGCACTGGCCGCGCTGGGCCAGGGTGGAAAAGCTGCGGCCGGCAAACCTTGGGTACTCGACCCGGTCTTCATCGAACGCTCGCCGGCGCGGGCGCAATTCGCGCAAAGCCTGGTGCGCCGCAAGCCCGCCGCGGTGCGGCTCAATCATCACGAATTTGCGGCCCTTGCCGCACGCGACGCGCCGGCGCGCTTCGCCAAGCGCCACGACACGGTGGTCGCGCTCACCGGCGCGACCGACGCGGTCACCGACGGCGAGCGTTCGGCAAAAGTCGCCAACGGCGACCCGCTGATGGGGCTGGTCACCGCCATGGGTTGCGCCGGCTCGGCGCTGGTCGCCGCCGCTTTGGTGGTGGAGCGCGACCGCTGGCGCGCCACCATCGCCGCGCTGGTCGCGCTTGGCGTTGCCGGCGAGGTGGCGGCGGAGAACACCAGCGGGCCGGGGCGCTTCGCCAGTTGGATCATCGACGCGCTCCATGGCCTCGACAGCGCCACGTTGCGCGCGCGCACCCGGGTGTCAGCATGACAGTCGATCTTCGTCTCAATGCCATCGTCGATCCCGAGCGCTCGGGCGGCCACGACCTCGCTGACCTGGCGCGACTGTGCGCGCAAGGCGGCGCGACGCTCATTCAACTGCGCGACAAGCTCAGCGAAACCCGCGCCATGGTCGACACCGCACGCGCGATCAAACTGGCGCTTAAGCCGTTCAACGTGCCACTCGTCATCAACGACCGCATCGACGTGGCGCTCGCCGCGGGCGCCGATGGCGTGCATGTCGGGCAAGACGACATGGCGGTCGAGGATGCGCGAAAGCTCCTCGGCCGGGACGCCATCATCGGGCTGTCGATCAAGACCGTGGCGGAGGCGAACGCCGCCCCGGTCGGGCTGATCGACTATATCGGCTCGGGTGGCGTCTATGTCACGGGCTCGAAGCAGCAGAAGAATGCGCCGATCGGCCCCGAAGGCCTTACGCGCGTCATCGCCGCGCTGCATGCGCGGGCGCCAAAACTGCCGGTCTGCGGCATCGCCGGTATCGATGCCGGCAACGCCGCCGCCGTGATCGCCGCCGGCGCCGACGGCATCGCCGTGATCTCGGCGCTGTCGCTCGCGCCCGATCCGGCCGCCGCGGCGCGCGCCTTGCGCGCGATCGTTGACACGACGCTGGCGAAGCGGGGCCCGTGATGGCGGTTCCGGTCGCGCTCACCATTGCCGGCTCGGATTCGAGCGGCGGCGCCGGCATCCAGGCGGATCTCAAAACCTTCGCCGCGCTCGGCGTCTATGGCGCCTCGGCGATCACCGCGCTGACGGCGCAGAACACCACAGGCGTCGCCGCCATCCATAACGTGCCAGCCGACTTTATCGCCGCGCAGATCGACGCGGTGTTTGCCGATCTCGACGTCGGCGCGGTGAAGGTCGGCATGCTGGGCAATGCCGCGGCCGCTGGCGCCGTCGCCGCAGGCCTCGACCGCCATCGCCCGCGCCACGTGGTGCTCGATCCGGTGCTGGTCGCCTCCACCGGCGCCGATCTGTTGCGCGCCGACGCCATGGATGGGCTGCGCTCGCTGATGTCGCGCGCCGACGTGGTCACCCCCAATCTGTTCGAGGCCGCGACCTTGCTCGACGCGCCGCTGGCGCGCGACGAAGACGCGATGCGGGCGCAGGCGCAAAAGCTGCTCGCCTTCGGCGCCGGCGCGGTGCTGATCAAAGGCGGCCATGGCGGCGGCCCGGACAGCGTCGATCTTCTGGTCGAGGCCGACGGCTGCGCGCGGTTTACCGCGCCGCGCATTGCAACCAAGAACACCCATGGCACCGGCTGCACCCTGGCGGCGGCGGTCGCCGCCGGCCTCGCCAAGGGGCTGTCCTTGAACGCGGCGGTGCGCGAGGCCAAGGCCTATGTCAGCGCCGCCATCGCGGCTGCGGACCGAGTCAAAATCGGCGGCGGCAATGGCCCGGTGCATCATTTTCACAAGTGGTGGTAAATCGCGCTGCGGGGCTACCGGGCGCGGCGGGGAGCCGCTACGTTTTGCCGATCGCTTTTGGCCAGGAGAAGAACTGCAATGCTGAAGTCAGTCGTGCTGCCGGGGATCATGCTCGCCGCCGCGGCCTTGCTGCTGCCGCTGCACGGCCGGGAGGCGGTGGCGCAATCGGCGTCGCCCTTCGTCAACGTGGTAGCGCTTGATATCAGCCCGGCCTCGATGCCGAAATTCCTTGCCGCGCTGAAGGACGACGGCGCGGCAACCATCAAGGAGCCCGGCACCCAGGAATTCATAAGCTCGGTCGGGCAAAGTCAGAAAAACCAGGTCTTCATCTTCGAGGTCTTCAACAATTCCGCGGCCTGGGACGCGCATCAGAAGACGGTGGCCTACGCGAAGTTCATTGGCCTCGCCATGATGATGATCAAGTCTTACGACATCAGGCCGTTCACCGCGGTGGTCCTGAACAGGAGCACAGCGCCACAGCCGCAGGCCGACTCCCCGCCGCTATTCATCAATGTCGATGAAGTCGACGTCGCCGACGGGCAGGTCGGCAAATTCATCGACGCGGCCAAGCCCCATGCGGCGGCGTCGGTGCAGGATCCCGGCTGCCGCGAGTTCGACATTGCGGTGTCGCAGACCAAGGGCAGTCACGTGCTGCTGTTGTCGGCCTTCGACGATGCCGCCGCGCTCGCCGCGCACCAGGCGAGCGACCATTACAAGGCATATGTGGCCGCCACCAAAGGCATCGTCAGCAAGAGCACGGCGACTCCGCTGTCGTCGGTCGCCGTGCTGACGAAAGAACAATGAGGCCCTTCGTCCGCCCGCTGCGTTCAACTTGCCGGCGCGCCAGGCTGCTTGAGCGGATGCGCGCGGGCGAAAGCGTCGATCTGTGACAGCGCGTTGGCGATCCGGGAAAAATTCGCAAACGGAGCCGTATCGACGGCGAAAAATTTCGCGCCGGCGGCCTGGCTGGCGAGGCAGATGTCGGCGAGGGTGATGGTGTCGCCGTGGCAATAGCGGCCGGTGGCTTTGTCGGCGAGATTGGTTTCGAGCGCGCTCAGCGCCATCAGGTGCCAATGCTGGCACCATTTGATGCGTGCCGGCTCGTCGAGCTTGAACTCGTGCTCGAGATATTCGCGCACCCGCGGCACGATCAGCGGGTGGGAATCGCAGGCGACGATCTGCGCCAAGCCGCGAACCCGGGCGCGGCCTTTGGGGTCGCGTGGCAATAGCGGCGGGTTCGGGTGGGTCTCATCGAGATATTCGATGATGGCGAGCGACTCGAATATCGCCGGTCCGTCGCCGTCGACCAGAGCCGGCAGCGCCATCATCGGATTGACCGCGCGGTAGGCCGCTTCGCGCTGCGCGCCCTTCATCAGGTTCACGTCCACCACCTCGTCCGGCGTGATGCCTTTGAGGTTGAGCGCGATGCGCACCCGATAGGTCGCGAGCGAACGCCAGAATGAAAACAGCTTCATTGCAAATCTCCTGTTATCTTTTCCGCCCCCGCGAAGCGGGGGAGGGGGACCACGCGAAGCGTGGTGGAGGGGGCTGGCTTGCTCCGCACAAGCGAATACTTGCCCCTACCTACGCGCTTCGCGCGTCTACCTCCCCCGCTAGCGGGGGAGGAAAGAAAGACCTAGTCCGCGCCCGGATCGGCCTTCAGCCCCGCCGCCTCGATGCCGGCGATCGCGCACATTTCGTCCTTGTCCGAGGTGTCGCCGGAAATGCCGCAGGCGCCGACGATATTGCCCGAAGCATCCTTGATCAGCACGCCGCCCGGATTGGTGACCATGCGGCCGTGGCTCGCTGCCGCCAGCATGGTGAAGAATTGCGGCGTCTTCGCCGCGCGGCCAGCCAGCGTACGCGAGCCGAAACCCATGCCGAGCGCGCCCCAGGCTTTGCCGTACGCGATATCGAAACGCAGGATGCCGGATTTGTCCTCGCGCTTGAAGGCGACCAGATGGCCGCCTGAGTCGAGCACGGCGACGGTGAGCGGCGCGAGATTGCTGTCGCGGGCTTTTTTCAAGGCGACGTCGACGATGGTAGAGGCTTGCGCAAGCGTAATCGACATGAGGACTCCCATCCAAGGTTTCAGATTTCGTTCGTGCCCATAGTTCACTCCACCTTCCCATTGAGCTTGAGATACATGCCCTGCCCATAAGGCATATCGGTGGGTATGCAGGAGATCAGGGCTTTATTGACCCCATCCGTCTCTCCAGCGAATTCAATTGCAAACCACATTGCCTCACCTTGCGCGAGTGTCATCGAATTCTGAGGCTGACAACGGCCGTTTAATTCATAGATGCGTGTTGCTTTATGTTCAATTTTTAAATTGTCCCTCAGGGCGCAATTGAACAGCGTGGTATCAAGCCGATATACATCTGATCCGGCGCGCGTTCTGGTCCACGTGAGATAGCATTTAATGCCGTTGGCGCTCGTAATATTGCAGCTGTAAAGTCCGATTCTGTCGCCCTCTGGACGAATCCATGGCGCGCTTGCCGTCGAAGCAGTTGCTACATTTACCGGATCTTGGGCAACAGCTGATTTACAGTCCGCCTGCGCCCAGACCTGCGCTGGCATAATTCCAAAGAACCACACTCCCAAGACGGCGGTCGAAATATGAATCTTGCGCATGTACCTCTCCCTTTGTCCGAAGTTTCGAGCGCCCGTTCGACCGCCGACATCTAAAGATGTTGGATTCTATTGAGGCGCATGCGCGGTCAAACCGGTTAAACTCACAACCTTATCCACTAACCGTTCCAGCGCATCGTTCTCCGCCGCCTCTGTGAGTTGCTCTAGTTCAATAGTGGGCGCGCCACTTGCCGATGCGCTCACTGAGGCCTTGTCAAGGGAAGGCCGGCCGTCGGCTCTCCATTTGATCGCGACGTCGATATGCGCCGTAGTCGTCCACGCGGGCGGACCAACCGTAACGTAATGCGTCGGATCATCAACTGCAACGTGTATAATATCCAAGACCGCCGCCGCATCGTTGCAATCATCTGCGACGCTAAGCCCATGTTCTATGAACTTTTTATGTAAGCGCCTGGCCGCGTCTTGCTCCAAACGTTTGCCAGTCGAGGAGATAACGCAAACGGAATTGGCAGGTGAGAATCTCGGCGGCGAAGACGCGGAGCACCAGGGAATGAAAATTCCGAGTGTACAGAAGAGCGGCTGGGTTTTCTTTATCAAGGCGCTGCCGGCATCGAGCAGCGTCGCCACGGCCACCAGAAAAGCCGCGAGGGCCGCAATTCTCGCCGTTAGTCCTTTTAGTGAATATTTGTGCGGATTCATTGGCGGTGCTGGGCGATCTTCGCTTTCAGCCAAGCATCATTGTATCCTCGGAAATTTCAAGCTGCACCCAAATCCATCACCGCTTGTCGCGACTCGGCCAATAGACCGTTTGGCGCGATGCGTCGCGGGCCCCAAAACCCTTGTCGTTGGATTCTTCGAGCGCGGCGAGCGCGGCTTTTGCCGCCGGCATGTCGGCGCCTTTGGCGGCGCCGGTGGCGATCATGGTCTTGAGGTCCTTCACCGCGTTGGCGATGCTGAAGGTGGTCGGGCCGGGATCGCGGTTTTCCATCATGGCGACGATCATGTCGGCGCGCATTTTGAATCCGTTATTGGCGCCGTTGCTTTCGACGAACAGATCGAGGAGCCGCTTCGGCTCCCAGCCGACATCGCGAGCAAGGGTAAAGGCCTCGGCGTAAGCCTGCCAGCCGACCATCAGCGGCAGATTGATGGCAAGCTTCATCGAGGAGCCCGAGCCGACGGTGCCGCAATGCTCGACCTTGCGGCAAAGCTGGTCGAGGATCGACTTGGCGCGCGCCGCGTCGGTGGGCTCGGCACCCATCAGCCCGAGCAGCTTGCCTTGCCGCGCCGGCGCGGTAGAGCCACCAACCGGACACTCCACGAACGTACCGCCCTTGGCCCGCACCTGCGGCGCCAGCGTGGTCTCCACGGCCGGCGGCACGGTGCTCATCTCGATGAACAGCTTGCCCTTCACGTCGCCCGACAACAGGCCCGACGGCCCGTGATAAACCGCGTCGATTGCCGCGCCGTCGGTCAGGATGGTGATGACCGCTTCGCTGGCGGCGGCCACCGCGGCGGGACTGGTAACGAGCTTGGCGCCGGCCTCTGCAAGCGGTGCCGTTTTCGCCGCCGTGCGATTCCAGACGGTCACCTGGTGCCCGACTTCCATGAGCCGGGCCGCAATGGCGCTGCCCATGGCGCCCAGCCCGGCAACTCCGATTTTCATACGCCACTCTCCTGACGCTTCCCGGCGCGGACATTAAGCGATCGTCGCGCGGCGAGAAAGCCGCTTGCGCGGGGAGGGCGGATGCCATATCGCCTCGCCACGCAGCGACAATGAGGAATGGAATGGCTTCGGGAAATAAAGGTGCCGTCGGGATCGTCGGCCTCGGCATCATGGGCGGCGCGTTCGCGCAGAACCTCGTGGCCGCCGGCTGGCGCGTGATCGGCTACGATATCGCACCAGCGCGACGGCGGGCGATGGCGCGCGCCGGCGTCGAGATCGCCGCCGACGCCGGCGAGGTGGCGCGGAGAGCGAAAACCGTCATCACCAGCCTGCCGAGCCCGAAGGCGCTGGCCGCGACGGTGGAGACGATCGTCAAAGCCAAAGTGCCGCGCCGCGTCATCGTCGAGGCCTCGACCTTCACGCTGGAAGACAAGACCGCCGCCGAGGCCAAGCTGCGCAAGGCCGGCCACGTCATGCTCGACTGCCCGATGAGCGGCACCGGCGCCCAGGCCAAGGTCAAGGATCTCGTGGTCTATGCCTCGGGCGACACCGGCGAGATCAAGAAGCTCAAATCCATGTTCGCGGGCTTTACCCGCGCCGTGCACGACGTCGGCGCCTTCGGCAACGGCAGCCGGATGAAATACGTCGCCAACCTTCTGGTCGCCATCCACAACGTGGCGAGCGCCGAGGCCATGGTTCTGGGCATCAAGTCCGGCCTGCCGCCGCAGCTGATCTTCGACCTGATCAAGACCGGCGCCGGCAATTCGCGTATCTTCGAATTGCGCGCGCCGATGATGGTGAAGAACGACTACGGTTCGCCGACGATGAAGATCGCGGTCTGGCAGAAGGACATGGACGTGATCGGCGGCTATGCGCGCAAAATCAAAGTACCGACCCCGATGTTCGACGCCTCGAGCGCGATCTACATCAAAGCGCGCAAGAGCGGCTACGACGATCAGGACACCGCGGCGGTCTGCGCGGTGCTGGAAAAGATGGCCGGCGTGAAACGAAGCAGGGCAAAGAAGCGCTGAGACGGGCGGGCCTGTCGGGCGCGGCCGGAATATGCGACACTCCGCCAAAATCATCGGTCACAGGAGGATCGCCATGCTGCGAACCGCAATTGCCGTTACGGTCACGCTCATTGCCGGAGCTCTCACGCCCTGGAGCGCCAGCGCGCAGCAGCCGATCGACTGGGACAGGATCCAGATCAAGACCACCGATCTCGGCAACAACACCTACATGCTGATGGGCCAAGGCGGCAATATCACGGTCGCCGTTGGCACCGACGGCATCCTCATGGTTGACACTCAGTTCGCGCCGCTTTCCGACAAGATCAAAGCCGCGATCAAAGCGATCTCGCCGCTGCCGATCAAATACGTCATCAATACCCATTTCCACGGCGACCACACCGGTGGCAACGAGAACTTCCAGAAGGATGGCGCCATCGTGTTGGCGCAGGACAACATCAGGGTGCGGCTTGCCGCGGGAACGACGAACGGCACGACTGGCGTGAAGGTGCCGCCGGTTGCGCCCGGCGCGCTGCCCAAGCAGACTTACGTGGGCGGGACGATGACCCTCGAAGTCGGCGGCCGCAAGGCGATGCTGATGCACATCAACAACGCGCATACCGACGGCGACACGCTGGTCTATTTCGCCGACGCCAATGTGCTGTGCACCGGCGACATCATGAACAACAACCACCGCTATCAGCAGGTCGATTTCGCCAACGGCGGCGATATACGCGGTGTCGTCCGCGGCACCAACGAATTTCTCAAGCTGGCCAACGACGACACCAAGGTCGTGGTCGGCCATGGCCCGCTGGCCAAGAAAGCGAATGTCGCGGAGTACAATGCGATGGCGAAGCTGGTTCGCGAGCGCGTCGGGCAGCTGTTCCGCGACGGCAAGACCGAGAGCGAGGTCTTGAGCGCAAACCCGCTGCAGGACCTCAATCCGGCCTGGGCCGCCGACGATCAGGCGGCAGCGAACTTCCTCAAGCAGGTCTACAACTCGTTCCGGCGCTCGTAGACAACGCATGTCGTCGCTCGAAGGCGAAGCGCGCATGGGCGCGGCCAGGACACACCAGCATCGCAGCGAAGTGCGTGACGGCATGCGCGTCGATTGGGACGTGCCGATCGCGATGGACGACGGGCTTGTGCTGCGCGCCGATATTTTCCGTCCCATCAAGGACGGCCGCTGTCCGGCGATCCTGAGCTACGGCCCCTACGCCAAGGGCCTCGCCTTCCAGGACGGCTATCCGAGCGCGTGGCAGCGCATGGCGGAAAAGCATCCCGACGTCACCGCGGGGTCGAGCAATCTCTACCAGAGCTGGGAAGTGGTCGATCCGGAGAAGTGGGTGCCGCATGACTATGCCTGCGTGCGCGTCGATTCCCGCGGCGCCGGCTGCTCGCCCGGCGTGATCGATCATTTCTCGCCGCGCGAGACGAAAGATTTCTACCAGTGCATCGAATGGGCCGGCGTGCAGCCGTGGTCGAACGGCAAGGTCGGGCTCAACGGCATTTCGTACTATGGCATCAATCAATGGCACGTGGCGTCGCTCGAGCCGCCGCATCTCGCCGCCATGTGCATCTGGGAAGGCGCCGCCGACTGGTATCGCGATATGACGCACCACGGCGGCATTCTCTGCACGTTCTGGGAAAACTGGTACGACATGCAGGTCAAGACCGTGCAATACGGCGCCGGCGAGCGTGGCAAGAGGAGCCGCGTGCACGGCGAGCTGGTGTGCGGGCCGGAAACGCTATCGGAAGCGGAGCTGGCGAAAAACCGCAGCGATTTCGGCAGCGAGATTTGCGCCCATGCGCTCGACGACACCTATCACCGCGCGCGCTCGCCGGTGTGGTCGAAGGTCAAGGTGCCGTTTCTGTCGACGGCGAATTGGGGCGGCCAGCCGCTGCACCCGCGCGGCAATTTCGAAGGGTTCGTCCGCGCCGCCTCGAAGAACAAATGGCTCGAAGCGCACGGCATCGAGCACTGGACGCATTTCTACACCGACTACGGCCGGCAGCTGCAATTGCGTTTCTTTGATTATTTCCTGCACGGCAAAAAGAACGGCTGGGACAAGCAGGCGCCGGTACAGCTGCAGGTGCGCCACACTGATCGCTTTGTCGAGCGCGCGGAGAACGAATGGCCGCTCAAGCGCACCAAGTGGACGCGGTTTTATCTCGATGCCGGCAGCGGCGAGCTTGCCGCCAAGCCCAGCAGCAAAAAGTCGGTGATCCGTTTCGAAGCCATGGGCGATGGCGTCACCTTCCTCACGCCGCCGCTCACGCAGGAGACCGAGATCACCGGACCTTCCGCGCTAAAGCTGTTCGTCTCGTCTTCGACTTCGGATGCCGACATCTTCGCCGTGCTGCGCGTCTTCACCGGCGATCTCAAGGAAGTGGTGTTCCAGGGCGCCATCGATCCGCACACTCCTGTTGGCCAAGGCTGGCTGCGCGCCTCGCACCGCCAGCTCGACAAGAAATTGTCGAAGCCGTACCGGCCGTATCACACGCACACGAAAAAGCAGCCGCTCAAGCCGGGCGAAATGGTGGCGCTCGATGTAGAGATCTGGCCGACCTCGATCGTGGTGCTTGCGGGTTATCGCGTCGCGCTCACCATCCGCGGCAAGGATTATGTCTATCCCGGCCCGAGCGGCGGCAAGCTGTCCAACTTCAAGAACGAGCTGACCGGCTGCGGGCCGTTCCTGCACGACGATCCGCGCGATCGGCCGGCGGAGATTTTCGGCGGCAAAACCTCGCTCCATTTCGGCGGCGCGGCGCGGCCTTATTTGCTGCTGCCTATTATTCCGCCAACGAAAAAGAAAAAATAATTCCAAACCGCGACGTTTGCGGCACTTTACAGGGCGGAACGGCTTGGCCAATGATGGCTCGAAATTGCCGTTGCGTGGGGGCGCGGCGGCCAGCTATGCACCCGTATAACGGGGCCAGAGGGAGGATACGAATGTCTCGCAAATCCATGTCACGCAAGGTCAGCCGCCGCACGGTCTTGGCCGGCACCGCGGCCGGCGCCGCCGCCGCGCTGACCCGATTTCCGGCGCCCGCTATCGCGCAGACCGAGCCGTTCAAGCTCGGCCTGCTCACGGTGAAGACCGGACCGCTGGCGCAAGGCGGCATCCAGATGGAACAGGGCGTGCTGACGTTCCTGAAGGAAAAAAATTACACCATGGCCGGCCGCAAGGTGGATTTCATCTCCGCCGACACCGGCGGCAATCCAGCCGGCACCAAGACCAAGGCCCAGGAGCTGGTTGAGCGCGACAAGGTCGACGTCATCCTCGGGCCGCTCGCCGCCTTCGAGCTCTATGCGATCAGCGATTACATCAAAGAGCAGAAGATGCCGACGCTGAGCCTGGCGGCGGCCGACAACCTCACCCAGCGCACGCCCAATCCATTTCTGCTGCGCGCCTCGGCGACCTCGTCGCAAGCCTGTCATCCGATGGGGCACTACACGGCGACGGAGCTGAAATACAAGCGCGCCTTCTGCATCACCGAGGATTTTGCCTTCGGCTACGAGCAGATGGGCGGTTTCCAGGCGGCATTCGCCAAAGACGGCGGCTGCGTCGTCAACAAATTGTGGCCGCCGCTGGTGACGCCGGATTACACGCCCTACATCGCCCAGATCACCGATTGCGACGTCGTCTGTCAGGGTTTTGCCGGCTCGAACCCGCTGCGCTTCATGAAGCAATATGCGGCCGCCGGCCTGAAATATCCGGTGGTGACTGGCGAAACCGGCGGCGACGATGCCTTGCTCAAGAGCTACGGCGAGGAGGCGATCGGGCTGGTCAGCTGCTGTCCCTATACGCTCGACCTGCCGATCGACGCCAACCAGCGCTTCATCGACGGCATGTTGAAGAATTACGACACCATACCGGGCCAATATGCCGGTCTGCTCTACGTCAATTGCCAGGTGGTCGAAGCGGCGCTGAAGGCGGGCGCCGACGCCAAGGATAAAGAGAAGTTCATGACGGCGCTGCGAGCGGTCAGTCTCACCGATACGCCGCGCGGGCCGCTCAAGTTCGACCACTTCGGCAACATCGTCGGCAACTTCTACATCCGCAAGATCGGCACCGAGGGCGCCAAATACGGGCTCAAGGTCTGGAACAAGACGATCAAGACCTACGAGAACGTCAGCCAGTTCTGGGATTGGCCGGAGCAGGAATACCTCGCGCACCCGGTCTATTCGCGCGATTATCCGCCGCTGGCGAAGTGCTAAAACACCTGTAGCCCGGATTGCGCTCGGCGCAATCCGGGAGCGGCGTTTGAGGCACATCCCGGATTTCGCTACGCTCAATCCGGGCTACAAGATTTAAGCAGCCGGAAAGTGCAAGGTCGGCGGAAATGACGTTCTGGCTGCTGCTCACCGTCAACAGCGTGACGTTCGGCGGCCTGTTGTTTCTGCTCTCCGCCGGCTTCTCGCTGATTTTCGGGCTGATGCGGATTCCGAACCTGACGCACGGCTCGATGTTTATGGTTGGCGCCTATCTGGGCACTACGTTCTTTTCCGGCGCGCTCGGCTTCACGCTCAATTTCTGGGCCGGTGCCGTCATCACGGCGTTCGAAGTGGCGGTGCTAGGCGCGCTGATGGAGCGACTGTTGCTGCGCCGGCTCGCCGGCCAGCAATTGGCCCAGGTGCTGGTGACGCTCGGCGTCTCCTTCATGGTCGCCGATCTTTGCCTGATGGCCTGGGGCGGCGATCCGATCTCGGTGGCGACGCCGCCGGGGCTGGGCGGTTTCATCCGCGTCGGTACCGCGGCGGCGCCGCTCTATCGCCTCGCCATCATCGGCATCGCCGTGGTGTTCGCCATGGCGCTGTGGCTGATGCTCGAGCGCACCCGGCTCGGCGCTATGATCCGCGCCGGCGTCGACGATCCGCAGATGGCGCGCGTGGTCGGTATCCGCGTGTCGCAGCTGTTCACCCTCGTGTTCGGCTTGGGCGCTGGGCTCGCCGGTTTTGCCGGCGTGATCGGCGCGCCGATTCTGTCGGTCTATCCCGGCCTCGACCAGGACATGCTGCCGCTGGCGCTGGTGGTGGTGATCCTCGGCGGCACCGGCAGTCTGCTCGGCTCGTTCGTCGGCAGCATCATCGTCGGCTTCATTTATAATTTCGGCCAGGCGCTGGTGCCCGAGCTCGCCTATTTCATTCTGTTCCTGCCGATGGTGCTGGTGCTGGTGTTGCGGCCGCAGGGCCTGTTCGGAGGGCAGGTGCTGTGATCGCCCGCCGCATTGCCATCGCGGTTGTGATCCTGGGGTTGATCGCCGTGCCTTACGCGATCACCGAGGCCTATTACGTCAATATCGCCAGCCAGATTTTACTCTACGCCATCTTCGCGTTGGGGCTGAATATCCTGGTCGGTTACGCCGGCCTGGTGTCGCTCGGCCATGCCGGGCTGTTCGGCGTGGCGAGCTATGTGGTCGCTTCGCTCCTGGTCGCCGGCTACGGCCACACGGTCGCCATCCTAGGTGCGCTGGCATTTGGATTGCTTTTCACCGCGGGCTTCGCCGCGCTGTCGCTGCGCGCGACCGGCATCAGCTTCATCATGATCACGCTGGCGCTCGGCGAGATCTTGTGGGGGCTGGCCTATCGCTGGATCAGCCTGACCAACGGCGACAACGGTGTCAACGTCTCGACCCGACCGATGCCGTTTGGCATCTCGCTGTCATCGGCGGGTGCGTTCTACGATATGACGCTCATTGTTTTTCTCGTTGCCGTCGTGGCCTGCGCGATCTTCGTACGCTCGCCGTTCGGCGCGGCGCTTGCCGGCACCCGCGACCAGCCGCGGCGCATGAATGCGCTCGGCTTTCATGTCTGGATGATCCGGTTCGGCGCCTTCATGTTCTCAGGGTTGCTCACTGCGGTCGCCGGCATTTTGTACGTCTATTACAACAGGTTCATCAGCCCGCAGACCTTGGCGCTGCCGGCTTCGGCTGAGGCGCTCTTGATGGTGATCTCGGGCGGGGCGGGGACACTGCTCGGGCCGATCGTCGGCGCAGCTCTCGTCGTCGTCATCAAGAACGTGGTCAGCGCCTATGTGGTGCGCTGGAATTTCATGCTCGGCGCCATCTTCGTCGCCATCGTCGTGTTCATGCCGGAAGGTCTGGTGCCGGGCATGGCGCGGCTGTCGCGCTCGGCGTGGCGGGCAATGAGCGGAACGAAGAAGGCTGTGCCGGTTGTGGAGCCGAAACCATGACCGCGCTCGCCGTCAAAGGGTTGAGCAAATCGTTCGGCGGCCTGCGCGTCACCGCCAACGTCAACCTCAAAGTCGAGCCGGGCGAGCGCCGCCTGATCATCGGCCCAAACGGCGCCGGCAAGACCACGCTGTTCAATCTCATCACCGGCGAACTGCCGCCCGACGCCGGCTCGATCCAATTGTTCGACCGCGACATTACGCGGGTGGCGAGCCGCAAGCGCACCCATCTCGGCATGGCGCGCACCTATCAGATCATCACGCTATTCGCCCACGACACCATCCTGCGCAATGCGACATTGGCGCTGCTCGGGCTGTCGCCGCTGCGCTGGAACCCCTACGCGGCGCTGCACCGCCAGCAGCATCTGGTCGACCAGGCGCGCGCCGCGCTCAAGCGCGTCGGCCTCGACCATATCGCCGATAGGCCGTTGGCCGAAACCTCGTACGGCGAAAAACGCCGGGTCGAGATCGCCATGGCGCTGGCGCAAAATCCAAAGGTGCTATTGCTCGACGAGCCGTTCGCCGGGCTCTCCATCGACGAGCGCCGCGACGTGCGGCAACTGCTCACCTCGATCCCGCGCGACGTGACGATCGTGATGATCGAGCACGACATGGACACCGCGCTCGAGCTCGCCGACCGCATCACCTTGCTGCATTTCGGCGAGGTGATCGTCGAAGGCACCCGCGCCGAAGTGGTGGCCGACCCGCGCACCCGGGAGGTCTATCTTGGCGAATAGCGCGCTCAAGCTGCACGACATCGACGCCTATTACGGCGACAGCCATGTGCTGCAACGGGTGTCGTTTGAGCTCGGCGAGGGCCGGTTGCTCGGGCTGCTCGGCCGCAACGGCGCCGGCAAATCGACCTGCATGAATGTCAGCGTTGGGCTATTGCCGCCGCGCGGCGGCGCCGTCGAAGTGTTCGGCGCGGCGGTGACGCGCTTGCCGCCGGAACTGATTGCGGCGCGCGGCGTGGCGCTGGTGCCGCAAGGCCGCCGCGTGTTCAAAAGCCTCACCGTGCGCGAGAACTTGATGGTCGCCGCGCGCACCGAGCACGCCGGCCGCCGCCACGCGCCGTGGACCGAGCAGACGGTTTTCGCCATGTTCCCGCGCCTCGCCGAGCGTCGCACCCAGCTTGCCGGCCATCTTTCCGGCGGCGAGCAGCAAATGCTCGCCATCGGCCGCGCGCTGATGGCCAATCCGCGGGTGCTGTTGATGGACGAGCCGTCGGAAGGGCTGGCGCCGCAAATCGTCGCCGAAGTGATGTCGACCATTCGCAAACTCAAGGAAAGCGGCCTCTCCATCGTGCTGGTCGAGCAGAGCCCAAAACTCGCCTTCGACATCGCCGACGACATCGTCATTCTCAATTCCGGCCGCGTCGCCGTGGTCTCGACCGCCGCCGCGCTGAAAGCCGACGGTATGGATTTGCGACAGCATTTGGGAATATTTTAAAAAGTGTGAAAGTGGAATAGTCTGGCGTAATGCGCCACCCGAGCCCGTCCTTACGACGTCGGTTTTTCGAATAAATCGGTGACCTTTTTCGCATTTTGCAGCTTAGTGAAGGTGGTATATCGCGTTCCCTGCATGAAACCCGATGGTGCGTCTGCGAATGGAATTGGCTTGATGGGTTTTGCGGGCTCGGAGAAAATTAGTTTATATTTTCCGCTGTCACCATGCGGTTCAATGCGAGCTACCGGCGCAACATGCGTAACCGCCGACACCGGCTGAGACTGGTAGGCGGCAATATATTTTATTTTGGGCAACATGCCGCCGGAAATACGGATTGCCCACCAAGCATTCTCCCCGATGAAAACGCGATCAAATCCATCCTTCTGCGCGGGTACGACAATTGTATCAGGTTGACCGGCGCTTTTCTTCGATGCGGCCGTATCGACGGACTTTGTCATCGGTTCGGCCACAGCCTTTGGCGCATCAAATGCGTTGAGGCCGACCAATGGAAGAATTTGGATCATTTCACGCAAGAAGGCCTGTGTGTCGGCCTTTTCGGCCTCAGACAATTGAGGTTCTTGTGGCTCCGTGCCGTTCTCCAGGTGGCTTCTATCCGCCGCAATCGCGCGATGGATCAACGAATGTTCTAGCCATGTGGCGTGTGCGCGATTGAGCCCGCCGCTCGATGCGCTCGACACGAAGACAATTGCCTTGCTCCAGAAATCTTTAGTTTGGACATGGCTATCTAGGCGCGCTCGCAACACGTCGCCCTGACCGATATAGAGGGTTGGAAGGTCGTCATCAGCGATGTATCCGATCAATATATAGACACCGGGCTTTGAAAAATCGGCTCTTTGCTTGATCTTCTGCCAATCTTCCCGGGGAAAAATGATGCCCAGGCCGGTCCAATTCATCCGGTCAATGATGCGCAGCCCTTCGGGATCGCCATCGGGGACGAAAATTCGAATGGTGAATGGGTCTGCCATTGGTATCAACCCGCCATCTTTTCCCTAACAGGGTCTACTGGTCTTCCGCAATCTGCAATGCAGGTCTAGCTTACACACCGTGATCCAAAATCAGGTATCTGGGCAGAGGTAATTGTGATGGCTACAGCCAACATCGTTGTCGGCTTCGTCGGTCTCGGCACCATGGGCGGCCGGATGGCGACGAATCTTCAGAAGGCCGGCTTTAAGCTCGTCGTGCACGATCTACATCGCCAAGCGGCGAGCCATCATCTCAATGCCGGCGCCACCTGGGCCGAGACGCCGCGGGCGCTGGCGAGTGAGGCCGATGTGATTTTCTCGTCGCTGCCGGAGCCGGCCGACGTCGAGGCGGTAGCGCTCGGGCCGGACGGGCTCGCTGCCGGCATCAAACCCGGCGCCGCTTATTTCGATCTCTCGACCAATGCGCCAAGCGTGGTGAAGAAGCTCCACTCAGCCTTCGCCGAAAAGGGCGCGCACATGCTGGACGCGCCGGTGAGCGGCGGTCCGGCTGGCGCCGCCTCGCGAAAACTTGCGATCTGGGTCGGCGGCGACGAAGGTGCGTTCAAGGCGCACAAAACCGTGTTCGACGCCATGGGCGACAAGGCCGCCTATATCGGGCCGATCGGCAGCGCCACGGTGGCAAAGCTCGTGCACAATATGTCGGGCTATGCGGTGGTCTGCGCGCTGGCCGAGACTTTTGCCATGGGCGTGAAAGCGGGCGTCGAGCCTTTGGCGCTTTGGCAGGCGGTGCGCCAAGGCGCGGCGGGGCGGCGCTTCACCTTCGACGCGCTGATCGACCAGTTTTTGCCCGGCACCTACGATCCGCCGGCATTCTCGCTCAAGCTCGCCCACAAGGACGTCTCGCTCGCCAATGCGCTTGGCCGTGAGCTCGGCGTGCCGATGCGGCTGTGCAATCTCACGCTCGCCGAGATGACGGAGGCGATGGGGCGCGGCTGGGGCGGCCGCGATTCGCGCGTGGTGATGAAGCTGTCCCAGGAACGCGCCGGCGTCGATATCGCGGTCGATGCGGAGCGGATGCGCGAAGCGCTCGCGGCCAAAGACAAGTAAAGTGGCCGATGGCCGAAAATCCGGCGCCGATCACGCGACGCGACTTCCTCAATGGCATCCCGATTGCCGTGGGCGGCGCCGTCGCTGCCGGGTTGTCGCCGGACACTATCGCGGCGGCCTTTGCCGCCGAACCGGCGCCGCAGGACGCGCCCGGCTATTATCCGCCGGCGCTGACCGGGTTGCGCGGCAGTCATCCCGGCGCGTTTGAAGCCGCGCATCGCCTGCGCGACGGCGATTTCTGGTCGCAGGCGGGAAACATCAAACAAACAAACGAAGACTACGATCTCATCGTGGTCGGCGGCGGCATCAGCGGGTTGGCGGCGGCGCATTTTTATCGGGCCAAGCACAAGGGCGCCCGCATCCTCGTCCTCGACAACCACGACGATTTCGGCGGTCACGCCAAGCGCAACGAGTTTTCGCTCGATGGGCGTATCGCGCTGATCAACGGCGGCACCTTGCTGATCGACAGCCCGCGGCCGTACAGCGCCGTGGCCGACGGCTTGTTGAAGACGCTGGGCATCGATCCCGTGGCGCTGACGCAAAAGTGTTCGCACGCCGATTTCTATCCCTCGCTCGGGCTCAACCGCAGCATATTTCTCGACCGGGAAACTTTTGGCGCCGACAAGCTGATCGCCGTGCCGCAAGGGGCCTCGTGGGCGCAACTGCTCGTCGACGCGCCGTTGTCGCCAAAGGTGCGAAGCGACATCGTGCGCATCCAGGAAGCGGCGATCGACTATATGCCGGGCCTGACGTCGGCGGAGAAGAAGACGCGCCTCGCCGCGATGAGTTATCGCGACTACCTGCTGAGCGTGGTCAAGGCCGATCCCGGCGTCATCCCGTTCTACCAGAAGCGAACCCACGGCGAGTGGGGCGTCGGCATCGATGCCGTCTCGGCGCTTGATGTCTGGGCATTCAAGTTTCCCGGCTTCGACGGCCTCAAGCTTGAGCCCGGCTCGGCGCCGCATACCGGCTACACCGCCAACGGCTATGCCGATAACGGCGGCTCCTACACGTTTCATTTTCCCGACGGCAACGCCTCGATCGCGCGGCTTCTGGTGCGCGATCTGATTCCCGGCAGCGTTCCGGGCAACAGCGTCGAGAACGTCGTCACCGCGCGCATCGACTACGCGCGGCTCGATCGGTCTCAGTCCCCGGTGCGCGTCCGGCTCGGCAGCACGGTGGTGCGCGCGCGTAACGTCGGCGATCCGGCGTCGGCGAGCGGCGTCGAGGTCGCCTATTTTCGTAGTGGCGACGTGCAAACGGTGAGCGCGCGGGCGTGCGTGCTCGCGTGCTGGAACATGATGATTCCGTATCTGTGTCCGGAACTGCCGCAACGGCAGAAGGAGGCGTTGCGCTATCTGGTCAAGACGCCGCTGATTTACGCCAACGTGGCGTTGCGCAATTGGACGGCGTTCAAGGCGCTCGGCATCTCATCGGTCTATGCGCCGGGCTCCTACTTCTCGTCGCTCTCGCTCAATCAAGTCGTCGATATCGCCGACTACAAAAGCCCGCGCTCACCCGACGAGCCGATCCTGGTGCGCATGGTGCGCACGCCGTGCCAGCCCGGGCTGTCGGAACGCGACCAGAACCGGGTCGGGCAGCACGATATCCTCAACACGTCGTTCGAGGTCTTCGAGCGCAATATCCGCGACCAGCTGGCGCGCATCCTCGGCCCGGGCGGCTTCGACCCGGCGAGCGGCGTGACGGGCATCACCATCAATCGCTGGCCGCACGGTTATGCTTACGAATACAATCAGCTGTTCGATCCGGAATGGCCGGAAGCGCAACAGCCGCATGTGATCGGGCGGGCGCGCTTCGGCCGCATCGCCATCGCCAACTCCGACTCCGGTGCCGCCGCCTATACCGACTCGGCGATCGATCAAGCCTACCGCGCCGTGCAGGAGTTATCGCAGCTCTGACAGATTCAGGTCTGACCTAGTATGACAGCAACGCCGGGTCCGCTGTTCGCGCTCGCGCTCGCCTCGATCTCGCTGATCGGGCCGCTGGCGGTGCATCTGTTCCTGCCGGTGATCCCGGCGGTGAAGGCGGCGCTCGGGCTCTCCGAAGCAACGGCGCAACTGACGTTCAGCATTGCGCTGTTCGGCATGGCCTTCGCCACGCTGTTCTACGGCTCGCTGTCGGATCGCTATGGACGGCGGCCGGTGCTGCTATCGGGGCTGGCGCTTTTTCTGATCGGCAGCGCGCTTTCGGCGGCGGCCGATTCGATCGTGCCGCTGGTGCTCGGCCGGTTCTTGCAGGCGATCGGCGCCGGCTGCGGCATCACGCTCGGCCGCGCCATCGCGCAAGACGTCTACGGCCGCGACCGGCTGGTCAAGGCGCTGGCTTATCTGACCATGTTCTACACCATCGGCCCGATGATCTCGCCGATCGTCGGCGGCATCCTGATCGACGCTTTCGGCTGGCGCAGTGTGTTCGGCTTCGCGCTTCTCCTCGGCGCGATTATCGCGCTCGGCGCCTATGTCGCGGTATTCGAAACTCGGCCGCCATCGCCGCAAAATCGCGTCCGCGGCAATGTCTTGCGCAATTATGCCGAACTGTTTCGCCACCTGCGCTTCACCGCCTTCGTGCTGCAATCGGGCTTCATGACCGCGACCTTCCTGACCACCGCAACGGCGGCATCGAGCCTGCTGAAAGACATGCTGCATCGGCCGTCGACCGAGTTCGGCATCTACTTCCTGCTGTTTCCGTTCGGCTTCCTCGCCGGCAATTTCATAACCAGCCGCATCAGCAATCGTGTCGCCAACGAAACCATGGTGCTGGCCGGCTCGCTATTGTCGCTCGCCGCGGTAACGACGCAATCGAGCCTCTTGCTCGCCGGCCTGGTGACGCCGCTGACGCTGTTCGCGCCGGGTTTCTTCATCACCATGGCGCAGGGCCTGTCGCTGTCCTACGCGCAGTCGGGCGCCATGGAGACCAATGCAAAGCTTGCCGGTACCGCGGCCGGTGTCGGCGTCTTCGTGCAGAATTTCTGCGGCGCCGCCTTCGCCCAGCTCTACGGCTTCATCGCCGACGGCACCGTGGTGCCGCTGACCGAGACCACGGCCATCACCGTGCTGTGCGGCCTTGTCGCCGGCGTGTTGCCGTTCGCGATGGCGCGCCGGGCGCGGCCGGCTTAGGCGATGCTCTGCGGGGTCAGAGAAATGTCTAAGAAGGCCGCCACCCGATCAGCGAATATGTTTAGGTGCGACCCCGGCTTGCTCCGCCGAGCGTGTCTGTTATTCCTGACCCCGGATCGGCAACGTTCAAGGAAGCCCAATGACCGAGCAATGGAATAAGTACGACAAGACCGCCGCACGCCGCCACGGTAAGCCCGGCCGCGAAGTGCGGCCGCAAAGCACGACCGTGGACATTCACGCCCATGTCGGCGTGCCGGAGGCGGCGAACTTCGTCGAGCCGTATCTCGATTGGGCGACCATTCCGCTGGCGCATTTCGCCAATGCCGAGACCAAGGCGCTGAACCAGAAGCAGGAAGCCGATATCCGCGCCACAGCGGGCGCCGATCGGCGGCTGGCCGACCTCGACGCCATGGGCGTCGACGTGCAGATGATCGCGCCGCCGCCGCCGCAATGCTACTACACGGTGCCGCTCGATATCGCGGTGCAGGCGGCGCAGCTGGTCAACGACGGCATCGCCGCGTTCTGCGCCAAGCGCGCCGACCGCTTCAAGGGATTTGGCACGGTGCCGATGCCGGACGGCCATGAGGCGGCGAAAGAGCTCGAGCGCTGCACTAAAGTGCTCGGCTTCAAGGGCGTCCAAATCATCACCAACGTCGCCGGCAAGGAACTGTCCGATCCGGCGTTCGCGCCGTTCTGGAAAAAAGCCGAAGAGCTGGGCACGCTGGTGATGATCCATCCCAACGGCTTCACCGACGCCGCGCGTTTGACGCGGTTTTACTTCAACAACGTCATCGGCAATCCGCTGGAGACCACGATCGCGCTGCATTACCTGATCTTCGACGGCGTGCTGGAGCGGCATCCGAAACTGAAAATCCTCGCCGTGCACGGCGGCGGCTATCTCGGCGGCTATTCCGGCCGCATCGACCACGCCTGGGGCGCGCGCTCCGACGCCCACGGCAGCCTGCCGCAGCCGCCGACCAGCTACCTCAAGCGCGTCTATGTCGACACCGTGGTGTTCACGCCATATCAGCTCGCCGAGCTGGTGCGCGTGTTCGGCGCCGATCACGTGGTCATGGGCACCGATTATCCGTTCGACATGGCCGATTTCGATCCGATCGGCCATGTCGCCGGAGTGCCGGGCTTCGACGCCGCGACCATCGCGGCGCTCGCCGGCGGCAATGCCAAGAAGCTGCTGGGGTTGTGAAATTTTGTAGCCCGGATTGAGCGAAGCGAAATCCGGGAACGATTTGCCGGCTCAATCACCGGTCCCGGATTTCGCTAACGCTCAATCCGGGCTACGCTTCGCAGATATCAAAAGGAACAAAAACATGCGGGACGCCGTTGTGACCTGTGCCGCGCTGGCAGCGGTGACAATCTTCGCCTATCCGTGTCAGGCGCAAAGCGCCAGCGACCCTGACGAAGCCCGCATCGAAGACGTCATCACGGCGAGCCACATCCTGACCAACGAAGGAATATTGGACAGCTTCGGCCACGTCAGCACGCGCTCGGCGAAAAATCCCGATCATTTTTTCATGCCGCGCGCCATGCCGCCGGCGCTGGTGTCGCGCGCCGACATCGTCGAGGTCGGGCTTGATTGCAAGCCGGTCGATGCCAACGCGCCGCGGCTGAACGGCGAGCGCTATATCCACTGTCAGGTGTATAAGGCGCGCGGCGACGTGCAATCCGTCATCCATACCCACGATCTCGCCGTCATTCCGTTCGGCCTGACCGGAATTGCACTCAAGCCCGTGCTCGCCCAGGCCGGCTTCCTGCCGCCGCAGGTGCCATTGTTCGAAGTGCGCGAGGCCAATGCGTCGGAGCCGGAGACCAAGCGCGGCATGCTGGTGCTTAACGCCACGCTGGGCGACGCGCTGGCCAAAAAGCTCGGCTCAGGCCCTGTCGTCCTGATGCGCGGCCACGGCGAAACCGTCGTTGGACGTTCGGTGCGCGAAGCGACGGTGCGCACCCTCTACACCCACATCGACGCGCAAGCGCAGAGCGCGGCGCTGGCGCTGAGCCCCAACATCACAGCTTTGAACGATGCCGAATTGGCGACCAATGCCGCTGAGAATTTCGACGCCGACCGACCATGGCAGAACTACAAGCAACGGCTGCCGGCCGGACGCTGAGCCGTCATCGGCACGTGCGCGTGCTACGCCGCGAGAGCGTCGGCGAGACCGGCAATCAAGTCCTCGATATCCCGCAACCCGTTGAACCGCGGCGACCCTGCCATGTGAGGTGTCAGGACGACGTTGGCGAGCGACAACAATTCGTCATCAGGACGACCGGGCTCCTCATATAACGGGTCGAGCGCGAAGCCGCCGAGACGACCGGATCGCAGCGCGTCCAGCAGCGCGGCGCGATCGATGAGCTCGGCGCGCGACACATTCACGATGCAAGCGCCGGGCTTCATCAAATTCAGCGGCGCACGATCGATGATGCCCAAGGTGGATGCGTCGAGCGGAAGCTGGGGGACGATCCAATCGCTGTCGGCGAGCAGCCGATCCAACGGTCGATAGGAAACGTTCAGGGCGCGTTCATCGTCTTCGCCGAGCTTCGTCCGTTGAAAATAGTGCGTTGTCATGCCAAACGCGGCGGCTCGCGTGGCTATTTCACGGCCGATCTCACCCAGTCCAATGATGCCGAGCGTGCTGCCGTTGAGAGTCCGCATCCCGGAGAATCGCCCCCAGTTGGCTCCGGGCGTGTGGCGCGTGTCGAAGGGTTTGTAGGACCGTCCATCCACGAAAATTTGCTCGACGCTGATCAACCCGTTGAGATCGGCCATCCGTCTGGCCAACATCAGCATCAAGGCAAAGGCGTGCTCGGCGCACGAAATGTTGGCGCGACGGCGCACGGTCAGAACCCTGATTCCGCGCGACGCGCAGGCGGTGACATCGATGTTGCGGAGAATGGCGCCGTATTTGTGCACGACCTTCAGCCGTGGCGCCAACGCGAGCTCCGCCGGGCCTATCTTGAAGGATTCGGTGACGATCGCCTCTGCCGCCCCAAGATTGCCGTGCAGCTCGTCTTGGGATTTCACCAGCCGGACCTCGCTGGGGTATAGCGACTTCGCGGCTGTTTTGACCTTGTCGCACCAGGCACGAAAGTCCGGCAAATCGGGCGACATGAAATCCGCGAATGCAGCCCAGCGCTCGGGACTGGTCGTCGGATCGAGGACGACGCCGATCAGACGCGTCCAAACGTCGTCTTCCACAATCAGCACGGGCTTCTTGGATTGCATTGTTGGACGCTCAATTTTCAAGCGAGGAGCGAATGATCGGCTTATGGCACGTGCGACGCCGCGTTTCTAACGCCGGCGCGTATCTTGGCACGCACATTGGGCGTACTTCGCCTCGGCTGCCCGGTCCTGGAACGAGGCGCCGGCGCAGGCGGCGCACCGGCCGTGGCACCCCGAGCTTCGTCGCGCAGTAACGCGATGAATTCGCGATGGATACGCGTCGGCTGCCAACCGATGCGGGTGGCGATGCCGTCGAAACGGCGCAAATGCGGCGATCGGAATGGCAGTTGCGCCAAGACGCCGGTGTCGTTCAGCTTGGCTTCGAATCGCGACATCAGGGTCAGCTGGTCCGTCGCCGTCAGGATCGTGCGGTAGATTTGCAACGATGTCGTTTCGAGACTGATCTTTGGCTCGGCGCAAACGCCTTCCAGCATGCGATGCAAGGCCTGCTGGCGTGGCGTCAGCGGCCCCGGCATGATCCAACCGAAATTGGCCAAGTCCCGGTTGCGCACGCGCTTTGACCGATGCAACGGATGGCCATGACGTGCGACCACGACGTAATGATTGGCGAACAGCAGCTTTTCCTCGACGTCGGTGGCCCAATCCGGTCGCCGCAGCACGCCGTACAACAGGTCGAGCTTTCCGGCGCGCAGCTCGTTCAGCAGATTTTCGTAATGACCATCGACGATGCGCATGCGGGCCGTCGGATATTTCGACAGAAATTTCTTGATCGCATTGGACAGGATCTGGGTGGCTGAGTGCGGGATATTGCCGATCACGATCTGCGAAACGACATTGCCTCGCGCAGCCTGGATCTCATCCAAGCCGTATTCTATCTCGCCCAGCGCGACCTGGACCCGTCTGGCGAGCTCGGAACCATAAGGGGTCGTCGTGACACCGGTCGCGGTCCGCCGGTAAAGGCTGCGCCGCAATTCACGCTCCAGCTCGCGGGCCGAGCGGTGCAGCGAGGGCTGCGAAATTTTCAATGACCGTGCCGCGGCGTCGAATGACGGGTGCTCGGACACGGCAATGAGGCTCTGCAGTTGCGGCCGCGTCAACCTGTTGATCGTGGCGTCCATGCTTTGCCGCCCGGCGGCCGCGTTGCCGCTTGGTTCGGTCAATGCCGAACGCAGGTGTTCCAAAAAGCGCCGTATCCGCGGCAACAGGATCGCACCGAACCCGGTGACGTAACAGCCGGAGCGCCGGCGCTCGAACAGCTGCGCGCCCAGCCCATTTTCCAGGGCGTGGATCGCCTGGCTCACTCCGGGTTGCGACAGATGGATGTCCCGCGCCGCCGCGCTGACGCTCTCCAGGCGCGCGACGGCCTCGAACGCGCGCAGCTGCCGCAATGACGGAATTTCGCGGCCAATCATCGAGGAATCCTCTCTCGGGCGCCCGCGGCGCCAAGAATATCCGCGTCGCCTTTATAGCAAAAACTTATGGCTTTTCGCGCGATTTCGATAGGGGCCGCCGCGGCGGCCGTGCCAGAGTTTCAGGTGCGGACACCCCGGACCGACGCGAGGCTGCAACAGCCCATGTCGATCCATACCAGGGCCGTGCCGTCTAGGGAGAACGCATGACATATCAGCCAAGGGTCCAAACGCGCGCACGCCTAGTCTCCCACTGCTTGGCCGCGGCGATGGCCGCTGTATTTGCGATCCTGGCCGGGGGAGCGCTGGCGGCGGACTACCCGACCAAGCCGGTGCGCGTGTTCGTGCCTTATGGGCCGGGAGGGGTCGGCGACCTGACGATGCGCCTATTGGCCGACAAGCTCGGCGAGCAATTGAAGCAGCAGTTCGTGATCGAGAACCGCCCGGGCGCCGGCGGCATCGCGTCGGCGACGCAGGTGCTGCGCGCTCGTGCCGACGGCTACACGCTCGGCGAGATCGGCAATGGACAGGCGATCAGCGCCTCGCTCTTCACGCAGCTTCCCTTCGACGTGCTCAAGGATTTCACGCCCGTATCCGTGGCGGCGAGTTTCGAGATGTTGCTCGCCGTACCGGGCAATTCGCCGTACCAGTCGCTCAAAGATGTCGTCGACGCCGCAAAGAAAAATCCCGGAAAGCTCAATCTCGGCGCCATCAATCCCGGCAGCACGCAAAATCTTTCGGCGTACCTTTTCGAGCAGGTAACGGGAGCCGAATTCACGGTCGTCACCTATCGCACGACACCCGAGCTGGTGACGGCGCTGCTGCGCGGCGACGTCGATCTGGGATTCGATTATTACGCCGGATTTATCAGCGAGATTGGCGGCGGAAAACTGCGGATCGTCGCGACCTCGGGCGAGGAACGCGATCCTTTGCTGAAAGACATTCCGACCGCGAAGGAAGGCGGCTTCCCCCAATATGTCGTGACCAGCTGGAACGGGGTCGCGGGACCCGCAGGCCTGCCGGATGAGGTCGTGCAGATCCTCAACCGTGAGATCAATCGCGCCCTTGCCGCGCCGGACTTGCAGGAAAAGGCACGCGGGCTCGGCATTGATGCGCGCGCAAGTACGCCGCAGCAAATGCGCGACCGCATGGCGGCGGACGTCGCCAAATGGCGCGCCGTTATCGACAAAGCCGGAATTCCGAAACAATAGCGCGCATACGGGTTTCGGATCGGTTCGCGATCAAACAAGGCGCGGATCACGGCAAAGCGGCATCGGGAGAATGGCATGGCGGACCAGCCGAAATTGAAGATCGCGATCGGAACTTATGGCCACACCCGCGCCTTGAAATGGGGCGACGTGCGGATCGAGGGCGTGGAGCCCGCATTCGTCGAGGTGGTGCCGATCATCGGCGCCTTTCGCCGCATGGTGCGCGACGTTGAATTCGATATCTGCGAGATGGCGCCGACGACCTACATGATCGCGCGAGCGCTCGGCGCCCCTTACATTGCCTTGCCGATTTTTCTGATGCGCCGCTTTCATCACGGTGGCTTCGTGGTCCGCCCCGATGCGGGCATCAAGGTGCCCAAGGATTTGGAAGGAAAAAAGGTCGGCGTGCGCGCCTATTCGGTCACCACCGGCGTCTGGACGCGCGGCATTTTCGTCAACGAGTACGGGCTTGATTCCGGAAAAGTGACCTGGGTGGTCGATGACGAGGAGCATGTCACGACGCTGAAGCTGCCGCCGAACGTGGTGCACGCGCCGGACGGCAAATCTCTGCAGAGCATGATGAAGGCGGGCGAAATTCAAGCTGGATTTACCGGGCCTGCGGGCGTCGGCCGCGCCGGCCCGCCGATCAGCGGCTGGGACAAGGCCGGCGCCGCCGCTGCCGCGGCGGATACCTATCCGGAATTGATCGCCGATGTCGAAAAGGTCGAGGCCGGTTGGTTCCGCAAGAGCGGCATCTACCCGATCCACGGTCTCATCGTGGTGAAGGACGAACACATCAAGCGCCATCCGTGGCTGGCCCGTTCGCTGATGAACGCCTTCGTCGCGGCGAAAAAGCCCTATCTTGAAGAGCTCAAGCAGGGTCAGGGCGATAGCCCGGAAGACAAGCGCTATCGCAATTTCCTGTCTCTGATGAACGATCCGCTGCCCTACGGCAGCGCGGCAAACCGTCCGAGCATCGAGGCCCTGGTCACCTATAGCCTGCAGCAGAAGTTGATACCGGCACGCCCGCAACTCGATCAGGTGTTTGTCGATATCGATCCGTGAAAATTTCCTGTAACACGAGTGAACCCACATGCCCGTCATCGATATCCATCCCCACATCGTCTCGCCCGATACCCAGCGTTATCCGTTGGCCCCGCTCGGCGGCACGCAATCCACCTGGTCGACTGAGCGGCCGACCACGTACCAGACACTGCTCAAAGCCATGGACGACGCCGGCGTCGACAAGGCGGCGATCGTGCATTCCTCCACGGCCTACGGCTACGACAACAGCTATGTGGCGGATGCGGTCGCGGCCGTTCCGTCGCGCTTCACCGGGGTCTATTCCATTGACGTCATGGCGCCCGACGCCGTGAAAACCTTCGACGACTGGCTCGCCCGCGGCTGCACCGGCATGCGCCTGTTCACCACTGGCTCGACGTTACCGGATCAGGCCACCTGGTTCGTCGATCCGAAAACCTATCCGTTCTGGGAGCATGCGTCGGCAAAGAACATTCCGGTCTGCATGCAGATGAAGCAGGAAGGCTTGCCGCTGTTGCGCCAAATCATGGACCGGTTTCCCAAGGTGACGATGATCCTCGACCACTTGGCGCGCGCGCCGTTCGCGGAGGGGCCGCCCTATAGCGGCGCCGCCGAACTCCTTGATCTCGCCAAATACAAGCAGGTCTATCTGAAGATCACGCCGGTCAATGTGACGCCCAAGAGTTGGGGCAAAGCCACGCCGGAAACGTTTTTCGGCAAGATCGTCGATACGTTCGGCGCCTCGCGGATCGCCTGGGGCTCGAATTTTCCGAATTCGGTCGGCACGCTTGCGGAAATCCTCGGTGCCGCGCGCGATGCGTTTGCCTTCGCCAAGCCGTCGGATCAGGATTGGATCTTTGGCAAGACCGCGCTCGCGCTCTATCCCGCTCTGGCCAAATGACGAAGTGACAAAGTGACTAAATAACAAAGTGACAAAGGAATACAACTCATGGCGACTGCGACAAAACTCAAGCTGCACACGATGTTGGGCAACTATGCCAACACCAAGCCGCTCAAAAGCGGCGCGATCCACTCCGATCTGGTCGATTTCGATTTTGCCGAGGTGAAGGTCGCCAATAATCTGTTCAAGCAGGTCGTGCGCGAGGCCAAATACGACGTCGCCGAACTGGCAATCGTGACCTATCTGCAGGCCAAGGCCTACAACAAGCCCTATGTGTTGCTGCCGGCCGTGGTGGTGAGCCGCGGCCAGCATCACACCATCGCCTATAATCCCGAGCGCGGTCCGCTCAAGCCGTCCGAGCTCAACGGCAAGCGGGTCGGCGTTCGCGCCTACACAGTGACGACAGGGACCTGGGTGCGGGGAATTCTGGCCAGCGATTACGGCGTCGACATCGACAAGGTCGAGTGGATCACCTTCGAGGATCCGCATGTCGCCGAGTATCATGATCCAGCCATCGTCAAGCGCGCGGCGGCAGGCAAGGATTTGACGCAGATGCTGCTCGATGGCGACGTCGCCGCCGGCATCGTCGGCGACAAGCTGCCCGATCCGAAGCTCAAGCATCTCATTCCCGACGCCGACGCGGTTGCGCAAAAATGGGCCGAGCGTCACCATGGCGTCCCGATCAATCACATGGTGGTGGTCAGGCAGGAGCTGTCGCGCTCGCGGCCCGACGTCATCAAGGACATCTTCCGCCAATTGCACGACAGCAAGCGGGCCGCCGGATTGCCTGACGGCGGTGCGCTCGATCCTTACCGTTTCGGCGTCGAGGCCTGCCGGCCGATTCTGGAAATCATCATCGACTTCTGCCACCAGCAAAAACTCATCCCGCGCCGCATATCGGTCGACGAGCTGTTCGACGACACGACACGCGCGCTGACGGTTTAGGAATTCTCGGCGGAGAGCTACTCATGATGATCATGGATGCCGGCGTTCATGTCTGGCGGCCCGAAGCGCCCGACCGGCCCTGGATGCCGGGCCGCAAGGCGCATCTGCCGGAGCCGCTGACCTACGAGAAATTCGGCGCCATGATGCATAAGGCCGGCGTCGCGCACGCCATCCTGGTGCCGCCGTCGTGGGAAGGCGACCGCGTCGATTACAGCCTCGAAGCCGCGCAGAAATATCCCAACCGCTTCGCCGTGATGGGGCGCTTTCCGATCGACAAGCCGTCCGAGCGCGCCAAGCTTGAAACCTGGCGCGACCAGAAGGGCATGCTCGGCGTGCGGCTGACGCTGCATCACGAATGGGATCGCGTCTGGATGACGGACGGCACCGCCGACTGGTTCTGGCCGGCGGCGGAGCGGCTCGGCATTCCGGTGATGCTCAACGCCCCCTATACGCACAAGGAAATCGGCGAGGTCGCGGCGCGGCATCCGCGGCTGCGCATCATCATGGATCATCTCGGCGCGCGCACGACGCAGAAGGATGATTTGCTCAAAGCCGCGTCGGAGAGCACCGCGACTTTGGCGAAACATCCCAATGTCTACGTCAAGCTGACGTTGGTGCCGGTGTTCTCGACCGCGCCTTACCCTTACAAGAATATTCAGCCCCATATCCGCCGCCTGGTGGAAGCCTTTGGGCCGCAGCGCTGTTTCTGGGGCACCGACGCATCGGCGATGCTCGAGCGCACCAGTTGCAGCTACGACGACTGCGTGAGGCTGTTTACCGAGCACATGGATTTCCTGTCGGCCTCGGACAAGGAATGGATCATGGGCCGTGGACTTGCCGAGTGCCTGCAGTGGCCGGCCAAGACTTGAAATCGCACGGATCCGGTCGCGCGGCGGCGGTGCTTGCCGCCGCTCTATGGCTAGGCAGCAGCGCGGCCTTGTCTGTCGTGGCGGCTGCGGCGGATTATCCGTCGCGCACGATCCGAATCATAACGCCTCTCGCCGCCGGGTCGGCATCCGATATCGTGCTGCGCATTCTGGCCGAGAAATTGTCCGATCGATTCAAGCTGCCCGTCATCGTGCAGAACCAGCCCGGCGCCGGCAGCGTGGCGGCGGACCACACCATCGTCAATGCGCCGGCGGACGGCTATACGATAGGCTGGATCGGCAACAACAATGCCGTCAGCGTGAGCTTGTTCAAGGATGCGGTCGATCCTCGTACCGAGATGAGGCCGATCGTCGGGGTCAGCGAGTTTGCCTACCTGTTCGTTACCAATTCGGCATCGCCCTACAAAAGCATCAAGCAGTGGATCGACACCGCTCGCGCCAAGCCGGACACATTGACGATCGGGACTTCGACAGCCGGAACGAGCAACCACCTGGCCGCGCTGCTGTTCAAGGCCTCGGAAAAGGTTGCCATCACCGTGGTCCCGTACCGCGGTCCATCCGAGCTCTCGGTGGCGCTGTTGCGCAATGATATCGATCTTGTGGTCAACGCCTATGGCGGATTGCGCCCGCAGATCGAGGCCGGCCAGATACGTCCGCTGGCAGTCACATCGGCCAACCGATTGCCCGAATTGCCCGATGTGCCAACGATGACCGAGGCCGGCGTCGCGGACTACATCGTGACGTCTTGGAATTCCTTGTATGGGCCGAAGGCGATGCCGGATCAGGCGGTGGAGACCCTCAAGCGTGCCGCGACGGAAGTGCTCGGCGATCCGGCTGTGAAAGCCAGGTTCAAAGAGGCGGGGTTCGATGCCGCTGCTTTGCCGGCCGACCTCCTCGATGCGCGCATGCGCTCCGAGACAGAGCGATGGGCCCGCGTCATTGCGGAAGCCGGCATAGAGAAACAGTGACGGCCAAGGATCGGTACAATCGACGCAGGTTTGGCGATTTGCTATGAGCGGCTGCCCTTCGCAGTTTGGCGCATGAGCTCTGTCCAAAAGGTCCTTGCGCGCCGCTTTGTGAAGTGAAGCAGACTTGGAGCGATGCAGACTTTGGAGTGATGCAGACGATGGCAGGCATGGTGATTGTCGGCGGCGGGCTCGCGGGTTTGGCCGCGGCGCAGGCGCTGTCCCAGTTCGGGATCGCGGCGGAAGTTTTCGAGGCAGCGCCCGCCTTGGGCGAAATCGGCGCCGCCGTAAACGTCGCGCCGAACGCAACACAGGCGCTGATCGCCATCGGCTTGGGCGAAAAGATCGCCGCAGTCGGCACGCGCTCGCCGGGCATCTACACGCGCAACATGCAGACCGGCGAGTTTCTCGAATTCAACGACCGGCTGAAGGCCGCGCAGCGTTACGGCGCGCCGTATTACACGTTTCACCGCGCCGACCTTTTGGATGTTTTGGCGAGCGGACTGGATCGCCGCCTGATCCATCTCGACCATCGCCTCGTCGGCATCGAGGAGAAAAGCGACCGCGTCGTGCTTGCGTTTGCCAACGGCGCCAAGGTCGAAGCCGATTTCGTGATCGGCGCCGACGGCGTGCGCTCGGTCATCCGCCAGGCGCTCTACGGGCAGGATAATCCGACCTATACCGGGCAAATGGTCTGGCGCGCGCTGTTGAACGGCGGCGATGTACCGACCGAGGTGCTCGAGCCGACCGGACATGTCCAATGGGTCGGACCCGGCTGTCATCTCTTGGCCTATTACATCCGCGGCAATAAGCAGCTGAACATCGTCACCCAGGAAGACACCGACAAATGGGTCGAGGAGGGCTGGTCGACCCGCGGCGATCCCGACGAGATGCGCTTGAGCTTTCCGAACCCCGAGCCACGGCTCGAAAAACTTTTGGGCATCGTCACCGAATGCTCGAAATGGGGCCTGTTCACGCGGCCGCTGACGGAGAATTGGGGCCGCAACCGTATCCAGCTCATCGGCGATGCGGCGCACGCCATGCTGCCGAACGCCGGGCAGGGCGCCTGCCAGGCTTTTGAGGACGCCTATATCCTGGCGCGCTGGCTCGACGCCTGCCGCGACGATCCGATCGAGGCATTCGCGAATTTCCGCCGCATCCGCATTCCGCGGGTCCACGGCGTGCAGCGGCTGTCGCTCGCCAACGCCCGCTTCAAGCACCTGCGCAATGCCGCCGAGCAAAAGGATTTGATCAATTCCGGCAAAGGCAGCGTGCACGGCAGCGCCGAATGGGTCTGGTCCGGCGATCCGGTCAGCGGCTGGGACAAGACGCCGGTCGTGCCGGCGATCTACGCCGACAGTGTTTGATTTTCAGGCCGTCGTCTGCGCTGGCAACGCGGCAATGTGCCAAAGCACGCCGGCCGGATCGAACATATAGGCCACGATCAAACCCCAGCTTTCCAGCTTCGGCGCCCGCGGGCTTCTCACGTCATAGCGGGACGCCAAGTTCAATGCGGTCAAATGCTCCCACCAGGCGTCAACGTCATCGACAAACATGTGCATGACGAAATTGTCGGCCCACACGTCGACGTAGTAATCCTGCAGCAGGAACGAGTGCGATCCGATGTGTATTGCCGCGATCGAATCGCCCAGCGGTTCGACGCGAAAGCCAAGATCGGCGTAAAACTGTTTGCTGATCGCGAAGTCTTTGGCTGGCACGAAGGGCCGGAGCGCTTTGACGGTACCGGCTAGGTCGCTTGGTCCCGGTGACATGGGTGGTCTCCATCTTGACCGGCAGCGAGCCTGCCAAGACCGCGTTGTTTGCGCAAATTACAAACCAAACTGAGACATCACCAAAAATTTGGATTACTCGACCTTGAGTCCCAGCGCCTTGATCAATTCGCCCCATTTCTCGTAGTCCGCTTCGACAATGCGGCGCATCTCACTCGGATTGCTGGGGGCAGGCTCGAGGCCAGCGGCGAGCAACACCTTTTGCGCGTCCGGCAGCGCCATAATCTTTGCGATCTCCGCATTGAGCCTGACGATCCTGTCGTCGGGCGTGCCGCGCGGCGCGAACATCGCGAGCCACGACATGGCGCTGAAGTTGGCAACGCCGGCCTCGCGCAGCGTCGGGATATTCGGCATGGCGCGGGAGCGCACCGGCTCGGCCACGCCCAAGGCGACGACCTGGCCGCCGGCGATCATCGGCAGGATCGCCGCCGTGTCGGTGAAAGCCAAGGGGATCTCGCCGGAGGCGACCGCCGCCGCCGCCGGTGCGCCGCCGCGATAGGTCACGGGCTGCATCGTCAGCCCAAGCTCACGCTGCAGCAACTGACCCGCGAGGTAAGATGACGAGCCGAGACCGGCAACGCCATAGCTCAAGGGCTTGGCCTTTGCGACGGCGACAAGATCGGCAATCGAAGCGATTCCTGCGTGCGCGTTGGCCGTCAGGATGAGCGGACTGCTCACCACTTTGCCGATCGGGACCAGATCGGTGAGCGGATCGTAATTGACCCGCGACAGGTGGACGTTGATGGTCACCGGACTGTCCGAGAGGATAACGAGAGTGTGGCCGTCCGGCGCGCTGCGGATGAGGTCTTCGATGCCGATCGCCGCATTGGCGCCCGGCTTGTTTTCCACGATGACGCTCTGTCCGACACTGTCCTGCAGGTTTTTTGCAATAACGCGCGCGGTCAGATCGATGCTGCCGCCGGGCGCATAGGGCACGATAATCCGGATCGTTCTATTCGGGAATGTTTCCGCGTGCGCGGTTGCGGCGATGGCGGTCGCCGTGAACAAAACGATCAGCCAGCGCTTCACGTGAAGGAAGTCCATCATGAGATATTCAATGGTCCCCTTCGAGCTTGACGCCGGCATCCTGCACGATTTGCTTCCAGCGCGGAATTTCCTTGCGTAGAAAAGCTGCGAACTCGTCCGGCGTGCTGCCAAGCGGATCGATACCGATGGTCGAGATTTGGCGCGCGAATTCCGGGTCTTTGAGGGCGCGTCCGATTTCGAGATTGAGCTTTTGCACGATGTCGGCGGGCGTGCCCTTGGGGACGACGACCCCGATCCATGCGGTGATGCTGAAGCCCGGCAGGCCGGACTCGTCCAATGTCGGAATGTCGGGAGCTATCTGGGCACGGCGAAGGCCGGTCTGGCCCAACGCCGTCAAGCGGTTGTCGCGAACCTGCGGCATGGCCGGCACGATATCGCTGAACACGAGCGGCACTTCGCCGGCGATCGCCGCCTGAAGGCTCGGCAGGCCGCCGCGGTACGGGACATGGGCGATCGAAACTCCGGCCTGCTTGTTGAAGGTCGCGAGCGACAAATGGCCCGTCGAGCCGTTGCCGGACGTGGCGGCGTTGAGTTCGCCGGGTTTTTGCTTGGCGAGCGCGATCAAGTCCTTGACGGTCTTGACCGGCAGCTGCGGATTGGCTGCCAAGACCAGCGAGTTCTCGCCGGCCAGGATGACGGGCTCGAAATCGCGCAGCGGCTCGTAGCCGAGCGACGGATAGAGCGCCAGGTTGGTCGTGAGCGGCGAATTGGTGGATATGAACAGCGTGTAGCCGTCGGGGGCGGATTTTGCGACAAACTCGGCGCCGACGCTGCCGCCGGCGCCGGGACGATTGACGATGACGACCGGTTGTCCCCATGCGGCGGTGAGTCTTGGAGCGAGCGCGCGCGCCAGAAGATCGACGGTCCCGGCGGGCGTATAGGGGACCACGATCTGGATCGCGCGATCGGGATATTCGGCGCGCGCCGGCGACGATCCGGCGATCAGAAGGGCGGCAAGTACGATACTGAAACGGCGGATTATTCTCATTTTGGAGTTCACCGTGATGGACTGACGTTCACCCTGAAGTGACGTTGGTGATGCTGCTAATTTGCGGGCGGCATCTTGTCGATGGCCGCGGCCGGCAGCACGAATTGGAACAGTGCGCCGCTTTTGCCGTCCGACGACGCCGTCAATTGGCCGCCATGTTGCTCGACGATCATGCGGCAAATCGCCAGACCCAATCCCATGCCGTGCGACTTTGTCGTCAAAAACGCGGTGAATATGCTGTCCAATTTTTGCGGAGCAATGCCCGGACCGGAATCTGCCACAGTAACCGCAATCGCATCGCGGCCGCGAAGCTCGGTTGTCACCCGCAGCACCCGGCCTTGATCGGTCGTGGTGCCCATGGCCTCGAGCGCGTTGTCAACCAGATTGAAGATGACCTCGCGCAATTGACCGCGATTGCCGTCAACAAGGGGGAGTCCGGCGAGCTCGGAGCGCGTCTCAACGCCGTGACTCTTCAGCTCGCCAAGCAACGACTGCAACACTTCGCCGATGATCTCGTTGACATCGATCCGCTGCCGTCCCTGATCGCCCTTGCGGAACAAGGCGCGAATGGCGTCGAACACTTCGCTGGTGCGGTGACTTTCACCTTGAATCCTGTTCAGCGCCGCCCGCAATTCGTCGTGATCGGGCGGCGTGCGTTCCAGCCAGCGCAGCGCGGCGCTGGCGTTCGACACGATGCTGGCCAGCGGCTGCCTGACTTCGTGCGCGATCGCCCCGGTCAGCGCCTGCGCGCTCATGAGCTTGTTGTCGCGTTCGCGCTCCAGCATCATGTTGGCGCGCGCCAGCCGCGCCTCGTTGTCGCGCCGTTCGGCGAACAGCGCCGCCAGAATGTAGGCGCCGAGCGCCACAAACAAGATGACGGCCTGGGCCTGCGGGATGCGGTCGGCGAATGCCAGGCTTGAGTCGCCAAAATGACCGAGGCCGAGGACTGCGGTCGAGACGACAGTGGTGGAGACCAGGAACGCAGCGGCCGCGGCGAACACCGGCCGACAACGGGCGGTGATCCACATCAGTATGGGAAACAGCACGGCGACCGGCACCACGGTCTCCCAAGGCTCCTGCGGCAGCGCAATCGCAATGGCGGTCATCACCGCGAGCGCTCCCAATGCCGTGGCGCCGTCGATGCGCTCGCTGCGTGGCGGCGGGTGCCGCACGGCGCTGGCGAGCTCGATGACCAAAGGCGCAACGATCACGATACCGATCGCGTCGGATGCGAACCAATGCTGCCAGGTCGTCAGCATTTCCGCCGATGGGCCGGAAAACAACCTGTAGGTCACCGCACCGCCGATCCCCGAGACGGCGGTTCCGACGATCGCGGCCACCAGCAGGCCCAGCACTTGGCGCAGCCGGCCGATGCTGAAATCGGTGCCGAAATAACGCTCGATGAGCGCGGCGGTGATCACGGCCTCGGCGGCGTTGCTCAGACCCAACGCGATACCGGCCCACAGCGGGTCGGCGATCAGTTGATGGATCACGATAGTCGCGACCGTCACGCCTGCCGCAACCGGCCATCGCGAACGCGGCCCGAGCGCGATCAAGACACCGGAGGAAATTCCGGCGGCGGGCCAGAACACGGCCACGCCTTCGGGTTTGAGGACCAAACCGACGCTCAGCCGCGCCGCGAGGAAATAGGCCAAGCCGACCGCTGCCGCGAGCCCAACGCTACGCGCCCATCGCCGAGCCAGCGCATCGGCGGCGGATCGCTGGGGTTGGCCGCCTAACCCCTCAGGCATACGCCGATAGCTCCGGCATATCTGGGTCGCCCTCGCTCAGCTCCTGTACCTCATTAAATTCCAATTTTACGAACGCCGCAAATCGAACGGCGAATCGGCATTTCAGGGCAGTGGCTTACCCCGCACATCGGCGGCGCGCTCGATCTTGACCAGCACGCCGATGCCGGTGTCGGCGCCGACATGGGTTTGTTCGCGCGGCAACAACAGATTGAATATGGCGTCGCGGACCGGCCCGCTGTCGTGCAGTTCGGCCGTTCCATAAAATCGCAAAAAGCCCGAGTCGAGAACGCCGTCGCGCTGCGCCTTGAAGTTGGCGTAGATCACGCAAACGCGCTTGTCGTGGCTGAGGTTTTCCAACGCCTGTTTCTTCGAGCGCTCCCAATAGGCGAGATGGTCGTCGTCGAAAACCACCATGCTGCCCTTGGGCGAGATGTTGGGGCCGTTCGGACCGTGCGTTGCGACCAGACACGGCGCGCCGTCGTCCCAGGCGGACCTGATGAGAGTCTTGAGCTTTTCACTGATGGGCATAAGCAGCCTCTTTTGCTGAGAAAATTCCACGCTACGTGGGCGGTCGCGAGCACGTCATGATGCAACGAAAACCGCAACCCTTATGCCGCCTTTATGGCGCCGGCAGATTTTCCGTCTGGAATTCCTATGGTCTCCTTTGCACATATACCGCAGCAGCTCGCGGGTCGCAGCCCTACACAATAGCTTCTCTTCCGGTGTGGTCATGGAAAACAATATTCAAAGCAAGAAATGCACATCGCCATATTCCGTCCTGCCATGCGTCCTGTTGCTTCTGGCGGCCGGACTGTTCGCCAAAATCGGCGTCGCGGCCCAGCTCATTCACCATATGCATTAAAGCGCGGGCTAAGCTTGCCCGATCCCTTTGGCGAGCGCTTCAAGCATCGTCAGTGCGGCGGTCGTTCCGTCGGCTTCACCTTTCTCGAAATCCTCGTCGGCGAGCCCCATCGTGTTGGTGACGTGGGCAAGACAAAGCACTGCCTTGTTGCGTTCGCGCGCAAAAGTGTAGAGCGCGGCAGCCTCCATCTCGACGGCCAGCACGCCCTTGGCGCGCGCCGCCGCGACGGCCGCCGCGGTTTCGCGAAACGGCGCATCGGTGGTCCAGCTCGGGCCCACATAGGCGCGCAATCCCGCGTCGGTGAGGGCCTGCATTGCCGCGGCGACCATACGGGGATCGGCCTCGGCAAATTCGGCGGGCGTGGCGTAGTGATAGCTGGTGCCCTCATCGCGCAGCGCCCGATCGATGACGACAAAATACGGTGGCCGGCCGGCCGCAACGATTTGCCCGGCCGAAGTGAGACTGATCAAGGTGCGGCAGCCGCAGGCGAACAGCTCCTCGGCAACCAGAACAGCGAAGGGCGCGCCGACGGCACAGCCGACGATGCCGGCGGTTTCGCCGGCGAGCCGAAATCGGAAAAGATCGGTGTGGTAACAGGGCCAATCGGCAGCGCGCGTTGCCTCTCCGGAATTTTGCAGCCGGCGAACGATGTCGCCATCCGGATCGAGGACGCAGAGCCGCGGCATATCGGCGACCGGCAGGCCTTTCTGCCGGCGCGCTTGCCGCAACAAGGCGGCAGGCTCGAACAGCGACGGCGCGTCCGGGTCCTTATTGTCGAGAATTGGCGGCGATGGCACGCGAGCTCCTGATGCGTTGCACGAGATTAAGTAGTCTGCCATGGCGCTACTTTGTAGGATGGCTTGAGCGGCGGCGAAACCCATCATCCGGTTTTCCGGCGCTGGGACGGGTTTGGCGTCGCTCCGCGTTCAGCCGAGCCCCCACGACACGATCTGCTTGAGCGCGCTGCGGCGCACGGTCCATTCGATGTGGGTCGCGGGCGCGATGCGGCGCGGACCGCCGGCGATCACCACCTTTTGCGCCTCGAGCCGCCGCCGTGCCGACACATAAGGCAGGCCGCGCACGAAACAGCCGGTCGGCTCGCCGAGACAGCAGCGGTGCCGCCGGCAAAGCGGTTTCACGCAGCGGCGCCAAAGATTAAGCGCGTCGCAATACAGCCGGCAGGTCGCGACATGCGCGGCATCGACCTCCGCGCGCCCCTGCTCGAACGTGCGCCGCTTGAGGTAGGGCGGTTGTTCGGGAAGCTTTTTGCGTGACGATGGCATGATCGAGATCTCCGTTTTTGTTCACGCGCGAAAGGCGCGCTCCCATCCGCCCCCGCGATAGCGAGGGAGGGGGACCACCCTGCGCAGCAGGGTGGTGGAGGGGGCGCAGGCCTCAACGAAACGCAAGCGTCGCAAATTAATTTCGGCACAACAGACTGCTCTTCAACGACAACGAAGCGGCGAGTCACGCGCCCCCTCCACCACGGTTCGCTCGCTTCGCGAGCTCCAGTGGTCCCCCTCCCCCGCTATCGCGGGGGCGGAAGGTGCGCGCCTATGCGCCTTCGCCGTTTCAATTCACTGCAAGAAAAACAAGAAAGCTAAGGAGGCGGACCGCCGACAGACGCAGGGGGTACTGTCCGAGCCACGCGAACGAATGTTGCCACTCGCCCGCGCTTCGGGCCCGGCGCGCGCTGAAGCGCAGCGCGCTCGTCTGTCGGCGTTCCGCCGCGGCACTTGCGGGGGCGAACGAACGCCACCGCTCAACTCCAGCCCGCGCTTCCTGGGACCCGGCGTCATCGGGTGTTACCCGCATCTGGCCTGTCCATTCAGTCCAGCGAGTTGCCTCGCAGTACCGGTCGTAGTGCCGGACGGGCGTATCCGCCGGAGCCGCCCGGGAGCGCGCTGATGAGGCCACGCCCGCGGGAACCGCCTTCGCCCCTGCCAACCGGAATCACCGGCTGGCGTCCTTAGTGAGCGAATTGATTGGATGTGTAACGGAAAAGGGGACGGGTGTCAAGGATTAATTTCCCAATTATGTAATTTACCCCACAGGACACCAGTCCTAGTACGGCCTGGATAGGCCGACGAGTGGTTCAATTTTGGATCGGGCTCCAACTGCAGAACGGGCGGTAAAAGGAACCGAAGAAAAAGGGACTTTCATGGACGGAGATCGAGCTTCTCCGGGCTATAACCCTTGGCATAGAATTGAGAGATTCTGCCGTGCCCGATTCCGCCGTTTCCAGCTTGCTTGGAAAGAGGCGGCTTCGGCGATCTGGCGGCTTACTCAAAATTACATCCGATGGACGTACCGCTTTGGCCGACACTGTGGAGACAGCCATCAGGCTGGTGTTCCCGTGCCTGAAAAAAACAGAGTAAGGGAAAATCATCTACTTAATATGATGATCAATTTTGCGCCGGAATACTTGAGAGACGACACAGCTCGCTCATTTGTACTTTCCATAGGAATTATCAAACATTATTTTGGCGAGGAATGGCTTACGCGTCACGTCTCGCCAGAAAACCCCACGCCGGGATTCTTGCGGACCTACGTCGGTCGTGATGAAAGGGCCCAACTCAGTCTATTCAAAATCGTTGATTTTGCCGAGCTTTTATTCAATCTCCAGGACATCGAGGGATTTGACTACTGTATTGAACAAATGCGCCAGGGCAATATTGAAGGGACTTACGCCGAATTAGATTTTGGACGGATGCTCCGCGCGAGTAATATAGAGTTTCGTTTTGTTATTCGGCGGGGAGTGAAAGGCTCTGACTATGACATTGAAATCACGCTTTCAGATGGGCTTAAATTATGCGCCGACGCTAAGTGCAAAATCGAAACCACTGAATTTAGCGAAGAGACAATCAGAAACACGCTTAAGCGCGCCGTTGACCAGTTACCGAAGAATCGTCCCGGAATTATCTTTCTAAAGGTGCCATCGAGCTGGTTTAATAAACTACCGGAAGCGCGCGAACTTATTACGGTTGGACAACGATTTCTGCGAGGTAGTACCAAACGTGTAGTTTCAATAAAGTTCTTTATGACGCATCAAGTCTGGCGCGATGGGATGCTCACGCAATCTCACGGCTTCAAGGAGATATCAAATCCAAATAACAGGTTCGATCCGAATCGGAATTGGGATATGTTTGCGGAGCCGAACCCCAATCCTTCGTGGAATGGAATGCCAAAGGATTGGCGGAGGCTTGTTTTCTTTCCAAAGGACGGCCCCGATGGCTAGCGAGCGTAGCCCGGATTGAGTGAAACCAAATCCTGGTATTAACCGTGACGCTGGCCCCGGATTTCGTTTCACTCAATCCGGGCTACCTTTGCCGGCTTGAAGAATCCGCAAACGGCGATTACGGAAAATTTGATGAAACCTATGACGGCGATTCATTTCGTCACTCTCGCTGCCCTGGCGATCCTAACTCTCGCCGCCGCAGGACCGGCGCGAGCGGAACAAGGCGCGGTTCATCCGCCTGAACTGGACATGCCTGATGCCACCCACGGCAAGGTGGGTATCACCCACAAAAGCTTGCTCAAGAGCGATGTTCCTGGAAATCCCGGGCAGGAAGTCATTGTTTGGGATACGGAGTACGCGCCACGCGCCATCAATCCGCGTCACTACCATCCGGCGGCGATAACGTTCTATGTCGTCTCAGGCACAGGCATTTGGCAGGAAGACGGCAAGGCCCCGCTCACGTTGAAGGCAGGCGATAGCCTGTTCGTCCCGGCCGGCACTACTCACGCCCACTGGAATCCGAGCTATACTGAAAGTCTGCGGTTTCTGGAGTTCATTGTGGGCGCGAGAGACAAGGTGCGCCCCGAACCGCAGCCGCATTCAAACTGAGCGAGCGTAGCCCGGATTGAGCAACGCGAAATCCGGGATTGATGGTGACGCTGGCCCCGGATTTCGTTTCACTCAATCCGGGCTACGCTTCCCTCATCCGCCACCGCGATAGCGGGGGAGGGGGACCACCCTGCGAAGCAGGGTGGTGGAGGGGGCGCGGGACTCAACGCAATGTCAGCGTCGTAAAATTATCTCGGCGCAGCAGCCTGTTCTTCAACAACAACGAAGCGGTGAGGCAAGCGCCCCCTCCACCACGGTTCGCTCGCTCCGCGAGCTCCAGTGGTCCCCCTCCCCCGCTGTCGCGGGGGCGGATGAAGCGAGGCCGCTACTTCAACTGATCGGCCACCTTGTTGATGCCCGCTTGCGAGCAGTCGTCGTCCTTGCCGGGCGTGCCGGAGACGCCGACGGCGCCGACGATTTCGTTGCCGACCTTGATCGGCAGGCCACCGGCGAGCGCCAGGATGCGGCTGTAGTGCCGCGAGCCCACCGAATCCGGCCGGTCTTGCAGGCGCTTGACGAAATCCGCCGAGGGCTGGCTGAACGCGCGCGCCGTGTAGGCTTTGCGGTCGCTGCCCTCGGGCGTGCTCAAGCCGGCGCCGTCGTCGCGCAGCATGACGAGCGCCAAGCCCTCGCGGTCGACGACGGTGACCGAAATTTTGTATCCCATGGTGCGGCATTGGGCGATCGCGGCGTTGGCGATGGTCTGCGCCAGTTCGAGCGTTATGTTCTTCTGGGTGACGATGCCTTGTGCGCCGGCCGGCGATGACAGCGCGGCGATGACGGCGAGAGCCGCAAGACCCTTCGAGATCGGCGACATGAGGTAACCTCCCTGATTATTTCGTGGTTGGGGCGGCTACGATACTCCGGCTTGCGGCCCGCTGTCTGCGGCGGCGCCCCGAGCCAGCGCGTAGGATGGGTTGAGCGCTTGCGAAACCCATCATCCGGCGTCGCGGCTCCACGATGGGTTTCGCTTCGCTCAACCCATCCTACGGCGTCCCGGCGCACCCATTGCTTGTGCCGGTCCGAGCCATTAAACGGAACTGCTCCGTCGCAAAAAGGTCACGGCGACATGCAACGGACTTAAACGCAATATACCAGGGTTTTGAGGATATTTTCCGGGGCGTCATGACGACCGCCGAAGCTGTTTCCAGTCCGGTTGCCGCTGCGGGAGCGGTGCGGTTCCTCGGCGACGAGGGCGCTTACTGGCGCCTGCGCATCAAGGGCGCGGCGCTGGTGGTGGTGACGCTCGGCATTTATCGGTTTTGGCTGGCCACCGACGTGCGCCGTTTTCTGTGGTCGAACACCGAGATCTCAGGCGACACGCTGGAATACAATGGGCTGGCCACCGAGCTCCTGATCGGCTTTCTGTTCGCCGTCGCCATCCTGGTCCCGCTCTACATGGGTTTTGCGCTGGTGGCGTTGGAGCTGGATTTGGTGGCGGTCACGCCGGCGCTGATCGGCTTTGCGCTGTTGTTGCTGCTCGGCGAATATGCGCTCTATCGGGCGCGGCGTTATCGGCTGACCCGCACGGTGTTCCGCGGCTTGCGCTTCGACCAGCACGGCTCGCCGTGGCGCTACGCCCTCTACGCGCTCGTTTGCTGGGGCATCGTCATCGTCACGCTCGGGCTCGCTTATCCGTGGACGTCGGCCTTCATCGAGCGCTTCAAGATGCGCAACACCAGCTATGGCGATCTGCAAGGCCGGTTCGAGGGCAGGGGGCTTGCGTTGTTCTGGCGCGGCCTGCCGATCTGGCTCTTGGTGGTCGGCATTCCCATCTTCGCCATCGGGGGGATGGCGCGGCTGATCGACTGGAACATGCTGGGCAATGAGTTGGCCGCCGCGCAGGGCGACGGCGATTCCATGAATGCGCTGATCAAGAATAATCCGCAGCTCCGCGAGGCGATCGGCATCATCATCGCCGCCTCCTCCGCCAGCGTCCTGGTCGGCGTCGTGCTTTATCCGGTGTTCCAGGCGGTGAAACTGCGCTGGTGGATTTCCGGGCTGCGCTTCGGCGAGGTCGCCGTCACCTCGCGACTGCGCATCAGGCAGGTGTACCGGGTTTATTTGCGTCTCCTTCTTTATCTTTTTCTGCTCGGATTGCTGGCATCGGTCATGGGCGGGATGACCGTCGCCGTCGTCCTCGGCATTGTCGGCCTGGCGCATAATGCCACCCTCACCCAGGTGGCCATCGGTGCGATCTCGCTTCTGCTTTACGTCGTCTTCATGATCGGCTCCTCGACCATCTATCAGGTGATCGTGGCGGCGGGGTTGTGGCGGCTCGGCGCGCAAACCGCGGCGTTGAGCGGCGAAGCGGCGCTTGACGGCGTGCGCGCCACCGGCACCGCAAGCTCGGCGCTCGGCGAAGGCCTCGCCGATGCGCTCGGCGTCGGCAGCATCTAGCGATGACGCTCACCGCCGATACACCCGCAGCCGATACCGCGAAGCCGAGCGGCCCCGCCATCTATTTCGACGGCACCTGCAGCGCGCGCAACGACGTCGTGGTCGAAGCCGGCACGGCAGGCTTGCAGATTTTCTCGGCCAACCGGCGCCTGCTCGACGATTGGCTTTATGCCGAGCTGCGGCGGCAGGCGGCGCCCGACGGCGTGCTGCGGCTTGGCCGCCACGGCGAGACCTTGCTGGCGCGGCTTGAAATCCGCGACTCAGCGCTCGCCTCGGCGATCGAGGATCGCGCGGTTACGCTCGACCGCGGCGGCGTCGCCGAGCGCAGGCTGCGGCGCAAGGTCGTGATCTTGAGCCTCGCCGCCGTGGTGTCGCTGATCTTCACCGCGATCATCGGCGTGCCGGTGCTCGCCACCCGTCTGACGCCGCTGGTGCCGATCGCGTTCGAGCAAAAGCTCGGCAACATGGTCGATGGTCAAATCCGCTCAACGCTCGACACCAAGCATCTCGGCGCGGGTTTCGTTTGCGGCGCCGGCGCCAACGGAGTTGCGGGACGGGCCGCGCTCGACAAGCTGGTCGGCCGGCTCAAGGCGGCGGCGGCGCTGCCATATCCGGTGCGGGTCGACGTGGTGCGGAGAGCGGATTTCAACGCCTTTGCGCTACCCGGCGGCCACATCTACGCGTTCCAGGGGCTGATCGATCGCGCGCAAACGCCCGACGAGGTCGCCGGCGTGTTGGCGCACGAGATGGGCCATGTTGCGCATCGCGACGGCACGCGCACGGTGTTGCAAGCCGCCGGGCTGTCGTTTTTGTTCGGCATGATGCTCGGCGATTTCGTCGGCGGCGGCGGCGTGGTGATCGCCGCCAAGACCGTGGTGCGGTCGTCCTATTCGCGCCGGGTCGAGGCGGCGGCCGACATCTATAGCGTCGGCCTGATGCAAAAGGTCGGCGGCGATCCGCGCGCGCTCGCCGCCATCCTGGCGCGCGTCACGGCCGACAAAAACGAAGGCATAAAAATCCTGGCCGACCATCCCGACACCAAGGATCGCGTCATTGCGATCGACGCGATTGCGCCCGCGGGCGCCTCGGCGCCGCTGCTCGGCGCCGCGGATTGGGCGGCGCTCAAGCAGATTTGCGCAACGGCGCCGGCCGGCGCGACAACGGCTCCGGCCGGCGCGGCAACGGTAGCAGCCAGCGCGACACCGAGCGCAGCGGGTGCGGCATACGGCAAAGAGCCGAGCAACGGCGCAACCGCGGGCAGCAAATGAAAACGAAGAGCCATGGTGCGACGCCGAACCATTGAGGAGCCGCCGTCGCGGCTGGCGCTGTGGGCGCGCCGGGTGGCGCTGTTCTCGCTGGCCGCGACCTTGATCGCCGTCATCATCGTGCGCTCGGGCGCGCTCGAAATCGTGCCGGCCCTGTCGACGCTCGCCGGCGCGCTCGTCCTCGCCGTGCTGGCGATCCTGCTCGCCCTTGGTGCGGCGATCGTCATCTGGTTCGAAGGCGTCGGCGGCGCCAAGGAAGCCGCCACCGCCCTCTTCATCGGCCTGGCGCTGATCGCGTACCCGCTTTACCTCGGCGTCAAGGGTTATCGGCTGCCGGCGATCTACGACATCACCACCGACCCGATCGATCCGCCGCGGTTCGACGCCATCGCGCGATTGCGGCCGCGCGACGCCAATCCGATCGCCTATGCGGGCCTCTACACCGCCGAGCTGCAACACGCCGCCTATTCGGACATCGAGCCCGACCTCACCGACTCGACGCCGCAGGAGGCCTACGACGCGGCGATGAAGGTCATCATCAAGCGCAAATGGCGCATCGTCGACGCGCGACCGCCGCAAGGCAGCGCGGTGCGTGCGGTCGAGACGCGCGCCCCGCCGGGGCCGCCGCCGCGCGACGGATTCATCGAGGCGATCGCGCGCACGCCGATCCTCGGCTTCCGCGACGACGTGGTGGTGCGGGTACGGCCGACCAGCGACGGCACGCGCATCGACGTGCGCTCGGCGTCGCGTTACGGCCGCCACGATCTCGGCACCAATGCGGCGCGGGTGCGCAACCTGATCAGCGATATCGACGACGTGCTGGCGGCGCCGCGCAAACCAGCGCCGGCGCCGGCTCCGGCAAAGCTTCAGCCGGCGGCCAAGGGCGCGCCGGCCAAGCGATAGATGCCGGCGATCGAGGCCGGCCCGTCGGTCAAGACGGCGCCGCGCGCCACCAGCTCTTCCATATGCGCCAGTACGGAAAGCCCGGCGGCGCCGGTGAGGCGCGGATCGAGCCCGATATAGACCGCTTTGACGATGGTCGGAATGTCGGCTGCGCCCTTGCCGAGCCGGTGCAGGATCGAGGCTTCGCGGCCGTGGCGGTGCGCGATCAAATGCTGGACGTAACGGGGTGCGTTGCGGATCGGATTGCCGTGGCCGGGCAGATAAAGCGGCTCGCGCCGTTTGGCGAGCTTGTGCAGCGAGGCCATGTAATCGCTCATGGCGCCGTCGGGCGGCGCCACGATGGTGGTCGACCAGCCCATGACGTGATCGCCGGAGAAAATCAGATCGGATTCTTTGAAGGCGAACGCCATGTGGTTGGCGGTGTGGCCCGGCGTGGTCAACGCTTCAAGTGTCCAGCCGTCGCCGCTCACCACTTCGCCGTCGGGGAGCGCAACATCGGGGCGAAAATCCATGTCGGCCGAAGCATCGAGCCGGCGCGTCTCGCCGATATGCAGGGGGCGAGCGAGCCGGTGCGGCCCTTGGGCGAAAACTTTTGCGCCGGTCGCGGCCTTGACCTTGGGCACCGCCGGCGAGTGATCGCGATGGGTGTGGGTGACGAAAATGTGCGTCACCGTCTCGCCGCGCACCGCGTCGAGCAGCGCCGCCACATGGGCGTCGTCGTCGGGGCCGGGATCTAGGATCGCCACCTTGCCGCGGCCGATGATGTAGCTGACCGTGCCCTTGAAGGTGAACGGGCTCGGATTGTTGGCCGCCACCGCGCGCACCAACGGCGCCACCTCTTTCACCCGGTCGGGCTCGAGGTCGAAAGACTTGTCGAACGGAACGTCGTCGGCCATGCGCGCACCTTGCTCAAACGGGCGGCAATGATGTGCACGGCGCGGGCGAGGCGCGCAAGCTAAGGTCCCGTCACCCTGAGGTGCGAGCGCAGCGAGCCTCGAAGGGCGACGGCATCCAAGTCGGCTATAGCCGACTTGGACACTAAACGTTCCGAAATCGGGCAAGCCCGATTTCGGTCGGCGGCTCGGCCGGCATCCTTCGAGGCCCGCGCTGCGCGCGGGCACCTCAGGATGACGGGACAAAGGTTCGAGGGGGTCCATAAAATAATGGAGCCCCCGGTGCCGGGATCTCCGGGGGCTCCTGCAACCTCATTCAACACGACGAGTGAGACCGAGATCGCAGCCTAGTGTTATGCAAACCGCGGGCCAAGTCGGGCCAAGTTGCGGACGCGGCGGAATCGCGGGGATTTGGTTTTGATTTACCGTTCCGGGGCTTGGCGTGGTCGCGCGGCAGGCGGGCGGTGGCTATTTTGCAGGCAGTGATTGGTCTTGTAGCCCGCATGAGCGCAGCGATATGCGGGGCCGGCCGACCCGGATGTCGCTTTGCTCATCCGGGCTACAGGTCAAAACGGCGTCCGGCTGCGGATCGCCGCGGCCAAAGTGCCCTCGTCGAGATAATCGAGCTCGCCGCCGACCGGCACGCCGTGGGCGAGCCGGGTCACCTTGACGTCGGCGTCGTGCAAGAGGTCGGTGATGTAGTGGGCGGTGCTCTGGCCGTCCACGGTGGCGTTGAGCGCCAGGATGATCTCCTTGACCTCAGGCGCATGCGCCCGCTTGATCAGCGCGTCGATGGTGAGATCGTCCGGCCCGACGCCGTCGAGCGGGGAGAGCGTGCCGCCGAGCACGTGGTAACGCGCATTGAGGGCGCGGGCGCGTTCCAGCGCCCACAGATCGGCGACGTCGGCCACCACCACGATCATGGACGGCTCGCGCCGCGCATCGGTGCACACCGCGCAGGGATTTTGCGTATCGATATTGCCGCACACCCGGCAGATCTCGATCTTCTCCATCGCCGATTGCAAAGCCGAGGCCAGCGGCGCCATCAGCAACTCGCGCTTCTTGATCAGGAACAAAGCCGCACGCCGCGCCGAGCGCGGCCCAAGCCCCGGCAGCCGCGCCAACAGCTGGATCAGACGTTCGATCTCGGGACCGGCGGCGATGCTGGGCATCAAAACAGCTTCAGCCCCGGCGGTAGCGGCAGGCCGCCGGTCATTGCCTGCATCTTGTCCTGCAGCAGAATTTCGAGCTTGCGGCGGGCGTCGGCATGGGCGGCCACGATCAAATCCTCGACGATTTCCTTCTGGTCGGGCTTGAGCAGCGAGTCGTCGACATGGACGCCGCGCAAATCGCCCTTACCGGAAATTTTCAACGTCAGCATGCCGCCGCCGGCCGTGCCTTCGACCTCCATGCGGTCGAGCTCGGCCTGCATGGTTTCCATTTTCGATTTCAATTCGGCGGCCTGTTTCATCAGGCCGAGAAAATCAGGCATCCGGGTCGCTCTCGCTTTCAGGTATTTCGGGCGCCTCATCGGTGCCCGCGGGCGCACCGGCCGGCGGGCGCACTTCGACGATTTCGGCGCCGGGGAAGCGCGTCAGCACCGCCTGCACCAGCGGATCGCTGCGTGCGTCGCTCTTGAGCTGCGTCTTGCGCTCTTCGGCCTGCGCGCGCAGCGACGGCGCGCCGGGCTCGGCGGAGACCACGACCATCCAGCGCCGGCCGGTCCAATCATGGAGCTTTTTTGATAGCTCCCCGACCAGCATTTTCGCCGCGCTCGGTTCGAGCGCGATTTCGAGCTGGCCGTCCTCGAAACGAACCAGCCGCACGTCGCGTTCCAGCGCGCTCTTCAGCGAGACGTCGCGTTTCTCGGCGGCGAGCGCGATCAAATCCTCGAAGCGGTTGAGCGCGCGCGCCGGCGCATTGTCCTCGGCGCCGCGGGTAACCGGCTCTTGCAACGGCGCCGCCGAGACGAGTTGGCTACGCGTGCCGCCACCGCCGCGCGGCGTGTCCGAACGCGCCGGCATGTCCGCGCGCGACGTTGGCATTGACGGCGCCGTGCCGGCGCCGTTGCCGCGCGCGCTGTCGCCGAGCGAGCGGATAACTTCGTCGGGCGTCGGCAGATCGGCCGCATAGGCGATACGGACCAAAACCATCTCGGCGGCGGCGATCGGCCGCCCGGCAGCCTCGACCTCGGCGATGCCCTTGAGCAGCATCTGCCAGGCACGCGCCAACACGCGCATGGACAATTTCGCCGCAAAGGCGCGGCCGCGCGTGCGCTCGGCTTCAGTCAGCGACACGTCGTCGGCCACCGTCGGCACGACCTTTACGCGGGTGACGAAATGGGTGAACTCGGCAAGGTCGCCGAGCACCATGGCCGGATCGGCGCCGGTGTCGTACTGGTCGCGCAGCTCGGCCAGCGCACGGGCAATATCGGCGCGCATCAGCGCTTCGAACAGGTCGATGACTCTGGTGCGATCCGCAAGCCCGAGCATTTGCCGCACGTCCTCGGCGCGCACGGGACCGGCGGCGTGGGCAATCGCCTGATCGAACAGCGAGAGCGAATCGCGCACCGAGCCTTCGGCGGCGCGCGCGATCAGCGCCAGTGCCTCGGTCTCGGCGGTGATGCTCTCCTTGAGCGCGATGCCTTGCAGATGTTGCACCAGCAGCGCCGCATCGACCCGGCGCAGGTCAAATCGCTGGCAGCGCGACAGCACGGTGATCGGAACTTTGCGAATCTCGGTGGTGGCGAAAATGAACTTGGCGTGGGCCGGCGGTTCTTCCAGGGTCTTCAACAGCGCGTTGAAGGCGGCGCCGGAGAGCATGTGCACTTCGTCGAGGATATAGACCTTGTAGCGCGCCGAGACCGGTGCGTAGCGCACCGCGTCGTTGATCGCGCGCACGTCGTCGACGCCGTTATGCGACGCGGCGTCCATCTCGATGACGTCGAGATGGCGACTGTCCATGATCGCCTGGCAGTGCACGCCGAGCACCGGCATCTTGATGGTCGGGCCGGTGATCGAGCCGTCGGGCAATTCGTAATTGAGCGCGCGCGCCAGAATGCGCGCCGTCGTGGTCTTGCCGACGCCGCGCACGCCGGTGAGGATCCAGGCCTGCGGGATGCGGCCGGCCTCGAACCCGTTCGACACCGTGCGCACCATGGCGTCCTGGCCGATCAGGTCGTCGAAGGTCGAAGGCCGGTATTTGCGCGCCAGTACGCGGTAGGAGCCGGGCTTTTCGTTGGCGGCGTCGCTCATTGTTCTTCAAAACTCCGCCGCCGCCTGCGAGGTTGCGAATGGTGCCGGTTCAAGATTCGCGCAATGCGAAAATAAGGGGTGGGAGGCTGACGAGCGACCCGAACCGCGCTCGTTAGGGCTGCTTCCTTCCGGACCTGACCCGGTTGGCGAGTGGCTCGTCCACCGCCAACCTCCCGGGGACTATATTGGCCGGGGAGGGGGAGAAAGCAAGCCAAAGCGGCAGCCTTCATGGTAGCCGTGGCGGGTTCGATGCGAGAGGCGAAAATGTCCGAAACCGGCTGGTCGCTGCACCCCCAACTTCACGCCGATACCATGCCGGTTTGCGATCTTGCGCTGTCACGCCTCTTGGCGATGAACGACGCCAATTTCCCGTGGCTCATCCTGGTGCCGCGGCGTGTCGGCGTCAGCGAGATCATCGATCTCGGCGACGCGCAAGCGACGTTGATGGGCGAACTCGCGCTGGTGTCGCGGGCGCTCAAGGACGAGACGCGTTGCGACAAGCTCAACGTGGCCGCGATTGGCAACATGGTGCCGCAGTTGCATGTCCACGTCGTGGCGCGGCGCAAGGACGACGCTGCGTGGCCGAAGCCGGTGTGGGGCGCGGTGCCGCAGCGTGAATATGAGGTCGCCGCGATGGAACGCTTCATCGCCGCGATCCGCGGCCGCGTTGTTTCGTCACCGTAACTCACGCCCGACGTCGTACTCATAAAGCCAACCGACCTTGAACGCGGTGTTGTCCTCGCCGCCGAAGCGTTCGCGCAGCTTGAAGGTGAGGTCGCGCTTGAGTCGCGCCCAGGGCGAGGCGAGATGGTTTTCCTTGGCGCGGGCGCGGGCGCCGAGCACGGCCGCCTTGGTGCGCGGCACGCGCAGCCGCTCGTAGTGCAGCAGCGCCGCGCTGAGATCGTCGCCCTCCCGCGCGATCGATGCGGCGAGCACGCAAGCGTCCTCGATCGCCATGCCGGCGCCGGTGCCGAGATAAGGCAACATGGCGTGGGCGGAATCGCCGAGCAGCGTGGCGCGGCCGACGCTCCATTGTTCAAGCGGATCGCGGTCGTACAGCGCCCATTTGTACCAGCGCTCGCTGCACGGATAGAGTTTTGTCAGCGCCGGATTCCACGCCGCATAGGTCGTCATCACTTCGGACACGTCGCATTGCCGGGTCCAGGATTCTTCGGTCCAGGCATCGCTGTCGACATGGGCGACGATGTTGAGAAGCTCGCCGCGGCGTACCGGGTAATGCACCACATGGCCGTGCGGGCCCATCCACATGGCGCCGTTCTTGGTGTCGACGTCGGCCGGCACGGCGTCGACCGGCACCATGCCGCGCCAGCAGATGCAGCCGGTGAAGCGCGGCTTGTCGGCGCCGAACAAGCTTTCGCGTACCGCCGAATGAATGCCGTCGGCGCCGACCACGACATCGGCTTCGATGGTGCTGCCGTCGGCAAAGCGCGCCGTGGCGAGCCGCGCGCCGCTCTCGACGCCGACGCAGCGGGCGCCGAAGCGCAGTTGCGTCGTCTTGAGCGCAGCGCCTAAAACTTCGAGCAAGTCGGCGCGGTGCACGGAAAGATTCGGTGCGCCGAACTTTTGGCGGAAATCGCCGCGTTTGGTGCGTGAAATGTAGCGGCCGCTTTTCCAGCTGCGGATGTTGAGAAAATCGGTTTCCGCCGCGATCGCCTGAACCTTCTGTTCGAGGTCGAGCGCGCGCAACGCCTTGACCGCATTGGGCGTGAGATTGAGCCCGGCGCCGATTTCGCTCAACGCACCCGATTGCTCATGCACCGTCACCTCGGCGCCGCGCCGCTCCAGCGCCAGCGCCGCAGCGAGCCCGCCGATGCCGCCGCCGATGATGGCGATGCGAGGTGTGCGCGGCATGGGTGTTCCTTCCGTTTGGCCGACGTTGGTCCGGGATGCATAGCCGGGTCAAGCATGGCCAGGGCGGGTAGGTCGGCGGGATGACCGCCCTCGCGACTTGACCTTATTGAACGCCACGGCTTCAATCCGCCGCCAAGAGGAAGCCCCGGAATCCATGGGGGAAAAGCGCGATCAGGAGACCGCCAGGAGACTGCAATGACCTTCCGCATCGCCATTGTGCAGCCGATTTCGCACCGTCCCGGCGAGGATGAGCGCAACGTCGCCGACGCCGTGAGCGCCATCGAGCACGCCGCCCATGAGGGCGCCGATTTCGTCTGTTTCCCGGAAACCTATCCGGGCCCGTGGCGCATGCCGGCAACCTTCGATCCGATCGCGGCCATGGCGGAGGCGGCGGCGACCCACGGCGTGCACGTGGTGTTCGGCACCATCGAGCCGATCGATCGCGAAGCCGCCTACAACCTCATCGTCATGGCCTATCCCGACGGCCGCGCGCCGGCGCGCTACCGCCGCACCCATCCAAACGGGCCGTGGATCTATACCGGCGGCAAGGATTGGGAATTCCAATACACGCCGGGCAACGATTTCCCGGTGTTCGACACCGCCCACGGCAAGGTCGGGCTCGCCATGTGCAGCGAGGTCTACATGCCGGAAGTGACGCGGGCGCTCGCCTTGCGCGGCGCCGAATTGATCTTCATGCCGGCGGGCACCGACAAGAATCGCCTATGGGCGACGTGGCGGACCTTGATCTGGGCGCGCGCCATCGAAAATCTTGCCATCGTGGTGACGACGCAAAATCTGTTCGATCACGGCCAGCGCGGGCTCGCCATGGTGGCGACGCCGGAGGAAATCGTGTTCGAGAGCACGGTCGCCGGCATGAGCCTGGTCGATGTCAGCCTCGAGCGCGTGCGCCAGCTGCGCACCGGTCGCGATCAGGTCGGCTCGTCGGCCGGCTGCGGCGCCAAGCAAGGCGTGCTCGGCCCGCAATGGCAGCGGCCGGAGCTTTACGATGCGATCTATCCGCGGCCGTTGCGCGAAGCGGCTGAGTGATTGACCGATCCCCGCATCGTGCCCGAACGCCCCGAACTCGGCCCGCGACCGCACCTCGGCTACACGGCGAGCGCCGTCGATCGCGCCGCCGACCGCCGCGGCGACGACGCGGCGCTGGCGAAATTCCTCAAAGACGATCGCGCCGGCGGCTACGTCATCGGCGGCGAGCTCGTGGTGATGAAAGCGCGCGGCGAGGCCATCGATCCGCTGTTCTCGCCCGCCGAAGCGGCGGCGCTCGGCAGCGCGCGCGACACGATCTTCCTCGGGCTCTTGGGCGAGGCGCCGCGCTTCGGCTTCGGGCTCGATCCGGCCGCGATCGAGCCGCTCAAGGCGCGCAACGACCTGAAAATCACCGACCTGCGCACCATCGCGGTGCAAGGCCTGGTCGACGCCCCGCATCTGCCGCCGCTCGCCGAAGCCAAGGCGCTGATCGGCTGGCATGCGCGCCACCGCTTCTGTCCGAATTGCGGCACGCCGACGCGCGTTGTGCAAGGCGGCTGGCGACGCGATTGTCCATCGTGCAAGGCCGAGCATTTCCCGCGCACCGATCCGGTCGTGATCATGCTGGCAATTTCAGGCGAGCGCTGCGTGCTCGGCCGTTCGCCGCGGTTCGCGCCGACCATGTGGTCGGCGCTGGCCGGCTTCGCCGAGCCTGGCGAGACCATCGAGGAAGCGGTGCGGCGCGAAGTGCTGGAAGAAGCCGGCATCCGCTGCGGCAAGGTCAAATATGCCATGTCGCAGCCGTGGCCGTTCCCGAGCTCGTTGATGATCGGCTGCCATGCGCAGGCGCTGTCTGAAACAATCGTCATCGACCGCAGCGAGATCGAGGACGCGCGCTGGTTTTCGCGCGACGAATTGGCGCAAATGCTCGGCCGCCGCCATCCCGACGGCTTGACCACGCCGCCACCGGTCGCCATCGCCCACCATCTCATTCGCAGCTTCGTCGAGGACGGCTGTCATGTCCTTGATTGATTGACATGCCATCGAACGCCGCGCCGCGCATCCTCTGCACCGGCATCATCGTGCTCGACGAAGTGTTTCGCGTCGAGCAATTCCCGCAGCCCGACGGCAAGGTGCAGGCCACGGGATTTTTCGTCGTCAACGGCGGCTGCGCCGCCAATGCGGCGGTGGCGATCGCCCGCCTCGGCGGCAGCGCTTCGCTTGCCGGACCGATGGGCGGACCCGCGGGCGACGACGCCAATGGCGATCGCGTGTTGGCCGCGTTCGCGCGCGAAAAAATCGACTGTACGTTCTGTCAGCGCGTCGACGGATTGGCGACGGCGTTGTCGGCGATCTTCATGGATGCGCGCGGCGATCGCACCATCGTGACTTATCGCGATGAACGCATCGCCACGACGACGCCGGCCGATCCGGACCGGATCGTCGCCTGCGCGGACGCGGTGCTGGCCGACAACCGCTATCCGGCTTTCGTCGAACCGATCTGCGCGGCGGCGCGGCGGCGCAATCTGCCGGTGGTCCTCGACGGCGACCGGCCGACCGACGAGGACGATCCGCTGTTTCGCATCGCCACCCATGTGATCTTTTCCTCGGAATGTTTGCGCGCCACCACCGGCGTCGCCGATCTCGCCGCCGGGCTCGAACGCATCGCGCGCAAGACCGATGCCTTCATCGCGGTGAGCAACGGGCCGAACGACATTTTGTTTCTCGAAGGCGGCAAGCTTTGCCAGTTGCCGGTGTTCGAAATCGCTGCGGTCGATACGCTCGGCGCCGGCGACGCCTTTCACGGCGGTTTTGCGCTGGCGCTGGCGGAAGGGCGCAGCGAGGTCGAGGCGATGCGCTTCGGCGCCGCGGTCGCCGGCATCAAATGCAGCCGGGTCGGTGGCTCGGCCGGGGCGCCGACCCGGGCGGAGGTCGAGGCGTTTCTAACGGGAAGGCCTTGATTTAGAATAATCTTCTATATATAGAGGTTATCTCCCGCCAATTTGGAAGATTATTCGCTGTTATGGATGCCATCGACCGGAAAATCCTTGCAGTTCTGCAGGAGGACGCGGCGCTGTCGGTTGCCGAGATCGGCTCCCGCGTCGGCCTGTCATCGACGCCGTGCTGGAAGCGCATCCAGCGGCTGGAGTCCGAAGGCATCATCCAGAAGCGCGTCGCCCTGGTCGATCAGGACCGCATCGGACTCGGCGTCACCATCTTCGTCTCGATCGAGACCGGCGATCATTCGCAGGAATGGCTCGACCGTTTCGCCCAAGTGGTCGTCACCATGCCCGAGGTGATGGAATTCTATCGCATGGCCGGCGACGTCGATTACATGCTGCGCGTCGTGGTGCCCGACATCGCCGGTTACGACACGTTCTACAAGAAGCTCATTGCCGCGGTGCCGCTGAAGAACGTCACCTCGCGCTTCGCCATGGAAAAGATCAAGTCGACGACGGCGATGCCGATACCGGAGGTCAGGAATCAGTAATCAGGGATCAGCAATCAAAAGAACTCTTGATCCCTGATCCCTGATCCCTGATTTCCTGATCTCTGACATCACGACGCTTTGCGCGCCACCGAGCTCGACTGCCGCGGCCGCATGTAGATCTGGTCGCTGAGCGTCAGCGTGCCGGTGACGACATAGCCGTAGGACGGCGTGTAGCTGTACTGCGCTTCGCCGAGCAGCAGGTAGGTATTCGCCACCGCCAGATTCGCCGGAATGCCGACGACGGTACCGACCGTGCGCGCGGTGCCGTTGAGCGTATCGCTCCAGACCACGGTCGCCTGGCCGTTGGCGTCGATGGCAAGCTCGGACACCACCGATTTGAGCTGGGTGGCGGTGTAAGGCGCGATGATGTCGGCCGCGGCGTTGAGGATATTGGTCATGTCGGCATTGGTGACGGCGGTGAACTGGCTCGGCAGGTCGGCGAGCGCGCGTGCGGTCAAGGTGACTTTGCGCTGGGTGGCTACCGCCGTGGTGATCTCGACGCAGCCGAGATAGAGCGTCATCATGATCGGCAGCAGCATGGCGAACTCGACGGCGGCAAGTCCGCTGCGCGCCTTGGCAAAGCGCGCGACGCCGCGGGACATATGGCGAGCGAGAGCGATCATGGCCCGTCTCCTTTAGGATGCAGCGTAGGGTTCGTTTTTGAAGACGGCGGTGGCGGCCAAAAGATTGTAGCCGCCGGTCAAGGTGCTCAGGCTGAAGCCGAACAGATCGACATAGACCGGATATTTGTAATAGAGCCGCACCACCACGATGTCGCCCGGACCGCCGGGATTATAGCCGAGGCTCGAACTGTTGAAGGTGCCGCCGCTGACCGGCATGGCGAGGTTCACCGCGGCGAACGACGAATAGGTCTCGACGTCGACGTAAACGCCGCTCTGGCAACTGAACAGCCCGGTAATGGCGCTGCAGACATGCGACTTGAATTGCGCCGCGGTCCAACCTTGCGTCTGCGCCTGGCCGGTCAGGATCAGCCGCGCCGCCGTGGCGGCTGCGGTCTCGAGCGACTGGTCGGCAAAGAACAGGATCGCGGTTTGCAGGATCGCGAAGATCAAGGCGACGAACGGCGCCGCCAAGAGGCCGAACTCGACGGTGGTCGATGCCTTGCGTTGCGAAATAAAACGGCGCGGCAGCGGCGACCTCAGCAGCCGGACTGCCCGCGCTGAAATTTTTGGTTTCAGCTGCTCGAACATGTCACCCTCACCCAGTGCGGCGCGCGCATCGGCGCGTGCCCACGATGAAGCATTACCCGGCAGCTATTGGCGATAGGTTGCAACGAACGCCGCTAAGCGGCGACCGGCTTTAAGACCTCGTCAACCTTAGAGCATGATCCGGAAAAGTGGATGCCGGTTTTCCGAAAGATCATGCGCCAACGAAAAACTAGACCATGATCCGATCGGATCATGGTCTAGGCCTGCGCGGTCACTGCGCCGTGCCGGCTCCGGAAGCCAAGGACTGGGCGTTGCGGGCCGACATGCGGCTGAGCGTATCGGTGAAGAATTGCGTCTGGTCGGCGAGCGTGACTCGCGCCGCGCATTCAGGCGTGCAGCTATAGGTCGCGCGGTTGATGCCGCGATAGACCACGACGATCTTGTCGGTCGGTCCCTGGACTTCGACGGTGTGCTCGGTCAGCACCGCGCCGCTCTTGTCCATGATCAGGAAGTTGGTGGCGCCGTAGGATTTGCCGGTGATGACGGCAAGCCCGCCGGGCTGGACCGAGAGGTCGGCGATCAGCGGGTTGCCGACCACCACGGTGCTCGCTCGGTCAGGCAGCTTGATGACCGTGGCCTCGTCGAGATGGACGACGATCGTGTCGTCGGCGCGGACCGCGGCCGCGGACAAGAAGAGGGCCATCGCCAGCCAACATAGCGGTCTGAGCGCCGCGAGGCCGCGCAAGCACAACGCCGTCATCGATACTCTCCGAAACGCTACGCGGATTCGACGACTAAAGAACCCGTACTGTGACCGATCCACTTGACTGCAAAATAGTGAATGAAGTGCAAATCGGCCAGCCGGTCCGCCGCGACGGCGCGGTGACTAGGGCTTAACGCTTGCCGCGGAATCCGGGATTAGGCTCGCGCTGCTTCACTGCGTGAACGGATGGGCGAGCTGGGCTGGAAACGTCTTGGGAAATTCGCGCTCGGCAATGCCGTAGTTATCGGGCAATTCGCCGGCCGGCATATAGAAGGTGCCGAACATCAGATCGAGCACCGGGAAGGTGGCGGCAAAATTGCGCTCGCCGCCGCGCTCCGCCGCGGTGTGGTGCCAGCGGTGGAACACCGGTCCGGCGATGACGTATTTGAACGGGCCGAGCGTCCAGTCCAGATTGGCGTGCACGAAGGCGGAGTGGGCGATGGTCAAAGGCCCGAGCACCAGGAAGACGTTGGGCGAGATGCCGGCAAGCAGCAAGGCGACGTCGGCGAACACGCTGCCGAGAAACAGATTGACCGGATGGAAGCGCGCCGCCGAGATCCATTCCAGCTCCTCGGAGGAGTGATGCACGGCGTGGTACTTCCACATCCGCTCGCCGTGGAAACAGCGGTGCGTCCAGTACAGAATGAAATCTTCGCCGACCAGAAACAGCACCATCTGCACCGTGAGCGGCAGCGCGGCGAGCGGCCCGTGACCGTTGTCGTAGAAGGCGATCAGCCCGTCGGCCGTGGTGATGCCGAACAACAGTGCGGCGCCGACGATGAGCAGCCCGATGCGCAGGTATCGCGCGATCACCGGGATGAAGAACCAGTAGCAAAGATCGGTGACGATATCGGGTTTCCGCCACCACGGCCGGCCGGGATTGCAGGCCCAAAACGAGGTCAGCACCGTGAAGACGGCGGCCAGCGCCAGCGATATCCAGATGTTCTTGGTCAACGTTTCGCCGACGCTGTTGAAGAACGCGAGCAGCTCGAGGCCCATGCTGTCGGCACCCGGTGCGCCGTCTGGCGGCAGAAACATGTGTCGATCCCTGCGTGAGGCTCGCGCGGCGCGGCGGCGCGCCAAGTGATAGCCAAGTGATAGCCAAGTGATAGCCAAGTGATAGCCAAGTGATAGCCAAGTGATAGCCAAGTGATAGCCAAGTGATAGCCAAGTGATAGCCAAGTGATAGCCAAGTGATAGCCAAGTGATATCGGTGCGGCCATTAATACGGCGTGAAAGCTGCCGGCCGCGCAACGGCGACACGCCCACGGCGGCGATGGCAAACGCGATTTGATGCAAACTTTGCGTCACCGGCTTACCTGATCGAAACTGTTGTTTGCTATCCATCGTGCTGCGCCGGCGGCATCCGGAACCTTTCGCGCCAGGCCGCGTCGATCCCGAGCTTACGTGCGCGCGGCACGGCAGTGTCGCAATCGGCCGAATGGCAATACGCTGTTAACTACAAAGCGGAACAGGCGATACATCGCGGGTTTACTCGAACGATTTAACCCCATTGAAATTTCTGGTTGCTAGCGTCGCCGACGATCCAAACGACCGGAAAAAACGGCCGCTGGATCACGCTCAGACAGCCACGTGTGGACCTTAAGGAGCCAACTCATGAAGACCCTTTTTGCACGTTTCGTGAAGGACGAGTCGGGCGCCACGGCCATTGAATACGGTCTCATCGCTGCCGGCATCTCGGTTGCGATCATCGCCGTCGTCCAGGGCCTCGGCACCAACCTGAAGAACACCTTCTCCAGCGTTTCGACCGCCCTCAAGTAAGCGTCGTCTTTACTCCGTTACGAGAGGGCTCCGGTCGCGTACCGGAGCCTTTTCGCATTTCCCCCTCCCTTCCTCCAACGCAAGCGGGGGAGGAAGGGAGGGGGCTAACCGGCCTTAAACCCGTGAACGGCTATTTGGACGCCATGTTGATCGAAGTGATCAGATTGACGCTGTTTCCGGCGATGATGGCCTTTGCCGCCTCCAGCGATCTTTTCACCATGACGATTGCCAACCGGGTATCGCTGATCCTGGTCGGCGGCTTCGTCCTGCTCGCCTTGCTCACCGGGATGAGCGCCCACGACATGCTGATCCATGTCGGCGTCGCCGCGGCGGTGCTGGTGGCCGCTTTCTTGTGCTTCACCTGCGGCTGGATCGGCGGTGGCGATGCCAAGCTTGCCGCCACCACGGTGCTGTGGCTGGGCATCGGCCATCTCGCCGACTATCTGATCTACGCCTCGCTGCTTGGCGGGGCGCTGACGCTCTTCCTGATCCAGTATCGCGCCTTGCCGATGCCGCAAATCCTGCTCGGCCGGGAATGGGCCGAGCGGCTGCACCGTCCCGATTGCGGCGTGCCCTACGGCATCGCATTGGCGGTAGCCGCGCTCGTGGTCTATCCGCAGACCGAGTGGATGACGGCGCTCGGCCTGTAAGCGTGGCGCGCGCCCGGACGGGCCGAAGCAACGCAAGATTAACGCGATTTGGATACGCCTCATTAACCATGCCTTGACGTTTAGCTGGTCAAATCCAGCGATGACGGCGCTTCCCGCCGTCACGTGGGAAGTGAAGCGTAATGAAAGCCGCGCGTCTCGTTGTCCTCGGTGTCGCCCTCGCCGCTGGCGGGGTTGCGGCCTATTTGGCGAGTAGCCGCCACGAGGCGCCGCCGGTCGTTGCGCCGCCGCCACCGCCGCTCGCGACCGTCGAAATTCTGATCGCCAAAAACGACCTCGGCCGCGGTCAGTTGATCGCCGAAGGCGATGTCGGCTGGCAGATCTGGCCGGAGGTCGCGGCGACACAGAGCTTCGTGAAAAAGACCGAGCGGCCCGATGCGATGGAGCAATTCGTCGGTGCCGTCGTGCGCATACCGGTCGCCGCCGGCGAGCCGATCCGCGATCCCGCGGTGGTGTTCGCAAAAGGCTCGGGCTTCCTTGCCGCCGTATTGACCAAGGGCATGCGCGCGGTGTCGATGGAGGTTTCCGCCGAGAACGGCGCCGGCGGCTTCATCCTGCCCGACGACCACGTCGACGTCATCCTGACGCGGCGCGACAAGGCGGCAGAAAAGTTGACCGGCGTCGAGAAGATCATCAGCGAAGCGATCCTGCGCAATGTGCGCGTGTTGGCGATCGACCAGGCGGTCGAGGAAAAAGCCGGCCAGAAGGTCGTGGTCGGCAAGACCGCGACGCTCGAATTGAATCCTGACCAAGCCGAGACTCTGGCGCTGTCGCGTCAACTCGGCACGCTGTCTCTGGCGCTGCGCAGTCTGATCGACTCGCAATCATCCACCGTCGAAGGCGGCGACGACAGCGGTCGGCGCGGCCCGATGAATACCGTGCGTTACGGCGTGAGTACCCTGTCGCTATCCCATTGAACGGACAAAGGGCCCTCACCATGGCAACAAGGACATCGATCCGCGCCGCGGCTCACGCCGGCCTGATCGCCGTGTCATGGCTTGTGCCGTGGCAAGCCAGTGTCGCCGGCGACGCTCCCGCGGCTCCGCCGCCGATCCAGACCATCCAGATCGCCGCCAGCGATGTCTCCTCGCACTCCGTGGCGCTCGGCGTCAGCAAATCCCTTGTCATCGACCTGCCGCGCGACATCAAGGATGTTCTGGTCGCCGATCCCACGATTGCCAATGTGGTCATACGCTCATCGCGCCGCGCCTACATCATCGGCATCAAGCAAGGCCAGACCAACGTTTTCATCTTTGACGCCCAGGGCAAGCAGATCGCCAGCCTCGACATCTCCGTGATGCGCGATCTCAACGGCATTCGCACGGCGCTCAAGCACGTGCTGCCGGGCGACGACATCATCGTCGAGGGCATCGGCGATGCCGTCGTGCTGTCGGGCACCGTGGCAAGCCAACTGGAATCGCAGCAGGCTTTCGATATTGCGTCGCGTCTGGTCGAAGCCGTGACGTTCTTCGGAACCATCGCCTCTGGTTCGTCACAACGGGTGGTCAACACTCTCGTCGTTCGCGGCCGCGACCAGGTCATGCTCAAGGTGACCGTCGCCGAGGTCGAGCGCGACGTCATCAAGCAACTCGGCGTCAACCTGTCCGGGTCGCTGGGTTACGGCACCGCGGTGGTCAATTTCAACAATACCAATCCGTTCTCGGCCTCCGGCCAGTCGCTCAGCGGCTCCGCGATCAACGGCACCTTCAAGTCGGTCACTGCCACGTTGCAGGCCATGGAACAGGCCAGCGTCATTCACACGCTGGCCGAGCCGAACCTGACTGCGATCTCCGGCGAAACCGCGACCTTCATGGCCGGCGGCGAGTTTCCCGTCTTGAACGGCTACTCCTGCTCCCCGACGTCGAGCACGCCGGGCGCGCCGATCACATGTCAGCCGGCGATCACTTTCAAGAAATTCGGCGTCGGTCTGAATTTCACCCCGGTCGTGCTCAGCGAGGGCCGCATCAGCCTCAAGGTGATGACCGAGGTGTCGGACCTGTCGACCCAGAATTCGATAACCGTCGTCCAGCCCGGCACCACCGCGTCGGCGACCATTCCGTCGATCCGCACTCGCCGCGCCGATACCACGGTGGAGATTCCGTCGGGCGGCACGCTGGCCATGGCCGGTATGATCCAGGACGATACCAAGCACAACATCAACGGCCTGCCGGGTCTTGCCGAGCTGCCGGTTCTCGGACCGCTGTTCCGCAGCAACGACTACATCAATCAACGCACCGAGCTGGTGGTGCTGGTGACGCCCTACGTCGTGCGCGCGGTGGCGCAGAAGGATTTGTCGAAGCCCGACGACGGCTTCGCCGATCCGAGCGATCCGGCGCAGGTCCTGCTTGGTCACTTCAACCGCATCTACGGCGTCGGCGGCGGCGGCGGAAATCCCGATCAGGCGGACGGTTACCACGGCCGTTACGGCTTCATCCTCGATTGAAGCCGGTGTCAGGAGACGATCGATGCACACCGTGCGCACATTGACCACCGGCCGCCGCCGCAGCGCCGCGACGTTGCGCGCCGCCATCGTCACCGGCTTCGGGCTCTTGGTTTGCGCCTGCCAGACCGATCAGGTCACGACGGCCGCGCCCGACGTGCCGTACGATTACCGTTTGCGCCATCCGATCACCGTCACGGAGGCCGAACGCACGCTGCAACTCTTCATCGGCGCCAATCGCGGCGAGCTCACTGCGGAGCAACGCGCCGAGTTGTTGGCGTTCGCGCAAAATTGGAAGCTGGAAGCCACCGGCGGCGTGCTGATCGATCTGCCGACCGGCACCGTCAACGAGGGCTCAGCGGCTGCGGCGCTGCGCGAAATTCAATCGATCCTGGCGGCGACCGGCGTGCCGCCGAAGGCCATGATGGTGCGCAACTATCCGGCCAATGCGCGCACGTTGGCGACCATCCGTGTCACCTATCCAAAAATCACCGCGCAGGCCGGCCCCTGCGGTATGTGGCCGGAAGATATCGGGCCGTCCTTCAACCGCGATTATTTCGAAAACCAGCCGCACTGGAATTTCGGCTGCGCCAGCCAGCGCAATCTCGCCGCCATGGTCGAAAACCCGTCCGATCTGGTGCAGCCGCAGCACGAGACGCCGCCCTACACCATGCGGCGCACCAAGGTCATGGAGAAATATCGCGAAGGTCAAAGCACCGCTACGCAATATCCGAACGCCAATGCGGCCAAGATCAGCGACTTTGGCCAATGATGTCGGGACCTGATGACACAACCTAGTCAAGCCGCGCGCGACGACAGCGCAGTCACGGACGGCGTCGGCCGCGATGAACACATCGCGCCGGCGCCGCGCGTTTCCGTGCAGGCTTTCTGCGAAACCGTGGAGACCGCGGCCGCCATCCAGGGCGCCAGCGAAGACCGGCGCATGGCCAAAGCGCATATGCGCATCCAGATGGGCGGCCTGACCGCGGCCGTCGAAGCCTACCAAAGCTCGCCGACGCCGAACGTTATCATCCTTGAATCCGACGAGCGCGGCGAGGAGATCCTCGACGGCCTCGACCAGCTCGCCAATTATTGCGACGCCGGCACCCGCGTCGTCGTCGTCGGCCGCATGAACGACGTCGTGCTCTATCGCGAGCTGGTGCGCCGCGGCGTCAGCGATTATCTGATCGCGCCGGTCGACACCTTGCAGGTCGTGCGCGCGGTGTGCGGATTGTTCTCGGCGCCCGATGCCAAGCCGGTCGGCCGCATCGTCGCCGTGGTCGGCGCCAAGGGCGGCGTCGGGGCTTCGACCGTCGCCCACAATATCGCGTTCTCGCTGGCGCGCGACCAGAAGCTCGATGCCGTGGTGACCGACCTCGATCTGGCGTTCGGCACCGCCGGCCTCGATTTCAACCAGGATCCGCCGCAGGGCATCGCCGAGGCGGTGTTTTCGCCGGACCGCATCGACACTGCCTTCGTCGATCGTCTGCTGGCCAAGTGCACCGATCATTTGAGCCTGTTGGCGGCGCCGGCGACGCTGGACCGGGTCTACGATTTCGGCGCCGATGCTTTCGATACGATCTTCGATTCGCTGCGCGCGACGGTGCCCTGCGTGGTGCTCGACGTGCCGCATCAATGGACCGGCTGGAGCAAGCAGACCTTGATCGGTGCCGACGAAATCCTCATCGTCGCAGCACCTGACCTCGCCAATCTGCGCAACGCCAAGAACATCTACGACCTGCTCAAGGCGGCGCGGCCGAACGATCACCTGCCGCGCTACTGTCTCAATCAGGTCGGCGTGCCGAAGCGGCCGGAGATCAAGGCTGCGGATTTCGCCAAGGCGCTCGAAGACGAGCCGGTGGCGACCATTCCGTTCGAGCCGCAATTGTTCGGCGCCGCCGCCAATAACGGGCAGATGATCGCCGAGATTTCCGCGGGCCACCGCACCGCAGAAACGTTCCGGCAATTGGCGCAGCTCCTCACCGGGCGCGTCGAAACCAAGAAGCCGCGTTCGGGCCTGCTGTCGCCGCTGATGGATAAGCTGTTGGGGCGGAAAACCTGATAATGCGTCGGAGTTGCGTTCGTGTTTGGCAAGCGTCCCACCGGTAATTCCACCAGCGTCGAAGAGCGCTCCGCTTCGGCGGCGGCGCCACGCGCGCTATCGCCCGCGCCGGCGGCAGGGCCTCCGCCGACGGCGCCAGCCGGCGAGGTCGGCGGCCGCACGCCGTTTCCCTCCGCGGGCCTCGGCGCGCCGCTGATCGGCGCACCGACGCCGGGCAAAAGCGTCAACGCCGGGCCGAAAACGCCGCCGGCCCAGGTTCCGTCCGCGGTCGATTCACGCCGCTCGGAGACTTATTACGAGGTCAAGGGCACCATCTTCGGCGCGCTGATCGAGGCGATCGATCTGGCGCAACTGGCCAAACTCGACGCCGATTCCGCGCGCGAGGAAATCCGCGACATCGTCAACGAGATCATCGCGATCAAGAACATCGTGATGTCGATCTCCGAGCAGGAGGACTTGCTCGACGACATCTGCAACGACGTGCTCGGCTACGGTCCGCTCGAGCCGCTGTTGGCGCGCGACGAGATCGCCGACATCATGGTCAACGGCTCGGGCACGGTCTACATCGAAGTCGCCGGCAAGATCCAGAAGACCGGCATCCGCTTCCGCGACAACCAGCAGCTCCTGAACATCTGCCAGCGCATCGTCAGCCAGGTCGGCCGCCGCGTCGATGAATCCTCGCCGATCTGCGACGCGCGCCTGCCGGACGGCTCGCGCGTCAACGCCATCGTGCCGCCGCTGGCGATCGACGGGCCGGCGCTCACCATCCGCAAATTCAAGAAGGACAAGCTGACGCTCGAGCAACTTGTCAAATACGGCTCGATCTCGCCGGAAGGCGCGGAAATCCTCAAGGTGATCGGCCGCTGCCGGGTCAACACTCTGATCTCCGGCGGCACCGGCTCGGGCAAGACCACATTGCTCAATTGCCTCACCCGCTACATCGACGATGACGAGCGCATCGTCACCTGCGAGGACGCCGCCGAACTGCAATTGCAGCAGCCGCACGTGGTGCGCCTGGAAACGCGGCCGCCGAACCTCGAAGGCGAGGGGCAAATCACCATGCGCGATCTGGTGCGCAACTGCCTGCGTATGCGGCCGGAACGCATCATCGTCGGCGAGGTGCGCGGCCAGGAAGCCTTCGACCTGTTGCAGGCCATGAATACCGGCCACGACGGTTCGATGGGCACGCTGCACGCCAACATGCCGCGCGAGGCGCTCTCGCGCCTCGAATCCATGATCACCATGGGCGGCTATGCGTTGCCGTCGCGCACCATCCGCGAGATGATCTGCGCTTCCGTCGACGTCGTCGTCCAGGCGGCACGCTTGCGCGACGGTTCGCGCCGCATCACCCACATTACCGAGGTGATGGGCATGGAAGGCGACGTCATCATCACCCAGGACATTTTCACCTACGAGATCCTCGGTGAAGACGCCAATGGCAACCTGATGGGAAAGCACAGATCGACCGGCATCGGCCGGCCGAAATTCTGGGAACGCGCTCGCTATTACGGCGAGGAAGCGCGGCTCGCCGCCGCGCTCGATGCCTCCGACCCGGCGCGCGAGACGGTGCGAGGCTAGGTCATGCAGGCTTACGGCCTCTTCTTTCTGGTGGCGGTCGCGATCGGCGGCGTCGCGTGGGTCTTCATCTATCCCTTTCTGTCCGGCGAGCGGCACGCCGAGAAGCGGATGGCGAGCGTGGCGCGCTCGGAGCCTGCCGTGGCACGGCCGACCCGCGTCGCCCAGAAAACGCGGCGCGATCAGGTCGAAGGATCGCTCAAGGAGCTCGAGGAGCGGCAAAAAAAGGCCAAGCGCGTGCCGCTGTCGATCAAGCTCACGCAAGCCGGTCTCGACTGGTCGAAGCGCCGCTTCATGGTCACCGCGGGCACGCTCGGCGTCGTCGCATTCCTGGTCGCGATGCTGCTGGGCGCAGGGATTTTGCCCGCGCTCGGCTTCGGTTTCGCGGCCGGCTTCGGGGCTCCGCTGTGGCTGTTGAAGTTCCTCAAGAAGCGGCGCGAGTCGAAATTCCTCAATAATTTTCCCGACGCCGTCGACGTCATCGTCCGCGGCATCAAGTCCGGCCTGCCGCTGCTCGACAGCCTCAAGCTGATCGCCAGCGAATCCGACGAGCCGATCAAGAGCGAATTCCGCGGCATCATCGAGACCCAGACCGTCGGCATCCCGCTCGGCGAAGCCTGTCTCAAGCTCTACGAGCGCATGCCGGTTGCGGAAGCGAATTTCTTCGGCATCGTCGTTTCCATCCAGCAGCGCGCCGGCGGAAATCTTTCGGAAACGCTCGGCAACCTGTCGCGGGTGCTGCGCGACCGCAAGAAGATGAAGGCGAAGATCCAGGCCATGTCGATGGAGGCGAAAGCCTCCGCGTCGATCATCGGCGCGCTGCCGATCGTAGTGATGGGGCTCGTCTATTTCACCAGCCCCGCCTACATCGAGCTGCTTTGGCTCGATCCGCTCGGGCGCATGATGATGGCCGCCTGCGGAACATGGATGTTCATTGGCATCATGGTGATGCGCAAGATGATCAATTTCGATTTTTAAAGGCGCGTCATGGGTTCCTTGATCTCGCAGGCGCTCGATCCGACCTTCATGACGATGTTCTTCGCCAGCGTCGCCGCGATCGCGACGGTGCTGACGCTCGCCATGCCCTATCTGGTCACCGACACGCTCGACAAGCGCATGCGGGCGGTGGCGCTGGAGCGCGAGAAAATCCGTCAGCGCGAGCGCGAGCGGATGGCGCTGGGCAGCAAAGCGGTGCTGCGCCAATCGCCCAAGCAGTACATGAAGAAGGTGGTCGACAACTTCAATCTGTCGAAGTGGGTCGGCCAGGAAGAAGCCCGCGCCAAGCTCGTGCAAGCCGGTTTTCGCGGGCAGGCGCCTTACATCACCTATCTGTTCTTTCGCATGGCGATGCCGATCGTCATGCTCTTGGTTTCGCTGTTCTATATTTTCATCGTGCTGCAGCTCGACTATCCGCCGATGATCAAGTTCGCCATGTCGATCGGCTGCGCCTATATGGGCATGCAGAGCCCGAACCTGTTTCTGAGGAACAAGATCCAGCGCCGGCAGCTGTCGCTCAAGCGCGCGTTCCCCGATGCGCTCGACCTGTTGCTGATCTGCGTGGAGTCCGGCATGTCGATCGAAGCGGCATTCCGCAAGGTCAGCGAGGAGATCGGCAGCCAATCGGTGCCGCTCGCCGAGGAATTCACGTTGACCACGGCGGAATTGTCCTATTTGCCGGATCGCCGCCAGGCTTATGAAAACCTGGCGCAGCGCACCGGCCTCGAAGGCGTCAAAGCGGTGTGCCTGGCTTTGCAGCAGTCGGAGCGTTACGGCACGCCGCTCGGCACCACGCTGCGCGTGCTGGCCCAGGAAAATCGCGACATGCGCATGTCGGAAGCCGAGAAGAAGGCCGCGGGCCTGCCGCCGAAGCTCACGGTGCCGATGATCGTGTTCTTCCTGCCGGTGCTGTTCGTCGTAATTCTCGGCCCGGCAGCAATCCGCGTGATGTCGCTGCAGTAAGATTCTAACGACGGAGAATCAGCTGGTGCCGCCTGCGGCGCGTGCCACCGGCTTTGGTTTCTGCGTGTCGTTATTGCGCGCCAGCATTTTGCGCAAATAGGCGACATTGGCGGCGGCCTGGTCGGGCGGCAGATCAGCCCCGGCGATCTGCTCGGCTTCGGCAAAGCGGCCTTGCAGGCCGATGACCAGCGCCAGATTTTGCCGCACCCGCGGATCGACCGGGCGATGCTCGGCGGCGCGGCGCAATGTTGCTTCGGCGTTCGGCAGGTCTTTCGACAGCGCGTAGGACAGGCCGAGATTGGACAATACGGTCGGCTCGTTGGGAACGATTTTCAGCGCCGTCTGGTAGTAGCGCTGCGCCTCGGCGTGGCGGCCAAGCTGATCGAGCACCGCACCTTGCGCAGAGACTATGTGCCAATCCGGTTGATCGGGGGAGTGGGCGCGGCCGAGCACGTCGAGCGCCTGTTCGTAGTCGCCGGCGTCAGCCAGGGCGCGGCCATATTCGCCGAGAACGCTTTTGTTGTTGGGATTCTGCATCGACAGGCGTTCGAGCACGGCGACCGCTTGGGCGCGTTGGGCGGTGGCGCGCAGCGCCTGGGCATAGTGCAGCGCGACGTCGACCTTGGTCGGATCGGCGTGATATTGCGCGCCGTAGACGTCGAGATCGCGCCGCCAGGCGGCATCCGACGAACCGGTCGCGGCGGCCGCCGCAGTGGACGGCAGCGTGCCGGTCGTATCTGCGGTCGGCGCGAGAGTTTGGCATCCCGCGGCCGCGGCCGCGATGACCGCGAGCAGCGAGGCGGAAGCCAGAAAGCGTGCGGAGCGGAAGTTGTTCGGACGCATCGTGTTCGCTGCGACGAGAGCCGTGCTGCAAAGGCGGAGACGCGCCGTTGCATGGTCGGTCAGCAATAGACCGTTAACCCTAACGAGCGGTTAACACCGCGGAACGCCCGCATTGTTGCAGCGTTTTGGCGCTCGGGTGGAAATGGCCGGTTCGCGGCCGGCGCGGCCGGCGCTGCCGCGCTACGCCGGAACCATGGTCTCGCTCTGATCGTAGCTCGACGCATCGCCCTTCGGCCGTTCGCCGGCAATGGCGTGGCCTTCGACCATGTAGTGCACCGCTTCGGCGATATTGGTGGCGTGGTCGCCGATGCGCTCGATGTTCTTGGCGCAGAACAGGTAGTGGATGCACAGCGAGATGGTGCCGGGATCCTCCATCGTATAGGTGAGCAACTCCCGGAACAGCGACACGTAGAGCGCGTCGACCTCCTTGTCGCCTTGCCAGACGCGCAGCGCATTGCGCGGATTGCGGTCGACGAAGCTGTCGAGCACCACGGCCAATTGCGTGACCACCAGCGTCGCCAGATGGCGCAAGCCGCGCATAAGGGTGCGCTGCGAGTTCTCGCCGCTCACCGCGATGACGCGCTTGCCGACGTTCTTGGCGAGGTCGCCGATGCGCTCGAGGTCGCTGGCAATGCGCAGCATGGCGACAAGCGCCCGCAAATCGAACGCCATCGGCTGGCGCAGCGCGATCGTCGCCACGGCCTTTTCCTCGATCTGGCGGAGCATGCCGTCGACGGTTCCATCGAGCGCGATGACGCGGCGCGCCAGGCCGACGTCGTGGCGCGCCAGCGCATCGATCGCATCGGTGACCTGCTTCTGCGCCAGCCCGCCCATCTCGGCGACCATCTGGGTGAGCTTGCCGAGATCGCTGTCGAAGACGCGCTGGGTGTGGTCGGACACATTCATGATCTGATCGCAGCCATTGACGCTTGCGGCGACTACCGCCGCGCTCGCGGCATTCAGCCGGCGGCACAAAGCGCGTTTAACGCCTTGATGATTCTACGATTCATGCGTGACGATGCGATGACATTGCGAGCGCGGAAAGATCAAACAGCGCTCGGCGCGGAGGCCAAAAAGCACTTCGCGGTTTTGTAGTTTAATTTCTGTCACACCGAGGCGGCAAAAACCTTGGATCGATTCGAAATGGCGATCCGCATGACTTTTGCCGCGATGCCATCGGGGCTCGTTGAAGCGATCGGTGCGGCCGGCGCCGCGCTCACCACGCTGTGCTGGGTGCCGCAGGCGGCCAAGATCATTCGCGAGCGCGACACGCGGGCGATTTCCCTGCCCGGCACGGCGTTGTGCGTCATCGGCGTATTGTTATGGCTGGTTTACGGGCTGGCGATCGTCGATGGCCCGCTGATCGGCTCGAGCATCGTTACCTTTGCGATGACGTTCGTCATCCTGGTGCTGAAAATCCGCCACGGATAGTAGCCCGGATGAGCGCAGCGATATCCGGGAGCGGTCTATCGGCCTGACGGTTGATCCCGGATATCGCTGCGCTCATCCGGGCTACAAATTAGTCGTACACCGTGTCGATATAATGCTCGGAATCGACGACCGCTTCGATCACCGTCGGTCCGTTGGCGGCGAGCGCGGTCCTTACCGCCTTTTCCAAGGCATTGGCGTCACGCACGCCGTGCGCCGGCACGCCGAAATAATGCGCCGGCGGTTCGCGATAATCCTCGGCCTGGAGTTCGGTGCCGTAGAGCGGGAACTGGCGGCGGATCTGCTTCACCTTGATCAGCGCCAGCCACCTGTCGTCGAGCACGACGATGGGCAGCGTGATGCCGAGCCGCTTGGCGGTGGCAACCTCGCCGCAGGTCATCTGGAAACAGCCGTCGCCGATCAAACAAACCACCGGCAGATCGGGCCGCGCCAGCTTGGCCGCAATCGCGCCGGGCAGGCCAAAACCCATGGACGACCAGCCGTTGGTGATGAGGAAGGATTTTGGCGCGTGCGCGGGCCATTGGCTGGCGATCTGATGGGTATGGGCGCCGACGTCGAAGGCCAGCACGCCGTCGCGCGGCAGGGCGCGGCGCACCGCGTCGATCGCGGCGTGGGCGGTGAATGCCGCGTTTGCCGGCCGCAGCGCCGATTGGAAGGCGCGGCGATGGGTGGCGATCTCGTCCGGCAGCCACGAATTGGCGGTTGCCGCGCGCGTGGCGAGGCGCGTCAGCGACGATGACAGATCGCCGACGACCTGATGGGCAAGCCTGACCGACGGCGCGACATCGGCCGGCTCGATGTCGATTTGCAGCAAGGGCACGTCGCCGATCCAGGCTTCATATTCGACTTCGATGGTGTCGTAGCCGAGACCGACGATAAGGTCGGCGGAACGCAGCAGCCGGCGCTGTTGCTGGCGGCAGGAGCGCTCGATGCAGCCGAGCGACAGCGGATGATCCTCGTCGATCAGGCCCTTGGCCATGGTCGTGGTGGCGAACGGCAGATTGAAATGCTCGATGACGGCAAGCAGCTGCGCCGGATCGGCAAGCCGCATAGCGGACGCGCCGAGCACGGCGATCGGCCGCCGCGCTGCGTCGATCAATTCGGCCGCGCGCTCGATCGCCGCGTCGGCAGCGGGCGGAAGCTTGGCCGGCGCCACAAGCGCCGGCACCGGCTCGTTGGTCGGCGCCAGCGCCACGTCTTCGGACAGGTCGAGATGCACCGGCCCTTGCGGCTCGCTCATGGCCAGCGCGATGGCCGCCGCGAGCGTGGCGCCGATCTCGCCCTTGCGCAGTTGCAACGTCGCCTTGGTGATCGGCTTGAACAGCGCATGATGATCGATCCACATCTGGATGCGCCGGCCGAGCTGATCGGTGTTGAGATTGCAGGTGATGGCGATCAGCGGCGAGCGATCCAGGTACGCGCAGCCAATGCCGGTTGCGAGATTGGTCGCGCCCGGTCCCAACGTGGCGATGCAAAGTCCCGGCGCGCCGGTCATGCGCCCGGTGACGTCGGCGGCAAAACCCGCGGAGCCCTCGTGCGCGGTAAGTATGAAATCGACGCCGCCCTGGCGCATCGCCTCCATCAGCGGCAGCACGTTGCCGCTCGGAATGCCGAAGCCACGGGAGATGCCGGCCGACTTCAAGGTGGCGACGATCAGGTCGGCATTGTTCATGGGACGACGCGGCCCGGCTGCATAAGCCGAGCGTTATGGCACACTTCCGAGGCGCCGATAAAGTTGTTACGGTCCGCGCCCTTAAGGGCTTGGCGGGACCATCGATCGATGACGGCAAAATCGAACGCAACGCGGCGCGCAACCGAGCGGCCGCTCGACAAGGCCTTCATCGACGATCTCGTCGCTGCCAACCGCACGCTGGCGCGATTGAATGTGCTCGACGCCTTTGGCCATGTCAGCGTGCGCGACCCGCGCAATCCGCGCCGTTACCTGATCTCGCGCTCGATCGCGCCGGAATCGGTGACGGCGGCGGATATTTTGGTGCTCGACCTCGACAGCCAGACCGTCGATGCCAAGGACGACGGCAAGCTCCTCTACCGCGAGCGTTTCATCCACGGCGAAATCTACAAGGCGCGTCCCGACGTCAACGCGGTGGTGCACAGCCACTCGCCGACCGTGGTGCCGTTCACGGTGACGCAGGCAAAGCTGCGGCCGTTGTTGCACAATGCCGGCTTCCTCGGGCTCGGCGTGCCGTTGTTCGAGATCCGCAAAAGCGTCGGCGACGGCACCGACCTGATGATCCTGACGCCGAACCTCGGCAAGGATTTGGCCAAAAAGCTCGGCAAAGACGCCGCGGTGGTGCTGATGCGCGGCCACGGCGATTCCGTGGTCGGGCCGTCGCTGCCCAATGCCGTGTTCCGCGCCTATTACACCGAGATCAATGCGCGCCAGCAGCTTGCCGCCATCACCATCGGCGGCCCGATCAATTTCATGACGCGGGCCGAGGCGGTCACCTCGAACGACGCCATGCTGCGCGCCTCGGCGCGGCCATGGGCGCTGTGGCGCAAGACCGCGCTGCAGCAACGGTGACGCAGGCTTTTGGCCCGAAGCCGCAGATTGGCATGGCAAGAAGAAAGGGCGACCCGGATTCGACACCCCCGTGGCTCGTCCAGGCCGCCCAGCTCTTCGGAAAACCTCCGAGCCGCACAAGATTGGCGCGGACTAAACGGAGGGTCATTGCGCTATATCAATTACAATTTTCCGGCACGGGTGTCTAATGCGTGCGGCAGTGGTAATTTTCGCGGGTGGCCGAAAAGGTGTCTATTTTCGCCGGATCGAGAGTTTTCCAGGGTCGCCGTTGCAGTCAGCTCAAAGGAGATGATCATGACAAACGTCCGCAATATTAGGTCCGTGCAAATCTCAAGGCGCTCGTTATTGGGGGGTGCGATATGCGCAAGCAGCGCCGCCACAATGCTTGTTGCGGCGGACACCCAGCCTGCACAAGCAGCCAAAATCTCGCAAAGCGTCGTCAAGTATCAGGACTCGCCAAAGGGTGAGCAGAAGTGCAGCAACTGCAAGCTTTTCACAGCTCCGAATGCCTGCCAGACGGTCGATGGAACCGTCAGTCCGGACGGTTGGTGCATGATTTATCAGAAGGCCTGATGGCGGGCTGAATCTCACGTTGTCGCAGGCCCGCAACCTGCTCCCGTTGCAAATGGGGAGCCGGGTACTTCGCGTTTTCAAGCGATACGGCAGCCGTGCTCACCACTGGGCGCGCGTCGCGGCACGGCGTTTTTTGGTCCAGTCGCCGCTGGCGATCTGCGCCGCTCTGACGATGCAGCGGTCGCTCGGCGGCAGACCGCAGCGGTCCGACCGTTCGCAATCGCCACAAGTGAACTCAGTCGGCCGCCGCAGCGACACCACGGTCCTTGCGAGTCTGGCAAAAACGTCTTGGATAGCCGTCCGCATGGCTGTTCTCCTCGATAAATAAAACTTATCGGCCACGAGGCGCCCGGGCGTTTTGATAAAAATCAATTCGAAGCGCAATCCGGCCCGTGAAATTGCAATGCAGCCATTCGCTGGCGGTAGGCGCCCATTGATATGGATCAATGCGCCAGGGCGCCAAGTCACGGATTCTTCAATTCAAATAAGTTTATTCCGCTCAATGGCAAAGAGGAGGAACAGATGTCCGATTTGCATTCCGGCCCTCGGCAGATGATGGAGGGAATGAAGCAATGGTGGCGGAATTGGCGAGCGGCGGGCTCTAGCCTTACCGAACTGGCCTGCTGCGGCGAGTTCGAAGTTGAGCGCATGGCGCGCGATTTGGGCATGCCGTCGTCTGAGCTTCGCAAGATCGCAAACCGCGGTCCTGACGCCGCCGATCTTTTGTTGCGGCGCATGGCTGAGCTCAATCTCGACAACAAGGAGGTCGCCGCGACGGCGCCCGGCACTTTCCAGGATCTGCAGCGGCTTTGCACGCTATGTGAAAGTCACCGGCAGTGCGCGCGAGACCTCGGGCGTGATCCGGCCGACAAGGCCTGGGAAGACTACTGCCCGAATGTTGCGATGCTGAAATTGCTGGATTCATTGCCGTGGGCGTCGCGAAGCGAGTGGTAGCCGGCGAGATTGGCTACGCGCCATGGGAAAACGGAGCGGGTTTTTCTCCGCGCAATTGTGACGATCACAATACGACAAATCTTGCGTGTTGCTGAAAAGCACCATCGCGCGGAAAAGTCTTCTACCGTCGTTTTTTAGATGGCCGTCCGCGGTCCGGCTTTTTATGATGTCCCTACCCCCGTAGAGAATCGTGCCTCACAGGCAATGGGCGCGCACGTCGCGCCTGTGCTGGGACATTGTACATGCTGACCGGCAATCGCAGTCGATCCTGGTGTGCCCTGCAATATTCCGGGCTGCTGTCGAAGGCGACGGCAGTGGTCTTCCTCGCTGGATTCCTGGCGCTGGGACACGCGCCGGAGGCGCAGGCGCTGCCGAGCTTTGCGCGGCAGACTGGGCAGCCCTGCGGCACTTGCCACACCGATTTTGCCGGACTGACTCCATTCGGCCGGCGTTTCAAGATCGGGGGCTATACATACGGCGGCGGCGCCTATCGCACGGCTTTGTTTCCCAGTTCCGATGATTCCACCGACGGCAAAGAGAAAAAATGGGTGCCGCCGATCTCGATGATGGCGATCACCGGGTTCACCAACACCCAAGCCGCCCAGCCGCCGCCCACCGCGCCGTACAATTCCAATAATAATGTCGTGCTGTCGCCCGTCAGCTTCTTTTGGGGCGGCGCCATCACCGATCATCTCGGTGCCTTCGCGCAAGTGACCTATAACGCGCCGCCAGTTGGCGGGTTCGGCAGCGATCCGTTCGGGCAACATACCTGGACCTGGGACAATACTGATATTCGTTATGCGGACTCCACGTCGATCGGCCGCTTCAACGTCACCTACGGCATCACCGCCAACAATAACCCGACCGTCCAGGATCCGTGGAACACGACGCCGGCGTGGGCTTTTCCCTACGCCGCTTCCACCATAGCGCCGACGCCGGGCTCCGGCACCATCATCAAAGGGGCCTTTGCGGCCCATGTCGGCAGTGTCGGCGCCTACGCCTACATCAACGACGTGCTCTATCTGGAGGCGTCGGCGTACCGTACGCTCGATTTCAAGGTACAGAACGATCTGGGCACCGATCCATTCGGCGCGCCCGGACTGCTCGATGCGGCGCCGTATTGGCGCGTGGCCTTCGAACCGCACTGGGGCAACAACTGGCTCATGTTCGGGACGTTCGGCATGATAGCCGACGTGCATCCGTGGACCATGCCCGGAACCACGACGACCACGACGTTTTCACAGACCGACAAATTCACCGACATCGGCGTGGATTCGCAATACCAGTATCAGGGCGACAATTATTGGTTCACGCTGCGCGGGACCTATGTCCGCGAATACCAAAAACTCGACGCCAGCTTTCCCAACGGTCTTACCTCCAACCCGACCAACGATCTCAAAGAGGCACACGCCTATGCCTCGCTGGCCTACGGCAATAGCAACAGGGTCGTGCTGACCGGCCAGTATTTCAATACCTGGGGCAGCCCCGATCCGATCCTGTATGCGGGTCTTGCCAGCGGCTTCAGCCCGAACAGCAACGGCTGGATCGGCGAGATCGCCTACATCCCGTTCGTCAAGAACTTTTCGCCGGGATGGCCGTGGTTCAACGCGCGCGTCGGGTTGCAATACGTCTGGTACGACAAATTCGACGGCACCACCGTCGGCGCGAAGGCTAACAACACGCTGTTTCTCTATGCGTGGGTGGCAATGTAGCGGCTTCAACGACACTTGGGGAGTTGACGATGAAAACAACACTGCTCGGATGCGCCGCGGTTTCGCTCATGAGCGTTGCTGCATTCGGCGCGGATCTCGCGGTGCCGCCCGCACCGCCCGTCGTTCAACCTTTCGCATGGACGAGCTGCTATGGCGGCGTTCACGTCGGCGGCGGCGCGTTGCGCCGGGACGTTACCGATCCGGTGCAATTGGCGCAGGATTCGGTGCTCGGCGCGGGCACCACCGTGGGCGTCACCACCACCAATATCAACGCCACCGGGTTCCTGGCGGGAGCGCAGATCGGCTGCGACTATCAATTCTATTCCCATCTGGTGCTCGGCGTCGAAGGCGCCGTCTCCGGCTCGACCCTGAAAGGCAGCACGACGGTGGCATTCCCGATGGGCTTTCCCGGCGATCAGGGGGCGGTGAACGCCAAGACCGACTTCCTTCCCAGCATCACCGCGCGGCTCGGCGTCGCCTTTGATCGTGTGCTGCTCTACGCCAAAGGCGGCGTGGCCTGGGCGGGCGATGAAACAAACGTCATCGGCAGTGTCGCGGGTACGCCGTTCAGCTTCCAGGGGCTCGACACGCGCACCGGCTTCACCGCGGGCGGCGGCGTGGACTGGGCATTTTCCGGGCCGTGGTCGGTCAACGTCGAATACGACTACTACGGGTTCGGCCACGGCAACGTGTTCATGACCGATTCGGTCAATGCCTTTACCGGCCTCGTCGACACCAAGCAGAGCATTCAGGTCGTCAAGGTGGGATTGAACTTTCACATGTGGTCGTCCGATCAGTGAGGGGCGCAAGCCTGGAGCCCGCGACATGAAGATCATCGGCGCACATTTGGTTTTGCCGACCGCCGTCCTCGCGATCGCTTTTTCGGGGGCGTGCCGCGCCGAGGACGCCACGGCGTCGGTTTCCAAGCAAGAGGTCGCGGCCAAGCTCGCCTATTGCGAAGTTTGCCACGGCGTCTCGGCCCAGGGCTTTCACGGCTATTATCCGATACCGCGCCTCGCCGGCCAGCAAACCGAATATCTGGAGAACCAGCTGCACGCATTTACCGAGCGTCGGCGGACCAACAATATCATGTTCAACGTCGGCCACGTGCTGAGCCCGGCGATGGTCGCGGCGCTGGCCGCGAATTTTCACGATCTCGATCCCAAGCCGCTGGGCGGCGCGCCCAAAGATGTCGTCGCCGCCGGCAAAAAGATCTTCGAGGAAGGAATTCCATCCGGCAATGTGCCGCCGTGCGCCTCCTGCCACGGCCCGGACGGCAAGGGCAATGGACCGTTTCCGCGGCTGGCCGGCCAGCTCTCCGATTACGTTTCGAGCAAATTGACGAATTGGGACAAGGAGCGCGGCCAAGATCCGAAGAACCCGGATAACTCGGCGATCATGGAGCCGATCGCCCACGGCTTGAACGAGGCCCAGATCAAAGCGGTCGCGGCCTATGTCAGTTACCTGGAGTAATGCCGTGCGCTCTCTCGATGCAATCAGAACCGGCGGGGAATCGATGGCCTCAAGCCGCCAGTGTATCGATACCGTGCGTCGGCACGGCCGGCCGAAGCGCCGTATTGCCGGTGCTTTCGCTGCAAGGGTTGCTTTGCCGATCGCGTTTGCGGCCATCGCTTTTGTCGGGGTTTGCCGCGCCGGCGACATGAACACGGCCGCGAGAGGGGGCATCCAGGCCAAGCTCTCGTATTGCAAAGACTGTCACGGGCCGTCGGCGCAAGGCTATGACGGATATTTTCCGATTCCGCGCCTCGCCGGCCAGCAAACCGAGTATCTGGAGAATCAGCTCCGCGCTTTTATCGAGCACCGCCGCACCAACAATATCATGTTCAACGTGGCGCATGCCTTGAGTCCGGGGATGATCGCGACTCTGGCTGCGGATTTCAGGGGACTTGATCCAAAACCCATCGGCGGCGCACCGACGCGATTCGTCGCGCTCGGAAAGAAGATTTTCCAGGACGGCGTTCCCGACGCCAATATCGCGGCATGCGCCGCCTGTCACGGTCCTGCGGCCACCGGCAGCGGGCCGATTCCGCGGCTGGCCGGTCAGCTTTATCCCTATCTCATCAAGGAACTGGTGAATTGGGGCAAGGAACGCGGACAGAATCCAACAAAACCGGACACATCGGCCATCATGAGCCCGGTGGCGCACAGTCTCAACAGGTCGCAAATCGAAGCGGTGGCGGCCTATGTCAGTTATCTGAGGTAGCGGTCCGGCATGTCGCCGGTTTCGAGAGGCAGAGAGATTGGGATCATGAGCTACGTCCGGCTGAAGATAGCGGTCATGGCAATTGCTTTCTCCGCCGCTGCCGCGCCGGCAGGTCACGCCGAGAATGCCGCCATCCGCAATTGCAACTGGTGTCACGGCGCATCCGGACAAGGCTATACGCCGGCGCCGCGATTGGCCGGGCAGCGGCCGCAATATGTCGCTACGCAACTGATGAACTTCAGCAGCCACGCGCGCGACAATCCATTTTCGAAAATGTACATGTGGGGCGCCGCGGCAAATCTCAGTCGTCAGACGGCGCATGACCTGGCCGCATATTATTCATCGCTGTCACCTCGGGCGGCCAATGACGGCGACAGGGGGCTCGCGGCTGAAGGACAATCCATTTATCAAGAGGGGATGCCGGACGCCAATATTGCGGCCTGCGTCGTCTGTCATGGCCCGAATGCCGAAGGCGTCAGAGGGATTCCCCGTTTGGGAGGGCTGGCCTATACCTATTTGAAGAGAAGGCTCGAGCAGTGGGGCGAAGGATTTCACTCCGCCGCTGGCCCTCCGATGCCGGGCATTGCCAGCAAATTGTCACCGAACCAAATCGAGGCGCTTGCGTCGTACCTCAGTTTCGTCAAATAAGACGCCAACCGATTGGTACCTCGGCGCGACCATCGGCGCTGTGGCGCAGGGTGGCGCTGTCTTAACTTGCAGCTTCACAGGAGTGCTTTGATGTTCAGGCTTTCGGTTGCCGATCTGGATTCGCCTTCGTATTTCGTCGCGGTTGCCGCGGCCGACCTGGGATTCTTCAAAGAGGAAGGCCTCGACGTCGAGCTGATGCGCGAGTTCGGCGCGCGGACCGGGCCGGAGCGGTTGCGCGACGGCGCGTTGCATTTCTTCGGCGGCCCGGCCTATGCGGCGACCCGCGCGTTTCCGGCCTGGAAGGGCGCCAAGCTGTTGTGCGCGCTGTCGCAGTATTCCTACTGGTTTTTGGCGGTTCGCGCCGACCTCGACGTCAAGCGCGGCGACCTCGGCGCGCTCAAAGGCTTGCGCATTTCCTCGTCCATGGAATCGCCCGTGCTCGGCCTGCGCCACCTGCTGGCCGAAGCGGGACTGAGCATGGAAGAGGGCGATACGCAGATCGTGCCGGCGCCGCCGACCCAGGCCGGGCGCTTCATGGGCCATGCTGGCGTCGAGGCCATCAGGCAAAACCTGGCCGACGGCTATTGGGGCAACGGCATGCGGGTCGCGCTTGGCGAGAAGGCGGGCGTCGCCAAAGTCCATCTCGATCTGCGCCGCGGCGACGGCCCGCCGGGCGCGCGCTGGTATAATTTTGCCGCCCTGACCACGACCGAGCGGTTGATCGAGGAGCATCCACAAGCTGCCGCCGCCGCGGTGCGCGCGATCGTGAAGACGCAAAAGGCGCTCAAAGCCGATCCGTCGCTGTCGACGGCGGTCGCCGAACGCCTGTTCCCGCCGGAGGAAGTACCGTTGATCGCCGGCCTGATCGCGCGCGACGCGCCATTCTATGACGCCGCCATATCACCCGAGGCAGTCGAGGGCTTGAGTAAATTCGCCATGGCGAGCGGGCTCACCGCCGAGCCGGTCGCTTACGAGCGCTTGGTGGCGACGCAATTCCGTGAGCTCTGGAAAGGGTAGATTCGCTGCGCTGCAGAAGCGCCACCTAACAATAAGGTAATGTCGAGCGCGGCAGCTGACAAAGAAGTAATAGTGTTGCCTAAATCCGGCCATCGGTCGGTCATCGCAGAGTCGCGGTTCCACAGCATCAGCAGACCCTCGGCTTGGGTTTTGAGGGAACGCCCATGCGACGCTGGTGGTCCGATGCGCGCCACTTTCAGATTGTGGCGCTCTCGTCTTTGTTGTTGGTCAATTTTACCTGGATCGATTTCGGTGCCAAGCCGCGCTACAGCGCGATGGCGATCCTGTCGGCGCTGGCGACCCAGGCCGTTTGCTCGCGGCTGGCCGGCTTGCCCAATATCGATCTGCGCTCGCCGCTGATCACCGGCTTGTCCTTGAGCCTCTTGCTGCGTGCCGACGCGCCGTGGCTGCCGGCGCTGGCCGGTGTCATTGCCATCGCGTCCAAATTCATCTTCCGCCTCGACGGCAAGCACATCTGGAATCCCGCCGGCTTTGCCATCGTCGTCCTGCTGTTCACGCAACATGGCGTGTGGATATCGCCGGGCCAATGGGGCACCAGCATCTGGCTCGCAGCGCTGTTGGTGTTTTTTGCGATCCTGGTGCTGCAGGCCGCGCAGCGCTCCGACATTGCGCTGTTCTTCCTCGGCAGCCATGCCGCGCTGCTGGTCGCCCGCGCCATCTGGCTCGGCGATCCGCTGGCCATTCCGTTGCATCAATTGCAGAGCGGTTCGCTCTTGATCTTCGCCTTCTTCATGATTTCCGACCCGCGAACAGCGCCGGATTCGCGGCTCGGCCGCCTGCTGTTCGCCCTGAGTGTCGCGGCGCTCGGGCACTATCTCGCGTTCTTCATGCAAATGCGGCCGGCGCTCTATGTGGCGCTGATCGCGCTCTCGCCGCTCACGCTTCTGCTCGACCGGATCATTCCGGCGAAACGCTTCGCATGGACCCCACAAGGAGTTTCACGATGAAGAGCCAATTGCTGTCACGTTTGAAGGCGGGTGTCGCGCTCACCGCTATCGTCGCGCAGCTTGCCGTTGCGGCGGGGCCAGCGAGCGCGTTCTGTGGCTTCTACGTCGCCCAGGCCGACGCCAAGCTGTTCAACAAATCCTCCAAAGTCGTTCTCACGCGCAACGGCCAGCAGACCGCGATCACCATGGCGAGCGACTACGAGGGCGAACCCAGTGAATTCGCCTTGGTCGTTCCGGTGCCGTCGTTCATCAAGAAAGACCAGATCAGCGTCGTCGACACCAAGACGATCGATCATCTCGACGCCTATACCGCGCCGCGGCTGGTCGAGTATTTCGACCCCGATCCCTGCGAGGCGCGCGTCATGGCATTAGCCATGATGCAAATGCCGTTGCCGACGGCGGCGCTGCCGCAGCCCGCGGCTCCGCAATATCGCGGCGTCAAGGTCGAGGCGCAATACGACGTCGCCGAATATGACGTCTCGATCCTGTCGGCGGAGGACAGCGACGGCCTGGTCCGCTGGCTGACCGACAACGGCTACAGGATTCCAAGCGGCGCCGAGCCGGTGATCGGCAGCTATATCAAGCAGAAAATGCATTTCTTCGTCGCCAAGGTGAACCTCAAGCGCCTGCAGCAAAGCGGGTCTTCTTATCTGCGGCCGCTGCAAGTGCGCTACGAGACGGCGAAATTCATGCTGCCGCTGCGGCTGGGCACCGTCAACGCCAATGGGGCGCAGGATCTGATCGTCTATGCGCTGACGAAAAAAGGCCGAGTCGAGGCCAGCAATTATCGCACCGTCAAAATGCCTTCGAACGTCGATGTGCCGCTTTTCGTCAAGGACGATTTCACCAATTTCTACAAGGCGACCTTCGAGCACGCCGTGGCGCGCGAGGGCATGCACGGCGTGTTCGTCGAATATGCCTGGGACATGGGCTGGTGCGATCCCTGCGCCTCTGAGCCGCTGGGCAGGGGCGAACTCGCGCAGCTCGGCGCGTTGTGGGATGAGGGCGGCGACCCGGTCGCCAACCGGTTTTCAGCCGGCACTGCACCGTTCGTGACGCGGCTGCATGTGCGCTACGACGCGCAAAGCTTCCCCGAGGACCTCAATTTCATCGAGACCGGCGACCGGGAGAATTTCCAGGGCCGTTACATCCTGCGCCATCCGTCGGGCGCGGCCGAAGCTTGCGCGGCGGCCAAGGCCTATCGCGCCTCGCTGCCGGCGCGCTTTAAGGCCGAGGCGGACAATCTGGCCAACCTCACCGGTTGGTCGAAAGACGATATCGCCAAGCGGATGGCGGCCGCGGGACAGGATATTTCGCACGTGCCGTGATGCGGCAAGTCCTTATTGTCATTCCCCGCGAAGGCGGGGAATCCAGTAAACACGGTCGCGTCGGCGATTACTGGATCGTCCGCCTTCGCGGACGATGACAAGCACTAGGACGATGACAAGCACTACACCGACGCGTGCGCCACGCCGTGCTTGGCCTTAAGCGCATCGCCGGCGGCTTCGTAAAAACTGGCGCCTTCCGGCAGCACGATCGAGGCCGAGCGTACGGCGTGGGTTGCCGGATCGATGCCGTCCGGCTCCTTGCCGTCGGCGACCGCGCGCGCCGCCTTGGTCAGGCGCTGCCGCGCCATGATGACGCCATTGTCGGTCGAGACCAGGTTCTCCTTGGCACGGTCCTGGATCGGCCCGGTGCTTTCCTGGATCGCGGCGTCCTGCATCGCGATCCCCTTCACGCCGGAATAGGACTTGTGATGCTTCTGCGCCAAACGGTCGATCATGTAGTCGTTGTCTTTGTTGACCACCGGGCGGAACGAGCCGGGAATGAGATTGACGTGGATGCCGCCGCCGTTGCGCATCACTTCGAGCTCGTGCGCCGACAGCGGCCGCGCCGGGTGGTGCGTAAAACACCATGACATGCAGTTCTCGTCGTCGATCGGCACGAAGGCGTGGCCGTTGAGCGCGTTGTCGCCGTAGGGCGGGATCATGGTGTGGAACGGCATCACCCATTGGGTGATGCGCCAGTAGAGATTGCCCGGCGTCGCCGGCCGGCGCACGCCGATCACCATGCCGCCTTTGCTCTCGATCACTTCGAAGCGCGCATCGGTCTCGCGGGTGAATTCGGCGCCTTGGCCGACATGGAGCGGATCGCTGCGCAGGTCATGGCGGTGCAGGAACGAGACATGCACCGAATCGATGCCGCCTTCGAGCGCTTGGAGCCAGTTGCATTCCTGCGTCCGCTTGGAGACGAAGCGGTGCGCGCCGGGCACCGTGGCCCATTCGAAATTCGGCAGCGGCGGTTTGAGCGCCGGCGGCCCCATATAGATCCAGATCACGTCGCCCAGCTCGGCGCAGGCATAAGATGTCAGCTTGATCTTGTTGCAGAAGCCGCTTTCAGCCGGCTCGGACGGCACCTCGATGCACTGGCCGGTGACGTCGTATTTCCAGCCGTGATAGGGGCAGCGCAGCCCGTTCTCCTCGTTACGGCCGAACCACAGCGAGACGCCGCGATGGGCGCAGAATTCGTCCATCACGCCGACGCGGCCAAGCGTGTCGCGAAACGCGATCAGCCGCTCGCCGAGCAGTTTCACCCGCACCGGCGGGCCGTCGGGCCCGGGGATCTCCGACGACAGCAACGCCGGAATCCAATAGCGCCGCATCAGCGCGCCCATCGGCGTGCCGGGGCCGGTGAGCGTGAGGAAATCGTTCTGCTCGCGGGTGGTCATGGACGCATAATATCACGGGTTTCGCGCCGGTGTGAATTGCGCCAAACGCGGGCGCTCCCACACGGTTCCGCAAAAATACGGGATCGTTCCGCAGCAAGTGTAGGGAACGCTACGCGGTGCCAACGCATTAGCTTGTACGACCTAACAGAGAGGAGACGCACCAATGCGTGCCATCATGCTTGCCATTACGGCCGCCTTCATCATGAGCGTGCCGATGGCGGCCGCGGTAAAGGCCGAAGACACCACCGTCATCAAGAAAGATGTCGACGGCGACCGCAGCAAGACCATCATCAAGAAGAAGGAAGAGCCGCGCGACGTGGATAAGAAGGTCATCATCCGCAAAGATAACGACTAAGGCGGCACCTGCTTTTCCTGCGGGGGGCTTGGGCAACGCCCAGGCCTCCCATTTCTCTTTTTTCTATTGTGGTAAGCTAGCGGCCAAGTCGGATTCTTAAAGGCCGCGCCATGACCAAGCTCGTCCGTAATCATTCCCATTGGGGCGCCTTCCTAGCCGAAGTGGCGGATGGCCGCGTCGTCGGCGTGCGGCCGTTCGAGCGCGACCCCGATCCGTCGCCCCTGATCGAGGCCATTCCCGCGGCGGTGCATTCGCAAACGCGTATCGCGCAACCGTTCGTACGCGAGGGCTGGCTCAAAGCCGGCCCCGGACACGGCGAGGGCCGCGGCCGCGAGCCGTTCGTGCCGGTCTCGTGGGAGCGCGCGCTCGATCTCGTTGCCGGCGAGCTTTTGCGCGTCAAGCGCGATCACGGCCACGACGCGATCATGGCCGGCTCGCAAGGCTGGGGCTCGGCGGGGATTTTCCACGAGCCGCGCGGGCAGTTGCGCCGCTTTATGGGGATCTTCGGCGGCTTCGTCGACCAGGTCTCCAATTACAGTTTTGGCACCGCGCTGATTTTTCTGCCTCACGTCCTGGGCAACGCGCAGGCCTGCACCGGGCCGCTCACCTCGTGGTCGTCGATCGCGCGCCACGCAAAGCTGATGGTGATGTTCGGCGGCGCCAATCCGAAGAACATGCAGGTGACCAAAGGCGGCATGGGCGCGCATGCCATCGGCCAGTCGCTTGCGGACCTCGCCCGCGCCGGCGTCGAAGTGGTCAATGTCAGCCCGATCCGCGATGACGGCCCGGCCGCGGTGGCGCCGGAATGGATCGCGATCCGGCCCGGCACCGACACCGCGATGCTGTTGGCGCTGAGTCATACTTTGATTGCGAACGGCCTGCACGACACCGATTTTCTCGTGCGCTACTGCACCGGTTTTGAGCGCGTGCGCGCCTACGTCATGGGCGAGAGCGACGGCCGGCCGAAAGACGCCGACTGGGCGGCGCCGATCACCGGCATTCCGGCCGACGCCATCCGCGCGCTGGCGCGGCGCATGGCGGCCAACCGCACCATGATCAGCGCCTCGTGGTCGCTGCAGCGCGCCGATCACGGCGAACAGCCCTATTGGGCGGTGCTGTTGCTGGCCTCGTGTCTCGGCCAGATCGGCTTGCCGGGCGGCGGTTTTGGCTTCGGCTACGGCTCCGCTTCCGGCATCGCCGAGCCGCCGCCGGCGTTCCGCGCGCCGGGCATGGAGTCCGCGCCCAATCCGCTCAACCGCGCCATTCCGGCGGCGCGCATCGCGCAATGCCTCCTGCACCCCGGCGCGCCTTACGACTTCAATGGCCGCAACAGCACCTATCCGGACATCAAGCTGGTGTATTGGGCGGGCGGCAATCCGTTCCATCATCACCAGGACACCAATCAGCTGCGCTCAGCCTTCCGCCGGCCGCAGACCGTCGTCGTGCATGAGCCGTGGTGGACGGCGACCGCGCGGCACGCCGACATCGTGCTGCCGGCGACGACCACGTTGGAGAGAAACGACATCGGCTCGGCGCAGCGCGATCCGTTTGTCATCGCCATGCAAAAAGCGATCGAACCGGTCGGCGAAGCGCGCAACGATTACTCGATCTTTGCCGCGCTGGCGGAGCGGCTCGGCTGTGCCGACGCCGTCACGCAAGGCCGCGACGAAATGGCATGGCTGCGGCACCTTTACGACGGCTGGCGCGACAGCGTGCGCACCAACCAGGCCGCCATTCCCGACTTCGACCGTTTCTGGGCAGACGGCTATTTCGAGATTCCGAAGGGCGCCGACGAATACGTCATGTTCGAAAAGTTCCGCGCCGATCCTTCGGCCAACAAGCTGACGACGCCGTCCGGCCGTATCGAGCTCTACTCGGAGAAGATCGCGGGCTTCGGCTACGACAATTGCCCGCCGCACGCGACCTGGATCGAGCCGTCGGAATGGCACGGCTCGGGCGACGCAGAAAAATATCCGCTGCATCTCGTCTCCAGTCAGCCGCGTTACAAGCTGCACAGCCAGATGGATTCCGAATCGATCAGCGCGCGCGGCAAGATCGACGGCCGCGAGGCGATTGCCATGCATCCCGAGGATGCCCGCCGGCGCGGCATCAAGGACGGCGACATCGTGCGCGTTCACAACGCTCGCGGCGCCTGCCTTGCCGGCGCGCAATTGACCGATACGGTGTCGCCCGGCGTGGCGAAACTCTCCTGCGGCGCCTGGTACGACCCGGCCGGTGCCGAGGACGGCGCGCTGTGCGCCCACGGCAACGCCAATGTGCTCACCCACGATCGTGGCACATCGAAGCTGAGCCAGGGGCCGTCGACCGGCACCAACATGGTCGAGATCGAGCTGTGGACGGCACCATTGCCGCCAGTGCGCGCGTTCACGCCGCCGGAACTGGCGGCTGCTTTTTGATTGTCATGCCCCGCCAACGGGTCCGGCCCGAAGTGGCCGGCCCGATGACAAGCTCCGGCGGGGCACCCAGTAATCGCTGCGCCAGACCCAAAAACCATTGATTACTGGATCATCCGCCTTCGCGGATGATGACACTCAGTTGATTGTCTTCACCACCGATCAACCCGATATGACGGCCCAGGCCTTGGCTCGGGAATTGATGAAGCCGGTGAGATGCAAGTAGAAGGTCATCAGCGCGATCACCGATTTGAACGCGCCGGGATTGTGGCGCATGCAGTCAAACAGCGTGCGCCAGAAATAACGTCTGAGCTCCGGGCGCTTGACCGACATGCGCCACATCACACGGCAAAATATCTTGAAGTCGTGCAGACGTCCCTTGAATGACGACATGATCATGTGCTTGGGAATGTCGAGGGTGCGGCCGACGAATTTAACGCGCTCGAAAAAGGCGTCGGGCTGGTAAATATTCTGCAGCACGGCCTTGTAGTCTCGCAGTATCTCGCGCCGTGGCCGCAAGGTGACGAAATTCAAGCCGCCATTGAGCGGATCGCCCTTGGTGTCCAATAGCGCCGGCGTTATGCGGCCTTCTTTTTCCAGGCGGCGCGTCAGCTGGGTGTTCGGCAGCGCCGTCATCAAAACCACCATGCAGACCGGGATGCCGGTCGCCTCGATGCATTCGATCATGTCCTTGGCGACGCTGTCCTTCTCGGTATCAAAACCGACAATGAATCCCGCAGTGACGAACATGCCGGCCCGGTAGATTCTGTGCACGCTCTCGGCCAGGCTGCGCCTGGTATTTTGCTTCTTCTGGGTGGCAATGAGGGTTTCGGTATTGGGGCTTTCGATGCCGACGAAGAGCGCGAAGAAATTCGCATCCCGCATCATCTTCAAGAGCTGGGCGTCATCCGCCAAATTCATCGACGCTTCGGTCGAGAACTTGAAGGGATAATTCCGCTCTTTTTGCCAGCGCTGCAGTTCGGGCAGGAACCGCTTGAGCGCCTTCTTGTTGCCAATCAGGTTGTCGTCGACGAAGTCGACATGACCGCGGTGACCTATTCGGTACAGCGTGTCGAGCTCGGCGAGCATCTGTTCGTTGGTCTTTGCCCGCGGTACCCGCCCATAAAGCTCGATGATGTCGCAAAATTCGCAGTTGAACGGACAGCCGCGCGAGAACTGAACGCCGACATAAATGTAATGCTCGCGCTTGAGCAGGTCGAAACGCGGGATTGGGCTCTTGCTGACGTCGACCTGGAACTTCTCCGCCTCGAACACGCCTTTTTTGGCACCGCTGGACCATGCCGCGATGAACTGCTCGATGATTCCTTCAGCCTCGCCAAGGACCAGAAAATCCGCCTCACCATAGATCTGCGGGCTGGACGTGGGGGCCGGACCGCCGACGACCACCGGCTTGCCGCGGGCATGGCAAAGCTTGATCACCAAAAACGTGTCGGTCTGTTGCGGAAACATTCCGCCGGTCATGACCATGTCGGCCCAATCGATATCGGCGTCGCTCAGCTCCTCGGCGTTGCGATTGATCAGCCGGATATTCCAAGCCGGTGGCAGCAGCGCTGCCACCGTGATCAGGCCAAGCGGCGGCGCGGGACAGCGCACACCGATGATGTCGCAGACCTCCTGAAGGTTCCAGAATGAATGCGAATTGAACTTTGGAAACACCATGAGAACGTTCGGTGCCGTCAACGCCTTGTTCGAGTCGCGCTCGCTGCCGGTGCTGGAGCGATCCGCCTGTTGATTTGCGGACGCGATGGGGAGCGACTTTTTCATTGCTGCAAGATGGAAGTTCATAGAATCACTCGGGTAAAACTCGGAACTTGAGGGCTAAACCGGCATTCCCCGGAAGACCGGTCGATAGACGGCATCCTCTCACAGCGTCGGGGTCGCGGCAAGGTAGCGGCACCCCTCAGCTCAACTTCTTTTTGAGAAGTTTCTCGGCGTTACCCGAGAAAACCTTGCGTTTGTCCGTTTCCGACATGCCGAGCGCCTGCAGCGCGTCGATTGCCGGCTTGATCGGGCCGAGCGGCGTGTCGGTGGCGAACACCACCTTGTCGGCGCCGAAGAAGTCGAGCCCGCAGCGCAGCGCGTGCGCGCCGCCGCCGAACATCGCGGTATCGGCGTAGAAGTCGTGCATGTAGTCGAGATGCGGCCGTTTCAGCGACGGCAGGATTTTTGAATAATCCTCGTCCAGGGTCCGTTGGCCGAGCACGTCGAGGCCGGGGCCGATGCGGCCGTCGTAAAACGGGATCATGCCGCCGAGATGGTGGGTGATGATCTTCAGGTTCGGGTAGCGGTCGAACAGGCCGCAGAAAGCCAGCCGCACCATGGCGACCGAGGTGTCGTAGGGCCAGCCGAAACACCACCACATTTCGAAGCGCGATTTCTGCTCGGCGGCATAATCGGGCATCGACGCGGTGCGGGCGGGATGCAGCCAGATCGGCCGGTCGAGCTGCGCCATGGCAGCGTAGAGCGGCTCGAACACCGGTTCATCGAGCGGGCGACCGGCGAGCGGCGTAAATATCTGCACGCCGGCGGCGCCGAGCTGGTTGATGGCGCGCTTGGCCTCCTCGAGCGAACCCATGACGTCGGTGAGCGACAGCGCGGCGACGAAGCCGGCGAAGCGGTCGGGATGTTTTTGGCAAAGCTCCGCCATGGCGTCGTTGGCGATGCGCGCCAGCTCGAGGCCCTGGCCGGGCGTGGCGAAATCCTCGATCGGCGGATTGGGCAGCGAGACCACCTGCCGATAATCGCCGAACTCGTCCATCTCTTTGAAGCGCGCATCGAGATCGTGGATCTTGCGCACGCCGCGCAGCCGTGCGGCGATATTGCCGAGCTTTGGCGCCACCTTGTTCATCTCGTCCAGAAAGCGCGCCGGCGAGATGTGGCAGTAGAAATCGATGAGCGTGTCGGCGGCCATGGATTATCTCCTATTCACCTCTCCCCGCGTGCGGGGAGAGGTCGAGCGAAGCGAGGGTGAGGGGGCCTCTCCGCGATTCTGAGCGTAATGGTTTCTGGCGACAACGTTTCAAATGGTCCCGCGATTCTCAGCCCAGCGGAGAGGCCCCCTCATCCCGACCTTCTCCCCGCACGCGGGGAGAAGGAGCAGCAAGCGACGATACTGAGAAACTACGTCATCACCCGCACCGGCTTGCCGTCGAGGAAGCCGCGGATGTCTTCGACCACGCCGGCGAAGTAGTGCTTGTAATTCTGCTCGGAGACGTAGCCGAGATGCGGCGTCAGCACGACATTGTCCAGCTTGCGCAGCGGATGATCGACCGGCAGCGGCTCGACGTCGAAGGTGTCGAGGCCGGCGCCGGCGATCTTCTTGTCGCGCAGCGCCGCCAGCAACGCCGCCTCGTCGACGATCGGTCCGCGCGAGGTGTTGATGAGAAACGCCGTCGGCTTCATCAGGCCGAGCTCCGTGGCGCCGATGATGCCGCGGGTGCGCTGCGACAGCACGACGTGGATGGTGATGAAATCGGACTGGCGGAACAGGTCGTCCTTGCCGACATAGGTCACGCCAGCTTCCTGCGCCTTTTCCGCCGTCAAATTCTGGCTCCAGGCGATCACTTTCATGCCGAACGCCTTGGCGATATTGGCGGTGCGGGTGCCGAGCTTGCCCAGCCCGAGGATGCCGAGCGTCATGCCTTCGAGATCGGGGCCGATGGTGCTTTGCCAGGTGGCGCCGGCATGCAGGCGCGCGTTCTCGTAGCCGATGTGGCGGGTGAGCTCGAGCATGAGCCCGATGGCAATGCCGGAGGTCGGGCTGCCGAACGATCCGGTGCCGCACACCGTGACGCCGCGTTCCTTGGCCGCCTCGGTGTCGATCGAGGCATTGCGCATGCCGGTGGTGATGAGGAGTTTTAAGTCCGGCAGCGCCTCGATCACCTTGCGCGGAAAACCGGTGCGCTCGCGCATGGCGACGACGATTTGAAAACCTTTGAGCGCGGCGATGACGTTATCGGGCCCGCCGAGATGCGCGTTGAAGACCTTGATGTCGACGTCGCCCTTGACCTTCGACCAGTCGGCGACCTTGAGCACCACGTTCTGATAATCGTCGAGAATTGCGCAGCGAACCGCCATGACGCTTCCACCCCGTGTAGGAACCCGGAGGTGGTTCTAGAGCATGCGGGCTGGGAAAAGAAGGTATCCGTCATTCCGGGGCGCCGCGAAGCGGCGAACCCGGAATCCATAGCCACAGGCCGTGCAGAATCCGCGCCGACTGGGGTTATGGATTCCGGGCTCCTCGCGGAGCCTGTCATCGGGCCGGCCACTTCGGGCCGGACCCGTTGGCTCGGCCTCGGAATGACGGGTGAAACTTAGGCGTGATTGTCGGCAGTTTCGTGCAGGCCCGGCGCGGTGGGCGGCGAGGTGTGGGTCAGGAGACCGTCATACTTGGCGTGCCATTTCGGGCCGGGGCCGCGCATATAATGCAAGTCAGGCCGGTAGGCGCTGCAAGGTTCGCCCGAAGCGTGCCACAGCTCGCTGAGAACCTTCGACAAATCACGCCACATGGAACGCTCCCATTGCCCTTACGATGGCTCTTCTGTCCGAAGTTGCCACCGATCGATCATGCGCCCGGCGAAGCCTTATGGTTAACCCGTATAGTTAAACGCTGGTTTCAATTTCAAACGCGCGTTTGACATAGTCAGTGTCGCGCAGAAATCATTAAAATTTGTCGTGATTTCGGCAGGGCAAAGTTCCTTTTGTGACCCAGGGCTTACGAAGCTTTAATGCGGGCGGGGAAACCGGGCGGCGGGCCTGCCGCCAGCGAGGTCCGCCGCTGCGGGCTTTCTCGCGCTGCCGGTCCTTGCCGTCGGCGCGTCAGGTCGCTACATCAGCGCCAGATTTCCCCGAAATGAGCGCCTTTGCGGCGGCGCCGAGCAAGAGGGCAGGGCGTTTATGGCCCGTCAATTCGTCTATCACATGGAAGGCCTGTCCAAGATCTATCCGGGCAACCGGAAGATTTTGGAGAACATCAACCTGTCGTTCTACCCTGACGCCAAGATCGGCGTGCTCGGCGTCAACGGCTCCGGCAAGTCGACGCTGCTGCGCATCATGGCCGGCCTCGACACCGAATATACCGGCGAGGGCTGGGTCGCCGAGGGCGCCAGGGTCGGCTACCTGCCCCAGGAACCGCAGCTCGATGCCGACAAATCGGTGCGCGAGAACGTCATGGAGGGCGTCGCGCCGCAAAAAGCGATCGTCGACCGCTACAACGAGCTTGCGACCAACTATTCCGACGAGACCGCCGACGAGATGACCAAGCTGCAGGACGAGATCGAGGCCAAGGGGCTTTGGGATCTCGATTCCAAGGTCGATCAGGCGATGGACGCGCTGCGCTGCCCGCCTGACGACGCCGAGGTGGCAAAGCTCTCCGGCGGCGAGCGGCGCCGCGTGGCGCTGTGCCGGCTGCTGTTGGAACAGCCCGAGCTGCTGCTGCTCGACGAGCCCACAAATCATCTCGACGCCGAGTCGGTGCTGTGGCTCGAAGGCCATTTGCGCAACTATCCGGGCGCCATCCTGATCGTCACCCACGATCGCTACTTCCTCGACAATGTCACCGGCTGGATTCTCGAGCTCGACCGCGGCCGCGGCATTCCCTACGAGGGCAACTACTCGTCATGGCTGGTGCAGAAGCAGAAACGGCTCGCCCAGGAAGGCCGCGAAGAAGAGGCACACCAACGGACTCTCGCCCGCGAGCAGGAATGGATTGCGTCGTCGCCGCGCGCCCGCCAGGCCAAATCCAAGGCGCGTTACGAGCGCTACGAAGAGCTGTTGCGCAAGGCCGGCGAGAAGCAGACCCAGACCGCCCAAATCGTCATCCCGGTCGCCGAGCGGCTCGGCCAGAATGTGGTCGACTTCGAGCATCTCAACAAAGCCTTCGGCGACAACCTGTTGATCGACGATCTCACCTTCAAGCTGCCGCCGGGCGGCATTGTCGGCATCATCGGGCCAAACGGCGCCGGCAAGACCACGTTGTTCCGCATGATCACGGGGCAGGAAAAACCCGACAACGGCACCATCAAGATCGGCGAATCCGTGCATCTCGGCTATGTCGATCAGTCGCGCGATTCGCTCGACGGCAAGAAGAACGTGTGGGAGGAAATTTCCGGCGGCCTCGACCAGCTCATGCTCGGCAAGCGCGAGGTCAATTCGCGCGGCTATTGCTCGGCCTTCAACTTCAAGGGCGCCGACCAGCAGAAGAAAGTCGGCTCGCTGTCGGGCGGCGAGCGCAACCGCGTGCATCTCGCCAAAATGCTCAAATCCGGCGCCAACGTGCTGTTGCTCGACGAACCGACCAACGATCTCGACGTCGATACGCTGCGCGCGCTCGAAGAAGCGCTGGAGGATTTCGCCGGCTGCGCCGTGATCATCAGCCACGACCGCTGGTTCCTCGACCGCATCGCCACCCACATTCTGGCGTTCGAGGGCGACAGCCACGTCGAATGGTTCGAGGGCAATTTCCAGGACTACGAGAAGGACAAGATGCGGCGGCTGGGAACGGATTCGATCGTGCCGCAGCGGATCAAATACAAGAAATTCACGCGGTGACTGAGTTTTAAAAGTGGACGACGATCTTATTTAGGGCGGCCCTTTGCGGTGCTTTGTAGAGGGCGGATATGGATTTTTCCTGGAGCAATTGCGCGTACGACTACCTTGTCTCCAGGCTTTATTCCGACGATATCACGAATACTCTTCGGGATCGTGACCCGTCCTTGGGGAGTGATCGTAGTGATCATCGATGACCTCGGATCGCCGCCTGGGATCACTGTATCGGGTCTCATGTTGATCAATCAACGGGCCAGCCGTGGCAAGACAGAGAACCGAGCGCCATTTGGCTGTTTGCTGGGCTTCATTTTTCGGGATCAATGCCTATATTGTTGGTGATTATGCAGAATATTCAGTTTGCATTGATTGACGGCGCTCAGGGATAATTACCGCGCCGATTCGCAACCCAGGAGAGGATATTGGCCACCAAAGCCAGTGATGCCCGGTCCAGCGAGGCTCGCGCCCGCGCCGAGGCGAGTTTCAAGAAGGAAGAGCGCGCCAAGGAAGGCGCCAAGGCCATGACGGAATATCAGGCCAGCGGCAAAGTGATTCGCGAAAGAATGGCGCAATTGAAGGCGCTGCGCCTGGCCAAAGAGGCTGCCGAGAAGGGCCGCAATGGTTAACCGGCGACGGTGACCCGTTACTGCGGGCCTTGAAACGAACACATCTATAGTGCATATGATGCAAGCGGCCTTATAGGCCGGCGGCGAGCCGCGTGTACGGGAACCCCGTTAAACGCTTCGTGTTTAAACCGGCTTCTAGCTCGCTCTTCATTAGTTCACTGACAACCCAGATCACGCGGGGTGTCCGTTTTCACCCGCAAAAGCGGTCGCGGCGCAAAGCGTAGCGGCCGTGCAAGCGCGCATACAGAAAGCTACTTCATTTGACCTCCTTTGCTGACTTCAATCTCAACGACCCAATCACACGTGCCCTCGCCGAGGAAAAGTACCTCACGCCAACCCCGATCCAGGCCCAGACCATTCCGCTCCTGATGGCGGGCCGTGACGTCATCGGCATTGCCCAGACCGGAACCGGCAAGACCGCGGCCTTCGCGCTGCCGATCCTGCATCAGCTCGCGGCCTCGCCGCGGCCGCCAGTGCGCAAGAGCTGCCGCGTCTTGGTGCTCAGCCCGACGCGCGAATTGTCCGGCCAGATCCTCGACAGCTTCCGCGCCTATGGGCGCCACCTGCATCTGCGCTCCGCGTTGGCGATCGGCGGCGTATCGATGGGTGCGCAGGTCCGTTCGCTCCTCAACGGCGTCGACATCATGGTCGCTACGCCTGGCCGGCTGCTCGATCTCGTGCAAAGCAACGCACTACGCCTCGGCGACGTCGAGTTTTTCGTGCTCGACGAAGCCGACCGCATGCTCGACATGGGTTTTATCCAAGACATCCGCAAAATCGTCGCCAAGCTGCCGAGAGAGCGGCAGACGCTGATGTTCTCCGCGACCATGCCAAGCGCCATCGCCGAGCTTGCCGGGCAGATGCTGCGCGACCCGGCCAAGGTCGCGGTCGTGCCGGTCGCCACCACGGTCGAAACCGTCGAGCAGCGCGTCATCCGCGTCGATCGCGCCACCAAGTCGGCGATCCTGATCGACGTGTTGCGCCAGGAAACGATCGACCGGGCGCTGGTCTTCACCCGGACCAAACACGGCGCCGACAAGGTGGTGCGCAGCCTGGTCCGCGCCGGCATCGCCGCCGAGGCGATCCACGGCAACAAATCGCAGGGCCAGCGCGAACGCGTGCTGGCGGCGTTTCGCAAGGGCGAGGTCAGGACACTGGTCGCCACCGACATCGCCGCGCGCGGTATCGATGTCGACGGCATCAGTCATGTGGTAAACTACGACCTGCCGAATATACCGGAGACCTATGTGCATCGCATCGGCCGTACCGCGCGCGCCGGCGCCGCAGGGATCGCAATCTCGCTGTGCGACGGCGAGGAGGTGGCGTTCCTGCGCGACATCGAAAAACTCATCCGCATGTCTATACCGCTGAGCGACCGACGCGCCGATCCGCGGCACTCCGAGCCCGTGCCGGCAAAGCACGCCGCCGCCCGGCCGCCGTCCCATGGCAAGGACCGGCACTGGCACCGCGGCAATGGCAACTCCCACAAGGGTAACGGCAACTCTCACAAGCAAGGCCGCCGTCATCAACCGAGCGAGGCCGCCGCTGCAGGCGCGGGCGGTATCGAAGCCGTCGCCTTCCTGCGCAACGCCCCGCCGCGGCGCGACCGCGAGCAGCGTCCAGCGCGTTGGACCGGCCAATCGAAAGGATCATAACGTGCCGAAAGAAGAACTTTTGGAATTCGAGGGCCTCGTCACCGAAATCCTGCCCGACGCGCGTTTCCGCATTCAGCTCGACAACGGCCATCAGCTCGTCGCCTACACGGCGGGGCGGATGAAAAAGAACCGCATCAAGACGCTTGCCGGCGACCGGGTGACGGTCGAAGTTTCGCCCTATGACCTGGAAAAGGGGCGATTGATCTTCCGGCACAAGGACGAACGCGCCGGAACCATGAGCCGCCCGCCGCAGCGCAACCAATTCCGCCGGCGGTGACCCATGGCCATCGACAGTTTCGGTAGCGGCAATGACGGTTCGGCACATGGAGGCCAATCGATGCGAATTTTCATCTTCAAGTCCGACACCAACGCCGAGCTACGCGCATTCGGCGGCGATCTCGCCGGCACGCAGCTGCCAAGCCAGTTCAAGCCCTGGCACGTGGTCGGCGCCGTCGCTCCGGACCAGGCTCCGCCGTACAATCTTTCGCGCGACGTGATCGAGACGGCGATCAACGGCCAAGGCTTTCAGCTCTTTCGCCTGAGCAAAAAGGCGTGACGATCCTGATGCCAACGGAGTATTCGCGATGACGGACTCCATGCACAAGTTCAAGATCGGCCAAAACGTCGATCTCATCACATCGACGGCGCGGTCCGCGGCTTCGGGCCGCTACCAGATCGTCAGCCTGCGGCCGACCGACGGCGGCGGCGACCCGCAATATCGGGTCAAGAGCAAAAGCGAATCCCACGAACGCGTGGTTTCGGAAAGCGACCTGGTGTCTTCGGCGACGCCGAATTTCGATGACTGAAGGCAAGCGCGCGGGACCGGGACGGGCGCGACTCGATAAGCCCTGACGGCGCATTGCCTTGCCAGCTGCGGCCAGGAGGCCGACGATGTTCAAGATTCTCGAGCTCAAGAACGCAGTGTCGGCGCCGGCGAGCGAAGTCGGCCGTGGCTTCTCCACGCGCGAGGAGGCGCTCGCCGCGGTGAAAAAGCACCTGAAAACATTCAACGTGTCCGGGCACAATCCGGACGGAAATTACTGGTGGGCGCGCGACGCCGAAGGCTTGCGTAAATGCTGGATTTCCAGCGCGGAATAAGCAAGCGCCGAGGGATCATGCTCGATTTCCCCAATCAGAGCCGGGTGTTCGATCCGACACGGCGCGCCGTGCGATTCTGGGGCCATGACGGCGCGATGGAATGGTCGTTCTATGTCAGCGAGGACGCGCTCAAGCTCTTGCAACCCGCCATGATGCGGGACGAGGCGGCCTTGCTCTCGGCCTTCGATACTTGTCGTTCGGCAATCTACGCGGCGGCCAAGAAGGCCTACAAGCGCAGCCGCAAAGGCTCCTATGAGCTTGCGGCGGCGGATTTCTGACGCCGCTTCACGCGCGCTTCGGCCCCGTCATATGGCAGCGGGATTGCGGCTGTCGAAAATTCCCAACTGTTTTTGCGCGGCAATCGGCATGTCGGAAACGGCGATGATGCGGCCCATGAATGTCACCCAGGGCTTCTCCGCGACCGGCTGAAGCTGCGCAAAATTCCAGAACTGCCGTTCGTTCATCTCGATTTCGGTGACCGCGTTGTCGAGCACCCACGTGCGCAGCATGGTGAGGCGGCTGCGTTCGGGATCGCTGAACATCGTTTCCGGAAGAGACTTTCTCATAACGTTATTCCTTGTGCCAAGCAGTTGAAATATCCGTTCGTGACGCATGTGCCGGGCGTTCTGCGCCAAACGCGCAATGGAATGCAGCCTGCCGACGCAGGCACATTGGCAGCTATTGGTAACCTTTCAGTTAGGAGACGCCGTTGGGAAATCGATTTATTGACACAGTCCGCTAGCTTTCGCCGGAAAGCCGCTTGAAATCGGCCAGGACGGCCGCGATGAGCTTCTGCCGGCGCGGGTCTTGCGCCCCGAGCGTCGCAGAAAACAGATTGAGCAGGTAGCGCGCCTTCTCGCCGGCGTCGTGCCAATTCGCCGCCGGGGCCGCGAGCAGCTGCGTTTCCAACTCATCTTGCCGCAGCCGCAACGTCCTTTCGTTGGATTCCACTTCGGCCAGCAACCGGCGCAGGCCGGTGGCTTTCTGGGCCGACATGCCGCGGTGCTGATCGAGATCGATAGGCTTGTCGGTCATGAATGGACGACGCGGCGCGCCAAGGGATACTCGGCGCTGTCGTACAATTGCCGGATGCCGCCGCTGTCGAATCTCTCCTCGCCGACTTCAAGGTAGGCGCCGAGCAGAAGCTCCGGCTCGAGATCTTCAATGGCGAAGCGGATGGCGTCCGCGGCCTGGGCAAAACGCCGGTAGCCGAGCGGCTGACGCCGGGGCATGCGCCGGCGCGTGGAATACAGCTCAGCTGAGGCGTTGTAATCGAAGTCGGCCATCACACAGGTTTCCAAAATCGAGATTAAATTTCGCCTCAATAGGCGTCGAATGAACTCTTGCCCTGAATATAAGCACAAACCACGACATTACCAATCCAGCCGCGGTAATTATTTCGAAAACACGCCAATCGAGCGGCTTTGTGTCATGGACGTACGGTTTCGTACATTGTAAGATGTCGACACGGTCGACGGTAGCGATTCTGCGTTGCGGGCTGCAATAAACGCCCGCTCCCATTGGTTTTGGTTGACGCGCAATACGGCAAAGGGCGCGTTCCTTGCGGCCGGAGAAGTCCGGAAAGCTGTCGAGGAACATCACCGCGGGTGATCTCCATTAAGCTTTGCCGGCAGCATGCACAGAAACGACGATGCCGGCCAATGCGCTCACATTCGCCGTTTTCGACCGACAACGAACGCAGCGAAGCCTCGGAGAGAGATTTGCAGGACAGACTGAAGGCCGCCGGTGACTCGGACGGCATCGATATGCGAGCCCTGACCCAGGATCTCGCCGGCGACCGCGAGCCGCATCATGGACGCAGTGTCTTCGAAATTCTGATCACGATCGTGCCGCTCGTTCTGTTGTGGCTGTCGATGTGGTTCGCACTCAAGCTCGGATACGGGCTTTATTTGCTGCTGGCCGTCCCCGCCGCCGGGTTTCTGGTCCGCCTGTTCATGATCCAGCACGATTGCGGCCATGGCGCGTTCTTCCGGCATCGCCTCGCCAATGACTGGGTCGGGCGCGTCATCGGCGTGCTGACATTGACGCCGTACGATTTCTGGCGGCGAACCCACGCCGTCCACCACGCCACTTCGGGCAATCTCGACCGGCGCGGCATGGGCGACATCGATACGCTCACGGTCGGCGAATATCTGTCGCTGTCGCGCTGGGGCCGGCTGCGATACCGGGTCTACCGGCATCCGCTGGTGATGTTCGGCCTCGGCCCGGCCTATCTCTTTTTCCTGCAGCATCGCTTGCCGGTTGGCCTGATGCGCGCGGGATGGCAACCTTGGCTCAGCGCCATGGCGACCAACCTCTCCATTGCACTGGTCGCGGCTGTTACGATTTGGGCCATCGGTTTCGGCCCATTCCTGCTCGTGCAACTGCCGGTCATGCTGATCAGCGCTTCGCTCGGGGTCTGGCTGTTCTATGTGCAGCACCAGTTCGAGGATACGTTTTGGGCGGCCGACAGGGGCTGGAACCTCCATGATGCGGCGCTGCGCGGCAGTTCGCACTACGATCTGCCGATCGTGCTGCGCTGGTTCACCGCAAATATCGGCGTGCATCACGTCCACCATCTGTGCAGCAGGATTCCGTTTTATCGCTTGCCGCGGGCGCTGCGCCGGCATCCGGAATTGGCGAACATCGGCCGGCTCACGCTGGTGCAGAGCATTTTGTGCGTGCGGCTGGTGCTGTGGGATGAGGCGGCGCGCCGGCTGATCAGCTTTCGCGAACTGCGCACGCTGCCGGGCCACGCCGCCGGATAGATCGACGCGGCAAGCGGGCCTGCGTCAAAGGTCGTTGCGCAGCGGAATGGCGTCGACCAGCATGCCGCGGCACGCCAGCGCCTGCTTCAATTGACGGATCGCAATGTCGGCGGTCGCGGAGCTGTTGGCCTTTTCCATGTGCCGCAGCAGCGCCTTCAAGGCCGGATCCTTGTCGCGGATGACCCAGCGGCGCGCAAACACTTTGGCGTCGTGTAGGCTCGTAATCCGCACGGTTTGGCTGGCTCCGGGGAACCCGGCGTCGAAATAATCAAGCGGTGCTACAGGCATTCGTTCACCCGGCGTTGGCCCGGCCACAATCGACCGGACAATTGGCAAGTTCAATGACCGCGATAGCGCAATCCCCACTATTCCGGGGTTGCAGCGCAGGTTTCGGGCCGTAGCGGCTTTGCGGCAACTTTCGCAGTCGTCGGAGCACTGGAACTTGACGTTCTCTACTCCGCCGACACCACAGTTCCTTCGGCATCGGCCTGTATCACCGGGCAGGCGAAGCACAGGAAGCTTAAGGAACAGCGCGCCGATCAGTATTTTCGCGACGCTGCGCCGCATCGGCGGGCGAAAAAATCACTCCGCCGCGTGCAGCGCCTGCGCGTCGCGGCCGGCACGGACCAGACGGCCGGGCAGGGCGCCGGTGTGCTCGCCGTGCTCGAATATTTGCGTGCCGGCGACAAAGGTTGCCTCATAGCCGTCGACCTTTTGCACGAAACGGCGGCCCTTGGCCGGCATGTCGTGCACCAGTTCGGGCTTCTGTACCTGCAGGCGGTCGTAATCGATCAGATTGACGTCGGCGCGCAGCCCCGGCACGAGGCGACCGCGATCCGACAGTCCGAAGAAATCGGCGGTCTCGCTGGTCTGGCGCTTGATCAGCATTTCCACCGGCAGTTTTGGCCCGCGCGCGCGGTCGCGGCTCCAATGGGTCAGCATGTAGGTCGGCACGCCGGAATCGACGATCGAGGTGCAATGCGCGCCGCCGTCGCTCAGGCCGAGCAGGCAGGCCGGATCGTTGAGCATTTCCAGGATCGGTGCGTGGTCGCCGGTGACGTAGTTGACCACCGGGAAGTAAAGGTACTGCGCCTCGCCGAGGATATAATCGTAGGCGACCTCCTCGCAGCTCCGCCCTTCGCGCTTGGCGATCGCCGCCACGCTCTTCTCCGGGCCCGGCTCGTAGTCCGGCGGATTGCCCATGGTGAAGAATTTTTCGAAGTCTTTGGCGACCACCTGACGGAATTGCGCGAGCTTGGCGATCTCGGCCGCCGACGGCGTCTCGGCGAGAATTTGCCGGCGCACTTCGGGATCGCGCAGCCGCCGGCGCTGCTCCTCGATTGGCAGGCTCTCGAGCTTCTTGTAGCTCGGCCTGACGGTAAAGGGATTGAGCGCGGTGCCGATGCCCATCATCACGCCAATCGGCCGGCCAGCCATTTGCGCCGTCACCGGCAGGCCTTCGGCGCGCATGCCGTGCACCGCCTTGATCAGGCGGCGCCAGCGCTGCGGGTCGGAATAGCGGTCGGTCAACAGGAACCAGACCGGCCGGCCGGTCTCGCGCGCCTGCTTGCGGATCCAGCGCAGCTCGAACTCTTCGTCGTCGAAGTCGGAGTTCATGCCGAAGGCGCCGCTGCCGGTGATGCCGAGCGCCTGGCCGATGCCTAAGAGCTCGTAATCGTCGGCGTCGCGCGACGGCACCAGTTCGCCGTCCGGCGTCTTGTGCGAATCGGTGCGCGAGGTGGTGAAGCCGAAGGCGCCGGCGCGCAGCGCTTCCACGGTGAGCTTGCGCATTTCCGCAATATCGTCCGCCGTCGCCGGCTCGCGGCGGATGGCGCGGTCGCCCATCACATAGACGCGGGTCGGCAGATGCGCGGCCTGGGCGCAGATGTCGATGGCGCGCTCGCGGCGCTCGAGCTCGTCCATGAATTGCGGGAACGTTTCCCATTCCCAGTTCAGGCCCGCGGCCAGCACCGGATTGGGAATCTCCTCGACGCCTTCCATCAGATCCATCAGCGCGCCGCGGTGCTCTTTCTTCACCGGCGCAAAACCGACGCCGCAATTGCCGAACATCACGGTGGTGACGCCGTGCCAGCACGACGGCGTCAAGAGCGGATCCCACATCGCCTGGCCGTCGTAATGGGTGTGCACGTCGACCCACCCGGGCGTGACCATCAGGCCCGCCGCGTCGATCTCGCGCTTGCCCGGGCCCTGTTTGCCGCCGACCGCGGCAATGCGGCCGCCGGCGATCGCCACGTCGCCCGAGAACGGCGCCTTGCCGGTGCCGTCGATGATGGTGCCGCCGCGAATGACGATGTCGTGCATGGGGGTCGCTCCCTGGTGGCGCCGGTGAATCGCGCCTGGGCCGTTGAATTGTGGCAATGATGCACCTCGGGAAGGGGCCATGCAACGGCCCTCCCGCGCGATCGCGAACAACCGCACGCCAATAAAATACCGTCACGTCCAGCACGAAACCGGTTCGGTCCAAAGAAAGGGCAGGGGTGGGGCCTGCCTTTCGTTCGTCCGTTACGCGGTTTCGCCGTTTCGTAGCCCGGATGAGCGAAGCGATATCCGGGAACGACTGCGCGGCTTCATCGCCGCTCCCCGGGTCTCGCTTCGCTCACCCGGGCTACAAACAAAAATGAAGGAAGCGGAACGCCGGCAAACGCAGGGTCACAACCGCCGCATCTTGCGATGCGGCGCGCGCCCTTTTGGAGCGCGCACGCCTGACGGCGTTCCACCACGGCTCTCACCTCAGGGAATTATTCCATCCCAAAGGCTCAGCTTCAGGCCAGGCTTCCTGGGACGCGGTCTGCACGGGCGTTACCCGCCTTCGCCTGTCCCAGTCCAGGGAAGCACCTCCCACCCCGGTCGTAATGCCGGGAGACATGATGCCCAAGCCGCCCGGGAGCAGGCTGCAAACCCACCCGCGGGCACCGCCCTCGCTCCCATGACGCGGTGTGCCTCCGCGCCATGTCCTTCATTGGAGCGAGGATTGTGGGGTAACTGGAATAGAGACGTGTGTCAAGGAAAAAGTGACGAGGGCAACGATCGTGATCTCCCTCTCCCCGTGGGGGAGAGGCATAGGCGGCCGCAGGCTACGGCGGACAGGATATTGATAATTCGGACCCCAAAGTCGTTTCCAGGTTTTGTTGCCAGAAGCGTTTGTACGGCACCTGCGCATGCGGCATGTAGTGATGGGGTGAAGCGTTGCCCGGACCGCACACGATGAGCCCAATGAACGTGGCACTGCCAGTCAATTGCGCAAGTTGGTCCCAAGTATCACCACTAACGGCCGTGGGATCGCGGGCAACGTGACAGGTGCGGCAGACGGGTCTCACCACTTGATCGTATAGCGTCGTATGCGCTGGAAATATTCCCGGTGTGTTCGTATTCAACGCGGCGGCGCCTTGATTGAAGTGATAGGTTGCAGCGGGATCGTTCACACCGGTGGGATGTCCGCCATCCTTGTACCAGATATCCATCAAACGCTGGTAGGCGACGCTCACACCGCTGCCGGTGTCGGTGGATTGCAGTGCAAACTGATTGAGTTGACGGAAATCGGCTTGAGCCGGACGCGGCGCGCCGAGGCCCAAGGTGTTTTGCAATGCAGTTCCATCATCGCCGAGGAATGAATCGACATCGAACGGTAGAAACACCGCGCCGTTAACCAACGATCCGGTTCCGCCATAGCTGCCTTGGTGACAGCCCATGCAGATTTGAGGCATGGGTTTATTACCTTCCACATCCAGAGCAGGATTGGGGAAGTAATTTCCAGCAGTTATGGCCGGGTTGTCGCCCTTAAAGGCCCAGAATTGCACCTTATCGGTTTGATCCGGGTGGAATTCCATCGTCACGGTGGCGACGACGTTGGTATTGGCATAGGCATCAGTCAGCGGATTGCTTGTTTGCTGACTGAAATCGACTCCAACAGAACCGAAGTTACTCACGTAACACGCAATCCAGTCTTGAGTGAATGAGCTGCCCGCATGCAATACCGTGCGGCAATGCATGCTGCGCCCGAATTGGAGGTCGCCATTGTTGAAATATACGGCGTTCGTTTCCGTAGCGGTGCCGCCAAAACCGTTGGTCGCCAACCATTGTGCAAATGTATCGCGGTTAGCGTAGTTGCCGGTGGTCGTCTGGGTTTGATAATCCGCCGAAGTATCCACAATGGTACCGGTGATCAAGAAGTGATTCGACGTCGGCGGTATCGAATTATTATTGAAAACGACAGCGGGTTTGCAGCCGTCATACGGATAAGGCACGGGGAATGGCACTGCGACCGGCGGCCCAGAGTTCAGCAATACCGTTTGCAGGACCGCGCTGGTGGTGCCGTCGCTAATTTGCAAATTGAAATCCTGATTGGGTACCAAGCGTTCGATTACGATCGGGTTGAACGAATCATTCACCACCGTGTTCGGATGGTTGAAATTGCCCACGGCGGCATTGACGTAACTGGCATTGAGTATGACCGACGACGGGAAGCCTCCGGGTCCTTGATCGAGCTGAATTTTCATGCACGCGGAACCGGTGCCGATTGTATCGGCGTTGAATTCGCTGAAGTGCATGATGTTGCCGACATAGTTGTTACCCACGCGCGTGAGTTCGCCGTGTTCCACCCACAATCCGGAGCCTTCTTCATAACTAAAGAAAGGAATCTTGGCCGGCGCGCTTGCCAATGCCAATGGATGAATGGGCATCGATACGCCAACGCTCTTGCCAGGCGCCATCTGTAAAGGATTACCGCTCGCATCGCGCGGTTGAATGTGGAAAGCGCCGAAAGTTTGCAGGCGCACGTTCGCGTCTTTGAACTTCGCGCTTAGATCGCCGGGTATGGCGTTCGGCAGAGTCAAATCGAACTGAAAGCCTTCCACGGTCGCTGTGCCGGTGAATGGCGTACTCCCCGACACTAAGGAGCCGGGGCCAAATGTAAAACTCAATGTGCCAATATCTTGCTTGGAACACTCATTGCTGCTCGCCGCGACATTGTTTTTGCCCGGCGCATTGTCGGTTTTGCCCTGCGTATTATCTCTAGGCTTGCAGCCGACGACTTTGACGGCGACTTTGCCGCCTGTGGGGCCATGAATGGTTGCCGTTTGCACGGGATCAAGCGGCACCTCGATACCAGTCGCGCGTGCATAAAAAATTCGCGATGTCAGGGCAAATCCTGGTTTGTTGACGTTGAGAACAAAGCGAGTGGTCTCTGGAACTTTGATTTCAAAGTGACCGCTCGCGTCGGTGCTCGTCGTGACGCCATCGAGATTGACCGAAGCCGCAGCGACAGGCGCATGGGTGACGCGATTGACCACTGTGCCGTTGAAGCGAATTTCATTTGGACCTACGTTAATAACGGTACGACTGATTGCGTATCCTCCGCGCCCGTCGGAAACCAGTACACGCAATGTGTGAGGACCCGTCAAAGCCGGCGCAGACCAATTCACGGTGGCGGCGTTGGGGAAACTCGGCGTATTTCCGGTTTCGTCGACCCAGTGATAATGCAAAGTATCGTGGTCCACATCCGCGCTGGGCACGGTAATCGTCAATCCATCGCCGGGACTCGCGCGGCGCACACCGACGCCCGCTTTCGCGGCCTCCAGCAAATTGGCTGTGGGCACGTGATTTTTCAGTACAAAATTTTGTTTGATCGAAGCGATTTGTTTGATCGAAGCGGCCGTCAACGACACTGCGTTCGCAGCATGTTCCGCTTCGCAATCGATCGCGACCTTGTATGTGCCCGGCGTCGCCTCGGTGGGCATGACATACTCACCTAAATTGTTGCCGCGGATCGGACCGGTGACCACGGCACCGCCGCCGTCGGTGAGCGTCACCTTGGCGGTCATCACATAGTTAGGATCAAATGTCGGGTTGTACCAAAAGCAAGGCGTTTTCTTATCCGCCAGCAGGACATTGCCAACGACTGCAGGCTGCTTCGTTTGGATCAGCAGGATGTGATCCATGACATGCACGTGATCGGTTATAGTGATGACTTGTGGATCGCAACCACCGGTATATCCGGTGCCACTGACACAAATGTTATAGCTGCCCGCCGCGAGTGCCGGCGTGCGAAAGTATCCATAAGGATCGGTGTGAGTCAGTTTGCTCAATATGCCGGTAGTAACATTCTTTGCCGCGACCACGATATCCGGCACAGCAACGCTTGCGCCGGCAGTAAAATCAGAATTGATCTTTGCATACACATAGCCGTGGATGGGCTGCGGTCCCGCTGCCGCCTTCGGGCTGGACTGGTAACCCGCGCTCAGCAGAGCGAAGAGTGCAAGGCATAAGATACGCATCGATGACCGCAAGGAGGACCGATGCCTCTGAAATACGATTGTTACGTGATGCATTTCAGGCTCCTTATGGATTTCCCCGTTCCCAAGAGACGCGGCCGCATTGCGCTTGCGCCCGCCTGTGACCGAAGCGGGCGCTTGCGCCCGCGCGTGACCGAAGCGTGTAAAAATTTTATATTACAAACTGTCCGTGTACTTTCCTACCCCATGGCCCCCCTGTCAATGATGAATATTCGACCAGCCCAGCCGAATTACGACGCCAACTTACTATTTCCTTGAATGAATTCGACGCTGCAATTCCCCATGGCCCGCCTCACCCGCATCGTCGTTTCCGGATCGCCGCATCACGTCACGCAACGCGGCAATCGTCGCGAGCGGGTGTTCTTCGATGACAGCGACTATGCGCTTTATCGCGATCTCTTCGCTCAGCCTGCCGGAAATTCGGCGTCGCAGTGTGGGCCTATTGCCTGGCAAGCGTAGGGCGGGCAAAGGCGCGACGCGCCGTGCCCACCAAAGCGTTTCGATCCTCAGCGCGACGGACGAATCATTTTTATGAGTGCGGCGGGAAATGCCCGCAGCAGATCGCGAGGGTCCGGCTCCGCACCGAGCCAGCGCGCGTGCTGCGCGATTGGAATGATGGCCGGCATGCGGTCGTGGATCGTGCCGACCAGTTCGTTGGCGGGGACGGTGATGATGCAGAACGTCCGCTCCCACGCGCCATTTTGATTGCGCCAGTTCTCCCAGATGCCGGCGACGCCAAAAGGTGTATCGTCTTTCATGGCGAAGGCGTGCAGCTTCTTGCGTTTGTCGCGCTCGTAGAAAACATCCATCGGCACGATGCAGCGGCGTTTTGCATAAGCGTCGGCGAACATGCGCTTGTCGGCGACGGTCTCGGCGCGGGCGTTGATCGGCCGGATTTCGGGCCGCGCTTTCATCCAATGCGGAATGAGACCCCAGCGCAACTTTGCCGAGGTTATTTCATTGGTCTGCGGATGCCGGCGCCACACCGGCAGTTCGTTTCCCGGCTTGGCATCGACCTCGCGGAAAACCGCCGCTTCGATGCGCGCATCCGATACGAACGGGTCTTCCTTGGAACGCACTCTGACAAGGGCACACATGCTGGACTCCGGGCCGGCGACAGAGTAGAACAAAACGAGAACAATAGAGTCAAGCGGGTCGCGTAGGGGTCGAGCGTGGTGTACCGCAAGGGCGAATTATCGCCGGCCGGCGTCGATCGCGGCTGGCCGCACCAGGTCGCGCTGCCGGCGAGCGCCTGTGAAGACGGCGGCTACAAAACCATCCACGATTTCTGCAAGGATTTGTCGCTGTGCCGGCGCGGCCATTGCGTCCGCCACGACGGGCAGTGGTTCAACGTCTATTGCTTCGCCGATGCGGCCGATGCGGAGAAGTTCATGCAGCGGTTTGGCGGAGAAAAGTTCGATCCGGCGCAGAGAGGGAAGGGGAGGAATTGGATGCAGTGGAAAAAATAAGCGCTGCAAGCTTACGAGCGATTGGCTTTGTGTTCGGCGAGGACAAGATCGATGCCACGGCGCATTGGGCGACCATCAGCCCGCCCGCGTGCGATCCCTATCCGCTTTGCCCCCCGATAGCAGACATTTTCCGGGGTCGCCACCGAACGGTGAAGTGCGTCACAAACTTCCGATTTGAGGTCTGGTGTTCTTTCACCTGTTAGAGCGGTCATGAATGCCTTCAGGCCGGGGCCATCCCTCTACTTGCACAGATTTCGTGCACCAACGCCGACTTGCACGATCCGCGCTTTATCGACGCCGGCAACGCCCACGTATTTGAAAACCTGGTCATCGATTTCGCGCTTGCGCGCGGCCTGGATCACAATGTCCTTGTTGCCGTCGATCAGCGGCCAGAATGCGGACGCCTGGGGCTGCTTTGTCGCATCCGGACTGAAAGTGAAGTCGATCCCGGTGTTGGTCAAGTAAGCGTGGCCCGCGGAATCGGTAATCCAGAACTCCTGTATCGCGGATTTTTCGGCAATGCTTTTGAGGATCGCGTCAATCTCACCTGTCGTCATACCCTGCTTTTCGGCGAGGGCGACGAAGTGTGCGGCCAGCAAAGCTTCGCCTACCATATGTCGGGCAATTGTGTCCTCGCAGTCGTCGGCGCGTGAAGCCGAAGCGCCGGCGAAGAGTGCGAATGAGCAAACAAATATCGCTGCGATAATTCGGATGATCTGCATCGCGTACACCTCCTGATGTAAGTGCCCTGGGCTCATCGCCAATTCCGCCAAGGCCAATCGGCGACATCGGCCTGCTATTCGATCACGTCGTCGGCGCGTCCGAGCATCAGTGGGGGCACGGTGAGACCCAGCGCCTTGGCGGTTTTCAGGTTGATCACCAGTTCGTACTTGGTCGGCGCCTGCACCGGAAGATCGCTCGGCTTCGCGCCCCTCAGGATGCGATCGACATAGTCGGCTGCGCGCGGCCATTGGTCGAGCTGATTGCTGCCGTAATACAGCAATCCGCCTTCCTTGGCGTAGTACTTGAACGGATAGGTCGCCGGGAGGCGGTAGCGCGCCGCCGCCTCGATGATGGCGGCGCGCTGATTGTTGTGCAGCGGACCTGGCAGTACCACCAATCCGCCATCGGACTGGCTGGCAGCATCCGCGATTGCCTGCTCGATCTCGACGCGATTGTGCACGCTGGCGACTGACACCTGCATTTGGAACGTCGGCGCCGCCGACTCGATCACATCGAGGAATTTTTTGTGATTGGCCTGATCCGGGTCGAACAGCACTGTGACCCGAGCAACCCGCGGCGCCACTTCCTTCAGCGCCTCGATCCACTTGCCGGCAACCGAGGGATCAATGTCGGTGAAGCCGGTGATTTCCGCCTCCGGCCGGGCGTAATTGCTGACGAAGCCGCTGCCGACCGGGTCGGCCACCTGGGTGAACACGATCGGGATCGTGTCGGTGAGTTTCTTCAGGATAGTCATGACCGGCGTGCTCTGCGCGACGATGATGTCGGCCGGCTGGCTGACCAATTGGCTGGCAAAGATGAGCATCAGATCCGGCCGGCCGGCGGCCCAACGGGTCTCGATCTGGACGCTGCGGCCGTCGGCCCAGCCGAGCGCGCTGAGCCGGTCGCGCAGCGCTGCGAATCTAACTGCGCCTTCGGGGTCGCCTTCGGCGTAATTCATGATGACGCCGATTTTTCGCGCTCGCTCGCCTTGCTGCCCACGCGCCGCAAGCGGCCATGCGGCCACAGCACCTGCAAGCAGGTTAACGAAATGACGCCGCTGCATCGCCGCTCCAAACCGAGATAACGGCATCGTAGCGGCGGAACTAGGTCACCGGAAGTAGGCTTGGTGCACCACAACAAGCTTGGTGCACCACAACAAGCTTGGCGGACCGATGTACGCTACTCTCCCGGACGCTCAGCCACTGCGAACGTAGCGGTGCGTCAGGATGCGGATTCGGTCGCGGAAGTGCGGGATCACTCGGGCGCTCCATGGCGTGTCGACGGCAGCCTTCCACGCCGCGCTCCGTGTCACGTCTGGCGACTCAAGGTGATAGATCGCCACGTACCGATGCGTGCCTCCGTTTGCCTCCGTCGAACGATAGCGCCGCGCAGCCAAGGTGCCCGGAACCCCGGCAAGCGCGTCGAGGTGCTCCTGGTCGTACCACGCATTGAAATCGTCCTCTGCCTCGGGCGCGATGTTCATCGCATTGAGAAGCAACGCCCGGGCTCCCTCCGGTGCCACCGCGTCACCGGGCGTGATCTGCGTGCCCTCGAACCGCAGCAACCGTTTGCACATCGCGGTCACGCGCTTTGACCAGACCGACAGATTGCCATACGCGACGGATGCGTAGGCCTTGCTGCGCAGCACGTCGACCGAATCGAGATCATAGGTGGCCACTGACAACGTCGGCTGCTCGTCGCTTATCCAACGTTCGCAAGCACCGAACCCCGGAACCCCCCGGCGCTCGGGAATATGCTCCAGATCGTACCAGTCATGGAACTCGTCGGTATGCGCGGTCGAGAAATCGAACGCGGCAACCAGCAGACCCCTGCCCATGGCATTCTCCCCATCGCATGACCCACAGCGCCCCAGATTATCAAAAGCCGCGCGAAATGTCGGAATGGGTCCAAAGCGACGTTTTCGATCCTTCCCGGCGGTCGCTAAATGCCAGGAAACGACATGCAAGCGTGGACCGGCACGGGAATGGCGCGGCATTGCAGCGAGGGCCAAAGGGGCAAATAAGTCTCTTTCGCCGCAAAGCCGCAGACCGTACGATGCGGCCCGGCATTGGGTGACGCCCATGGGACGGCTGGATTTCATCGGCGATCTCGACCGCAGCAAAATCGTCGCGCTCGACTTTACTACTGCGGAGTTCAGGCAGCAGGCGCACCGTCTCGTCGCCGACTGGGCCACGCGGCCGCCGTTCTATGTCCTTGGCAAAGGACCGCCCCAGGTGATCGTCGGCCGCTATGCCGACGTGCACGCGGTGTTCTCGGACGCCGGACGATTTGCCTCGGAGCTACCGAAGGGGCCGGGTTACGAGCAATACGACAAGTTCATGGGCCTGACCTTCCTGACCCAGACGGACGGCGCACAGCACGCGCGGCTGCGCCGGCTCCTGATTCCGGCGTTCTCAGCGCACCGCATGGAGCAAATCGAATCGAGCATCACCGCCATCGTCGAAGGCATGCTTGACGACATCGAGCGCGCCGGGCCGCAATTCGATGGCATGACCCAATACGGCGCCAAGCTCGTGATCGGGGCGCTGGTCTCGACCATGATGGGGTTGAACGAAGAGCAGCAGCAAGTGCTTATCGATTATCAGGAGGTGGTGCCGCTCGCCACGGCACGAAAGCCGGGTGAGCCGTACCCGACCGCATACGAAAGCGTCGCCAAGCGTACCGCCGAGCTGGTGGAATTGACCATCGCCGAGCGGCGGGCCGGCCGTCGCGCGGACTTCCTCAACGATCTCGTCCAAGCGCGCGACCGCGGCGACAAGCTGAGCGATGAGGAATTGTTCGGCATGATCTATGGCCTGTTCGGCTCGATTGCGGCTACCAGCCGCTCGGCCGGCGGCGCGCTCTACACGCTCTACAGCCACACCGACCAGCTGGCGGAGCTTATTGGCGATCCCGCGCTGATCCCAGACGCCGTCGAGGAATGCCTGCGCATTGCGAGCAACGGCTACTTCACCTTCGCGCGGATCGCCACGCGCGACACCGAAGTCGGCGGGACGCCCATCTACGAGGGAATGATCGTGCGCCCGTCGCCGCTCGCCGCCAACTACGACCCGTTGGTTTACCCCGATCCGCAGCGCTTCGACATCCATCGCAAGCCGAAGCGGATCATGGCGTTCGCCGTGGGGCCGCATTTTTGCGTCGGCAACATCCTTGGCCGCACCACGATCACGATCGCGATCCAACGCCTGCTCGCCCGCTTTCCCAAAGCGCGGCTTGCCGATTCTGATTTCGTGCCGGTCTACGGCGGCGCGGTCGGTGAACTGCGCTTGCTCAACCTGCCGATGCTGATCCAATGAACCGGATTGTACGCCTGGTCGCACTTGTGCTGCTGGGTGCTGCCGTGTGCCAGTCGCGACCGGCGGCTGCCGACGCTGATTATCCTAGTCGGACGATCAGGCTGATCGTGCCCTACGCGCCCGGCGGCGTGCCCGACACCAGCGCCAGGTTGCTAGCCCAGAAGCTCCAGGCGCGCGTCGGCCAGTCGGTCTTCGTTGAGAATCGCCCTGGCGGCAACGGCGGCGTCGCCGCCGCTGTGATCAACACGTCGCCTGCTGACGGCTACACGCTGATGGTCGTCGACACGACGCTACTGTCTGTCGGCCCGATCTTCCTCAACGACCTATCCTTCGATCCGAAAAAGGATTTCGTGCCGATTGCGGCTCTCGCGCGCACGCCAGTGTTCCTGGCCGTCAACGCCCAGATGCCGATCAAGACGCTCGACGACTTCGTCGCCTACGTCAGGGCGCATCCCGGCCAGCTCAACTACGGCTCTGCGGGTGTCGGCAGCACCCATCAGCTGACCATGGAAGCGATGAAGGCGGCGCTGCATCTCGACATCGTCCATGTGCCCTATCACGGCACTGGCGAGGCTGTGCCTGCGCTCCTCGGCAATCACGTGCAGGCGCTATGGGCGGCCTATCCCAGCCTGAAAGGCGCCGTAGAGCGCGGCGATATCAGGCTCCTTGCTCATAACGGTCTCGGACATTCACCGCTCTTGCCCGAGCTGCCGCCGCTGGCCGATCTCATTCCTGGCTTCGACATGGTGACGAACATTGGCGTCTACGGCCGTGCCGGAATGGCGGACAACATCGTTCGCAAAATTGCTGCCGACTGCAGTACGGTCGTAAGGGAAAGCGACATGGCCTCGCAATTGACGTTGCTTGGCATGGAGCCGGTGGGCGAGGGGCCTGAAGCGTTTGCGAGAATGAACCAGCATGAGATCGACACCATAACCCAGGTGGTCGAGAGCGCCGGACTCAAGCCGCGGTGAGTCTAGCAGCTCGACTGCGGGCAGGACGGCCCGGTTTAATTCAATCGATTTTGATGTCGAGCGCCCTTACGATCGGCGTCCATTTGATGATTTCATCCTCGATAAGCCGCTGAAACTTCGCAGGCGAAGAATCCAAATCTGGAACAAACCCGGTTTCAATCAGCATTTTCTGATAATCCGGCTTTGCGAGCGCATTATGGTTCGCAAGTGCAATCTGTTCAATTATTGCGGTCGGTGTCCGCGCAGGGGCAAACAAGCCAATGCTTTGTTGAGAGGTCATGCCCGGGAGAGTCTCGACCGCAGTGGGTAAGTCGGGCGCCGCAGCAAGGCGGGCTGGACTGGTCACAGCCAGGATCCGCAGCTTACCGGTACGATGATAAGCAATGAGTTGTCCGGTCACTGCGGGCGTCACCATTGCCACGTGACCAGCGATCGTGTCTGCGGTCGCCGGTCCGGAGCCACGATAGGGAACCTGAACAAGGTCGGGCAGTCCAGCTAACGACTTGAACAATTCTCCCGTTAGATGGTTGAGCGAGCCAACACCAGCGTGACCATAAGAAAGCTTGCCGCGATTCGCTTTGTCGTAATCGATGAACTCCTGCAACGTATTGGCCGGGATCGACGGATTTACAGCGATCGCGAAGGCAGACACCGCAATGTTGGAAATCGGCTCAAAGTCTCTTATCGGATCGTAAAGCGGCCTGGTTTTGAGGATTGCTTCGGTGATGTGAGTGCTCGACCCACCCAACAGGATGGTGTAGCCGTCCGGTTGCGAATGGGCGACAGTGGCAGCTCCAAGTGAACTGCCCCCACCGCCCTCATTCTCAACAACGACAGTTCCGAGCAGCGGCTGAATTTTCTCCGCCCAGGGGCGGCCTATTGCGTCAAATCCACCGCCCGGCGGAAACGGAATGATCAGTCGGATGGGCCGGGTTGGATAGGCCCCCTGCGCGAACGAAAATCGCGGCGCAAACCCTCTACTTACGGCGGCCACCAGCCCGATCGTCACCAGGTCACGTCGCCTCATTGCGTTCTCCTAACGGGCACACGAAACATTCCAAGGGGTGCATACATCAATCAGGAATAGCGCACGTCCGGCCGCGACAGGCCGAAATGCGAGCGGAGCGTGTCTCCTTCGTAGGCCGTTCGGAATAGGCCGCGTTTTTGCAGGATCGGAACGACATGCGCGATGAAGCGGTCGAGCATCTCCGGCAGCACCGGGGGCATCAGGTTGAAGCCGTCGGCAACGCCTTCCTCGATCCAGTCCTGGATAAGGTCGGCGACCTGCTCGGGCGTGCCTTCGAAGACGAAGTGGCCGCGCGCCCCCGCGAGCTTGGCGAGCAACTGGCGCAGCGTCGGGTGCTGCTCGCGGACATATCCAACGATGACCTCGGTGCGGCTGCGCGACGCCTCATTCTCCTTCGGATCGGGGAAGTCGGCGACCGTCAGCGGACGGTCGAGCGGCAAATGTGAGAAGTCGTGTCCGCCGAAACGCAGCGACATGCGATTGCGGCCGACCTCCGGATCAGACAACGCGTTAAGTTCGTCCGAGAAGCGCCGCGCCTCGGCTTCAGTCGAGCCGATGATCGGGCTAAAGCCCGGCAGCACGATGACGTCGGCAGGATTGCGCCCAACCTCGGCGACCAGAGCTTTCAGCTCGATGTAAAACGCTTTTGCCGTTGCTTTCTCCAGATGCGCGGTGAACACCGCCTCGGCGTGCCGCGCGGCAAACCGCTTTCCGGTGTCGGACGAACCGGCTTGCACAAACACCGGCCGACCCTGCGGCGAGCGCGGCAGGTTGAGCGGGCCTTTCACCTTATAATGTCCGCCCGAATGATTGATCGCCCGAACGCCGTTGGGATTGGCGTAGCGCCCGCCGGCTCGGTCGTCGAGCACGGCATCATCGGCCCAAGAATCCCAAAGACCTTTCACCACGCTCATGTACTCCTCGGCGCGCTCGTAACGGTCGGCGTGGCTGACCTCGCCAACGCCGCCGAAGTTACCGCCCGCCTGCGACGACCATGTCGTGACGATGTTCCAGCCGATTCGGCCGTGGCTGATGTGGTCGAGCGACGAGAAGTAGCGCGCGAGGTTGAAAGGTTCCGTGTAAGTGGTCGAGGCTGTGGCGATCAGACCGATGCGCTTAGTAACCATCGACAGCGCAGCGAGCGTGGTGATCGGCTCCAACCAATTGAAGGGCGTGGTCTGCACGTCGTTCCAGAGGCCGAGCACGTCTGCGAGAAAGATTGAATCGAATAGGCCCGCCTCGGCCTTCTTCGTCATCTCCACCGTGTAGTCGATGTCGGTGAGCGCCAGCTTCGACGACTTCGGATGTCTCCACGCGGCCTCGTGATGACCGCGGCTCTGTATGAAGAGGTTGAGATGAATGAGACGTCTCATAGGTCGAGAATAGCAATGACCGAGACGTGCGTACAGGAAAGGCGGCTGAACATCCACCAGGTGTGGGCGCGCACCCGCCCCGCCTTAACGGCCGCCTCGGAAGGGTGTCAAACCGGAGGTGCGTGATGACTGCCATGGGTCATTTTCGATATTTTGGGTGACTCGGTCGGATGTGCGTTCTTCCCGCGCTAGCGATCGTGATAGCGATTTGCCGGGCGGTTGCCAGGTTTCAAGTTGCCAGGTGTCAAGTTGCCAGGTGTCAAGTTGCCAGGTGTCAAGTTGCCAGGTGTCAGGTTGCCAGGTGTCAGGTTGCCAGGTGTCAATAAGCGCCAAAGCGCACGGCGCAACGCTCCCGATTTCGACTGCGCTACGCCGTCTGATGCCGCTTCAGGAACGCACGCGCGCGGTTGATAGTGCGGGCCTTCAGTTCCGGCGGCTCCTTCCAGGGAAAGACCGTGATCTCGGCATTGGGCGCCAGCGACGCGATGGCGATGGAGACCTGGAGCGGATGCGCCACGATATCGTCGGGCAGCACCAGCATCGGCGTTTGGCAGGATTTCGCGAAGTCGCGCGACACGCTGTACACGAAGTCAGGCTGCACGCGGTAGAGATTGTGCAGATACGCCTCGATGGTGGCCATCGACACATCGGGCCGGCGCTCGCGAAGCTCCTTGGCCCAGACGTCCGTCCCGGAATTGTACATGTAATCCGGCTGCTCCGGTCGGTGCCCGACCGGCTGGCTCAGGACGGCGGCGACCACGCGTTCCGGCGCGCGCTCCATCAGCTTCAAGCCGAACGGGCCGCCGATGCAGTTGCCGAAGAAAAAGAACTGGCGGATGCCGAGATGGTCCATCACGCCGAGCTGGTCGTCGGCGAAGGCGTCCCACGGATTGTCGACCGCAACCGGGCCGGTCGAATAGCCGTTGGTGGCGTTGCGCTGGTCCATGGTGATGACGCGGAAGTCGTTCTTGAACTCCGCCATGATGTCGATCACCGCGGTCGGCCAATTGCTGATGCGCGAGTTCAGGCCGCCGCCGGGCATCGCCAGCAGCGGGAAGCCTGAGCCGATTTCGGCGTAGCGGATGCGGACATCGCCGTTCTCGTAGAATCCGACCTTGGCGCCCTCCGGCAAGTTTTGCGGCGCTGCTGCTTCTGCCTGCGGCGCTTGCGCGAACACTTGCGGGGCGGTGGTTGCCGCGGCGGCGGCAGCACCGGTTGTCAGAACGGTACGTCGGCTCGAATCGATCATCGGCGACCTCCCTTATCGTTGTCGCGGCCCATCGCGAAAGCTGCCGCCGCTCACCCGCCGCTCACATATTGCCGTGGCCGCGCTTGATGGTCTGGCGGATCACCGGTGCCGTGACCTTGTCCGAGATCTGGATGTTCCAGATTTCACTTTCGCCCTGCGCTGTGAAGTCGGCGAACAGCTTTGGGATGACTGACACGTCGCGGATCTCGTGGCCGCGCAGGCCAAAACCGCGGGCGATGTTTTCGAACGCGGGCCGGCCGAACACCGCCAGGCTGTCGTCGATGCCGTCGGCGCGCAGCTTGTGAAACTCCGAACCGTAGCCGCCGTCGTTCATCGCGCAGATCAGGATGCGATATCCCTGGCGCTTGAGCGTCTCGAGCTCCTGAATATGAAACAACAGCCCACCGTCGCCTTCGAACAGCACGATCTTGCCCTCGCCGCCCTGCCGGCGCGCCGCCGCGACGCCGAGCGCATAGGAGAGGCCGTTGCCGACCGCGCCGAATTCACGGACCGTGGTGTAGCGCTCCGCCGGCCGGCCGCGCATCTGGGTGTTGAAATAGGCCTGATGGCCGCCGCCGACGACACAGTCCCAATCCTTCGGCACCACCGCGTCGATGGCCTCGATCACCGCGCGCGGATCGAGCTCCCCGGGCGCGATGTCGAACGGCATCGAGTCCGCGGGCTCGGTCGCGATGCGATGCGCGAGCTCTTTCGTGCGTATCGCCGCCGCCGTCGGCTTGCCGGCACCCAGCTTCTTGTCGAGGCCGGCAAGGATGGCTTCGACGCCGACCAGCGCATCCGATCGCACGTAGATGTCGGCGGCCTTCTGCCCGTCGCGCAAGCCGCGCGGCGCATCGTCCAACTGGATCTTGACGGCCTTTCCCCAATAGTGCCCGCCGCCGACGTAGTAGGAGAGACTGGTGCCGACCGCGAGGACGAGGTCCGCGGACTCGTACATCTCTCTGCCTAACGACGTAAAATAGCTGCCGGTGGTGCCGAGCCCGAACGGATGATCGTGGAACAGACCGCGCGCCGGCAGCGTGTTGGAGAGCAACGCGCCGCAGCGATCGGCGAGCTTGACCACCGCTTCCCGTGCGCCGGACCACACCACGCCACGGCCACCGAGGATGATCGGCCGCTTGGCCGCGGCGAGCCGCGCGACGGCCTCGGCCACGACCTCGGGATCGGGCTGCATGCGCCCGACCTTGGGCTGGTACATCGCCGAGGTCTCGTAGGGCTGGTTCGCCATGTGCTCGACCTTCTGCAGGTCGTAGGGAATGCCCAACACCACCGGGCAGCGCTCGTACTTGGCGACGTGGAAGGCCTCGCGCACGTAGTCCATCATGCGCGGCACGCTATGCGCGGCGATGTAACGGGCGCCGGTCGCCGTCACCAGCGGCGCCTGGTCGATGTACTGGTTGTAGAATTTTGCGTTGATCGGCGACTCGCCGGCGAACACCACCATCGGCAGGCCGGCGCGAACCGCGGCCGGCAGCGCCGTCATCAGCTGGGTCACGCCGGGACCGCAGGTGACCGAGGCAACGGCGACCTTGCCGGTTGCTATGTTGTAGGCCGTCGCCGCCGCGACGGTGACGTGCTCGTGCCTGACGTGGACGGTATGCACGCCCGGCAGTTTGGCAAAGGCGGTGGACCAGTGCATGTTGCCGTCGCCCATCAGGACGAACTGCGTGTCGACGCCCTCCGCTAGGAACGCTTCCGCGAGGGCTTCATAGAGTTTGGGCATGGCGTGGTACCGCCTGGATGATGAGGTGATCTGTTACGCAACAAGCATGCCCGGCGACGCCCCGTCAATAAGTGCCTGCACGAACAGTGTTTCGCGCGACTTCGTCGCCCAGATGCTCGCGCAGCAAGACACCAAGCCCGCTCAGCGGCCGCATGCCCATCATTTTGAGGGCATGCCATAGACTGACTTGGTTGGTCGTCAGCACCGGTTTTCCCAAATCCCGCTCCAACCGGTCGACGATGCCAAACGTGCTCCAGTTGCCGCACGCCAACACGACCGCGTCGGCATCCGGCCTGTTCACGCGGCGCCCGACATCGTAGGCGGTTTGCGCATCGAGGAGACCGATCTCGAGATTGCTGACCAACCCCAGCGCCTCTTGGGCGACGACTTCGACGCCGTTGGCTTCGATGAACGCCGTGACGCTCTGGTTGACCGGTGCGCTCCACGGCGCGCCGAGGACGATGTGTTTGACGGAAAGCACCTGAAACGCTTCGAGCAGCGCGGTCGAGGCCGTGGTGGCCGGCTTGCCGCTTGCCGCGGTTATGCGCTTGATGAGTTCCTGGTCGTAGCCAATGCCGTTGCGCGACGAGGGGGCGGTCGCCGGGAAAATGATCACGTCGACGTCGACATCGGCGAGCTTTTGACTCTCGGTCTCGATTTCCTGGACGATCCTTAAGGTCGATTCCGCATCGACGTTGCTCAACCGCATCCGCGCGACGTGCAGCGTGATGTCGTCCGGCAGCGCTCTGCCGATATCCCACTCCTGTGCCGAGCTTGAGGATGGCACCAGCAAACCTATCCGCCGAAAGTCCAATCGCCGCGCCATTGCAACCCCCGCCAAAATCGAAGATCACACCCTACCACAGCGTCGATACTGATGGCGTGCATTGTAGTTCCGTCCGCTTCCGCTCGTCCGCAAAGGAGATCGCAATTGAATTGGAATATGTGGATTCGGCAGCTTCACCGCTGGCTATCCATCGTCTTCACGGCGACCGTCATCGCCAATTTCGTCACCATGGCGTTTCGGCAGCCGCCCTCCTGGGTGGTCTATTCGCCGCTGCCCCCGCTTTTTCTGCTCCTGTTTAGCGGTTTGTACATGTTCGTGCTGCCGTATGCCGCCAAGCGGCGCGGCGGACGAGGTGTTGCTTAGAATTGAACGCAACGGCCCAAAGCGGCGTCAAAGACGTGCCGGGTCGTCGGTCCGCAGGTCGACGAACCAACTGGCATTCGCGCCGTTTGCACGGAAAGTTAAGCGAGGCTGGGTGATCATCTCAATCGGCGCTCAAGAGCGCATCGAAAATTTTGTCGGAGGTTTGGTCGGCGCATGCGCACGGTAAAGCGGCTGGCTTGGATCGCCGCCGGCTACGCTCTCTGCGTCGTCGCCGGCCTCGCCGCTGTCGCGCTCAACGAGCTGCGTATTGCGGCCGACGTGGCGCAGGGCTCGCCCGGCATGGTCGCCTTCGGCGACATGATCCTGTTCGTGCTGGTCGCAGGGTTCTTCGGCCTGGTGCCGACTTGGTTCCTGCTGAAGCTGTTGATCGAGAAGGCGCCGCGCACGCTCGTGGCCATCGAGCTCCTGGCCGCCGCGATGGGGCCGGCGAGCTGGCTTTCGTTGACGCACGTGGCCGGCAGCGCGAGCCTGCCGAATTTGCCTGAGGCCATCCGGACGCCGATTGTCCTGTTCATCGCCTTCGTCGCCGTTCCGCGCTTGGTCCTCGGCCCGGTCCTCCTGGTGATCGAGGCAGTGACCTTTCTCCTGGTCCGTGGGCGCGTCACGTGCGCGCTGCTCGTGGTAGCGATGCTGATGGACCTCGTCCCGCTCGGCATGTTCGCGCTGCATATGCTGCGCGCGACCCGGTACTAGTTGTCGTGGCTACTTACCCGTCCACGCCGCCTCGCTGCTTAAAATCCTCGGTGCGGCGTTCGATCATGCCGCGCAGACATCGAACCGCCGTTGCATAGGTAGGATCGGCTGCAAGGTCCGCTTTAAGTTTGGCGTCTGGATAATCGTGCATGTACGAGCGCAGTTTAAGGTAGACCCGCTCGGGCAACCGATCGGTGAATTGATCCACGAACCTGCAGACCTCGACGATCGAATAGGATCGTGGCCCGATCTGGATCAAACGTCCCGGTTCCTCAGGCGTCCAAATCTCATAGACCAACACCGCATAGGCAAAGGCTTCCGCAAAATCGGGCGGGATCGGTTCGGCTGGCGGCTCCGCCATGATTGCCTCCACCGGGCAACCTCGGGCGGCGATGACGGCAATTTTGGCTCCGCGTTCGGACCCAATCGTGACCGCCGCCCCCAAAAAACGCCATTAAGCAGTTTTTAGCCTTAACCCGGCAGAATGGCCTGCGGGTGATGTGAAGTGTGAGGGTAGCCGTGCGTAGTTCAGAGCTGACCGACGACGATTTATGGCGCGTTATTGCCGATAATACCGACGCAATGTCGGTTCTTATCGAAAAGCAGTTCGAGCTGGATGCGGAAGCGGGGACACCCGATCCCGACAGCCGGCAAAAGCTCATGCTCTTCAATGTGCAGGCGATCGATAATTATAATCGCCAATACCGGGACTGTATTGCCGAGATTCGCCGTCGCTATCCCTCGATCTAGTCGAAGAGCGCGGCGGCCGATGATCACCCCAAGCAGGGCGGTCCTGCAACGCATTCTGCAGCGGCGCACGAACTGGGCGCCGGCAGGCGAGAGCTTCGGCTGCCCGCGCTGTCACGCCAAATATGCCGTCATTCGCCGGCAAACGCCGCCGGGCATGATCCCGGCGTGCGAGGATTGCGATCAGGAGTTTCCGCCGACGCAAGACGGCGAATGGCTGCTGTACGAGCGCGCCGACGCCTGATCGCGCGCGGTGCGCGTCTCACCGACCGGCGTCGCGAGACGCATCGTCGAAATCAGATTTTCTCTTGCGGGCAACGCGCGGATCGTGGATGCGGCTTGTCCATCGACGTCAGCTCATGTGTGGTCCGGGTCCGCCTGCTGCCTCGAGCACGGCCGCCCGCCATTCGCGCTTGACCGGCAGGATCGGAGGCATCGGGGCGGTATCGGGCACCTCGGTGGGCGGCGCGATTGCAACGATGCGTTTCGATTCCGTCTTGGAGGCTCGGCGCATGAATGTGTTGTAGATCAGCCATTGGGTGCGATGACGCGGGCCACGCGTCGGGAACCGGCTCGCGATCGATGCCAGCGAATAGAACGTTTCGTAGGTCCGCGATTGGCCGAGGCGAAGCTCGTCGCCGGTCATCTGCGCCGGCCGAAACACCACGTGGCCCTGGTCGTATTTCTCCCAGTCGAAGGAGACGATGCGGTTCGCCTTCTTCATCTCGTACCAGGTCAGGGTGCCGGGATAAGGCGTCAGCACCGAATAGGCACAAGCGTCGTATTTGGTGTCGATGTTGAAAGTGACGGTTTCGTCGAAAACCGAGGTATCGTCGCCGTCGAAGCCATACATGAACAAGCCGAACACCATGATCCCGTAAGAATGCAGCTTGTCGACCAGGGCGGCGAAGGTTTCGGGCCGATTGACGTGCTTGTGCACGCTTTTGAGCGTCGCGCGCGAAATCGACTCGAAGCCGATGCTCAGCATGGTGCAACCGCTCTCGGCGGCAAGCTCGAGCATACGGTCGTCCTGGGCGAGCTTCGAGGTCACGCCGGCCTGCCATTGCAGGCCACGGCCTTTGAGCGCGCGCATGACCTCCTTCGGCCGGTCCGGTGTGCCGAAGAAATCGGCATCATTGATGGAGACGACGCGCGAGCCGCAATTCTCCATCTCGTGGATCACCTCGTCGACCGGCCGATAGCGAAATTTCAGGCCGTTCATCAGCGGCTCGGCGCAGAACGTGCAGCCTTGGTGGCAGCCGCGCGACGTCTGCACGAACGTGCAGTTCACGTAACGGTTCTTCTTCAAGAGATCGTAGCGCGGCATCGGCATCCCGACCATCGGATGCAGCTTGTCCGATTTATACGTGCCGCGCATCGCCCCGTGTTCGAGATCGTCGAGCAGCTTGTCGATCACGAGCTCGACTTCGCCGACCACGACGGCATCGCAATGCTTCAATGCTTCCTGAGGCATAAAGCTTGGATGCACGCCGCCCATGACCACGGGCATGCCCTTGGCGCGGAATTGATCGGCAATTTCGTAGCCGCGGTTGACATAACTGGTCATTGCCGAAATTCCAACCAGGTCCGCCTTCAAATCGAAGTCGATCGGCTCGATGTTCTCGTCGGTCAGCACCACTTCGTATTGGTCGCTTGGAATGGATGCGGCGACGGCGAGCAGGCCGGCGAGCGGAGAGTACAGCGCCCTATTCAGGTAGATCGGGCGCGTCGTAAGCGAATCCGTCTTCGGATTGATGAGATGAATGATTCGGGTGCGCATGAAATTCCCCCTGTGATACGGCCGGCACACAATCCAACGGCGTCACGACGAAGAAGTTTCCCGAAACCGACAAAGCGACTTAGTGGCTGCTCATGATCTCGGACCTCACGCACGAACGACCATTCGAGAGGCGTGCAATTTGGCGACCACCAAGCTTGGGGAAAAATGGCACCACAGCAAGGCGTTGTGAAGATAGCTTGACGTTCACGGTCAGGACTCTATTCCAAAAGGCCTAGAGTTTATTCCTAACGTCCCCGAAGTTCCCAAGCCCGGAATGCGCCCGCAATTGCGCCTCGCTGTGCAGCCGCTCGTTTCTCGTTTGCGGTGACTTGCAGTTTGCAAAAGCCCTCGGACTATCGTTCGGAGGCCTGCCTCGGTCGCGTGGCATTCACCACTTCGCGACGATCGGGCCACCGAAGCGCTAGTTCACCCGGACGGTCCTTAGCCCGTAGGGCGGATTAGCGTAGCGTAATCCGCCAATTCATCGCGAAAAGACGGCAGATTACGCCGGAGCTTGCCATCGGGCCGGCCACTTCGGGCCGGACCCGTTGGGCTAATCCGCCCTACGCGCTAAGTCTCAAGGAGCGAGCCGAGCACCGCCGGCCACCGTTTCTCGAAATCCGCATCCTGCTGAAGCCCGAGCTTCAACACAGCCTGAACCCGCCGCTGCGTCTCAGGCCACGTCAGCGCGTTCTCGAAGGAGGTAATGGCGTCGAGGAGTCGGTCGGTCGACGGCAGAGAGACCTGGTTGACGAGATTCTTTGCTGCTGCGATGGCACGCCGATCGAAGGAGGCGATCCGGCGCGCGAGCGCATCGACAAAGTCGTCCAACTCGGAGTCTGGAAGTGCCCGGTTGACGTATCCGTACCGTTCCGCCGTGTCGCCGTCGAAGTCGTTCGCGCCGAGAATGATTTCGAGCGCGCGGCCGCGGCCGACCAGATGTGGGAGGCGTTCGGTGCCGCCGCCGCCAGGATGGACTCCGACCCCGACTTCGGGTTGGCCGAGTTGCGTATTTTCGCGCGACGCGAAACGCATGTCACAAGCGAGGACGAACTCGCTGCTGCCGCCGCGGACGCAGCCTCGGATCTTTGCGATACTGACTACCGGGGACTTGGTGATACGCACGAACGTATCCGTCAGAATCGGCAGGCCGGAAGGCCCGACGGCCGTGGTGATGTTCCCGGTCTTACCGGTCAAATCAAAATGGGCGAGATAGAAGTCGGGAATCGCGCTCTCGAACACGACGACGCGGAGACTCTGACTGGCGTCCATCCGAACAAGCAGATTCTGCAGGCTGTCAAAGATCGTCGCGTCCAGGATGTTGAAAGGCGGATAGTCGAACACGACCTTCCAGTACGCAGGCGTTTCCTCGATGACACGCACCGGCGCCGCTAGATCGGCTTTAGCCATGGTTCACCCCCTAGACCTCGACAGAGCGGGACGGCGAAGTGATCTTCTTTTTCTCATAGGAATGCATGCGCGCGAGCGCGGGTTCACTGATGCATAAATTCGTCCAAGACCTCGGTGAGCGCGTCGCGCATCTCCTCGTCGAAATAGATGCGTCTTGCGCTTCCCAAGGTGATGACCGCAATTCCATCGTCTACTCTCGTCGTCAGAACATCGGCGTTCATCGAACCCTCTGAGTACCGGCTCCCGTTTATTCAGACTTGCTGCGGCAGGGCGGGCAGCAACTTATCCAAGGTGATTGGGAAATGCCGCACGCGCACTCCGGTCGCGTTGAATACCGCATTTCCGACGGCGGCCGGTGCGCCGCAAATGCCCAGCTCACCGAGCCCTTTGACGCCAAGCACATTGGCCTTGTCGTCGAATCCGTCGAGTATTACGGCATCTATCGTTGGAATATCCGCGTGGACCGGCACGAGATACCCGGCAAGGTCGCCGTTGACGAACGCGCCGGAGCGTGGATCCACCACGGCCTCTTCGAGCAGCGCCATACCGACGCCGAAAGTCATGCCACCAATCAGTTGCGAACGCGCCGTTTTGGCGTTCAGAACGCGACCGGGCGAAAAGACACCCAGCATTTGCCGGAGCCGGATCTCCCCTGTATCGGCGTCCACACCCACCTCGGCAAAATGAGCGCCGAACGTGTGGATGGAGTGGTTAGCGAAGTTCGGGTCCGCCCACATCGGCGTGCATTCCCCCTCCGCTTCGAGCCCGTTGGGATGATGGCGCGCAAGCAAGTCGGAGAGGGTTTGGGAGGTTCGGCCCGTTACTACCCGGCCCTCTGTGAAGACTGCCGCAGTGTTGCCCGCCGTAGGCTGCAGCTTTTCGCGAAGGGCTTCGCAAGCGCCATAGACCGCGACAGCGGAGCTGCTTGCGCCCCAAGAGCCACCTGCTCCCCAGGTCGTCGGCAGATCGGAGCGTCCCAGTTCGACGCGCACCCGGTCAACTCGCAGGCCCAAGCGCTCAGCCGCTACTTGGGCGAGAACCGTGTAGGTACCGGTCCCAATGTCGGTCATATCCGACAACACGATGCAGCTGCCATCCGGCGTCAGCCGCACCCGCGCTTTCGCTGGTGATTGCGGGTGGACACGAATGGCCGCGGCAACGCCGAAGCCGACAAGCCACCTGCCGTCGCGCACCGTTCCTGGCCGTTGCCGGCGCCGTTCCCACTTGAAACGGCGCGCTCCTTCGCGGAGGCAGTTGACGACGCGCCGCTCGGAGTACGGCACATTTCGCTCGGGATCGATTGCGGGCTCGTTCCGGACGCGCAACTCGATCGGATCCATGTCGAGGGCATGCGCGAGTTCGTCCACCGCAGACTCAAGCGCCAGCAGGCCGGGTGCTTCGCCCGGCGCACGCACGTCCTCGCCGCGCAGCATGTCTAACGGAACCAATCGATGCCGCGTTAGTCGATGGGGCGCCGCGTAGAAGCTGCGCGTAGCAAGCGCGCTCGCTTCGACAAACTCCTCCTGACGGCTCGTGTGCATGGTCGCATCATGACCGACGGCCACGAGCCTCCCGTCAAGCTCCGCGCCTAGTCGGATTCGCTGGATGGACGTTGGTCGCACGCCCACATCGTGAAAGATTTGTCGCCGCGTTAGCGCGACTTTCACCGGTCGGTTGAGGCGGCGCGCGGCGATCGCGGCCAGAATGGTCTCGGAGTGGACGCTCAGCTTGGATCCGAACCCGCCGCCAACGTAGGGGCTTACAACCTTAATCCTCTGCGGATCGATTTTCAGCGTGCTGGCCACACAACTGCGCACGGCGTCGACGATCTGGGTGCTGACGTAGAGTTCGAGATCTTCGCCGTGCGGCACGGCTAGGCAGGCGTTCGGCTCCATGGGTTGGGAAAAGCAATACGGCGTATTGTATTCGTGGTCGATCTTGACCGGAGCACTGTCGTATCCCGCATCGAAATTTCCCACCGCGCTATCGGTCGGCATTCCGAAGAGTAATTGCTTCGGCGCGTACGCCTTCTCGGCGTCGGCCATGAAGTCGTAATGGCCAGGTTCGGCTGCGTACGCTATGCGCACAAGGTTAGCCGCGGCCTGAGCCTGCTCTAGCGTTGCGGCGACCACCAATGCGACCGTCTCGCCGTAATGGCTGACCTGAGGACTGGCGAGAGTTGGACGGGCGCGCCAGTACGGTAACGGCATCGGGCTCGGCTCGTCGCGGGCGCCCTGCGCCGGGGCGTTCTGATGGGTGACGAAGGCGTAGACTCCTTGTGATCGCTGTGCCTGAGATAAATCGATTTCCCGGATGTGGCCGCGACCGATTGTGGCCGTGACAATTACGCCGTAGAGCGGTGCCTCGTCGTGCCAGTACTCATAAGCATAGGTCGCTCTGCCGGTGACTTTCACCGGGCCGTCCACTCGGCTGATGGGTTGTCCAATCATGACTGTCGTCCGATACTGATCTTAGCTGCGTCCGCCAGCGTGCGACAGAGCGTGCGTTTGGCAAGCTCGATCTTGAAGTCGTTGTGCCCCCGTCCCACGGCGCTCCTCATTGCCACGTCGGCCGCCGCTTGATAGGTGTCGAGCGTCGCGGGACGGCCCTTCAGCACTGCTTCTGCATCAATCGAGCGCCACGGCTTGTGTGCTACAGCGCCCAATGCGACGCGTGCCGTGGTGATGGTTTCGCCGTCGGTCGCAACGATCACAGCCACTGAGATCAGTGCGAACTCATACGAGGCGCGGTCGCGGACCTTGCGGTAACGCTGGCGCCCGGGGGGCGGCGGCGGAAGGATCACGGCAGTAATCATTTCTCCGGGCCGCAGCACGGTTTCGATGTGCGGCGCGCTCCCCGGAGGGCAATAGAAATCATCGATTGCTACGCGGCGGGTGGACTGGTTCGGCTCCAGCAGTACAATCTGCGCTTCCAACGCCGACATCGCGACGGCCATGTCGGAAGGGTGCGTGGCGATGCAGGCGTCACTTCCGCCGAGGATCGCGTGTATGCGGTTGACGCCCTGAAATGCCGCGCAACCGGTTCCCGCAGTCCGTTTGTTGCACGCTGCTGCGGTGTCGTAGAAATACGAGCAGCGTGTACGCTGCAGGAGATTGCCTCCGATCGAGGCCTTGTTTCGTAGTTGGCCCGAGGCGCCAGAAAGCAGTGCCTCCGCCAGGGCGGGGTAGCGCGCGCGCACTCGAGGATCGGCGGCGACCTCGGAGTTTGCAGCCTGCGCTCCGATACGGATGCCGCCGTCCGGCAAATCTTCGACCTGCTTGAAAGGCAACCGGCTGATATCAACCAGATGCGTCGGCTGCTCGATCTCGAGCTTCATCAGGTCCAGCAGATTGGTGCCGCCGCTGATAAATTTCGCGCCAGCCCGCGACACGGCCGCTCCCGCTGCCCGCGGGTCGGTGATCCTCTCGTACGTGAACGGCCTCATCGGGATACTCCCCCGGCAACGTCCCGAATGGCCGCAACGATATTGGGATACGCGGCGCACCGACAAATGTTGCCGCTCATGCGCTCGCGGATCTCGGCGTTAGAGAGAGCGATCTGCCCCGACGATACATCCGCGGTGGCGTGGCTGGGCCAACCCGCCTTCACTTCGGAGAGCATGCCGACGGCCGAACAGATCTGGCCGGGGGTGCAGTAGCCGCATTGGAACGCGTCACGCTCGATAAAGGCGGCTTGAAGCGGGTGAAGAACTTCTGAAGCGCTTAGACCTTCGATGGTTACGACATCGTCATGGGCGTGCATGACGGTGAGGGTCAGGCAGGAGTTAATGCGACGGCCGTTGATCAGAACCGTACACGCACCGCACTGACCGTGATCACACCCTTTCTTGGTGCCGGTGAGGTGTAGATGTTCACGCAGCGCATCGAGCAACGATGTGCGAGGGTCAAGCTCGAGCCGGCGCGGTTGGCCGTTAACGGTGAGCGTGATTTGCGAGACCGCCACCGCTGTGGGCTTCGTAGACGCGTCCATTTCGAATTACCTCCAGCTGCCAACACAGCGCAACTGCGCTGACTTCACCTGTGGACCGTGCTTGTCAGTCGCGCGTGGCGAACAAGCTCGGAGAGACCTTTCCCTTCAGGCGATTTTCGAGCTCGGCCGAGAACTGCAGAACCATGGGAAGCGGTCGGTGATAGATTTGTACGCTTTGGATCAGGCCTGCTGCGTTGCGCGTCAGGATCGTGCTACCGCCGACAGATTTGCCGAAGGCATTGCCTTCCCACTCGAGGTATGTCTTCGGCCCATCGACGGTTTCATGCGTGAAAACCAGTGTGTCGTACATGCTTCCTGTCGAGGCCGCGATAACCGTCGCAACGGCTTCGACGCCGACGCATGGCCCGCTCATAACTGAGGTGTGGAGCACGGGGTTCGCCGCGAACGCGGCGGAGAATTCCGGCGTTCCATTTTTTCGGACAATCGCAATCCAGTTTTCGCCTGGTTTGTGCGCTGAGGGGTCCATCGGCATTGGCCTTCCTTCCATCAAGGGCGAAGCGCGTCAGGTGGACTTCAGTCCCACAGGGATACTAAAATGACGATTGAAATAACCCGGTGCACCGCCAGTCATGACGACAATGCGAACCTTGGGGTCGCCTGCAAATTCGTCCAAGACCTCGGTGAGCGCGTCGCGCATTTCCTCGTCGAAATAGATGCGCCTTGCGCTTCCCAAGGTGATGACCACAATTCCATCGTCTACTCTCGTCGCAAGAACATCGGCGTTCATCGAATCCTCGTCGGACGTGCGGTCGCAGGACGGGCAGTGGCGAAGCGTCGCCTCACTGATTGGCGGACGCGGAGGTGGCAGCTTCCTCGCGCTAGGCTACGCGCTGCGACGATGTCGCGGCTTTGGCGGCGGCACGGATCACGTCGATGACGAGGCCGGGTTTGGACAGCATCGGGACGTGGCTCGAGTCGGCTTCATAAGTGGTGGCGCCCATGCGCTTCGCCACGAAACGCTCCAGATCGGGATGGACGGTGCGGTCGTTCTTGGCGACGATGTACCAGCTCGGCTTGGTCTTCCATGCCGTGCCTTCGACTTTTTGGGTGAACAGGTCCGGCACCGGCACGCCCTGAGTTGCGTAGACGAGCTTCTGCTCCGCCTCAGGCAGGTCTCCCGCGAAATAGGGGACGCCGCTGGGCTTGAGCCAGATGCGCCCGTCCGTCACCTCGATGTGCGCGAACACTTCGGTCACCGGGAACTTGGCCTGCAGGCTCTGCGAGGTCTCGTCGGCATCCGGCGCGAGCGCCGCGATATAGACGAGCCCGGCAACGCGCGGATCGGCCCCGGCGTGCGTGATGAGCGTGCCGCCGTAAGAGTGCCCGACGAGGATCGCCGGGCTCGAGACCCGGGCCAGGCAAGCCTTCACGGCGGCGACGTCGCTCGCGAGCGAGTCGAGGCCGTGCTGGGAGGCCATGACTTCGTGGCCCTCGGCCTGCAGCGTCGGGATCAATTTGCTGAAGCACGAGCCGTCGGCCCAGAGGCCATGCGCGAAAACGATGCTGGGTTTTGTCATTGTGAGTTCCTCGAACTGGCGTGAGAGCAATCGGCGTCGACTTGCACGCACAAAGTGCCCGGCACCCGGGTTTGCGCACACGGTATCGTTCGCCGCTCACGCAAAATTGTACGAATTTGCCCGCTTTGTAAGATTCTCCCGAAAAATCGCTGCGATAGACAACTGGCGATTTTTCGCTGTTTTTTCGAGCATTAGCCGTTGTATCCTGTTGCCCGCCCGGGACGATGGACGCTCGCGTAGAGAGCGCGAGAATGTTTGTCGCTCATGAGAATTAATTGCCGCTTTAGCAATTGTTATGGAGGCAATGATGGGTGCGGATGCGATCGAGGACGACCTTGCTAGACGCTTCCGGATAGATCGTCCGCGGACACTTCTGGCGCGAAAATCTTCAAAAGCACGTGTGGGTTTTTCGCGCATGCGGAGCAGCCGTCCGATGCATGGCCATTCACTGGCCACGCCGCCGGAAGAAGCTTTTGCATTCCACGTTCCGTTATCGGTGCCGTATTTCTCGAACTTATGGACGGCAGGGCGGCGCAGAGAAGTGCCCGACTTTCGCCTCGGTGATGCACAGCTGATTGACCTCAGCGAGCGTCCGGTCGTCAGTCTGGATATTCCTTTCGATTCGATTCGCTTTTACATCACACAGGTTGCGCTCGACGAGATGGCCAATGAAGCCGGAATTCGCCGGGTGAAAGGGCTTTACGCGCCGAATTTTGGTGCCCGCGATTTGGTCATGTTCGGTCTGGCACAAGCGCTCGCCGGCGCGATGGAAGAGCCTGGCGACGGCACCGTCATGTTTTCCGACTGTATCGCGCTCGCTTTTTTCGCTCACATCGTGCGCGCTTACGGCAGCGTCCCGACCGCGGGAAAGAACGCCCGCGGCGGCCTTGCGTCGTGGCAGTTGCAGCGCGCCAGGGACTTCATCAACGCCAATTTGGCTGGCGATCCTTCGATTTCTGAAGTCGCGAATGTGTGCGGACTGTCAACCAACTACTTCGTCCGGGCGTTCAAGCAGGCGACGGGCGTCCCGCCATATCGATGGCTGACCAAACAACGCGTCGAGCGCGCCAAAGAGCTTTTACGGGACCCAGTCCGGGAGCTCGCCGATATTGCCCAGCTCTGCGGCTTTGTCGACCAAAGCCACTTCACGCGTGTTTTTTCCAGGAGCGAGGGTTACAGTCCGGGACGGTGGCGCCGCCTTCATCGTTGTTAGCGAGTGTAGCTAAGGCGCCAGCCGGTCCGCGCCAAGCGCGGCCTGATGAAAAATTGTGCGCCGTGCCTACCTCGGCGTTTTGGGAAGGTCTGATGTCCCGCCACCGACTGGCAGCGCATTACGGCAAGCCTGGAAAATCGCCACGATCGGCGCCAAAATCCAAGTTCATTCGGGGAATTCCCGGCCAGACTATGATCCAATTCAATTGAATTGGATCATAATCTGGAATCTTTGTTTGAGCATGATCTTATCTGAAAACCGGTATCCACTCTCGGATCAAATCCGAGGGCAGGCTTTTCGGATCATGTTCTGAAGCGACGTCTCTGGCGCCGGCGGCGCCGTCCTAAGAAGGTCGGGAGACGAGGCTATGGCGGCGATTATCAAGCCCAGCGACGTGCCGAAATATGTGCCCGGCGCGGTAACGGCGGCGAGCGACGATCTCGGCTGGAATGGAGTTTGGTTGCGCGGCTATCGCTATACGGCGCTGGACGTCATCGTGCCGCCGGTGACGGACTTCACGATCGTATCGTACTGCGCAGGGTCGACGTTCATGGAGCGGCGGTACGAAGGCGCATGGACCAAGACCCATTGCGCGCCCGGCGATATTTCGCTGTTGACCAGGTCGCGGCGTTCGCACTGGCACTGGACCGAGGCAATCGATGTCAGCCATGTCTATCTGACCGAAAACTTGATGTCCGGGGTTTGTGCCGACGCGACGGACCGATGCATCGCCGATGTCGGATTGCACGACGTATTGAAGGCGCACGATCCGGTCGTGACGGCGGCAGTGGCGGCGATCACGCGCGAGGCCCGAGAGCAGGCGTTGGGTAGCGCCCTCTATGTTGAAGCCGTGGCGACGCAGCTCGCAGTGCACCTTTTGCGCAATTACGCATCGGTGACGTTCCGCGAACCGGGCGGCAAAGGAAAACTGTCGCCGGTGCAAGTTCGCCGGCTGACCGAGTACATTGACGGCAGGCTGCACGAACAGCCCAGTCTTGAAACGCTGGCGGCCGTGGCGGGAGTGGGGGTGTGGACCTTTACCCGCCACTTCCGGGAATCCTTCGGCCGAACCCCGCACGCTTACATTATCGAGCGGCGCATCGATCGGGCCCGCCGCCTGCTGGCGCAGAGCAGTTTGCCGATCAAGGAAGTCGCATCGACCTGCGGCTTTGCCGATCAGGCCCACATGACCCGTGCATTCCAGACGCATTTGCATACTACGCCGGCGGCGCTGCGCTCTTAGCGGCGGGGCGGCACCGTTTCTTTCAAGAAATTGCCTTTTTTCTTCAAGACGCGCGCGTGCGCGCTGACGATATTCAGCCGGAGGACGCTGAGGGGCTTCGCCCAATCAACGAAGTCAGCAAAGCGAAAAGGAGAATGTCATGAATAAGCCAGTTCGACAGTCCGACGCGTCGTCAGGAACGGTCAAGGCGATCCGCGTCGCCGATTACATCGTTGAGCGCCTTGCCGCAGAAGGCATCGACCACTGCTTCGGCGTTGCCGGCGATTATGTGTTTCCGATCTGCGACGCGGTCGACGGTAGCGCCAAAGTGAAGTGGATCGGTTGTTCCAACGAGTTGAATGCGTCTTACGCCGCCGACGGCTATGCGCGCATCCGCGGTGCCGCCATGTTGGCGACGACCTATGGCGTCGGCGAGCTCTCGGCCATAAACGGCGTCATGGGCGCCAAGGCGGAACGATCGCTGGTGTTTCACGTCGTCGGAATGCCATCCTATCAGAATCAGCGCGTGCGCAAGATCGCCCATCACACGCTCGGCGACGGCGTGTTCGGCAACTTCGTGGCGCTGTCCGCCCGCGCGGCGTGCTGTCACGCGGTCATCAATCCGGAGAACTGCGTCGTCGAAATGGAGCGCGTCATCGCCGAGGCGCGCCGCAACAATCAGCCGGCCTATATCGCCGTGCCGTCGGACTATGCGCTGTCCCCGGTGGCGTCGGCTGACGTGAAGCCGATCGTGCCGCGATCGAACGCAGCAGCGCTGCAAAAGGCGATGGCGATGATCGCCGAGCGTGTCGACAAGGCAAAATCCGTCGTGGCGTTTCCGGCCTTCACGGTTTCGCGGCTTGGCTTGCAAAAAGAGGCACAGCAGGCGATCGAGGCCTTGGGCTGTCCTTTCGTCACGACGCTCATGGAAAAATGCATGATCGACGAGGGTCATCCGCAGTTCGCCGGCATGTATGTCGGCGCGGTGTCGGAGCCGAAGACGCGGCAGATCGTCGAGGGCGCCGATGTCGTCCTCGATCTGGGCGGCGTCAATCTGAACGACATCACTACGGCCGCCTATTCGGGCCGCCTCGATCTGTCGCGGTTCATCACCGTCGGCCTCGATGACGTCAGGATCGGAGACGAAGTCATCGCCAATGTCCGGCTTGCGGACATTCTGTCCGAGCTCGCCAAGCTCAAGCCATCGTCGGCGCCATACCGGGGGAAACCCCAGGGGCTTGCGCCGGTGAACGGCAAGCCATCCGACAAGATCACGATGGCGGCGCTTTATCCGCGCTACGCGGCATTCCTACGCTCAGGCGACACGGTCGTTCTCGAAACCGGGAGCTCGAGCCTCGGCGTGACGCCAACGATCCTTCCGGACGGTGTGCGGGTGGAAGCGCAAGTCTTATGGGGTTCGATCGGTTGGGCGACCCCGGCCGCCTTCGGTGTCGCGCTTGCCGATCAGAGTCGGCGCACGGTTCTGATCACCGGTGAAGGCTCGCATCAACTGACTGCGAACGACATCGGCTCGATGGGACGGTTCGGCGCCAACGTTGTTGTCTTCGTCCTCAACAACAGCGGTTATCTTATCGAGCGGGCGTTGGAGGAAAATCCGGACTGGACCTACAACGACCTCGCGCCTTGGAACTACGCCGAACTGCCCAAGGCGCTCGGTTGCGCCGACTGGTTCACGGCGCGTGTGAGCACGCTCGGCGAACTCGATGCAGCGATGAAGTCGGCCCGCGCCAACAAATCCGGCGCCTATATCGAAATCATGGGCGGCAAGATGGATATGCCGCCGGCTCTCGCCTTCGCCCATGGCCAGCTGAAGGCCATGTACGGCGATACGCCGTAATACGCGCGGCAAGCGCCGGGTGGGCACAGGCGCCATCGGGTCGCGCAAAGCGCGGTCCGAGCTCCGCGCCTTGCCCACCAAAGCGTTTCGGAAAGCTCTGATGTCCCGCTATCGGCGGCTCAAGATCGAAGGCGGCGCGTTCTTCTTTACGCTCGCGGACGCCGACCGTGGCGGCGACTTGTTGTTCCGCTTCGGTGAATGAACGCACGGTATGGCGCGCAATAGTGCTGTGTCCCCAATGCAACTCCCGGGTAAATTCGTCAGAAAAACTAGTTTGCCGCTAGTGAATGGGATCATCCGGTGAGACAATTCACGTCGTGGTCGGGAGGGGTGACCATGAAGAAGCTGTGTCTGGGGATCGCCGCAATCCTGGCGCTGATGGCCACGCCTGGTCTGGCGGCCGACATGCCGGTCAAGGCGCCGGCGCCGCCTGGTGTCTCGCCTGAATACGACTGGTCGGGCATCTATGCCGGCGCGAGCGTCGGCTGGATGAGAAGTTCTTACGATTGGCGATACACCAATCCCGGTTTATTGTTCGGTTTCCTGGCGGTCGGCTGCTGCAGTTTCAAATCCGCGTCCGTTACCGACGCCGTCATCGGCGGACATATTGGCGCGCAGTGGCAATGGCGCCATATCGTGATCGGCGTCGAGTTCGCCGCCAACGCACCTTGGTGGGACGTCAAAGCCAATGGGGGGGCCTGCATAGACCAAAATACGCCCGTGATCTGCCAAGTTCGACCACAAGCCATTGAGATGCTCGGCGGACGGTTGGGGTATGCCTGGTCGAACTGGCTGATTTATGGTGACGGCGGCGGCGCGCGCAGCTCGGTGGTTTCGAATTTGAATACTGGGACGCTGAACCCGCCCGTCAACAATGACTACGACAGTATCTTGTCAACCCACAAGGGTTGGTACGCAGGAGCCGGCGTCGAATATGTGTTGATGAAGGGCGGCGTATTCGATCTCATCGGCGGCCTGGAATATCAGCACATCGACCTCGGCACGCAGACGGAGCTTTCATCGCTTTTCCCGGCGTTCAGCCCCTGTCCACCTGGTAACGACTGTCGCGCCATCACTGCGAAAGACAACCTCGTGCGCGTTCGCCTGACCGTGAAGCTGAACCCGTTTGCATCGCCGCGCCCCTGAGTCGGCAAGCACAGGATGAGCAAATGCGCCAACGGGCCCGCGTCAAGCGCGCCCCGATGACAAGCTGCGCGTCGATCCCCGGATGTCGCTTCGCTCATCCGGGCTACGCGCGCCGCGTTTTCACCAGCGCGGATAATAATAGGACGTGCCACCATACGGGCCGCCGTACTGGCGCGCATAACTGTTGCCGTAATAACCGTAGCCGTCGCGCGCGACGATGTCGCTCGCGGGCTTGCGGATGGCGAGGCCGCCCTGGGGCTGGTTGTTCAGCACCACGACGAACTCGGTGCGATAATTTTGCTCGCGGTTCGGCGGCTCGTCGGAGACGATGAGCGAGGAGCGCGGCGCGGCCGTCGGCGCGATGCGGTCGAGCACGTCTTGCGGGATGGTGATGCGGTCGAGCGCGTCCTGGGCGTCGTCGCCGTCGTCGATGGTGACCGCGGTCCAGCGCAGGCCGGCGTCGCTGCGCGCCATCGCGGTGAAGATATGGGTGCCGATCGGCTTGTCAGGATCGCGGATCGCGATCGGGACTTCGATCGTGGCCTGGAAGCCGCGCCGCACATAGAGCTTCTTGGTCTTGCGGCTGATGAAGACCGAGACCGGCTCGAGCGCGAGTTTCGCGTCGCGCGCCGCCGCGGCGGTGTCGGCCCGCTTGGTCTCGGCCGCCTTGAGCGCGTCCTTCGCTGTGGCGGCGGCGTCAAGCTTGGTCTTGGCGTCGGCCTTGGCGGCGTCGAGCTGCGTGCCGAGGTCGGCGGCCTTGGCGGCGACCTTCTGTCTCGCGTCCTCGGTACGCGCCTTGTCCTGGTCGGTCTGGGCGGCGGCGAGCACTTTTTCGGCGAAGGCAAGCTCGGCGTCGGCGCGGGCTTTGAGCATTTCCAGCTTGCGCACGGCCGCAGGCGCCGCCGCCGCTTCGCGCGCCGCTACGGCCGCGGCGGTCTTGGCCTCGTCGGCCGTTTTGGCGGCCTCCGCCGCCTCGCGCGCGAGCGTTTCGGCGCGCGCCGGCGCGGCCGCAAGTGCATCCGCATTCGGCACGAACAGTTTCGGATCGGAAAACGCCACCGGCTCCGCATCGTTCGGCGCGATGATCACGCGCATGCCGATCTGCGTCTTGCCGAACAGTTTTTCGGCAAAATCGTAGGGCATGCGGATGCAGCCGTGCGAGGCGGCATAGCCGGGCAGGGGCCCGCCATGCAGCGCGATGCCCGACCAGGTGATGCGTTCCATGTTCGGCATCCAGGCATCGTCGTAGAGATTGGAGTGGTGGTCCTTATCCTTCTCCACGACGCTGAAGATTCCCGCCGGGGTCTCGCGGCCCTTGATGCCGGTCGAAACCGGCGCGCGAAAAATCCAGCCGTCGGCGTCGTAGATCGTCACCTGCTGGCTCTTGATCGACACGATCGCCATGATTGGGTCGCCGGCATCGCGCGGCGCCGTCGCCTCGGTGGGGTGCGCAGGCTTTGCAAGCTTGGCCGCGGCGTCAGCGGGCGGCGCCGCCGTCAGCGCGGTCAGCAAGGCCGCAAGCGTCGCAATGGCGAAAGGAGCCGTTGTGAATCGATGTGTCATTGCTGGTTCAATTGCCGATTCCGCTTGGCGGTTCCACTTGGCGGTCCATTTGGCATGTTCACTTCGCCAACAACCCGTTGAGCACCAGATCGAGGTGCGCGTTGAAATAAGCCTTAATGTCCAGCGGCTGACGGTCGTCGAACATCATCATCCAAATATCGACCAGCGCAATCGGCGCGATGACGATTTGCGGCAAGTCGACGATCGCGGATTTTCGGAACTCGCCGCGGTCCATGCCGCGCCGGATCGCCTGGCGCAGCATGTCGAGGCAGGGGCGCAAAATTTCCTGGTGATAACGGTCGGCGAGCTCGGGGAAGCGTGGCGCTTCCGCGATCAGCATGCGCAACACTTCGCGGCGGCGGCGGTCCTCGACGATGTGCCGATAGATGAAGCTGAACTGGGCGCGCAACAGGTCGGCGGTCGTGCCTTCGTGGGTTTCGAGCATCTCGTGCACGGTGTCGAGCGCGGTTTTGGTGACCTCGCGCACCATGGAGATAAAGAGATGTTCCTTGTTCTCGAAATAGACGTAGATCGTGCCCTTGGTGACGCCGGCGCGCTCGGCGACCCGGTCGAGGGTGGTCATGGCGTAGCCGTTGCGGGAAAATTCGACGAAGGCGGCTTCCAGAATCTCCTGCGGACGCTCGGCTTTGCGCCGCCGCCGGGTTTCCGTCCGCGCTTCCAAGACTTCTGTCATTGCGTCAGCTAGGCGCCGAATATGGTAAATGTCAAGTTATTGACTAACCGGATAGTAAATAACTAGGCTGCCCTGTTCGGGGGTAGAGGGAGTGGTCTTGTTCGGTCTGCGGCATGTCGGTCAGTGGGATGGGCGCAAGTGCCCGTCGGCGCTCGTGCACAAGGCGCGCGTTGTATGTGGTTTCGGCGTATTCGCGTCGAAGGCCGCCGGCGCCGCATTGTCATTATTAGCGCTGTCGGCCTGCGCGGTCGGGCCGGATTTCGCGGTGCCGCCGGCGCCGCCGGTGTCGGGCTACACGCCCGAAGGCCGGCCCGCGGCGACAACGTCGGTCGATATAGCCGGCGGCGCGGCGCAGAAATTCGACAGCGGCCGCGATATCCCGGGTGAGTGGTGGAAGGTTTTTCATTCCAAGGAGCTCGACGGTTTGATCGCCGAAGCCTTGCACGCCAATCCGAGCCTTCAGGCGGCGCAGGCGGCGTTGTGGCAGGCCAAGGAAAATCTCTACGCCTCGCAGGGCAAGCTGATGCCGCAGCTCGACGCCAATGCGTCGGCGACGCGCGAGCAATTCTCGCCGTCCGAATTCGGCGGCTCCGGCCCGCCCTTCATCTTCAATCTGTTCCAGACCACGGTGAACGTCTCCTTCGCGCCCGACGTGTTCGGCGGCCAGCGCCGCCTGATCGAGGCACAGTCGGCGCTGGCCGACTATCAGCGCTTCCAGCTCGAGGCCACCTATCTGACGCTGACCTCGAACGTGGTGACGGCGGCGGTGCAGGAAGCATCGCTACGCGGTCAGATCGACGCGACGCGCGACATCATCAAGTCGGAGACGGAGCAGCTCAAGGTGGTGCGCGATCAATTCGATGCCGGCGCTGCTTCGCGCACCGACGTGCTCACCCAGCAATCGGCAGTGGCGACGACACAGGCGACCTTGCCGCCGCTTCAGAAACAGCTCGAGCAGCAACGCCATTTGCTGTTGACGCTGATCGGCCGATTCCCGAACGATGCGCGCAACGATCATCTCACTTTGGCGTCGCTGCGGCTACCGAGCGATCTGCCGCTGAGCCTGCCGTCGCAGCTCGTCGAGCAACGCCCCGACGTGCGTGCCGCGCAGGCGCAGTTGCACCAGGCCAGCGCCCAGATCGGCGTCGCCATTGCCAACCGGCTGCCGCAGTTCACGCTCACCGGCGATTATGGCAGCGCCGCCGTGACCACCGCGGCGCTGTTCACGCCGGGTGCACTGATCTGGAGCGCCGCGGCGAGCGGCACGCAGCCGCTTTTCCACGGCTTTACGCTGTTGCACCAACAGCGCGCCGCCGAAGCCGCATATGACCAGGCGGGCGCGCAATATCGCAGCACCGTGCTCACGGCGTTCCAGAACGTCGCCGACGCGTTGCGGGCTTTGCAATTCGACGCCGCTACGTTGAAAGCACAACGTGCCGCATTGCGCGACGCCTCGGAAACGCTCGATCTCGCGCGCGGCCAATATCGCCTCGGCGCCATCACTTACCTGATATTGCTCAACGCGCAGAACAGCTATCAGCAGGCGCGGCTTGCCGTGGTGCAGGCGCAAGCCGCCCGCTATGCCGACACCGCCGCGCTATTCCAGGCGCTCGGCGGCGGCTGGTGGAACCGCGCCGACGTGGCGCCCAATCCGTACACGCCGGACCCCGATCCGGCGACGGTCGCCGCGCCGGGCACGATTCCCGGCACGCCGGCAGCGAAGGAAGCCGTGCAATGACAAAGCGCATGGTGATCATGCTGGCGGCGGTCGCCTTGGTGTTCGGCGGGGTATTCGGATTCCAGGCGTTCAAGGCGGCGATGATCAAGAAATTCATGAGCACGATGACGCAGCCGCCGCAGACCGTCACCGCCGGCAAGGCCAATGTCAGCGAATGGCAGCAGAAGATCACCGCGGTCGGCAGCTTGCGCGCGGTGAGCGGCGCCGATCTGTCGCTGGAAGTCTCTGGCGTCGTCGATGTGCTCGCATTCAATTCCGGTGACGATGTCGAGAAAGGGACGCAACTGCTAAAACTGCGTTCTGACGACGACGAGGCCAAGCTCGAATCGTTGCAGGCCACGGCCGAACTCTACACGATCACCTACGAGCGCGACCTGAAACAGATCAAGCTGCAGGCGGTCAGCCAGGCCACGCTCGACACCGATGCGGCAAATCTGAAGAACGCCAAGGCGCAGGTGGCGCAGCAGCAGGCGATCCTCGACAAGAAAACCCTGCGTGCGCCGTTTGCCGGCCATCTCGGCCTGCGTCAGGTGGACCTTGGCCAATATCTCGGCGCCGGCACCGTCATCGTCACCTTGCAGGCGCTCGATCCGATCTTCCTCGACTTCTTCGTGCCGCAACAGGCGGTCGACCAGGTGCGCCTCGGCGAGAAGGTCGCGGTGAAGGTCGACGCTTACCCGGATCAAACTTTTGTCGGCGAGATTTCCGCGATCAATCCCAAGGTCGACGCCAGTAGCCGCAACGTCCAGGTCCGCGCCACGCTGAAAAATGCCGACCGCAAGCTCATTCCCGGTATGTATGCCACGGTCGATATCCCGACCGGCGCGCCGCAAAACCTGATCACGCTGCCGCAGACCGCGATCACGTTCAGCCCCTACGGCGACACCGTCTACATCGTCGACAGCAAAGGCGCCGGCGCCGACGGTAAGCCGCAACTGGTGGCGCGGCAAAGTTTTGTCACCACCGGCTCGACGCGCGGCGATCAGGTCGCCGTCCTCAAGGGCGTCAGCGAAGGCGACCTGATCGTCACCTCCGGCCAGCTCAAGCTGCACAACGGCTCGACCGTGCTGATCGACAATTCGGTGACGCCGACGGCGGACGCGGCGCCCAACGTGCCGCTCGACCGATAGGCGGTCTCATGCAGTTCACCGACATATTCATCCGCCGCCCGGTGCTCGCGTCCGTCGTCAGCCTGTTGATATTGGTGTTGGGCTTGCGCGCCTATGCGGTGCTGCCGATCCTGCAATTCCCGCGCACCGAAAACGCGCTGGTCACCGTCACGACGATCTATTACGGCGCCGATCCCGACGTGGTCGCGGGCTTCATCACCACGCCGTTGGAAAACGCCATCGCGCAAGCCAACGGCATCGACTACATGAACTCGGTCAGCCAGAGCAGCGTCAGCACCATCACGGTGACGCTGCGGCTTAACTACGACGCCGACAAGGCGCTGACCGAGATCAACACCAAAGTCGCCTCCGTCCTCAACCAGCTGCCGCCGGGCACGCTGCAGCCGACGCTGACGGTGAAGATCGGCCAGACCATCGACGCCATGTATATCGGCTTCAACAGCGACACTTTGGCGCCGAACCAGATCACGGACTACTTGACGCGCGTGGTGCAGCCAAAACTGCAGGCGGTGCCGGGCGTGCAGACCGCCGAACTGCTCGGCCAGAAAGTGTTCGCGCTGCGCGCCTGGCTCGATCCGCAAAAGCTCGCCGCCTTCGGGCTCACCGCGACCGATATCAGCCAGGCGCTCACCGCCAACGATTACATTTCTGGCATCGGCAATACCAAAGGCCAGATGGTGCAGGTCAATCTATCCGCCTCCACCAGCCTGCATTCGGCGGAAGAGTTCCGCAATCTTGTGATCAAGCAAAGCGGCGGCGCCATCGTGCGGTTGAAAGACGTCGCCAATGTCACGCTCGGCGCCGAAGATTACGAATCCGAAGTCGGATTCGACGGCAAGCAGGCGGTCTATATCGGCATCCTGGTGGCGCCGTCGGCCAATCTGCTCGAGGTGATCGCCGGCATTCACAAAGTGTTCCCGGAAATCCAGGCTCTGCTGCCGCACGGCCTCAACGGCGAGATCATCTACGATTCCACCGAATTCGTGCACAGCGCCATCAACGAGGTGATCCGCAGCCTGGCCGAGGCGCTGATCATCGTGACCTTGGTGGTGTTCCTCTTCCTGGGATCGACGCGCGCATCGATCATCCCAACGGTCGCCATTCCACTGTCGCTCATTGGCACGCTCATTATTCTTCTGGCGCTCGGCTATTCGATCAACCTGTTGACGCTGTTGGCGCTCGTGCTGGCTATCGGGCTCGTAGTCGACGACGCCATCATCGTGGTCGAGAACGTCAGCCGCCATCTCGAGGAAGGCATGGCGCCGATGGACGCCGCCATCCAGGCGGCGCGCGAGCTCGGCGGCCCGATCATTGCCATGACGGTGGTGCTGGCCGCGGTCTATGTGCCGATCGGTTTCCAAAGCGGGCTGACCGGCGCGCTATTTGCCGAGTTCGCCTTCGCGCTGGTCGGCGCCGTCACCATATCGGGCATCGTGGCGCTGACCTTGTCGCCGATGTTATGCTCGCGGCTCCTCAAAGCCCCCGATCCCGAGCGCGGCGGCTGGGAGGCGCGGCTGACGCTGTTCATCGACCGGCAGTTTCACCGGCTGCGCGGCTCTTACGAGCGCTGGCTGCACGGCAGCTTGAACACGTTGCCGGTGACGCTGGTGTTCGCGGCAATCGTGCTTTTGAGCATCTATTTCCTGTTCGCCAGCGCCAAGACCGAGCTGGCGCCGACCGAGGACCAGGGCGTCGTCATCACCCAATCGGTCGCGGCGCCGAACGCTACGCTGCAGCAGCGCCAGATGTATTCGCGCCAAGTCAACAAGATCTTCGCCGGGCACCCGGAAACCGAGCACGTCTTCCAGCTCGACGTGCCCGGCCAATCGATCGCCGGCTTGGTGACGAAACCCTGGGACCAGCGCACCCAAACCACCAATACGCTGCAGCCCATCATCCAGCAGGAAGTCGGCAAGGTCGCGGGCGTTCGGATCGCCGCGTTTCAGCCGCCGGCGCTGCCGGGAAGTTTCGGCCTGCCGATCCAGTTCGTCCTCGTCACCACGGAGCCGTTCGAGCGCCTCAACACCGTGGCGCAGCAATTCTTGCAGCAGTCGCTGGCGAGCGGCATGTTCATTTTCCTCGATTGCGACCTGAAGATCGACAATCCGCAAGCCAACGTCATCATCGATCGCGACAAGACCGCCCAACTCGGGCTTCGGATGAGCGACGTCGGCAGTTCGCTCTCGGCGCTGCTGGGCGGCGGCTTCGTCAACTATTTCAGCATGAGCGGGCGCTCCTACAAGGTGATCCCGCAAGTGCAGCAGCGCTACCGGCTCAATCCGCAGCAATTGCTCGACTATTACATTCGCACGGCAGACGGCACGCTGGTGCCGCTGTCCACCATCGCCACCGTCATCACCAAGACGGTGCCGGAATCGCTCAATCACTTTCAGCAGCTCAACAGCGCCCAGATCGTCGGCGTCGCCATGCCAGGTGTGGCCCAGGGCGATGCGCTGAAGTTCTTGCAGGATCTCGCGGCGCGCACGCTGCCTGCGGGCTATACGGTCGATTACGGCGGCTTGAGCCGGCAATACGTTCAGGAGACGTCGGGCTTCATCGCCACGTTCGGCTTCGCGCTGATCATTATCTTTCTCGCGCTCGCCGCTCTGTTCGAAAGTTTCCGCGATCCGGTGATCATTCTGGTTTCGGTGCCGATGTCGATCGCCGGCGCGCTGATCTTCGTCGCACTCGGCTTCGGCGGCATGTCGCTCAATATCTATACCGAGGTTGGTCTGGTGACGCTGATGGGTCTGATCAGCAAACACGGCATCTTGATCGTGCAGTTCGCCAACCACCTGCAGGAACAGGGTCGCTCGAAGCGCGAGGCGGTCGAGGAAGCCGCCGGCATCCGGCTGCGTCCGATCCTGATGACGACGGCCGCCATGGTGCTCGGCGTCATACCGCTGGTGACGGCGACCGGCGCCGGCGCGGTGTCGCGCTTCCAGATGGGCGTCGTCATCGCCTCGGGGCTCTCGATCGGCACCTTGTTCACGCTGTTCGTGGTGCCGGCGGTGTATCTGTTGCTCGCGGCCGATCATCATCATGCCGCCGCGCCTATCGCCGGCGATGCTGGCGCCGCCGTGCAGCCTTAAATCGCGGGCCTTGACGCTGGCCCTTAGCGGATATTCCAATCGTGCCCACGAATGATCGTTTTGGCTGGACGTTGAACCGGATTTTATCGCGAACTACTTTTTGCACTCAACGCACGCTGCAAATTCCGACTACCGTCGAGGGCGCGAGCCAGTTTAGCCATGACGTGTCCAGGAGATGCTTTGGGCCCACGTGCTTTGGGCCCACGTGCTTTGGGCCCACGTGCTTTGGGCCCACGCATTGTTGCGGAGGTCTCGTGACTTCGTCTCGCCGTAAAAACAGCTACACTCCTCTCTTGGTGATCCGGGGCTGCCAACTCGGGTCGCCGTACCGGGGCCAACATAGCGGCGCGGGAAAGAACGATGATGGACATCCTGTTCAATGGTGTCGGATGGACCGACATTGCGCTCACCCTCAACCGCATCGCGGTTGGGATGTTCTTTATGTTCTCAGGCTACCACAAGCTATTCAATCCAGAGCGCCATCGCGTGTTTGCCGACGAGCTCAAGGAACTCGGCGTTCATGCCGTGGGCTTTAACCAATGGTGGGTGCCGACAGTCGAGTTCAGCGCCGGCAGCGCCGTCGTCATCGGATTCCTCGCACCGCTGGCCGCGCTTGGCCTGCTTGTGATCACCCTCGTCGCCATCGCCACGTCGGGGTCGCAGCGAATCAAAGCCTATAAGCCGATCGATGAAGCGGACCGGATCGACGATTGGCTGTATCTGCCCGAGATCCTCTATGCCTTCATGCTGATCGTGGTCGTCTCGGCCGGCGCCGGACCGTACAGCCTCGATTCCTTCATCTGGGGCCTGATCGGCAACCACGGCGCGTGAGTTCGCAATGGCGAAAATTGTCACCACCTTTCCCAAAACTGTGCGGGTCATCGAGCATACTTTGATACCGCTGAAAGACGGCACGACGCTGGCGGCGCGCATCTGGCTGCCGGATGATGCCGAGCGCAATCCGGTTCCGGCAATCCTGGAGTATCTGCCCTATCGCAAGCGCGACGGGACTTACGAACGAGATGCGCTGACGCATCCCTATCTCGCAGGTCACGGTTATGCGGGCGTCCGCGTCGACATTCGCGGCAGCGGTGAATCGACGGGCTTGCTGTTCGACGAGTACGCCAAGCAGGAACAAGACGATGGCGTGGAGCTGATCGCCTGGCTGGCGGCACAGCCTTGGTGCAATGGCGCCGTCGGCATGATGGGAATTTCTTGGGGCGGGTTCAACGGGCTTCAGATCGCGGCGCGCCGGCCCCCGGCACTCAAGGCCATCGTCACCATTTGTTCGACCGACGATCGCTACGCCGACGACGCGCATTACATGGGGGGCACGTTTCTGACCAAGGCCGGGCTTGAGTGGGCTTTTTTCTTTTTCGGCTTGATGTGCCTGCCGCCCGATCCGGCGCTGGTCGGCGATCGCTGGCGGGCGATGTGGTTGGAGCGGCTGCAGAACATCCCGCTGTTCCAGGAAAACTGGCAGCAGCACCCGCGGCGCGACGCGTATTGGAAGCACGGATCGGTATGCGAGGACTACGCGGCGATCCAATGCCCGGTCTACGCCGTCGGCGGTTGGACCGATGGTTACAAAAATGCAATCCCGCGCCTTCTCGAGCATCTGAAGGTACCCCGCAAGGGTCTCATCGGGCCATGGGCACACGCCTATCCGCACTTTGCATTTCCCGGCCCCCAGATCGGATTCCTCCAAGAAATCCTGCGGTGGTGGGATTATTGGCTGAAAGGTATCGATACCGGCATGATGGACGAACCGATGCTGCGGGCGTGGATGACGGAAAGCGTGAAACCGGCGGCCCACCACGACATGCTGCCCGGCCGGTGGATTGGTGAACCTTCGTGGCCGCCGCCTGAAATAAAGCCGCGGCGGCTGTTCTTGACCGATGCGGGGCTGCGCGAAGCCGCGGCACCTTTGACGGCGCGCGCCGTATGCTCGCCGCAGACGCTTGGCAAGCTTTCGGGCGAATGGGTGCCATTCGGTCGCGGGCGCGATCAGGCCGGCGACCAGCAAGACGACGACGCGCGCTCCTTGGTTTTCGAGACGCCGCCGCTCGACGAGCCGATCGAGATTCTCGGCGCTCCGGTCGTCACGCTCGATGTCGCGTCCGACCGGCCGATTGCTAGCCTGGTCGTTCGGTTATGCGATGTGCACCCGTCCGGTGAATCGCTGCGCGTCAGCTATGGCGTGCTCAACCTCACGCATCGCGAGAGCCACGAACAGCCCACCCTGCTGGCGCCAGGTGAGCGCTACCGCGTGCGCATAAAGCTCAACGATGCAGGCTCGGTCTTTCCAGCCGGCCACAAGGTGAGGCTTGCGATATCGACGGCTTACTGGCCGATGATCTGGCCCAGCCCTGAGACGGCGACCGTGCAGATCTTTGCCGGCACGCTCGATCTGCCGCAACGCTCGCCCAACGCCGCAGACGCAAAACTCTCGCCTTTTCCCGAGCCGGAGACGGCGTCACCCGACAAGCCAACCATCATTCATCGCGATGGCGTGCGGATCGAACGCATCGACCGCATCGGTCTGGAATCCGGCATACAGTACAAGACGGACTATCACGTCGAGGACAATGATCCGCTCAGCGCCGTCGCCGAACTGCACCAGACCCAGACGCTGTCGCGAAACGAATGGCAAATCCGGGTCGAGACGCAGATGCGGCTGTCATGCACGGGCAGTGCCTTCCTGCTGCAGGGAAGTGTGTGCGCCTTCGAGGGTGCGAATGAAGTGTGTCGTCGCGACTGGGACCGCTCTATTCCGCGAGATTTTCTATGACCGACCTGAACAAAGCATGTTTGATGGTGCGCATGAGTCTTTCCGGTTCGAAGAGGACCAGGCCCCGAGGGCAGCGTCATGATAAACGGCATCAACGATGAGCTCATCCTTGCGGCCCGTCTTCTTCTCACGGCACTCTTTCTGATTTTCGGCTGGAGAAAGCTGAGGGATTTTTCGGGCACGGTCAGCCAAATGGTGCAGCTTGGCGTTCCGATGCCGACGCTCGCTGCCGCCGTCGCGACCTTCATGGAGCTTCCGGTTGCGTTCGCGGTCGCTGTCGGCGCGTTCACGCGCCCCTTGGCTTTGCTTATGTTTCTATACACGCTGGGAACCGCGCGCTTTGGGCATCGCTATTGGACAATGACGGGCTCGGAGCGAGTCGACAACATGGATGGCTTTTACAAAAATCTCGGCATCATGGGAGGCTTCTTGCTGTTGTACGTGACCGGCCCCGGAAAATATTCGATCGATGCATTGTTCGGTACCGCCGCGCCATAACCCGCGTGTCGTTGAGCCGACATTGCGACGTCACATCGCGTAAAGTCGGAAGCGTTTATGATTGGAAGTGCGCAGTCTTTCATCAAACTGCAAGTCACAGTTCATTGCTAAAGCACATTGCCGGACGTATTCTGGCGAGGGGCGAACTACCATATCCGTATTGGAGTCGTCCATGAGCCAGGTGCAAGTCGGACAAAAAAGCTATCAGATGCCGCCGCAGGACGGCATTACCGTCGCGCATTTTATCACCGTCGCCGACATCGAGCGATCGCTTCGATTTTACGAAACGGTCTTCGGTAGTCGCATTCTGAGCAGAGGCGATAGCAAGGGCGCGCCGGGCTATATCCAGATCGCGAACACGTGGCTCATTGTCAACGTCGGCGGCGGTCCGACACCCGACAAACCGACGGTAACGCTCAGCGTTCCCGCCGACCCCGATTCAGTCAACAGCTTCATGAATATCCGCGTTGCCGATATTCAAGCCTGCTATGAGCTTTGGCGAAGTCGAGGAGCCGAGTTCATCACCGAGCCAAAGGTCAAGTACGGCGAGACGCGCTGCTACATTCGCGATCCCGATGGCTATATTATCGAAGTCGGGCAAAGCAAGCCGGGCGTCACTTACGGCTGAGAGGAGCAACAACGGAAGTCGGAGAGGAGCCCATGAAGTCCGAAAGGGAAGGTATCAACCCGGCGGTCGAGCCGAGCGGAACAGGTTGCGTCGAATGCTTGGGCCGCGGCGGGTGGTGGTTTCATCTTCGCCGATGCGCGCAATGCGGTCACATCGGCTGCTGCGATAGTTCACCAAGTCAGCATGCATCGAAACATTTCGCCGCTACCGGTCACCCGATTATCACCAGTTTCGAGCCGGGCGAGCATTGGTTTTACGACTATCGCACAGAGGAATCCTTCGCCGGCCCAAAACTTGCCGCTCCTCACGCGCATCCGTTGGACCAACCGGCGCCCGGACCGGCCGAACGGGTGCCTGCAAACTGGCAAACGCTGCTTCACGAATAGGGGCGGCTCTTTGGTTCGGCCGCAAGCGACGCGGTTGGATATCGGCGAAGACTATGAACGAAGACCAGACCATTCGCGCGGCTTTGGATCGCCACTGGGCAGCCTCGGACGCCAATGATTTCGAGGCCGAGCACGAAATTTACCACGACGATGCCGTGCTCGAGTATCCGCAGTCCGGGGAGCGGATCCGCGGTCGGCGCAATATTCAAGCGTCCCGTTCTGCGCAGCCGAACAAGAAGCGCTTCAGCGTGCGGCGCACACTCGGTGCTGCCGACCTTTGGGTCACTGAATTCATACTCACCTACGACGGCGCACCGTCTTACACCGTGAGCATCATGGAGTTCAGGGACAACAAGGTCGCCCGCGAGACCCAGTACTTCGGCGATCCCTTCGCGCCGGGGCCCTCGCGCGCGCAATGGGTCGAGCGGATGCGCTGAAATTTTCGCCATGAAATCGAGGCAACCAAGTCCGTGGCTGCCGCGAATTCGATTGCCGCGCGGCCGTCACCAGCGGCATGACCCGCTGACCTAAATCTCCTAAATCTTATGAGTAGACGTCCTGGTCATGGGTTTCGGTTGCCGCCAAATCATGCAGGCAGCGGCCCGCCTGCGGTGCTATGAATTCGCCTTCCGAATCGAAGTCAAGGCGGCAGGCGATGGAAGACTGGAGCGCAACGCAGTATCTCAAATTCGAGGATGACCGGACCCGGCCGCCGCGCGACCTGGTGGCGCAAGTGCCGCTGCGGCGGCCGCGGCTCATTGTCGATCTCGGCTGCGGGCCGGGCAATTCGACCGAGCTTCTGGTCGAGCGATTCCCGCAATCGGACATCGTTGGGCTGGACTCTTCGCCCGACATGCTCGAGAAGGCGCGCCAGCGGCTGCCGCAATGCAGCTTCATCGAGGCCGACATCGCCACCTGGCAGCCCGACCCGCGCACCGACCTCATCTTCGGCAACGCGGTGATGCAATGGCTGCCCGACCATCCGGCGATCATGCGGCGGCTGCTCGAAGGCATGCCCCGAGGCGGCGTGCTGGCGATCCAGATGCCCGACAATACGCGCGAGCCGGCGCTAAAATTCCAGCGCGAAGTCGGCGAGGAAGGCCCGTGGCGCGATCATCTCGAGATTAAAACCGCGGCGCGCGACGACTTGCCGTCGCCGGAAGCCTTTTACGACCTGCTCAAGCCGGTCGCCTCCCACATCGACATCTGGCACAGCGTTTATAACCACGTCATGGCGTCGCCGGAAGCGATCACCGAATGGTTCAAGGGCTCCTCGCTGCAGCCGTTCCTGTCGCCGCTCAACGCCGCCGACCGCGAAAAATTTCTCGCCGCCTATACCAAAAAGATCATCGGCGCCTACAAGCCGCGCTACGACGGCAAGGTGCTGCTGCGCTTCCCGCGCCTGTTTATTTTGGCGGTGCGATGAGACGCGTTGCCGCGCTCGTTGCCGCCGTCCTGCTCGGCGGCCTGATCTGTACGCAGGCCGCGTTCGCCGACGCGGCGTTCCAGGCTTGGCTGCAATCGCTGTGGCCACAGGCGCAAGCGCTCGGCGTCTCGCGCGCGACCTTCGATATGGCGACGCGCGGGCTCGAGCCCGATCTGTCGCTGCCCGATCTCGTTCTGCTGGGCCGGCCGGAACGGCCGTCGGGCGGGCAGGCGGAATTCGTGCTCACCCCGGCGGACTATCTGAAAGAGCCGACGTTCGACAGTCTCGCTGGGCGAGGCCGTAAGCTGTTCGACCAGTATCGCGACACGCTCACGGCGATTGAAAAGCAATTCGGCGTGCCGCCAACCATTTTGCTGGCCATCTTCGGCCGCGAGACCGATTACGGCCAAGCCCGCGACAAGCGCAACGCCATCCGCGTGCTGGCGACGCAGGCCTATCTCGGCAAGCGCAAGGAAAAATTCCTCGACGAATTTTTGCAGGCACTGAAAATCCTCGACGAGGGCCAGGTCAAGCTCGCCGACATGACCAGCTCCTGGGCGGGCGCCATGGGGCTGACCCAGTTCATGCCATCGGACTACGTCAAATACGCCGTCGATTTCGACGGCGACGGTCGTCCCAATATCTGGACCTCGGTACCGGACGCGCTGGCGTCCGCTGCCAAGCAACTGCAGGGCAAAGGCTGGCAGCGCGGCCTGCGCTGGGCCTACGAAGTGCATCCGCCGGCCGATGTCGATTGCACCATCGGCGTGCCGGACAACACGCTGCCTATCGGCGAATGGCTCAAGCGCGGTTATGTGCCGGCCTATGGCCGCACGCTCTCGGCCGCGGAGCGCGCCGAAACCGCGTCGCTGCTGCAACCGGCCGGCCTTTACGGCCCGTCGTTCCTCGCCACCAAGAATTATTTCGTCATCAAGGAATATAATTTCTCCGATCTCTACGTGCTGTTCGTCGGCCATCTCGCCGACCGCATCACCGACCCGCGGCCGTTCGAGACGCCGTGGAGCAAAGTGGCGCAGCTGCCGACCGCAGCCCTCGACCGCATGCAGCACATCCTCACCGACCGCGGCTTTTATCACGACAAGATCGACGGCAAGGCCGGCATGCTGACCCGCGCAGCGCTCGGCGCCTATCAGAAACGCAACGGGCTGAAGGTGGATTGCTGGCCCACGGCCGCGGTGCTTGCGCATATGGAGAAGGCGGGAAACTGAAGGCGGCGCTGCGTCGCCTGCAAAGTCAATGTACCGAGGCCTCGGGCCGGTCAGATCGATGGGCCACAAGTGCTCAACGTCCGCTTTGAGACCGGGTCGCGGACCACGGCAGATATCCGCGAGCGCCCTCCCATCTTCCTTCGCAATGTGACATCATGATCGGGCGAACCGGAGACAGAGGCTTGTCAAGCAGGGAACCATGCCATGTCGCTTGCTGCAGCCACGAATAACCAGGGCGCGTCAACGCGTGGTCGCTACGAAAAGCTTGAGGATCGCATCCTCGCGCGCGACCAGATCGGCGCCAGTGAATGCTACTATGACCTCGTGCTCGACGGCCGGCCGCTCGCCGAGATGTTGCGCGAGGCCGTGCGCATTCACGGGCCTTACACGCACGTGCCCTATCACGAGCGCATCGACGACGGCTTCGTCAATTTTGTCAACAACGACCATTGCCTCCTGAGTGCGCGAGCCACGTTGCACCTGTCGAAGTGGTTGCCGCCCGAGATGGCGGGACTGCCGATGGCACAGACCATTTGGTACATCCCGACCGGTCTCGACATCTGGAACCAGAAGATCAACAAGGCGCCGGGTCATTACGCGCGTGGCATGGCGCCGCAGCAAGGCGCGCCGCCAAAGCCCGTGGTTCACTGGCCGGATCAAGAGCCGGAGCATCTCGATGGGCCGTTGCGCGACCGCCTCGACCACTGGCTGACGCTGGTGCATCGCGGGCGCGTGCTCGACGCCTATCGGGTCTTTCTTGGCCTCATGCAGAACGAGGCCGAGCGCAAAACGGTGCTCGCCGAACTGGCGTTCGCGGGCCTCATCGATTTGCAGGACCGCGCCTTCCTCAACCGCTCTTACACGACCGGTCACAAGTCCTATCGGGCACGCGCCACGGTCGAATTGGGCACGGCCATCGGCTGGCATGACGCGCATTGCGTCCTCTATGCCGGGGCGTTGGATATCGCCGTCGGCCCGCGCTGGTATTCGACCTACGAAATGGCGTGCAACTGCATCACCCACTATCTTGAACAGCAGAAGATCTCTGCCGTTCCCTACGCCGGCACCACGGCCAAGGAATTGGCGCTGCTGGCGAACTCCGAGCCGCTCACGACAGCCGAGGCGGAAGCATTTCTCGACATCGTGCTGCGTCAGCACGAGCCGGTCTATCTCGAACAGCTCAGCAGGTTGCTGCTCGCCGGCAAAGGGCCGCGCCAGATCCTCGACGTGTTGCAGATCGGCGCCGCTCAGGTGCTGCTCGAGACGCAGGAAAGCCTCAACTTCTCCATCTCGCAGCACTGCTACGAGTACTGCAACACGCTGGGCTGGTTCTACGACACTTTCGAACATCCCCAGCGCCTGAAGCTGCTCTATGCGGCGGCCTCATTCCTCAACCGCAGCGCCTGGCATCAGAAAAACATCGGCGAGGGGAGTGCCTGTCTGGCCGAACTCCCGGCCGGCGCCGAGCGCATGAGTGGGCCGCAGCTGCTGGAGCGGATCATGGCGGCCATTGTCGCGCTCGACGGGCGGCAGGCCGTCGCTTGGACCAAGGCGTATCTCACCAGCGGCGGCGATCGCAAAACCCTGGTGCAACAGCTTGCGTTGACCGCGTGCCGCCTCGGCAACGACCCGCACAACCAAGAAATCGCTCAGTGTCTGCTCGAGGACTACGCGAAGAACCGCGGCTTCGACCGCGACCGCTTGCTGCTCGCCTGCGTGCAGCACACCGCCGTGCACCGCAAGTACGGCGATTTCCTCGAGTGCGGCCGGCGTTTTGGACGTGCCATGGGCGTTGCGTCGCTTGTCTGACATGCAAATCAAGGCCGCCGTGGTGCGCGAAAGGTCGGGCGCTTTCGCCATCGAGACCGTGGAGCTGTGCGAGCCGCGCCCCGACGAGGTGATCGTCCGCGTCGTGGCCAGCGGCATGTGCCAGACCGATCTGCACGGCCGCGACGGCTACTTCGACAGCCCGTACCCTGCCGTTTACGGCCACGAAGGCGCCGGCGTGGTGCACGCCGTCGGCGGCACCGTGCGCGGGCTGAAGCCCGGCGATCACGTGGTGATGTCGTATCCGTGGTGCGGCGCCTGCGCCAACTGCCGGCAAGAGCGGCAGAACTATTGCGTGCACGGCCGCAGCCTGAAGTCGGGCGGCACCCGCGCCGACGGCTCGACCTTGCTGGCGAAGAACGGCGCGCCGGTCTACAGCGCGTTTTTTCAGCAATCCTCGTTCGGCACATTCGCGCTGAGCCAGGAGCGCTACACCGTCAAGGTGCGCGACGATGCGCCGCTTGAATTATTGGGCCCGCTCGCCTGCAGCGGCCAGACCGGCGCCGGTGCTGTGCTCAACGTGATGAAGCCGGCGACAGGCGAGAGCATCGCCATATTCGGCGTCGGCGCGGTCGGGTTATCCGGACTGATGGCGGCGAAAATCGCCGGCTGCGATCCGATCATTGCGGTGGACGTTCATGACTGGCGGCTGGCGCTCGCCCGCGAGCTTGGCGCCACCCACACGGTCAACCACAATACTTGTAGCGACGTCGTTGCCGAGATTCGAAAGATCAGCGGCGGCGGCGTGCGCTATGCGCTGGAAACCTCGGCGGTGCCGGCGGTGTTCCGCGAAGCCATCGAAGCCCTCATGCCGGCGGGCACTTGCGTGCTGCTCGGCAGCGCCCGCAAGGGCAGCGAAGTGTCGTTCGAAATGCCGTTCCTGCAGCAAGGCCGCACCGTGCGCGGCGTGGTTCAGGGCGATAGCGTGCCGCAGGAGTTCATCCCAAAACTCGTCGACCTGATCATGGCCAAGAAATTTCCGATCGAGCGCATGATCAAGTTCTACGATTTCGCCGACATCAATGTGGCGGCGAAGGAGTCTTCCGCCGGCATCGCCATCAAGCCGGTGCTGCGGATGCCTGCTTAACCTCTCCCCGCCGCGCGGGGAGAGCATAGGCGTCCTTCGGACGCCGTTCTTGACGTAAAGAACGCCGATCCGAAGGATCGGCTATGTGAGCGGAGCGAACGAGGGTGAGGGGGCCTCTCCGCGATTCTGAGCTTCGCAAAATACTCTCAGCCCAGCGGAGAGGCCCCCTCATCCCGACCTTCTCCCCGCACGCGGGGAGAAGGAGGAGTTAGTCGTCCCCCGGCACCGCTTCCGGCCGCCCGTCGTCATCTTCTTTCGTATAACCGAGCGCGCGCCGATAGCGCGGCTTGGTCTCGATCGAGCCGGTGACGGCGGGCTCGCCGTGTTGCGTGGCGAACCGCGCCCGGGCGCGCTCGGCGACCACCTCGCCCGGAATGGCGGACGGCTCGCAGATATGGCGGCCGTTATAATGCCGCATCAGGTCGACGTGGATGTGATTGTAGTGATAGACGTTGGCGCCAGGCGCCAGCACGGTGGTAAAATCTTCGCACGCCGCCGCCTGCACGTCGTGCAGAAAACCCTGCTCCTCGGGCGTGCCGCGCCAGCCGTATTGCACCGAGATTTTATGACCGTCGGCGAGCGTGAATTCGGCGATATCGAGGGCGTTGCCGAAAGCGTGTTCGGAAATATGCGCGTTCGGATTGCCGTTCATGCCGCGGCACGAATAAGCGGAGATTTGTTTGATCTCCACCACCGGCTGGCGGAACCATTTCAGCGCTGCCGGCTGCACCGCGGCGGTGATCCATTGGTCGAGCATGGAAACGATCGGGCAGGCTAGCGTCGCTGCCGGTTTCACTTCGACCGGCCCGGCCGTGCCGGTGACCGGCGGTCCGCGCGGCGGCCCGAGCGGCGGCACCGGTGGTGCGGCGCTCGGCGGTGCCGGCGTATAAGGCGCAGTGGGGCCGCCGTAATAGGGATGCGGCGGGCCGCCGGGAACGGCCAAATCCTCGTCGTCTTCGGGCGGCGCCAAGCCGGGCGGATTGAGCGATAACGGTTGCCCGACCGGCGTTGCCGATGGCGGCGGGTATGACCGGGGTGGATAGGGCTGTTGCGGATACGACTGCTGCGGGTAGGGTTGCGACGGATACGATTGCGGCGCGCCCGCTGGCAGCGGCGGCAACTGTTGCGAACTGACGCTCGACGACGGCGCCGCGCTCGGCTGCGTCACCGGCCAACGCTGCGGCATCGACGCGTTGGGGATCGCGCCCGGCGGCACCGGCGCCTCGTCGCTATAGCCGAGCGGGCCGCTCTCGCCCAAGGCCGAGACGCGCAGCGGATAATCGGCGCCGCACGCGCCGGGGCCGCTGATCGAGGAGATGCGCACGCGCGTCGGCGATTCCTTCACCGCGCCGGAATTCAGGCACGCGATCTCGGCGTCGTGCCGCCATGACTCGCGCTCGGCAAGCATGAAATGACTGCAGCCGGCGAGAGCGATCAGCGCGACGAGGACAAAGGAGCCGACGAGATACCAACGAACTCCACGCGTCATGCGCGACAGAATGCGAGCAATTTTGTTAAGGACTGCTCAATGATGTTGTATCGTCCGCGTGCCAAGGATGCGTTAACCATGACAGGGATCAGGACATCAGGAATCAGGCATCAAGAATCCGGATCGGGAACCGGCTTTCGCCGCATCTTGATCCCTGATACCTGATCTCTGATGTCTGGAACCCCCATGCTTTCAGCCCTCGATCTCGCCCGCCGCATCGAAGCCGGTGAGCTCACGCCGCGCGCGGTCGTCGACATGTGCGCCGAGGCGATTGCGGCGCGCGAGAAGGAAGTTCACGCCTTCGTCGTGCTCGGCCTGGTCGCGGCGCGTCGCGCGGCGGAAAATCCAAATCTGCCGTCGACGCCGCTGCGCGGGCTCTCGGTCGGGTTCAAGGACATTTTCGATACCGCCGATTTCCCGACCCAATACGGCTCACCGATCTATGTCGGCTTCCAGCCGCGCGCCGATGCCGCCGCGGTGGCGCTGACGCGGCGCGCCGGCGGCATCGTCATCGGCAAGACGGTGACCACGGAATTCGCCACCATGGTGCCCGCGGTGACGCGCAATCCGCACAATCTCGCGCACACGCCCGGCGGCTCGTCGTCCGGTTCTTGCGCCGCTATCGCCGCCGGCATGTTGCCGATCGCGTTCGGCAGCCAGACCGCGGGCTCGGTGATCCGGCCGGCGGCGTTTTGCGGCATCGCCGGCTTCAAGCCGTCCTACCGGCTGATCCCGACCGCCGGCGTCAAGGATGTCGCCTGGCACCTCGACACCGCCGGCGTGTTCGGCGCCGGCGTGGCCGACGTCGCCTTCATTACTGCGGCCGTCACCGGCCGCGATCTGCGCGTCGATCGCGCGACGCCGGCGCCGCCGCGCATCGCGCTGGTGCGCAGTCATCTGTGGCCGCAAGCAAGCCCGGCGATGCAAAACGCGCTCAAAAGCGCGGCGCGGGGCGCGGTGGCAGCCGGCGCCAAGGTCGTGGATGTGACGTTGCCGCCGATCCTGGAAGAGGCCTACGCCGCGCAAATCGTCATTCAGGAATACGAAACGCTGCTCGCCCGCACTTTTGAATACGATCGCCATCGCGACCAACTCGGCAAACAGTTGCGCGAGGCGCTCGATGCCGCCACCGCCATCACCGCCGACGCCTACGACGCCGCGCGCCGCACCGCCAAGCGCGCCCGCCAAGTGCTGGCCGATACCATGGCCGACCACGACGTGATCCTGACGCCATCGGCGCCCGGCGCCGCGCCGCACGGCTTGGGCTCGACCGGCAACCCGATGTTCAACCGGCTGTGGACCTTGATGGGGACGCCGTGCGTCAACGTGCCGGGATTGTACGAAGGCGACTTGCCGCTCGGCATCCAAATCGTCGGCCGCTTCGGCCGCGACCGCGCGGCGCTGGAAGCGGCGCTGTTCGTCGAGCGCGCCATCGCGCGCAAGTAAGCGGGGTAATTACTCCGCGGCGCTGCGCACCCGCGCCAGTGGATCGTAGTTGAGAATCGGCGCCAGCCATTTTTCCGTTTGCTCGAGCGTCAGGCCTTTGCGCCTGGCATAATCTTCGACCTGGTCGCGCTCGATCTTGCCGACGCCGAAATAATAGCTTTCCGGGTGGCCGAAATAGAGCCCGCACACCGAGGCGCCGGGCCACATGGCAAAGCTTTCGGTCAGGCGCACGCCGATGCTGCGCTCGCCGTCGAGCAGCTCGAACAAGGTCGCTTTCTCGGTGTGATCGGGCTGCGCCGGGTAGCCGGGCGCCGGGCGGATGCCGCGGTATTTTTCGCCGATCAGTTCGCTGCTCGCGAGCGTCTCGTCGGCCGCATAGGCCCAAAACTCCTTGCGTACGCGCTGGTGCATGCGCTCGGCGGCGGCTTCGGCGAGGCGGTCGGCCAGCGCCTTGGCCATGATCGCGGAATAATCGTCGTTGGCGTGCTTGAAACGCTCGACGATCGTCTCTTCGCCGATGCCGGCGGTCACCGCGAAGGCGCCGATGTAATCGGCAAGGCCGCTCGCCCGCGGCGCGACGAAGTCGGCGAGCGCGACGTTGGCGCGGCCTTCGCGGCGCGCAAGCTGTTGGCGCAGCGTGTGCAGCGTGGCGATCGGCTTGCTGCGTGCCTCATTGTCGAAAACGAGAATATCGTCACCTTCGCTGTTTGCCGGCCACAGCCCGATCACCGCGTTGGCGCGGAACCAGCGTTCGGCGACGATCTTGCGCAGCATCTCCTGGGCGTCGGCGAACAGGCTTCGCGCCGCTTCGCCGACCACCTTGTCGTCGAGGATCGCGGGATATTTGCCGTTGAGCTCCCAGGTGGCGAAGAACGGCGACCAGTCGATGAGGTCGACGAGCTCGGCAATCGGCAGATCGACAAGCTTTTGCGTGCCGATAAGTTTTGGCACCGGCGGCCGGTAATTGCCGGACCAGTTGAGTTTTAGCGCATTGGTGCGCGCATCGGCGAGCGGCAGCCGTTGCTTGTTCTCTTCGCCGCGGGCGTGCGCGGCGGCGATGCGGGCATATTCGGCGCGAACGTCATTGACATAGCGCTCGCGTGACTCGCGCGACAACAGCGAGGAGACCACGCCGACCGCGCGGCTTGCGTCATTGACGTAAATAGTCTGGCCGCGCCGGTAGTTCGGATGGATCTTTACCGCGGTGTGCACGCGGCTGGTGGTGGCGCCGCCGATCAGGAGCGGCACGTCGAAACCTTTGCGCTCCATTTCCGCGGCGACATGACACATTTCATCGAGCGACGGCGTGATCAGGCCGGACAGCCCGATGATATCGGCCTGTTCGGCGATCGCGGCGTCCAAAATCTTGTCCGCCGGCGTCATCACGCCGAGATCGACCACGTCGTAGTTATTGCACTGGAGCACGACGCCGACGATGTTCTTGCCGATGTCGTGGACGTCGCCCTTGACGGTGGCGAGCACGATCTTGCCGTTCGACGATTTATGCTCGCGGCCGTCCTTGTCCGCTTCCATGTACGGCATCAGATAGGCGACGGCCTGCTTCATGACGCGTGCCGATTTGACCACCTGCGGCAGGAACATGCGGCCGGTGCCGAACAGATCGCCGACCACGTTCATGCCGTCCATCAGCGGGCCTTCGATCACGGCGAGCGGCCGCGGCGCGGCGCGGCGGGCCTCTTCGGTATCGATCTCGATGAAGTCGGTGACGCCGTGGACCAGCGCGTGCGTCAGCCGTTTGCCCACCGGCCATTCGCGCCAGGCGAGATCGGCTTCCTTTTTTTCCTTGCCGTGACCGCGATGGCGTTCGGCGAGCGCCAATAGCCGCTCGGCGGCATCGGCGCGGCGGTTGAGCACCACGTCCTCGCAGGCCTCGCGCAACTCCGGATCGAGATCGTCATAGACCGCCATCTGCCCGGCATTGACGATGCCCATATCCATGCCGGCCGCGATGGCGTGATAGAGGAACACCGAATGCATCGCCTCGCGCACCGCCTCGTTGCCGCGGAACGAGAACGAAAAATTCGAGACGCCGCCCGAGACGTGGGCATGCGGAAGGTTCGCCCGGATCCAGCGCGCCGCCTCGATATAGGCGACACCGTAGCCGTTGTGCTCCTCCATGCCGGTGGCCACCGCAAAGATGTTTGGATCGAAAATAATATCCTGCGGCGGAAAGCCGACCTTGTTGACCAAAATGTCGTAGGCGCGCGCGCAAATTTTTGTCTTGCGCTCGAGCGTATCGGCCTGGCCTGATTCATCGAACGCCATGACCACGACGGCTGCGCCGTGACGGCGCACCAGGCGCGCATGCGCGATGAAGGCGTCTTCGCCCTCCTTCATCGAGATCGAATTGACCACGGCCTTGCCCTGCACGCATTTCAAGCCGGCCTCGATCACCGAAAATTTCGAGGAATCGATCATCACCGGCACCCTGGCGATGTCGGGCTCGGCCGCGACCAGGTTGAGGAAGGTGATCATGGCACCTTCGGAATCGAGCAGCCCCTCGTCCATGTTGACGTCGATGATTTGGGCGCCGTTCTCGACCTGGTCGCGCGCCACCGCGAGCGCTGCCGTGTAATCGCCAGAGGTGATCAGCTTGCGGAAACGCGCCGAGCCGGTGACGTTGGTGCGCTCGCCGACATTGACGAACGGAATCTCTGCGGTCAGCGTGAAGGCTTCGAGGCCGGAGAGCCGCAGCCGCGGCGAAATATCCGGCACCGCGCGCGGTGCTTTGCCGGCGACGGCGCGGGCGATGGCGCGGATGTGGTCGGGCGTGGTGCCGCAGCAGCCGCCGACGATATTGATGAGGCCGGCATCGGCGAATTCGCCGATCAGCGCCGCCATGGCGTCGGGACCCTCGTCGTAATGGCCGAATTCGTTGGGCAGGCCGGCATTGGGATAGGCGCAGATCAGCGTGTCGGCGACGCGGCCGAGCTCGGCGAGGTGCGCGCGCATCTGCTTGGCGCCGAGCGCGCAATTGAAGCCGACCGACAACGGTGCCGCATGCGCAATCGCATTCCAGAACGCTTCCGGTGTCTGGCCCGAGAGCAAACGGCCGGAGCGGTCGGTGATGGTGCCGGAGATCATCACCGGCAGATCGATGCCGCGGGCGAAAAGCTCTTCGGCGATGGCGAAGATGGCGGCCTTGGCGTTGAGCGTGTCGAAGATGGTCTCGATCAACAGCGCATCGACGCCGCCATCGAGCAGCCCGCGCACCTGCTCGGCGTAAGCGATGCGCAATTGGTCGAAGGTGACCGAGCGGAAGCTCGGATTCAAAACATCGGGCGAGATCGAGGCGGTGCGGTTGGTCGGGCCGATGGCGCCGGCGACAAAGCGTTGCTTGCCGTCCTCGTCTTGCGCGATGCGCGCGGCGTCGCGGGCGAGGCGGGCGCCTTCGAGGTTCAATTCGTAGGCGATCTCCGCCATGGCGTAATCGGCTTGCGCGATGCGGGTCGAGGAGAAGGTGTTGGTCGAGACGATGTCGGCGCCGGCGCGGAAATAGGCGAGGTGGATGGCGCGCACCGCGTCCGGCCGGCTGAGATTGAGCAAATCGTTGTTGCCGCGCACCTCGCGGTTCCAGGCATCGAAACGCGCGCCGCGGAAGCCTTCTTCATCCAGGCTAAGCGCCTGGATCATGGTGCCCATGGCGCCGTCGAGCACCAGAATGCGCTCGGCAGCGAGCCTGCGCAGTGTGGTTTCGGTTGGCGACTTTTTTGACGTGGCCGCGACCATGGATTTACGCACGCTCCTTTTCTGCGGCAACGCGAGCGCTGGTGCCGGGCGCGGTGCTCGGCCGCAGCCCGAGCAGGTGGCAGATCGCGTAGACGAGATCGGCGCGGTTCATGGTGTAGAAGTGAAAGTCGGTCACGCCGTGATCGACGAGATCGAGCACCTGTTCGGCAGCGACGGCGGCGGCGATCAGCTTGCGGGTGGCGGCATCGTCGTCGAGGCCGTCGAAGCGGTCGGCGAGCCAGGCCGGCACCGATGCGCCGCAGCGCGCGGCAAAAGTTTTTGTGGTCTTGAAATTCTGCACCGGCAGAATCCCCGGCACGATCGGGATGTCGATGCCGGCCGCGCGCACCCTGTCGAGATAGCGGAAGTAGAGATCGTTTTCGAAGAAGAACTGGGTGATCGCGCGCGTGGCGCCGGCATCGACCTTGGCTTTGAGCATGTCGATGTCGGCTGCGACCGAGGGACTGTCGGGGTGTTTTTCCGGATAGGCCGACACCGACACTTCGATGTCGGCCAGATTCTTGATGCCAACAAGCCGCTTGATGCCGGCGACGAGATCGGCGGCATTGTGGTAGCCGCCGGGATGCGGCGCGTATTTCTCGCCGGCACCGGCCAATGGATCGCCGCGCAGCGCCACGATATGGCGCACGCCGGCTTGCGCATAAGCGCCGATCACCGCATCGATCTCGGCGCAGGTCGCGGCGACGCAGGTCAGGTGCGCCGCCGGCGTCAGCATGGTCTCGGCAAGAATGCGCTTGACGGTCGTGTGGGTGCGCTCGCGCGTCGAGCCGCCGGCGCCGTAAGTGACGGAAACGAAATTCGGCTCAAGCGGCGCCAGGCGGGTGACGGCCTCCCATAGCGTTTGTTCCATCTCGGCGGTCTTGGGCGGAAAGAATTCAAACGACACGCGGATGCCGCGCGGCTTGCCGGCATTGATGAAGCGGCTTTTACGAGACGCGTCCATCACGCGACCTCGCGCGTCTTCGGCGTGGCCAGCACGATGCGCGGATCGCGCGCGAGCCAGAGCGAGACCGCGATCTTGCCGTGCGGTCCGGGGGGAAGGGTTTGCTGGCGGACGATATCGAGGCCGGCGGCTTCGAGCCATTGCGTCACCGCCTCCGGCGCAAAGCCGAGCCGGAGATGGGCGTGCTCCTCGCGCAAGAATTCCAGATCGTGCGGCGCAAAGTCCACAACAAGAAGCCGTCCGCCCGGCCGCAGCACCCGCACCGCTTCGCGGATCGCGCGCGCGCTGTCGTCGAGGAAGTGCAGCACCTGGTGAATAATGACGACGTCGAACGAATCCCGCGGCAGCGCCAGGTCGTAGATGTCGCCCTGCCGCACGCTGCAATTCTTCAGGCCGGCGCGGTCGAGCCGGGCACGCGCCAGCGCCAGCATGTCGAGCGACAGATCGAGGCCGAGGCCGCGCTCGATGTCGCCTGCGAACAGTTCCAGCATGCGGCCGGTGCCGGTGCCGAGATCGAGCAGCGACCGGATCGGCTTGTCGGCGAGCGCGCCGCGGATCGCTTCTTCGACGGCGGTATCGGCGACGTGAAGCTTGCGGATGCGGTCCCACTCTGCCGCGTGGCGGCGGAAATAATTCTGCGCCGCGGTGGCGCGCGCGGTGCGCACCGCGGCAAGCCGCTCGCGGTCGCGGGCGATGACCGGATCGTTGGCGTCGAGCCGCGTGATCATGGCGCGTGCGATATCGGCGGCACTGCCGCGCTCGCGCAAACGGAAGAACGCCCACGAGCCTTCGCGGAAGCGCTCGACCAGCCCGGCCTCGGCGAGGAGGCGCAGGTGGCGGGAGAGCCGCGGCTGCGATTGCCGCAAGATTTCCGTGAGGTCGGAGACCGTCAGCTCGGCCTCGGCGATCAGTGCCAATATGCGCAGGCGCGTGGCTTCGCCTGCGGCCTTGAGCATGGTGGTCAGGGCTGGAAAGGCGAGAGGTTCGGTGTCCATGGCCTCGATCGCTTCGATTAGATATAAAGATATCTTTATGCGATTAAGCGCCCACTGGCAAGGGCGATTGTATACTTGACACATACATTTGAGGGGTTTATATTGATGTTCAAGGAGTTAGACCATGAGCATTCTTACCCAAGCCCATTTCCACAACGAGGCTGCAGCGATAGCCCGCTTAGAGGCGATTGTCTGGCCGGAAGGCCCGATTTGCCCCCATTGCGGCGGGGTTGATCGCATCACACCGGTAAAGGGTGGCCGGATCGGCTTACGGCGCTGCGGGGACTGCAAAAAGCAATTCACCTGCAAGGTCGGCACCGTGTTCGAGGATAGCAAGGTGCCGGTCCACAAGTGGTTCCAGGCTGCCCACCTGCTCGCGTCGAGCAAGAAGGGGATCAGCAGCCACCAACTGCACCGCACCCTTGGCGTTACCTACAAGACGGCCTGGTTCATGTCGCACCGGCTGCGCGAGGCGATGCGCGCCGACCCCAAGGGCCAGATTGGCGGACCGGGCAAGATCGTCGAGGCGGACGAAACATTTTTCGTGAACAAGAAGGGCGCGCCAGTCCGCACCGGCTACGGCCATAAGATGGCGATCATGAGCCTTGTTGAGCGCGGCGGCCCGATCCGCTCCGTAGTATTGGACCGCGTTGACCGCCCGAGCGTTACAAAGATCATCCGCCGTAACGTCCATCATGAAAGCCGTTTGATGACGGATGCGGCGGCCTACTACAAAGCCCGCGACCGCTTCGGCATTTCGGAGCATGAGAAGGTCAACCACGATCAAGGCGAATACGTCCACGGTGACGTGCACGTGAACACGCTCGAAGGCTACTACAGCATCTTCAAACGCGGCATGAAGGGCGTCTACCAGCATTGCAGCGAGAAGCACCTGCACCGTTACGTCGCGGAATTCGATTTCCGCTACAACAACCGTTCGGGCCTTGGCGTCGAGGATGCCGAGCGCGCTACGAATACGCTCAAGGGCATCGTCGGCAAGCGTCTGATCTATCGTTATCCTAACGGCACCGCAGCCGAGTAGTCGCCAGCGACTTGAGGCAAAAAGGCTTGCGGAAGGTGAACAACTCGAATTTGATTTCGGGCAATAACGGGCAATAACGGGCAACGGCGGGCATTAATCCACAAGCTGTTGAGATGTGCCACCCGAACCATTGAAACGACTCGGGGAATCAGTGCTTGTTGGAATTGGTGCCCGGAAATAGAAGAGGCCGCTAAACGCTCGCAACGTCGCGGCCTCTGAAATTTCCGACCCGCTGAAACCCAGGCTGGGGGCGGGACGGTAGGGTTGCGTGCTCACTAGAATCCAAAACGAAAGCGTGGTCAACCCAGCCTATGCATCATGTGCATAAGGACGAGGATATGAGCCAGATAGCTCAACAGGTACAAATTACTCCGACCTTTGCTGACCCTGGCAACGTTCTAGAGGCGTTTGCAAACGGGCCAGTCAATATCACCATCAGTGGACAGTTCGCCACACTCACCTTCACGGTGATTCGGCCTGATGTTCCGGAGATGATGACGGGTCAACAAATGACGAAAGCGACAGCGGCGGTCGCAAGTCGAGTGGTGACGCCGATCCAAAACCTGGTTGAATTGCGGAATTTGTTGCACCGCTTAATTCAGGACACGCCACTCGCCCCCGGGTCGAGCCTGACGCAATAACACCGGGACGCCAGTACGTTGTTGCGTGAGTTGCCATTGCAAACTCCTTAGCCCGGCGGGCGGCGCTGGGCTTTTTTTCGACTCGTTGGAATCGAGTCCGAATCTCCAGGGTCTGACTGAATCGGGGGTGGCTCGCAAGAATCCAGGGCGAGTCCCGATCTAAGTTTGCGATTCTAGGTTGCGCCGCGCCGACGCTAAATTGCGCCGTAGTTACGAAGGACACCCTCAATGGAGTTCATCTGCGAAATATCGCAAACCATTCTCCGATAGGGTTGTGGAATTTTTATTTCGGCACCTAACGCTTCCCAATCCGGGTCGTCACCGGCAGCCGCTATTATGGTCCGCCTATGTGCCAATGGGCAGACCATCTCTGATGCGATGATCGTCGCCAGCAGTTCCAAATTGAAAGAGTTTAGGTTCGGTATTTGGGCAGCTTTGGCGCTGCTGAGAAGCGAAAACGCTGCCACAAGATCATCGATCGCGCCGTCGGTGACGACATGCTGACCTTCAACCGATTCAAATGAATGGCACAGTTCTTTGGAAACGATAAAAATGCGCTCGTCTTCTGAAAGATGTTGGGCGTACCGGACATGCACAACAGTGACATTGCCGGCATACGGGGCATCTGATTGTTCAAAACGCTTGAATGAACCCCAGATTGGGTTGGTCCGAGGAACGTCGAAGCCCGTGTAGTGGGCGCGGTCGATACGAGTCACTCCCGTAACAATCTGGCAAATCGTTTCGAGGTCGGCGCCTCCTCTGGGGAAGCGCCGATAGATTTCTCTCAGCACTGGAACAGCGGAATCCAGCATGGCGTTTGACAACAAAATAGGCGGGGCAAGAACCCCGCCTTGGTTGCTTTGTAAGTACCGACACCGGTACGCGTCAAGCGCGCGGAGCGTTTCCGTTCCACCCGGAGTGGGTAAAGCACTGACCGGCCTCTATGGCCTCTTCCACCTGATTCATGGCCGCGAAGATCTCTTCGGGCGACAACGGACGATCCGGCATGAAGAAAAATTTCATGTCGGTTAGGCCGTTCTGTCTGTCCCTTTCCAAACGGGCCATGAACTTGTCACGTTCAAGCATGGTCCTCTCCTCTTCAACACATCCAAACACCGCACTCACCTGAAAGGAAAATGCGGCTGAACTATTAAAGTTCGATCACTTTCGCTTTAGGAATATGGGGGTTCCAGAGCGATTTGCCAGGTTTTAACGCATTGGCAGGCCCCCTGCCTAGTGCATTTCGGCAACCCTGGTCCTAATTCGACACTTATCCTTATCCCTGCTACCAGAGGTATGTGAGGCCCAGATGACCCCCAAGACGCCCCCAAAGCCGGACGACAAGGCCCAGTCCGAGCGGTTCATCGAGACCGCCCGCGACGTCGGCGCCGACCGGGACACGACCACCGCCGGCGACGGGGTGATGGGGCGGCTGGCGAAAATGAAGCCCAATCCAAAACCGAAGCATTCGAGGGCCAGCGATGGGCAAAACGGCAAAGAATGAACAGATCAAACTGAAGGCAACCTTTTACAACAATATCGCCGCCGGGTCGGCTGTTGGCGGCATTTTCATTCCGCTAATTGTCCTCTATCAAAACATGCCGGTCGCTAGGCTTTTCTCGCCACTTTTGACAGTTCCTTGGCACTGGCAATTCAGCGTTCAAGACCTTCAGTTTTTCATTGCTTCATTGGTTGCGCTCTGTCTGGCCATCATCTTCCGCCACCACGCGAACCGCACGGCGTCACAACTAGAAGACTAGTCAGTCGGGCTTGCCCACGTTCGCCCGGTCCCGAATGTATGTGTCAAGTACATAATCGCCCTGGCAAGAGGCCCGTTGGGACAAATCCCAAGATCGATGGGATCAAGCCCGTTGGGATCGCAAACCCACCCCGAGCGGGTGAGTACTCATAGATTGAGATTGAGGGCCAAAAATTGAGGGCCAAAAAACGAGGCCAAAGAGTAGGGGTTAATGTCCGCGGACCTCAAAGACAAAACCCGTGCGGCAAAGCCATTATCGGCCTTGTCTTGATTAGTCTCGGCTCCATACCTTCCGCCACAGGTCGAGTCTCTTCTTGAGCGGATCCGGTCCGACGACGACACCGTTGTTGGTAAAATCGATCAGTTTATCGACGGCCGGGTCATGACGCGGCCATTGCGGCCGGTTGGCGCCGTTCGGATCGCCGGTCTTGGCAAATGAGACCCAATAGGCGCTGGCCAATTCGGCCATCTTCCTGTCGTCGCCGGTCACTTTATCGCCGAAAACTTCCGCCGGAATATTGAAGACAAAGGGAATTTCAAAACCGTGCAGCACACCCTTCATTTTGCCGCGCTCCGACTCAGCCAGATAGGAAAAACGGTAGAGATAGGCAGGATGGCCGGCGCGAGCGACCGCGTCGGCAAGATAACGCGCCGGTTCGATGTGTATCTTGTCGCAAAAGACCTGCTGCTTCAATTCGTCGAGCGTCTGATCGCCTTGTGGGTCGTAGAGCTTTCGCGCCTGCACCGCATTGGCGCCGAAGATTGCAAACAGTTCGTCCTTGTTGGCCGCCGAACCCTGAGCGTGGTCGCGGTCGGTCGCACCGATCATGACCGCCACCTTCGCCTCGCGGCCGGCGGCGAGCACAAATTCCGGCGCCTCAGCGACAAACTTGCCATCGAGCATCGGTCCAGCCACGCCGATGAGGGGCTTGCCCGTCGCAAGCGCTGCTTCTTCGGCCTCGTGGTCTGTGCCCTCAACCAGCTTCTCCGCCGGTAGCGCGCGCAGCGCTGCCAAGGCTGCCGGGCCTTCTGCCGTGATCCCGAGTGAGCGCGCGTAATCGACCGCCATGGTCTCGGCATCGGCAAGTTCGGTGAGCGGGCCCGCCTTGGCCCGCGGGGCCGGAAACCCGGGCGATAGCATGATCGCGCGCTGGAACAGGCCGCGTGACAGTGGCGAAGTGAGGTGGGCCACGACGGAGCCGCCGCCGGACGACCAGCCGAAAAGCGTGACCGCCTTCGGGTCGCCGCCAAAAGCTGAGATGTTGCGCTGAACCCATTGCAACGCGCTGCGCTGATCCATGTAGCCGTAATTGCCGTGAACCTCATCGGGCGTCTCGGCGAGCAACGCCGGATGGGCAAAGAAACCGAGCCGGCCCATCCGATAGTTCATGCTGACGAAGACGACGCCAAGCTTCGCCAGCGCGTCGCCCTGGGGGTAAAGCGAGGTTTGTCCACGCACATTCGCGCCGCCGTAAATCCAGACCATGACGGGCAGCGCTTTGGCTGAGGTGGCGGGCCGCAAGACGTTGAGCGTGAGACAAACTTCCGATTTCGGCACTTCGTCCGTCGTCTGCGGGCATTCCGGGCCGAATTTCGTCGCGTCGCGCACGCCGCTCCAATGTTGCGCCGGCTGCGGCTCTCGCCAGCGCAGCTTGCCGACCGGCGGCGCGGCATAAGGAATACCTTTGAAGCTGACAACGCCGTCCGCCTCCAAGCCGCGAACCTGTCCGCTGTCGATCCGGACAACAGGCGCCTTGGTGGGGGTCGCAAGTGCCTTGGTAGGGGTCGAATGCGCGGTCGCCGCGCCATCGATTGCGGCGGCGGCCAGGAGAACGGCAAAAAAGTATCTCAAATTCCTATGCACGCGTGGGTCCTCTCAACGGGGGCATGAGAATGGCGATCCGCCCTCAATATTCGCGCGAAGTCATCGGCCTGTCGACGGGGCAAATGCCCCTGCCATACCTGGCGCTTTATGAGTACACGCCCTAGCCGGCCCGGCGATCTCCGTGGCAAGCTTAAGATCATGAGCCAACCAGCCGATAACGACCATCCGGACGACGGTCGCGCGGGCCTGCGCGAGGGCGAGATCGCGGTCGAGCTGCCGGCCAAATTCGATGCCTCGCTTTATTTCATCGGCCGCATCCGCACGCCGTGGCAGACGCGCGACGACTGCCCGAAGAACGGCCGCGAGACCGAGGCGGTGTGCACCATCGAGCTCGACCCGCGCTGGGCCGCGGGCTTGCAGGGGCTGGAGACCGTCAGCCACGTGCTGGTGCTGTATTGGATGGACAAGGCGCGGCGCGATCTGGTGCTGCAATCGCCGCGGCACTATGCCGAGCACCGCGGCACGTTTGCGTTGCGCTCGCCGGTGCGGCCCAATCCCATTGCGGCAGCCGTGACGCGGCTGCAGCGCATCGAGGGCAACAAGCTCTTTGTCGTCGGTCTGGATTGCATGGACGGCACGCCGCTGCTCGATCTCAAACCCTATTTCGCCTCGACCGATTCCGCGCCCGACGCATCGGTCGGCTGGCACGCCGCGCGCAACCGCTAGAGTGAAATCGCTTCAGATTGAAGCGATTTCACTCTAGCATTTTGATGGAGCATGATCTTTTCGGAAAACCGGTGTCCACTTTCCCGGATCATGCACTTATCACGTCATCGCGAGCCAACGGGTCGGCCCGATGCGGCCAGCCCGCGGACGGCCTACTTAGACTTCGATTTCCGCGAGCGACGACGACCGCAGCAAAGGCAGGCACCCCATGGGCATCGTGAAGACCAAAGACGGCGTTGAGATCTTCTACAAGGATTGGGGCAAAGGACAGCCCATTGTGTTCAGCCATGGCTGGCCGCTCTCGGCCGATGACTGGGACAATCAGATGCTGTTCTTCCTCAACCAGGGGTATCGCGTCATCGCCCATGACCGCCGCGGCCACGGCCGGTCTACGCAGACCGGCGACGGGCATGACATGGATCACTATGCCGACGACCTTGCAGCGGTAACCGCGCATCTCGATCTCAAGAATGTCATTCACGTCGGTCATTCCACCGGCGGCGGCGAGGTGGTGCACTATTTGGCACGGCGCGGCGAGAGCGGCGTGGTGAAGGCAGCTATCATCAGCGCGGTGCCGCCGCTGATGCTGAAGACGGCGGCCAATCCGAAGGGACTTCCCAAAGAGGTGTTCGACGATTTGCAGGCGCAGCTCGCGGCCAGTCGCTCCAAATTCTATCGCGCGCTGCCGGAGGGTCCGTTCTATGGCTACAACCGGCCGGGCGCAAAGCCGTCCGAAGCGGTCATCGCCAACTGGTGGCGGCAGGGCATGATGGGCGGTGCGAAAGCGCATTACGACGGCATCGTCGCCTTCTCACAGACCGATTTCACCGAAGACCTCAAGAAGATCACCGTGCCGGTGCTGGTGATGCACAGCGAAGACGATCAGATCGTTCCCTATGTGGCTGCCGGGCCGTTGTCGGCAAAGCTCCTGAAGAACGGCACGCTGAAGACCTACAAGGATTTTCCGCACGGCATGCCGACGACGCAAGCCGACACCATCAACGCCGACCTGCTGGCCTTCCTGAAGGCTTGAACGATGCGGCGGTGACGCGCGGCGACGGCGGATCGTCTTTGACTTGAATCAACGGCGGTCAAGACCGCGAGGCGTATCGGAAATTGGGGCCCTCCCCTGACGGGAGGGTCCCTGAACGACGCGGTGAATATCGTGCCGCCGGGGATTTCAGGTGTGTTGAGCCGGTGCTAGGCTCGCCACGGCCTTGGGGAGCGTGATGCGGCCGACTGATAGTAATTTCTACTCGGATTTAATCCGGCCGAGGACTTTTCTCCGTCCGCTTGCGATGTTTGTCGCCGTTGTCGTCGGCGGCATTGGCGGCGCGACTGTCATTTTGTCGCTTGCATCGCCGCCTGCCGCCGAGCGATCAAGTCGCGTCATGATTCTGGAAACCGCCGCAGTTTCACCTGGGCCGGAGATAGAGCCCCGTCCTGCAAGCGCAACACCGCCGGTACCGTCGGCGGCCACCATGGCGAGAACAGACGGAAATGCCGCTGCGCCGACAGAAACCACGCATAAACTCAGTGTTCCCGCCAAACGCGAGGCGCAAAACCGCAGGGGGTATGCGGCGTACTGGGGAAAATACCGCTACCGCAATTTTGCGCGGTATTCTGCGCCGCGATTTTCCGCGTCGTGGTGATGTAATTCTCAAAACAGCGCCGGCACCTCGCCGAGCGGCACCATGCCGAGCGAGACGAATCCGTCGGAAAAATTCAGCGGCAGCACGATGGCCGGCTTTTTGTCGATCTCGGTCGGCTGGCCCATTTTGTTGAGGTTGTCGATCACGCTTGCGGTGGCGCTGTCGCGCACCACGCCGCTTAAGCCCGGCATCAGGCGGTCGAGCGCGTTGAGGCCTTGCTGGGACTGACCCGAGCCGCCGTTGAGCTTGTCGAGGCTGCGTCCGATCAGGCGATCGAGGCCGAGTTTCGGCACGATGTTCTCCAACCCCGCGATGCCGACGCGGATGAGGCCGTTGAGCTTGCCGTTGGCGTTCACGGTGAGCGTGCCGGCGCCGACGATGATGGCGTCGGGTCGCTCCAGGCGCAGACGCGTGATCTCGATATTGCCGCCCGCCGCCTGCATCTCGCGGAAGCGCTGCGGCCACGGTTTTGGCGTGAGATCCTTGAAACCGCGGAACACGGCTTCGACTTCGCCTTGGACCGGCTCGGCAAGCAGCGGATGCAGCGTCGGCGTGGTCGCCGCCGCGAATTTCACCAACGCATCGATCACCGGATTGTTGGCGGCCGAGCCGCCGACGATGCGGCCCAAAAATTCGGCGTGGTCGGCCGTGAATAACGTGGTGCCGTTGGCGGCGGACATCTGATCGACGTGGGGGTGATCCAAGGTGACCGAAACGCTATCGGGCTCGGGCGGCAGCCCGCTCACGCTGCCCCGCGCGCGCGTCCAGTTGGCGACAAAACGTGGCGGCTGGCCGGGCTCGGCGACGGCGAGGGGGCCTGAGATTTCGCCGACCAGAGTGGTCGGATGATAGACCTGCGCGGCGACGCTGACGTCCTTGGCGCTGACGGCAAACGGTGGCTGGGTGCTGTTGATGATGGCGCCGGCCGTCGCGCAATCGGCTTCGATGCGGAACGGGAATCCGCTGATGGTTTGGCTGCCGCAGGTATAGGCCCGGCCGGCGGCGGTTTCGCGTGCCATCCAGCCGGTCATGGCGCGGTCGGCAATGCCGGCCGCGTAGTACCACAGCCCGCACCACACCGCCGCGAGGGCGATGACAACGCAGACCGGCAGCACGACCGGCCAAAGCCTGTGGCGCGGCGGCGCGGCGGCGCCAGGAGACCGGCGCGGGCGCTGGCGCTGCATCATGTTGAGCGGAGATTCGCCGGGCATGGTTCCTATTCGTCCGCTACGTGCGGCGATTTCAAGACTATCAAATCCAACATGCTAAATGTGCGCCATTGTGCCGCCCGCATCGTCCTGTTAGGCGAGCCAAACCGGCCCAGGAGTTAGCGCGCAACATGGACGCAAGCAACGAGCATGAAACGGGAGACCTGTGGGTGTTCGGCTACGGCTCGCTGATGTGGCGGCCGGGTTTTGACGTCCTTGAGCGGGTGCCGGCGCGGCTTATTGGGTTGCACCGGGCGCTCTGCGTCTTTTCTTATGTCCATCGCGGCACCCCGGAGAAGCCCGGCCTGGTTCTGGGGCTGGACCGCGGCGGCATGTGCCGCGGCATCGCCTTCCGCGTCGCCGCCGCCAAGCGCGAGGGCACCATCGCCTATCTGCGCGGCCGCGAGCAGGTCACCAGCGTCTATCTGGAAACGGTGCGGCGGATCGAGCTCGAGGACGAGGCGCGCCGCCAGGTGCGGGCGCTCACCTATGTCGTCGACCGCGGCCACGTGCAATATGCCGGCCGGCTCTCGGTCGAGCAAAGCGTGCATTATGTGCGGCAAGGCCATGGCCGCTCCGGCAACAATCGCGATTACGTCATCGAGACGGTTCGCGCACTTGAAGCGCTCGGCTACCGCGAGACCGACCTGCATCGCATTGCTGACGGCCTCAAGAGAGGCCAGGAATCAGGGATCGGTAATCAGGTATCAAGATGAGTCGATCCCTGATCCCTGATTACTGATCCCTGATTACTGATCCCTGACACCCCTGCCTCCGCCACCAGCCGCGTGGTTGCTTCCTCAAGAACGCTCTGCAACTGCGCGGCAAAAATCTTCCTGTCGAGTCCGGGCGCGATCGGTTCAAGCGCCTCGACAACAATGGTGCCGGGAACGCGGCGCAACGACCGGCGCGGCCAGAACAGTCCGGAATTGAGCGCCAGCGGTACGCAAGCGACATCGGCCTTGCTGTAGAGATAAGCGATGCCGGGTTTGTACGCCGGCTCGGCGCCGGGCGGCCTCCGCGTGCCTTCCGGAAAAATCACGACTTGGCGCGCGCGTGCGAGCTCTTGCCGGGCGCGGGCGGTCATGCGCGACAGCGCCGCCAAGCCGGCTTCGCGATTGACCGGAATGAGCCCCACCTTCCAGGTGTACCAGCCGAACAGCGGGATCCACATCAGTTCGCGCTTGAGGATGTAGGCAGGGTCGCGCAGCACGGCATAAAGCGCGAAGGTCTCCCAGGCCGATTGGTGCTTGCAGGCGACGATGCAGGCGCCGCGCGGAATGTTCTCGATGCCGCGCCACTCGACCTTGATGCCGCAGACGATGCGTAAGAGCCAAAGGCTGGTTCGCGCATAGGAGCGGACGAACGCGAGCAGAACCCGGGACGGCAGGAAAAAAGTCGGCAGCGCCACCACCATGTGAATGGCCAGGTTCGCGTAGAACAGCGCGTTGAAGAGCAGCGAGCGTACGAGAAGGGACGTTGATCGGGCCAAGGCGGACCTGTTGGCAAGCGGAAAAGCGGACGTTGTTATGAACCGCGCGCCTCGGCAACGCGGCGGCTGCCGTCGCCTGCAGCCACGGTGTCGAAGCGCATGCGCACTTTGGCAAAAAGGTATTTGAGATATTCCGATAGCACCAGCTTCGTCGTTTCGCTGTTCGACCACCACGGCTCGATGCGCAACCGGTCGGATACCACCGGGAACGGGATGAGGGCGGCGTCGGGAAGCTGATGGGCGAGCTCGGCGAGCGCGCGCGGCATGTGGTAGGCCGACGTCACGACGATGAGCGACTTGAAATCGTGCGCGATCGCCCAGCGCCGCGCCTGGACCGCATTACCAAGCGTGTTGAGCGCGGAATAATCGAGGTCGACGCAGCAGTTCAGCAAGCGGCCGTAATCGACGGTCTGGCGGGCGATGTCGTTGGTCGTGGTGCCGGGGTTGACGCCGGTGATGAGCAAGCGCTTGCCGCGGCCGGAGGCGAGCAGTTCGAGCGCGTCGGCGACGCGCGAGGTGCCGCCGGTCAGCACCACGATACCGTCGGCGCTGCGATCGAGCGCGATTTCCTGATTCGGCAACAGCCAGACGAAACCAGCGAAGCCAAGCACGAGCACGAGGATCGCGAGAGCGACGAGCTTGACGGTCACCGACGTGATGCGCCGCCGTCTGACGGCGGCCTTAAGGTTCGGCATCGCTCTCCCTCGCGCCGAATCTTGCCTCGGCGTCCCGCGTCGGCATCCGGGCGATACCGATCATAGCCGCATTCAATCGATGGTCTCCAGGGTCCGGTTGACCGTGTAACGGGATACCAAAGCCGTCACCACGGCCATGACGACGATCTGGATGAGAATGGCCACATAGCCTTTGACGCCGATGGACAGACTGCCGAATAGCGCCGCGGCTTCGTCGCCCGAGGGCGTGCCGGCAAGCCAGGCGCGCGCCGCTTCGGCGCAGCCGAACAGGACGATCGCGGCGCCGCCGCCGATGGCGCCGCCCTTGAGCCCGAGCAGGAGAAAATGGTGCTGGAATTGGCTGGCGACAAAGCTGTCGGTGGCGCCGACATAATGCAGCACTTCGACGATCGGCCGGTTGGTTGCCATGGCGCCTCGCGTGGCAAAGGTAACCGACAGCATGGTCACGGCGATGACGAGGCCGAGCACCGCGAGCCCGCACACCACCGCGGTGCCGGCCATGGTGCGCATCCGTTCCATCCAGCCGCGATGATCGTCGAGGCTTGCGGTCGGCACCTGGTTCGCCAGCGCCTGGCGTAGTGCGGCGAAATTCGGCGTCACGCCGGGCGCGAGCTTGATGACGATCAGGCGCGGGATCGGCAGATCGTCGAGGTGCAGGCCGGCGCCGAGCCACGGCTCGACCAGCTTTTCGGATTCTTCTTTCGAGTAAGCGCGGACATCGGCGATGCCCGGAGCGGCGCGCGCGGCAGCGACGGCTTTGCCCACGTCGGCCTCGATGTCGCGCCCGGCGGCGGGACGGACTTGAACGGTGACTTCGCGTCCGACGTCGGCCTGCCAATCGTTCGCCGTGCTCACCACCAGCATCGCGGCGCCGGTGGTCAGGGCTGCAAGGAAGGTCATGATGGCGACGACGGCGGTGAGCGAGCGGCCGGCAATCGAGCTACTCGGCACGATCGAGGCTGAGCCGCGCGGCGCGCGATCGAGCGCCGAACCGGGATCGATGTCGTCCCACGGCTCGATCATGGTCTCGATCGGATTAGTCGTAGACATGCAGCCGTCCTTCATGCAGCACCAGGCGGCGCGCATCGAACTCGTCCATCAAGGCGATATCGTGGGTGGCGATGACCACCGAGGTGCCCGATTTGTTGAGCTCGATGAACAGCCGCAGCAGCCGCTGACCGAGATTGGGATCGACATTTCCCGTTGGTTCGTCGGCGAGCAGCAGCTGCGGCCGCGCGATCACCGCCCGCGCAATCGCCGCGCGCTGCTTCTCGCCGCCGGAGAGGATCGGCGGCAGCGCTCCCATGCGGTCGCCGAGCCCGACCCATTGCAAGAGCTCGACCACCTCGGCCCGGTACTCGGCCTCGTCCTTGCCGATGACGCGCAGCGGCAGCGCCACGTTCTCGTAGGTGGTCATGTGGTCGAGCAGCCGAAAATCCTGGAACACCAGCCCAATGCGGCGGCGCAGCGTGGCGCGGCCGTCCTTGGACAGCGTTGCCGCATCCTGGTCGAACATGGTGACCAGGCCTCGGGTCGGCCGCAACGACAGGAACAGCATGCGAAGAAGAGACGTCTTGCCGGCGCCCGAGGGTCCGGTGAGGAACTGGAACGATTTGGCGTCGATGCGGAAGGTCAGGTCGCGCAGAATCTCGGGGCCTCGCCCGTAGCGCAAGCCGACATTTTCGAAGCGGATCACGCCGTCCTCCGCAATGCCGGGGCGGGTCGCCACCCGATTCGCCCGTCCCGCCTATTTAGCACCATGTCGGGCGGGGCGGGCCGGGGCAGCCCGGCCGGCTTGGTTTCCAATCCGTTAACGGATCGGGTGCTACGGTCGACCTGAACACTGCCGACCGCCCTGATTCGCCAATGCTGATCGTCTGCCCGACCTGCGCTACATCCTACGATGTCGAGCTGGCAAGCCTGCAGCCGAACGGGCGCCAGGTGCGCTGCGTGCGCTGTCGCGCGATCTGGCGCGCCGCGCCGAGCCATGCCGACAAGCTGTTGGCGGCGGCCGAGGCGATCGGTCCCGAGCCGCAAGTGGCCGAAGCTCGGGTCGGCGCTTTTGCCGAGGAACCGGCATTGCCGTCGGCCGATGAGCCGGTCGGCGACGGCGGCGCCTGGGCGGCGCCAGACGATATGCCTGCCGCTGAGCCGGCTGCAGCCGAGATGGACGCTGGCGACCCGGTTGCCGCGGTCGAGGTCGAAGCACCATCCATCGCACCGGTCGATCTCGACGATGGGCGGCCGCCGATCGAGATCGAGGCCGATCATGCCGCGGAAGAGGACGCCGAGCCGCTCGAGGACATCGAGACCTATGCGGCGCGGCGTAACAAGCGCGGCTTTGGGCGGCCGTCGTGGCATTGGCCGCTGTCGAACCTGCAGAGCGGCATTCTCGCCTTGATCATTACCAACGCCATCCTGGTCGGCTGGCGTGGCGACGTCGTGCGCATTCTGCCGCAGACCGCGTCGTTCTATGCGATGCTGGGCCTGCCGGTGAACCTGCGCGGGCTGGCGTTCGACAGCATCGCCACGACCACCGAGCAGCACGAGGGCGTGCCGATCCTGGTGGTCGAAGGCAGCGTCGTCAACAATACGCGCAAGATCGTCGACGTGCCGCGGCTCAAATTCGTGGTCCGCAACGCAGCCAACGAGGAAGTCTATTCCTGGACCGCGGTGGCGCCGCGCGCGACCTTGCCGCCCGGCGAAGCGGTGGCGTTCCGCAGCCGTCTCGCCTCGCCGCCGACCGACGGGCGCGACGTGCTGGTGCGTTTCGTCACCCGCCACGACATCATCGCCGGAACGCGGTAACGACCATGTCGCGCATCCTGATCGCCGAAGACGAAGAAGCCCTCTGCGCCATGTGCGCGCGGGCGCTGACCATGGACGGTCACGAGGTCAAGACCGCGGCCGACGGCAGCGAAGCGCTCGACATATTGACGCGCGATGAAGGACGTTTCGATTTGTTGCTCACCGACGTGCGCATGCCGATCATGGACGGCATCGCGCTGGCGCTCAACGTGGCGCGCGATTTTCCGAACATGACGATCCTGCTGATGACCGGCTATGCCGATCAGCGCGAGCGTGCGCAGGGCCTGGACGCGCTGATTCACGACGTGATCACAAAACCGTTCACGCTGGCCGCGCTGCGCGCCGCGGTGAATGAAGCGCTCACGGTCAAGACGCGTGGATGACTCTTTTCCGTCATCCTGAGGTGGCCGCGAAGCGGCCCTCGAAGGATGCGGCCGAGGCGCTCGGGCCGTCGCCCTTCGAGGCTCGCTTCGCTCGCACCTCAGGGTGACGGTTCAAACTCAATCGTCCGCCGCATACGGCCGCGGCATCGGCTCGGCCTTCGGCTTACCGTCCGGTTGCTGAAAATCCGGCGCCGGCGAGTCCAGATTGAACTGGATCATGCCGCGGCGGATGGCGCGGCGCTCGGCGAAGATATTGTACAATGTGTCGGCGTCGCCGTTGCGCACGGCGCGCGTAAGCGTCGAGAGATCCTCGTTGAAGCGGCCGAGCACTTCCAGCACGGCCTCCTTGTTGTTCATGAAAATGTCGCGCCACATGGTCGGATCGGACGCGGCGATGCGGGTGAAATCGCGAAAGCCGCCGGCGGAATATTTGAGGACTTCCGACTCGGTGACATTGCGCAGGTCGAATGCCGTGCCGACGATGTTGTAGGCGATCAGGTGCGGGACGTGGCTGGTCACCGCGAGCACCAGGTCGTGATGCTCCGGCGACATGATCTCGACGCTTGAGCCGAACGCCTTCCAGAATCGCACCAGCCGCTCGACGGCGGCCGCCTCGGCGTCCTTCGGCGGGGTGAGGATGCACCAGCGGTTGATGAATAGCTCGGCGAAGCCCGAGTCGGGCCCGGAATCTTCGGTGCCGGCGACGGGATGGCCCGGGATGAAATGGACGCCGGCCGGGATGTGGGGCGCCATGTCGCGCACCACCGCGGCCTTGACCGAGCCGACGTCGGAGACGGTCGCGCCCGGTTTCAGGTGCGGGCCGATGTCTTTTGCTACTGCGGCGCAGGCGCCGATCGGAACGCAGACCATCACCAGGTCGGCGCCGGCAACGGCGGCGGCGCTGGTGTCCACCACCGCGTCGGCGAGCCCCAGTTCGCGAATGCGCTGCCGCGTCGGCTCGGAGCGCGACGTCGCCACGATTTCGCGCACGAGGCCGAGCGCGCGCGCGGCGCGCGCGATCGAGCCGCCGATCAGGCCGACGCCGATCAGCGCCAGGCGGTCGAAGAGGACTGGCGAAGCCATCACTGCCGTCCCAAAAAATCCTTGAGCGCCGCGACCACGAGCCGGTTGGCCTCCTCGGTGCCGACGCTCAGCCGCAGCGCATGCGGCAATTTGTAGGCCGAGGTCTGCCGCAGGATCAGCCCGCGTTTCATCAGGAAGGCGTTGGCCTCTTCGGCGGTGCGGCCTTTGGTTTGCGGAAAATGGATCAGCACGAAATTGGCCACGCTCGGCGTCACCTTCAGGCCGAGCTTCCCGATCTCTTCCGTCAGCCAATTGAGCCAGCGCGTATTGTGCTCGCGCGAACGTTCCTGGTGCGCGATGTCCTCGATCGCGGCGATGCCGGCGACGATCGCCGGCCCGTTGACGTTGAACGGGCCGCGGATGCGGTTGACCGCGTCGACGATGTGGGCAGGCGCGAACATCCAGCCGAGCCGCAGCGCGGCGAGGCCGTGGATCTTCGAGAACGTGCGCAGCATGACGACGTTCTCCGACGTCGCCACGAGCTCGATACCGGCTTCGTAATCGTTGCGCCGGACATATTCCGCGTACGCCCCGTCGAGCACCAGCAGGACGTGGGGCGGCAGCCCGCGATGCAGCCGCTTGACCTCGTCGAACGGCACCGCCGTGCCGGTCGGATTGTTCGGATTGGCGAGAAAGACGATCTTGGTCTTGGCCGTCACCGCGCCGAGGATGGCGTCGACGTCGGCGGTGTAATCGGTTTCCGGCACCACTACCGGCCGCGCGCCGGCGGCGAGCGTCGCGATCGGAAAGATCAGAAAACCGTGCTTGGTGTAGATCGCCTCGTCGCCGTCGACGAGATACGCCTGCGCCAACAGATGCAGGAAGTCGTCGGAGCCGGCGCCGCAGACGATGCGCTCGGGGTCGAGGCCGAAGGCGCGGCCGATGGCCTCGCGCAGATCGCTGGCGGAACCGTCCGGGTAGTCCTCGAGATGCGCGCCGGCAGCCTGATAGGCCGCGACCGCCTTCGGGCTCGGCCCGAGCGGCGTCTCGTTGGACGACAGTTTGAATATCTTGGCCACGCCCGGCGCGCTGCTCTTACCGGGCACATAGGGCGCGATATCGAGCAAGCCGGGACGGGGTTTTGGACGCGTGGCAGACATTATCTTTCGTACTCCACATCTTATTCCTCCCCCTGAAAGGGGGAGGGTGGTCGCCGTCAGGCGACCAGGTGGGGGTTAGTGCGCGGATACTGACCCCCACCCGGCTCGCTTTGCTCGCCGTCCTCCCCCTTTCAGGGGGAGGTCAATATTTTACGGCACCGTATAGCGGGTCGCGTGACTGCCGACGAGGGCCGTGGAACGGATCGAGGCGCCGATCCCGACCAGAGCGTCGGCGACGGCCTTGATGCCACCGCGCTCCACCGAGACCAGCAGCGCCGCGCCATCGAAGGCGCGGTCGGGTACGGCGATGATGTCGGCGAGCTCGGCAACTGTGCCGATCGAAGACGCCTTCCAGCCCGACACCCGCACGCTCCAGACCTCGGTCTCGGTTACCATGGCGTCGGCGGCGACGCGCGAGACCACGAACACCGGCATGGCGGCCGGATGATTGGGCCGCTCGACGAACGGAAGGCGAGCGATGATTTTCGGCGCGGCGTCGAATTCAAGCGCCGCCCACCACGGGCCGGCGCCGGCGGTGGCGAAGGCCGGCACCAGTCCGAGGTCGCCCTTGGATTCCGACACCGCCGCGACCACGCTCGAGGCGCCGGCGTGCGGCACGAACGGCACGGTGAAGCCGAAATGGAATCGGGCGGAATCGCGCATCATGGCGTCGCCGGCGGACAGATCGGCGTGCACCGCAAACGGCGCCTGGACAAAAGTGAAGGTCGAGATGATGACGCGCCAGATGCTTTCGGCGGTATCGAGCGGCAGGTTGCCGCGATGGCGCTTCACCAGCCGCCGCATCATGTCGGCCTCGCGGGCAGGGCGGAACGCCGAGCCGACTTCTTGGGTGTTCTTCACCGCGATCAAGGTGTCGATGATCTCGCCGCGCTCGAGCAGGAGCTCGTGCATCGCCTCGTCGATGCGATCGATCTCGCGCCGCAGGTCGGCGAGCGCAGGTGTCTTGTGGCGTGGCGGTTTCGGCATGGGTTTGACCCGGCAATCGGCCAGATTGATAGGTGCCGTTTAGGCTGAAAGCAAAGAAAACATTGACTCCGAGCGGAACCGGCCTATTTACGCCCCTTTGACCGCCCGCAAACGGGCGACGGACGCTGGTGGGCGTCGCTTTTCGGGAAACGCTCATGGCCGAGGCCAGCGCCACGCTCGATCTTGCCGACCGCACGCGCGAAGCGGACTCCCCGCATTCGCCGGTGGTGCGGTTTGCCCCGAGCAAGCCGCTCAAGCTCGACGCCGGCGTCGATTTCGGCCCGTTGCAGATCGCCTACCAGACCTACGGCACGCTCAATGCCGCGCGCAGCAACGCCGTGCTGGTGTGCCACGCGCTCACCGGCGACCAGCACGTGCTCAACACCCATCCGGTCACTGGCAAGACCGGGTGGTGGGAGACCATGGTCGGCGCAGGCCTGCCGATCGACACCGAGCGCTATTTCGTCATCTGCCCCAACGTGGTCGGCGGCTGCATGGGCTCCTCCGGCCCGGCCTCGACCAATCCGGCGACCGGCATGCCGTGGGGCCTCGACTTTCCCGTCATCACCGTGCGCGACATGGTGCGCGCGCAAGCGATGCTGCTCGATCATCTCGGCATCGATTCGCTGTTCGCGGTTGCCGGCGGCTCCATGGGCGCGATGCAAGTGCTGCAATGGGCGGCGAGCTATCCGCAGCGCGTGTTCGCGGCGCTGCCGATCGCCGGCGCGACCCGGCATTCGGCGCAGAACATCGCCTTCCACGAGGTCGGCCGCCAGGCGGTGATGGCCGATCCCGACTGGCGCGGCGGCCGCTATTTCGCCGAAGGCGTCAATCCGCGGCGCGGGCTCGCGGTAGCGCGCATGGGCGCCCATATCACGTATCTCTCGGACGCAGCGCTGCACCGCAAATTCGGCCGCCGCTTCCAGGATCGCGACAATCCGACTTTTTCATTCGATGCCGACTTTCAGGTCGAATCCTATCTGCGGCACCAAGGCATCACTTTCGTCGAGCGCTTCGACGCCAATTCCTATCTCTATCTGACCCGGGCGATGGACTATTTCGATCTCGCCGCCGACTACGACGGCGTCGTGGCGAACGCGTTTCGCGGCGCGCCGACGCGGTTCTGCGTCATCTCGTTCACCAGCGACTGGCTGTTCCCGACCGCGGAATCGCGCGCCATCGTGCACGCTCTCAATGCCGCGGGCGCCCGCGTGTCGTTTGCCGAGATCACCACCGACAAGGGTCACGACGCCTTCCTGCTCGACGAGCCGGAATTGTTCGCCATCGTGCGCGGCTTCCTCAAAGGCGCCGCGAAAGCGCGCGGCTTGAGCACGGAGTAACGATGCTGTCGCGCCTCAATCACGATCTGACCATGGCCGAGGCGGCGCGCGGGCCGGGCGGCTCGCGCGTCGACTTGCTCGCGGTCGCCGACATGGTGGAGCGCGGCGCGCGCGTGCTCGACGTCGGCTGCGGCGACGGCGAATTGCTGCGCTTGCTGGAAACCCGCGGCGTCGACGGCCGCGGCATCGAACTGTCGCGCGAGGGCGTCAACGAATGCGTCGCCAAGGGTCTTGCCGTGGTGCAGGGCGACGCCGACACCGACCTCGCCAATTATCCCGACGACGCCTTCGACTTCGTCATCCTGTCGCAGACCCTGCAAGCCACCCGCCAGCCGCGCGTCGTGCTCGAGCACATGCTGCGCATCGGCCGCCACGGCATTGTATCGTTTCCGAATTTCGGCCACTGGAAGATACGGCTGCAGGTCGCGCTCGGCGGCCACATGCCGCAGACCGACAATCTGCCCTATGCGTGGTGGGAAACCCCGAACATCCACTTCTGCAGCATCAAGGATTTCCGCGCGCTCTGCCAAGTCGCCGGCGCCAAGATGGAGCAGGCGGTGGCGCTCAATGCCTGGGGCCGGCGGATGCGGCTGAAAATGCCATGGTGGTTCTGGAATCTGTTCGGCGAGCAGGCGGTGTTCTTGCTCAGCCGGCGGGACTAGACCATGATCCAATTCAATTGAATCGGATCATGATCTAGAATCTTTATTTGAGCATGATCTTATCCGAAAACCGGTATCCACTTTTCGGGATCATGCTGTAGGGCGCTTCTGCTACTATAATGTCATCGTCGCCACGTCCCGCCACGCCGCGCGCGGCCGGTACGGGCCCGTAGCTCAATGGTCAGAGCTAGCGGCTCATAACCGCTTGGTTGGAGGTTCGAGTCCTCCCGGGCCCACCACACAGTCCTACGCAAACAGAGATTTCCTGGTTCATTGCGAAATCGCCCGAACTGGCGGGGATTCGTGCGCGCATTTTGTCTCTGCGAACTGGCGATTGGATAACGTTGGCCATTTCGGCGCCTTTGTCTCTGGCCCGCAATATCGCGTTTCCCGACGGCAGAGACTGACGCTGGCGGAGACTCGGTTCGAATGCTGGGTTAGTGCGAGGGAAGACGGAGCATTTCGTGCTGCCGAGACCACTCGGGCGGTAGGTCGGTGAGGCGAGCGACGCCCATGCCATGCGGGAGTCGGCCATCGATGGCCGCATTGACGAGATCGGGTGCGAGGAAGGCGAGTGAGATCGTCATATTTACTTTGCGGATGCTGCAATCCTCGCGCTTCGCGATGCTTTCCGTGGTTACTGATGGATCAGTTGTAAGTTCATCAAGCCAACGGCGTCCACGGGCAATGGCAGCGACCAATGTCACTCGTGTTTCCGAACGGATCGGTCGAGCATGTTGCGGCGGCATCCCCTCGGGCAGAAGAATCTCGCGACGCCGCGTCGATGGTGTCCTTCGCCAGGGGACATGAATGGCGCCGTTGACCCTGGTCTTCTTGCGTTTGCCTGTCCCCTTCGGTTCTTCGGCAAGGTGGATGACCAATTGCTTCGATTGGACCTCAACGCGCGCGACCTGGGTAGTAATGAGGCTTCGGTCGTCAATAGGCTGGGACTGTTCGAGGTGCTCCCGAACTGATTTGATAACTAGCGCCTCGACATCAGTCGCGGGCACTCGGCGCACGGATCCGGCCCGTTCGGCTGTGCCCTGGAGGAGGGCGGAAGACAGATAGTATCGGTATTTCACGTTGCCCCTGCGGGCATGGCTCGGGGTCATGCGGTTGCCGCGATCGTCGAAGATACGGCCGGTCAGGAGAGCCTCGGATTTCATCCGTTTGGCATTATGGTTGGTGACCTGCTCATTCGGCCTCGCTTGGACAGCATTGAACAGAGCCCTGTCCAGAATGGCAGTTTGTTCGCCCTTGAGGACTTCGCCTTTGAAAGCGACTTCGCCGACATAGAAGCGATTACGGAGAAGTTGTGCGAGCGACCCCCGTGCAAATGGTATGCCGCCGAAGCGCTTACCTGTCTTCAGTTTACGGAGCTTGGTAACAATGCCCCGCTTGCGCAGATCGGCCATCAGGAGGTTGAGGCTGCCAAGCTTGACATAGCTGCGGAAGATGGTTCGGACCCGGTCGGCCTCGGCTGCATTGACTGTGATCTTTCGATCTTTGGCGTCATAACCAAGAGGCGTCATGCCTCCGACCCAGAGCCCCTTGCGTTTGGATGCCGAGATCTTGTCGCGTATGCGCTCGGAGGTAACCTCACGCTCGAATTGGGCAAAGGACAATAAGACGTTGAGCGTAAGCCGCCCCATGGAGGTGGTGGTGTTGAACTGTTGGGTTACCGAGACGAACGATACATTGTGCGCGTCGAACAGCTCGACGAGCTTGGCAAAATCGGCCAAGGAGCGGGTCAGCCGGTCTACCTTGTAAACCACTATGACGTCGATTTTTCCCGCACCTACGTCCTCTAGAAGCCGCTGCAGGGCCGGCCGGTCGGTGTTGCCGCCTGAGAAACCGCCGTCGTCATATTTGGCTCGCAGCAAGGCCCATCCGGCATGGGCTTGGCTGCGGATATAGGCTTGCGAGGCGTCATACTGGGCGTCGAGCGAGTTAAAGCCCTGCTCTAGGGCAATGCCTCCCGTCGAGCCACGCGACTTCAAGCCCCTTCGGAGTCAGGCGGGGCAGGTAGATAGACCAGAACAAAATGAAAGTGTGTATGCCTTTGGCTTTCCCTGCTCCATGCCTGCCGCAGTCTCTAGCATTTCGTCGGAGACGTCATAGGCGGGAAGCTCTTCAATTTGTTCGAGTCCGATCGTAGCGTCATTCATGACATTCATCCTTCTGTTCGCCCAGTGGCCCCGGCAAATAGGGGGAGAAATTGTCGTAACGCCCCCCGACGCGATCCATTAAATCATCGGCTGCGGCTGGTGTAAATCATGCCGTTATTGACAGTGCGCCAGCAATCGACGCGGGGACTCGCCAGCCAGTTCACATCAAATCGAACATTATGCGATCAGCAAAGAGGCAGCGATCCGCTCGATGCGTCACTCGAATTGGGACTCTATACGTTCGGCGACTGCAGGCCGAAAGCGCACGCGGACAATTCGTCGAGCTACCACCGTACTTGTGAATTGTGTCACAAACCCCGTTATTGAGGCGTGCCGTTCCAGTTCGCGGGGTCCCCTTGGTCAGGGGTCAAACAATCGACATTGGAAGGAGGGAATTTATATTCGTACTCGAGCGCCGGACGGTTAACAGACACGAGCGCGGACGTTTGGCACGGTCGAGTTAGCGTCGCCTCCCGATCAAATCGTCTCCGCCAAGCGTTCAAAAGATTCCTCCACTAGACTCATATGATGGAACATTTCGGTGTGGGCAGTCGCAGCGTCGCCCGCGACAATTGCGTCGACGACCTTTTTGTGTTCCTCGTGCGAGCGGGGAATGCGTCCTTGAGTTCGAAATTGCGCTCGGCGAAAGGGCGCAACTCGCCGTCGTAGTCCGGTCGCAATATCGGCAATGATGGCGTTATGAGCACCCAGATAGATTTGCGTATGCAGCGTGAGGTTGGCATCGGCAAATCCTTCCCCGTCATTTTGCACAACGAACTTGACCATGGATTCGTGAAAACTTGCAAGGCGGCGTCGCTCCAGAGGCGTCATACTCATCGCCGACAGTCGCGCGCAGGTCGCCTCGATCTCCGCCATGGCGCCAAAAAGCGTTTCTACTTGCGCTGACGTTGCCCGCACCACGGTTGCGCCGCGGCGGGGTTTGACGTCGATCAATCCGGTGGAAGCGAGTTGGCGGAGTGCTTCACGGACAGGGGTTCGAGAAACTGAGTAGCGCTCCGCCAGCGTCTTTTCGTCAAGTCGAAGCCCCGGCCGAAATTCACCGGACAAGATCGAAGCGGCGATCTCGTCGGCGAGACGCTCTGCGCGGGTAGTGCCCTCAAGCGCACTGATTTTCATAGCGAACCGATAACACGGCCAAACACGTTCCTGCACAGTATTTGTGCATACAATAACTGAATATGAGCATGCATTTTTTAAAAATTGCATGCAAGATAGAGCATCCGTGATAACGGATTTGGGGCCCAAAGCGCGGTTTTGCGACTTGAGGCGGCGGTTTCCGCGGACAAATGAAAGGACTTCCGGGTTTCAAGTACCGGGTGGCGGCGTTATTCGCAACGGAATCTTCGGGCGCTGAAACATCGTTCGCGTAGCAGCGACAATGAAAACAGATTGGACACTCTCGACTTCTTTCGAGCATTTCGGTGCAGCTCGCTCGCGCCGGCACTTTGGTGGATCCGCGATCAGCGATGACGGAGGAACAGTCGTTGTGGCGATGTGGGAGGACGAGATTGTTCGCCAAAATGATCGCGTGACGTATCAATCGCGATTTGGACCGCCGCTGCGAGGCAAGTCCCAAAAGGTAAGCATGCAATGGATAACCCACCTCAAGTGGGCGATCAATCGTTGCGACAGCTGTGTGCGCGTTGTCGTACTGACAGCTGAGGACATGCAGGCGACTCCCAGGGTCGTAAGGTCTTGCTATCCGGACGATGCACTGGTCATGCGGATCACTCGCTTCAATGCCAAGACCGGATGTTTCCAAGCCCGCACTCCGTAAATGCGTCTTGTTGCCGGTGTCGATCGTTTTCGAGGTGGAAGGCAATGCCAAAGTCGAGTCCGATCACGAGAGAACACATCCTTGACGCCATGACTTACATGGGAACCGGTCCATCGCGGTGGCCGTCCGGCTCTGGCCGAACGACTTACGTCGTGATCGATCCCAGAAACGGTGCCGCGCATCCGGCAAAGCTTGTCTTGACCACTGCAGCTGAAATGGCGATCGGCGATCGCCGTCATCCTATTTTCAGCGGCGGTGAGCCAACGAATAAGCGATTAAGGGATCTGGGATTCTTAGTTGTAGAGAAAGCGGCTTCCGCCAAACTGGCTTCTTGACTAGCTGGCCTCCTGGCCAAAGTGCGAGCGTAGCGTAGCTAAGCGCGTGCTCAGGTGGCTAACGAAAAATTTGATCGCCAGATCGATCGCCTCGAGCTGCTCAGGGTTGTCGGGCGCGGTGTTGATCGCCATTGCACGGTTATTGCGGACAACGCCGGCCTAATAATTGGGCAACAAGCGCAGTCTGGCTGGCCCCGATTTTGCAACATTGTGACCATTGCTGACGCAGGAGATTGCGATGCCTAGCGTGAAGTTGCAGGCCGAGCCTGGGCCTCTCTCGGTCGACCTGGGCAAATCTGCGCTGGTGATCATCGACATGCAGCGCGATTTTCTCGAGCCCGGCGGATTCGGCGCAGCGCTCGGCAACGATGTCTCGCGGCTGCAGGCGGCCGTCGACCCCTGCCGGGAGGTGCTTGCCGCCTCTCGGCGCGTCGGCATGTTGGTCATTCACACCCGTGAAGGCCACCGCCCGGACCTTACCGACGCGCCGCCGCACAAGATCGAGCGTGGCGATCCTAAAAATCGCATCGGCGCCCGCGGCCCGATGGGTCGCATCCTGGTGCGCGGCGAGCCCGGCCACGACATTATTCCCGAGCTCTATCCGTTGACGAGCGAGCCGGTGATCGACAAGCCGGGCAAGGGCGCGTTCTATCAGACCGACCTCGAACTGATGCTGCGCAACCGCGGCATCGACACGCTGTTCGTGTGCGGCGTGACGACGGAAGTGTGCGTCAACACGACCGTGCGCGAGGCCAACGACCGCGGCTTTCGCTGCATTGTGCTGTCCGACTGCTGCGCCTCTTATTTTCCCGAATTCCACGAGATGGGCCTCGCCATGATCAAGGCGCAAGGCGGCATCTTCGGCTCCGTCGCCGGATCGAAGCCGCTGCTCAATTCGCTGGCTGGAGTGCCTTGATTGGGCCCGCCACCTGTTCCGGGCGCGAGTTCTCGCTCAATCGACTGCCTTATCCTGTAGCGCGGCACCAGCCGCCTGCTCAATTTGTCGACAAGTTCATGATTGTGAATTGATCGAGACATCGCGCTGTCGGTCGCTCGATCAGCGAAAAGTAAACTGCGCTCGGAACGCTGCACGGCTCCGACCTTTTGAATCCACAGTATTTTCGTCGATTTTGTCATCGCCTTCCCTGAGGCCTGCGGTTCGTCGTCATGATTGGCACGACGCTTGCCAGGACTGTTCCGCAATCGCTTGAGATTTCTCGCATATCTCCACCGGGGCGCTGCTTCTATGCACCGCAGGAGGTTGCGCTGGAGAATGTATCAAAGCCGCCGACCGCGAGAGCGGATGCTTCATCCCGGCCCGCAACGAACCTCTGCGAGCACGAGATTGAAGCGTCCGTCTCCGGCCGGAGCGGATTGAGGCAGGGGAGGCGGCGGTTGACGATCTGCCGGCCATGATCCGGCAGATCGAGACATGCCCGCCATGATGAGGAGCGTGCAATGACAACCTCGACATCGACGGCCGGTTTCCGCCCGATCTTATGGGCGCCTGGCGACTGGAACGCCTTTTTCGGCTTCGGCACCAATATTCTCGTCAATATGCTGGTGCTCACCGGCTTGTTGCGGTTCGTGCTGAAAATGCCGGACTCGATCGTCTTCGGCCGCATCCTGCCGGCGATGGGCCTCATGATGTGCCTGTCGACGTTCTATTACGCGTACCTCGCCTATAACCTGGCGAAGCGGACCGGCCGCAACGACGTCTGCGCGCTGCCGTCGGGCATCAGCGTGCCGCACATGTTCATCGTCACCTTCGTGATCATGCTGCCGATCGCGCTGAAGACAAACGACCCGATCCAGGGCTGGGAAGCAGGCCTGGTTTGGGTGTTCTTTCAGAGCTTCATCCTGATGATCGGCGGCTTCATCGCGCCTTATGTGCGCAAAATCACGCCGCGCGCAGCGCTGCTCGGCACGCTCGCCGGCGTGTCGATAACCTTCATCGCGATGCGTCCGGCGCTGGAAATGTATCAGACGCCGGTGATCGGGCTCGTCTGCTTCGCCATCATCCTGGTGAATTGGCTCGGCGGCTTCAAATATCCGAAGGGCATTCCCGCCGGCCTCATCGCCATTGCGGTCGGGATGCTGATCGCCTGGGGCTCGAACCTGTTCGGCCTCAATTACGGCGGCTTGAGCCTGAAGGGCGTCGGCGACGCATTCACGAATTTCGGCTTCAACGTGCCGCTTCCCGCGGTCAATCACGTGTTCTCCGGCTTCCACTATCTCGCCATCATCCTGGTCACGGCGGTGCCGTTCGGCGTCTATGATCTGGTCGAGGCGATGGACAATGTCGAGAGCGCGGAAGCTGGCGGCGACGCCTTCCCGACCACGCGCGTGCTGACCGCCGACGGGGTCGTCAGCCTGATCGGCTGCCTGATGGGCAACCCGTTCATCAACGCGGTCTATATCGGCCATCCAGGCTGGAAGGGCATGGGCGGCCGCATCGGCTATTCGGCGGCGGTCGGCGTCATGGTGATCATCCTGTCCTGGTTCGGCATCATTTCGCTTCTGCTTGCCATCGTGCCGGTGGTCGCGATTTCGCCGATCCTGCTCTACATCGGCATGCTGATCGGCGCGCAAGCGTTCCAGACCACGCCCAAGGCGCACGCCCCCGCCATCGTGCTGGCGCTGACCCCGCATCTGGCGGCCTGGTGTCAGACCTTGATGGACGGCGCGCTCGGTGTTGCCGGCACCAGCGCCGCGGCGCTTGGCTTCGACAAGCTTGCCGGCGTCGGCGTGCTCTATCCGGGTCTCGCCACCATGGGCGGCGGCGCCATCCTGACCGGATTGGTGCTGGCCGGTATCGGCGCCTGCATCATCGACAAGAATTTCATCAAGGCATCGATCTTTGCATCGGCCGGCGCCGTACTCACCTTCTTCGGCTTCATGCATGGTTCGGCGGTGGGCATTGCAGTGTCGCCGACGCTGGCTATCGCTTACGCGGTCGTCGCCGTATTCCTGTTTTCGCTCAGCCGCTACCCGGCCTTGGCACCGGCACTAACGGCGCCGAGCGAGGCGCTGGCGCCCGCGGAGTGAGGGCGCCAGCGCCACTTTCAGCTTGCCGCTTTCGGCTCCGTTGCGTCGGCCGGCTTGTCGGATACGCCGGCCTCGCCGAAGGTTGCCATCCCGGTATGACATGCTAGCGCCGCGCGAAGGACGAGCAGCGCCACAGCGGCTCCCGACGCTTCACCGAGCCGCATATTGAGGTCGACGAGCGGCACGAGTCCCAGTTCGTCGAGCAGCATGCGGTGCCCGGCCTCAGCCGAGACGTGGCCTGCGAGCGTATGCGCGAGCGTATCGGCCCGCAGCTTTGCGAGCGGCGCGACTGCCGCAGTGCAGACGAAGCCGTCGAGCAGGAGTGGAATGCGCTGCCGCCGCGCCGCCAAAGTCGCGCCGAGGATCGCCGCAAGCTCGCGGCCGCCAACAGCCGCAGCGATCGCGAGCGGATCGTGGAGCAGTGCGGCGTGACGGTCGAGGGCACGATCGATGACGGCGCACTTGCGCTCAAGTCCCCCATCGTCGACGCCAGTGCCGCGACCCGCCCAACGCGCACCGCCGCCGCCGAACAACGCTGCCGCGATCGCTGCCGCCGCGGTGGTATTGCCGATGCCCATTTCGCCAAGACAGATCAGATCACATTCGGGCGATACGGCATCGTAACCGGCCGCAAGTGCTAAGAGGAATTCCTGTTCTGGGAGCGCCGGGTGCTGGGTGAAGTCCGCAGTAGGTGCATCAAGCGCGAGCGGAATGACGCGCAGTTGCGCACCGGCCGCCCGCGCGAGCTGATTGATCGCGGCGCCGCCGGCGGCAAAATTCGCCACCATCTGCGCCGTCACTTCGGCCGGATAGGCCGAGACGCCAAGCCGGGTCACGCCGTGATTGCCGGCAAAGACCAGAATATCCACGCGGTCCAACCGCGGCGGCGCATGGCCCTGCCAATGCGCGAGCCAGGCGACGATATCTTCGAGACGGCCGAGGCTGCGCGGTGGCTTGGTCAGCGTGGCTTCGCGTTGGGCAACCGCCGCACTGGCTGCCGGATGCCCGCTCGGCAAGTCGAGGCAGATCGCGCGCAGTTCGGCAAAGGAAGTAAAATTCGTCATCGGTGATGAGTTTCCTTGCACCGGCAGCCCGGCCGAACGTTTAGCAAATTTGGGGTGGCATCGCCATGGTTGGCTCAGTCATTGCCAGCTCATTCATCCGGCGCCGCCGTCGCGGAAAGCGGCGCGTCATTTGTCTTCTGTCGTGGCCGCGATCGCCTCGACCTCGACCTTGAACTCCGGCTGGGTAAAACCCGAGACGATCATCAGCGTCGAGGCCGGCGGCGGCAGCACCACATAGCGGTCGCGCACGGCCATATAGGGAGCCATGTGGGCGCGATCGGTGACGTAAGCGTTGATGCGGACGATGTCCGCAAACGACATGCCGGCCTCGGCCAGACAGGCACCGATGGCTTCGAAGCACAGAACGGCCTGGGCCTCGGCAGCTTCCGGAATTTCATCGCTGGCCGATATGCCGAGTTGCCCGGAACACAGCAGCCATCGCGCCCCGGCGGGGACTTCGACGGCATGGCTGTAGCGCGCAAACGGCACGCGAATCCGCTTCGGCAGCAGATGCCGAAGCACGCTCATCAGCTGCAATCGCCGGAATTCATCGCCCGGCGCAGTGCCGCCGACACCAGCCGGCAACGCTCGTTGTAAAATGGCGAAGTGCGAAACTCCTCCGGCCGCGGATAGTTCGCCTCTATCGGGATTTCGGCGGTCACGCGGCCCGGCCGGGTGGTCATCACGACGATGCGACTCGACAGATAGACCGACTCGTAGACGCTGTGCGTGACGAAGATGACCGTCAATCCCTGACGCGCAAATAATTGCAGCAGCTCATCGTTGAGCTTTGTGCGGGTGATTTCGTCGAGCGCGGCAAAGGGTTCGTCCATCAACAGGATCTTTGGCCGCGTCACCAGCGCGCGCGCGATCGAGACGCGCATCTTCATGCCGCCCGACAACTGCCGTGGATATGAATCGGCAAACGCCGACAGCCCGACCTGAGCCAGCGCTTCGCTGACTCGTTCGCGCGCCTCCTGCCGGTTCACGCCGGCGAGCAGCAGCGGCAGCTGGACATTGTCGGCCGTCGTCCGCCACGGCAACAGCGTCGGCTCCTGGAACACAAAGCCAAGCGCCGGCTCAGGGCTGCCGTCCGCTGTGTAGGTCGATTGCGGCCAGTCGATCATGCCCGACGACGGCGCGGCGAGCCCGGCAATAAGCTTGAGCAGCGTCGATTTTCCGCAGCCCGACGGTCCGAGCAGACTGACGAATTCTCCGGGGAAGATCGTCAGGTCGATGCCGGCGAGCGCCGTGGTGCCGGTCGAAAACGTCTTTGCAACATCGGACAGCCGCAGCAGCGGCCGCTGGTGCGCGCCGGACGTTGCCGCTTTGATCGGCGTCGATTCTGCCACGGCCTTGATCGGAACTGCTGCCGTCATCCTCAGTGCGCCTGTGGCACGAAACTTCGCATCTTGCCCGGATTGAGCAAGCCCATCGGGTCCACCTCGTGCTTGAAGCCCAATTGGTCGGCATCGACACGCTTGTATCGGCTGCCGTCCTCCAGCGTCACGACGTGCGGATTGGCAATCATCACCCCGCAGGCTTCGAAGCCCGCGATGATCTCGTACAGCCGTTCCGGCGAACGATAGCGCACGATCGGAATCCCGCTCGCCGTCATGAAACCGTTCAGCCGGATGAACTCGAGATGTTGGCGGACTTCGTCGCCGAATTTCTCGCTAAGCTGCGCCACCGCGTCGGCAATGCGGTCGTGCGGATAAAGGCATTGCAGATAAGTGACGCCACGGTCGTTCTTGAGCATCTGCAGTGTGGTGTGATTCCAGGTGTGCTCGTAGAGCGGCACCTTGCCAAGAACATCTTCATGCGCGGCCTTATAGGTGATCGTGCCGTTCGACGCGACAAGCAAAGTCTCGAAACTTTCCAGCGACATTTCTCCGATCATGGCGATCAGCACGCTCTTGCCGTCGGGACAACATGATCGAAACGCGGCGAAGTGCTGCGGCAGCGGCCATTGAATCGGCGACAGCAGTTTTTTGACGATACCGTCGGCCATGGCGATGGTGTGCCCAAAGCGGACGGCGTCGGCGAAATCGTCGAAGGCAACGATGACGTCGATCCAGGATTGCACCGGCGCCAACGGCATTTCGAGAACGGTGATGATCCCGGTGGTGCCGTAAGCGCGGCTGATTTTCTGCGCCGCGTCGCCGCGCAGTTCGACGATGCGCGGTTCGCGCTCCAGCGTCACGATCCGCGCCGCGACGATATTTCCAGGCTCGCGCATGCCGCCGAACGTAACGCTACCAACGCCGCCGCTGCCGCCGGCGACAAAGCCGCCGATGACCGCGGAACGCTTGGTCGAGGGATGCATGCGCAATTCAAAGCCGTTCGGGCGGGTCGCGGCGTCGATGTCGTATAATTTTGCGCCGGCCTCGACCCGGACCAGTCCGGGCTTCTGCCATTCGATGCGGTCGAGCGAGGCCATGTCGAGCACGACACCGCCTTGCAACGGGACACACTGGCCATAATTGCCCGTGGCGCCGCCGCGAACGGTCAACGGCATGCGATGCCTGGCACAGGCTGCGGCAACGCGCACCACCTCGGCTTCGTCCCGGGGTGTGACGACAACGTCGGCGACCTTGTCCTTGAGCATCTCGTAGAGGATCGGGCTGTACCAGAAATAGTCGCGCGACCGGCGCTTGAGATCGATCGGCTCGGTCGTCGCCGCGATGCCGGAAATGTCCGCGAGGATGTCGTCGAGCGGATAGCGCCCGAATGTCCCGTCAACGGCGAGCGCGGCAGCCTGGGGCATGACGTTTGTCACACGCTTACTCCGCGGCCATCGCCGCCACCGGCGCGCCTGCATTGCGCGGGGCGAACACTTCCACCTCGCCATGGTCTTCGAGCAATTGCAGCAACCGGTGGCGCATGATCATGCCCGGGCGGTCGGACACCATATGCGCCTCGACCCGTCGCGACATGTCGATCGTGACATCGGTATCGGTAGATTCGATGATGTCCTTGTCTTCGCGCGTGATCTTGAAATCCCAATCGATCAGCTCCTTGGCCGAGCAGTCGGCTTCAGTGTCGTTGCGATAAAGCCATTGCACGACCTGGATATGGTCGTCGTCGATCGGCGTCGCCGAGTTGAAGATGATATGACGAAGCCCTGACGGGTACTCGATATCGAGCTTGCGACAGAACGGCATGAACCACTTGTTGCGCATGTGGCGCTTGGTGGTCGAATCCGTCGTTCCGGAGATACGGTACTGCACCGGCGGATTGGCGGTCGTGATGATGGTCTCGGCCTCGAAGCCGTAATCGGTCTCCTTGATCTCGTATTTTTCTGGCAGCGGCTGGCTGAGCTGGCCGAACGTACCCTTGTGGACGAAAGCAAAATGCGCGTTGTCGAAGGAGTTCTCCATCAGGCGGAACGCGCACGTATTCCACACTTCGTAAAATTGCGGGATGCGCCGGAAGCGCGGATCGTTTTCCTCGACGGCATCGAGAATGGGCGCCAAGGGCTCGTCGAGCGCCACCCAGGCATAGCCGTAGCGTGCATCGCAGTGGTAGGCCGGCGTCGAGAGATTCGGCACCTCTTGCTGTACCGGAAACTGCGGGACATGGACGAGCTTGCCGGTGCGATCGTAGGTCCAGCCGTGGTACCCGCATACGATCTGGCCGTCCTTGCACCAGCCTTTGGACAGCTTGGATGTGCGATGGCAGCAGCGATCCTTCAGGGCCGCGGGTTTACCGTCGGTGCCGAGAAACAGCACGATGTCCTCGCCGAGGAGGCGAAAGGGTTTTGGCCCGGCAGCGAGATCGTCCAGCGGCATCACCGCATACCAGAATCGGCGCAAAACTTTCTGTTTCGTCGTCAGCATGTGGTCCTCCAATCTCGCTTTGACGGCTTCTTCAAGTTTCCCGTGCGACCGCGCTGTCGTGCCACGATCCGAGCGCCAGCTTCGAAAGTCCCACGGTGATCAGGAACAGCGCAATTCCAGCAAACGTGATCAGGAACAGCGCCGCGAACATGCGCGGAATTTCCAGCTGGTAGCCGGCCTGCAGAATCTCATAGGCGAGGCCGGTGTTGCGGCCGCCGGTGCCGGCGACGAATTCCGCTACCACCGCGCCGATCAAGGCGAGGCCGGTGGATACCCGCAAGCCCGCGAAGAAATACGGCAGTGCGCTCGGAATCCGCAAATAAATGAGATTCTGCAGACGCGATGCCCGGTTGATGGCGAACAGATCCTGGTGCCCCGCGTCGATGCTGCGCAAGCCTACGGTGGTGTTCGAGATGATGGGAAAGATCGCGATGATGGTGGCGCAGATGATCAGCGCGCCTTGGGTGTTCTTCACCAAGATGATGATGAGCGGTGCAATCGCCACAATCGGCGTCACCTGAAGGATGATGGCGTAAGGAAAGAAGCTGCGCTCGATGATCGGGCTCTGCACGAACAGGAACGCGATCACAGTCCCGATGCCAATCGACAGCGCCAGCGCGATCAGCGTGACGCGCAACGTGACCCACAGCGCGTGCAACAGCGACGGCGCATCGGTGACGAAGGTCTTGGCGATAAGGCTTGGCGACGGAACGAGATAGGAGGGAATCCGGAATATCCAGCAGCACGCCTCCCATCCGGCCAGGAACAGGATGCCGACCACGAGCGGTGGCAATAGGTCGGCGATTCTTTTGCTGCTTGCCGATAAACTCATGGCGCCGGCCGCATCATTTCGCCGTGGTCAGCCTATGTCCAAGAGATCTATTGCCACGAGATTTTGAGGTCTTTCACGAATTGCGTCGTGTAGGCCTTCGTCCAATCGGTGTCCTTGGGCAACAACTCTTCCTTCACCATCATATCGTAGGTGGCCTTCCATCGCTGATCGGTCATGATGCCGATGCCCATCGTTTTGGCGTCGCCGCCATCGACGATCTGCAGCTCGTTCATCCGCTTGATGCCGAAGGCGATCTGCGCGTCGCTCATCTTCGGATTGTCGGCTTGAATGAGCTTGTTGCCGGGTGCGGGATCGGCCTTGAGGTAACTCTTCCAGCCTTCCAGCGATGCTTTGACGAAGCGGCGCGCCACATCCGGATGCTCCGCCACGAATTTGGTCGTCGTCACCATGGTTGTGCCATAGGGCGGATAGCCATAGTCGGCGAACAGGAAGAATTTCGCCGGCACGCCCTTCTCCATCGCCTGAAACGGCTCGGACGACGGATAGGACTGCTGGGCGACATTGTTGTCGGCAAAGAACGGCTGCAGGTTGAAGGTATAAGGCTGCGACTGCTCGTCGGTGTAGCCGAATTGGTGCTTTAGCCACGGCCACCACGACGTGCGGCTGGGCGTGGCGATGAGAATGGTCTTGCCCTTCAGATCGCTAAGATCCTTGACGTCGTCATGGGTCATCATCCCCTGCAGATCTTTCTGGAACGACGTGCCGATGGTGATGACGGGCAGGCCCTTCGCTATCCCGTTGAGGACCTGAAAGTCATAGCCCATCATGACGTCGGCTTCGCCGCCGAGCAGAAGCTGCATGCCGTTGACCTGCGGCCCGCCCATCTTGATGGTGACATCGAGCCCGGCCTGATCGTAAAGGCCGGTGGCTTTGGCCTGATAAAAGCCGCCATGCTCGGCTTGCGCGTACCAGCTTGTGAGAAACGTTACCTTGTCGGCGGCGTTGGCGGGGCCAACCGCGAGCAATACGGCCGCGGCGGCAGTCATCAAGACAAAGCGCAATCGCGACATGGTGTGTCCTGTCATTGCTGTGGATGCTGTTGGTGCAGGCCATGCACGATGCGGGCCAGCACCTCTTGACAGCACTGTGCGTGAATTGAATGGTAATAAAAGCATCAAATTTCGCTTTGAGTGGTGCCTTTAAAGCATCGGTGCCGAAGCTTTGTGCAGGCCGACTAAGTTATCGGCAGAATAAGGCGCGTGGCGGCAACGAGGCGAACGCGGTCAAGGACGAGACCCATGTTGCATTCGCGGCTCCTCAGATACCTCGACGAAGTGTCCCGCTTGGGATCGATCCGCAAGGCCGCCGTCCGGCTCAATGTCGCTTCCTCGGCGATCAATCGGCAAATTCTCGCCCTCGAGAATGAGCTTGGCGCACCGATCTTTGAGCGCATGCCGCGGCGCTTGCGATTGACGGCGACAGGAGAAGTTTTGATTGCGCACGTGCGCGACACATTGAAGGGCCATCAGCGGGCCGAAGCGCAGATCGAGGCCCTCAAAGGTTTGGCCCGCGGTGAAGTCACCATCGCGACCATGAATGGGCTCGCCGCCGGTCCGCTGCCGCGCTTCCTGAGCAGTATTCTCGACCAGCACCCGCGCGTGCATTTGCGCGTCCGGGTGCTGCCGTTCGATCAGATGACCAATGCGGTTCTGACCGGCGAAGCCGATCTGGCGCTGACCTATAATCCTCCCAACAGCCCCGGCTTGCGCATTGTCGCAAGCCACGACCTTGCGATTGGGGCTGTCGTGTCGCCGAAGCATCCGCTCACCAAGCGCCGTTCGTTGCGTCTGGCGGATTGCGCCGAGTTTCCGCTCGCGGTCGCTGATTCCTCCATGACGATCCGTCCCGCCGTCGATCTCGCCTTCACCCACGCCAACATTCCGCTGCACCCGACCATCGAGACCAATTCGATCGAATTCATGAAGCGGATTGCCCGTAGCGGCCAGGCCATCACCTTCCTCAATCCGGTCGATGTTGCGGAAGACGTCGAAGCGGGGGAAATTCGACATTTGCCATTGGACGAGCTCACCAATCATCCACTCGCGCTCAAACTGATGGTTCGCGCCCGCGGCGGCCTCGACACGTTCCCGAGCCTGGTCGTCGAAGAGCTGCGCAAGGCAATGCCGAATCTGGAACCGATCAGGAATCATTGATTGGCACGGCGCTTGCGTCGAAATGAGCAAAGGAGGCGAGCGTGCCGGGACGGGCGTATTTCTGGGGCGAGCTGAAGAGCAGCGATTTCAGGGCTCTCGACCCTGAAACGACGATCGCCATTCTGCCCGTCGCCGCGACCGAGCAGCACGGCCCGCATCTGCCGGTGATGACCGACACCGCGATCGCCGAGGGCATGATCGGTTTGTTGAAGGATCGCCTCCCCGGCGAGCTGAGCGTCTTGGTGCTGCCGATCCAGGCCATCGGCAAGTCGAACGAACATCTGTTATCGCCCGGTACACTGAGCCTATCGGCGGAAACCCTGCAGCACGTACTTGTCGAGACTGGCAGGGGAGTCCACCGCGCCGGTTTGCGCAAATTGGTTCTGGCGAATTCTCATGGCGGCAACGCATCGGTGCTGGCGACCGTTGCACGCGAGTTGCGGGTCGAGCTCGGGATGCTGGTCGTCTCGACGCACTGGCGCTGGTTCGGGCTGCCGGGAGGTATGTACGACGCCGTGGAAGCACGCCACGGCATCCATGCCGGCGACATCGAGACCTCGCTGATGCTGTCGTTCCGCCGCGACCTTGTGAGCATGGACAAAGCGAAGAATTTTGTCTCGTCCGCCATCGCCATGGAGCAGGAGTTCACCCATCTTGGCCCCACCGGCTCGCATGCCTTCGGCTGGATCGCACAAGACCTCAACGCCGAAGGTGCGGTCGGCGACGCCGGCAAGGCCACGGCCGAAAAGGGCAAAAAAACCGCCGAACACCAGATCGACGGCTTCATCGCGCTTTTGCGCGACATGACTGCGTTTTCGCTCAACCGCCTCTATGCCGCCGATGCCGATCCGATTCGCTGACATCGTCTGGCCGACCACACGCCGCTACTGGCTCGCGAACGCGCGCGTGCCTGCTGGTCTGTTGGCCGACAGTATGGCTTTGTCGACGCCGGTTGATGCGGAAGGCGTGGTACAAGCGGACTTGCTGATCGACGACGGCAAGCTTGCCCATATCGACCGGCCGGCTGAAAAACGAGATGACGGAATTGTGCGCGTCGACGTCGGTGGCCGCCAGATCTGGCCGACGCTGATTGACATTCATACCCATCTCGACAAAGGCCATACCGTCGAGCGCAACCCGAATGTCGACGGCACCTTCCTCAATGCGCGCCTAGCCGCGGCCGCGGATCGGCCGAACTGGACCGAGTCGGACTTGCGCCGGCGCATGGATTTCGGCCTGCGTTGCGCCTACGCCCATGGCGTCTCGGCGATCCGCTCGCATATCGACACCTATCATGAAACCGCCGAGCGCAGCTGGGCTGTGTTGCGGCAGATGCGCGAAGAGTGGAAGGGCAGGGTGGACCTTCAGGCGGTGGCCTTGTGCCCAATCGATTTATTGGCAGACGAGTTCGGCGACCAGGTGGCTGCGATCGTGGCGAAATCGGGTGGCTTGCTGGGCGGCGTGACGCGAGCGTCGATCGGTAATCACGGCGCGCCGCTCGATAATATTGACGCCCTTTTGGATCGCGTATTTTCGCTCGCTTCGCGGCATGGTCTGAATATCGACCTGCATGTCGACGAGACGCACGATCCGGCGGCCGCGACGCTGCCGTTCGTCGCGCGCGCGGCGATGCGGCATGGCTATAGGGGCCGCGTTGTCTGCGGCCATTGCTGCAGTCTGGCGATGCAGCCGGAGACCGAGGTCGATCGCACGCTTGATCTGCTGGCGGAGGCCGACATCGCGGTGGTGACGTTGCCGACGGTCAATATGTATTTGCAGGACCGCAAAGAGCGCCGCACGCCGCGATGGCGTGGTGTCACCGTCGTCCACGAAATGCTTCGCCGCGGCATCCGCGTGGCGGCCGCGGGCGACAATTGCCGCGACAGCTTTTATGCCTATGGCGACCACGACGTCGTCGACACTTTTCGTCAAGCAGTCCGCATTCTGCATCTCGATCATCCGTTGAGCGCCGCGCCGACGCTGGTCGGCACGACGCCCTCGTTGATCGGCGCATTCGATGGGCACGGCCGGCTCACGGTCGGCGCACCGGCGCGGCTCATCGTCTTCAACGCGCGCACCATCAACGAGATCGTCAGCCGGCCGCAATCAGATCGCGTCGTCATCCGCGAGGGCGGGAAAATTTCGACGCTCCCGCCGGATTATTCAGAGCTTTGGGAAGACGCTATGCCCGCGGTGCGAGTCACCGTGTGAGTTTGGCCGAAATGACTTTGGAGTCGATGACGAAGCCGAAACATTGGCGGACATTGTAGAGCGTCGCCGCCATGCAGTAATCGGGCGACGTAGTGGCCGTGCAGTCCTCGATCAGAAAACAGTCGTAGCCGAGGAAATTGGCGCTTTGCAGCGTGCACAGCACGCATTGATCGGCATTGACGCCAGCGAACAACAGCGTCGTGATGTTGAGATTACGCAGGATGCTGTCGAGCATCGTGTCCTGAAAGCCGGACATCCGGTATTTGGCGACATGAACGTCGCTCGGCGCGACGGTGAGTTCTTCGACGATTGCCGCAGCCCAGCTGCCGAGTTCTAGTACCCGGGCGCCATTTTTAGGCAGCGGGTCGCCGAGGCCGATGCCGGTGCCGGTCGGATTATAGACATGCAGCAGCGCCGGGCTGAGATTGAGCCGGTCTGGACGGTTACCCCAGTTGAGCCAGATCACCGGCACGGCGGCGCGGCGCAAGACCGGCAGCAGAATGGCAAGCGGCGCGATCGGCCGCCGTGCCGGCGCAACGTCGACGCCGATATGGGCGAGCCAGCCGTCGGGGTGACAAAAGTCGTTCTGCATGTCGACTACGACAATCGCGGTGCGCGCGAGATCGAAGGTCACGATGCGGTTGTCGGTGCTGACAGTAATCGGACGCGGCTGCGCTGGATCGCGAACGAGGTTGGCGTGAGTGACGCTGACGTGCCACTGATTGCCGGGAGCGGTACCGAGCGCCACCGGCTTTGGCTCCTCGTCCATTAGACAGCCCCCAGGACCCTTAAATCCTCCTCGTCGAGTTCGACCGGCTGGCCGCTGCGGATCAGCTCGGCAAAGCCTTCGTTCGGGGTCATCACCGTCAGCGTGTAGAGCTTGCCCGGACCGGTATTCTCGATCACGTGCTCGCTGCCGGGCCGCAGCAAAAGCGCGTCGCCGCGCCGAATTGGCATGGTTTTGCCGTCACATTGCGCTTTGCCTTGGCCTTCGAGCACGTAAAAGAATTCGTGCGCCTCGGCGTGCTCGTTCGGCGGCGTCGCGCCGCCTTTGGCGAAAATCTCGACGACGAAAATGTTGTCGATGCCGTCCTTTTCTCGGTCGAACAGCAGCGCGAAATAGTTCGTATCGCTCGGGCTGATGCGGAAGGCTTTCGCACTCTTGGCGTTTTCGAAGCTGAATTTCATCATGAGTCTCGGTCATCCTGACGGCCGGTCCGCCGGTCATTTTGCCATAGAATAAACCGCGCGGCGTTCATGGCCAAGATCGAGCGCGCGATGCGCAAGTTATGAACGCGGCAAGCCGCGTTCGCTACATGTCGGCTGCGATCTCTCGGATCATGGCGCGCAGCCAGATTTGCAAAGGATCGGTATGGGTGCGGCGATGCCAGAATATGTGGAGAGACACTTCGACCTCGGGCAGCGGCGGAGTCAAAATGCGCACGTTCGACATCGGCAGCAGGCCTTTAACGATGCGGCTCGGCAGTGTCGCAATCAGATCGGTGGCGGCGACGATGAAAGGTATGCCGGCTGAATTCGGCAATACCAGCGCGATGTGCCGGCGTAAGCCGCGTGCCGCCAGGATAGCGTCGACAACGCTCGTGCCAACGCCTTCGGGTGACACTTGCACATGACCGGCTTCGACGAGGTGCGCGGCCGCCGCGTAGGACTCGATCGTCATCGGCTCCGGCAGCGGATTATCTTTGCCGACGAGCATCACCAGCCGGTCGTTCCACAGCGGCTCGGCGCACAGCTCGGCGCTGCGGTCGAGCGGCGCAAAGGCGATGTCGATCTCGCCTGAGGCGAGCTGCTCGCGAAGCTGCGAGCAGTCATTGGCGCGAACCTGCAAATCGACGGCCGGCGCCTGCTGGCGCAGACGCCGGACAAGAGATGGTAGGAGTTTTGTGTGGTAAAGATCGATAGTGGCGATCTTAACGGTTGCCTTGACTGTTGTGGGCTCGAACGCTGCCGGCAGCGTCAAGGTCCGGGAAATATCGGCGAGCGCGCCGTGGATAGGTCCGGCAAGCTCCAGCGCCCGGGCCGTGGGCTCCATGCCGCGATCGCGGCGTACGAAGAGCGGGTCGTCGAACAGGCCGCGCAGGCGGTTGAGCGCCTTGCTCACCGCCGGCTGGCTCAGCCCGTTGCGCTCGGCGGCTCGGGTGACGTTGCGCTCCGCCATCAGCGCATCGAAGACGACCAGCAAGTTCAGGTCGACCGTGCGTAAATTCCGTTCGGCTATGACATGCATGCTTCTTTGTCATTTCCCCGGCGGCGCACGTTCCGGCATCATTGCAGCATGCACCGATGCGAAGTTATGCGCCGGAAATTCCGGGTCGGTGATTGCAAACTCGGCAGAACACTGGCCCCCTGGCCAACTCCAAGGCTGTGAAGTGCCGCGAGGCTCCGGTATTCGATGAGCGCGATCAATGGCTTGCCTCCCGTCGGCAGCGTTTGGGCGAAACCGCGGCTGCGCATCATGCCCGTAAGGCATGGCAGCGGCCCGCCTACTAAGAATAAGCAAAATACATGCCGCCGAAACGAGCGGATGCCCGGCGGCCATAAGCCAAGACCGGTTACGCCATGACCGACGCGCCGCCCCTCCTGGAAGCCCGCGGTATCGTCAAACGGTTCGGCGCAGTGCTGGCGAACGATGTAAGCCATTTCAGCGTCGGCGCGGGCGAGGTGCTCGCCTTGCTCGGCGAGAACGGCGCCGGGAAAAGTACGCTCGCCAAAATCCTCTACGGCTACTACGCGCCAGATGCCGGCGAGATCTGGGTCGACGGCAAGCAGGTCGAGATCGCGTCGCCACGCGATGCTCGCGCCCTCGGCATCGGCATGGTGTTCCAAAACTTCACGCTGATTCCCGCACTGAGCGTGTTCGAAAATGTGGCGCTGTTTCAGAAAAATCTGCCGGCCGTGGTGCCGCGCGCCGAGATTCTCGAACGCATGCGCCATTATGCCGAACGTTTTCGGCTTAACGTCGATCCCTTCATGCCGGCGCGCCAGCTTGCGGTCGGCGACCAGCAGAAGGTCGAAATCCTCAAGCAGCTTTTGGCCGGCGCCCGCGTGCTCATCCTCGATGAGCCCACCAAGGTTTTGGCGCCCCAGGAGAGCGAGGGTCTGTTCAAGACGATTGCGGAATTACGAGCAGAGGGACTGGGCATCGTCTTGATCACCCACAAGCTTCGCGAGGTTCTTGCCTGCGCGGATCGGATCGCCGTGATGCGTCACGGCAGGGTGGCGGGATTAGTTAGCCGGAGCGAGGCCGACCAGGAGAGACTGCTTTCGCTGATGTTCGGCGATGCGCCGATCCAGCCGGCGCCGCTGCTGGATCCGACAGGCCGCCATGACCGGGGAACGACCGCAGTTGAATTGGTCGATATTTCTACCGCCGGCGGCAATGGAGAAACGCCGCTCCGCAACCTCTCCATGACGGTGCGAGCCGGTGAAATCGTCGGTGTTGCGGGTATTTCAGGTAACGGCCAAAGAGAGCTCGGCGACCTCATCCTCGGCCTGCAACGGCCGCATGCCGGAACGAAGCTGTTATGGGGCGAGGACGCGTCGCAATGGTCCGTCGCCCAGACGCGGGACAAGGGCGTCGCCACCATTCCGGACGATCCGCTTGCGCTCGCCTGCGTGCCGGGATTGACGGTGCGCGAAAATCTTGCGCTCGGCAGCGGGCGGCGATACGCGGCAGGTCTCGGTGTCGATTGGCCGCGCCTTGACGCCGACATGCAGAAAAGCTTTGCGCGCATGGGTTTCCCGCGGCCGAACTTTGCGGCGCGTGCGGCGACGCTGTCGGGCGGCAATCTGCAGCGCCTGGTCCTGACCCGCGAACTGGCGCATCAACCGAAATTGATCATCGCGCTCTATCCGACGCGCGGTCTCGATGCACGCAGCACGATTGCGGTGCGGGCGCTGCTGCGCGACGCGCGCGACCGCGGCTCAGCCGTGCTGATGATTTCCGAAGATCTCGATGAGCTCTTTGAAGTGAGCGACCGGCTTCTGGTGCTGTTTCACGGCGCCATCGCCGCCGCGTTCATGCCGGAGGATTTCCGCGCAGAAACGGTGGGGCCGTCCATGGTCGGCCTGGCGGAGCGATCCGATGCGGCTTGACGGCGCCATTTTGTCGAATTGCGCGGCGCGCGCAAAAACCTTCGCGCTGGTCGCCGTGACCGCGCTTGGCGTCTTCGCGACGCTTCTTGTCGCCGCCGGCAAGGACCCGCTCAAGGCCTATGCCGATACGCTCCTCTATGTATTCGGCAACGCCTACGGGTTTTCCGAGTTGCTCGTGCGCATGATTCCGCTGCTGTTGACCGCGATCGCTGCGGCGTTGCCGGCGCGCATCGGGCTCATCAATGTCGGCGCCGAAGGCCAGCTCTATATGGGCGCCTGGCTGGCGACCGCCGGCGCGCTCGCGTTCAGCGATCAGCCGGCTTTTGTTCTTTTGCCGTTACTGACGGTATTTGGCTTCGTCGGCGGCGGTTTGTGGGCGCTTATACCAGGCGTGTTGCGGGCGTTGCGGCTCGTCAACGAAACCATCTCGACGCTTTTGCTCAACTATGTCGCGCCGCTGATCGTAAGCTATTTCATCTTCGGGCCCTGGCGCAGCCCGGAGAGTTCCTCCTATCCGCAATCTCCGGCCTTCGTCGAAGCCGCGCGGCTGCCGACTTTCTTTCATTCGCGGGTGCATCTCGGTCTCGTCTACGCCTTGGCCTCGCTCATCCTCTATTCGCTGGCCATGACGCGGACCCGCTTCGGTCTCGACATGCGGGCGATCGGCGGCAATCCCGAAGCTGCCCGGCGTCTCGGCATTCCGATTTTTCGCTTCATCCTGATCGTGATGTTCGTCGGCGGCGGCATCGCCGGACTCGCGGGCATGGCCGAAGTCGCGGCCATTCAGGGCCGTCTGGTTTCGGAAGTATCGCCGGGATACGGCTTCATCGGCTTCCTGGTGTCCTGGCTCGCCGGCACCAGCGCGAGCGGCATCGTGATCATGTCGTTTTTATTCGCGCTGATCAGCTCGGTCGGTGATATTCTTCAAATCACTCAGGGCGTGCCGTTTGCCGTCGTCAATATTCTCATCGCCGTCATCCTGTTCATCGTGCTGGGACGCCGACCCGTCGGGAGCGCAGCGCGATGAATCCAGCTTTGATCGTCGGAATAGTCGCGGGCGCGGTCATGTCGGGGACCTCGCTCTTGTATGCCACCCTTGGCGAAATCGTCGGCGAGCGCGCCGGCATCGTCAATCTTGGCCTCGAAGGTATCATGCTGATCGGCGCGGCAAGCGGTTTTGCGGTAACCGCGCTGACCGGCTCGCCCTATCTCGGCATCGCCGCGGCCGCTGTCGCAGGAGCGGCGGCCAACCTCATCTTCGCCTATGTGGTGGTCACCCGTCGCGCCAATCAGTTGGCGGCCGGTCTCAGCCTGATGTTCTTCGGCATAGGCTTGAGCGCTTTGATCGGCCGACCGTTCGTCGGCGCGCTGATCAGCGGCCTGCCCCGGCTTTCCGTTCCCGGTCTTGCGCCGGGCGGGACAGGGGCGCGGCTGTTGAGCTACGACAGTCTGGTTTATCTGGCGCTGCCAACCGCACTTCTGACCTGGTGGCTGATCTTCCGCACCCGCTGGGGGCTTGGCCTGCGCACTGTTGGCGAGAGCCCGGCTGCGGCCTTTGCCGCTGGGCTACGGCCGGAACTGGTGCAGTACCAGGCGCTCACATTCGCAGGCCTGCTCGGCGGCATTGCCGGAGCGCATATGTCGGTCGCGCTCACGCTCACCTGGGCCGAGGGCATGACCGCCGGCCGCGGCTTCATCGCCATCGCGCTCGTCATTTTCGCCAAATGGAATCCGCTGTGGGCGATCGCCGGCGCGCTGCTGTTCGGCGGCGCCGAGGGCTTGCAGCTGCAGCTTCAGGCCGCCGGCGCCGACGTTTCGCCGTTCATCATGAACATGACGCCGTATGTGCTGACACTGTTGGTGCTCATCCTGTGGGGATGGCGGCGCCAGTCGGCTGCTCCTGCGGCGCTGGGTCGAACTTTTGTCGGGGTGGAATAGGACGCACTGGATCCGTTCGCGTCGGTGCCGGGCCGCCGCATCATCAGAGGAGAGAACGATGACACGAAGCATAATCGCCGCGGCATGCGCAGCGCTTCTCGCCATGTTTGCCGCGGGCCCGGTCGCGGCGCAGGACAAGCCCTCGCTCACGGTCGGAGCCATCTATGTCGGAAGCGTCAACGACTACGGCTACAACCGGTCGATGAAAGACGGCCTCGAAGAGATGAAGCGGAATATTCCCGGGCTGAAGCTCATCGAGGCGGAGAACGTGCCGGAGAGCGCCGAGTCCGAGCGCGTCATGGAAGGCATGATTCAGCAGGGAGCGAAGCTGATCTTCGCGACCAGCTTCGGCCATCAGCAATTCGCCTTCAATCTCGCCAAGACTCATCCTGACGTCTACTTCGAACACGCCGGCGGCTGGATGCAGGCGCCGAATTTCGGCAATTTCTTCGGCGCGACCCAGGCCGCCTGGTACCCGATGGGCGTAGCTGCCGGTAAAATGACAAAATCCAACACGCTGGGTTTTGTCGTCGGCGTGCCGATCGGTTATGCGCTCGGCAACGTCAACGCCTTCGAAATGGGCGCGCGCTCGGTCAATCCCGCCGCGCAGACGCGCGTAGTCGTGACCGGCGGCTGGTCAGACAAGGCCAAGGAAGCCGCCGCCGCCAATGCGCTGATCGATCAGGGCGCCGACATCGTGACCATGCACGTCGATTCGCCGGCAACAATCATCCAGGTCGCCGCAAGCCGCAACGCATACGCGATCGGGTTTCAGTCGATCGAGGCCGCGCAGCTGGCGCCGAAATTCTGGATCACCGGGTTAGGCTTCACCTGGGGACAGTTCATGACCGAGACCGCAAAGAGCGTGATGGCCGGGACATTCAAGCCCGCCATGGTGAGGCAGGGCCTTGGCCAAGGCATGATGGCGGTCGCGCCGTTCGGGTCGGCGGTGCCGCCTGACGTGCGCACCCTCGTCACCGCCTCGGCCGACAGAGTGGGCCAAGGTTTTAATCCGTTCACCGGTCCAGTCACCGACAATACCGGCGTCGTCCGCATTCCGGCCGGCGAGACCTGGGGCGGCGACCGCATGGGCAACTTCGACTGGTACGTCGAAGGCGTCATCGGCAAAGCCAAATAGCCGTGGCGGAACCGTTTGACCCGGCGCTCTACGTGCCCCAGGCCGCCGCCGCGCTGGGACTGTCGCTCGCGCCCGAGGATCTAGGCGACGTGATCAGCGCGTTCGCCGTCCTGGCGCGAGTGGCTGGACCTGTCATGGCTTTTCCGCTGCCGGAGGAATTGATTGCTGCCGGCGTGTTCGTTCCCAACGAAGGAACGCGCGGATGAGCGTGGCAGCCGGCGTGTGCGCCACGGCTGCCGCCGTGCGCACGGGCGAACGCAGCGCCGTGGAGATCGTGCAGGAGGCGTTGATGCGCATCGCGGCGCGCGATGGCGCGATCAACGCCTTCACGACGGTCACCGAAGAGCGCGCGCTGACGGCGGCTGCGATGGTGGACGCGCAGCGCGCGGCCGGGCGCGACCCCGGCCCGCTCGCCGGTGTCCCCTTCGCGGTCAAGAACCTCTACGACGTCGCCAATATCGCCACCGTCGCCGGTTCTCATATCGACCTCGACCGCGCACCGGCGTCGCGCGATGCCGCCCTGGTGCGCCGGCTGGCCGAGCACGGCGCCGTTCTGGTCGGCGCCTTGAACATGGACGAATACGCCTACGGATTTTCCACCGAGAACAGCCATTACGGCGCAACGCGCAACCCGCACGATCCCGGCCGCATCGCCGGTGGATCATCGGGCGGCTCGGCCGCCGCGGTTGCTGCATCCCTGGTGCCGCTGACGCTGGGCTCCGACACCAATGGCTCGATCCGGGTGCCGGCGACGCTGTGCGGCGTCTTTGGACTGCGGCCGACTTTTGGCCGGTTAAGCCGCGCTGGCATGCGGCTGTTTGCGGCGAGCCTCGACGTCGGCGGCCCTTTCGCCCGTTCGGTTGAAGACCTCGCCATCGCCTATGATGCGCTCCAGGGCGCCGACCCGGACGACCCGGCATGCACCACGCGCCCGCCGGAGCCTGTCATGCCGATCTTGCGGCACGGTTTTGGCGGCATCCGGGTTGCGGTAGCGACCGGCTATTTTTCCAGTCAAGGCGCCCCCGAAACATTTGCCGCGGTCGAATGCGTTGCCGCGGCGCTTGGCGCATCGCAGCGGATCGAACTGCCGGCGGCAGGATTGGCTCGCGCCGCGGCGATGATCGTCACTTCGGTCGAGGGTGCCGAGTTGCATCTGCCCGATCTGATCGCGCACGCGGCGGAATTCGACCCGATGACGCGCGCGCGCTTTCTTGCCGGAGCGCTGGTGCCGGGCGCCTGGTACGCCCACGCCCAGCGCCTGCGTCGGTGGTACTGCCAGGAGCTGGCCAAGCTGTTCCGCCATGTGGATGTGGTTCTGGCGCCGGCCACGCCCTATCCGGCGTTTCCCATCGGTCAGGTTTCGATCGAACTCGGTGCTCAGCAATTGCCGGCAGCGGGACATCTCGGGGTGTTCACCCAGCCGTTGTCCTTCGCTGGCCTGCCGACATTGGCCGCGCCGGTCATGCAAAAGGGATCGCTGCCGCTCGGCGTACAGATCGTCGCCGCGCCCTGGCGCGAGGATCTCGTGTTTCGGGTCGCTGCCGCCGCGCAAGAGCTCGGCGTGCTGGTGTCGCCATCTCCCATCGCTCGTCAGGATAATGTCGGATGCTAGAGATCAACATTCCCGAAGTCGTTGCCGAGGTCGCCGCGGCGTTCATGCACTACGAACGCGCCCTGGTCGCCAACGACGTTGTGGCGCTCGACGCCATGTTCTGGAACGATCCCAATACGCTGCGCTTCGGCATTGCCGAGAACCTTTACGGCTACGAGGCCATCGCCTGTTTCCGCAACACCCGGTCGCCCATTGATCTGACGCGGCATCTGAAAAATACGGTGATCGTCACCTACGGACGGGATTTTGCGACCGCCAATACCGAGTTTCAGCGCATCGGTTCGAAGGTCACCGGCCGGCAAAGCCATGTTTGGATTCGCACAGCGGACGGTTGGCGCATCGCCGCAGCCCACGTCAGCCTCATGCCGGCGGCCTCGCGCGAGGCTACGCGCATCGCCGGCAATGCTGCAGCTCCTGCATCCGGCGTGTCATAGGGCGACCAGCGCAGGCAGTTGTTCGATGCTGGAGATTTCGTACTCGGGCTTGAGCGCCCTGCAGCGCTCCGTCTCGCCGTAGCCATAGGACGCCCAGCAGCAGGGAATTCTTGTTCTTTTCGCCAATAAAATATCGATCTCGGTATCGCCGACCACCAACGTTTGCTCTCTTTGCAATTGCGCATATTGGGGCAGAATGTGATCCAACAATATTGCCGGATCCGGCTTCTTCGGTAGCCCTGGCTCATCGCCAAATATGACATCCACGAAGGAGCTCAGCCGGCTTTGGTCGAGCGATTGACGAATTGCGGCGGCACCTTTGTTGCTGACGACGACACATTTTGCGCCAATCGCATGAATGTCCCGCAGTGCGTCGCTCACCCCGGCAAATGGCTTCGACAGCGGCGAGCCTTCATCGAGATAGATTTTCCGATAGGTTTTGACGATTGCATTGAGCGCAGTCTGCTCGGCGCGCAGATTTTTGTCCAAAACAAAGAGAGTTTCCTGCAGCGGCAGGCCTGTTCGCACGGTGCCGGCAACGGCCTCAAGCGGCGGAATCGGCCGGCCGCATTTCGCGAAGGCGCGTTGAATGCAATGAAAAATGGCAGGGCGCGTGTCGAACAACGTGCCATCGTAATCAAAAACGACGACCTTATATTTACTCACTGGCAAGGGCGCGTAGCAATCAATGCCCCGCCATGTGCTTGCCGATGGTGGAACGATCTGTCTCGCCGACCGGGGCCTGATAGTTGATCGTACCCCCGGACATGACGGCGACCCTGTCGGCAAGCTCCAAAATCTCGTCGAGATCTTCCGACACCAGCAGCACCGCCGCACCGCGGTTGCGCTGTTCCATGATCTGGGCGCGGATTTCCGCAACCGACGCGAAATCGAGGCCGAAGCACGGATTGGCGACGATGAGCACATCGACGTCGCCGCATAACTCGCGCGCCAGCACGGCGCGTTGCACGTTGCCGCCGGAGAGATCGGAAATCGCCGTCTCGGGCGACGGTGTCTTGACGCGATAGCGCGCGATCAACTCGCGGGCTTTTTCGCGCATCGGGCCCGGCGAAAGCCACCAGCCGAGCTTTGCCGCCGGCGGCCGATCGAAGGTGCGGAACGCCATGTTCTCGGCCACGGTCATGCGCGGCACGGTGGCATTCTTGAGCGGTTCCTCAGGCAGCCCGAAAATCTTCAGGCGATAAAAGCTGTCGCGGTCCGGTTCGAACGGGTGTTGTTTGATGATGATACGGCCGTCGGTGAGGGGGCGCTGACCGGCCAGCACCTCGACCAGCTCCGATTGCCCGTTCCCGGACACGCCGGCTATGCCGACGATCTCCCCGGAATGCACCTTCAAATTGACCTGATCGAGCGCCCGCATTCCCTCGTCGTCATCGGCATAAAGCGCAGCAAGCTCGAGGACCGTGGCGCCTGGCGCCTTGGCGTTGCGCACGGCGCCTTCACGGATCTGCGTATCGCCGATCATCATCCGCGCCATCGCGTCGGTCGTGAGTTCGGCCACTTGACCGCCGCCAACGTTGCGGCCGCGGCGCAGCACCGTCACGCTGTCGCAGAAACTCAACACTTCGCGAAACTTGTGCGTGATCATGATGACGGTGATCTCTTTGCGCCGGGTCATGCCGCGCAACAGCCCCAGCATCTCGTCGGCTTCGCCGGGCGTGAGAACCGATGTCGGTTCGTCGAGGATCAAGAGCCGCTGATCGAGATACAGAAGTTTCAGGATTTCCAGTTTCTGCTTCTCGCCCGCCGCCATGGCCGAGACCGGCACGTCGAGCGGAACACGAAACGGCATGCGGTCGAGAAAGGCTTCGAGCGAACGCATCTCCTTTTTCCAGTCGATCACGGCGGGCGCATCGGCGCGGCTGATGACGAGATTTTCGGCGCCAGTGAGCGAGGGCACCAAGGTGAAATGCTGATACACCATGCCGATGCCCAGCGCGCGGGCGTCGCGGGGATTGCGGATCGGCGCCTTCATGCCGTCGAGCAGGACCTGGCCGCGATCCGCCGCGTAAAAACCCATGATGCATTTGACCAGCGTGGACTTGCCGGCGCCGTTCTCGCCGAGCAACGCATGAACCGTTCCGGGCTCGATCTTGATCGACACATCGTCGAGCGCCACCAGTGAACCGAAAATCTTAGTCATGCCGATGGTTTCAAGCGAGGGCGCGCGCATCGTCGACGCGGCACCGTTGCCTGCCGGAGTGACCGCGGCGACGCTCATGGCAGATTCTCCACGAAACTCTTGGAATCGGCGACCGATCCGAATACGCCGCCCTGCATCTTAATCATCTTGACCGCGGCGAGATGGTTGCCGCGATCGGTGGCGGCGCAGCAATCCTCGAGCAATAGGCACTCGAATCCGCGATCGTTCGCCTCGCGCATGGTGGTATGGACGCAGACGTCCGTGGTGATCCCGGTCAGGACGATGTTGCGGAAGCCTTTGGTGCGCAGCATCAGCTCAAGGTCGGTTGCGCAAAACGAGCCCTTGCCGGGCTTGTCGATAATGGGCTCGCCCGGCGACGGTTTGAGCTCAGGGATGATTTCCCAACCCGGCTCGCCGCGCACCAGGATGCGGCCGCATGGACCCGGGTCGCCAATGCCGGCGCCGATGCGTTGCGAGCGCCAGCGCTTGTTCTCCGGTAGGTCGGCAAGATCGGGGCGGTGCCCCTCCCGGGTGTGAATGACGCCGTAACCCTTGGCGCGCATGGCGTCGAGCACGGCGCGAATCGGATCGATCGGCGCCCGCGTGAGCGAGAGATCGTAGCCCATGGCATCGACATAGCCGCCCTCGCCGCAGAAATCGGTTTGCATGTCGATAATGATCAGGGTCGTGTTCTGCGGCGTGATGTTGCCGTCGAACGGCCAGGGATATGGATCGCCGGGGACGGTGGGCATGGCTCACTCCGCCGCCCGATCGAGCCGTTCGCCGTAACGGCGCGTCGGCACCGGAAATCCGCAGGACGTACCGTCGACGTGCAGGACGCCCGCCTCCCACGGCAGGCGATACCGGCCCGCCACGAGGTCCTGCATGTAGCTGTAAGGGCAATCCTGCGCTCCGCCGCGAACTGCGGTGAAGCCGCGGTGACCGAACTGGTAGATGTTGTTCTCAACCGACCAATGGCGGCGCGCTTCGCGCACCAGATCGGGGCGCACTTCCGCGGTGATGATTTCGTCGGGCCGGCCGCTCATGCCATGCGCCACGATGGCGCCGTCGAAATTGACGATCATGCCCTCGCCCATGGAATCGAAAGTGCCGTCCGAGCCGCACATGCAGACATTGGCGGTCACCATGAGATTGCAGAACGCGTTGGCCTGGTTGGTGAAACGCCAGGCATCCCGGACCGGCGCGGTATAGCCGGCGGTGCGGATCATGATTTCCGCGCCCTTGTAGGCGCATTCGCGCGCCATCTCCGGGAACATGCCGTCGTGGCAGATAATGAGGGCTATCTTTGCGCCGTTCGGCCCGTCGATCACCGGAATGCCGATATCGCCAGGCTCCCAGGGCTCGACCGGCACCCACGGGTGCATCTTGCGATAATAGAGTCGCAACGTGCCGGTATCGTCGATGATGACGCCGGTGTTGAAAGGGTAGGCGCCGGGATTGTTCTCCATGATGGAAAAGCAACCCCAGATACGATTGTCGGCGCAGGCCTTTTTGAATGCCGCCATCTCCGGACCGTCGAGCGAGCACATGATGGCGGGATTGGTGTCCATCGAGAGCCCATGCAGCGCGTATTCCGGAAACACCACGAGGTCCATGGTCGGCATGTTGCGGCGCGCCTTGCCGACCATGGCAACGATGCGCTCGGTCTGGGCGGCGAGGTCGTTGGGCGTTTTGACGGTAGGGAGTTGAAGCTGAACCAACCCCAGCACCACGCCGTTTGGAGTCTTGTTCAATCCGCCGAGTGCGCTCATGGCAGGCTGCCCGCCGTTACTTGGTGATGCTCAGTTCGCCCGGCACGTCGCGCGCCGCACGCTTAGAGCCGGCCGACGCGATCATGATGAACAGGGTGAGAATGTAGGGCGCGGCATTGAAGAAGTAGTAGCCCTGCGTGATGCCGACCGATTGCAACGCCGGCCCGATGGCACCGGCGGCGCCGAACAGCAGTGCCGCGATCACGCAGCGGATCGGGCTCCACCGTGCGAAGATCACCAGCGCCACTGCCATTAGCCCCTGGCCCGACGACAAGCCTTGATTCCAGGAGCCCGGGTAATAGAGCGACAAGAACGCGCCGCCGATGCCGGCCAGAAATCCGCCCGAGGTGGTGCAGAGGAAACGCACCAGATCGACGGACACCCCCATCGCCCGTGCCGACGCGGCGCTGTCGCCCGTCATCCGCACGATCAGGCCCCATTTGGTATTGGCAAAGGCCCAGGCCATCACCAGGGCGACGACGATGCCGACAATCAACAGCGGGTTGATTTGGAGCGCCGTCGCGATTTCCTGATTGCCCGTCCACGCGCCGAGCGAAAACGAGCCGAGACGCGGCGCCGACGGCTGGATGTAGGGCTTGCCGAAGAAGAACGCGACGCCGGTCCCGAACAGCATCATCGCAATGCCGACCGCGATATCGTTTACGCGTGGCAGCTTGCAGATATAGCCATGCATCGCGCCCAGTACCGAACCAGCGCAGCCGGCGCCGAGAACTCCCAGCCACGGCGACCCGGAATGGTAAGAGATCGCGTAGCCCGACATGGCGCCAAGAACCAGCGTGCCCTCGAGGCCAAGATTGACGCGGCCCGACTTCTCGGTGAGGCACTCGCCCAGTGCGACAAACATGAAAGGCGTCGAGACGCGCAATGCTCCGCCGATGAGCGCGAGAACGACGATGATGAAGGCGCTTTGACTCATGTGCGATCGGCAGCCCCGCGGACTTGGAATATCTTGAAGCGGCCATACAAGGTTTCTGACATCAGCAGTACCACGAAGGTCAGTCCTTGCAGCAGTAAGACTGTTGCGTCGGGCAGGTCCATGCGACGCTCGACGAGGCCGCCCGAGGCGACAATGCCGCCGAACAAGATCGCCACCGGGATGATCGCAAGCGGATTGTGGCGCGCGAGGAACGACACCAGAATTCCAGTGTAGCCGTAACCGGCGGCCAGCGACGCATTGGCGCGGCCCTGGATCGCCGCGACCTCGAAGAAGCCGGCAAGCCCGGCGCAGGCGCCGGCGATGGCGCAGCAGATGATGATGAGCTTGCCGACGGGAAGACCTTGCGCCAGCGCGGCACGAGGGTTGCCGCCGGCGACCCGAACCGCGAATCCGAACGTGGTCCGCGACAGCAGGATGTACAGCAGAACAGACAGCACGATGCCGGCGATCAGTCCCCAATGCACGTCGGTTCCCGGTATTTGCCCGACCATATAGGCATCGCCGATCGGCATCGTCGACGGCTTGTTGGGGTTCGTCAGATCGCGCAGTGAGCCCTCGACGAAGAAATTCATGATGGCGATGCCGATATAGGTCATCAGCAGCGATGAGATCGTTTCATTGACACCGCGCGCATAGCGCAGATAGCCGACGATTCCGATCCAGAACGCGCCGACCAGCATGCCGGTCGAGGCCATGAAGAGAAGCGTCAACAACGGCGACACTTTGCCCAGCACCAGCGGTATGGCAACGACCGCGGACGCGAAGCCGCCGAGCACGAGCGCTCCCTCGCCGCCAATGATCACCAAGCCGATGCGCGCCGGCAGCGCGACGCAGAGCGCGGTCAGGATCAGCGGCGACGAACGCTGCAAGGTATTCTGCAGCGAAAACGCCGTGCCGAATCCACCGCGCTCGACGAGCTCGAAGAACTGGATCGGCGATTTTCCAAGCGCAAGCAGGAACAGCGAAAACAGGAACGCCGTGATCCCGAGTGCCAAGAGCGGGATGACGACGTATTCGGCACCGCGACGAATGCGGACGGAAAGATCGCCCGATTGGCTGGACGGGATTGCCACCGTAGGCAGTGGCTCTGCAATGTCAGTCATGCTTGCTCAAGGACTCCCGGATATCCAATCGTGGCGGCCGAGACCATCCCGCCGTGCGGCGACAATCGATTCCGCCGCACGGCTTGGCGATCAACCGATTGCAATCATGTGATTGAACCTTGGACGCCTTGGAGCAGGTAGTCCATCTTGTCCAGGAACGGATCAAGATTATCGTAGGTCTTGCTGATGACAACGTTACCTTTGTTGTCTTTCAAAGGACCAACATAGATCGGTTTTTTGTTCTTGAGGTCGGCAATCGCCGCCGTCGCAGCCTTGCGCGCCGCGTCGTCGGCGCCGGCGCCGAACGGCGTATTCTGCACCATGTCGGACTCGTAGCCGCCGCTCACCATGTTGGGCAGCGGTTTGCCGGATGTGAGGTCGTCGGCGTAACCCTTGTAGATGGTCACCCATTTGTATTCGGCGCCGGTAATAAAACCCTTCGGAGCCAGCGGCGCCTGCGACGCATTGTGGCCGCAGGTCTTGACCCCACGCTTCTCGGCGGTCTCGATGACGACCTTCGGACTGTCGACATGACAGGTAATGACGTCGTTGCCGGCATCGACGAGCGCGTTCGCCGCCTCGGCCTCGCGCACCGGTAGCGACCAGTCGCCGGTGAAAATGACCTGCACCGTCGAGTTCGGATTGGTCGATTTGGCTCCCAGCATGAATGAATTGATGTTGCTGAGCACGGAGGCGATGGGTTTCGCGGCCACAAATCCGAGTTTGTTGGATTTGGTGGACAGACCGGCCGCGACGCCATCGACGTAATGGGCCTGATTGAGGTAGCCGAAGTAGCTGCCCAAATTCATGGGAAGCGCCGGCGTCCACAGCGGCGCGGCATGGCGGAATTGGACCTTTGCATATTTTTTGGACAGGTCGACCATAAAGGGATCAAAGTAGCCGAACGACGTGCCAAGGATGATATTGGCGCCATCCAGGTTGACCATCGATTCCATGGCCTTGGCGCAGGCATCGGTTTCCGGAACGTTTTCCTCTTCGACCACGGTGATGCCCGGAAGGGATTTTAGGGCCTTGGCCGCGACCGCGTGGGCCTGATTCCAGCCGAAATCGTCGCGGGGGCCGACATAAACGATGCCGAGCGTGATTCCCGCGGCGCGGGCGATCCGAGCCCCCGATCCGGCGGCGACCATCGAGGCGGCCGTTGTTTTCAGAAAAGTACGGCGATCAAGTGTTAAAGTCGCCATGGAATGTCCTCCGCTGTTTTTGACGCTCGCTGCATGGGCAGAATTTAGCAAGCATCGTGCCATCGCCATGGGAGGGCGGCCTCGTCGCCACCTGTGGCGCGAGTTAAGATCGGGTCGCAGAGCTTAAACACTGCCAAATCTATCGGTGAGCGAAGGCTCGGAGCATGGCTCTCGACTTGATCCTGCGCAATGCCCGCATCGGCGGTGCTGATGCGGCGACCGTCGATATCGCCATCGCCGGCGGATATATCTTCGATATCGGCAGCGACATTGCCGCGGATGTGCCTGCTGAAGACATCGGCGGCAAATTGGTCGTTGCCGGCTTCGTCGAAACGCATATTCACCTCGACAAGTCCTGCATCCTCGACCGCTGTCAATCGCGGGAGGGGACGCTTGCCGAAGCGATTGCCGAGGTGGCCGCGGCCAAGCGTGCCTTCAGCGAAGACGACATTTATCAGCGCGCCCGCCGCACGCTGGAGCGGGCGATCCTGCAAGGCACCATGCGCATGCGCACCCATGTCGAGGTCGATCCGCGCATTGGGCTAAAGGGGTTCAGCGCCATCCGGCGGCTCAAGCAGGACTACGCCTGGGCGATCGACATCGAAATCTGCGTTTTTCCACAGGAAGGATTGCTCAACGATCCGGGCACTGAGGAGCTTCTCGTCGCGGCGTGCGAACAGGGCGCTGACCTCGTCGGCGGCTGTCCCTACACCGATAGCGACCCGCACGGGCAGATCGCGCGCGTTTTCGCGATTGCGCGGCAGTTCGACCTCGATATCGACTTTCATCTCGATTTCGACGTCGATCCGTCGCGGATGGATCTCGACGAAGTCTGCCGGTGCACCCAGGCCACGGGCTGGGGAGGGCGCGTGACCGTCGGTCACGTCACCAAATTATCGGCGCTCGGGTCCGAGCGGTTCGCCGCGACGGCTAAACGCCTCGCGGATGCCGGCGTCGCAGTCACCGTGCTGCCGGCGACTGATCTTTTCCTTACGGGGAGAGACCGCGATTACGACGTTCCGCGCGGCGTGACCGCAGCGCACCGGCTGCTCGAACATGGTGTCGTTTGTTCGATCGCGAGCAACAACATACTCAATCCTTTCACGCCGTTCGGCGACTGCTCATTAATTCGGATGGCGAACCTCTACGCCAACGTCGCCCAGATCGGCCGCCCGGCGGAATTGGCCTCGTGTCTCGACATGGTAACCACCTTGCCGGCCAAACTCATGAATCTGCGGAACTACGGCATCGCCGTCGGCAATCCGGCCGACCTCGTCGTGCTCGATTGTTTGGATCAAGCGGGCGCGGTCGCCGAAATCGTGCGCCCGCTGTTCGGAATGAAGAATGGCCGGCGGACATTCGTCTGCCCTCCCGCGCGGCTGCTGCGCCAAGAGTGAAGCGACGACGTTCGCAACGATGCGATAAATCTTTCAGAAGCAGGAAGGATTTGGATCAAAATGCTTCGCGATCGCGCGTTCGAGCAGAGGCAATGCCTCCGCCAGCGACGCCTTGTCGCGCATGGCGTGGCGCATGCGACTCAATACCTCGGCACGCGCGCCGTCAGCATCGACGCCGATCACCGATCCGTCCTTCACGACTGTGCGGCCGCCGACGATCAGCTCGCTGATATGCCGGGCAGTGGCGCGCGTCAGCACCAGATCCAGCGCATCGATATCCTCGCGCAATCCATCCTGGTCGATGGCGGCCCAGTCGAGCAGCAAAATGTCCGCCGGCTCGCCGGCGCGGATCGCGCCGCCGTCTTGCGCGTTGGTGACGGAGAAGCGGCCGTTGGCGAAGGCCGCGCGCAATACGTTTTCGCGACTCACCGCGATCTCAAAACCTTTGCCGACGTGCAGGAGATGGCCGAGCCGCAGCTCCCGTAAGGCGTCGTCGTCGTCGTCAAGCGCACTGCCGTCGATGCCCAGAGCAACGCGGCAACCCGCCGCGACCATCGACGCCATAGGCGCAACCCCGGAGCGCAGATGCAGATTGGAACTGGTGTTCACCGCGATGGTCACGCCGCGCTCGGCCAGCAATTCGAGTTCGTCCTGGTGTGCCCAAACGCAATGCGCAAGCGTCAGGCGCGGTGACAATAGGCCAAGGGCATCGAGGTGCTTGACCACGCCTGTCGGGTGAGTGGCGTCGGCCCATATCCTCTGATACCGCGTCTCCAAGAGGTGCATATGGATTCTGCGGCCGGTACGCTGCGAAGCCTCCGCGATCGCGGCCAGCAGCGCATCGCTGCACCATTGCACGCCGTTGGGGCCGAATTGGACATCGAACAGCGGGTCGGCCGCGGCTGCAGCGACCTCGTCCACCAGCGTGATGAAGTCTTTCGCCGCCAACGGAGTGCGCATGATGCTTTCGATCGCCTGGCGTGCATCGGCCGGCAGCGCCGCCAGGATCGGCTCGGAAGGGCCGTAGACCAGCGGATTGCGGTCGCGCATGGACACGGCAAAGCCGACGCGCACGCCGACATCGCGCGCGGCTCGCGCCAGCGCCGCGGCTTCGCTCGGAAGATCGGTCAGGCCCTGCGGGCGCGTAAGGTGCATCATGACCACGCCAACGCCGCCCAGCGCGGATCGCGACAGCGCGACGATGCCGGCAAGATACGGATCGACGGACGGGATCAGCGCCTGATATTGCAGCCAGGTTTCAAGCGGCTTGCCGCCGGCACCGAACGAAGCGGTCCGGATCGGCCGGCCATGATCATGGGCATTGACCAGCGCCGGCAGGACGAACAGCGGCTCGGCATCCTTGGCGGCAATTTGCGCAACCGCGTGCAGCCGACCGTCTTGGATTTGAATCTGCCGGCCTGAAGCGACCGGCAGGTCGGCCGCTTCGATCAGGTGAGCGCAATTGATTGTCCGCATGACGGGTCAGATTATAGAGGAGCGCTGGCTTGCGCCCCAAACGCCAGCATGGAGCGCGGCGGCTTCGTCTTCAAGCAAAGGGCCGATCACATCGACGCGACGCTGGCCGGCTGCAAACACCGTGCGGCAAGGCAGATCGAGGGTTGGATTCTCGGCATGATCGCCGGTCATCGTTTTCAGGCGACGTTCGCTCAGCCCGAACACGAGGCGGCCGATACCCGCCCAATAAATCGCGCCGGCGCACATGGCGCAAGGTTCGGCGGATGTGTACAGCGTGCAGCCGGCGAGAACGCGGCTGTCAAATTGTTTGGATGCTTGCGTGGCCAGCAACCGCTCCGCGTGTGCAGTCATGTCGCGATCCGGCAGGAAGCCGTTTTCCGTCTCGATCAGCACGTCGCCCGCCGCGCTCACCAGGATGGCGCCGAACGGATGGTTGCCGCGCGTGTGGGCGCGTCGTGCCACGGCGAAGGCACGGCGCAGGAGAGTCTCATGATCGATCGGCTGCAAGGGGCGATCCGATTGTCGTCAAGCCGTGCCGAATTTTTCCACGATCGCGTGGAAAATACGATCGGGCTTAAACGGTGTTGTGCAAAACCGGATTCCAGTCGCGTCGGCGAGCGCATTGCCGAGCGCGGCGGCGATCGGATTGTAGGGGCTCTCGCTCATCGATTTGGCGCCGAATGGACCCGTTGAATCCAAGGTGTCGGCAAACAATACTTCGGTCCGGGGCACATCGCCGAACTGCGGCAGATGATAATTTCGGAATGTCGGATTGATCACGCGTCCGCGGTCGTCGACCACCATTTCCTCGTACAGCGCAGCGCCGAGCGATTGCGCGACGCCACCTTCGACCTGGCCGCGACACTGCATCGGATTGATGACGCGGCCCGCGTCCGCCGCGTGCACGCTGCGGAGGATTTTGATCACGCCGCTGCGCTTGTTGACGGCAATACGGAACGCCTGGACGTTGAAGGCGACCGAGCGCGGCGTTCCCGTCGACTTTCCGGTGGCAAGCAGCCGGCGTCCCTTGGCCCGCGCCGCCTCGAACAGAGCAGGGAGGCTGATGCGCTGTCCCATACCCACCACCTCGCCGGCGAAGATGTTCCAATCTGCGGCTATGCCGCTAGCGTGCTCGGCGGCAAAACTTAAAATGTCATCGCGCAAGGCCTGCGCCGCGCGTTGCGTGGCAAGGCCGGCAACAACAGTTCCAGTACTGCCGAAGGCTCCGGTGTCATGACCGCCATGATCGGTATCGGACTGCCGGACGTGGATGCTGTCCATGGTGGCGCCGAGCACGGTGGCCGCGATCTGACGATGCACCGTGTTCGTGCCGTTACCGAACTCGGCCGTTCCGACGGTGAGCTTGTAGCCGCCGTCCTCGCGTAACGCCACGCTTGATTCGGAAAAGTGTCCACTCGGCGGGATCGTATCGATCATGCCGAGAGCGATGCCCTGTCCAACAAGCCAGTCCGGCGATGGCGGCGGTTCGCGGCGGTCGCGATCGATCGCCTCCTTGACCAAGGCGAGGCACTGATCGAGGCCGTAGCTGCCATATTGAACGTCAGCGCCTTCCGCGCTGCCAGTCGAGATCATCGGATCGCCGGGACGCACTACGTTGCGCGCGCGAAACGCGATCGGGTCCATTTCGATGGCACGCGCCAGTTCGTCCATCGCCGATTCCACCGCGAAGTTCGTCTGCGGCAGCCCGTAGCCACGAAAGGCGCCGCCGGGCACGGTATTGGTATAGACCACGACGGCGTCGATCTTCTTGTTGTCGCAGCGGTAGACGGCGAAGGATTCGCCGCAGGCGTGGTAGAGAACGAACCGGCCGTGGTTGCCGTAGGCGCCGGTATTGGAGACGATGTGCATTTGCATCGCCGTCAGGCGGCCGTCACGCCGTGCTCCCGCCTTGATGCGCACGCGCATCGGGTGGCGCGTCGTGGCGCCGATGAATTGCTCCTCGCGGGTAAATTCGAGCTTGACCGGCGCGCCGGTCTTGATCACGGCGAGCGCCACGATGTCCTCGACCAGCATTTCCTGCTTGGCGCCGAAGCCGCCACCCATGCGCTCGCAGAAGACGCGGACGTTTGCCGGATCGAGGCCGAAAATGCCGCACAGCGCCCGGCGCGTGAGAAACGGCGTCTGCGTGCTCGAGCGAATATTGAGCCGACGCGATTCATCGAACCAGCCGATCGCGCAGTGTGTTTCGAGATGCGCATGCTGGACGCGCGGGGTGATATAGGTGGACTCGTGCACGACGTCGGCTTGGGCAAAGCCTTCCTCGACATTGCCGATATGGCTGTGGACCTCGGCCACGATATTGCGCCCCGCGCTGTCGATGCGGGCTTCCGGCCCCTTGTCGTGGAGGATCGGCGCGCCGGGCTGCATCGCGGCTTCCGGATCGAATACGGCCGGAAGCAATTCGTAATCGACCTCGAGCTTGCGGCAACCGGTTTCGGCGGCTGCCTCGGTTTCGGCAATCACCGCAGCGACGCGCTGGCCGATGAAGCGGACGACGTTATCCAGAACGGCGGTGTCATCGGGATCGCCGCTTTCATCCTCGTGTCGCGCGCTCGAATAGAGCTTTCGTGGCGCGTCTTCCCAGGTCAGAACGGCGCGCACGCCCGGCATCGACGAGGCGGCGTCTTTGCGGATCGATTTGATCCGCGCATGGGCATGCGGCGACCGCAGCAGCTTGAGGTGCAGGAGTCCGGGCGGCGCGACGTCGAGCGTATATTTGGCACTGCCGCTGACAACGGCCGGTCCGGCGGGTGCCGCCACGCTGCGCCCGCAAGCGCTCCCGGCCTCGGCCTCCTCGACCTGGCGCACGCCGCGAATGGCGTCCTCGATCGCGCCATAGCCGGTACAACGGCAAATATTGCCTTTCAAAGCCCAGGCGAGATCCTGCCGCTGCGATTGATTCAGACTCGCCGCCGTCATGACCATGCCCGGCGTACAGAAGCCACATTGATACCCTTGCGCTTGCATGAAGGCCTGTTGCATCGGATGCGGCTCGCCATCCGTCGCTAGGCCTTCGATCGTCGTGACCGCACGGTTTTCGGCGCGATAGGCGGGAAAAATGCAGCTGTGCACCGGTTCGCCATCGACCAGCACCGTGCAGGCGCCACAATCGCCCGCGTCACATCCTTTCTTCACACCGAACCATCCGAGTTCGCGCAGAAACGTCCGCAGACACTGTCCGGGACGAGGCTGAGGGGCGTGGCTTTTTCCGTTCACCGAAAGAGTCATTTGGGCCCCTCTCCAGTAAGCTCTTGGCGTATCTCTTCGGCAAGTTGCAATGTCATGTGCCGACGCCATGCCGGTGAGCCGTGAATATCGTCGTAGTAATGCCGGATCTCCGCTTCGAGCCGCTCGCGCAATGCACCAAGCGTCGGCAGGCTTGGGAACCACAGCCGGATCGGACGCGGCGTGGACGCCGTGACGGTGAGAGCGAACGTATCGTCGTCAGGAGACAATGTTCCAATCAGTAACGCGGCCGAGCGGCCAAGCGGGGCGAGCGAGATTTGCCGAAAGGCGGTATGTCGGCGCAACGCCGAAAGCGGCAACGCGATGGAGCGAAGCAACTCGCCGGGCGCCAGCGTGTTGCATTGCGGTCCCAATACAAAATCGTTGACCGCAACGTGCCGTTCATCGCCGGCCGGCGTCCAGATCGTGCATGTGCCATCCAATGCCGTGGTCAGCGCAACCATCGGTCCCGCCGGCAGCGCCATGCAGAGATTGCCGCCGACCGTTGCCGTGTTCCAGATTTTGAATGAGGCAAGGAACGACCGGCAACATTGATTGAACAGCGGCGTGGCGGTCCAATTGGACGGATACGTCGTTCCGTCCAACTCCGCGATTTTGCAAGTCGCGGCAATCTGCAGGCCTTGCTCGGTGATTTGCAGGGCAGGCCAGCCAAAGTCGACGATGTCGATGAACCTCGTGAGCGAGGGCTGCGGTTCGGAAAACAACCAGGTGCCGCCGGCAAGCCACGCATCGCCCGCTTGCCAAGCCGGCAATTCCGCGCGCCGGCGCGGCCTCACGATTGCCGTGATGGTGTTGAGGTCCATCGAACACTACTGACCATGCTCGAGCAGTCATGCACTGCGTTCAAGAAAGCAAAATCGACGCCAACCGACCGCTGTCCGTGCCGCAACTAGCGGTCTGTCACTTCCCCGGCTCGCCGGCCGCAATCCAGGATGCCAGGACAAGGCGCTCTTGCGGGGTCATCTCGGTAATGTTGCCGGGCGGCATCGCCTGCGAGCGCACGGCAAAGATCTCGATCAACCGGGCATGCCGGCGAATTTGTTCGTCGTTGTCGAGCATCACGCCTTTTGGCGCAGCCGGTATTCCATCCCAGACCGGCTCCGCCGCGTGGCACATGCTGCAGCGGGAAATGATGATGTTCGAGACTTGCTTGAATTTCGGCGTCGGCGGCAGCGCGCCAGTCGTGACTGAGGCCGGACCGGCAGCCGAGAGCCATGCAATCGCCGCCATGCCGGCGGCGGCAACGCCCCAGGTCCACCATGGATTGCCTTTGCCTTCATGGCGCGAATTGTAGAAGTGGCGGATGACGGGTCCGATCAGGAGCACGATCGCGACGATCAGCCAGTTGTAGCGCGTCGCAAACAGCAGGGGGTAATGGTTGCTGAGCATTAGAAACACGACCGGGAGCGTCAGATAATTATTATGCACCGAGCGCTGCTTGCCGATCGCGCCCCAGGCCGGGTCGGGCTCTTTGCCGGCGAGCATCGCCTCGACGGTTTTCTTTTGAAACGGAATGATGATGACGAAAACATTCGCTACCATGATTGTGCCGATGAGCGCGCCGATTTGCGTAAAGGCGCCAAGCCCGCTGAAAACGTGCGTGAAGCCGTAGGTCAAGGCGACAAGATAAACATAGCCGACGATCGCCATCGCCACCTCGTGCCGACCCAGCGGCGACCGGCACAGCGCCTCATAAGCCAGCCATGAGACAGCGAGGCTCACAAAGGCGATGCTCGCGGCCTCGGTCGCGGTGAGATCGAGCACAGACTTATCGATCAGGAAAATATCCGCGCCAAGGTAATAGACGAGGACCAGGAGCGAGAATCCCGACAGCCATGTCGCATAGGCTTCCCACTTGAACCAGGTCAGGCTGTCCGGCATTTGCGCCGGAGCGACCAGGTATTTCATCATGTGATAGAAGCCGCCGCCGTGAACCTGCCACTCGTCGCCCTTGACGCCGTTGGGCAAGCCGGGTCGCGGCCTGAGGCTGAGATCGAGATGAATGAAATAAAATGAGCTGCCGATCCACGCGATGCCGGCGATGACGTGCAGCCAGCGGAGGATGGCACTCACCCATTCGCTGAGCACAAGCTCCACGGTGTCAAGCTCCTTGGTATTGCTCCGGCATTCTCACCATGCCAGATCGGGCGCGGCTTCTTCAAGCGCTTCGGCGGTGAATTCTTTCAACCGACGGATGACGACGATCGACGCCGCTAGAAATAGACATGCCCGGCAACGAGGCCGGGCATGCCATTGCTTTGGTGACGGTTCGAACCGCGATTACTTGAAGTGATAGGTCGTCCCCACATAGGCCGTGCTTTCGATCGACGTGCCAGGAGCAAGGGTCGAGAACAGGGCCGCGTTGTGGTTGGTGCCGAACTTGTTGTACCAGTACCGATAGCCGACATAGGTGTCCCAGATTCCAGGCTTGGTCCAGAAGACCTTCGACGCATCGAGGCTCAGACGAACGTCCTCGAACACTTCGGTCTTGGTTTCGTTGTTGTTGAAGCCGCCAACCGCACCGAAGCAGCCGATCGCCAGGCAGTTCGCGGTGGAAATGCCGGTGCCCTTCGGGCCGCGGATGTTGGTAATGTCGATGATGCGGAGTGGATCGGCCCAGCTGCCAAAGATGCCGCCCAGCGGGATGGCGTCGAAGATTTCGACGTTCCAATCCCATTTGAAGTCGCGGTCGCCGCTGAACGAAGCGCCGCCGATGCAGGTGCCGCCGCCAAAGCCAGCAGCAGGGCCTTGGGCATCGCCGAAGCCGGGCGGTCCGCAGGCGTTGAATTGGTTATGGGTGAATTCCTGGCGAGCCAGCACACCGACCAACAGCGTGCCGAATTGTTTCGGAATGGCGATGTCGAAGTTCAGACCCACCAGGTATTGGGTGGTCTGTTCCGCCAGGTAGTTGTTCTGGACGCCGGCAGTAAACCCACCCTCGAACCCGACGTCATTGAACAGGAAGTTGCTGAACACCTTGCTGTGCGTGAGCTCGTTGAAGCCGATCGTGCTTCGGGTGAAGCCGAAGAACTCACGCGAGCCGACGGCGCCGGGTTCTCCGAGAATCGGGTCTTTCTTGCTGTATTGGTCCAGTTCGAGGTGGATCAGGTTCGTGCCGTATTCCCAGACGTCGAAATGATCGACGCTGCCCTGAGCCCGGTAGAATGAGTTTCTCACCCCGGCAACGCCGCCAGGAACGGTGTCGCTCATCCCGGAGACACCCGGATCGGTCGAGTTGAAGTACCACGTGGCGCTCACCGAAGTGTCGTTCACGAAGAAGAACGGCACCGGTTTCGGCGGCGGCGCTGCCTTGACCGGCATATCGGCAGCGTAAGCATAGCCGCCCGCTGATCCCGCGAGCATTGCGGCCAGCACGACCGCTCTTAATTTCGACTTTTGACGGTTCTCGATCATAACATCCCCCTGCGCCTTCATAGTGATCCCGAGCTTTGCGACACCCCGCGGCCAGCAATCCAGGTGTTTCGGACCGTTAGCCTTCGTGATCAGATTACGTGGCGCCGCTTCTGCTAAAAGCTCTTAGTTTGGGCAGGCTTCTGCCTCTTTGTTGATTAGGCGAACAAATGCCGAGCGACTTCTCGGTGAAACCGGAATGAATTGGCGCGCGATTGTCGTTGAAGAAATATCGAAAGAATGGGCGTTATTGACAGATGTCGCGCCGGATATGTGGGCGCGCGACAAGGCGAGTTAGCCCTGCCGCGTGGTGATTGCGGGGCGCCTAATTTTTGACTGCCCACTTGACTAAACAATTGATTCTTTCCCGATGCGACAAAATTGAGACACTTTTTGCACTGCGTGAAACATTTGGACTGATGACGCCAAGCACGCGTGCAATTGGGTGTTGGATCGACTCAAAAAAATCCACTCAGTTATCGACGCGAGAGGGGACTCACAGCGCCTTCGGGATCTCCTTGCGAGGTGGCGCAAGCTGCAGGCGATTTCGAGAAGCGGGACTAGGAGCCGTCCAAACGAGAAGGCGGCCCCAACCGAAGTCGGCGCCTCCTAGTCAGGGGAACGACCACTCGGCGTTGAATGTACGATCCATTGGAAGAGACGGCTAGGAAGCCAGGACCTATCAGCGCCGAGCTACGTCTGCTACTCGTGACTCAAGGCGTGTGCCAAAATCTAAACGGCTACCCTCAAATCCAAATTGCTACCAACGCCGTGAGGGTGGTCGAAAGGGGCCAATGCCTTGCAGGGCTCGCGACGGATCGAATCATAATGGCATGGCGCCACTTTGGGCACATATTGCCGCTATTTGTCTCCTTTTACCGGCGCCGATTTTGCCTGATGATGTCGTCTTGAAACGGTGGTCTCCGACTTGAGGAGCCCTATTGCCGGACATGCGCAGCAATCCAGATGCATGACGTTCCGCCACAAGGTATTTCGTTTGGAACTGAGCCTCTATTGAGAGCAGTCAGTATCACCAAGCGGTACGGCTCCTTTCTGGCCAATGACGGCATCGACCTCGACCTGCTTCCAGCCGAAATCCATGCGCTGCTCGGCGAGAACGGCGCCGGCAAATCAACGCTGGTCAAGGTGATGTACGGCCTCATTCAACCGAACGAGGGCGAGCTGCGCTGGATGGGGAATAAAATCGTCCTCGCCGGTCCATCCGAAGCGCGCGCGCTTGGAATAGGGATGGTGTTCCAGCATTTTTCGCTGTTCGAGAACCTGACGGTGGCGGAGAACGTCGCGCTCGGGCTGGCGCCGACCGAATCATTCACCGCCATATCCGAGCGGCTCGCTGAAACTGCGCGCCTCTACGGTTTGCCGCTCGATCCCAAGCGGGAAGTCTGGCGGCTCTCGGTCGGCGAGCGACAGCGCATCGAGATCGTGCGCGCGCTCATGCAAAATCCCAAGCTTTTGATCCTCGACGAGCCGACGGCCGTGCTCACCCCGCAGGAGGCCGATCAGCTTTTCGTCGTGCTCGGCAGGCTCAAGGGCGAGGGGCGAGCCATCCTGTACATCAGTCATAAGCTCGACGAGGTCAAACGGCTGTGCGATACCGCGACCATCCTGCGCGGCGGCAAAAAGGTCGCGACCTGCAATCCTCGCCAAGAAACCGCCGTTTCGCTCGCCCGGATGATGGTTGGCGCGGACATAGGAGAGGTGAAAGCGGCGTCTCGGCGCGACGTGTCGGTGCCGCGGCTCGTCATCTATCAGCTTTCACTCGCCCCCGACGATCCTCATGGTACGCATCTTGACCGGGTGTCGCTCGAAGTGAGGGGCGGAGAAATCGTCGGCATCGCGGGGGTCTCCGGCAACGGCCAGGATGAATTGTTTGCCGCGCTGTCCGGAGAGCGACTGTCGCCCAGCGAAGGAGCGATCGTCATCGACGGCCTGGCGGCTGGTATGCTCGGCGTGAACGAACGTCGCCGCATGGGCGCGGCCTTCGTGCCAGAGGAACGGCTCGGCCATGGCACGGCGCCGCGGATGAAATTGTCCGAGAACGCGCTCCTCACCGGCCACGCCGCGAGTGGCATGGTCAAGCGCGGCTTCGTCGACAAGTCCGCGACCCTTGCCGCCGTCGACCGCGCGACCACCGGCTTCGACGTGCGCAAGGCCAAGCGCGATCCGGAAGCAGTAAGCCTGTCGGGGGGCAATTTGCAGAAATTCATCGTTGGCCGCGAGATCCTGCGCGAGCCCGGCGTCCTGGTGGTGAGTCAGCCGACCTGGGGCGTCGATGCCGGCGCGGCGGCGACCATTCGCCAGGCCCTTATCGATCTAGCCGGCCGTGGAACGGCCGTGCTGGTCGTGAGCCAGGATCTCGATGAGCTTCTCGAGATTGCCGACCGTACCGCCGTGATGTTCCACGGCAGGCTGTCGGCGCCGCTGAGCGCCGCCGAGGTCACGCGCGAAAAGCTCGGACTGCTTATGGGCGGTGCCAAGACCGGCGAGGAGCCCAGCGTCGAGGAGGCGAGCCATGCCATTGGTGCTTGAGCGCCGATCGGAACGCTCTGCCACGATCGCAATTGCCTCGCCGCTGATCGCGATCGCTCTCACCTTGGCGACGATGGCTGTGTTGTTTGAGATTCTCGGCAAGAACCCGGTCGAAGCCCTCGACGTTTACTTTCTCGAGCCGCTCACGGACCCCTATTCGCTGGGCGAGATCGCCGTCAAGGCGACGCCGCTGGTGATGATCGCCATCGGTTTGTCGCTGTGTTACATCGCCAATATCTGGAACATCGGCGCCGAGGGGCAATTTCTCGTCGGCGCCGTGGCCGGAAGCTGGCTTGCGGTGCGCACCAATGGCACCGACGCCGGTCCCTGGGTGCTGCCGGCGATGCTGCTGTTGGGCGCACTCGGCGGCGCGCTCTATGCGCTTATTCCGGCGATTTGCAAGGTACGTTTCGGCGCCAGCGAAATTCTCACCAGCCTGATGCTGGTCTATGTCGCCAATTTCGGTTTGGACTATCTGGTGCGCGGACCGTGGCGCGATCCGCACGGGATGAATTTCCCGACCACCGCCGAATTCGATCCGGTCGCCACCGTGCCGACCTTGATCGAGGGCGGCCGCTTGCACGCCGGCGCGATCGTCACCTTGCTCGTCGTGATGGCGGCGACCGTGCTGCTTGGCCGCACCATCATGGGGTTTGAGATCCGCCTGGTCGGCGCCGCTCCGAAAGCGGCGCGTTTTTCCGGCTTCAACGCCGACAAGCTGACGCTCTTCACATTTGCGGTTTCCGGCGCGCTGGCCGGGCTCGCCGGCATCATCGAGGTGGCGGGGCCGGTCGGACATCTGCAGCCCGATATATCGCCGGGCTATGGCTTCACCGCCATCATCGTCGCCTTCCTCGGCCGGCTTAATCCCGTGGGCATACTGATCGCAGGCCTGTTTCTCGCGTTGACCTTCATCGGCGGCGAGAACGCCGAAATCGCGATCAAGGTGCCGCTCGATCTCACCAAGGTATTCCAGGGCATTCTGCTGTTCTACGTTCTAGCCTGCGACTCCATGATCATCTATCGCATCCGCTTCATCCGCACGCTGAGAAAGCCCGCGCATGCAAATGTTTGAAGCCATCATGCTGTCGGTGATCGCCGCCTCGACGCCGCTATTGTTGGCGGCGGCGGGAGAATTGGTGACCGAGCGCTCGGGCGTGCTCAACCTTGGCCTCGAGGGCATGATGATCATGGGCGCGGCCTGCGCCTTTGCCGGCACCTACCTCTCGAGCTCGGTCATCGTCGGCGCGCTCTGCGGCGTGCTTGCCGGCGTGGCGATGTCGGCAATCTTCGCCATCTTCACGTTGGGTCTCGCGGTGAACCAGGTCGCGAGCGGTCTTGCGCTCACGATCCTCGGCACCGGCTTGTCGGGATTGATCGGCGCCGGCTTCGTCGGCCAGCGCATCACGCCGGCCCCGCAATTGCATCTGCCGGTCCTGACCGACCTGCCGTTGGTCGGCCGCATCCTGTTCGGTCAGGACGCGTTCGTCTATTTGTCCGTCGCGCTGGTGATCGGCATTTGGCTGTTTCTCTATCGCAGCCGCGCCGGCCTCGTGCTGCGCGCCGTGGGCGACAACCATACTTCGGCCCATGCGCTGGGTTATCCGGTGCTCAAGATACGCGCGCTCGCGGTGTTGTTTGGCGGCGGCTGCGCCGGGCTTGCCGGCGCCTTTCTGCCGCTGGCCTATACGCCGTTCTTCATTCCGGGCATGACCGCGGGGCGCGGCTGGATCGCGCTGGCACTGGTGGTGTTCGCCTCGTGGCGCCCCGGTCGTTTGGTGGCCGGCGCCTACCTATTCGGCGCGGTCTCCATCCTGCAGCTCCATGCTCAGGCGCTTGGCCTCGGCATTCCTTCGCAGTTGATGTCGTCGCTGCCCTATCTTGCCACGGTCATCGTTCTCGTGTTGATTTCACGAACGCGCGGCATTGCCGGGTCTGCCGCGCCAGCGTCTCTCGGAGTGGTTTTCGTGCCGGACCGCTGATCGTTCCTCGAACACGCGCGACGGGCGCTTCGCACGTGGGAAATTCGAATGGGGAATACGCCCGTCTTTCCAACCCGGAGTTTAAGTCATGAAGAAATGGAACATTATCGCCATGGCCGCGGTCCTGGCGATCGCGATGGCGACGTTCGGCGCGTCCTATGCCGCCGAAAAGCTGAAAATCGGTTTCATCTATACGGGACCGATCGGCGATCTCGGCTGGAGTTACCAGCACGACGTCGGCCGCAAGGCCATGGAAAAGGCGCTCGCCGGCAAGGTCGAGACGACTTATCTCGAGAACGTTCCCGAGGGCCCGGACGCCGAACGCTCAATCGAACAACTCGCGCGGACCGGCCACAAGCTCATCTTCACCACCTCGTTCGGCTTCATGGACCCGACTCTGAAGGTGGCGAACAAATATCCGAACGTGTTCTTCGAACACGCCACCGGCTTCAAGCGCGCGAAGAACGTGGCCACTTATGCCGCCCGCTTCTATGAAGGGCGCTACATCCAGGGTCAAATCGCCGCCAAGATCTCGAAGACCGGCGTGATCGGCTACATCGTCTCGTTTCCGATCCCCGAGGTCATCTCCAACATCAACGCGACCATGCTCGGCGCGCAGTCGGTCAACCCGAACATGAAGGTCAAGATCATCTGGGTGAACAGCTGGTTCGATCCGGGCAAGGAAGCCGATGCCGCCAAGGCGCTGATAGACCAGGGTGTCGATGTGCTGACGCAGCACACCGACTCGCCGGCTGCGATGCAGATTGCGGAGCAGCGCGGCATTCACGCCTTCGGCCAATCGTCCAACATGATCAAGTTCGGGCCGCAAGCCCAGCTCACCGCGGACACCGACTACTGGGGTGACTATTACACCAAGCGCGCCCAAGCCGTGCTTGATGGCAAATGGGCCTCCGGAGATACCTGGGGCGGCCTTGATTCGGGGATGGTGGTGATGGCGCCTTATACCAACATGCCCGACGACGTGAAGAAGATGGCGATGGATACCCAAGCCGCCATCACGTCTGGCGCGTTGAAGCCGTTCAAGTGCCCGATCACCGATCAGGACGGCAAGACGGTGGAGTGCAAAGGCGGCGACCAACTCGACCCCGGCCAGATCCTGAGCATGAACTTCTATGTCAAAGGCGTGGACGATAAGATTCCGGGGAAGTGATCGTCTTCTCCACGATCGATCCACGGCCTTACCGCGACAGGGCAAGTTAACGCTGACCGGATTTTGTTTCGGTCAGCGTTCCGTCGTGAGTCTTATGGCGTTGGCGATTGTGTTGACGGCCGATAATGCCGGAGTGGTCAGCGGCTGTGCCGGCGATACCGGCCGTAATAGTCGCCGCCGTATTGGTCGCTGTATAGGTCGTAATACGGCTGTGCCGGCGGTACGTGCATATACGCCCCCGGTCGAGTCTCGGGCGCGATAGGCGCAGGCTCGGTCAATACCGGCGCGGTATTCGGATACGCGGCAGCGCCTTGAGCGAATGGCGAAGCTTGGAAGCCCAGCAAGCACCCGCTCGCGACGATGGCCGCAATGAGGTTAGTCCGCATGGTCTCACTCCATTTTTTCGTTGTGAGAGCGCGCTCTTAATCGCACTCGTTCGCCCCGGCCTTGCAGAATTAGTTATTGTGGCGCAGCGAAAATCCTAGAGCCCGCGCCTCGGCAAATGGCTGCCATGACATAATCTTGATCGGGCCTGTAACGTCATGCTTAAGAAATAGCCCAGCCCAAGAACCGAGCGGTATTCGTTCCGTTATCGAATTAGTTTGTCACGCCAATCTGCCGAAATATTCATTCGGCCAGCGTATCTTCTATTTCAACATCTGTTCCATCACCTCGGTGAGCCTTTTGTTGCGGTCGCCTTTGCAATAGGCGACGACGTTGCGAATGGCGTACCGGACTCGTGCCAGATTGATGCCCCGGTTCTTGGCAACGCCGGAGTACCAGCCGCTATACCAGGAGAGAAACAGCTCGGCCTCCTCGGCGGAGGTATCATCGAGGTGACCGCAGGTTAGTTGCCGGATGTCGAGGTTGCCATTGGCGTCCGCATATCGCGCCAGGAACGACTGCGGTTGCGGCGCGGCGGCGCGCGTTGCCGTGCCTGGTGCGGTACTCACCCCCGCCGTACTTGGCGCTACACTTGGTGCTGCACCTTGTGCCGCAGCCGGTTCCGTTCCTGGCGGCGGCGCCACCACCGCGTTCGGACACGCTTTGGCGATCATGTCCGCAATGTCGTACCCGAGGACGACGCGACCAGGCGCGAAAGTGGCGTCTTGCTGGACTTTGACGTTGGGGCCTTCAAGATAAGTCGTCTGGAGCACGGTCCATGAGCCGTCGGGATTTTTGGCGAATGCTTCGCACGGGAAATTGCCGGTCGCGGCTTGCGCGTTTTGATAACAAACTTGCAACGCGATTGCCGCAGCAATGGCCAACGCAACGCGACGCCGCATGATCAATCTCCATTATCCCGTTCGGGCAACTTAGCAAAAAATCAGTCAGCGAGGGGACTGCAGCGCATGGGCCGCCGCGGAGTGGCGCTTCACCAGCGCGCCGAGATCGAGATTGGGGATTTCGCCGTCCTTCACGATCCAACGCCCTCCGACCATGACGCGATCCGCGCGGTGCGCGCCGCACAGTACAAGGGCGGCAAGCGGATCGCCGCTGCCGGAGAAACGCGGCTCGTCGAGCTTGAACAGCGCGAGGTCCGCCATTTTGCCGGTGGCGATCTCGCCAATGTCCGTCCGCCCGACGCAAGCCGCCGAGCCTTTGGTTGCCCAGCGCAGCGCGTCGATATGACTGACCGCTTTGACGCCGTAGCGGCTGCGTTGCAGCAGGAATGCGGCGCGGACCTCTTGCATCAGATTCGAGCCGTCATTGGACGCCGAACCGTCGACGCCAATACCTATCTTCACGCCGGCCTGCTCCATGGCGCAGACCGGACAGGTGCCGGACGCTAACGTCTGGTTGCTGCAGGGACAGTGGGAAATTGCCGTTCCGGCCCGCGCGAGCCGGCTCATCTCGGCAGCGTCGAAATGAATGCCATGAGCGAGCCAGACCCGATCGCTGAGCCAGCCGCAACTCTCCAGATAGTCGAGCGGGCGGCAATGATGGACTTCTTGGCAGTAGCGGTTTTCGTCCTCGGTTTCGGCAAGGTGGGTGTGCATGCGCACGTTGAGCCGGCCGGCCAGCTCCGCCGTCGAACGCATCAGCGAGGTCGTGACCGAAAATGGCGAGCAAGGGGCAAGCGCGATCTGCACCATCGCGCCCTGGCCGGCCTGGTGATAACGCGCCACCACGCGCTCGCTGTCGGCCAGGATGGTGTCTTGGTCTTGCACGACGCTGTCCGGCGGCAAGCCACCGTCGCGCTGCGACAGATTCATCGAGCCGCGGGTCAGCAAAACGCGCAAACCGAGACGTTTCGCTGCGGCGACTTCGATGTCGATGGCGTCCTCGAGCCCGGCGGGAAATACGTAATGGTGATCCGTCGTCGTGGTGCAGCCGGACAGCAGCAGTTCGGCCATCGCCAGCGTCATGCCGAGATCGAGGGCTTCCGGCGTCAGCCGCGCCCAGATCGGATACAGCGCCTGCAGCCAGGGGAACAATTCGCGGTCGAGCGCCGCTGGGACGGCCCGCGTGAGCGTCTGGTAGAAATGATGATGCGTATTGATGAGGCCCGGCACGACCACGTGTTCGCCGGCATCGTATATTTCGACATTTGGCACCGTCGGACTGTGCCCCGCAGCGATCAGCTCCACGATGCGGCCATCTTGCAGCACGATGCCCCGCTCGGCGCCGTCCGCAAAAATGGCCAGCGGATCCTTGATCCAAAGTGCCGACTTCTCCATCAACTGCCCCGATAGGTGGAGTAACTCCACGGCGTGACGATGATCGGTACATGATAATGAGCCTCGGGCTCCGCCACAGCGAACCGAATCGGAACGACACCGAGAAAGGGCGGATCGGTAGCTGATATGGCCTGTCGTGCAAAATATTCGCCGATGCCAAACCGCAACTCATACTGAGCAATCGGGATCGGCTGCTCCGCAATAAGCGGGCGGTCGGTGCGGCCATCTGCATTGGTGATCGCGCGCGAGAGCAGATGCGGCTCGCCCCACGATGCGACTTCAAAAAATTCGATCGCAACGCCCGACGCCGGGCGGCCGCTATAAGTATCGAGCACGTGGGTCGAGAGACGGCCGTGCACGCGAAGACGATCCGGCGCCGCAACACGCTGATCGAGTCTGAGCGCGACGATGCGGAAAATCTCGGTCAGCGCCGCGTCGCGTTCGGTCGCGGCGTCGTTGCCAAGGCGGTGCTCGAACTGCCGCAGGATCGATCCCTTGCCGTGCCGACGCACGCAGACGATGAAGGGCATGCCGAACTTTTCGCGATAGGCATTGTTGAGCCGGTGGAACGCGGCGAATTCGTCCGCCGAGAGTCGGTCGAGCCCCGCGCTCGACTGCTCGTGCTTCGAGTCGGCCGTCATCGTTCCCTCGCGGGCGGCTTTGCCCGCAAGATCCGGATGGCCGTTGATAAGCGCCATCTGGCGGGCATCGCCGGCACCGCGCACCGCGGCGGTCATCACCTCATAAAGCGCGTTCAAGCTTGGAAACGGCCGCGCGTTGTGGGTGGCCTCGGCGACCCATGTCGCATGCTCGAAAATGTCGCCGAGAGCCGCAACATATGCGCCTTGGTCCATCCGGTTGAGATCATCGAGCGTGATTTGCGCCATGGCCACTGTGCGGCCTCAATCGATGACCGGCGCATTGGCCGCGAGCTCAGGGTGTTCGCGGTGCCAATGCCGTGCAATGTCGACGCGCGAGGCCACCCACACGCGATCGAATTTTTCGATGTGATCGAGGAACCGGGTGAGGCCTGCGGCGCGGCCCGGACGCCCGGCCAACCGGCAGTGCAGCCCGACCGACATCATTTTCGGGGCCTGGGCGCCTTCTTCGTAGAGAGTGTCAAAGGTGTCGCGCAGATAGGTGAAGAACGCCTCGCCGTTCGGGAAACCCTGGGCATTGATGAACCGCATGTCATTGGCATCGAGCGAGTAGGGGATAATGAGGTGCGGGCCCTTCGGTCCTTTGACCCAATAGGGTAGGTCGTCGGCATAGGAATCCGACGAATACAAAAAGCCGCCATCGTCGAGCACGAGCTTCAATGTGTGCGCGGATGTGCGGCCGGTGTACCAGCCGAACGGCCGTTCGCCCGTCGTCTCGGTGTGAATACGGATGGCGTCGCGCATATGGGCGCCTTCCTCGGCGTAGGAAAAGTCCTTGTAGTCGATCCATTTCAAGCCGTGGCTCGCGATGTCCCAGCCGGCCTCGCGCATGCCAGCAACCACTTGCGGGTTCCTGGCGAGCGCGTTGGCAACACCGAACACGGTCACGGCGCGCTTTCGCGCCGTAAAAATTCGCCATAGCCGCCAGAATCCGGCGCGCGAGCCGTATTCATACATGGATTCCACGTTCATGTGGCGCTGGCCGGGCCACGGCGTCGTGCCGATGACTTCCGTTAGGAAAGACTCCGATGCCTGATCTCCGTGCAGGATGCTGTTTTCCGCGCCTTCTTCGAAATTCACCACAAATTGGACGGCGACACGCGCCTTGCCGGGCCAGCGCGGATCGGGCGGGTTGCGCCCGTAACCCGCAAGATCTCGCGGATATTTGGAAAAGGGCGAAGACGACATCGCAAAAATCCCTTCGCGACCTCGGTGGTCACGCCCCGGCATTCGGCGTACTAACCATGGCAGATGCACCGCAGCGTGTTCAAGTCACCGCCTCCTTGACGGCATGAGTGAGCCATTTCGCTGCTGAAACTCGGACGACCGCCACCGCGACGATAGCGTCTGGGGAGTAACCGGTGCAAAGGACTTTACAGTGCGCAAAATGCTTTGGATTTTTGTCTGTTTAATCGTCGTCGTTTTTGGCGTCTTCGGCGCCGTGCTGGCCTTCGACGCGCCGGTGCAGCCGCCGCCTTTGGCCTCGGTCAGCGAACCCTTTGCCAACGTCGATTTCAGCGATCTGCCGGCGGTCCAGACTTATCCAGCGCGCGACGGCACCAAGCTCGGCTATCGGGTTTATGAGGGCGGCGGCACGCAAGCGGTGGTACTGATTCACGGCTCGTCCGACGACGGCGCCGGGCTGCATCCGCTTGCCAAGGCGCTACGCGATGCCGGCGCGTCGGTTTATGTGCCGGTTCTGCGCGGCCATGGCAATTTCGGCCGCAGCGGCGATATCCATTATGTCGGCCAGCTCGAGGACGATCTCGCCGATTTCGTGGCGGTGCTGCGACCGCTCCATCCCGGCATCAGCTTTTCACTGATCGGCTTTTCCTCGGGCGGCGGTTTTGTTCTGCGCGTGATCGCCGCTCCCGACGAGAAACTGTTTGACCGCTTCATCATGATCTCGCCGGCCCTGCCGCCGGGCTCACCGACCATCCGTCCAGACACCGGCGGGTGGGTCGCGGTGGCGAAACCGCGCATCATCGTGCTGGCGTTGTTGAATCGCCTCGGCGTCGACTGGTTCAACGGGCTTCCCATCGTCGCCTTCGCGACTTCGCCAAAGGCTCCGAACCTCACCAGCGTCTATTCGTTCCGGCTTGCGGTCGATTTCGGCGCGCCGCGCGATTATCTGGCGGGGCTCGGCCGCAGCAAGAAGCCGGCGGCGCTTCTGGTCGGCGGCAGCGATGAACTGTTCTTTCCCGACCGTTTCGCGCCGTTGCTGGGGTCGGCACGGCCCGATATGCCCATTACGATCGTGCCGGGTATCGGCCATATCGGCATGACCGTGTCGCCGCAGGGCATCGCCGCCATACGAAAATCATTTCTTGAGCTAACTGCGTCGCACAGCAGTTAGGCTTCGCGTCAGAGCAACCAGGGCAGCTGAGGCGCCGTTGACCGGAATCATCGTGGCTTCGCGGTCAGCTCGAACAGGCGGTTCGGGCTGAGCGGAATTTCCAGCAACTCGATTTTTCGGTCCGCAAGCCCGAGCGCATCCTCGATGGCTTGCGCGAACAGCGGACCGACCGGGATGGCGCCTGCCTCGCCGGCCCCCTTGATGCCGAGCGGATTGAGCGGCGACGCGGTCACCATGTGGGCGATTTCCATGCGCGGTACTTCGAGTGCGCTCGGCAGCAAGTAGTCGGCGAGCGACGCATTGAGCAACTGCCCCTCGTCGTCGAACACGAGTTGTTCGTAGAAGGCATTGCCGATGCCTTGCGCAACGCCGCCGTGGATCTGGCCGGCCAGGATCAATGGATTGATGATGGTGCCGCAATCATGCACGACGACGTATTTGAGAACCTTGAGCATGAAAATCTGCGGGTCGACCTCGACGATCATGGCATGCACGCCGCTCGCGGTGGCGCCGCGCGGCGGCCCGAAATATTGCGTCGATTCAAGTCCAGGCTCTGTTCCGGGACGCACCGCACCGCGCATCGGATTGGCTTTGAGCGCCAGCGCGCCGAGCTTGACGGCCTGACCGGGCACCCCGACGACGGAAACCGCACCATCGGCGATTTCCAGATCCTCCTCGGCGCATTCGAAATGCTCGGCGGCAAGTCGCAGGATTTTTTGCCGCACCACTTTTGCGGCTTCGTTAACGGCATTGCCGGCCACGACCGCGCCGCGGCTGGCAAACGTGCCGGCACCCCAGTAGAACTGATCGGTATCTCCGGTCACCACATCGACATTGCGGACATCGACGCCGACCTGATCCGCGGCGATCTGGGCGAAACTGGTAAAATGTCCTTGGCCCTGGGTGCCGATGCCGGTTGCCACGCTTACTTTGCCGTTGGCCTGCACCTGCACCTTGGCGCCTTCATAAGGTCCGATGCCGGTGCCTTCGACATAACAGGCGATGCCGATGCCGACATTACGGCCTTGTGCGCGCAATCGTGGCTGTTCCTCGGTAAGGAATTTTTGATAGCCGATCATGTTGAGGGCTTTATCGAGTATCGGCTCGTAATTGCCGCTGTCGTATTCCAACGCGGTAAAATCCTGATAGATGATTTCGTTATTGTAGGGGAACGCATCGGCCGGGATGAAATTTCGCCGCCTGATCTCTGCCCGGTCGATACCGAGCTCGCGCGCCGCGATGTCGAGCAGCCGCTCGATGACAAAGACGCCATGCTGGCGGCCGGCGCCGCGGTAGGGCGTGACGATCGACTTGTTGGTGAAGACCGCCGTAAAAGTGCTGTCGTAGTTTGGCACCACATAGGGGCCAAGCAACGTGCATTGGCTGTTGATCGGCACGGTCAGGCCGTAAGGATTGTAGGCACCGGTGTCGTGCAAAAACGTGTCTTTGATGCCGAGGATTTGACCGTCGCGCGACAGCGCGATTTCGGCGTCGTGAGTCTGGCCGCGCTCCTGCGTGGTGGCAAAGAAATGTTCGAGGCGATCCTCGATCCATTTAACGGGGCGATTGTGCTTCATCGCCACCCATGGGATGACGACCTCTTCAGGATAGAACAGCATGATCTTGGGCCCGAAGCCGCCGCCGACGAAAGGCGCGATGACCCGCACCTGCCGCTCGCTCAATCCCAGCATTCCGGCAAGCCCGTTGCGGAGAAAGACCGGCGCCTGGGTGGTGTCCCATATCGTGAGTTGATTGGCGCGGCCGTCCCAATTGGCGACGATGCCGCGCGTTTCGATCGGTGACGACGCCCCGTGCTCGTAAAGGAAGCGGCGAGCGACCAGATGCTCGGCGCGCGAACGGGCGTCGGCGTAATTGCCCCGGTTCTGCCGCACATGGGCGGCGACATTGCCGCGCACGTCCTCGTGCACCCGCGAGCTCGTGTCATCGAGCGCCTTTTCGAGATCGACAACCGCGGGCAGCGGATCGAGCTCGACGCCGATGTCGGCGAGCGCATCCTCCGCGATATAACGGCTGTCCGCCAAGACGACGGCCAGCGGCTCGCCGACGTGGCGCACCTTGTCCTTGGCAAGCGGCACTTGCGTGCGCTGATTGAACGTGATGCCGGCGATCGGCGGCGGCGGCACCAGGAGCGGCCCCGGAGCCCAATACGCGCCGAGATCGGTGGCGGTATAGACCGCGACGACGCCCGGACGCATGCGCGCCGCCGCAACGTCGATCGAGCGGATGCGGGCGTGGGCGACGTTGCTGCGCAGGAAAGCTGCGTGCAGCATGCCGGGAAGCTCGACGTCGTCGACGAACAGCGCCTGGCCGCTGAGCAGCCGGGCATCCTCGTTGCGGGTGATGGCAGCGCCGAAATTGCGGGTTGTCATTCGATCAACTCCGCAGCCGTTCGGCGGCAAGCATCATGGCCTCGACGATATGCTGGTAACCGGTGCAGCGGCAGAGGTTGCCGGACAGCGCCTCGCGAATTTGCGTCTCATTTGGGGCCGGCGTTTCGTCGAGGAAGCACTTCATGGTCATCAGGATGCCGGGCGTGCAGTAGCCGCATTGCAGCCCGTGACAGTCGCGCATCGCTTCCTGCAGCGGATGGAGATAGTCGCGGTCGGCGGCGAGCCCCTCGACGGTCATGATCGCATGGCCGTCCGCCTGCGCCGTGAGCATCAGACAGGAGCGAACCGCAACGCCGTCGAAGATCACGGTGCAGGCACCGCATACGCCGTGCTCGCAACCGACATGCGTACCCGCGAGCAGGAGATCGTGCCGCAGGAAGTCGCTGAGCAGCATGCGCGATTCGACTTGGCGCCGGTGCTGCGCACCGTTCACCGTAACGGTGATGTCGTGGATTTCAGAGGCCACGCTGCGCTCTCTTGTTCGCCTCGGCGAGCGCGCGCGTCGTCAGTACGCCGGCGAGATGCCGTTGGAATTCTTTGCTGGCGTGGATGCTGCCGCCCGGATCGATGGCGCGCTGAACCAATTCGGCTGCTTCATCGATCTGCGCCGCGCCGATCGGCCGGCCGGCGAGCGAGGCGCCAGCGTCTTGGGCCAGGATCGGTTTGTCGCCGGCGTTGCAAAGGCCGATCCGCGCTTCGGCGCATCGTCCATCGTCGTCGATGCGCAACGTGCAGGCCACGCCGATGAGGGCGAAATCGCCGCGCCGGCGCGCCACCTCCATGAAGCAGGCGCCGGAGCGCGGCTTGGCCGCCGGCAGCTTCACCTCCACCAGCATTTCGTCCGCCGCGAGCGTGGTGACGAGCGCCCCGGCGAAGAATTCCGCTGCGGCGATCCAGCGCTCGCCCCGGGTCGATTGGGCACGCAATTGACCGGCTAACGCCACGACGATGGCGGGCAGCTCGGATGCCGGGTCGGCATGTGCGAGATTGCCGCCGATCGTGCCGCGGTTGCGGATCTGCGGATGGGCGATGTGTGGCAGGGCTTCCGCAACCAGCGGCAGGTCGCGTGCCGTCGTGGGATCGCGCTCCAGGTCGCGATAGCGCGTCAGCGCGCCGATGCGCAGGCTTTCCGGCCCGGATTTTTGCATCCCGGCGAGCTGCGGCAGGGGATTGATATCGATCAGAACAGCCGGCTGGGTCAGTCGAAAATTCATGGTCGGCACGAGACTTTGGCCGCCGGCGAGAAAACGCGCCTCATCGCCGTGTTCGGCCTTCAGCGCCAAGGCTTGCTCTAGCGAACGAGCGGCGATGTACTTGAATGGCGCGGGTTTCATGCTGCAGGAGCGACCATCGGAGGGTGCAGTGCGGCTCGGCGCAAAGTATGGAAAGGATCGCGAGGATGAGTCAAAGTAATATCCCACCCGGTCAGGCAAATAGCTATCGGGCCAGAAATCCTCATGATTTGGCTTGCCCAATATTCTCTCAGCATGGGTAAATATTGGGCGCGGCTTTCGGGCCTGTGTCTGCCAGTATTTTTCAATGACCCTTCGCAGTGCAATATCATTGCGCGCGGAAGGCCGGAGCAGCGCGTCCGGCCCAGCGCTTGCAACGCCGTTGCATGTGGTTGAATCCATGCGAGCCCCTGACCAACCAATCCGTGAATGCGTAACCAGCCCGGGAGCGCTGGCGGTCAGCGCGCGCGACATCTCGCTGACCTTCCAAACGGCGGATGGCGAGGTCGAGGCGCTGTCGAACATCGACCTCGATATTGCCGAAGGCGACTTCGTCTCCTTCATCGGCCCGTCCGGCTGCGGCAAGACCACGCTGCTGCGCGTTATCGCGGACCTCGAGCGTCCCACCGCCGGGACCATCCTGATCAACGGCGTCACGTCCGAGCAAGCGCGCGTGCAGCGGCACTACGGCTACATCTTCCAGGCACCCGCGCTTTATCCGTGGCGCACAATCGAGCGCAACGTGATGTTGCCGCTCGAGATCATGGGATTCGATGCCGCGGAGCGGCGCAGGCGTGTCGAGCAATATCTCAAGCTCGTCAATCTGTCCGGCTTTGAGCGCAAATATCCATGGCAGCTTTCTGGCGGCATGCAGCAGCGCGCCTCGATTGCGCGCGCGCTGTCCTTCGAGCCGGCGCTGCTGTTGATGGACGAGCCCTTCGGAGCGCTCGACGAGATTGTACGTGATCATCTCAACGAGCAGTTGCTTCGGCTGTGGAATCAGACCGGCAAGACGGTCGTGTTCGTCACCCACTCGATTCCCGAAGCCGTATTCCTGTCGACCAAGATCGTCGTGATGTCGCCACGGCCGGGACGGATCATCGACGTTATCAGTTGCAATTTTCCGCGCGACCGCACGCTGGAGATTCGCGAGACGCCGGAATTTCTCAAGATCGCGCAGCGCGTGCGCTCTGGCCTGCGTTCGGGTCACTCCTATGACGAGTAGCGCTTCCGTGACGAGGAGCACATTTTCGGCGGCACGCCCGGCCGGGATTCGCTGGCATCCGACCTTCGTCCGCTTTGTTCCTGTCGTCGTGATCGTGCTGGTGCTGATCGCGGTCTGGTACGTCGCGGCGGTGCTGATGAACCTGAATCTCGTGCGCGGCGCATTCGAGCGCGACGACACCCCAAACACGACCGGGCAGTTGATCGCGGGCACGATGCGCGCCGAACGTCCGCTGTTGCCGGCGCCGCATCAGATCGTCCAGACTTTCGCCGAAGATGTCTTTGGCTGGCCGGTGACGTCGCCGCGCAGTCTTGTCTATCACGGCTGGGTGACGCTGTCGGCGACCTTCGTCGGCTTTCTGCTCGGCGCCACCTTCGGAATCGTTCTCGCCGTCCTGATCGTGCATGTGCGCACGTTGCAGAAGAGCTTGCTGCCCTGGATCATCTGCTCGCAGATGGTGCCGATCCTCGCGGTGGCGCCCATCGTCATCGTCGTGCTGGGCGCGATCGGGTTGCGCGGGCTGTTGCCGAAAGCGATCATCTCGGCCTATTTGTGTTTTTTCCCGGTCGTCATCGGCGTCGTCAAAGGTCTGACTTCACCCGACCCGATCCAGGGCGACCTGATGCGGACCTGGTCGGCGACGCCGGCGCAGATATTTTGGAAGCTGCGCTGGCCGTCGGCGGTGCCGTTCCTGTTCGCCAGCCTTAAAGTTTCGATCACGATATCGCTGATCGGCGCCATCGTCGCCGAGCTGCCGACCGGTGCGCAGGCTGGGATCGGGGCGCGACTGCTTGCGGGTTCCTATTACGGACAAACGATCCAGATTTGGGCGGCGCTCGTCGCCGCCTCTGTACTCGCCGTCGGGCTCATCGGCGTTGTCAGCCTCATCGAGCGCTGGGTGGCGCAGCTAATGGGAGCGCGCTCGTGACCTGGCAGCGCCTCGCATACTTCGCCGCTGCGCTGGGCATGCTGGCCGCCACTGTCCTGCCGCTGTCGAGCCAACCGACGCCAAGTCTTCTTGCCCGGCCGATACTCCTCACGGCAATCCTGCTGACGACCGTGCTTTATGCGGGCGCGGCGTTCGTTACGCCGCGGGTCTCGATCGCGGTCACTTTTGCCGGTGTGGTGCTTGGTTGCGGCGTGACGCTTGCCCTGCTGCGCGACGACACCATCGCCGGCAATGCGACGTCGGGCATTTGGCTACCTGTGGTGGCGAATTGGGGCGCGGCGTGGCTGGGCGTTGCCAAGCTGGCCGCGGTCAAGCCGCGCGACAAGGCGGCTTCCGGCACGATCGATCTCGCGATCCCGCTGCTGTTCGGCGCCTTCATATTCTATCTCTGGGAGGTGGCGGTGCGCGGCTTCGGCGTGCCCTCGGTGTTGTTTCCAGCGCCAAGCGCAATCGCCGTACGATTCTTTGATTCGCTGTGGATGCTCTGGCAGGATTTTTTCCAGACCTTCATTCTTGGCGTGCTCAGCGGCTATGTTATCGGTTGCGGCGCCGGCTTCCTCGTCGCCGTGCTCGCGCACCGCTACACCTTTCTTGGACGCGGACTATTGCCGATCGGCAATTTCGTCTCCGCTTTGCCGATCGTCGGCATCGCTCCGATCATGGTGATGTGGTTCGGCTTCGATTGGCCGTCCAAAGCCGCGGTCGTCGTCGTCATCACGTTTTTTCCGATGCTGGTGAACACGCTCGCCGGCCTCAACGCCGCAGGACATATCGAGCGCGACCTGATGCGCTCTTATGGCGCCGGATACCGGCAGACTCTGCAGAAGCTATATTTGCCGGCGGCGATGCCGTTCATCTTCAATGCGCTGAAGATCAATTCGACGCTCGCCTTCATCGGCGCCATCGTCGCGGAATTCTTCGGCACGCCCACCTTGGGGATTGGCTTTCGCATTTCGATCGAGGCCGGCCGAATGGCGCTCGACGTGGTGTGGGCCGAGATCGCGCTGGCCGCGCTTGCTGGCATGGCCTTTTACGGAATTGTCGCGCTCGCCGAGCGCGTGACGACCTTCTGGCACCCATCCTATCGGACCTGACTCGGCGGTTCGTCTGTCGTCTTGGAGCAACAAACATGAGAAAAATCACGATGACTGCGGCGGCGGCGGCCTTCGGGCTTTCGTTCGCCACCGCTCACGCCGCCGATAAAGTGACGATCCAGCTCAAATGGGTCGCCCAGGCCCAGTTCGCTGGCTATTTCGTCGCCAAGGACAAGGGTTTTTACAAGGACGCGGGCCTCGACGTGACCATAAATCCCGGCGGCCCAGACGTCGCTCCGCCGCAGGTGATCGCCGGCGGTGGCGCCGACGTGGTGGTCGACTGGATGCCGTCGGCGCTGGCATCGCGCGAAAAGGGTGTGCCGCTGGTCAACATCTCGCAGACCTTCAAGCATTCCGGCCTCGAGCTCGTGTGCCGCAAGGACACCGGCATCAAGAAGCCCGAGGACCTCAAGGGCAAGACCGTCGGCATCTGGTACGGCGGCAACGAATATCCATTCCTAAACTGGATGTCGAAGCTCGACTACAAGACCGACGGCTCGCCGGGCGGCGTGAAGATTCTCAAGCAGGGCTTCAACGTCGATCCGATCCTGCAAAAGCAGGCCGATTGCGTCTCGGCGATGACCTACAATGAATATTGGCAAGTCATCGATGGCGGCTTCAAGCCGAGCGATCTCGTCGTCTTCAATTATGAGAAGGAAGGCGTCGCCACCATGGAAGATGGGCTGTGGGTCATGGAGGCGAAGTTGAAAGATCCGGCCTTCGTCGCCAAGATGGCGAAATTCGTCAAAGCCTCGATGAAGGGCTGGGATTACGCCAAGTCGCATGAGGACGAGGCGGTGAAGATCATTCTTGCCACCGACACGACCGGCGCCAAGACCGAGAAGGACCAGAAGCGCATGATGGGCGAGATCGGCAAGCTGCTCGACCCCGGTAGCGCCGAGCTCGATCCGAAAGATTACGATCGCACCGTCGGCATCCTGATGAGCGGAAAGTCCGACCCGGTGATCACCAAGAAGCCCGAAGGCGCCTGGACGCACGCGGTCTATGAAGCGATGAAATAGGCGCTTTGCGGTTCCCGGCTTGGCGAATGCCGGCCGTCGCGCGCGGCCGGCATTCATTCCGCATTGACTCGTCGGGCATCGCATGCCGATGCTGAGGCGTGAGGCGCGAGTGATGTCCGGCAAAAACCCAAACCTGCGGGTTGGTATCGATACAGGCGGCACGTTCACCGATATCGTCTGCGTCGATGCCGCCTCCGGCGCCATGCGCGTGACGAAAGTCGCAAGCACGCCGTCAAATCCGGCGATCGGGCTGGTCCGCGGCGTCAAAGCGATCCTCGCCGACACGTCGCTCGACGATCTCGCGGGTCTCGCCCATGGCACGACGGTTGCGACCAATGCGTTGCTGCAAGGGGAGATCGCCGGCCTCGGTTTGATCGTCACCGAAGGCTTTCGTCATATCCTGGAGATCGCGCGTCAGGCGGTGCCGGAGGGCTATGGCAATTCCTATTTCTGGGTCAAACCGGAGCGCATCGTGCCGCTCCGCCACGTTCGCGAAGTCGGCGGCCGTCTCAATTTTCTTGGCGAAGAGTTGCGCCCGCTCGATGAAGCCAGCATCCGCGCGGCGGCGCAATTTTTCCGGCGGCAGGGCATCGCCACGGTCGGCGTCTGCCTCCTGCACTCCTATGCCAATGCCGCGCACGAGCGCCGCGTCGCGCAAACCCTCGCCGAAGATTATCCGGACTGCATCGTCTCGCTGTCGTGCGACGTGCTGCCGGAATATCGCGAATACGAGCGCGCCGTCACCACGCTGGTCGACGCCTTCGTCAAGCCGCATATGAGCCGCTATCTCAAGCGTATCGACGACGAGCTCGGTCCCGGCCTGCGCGACAAGCCGTTCCTGGTGATGCAGTCGAGCGGCGGCGTTGCCAGCCCCGAGCAGGTGATGCGCAAGCCGATCACCACCGCGCTATCGGGACCGGCCGCAGGCGCGATCGGCAGCGCTGTTATTGCCGAAGTCGCGGGATTTCCCGACCTGGTCACGCTCGATGCCGGCGGCACCTCGACCGACCTGTGCCTGATCGAGAATGCCAAGCCGAGTGTCACCAATGGCGGCGCGGTGGGGCGCTTCCCGGTGCGCGTGCCGATGATCGATATCAAGACCATCGGCACCGGCGGCGGTTCGATCGCCTGGATCACGCGCGAGGGACATCTCAAAGTTGGCCCGCGCAGCGCCGGCGCCGAGCCCGGCCCGATGTGCTACCCGAATGGCGGCCAAGAGCCGACGATCACTGACGCCAATCTCGTCCTCGGGCGCATTCCGCCGGCGCTCATCGGCGGCGGCATCCGCTTGAACATCGCCCGCGCGTGCGACGGCATCGTGGAGCTTGCGGCGCGGCTGCCCGGCAAGATGAGTCCGGAACAGCTTGCCGAAGGGATCATTGAAATCGCCAATTGGGATCAGGCCAATGCCATCCGGCAGATGACCGTCCAGCGCGGCATCGATCCGCGTAAATTCGCGCTGCTGTCGTTCGGCGGTTCCGGCCCGGCGCAATCTCCGGCGGTGATGGATCTGATCGGCATGAAAGCCTGCATCGTGCCGCCCAATCCCGGCAATCTATCGGCCTTCGGCCTTTTGGCCGTCGACTGGCGCACCGACCACATCGTGACCAGGGTGACCCACGAAGACGCAATCGACGTTAAGACAGTTGCAGATATCTATCAAAACCTCGAGCGCGACGCCGTGGCGACACTTGAGCAGGATGGCATCGCGCGCGGACGCATCAAGCTCGCCCGCGAAGCCGATGTGCGCTACGCGGGGCAGTCCATGGAAGTTCGCGTGCCTGCTCCCGCCGGCGAGATCGATGCCGGGTTCATCGCCGGCACGGTCGAAGCTTTCCACGCGGCTCATCTGAAGGCTTTCGGCTACAACTATGCCGGCCGGCAGAAGGTGGAGATCGTCAATTTTTGCGTCTCGGGCTTTGGCGTGATCGAGCGGCCGACAATCCCTAAGCTCAGCATGGCGACAGGCGCACAGCCACGATGCGGCAATCGGCCGGTCTATTTCGGTGGCTCCTTCCGCGACACGTCGATCTACGATCGCTCCACCTTGCCGGCCGGCTTTCGCCTCGACGGGCCCGCCGTGGTCGAGGAATTCGGCTCGACGACGGTTGTTTTCCCCGGCCAATGGCTCGAGGTCGACGAGCGCGGTATTTTGATCGTGCGTCCCGCGTGCGATAGCGGCGAGGCGCAGCGATGAACGTCCGGGCGCAAACCTGGCCATGGCCCACCGCGCCTCGACTGGGCGCCCGCGACATCGATCCTATCGTGCTGCAGATCATCGAGGGGACTCTCAACTCGATCGAGGCGGAGATCGAGTACGCGATCGAGCGCACGGCGCGCTCGCCGATGATCCGCGAAGCGCACGATTACCGCGTCGGTTTGTTTGATCGCTATTGCCGCAAGCTGACCGGGCGATCCTATTCGGCAATGCCGAATGCAGTGGTGCGCGATTTTCCGCCGCAAACGATGCAGCCCGGCGACGTTTTCCTGATGAACGACACCTATCTCACCGAGGGCTCGATCGGCCACTTGCCCGACCTGTGCAGCACGGTGCCGGTCTTCCACCGCGGCGAGGTCGTCGCCTATATCCAGGCCTTCGGGCACCACGATGATATCGGCGGGCGCGTGCCGGGCTCGATGCCGGGTACCGCCGCGACCGTGTTCGAGGAAGGGCTCGCCATTCCGCCCATCAAGCTCTACAGCGCGGGCGCGCGCAACGACGCCGTCTTCACCATCATCAAGCGCAATACGCGGGTGCCAGACATGCTGGCGGCCGACCTCGACAGCGAGGTGCAGGCCTGTCTGATGGGCGCGCGGCGCATGACTGAACTCTTCGAACGCTTCGGCCGCGACACAGTCGAAGCCTGCTTCCAGTCCATTCTCGACAAATGCCGCGATATTTTTCGGCACGAGCTGCTGCCGCGGATCGCCGACGGCGAATATCGCTGGGAGGATTATGTCGAGCACGACGGCCTGACCGATCCCAAGCTGCACAAGCTTGCCATCACCATGATCAAGACCGCGGACCGCATCACGCTGGATTTCACCGGCACCGACCCGCAATCCATGGGCCCGATCAATTGGCCCGCCGACTATGCCGGCGGCGCCTTCCTGATCAAATGGATTGCGCCGATTTTGCGCAATCTCGCCGATACGCCGGAACGGGCGGCGGAAATTCACGTCAACGAAGGCGTCTGCGAGGTATTCGACGTCGTGTTCCCGCCGAAAGGCACGTTGATCACGCCGGAATGGCCGGCGGCGACCAATGCGCGCTCATTCGTGCTGCTGCGCTGCCTCGGGCTTCTTGCCGGTGTTGTTGCGCAGGCCGTCGACGGCCGCATGCCGGCAGATCAGGAGACCATTCGCTACACCGGATTCTACGGCACCGACCGGAACGGCAAGTCGTTCCTGTCGCGTGAAGTGCTCGGCGGCGGATCGGGCGGGCGCTATTACGCCGACGGCAACGACGCCATCCATATCGTCCCGGATTCACGTAACCAACCGGCTGAGTTTACCGAAACCCGCTTCCCGCTGCTGGTCGAGAAGCTGGCGTTGCGAACCGATTCAGGCGGCGCCGGCAAGCGCCGCGGCGGGCTCGGCTACGAGAAGCATTATCGCGCGCTGGTCGATTGCCGAACGATCGTTACCGCCGACCGGGTACGGCTCGGCTGTTATGGCGTCAACGGCGGCAAAGCCGGACTGCCGTTCTGCGTGACGATCGATATCGAGGGCATGCCGCGCGACCTCGGCGGCCTGGTCGATGGCGAGCCGGTTCTGGCCGGCCAGATTGTCCGCGTTCGCACCACCGGCGGCGGCGGCTGGGGCGATCCGCTGCAGCGCGAACCGGAAATGGTGCTGCGCGACGTCATCGATGGCAAAGTAGCGGCCGCGGCGGCGCGCGACGATTATGGCGTTGTGATCGTGCTGGGCGCCGACGCGGATACCGCGTGCATCGACGAGCAAGCGACAAAGGAGCTGCGCGAGCGGGCGCGGAGTGCGCGTCAGGGCATTGCACCGATCATTGATCGCGGCGAAGGTTTTGAAAAAATGCTGCGCGGCGAGTTCAAGCCTTGGACACGCTCGCCATAAACGCTGGACCAGATGAGGAAGACCAGAAATGGCTATTGAGGTCGCCAAAGTCGAACTGAAGACGGTCCAGGATGCGTCGGGACTCGAAGCCTCCATCAAGAACGGCCAGTTCACTGCCGATCAAGTCGTCGGCGTTATCGGAAAAACCGAAGGCAACGGCGGCGTCAATGATTTCACCCGGATTCTCGCCGACCAGGCCTTTCGCCGCACGCTGATGAAACACGGCCGGCGGTCGGAGCAGGAGGTCGGGCAAATTCCGATGGTCTGGTCCGGCGGCTGCGATGGCGTCATCACCCCGCATGCGACGATATTTGCTCGTACGGACGCGACCGGGCCAGAGTCGCAGTCCCGTCTCGCTATCGGCACGGCCATGAGCGTGGAATTGCTGCCTGAGGATATCGGCCGGCCGGCCATGGTCGAGAAAGTCGCCGATGCGGTGAAGGCGGCGATGCGCGACGCCGGGATCAAGGACGCGGCCGACGTTCACTACGTCCAGACCAAGACGCCGCTCTTGACCGTCGAATCCGTGCGCGAAGCGGCGGCGCGCGGCCACACCGTCGCCTGCGAGGTGCACAATTCGATGGGCGTGTCGAACGGCACCACCGGCCTCGGCATCGCCGTGGCGCTCGGTGAAGTCGCCATGCCGAAGGCGGAGGACATCTGTCACAACCTCGATCTTTATTCCTCGGTGGCATCGTGCTCGTCCGGTGTCGAGTTGACGCAGGCGCAAATCGTGCTGCTTGGCAACAGGCCTGGCGCCGGAGGACGCTATCGCATCGGCCATTCGGTGATGAAAGACGCGCTCGATCTCGACGGCATTTACGAAGCCATCCGCAATGCGGGCCTTGATTTGCCGGAACGTCCGCGGGCCGAGGATCTCTGTGGCCGCGTGGTGAACTGCTTCATCAAATGCGAGGCCGACCGGACCGGGACGCTGCGGTCGCGGCGCCAGGTCATGATGGACGATTCCGACGTGCCCTGGCATCGTCACATCAAGGCTGCCGTCGGCGGCATTGCGGCCATGGCGATTGGCGATCCGGCGGTTTTTGTCTCGGTCGATGCCATGCATCAGGGTCCGCAAGGCGGCGGCCCGGTCATCGCCATCGTCGATCTCGGCGCGTGATGGCGGCACGGGCGGCACGGATTTTGCACGAATTCACAAGGGCGGCGGCTGCGCCGGCTCGAGCCAACATACCGGAGATGAGGCTATGAGAAGCACAGGTGCAATTCTTCGCGGCCTGCTATTGACGGTTGCCGGGGCGGCCTGCCTGGCAACGGCCCCCGCGGTCGCGCAAGACAAGGTCAAGGTCGGCGTCTTCCCGATCAGTTCGTCGTTGCCGTATTTCGTCGCGATTGAGCTTGGCTATTTCAAGGACCTCAACATCGAACCTGAAACATCGGTGCTGATGGGCGGACCGCCGAACGTCGCTGCGTTGATAACCAACCAGATCGAGGTCTCCGCCGTGCTGGTCACGCTGGAGGGGCTCAACGCCGACGTGAAGAAGCCGGGCGTCGCCATGTACGTCGCCATGCACAGCCAGAACGCCAAATACAAGATGGAGCAGTTCGTGGTGCGCTCCGGCCTTGCCGACAAGGTCAAGTCGCTCGCCGACTTCAAGGGTCTCAAATTGATGTCGGCGCCGGGGCCGGCGAACCTCAACACCGCCAAAGGTATTTTGGCAAAGGTCGGCTTGAAGGATGGCGATTACACCATCGATCAGCTCGACATGGGCCAGCACGTCAACGCCATGAAGGCCGGCACCTTCGACGGCGGCTACACGCTCGAGCCGAGCGCGACCATCATGCACAATCTCGGTATCGCCGAGACCATCGAGTCGGGCGTGATCGCCAAATACATCCTGGGTAACCCCGACGCCGACGCTTTCGCCGCCGGCTGTGCCTTCACCACCGATTTCATCGAAAAGCGCCCCGACGTCGCCAAGCGCTTCGCGCAAGCCTGGTCCAAGGCGATCGATTACATCCGCGCCAATCCCGAAGCGGCGCGCAAATACCTCGCCAAGAACACGATGACTCCCGACAACGTCGTCGATACGGTTCCGATGCTTGGCTACATCATGACCAAGGATATGAGTCCCAAGCAACTCGGCTATTTGCAGGAGTTTGCAGATTTCGGTCAGCAGATCGGCGTTGTGCCGGAAAAGATCGACGTGAAGCAGGATCTCAAATCGTTCTGAGGTTGCCTGAGGAGCAACACCCGATGAGCGCCGCGCCGCATGCGCTACGGCTGCAAGCGATGGGCGCGCCGTCGGCGGCGCGAGCGGTCGGTATGACGAAGCGGCCGCATGTCACCATCCGCGGCCTCTACAAGCGCTTCGACAAGGCCGTCATCTACGACAATTTCGATCTCGATATTCCGCGCGGCGAGTTGATCTCGGTGTTCGGGCCGAACGGCTGCGGCAAAAGCACCTTGATCAACATCGTCGCCGGCCTTATTCCGGCCGACGCCGGCCAAATCTTGTTCGACGGCATGCTGCTCAACGAGATCAAGTTCGGCTACGTCTTTCAGAACTATCGCGAGGCGCTGTTTCCCTGGCTGCGCGCGTTCGACAACATCGCCTATCCGCTCAAGATGATGCAGGTCGCGCCGGCCGAGCGGCGCGCCCGTACCGAGAAACTAGTCGCGCATCTCGGCATCAAGCTTGATCTCAATCTCTATCCGTATCAGATGTCCGGCGGCCAGCAGCAGCTGGTCTCGATCATGCGGGCGCTGATCGTCGAGCCCGAGATCCTGTTTCTCGACGAGCCGTTCTCCGCGCTCGACTATGAAATGACGCTGTTCATGCGCGAGCAATTGCAGCGCATTTTCATGGACACCGGCACCACCACGGTGCTGGTGTCGCACGATCTTGAAGAAGCCGTGTTTCTGGCCGACCGCGTGCTTTTGTTGTCGCGGCATCCGGCGCATGTCGCCGACTTTGCGCCGGTCGCCGCGGCGCGCCCGCGCACCGATGCGACGCTGTCCGATCCGGAATTCGTGCGCACCAAGGCGCATTGCCTCGAATTGTTCCAACGCGAGGTGAGGCGGACGTGAGGTCGGACTATTTCAAACCCTTCCTGCCGGTCGTCGGCGTCGCCGGCCTTGTCGCTATCTGGTCGCTGGCGACGTGGCAGCAATGGGTCGATCCGGTGCTGCTGCCGTCGCCGATCGCGACCTTCAAGGCTTTGTGGCAAGGCATGAACGGCGGCACGCTCGGCTTTGACTTCGTCAAGACGGTGTACCGGACGGCGGCTTCAACCCTGATCGCCGCGGTGATCGCCATTCCGCTGGGCATCGTGCTCGGGTCATCGGAAAAGCTCTATCGCTCGCTCGAATTCGTCATCGATTTTTTCCGCTCGACGCCGGCGTCCGCCATGTTTCCGCTGTTCCTGGTGCTGTTTGGCGTCGGCGACGAGACCAAAATTTCGGTCGCCGCCTTCGGCGCCATCCTGGTGATCCTGTTCAATGTCGCTTACGGCGTCATGAATGCGCGCAAGACGCGGCTGTTGGCAGCCAAAGTGATGGGCGCCTCGAGCTTGCGCGTGCTGTTCGACGTAACGCTGCTCGAATCGCTACCGCAGACTTTCGTCGGCCTGCGCAATGGGGTTTCACTCGCTCTGGTCATCATCGTAGTCGCCGAGATGTTCATCGGCTCCCAGGACGGGCTCGGTCATAGCGTGTTCGAGGCTCAGCAATTGTTCGACATGCCCCGCATGTATGCGGCTATATTCGCCGCAGGCGTGCTCGGTTATGGCCTCAATTTGCTGTTTCTTTTGATCGAGCGCCGTTTCGTGCACTGGGCCGGCAAGTAGACGCTTTCGATGGCTGATATAGGTCTCACACGCAGATCGGCGCGTGAATTGGCTCGCCTTATCCGCGACCGCGCCGTTAGCCCGGTCGAGGTGCTCGATGCCCATCTCGCCGTAATCGAGGCGGTCAACCCGAAGCTCAACGCCATCGTCACACTTGCGGTGGAGCAGGCGCGCGCCGGCGCGCGGCTTGCTGAGATCGCCGTGGGGAAGGGCGAGCCACTCGGCCCGCTCCACGGCTTGCCGGTCGCGATCAAGGACATCACGTTGACGGCCGGCATCCGCACGACCTTCGCTTCCCCGCTGTACCAGGACTATGTCCCTGCGGATGACTCCGAAGTCGTGCGTCGTCTCAAGGCGGCCGGCGCGATCGTGCTCGCCAAAACCAACACGCCCGAATTCGCCTGCGGCGCCTATACCAACAACGCGCTGTTCGGTCGGACCCGCAATCCATGGAACCCGATGTTGAGCCCGGCGGGATCGTCCGGCGGCTCGGCCGTCGCCGTCGCGACCGGCATGGTGCCGATCGCCCAGGGCACCGACTTCGGCGGCTCCGTGCGAATTCCGGCCGCCTTCTGCGGTATCGTCGGCCTTCGTCCAACGCCGGGCCTTACTCCCAACCACCCGATGCCGTTGATCTGGGATCCCGGGCAGGTCCATGGCGCTTTGGGGCGTGACGCCGAGGACACGGCCTTCATGCTCGACGCCATGGTCGGCTTTAGCCGCCTGTCGCCCATTTCGGTCGCGCCGCCCTGGACGAGCGCACTTGCCGAAATGGAACAGCGCGCTGACGCGTCAAAGCTGCGCGTTGCCTACGCGCCTGATATCGCCGGTCTCGGCGTCGACGCCGAAATCGAGGGCATCTGCCGCAATGCGGCGCTCGGGCTTCGATCAGCCGGTGCAATCGTTGAAGTGATCGATTTTGACGTCGCGGACGGACGCGGCCCCTATCAGACGTGGCGCGGTTTGTGGATGGTCGGCCAACAATACGAACGCCTGAGCGAAATCGAGCGCTTCGGCAAGAATCTAAGGGGCAATGTCGAAGTCGGTCTCACGCTGACGGCGCTCGACATCGCGGCGGCCGAGCAGAAGCGGCAGCAGGCGTATCATCGGTTCCGTGCGCTGTTCGAACGCTTCGATATATTGTTGACGCCGGCGGCGCCGGTGAAGCCGTTTGCAGTGGAAGTGGATTTTCCCGATTCGATCAACGGCCGTAAATTGGAGAACTATTTGGACTGGATCGCGCCGGCGTTCCTCGTCACGCTGGTCAGCTTGCCGGCCGCGAGTGCTCCCGCCGGAATGACCCACGATGGGTTGCCCGTCGGCATCCAGATCGTGGCGCCACGGTTTGAAGAGCCCTTGATCCTGAGTGTCGCGAAGCTCATTCACGGCTCAAGCGGCGTTGGCTGGCCGCCGGCTTTGCAATAACACAGTCATTTCGTCCCGTAGGCTCGGTCGCCGGCGTCGCCCAAACCCGGCACGATGAACGCATTTTCGTCAAGTCCGTCGTCGATGGCCGCCGTCCAGATCAAAACGTCGGGATGGATTCCGCGCATATAGTCGAGGCCCTGAGGCGAACAGATCAGGCAGACCAGACGAATGTTCTTGGCGCCGCGCTCCTTCAAACGATCGACGGCGGCGACGGCGGTGTTGGCCGTGGCCAGCACCGGTACGACAACGATGACCAGCCGATCGGCGAGGTCGGTCGGAGCCTTGAAGAAATATTCGACCGCGGCAAAAGTTTCGGGCGCGCGATAGAGACCGATGTGGGCGACGCGTGCCGCCGGCACAAGATCGAGCATGCCTTCGGCAAAAGTGACGCCGGAACGCAAGATCGGCGCAAAGACGAGTTTCTTTCCGGCGATGCGGGGCGCCATCATGGTGGCCAGCGGCGTCTCGATCGGCACTTTGGTCAACGGCAGATCGCGCGTCACTTCATAGCAAAGCAGTGCGCCGATTTCACTGAGCAACTCGCGAAACGATTTGGTCGAGCGGGTTTTGTCGCGAATGAGCGTGAGTTTATGCTGGACCAGCGGATGATCGACCAAATTGACATCTTGCATATTCGCTCTCCCTGGCAACCCCTTAGAATACCGTGCCGTCACTGACGACTTTGATCGGCGGTGAACCGTCGGCGCGCCGCTTTTGCGCGATCGCGCGGCCTGCCGCCCAGGTGCCGCCTTCGAGGATTTTTGCCAGCGGCAGCGTGGCAGCGTCCATCTTCAGCTTTGCTCGGATGGCCGAGGCAAGCCGATCGAGCAAAGCCACCGTAAGCGCGCGCCATTCGACGATCAGAGCGGCGCCGACATCGTGTTCGCGCGCGGCCTGGTTCGGATCGCGTAGCGCCAGCACGCCGCTATCCACGAAGAGCCCGCCATTGCGGTATTCGGCAAGACCGGTCAGGCCGTCCAGATCGGTGACGGTGAAACCCGCTGCCTGCAGCGGCTCGATCAGCGAATAGGTCAGCCATTGCGACAGCTTGTGCAGCGGCACGAGTTCGTTAGTCGGGCCGGGGGTGACGATCAGTGGATGCCGCCAGCAATCGCCAAGCGCCACGCCGCCGAGCGTCAGGCGCGACGGCCAAATCGGACCGAGCTGATGGAGGACTTCGGACAGGATGCGCGGCGCCGGAATTTTGCCGTCGTCGCTGAGGGCGACGAGATGATCGAGGAGGCCGCCCGGCCGGGCCCGATCATTGCGCGCGAACACCCCGGGATTGGCGGCCACGCGCGCGCCGAGCGCTTGCAGCAGCGCCGCGCGGCCCGCCAAGCCGACAAGGGGATTTTCCTCGGTGACCTGAAAACCTTTGCTCAACGTCAGCGGCGTCGTTGCCATCAGCGCGCTGGCGTCGGCGCGCAGTGAATCGCGCGGATCCGACGAGAAAGCACCGCCGGCGAACATATCCAGGCTGGCCAGCGCGAGCCCTTCGGACCGGCCGATCAGCTCGCCCGTGGCCGCATCGTGGTAGCGCCATTGCGTGCCGGCGCCGGCGTCTAGGAGCACGCTGATAATGGCTAGGTCGAAGGCCGAGCGCGCGCGTGTGAAGCGATCGGACGAACCGGCAAGGTGCTCGGCGGCGTCAAAACGGTTGTGGCCCGCAACTGTGAAATGCCGCCAGCGCGAATGGAAGGGAATTGCGAGCGACGGATAGGTCTCTCGCATCGTGGCGATGACAAGATCGGCCGCGGCGTCGAGCCGCGCGAGTTCCACGCGAAAATTGGGAAGCTTGTCGTCAAGGCCGAGCGCCAGCATGCGATGAGCCCGCGATCGAACCGCTTCGGCATTCAATAGCAAAGACGCGGCGGCGGTCTCGTCACTCATGAACCGGGCTCGAAAGCGGCGCTCAATATTGATCGAGCGGTCGCCCGATCGAATGTGCGAGGTCGTCCGGCTTCTGTTGTTCCGGCGAATAATATCCGGCGGCCTTTTTGGCCGATATCTCGACATGGGCGTCAGCCGGGACAAGCTCGTCGGGCAGCGCCACGCGCTCGACGATCTCGACGCCTTGTGCGACGAGCGCATCGTGTTTCATGTCGCTCATCGAGACAAAGCGGTCGATGCGGCGCAAACCGAGCCAATGAATGACGTCGGGCATCAACTGTTGGAACCGCGCGTCCTGGACCCCGGCAACGCATTCGGTGCGTTCAAAATAGGCACTCGCCGCATCGCCGCCTTCCTGGCGTTTGCGGGCGTTGTAGACCAGAAACTTGGTGACCTCGCCCAGCGCGCGGCCTTCCTTCCTGTTGTAGGCGATGATGCCGAGGCCGCCCTCTTGCGCGCCTCGCGCGCATTCGACGATGCCGTGGATGAGGTAAGTCCGGCAGGTGCAGATGTCCGAGCCGAACACGTCGGAACCGTTGCATTCATCGTGGACGCGGCAGGTGATTTTCGTGCGCGGGTCGCCGAGCTTTTCGACGTCGCCGATCAGATAGAGCGTCGTGCCGCCGATCGGCGGGAGAAATACCCGCAGATCGGACCGCGTCACCAGCTCCGGATACATGCCAGCAGTCTGCTCGAACAGCGTGCGGCGCAAGCTCGTCTCCGTGCAGCCAAATCGCTGCGCTATGCCGGGCAAGTACCAGACCGGATCGATGGCAATTTTAACAACAGCGATGCTGCCATTGGCGTCGACCACCTTGCCATCAGTTTTCAGCTGACCTGAAGCGATGGCGGCTTGCATTTCATGAAGGTCGAGGCGTGCCTTGGTGATGGCGATAGTCGGCCGGATATCCACGCCCCCCGCGATCTCGGCTTGAAAATTTTCGGCTACAAGGTGGCCCCAAGGGTCAAGTGACGCGATGCGATCCGGCTCCATCCATTGCGGGAACGGCCCGATGGTCACGGCCGGATGGGTATTGGTGAGATCGGGCCGACGAATGGGATCGAGCGCGCCCGCCGAAACCGCGAGCGCCCGATAAAGCGCATACGATCCGCCGTGGCTGCCGATGACGTTACGGTCGCCCGGACGGGATACCGTACCGACGATCGGACCCCGCTCGCGCGGATCGGCCGCGCCCCATTGGATCGGGAGACGCGGCTTGCCATCCGGCTCGGGATGCGAGGTGAGGCGGATGTGATCGGGGCGGTTCGAAGTCGTCATGGCAACGCCAAAAAGCAGACGGCCCGCCGCTTACGACGGGCCTTTCGGTCAAGGTTTCAAGTTATCCTGGGGGGCAAGAAAGACCCCTACCACTTTCATTATATAGCGATTTTTGTTGTCGGGGCAATGATCCCGTAAGTCGGCCTCGGGGCAGGCAAAAAGGCGCAATTTGCTTACCCAACGGCCGCGGCGGATGCGCATTGATTAATATGTCAATCTATCCCGGTCGATTTCCTGGACGCCCGTTCGACTGAATGGCGATTGCAACATCGCCGCGAAAGGAAACGCTATGCAGTACCTCCTCCTCATCTACCAAAGTGAGGCCAATCGTCCGAGCGACGCCGATCGCTCCAAGACGATGGAAGAATACGGCAAGTTCACCCAGTCGATCATCCAGAGCGGAAATTTCAAGGCGGGCGACGCCCTGCAGCCGACTTCGGCGGCGACGACCGTGCGGGTCAAGGACGGCAAGCCGGTGGTCACGCATGGGCCGTTCGCCGAGACGCGAGAGGCGCTGATCGGCTACTATATGATCGACGCCAAGGACCTCGACGAAGCGCTCGCGATCGCGGCCCGCGTTCCGTCGGCGCGCATAGGCTCCATCGAGGTGCGTCCTGTGATGGTATACAATTAGCGCAGGCCGCTGACCTCGCCGTGCATTCACGGCCGATCGATGCGATCGCGGCCGTGAGCGCAGTTCCATGGCGGATCAAATAGACCTGCTGTTCCGCAACGAGAGTGGCCGCGTGCTGGCCACTCTGATCCGGCTCGTCGGCGATTTCGAGCTCGCCGAAGATGCCACGCAGGATGCCTTCGCAGCGGCGCTCGCGCAGTGGCCGAGCGAAGGCATCCCGGCGAACCCCCGGGCTTGGCTGGTCAATGTCGGGCGCCATAAAGCGATCGACCGCCTGCGGCGCCACATGCGCTTCCTGGCCAAGCGCCAACAGATCGAAGCCGACCTCGTGTCGGAGCAGCGGATCGGACAATGGTTTCCCGAAGATGTGACGGAAGACGGCGGGTTGGCGGACGATGTGCTGCGCCTGATTTTCACGTGCTGCCATCCGGCCCTGCCGGGCGAGGCCCAGATTGCGCTGACGCTACGGACGATCTGCGGGCTGACGACCACGGAAATCGCCAAAGCGTTTCTTGTATCGGAAAAAACCATGGCCCAGCGCCTAGTGCGCGCCAAGGCCAAGATCAGCGATGCCGGAATTCCCTATCAGGTGCCGTCGCGGGACGTCATGGCGGACCGGCTCGATGGCGTCCTTGCCGTCATCTACCTGATATTCACCGAGGGCTATGCGGCAACGTCGGGTCCGAACCTCATTCGCGGCGAGCTGTGCCGGGAAGCGATCCGCCTTGGCCGCCTGCTTGTCGAGCTCATGCCCGATCGCGCGGAGGCCAATGCCCTGTTGGCGCTGATGCTGCTTCACGATGCGCGGCGCGATGCGCGCACCACACCGGACGGTGGCGCCATCCTACTCGAGTCACAGGATCGCTCGCGCTGGGACAAGGCGCAGATCGCGGAAGGCTTGAGCAGGGTCGACGCCGTGTTACGTAGCCTCACGCGGCCGAGCACCTACGCGGTGCAAGCCGCGATCGCGGCGCTGCATATGCAGGCGCAACGCTACGAGGACACCGACTGGCCGCAAATTGCCGCTTTGTACGAGGTGCTGGTGCGCATCCATCCATCCCCCGTGATCGAGCTCAACCATGCGGTCGCGGTGTCGATGGTGGACGGGCCCGAACGGGCGCTCCGGCTAGTCGATTCGATCAGTCAACGCGGCGACCTCGCCAGCTATCATATGCTCCCAGCCGTACGCGGCGATCTGCTGCGCCGAATGGGCCGGCGGGACGAGGCCATCGCGGCCTATCGGCAGGCACTGACAAGCACCGACCTCGAACCCGAACGGCGCTTCCTTGACGCGCGGCTCGCGGAACTGGGCTGACCACAAAAAAATTCAGCGTCAGTGTCGAAAACGCGGCGCGCCGCTCGACTGGAAGCGGCGGCGGCAATCGCGCAGGGTGTGCTGCCCGCGAACTGGCAATCCTGCGTCGCAAAGATAGAGGTTCGCCATGACACCGGTCTTTCCATTTTACACTGCGATTTATGCGGCACTCCTAGGCCTTCTCGCTGCGCTTCTCACGGTCAACGTCATCGTCAATCGGGTCCGTTCGAAGGTCGACATCGGCGACGGCGGCGTTGTCGGGCTGGCGCAAGCAATCCGAGCGCACGGCAATTTCGCCGAGCAGGCACCGCTCACTCTCCTGCTCATCGGGCTCGTGGAGGCATTCGGCTATCACTCGGCGGTGATCCAAGGATTAGGCGGAGTCCTGTTGGTGGCGCGTCTATTGAGCGCCTGGGGCCTCAATTCGTCGCTCAGGCAAACATTCGGTCGACAGGCTGGGGCCGGCCTGACGGTTCTGGTGACCGCCGTCTCGGCGGCGCTGATCCTGTACGCTGCGATCGGCGCGCATTAACTCCTATCCGGCGGAGGGTGCAACCGCACGTGCGGCCTCCCGCCGCCGTCGTTCACGAAATGAAATAGCTTCGCGTAGCACTTGTGGAATGTGCGTACGCGCTGCAGATTACCTTCACAAAAACGACGACGACGGAGAACGGATCATGAAGAGGCTCTTTCTCGCAGCGGCGTGTATTTTGGGGGCAACGTCCGCTGCAGCGGCCCAAGCCGGCTTCAACCCGGGAACGGTCGTGAGCAACGTGTACGAAACCCTTGCTGTTTATGGCTGTGGATCCGGTTTTGGCTTTTCTCCCGCCGGCTGTAACTATGTCCGCCCCGCGCCGGGCTACGTTGGCGCGAGCGAAGGCCCGCGCTGGAGGATCGAAAAAGGTGCAGACAACGGCTCCAGCGCCGGCCCGCTACGCTGAACCGGCATGGCCAAAAGCATCAACGCTGAAATTTCTGGAAAAACCGATCTCGCCTGCCAGCAAGTAGGTTCTCCGCCGAAGCCAGGGGGCACTGGATTTAGAATAACGTTGACCAGGTATCGAACAGGCCGCTCCCGGAGATTTATTGGGGTCTGATTTTCTGTCATAGATTAATTAGCACTAAGACCCTTTCACAGCGCCAGTCCAGCCACCTCGCATGTCGAACGTCCAACCTCGCGGAGATAAGAGCGGATCGGTTCCCACGGTGGATTTCGGCACGAAAATCCTCGATATGGCGCGTGAACTGGCGCAGTTTTCAGAGACGACTGAAGGTTTGACTTGCACGTATTTTTCCCCAGCGCATAAAGCGGTGGCAGTGCGATTGCGCGAATGGATGCGTTCGGCCGGACTTGCGGCAGAAATCGATGCCGTCGGCAATGTTGTCGGCCGATATGCGAGCGCGGCCAGTGCATCAAGGACCCTGATCGTTGGTTCACACTACGATACAGTCACCAACGCCGGACAATTCGACGGGCGCCTCGGGATTTTGACGGCTCTCGTCGTTGCCGAGCATCTGCATGGTACCGGGCAGCGGTTGCCCTTTCATCTTGAAGTGATCGGATTTTCTGAAGAAGAGGGTGTGCGCTTTTCCGCTCCCTATCTAGGCAGTAGCGCTATTGCCGGTTGCTTTAATGAGACAGTTTTCGATCGGCAGGACTTGAGTGGCATCGACCTGGCCTCGCTACTGCGCACGGAAGGCGTCGATCTCGCCGCAATCCGAAAGCTTGCGCGCCGGCCTGAGACGCTGCGCGGCTATCTCGAAGTCCATATCGAGCAAGGTCCCGTCCTGTTGCAAAATAACCTGCCCGTCGGCATCGTCACCTCTATTGCCGCGTCGGCGCGCTTTCGGATAACCATTCGTGGCGTCGTCGGACACGCTGGCACGGTTCCCATGTCGCTGCGTCACGATGCGGCTGCTGCCGCGGCTGAGATTGTTCTTGCGGTCGAACGACGTTGTGCAGAAGGCCCAAACCTGGTCGGCACTGTGGGTCAGCTTGCAGTGCCACACGGTGCCATCAACGTCATACCGGGCCGCTGCGAGCTGTCGCTCGATATACGCGCCGGCGACGATGCCACACACGCCGCCGCGATTGCCGACATTCTTGCTGCGATTTGCCAAATTGCAGAACGCCGAGGCGTAACCGCCGAAGTTGCGAAAATTGCTCACCACGCCGCAGTGGCCTGTGCGCCGCAGATACAGTCCGCGTTGGCCCGAGCCATTAAACGCAACGGCATCGAACCGTTCTATCTGGCTAGCGGCGCCGGACATGACGGCGAGATGTTCGCGGGCATCACCGACATTGGCATGCTGTTTGTCCGTTGCGGCAACGGTGGCATCAGTCATTCGCCGCTTGAGACTGTTACGGCGGCCGACGTCGATATCGCGGCCCACGTCTTGCTCGACGCCGTCCTCAATTTGGACCAGCTAGGTCTGTAGGAGCCGATCATGCAACGTGTTCGCATAAGCACTTCTGGATTTGAATTCATCGCACGCTTCGAATCCGAACGAGCGCCGCAGACCTGCGCGAAGTTTCGGACCATGCTGCCTTACAAGGAGCGCATCATTCATGTGCGGTGGAGTGGGGAAGGATGCTGGATCCCCCTCGGCGATCTCGATCTCGGGTTGAAATACGAGAACCACACCAGCTATCCGGCGCCCGGCGAGATCATCCTTTATCCCGGCGGCATCAGCGAAACCGAGATTTTGCTCGCCTATGGCGGCGTGCACTTCGCAAGCAAAGTCGGCCAGCTCGCCGGCAATCATTTTTTGACGGTGGTCGAAGGCCGCGATCAGCTGCGTCCGCTCGGCGAGCACGTGCTGTGGCACGGCGCCCAGGACATTATTTTCGAAGCGCTGTAGCGCAAGGCGGGGCCGGGCGCGGGTTTGGCCATTATCTTCGCCGCGGGTCGGTGGCATGATCCTTGCTTAAAAAACAGGCAAAGCATGGGGAGTATTCGATGTCTACCACCGCCGTCGCAATGCCTCCGGTATCGAGCCGCGCGCCGCTCTACAATTCGCTGTTCGTTCAGGTCGTCGCCGGGCTTGTCCTCGGCATCATTCTCGGCGTGGTGGTGCCCGATTTCGCGATTTCGTTGAAAATCCTCAGCGACGCGTTCCTCAAGCTCATTCAGATGATCGTCGCGCCGATCGTATTTTGCGTCGTGGTGCACGGCATCGCCGGCGCCGGCGATCTCAAGAAAGTCGGCCGGGTCGGCCTCAAAGCCCTGATCTATTTCGAGGTCATGACGACGATCGCGCTCGTCGTCGGCCTGGTGCTTGCCTTCCTGTTCGCGCCGGGTCACGGCATGAACATCGATCCTTCGACGCTCGACGCCAAGGCACTGAGCAATTATGCCGACCACGCGAAGAACCTCAAAGGTGCCGGCGTCGGCAGCTTCATCTTCAATATCATTCCGACCACGTCGATCGATGCGCTCGCCCGCAACGACGTGCTGCAGGTGCTGTTCTTCGCCGTCCTGTTCGGCGTTGCACTGGCGCTCGTCGGCGAGCCGGCGCAGCAGGTCACTTCAATGATCGAGGCCGTGTCCAAGGTCCTGTTCAAGATCATGGGCCTGATCGTGCGGGTGGCGCCGCTCGGCGTGCTCGGCGCCGTCGCCTACACGGTCGGCAAATACGGCGTGGGCTCGCTCAAGCAGCTGGTTTCGCTGGTTTTCATTTTCTACGCGTGCGTCATCCTTTTCGTGCTCGTCGTGCTGGGCAGCGTATTGCGCGTCGTCGCCGGTTTGAACATTTTCAAATTCTTGAACTATTTTCGCGAGGAGCTGACCATCGTCTTGGCGACCGCGTCGTCGGACGCGGTGCTGCCGCAGATCATGCGCAAGCTGGAGCGCATGGGCGTGAAGGATTCCGTAGTCGGTCTTGTCATCCCGACCGGATATTCGTTCAATCTCGACGCCTTCTCGATCTACCTCACGCTCGCCGTTGTCTTCATCGCGCAAGCGACCAATACGCCGTTGTCGCTCGGCGATCTGCTGTTGGTGCTGGCGGTATCACTGGTGACCTCAAAGGGCGCGCACGGCATCCCGGGCTCGGCGATCGTGATCCTGTTGGCGACGCTCAACGCCGTGCCGACGGTTCCGGCGATCGGCCTCGTTCTGGTGCTCTCGGTCGACTGGTTCATCGGCATCGCGCGTGCGCTCGGCAACCTGATTGGCAACTGTGTCGCCACCGTCGTCATCGGCGCCTGGGAGCACGAGGTCGACCTGTCGACCGCCGAGCGGGTGCTCGACGGCGACGTGCAAGTCGATGTGACGGCAGGCTGAACGGCGCCGTCATCACGTCAGAGCGGCTTCGAGTAGTTCGACGAATGAGGCGGCCGCGACTGGCAAGACTCGTCCGCGACGGGTTGCAAGATAAAGCCTTGCTTGCAATAGAGGAGCATCGATCAATGGTACCGCGATCATGTCGCCCGGCGGGATGGCAGCCTTACCGGGTTTGCGGAATTGGAAACAGACGCCGCGATTCATGCGGGCGAATGCTTTCATGGTTTCCACCGAATTGGAAATAAGGCGTGGATCGAGTTCGAACGACGCTTGTGCCAGCACTCGCTCGATCAATGCGCGCCCCGCCAGTGTCGCATCGCCGAGCGCCAACGGATAGGCCAAGCAGTCGCGCAGGCGCAAATCGCCACGGCTGGCGAGCGGGTGATCGGACGTCATCAGCGCGCACAACGCCTGCTCGGCGGCGGCTACGATCGCCACATTCTTTTTTGGCGGGGCGTAATGCGTCAGGATAAGGTCGACCTGATCAGCGATCAGAGCGGACGTCAGGTCCTCAGGGGCTCCAATCCGAACGTCGAATCGTACATTTGGATGGGCTGTTTGGAAGCGGCTGATCGCCGCGGGCAGCAATTCGCTCGCAACCGACTCGACAGCGGCCACGCTGACGTGGCCGCGCACCAGTCCGCGCAGTTGCTCGACCTTCGACTCGACGGCTTTAAGCTCCGAGATCGCCTGTCGCGCATAGGCGAGAAAGATCTCGCCGGCCGCGGTCAGGCGCACGCCCCGTGGCAGACGTTCGAACAGTGCCGAGCCCAAATCCTGTTCCAAGTCGAGGATTTGCCGGTTCAACGCCGAGGATGCCAAGTTGAGCGCGTCTGCCGCCTTGCGGATTGAGCCATGCCGGGCCACGGCGTCGACGTAAAGGAGCAGACGCGGTGGGCGCAGCCGCTTTTTGCCGGCTGCTATCCTGCCGAGAGCGGCGGCGGACGCCGGATGCGGGTTCGACCTCTTGCGACCCTTCCTGCGGTTTGGAGTCGGCTTTGGCACCGGGTCTGTTTCCATTTCCAAACGGCAGTTTAGACCGGTTTCTTGATGAGCGAGCGTTTTTTCCGAGCGCAGCGACCAGAATTTGGTGCTGGTCGCGCTCACTGGACTGGAGCCATATTGTGCACGCCGGGCTCGTCAAGGAGGGCAGCGACCATGCGCTACCGAGCTATGGCATTCCTCATCATGCTGGTCTTGTGCGGGCTAAGCGCCGCCGCGCACGCTGGCGACTCCGTCACGGTGCGCCTGAAATGGTTCAACCAGGCACAGTTCGCTGGATTTTACGTAGCGCAGGAGAAGGGCGATTACAAAGCCACGGGCCTTGACGTGAATGTCCAGCCCGGCGGCCCAGATTTTCCCGCCGTACAAATGGTTGCCGGCGGCAACGAGCAGTTTGGCGTCACCGGCGCCGATCAGATCCTGATTGCTCGAAGCAAGGGCGTTCCGGTCGTCGCTGTCGCGGTGATTTACCGGCGTAATCCGTTCGTACTGTTTTCGCTGGCGAAATCCGGCATCAAAACGCCGGCCGACTACGTCGGCAAAAAAGTCGGCGTAAAGATCGGCGGCAACGAGGAGCTGATCTATCGCGCCGTCCTCGCCAAGGCAAAGATCGACAAATCGCAACTCACCGAAATCCCGGTCAAATTCGACATGACACCGCTACTGACAGGGGACATCGATGTGTGGCCGGGTTATCTCATCAACGAAGTGCTGGCGGCAAAGGAGAAGGGATTTGACGTGAACATCGTTAATCCCTCCGATTACGGCATCGATCTTTATGCCGACACGCTGTTCACCACCGAAGCGATGCTCAAGGAGAAGCCCGACGTCGTGCGCAATTTCGTCGCTGCCACACTCAAGGGCTGGAACACGGCGATCGCGGCGCCCGAGGAAGCGGCCAAAATCACGCTCAAATACGGCGATAAGCTCACCTACGAGCACGAGTTGGCGATGATGAAAGCAAGCGTGCCGTTGTTAACGCCTGACACCAAACCGGTCGGCTACATGGATCAGGCCGGTTGGAGCTCCGCGCAGCAGCTTTTGCTCGCCGCCGGATTTCAAAAAGGGCAGGTCGATATCGCCAAGGCGTTCGTCCAGCCTGCATCACAATGAATGCGATCGTTTTACCTGAGCGGCTGGAGGCCGCGCCGACCGACCAGCCCAAACCCATCCTTGCGATCGAGGACCTCAATGTACGCTTCGGTAGTGTGGTCGCGATCGAAAGCCTGAGCTTGACGGTGCGGCGCGGCGAGTTCGTGTCGCTTTTGGGACCCAGCGGCTGCGGCAAGTCGACGTTGCTCAAGGCGATCGCCCGCCTGGTGAAGCCGACCGGCGGGCGGATCGCACGATCTTATGACGATTTGCGCACCGGCTTCATGTTCCAGAAGCCACTGCTGCTGCCATGGCGTACTACGCTCGATAATGTGCTCCTGCCGGTCGAGATTCAACGCGGTGGCGACACTGTCGATTCGGCCGAACGCCGCAATGCGCTGCGCATGCTGGATCTGGTTCGTCTGGGCGAATTCGCGCAAGCCTATCCGCACCAGTTATCGGGCGGCATGCAGCAGCGAGCGGCGCTTGCCCGCGCGTTGATGTGCGATCCTGACGTGCTGCTGCTCGACGAGCCGTTCGGCGCCCTCGACGAGCTGACGCGGGACGTACTCAACGATGAAATGATCCGCATCTGGCAGAGCAAGGAAACGCGATTGACGACGGTGCTCATGGTCACGCATTCGATTCCGGAGGCCGTAACCATGTCGGACCGCGTCATCGTTTTGTCGAGCAGGCCAGCGCAAATGATCGAAGACGTTGCCGTATCCTGCACGAGGCCGCGCGCACCCGAAGACGTCGAGAGCGGCGCGATCATCCGTCGCATTCGGGCGATGGTAAGGAGCGGTCGATGATCTCACGCGCCATCGCGCCGCTGGCCTTCGGATTGCTGCTGCTCATCGGCTGGCAAGCGATCGTGACGATCGGTCACATCCCGGAATATCTGTTGCCGGCGCCGACTGCGATTCTAGCGACCGTCGACCGCTCGCTCGCCGTGCAATTCGGGGTGACGTTCATCGAAGCGTTAGCCGGGTTTCTCATTGCCAGCGTGCTTGCCTTCGCCATCGCCACCCTGTTCGTGCGCTTTCACACACTCGAGGCAGGCTTGTTCCCTATTGCGATTGCGATTAAGACGACGCCGATCGTGGCAATAGCCCCGCTCTTGGTGATCTGGCTCGGCACCGGGTGGTGGTCGAAAATCGTGGCGGCGATCCTAATCTGCTTTTTTCCGGTGCTGGTAAACACCGTCAAGGGCCTCAAGGCCGCCGATCTCGAATATCGCGAACTGTTCGATACGCTGGGCGCCAGCCGGGCGCAGGAATTCCGCAAGCTGCGCATTCCCTTCTGCCTGCCTTATCTCTTTTCGGCGTTGAAGATCTCATCTTCGCTCGCGGTGATCGGTGCCATCGTTGGTGAGTTTGTGGGTGCAACACAAGGACTCGGTTATCTGATCATCATTTCCTCAGCGCACCTGGAAACGGCAACACTGTTTTCGGCGATCATCGCCGCGGCATTCGCCGGCATTACGATGTTCTACGCCATCAGCTTTGCCGAACGGCGGTTGATCTTCTGGTCGAATGGGGAAGCGGTATGAGCATACGTCCGATCTCAGTTGACGTCGTCCGTATCGCAACCAAAGGGCCTGGCGACGTGTCCGGTTTGATGGCGCTCATCGCGTCAGGCAAAATCGTCCCGTCTACCATTCTTGCGGTGCTCGGCAAGACCGAGGGCAACGGTGGCGTAAACGATTTCACCCGTGAATTCGCGCTTACTGCTTTGTGCGACGCGCTTTCACCGTATTTGAAGCTTCCTCCGCGCGCGGTCGAGGACAAGATTGCTTTCGTCATGTCCGGGGGAACCGAAGGGGTGTTATCTCCGCATCTGACCGTGTTCGCGCGCTGCCTTAATGGTGAGACAGCGAGCGGAAGTGCGAATATCGGCAAGCGGCTTAGCATCGGCATTGCACATACCCGCGATTTCCTCCCAGAAGAGCTCGGTCGCGCCGCGCAGATGGAAGAGACCGTCAGGGCGGTGCACTTGGCCATGCGCGACGCCGGAATCGACGACCCGAGTGACGTGCATTTTGTGCAGATCAAGTGTCCGTTGCTAACTAGCGAACGCGTCGAAGCCGCGCTGCACCGCGGGCGCAAGACCGTGACCACCAGCGGTTATGCGTCGATGGGATATTCGCGCGGAGCGTCTGCGCTCGGCGTCGCTATCGCACTGGGTGAACTCAAAGCCGACGTGCGCGAGGATCAGGTGCTCAAAGACTGGGACTTGTTTTCCTCTGTCGCCTCTTCCTCCGCCGGCATCGAGTTGATGCACAATGTGGTGATCGTGATGGGCAATTCGGCCGCGTCAGTCAGCCCATTCGTGATCGGCCATTCGGTGATGCGCGACTCAATCGATCTTGCGGCGGTGGCGGAGGCGCTTGACAGCGTCGGGCTGAGTACAGGAGAAGCGCAGAAGAATGGCCGTTTAGTCAATATCTTTGCTAAAGCTGAAGCCTCTCCGGATGGCTGTGTACGCGGTTACCGCCACACAATGCTCGACGATTCCGATGTGGGCTCCACGCGACACGCTCGCGCCGCAGTTGGTGGATTGGTCGCGGCATTGTCAGGGACCGGCGCCGTCTATGTATCCGGCGGCGCCGAACATCAGGGGCCTCCCGGCGGCGGCCCCGTCGCGGTGATCGCCCGCGTGTGACGGGGAGTTACGGGTTCGAATGGGCTTGTTCTTGCTGCGATGTACTTGGTCGCTTTTGGCCCTTAGCGTTCGTCCGCAAAGTCGCTTTCGCGGTCGCTAACGGGGGAAGAACGGACATCGGCCAGCGCGCCAAAACACGACGCGATTGACCCATAGCGACACTTCGCGACCGCCAATTACCGCATTGCAAAAGAATTATTCGATGACCTCGTCGGCGATAGAGAGAAGACCAGATGGTACTGTGAGGCCAAGCGCTTTTGCGGTCTTGAGATTGATTAGGAACTCGAACTTTGTCGACTGCTGGACTGGCAATTCCGTGGGCTTTGCGCCCTTAAGAATTTGCCCGGCATAGATTCCAGCCTGACGCCATGCCTCCACGAAGCTTGGGCCGTAACTCATCAAGCCGCCGTCCATGACGGACTCGCGGGACTGGAAAATCGCCGGAATGGCGTAGCGCGCCGCTAGCGCGACAAGATGCCTCCGTCCGTTGATGCTAAACACCGCCGGGTCAGCGCCCACAACTATTGCTCTGGCTCCTAATTTGGCGGCGGTTGCGAATATAGCATCGACCTCGCTCTCTTCGCTTGCTCGCAATATCTCCAGTTTCTGGCTGGCGACGGGCGCCGCCGCTTGCACATCTTTTAGTTGGGCTTCGAAGGAGGGATTAGTCGGGTTCAGCAGCACTGCGATGAGCGGTGCGGCCGGAACCATCTCGCGCAGTAGCCCGAGTCGCTTGCCCTCTAAAACATTTGTCAGGTTAAACACCCCGGTGATATTTCCGCCTGGCCGGTTCAGGCCGACGACCAATCCTTGCTGAACCGGATCACCGCCGGTCGTAAAAACAATAGGAATTGTTGTGGTTGCTGCCTTTGCCGCCAATGCTGGAGCGCTGCTGACGGTTGCAACGATCACGGCCACCCGACGGCGCACCAGATCAGCAGCAAGCTCCGCGAGCCGCGCGTAATCTCCTTCCGCCCAGCGATATTCAATCGCTACGTTCTGACCTTCGACAAAGCCAAACTCATTCAGACCGCGTCGCAGTGCGGCGACATTGGCCACATAGGCATCGGATACGCCCATACTGAGAAGCCCGATTACAGGCATCGTTGACTGCTGCGCGCGCACCGCGAGCGGCCAGGTGGCGGCAGCGCCACTAAGCGCGGACAAGAATTGCCGTCGTCCGATGTCGATTGCCATTCGCCCCGTCCCCTACGGGATCATTCCCGCTGCGATGCGGGGAGAATATCACGCCTCAAAATGGAGGTCTGTGGCCCTCAAGAGTCCCGACGGTGGACGACTGGCGCGGCGGCTTTTGGGGGTACTTCTGCCGCAAACCTTGCAAAATGGTGCGGCAGCTGGTGACCCATGACGTCATTTCGCGACCGCCAAATGCCGCATTGCGAAAGGCTTACTCGATTATCTCGTCGGCGGTGCCGAGCAATTTGTCCGACACTGTGATGCTGAGCGCTTTCGCGGTTCTGAGGTTGATCCTCAGTTCGAACTTCGTCGGCGCCTGCACCGGAAGATCGGCAGGCTTTTCGCCCTTGAGAATGCGATCGACGTAATCAGCCGAGCGGCGAAACAGGTCGGGGATGTCGAGGGCGTATGACATGAGCCCGCCGCTTTCGGTAATTTGACGCGTATTGACGACCGTCGGAACTTTGTATTTGAGGGCTAGGGCGACGATCGCCTCGCGATGCACTTGGTTGAATACGTCGCCGAGAGCTAATATCCCACCAGCGCCTCCCTGCGCAAGCGTGGCCATCACCGCCTCGATGCCGGTGTCGTCGTGACACGGTGCGTCACGCACCGCCACGCCGATCGACTTGGCCCCGTTTTCCATCGCCTGTAGCATGTGGCTGGCGTACGGCGCAGTCGCGGGATTGTAGAGAAGCGCCACAGTCGCGGCCGGCGGGGTGATCTCGGTGAACATTTGAAGCTGTTTTGTGTATATCGGCGGATCGTAGCTGATGAAGCCGGTAATGTTACCGGCGGGATGCGCTAGGCTCTCTACGTAGCCCATTCCAACCGGGTCGCTGACGAGGGCGAACACAACCGGAATTGCTTTCGTTTGCTGCCGGACCTTCTCGACCGCGAGATTGCCCCCGGCGAGGATCACGTCCGGCTTGAGTGCGATCACTTCTGCCGTCTGGCGTTCGGCGAGCGCGGCGTCGGCACCGTACCAGCGCCAGTCGATGCTCAAGTTGACGCCTTCTTTCCAGCCCGGCGCACCGAGCCCCTGCGCGAAGGCGGCGACGATGTCTTTGGCGAACATGTCGTTTGCGAGAGCTGGGCCGAGGAAGCCGAGGCGCCGCATCCCGTCCCGCTGTTGCGCGCGCGCGACGAGCGGCCAAGCGACCGCCGTGCCGCCAAGCGCGGAGATGAATTGCCGCCGTCCAATGCCGCTTGCCATTCGCCCCGCCTGCAATCTGACGAAGAATATCACGCCCTAACCGGCAAGTCCGTGACCGATTTCACGGGGGGGCCGCTCGCTGCTTTTGCTGCGAGTGCGTGCGGCAGTTCATGGCCCTTAACCGCCGCCCCAGGCACGGATCGGCGCGGCAGGTATTGGGTGAAGAACGGTCACGGCAGCCAATGATCGGCGCGGCGGTTCATGACCCAAAGCGTCAGTTCGCCACCGTGAATTGCCGCAATGCGAAAAGTTCATTCACCCTTGTGCTGGCTATCTTAGAAGGCTTTAAAGCGATCTATAAGGTCGCTATCATTCAAGTGTTTTCTGGGTCGGTCCGGGAATAACGCTTCAAAGCGAGAACACGATTCTAGGAGCGCGCGACGAGCGAGGAAACGCCATCCATGTCACATCGAGGCTGGGCGGGCGCCGTACTGAGGTTAGGCATTATTTCTGCGCTGGGCATTGGCGGCTTTTCCTTTGCTCAAACTGCAATGCCGACGAATTTGGCGCCCAATCCATACCGCTCGTTCGACAACTGGGCTAAAATGCCGGAAGGCCGAACCTGGGGCTCGACGTCGGGTGTCGATATCGATCCGGACGGAAAAAGTGTGTGGGTTGCCGAGCGATGCGGGGCATATGCGCCGCCGTCGCAATTCAAGCCGGGAGAGCCGTTCGCCTGCGACGGCTCGAGCCTCGACCCCATTCTCAAGTTCGACGCGTCCGGCAAGCTGGTGAAGAGCTTTGGCGCCGGAATGTTTATTCTTCCCCATGGTCTGCACGTGGACCGCGCCGGCAATATCTGGGTGACCGACGGTCTGGGACGTTCCGGCAAGGGTCACCAGGTCATCAAATTCAGCCCGGACGGCAAGGTTTTGCTGACGCTCGGCAAGGCCGGAGTCGCCGGCAGTGGCCCCAACGAGTTCAACGCGCCGTCCGCCGTCTACGTTGCACCGAACGGAGACATTTTCGTCGCCGATGGGCATGGCGGCAACACCAACGCGCGCATCGTTAAGTTCTCACCTGATGGCGAATTCATAAAGACTTGGGGTAAGAAGGGCTCGGCGCCCGGCGAGTTCGATATTCCCCATACGCTTGCCATGGATTCGCGCGGGCGGCTGTTCGTCGGCGACCGTCAGAACAATCGCATTCAGATTTTCGATCAAGACGGCGTCTTCATCGATCAGTGGTTCCAGTTCAGCCGGCCGAGCGGCGTCTATATCGACAAGCAGGACATGATCTATGTCGCCGATTCCGAATCCGAATCGGTCTCCAAGAATCATGATGGTTGGAAGCGTGGCATCCGTGTCGGCAATGTCGGCGACGGCACAGTGACAGCCTTCATTCCAGATCCGGTCGAGAAGGCAACGGGAACAAGCGCGGCCGAAGGCGTCGCGGCCGACGAGGCAGGTATCATCTACGGCGCTGAGGTCGGACCGAAGCGACTGATGCGCTATGTAAAGAACTGAGCGCGCCTTGGATATGAAATTCTCACCGCCGCGGGAACGAATTCATGCGGGCTCATTAGAACGGCAAGTTCGACAATTCGCCTAACGTCGGGTTGTGGAAAGTCGGTTGAGATCATTCCGGCTTGATGTTCGCCGCCCGGATTACTTTTCCCCACTTCTCGGTTTCGTCGGCGATGAGCTTGCCGAAATCGTTAGGCGAGCCCGGCAGCTCCGTGTTGCCGAGTGCCGCGAGCTGCGCCTTAATGTTCGGATCGGCAAGAGCACTGTTGGTTTCCTTGTTTAACACCTCGATGATTTCGGCGGGTGTATTACTCGGCACCCCAAGACCGGTTAATAGACTCGCCTCGTAACCCGGCAAGTATTCGGCCATAGCTGGCACGTCAGGCAGAGCCTCGAAACGTGCCGGCGAGGTTACCGCAAGGGCTCGCAGTTTGCCGGCTTTGACGTATTCAATCGCCGGCGGCATGGTCGAGAAATCGAGCTGTACCTGGCCGCCAAGGAGGTCGGTGAGAGCCGGCGCCTGGCCGCGATATGGTACATGCACCAGGCTGAGACCGGCCATCATCTTGAACAGTTCTCCGGACAAGTGGCTCGCGCTTCCAACACCGGCCGAGGCCATGCTGATCTTTCCTGGATTAGCGTTTGCGTAGGCGATGAACTCCGGAACGGTCTTGGTCGGTAGCGACGGATTCACCACCATCACGTTTGGCGCGCGTCCGATGCCGGCGACCGGCGCAATGTCGTGGACAAACTTGAAATTGAGATTGTCGTAGAGCGTCGCATTGATCGCGTCGGGCGAACCGGTGACAAGGAGCGTGTAGCCGTCCGGACGCGCTCGCGCCACTGCTTCGGTCGCGATGCTTCCGGCGGCGCCCGAGCGATTTTCAACAATGAACGGTTGGCCGAGCCGCTCCGAGAGCCGTTGGCCAATGAGGCGCGCCAGAATGTCGAACGCACTGCCGGGGGCAAAGCCAACGATGATGCGCACTGGACGCGAAGGATAGGTTTGCCCCTTGGCGAGACCCGGCATGAATGGCAACGCCGCAGCGCTCACTGCCAATGACAGGAATTTGCGACGAGGACGCCTCATAGCATCGCTCCACGATTGCGGTTTTGCAGCTTCGTTATCAGGCTACCCCAGTCCTACAACAAAGCGTAAGGGGCGACCGCTCTGGCGGGTTGCATTTCTCGTCGCTCTTGGGGGCAAAGCCGACATCGGTCGAGACGCCCAAAATGACGTTCCTGACCCAAAGCGATCGATTGCCACCGTTATTTGATGCACTGCGAATGGGGCACTCGCCGATCTCGGACGTGATGTCGGAGCAGGAGCAGGCTGGTCCGTCCTATTAGCGGACGTACCGATGCAGCACGCGATTAAGGTCAGTGCGTCCCGTTCACCGGGCTCGGGGCACAAGTGAAGTAGCGTGGCTGAACGAGTCTTGCTCGCACTTTGCCTACGATTGCTGCCGATGCACAGGCGCATCAAATACCGGACGCCCGCCGGTTCGCTCCAAATAACGGCCGAAGCGAAATTTCACTTCCGGGCCGTCGAGCGGCGGCGACTGCAGGTGCCGGCCGAGCGGCTCGACGTGCAAAACTGCAAAGGCATGGCCGAAGTTTTGCACCATATCATCCAGCCCCTGCGCTAGGCCCTCCTGGGTCGAGAATTCGTAGACGCGTTCGATACCTGCAGCCTTCGCTATGCCGGCGTAGTCGACGAAGTCACCGAATGGATGCGCGAGATCGTTGGTCGATCCATAGCAGCCGTTTGCAACCATGAAATGCTTGAGGTTGGGCAGCGCCAATTGACGCTCGACCAGCAGCATGCCGGGGTTCATGCAGAACGCGCCATCGCCGCTGAACGCCACGACAGTCCGCTCCGGCGCACCGAGCGCAATTCCAGCGGCGAACAATGAGGCCAAGCTCATTGACGCCTCCAGATAGAACACGCGCTCGCTTTCACCGGTGATTTCCCACCACAATTCGGAGCAATTGCCGGCCGAGGTCACGATCACCTCGTTCTTGAGTCGATCCGCCAACAGCCGAAAGCAGGCTTCGAAATTCATCACGCCTCACCTCGGAGCACTTCGCGGGTGAAACCTACAACCACAGGCCGCGACATCATGCGACTGTGGCGATAAGCGGTGGCTATGCGCGCAATGTCGGCGCCCCGCTCGATCGGAACGAACGGAATACCGAGCGTCGCAATGACCGGTTCGAGATAGAGACCGTTCGACTGATGGAATTTGGCGCCGTCCCCAGGACGCCCGCGCAACGTGATACCGATCAACAGCGGAATTTGATATGTATAGTTGATCTTAGTGATGGCATAGATGCAGGTGAGGAATCCGGATGCGCCCATCAGCGCGAGCGAGCCCACGCCGCTGAGAAAGGCGCCGGAGCAAAGTCCGATGGCGGATTCCTCGCGATTGACCGCCACGTGCCGAAACCGCGCGTCGCTCGCAAAGCGCGCAATCAGCGGGGTGATCCAGCCATCCGGCAGGCTGGCGATAAGCGTAATGCCGCACGCAGCGGCGGCTTCCGCAACGCGTTCAGCGACCGCCTCCGCGCCATTCGTCAAGTTCGTCATCAGCGTCTGGGTCTGATCCGGTGAGTGGTCATTGCTGAGCCTGAACGGCCAAACATCCCAGCGAAAACGTCAACATGCAAGTATGGGCAACAAGGGCCTAGTTGGAGCGGTGGACGAGGTGCCTAATCCATAGGCGTTTTCCGCTCAATTTTCGGTCGCTTGTTCGAAGAAAAGGATTGCGCCACATTGCGCGTGAATGCCAGACCGGGCGCACAGAAATCTTGGGGTACAGTCACATGGACCAACTTTGCCATCGCACGTTCGGGCGCCGGCGCAGCGTGATCCTTGTTACCGCTCTCCTCCTCGCGCTCACTCGAGCGGCTGCGGCCGATGATGTCGAGAATTTCTACCGCGGCCGCACGCTCACCGTCGTCATCTCGTACAGCGTGGGCGGCGGATACGATCTTTATGCGCGCGTGCTGGCCAGGTATCTGGGCAAATACATTCCCGGGCACCCGACCATCGTGCCGGAGAACATGCCTGGCGCGGGCGGATTGCGCGCCAGCAATTATCTCTATACCGCGGCTGCAAAAGATGGTTCGGTCATCGGGACCTTTTCGCGCAGCATTCCCACCATGCCGCTGGTCGACCCAACCCTCAGCTTTGACGGCAGGAAGTTCACCTGGCTGGGCAGCATGTCGAGCGATACAAGCCTTTGTCTCACCCGCAGCACATCTCCGGTCAAAACCTGGCACGACATGCTGACAATGCCCGTGGTCATGGGCGGCCAATATGCGGCGGCCGATTCCGACATCTATGCGCGGCTTTACAACAACGTATTAGGGACGAAGATCAAACTAGTCTCGGGCTATCCTGGAACGAATGATATCACGCTGGCCATGGAACGCGGCGAGGTTGAGGGAATTTGCGGTCTTTCATGGGGAACGATCAAGATCGCCCACCCGGAATGGGTCACGGGAAAAAGCGTCAATTTCCTGCTGCAGGCGGCGTTGAAAAAAGAACCCGAATTGGCTGATGTTCCATTGACGTTGGATGTGATCGACGATCCGGTCAAGAAGCAGATTCTCTCCCTGCATTTCGCGCCGCAGGCCATCGGTCGCCCGTTTGCGGCTCCGCCCAATATCCCAGACGACCGCAAGGCGGCGCTGATCAGGGCGTTCGATGATACGATGAAGGATCCCGAGTTCCTCGAAGAAACCGCAAAAGCAAAAATGGACATCGCGCCAATGACCGGCCAAGAGATCGATGTGCTGCTCACTCAACTCTACGCGCTTCCCCCCGACGTGGTTGCGAAGGCCGCAAAGGCCATTACCGAATAGAAGCGCGGATGCAAAGCATGTTCGATCGCACTTATGACGCAATGCTGGCGGAGAACCGAAGTCATGCCTGACAAGATGTTGTGGGAACGCCAACTTCCCCGCAATACCGGATTTGCGCTCGACATGAAAGTCGGTCAGTCGCTGCGCATAATGTCACAAACCATTATCGATTTTGTTTGCTTCAATCGCGAAAATCTGCGTGAGAGATTCGATCAAGCCAGAACCAAGGCCAATCAGCGGAAAGTATTCATATCAGTCGGGGATTCGCTGATCTCAAAGCTCAACAACACGATGATGACGATCATCGAGGATACGTTCAAAGAGGGCCACCACGATCTGCAGGAGGGCATGTGCAGCCGCAAGCGCCACGAATTAGCCGCCCAACGTGGAATTTGGGAAATAACCTATAAGCGGCCGCTGTCTGAAATGCCGCCGCGTGGCTGCACGGAGAACCTCGGCGGCGTATTGGCCCCCTATGGCATCGCGGTTGAAGACGTTCCAAGCCCGTTCAACATCTTCCAGCACATGATTATACACCAGGACACCGGCGAGCTCGAGCACTCCCATATTCGACCCAAGCCGCCGGGCGCTCACGTGAGGCTGCGCGCCGAGATGAACTTGCTTGCCGCAGTCAGCGCCTGTCCGGACATGGCGGCCGGCGGCACCACCGGCGCCACGTTGGCGCTTTTCGAGGTCGATTAGAGTCCCCGGTGCTTTTGCGAATGAGCGCCTCAGCATCCCTGCAAATCCGCGCTGCGGATTGGGTCGGCTTGGCCGCCGACGAGGAGGTCTGTTTTGGCCCCAAGCGTCACTTAGTGCGATGCAGCGATTTGGGTCGCTTTTGGGGGGAAGTACCCCAGGACGTTTGCACCGTCACACCGGAAGATCCTGGAACAGCGTTGGCGCCATGCGCGCCGCGAATTCCTTGAACAGCCGCACTGGCCCCGGCATGTTGCGATTGCCGAGATGGACCAGCGACAGATCCTGGGTACGAAACCGCCATTGCGGCATCACTTCGACGAGACGTCCTTCGCGCAGCAGCCCTGGCTGCACGATTGGCGGCAGATCGCCGATGCCGCCACCGGCGAGGAGCGCAGGCGTCAGGCCGGCAAAATCGTTCATTGACAGGTGCGGCTGGAATGTCAGGGTTTCCTCGTCCCGGCCGTTGACATGAACGAAGCTCCAGCCGCTTTCAGGCCGCCAATAGGAAAAAGAGATCAGCCGATGATCGAGGAGATCCTTAGGCGTCTCCGGCGCCTTACAGCTTTTCAGATAATTGGGGCTCGCCACGAGCTGATGCCGGTAGGTCAGGATGCGCCGCGCCACCAGCGAAGAATCCTTGAGCGCGCCGAGCCGAAACACGATATCGACGCCGTCGCTGATGTGATCGACAAAGCGCTCGGCGATCAGGACCTGCACCCGGACATTGGGATAGCTTGCCTGGAACGCGGTGACCAGCGGGCTTAACAGAGTGTCAGAAATGCTCGGCGGCGCGGACAGCCGCAGCGTACCCGTCGCATTCGACCGCCGGTTTGAGACGATGTTCGCCACCGCCTCACTCGCCTCGGCGCTGCGTTGCGCATGTTCGAGCACTTCGGAGCCCAAATCCGTGAGCCGCAGGCTTCGCGTCGAGCGGTCCAAGAGGCGGACGCCGAGCTGATCTTCCAGTTCGGCGACGCGACGGCTCACGGTCGAAACCGGCATGCCGAGCCGGCGCGCCGCTTCGGAAAAGCTTTTAGCTTCAACCACTTTGGCGAACACCACGAGTGCATTCAGGTCGGTCATCGGCTTTCCATTTCTGGAAATCTGATTCCCGGCTTTCCCGGCTAAAACCGAAAACGCATCCCGGTATTGTTTCTGCGCGGGGCATAATGCCATGGAGAGACGCGCAATGTCAGCTAACACTTCAGTCGACGAAGCGGCGATCAGAAGCGTCATGTCGTCGTATGAGGCCGCGTTGAACGCTTCGAGTACGGAAGCGGCCATGCCGCTTTATACTCAGGACGGCGTGTTCATGGCGCCGAACAACCAGTCGGCAGTCGGCAAGGCCGCGCTGCGCCAAGCCTATGACGCCGTGTTCAAGGCCATTACGCTCAAGGTCAAGTTCGCGATTGCCGAGCTTGTAGTGATGGCGCCGGAATGGGCCTTTGTGCGCACCAATTCCGCGGGAACCCAGAAGATCAACGCCACCGGAGCGACTAGCGCCGAAGCCAACCAGGAGCTTTTCATCTTCAAGAAGGGCAACGACGGCAAATGGCGGATCGCCCGTTACAGCTTCTCCACCACTAACTCGAAGTGAAGCAGCCGAGGGAGCAAGATCATGGATATGAGGATGCACAACGATGCGGTGGAATTGGCACCTCAGATCGGTGGGCTGCTGGATCGGCGCGCGCTTCTGGAGGGAGCCGGCGTCATTGCCAGCGCCTGGGCATGGGCGCCATGGTGAGCGCAGCTCCTGCAGCCGCCGCCTCAGCCTTTGATGCGAAAGCCGAGGCGAAACGGATCGCGTTTGACCGCACCGGCAGCGGCGAAACCGTGCTCCTGATTTCGGGCTTTCCGCAAACCCGCCGTTCCTGGAACAAAATCGTCCCGCTGCTGTCCAAAGATTTTCGAACCGTGGCGGCCGACCTGCCGAGCTTCGGTGATTCAGGAGTCCTCTCAGCCCCGGCGACGACAGAAAATGCCGGGAGAATCTTTCACGAATTCGTCTCGGGCCTCGGCACGCCGTTGCACGTGGTTGCGCACGACTTCGGCGCCTGGGTCGCCTATAGCTGGGCGCTGCTGTTTCCGGACGATTTCAAGTCGCTGACGCTCATCGACGCCGGCATCCCCGGTGTCACGCTGACTGAAGACATCCAACTGTCTGACCATAAGCGGAAGTGGAATTTCATTTTCCAGATGCTTCCCGATTTGCCCGCCGAGCTGACCGCAGGCAAAGAGGATATTTATGTGGGGTGGTGGTTCAAGAACAAGGTGTACAAGTCGGGAGCGATTCCGCCGCAGGATGTAGCCGCCTATGTGCGCGCTTACTCCCGAAAGGGGCGGATGGACGCGGCTTTCGACTATTGTCGCAGGATTCTCGATGATATGGAATTCAACAAAAGCCACTTCAAAGCCAAACTGCCTATTCGTCTGCTGGCAGTCGGCGGCGAATACGCCATCCCGAATATGGGCGAGTCGCTTGCGCCCTATTTTGAGAACGTTCAGTCCGTCGTTATCGCGAATTCCGGCCATTTCGTTCCGGAAGAGCGGCCGGCCGCACTTGCCGATGCCGTTATCCCGTTTCTCAAGGGCGGATCGGCGCGATGAGCATTGCGGAAAAATGGGTCACCACGCCCGATGCGCTCCGTGCCGCGGCAGCGGACGATGCGGTTGGTCGCATCGTCGTCAACGGCCGTTTGACCAATGCGCCGTCGGTCCGACTCCTGCCCGGACAATCGCTGTGCGGCGCGGCGAAGGATTCGACGATTGCGTTTGCGGACAATGGCGATGGCATACAGATTTCGTCTGACAATGTTATTCACGATCTGCATCTCGACACCGTTCCGGACAAGCGCGCCATCTTCAACGATACCAGCGTCCCGTCTTTGGGCCGCATCGAACTGCACGGCGTGACTGCGAACGGCCGCGTGCAAATTCTCGCGCGCGATCAGGTGCGTGGCGGCCACGTCGAGGTGAACGGGCTTGACATTGCCGCAGCCGATGCGCGGGCGGAGGCCAAGCGTCCGCACGGCTACGGCGTTTACGTTTTGCAGGGCGCCTTCACGCTGTGGAACATGCAGCCTGACGAGGCGGTCACGATCAGCGCCGATGTCGTCGGCATATCGGCCGGTCGCAACGGCGCGCCGGTTCGTGGCAGCGGAATTTTCGTCGGTGGCGCGGGCGGCACGGGCGGCCGGCTCAATGTGCGGCGTCTCGAAACAGGGCCGGTATACAGCGACGGTGGCATTGCGCCCGGCACGCCGGATAGGATTTCGGGCGGCGTCTTCGTCGTCCATGGCGCCTATGCCGACCTTGTGCGTAACCGCGGCCCGGTCACAACGTACGGTGCCAACGACATGGTGCTGGACAATTGGGGCATAGTGGACCGCTGGATGGCGGACGACAAAATTACTTCGCACGGCCCGAGCGGCATCGGATTTGTCAATTTCGGCACCGTAAACATGCTTGCGGTGGATGCGCCGATCGAGACCTTTGGGCAGGGCGCGCGCGGTTTCAACGTCTACACCGGCACGGTGAACTCCGCGGCGTTCGAGCGCATCGTCACTCACGCGGACGGCGCCGTCGGCATACAGATCAGCCAGCCGGTCGGCCGCATCAAAGTGCGGCGGGGAATCGAGACTTTCGGGGGAGCGGGAGACTCGTTGGTCAAAGGCGTCGTGGTCAAACTTTCGGCTATCGCGCTGAGCGTCAAACCGGGCGGTTCGGCGCGCAAGATCGACGTCGCCGGCGGCCTGGTCACGCACGGCGAGGGCATCAGCCCGCTCGAACTGCACGGCGACATCGAGTGCTTGCGGATCGCCGATGGTTTTGCCGCAGCCGGTGGTGGCTTCGAAATAATCTGAAGTCTCGAATAGGGGGTCGGCCGGCGTTTTTTGAACCAGGTCGCAAAGGCTCTCCCGACGAAGTCGTACCTTTGAAAGACGTGCTGTTTTTGCGCCGAAGCACGGCGAAGGGGTCGATCTGCTCATCCACGAGGTATTCGCGGCGAGCGCGGAACTTCTGAAATTACCGGCATTTCAGAAAATCCTCACAATCCATACCACACCTGGCCAAGCGAGGACCGTGTTCGCCCGCACCCGTCCCAAGCTCGCCGTCTACACGCACATCGCGGCCCTCGGAACCCCAACCGCGCCGGCGCCGAGTATCGAGGACATCGTGATGGAGACGCGGCAGACCTACCAAGGACCGTTGATAGTCGGCGCGGACTTGATGACCTTCGACATCGGTGTGGGTGGCGTCGCCGTCTATCGTGCCGCTCCCTAGCGCGTGCGAATCTTTCATATAGACGCTGGCTCGTAGCAGCTTTGCAACGTGGCGCAGCCGGGTCGGTTCAGCCATGGGCCCGTCGCGTCACTTAGTGCGACGCGGCGACGCGGCGATCCGATACGCTATCGGTTGCGACCTAGGCCGGGTTTACGGTGCGCAGGAACTTCGCGAGCTGGTCACTGACCTCGGCAGAGGCTTCGTGCTGTACCCAATGCCCCACATTGTCGAGTTCGAGATTCCCCACGAGGCCGGAAAGGCCGGCGCGGATTTTTTCTATGGGCGGATAGAGCCCTTGCAAGCCATCCGCCTTCCCCGAAATGTAAAAGGAGGGTTGGTTGATCTTCGCGCCTTTCCACGCGCCGGACAAATAGAAATACGGTTCGGCGGCGCGGTAGTAGTTCAGGCCACCGTGAAAGCCGGTGCGCTGGAATTCAGCGACATTATGAGCGACGTAATCTGGCTCCGCCCATGATGGCAGCGGCCCGGGAGCCGGGCGATAAAGACTTCGCGCAGGATCCATGGGGCTCCATCGCTTGTCGATAGGAGCAGACCCCGATGCCCAATAGAGAACCCCCGGAATCGTGATTGCCGCGTCAGCCCAAATCTGATCGGCCTCCGGTCGCATCTGTTCAAACATGTAGAAATTGTCTTGATGGCCGGATGTCCGCATCAGCTCGAAGACGCTAACGTCCCCACGCGGAACGTAAGGGACGCTCAGGCAGAACACCGCTTTAAATCGATCAGGACGCATCAGCGCTGCGTTCCACGCGTGACTTGCACCCCAATCATGGCCCACGATGACAGTACTGGGGATGCTCAGCGCATCGAGCAGACCGACCAGGTCACCGGCCGTATGCAGCGGCGTGTACAAGGTTGCGTCCGCCGGAGCTGAGCTACGCCCATAGCCGCGCATATCTGGAGCAATCGCTCGATAGCCGGCTGACGCGATGGCTTGCATCTGTCGGCGCCAGGTATAGGAGGTATCCGGAAATCCGTGGCAGAAAAGAACGGCCGGCCCTTCGCCTTGCTCAGTTACGTGCAGGGAGATGCCATTGGTGGCGATGTCGTACTCCTTGAGACCGTCGGCGTCTCCAGAACTTTCCACTTCAGCCATTTGCCCCAGCAGCAGGCTTGCACCAACAGCGGTCCCACCCGCGAGGAAAGTGCGGCGAGAGACAGCCGGCATAGAACTCACAATCTCCTCTCTAGCCGCTGCGATGGCAGGCATGTCCTGTCCGAAGCTGATTTCTGTATTTCTCTCGTTGCAGCGCATGACTATTATTTCACCAATTTCCAGCGTTTCAGTCAGTGCAACCGGCCTCACTTCAAGACCAAAGGCCTGTTGCTTTGCCCGTCCACGCCACAGAAAGTGGTTACTCGGCCGCACCGACAAGGACCCGCTGAAGCGCTGCGTCTAGCCCGCGTGCGACAACGGAAACTTGTTTATCGTCGAGCTGGCCGAATGTCGAAGATGGTTGGTCGTATTCGAAGACACCATGTCCGTTCTCATCCTCGTAGAGCACTACGCGGATCGGCGGATAAAGCGCCGCCGCAAGTTTATGTCTCGTCATTAGCGAAGCCGTAATCGGGTTGCCGATGTCATATTGGAGCGCCTTCCGCGGCCGACCCGCAATTTGCAACAGCGCGCCATGATCACGAGTCAGAAAAATCGATAATTCCGGACCGTTCTCTTTTATGGAATTCGCTCGCTCGACGTCTCCATTCGCCAAGAGTTGCAAAACCGCGGGATCTAGCTGCGGCACGGTCCTCTCGAGCGCCGCACGTACGTCTATGAATGGTTTCGTGGACTGAATTCTTATATGTTCGATCGGCACGGTGCGTTTCGCGATTGTCGGCATGATTTCGAATCCCTGTGACATCTAAGGTTTGTGTTTGGTCGCGCCTCACGGACAGCATGTGAGTGGTCGCGAATTACTTCGCTGAGTCGGACAAAAAGCAGCCGAAGTGGGCTGATCGGACCGAGCGGGCATGGTTCGCCGACAATCCCGGCGGAACTGCGCCGACGGCTTGCCGGCGATCAGGCCGCGACGCTGCTCGCGGCGGTTGTTCTTTGCCGGCCCACTTTCAACGCGTCGCCCCACCACACCAGATGGTCAAACATCACTTCGCGGCTTTGCACCAAGTAATCGTAATCATTCAGGGACCGACCGCTCTGGACGATCCCAAGATATGGCTCCATCGCGATGTTCACTTCGTGCCTGATCGGCGTCATTTGCAGTTCGATGACCACGCCGCGCAGGGTCTCGATCGCGCGCGCCGCGCCGACGCCACCGTAGCCAACAAAGGCGATGGGCTTGCGTTGCCACTCCAGGTACGCGCTGTCGAAAGCGTTCTTGAGAACCGCCGTGGGACCGTGATTGTACTCGGCAACCGTTGCGACAAAGGCATCGAACTCGCCGATACGATTGCGCCAAGCTTCCGCTTTAGGCTCAGTGTAAATGCCGCCAGTGTAGACCGGCGACGCTGGCTCATTGAAGAACGGCAATTCATAGTCACGCAGGTCCAGCACTGTAAGCCGCAGATCGGACCGCGCTGCCGCACCCTCGACCAGCCATCGCACCGGCGTGTCGGCGAATCGGTTCGGCCTGGTGCTTCCGACAATCAATCCCGCCTTCAGCATGTTTCTTCCTCGACTGCTTATGTTGGGAGCTGCGGCACACACGCGTCAGCGTCGACCGCATCGAGAAAGAATCTAGGGGTTCTCTCAATCCAAAAAAACCCGTATAAAATCGAAAGTTCTTTTCAAGGAACTCGAAATGCGGAACCCGGCCGTACCGAGTGTCGACCAACTTCTGGTGCTGCTAGCCGTCGCCGAAGTGGGAAGCTTTAGCGGCGCAGCCAAACGCCTGGGGCGAGCCACGTCGGCCATCAGCTACGCAATTGATACGCTGGAAGGGCAGCTCGGTCTGTCTCTGTTTGATCGCGGAACGACACGCAAGCCGAAGCTCACGCAACGAGGCGAAGCGGTGGTGTCTGAAGCCAGGGCGGTTGCCCATAGCATCGAGACATTGCGCGCGCGCGTCCGGGGATTTCTCGATGAACTGGAGCCTGAAGTGTCGCTCGCGGTCGACAGTATGTTGCCAAACGATCGGCTGACCACGTTGCTTCGTGAATTTCATGCTCGATTCCCGACGGTCCCGATTCGCCTTTTGGTAGAAACCCTCGGCGGCGTCGAGCGCGTGGTCCGAAGCGGTGCCGTTGGCATCGGGGTGGGAAGCGTGATGCACGTGGACATGACAGGACTTCACCGCGTTGATATTGCAGGCGTCCGAGTGATTCCTGTGGCGGCGCCCAATCATCCACTGGCCCGGACGAATAAGGCCGCACCACCACTGCAGGCACGCGAGTTCGTGCAACTTGTTCTTTCAGAGCAACCCGCGGGGGCGAGCCAGGACTATGGGGTCCTAAGCCTCAATACCTGGCGCATCAGCGATCAAGCAGCGAGGCACAAGCTTCTTCTCGCTGGAATCGGATGGTGCGGAATGCCGGAACCGATCGTTCGCGCCGATATCGAAGCCGGAAGGCTTGTACGTTTGAACCTTCGCGAATGGCGCGGTGGAGAATATGTGATGCAGGCCATACACAAGGTCGATACGCCGCCGGGTCCGGCGGGGCGGTGGCTGATCGAACGGTTGGTGACTTTATCCGACGCGATCGAGGGGCGGATCCAAAAAGCTGCGAAGTCGACCAAAGACAAAGGGCATCGCCATTCGCGGGGAAAAGTGCCCGCGCGCAAATTTAAGTAATTGAACGTGATCGGATCCGGGCTGGTGATCCGCCGGGCTTGGCGCTCGTTCCAATCATAGACTGCGCGCTCGGCGTCCTCTCGGGTCACAGACTCACGAGACAATGCTAGATGCCGAGCACCGCTAGTCCACCGCCGGCACTAGCGCCCGGCAACGATGTGCCACAGGATGGTTCATTGAACATATCGAATAGTCTGGCTTTTTTCCGTGGTGCAAAATGTCGCTAATGGCCCATTGCGTCATTTCGCGGTAACGCAGCAATCGGTCGCTTTCGGGGGCATAACGGACATGGGGCGAAGGTTTGGTAACTTGCAAAGAAACTGTTGTTTCCTAGCAAGTTCAAAAATAGCTATTTGCAATGAGGCTTTGGAGCGCTTTAGCATACATACTGCATGCCTATCCCGTGTGAGAGGATAAGTGGCCTCGCACACCCAGCAGCCGAGAGGTAAGATTGGCAAGTTCACGCGCATTTGCCCGAAGAGCGGGCAGTGGCTGCGCGTTTAATTTCCCTGTTATCTGGTCGTAGTTCCCTGTTCTGCAAAAATTATTCCCTGTTATCTTTCACTGGGAATATCGATGAAAACCCCTATGGATGCGGCATTAAGTGAGGCTCTCGTCGTCGCCTGAGGCCCTTAATTGCGATTTTTCCTGTTAATTTCCCTGTTAGCAGGGAATTTCACTGATGAGACCGGTTCGAATGCGACTGCGTCCGCCACCATCGGTTTGCCACTCCAGCATGGCCAAGAGACCTTTCAGCAAGTCCAGCGGCCGCGGCGGGCAGCCGCGGATGTGAAGATCGACCGGCACGACGCTGCTCACGCCGCCGGCGACGGCGTAACTGCCGGCAAAAATCCCGCCGTCCAGCGCGCAATCGCCGACCGCGACGACCCATTTCGGATCCGGCGTGGCATTGTAAGTGCGTTGCAGTGCCTCGCGCATGTTCTTGGTCACGGGGCCGGTCACCATGAGCACGTCGGCGTGTCGCGGCGAAGCGACAAAGCGCAGGCCGAAGCGTTCGAGATCGTAGAAGGCGTTATTGAGCGCATGGATTTCCAGTTCGCAGCCGTTGCAGGAACCGGCGTCGACCTGCCGGATCGACAGACTGCGGCCCAGACGCCGGCGCGCGGCGCCATCGACCTTGGCGGCGAGTTCAGCCAATGCGGCATCGTCCGCGGACGGCGGCGGCTCGGTCAGAGCGCCGCGAGCCAAACCTTCGAGCAGGATTCTGCGCATGTCGTCGCCTTACAGGTCGTGTCCCGAATACGAACAGTTGAAGGATTTGTTACACAGGGGAAAGTCGGCGACGATGTTGTTCTCGATCGCGGCTTCCAACAGCGGCCATTGAAACCATGACGGGTCGCGCAGGTGGCAGCGCACGACGCGCAAGCCGTCGAGCCGCAGCCAGGCGAGCACGTCGCCGCGGAATCCTTCGACGAGTCCCGACCCCTCCGACGTTCCGCCCGACGCCGTGACGGGGACCGCGATAGCGCCGTCCGGCAGGCGCGCCAATATCTGGTCGATCAAAGCGAGACTCTGTTCGACCTCGCGAATGCGCACCCAGACGCGCGCATTGACGTCGCCCGCGGTCAGCACCGGCACCTCGAATTCAAGTTGGTCATAGGGTGGGTAGGGTTGCGCCTTACGCGCATCAAAGGAACGGCCACTGGCACGGCCGACGTAACCGCCGGCGCCGAATTGGCGCACCAACGCGGCGGACACCACACCGGTGTTGACGGTGCGATCCTGCAGCGAAGCGGTGTTGTCGTAGAGCTCGATGAGGCCGGGAAGGCGCCGCCTGATTTCCGCAAGCGTTTCCTTCACTGCTGCACCGCCAACATCAGCGATGTCGAGGGCGATGCCGCCCGGGATGATCCTGTCCATCATCAGCCGATGGCCGAAACAGGCGTCGGCGGCGCGCAGAATGCGTTCGCGCAGGATGCTGCAATGGGCATGCATGAGCGTGAACGAGGCGTCGTTGCAGATCGCGCCGATATCGCCGAAGTGATTGGCCAATCGCTCGAGCTCCGCCATCAGCGCGCGGAGATACCGTGCACGGGGTGGAACGGCGATGTTCAGCGCCGCTTCCACGGCGTGGGCGAAGGCGAGCGCGTAGGCAACGGTACTGTCGCCCGAGGTGCGGCCCGCGAGTTGCGCCGCCTTCTCGATGGTCGCGCCCGCCATCAGCGACTCGATGCCCTTATGGACGTAGCCGAAGCGCTGTTCGAGTCGCACCACCGTCTCGCCGTTGGCGGTGAATCGAAAATGTCCCGGTTCGATGATGCCGGCGTGAACCGGACCGACCGGAATGCGGTGCAGGCCTTCGCCTTGCACCGGCAGGAAGGCGTAGGCGGATTGTTCGCCTGATTTTTGCGGGCTCGCGCTCAGCGGATGTTGCACATCCCAGAAACCGAGATCGAGCCACGGCCGCGTATCCGCCGCGCCGACCGGCTCGAGGCCATAGAGGCTTTTGATCGCACGCTCGAGCCGGATGGCGGGCGGATGCAGCGCACCCACCGATGGAAATGTTCCATCGGAGCATTCGACACTGACGACATTGATGTCGTGCGCGGCCTCGTTCATCACCGCCATATGCGCGGCGCCGGTGTCGCCCCACAGGCCGAGCAACGTAGCATGGCCGGTGGCGAGCTCGCCCGCCACCGCGCGCCAGGCTTCCGGCGTCACGATCGCGCGCGATACTGGCCGCTGGCCATCGATGCGGCGAGCCTGGGCGACGATGTCGGCGAGTGCGGCCATGGGCGCTATCCGAGCAGTTTTGCAACGCTCTCGAACCAGGCGACCAGCGCCGGCGGCATATAGATGCCGGCCATGAGCACGAGCGCGAGATGCGAGAACAGCGGCAGGTACGATGCGTTGGATTTGGCGACCGGTCCGCGCGGCTCGCCGAACGCAATGGTGTTGAGGCGGAGGAACAATCCGCCGATGCCGACCAAAAGGCCGAAGACGAGGATCAGCGCCAGCACCGGCGAGCGCGCGAAGGTCGAGCTCACGACGAGGAATTCGCTCATGAAGATGCCGAGCGGCGGCATCCCGGCGATGGCAATGACGCCGAGGATCAGTCCCCAACCGAGCACCGGATTGGTCTCGGTGAGCCCGCCCATGTCGGCGATGCGTTGCGTGCCCTTGATCTGCGCGACGTGACCGACGGCGAAGAAGATCGCCGATTTTGTCAGCGAGTGCATGGTCATGTGCAGCAGGCCGGCGAAATTGGCGATCGGGCCGCCCATGCCGAACGCAAACGTGATGATGCCCATATGCTCGATCGACGAATAGGCAAACATGCGTTTGATGTCGCGGCGCCGGTACAGCATGAAGGCCGCAAACACCAGCGAGACGAGCCCGAGCGTCACCATCAGCGGCCCGGGCGCCAGCGCCGCCGGGTTGACCGCGAGCAGCATCTTGAAACGCAGCAGCGCGTAGAGCGCGACGTTGAGCAGCAATCCCGACAGCACCGCCGAGATCGGCGTCGGGCCTTCGGCGTGGGCGTCGGGCAGCCAGGCGTGCAGCGGCGCCAGCCCGACCTTGGTGCCATAGCCTAGCAACAGGAACACGAAAGCGACATTGAGCAGCGCCGGATCGAAGGCGCCGGCATGCTTGATCAGCGTGGTCCACACCATGGCGTCGAGGCCTTCGCCGACCGCCGGCCGCGCCGCCATGTAGATCAAAATGGTGCCGAACAGCGCCAGCGCGATGCCGACGCTGCCGAGGATGAAATATTTCCACGCCGCTTCGAGCGCCTCATGGGTGCGGTAGATGCCGACCATCATCACGGTGGTCAGCGTCGCCAGCTCGATGGCGACCCACATCACGCCGATATTGTTGGCGACCAGCGCGAGGTTCATCGCGAACATCAGCACTTGGTACATCGCGTGATAAAAGCGCACGAAGCTCGGCGTGAGCTTGCCGTTGTCGAGCTCGTGGCCGATGTAGCTGGCGCTGAAGACGCTGGTGGTGAAGCCGACGAAGGTCGTGAGCACGATGAAGGTGCTGTTGAGGTCGTCGACCAGGAGATAAGGCCCCGGCTGCGGCCGCGCGGCAAACAGCGATACTGCCGAGACGAAGGTGGCGAACGTCGCCAGCACGTTGAGGCGCGCCGTGATCCGGTATCCCGGCAGCAGCGCCAGCAGCGCCGCCGCGAGCACGGGGATCAGCAGCACGGCGGCGAGCGCGTCGAACCTCATCGCCGCTCTCCGCGGAAGCGGTCGAGCGCCTGCAAGTCGACGGTGTCGAAGCGTTCGCGGATGCGGAACAGGAAAATGCCGATGACGATGAAGGCGATGAGGATCGAGAACGCGACGCTGATCTCCACCACCAGCGGCATGCCCTTGGCGCCGGTCGCGGCGAGGACGAGGCCGTTTTCAAGCGACATGAAGCCGACCACCTGGCTCACCGCGTTGCGCCGGGTCACCATCATCAGCAAGCCGAGCAACACCACGGCCAGCGCAAAGGCCAAATCCTCGCGCGCCAGCGGATCGGCGTCCTGGGTGACGCGCAGCATGACGACCATCGACAGCGCGACGAGGCCGATGCCGGCGAGCATCACCGGGCCGGCGCCGACCACCTGCTCGATCTCGCGATGAATGCCGAGTTTTACGATGATCCGATGCAGCACCACCGGGATGACGATCGCCTTGAAGACCAGCGCGAGCGCGGCGGTGACGTAAAGGTGAGGGGCGTCCTGGATGAACGCCTGCCAGGCCACCGATAGCGCCAGCACCAGGGCGTGCAGCGCGAAGACGTTCAATAGCGCGTAGAGCCGATCCTGATAGAGCTGCAGGAAGCTGATTAGCACCAGCAATCCGGCCAGCAGATGGGCGATGTCGAAATCGATGCCGCGCATCAAAAGCTCCCCGAGACGAAGCGCAGCAGCGTCGCCAAGAGGCCGAGCATCAGGGCCGCACCGAGAAACTCAGGCACGCGGAAGACGCGCATCTTGGCGATCGACGTCTCGAACAGCGCCAGCAGGAACCCGCCGGCGGCGAGCTTGCCCACATAGGCCGCGATGCCGATCGCGATTTGCTCGGCTCCGGCGCCGGCCGGCTGCAGGCCCCAGGGCACGAACACGCAGCCGATCAGCGAGACGTAGAGAATGAGCTTGAGCGACGCCGACAGCTCGATCAGCGCCAAATGCCGGCCGGAATATTCCAGCACCATGGCGTCGTGCACCATGGTCAGTTCCAGGTGCGTCGCCGGATTGTCGACCGGGATGCGTCCGTTCTCGGCGATCGCCACCATGATGAGCGCAATCAGCCCGAGCGCCAGCGACACGCGCAGCCCCACCGCCGGCGAACTCATGAATTCGGCGATGGTGGAGAGCTGGGTCGAGCCGGAGATCAGCGCCAAGGTGAACACGATCATGATCATGGCCGGCTCGGCCAGCGAGGCGATCATGACTTCGCGGCTCGAGCCGATGCCGCCAAAGCTCGTGCCGACGTCGAGACCGGCGAGCGCCTGGAAGAAGCGTGCGTTGCCGAGGAGTGCGATGATGACGATGAGGTCGGCCGCCCATGAGAACAACAGTCCGGTGCGGAATGTCGGCACCAGCGATGCCGCGACCCACGTGGCGGCGAAGATCAGATACGGGATGACGCGAAACAGCCACGACGCATTGTCCGCCAGCACGACCTCCTTGCGCATGAGGCGCGCAAGGTCGAGGTAGGGCTGCAGGAGCGGCGGCCCCTGCCGCCGCAGCAAACGCGCTTTCACCTTGCGCACAAAGCCGGTGAGCAGCGGCGCCAAGAGCAGCACCAGCAGCATCTCTCCAGCCTGGCCGGCGAAATCGTAGATCAAGGCCATATGGCGAGCACCAGCAAAAGGACGACAAGCGCCGCGAAGACGAGGCTCAGGAACTGGCGGATGGTCAGGAACTGCAGATGATTGAGCCGGTCCGCGGCAATGCCGATGGCGGCGGCGATCGGCGCGTAAAGCGCGTCCCAGATCAGGTCGCGCAGATCGACGACGAGGCGCGCCGGCCGCATGTCGCCGGGCGGCGGCATCTCGACATGCTCGCGCGCGCCGAACACGACCGTGCCGAACACGCGGCGGATCGGCTGGGCAAAGCTCGAAGCGGTGTACTGGGTGGCGGGACTTGGGTCCGGATAGCCGCAGTCCCACGCCGGCGCGCGGCGCAGCCGATCCGAGGCGAGGCGGTGGATGGCGACCGCCGCAAGCGTGCCCGATATGACCATGAACAAGAAGACCAGCAGGCCGTCATAGGAGCTGCGGCTCGAGGCGATCGGCACGATCGACAGCCATTGCTCGCCGGCCTGCACCGGCATGCGGCCGCCGACGAGAGCGTCGGTGAGGGGCGCCAGCGCATCGATGAACAGGCCGGGCAGGACGCCGGCGACCAGACACAGTGCGGCGAGAAAATACATCGCCGCGAGCGACCACTGGTCGGTCTCGGTCGCGCGCTCGGCCGCGGGCGTGCGCGGGCGGCCGAGGAAGGTGATGCCGAACGCCTTGACGAAGCAGGCCGCGGCGAGTGCCGCCGACAGCGCGAGCAACGCACCGACGGCAGGCACCAAGAACTTGAGACCCCACGACGGCAATTGCGGGCTGAGCAGGATCGCCTGGAACGTCAGCCATTCCGAGACAAAACCGTTGAGCGGCGGCAGCGCCGAGATGGCGACGCAGCCGATTAGGAACACGAATGCGGTTTGCGGCATGCGATGGATGAGGCCGCCCAGGTGCTCCATGTCGCGCTCGCCGGTTGCGGTCAGCACGGCGCCGGAGCCGAAGAACAGCAGGCTTTTGAAAACGGAATGATTGAACACATGCAACAGGCCCGCGGTCAACGCCAGCGCTGCGGCAAACGTCATGCCGTGCGCCTTGAATGCCAGCGCCAGCCCAAGCCCGATGAAGATGATGCCGATATTCTCCACGGTGTGATAGGCGAGCAGCCTTTTGAGGTCGTGCTGCATCAGCGCGTAGAGCACGCCCATCACGGCCGTGATGCCGCCGAGCGCGAGCACGACCATGCTCCACCACCACGCCGGCTCGCCCATCAGATCGAACACGATGCGGACAAAGCCGTAGACCGCGACCTTGGTCATCACGCCGCTCATCAATGCCGACACATGGCTCGGCGCCGCCGGATGAGCCAGCGGCAGCCAGACGTGAAGCGGCACCAGGCCGGCCTTGGAGCCGGCGCCAATCAAAACGAGGATCAACGCCAGCGCCGCCAGCCCCGCCGTCGGATGCGCGGCGCGGATCTGGGCGAAGGTGTAGAGGCCGTCGGGACCCGACAGCAGACCGAACGCCAGCAACAAAGCCAGCGTGCCAAAACTCGCCATCACCAGATAGACGTAGCCGGCATAGACGTTGTCACGAACGCGATGATGCGCCATGACCAGCGCCCAGGAGGTGAGCGACATGAATTCCCAGGACAGCAGAAACGTGAAAGCGTCGTCCGCCATCACCACCAGCATCATCCCGGCGAGGAAAGCCGGATAGAACGGCAACACGCGCAGCGGCGCGGCTTCGTGACGGCCATAGCCGATCGCGAACACGCTTGCGGTGACGGCGCCGAGATCGACGACGGCGAGAAAGAACGCCGATAGCGCGTCGAGGCGGAAATGCGAGCCGATCCACGGAATGCCGAGCGGCAAAACCATGCTCTCGGTCGGCGCGGCTCCGAGCAGATGCCGCAAAGCGGCAAACAGCGAGATCAATGCGGCCGTCGCGCATAAGCCGTAGATCAACGTATTCGCCATCGCCGCACGCCCGATCAACACGGCGGCAATTGCGGTCGCGAGCAGCGCTGCGGCACACGACAATGCGAGGAGGAGCGTCATGGCGGCGGCCTCTTGAGCCGCACGCCGCGGCCGCCGCTCGCGCTCGTGGCGTTATCTGAGATGAGCTCGATGCCGCCTGTATCGAGCGCCGCCACCAGCTTCATCAAGGAATCGACATTGCCGCGGATCACGCCGTCGCTTGCCTCCATGCGCTGGATGGTCGGCAGCGACAGGCCGGACAATTTTGCGAGCTTGCGCTGGTCGATGCCAAGCAGCGCCCGGGCGGACCGCAGTTGTGCGGCAGTAATCATGTTTCAGACATCAATTGTAACGTCTATGATATCGATATTGGGATTTACAGCGGGAAAAATACGATTTCAAGTATTTCAAAATAATCCAGTGATTCCAACGATATGCCCGTACCGTTCGGAACCAGGACAATGCCGCCGTAACGGCGGGACTCAGGGGGACAATCGGGCCAGATCGGGAAAATCACAATCCGCATCGTGCCGCCGCCGCCTAACGCTGCCGACGATCCAACCGTCGTGGCTGTCACACGCGGGGACGACGGCTGCGCCGATGGATTGCGTTTTCCGTCCGCACGCAATCTTATTTTCGCGCGTTAACCACGGGCATCAACTTGAGGTGAGCCCGGCATTTGAGCAATTGATATGGAACGACGCGCGGCACTAAGATTTGGGTTCTCATTGAATGACGATTGAGCAACCGGCCAACAAAATCCAGTCGGATTGTAAAGGAGTTAGGATCATGAAGGCCCTATTCACCGCGATTGTGCTGTCGGCAACCTTGGCGGCGTCTGGTGCGTCGGCGCAGGGCTCGAATTTGAGCGGCCGATGGCAATGCATGGCGCAGTGTCTCGGCCCGCCGGGCGGCTTTGCCTTCATCACGCAAAACGGCTGGGAGCTCAATGTCGTCAACGACCAGGGCATGGCGTCGAGAGCCTGGGAAGACTATCCCGGCCATATTTGGATCGAACGGGTGAACATGGGCGCGCTCTATTCGCCCAACGGCTTCACCCTTCAGTTCGATAACGGAACGATCTGGCAGCGGGCTCCGGAATTGCCGCCGCCACCGCCGCCGCCACCCGTTCGCAGGCACCACCGTTAGCGGCAAGGGCCGGGCGCTCGACGAGCGAGCCCCGGCGATCGCATCGCGTCGTTCCAGGCTATGATCCAATTCAATTGAAGCGGATCATGGCCTGGAATTTTGTTTGCGGCTGATTTCTAGCCGCGGCCGGCGGCTATTTGGTAATGATCGGTCGCGTCGTTGCAGGCGGAGCGGCCGCCGGCGGTGAGATCACCAGCGTCAGCCACGCATTCCAGCCCGAAGGCCGATCCGATCCGTCGAATTCCCCGTAGGCCTTCAGATTGATATAGCCCTGCATGCCGCCGATCGGAAAAATGTAACCGATCTGCGGGCCGACGCCCAAAACCTGCGACTGGAAGCAGCCGACGCGATTACCCGAGCCGCTGTCGCAGCCGATATCCTTGTAGGCATAGCCGACCAGGCCGACCTGTACCTGCTTGGTCAAAAATTGCGACGCGCCCCAATCGAAGTGCATGTCGACGCCGTTCTGATACTGCGTCGCCGGATTGATGAAATTGGCGGTGAAGCCGAGCACGCCGGACAATTCATGCCCGGTCTGCGGATTGAAATAGGTGTAACCGGCGCCGGCGTCGAACGCGCCGTGGCCGATGCCCAAATTCGCCAGCCGGGAGGAGTTATAGGCGCCGACCGGAATGTCTCCCGTAGCGTAGACCATGTAGTTGTTGACGCCGGCGTTCCAGCGCAGTGCGGCTTGCGGGATGAGGTCGGTGAAACCCATTACCGAGCTGTTGATGCTGTCGAACCGCGGACCGAACGGGATCGCGTTGCCAAGCGGTCCTGTGACAGTGCCCGCCACCGTCCCGTTCAATGACGCATTCGATCCGCCGTAGCCTGCGATCATGCTGACCGATGCCTGACTGCCGAGAACCGGCGTTGCGAACACATAGGTCGGGATGACCATGCCAATGTCAGCGGTGGCGTGCAGGCTGGCGTTGATCTGCGCCTGAATGTTCGCGGGAAGATTTCTGATCTCGAATTCCCGTGCCAGGGCTACAGCACCGCCCGCGGATACGTCGGTGTAATAATTGATGGTCGCCAGCGACCATCCCGGTTGCTGAGGGGCGGCCGCGAGGCTGCCGAAGAAACCGGGGATCCAGAAACTCACGCCGCCTTCATCGGCGAGCGAATCTTTCGGGACCGAGACAACCGCCGCAAGCGTGATTGCGCCCCAGACCAAACCCGTTTTGATGGTGCGGGTGAGAGTAGCCGGTTGATCGAGAGGTGAGTTTGTAGCCGCGACGGTTGGCTTCATGTTCGCCCCCGTTATGATCGCTCGGCCTATGCAACGGCTCTGGCAATGATCCCGAGCGCTGACGTCGATTATTTTACACGGTGAGCGCCCTGACCATATGCAAATGCGCCGAGCGCCGCGATTGCCGGGCTTCGTTGCCAAAAAGTCGCAGCGTCGAAATTGCCATTGCTGAGAACGGGTTGCTTTTCGTCATGGATCGGCCAGCGGTGGCGAAGCAGAAAATCATTATTTGGAAAGATGGTCGATCGCGTCCGCCCAAAGGCACCGTGCGCCAATGCTCTGGGCGCCGGAAATTCGTCATCGGTCGCGTTAATGAATATGAGGCTGTTAGCCATTTTGGCAGAGCCATGCTGCCGCGGTGCCTGGCATCGGCTAGGCTAGGGCAGCGCTTTTGACGACCGATCATCGCTCGCGAATAAGGAAACGACGCCCATGCCGAACAAGTTGGCCATCATTTCGGCTTGCAGCCTGTTGGGATTGCTTTTGGCATTCAACGTCGAGGCTTTCCCGGTCTCGCCCGCGCCGCAGCAAGCGGCGACCTCCACTGTGACGCTGGTGCGCGACTTTTGCGGGCTCAATTTCCACCGTGGCGCCGACGGCTACTGCGAGCGCAACGAGGCATTCTCGATCTATCCGCCGGCGCCGCCGCCGCTCCAGGTGGTCGCGCCGCTGGGATGCCCGGATGGCTTCTACCTCGGCCCGGACGGCCGCTGCTTTGCGCCGCTGGCGTGCCCAAACGGCTATTACCTCGGTCCATACGGCCAATGCTTTCCATACTGGCGGCCGTAACCGCGTCCGGCCGCTGCCGGTCGTCATCGGTAGGATGGAATTCCGATGCCCTAGGGGCATTATTTGCCGGCGGTAGGCAGCCCCCGGATACCATCACGCGGGTGTGATCGGACTTTGCCGGATTTGACGCTGACCGATCCTTGGACCACAATGTGCTCTGGCGCGGGTTTAGACAAACAACACCTCTGCCTGCTGAGTGCCGGCGCCGCGGGCGAACCAAAGAGATCAATGCCATGAACGTCAACAGTTTCGGACTCGACTTGGCTGAAGAACAGATCCTCATCGACGAGCTCTCCGACGAGGCGTTGGAGCGGGCAGGCGGTTTGGAAAATCGGGCGGGCTACACGATTGCTATGTGTTCCGGCCTGTCGAGCTGCCCCTCTGCGCCAGCGTAATACACTGCTTCTGGCCTCTTGATTTTGGCCCGATTGCCGAACTCTCCGGCGTTCCGTCGGAGAGTTCGGTGATGCTCGCGGTGACTGATGCGTCGGTGACGAAGTCTGCCTAGGAATTCCGACGGCGGCTTTGATCCTTTTGACGTCTGTCGGATCGGCGGCTGGCTCCGGCAAAACCGGCGTCAGCCGCCACATCGTTGGGACGTCGCGGTCCAGAATCGGGAGCGGAAATCGCTTCAAAATCGGAGCGATTTCCGCTCCGATATTTCCATTGCGCATGATCTTTTCTGATCTTCCCTCGCCCGCTGAATTGCGCGGAGTGAACGGGAATGCCAGCGATGCTGGGCATGTGCAGAAATCTCGGCTTCCAGGTCAAAACGGATCCTGAAGATCCTTCCCTCGTCGTCGTGACACTGCCGCTTTGATTCCTATCATCTGAATCTTCCAACGACGGTGGGTTCGTTCTGCCAAATCGCAATCAACGACGGTCCTAATGCAGATAGCCGATTGAACCGGGGAGGGGTGGCGTCGAAGAAAAATTTCAAAACAACCCCATGCAAAGTATAAAAACCTGGGATTTAGATAGAAAAGCAATGGCAATCCTGGCCACTCGTGGATAATTCGAGCTTGTGGCCGCGCAAGTAGCGGGGCAGCCAGGAGATTCGACCTTGGTTAAACGCAAAAAACGCGAGCCAAAGACTGAGCAAGCAACGTACCGGGCAACCAAGCCCGAGCGGGCAGTGCTCAGCAAGCAGATCGAACGACTGAATGCCGAACCGCCTGCGCCACGCATCAAGATGGAGGAGGGAGGCAAGGGCAAGACAATTTCGCTGGTTCATCCGAACGCAGACGTCGCTGGGGCGCTCCTCAAGGAATCGCTCGGGACGGCAAACGCTGGTTTTGCCAATGCGCTTCTCGGCCAACTGGCAAGAGCACAAGGTGGCGACGAGAGGGAGATTAATTTCATGCTTGCCGTGATTGCGGGCATCAAACCGAACGATCAGTTGGAGGCTATGCTTGCGGCCCAGATGGCCGCCGTTCATATGGCAATGATGAAATTTGTACGGAAACTTGATCTCGCCGAATACCTACAGCATCAGGACAGCGCTGAGCGTGGGATTAGCAAATTGGCCCGGACCTTCGCAACGCAGATGGAGACGCTTAAGCGCTACCGGACCGGCGGCGAACAGAAGGTCACGGTCCAACACGTCTCGGTCGGTGAAGGCGGGCAAGCGATCGTCGGGAACGTGACCCAAGCTCCACGCGAAACTCCGGCAAAAAAGCCTTCGGATAAAGCGCCAGCTCTCAGCGATGCGAGGCAACCTGCAATGTCGGACATTGAGCAGTCGGAGCGCGTGCCGGTTCCCTTACGGCGTAGACAAGAAGATGACAGGTGATCATCCGCGCAATACCGGCCCGATGTTGTCGAGCCAACGCTGCGGGGCGAAAACGCGCTCGGGCAAACCTTGCATGTCACCGGCGGTAAGCGGGAAGAGACGCTGTCGGATGCATGGCGGGGCGGAAGGTTCGGGTGCCCCACGCGGCAACAAAAACGCGCTGAAGCATGGGCGGTTTACGCGCGAAGCCATCGAGGAACGCCGGCAGTTGCAGTCATTGCTGCGTGAATCCAACGCACTGATTCGATCGATAAAATGATCGGTCCCTGGCCGCTAGCCAAAGCCTGTCAGCAAATTGGCTTCGTTTCGCAATTCCCCTTTCTGCGCCAAACATCTGCGGTCGCCGCCCAGCTGCTAAACCCACTGGCCCTTTCTCTGTTGCCGCTTTCGCAACCGGATGCCCGGGCCGCCACCGTTCTCTTCGATGAACTCTATGCCGGCGTCCTCCAGCGCTTTCCTTAGGGCAGTTATGGTCGACAAATGCGCACCCATAATTCCAGGCATCGACTCGAGCCGCTTAATGGTTGGCAACGAAACGGATGAAGCGGCCGCAAGGTCGCGCTGTTCCCAGCGAAGGAGAGCCCGTGCTGCCCGTATAAGCTCGCTACTCAGGATGAGAGCTGGCTTTCCCATATTGTACTCCAAGTATTATGTAATACTCTAGGTATTGACAACTGACCAAATGCACTTATAATACTCAGGGTATCACATCTATCCTTAGGAGTGCATCGTGTCGAACCATCTTCGGAGCAATACACAGACTTCCAATAGACGCGGATTTATAGGTGGCTCAGACGCCCGGGTCATCATGGGCAGCGACGAGGCCGCCTTGGTGCGGCTGTGGCGGGAAAAGCGGGGCGAGGTCGAGCCGGAGGACCTCTGCGGCAATCTCATTGTCCAGCTTGGCTCCGTCACCGAGGACCTGAACCGGCGCTGGTATGAGCTCAATTCAAAGCAGGTGATCATCGACGTCCAGCGCCGGGTCCGGCATCCGGCAGTCCGGTGGATGGCGGCGACGCTGGATGGCCGGGTTGAGGCCAGCGGGGCGGTGTTCGAAGCCAAGTTCATGCTGCCCTGGTCGTTCTCAGAGGAAGCGGCCGCCGAGAAATACATGCCGCAGCTGCAGCACAATATGTGGGTGGTGGCGGCGAAGTCGGCGGTACTTTCGGTGATCACAGGAGGCGGCAAGTGGGTGGAAATCACGGCTCATGCCGACCCGCTCTATCAGCACCTCATCGTCACCGCGGAGCGGAAGTTCTGGCGCTGTGTCGAGAGCGGGGAGCCGCCCAGACTATTTGGCGTCGAGCCGCCCAAGCCACGAATCGAGGCGATCCGCATCGTCGACATGAGCGCGTCCAATGCCTGGGCGGAGTTCGCCGCTACCTTCTCGCGGACCCGTTCGGCGCACCTCGAACATGAACAGGCCAAGACCGAACTGAAGGGTCTGATGCCAGAGGATGCCAAGGAGGCGATCGGCCATGGCATCCGGGCCAAGCGCTCAAAGTCGGGGGCGGTAAGCTTTGATCTCCTCAGCGTGGAGGGTGGCCGTGCATAGGTCCAGTCCATCCATCGCCAGCCTTGCCGCGGCATTGGCCAAGGCGCAGGCCGAGTTGGTCAATCCGGAAAAATCCCTGACGGCCACCATTCGCGCGGATGACCGGGGCAGGGCGGATCAGACGTTCCGCTATGCCTCGTTATCGAGCGGCCTCGACATTGTGCGCAAAACCTTAGGCCAGCATGAGATCGCCACCGTGCAGACGACCGCGATCGATCAGGCCGCCGGTGTCGTCAACCTGACAACCGTGCTGGCCCATGCATCGGGAGAGTGGATCGCTTCGGATTGGCCGGTCTGCGCCATCGCCGATACCGCCACCCCGCGTCGGATGGGCGCGGCACTGACCTATGCGCGGCGCTATGCCTTGTTCACGCTGGTGGGGATTGCCGGCGAGGACGACCTCGATGCTCCTGATCTTGCGACGCCGACGCAACAGACGTCAGAGTCTATCAAGCCAATGGCAAACGGTGGCCGTGGGTTGAACGGCGGTCAACACAGTCCTGCTCAACGAGCTGCAGTTCACCGCGACGGAAAGGTTCATTCGAATATCGCCAAGCCAATGCTTGAACCGAAGGCATCGGCCCAACTACGCGATCGACTTCTCGGCGAACTCAGCGATCTTGATTCTGGCGATGATGCAGCAATCTGGGCGCACCGGTCTCTCGTTGAAAAGCGCAAACTGACGGCAGCCGATGCCAAGTGCGTCGAGGAGGCCTTCCAGGCGAAACTGGCGAGCTTTGCGACGCCTGGCTCAGATGCACCTCAAACGTCAGGAGAGGTCGCGCAGCCCCTTACTGCGCACAGGCCTTATCGAGCTAAGGAGCCGAAGGGCAGGTCGCAATCGAAGGTGATCGATAAAAGCATACTGGCCTTGCCGGAACCGCGTCGCATTCGGGACCGCGACCACGTCAGATATGTGGCCAAGCAGCATTGTCTGGTTTGTGGCCGCCAGCCCTCGGATGCCCATCATTTGCGCTTCGCCCAAACCCGGGCACTCGGGCGCAAGGTCAGCGACGAGTTCACCGTGCCGTTATGCCGAGGGCACCATCGCGAGGTGCATCGCTGTGGCAACGAAGCCGCGTGGTGGCAGAAGGCAGGGGTAGATCCGACCGTTGCAGCCCGCGCGCTGTGGCTCGAAACTCATCCGCTCTCGACCTATCCAGCGAAGCTACGAACTGATGCCGCAGATTCTCCGGAGATTAGCCGCCGTGAGCGGACGAATGCCCAACGTAAGCGACAGGTCGGCAGCGACAGTGCAAAGCGCAACATAAAACCTGTCGAGGACCCGGCTTCCCATGGCGTCACTTAGACAGGTCGAGGCCAATCGCCGCAACGCTCTTATGAGCACGGGGCCGCAGACGGAAGCCGGGAAAAAGCGCTCGCGCTGCAACGCCGTCCGCCATGGCTTGACCGCGGAGACGGTCATCGTGGGCCTGGAAGACGCGGAAGACTACATGGCTTTCGAACTTTCGGTAACCGCCGACTTCGACGTGCAAACGGCGGTCGAGCGCGAACTGGTGTTGAGATTGGCGAGCCTATTATGGCGGTTGCGCCGTGCCGCAGCCATTGAAACTGGCCTTCTTCAGATTCAGAGCGAAATCCTCCGTGAGGCCAGGCACGCGCAGGGGATCCAACCGCAACCCCATGATCGCGTTCTCGATGCTGTCCGGTTCGGTGACGGTGTCCGTGCTGACGGCAGATCGGGCGGGTACGGTGATGTTGGTCGCTCTCAAGAATCGCCCCAAACAATCAATGTCGAGGTCGGGCGATGTTTCCTTCGGCTCGCTAACCTCGACAATGGGGCATTCGAGCGCCTTAGCCGCTACGAGACAGCCCTTTGGCGCCAAGTCGGGCAGGTTCTCATTACGCTCGACATGTTGCGGCGGACGCGGTAATTCACGCCATACAACTGGGAAAAATAAAGTACTTAAGTGAGCGATAGACCACCTGCGATTCGCGCAAAGCCGGGTACTTGGGCGTAAGATCAGCGATGAGTTCACCGAGGGCACCATCGCGAGGTGCATTGCTGTGGCGACAAGGCCGCTTGGTGGCAGAAAGCCGGGTTTCATCCGACCGTTGCGGCCCGCGCACTGTGGCCCGAAACGCACCCGCTCTCGACCGGTCCGCATAATCTAACTGCTGATGTGGAGGACTCTCCATACGCGGACCCAACAGATCGGGTGAAGGTCAAAAGGGTCGACGGTCGTCGGTGTGGCGCATGATTAGGCCGCTCACTACGAAGACATTCATCGGCATGCGCTAAGGATGAGAAGGACAGCCGTCACGAAGCTCAAGGCAGTGATCCCGGCCGGGAATAGAATTAGCATCCGAAATCGTTTGGTCATGTCGACGAGAGTAGCAAAGCGGGCAGCATAGGCCGATAGGCTGCAAGGTGACGCCGCCGTTTTAGCTTTAGCGTGAGAAATGTTGCCGGACGCGGCCGAGTGAGCGATGCTCGGATGTCTATATGCGGCTAACCGAAGGCTTCGGATCTTCGATCGCTGTAGCCAACCAGCGTGCCGACGTGCTCTACTCTGCCGGCATTCGTTTTTAGATCCCGTCTCACGGTACGAGATGCGCGGCGAAAATCCACGTCCGCTCTCTTTTCAGACATTGGCCGCCGCAGGGCGGACCTACGCGCTTGATCTCGTGTCATCATTCATTTTGTTCCTCGCCGCTTGCCTGATGTCGGGCCGCGTGTGGCGCTTTCCCTTCGATGATGAACTGATCACGCTTACCGCCGCCCAAAGCGCTTCGGTGCTGGACTTGATGGGCTACTTCCTTCACGGCGATGGGACCCATCCGCCGCTCTCTTTTCTGCTTTACTATATGCTTCACGAGATGGGATTGAGCGAGGCGGTCATGCGGCTTGTCAGCCTCGGTATGACTGCCACGGCGCTCCTTCTGTTTCATCTTCTCACGCTAGCGCTGATGACGCAGCGGACGGGTGCGGTCGTGAGGCCATCGACCCGGCTGATCGCAGTGCTGATGTTCGGATTGAGTCCGTTGGCCTTAGGCCAGGGCGATGCCATCCGTTGGTACCCGCTGTTTGCGCTGCTGTTCTCGCTATTCGTCGTACTTTACCTCGCGGCCGACAACCAAATGGGTCGGCTAGGCTCTGCCGTTCCGCTCGGCCTCGCGGCTTCGACGAATTTCACCACGGCGATCATAATCGTACCGTTCCTCATGTACCGACATTGGTTGGAGCGGCAATTTCGCCTCGGATTCGAAGCCCTCTATTGGTTGATATTTTCGCTCTTTGGCAGTCTCGGACTCTGTACCGCCTACTCGATCTTCAGGAATCTCTTTTTCGCCGACTCGAGCGTCAGGAATTATTGGCGATCGTCCGTGGCGATCGAATTCGGTGCGGGTCCGCTGCGGGCTGCTGCAACCAATATCCTCGGTTTTTTCGGCGGGGATGCGCTGGGAGTTGGCCAGGCCTGGGTCATCCTGCCGGTCGCGTTGATCGCGGCCCTCGCCTTGTTTCGCGAAATCGACCGCAAAACTCCGGCAAACCCAGTCCACCTGCTCTTGCTAATGTTCGCCGCGATGGCGTTAATGATTCTGCCTGGATTTGGAAAGCCGCGATCGTTCCTCTACCTCGCTCCAGTGCTTGCCGCCATCCTGACGTTCTTTCTCGACCAGGTCGCCACCCGTAACGTTGGGCGCGTCGCGCTGCTCACCTCGCTCGTCCTGATTGCCTCGGTTGGCACTATTGCCAACATTAATCACGACACGCGACCCTTCAAGCGTAACGCCGTGGTGCCGTTCGAGGACATTCTCGATTTCATTCGCACTAATGAGGAGGGGAAGACCCTGATCGTGTCGAGCGATCCGGTCGTGGTCTGGGAGTTGCGGCGTCAGAGCGGACAGTCCGATCGATGCGTCAGCCGCTTCTTAAAGGAAGCCTCCTGCTTTGCGCCGGACCGCCGCTACGACTCGATTTTTGTTGTATTCGGGCAAAGCAACATATCCCGCAACGCTGCTGCGATACAAAGATTCCAAGTGAAGCTGAATGACGTGATAGCCGGCAAACGCAAGGTCGCCACGATTCATGCGGGACTGGACGAGGATGCGGAAATCAAGAGCCAACTTGTTAAAGTGCCGCTGGACAAGTTCATCTTAACAATCGATCTGTATCGATAGGTCGCTCGTGCGGACCTTGCCGATGAAGCGGCGAACCTCGCCACAACTCGAAAAAATAAGACGTTTATTACGCGATATTACGCGATAGACGGGCAGCGTTTTGCGCGAGACCGGGAACTCGGGCGCAAGGTCAGCGATGAGTTCACCGAGGGCACCATCGCGAGGTGCATCGCCGTTGCGACGAAGCCGCTTGGTGGCAGAAAGCCGGGCATGATCCGACCGTTGCGGCCCGCGCACTGTGGCCCGAAACACGTACGCTCTCGCCCGGCGTGCATCATCTACCTGCGGAAGTGGAGGGTTCTCCAGTCGCTATCCAAATGGATCGGATGAAGGTCCAATTCGGCGTGCCAGTCGGCAGGACATTTGAAGTCGATCGACGTGGTCAGCCCGTTGCTGCGCGGCCGTGCGCGGCGCCCGGTTGCGCTGCAGGCGGCACCATCGTGACGTCATAGCCCAGTTGCCGCATGACCCCGCCGTGCGCGGCGACGATGCGGGCGGTTTGGTCCGGCGTCAGCTCGTCGCGCCAACCGCCGGCCTCGCCGCGACGGAAGAAGCGTGCACCGGCTTGCTGCGGCGCCTCCCTGAATCCCATTTCCTCTTCCTGTTGCCGCAATCGCGCGAAGTCCGCGAACCTCACCGCGCGACGGATCTCGTCGTCCGTTGCCGCCTGGCCGGCAAACTCAAGCGCGCGGCGCAACACCACGGCGGTGTCGATCTGCAAATCTTCGTAACGGACGAGATGAACCGGAATGTCGGTTTGGTCGAGCCAACTCGTAACGTGCCCGCTCCAGCCCGGCAGCTTTTGCCGCAACTGCGAATCCTGTTTGGTCGTATTTGCGCTGAATACAGCATCGGGGTCGTTCATGAATGCAATCGCGTCGTCGATGCTGGTGTTGCGGTGACTGGCGAGCGACGGCGCGATGTCGCGCGGATCGCGCACGACGACGATGGCGCCATCGGCGCCGCGCACGCCGGCGAGCAGCGGCTCGCCCATTGGGGTCAACGTATAGGCATCATGGACCTTCACGAAGCGCACGGCAGGCGGCGCTTTCCGTGCGTCCTGCTCGTCGTCCTCGATGCCGCGGGCCAATTCCTCATAGACGCGCGGACGCAGGCAATCGGCTTCGTCCTGGGTGAGAAGGCCGGAATCGATCAGAAGCAGATGGTCAAAAGCACCGCGCGCACTGGCTATGGTGCTCGTTGCGGCTAGATCGTTGATACCGACCGGCCGGTCGTCCTCCGCCGCGAGATTGGCGATCAGCATCCGCAGCCAGGTATTGCCGGACTTCGGATAGGAGGCGAGCCAGATCCTCCTGGTCACGCTGCCTTCTCCATGAGGCCGATCTCGAGCCAATGCCGCTCCAGCGATGCGACGACTTCGGGAATCGCGGCAAAGTCGAGCCTTCTGGTCAAATGGAAAATTCCGGCATTGTTGACGATCGTCGCCGCGGCCTGAAAATAAAGGACCTTTTGATTTAGCGGCCCCACCAGCCGGGGCCGGTAGGTGCTGTGTCGCAGCAGCAGGGCGGCATCCGCCACATTGGGCCGTTCGATCCCCGGAACGCGCGGCGGCAGGGCCTCATGCAGGGCGTAAACCGCGCCGAGCGGCAAGGCCTCGATGTCGGCCTCGCCCGGATCGACGTAGAATTTCTCCAGCTTGCTGCGCACGCGCTCGCCGCGGCTTTCCCAAAGATCGAGCTTCTCGATCGCCTGCGCCCATAACTTGAGCTGGCGCCCGTCCGGATGAACCATCGGTGTGCCCGCTTCGGTCACGGTGATGGCGCAGAAATCATCAGTGATAAGACGATAGCCGCGCTGGGCCAGCGCCGCGGCCAGCGTCGATTTTCCCGCCCCCGATGGTCCGCAGAACAGAATCGCCTTGCCGTTCACGCGCACGGCGCTCGCATGCAACACGATCTGTTCGCGCTGATGCAGCAAGATGCCGAAGGCGGTGCCGAGGATGAAGATCGGGATATCGCCGGCATCGGCGCCGGGCTCGGCTTCGAATGCGATCTCCTTCCCGGCGGTGAGCAGGAAGCGCGCCACCCCGGGAATGCGCAGCAGGAATTGCTGGCCGGCGATTTGCCAGGTCGGACCCGACGCGGTGGCATCTGCAAACGCCGCGGGAACTGAACGGCCTCGAATCGTGACGTCGGGCGTGCCGCGATCCGGCGCGGAGCCGTTCAAGCCTGGCAACACGATCTCGCTGCCTACGGACAGTCCTGCGATGCAATAAAAATGCACGTTCGACTCGTTCGGGTTTGACTGCCGCAGATGCCAGGAGCCCTGGGCACGGGTCCATATACGAAAAAACTCGGCAAATTCCAAAACCTTGAGGATGACGAAAGCGCTCCCTCACGCATTGCCCCCTTCAACCCAGCGTATGAAGCGCCCGACATGGACACCGCGGGCCAAGGCGAGCCGATATTCGCTCCTGCGCGTTTCGGCTTCGCTTTCGTCCTTCGGCCATTGCGCCATCAGGCGCTTCAAGCGCGGCAGATCGATCAAGCGGCTCGCCAGCGGCGAGCCTTCGAGACGATCGATATCGGCGGCAACCTCGTCCCGCTTTTCATCGAGCGCGCGGAACCACATCGGCGTGTTGGCGCCGCGCCTGCGTTCGTCGAGAATTTCCTGCGGCAGCCGGTCGGCCAAGACCCGTCGCGCAAAGGACCGCGGGATGCCATCGCGCCGATACACCGGCTCGGGCACCGCGAGCGCGAACTCAAGCAACCGGCGGTCGCCATGCGGATCGCGTACCTCGAAGCCAAAAATCTCTTCTGCCAGTCCTCGTATATCGCGCGCGTATTGGTTCTGGTCAAAGAGGCGACGAGCGCGCCACCGCCTCGGATTCCAATCCTCTGCACTGAACCAGGGATCAAAGCCTTGCGTCCGCCAGTGCCGCGCCAAATTGGCTTCGGCAATGAAGGTCGGGTTCAGCGCACTATGATGGGCAACGCTGTCGGGATCGCGGCCGCGCATCCGATAGATGAGCCGGCGCAGCCAGTCCGGTGCCGTCGGCATGACGACGTCGCCGGCGAAAGTTCGAGCCAATCTGTGGTTGCTGTGTCGCGCCGCGGCGCGCAGCTCGAATGCGAAACTGCGCCATTGGCGCGCGCGAAGGAGTTCGACCAGCAAAAGTCTGCCGTCCCAGGTCAGCCCGAAATTCCCGGAATTGCCTATCAGCAGCGCTTGATGGCCGGCCGCGGCGACCGCTTCGGGCATATACAGGCCGTCGGCGAAACTCGCCGGAGCAAGCGAAGGCAAGTTCGCCCGCACGAAATAAAACGTATCGTCCCTGGCCCTGGGATGCGAACGATCGGGCGCGATGAACCGAACGTCCAGGCTGGGATACATTCGCGCCAGCGCTTCGACCTTGTCGCGCTCGTCGAGATAGTGGAACGCGTCGATTTTGATGGCGGCGCCGGCTGGCGGCACCATGCAAAAACAGGCGACGCTTTCGCTCCGGCGTTGCCGCGCGGCCGTTGCGGCGATTGCCGAGGAATCGAGACCGCCGCTGGTCGCGATCGCGACGCGCGGGGTGTCGCGCGTTGCCGAGGCGACGGCGATGTCGAAGAGTTCACGCGCTCGCTCGATGTAGTCTTCGTCGCGCCGATAAGGCGGCGGCGCGTCGAGGTCCGGCGACCAATAGTGCCGGCGGCGCACGCCCGCAGGATCGATCGTCACCAGTGTCCGGCTGGGAACCCGCTCGATGTCGCGGTAGAAGGTATGCCAGTCGTCGCGAATGTTGATGGCAATGAATTGCGCCAGCGCCGACTCGTCGATCGCGCGTGGCACGCCCGGCAGCGCCAAGAGCGCGCCGAGGTTTGTCGCGAACGAGACGAATTGTGGCCCGCAATGATAGAACAGCGGCCGGTTGCCGAGGCAATCGCGGCCGAGCGTCAGGCGGCGTGCCGCCGCGTCCCAATGCGCGAAGGCGAACGCGCCGAGACAGCGTGCTACTCCGCTATCGCCCCAGCGCTCGTAGACGCGATGAATCAATGCGGCGTCGGATGTATGCGCGAGCTCAAAGGAAGCGAGCCCAAGCGCCTGGCCCAGTTCCTCGCGATTGTCGAGACGCGCGTCGGCCGCGAACAGCGCATGGCCGTTCGGACTCGTAAGCGGTTGCTCCTCGCCGTTCGTTCCTTGCGGCGAAGCGCGGTGAACGAATATCGCGCTTTCGATGCGGTGCGCGACGGTCCGCCCTTTGCGCCACGCGGTGAGGGCGCTGGCCGCACGATTCTCCGCGCCCTGATCGATGGCGCCGCCGTTTAACGCCACGATGCCGGCAAATGCGCTCATTCGTAGACGTCCGGCGGAACGCGGCGCGAGCGGCCACCGTTCGGCCTTTCGGAGTTCCTGCGATAATAACGGCGCCGCGCCGGCGATTCGTAGCCCTTATGGTCGCGGCGAATTCCCGAGTTTGCCCTGAGCTTTGTCCACAGGTGTCCGGCTTGAGGGATACCCATTCCCCGCCGACGCGACGCCGGCGGATCGATCAGCTGAGCGTCGGTGCTATGGTCCGGCCGTCGGAATTAGCGTTATGAGTGGCTACCGTCGAGGCAAGGCCGGCCACGAAGAATTGCGGCGCGTGCCATTGCCGACGCTTTGGACCCGCCGGTTGTTCCGCTGCCGAATCGTGGGCTTTTGGCATTTCGTCCATCGGTCTTCCTAGGGGCTTTTTCTATCGGAAAAGCGGCAGAACTCATTACAAGCTGGTCTTTCGACCAGCAAGACTTAAACTCGCACGTGTATTATGCCCTCTATCGCGCTAATCTTCAATGGCAAGTTTCCCTTGGCCCAAACCGACCCCATGGGCGGTACGCGATGAGTATGACAGATCGGATCGAGCCCAGGGCTGACGCGGCATGGCCGCCGGAAGGTGCTGTCGACGGCCGCTGCCCATATCGCATCTTCCGCGACGTGCTCGGCCCCGAATACGTCGCGGGGCTGCTGGATCATGTTTCGCACCGGCACGCCGATTTCCACACCGGTCTCATGCACGACCGGCAAACCGGTGAGCTCTTCGCTGATCCGGTTATCCGGGACGCGCTCTACCTCAACGACCTCGGTGCATTCGCAGCCCCGATCAAAGCCTTTGTGACCGCCATCGCAGCTCCGGCGCTTGAAGCGCTGCACTTGATCGAACCGGAAGTCGAGCCGAGGGAGTTCATAATTACCGCCTATAGCGACGGCGGGCACATCGCCGATCATATCGACACCTATAAGTGGACCGACCGGGTGCGCGTCCTGTCCTGCGTCTACTATTTTGCATCGACGCCGCGACGCTTCAGCGGCGGCGAACTCCGCCTCTACGGCTTCCCCCAACGCGCGGCCGAGGGCGAAGCGCTGCCGGCGCCGTCGTTCGTCGATATTGAGCCGCGCACGGACACGCTGATCGTCTTTCCCAGTTGGCTTCGTCACAAGGTGTTGCCGGTTCATGTTCCAACGGGCGCGTGGGCGGACTCGCGCTTTACGGTGAATTGCTGGATCCACCGGGCGGCCGCCGGGCGGGGCAAAGCGAAAGCGGGGCAGGGTTGATGGTTGCGTTCGCTGGACCATTCGGTACGGAACCCTGAGATGTCCGAGCACGAAGATCGTCTGCTGTCGTTTGTCGTCGGCGGAAAAACGATCGGCGCCAATCTTGAGCAGGCGATCGCCTCCGGGAACGTTGTCCGTCACGCCGACGGCAAGCTTGAATTGCTGCAACCCTACGGTTACCCGCCCACGGTCATGAACCTGGACGGATACATCTGGCGGCAAGGCGACTTCGCGCAGCCTTGCGTCTTTCTCAACAGATTTATGTTTCGGCACGTCTACGGCGAGGCGGCCGTGCCGTTCGGATGCCGCAACTGCTACAAAGTCAAAGTCGTCTCGAACAGTCTGCGTCAGTTGGCGGCAGTCAAGGACATAGCGGAAACGGTCCCTGCCAGCTCGAAGAGCGGAACGGAAGTCGATAATCCGGAAAACCAGCACCTCTATGGCACCTATTTTTATTTTCTCGGTCTCGATCGCGCGCGGGCGGCCTACAAAGACTTGCGCGCGAAAATAGACCAGCACGGAAAGCTTGGAGCCGGGATCAAGATGTTGATCAAGCGCGGCTGCACGAATTACGAACGTAAATGCGGCCCATCCGATCAATATAAATTCGATCCCCGACAGGAGGAGATCGAAGACCATTTGTTTCCTCGCTTTGTCGCGGATGTTCGATTGGGAGCGAAAAAAACAGTTCGAGACGGAATCCAGTTCTTGGAATGGATACGGACCGCGTACCGAATCGGCGACGACACCTACAAGGATTTCACCGACGGCAGGGATCTCCACCCATCGGTTGTAACCTACCCGCCGGAGGAATAGGCGGACGCCCGACAATCCGGGCTCATTCAACCCGCGAAGACGGCAATCGGCGAGAAGCCGCGCGCGGCGGCAATGCCGGTCACCGGTATATCGCCGCAATGACTCCAGGCATGTGCCTTCAGTTCGCTGTCCTCGCGGATGAGACCGAGATGAACGGTAGCCGCGAGCCCGCGCCGACGCAGCATCAGCAGTGCCGCGAACGCCTGCTGCAGGCAGACGGCGCGGAACGGGACATGTCTTGCGGCGCGTCCGATCGCGCGGCCGATGCGTTCCGCTTCCACCGCAGCAATGCGGCCGTGGCCGGTTTCGCTCTGGGCTATGCCGAACAGCCGCAAGGCGCGCGGCAGCGGCAACAGCGCGAACGCCAATCGCACGACCAAAAGGTAGACGCACGCTTCCACGGTGAGGCTTTTCTCGCCCGTGGGCAATGCGACAAATCGGGCCAGCTTCGATATCAAGCGAGCCTCACGACATCCTGCTCCGCCATCTCGCCGAGCAGCTTGTGCACATCGGCGGCAATGGCGGCGCGGTCGGCCTCGTAATCGGCGGTCAGGCCGTCGATCAGAGCGGCGAACGAGCAGGGCGGCTCGATGCGCTTCCAAATGTCGCTGCCGATGTCGTCGAGGCCGAAATAGCGGCCCTGCTCGATGCTCATCATGACGATTTCGCCGTCCACCTCGGCAGTCAGCACCGATGGGCTGCGTGAGATGACTGTCGCGTCCGTGATGTTTAGCGCTGCCACTGCGAGAGGCCTGCTTTTTGCCCGTGTGATTGGGTCGGGGCACTCATCCGCGACCTGATGCCGTTTGGCGGTATATTGGCAGCGAACGTTTGGGGCGTCCAGTTGCCGGGCGCTGTATCACGCAGCTTCGTCGGCCGGAATGACGTCGAATGCCACCGAAATTCGCGAGTGGTTGACACCCGTCGCGTGGGTCCAGTGCGCATAATAGGATGGAAACAGGAGCAGCATGCCCGGTTCGGGCATCACGCGCCAACGCGCCAGCCGGGGCGCCGCATTTTTCTCGCCCAAGGACAATAGACCGAATTCGATCGCGCCGGCCTGGCCGGGCGGGTTTCCATCGGCTGCAGGCACGGTGACGTAGTAGACGCCGCTGATCCAGCCACGCGGGTGTATGTGGTCCGATTGATGACCGTCGCCGCGGACGTCCTGGGCCCAACTGTGAAGCTCGGCATATTTGCGAGCCTGTTTCATCATCGGCTCGTCGGTAAGCATTTGTCGATCGACGAGATAGGTCTCGACCGCGGTGCGGATCATGCCGATCAGCCGTTGCGACAATGGTCCGCCGTAAAGTTCCAGGTGGTCGATCCATGTGCCGCTGCCGCGCGTCGCTTTTGTCGAATTAAGCGCACCCAGAGCTTTGTGGGCTAATATTTCCGCTGCTAAATTGGCGTTGAAATCTTCTGGAAGCACCGGCCGCGTGGCGGAAAACCATCGCCCAGGATCCAAAAGCGCAGCAACTACGTCGGTTCGCCCCACGGACTCGGCCGCCCTGGCCAGCACCGCCGGGAAGAATCCTCCCCACGCGCCCTGCGCGCGCAGTTCGTCACACAGCTGCCACAGGCGCTCCGGCTGCCGGCGACGCAAAAGCACGCCTGCCAAGACAGCCAGACATTTGAAATTCCCTGCGGAATGTCGCAATCCCGCCTGGCAAACGTCGATCGCATCGTCGATTTGGTTGACGGTGATCAACGTCTCGCCAAGCGAGGTGAAGGCATAGCCAAAGCCGCCCGCCGCGGCTGCGCGCAAGGCATCGATTGCCAGCTTGTGGTCGCCGGTCGCCGCCGCGGCGCGGCCGACATAGTAGAGCAGCTCCGGATCGGCGCCCTCATCGGCAACGGCCAGTCGCATTCGTTCCACAATCTCGGCGGCACGGTCCGCTTCGAACAGAGCTCTCGCAAGCTGAAGCTTCAGATCGCGGCGCTGCGGGGCCGCCGCGACGGCGGTACGAAGCAGTGGCAAAAGCTTTCGCGGCGGCAAGCCGGCGGCCGCCTGTGGTGAGCGCCAGCAAATAACGGGACCGTCCATTGCCGTGCTTCTCGATTGGTTCCGTGAACTCTACTGAATTTGCTTCGCGCAAAGCATAAGAGCCATCCGCCATCTTGACCAGCGGACCTCGATCCGGCCAACGCCCTCTGTTGCGTCCAATCTGTTATATGTAAGCACAGATGCAAAACGATGCCGTTTCGTCTCCCGCCGGCTCGACGCCGCTCGACGCCTTCCGCGCGCTGGTCCTTGCCGACCATTCGCTGCAAAGGGAATTGCTGCAGCCGGATTTTGCCGACGACGAAAAGTTCATAGCCCGGCTCACCGATATCGCGCGCCAACGCGGCTTCGCGATCGCCGCCGATGACGTGCGCCAGGCGATGCGGCCGCGCCTGCCTGGGCTCGAGGGATTGGTCGACGCAAGCGTGAATGAAACGCCGGAGCCGCCAGTTGGCTGGCTGCCGACCCGCGCCTCGCCGCACGCCGGGGCGCTCTATCTCCATTGGGCCTATTTCGGCGCGCGGCGTCTGCGCCAGCCGTTCTTCGAGAGCGAGGTCTACAGCTGCGCGTTTCAGCCGCCCAATCGTTTGTTTCGTTATGTTACCTCGATCGAAAAGCTCGCCGCCTGGCTCGAGGGGCGTCCGCACCTGCAGCCGAGCGGCTTCATTTTTCACATGTCGCGCTGCGGCTCGACCTTGGTGTCGCAAATGCTGGCGACGCTTTCGGCCAATCTCGTCGTCTCAGAGGCGAGCCCGATCGATACCGTGGTCCAGGCGTCGCGCGGCTGGCCCGATCTGGACGAGGCGCGCGACGCCGCCTGGCTCAGCTCCATCGTCGGCGCGTTCGGTCAGCGGCGCGGTGGCGACGAACGGCGCTATTTCGTCAAGCTCGACTGCTGGCACACGCTGGCTTTGCCGCTGTTTCGCCGCGCATTTCCGGCGGTGCCGTGGGTCTTTCTCTATCGCGATCCCGTCGAGGTGCTGGCGTCGCAAGTCAGCCAGCCGGGCACCCAGATGCTGCCGCGCGGCATCGGGCCCAATCTCTACGGCATCGAGCGCGCTTATGGGCCCGGTACCGCGGAAGACTATTACGCCCGCGTGCTGGCGAAGGTGTGCGAGCCGGTGCTGCGACACTATGGCCAAGGCGGAGGCTTGCTGGTGAACTATCGGGAGCTTCCGCAGGCGCTGTTTACGGCGATCCTGCCGCACTTCGGCGTCGCCTGCGGCGAGGCCGATCGCGCCGCGATGACCGAGGCCACCCGTTACGACGCCAAAACCCCGAGCCTGACCTTCGCCCCCGACAGCGAAGCCAAACAGCGCGGCGCCGGTGCCGCGACCCGCGCCGCGGCGGAGCGATGGTTGCACGATCCCTATAGCCGGCTTGAAGCTTTGCGCGCCGCACGGACAGGTTGATTTGCCGGCGGTCGATGGGCGATGCTCGGCCTGCGCCCGGGATGCTTTGGGAAGGCCAGGACGACTTAGGAAAGCCAACTATGCAATTGCCGGATCGGCTGCGGTTGCCGTTCACCTTCGACCCGGACCTGTTGGCGCGGGACCTCGCCGGGCTGAGCGCGGTGGGCTGGATCGGGCATTTCGTGCGGCAGAATTACGACGGAGATTGGAGCGTCATTGCGCTGCGCGGCAAGGCCGGTGCCACCCATCCGGTGATGATGATCTATTCGGACCCGACCTGCCGCGATTTCGCCGACACGCCGATGCTGGCGGCCTGCCCCTATTTTCAGCAGGTGCTGGCGAACTTCGCGGCCCCGCTGCAGGCGGTGCGGCTGATGCGGCTGACCGTCGGTTCGGTCATCAAGGAGCACAGCGACCATGACTTGAGTTTCGAGGAGGGTACGGTGCGAATTCACGTGCCGGTTGTGACCAATCCGGACGTCGAATTTTATCTCAACCGCCGCCGCGTGGTGCTCGAAGCTGGAACCAGCTGGTATTTGCGGCTTTCCGACCCGCACAGCGTGGTCAATCGCGGCACCGCCGATCGCGTGCATATGGTCATCGACGCCGAAGTCAACGATTGGGTGCGCGACGTGCTGGCAGCGGCGGCGGCATCAAAGGGTCATATTGAAGAGTCATAAGGAGTGGTGATGCGCATGCCATGGGTTATGGCGATGCAAAGCGGGACCGTCGGATTCAAATTGCATTGTTCTTTACCATCAACTAAGGTTTGAAAACGCGATATATGTGGGAGGGCAGATATGGCTGCGCCGTTTGTCGCCGAAATTCGTCCTTGGGCCTGTAACTTTGCGCCGGTAGGCTGGGCATTTTGCCAGGGGCAGATTCTTCCGATTTCCCAGTACACGGCTTTGTTCTCGCTGATCGGCACCTATTACGGGGGCAACGGCACGTCCAATTTCCAGCTTCCCGACCTGCAAGGCCGGGTGCCGATGAAATTCGGCACGGACCCCACCGGCAATAACTACGTCATCGGCGAGGAGGCGGGCACGGAGACGATCACGATCTCCAGCACCCAGATGCCGATCCACAGCCATACGTTCAGCGGAACTAGTCAGGTTGGCGGCCGTCAACATCCGGTCAATGGGTCCGCGCTCGGCACCAGCAGCGGCGGCAATTTTTTCTATGGTCCAAGCAGCGGCTCGACGACCACCATCAATGTCGGCACCGTGTCCCTGTACAGCGGCGGCAATCAGGCTCACACCAACTTGGAGCCTTTCCTGGCGATCAACTGGTGCATCGCCCTTACAGGCATCTATCCATCGCGCAATTGATCCGACCGCGTCACCGGAATTCAGGAGGGCTCACCCATGGCGTCGCCGTACCTCAGCCAGATCACCATGTTTGGCGGCAATTTCGCGCCGAAGAATTATGCGCTGTGCAATGGCCAGTTGCTGTCCATCCAACAGAACGCGGCGTTGTTCTCGCTGCTCGGGACGATGTACGGCGGCAACGGCGTGAACAACTTCGCGCTTCCCAACCTGCAATCGGCCCTGCCGATGAGCTTCGGGCAGGGGGCGGGCCTGTCGAATTACGTCCAGGGTCAGGTTGGGGGCTTCACCTCCGTCACGCTGACGCAGCAGACGGTGCCGTCACACCAGCACTTCATGATGGCGACCAAGTCTCCGGCCGCCAACGCTTCGGCGATTTCGACCTCCGTCCTGCCCGGCACACCGCCGGCTTCGGGCGGCACCCTCTATGCCAACCCGCCGCAACCCGGCCAGCCGGCGCTCATACCGCAGCCGTTGGCGGCGGCCACATGCTCGACCGTGGGCAACAACCAGTCGCATACAAATATGATGCCGTCGCTTTGCATTAGCTTCTGCATCGCGTTGGCCGGCGTGTTCCCGAGCCGTAACTGAGGAGAGGCCTTCATGTCCCAGCCATTTGTCGCGGAAATCCGCGCTTTCGGCTTCCAGTTCGCGCCCTCGCAGTGGGCGTACTGCAACGGCCAGCCCATGGATATCTCGCAGAACGAAACCCTGTATTCGATCATCGGCACGATCTATGGCGGCGACGGTGTGAGCACCTTCAACATGCCCAATCTTCAGGGCCAGGTGCCGATGCATTGGGGCACCGGGATAAGCGGCCAGACGACCGTGATCGGGCAACCCCAGGGCGTGCCCTTGGTGACGCTGACGCAAGCACAGACCCCGCAGCACACCCATACGATTACCTTTCAGGAGTTGGGACCGGGAGGGGTTGTGGAGAGCACCGGGACCCCCGGGCCGAACACTTGGGTTTCTGACTCCAATCCTGACGGGGTGTACAATTATACGCCGACCGTTTCGCAAGCGTTTGCGGGCAACGCGATTTCCCAAGTCGGCGGCTCGCAGCCGCACGACAATATGCAGCCCTATCTGGCGATAAACTTCTGCATATCGCTGTTCGGCATTTATCCGTCCCGGAACTGACAGCACCGCGCTTGGACTGCACAGTGCAGCGGCCGCGGCCATGACGGACGCCGCCTCCGGTGCTTTGCATCGCTTGGCGATGCCCGCGGTCCTCGCCCAGCAGGGTTTCGCGCTGCGTCCCGAGACCGAGGCGGACGTCCCGTTCCTGCGCAGTCTCTACATTTCGACCCGTTGGGAAGAGCTCGCGGCCGTCCCTAACTGGACCGACGAGCAGAAGGTCGCATTCCTCGAAAGTCAGTTCGTTGCGCAGCGGCAGCACTACCTGGCTTACTTTGCCAACGCGGCCTTCGACGTTCTCGAAGACAACGGAATCCCGGCGGGCCGGCTTTATCTCGATCGCCAGGACAAGACGCTCCTGATCATCGACATCGCGCTGTTGCCGGACTGGCGCAACCGCGGCATCGGCACCGCGCTGATCGAGGCGGTATTTGCCGAGGCGCGGCTGTGCGGCAAGGAAGTCAGCATTTCGGTGGAAAAATTCAATCCGGCGCAGCGGCTCTACCGGCGGCTCGGGTTTCGCGAATATGCCGAGGACAACGTCTATTGGTTCATGTATTGGCAGCCGGAGCCGAAACCGGTCGCCGAGATCGGTTGAACATCGTCAGTTGAATACCGCCTGATAGGTGGTGGTCCCGCCCTCGTGGCTGAGCGGCACCAGGAAGATGGACAACGGACCCAATACCTCGTGCCGCAACGCATACATGCGCTGCGGCAGGATGAAGTCGCCCGTGGTGGTGAACATCAAGGAGAACGGGGTGCGCTTCGCATTGGTGTAATTGCGCAGAGCCTTCGCCTCGGTCAACGTCAGCGGGACGGCCGGCGTGTCGGCTTCGTCGAGCGCGAACGTCTGGCCGATCTTGTCGTCGAATTGCTCGATGGTGAGAAGCTCGTCCGGCATGGCGCGGCCTTCTGTCGGGGATCGGATTTTTTTGCAAAATAGAACGGCGGCTGCCGGCTGTATATCCTAAAATCGCCGGACCGGCGCGTGCGGCTTGCGAACGTCTTTGCGCGCGAAGGCATTACCGGGAATAATATCGCAAGCGCCTGGGCGCCGGGCCGAAGGCGTCTCTGGGTGCCGTTCGATGGCGGGATAGCGGGGTCGTTTGCGGATGGATAACGGACGTTCCAAGTCGGCGCTGATCACCGGCGCGACCGGGCAGGACGGCGCCTATCTCGCCGAATTGCTGCTCGGCAAAGGCTATGTTGTGCACGGCATCAAGCGGCGATCGTCGTCCTTCAACACGGCGCGCGTCGATCATCTCTATCGCGATCCCCACGAGGACGACGTTCGCTTCCATTTGCATTATGGCGACGTCACCGACGCCACCAACCTCATTCGCATCGTCCAGGAAACCCAGCCCGACGAGATCTATAATCTGGCGGCGCAGTCGCACGTCCAGGTCTCGTTCGAGACGCCGGAATACACCGCCAATGCCGACGCGATCGGCACGCTGCGGCTGTTGGAGGCGATCCGCATCCTGGGCCGGGAAAAGCTCACCCGCTTCTATCAGGCCTCGACGTCGGAGCTCTACGGCAAGGCGCAGGAGACGCCGCAGAAGGAAACGACGCCATTTTATCCGCGCTCGCCCTATGCGGCCGCAAAACTCTACGCCTACTGGATCACCGTGAACTATCGCGAAGCCTACGGCATGCACGCCTCGAACGGCATTCTGTTCAATCACGAAAGCCCGATCCGCGGCGAGACCTTCGTGACGCGCAAGATTACCCGCGCCGTGGCAGCCATCGAGCTCGGCCTGCAAGCGACGCTGTTTCTCGGCAATCTCAACGCCAAGCGCGATTGGGGCCACGCCCGCGACTATGTCGACGGCATGTGGCGGATCGTGCAGCAGGACGAGCCCGACGATTTTGTGCTGGCGACAGGCGAAGCGCATTCGGTGCGCGAGTTCGTCGAAAAGGCGTTCGCCTGCGTCGGCCGCGGCATCGTCTGGAAAGGCACCGGCGCCGACGAGAAGGGATTGGATCAAAAATCCGGCGAGGTGCTCATCGAGGTCGATCCGCGTTACTTTCGTCCGACCGAAGTCGAGGCCCTGATCGGCGATCCGCGCAAGGCGCACAACTTGCTCGGCTGGCGGCATCGCGTGTCGTTCGACGAGCTGGTGCGAGACATGGTCAAGGCCGACCTCGAAGCGGTCCGGTTCGAGCAGCAGCGCCATGGCCGCAGCGACTGATCCGCCCGCCACCGCCAAGGCGGCGACAGCGCCGCTGTTCGATCTGCGCGGACGGCGCGTCTTTGTCGCCGGTCACCGCGGCATGGTCGGCTCCGCCATCGTGCGGCGGCTTGCCGACGTGGATTGTGAGGTTTTGACGATCGGTCATGAGCGTTTGGATTTGCTGCGCCAGGACGACACCGCGGCTTATCTGCATTCCGCAAAGCCGGACACGGTGATCGTGGCCGCGGCAAAAGTCGGCGGCATCGCCGCCAACAGCGCGTTCCCGGCCGATTTCATCTACCAGAATCTGATGATCGCGACCAACGTCATCGATGCGGCGTTTCGCGCCAATGTTGCCAAGCTTCTGTTCCTCGGCTCGTCCTGCATATATCCGCGGCTGGCGCGCCAGCCGATGGCCGAGGAGGAGCTGTTGAGCGGGCCGCTCGAGCCGACCAACGAATTTTATGCGATCGCCAAGATCGCCGCCATAAAACTCTGCGCGGCGTACCGGCGTCAGTACGGCGCCGATTTCATCTCGGTGATGCCGACCAACGTCTACGGTCTGGGCGACAATTACCACCCGCAGGACAGCCACGTGATCGCCGGCCTGATGCGGCGGCTGCACGAGGCCAAGCAGTCGGGGTCGCCGACAGTCGCGGTCTGGGGCACCGGCACGCCGCAGCGCGAGTTCATTTTTGCCGACGATCTGGCCGACGCCTGTATTTTCGTCATGGAAAACTATTCGGCCGAAGAGCACCTCAATATCGGCAGTGGCGAGGAGGTCACCACGGCCGCGCTCGCGGGCCTCATCGCCGACGTCGTGGGCTACCGCGGCAGGCTGGTGTTCGACGCCTCGCGTCCGGACGGCACGCCGCGCAAGCTGCTCGACGTTGCGAAGCTCAACGCGCTGGGTTGGACATCGCGCACGCCGCTGCGTACCGGTCTTGAGCGAAGCTATGCGGATTTCATCGCGCGCGGCGAAGGTCGCTAACGACCTTACGCGGCAGGCAGCGCGTAATTCCGGTTCAAGCGCACCGGCACTTGGCGGCCGAGAATATTCAACAGCACCCGGATGCGTCCGGCATTATCCAGGCGGTCGATGACACCGAGCTGCTCGGCGAAAGGCCCCGCGGCAAAGCGCACCGGCGCGCCGACTTTCAGGTTCGAATTCAATTGCAACAGCCCTTCGGCATCGGCAAGCGCCAGCATGGTTTCAACCACGCCTGCCGGCACCGGGCAGGGCAGATCGCCGGCCATGACCAGGGTGGAAATGCCGAACGTGCCATTGACGCTGCGCCAGCGATCCCGGTTCAGGTCGAGGAGGACGAACAGGTAGCCGGGAAAGAACGCAGCCGTGACGGTCGAGAGCTTGCGCGCATGGCGAATGGTCTTGCGGCGCTTGGGCAGGAAGGTGCGGAAATTTTGTTGCTCGAGCTGCGCCTGCGCCCGCTTCTCGGCATATTGTCGCGTCTGGACGGCATACCACCGTTCGCCGTCTTGCGCGCTGTCGCACTCCTTTGCGTAAACTGAACTAACAGACATTGTTCCAAAAGACTTGGTACGATGTGTTTCGGCCGGCGTCCTGATTTATCAGGTTATCATCGGCATGCCATTATAACAAGGACGTCACCCGGCATCGAGCTGATCGAGCAATCGCCGCCAGCGCGCCAAGCCTTGCCTGCGGGTAAAGTGCGCATCGAGCATTTGCCGCGCCCGGGCGCCCATTTCCGAAACCGTCCATGGCGCATTGAGCAGTAGTCGCAGTGTGGCGGTCAGCGCTTCGCTATCGCCCGGCGCGATGGCAAAGCCGCAATCGTTGAGTCGCACCAGCTGCGCCAGTTCACCGTTCGGGTCGCCGATGACGACGATGGGCTTGCCGGCGGCGGCGATGCCATAAAATTTGCTCGGCACCATCAGGCCTTCGAGCCGCGGATCGAGCGAAACCCAATGCGCGTCGGCGGCGCCCAAGGAATACGACAATAGCGTGCGCGCTTGATAGGGCAGGAAGCGGAATGCGCCGGCAAGGCCGCGCGCCTGCGCCGCCGCCGACAGTTCATCGAACCGCTTGCCGCCGCCGATCATCAGGAAAGCGACGCGCGGTTCGTTGCGCAATTGCTCGGCGGCGCCCAGCACGGTTGCGAATTCGTGCGCCCGGCCCAGATTGCCCGAATAGCCCACCACGAATTTGTCGGTCAAACCCCACTGTCGCCGCAGCGGATTGTCCGCGTTTGCAACGAGGCGGATGTCCTCGTCGTTGCACCAATTGGCAATGACATGGATGCGTTCCGCCGGCGCACCCAAAGCTTTGACTTTGCGGCCCATCAGATCGCCGACCACGACGGTCGCCGCCGCCTCGCGCAAAGTGGCGTCACGCAGCGCCGCCAAGCTCGAGGCAACAGGACCGCGCATGAACGGCACGCCGAGCTCGACCGCGGTTTCCGGGTAAATATCCTGCAGCCAGTTCACCAGCCGCGCGCCGTTACGGCGGACAACCGGCCTGGCGACGACGGATAGCAGCGGCGGATCGGTCTTGGCGATCACGATATCGCCGGGCCGCACCAGATCGTCGAGGCAGCGCCTGACCGACCGGTAGAACGAGACGTAGTCGATCGAGCGGCCGATCAGCGCCGCGCGGCCGAATCCGGTCGAGGCGACGCGGTGCACGTCGACGCCGTTGATGGTTTCCCGCTCCGGCAGCGCCGCCTTGGGATCGTCATAGATTTGCCGACTGGTGACGAGGTGGATTTTGCGTCCGGCGCCGGCGAGATCGAAGGCGAGATCGGAAAGGATCTGGCTGGTCGCCGAATGGTCGGGAGCAAAAAATCGATTGATGAAGATCAATCGGCGCATCGGAGACCGGCACGCCAGAGCATGTTACGCCCCGGCGCTCTGCGCTTCGTGGGCGATCAACGGCCGAACGGCGTCGTCGCGTAGCAATTCTTCGAAATATGCGATGGTGCGCGTCAAGCCGTCGCGCAGGCCCGTGTGCGGGGCCCAGCCGAGCACGTCGTTGGCCTTCGAAATGTCCGGCCGGCGTTGCCGCGGATCGTCCTGCGGCAGCGGCCGATGCACGATGCGCGAGCGCGAGGCGGTGAGCTCGATCACCATCGACGCCAGTTCGAGCATGGTGAATTCGCCCGGGTTGCCGATATTGATCGGCCCGGTCACATCGTCGGCGGTGTTCATGAGCCGAATGAGCGCGTCGATCATGTCGTCGACATAGCAGAACGAACGGGTCTGCTGGCCATCGCCGAAGATGGTGATGTCGCGGCCGAGCAGCGCTTGCACGATGAAATTCGACACCACGCGGCCGTCGTTGGGATGCATGCGCGGGCCGTAGGTGTTGAAGATGCGGGCGACCTTGATGCGCAAGCGGTGCTGGCGCCAATAGTCGAAGAACAGCGTCTCGGCGCAGCGCTTGCCTTCGTCGTAGCAGGAGCGCGGCCCGATCGGATTGACGTGGCCGCAATAATCTTCCGTCTGCGGATGCACCTGGGGATCGCCGTAGACTTCGGAGGTCGAGGCCTGGAGGATTTTGGCGCGCAGCCGCTTCGCCAGTCCCAGCATATTGATGGCGCCGTGGACGCTGGTCTTGGTGGTTTGCACCGGATCGTGCTGGTAGTGGATCGGGGAGGCGGGGCAGGCGAGATTGAAGATCTGGTCGACTTCCACGTAGAGCGGAAACGTCACGTCGTGACGTATCAGCTCGAAACCGTGGTGATCGAGAAGGTGGTCGATGTTGCGTCGCGAGCCGGTGAAGTAATTGTCGACACACAGCACGCCGGAGCCGCCATTGAGCAGGCGATCGCAAAGGTGCGAGCCGAGAAATCCGGCGCCCCCGGTCACCAGCACGCGCGTTTCGAGATGCATATAAGCAACTCCCAAAAGCTTTAGGGCGCGGAGGGCGCCGTTCGCCTAACCACATGATCGCCCAAGATCAACAGGTCCATCTTGGTGCGCAGGAAGCAGTCCAATGCTTCTTCCGGCCGGCAAACCACCGGCTCATTCTCATTGAACGACGTATTGAGCACCATGGGCACCCCGGTCAGCCGGAAAAACGCTTCGATCAAGGCATGATAGCGGGAATTGCCGGCCTGATCGACGGTCTGCAGGCGCCCCGTTCCGTCGACGTGGGTGACGGCCGGAATCTGGCCGCGGCGCTCGGGGCGGATGGCAATGACCTGGAGCATGAAGGGCACGTCGTCGTCGCGCACGAACCAGTCGGCGACGTTCTCGCGCAGGACCGATGGGGCGAAGGGCCGGAAGGATTCACGGCGTTTGATCTTGAGGTTGAGGATATCCTTCATGTCGGCGCGCCGCGGATCGCCGAGGATCGAGCGATTGCCGAGCGCGCGCGGCCCCCATTCCATGCGGCCCTGAAACCAGCCGACCACGAGGCCGGAGGCGATTGCCCGCGCCGCCGTTTCGACCAGCTCCTTTTCATCGTCGGTGCGATGGACGGTACAGCCTTCGGCGTCGATTGCCGTGCGGCGCTCTTCGAGCAGCGCTGCAAGCTCGGCATCGGTGAACGACGGTCCCCAAAAGGCATGCGTCATCGGCGCCGTTCGCCCGCCGGCGCGATGCCACACTGCCAAGGCCGCACCGATCGCGCCGCCGGCATCGCCGGCCGCCGATTGCAGATAGATTTCCCGAAACGCGGTGCGGTCCTTGATCTTGCCGTTGGCGACGGAATTGTAGGCGCAGCCGCCGGCCAGCGCGATGGCGCCATGGCGGTAGCGGCTTTGCAGCGCGGTGAGCAAATGAAAAAAAGCATCCTCGTAAACGGCCTGGGTCGCGAAAGCCAGATTGCGATGCCGCGCCTCGAGCGGCGCATCGGGGTCGCGCGGCGGCCCGAGCTCGTCGATCAGCGCTTGCGAGAACAATTGACCGCAGGTGGGTTCGCCGCCGGGCCACTCGTAGGCGATGTCGTCGCGGTGATGACGAAAATATTTCAGGTCGAGCGCGAAGCTGCCGTCGTCGCGCAACGACAACAGCTTTGCCACCTCGTGCCGGCACGACGCATCGCCATAGGCCGCAAGCCCCATCAATTTATACTCGTCGCCGTAGTGCGGGAATCCGAGATATTGGGTCATGGCCTGGTAGAAAACGCCAAGCGAATGGGGAAACAGCACCCGGCCGTCGAGCGACAGCGCGGTGCCGCGGCCTGAGCCCCATGCCGCGCTGGCAAAATCGCCAAAGCCGTCGACCGACACCACGGCGGCTTCGTCAAACGGCGACGGATAAAACGCCGAGGCGAGATGGGCGAAGTGGTGCTCGACATATTCGATCGTGCCGGCAAAAGGTCGCCCCGGCAGCGCGCCAAGCTCCTCGGCGATGCCCGTCATCTGCGTGCGGTTCTGTAGCCGGCTCAAAATCAAGCGCGGACTTGGTCGACGCGTGACGACGTAAGCAAGCTTGCGGAAAAAATTGGCCCGGCCGCTGCGATTGACGGCGACGCAGGCGACGTCGCCGAGATCGACTTTGGCTTCCGCCAAGCAATAGGCGATGGCGCGAGACGGAAAACCCGCCCAGTGCTTGAGCCGGCGAAACCGCTCCTCTTCGGCCGCGGCCAACAGCGCCCCGTCGCGAACAATGCAGGCGGCCGCGTCGGCGTGATAGGCGTTGATCCCGAGTATTATCAATCCGGCGCCGTCCTCAGGCAGCAATGAATCTTACCGGCATTTTCGATAGAGCGCGAATAATTCGGGTCCTGAGAGATAGACGGTCTCGGTACCCAGGCCGCCGTTGCGTGCGAGCCATTGCCGAACAGCGTCGGGATAGATGCCCAGGAGCGTTCGCGTCGCCGGCTCATTGACCACTCTGGAGCCGAGAAAGCCCGGCCGGTAGGCGGCGTGAAAGCCAAGCGTCGCATTGTCGGTCACGCAAATCCGGTCGCGCGGCACGATGCCGAGCACCATCGTGCAGGCCGAAGAGCAAATTCCGTCGATGATGACCTGTTCTTTGGCGTCGCGCAGCGCGGTGAAGCGGGACCAGTATTCGCCGATATTGCCGCCGCGGTCGTCGGCGATGCGCACCGTTGCCGTTGCCGAACCTGACATCGTCGCCTGCGCGACCAATACGAGGGTGACTATCGCGGCCAACGACCGGCGGAAGCGAAAACATCCCCGGCTTGCGCGCGGGGATGTCGATAGCCGATCGTAAAACGGCATTCAGCGTTCAAGGACTGATCGGATGGTTGTTGTTTGCTTCGTTGTTGTTGTTGTTGTGATGAATGATTTCGTAGATGCCGAAGCCCGCAAGTCCGAAGCCTGCCGCAACCCCTAAAAAGTACAGACCATTCGAATTATTATTATTGTCGTCCGCCATCGACCCCGATGCGCAGGGCGACAGCGGCGCGATCGTCGTCACCGCGCCGGGCTGAACCGAGACTTTGCAGCCGTCGGAATAGGTCACGGCCGCGGCGCCACCGGGGCCTACCACGACGGTATCGCCCACATTGGCATCGACGCGGCTATTGACGGGTTGGAACCCTTGCCCCCGATTGAGCTGCAGGTTGCCTTGAACCGGCTCAATTGTCGCAGCCCAGGAGGCGCTGACAAGGAGTAGAGAGCCGCCAATCAGTGACACGCATAAGCAGGAACGTCGGGCCATCGCATCCACCCCACATCGCAACGTGGGGGAGTATAGCACGGCGCCGGCCATATTAAGCGGCTACGCCGATTAATGTCCCGGTGTAGCTTTTTGGCAACAGCCAAGAAGGCTATATTCTACCGCATTAACCTCCACAGCTTATGATCTACCTCTTGGCAAATGCTAAGCTTTTAGGATCGCAGAGCTTTACGGGAATGGGCCGTTGATTGACCTGCATTGCCATATGCTCCCGGGCATCGACGACGGTGCCGGCAATCTTGACGTGTCGCTGCGGATGGCGCGGGCGGCGGTCGGGCAGGGCATCACGGTGGTCGCCTGCACGCCGCACATCCTGCCGGGCCTTTACCACAATACGGGACCGGCGATTCGGCAGGCCATCAAACAGCTTCAGGATGCATTGGACGAAAACGGCATCCCGCTGCAGCTGACCACCGGCGCCGACGTCCATATGGCCCCCAATTTCGTGGCCGGGCTTCGCTCCGGCCAGCTGCTGTCGATCGCCGATTCCCGCTATGTACTGGTCGAACCGCCGCACCACACGGCGCCGCCCCATATCGAGGAGTTTTTCTTCAACCTGGTGGCCGCCGGCTATGTGCCGATCCTGACCCATCCGGAGCGGCTGTCCTGGGTTCCGTCCCGTTACCAAACCATCAAAAAACTAGTCGAATCCGGTGTTTGGATGCAGGTCACGGCGGGCTCTTTTGCTGGCGCCTTCGGCCGCAATCCGTTATATTGGGCGCAGCGGATGCTGGACGAGGGCCGCGTCCATCTCATTGCGACCGATGCTCATGACGCCGAGCGCCGGCGCCCGGATTTGGCGGCGGGGCGCGAACTGGTCGCGAAGCGTGTCGGCGCCGCAGAAGCGGAGCGTTTGGTGTTGACGCGGCCGCTGGGAATATTGAGGGATGACGATCCTTCGAGCTTGCCGGGGCCATCAGGGGTGGCGGATGCCGAGACTGGGTCTTACCCAGATGAAGCCGGGCAGGGGCGTGGGCGCGGCGGAGCGCATGTGGAAGGTGGTGCTGCCGGTGGTCTGCGCGGCCTGGGTGGCCGGTTGCGCCGGTTCTTCAAATAGCGCCGCTCCCGCGGCCGGCGGCCTCGGCGACAACGGCGCGCCAAGCTACAGCAGCGAATCCGCGGCACCCGCGCCGGCCACATTCACCCCCACCGCCGCTGCCGTCCATTCGACCCCGGCCGCGGAGGCTGCCGCCAAGCTGACATCCGCGGCCACCCCCGGCAGCAACGCCTACAAGATCGGTCCGCTGGACGTGCTCGAGGTCGCGGTCTTCAAGGTGCCCGACCTTTCCAAGACCGTTCAGGTCGGCGAAGACGGCACCATCACCTACCCGCTGATCGGCCAGGTCCACGCGGCCGGCAGGACGGCGCACGATCTCGAGGTCGATCTGAAACAAAAACTCGGCGAGAAATATCTGCGCTCGCCGCAGATCAACGTTCTGGTCAAGGAGTACAACAGCCAGCGCGTCACGATTTCGGGCGCGGTGAAGACGACCGGCGTCTACGCCATCAAAGGCAGAACCACGCTCCTGCAAGTGATCGCCATGGCCGGCGACATCGACGGCAGCACCGCCTCCGGCGACATCGTCGTATTTCGCACCGTCGACGGCCAGCGTACCGCCGCCAGGTTCGAGGCCGACTCGATCAAAAACGGCAAAGCCGACGATCCTGAAATGCTACCGGGCGACGTCGTCGTGGTCGATACGTCGGCGACCAAAGTCGCGCTGTCGAACGTCTTGCGCGTGCTGCCGCTGGCCACATCGGCCGCAGTCTTCGTGCCGCTGATGTGATGAACGCGCTCCCGACAGGTCAACGCGCATGAATTATTCCAGAGGCAATGCGGGCGATGGCGGCGAGGCAGCGCCGGGCGGGCTGGTGCCGGTCTCGCAGCAGGCACTGCTCGGGCGCGATCCGTACAGCATTGCGGTTCCCTACGGCGTCGACACCACGGCCGAGGCGACGCCGGTCTTCGGGCTCAGCCTGCACGACTATCTGCGCATCCTGATCAAGCGCAAATGGCTGATCTTGAGCATTGTCGGCGTGGCGGTCGTCATCGGCACCCTGACGACGCTGATGAAGACGCCGCTCTACACCTCCACGGTGCGGATGCAGATCGACCCGAACACGGCGAAGATCGTGCAGTCCGGCGACGTCACGCCCACCGAAGGCGCCAATGCCGATTTCATGCGAACCCAGTTCGAGCTGCTCAACGGCCGCACCATGGCCGAGCGTGTCGCTTCGGCGCTCAAGCTCGGCGAGGATCAGGATTTCTTCCGGCCGCGCAATTTCTCGATCACAGGTGCGATCTTCAAGATCATCGGGCTAGGCGGCGGCTCTGGCGGCAGAACCGCCAACAAATCCGACCGCGAAGGCGCCGCCGCCGGCATCGTGCTCGGCAACAGGGCGGTGCGGCCGGTCATGGGCTCGCGATTGGTCGACATCGACTATTCGGATCCCAACCCGTCGCGCGCGCAACGCATTGCGTCGGCCTTTGCCGACGCCTTCGTCGCCTCCAATCTCGACAAGCGGTTTCAGGCCAATTCCTATGCCAAGGTCTTTCTCGAAGACCAGCTCAAGACCCTGAAACTGCGGCTCGAGGATTCGGAAAAGGCGCTGATCGCTTTCGGCCAAAAGGAAGAGATCGTCGCGACCAACGACAAGGCGTCGATCGCGGAAACCAATTTGGCCAACGCCAATGCCGCGCTTGGCGTGCTGATCTCCGATCGAATCAAGAACGAGCAATTGTGGAAGCAGCTCGATCAGGCGACAGCGATCAATCTGCCGCAGCTCCTGACCAATCCGGTGATCGAGTCGCTGCGCACCAAGCGCAATACGCTGTCGACCGAATATCAAGACAAGCTGGAGACGTTCAAGCCGAGCTATCCGGAGATGATGCAGCTCAGCAGCCAGATTGCCGAGATCGACCGGCAGCTTGCGACCGAGCTGAAAACGCTCAAAGCCTCCTATAAGGCGGCCTACGAGTCGTCGTTGAGCCAAGAAAACGAGATGAAGCGGCGGGTCGAGACGCTCAAAGCGGACATGCTCGACCTGCAAAAGCGCAGCATCGAGTACAACATTCTCAAGCGCGAAGTCGACACCAACCGGTCGCTCTATGACGGCCTGTTGCAGCGCTTCAAGGAAGTGGACATCGCCGGCGGCGTCGGCGCCAACAACGTCTTCATCGTCGACAAGGCGACGTTGCCGGGCTCGCCGTCGTCGCCGAACCTGTCCCGCGCGCTGGTCATGTACGTGTTGTTCGGATTGGCCGCCGCATTGGCGCTGGCGTTTTTCCTCGAACACCTGGACGACACCGTGCGCTCGCCCGAGGACGTCGAGCGGATTTCGGGACTGGTCACGCTCGGCATCATTCCGAAGATCGCGTCGGGCAAGACCACGGAAGCCGAATTGCAGGATCCGCGGTCGCATACGTCGGAGGCCTATCGCTCGCTGTGCACGGCGCTGCAGCTGTCGACCGAGAGCGGCCTGCCAAAGACGCTGCTGGTCTCCAGCGCCGGTCCGGGCGAGGGCAAGTCGACCACTGCGCTGACGGTGGCGCGGCACTTTGCCAGGGTCGGCCTGAAGGTTCTGCTGATCGACGCCGATATGCGCAAACCGACCTTGCACGCGAAAATGAATCTGGAAAATTCCACGGGCCTAAGCAATTACCTGACCGGCGCCTGCGAGCCGCCGGAATTGCTGCAGCAGACGGATACGCCCAACCTGGCGTTCATGGCGTCGGGCCCGCTGCCGCCCAACGCCGCCGATTTGCTCGGCACCTCGCGGTTATTGTCGTTGCTCTCGGTCGGCTCGGAAGTGTTCGATCTGATCGTCGTCGACAGTCCGCCGGTCATGGGGTTGGCCGACGCGCCGCTGCTGTCGAGCGCGGTGGCGGCGACGATCTTCATCGTCGGCGCCGGCCAGGTGCGGACCAAGCTTATTCGCGCAGCCGTCAAGCGCTTGCAGTTCTCGCGCGCGTCGTTGATCGGCACCGTCATCACCAGGTTCGATGTCCACCACACCTACGGCTATGGCTACGGATACGGCTATGGCTATGGTCATTATGGGCAGGAGGGTGGCCACGCCGAAAAGGCGGTAACGGCGGCCGATGAGGTGCGGCAACCGAAGCTGACCAACGCCCGGGTGGAGGGATGATGTCCGACAAGATGGCATTGCGGGTTGCCATCGACCTTTTGCATGTGCCCTCGCAGGTGCGGCTGGTGCGATCCGAGCCGTTGCCGCGGGGCGTGGCGGTGCTGTTGCGCATTGCGGCGGGCGACGACGCGGCAGAGCGCGAGGCGGCCGACGCGACGGTTCGTTCCCGCGATGTCGTGCGGCGTGCTGCAGCGTTTTTCATCGAGCAGATCCTGTTTGCGCCAGACACCGACAGTTATCGGGTGCTCGGCTCGGCGCCGCAGGCAAACGCAAGCGAACTGCGCGGCAACGCGGCGCTGCTGCTGAAATGGCTGCACCCCGACCGCGATCCGCACGGCGAGCGCTCGATCTTCGTCAGCCGGGTGACGGAAGCCTGGAACAATCTCAAGACGCCACAACGGCGCGCCGCCTATGACGAGCTCCGCCGCTCGTCGAGCGAAAGGAAATCCCACAACAAGGCGGCGCGGCGCGGCAACAGGAAGAAATTCATCGCCGCGCTGCGCCGGCAACAGGAGCGCGGCTGGGACGCGTCATCGATCTATGGCGCGGAAAAAGTCGGATTTTTCCGTCGCGCGCTGGCGATCCTGCTGCAACGGCCGGTGTGATAATTCCGGCGAGAGTTCCCGCCATGCGCGACGATTTGCACCTCCGATTGATTGCCGCCGCATCGTTCGCCACATCTGCGCCGCCAATCTAGCGTTCCTCATCGCCTTGTGCCGGAGCCATGAAAGTCCAGTTACGCTCGCAGCTTAAGCTTCGAACGGCCATTCTCGGGGCTTGCGCGCTGCTATTGGCGTGGCCGGTGATATCGCGAAGTCTTGCCGCCTACCTTGCCGACGTCGCGCCGCAGGCGGCATTGCGGCTCAATTCCGCGCAGCCCGAGGCTTTGACCAACCTCGCCGATCGGATGCTCAACGACGCCGCCGGCACCAATGGGCGCACCGACGCGACAAATCAAACCGCGGCCCCGCAACAAGACGCCGGCGCCGATACAAACGGCGGCACCGGCAATGAGAGCGGGAATTCGGCGCTTGCCAACCGCGCTTTTTCCGCCTTTGACCTGATCAGCCAGAAACAGAGCATCGATCTGCCCGCGGTCCGCGCTGCCGCGGAGGCCGCGCTGCGCAATGAGCCGTTGAATGCGCGGGCGCTGCGGCTCCTCGGCCAGGTGTCCGACGCCGCCAAGAACGACACCGATGCCGCGAATTTCATGCGGGCGGCCGCCAAATTGTCGTTGCACGACAACCTCACCGATTCCTGGCTGTTGCTGAAAAGCTTTTCGGCAAAAGATTACCAGGCGACCGTCTATTATGCCGATATCCTGTTGCGGACGACGCCGGAATTGAGCCAATACGTGGTGCCGATTCTGGCGCGCATCGCCGAGGACAAAGGCTCCGCCGGCCTGATCAAGACCACGCTTGCCGGCGACCCGCCGTGGCGCGATCAGTTTTTTCAAATGCTGCCGACCAGCATCACGGATGCGCGCACGCCGCTGGATTTGCTGCTGGCGCTGCGCACCAGCGCAACGCCGCCGCCGCCCGAAGATGTCAATCGCTATCTCAATTTCCTGGTCCAGCATAAATTATACGAACTGGCCTATTACACTTGGCTGCAGTTTCTTCCCGCCGAAGAGCTGCGTAATGCCGGCCTGTTGTATAACGGCGGCTTCGAAATCGCGCCGACCGGCTCGCCGTTCGACTGGATCATGCCGCAGGGCTCCGGCGTCACCGTCGATATCGAACCAAGACCGGACGGCGACGGCGGGCAGGCGCTGTTGCTGAACTTCCAGTACGGCCGCGTCGACTACGGCAGCGTCGCGCAATTGATCATGCTGGCGCCCGGCCGCTATCGATTCACCGGCCGCTTCAAGGGCGAGCTGGTGGGGCCGCGCGGCCTGAAATGGCGGATCGCGTGCGCCGAAACGCGCGGCACCCGCCTTGCCGAGGGGCCGATGATAAACGGGCGCGTGCCGAGCTGGAGCGATACCGCCTTCGATTTCACGGTGCCGGCGCAAAATTGCCGCGCGCAATATCTGTCGCTGGATCTCGACGCGCGCATGGCCTCCGAATCGTTCGTCAACGGCTCGGTGTGGTTCGACGATCTGAAAATTTCGCGTCTTGCAAGCGCGCCAAGTCAGTAGCGCCAAGGCTGTAGCACGAAGTCAATAGCGCGAGGTCGGGCGGCCATGATGCGGAGCGGAAGGCGGGCGATCGGGATGTCGATGCGCGAAATTGCCATACGGATGCCGCGCACCAGACTGGGCGAGCTCGCCGCCGAGCAACTCAAGGATATGGCGCTGAGCGGCCAGTTTTGGCTCACCGCGTTCACGCTTTTGGCGGCGTTGCTGCTGGGCGGCGGCACGCGCGGCGGCTTTCTGTCGGATGCGCTGCTGCAACTGTTGGCAATTCCCTTGCTGTTGGTGTCGGCGTCGCGGCTTGGCGATTTGTTTTGGCAGCAGCGGGCCAAGTTGCGGGAGCTGCGCCGGGAGATCGTCTTTTGTCTTGCGATCGTGCTGGTGCCGCTGATCCAGCTGGTGCCGTTGCCGCCCGCGCTGTGGACGCTGCTGCCGCATCGGGCGCCACTGATCGCTTCGTTTGACGGCCTGGGACACGGCTTGCCGTGGTTGCCGATCAGCGTTTCGCCGAATGCGACATGGCTCAGCGTTGCGGCTTTGCTGCCGACGCTTGCCGTCTTTTTCGGCACGATTTTGCTCAGCTACCGTGAACGGCGCTTGCTCAGTCTCGCGGTGGTCGCCTTCGGCATCGTCAGCTCGTTTCTCGGCCTCCTGCAGATCGCGCAAGGTCCGGCAAGCCGGCTGCGTTTTTTTTCCGCGACCAACCTGACGGAGGCGGTCGGCTTCTTCGCCAATCGGAATCATTTTGCCGCGTTTTTGTACATCGTATTGCTGTTTGCTGCGGTCTGGGCGATCGATATCGGCTTTGCCGTTGGCCCGTGGCGCGATCGCAGGATTTTCGAGGCCCGCTCCATCGTGACCATCACGGCGAGTTTTCTGGCCATCGTCGTCCTGCTCGCGGCCGAGGCCATGGCGCGCTCGCGTGCCGGCATGATGTTGACCATGGTCAGCCTGGCCGGCGTCTATGGCCTGGTGCTGACCGACCGGCGGCGGCGCACATTGAGCGCGACGCCTTTGAATTTCCTGTTCGCGGCGGCGGGAACGGCCTTCATATTGGTCGTGCAATTCGCGCTCTATCGGGTATTGGCGCGGTTCAACGCCGATCCGCTGGACGATCTGCGGCTGCAATTTGCCCGCACCACGATCGAGGCGGCATGGGCTTACATGCCGTTCGGCGCCGGAATGGGAACGTTCGTCCCGGTCTATGGCATGTTCGAGAAGCCGCAAGACCTGTTCTCGCACGCTTACGTCAATCATGCGCACGACGATATCTTGGAGTTCTGGCTCGAAACCGGGATTTTCGGCATCGCGTTGATGGGCGCGTTCGCCGCCTGGTTTGTTTCGCGCGCGATAAAAATCTGGCGGTATGCCGCTGTCGGGGCGAACGAATTCGACCGCTCGCTTTCCCGCGCGGCGACCATCGCCGTGGCGCTGATCGTCACCCATTCATTCCTCGATTATCCGTTGCGCACGGCGGCGATGACGGCAATCCTCGCCTTCGCCTGCGGCCTGATGGTCGAGACATTGGGCGCCGATGACAGAGCGAAGGAACGGCGCGCTCGCCCGTTGTTTGACACGACAGCGCAGGGTACGGCGCCGAGAGTAATGGCTGTTTCGCCCGCCGCCACATCGCCACCGGCCATTGCCGCAGACCAGGAACCGGCGCCCTCGAATCAACCACCGCGTCAGCGGCCGGCGCGATGGGGCGACGACGTCGAGTGGCCGGAGGCTTGGCGCAAGGGGGGTGCCGGACAGGATACCGGGCCCAAGAAAATCCCGACGCAGACGCCCTCGACGCCGCCGGACCGCGATAAGACATAGCTGTCCATCGGGCTCGACCCGGTGCGCCGAATTGCAGTTAACCCTCGGATTTTATTTGAGAAGTCGGCCCTGGGCGACCCTTGCTTGAGGCCGGCCATAAAGGCACAATGGATGGTGGTCGCCGGCACGGCAATCGCGTGGGCTTTCACCCGCGGTGCGGTAGCTTTTGACGGGCGGCAGCTCATCTCTGCCAACCTCTGCGGGAGAATGAATCATCATTCGAATAAGCCGTCCGAAGCGAAAGCCGGCGGATTTGACGGCCCGATCCAGCCGCCGCGTGACGAGGACGAGCGCAAGCGTTGGCAGGCCGCCAACAGGGCGTGGTGGGAATCCTCTCCGATGCGCTACGACTGGCGCAAAGGCCTGGGCCACACGCCGGGCGACGCCGCCTATTTCAAGGAGATCGACGATCGCTTTTTGGCCGCGGCGCGGGAATTCTCGCCGTGGCGGAAAATTCCGTTCGAGCGCTTTATTCCGTTCGACGAGCTTGCCGACAAGCGCGTGCTCGAGATCGGCGTCGGGCATGGCACGCACGCCCAGTTGCTGGCGTCGCACTGCCGCGCGTTCGTCGGCATCGATTTGACGACCGTCGCCACGACCATGACGGCAAAGCGGCTGAAGCTGTGCGGTCTGCCGGGCTCGGTGCTGCAGATGGATGCCGAGCGCATGGCGTTCCGCGACGACAGTTTCGATTACATCTGGAGCTGGGGCGTCGTGCATATCTCCGCGGATACGCGCCGCGTGCTCGAGGACATGCATCGCGTGTTGCGGCCGGGCGGGCGTTGTACCGTGATGGTCTATTACCGGTCGTGGTGGAACTACTACGTCTCCGGCTTCGTGCGTTGGATGTTTTTAGGCCATTGGCGGCAACGCCACAGCCTGCATCAGGCGAGTCAATACGGCACCGACGGCGCCATTGCGCGCTATTACAAACCGGCCGAGTGGCGTCATGAAGCGGGCGGTTTGTTCGACGTCGAATCGATCGACATCTATGGGCTCAAGAGCGACATCGTGTTGTTGCCATACGGCCGATTGAAACAGTTCTGCATGCGCCTGCTACCGGACGCCGTCGCTCGCTTTATGACCCGGCGCTTGCGCATGGGCTCGCTGCTCGTCGCGACCATGGGCAAGCCGGGGCCTTAGGCCACGGCGCCGCGAAACCGTCTAAGCAACCAACCAACCAATCAATCAAAATGTGCGGCCTTGCCGGCATTTACGCCTATCACTACGCCGCCAATCCCATCGAGTTGGCGGAACTGCGCGCCATCCGCGACCACATGGCGGCGCGCGGTCCCGACGGCGAGGGCGAATGGCTGTCCGCGGATGGCCGCGCTGGCTTCGGCCATCGGCGGCTTGCCATTATCGACCTGTCGGAACGCGCCGCGCAACCGATGGCGAGCGCCGACGGCAAGGTCGTCATCGTCTTCAACGGCGAGATTTATAATTACCGGGCGCTGCGTTCGGATCTGGAAGCGAAGGGATATGTTTTCCGCACCCAATCGGATACCGAGGTTCTGCTGCAGCTCTATGCGTCGAAGGGCGCGGCCATGGTGCGCGATCTGCGCGGCATGTTCGCCTTCGGCCTGTGGGACGGTGACAAGCAAGGCTTGCTGCTGGCGCGCGATCCTTATGGCATCAAACCGCTGTACTACGCCGATGACGGCTGGACTTTGCGGTTCGCCTCTCAGGTCAAGGCGCTGGTGGCAGGCCGTCGCACCGGCCTCGATCCGGATCCGGCCGGCTGGGCCGGCTTCTTCCTGTTCGGCAACGTACCCGAGCCGTACACTATCTATCGCGATATCCGCGCGGTGCCTGCCGGCGCGACGCTGTGGATCGATCGCCGCGGCCTGCGTGAGCCCGAACGCTACTTTTCGATCCCGCAGGTCTTTGCCGAAGCCGAGCGTTCCGCGGCAAGGCCTGACGCGCAATCGCGCATCCGCACGTCGCTCATCGACAGCGTGCGCCATCATCTGGTCGCCGACGTTCCGGTCGGTCTGTTTCTGTCTTCCGGCGTCGATTCCGCGGCGCTGCTTGGCCTGATGCGCGATGCGGGTCACGACGACGTCCACGCCATCACGCTACGCTACGAGGAATTCCGCGGCCGCCACGACGACGAAGCGCCGTTGGCGGGCGTGGTCGCGCGGCAGTATGGCGCCAGGCACACCATCCGCACCGTGACGCAGGAGGAATTCCGCGCCGACCTGTCGAAGATCTTCACCGCCATGGACCAGCCGACCATCGACGGCATCAACACCTGGTTCGTCGCCAAGGCGGCGCGCGAGCAAGGTCTCAAAGCCGCGATCTCCGGGCTGGGCGGCGACGAATTGGTCGGCGGCTATCCGTCCTTCGCCGATATTCCGCGCTGGGTGCGTTGGATGCGCTGGAGCGCGTGCGTGCCGTTCGCCGGCGAGGCGTTTCGCCGTACGGTTTCCGCGGTCAACGATCTGGTGCCGTTGGCGCATCCGAAGATCGCGGGTTTTTTGAAATATGCCCGCTCTTACGCCGGCGCCTATCTGTTGCGGCGCGGCGTGTTCATGCCGTGGGAATTGCCCGACCTGATGGACCGCAAATTCATCCGCGAAGGGTTGCGGCGGCTCGACCCGGTCAAGCATATCGCCGCGATCCTCAAGCCGGAGCCACACACCGCCTGGGGCAAAGTGGCGGCGCTCGAATCGAGCCTTTACCTGCGCAACCAGCTGTTGCGCGATACAGATTGGGCCAGCATGGCGCACTCGCTCGAAGTACGCGTTCCGTTCGTCGATGCGAGCCTCCTGCGAGCGGTGGCGGCGGATTTCGCAGGCCTGCCGCCGGCAGCGGGCAAGCGTCTGCTCGCGGCTGCGCCGCGCGCCGCCGTGCCGGACCGGATCGTCACGCGCGCCAAGACCGGATTTTCCACGCCGATCGAGCGCTGGCTGAAGGACGACGAGCGCATCCGGGGCTGGCGGCAGGTGCCGCGGCTGCGGCCGCGGAACTGCCCTTGGGCGCGGCGCTGGGCCTATCAGGTGGCGCGGCCTTAACGCCGCATCGCAGCGATGAATGCGCTGGCGCTGGTCACCGATGCATTCGGCAGCTCGGGCGGTATCGCCCAATACAATCGCGATCTCATCGCGGCCTTGGCGGACATTCCCGGCGCCGACCGGATCATCGTGGTGCCGCGGCTTGGCGACGGTAACGGCGCCGCGCTGCCGCGGGGCGTGCGGCAGCTCAAGCCGCAGGGCAACCGAGTATCTTATTCTCTTACCGCGTTTCGCGCCGCGACCATGCTGGGACCGTTTGATTTCGTGTTTTGCGGGCACTTGCACCTGGCGCCGCTCGCCGCATTGCTGGCCGCAGGGCTCGGCGTGCCGCTGTGGCTGCAACTGCACGGCTACGAAGCGTGGGACGACATGAAGCGCACCGAACGCTGGTCGGCCGAGCGGGCGAGACTGATAACCTCCGTCAGCCGCTATACGCGGCGCCGATTTTTGTCGCTTGTGGGAGTGGACCCATCGTGCGTGCGCGTGTTGCCGAATACAGTCGACGGCGGTTTTTCGCCCGGCGCCAAATCGGAAGCCTTGCTCGATCGTTTTTGTTTGCGTGGCAAACGCGTGCTGCTCACGGTCAGCCGGCTCGATCCGAACGAGCGCCGCAAGGGACATGACCGGGTCATCAAGGCTTTACCGGCGATCGTAGCCGCAATGCCCAATGTCGTTTATCTCATCGCCGGCCATGGGGCGGACCGGACGCGACTGGAGGCGCTGGCGCAAAATCTTGGCGTCGCCAACAGCGTCGTCTTTGCCGGCAAGGTCGCTCCGGACGAGCTGCCGCAATTGTACCGTCTGGCCGATCTGTTCGTCATGCCGAGCGCGCAAGAAGGATTTGGCATCGTGTTTTTGGAAGCGGCGGCGTCGGGCCTGCGCGCGATCGGCGGCAATGCCGACGGCAGCATCGACGCCCTTGCCGACGGCGCCATCGGCACCGCCATCGATCCAAACGACTCCGAAGCGCTGGTGCGCGCCGTTAGGACCGGTCTCGATGGCGGCGGTCCCGACCCGTCCGGCGTCGGTCGCTTCCGCTTCGAGAATTTTTCCGGCCACGTTCGCGACTTGGTGAATGGCCATCTGCTGCCTGGCGCAGCCGGTGTAGCGCCATGAGCGAGCGCGCGGGCGTCAAAGTGCCGATCGAGCGTTTGCGCGAGTCCGAGCCGACTACCCCTGACGTCAGCACCGCCAAGCTCGTCATCGAGCCGGGCATGACCGCCAAAAACTACTGGCGCGACCTCTGGCATTATCGCGAGCTGATCTATTTCCTGGCGTGGCGCGACACCGTGGTCCGCTACAAGCAGACCGCGATCGGCGTCGCCTGGGCGTTGATCCGTCCGGCGCTGACCATGCTGGTCTTCGTCGGCTTCCGGCGGTTGGTGGGATTCCCGCCGGGCAAGGTGCCGGATCCGATCCTGGTGTTTGCCGCCGTGCTGCCCTGGCAGTTCTTCTCCAGCGCGCTGTCGGAATCGTCGGGCAGCCTGATCGGCAACGCCAACCTGATATCGAAAATCTATTTTCCGCGCCTGCTCATTCCCTTGGCCGCGGTCGCCACCACCCTGATCGATTTCGCCATCACCTTCGCGCTGCTGCTGCTCCTGATGTTGTGGTACGGATTCCTGCCGTCCTGGCAGATCGCGGCCTTGCCGTTCTTCATTCTGCTCGCGTTCGGCTTGGCCTTCGGCTCCGGCCTGTTTTTTGCGGCGCTGAATGTCGAGTATCGTGACTTCCGCTATATCGTGCCTTTCATCGTGCAGTTCGGGCTGTTCGTCTCGCCGATCGCGTTCTCCACCGCCGACGTGCCGGAGCGGTGGCGGGCGCTCTATGCGCTCAATCCCCTGGTCGGAATCATCGACGGCTTCCGTTGGTCCTTGCTCGGCGGACAGGCGGCGCTCGATCCGCAGACAGTGTGGATTTCGCTGGTGGTGACCGCCGCGGTGATCGTCCTCGGTGTCTGGTATTTTCGCCGCATGGAACACAGCTTCGCCGACGTCATATGACGACGCGCTCCGAGACCGGCGAACCTGCGCTGCTGCGGCCGCGCCCGTGCAGCATGACGCGCCGCGTGCTTTTGGCGCTCGCCGCCTGTATTGCTGTTTTTGCACTATGGGCATGGCTTAAGCCGGACACCTTGTTGCGCGGCGCCGCCGATCTGTGGATCGTCTCCGACGAACCGGCGCCTGCCGATGCCGTTGCGGTTTTGGGCGGCGGCCTCGAATACCGGCCGTTTGCCGCGGCCGACTATTATCGCCGCGGCCTGACGCCGAAAATCCTGATCTCGAATATCGGTGCGACGCCGGCGGAAAAACTCGGCGTGTTGCAGTCGCACGTGCGGGCCAACAGCGAGGTGTTGCAAAAACTCGGCGTGCCGGCGTCCGCCATCGAGCCGTTCGGCGATCACCTGTCCGATACCTTCACCGAGGCGACCGCGCTGCACGAATGGGCGCTCCGCAACGGCGCCCATCGCATCATCGTGCCGACCGATATCTTTGCGGCCCGCCGCCTGCGCTGGACGCTGCGCCACGTCTTCGGCAACGACGCGGCGATCCTGGTTCCGGCGGTCAACCCGCCGGACTATGTGCGGGACAATTGGTGGCAGAACGAGCACGGCGTCATCGGCTTTCAGAACGAAGTCATGAAATACCTCTATTATCGGCTCAAATATTGAGCAGCCGCATGTCCGACGTCGCCGTCAGCGTGAACGATCTCGGTAAGAAATACCGCATCCGCCATCAGCGCCGCGAACGCTATGTCGCCTTGCGCGACGTCATCACCGACGGTTTCCGCAACGTGCTGCGCGGCAAGGCGGACGACGGCGCGGCGCCGGCCACCGAGGATTTTTGGGCGCTCAAGGACGTTTCCTTCGAGGTCAAGCGCGGCGAAGTCATCGGCATCATCGGCCGCAACGGCGCCGGCAAATCGACGCTGCTCAAGGTGATCAGCCGGATCACCGAGCCCAACGCGGGGCGCATCGAGCTCACCGGCCGGGTCGCCAGCATGCTCGAAGTCGGCACCGGGTTTCATCCCGAATTGACCGGCCGCGAAAACATCTACCTCAACGGCGCTATCCTCGGCATGCGGCGCGCCGAGATCAAACGGCGGTTCGATGAGATCGTCGCCTTCGCCGAAGTGGAGAATTTTCTCGATACACCGGTCAAGCGATTCTCCTCCGGCATGTATGTGCGGCTCGCCTTCGCGGTCGCGGCGCATCTGGAAACCGAAATTTTGATCGTCGACGAGGTGCTTGCGGTCGGTGACGCCGAATTCCAGAAACGGTGCCTCGGAAAGATGTCGCAGGTCGCGCAAGGCGGCCGCACCGTGCTGTTCGTCAGCCACAATATGGGATCGATCCGGCGCCTGACACAGCGCTGCATCCTTTTGGACCAAGGCAAAGTCATGGTGGATGCCGCGGTCGAAACCGCAATCGACAGCTACCTCAAGCAGGCGGCCGAAGGAATTTCCGGCGGCATTTATCTGCGCAATGCGCCGCGCCCGACGGACCGGCCGTTCTTCGTCAATCGGGTGACGACCCGCACCGAACCGAAGGGCGATCCGGCCACCCAGTTCGATTGCGATCACCCGATCGCGATCTGCGTCGACTATACGGCGACGCGGCCGGTGCCGGGTCTCTACGGCTATCTGCAACTGCAGCGGCTCGACGGCACCGTGGTTTACGAGGGCGACAGCAACGACACCGGCGTCAATCCGTTCGACCGGCTGCCGGCCGGATCCGGCACCGCATGGATAACCATCCCGGCGCGAATCCTGGGCGCCGGCACCTACCAGATTTATCTGAGCTTTGCCTCGGGCTTCGACCCCGCGGGCCCTGAAATCGACGCCCCCGGCGTGGTCGGCGAATTCAGGCTGGACGATACCAGCACGCGGCGCGGCAACCGCCGCAACGGATTTCTGTCGCTGAAACTGCCCTGGCAGATGGTGGAGCAACAGCAATGAGCTGCCTCGCCAACAGCAGCATCCTGCTCACCGGCGGCACCGGCTCGTTCGGGCGGACGTTCGCGGCGATGACGCTTGAGAAATTCAATCCCCGCCGCCTCGTGATCTATTCGCGCGACGAGATGAAGCAATGGGAAATGGCGCGGCACTTCGCCGACGACAAGCGCGTGCGCTTCTTCATCGGCGATGTGCGCGATGCCGACCGACTGACGCGGGCGCTCGACGGCATCGATCATGTGGTCCACGCCGCGGCGCTCAAGATCGTTCCGACCGCGGAATACAATCCGTTCGAATGCGTCAAAACCAACATCATCGGCGCCATGAACCTGATCGACGTCTGCATCAATCGCGGCGTCAAACGGGTGGTGGCGCTGTCGACCGACAAAGCGAGCGCTCCGGTCAATCTCTATGGCGCGACCAAGTTGGTCTCCGACAAGCTGTTTGTTGCCGGCAACGCCTATGCGGGCGGCCACGATACGCGGTTTGCCGTGGTGCGCTACGGCAACGTCATGGGATCGCGCGGTTCGGTCATTCCGCTGTTCATGTCGCTTGCCGGGCAGGGGCCGCTGCCGGTCACCGACCCGGGCATGACCCGCTTCATGGTCACGTTGGAAGAGGGCGTCGCGCTGGTGTGGCATGCCATCGACGACATGGAAGGCGGCGAAATGTATGTGCGCAAAGCGCCGTCCATGAAGGTCGTCGACATTGCCCGCGCCATCGATCCGATGGCCGTGCCGCGGATCGTCGGCGTCCGCCCCGGCGAAAAGCTACACGAGCAGATGATCAGCACCGAGGATGCGCCTTACACTTTCGACTATGGCGGCCACTACAAGATCATGCCGGCGATCAACGCCTGGGGCAACGAGACCCGCGTCAAGACCGGGCAGCAGGTCGCGCCCGGCTTCGTCTATCGCTCCGACACCAACAGTGAATGGATGACGGTCGAGACGCTGCGCGCCTGGATCGAGAGCAACCGCGCCAAGCTGGGCCAATTCTGATCGTGATGTCTGACGTCGTCGTCACCGGATCGCGAGGTCTTCTCGGCGCGACGCTCATGCGGGTGCTGCCCGAGGCCGGATTTCGCGTCGTTCCTCTTACAGGAGACATTCGCGACGCCGCGGCGGTCGCCACGCAGATTGCGCAAGCGGCACCGGCTTATGTCGTGCACGCTGCGGCGATGACTTACGTCGGTGCCTGCGAGCGCCAGCCGCAGCAAGCCCTTGCCGTGAATGGTGGGGGCACAAAAAACGTCGTCGCCGCGGCGCAAGCCGCCGGCGCGCCCATTCTGTATATTTCGACGGCCTCGGTGTTCAGAGGCGACCATGGCAATTGCCGCAAGGAGGATGCGCCGGAACCGACCAATGCCTACAACCAATCCAAACGCGAGGGCGAACGGCACACGCTCGATTACGAGCGCGGCATGGTGCTCCGCCTCAACATGATCGGTATCCACCCGGACGGTTCGCGCAGCCAGAATTTCTTGGAATGGCTGCTGGATCGCTTTGGCGCCGACGAGGACATGATCTTGTTCGCCGACGCCTGCATCAACCCGCTGTCGAACTGGACCATCGCGGCGCTGATCGCGAAAATCATGACGCGCGATGGCTTGGGCAAAATTCTCCACATCGGCAGCCGCGACGTGCTGTCCAAGGCCGCCATCGGCGAACTGGTGCGCGCGCGTTTCCCGGGCTATCGCGGCACGGTGCGGCCGGGCAGTGTCGACGCCGTTGCCGACGGCAGGTTCCGGCCCAAACAGATGTGGCTCAATACCGACAGAGCCGCCGCGCTTCTTGGCTCGATGCCGACCGTGGCGCAGGAGCTCGACACGATTTTTGCGAGATCGCGATTGTGCCTAGATCGAAGCCAATCGCGCTGTCCCCGGATGACATGACCGTGCCGCACATTTCCTATGGGCGGCAGGATATCCGCGCGGAGGATGTCGAAGCTGTCGTGTCGGTCTTGCGCTCCGACTGGCTCACGCAAGGGCCCATGGTACCGCGATTCGAGGCGGCGCTGGCCAAGCTTTGCAGCGCCGAGCATGCGGTCGTGGTCAACAGCGCCACCTCAGCGCTGCATATCGCCTGCGTGGCGCTGGGGCTGGGACCGGGCGACCGGCTCTGGACATCGCCGAATACATTCGCCGCTTCCGCCAATTGCGGCCTCTACTGCGGTGCGCAGGTCGATTTTGTCGACATCGACTTGCGCACCGGCAACATGAGTGCCGACGCGCTCGCAGCCAAGCTCGAACGGGCCGATCGCGAGGGCTTGGTTCCCAAGATCGTGGTGCCGGTGCATTTCGCCGGCCAATCCTGCGACATGCGGCGCATCAAGGCGCTTGGCGAACGTTACGGCTTCCGAATCATCGAAGACGCCGCGCACGCCGTCGGCGGCAAATACCTCAGCGCCCCGGTCGGCGACTGCCGCTACTGCGACGTCGCCGTCTTCAGTTTCCATCCGGTCAAGATCATCACCACCGGCGAGGGCGGCGCCGCGCTGACCAACGACGCCGAAATCGCCGCCCGCATGGCGCGCCTGCGCAGCCACGGCACCACGCACGATCCGGCACGCATGCAGGCCGATCCCGGCGGCGCCTGGTATTACGAAGTCGCCGAGCTCGGTTGGAATTACCGCATGACCGACATCCAGGCGGCGCTGGGGTGCAGCCAGATCGAGCGGGTCCACGAGTACGTCGCGCGACGCACGGCGCTCGCCGAACGCTACCATCGGCTCCTCGCCAATAGCGGCCTCGCGCTGCCGTGGTGCGATCCCGACTGTGCGTCGGCATGGCATCTCTACGTCGTCGGTTGGAACGAGGAGGCTTCGGGTCTTTCGCGCGCCGATGCCTTTGCCAAACTGCGCGCCGCCGGAATCGGCGTCCAGGTCCATTATATTCCACTGCACACCCATCCCTTCTTTCGCAAGCTTGGCTTCCGGCCGGGTCAATATCCGAACGCCGAAGCGCACTACGCGCGCGCCGTCACGATCCCGCTTTATGCCGCCCTGACCGACGCACAGCAGGACATTGTGGTCGATCAGATTCTGCGGCTCGCGGCTTAGGATGATCGTCGCCGTCATTCCGGCGCGCGGCGGCAGCAAACGCATTCCGCGCAAAAACATCCGCCCGTTCGCCGGCAAACCGATCATCGCCTATTCGATCGCGGCCGCACGCGCATGCGGCCTGTTCGATCGCATCATCGTCTCCACCGACGACGAGGAGATCGCAGGCGTGGCGCGCGATTGCGGCGCGGAAACGCCGTTCCGGCGGCCGCCGGAATTGTCGGACGACCACACCGGCACCGACCCGGTCACGGCGCATGCGCTGACTTGGCTCGCCGATCGCGGCCAGGACGCCGAATTCGCCTGCTGCATCTACGCCACGGCGCCGTTTCTCCAGGCCGCCGATCTGCGGCGCGGCTATGAGGCTCTGGTCGGCACCGGCGAGAATTTCGCGTTTGCGGCGACCACCTACGATTTTTCGATTCAACGCGCGCTCCGCGTGCTTCCTGGCGGCGGCGTCGAGCCGTTCTTTCCGCAGCAGATCGTTTCGCGCTCGCAGGATCTCGACGCGGCGCATCATGACGCGGGGCAATTCTACTGGGGCCGGGGGACGGCATTTCGCGCATGCCTTGCCATGTTCGCGGCCCATTCGATTCCGATCCTACTGCCGCGCCATCGTGTTCAGGACATCGACACGCTTGAAGATTGGACCCGGGCCGAGCTGATGCACGCCGCCCTCGTTGCCACCGGCGAGATCGACGGCCCGGTTTGACCGCTCGACCGATGCGTTTCCTGTTTCGAGCCGATGCCTCGACCGCGATCGGCAGCGGCCATGTCGTGCGCTGCGCCAGTCTTGCGCAGGCGCTCGCGGCGGCCGGCCATGAGGTTCATTTTGCCTGCCGCTCCCTGGCGGGCGATCTCAACCATTGGCTCGAAGCCGAAGGTTTCCGCGTCCATAAAATCCTCGGAGTCGCCGACGCGGCCATGACGGAATCGATGGATGCCGATGCCACGAAGAACTCCGTTCCGGCACAGCGCTGCGACTGGTTGATTGTCGATCACTATGAGCTCGGCGTCGCGTGGGAACGCGCGATGGCGGATTTAGTGGAAGGCATATTCGTCATCGACGATCTTGGGCGGCGACACGACTGCCGGCTCCTGCTCGACCAGAACTACGGTAATCCAGTGCATGCGCAGTATCCCGCCCGCGTGCCGCCGCAATGCGAATTGCTGCTCGGCGCGGAATTCGCGCTGTTGCGGCCGGAATTCACCGCGCTTCGTGCGATGTCTCGCCGGCGGCGCAGGCAAAGCGTGTCGCGGCTGCTGGTGTTCATGGGCGGCAGCGATGCGTCGAACGAGACGGGTAAGGCGCTGGAGGGAGTCGGCCGCAGTGATATTCCGGACTTGGCCGTAGACGTCGTGATCGGCGCCGGCAATCCGCATCGGCAAGCGGTTGCGAACTTGTGCGCGGCGATGGATCGGACCACGTTGCACGTGCAGACGAACCAGATGGCGCAATTGATGAGCGCGGCGGACTGCGCGATCGGGGCCGCCGGTACGACGACATGGGAGCGGTGTGCGCTCGGCTTGCCGGCACTGGTTACGGTGCTCGCCGAAAATCAGACGGCGATTGCGGAAGCGGTCGATGCCGCCGGTGCGCATCGTCTGTTGGGCCGGCCGCATGACCTGACCGCAGACCGCTATGCGCGGGCGCTGCGTGCGCTCAGTGCGGCCGATCTTGCCGGCATGTCGCGGGAGGCCGCCGCCATCTGCGACGGCAACGGCACGGAGCGGGTGGCGGCCCGTCTGATCGCCGGTCTCGGCGATTCAACCGGCGTCATGGGTCACTTGAATGCCTGAAATCCTGATCGGCGGGCGCAAGGTCGGCGACGGCCATCCGCCTTTCATCATCGCCGAGGCCGGCATCAACCATAATGGTGAGGTCGAAAGCGCGCTGGCGATGGTGCGGATCGCGCGCGACGCCGGCGCCGATGCCGTCAAATTTCAGACTTTCCGGGCGGCCGAGGTCGTCGGCGATCCGACCCAGACGTACAGCTATCGATCCCAGGGCAAGGACGTCACGGAATCGATGCTGGCGATGTTTCGCCGTTGCGAATTGCCGCGGCAGGCGTGGTTTGCCATCAAAGCCGAATCCGACCGGCAGGGCATCACGTTCCTGTCGACGCCGCAAAACCGCACCGATCTCGATATTTTGCTCGAAGTCGGCGTCCCGGCTGTCAAGGTCGGCTCCGACGATTTTACCAATTTGCCGCTCCTGAAGAGCTACGCAACGACCGGGTTACCGATCATCCTGTCTTGCGGGATGGCGGATATGACCGAAGTCCGTAATGCGCTCTCGGTAGTGGGTGCGCTCGATGGCTATCCGACGGTGCTGCTGTTGTGCACCTCGCAATATCCGACGCCGCCGGGTGACGTAAATCTGCGCAAGCTCGCGACTTTGCGCGCGGCATTTCCAGACCTGCCGCTCGGTTATTCGGATCACACCCAAGGGCCACTGGCGGCCTCGGTCGCGACGGCGTTCGGCGCGGCGGTATTCGAGAAGCACTTCACTTTGAGCCACGACCTGCCGGGACCAGACCATTGGTTCTCGGAAGATCCGGCCGGCCTCGCCGCATGGGTGCAGGCGATCCGAACCGCGCACGCCATGCTGGGCAGCGCGGCGATGCAGCCGACCGCCGCCGAGCGCGACATGCGTGCGATCGCGCGCCGCAGTATTGTCGCCGTCCGCGATATCGCGCGCGGCCAAACCTTGACCAAGGATAATATCGGGCTTCGCCGCCCCGGCACCGGGTTGACCCCCGACATGTTCGAGGGGGCGCTGGGACGCATCGCCACCCGTGATCTTCAAGCCGGCGAGGTCTTGAAACTGGGAGACTTCGGACCATGACCGGCCAGGTAGGAGAACAGCAAACCATGACTGCGGAGGAGTTTGCCCGGCTGTTCCGGCAAATGACGCAGTTCAAGGAGAACCGCTTTCATCCCCTGGTATGGATTGTAGGCGAGCCGGAAATCGGAGAAAACGTCTATATCGGTGGATTTTCCGAGGTCAACGCCATGGGCGCGCGCGTGCGCATCGGCGCGCATTGCGATATCGCATCCTTCGTCAGCATCAATTGCGCCGACTCGCACAAGCGTTGCATCGGTTTGATGGATGAGACCGAGCGCGCCGACATCACCATCGAGGACCATGTCTTCATCGGCTCCCACTCGTTCATCAAGGGCGGCGTGCATATCGGCCATCACTCGGTGGTCGGTGCGGGCACGATCGTCACTGCGCAAGTCATTCCGCCTTATTCGCTGGTGACCGGGAATCCGATGACGGTGAAGGCGGGGTACTACAAAGGCTCAATAACAAAAGCCGGCCGCCATGATTCCGCATAATCGTCCGACACTGGGTTTGGAGGAGCAGCGTGCTGCCGATCGTGTGCTCGCGAGCGGCTGGATCGCTCAGGGCCGCGAGGTCGAGGCGTTCGAAAACGAGCTATGCGGCTATCTCGGTCTGCCCGAAAGGCATGCGGTGGCGGTGTCCAGCGGCACGGCGGCGCTTTTTCTCGCCCTTTGGGTTCTCGATGCGCAGGGCTCCGCCGTAGCCTGTCCGGCCTATGCCTGCAGCGCCCTTGTCAACGCAATTCGGCTTGCGGGCGCCGACCCGCATTTTGTCGACACCGCGGCGGACAGTCCCAACATCGATCCGAGCAAGCTCGCGCGCGCGACGGCGGGCTTTTCGATCGTAGCGCATATGTTCGGCATGCCTGTCGACATCTCGGCCGCGACGAAGAACGGTGTCGTCGTCATCGAAGATTGCGCTCAGGCCCTCGGGGCGTCGTTTGCAGGCGCGCCGGTCGGCGTCAACGGCAAGGTCGGAATATTCTCATTCTACGCGACCAAGATGATCACCTCGGGGGGACAGGGCGGAATGCTGGTGTCTCGCGACCGCGGCCTCGCCGACGCGGCCCGGGACTATCGCCAGTTCGACGGCCGGCACGACCGCAAGCCGCGCTTTAATTTTCAGATGACCGACCTGCAGGCGGCCATCGGACGCGTGCAACTGCGCAAGTTGCCCGGCTTCGTCGCGCGCCGCGATGAGATCTTTGCCCGCTATCGCGCTGCTGGATTTGACCTGCTCGACGAAAAGACCCGCGGCGTGCCGGTCCGCTATCGCAGCATCGTCCGCACGCAAAGCCCGCGCGCGATCATCGACAAGCTCGCGCAATATGACATCAAGGCGATTGTGCCGGTCGAAGATTGGGAATTGCTCGGCCCCGTCGACCAGTACCCGAACGCGGCCGCGCTGACGCGGACGGCCGTCTCGCTGCCGACCTATCCGTCACTGAGCGACGAAGAGCTTTCTCGCATTATCGAAGTGCTGGGCAACGATACGGTTCTTCAAGAAAACCGTGCCGGCAGCAAATGGGGCCGGGGTTGATTCTGACCGCGCACCAGCCGGTCTATCTTCCGTGGCTCGGCCTCTTTCACAAGGTCGCACTGGCCGAACGCTTCTGCATATTCGACGTCGTTCAGTATCAGAGAAAAGACTACAACAACCGCAATCGCATCAAAACCCATACCGGGCCGATATGGCTGTCGGTTCCGGTCGAGTCCAAGAACCACCTGCACACAAAAATCTGCGATATCAAGATCGTGCAGGACGGTTGGAACAAAAAACACGCAAAGTCGATCCGCTTCGCCTATCGGAACGCGCCGTTCTTTGCCGAATATATCGATCCGATCGAAGCACACCTCCTCGGCAGAAACTACACCTACCTGACCGACCTCAATACCGAGATGCTCAAGCTGTTTCTGAACGTTCTCGATATCGCGGTGGACTTGAGCAAGGCGTCGGATTACGACTTTCATGGCAACAAGTCCGGCCTGGTCCTCGATATGTGCCTGAATCTTAACGCCCAAAAGTATATTTTCGGCGAGCAAGGGAAGAATTACGCCGACGTGGAGTCGTTCTGTAAAAGCGGTGTCCGGCCGTATTTTCAGAAATACGTCCACCCTGCGTATCGGCAAATCAACGGAGACTTCGTGCCGTACATGTCCATCATCGACCTCCTCTTCAATGTCGGCCCGGACAGCAAGGCTACGATCATGCGCGGCAATGCGGCGCGCGTCGATGATCTGGAAACTCCGGACAGCGAGCTCGTTTCAGCGGCGCCACAATCTCAAGAGCGATGAATTTCTCGATAGAATGGGATCGCGTTTATCGCGGCAACGAACAGCTTAGCCGCTGGCCGTGGTCGGACCTGGTGAGCTACGTCTACCGTTGTGCAAAGCCGAGCGACGGCTTCCGACGGGTACTTGAGCTCGGTTGCGGCGCCGGTGCCAATATTCCGTTATTCGAAGCTCTAGGCGTCGATTACTACGGCATTGAGGGTAGCCCGAGCATCGTTCATTTGCTGCACGGTCAATTTCCGAAAATTAAGGACAAGATAGCAGTTGGTGATTTTACACAGACAATCCCGTTCGATGGGACGTTCGACTTGATCGTAGACCGTAGCTCCATCACGCACAACGACACCCAGGCAATAGGTCGGGCACTCGGTATGATATTCTCTCGGCTGCGTACCGGCGGAAAATTGATCGGAATCGACTGGTTCTCGACGGAACATTCCGATGCGAAATCCGGCGACGTTGTGGACGCTTGGACGAGAACCGATATTCGGAACGGGCAGTTTTCAAGCGTCGGCGTGGTGCATTTCTCCGATCGCGAACACCTTCACGGGCTGCTGCGCGGATCTGGTTTTGAAATCGAACGTCTGGAACATAAACTGGTCGACACGGTGGTGCCGGAAGGAAACAACCGGTTCGCCGCATGGAACTTTGTCGCGGTCAAACCATGACGACATCTTCAGTTGACGGAAATCGGCGCATTGCCGTCATCGTGGCCCACCCCGACGATGAGGTTTTGGGCTGCGGTGGCACGATACGGCGTCACACCCTCGCCGGCGACGAGGTGTGGACGATCATTTTGGCTGACGGCGAAACCAGCAGAGATGCCGCCGGCGAAAAGGCCATTGCCGGGCGTGAAGCGGCGATGCAGGCTGCCGCCAAAATCCTCGGCGTCCAGCACTGCGCAACGCACCGGCTGCCGGATAATCGCCTCGATACCGTGCCGCTCCTCGACCTGATCAAATTGGTGGAGCGGCACATCGGCGACATCGCGCCGGCCGCGGTTTATACCCACCATGCCGGCGATCTCAATGTCGATCATCGCCGCGTTCATCAGGCGGTCATGACCGCGTGCCGGCCGCAGGCCGGATGCTCCGTGACCCGTTTGTTGTGTTTCGAAACCCCGTCGAGCACCGAATGGCAGTCCGCGCCCGGCGAGGCGCCGTTTGTGCCGAATTGGTTCGTCGATATTTCCGATGTCCTCGAAACCAAGATGCAGGCGCTGCGGGCTTACGGCCACGAGATGAAGCCGTGGCCCCATCCGCGCTCCTATGAAGCTGTCGAGCACCTGGCGCGGTGGCGCGGTGCGACCATCGGCTGCGCCGCGGCGGAGGCTTTCATCATCGGTCGGGAAATTTGGCGCAAAGACAGTTGAGGTCAACGCTTACAACTGGATAAAGGAAATATTCGGCTCAAACGGAAAACACTGAAGGTTATGGTGGTTGAGATTGAATGTCTTCAGTAACGCGCGTGTTTCGCCAGGCCATTCACTGTTGTTAACCTCGTCAAATGCGACTATTCCACCGCGAGGAATTCTGGACCTTAGATGGTCGAGCGCGGCAACCGTCGGTTCATATATGTCAAAATCCAAGTACAATAATGAAACCAGTAGATGTGGATTGTTACCAACGTACTCCGGAATCGTCTCAATGGCGTCGCCTTGAACCAACTCGACTTTGCCGATATCGTTCAAAAATCTGTTAGCATCGTACTCCGAGATGCAGGTCTGCAACTCAGAGACTATGTCGTAATTTTCGCGGAACATTCCGGCTCGAACGCTTCGCGCAGTTCCGTCCAAATCATGCACCGCGGGAAATCCTTTAAAAGTGTCAAATCCAATTATTTTTCTCCAGTAATTGTAAGGCTCGAGTGTGGTCGATAATTTTGCCCACGTCATCAGCCCGGAACCGTGATGCACGCCACATTCAATAATGCTGCCTTTTATTCCTAACACCAGCTTGAACATCTCGTATTGCACTAGGACCCGAGCGATGCGTTGTCGTCGAACATATTTCGAAAAATGGTCGAGCTTGGTATCGGTTGGACATGCTGAACTTTCAAAAGCGCTCATTGGGATAATCCCCTTCCAATCTATGTGAATAGTAATCAATATTTGAAGTAGCTGATACCGGCAATGCGGCGGTTGCTGTCTCGTTGCATCAGCCTGAGCAGGCCTGCTAAAAAGCGCGTTTTCACCGTGTACATAGTTGAATTCAGAGATGAACGGATCGGAATCGGGCCGTGAACATTTCAGTACACGGATGGTGGAAGGATTGGTGCATTTTGGTTCGGCGCGACGCGTTGTGACTGGGGCACGCATCTTCACCGCCTGCCACGTGACGCAGCTGCTCGTAATACAGCATCTGCGCCAGCATCTGCCTCGGCCGCCGGCAAGGGATTTTTTGCTTTGGCATCCGATGGGCAATAATCCATCGATGGATCGGTTCATGCGTGCAGTCATTGCAGAGGCCAGATTTGATGGCACGCTGGATATGCGCGACTTCAAATCTTTGCAGCCGAGAACGCAGGGGCCCTTGGCCTGGTGGTTCGAGGCGGCGCGCCGATTGCGCGGCGATGCGGCGACGCTCCGCGGCTGGATGATGGCGAATGGTATCGACGAAGGGAGTGCCGAGTTGTGGGCCGACGATCCGATCCATTTTTATGTGATTTTTTCGCGTGGGCTGCTCCGTCGCGCCCGTCATGTGAAGATTCCGCATTGTTTCAATCATGAAGACTGCACTGTTTCCGACTGGAAAGAGGCCTTGGAGGCAAAGTGGGCGTCGACACGGTGGCCGAAGAAATTGCTGTTTCAGCCGTGGCAGCAGTGGGCTTCCGGCGTCGACCTGCGCATGGGGCGCATCACCTATGACCGCGCCTATACATTCGCACTGCCGAGTCCGTGGTGCGCCAACAGCGAGGATTTGTCGGCGCTGATCTCGATGGATGCCTTTGCTGCCACTTATGCCGATTTACCGGCCTCCATGCGCGCCGAGGTCGGCGCGCTTCTTGAGCCGATTCGGCGAAGCTCAAAACCGCTGCTGCTGCTGCTCCTCTTTGGGCTTGGCGCCGATGATGCATTTCGCACCGTCTATCAACGCGCCATCGCCCGGATCTTCTCCGAGCGCGCCACTGAACTGCAAGGGTGCTCGCTCGTTGTGAAGTGGCACCCGGGCGCGACTGGCGAGCAGGAGCCTGTTCTCCTTGAGTGGCTGAGGTCCAATGTGCCGGCAATTGTCCACGAAATTCGTCACCCGTTGAACCTGGAATTCATGCTGCCGCAGCTGCGACCGGATTACGTCGTCGCCGGCCTGTGCGGCAGTCTGCCGATCGTGCGTGACCTCCGCGCCGGGCGACCGATCATAATCTCCGAGTGGCTGGAGTATTATCTTGCGGAACACCCCGCGGAGCGGCATGCGGTGATGCAATTCCTGCGCGGGATCGAGATTTGGTAGCCGATGACTGTGGATTTCCAAGCCTGGCCTACGTGCGGTCGAGAGCCACCGTGCTGAAGCTCTTTTACGACGAGCCCGATGGCGACCGCTGGTTGCCGTTCGATCGCCATCCAAGGCGGATTATGCGCCGGATCCTGAGGGGCAAGCCGTTGATCTGGGGCCACAGGCGGATATTTCTCAACCTCTGTGCCGGCCTCGATCGCATTGGCGCGCCGTACAGCGTCAACGATTATCGATGGGCCAAGCGCAATCCCGCGGCGCTCGCCTGTATTGTCGGCAAACCCTATGTGCTCGACCTGATGCAATGGAAAAACCCGATTCTGTTCGGTCCCAACGGGCATTCGCATCCACTGGAGGATCCGAATTTGCTTGATCGGTTGCCGATCAAAAAGGTCCTCGTCCTTGGGCCTTGGCACAAAGCGATGTGTCGACCCTACTGGGGCGAGGCGGTCGAAGCATGGGAGGCTGGAATTGAAACCGATATATGGCAACCGACGCATGCTTCGCGCAAAGATACCGACGTATTGCTGTACGACAAGGTCCGCTGGGAACACGATCGCTACGAGAAGTCGCTGATCGACCCGATCCGGGCGTTGCTTCGTGCGCAAGGCCGCTCGGTTTGCGAACTCCGCTACGGCTTCTATCGCGAGGACGAGCTTCGTGCCGCGCTCGCGCGATGCAAGACCATGATCTTCCTGTGCGAGCATGAGACGCAAGGGATCGCCTATCAGCAGGCGCTGTCTTGCGGCGTGCCGATTCTTGCCTGGGACCGCGGCGGCTTTTGGCAGGACCCGGAGTTTTATCCGCACCGGGTCAAGTTTGCTCCGGTCAGCTCGGTGCCGTATTGGGACGACCGGTGCGGAATAAAGTTTGCATCGATCGACCAGTTCGCCGATGCGTGGCGGCGGTTTTGGGACGAGTTTCAATCGGGCCGCTACGATCCGCGAGCCTATATCCTCGAGAATCTCACATTGGAGAAATGCGCTCAACGATACTTGTACCAAGTGCAAAGCGTATCCGACGGCTGAGCGCGATGTCCGGCCATGTCGACGCGGCGTTGACCAGGATGCTTTGGTGCTGAATCAAAGCTACGACTTCCTTCTCAGGCTTCCCGGCTTCAAGGGGAAGTCGAAGATCGAAGCCATGTTCCGCGCGCTTTTGAAGCCGCATATTTCGACGCTCCATCATGACATCCGCATGGAGCTCGATCCCGAAGAATGGCTCCAGCTCGATCTGCGCGCGTCGGGCCTTCTGGAACCGAGAACGACCGCGCTGTTCGAGCGGATTTTGCGACCCGGCGATACCTATGTCGATGTTGGCGCCCATGTCGGTTACCTTTCTCTTGTCGCCGCGCGTTTGGTCGGTGAAGACGGGCGAATATTTGCTATCGATCCGCAGCCTTATAACTGCGCCAAAATCCTCACTAACGCCGAACTCAACGGCTTTGCCAACGTCACCGTCATTGCCGCCGCCGTTGCCGAAGCCGACGGCTTCATAACGCTGAAAAATTAATCGCGGCAGGACAAGGCGAGACTCACGCTGGCCGGCCCCGGCGTCAACGACGGCGCGCTCACGTTCGTCGTGCCGAAGATCACGCTGCGATGGCTTGTCGAGACCCATGGGCTGCGCCCGGTGAATTTATTGAAGATCGACGTCGAAGGATTCGAGCTCGAAGTGCTCGACGGCGCGGGCGACGCGATGCGCGCGGTCGAGAATATCGTGTTCGAGGTTTTGCCCGGTGAAGATGCCGACAAGATGCTGGCCATCGAGCGAAAATTGCGAGATTGCGGCTTCCACATGTTCGATGTGGACGGCGCCGCGTGGCGTCCCGGACAAGCCTGCGCCGAGAACAATGTCTGGGCGCGGCGGTCCTGAGCCGCACCAGGTATTTCGGCAACCCGCCAAGCGCGCCGCCGCGCCGTGAAAAAGAAAATCAAAATAGCCGTCGCGCGCTTCTGGGCCGGAGCCACGGCTTCGGACATCGTCGATACGGTGCTGCCGGATCTCAAGCCGTTCTTCGATTTCGCGCCGTCGGCGGCGCCGCAGGTGGTGTTTTACGGGCCTTATGCCGGCGAACTGCCGAAGGGGACTTACACCAAAATCTTCATCGGTTGCGAGAACGTGCGGCCGATCATGACGGAATGCGATTGGGCGTTCGGCGTCCTGCACGAGGACAATGTCCGCCATCCGCGTTACATGCGTCTGCAGCGCTGGGGCGATGATTCCCATTTGGTGCAAAAGGACAAAGACTGGGCGGCGGTACTGAAAGCCAAAACGCGGTTTTGCGCCTTCCTGTATGCTAACGGGTGTCCTTATCGCGAGGCGTTCTTCCGCGCGCTGTCGGCTTACAAGCACGTCGACGCACCGGGACGCTCGATGAACAACATGCCGGGCATCGACCCGGTCCCCGGCCAGATCGACTGGAAGGTGAAGGTCGAGTTTTTGCGCGCCTATAAATTCGTCGTCGCCTTCGAGAACAGCTCGGCGCCCGGCTATAACACCGAAAAGCTCACCCACGCGATCGAGGCCGACTCGATGCCGATCTACTGGGGCGATCCCGAGATCGGCCGTTCGTTCAACGCCGCCCGTTTCATCAACGCCCACGATTATCTGCCGAAACCGCGCCGCTTGCTGCCGCGGCTGCCTTACGCGCCGCATTCCATTCACAACGCCGCGCCGACGCTCGCGCAAAAGCTCAGCCGCCGTATCAACGGCCATGCGGGCGAAATCGAGCAGCGCATCTGGGCGGCGGCGGGATTTGACGCGCTGGTGCAGCGGGTCGCCGCACTCGATCGCGACGACGATTTGTACCTTGCCCACCTGCGGCAGCCGTTTCTCATCGGCAATCGATTGCCGGACCGCGCGGCGTGGGTCGCGCGGTGGCAGGAAATTTTCGCGGCGACGTGAGTGGCGCGGCATTATGGAAGATTTTGAATGGCGCGTGTTCATTTCCTGACGTTCGGCGACGGCGCGCCGCAAATCAGAGGAGCCGCGGCCAGGTTGCGAAGAGAAGCGCTGCAAACCGGAATCTTCGACGGCGCCGATGCCTACAATCTCAGACGGCTTCGCGATGACTATCCCTTGTTCTGGAAAGAACACGGACATTTTCTTCTCGGCGCCAAACGGGGGCTCGGATATTTTCTTTGGAAGCCTTTTCTTATTTCGGCAAAGCTCGACGAAATCGCCGAGGACGATTTTTTGGTTTATGCCGATGCCGGCTGCGAATTCATGCCGGGCAATGGGCGGGTGCTCATCGACTGGCTGCCGAGCGAGCCGGAATATGATCTGACTGCCGTGCCGCTCGATCCCCAGCACACCAACGCAAGATGGACCAACAGTTGCTGCCTGACGCATCTCGAAAACGCGAACGCGTTCCTGCAGCAACCCATCTTGGCGGCGACCTTCATGTTCCTGAAGAATACCGGCCGTTCGCGGCAGCTCGCCGCCAAATGGCTGGAATGGTCGGTCTATGACGATCATGGCTGCCTCGTCGATCGGCCGGGCGATGTGGAGCGCCCGGAATTCGAGGAGCATCGGCACGATCAATCGATTTTCAGCCTGCTGGCCTATGATCTCGAGCGCAAAGGCGCGCTGCACATCAAGCGCATAGGAATTGAAAGAACGCAGGATGGCACTGCGGCCATCCGGGGCATGCGCAATAAGACGCCGTTCCGCCGGGCCGGCAGGAGCGAGCGCCGCTGGCGGCTGCTCAGTAGGAGCTACAACCTCGCGGTGAAATTATTCTGGAACGAGCAGAAATACCGCGCCGATCTCCACGAGTCGCTGCGGAAATAGCGGGCAGCGCTGTGCGCGTTCAGGCGGCTTTCCGGTACCAGGCGTCGAACTTGGAGATGCCCGGGTAGCGGCGTTCGTAGCCATGCCGTTGCATCAGGCGGTCCAACTCCTGCTCCATTCCGGTCGCATTGTGCTCGACCGAAAACAGCGCCACGTTCCAGCGCTTGAAATCGAACGGCGCCAATATGTCGAACTCCGACCCCTCGGTGTCGATCGAGATATAGTCGATATCGGGTGGCGCGCCGTGCTGCTGGAGAAGATCGTTCAGCGAGACGGTTTCGACCTCAACAACAGAGTGGTCCTGGCGGGCCCGGCGATGCCCGTCGTTCGACTCGTAGCCGACAATTGTCGCAAGCTCGGGATGTTTGGTCGCGGCAAAGGCCACGCGCTCGCCACTGCGGCCGAAGACACAACGCAGGTCGATATCCGCCTTCCGGTTTTGCCTGAGCGCGGGGTGCCAGGCGGGGTTCGGTTCGGCCAATATGCCGCGCCAGCCGAACTCGCGTTCGAGCAGGCAGGTATTGCTGAGATGGACGCCATCGGTGGCGCCGAACTCGACGAAATAGCCGTTGCGCTTATGCCGCGTCTCATGGAGAACCCAAAGGTCTTGGCGAAGCTGCGCATGGGATTTGCCGTCGCTGACGAGGTCGCGCACGAACAGCGCTTCATCGTCGGTGGCATTGCGGATCAGGCCGGCGGCTTGCAGGAAGTCGGGATCGAGAGTCCCGTCGAGCGCGGCCAAATGACGGCGAAACGTGCCGCTTTTGATGAGAATCCTGGCGGCGCGGGCGAGGACCCGATCGCGCAAAGTCGGAATGATCGATCGCATCGGCATGACGGATGGAATGATCGCATAGCATACTGGACGGCCGATGCGAAAACACCCCGCTACCTGGCGCCGTGACCGCGATGTCGCCCCGGGTCAGCATCATCATTCCGTGCCGCAACGGCGCGGCCTGGCTCGGCGCGGCCATCGAGTCCTGTCTCGGCCAGAGCTGGCCGAATCTGCAGGTCATCGTGGTGGATAACGGGTCGACCGATGGCAGCCTCGATCTGGCGAAGCGTTATGAAGCTCGCGCGGTCACCGTAATCGCGTGCGAGCAGGCAGGGGCCAGCGCCGCGCGCAATGTCGGGCTCAAGCAGGCCGACGGCGATTTGATCCAGTTCCTCGATGCCGACGATATACTCGATACCAACAAGATCCGCCGGCAAGTCGAGCGCCTCGATGCGGCACCTGCGGGGTCGATCGCGTCCGGCGCGTGGGTGCGGTTCGCGCGCGATCCAAGCGAAGCCGTGTTCGTGCCCGAACCGGTCTGGCGCGATTTCGTGCCGGAGGAGTTTTTGATCGCGTCGTGGCTCGGCGGCGGCATGATGCCGAGTTTTTCCTGGCTCACGCCGCGCGCGGTGATCGAGCGCGCCGGTCCGTGGAACGAAACGTTGAGCGTTTACGATGACGGCGAGTTTTTCTGCCGCGTCGTGCTGGCGTCGTCGGGCATCGCGTTTTGCGCCGCCGCGCGCGGCTATTATCGCTCCGCGGGTGTGCCGACGCTCAGCAAGCGGCGCGACGGCGAGGCGCTCGCCTCGGCCTTCACCGCCGTCGACCTGTCCTGCCGGCAGCTGCTGCAACGTTGCAACTCGGCGACGGCCGCAAAAGCTTGCGCCACCCATTACCAACGCTTCGCCTATGACGCTTATCCGCAAGCGGCGGAACTGGTGTCGCAGGCCGAAAGGCGCGCCGTTGAGCTCGGCGGCAGCGACTTGCGGCCGGGCGGCGGTCCGGCGTTTCAGATCTTGGCGCGTGGGTTGGGGTGGAAGCTCAGCAAGCGCGCGCAACTGGCTTGGCGGACATTGCGTGGGCGGGCGGCCGCGGCGCCGGGATGAGCCCTTCGCGCATCGTCCTGATCAGCGGCAATAGCCTCTGCCACAATCCGCGGCTGATAAAGGCGGCGACGACGCTTGCGCGTCACGGCTACGACGTGCACGTGCTCGGCGCCTGGCTGGAAGCGCATTTGAAGGCGCGCGATCGGGCGATGCTCGCGCAGGCGCCATTCCGCTTCGAGGCGGTGTTCGATGCGACGCTGCCGGGAATTTGGCACGCCGCGGCGCATGCGCTGCGGCGGACGCGGCGCAAGGCCGCCAACACCGCGCACGCGCTCGCCGGATGGCAAAGCCGCGATCAGCTCGGTTACGGCATCGGCCGCCTGCTGGCGCGGGCGCGAGCGCTTGCGGCGGATCTTTATATCGCCCATTCCGAGCCCGCCCTTTATGTCGCCTGGCGCCTCATGCAGGACGGCCGTCGTGCCGGCGTCGACATGGAGGATTGGTATTCGCAAGACCTCCTCGCCGACGCCCGCGCGGGGCGGCCGCTCGGCTTGCTGCGCCGGCTCGAAAGCGAATTGTTGGTCAAAGGCTTCTATGCAACGTGTCCATCCCGCGCCATGAGCCAGGCAATGGCCGTGGCTTACGGCGGCAAGCCGCCGGCCGTCATCTACAATGCCTTTCCCTTGGCGGAGCGGCAGGCCATCGACGGTATTCGCAAAGATCGGCGCGATGCCGGCTTGCCATCGATCTATTGGTTCTCGCAAACGCTTGGACCGGGCCGTGGGCTGGAAGACCTTATCGCGGCGCTGCCGCTGCTAGACCGCGATATCGAAGTCCATTTGCGCGGGCGCGCCACAGCGGACATGGAGGAATGGATAAGGTCGCAAACGCCGGAACGTTGGCGGCAGCGCGTGTTCTTGCACCCGCTGGTGCCGAACGGAGAGTTGTTGTCGCGCCTGGCCGAGCACGACATCGGCTTTGCCGGCGAGCAGCCGTACTGCCGCAGCCGCGAGCTCACCGTGACCAACAAAATCCTGCACTACCTGCTCGGCGGCCTCGCTGTCGTCGCAAGCGACACGGTGGGCCAACGGGAAGTGGCCGCGCAGGCCAGCGGCGCCGTGACGCTTTATGAGCCGGGCAATCCGGCAGCGCTGGCACAGGCACTGCGGACGCTCATCGGTTCTCGCGATGGCCTAACGAGCGCCAAAGCCGCATCGCTACAAGCGGCGGAGCGCACATTTTGCTGGGAAAGCCAGGAGCCTATCCTGTTGCGTAGTATCGAGGCAGCGCTGCGCGAGACGGACGCCGCGTCCCGCGTAACCCATTCATGAGCGATACCAAGTCCGGCCCGGTCCGGCGCGTTCTCCTGGTGACCGGTTCTTATGCGCCGACCATGATTGCCGACATGCAGCGCGCGCGGCAACTCGCCTGGCAATTGCCCGAAGCCGGGTGGGAGGTCGAGATTTTGTGCCCCGGCATCGGCTATCAGCCACCGTCCTGCAACGACGCCGACAGCGCGAAATTTTTTTCGCCCACCAAGGTGCACGCCGTGCCGCAGCGCGCAGCCGCATTGTTCCGTCTGTTCGGCATCGGCAATATTGGGTTGCGTGCGCTGGTGCCGTTGTATCTTGCCGGCTGCAAATTGCTGGCCGAGCGCCGGTTCGATCTGATCTACTTTTCGACGGCGCAGTTCCCGCTTTTCCTCCTTGGGCCGTCATGGCGACGCCGTTTCAAAATTCCCTACGTGCTCGATCTGCATGACCCGATCGATGGCGGCGCCGCGGCCACGACGGGTGGCTGGAAACGGCGATTGAGCGGGCTCGTCTCGTGTTTCATCGAGCGTCGCGCCATCGCCGCGGCTTCGGGCCTGATCGCGGTATCGCCGCATTATATTGCGCTCATGCAAAACCGGTACGCCGACAGAAGGCCGCAATGGCTCAAACCTGATCGGCAAGCCGCCATTCCGTTTGCGGTGCTGCCGCGTGATCTGGAGGAGGCCGGCGCGGGATCGGCCGGAAACGCAAGCGCAGCCAAGCGCATCGTCTATGTGGGGACCGGCGGGGCTGTCATGGCGCGCTCGTTCCGGCTGTTGTGCGCGGCGCTGGCGGAACTGCGGCGGCAGCATTCGCCTCTGCTTGAGAACATCCGCATCGAGCTTCACGGCACGTCGAGCGCGGTCGTCGTGGACATGGACACGCCTCTCGCGCGGATTGCCGGTGAATTTGGTGTTGCGGACTTGGTCGGCGAGCATCCGGCCCGCGTCACCTATCGCCGCAGTCTCGAGCTGTTGCTGCACGGCGACGGCGCGCTGGTGCTTGGCGTTGACGATGCCGGCTACATGCCCTCAAAACTCGCAACTTATGCGTATTCCGGCAAACCGCTGTTGGCCTGCCTTCGTCGCGACGGGCCGGCATTGGCGATGTTGCGCGAAGAGCCGGCACTCGGCCATGTTTTGTGGTTTTCGCAAACCCAGGAAATGCCGCTCGACGATGCCGCAACCGTGGTTGCGGCCTACCTCGAAGAGGTCGGGAGCGGCCGCACGTTTGCACGACAGGCCGAGCTCGCGCCGTACACGGCCGCGGCCATGGCGGCGCGCCATGCGCGATTGTTTGACGCTTGCTTGGACGATCATTGAATGCGCGCGCGCCGGCGTATCGCATTTGTCGTTTCGCACCCGATTCAATATCTCGTGCCGCTTTATCGGCGGCTTGCTGGCCGAGACGATACCGAGGTCAAGGTCTTTTTCACCTGGCACGCGGGCGAGCACGCAGTCGACGATCCGGGATTTGGCCAGCCCATCGCCTGGGACATTCCACTGACCGAAGGCTACGGCTTCGAGCTGGCGCCCAATGTCGCGTCCGACCCGGGAACGCACAAGTTCCTCGGACTGCGCAACCCCACGCTGCTCGGCCGCGTCACATCCTGGCAGCCCGATGTCGTGCATATCAATGGTTGGGCGTGGCTGTCGCATCTGCAATTGCTGCGTGCCTTGAAAAGGCGCGGCGTGCCCACGTTGTTCTTCGGCGACTCGCAGCTGTTGGACGGCTACACCAATGGGCCACGCTGGTGGATCAAATCGGCCGTGCTGCGCAAAATCTATTCCTGGCCGAGCGCGTGCCTGTTCGCGGGTTCGGCCAACCGCGGCTATTTCGAAATTTTTGGCGTCCCGCCGCAGCGGCTTTATCCCTGTCCGCACGCGATCGACGTAGGCAGGTTCGCCGGGCCGACCGCGCAACGGGAGGAAGAGGCCGCACGCTGGCGTTCCGAGCTCGGCATTGCCGCGGACCGCAAGGTTTTGCTCTATGCCGGAAAGTTCGAGTCGAAAAAGCGCCCGGCAGACCTGATGCGGGCGTTTGCTCGATTGCCGGACCCTTCGCTCATGCTGGTGATGGCCGGCTCAGGCGAACTGCAGGCCGAGATCGATGCGATCGCAGCGGTCGATCCGGCGCGATTTCGAGTCTTGCCGTTTCAAAACCAGAGCCGCATGCCGGTCGTCTACCGATTGGGCGACATATTTGTCTTGCCGTCGGCTTTCGGCGAGAGCTGGGGCCTCGCCGTCAATGAAGCTTTGGCGTGCGGGCGGCCGGTCATTGTCAGCGATCGTGTCGGCTGTGCACCGGATGTGGTCGATGCATCGTGCGGCCGGATATTTCCTTGGAACGATTGGACAGCATTCAGCAAAACGGTCGAGGCCATGTTCGGCGATGCCAAAAGATTGGCGGATATGCGCCGCGCCGCCGGCGAACGCGCGCGTGCATTCGATGTCAGCGTCTCCGAGACGGCCCTTGTTGCAGCCGTGGATGGCATTCTTCAACAAACCGGGCGGGCCCGGCCTATTTCGCAAAGAGGATAATACGTTGCGGCAATCCGGCCCGATCTATCTTCAATATGGCTGCAGCCAATCTTATCCGGACAGCTGGATCAATTTCGATACTTCGCCGACATTGCGCTTGCAGCGATTGCCTGTCATTGGAGGCTTGTTCAAGCGGGCAAAGCGCCTTAAGCGCCCCCTCGATTTCATGCAGATGACGCCCGCGATGGCCGCTGGCGTCACGTCGAAGCTCTGGGACATGTCCGACAAGGCGAAGGTACTGGTGGAATGGGAGCGAGCCAATGCCTAAGCATCCGGCTGACGAAGACTTTTTGCAACAGTTCAGCAGCCTTTGGCATGGTGGATATTTTGAAGGCGACCCTCGCGACCCGCACGGCCAGAACACGTACGGTGAGTATGGCTATAACAGCGCGATATTCACAACCTACATGGCCTGCATCCGTCCCTATGTCGATGCAAACACGACTGCTCTTGAAATCGGTCCAGGTCGCGGCGCTTGGTCAAAGGTCATCCTCGATCGCGGAGCAAAGCACCTTTACGCGCTCGATGCGGCGTCTGCCGAGCATACGGGCTTTTGGCAATACGTCGGATCTACTGATCGGGCGACTTACATACTTGCGAAAGATTTCAGCCTCGATGGCGTTCCAGACAACTCTATCGATTATTTTTTTTCTTTTGGCGTGTTCTGTCATCTCAAGCCTGAGATGAGCGCGGCTTATATCGGCTCGCTTGCGAGGAAGATGAAATCAGACGCGAATGGATTTCTGCAATTCGGAGACTTTGACAAATATAACCGCTGCCTGAAAGACCCATCTAGCTATGTTTTGCTGCGGGCATTAAAGGGCAAAAGGAGACTGCTTGCTCGGCTGGCTTATTCGATTTTGCTTAGGCGACGAATGAACTTCACTCCACTGTCAAAGGACGCAAAGAGCAATCTCGCTGACCCAGAAGGTCGCGGCAGCTGGTATCACTGGAGCATCCAGGATGCATGCGCGACAATCAATGCCTGTGGGTTTGAAATCGTGGAGCCAGACATCAACGTCCTGTCTCGGGACCCTGTTGTGCATTTCCGCGTCGGGCCGGCTACCAAACGCGCATAACGTCGCCAAATTGTACCACCACCCAAATTCGTGGTTCATGCGCTCGGCGCGGCTTGGATCGGAAAGCTCGTCCCGTGGACCGGCGGAGCTGGCACGCAGTTTGGTCGGCCGCTCCGCCCATTTGCGGATGTGGGACGAAATTTCCCTTGCCGCCGCCCTCGATAAGGCCGGATTCGTCGATATTCGCCGCTGCCGCTTCGGCGACCGCAAAGACGGCAATTTTCGTCTGGTCGAAGATGCTGGCTGTTTCTATGATGCCAAAGACGGCATAGAGGAATGCACCATGGAAGCCATGAAGCCCGCGGGGCGTTCCTGACATGAGCACATTCGGAACATGAGCACTATCAGGACTATGCCGCCGCCGGCGTCATATTCCGGCTCCTTCCGCGCGGTGGATTTAAGGCAGGCGGCAAATCTTCTGCGCCTGATCGCGCTGTGTTTGGTAGCGGCAAGCCCGTTTGCGGTCGATCCGGTCGCCTATATGTGCATCACCATACCGGTGCTGGTGGCGCCATTCCTTTGGGTCAGTTCCGGCGCATTCGGCATACCGGTGCTGCCGGTGATCTCCGCTTTGTCCTACTTATACTATGCGATGCCCTTGCTTTCGGGCAATACGCTTGCGGTCTATCGGCCTGAAGACCTCGTCTGGGCGGCGCTGTCGGTCGGACTTTTTCTGGCCGCGGCATCCTTGGCGGCGTGGCCGTTTTTGGGTGACGGGCGCGGCCGTAACAAACCTCCGCCGGTGATGCGAGTGCCCGGCAAGGCCCAGCTGATAAGGGCAAGGTCGGTGAACAACCTTGCCACGAACGACGAGCTGTATCGCCTGATCTTTATCGGTCTCGCCGCCGGCATCCTGTATCAGTTGTCGCTTGCCTCCGGAGTCGCCAGTTATCTCGGAACTGCGATCGGGCTCGTTCGTTCCGTCGCCGTCACCTTGACGTCGCTTGCCTGTTATTTGACGGGCTTTGCCCGCGGCTCGGGCTTGTTGACCGGCCAACGATGGTTCGCCGCGCTTGCCGGTTTTCTCCTGGTCACGGCGCTGTCGATGAGCGGCCTGTTTCTTGTCGGCGGCGCGGTCAATATTGCCGCGGTCTTGCTTGGTTACGTGCTGGCGGCGAAGCGCATTCCCTGGATCATGCTGGGAGTGGTTTTCGTGGTGTTGAGTATTCTCAACGCCGGAAAAAACAGCATACGAAATGAATATTGGGCACGAGACAATCAATCCTTGAAAAATACTTCCGTAACGCAAGTGCCCGGCATGATGCTGGATTGGTTCGCCGCCGGTATCGGCGGAACGGTATCGAAGGCGCTGGGCAGCAGACAGCCGCAGAGTACTTCGCTCCTGGAACGGACTTCACTGCTGCATATGGTTCTGGCCGTGCAAGAGGCCACACCCAGCATCATTCCCTATCTCGAGGGAGGGACTTACGCCTTGTTGCCGTCCATGCTGGTGCCGCGGTTTTTGGAACCGGAAAAGACCGAAAGCCAAGCCGGCCTCAATCTGTTGAGCGTACGCTATGGCCGCCAGCGTGCCGAGGACACCTACAAGACGACGCTCGGATGGGGCATGGTCGCGGAGGCCTATGCCAATTACGGCAATCCCGCTGTCATCATCGTTGGTGCGCTGTTTGGCGCATTTTGCGGAATGCTGATGCGGCTCAGCGCCACGGCCGCGCCATTGTCGCTCGCCATGCTGATGGCCATTGCATCGACGCTTGCGCTTTGCAACCTCGAGCTCGATGTTTCGTCCTTGGTTGTCAGTATTCTGCAGACCTACGGAGGCATTCTGCTGTTCTCCGCGTTGCCGCGCGTCGTGAAGCGCCGGTCGGCGCCGGCCATGCCGTTTCCTCGACCGGGCGCGCGTTAGCGCTTCGGGCCTGCAAGACGGCGAAAGCAAAAATAGTTCAAGACCGATGCGAATCCTGCACGTCGTGCCGACCTACCTGCCGGCGACGCGGTATGGCGGGCCGATTGTCGCGGTGCATAGCTTGTGCCGGGCGCTTGCCGCCCGCGGCCATGCCGTCGAAGTCTTCACCACCAGCATCGACGGGCCGCTCGATACCGTAGTTCCGTACGATCGGCCGGTCATGCTGGACGGCGTAAAAGTCCGCTATTTTGCCTCGCGCCGGCTGCGCCGCTTGTCGTATGCGCCGGCATTGATGCAATCCTTGCGCCGCGAAATAGCAGGCGCCGACGTCGTTCATTTGCATTCGGCTTTCCTGTGGCCGACCTGGCGGGCGGCGCGCCTGTCGCGGAAATCGCACGTCGCGTATGTCGTCTCGCCGCGAGGCATGCTGGTCAAGGCGCTGATCGCAAGCCGCAATCGACTGATCAAGTCGGCATGGATCGCCTTGATCGAGAGAGCGAACCTGGAGCAGGCGGCGGCAATCCATGCGACGTCGGCGATCGAGGCTGAGGAGATTCAAAAGTTCGGCTGGCGGTTGCCGCGCATCGCCGTGGTGCCGAACGGCGTCGACGCGATCGAACAAGCAGCGCGCCAAGAAACGCGCCAGAACGCGCCGGCAGCGGACATCGCGGCGCTTGCCGGGCGAGAGCCGCTGGTCCTGTTTTTCGGCCGGCTGGCGCAGGTGAAGGGGTTGGACCGGTTGCTGCGCGCCTTCGCCCAGACCCGACGCGGCACGCTCGCCATTGTCGGCAACGATTATGAGGGACTGGCGGCAAGCCTCTTCGAAATGGCCCGCCAGCTGCGCATCGATGACCGCGTCCGCATCGTGCCGCGCACGATCACGGAGGCGGAAAAGGAGTGCATGTTCGCAGCGGCTCGCGTATTCGTCCTGCCGTCCTATTCGGAGAGTTTCGGCAACGTCGTCCTGGAAGCCATGCAGCGCGGCCTGCCGGCGATCGTCACGCCGGAAGTGGGCGCCGCCGAAGTCGTCAAAGAATCCGGCGGCGGGCTCGTTGCCGGCGGCGACGCGCAATCGCTTGGCGCGGCCATCGACCGGCTGACGGAAGACGCCGCCCAATCGGCGGCGATGGGGGAGGCCGGCCGCCGCCACGTGAGCGAGCACTACGGCTGGCCCAGCGTCGCCGCGCGGATGGAAGCGCTCTATGGCGAATTGAAAATGGCGCATTAGGACCGGCGTGCGCGACCAGATCACCCCCTTGATCATCACCTACAACGAGGCGCCGAATATCGCGCGCACGCTCGGCAAGCTGTCGTGGGCGAAACGGATCGTCGTAATCGACAGCGGCAGCGCGGATGAAACGCTGGACATGATGCGAAGCTTCCCGCGGGTCGAGGTCATCGCGCATCCGTTCAGCGATTTCGCCAGCCAATGCAATTTCGGCCTCACCCAGGTCGGCACACCATGGGTGCTGTCGCTCGATGCCGATTACGAGCTCAGCGATGCTTTGGTCGAGGAGCTCGCCGGGCTGCACGCGCCGGACGGCGTTGCCGGCTATCGGGCGCGGTTCGTCTACCGTATTCACGGCCGCGCCTTGCGCGGCACGCTCTATCCACCTCGGACCGTGCTCTACCGCAAGGACAAAGCGCGCTATCGCAACGAAGGCCACGGCCACCGCGTCGCCATCGACGGCGAAATCTTGCTGCTCGCCGGCGTCATCTATCACGACGACCGCAAGCCGTTGGCGCGCTGGTTCGATTCGCAGCGACGTTACGCGCAAGTCGAAGCCCGCTATCTCCTCGAAACGCCGCGTGAAAAGCTCAAGCGCAGCGACCGCATTCGCCGCCTGGGCTGGGCAGCGCCGATCGGGGTTCTGCTCTACACGCTCTTTGTCAAAGGCTGCATTTTGGATGGCTGGCCGGGCTGGTATTACGCGCTGCAGCGGCTCTGCGCCGAAACAATGATCGCGCTTGAAGTGCTCGATCGGCGTTTGCGTGGAAGCGAAACGGGCGTATCGGAATGACGGTCGCCATGACCGCATTATCCGGATAACGAAACCGGGCGCATGCGGATCACCATCGTCATCGGCCCGTTTTTTCCCATTCCGCCGGTGCTCGGCGGCGCGGTCGAGAAGGTGCATCTGTTGTTGGCCGGCGCCTACCGCGCCGCCGGTCACGAGGTCACGATGATCTCGCGCCGCTATAAGAATTTCGCCGACGACGAAGTCGTCGACGGCGTCCGGCATATCCGTGTTCGCTCCACCGACCGCTCATCGAGCCTAGTCGTCAATTTGCTGCTGGATTTCTGCTACGCCATCCGCGTCGCTTGCGCCTTGCCGCCGGCGGACGTGACCATCACCAACGCGTTTTTCCTGCCGCTGGTTCTGCCGCATCGCCGCGCCGGCAAGATCTACGTCCAGGTCGGGCGCTATCCGAAGGGGCAGATGTGGCTTTATTCCCACGCCGACCGGCTGCAGGCGGTGTCGCAAGCCGTAGGGCAGGCGATGGCGCGGCAGGTGCCTTGGCTCAAGCGCAAGATCGTCGTCATCCCCTATGCGATTCCCGATCTGTATTTTGCCAAGCCTGCGGACGCGCCGCGCGACTCGGTCGTGCTCTATGTCGGCCGGATCGCCCGGGAAAAGGGTATCGAACTGTTGATTCAAGGATTTGCACGCTTGCATCGGAGTGACTGGCGCCTGCGCATCATCGGGCCGCATGCGGTCACCCAGGGCGGCGACGGCGTCGAATATCTCAGTGAACTGCAGGCGCTGGCGCAACGGCTCGGCGTCGGTTGCGAATTTTTGGGCCCGATTTTCGACCAGGACGCCTTGATTCGCGAATATCAACGCGGCGGCGTCTTCGTTTATCCGAGCCTCGCCGAGACCGGCGAGTCGCTCGGGCTGGCGCCGCTGGAAGCCATGGCCACGGGCTGCGCTGCGATCGTGTCCGACCTGCGCTGCTTTGACGATTTTATCGAAGACGGCGTGACCGGACTGCGGTTCGACCACCGCGGCGCCGATGCCGCGGACGTGCTCGCCGTCCAACTTGCCCGTATGATCGGCAGCCCGGAATTCCGGCATCACGTCGCCGCTGCCGGGCGTGACATGGCCGGAAATTTCCGCACTTCGGTCATCGCCCGCCGCATGCTCGACGATTTTAAGTCTTTGCTTTCGGATGCCGGCAGCGAAGGTGGAGCGCGATGACGTCGATCCTGGTGACCGGCGGTGCGGGTTTTATCGGCAGCCACACCTGCAAGGCGCTCCGGGCCGCCGGCTTCGATCCGATCAGCTACGACAGCCTTGAGCGCGGCAATCCGGAGGCGGTGCAATGGGGCGCGCTCGAAATCGGCGCGCTTGCCGACGGCGCCCGTTTGCGCGAGGTATTGGCGCGCTATCGCCCGGCCGCGGTCGTGCATTTTGCCGCGTTGGCCTATGTGGGCGAATCGAACGCCGACCCGCTGTTGTATTACCGGAACAATGTCGGCGGCACGGCGGCGCTGCTCGACGCTATGCGCGACTGTGGCGTCGGCAAATTGGTTTTTTCCTCGAGCTGCGCGGTTTACGGCGTACCGGCCGTCGTGCCGATCGGCGAGGATGCCCGCCTCGCACCAGTCAATCCGTACGGCGCCACCAAGATGTTCTGCGAGCAGATCGTCAAAGACTGCGCCGCCGCGTTTGCGTTGAATTTCATTGCGCTGCGTTATTTCAATGCCGCCGGCGCCAATCCCGGCGGCGACATCGGCGAGTGTCACGTTCCGGAAACCCACGCCATCCCGCTTTTGCTCGAGGCCGCCGCGGGAGGACGGGAGTTCACGATTTTCGGCGACGATTATCCGACCGCCGACGGCACTTGCGTGCGCGACTACGTCCACGTGACCGATCTTGCCGATGCCCATGTGCGAGCGGTGCGGGCGCTGCTGGATGGCGCCGACAATAGCGCGCTCAACCTCGGCACCGGGCGCGGCTGGTCGGTGCGCGATCTGGTCGCCACCGTACGCGAGGTCACCGGGTGCGACGTTCCATCTCAATCCGGTCCGCGCCGGCCCGGCGATCCGCCCGTTCTTGTCGCCGATCCGGCGCGCGCGCGCGAAAAGCTCGGCTGGCGGCCGGTCTATCCCGAGCTTGCGACACAGGTGTCCCATGCCTGGGCCTGGCGCCAAGGCGGCGCAAGAATCTGGAAGCGAATGCGCGATTCGGGGCAGATCGGCCTTTAAGCCGATTTGACGATGCCGTCCGGCGCGTTCCTGGCCGCCCCCGCATGCGGCAGCGCGACGACCTCGCCATAAGAGCGATCGAGTAAAGCGATCGAGATCGCCTTTTCATCGCGGCGATCGCCGGTCACCGCCAGCATCCAAATTGTTCGAATAATTATTTTCAGATCGAGCCACAGCGATGCGTGGCGGATGTACCAGGCATCCAGCGCATTTTTTTCATCGGCCGATATCAGCTTCCCCCCGCAAACCTGCGCCCACCCCGTCAGGCCCGGCCGCACCATGAGCCGCACTTGGAGATCGTCCGGCTGATCCGCCGGCAATAACGGCCGCGGGCCGACCGACGACATATCGCCGGAAATGATATTCCACAGCTGCGGTAATTCATCGAGGCGCGTCGTTTGCAGAAAACGCCCGATGGCGGACGGTTCCTGCGCCAAGCGCCGCTCCTTGGTTTGGCGGTCGAACAGCGTTTGCAGCGTGCGAAACTTGTAGAGGTGAAGCGGCGCGCCATTGCGTCCGACGCGCTGCTGCCAGAACACGACCGGGATGCCGACGTCGAGCAGGACCAGCCCGCAGACGACGACGGCGATCGGCGACAGCACGACGGCGGAGAACAGCGCCAGCGCCAGGTCGCCGGCGCGCTTGAGCGCCCAGAACGGGCGATCCAGCGATTCGGTCAAATCATATTGCGGAGCGATCGCGGCGGCATTCGGATGCGCGACGACGACGCTGTCCGCCCGGTCCGCGGCGTCCTCGGAGATCAGGCGTTCGGGGAGGATTTGCAACACGATGTCGAGCTTGCGGCATAGCCGGCTGACGTCGTCCCAGGAATCGGGCGCCAGGTCTTGCGGTTGCGCCGCCAGCACCACCTTGTCGATCCGCACACCGTGCATCGCATAGTCGGCGACGATCTTTTCCAGGTCTGACGGCGCGCCGATGATGGGATAGCCGTTGAGCGAGCGGTGCTTGAGCTTCGGCTCGTCGTCCAATATCGCCACGATCCGGTAGCGGTCCGGCGCCAGCTCCTCCACCATCTTGGTGAAGAACCAGGCGAGGCGGGAGGCCTGGATGATGAGAACGTGATCGACGTTGTTCGTGCCTTGCGACAGCGGCGCGTCGCGGTGGCTTTGCCGCAGCCGCAACAGAACCCGTCCGCCCAACAGCCCGGCGGCCAGCAGCAGAAAATGCAGGATCGGAATCGACCGCGGCGCCTCTTCAAGCCGCGTCAACAGGAACGACGCGACCGCGGTCAGCGCCGCGATCAACACACAGGCTTTGAACAGCTCGAAAGCGTCGCGCAGCGAATAGAAGCGGGAAATCGGCGAGCTGGTCTGAAACCATTGAAAGACCAGCAACGAAACAAAAAACGAGATGACGCAATAGCGCGCCACGCCGCCGGGCGAGTAAATGGTGCCGTCGCGCAGCAAAAATGCGGCCAACGGGCTGATGCCCCCCCACAGCACGTCCAGCACCGCCACCCGCGACGCCAAAGGTGTGTAGGAAGAAGGCTTTTTCAGCCGAAGATTGGCCTTGGCCACAGCGAGTGCCCCAATAGGCGGTCAGCCGCTTCTGCCAGATGCAATAACGTCAACGGGACGTTGCGTCCATCGGATTCGCGTTAAGCAATGGGCGAAGTAAACCACTGACGGCCAGTGGTTAATCCGCTGGCGCGGGGTGCGCTTTGCGGAACTTCCAGGAAACGGCTGTTAACGGCTCCGCCGGGGCGGGAAAGCGGCGGCCGCCCGCCGCCACAGCCACAGCGGCAGCCGCAACAGCGGATAAAGGAAATGCAGATAGGGCGGCAGCGGCAGGGAAATAACGTCGATAATGCCGACCGAGGCGGTGCGGCACTGGGCGGCAAAGAACGCCCATCCTCGCCCGAGCAAAAATTGCGTCCAAAAATCGCGCCATGCCGCCGGCGCGCCGCCGCCCCTGCCGAGGGCCCGGTTCGCTATTGTCTCGGCGGCTATGGCGTAGAGTTTTCTGACCCGCGTAGTGCCTTGCAATTCAGGTGCGAGGTTTTCGGGAAGCGGCAGAGCAAACAGACGCTGGCAAAGCAACAGCGCCTGACCGGAACACAATCCGGCGCCCTTGGCTTGCGCATGGCGATGCAGATGCACGACATCGGCATCGGTCGCCGCAATGAAGGCATTGAGATCGGCAAGCCATTTCAGCCGCGACCAGGCATGATGGGCGCCGTGAACGCACAGATAAGCGAAAAGATCGTCGCGCGCCAAAGTGCGGACACTCAAGCCATCGGCAACGACGACGTCTTGCGTCGGCGAAGCGGCGTGAACCTCCTTGAGCAGCGCGCGATTGTCGGCGACGCGCCACTGCAATTCGGTGAACGCACCATGGACCGGGTGAACGAATGCGACCTCGCGGGAATAGCGCACGACGGCGCGGCGTTGTGCCTCGCCAAGATGGCTTGCCGGAAACGAAAGCGCATAACCGTCGCGCTCGAGAAGCGCCATGGCGGCCAGCGCCCGGTCCGGCGGGATCAAAAGATCGATGTCATGGGTGTGCTTCACTTTGAGCGAGCCGTAGGCGAGCTGCGCCAGCGCAACGCCCTTCAGGGCGACCGACGGAATCGCCGCCGCCTCCAACAGCGTCTGCAGCCGGCTCGTCTCGGCCGCCAACAGCAGATTTTTCCGGAAAATCGCCTGCGCGCGCCGCGCAAATTCTGCCGCCGGTGCCGCGGGGAGTTGTACGCCCGCGGCCAGCAGCGCGTCGTGAACCAGCCCGGCAACGCGTTGCCGCTGCGCCGCCGCAACGACGGCGTCCCAATCGGCGACCGGCGCGGCGGCGGCCAGGACGGCTGAGTTGCGGGATAGTGACGGCGGCCAACGGCAGCAGGCGGCGACGAGCAGAAACTCGGGCGAAGCCAGCACGCCGGCCGCACGCCTTCCGGGATTATCCAGGGCGGGTCGGCTCACGGGATCGCCGGGTGCGTTGCCATGCAATCGGGACCTACCATCCGGGTCCCGCGTCAGCAACCAGCCTTCTTCCGCCACCACCAAAAGGCGGTTGCGACCGCGCCATGGTATGGTCAGAATCAAAACCCGACTGTGCGAGGCAACGGGGCAAAAACCATGGCGAACAATCCGGCGGCCGAACGCGGGCTCAAATTATTGGAAAAATGTACGCTGTTCGGCGCGCTCGACGACAAGGCGCGCCGCGAACTCGCCGAGCACGCTCATCCCCGCCACTTTGCCGCCGGCGACGCGATCTGCCGGATCGACGAGCACGGCGACAGCATGATGGCGGTGGTGCTCGGCGTGGTGCGGATTTCGCTGCCGGTGGTGCGGGGCAAGGAGCTCATCCTCGCCGATCTGCGCGCCGGCGAAATGTTCGGCGAGATCGCGCTGCTCGACGGCAAGCCGCGGTCCGCCAATGCCACCGCGCTCACCAATTGCGAGTTGATGGTTTTGGAGCGCCGCGACGTGCTGCCGTTCCTGGAGCGCAATCCCGCCGCCTGCATGAAGCTGATGGAACTGCTTTGCGCGCGCATTCGCCGCTCCGACGAGCGCATGTCGGACATCGCCTTCTTCGACCTGCCGGCGCGGCTCGCCAAGACGCTGTTGAGCTACCCGGCCCAGGGCCACGGCGCGGCGAAATTGTCGCTGTCGCAGCGCGAACTCGCGGAAATGTCGGGCGGCACCCGCGAGAACGTCAACCGCTGCCTGCGCGACTGGCAGCGCCGCGGCATTCTCGAATTGAAGGACCGCTGGACCATCATCCTCAAGCCCGAGGCGCTGCGCGAGCTGGTGACGTCACCTTAGGGCCTCGCATTCTAGGGCTTGGATTGCGCCGGCGCGATGCGCGCCAAATTCCTTACCAAGTATTCACTGTGATGCGCGGCACGGACGCTGCCGCCGGCAAAAGTCACTTACACGGCATCGGATGCGCCGCCGGCCGATATGACAATTGCCATGTCGGCCGGCGGCAAACAGGTGGAGGTCACCGATGTCATTATTCACGCGCGATGAGCGCTTGATCCTGGTGGATCCCGCGCACGGCCCGCTGCTGCGCAAGGTGACGCAATGGGACCGACTGGTCGCGATATTCACCGATCCCGATCTGGTCGCGATCGTGTTGTTCTGCGCGCTGGGCGCGTTACTGACGGTTGCGTTGATCCATGCCCTTTCCGGATGGGTCGAGGTCATCGCAACGACCCAGCAAGGCCTCTGACAAACGGCGCCGCGCTTCGGAATGCTTCCGAACGTGGCGCCGTTTTGCTAGCATCAGCGCAAGGCCGCCGTCGCCTTCGCTCCAATTGTTCCGACCTTAGGCTGTGCGGTTGGATGCCACAAACTGACGTTGTGGACGATCCCTCAACGCGCCGTGCCGGGGACAATTGCTTTGTCGCCGATACTGCGCGACGGTAGCTTCGTATTGCTTCCGGCTTGCGTCTTGTCGCGCGTCTTGCTCTTGAGTTTTAGTCTTGGGGCTTGGAATGAAATGCCCGAAGTGTCAGCATGAGAACACCGCTAAGGCGAGGTTCTGCGAGGAGTGCGCCGCTCCGCTGACTCGAAGCTGCGGCAATTGCGGCAGCCAAGTCTCCTCCACGGCCAGGTTCTGCCTGCAATGCGGGCATCCGCTCAAGGCGGTCGAAGAGGATCCGCGCTTCGCTTCGCCCAAGAACTACACGCCCCAGCACATCGCCGACAAGATTCTCGTCTCCCGCGCCGCGCTCGAAGGCGAGCGCAAGCTGATCACGGTGCTGTTCGCCGACATCAAAGGCTCGATGGAGGTGATCGCCGACCGCGACCCGGAAGAGGTACAAAAGCTTCTCCACGCGGTGCTCGAGCGCATGATCGAGGCCGTGCACCGCTACGAAGGCACCGTGAATACCGTCATGGGCGACGGCCTGATGGCGTTGTTCGGCGCGCCGCTGGCGCACGAGGATCACGCGGTGCGCGCCTGTTATGCGGCGCTGCGCATGCAGGAGAACATCGCGCGCTTTTCCGACGAGATCCAGCGCAGCTACGGCGTCCCGGTGATGATCCGGATCGGGCTCAATTCAGGCGAGATCGTCATTTCCGGCATCGGCAACGATCTGCACATGGATTACACGGTGGTCGGCCAGACCGCGCATCTGGCGGCGCGCATGGAGCAGATGGCAAAGCCGGGCTCGGTGCTGACGACGGCGGACACGTTCCGGTTGGTGGAAGGTTACCTTGCCGTAAAGCCGCTCGGCGCGCTGCCGGTGAAAGGGCTCGCCCATCCGGTCGACGTCTACGAGGTGACCGGCGCCGGCGCCGCGCGCAGCCGCCTGCAAGCCGCCGCGGTCCGCGGCTTGACGCGTTTCGTCGGCCGCACCGTCGAATTGCAGCATCTGCACCGCGCCCAGCAGCTGGCCGAGCAAGGCCACGGCCAAGTGGTGACGATTGTCGGCCAGGCCGGCGTCGGCAAATCGCGCCTGGTGCACGAGTTCATTCATTCGCCGCCCACCGCCGCATGGCTGGTCCTGGAATCCAACTCCACGTCATACGGACATGCCACGCCGTATTTGCCGATAACCGAGCTATTGCGGCACTACTTCAAGCTCAATGTCCATGACGGCGTCCAATCGATCCGCGAGAAAGTGTCGGGGAAAATTCTTTCCCTCGACCCGTCCCTGCAGGAGGTGATCCTGCCGGTGCTCGATCTGCTCAATGCGCTGGACGACGACCACCCGTTCCGATCGCTCGACCCGATCGAGCATCGGCAACAGACCTATCAGGCTGTGATCCGCCTGCTGTTGAGCGAGAGCAAGATCCAGCCGGTGGTCACCGTGTTCGAGGACATGCCCTGGTACGATTCGCTGTCGATCGGGCTGTTGAACGAACTGGTCGTCCGCGCCCAGGACGCGCGGCTGTTGCTGGTCGTCAGTTGCCGGCCCGAATACAAGGACGAATGGAAGGGCCGGCCGAATTACCGCCAGCTGCGCCTCAACCCGCTCGCCAGCGAAAGTTTTGCCGAACTCCTGCAAGCGCTGCTCGGCTTCGATCCGAGCGTCGAGACCATCAAAAGCTTCCTGATCGAGCGCGCCTCCGGCAATCCGTTCTTCGTCGAAGAGATCGTGCGGTCGCTGGTCGATAGCGCGGTGCTCGAAGGCAGCCGCGGCAAATACCGCCTGGCGCGGCCCTTCGTGAGTAACGACGTGCCGCCGACGGTGCAGGCGGTGCTGGCCGCGCGCATCGACAAGCTGCCGGCCACCGAAAAGCGCCTGCTGCAGGAAGCAGCCGTGATCGGCCATGATTTTTCCTTCACGCTGTTGCAGGCGATCAGCGGGCTGGCGGAGGACGACCTGCGCGCCCTGCTCGACGATCTGCAGGCGGCCGAATTCCTCTACACCACGCAACTGTTTCCCGACCTGCAATATACCTTCACCCACGCGCTCACCCACGACGTCGCCTATAACGAGCTGTTGCAGCAGCGCCGCCGCGACACCCACGGCCACGTCGTCGAGGCCATGGAAAAGCTTTATGCCGACCGGCTCGGCGAGCACGCCGAGCGGCTCGCCCATCACGCCGTGCGCGGCGAGCTCAAAGACAAGGCGGTGCACTACCTGCACATGGCCGGCGCCAAGGCCGCCGCGCGCTCGGCGCTGGCCGACGCCCGCTCGTGCTACGAGGAGGCGCTCGGCATCTTGAAGGACCTGCCGGAGAGCCAGGCCTCGCTCGGGCGCGGTTTTGAGCTGCGTCTCGACCTGCGGCCGGTGCTCCGCCAGCTGGGTGAAGGCCGGCGCCAGCTCGAACATCTGCGCGAGGCCGAGATCATCGCCACGCAGTTGAAGGACGACCGGCGCCGCGGCCAGGTCTGCGCCTTCATGACCACGGTGCAGTCGACGCTCGACGAGCTGGATGAGGCGCTCGACAGCGGTTCGCGCGCCTTGGAAATCGCCGAGCGGCTGCACGACGTGCCGCTGCGCATCGTCGCCACCAGCTATCTCGAGCAGGCGCATTGCTACCGTGGCGACTACGAACGCGTCGTCGCGCTCGCCACCGACAATCTCGGCGCGCTGCCCGCGGACGCGATCAACAACCATTTCGGCATGGCGGTGCCGGCGTCGATCTTCGATCGCGCCTGGCTGGTGATGAGCCTGGCCGAGCTCGGCCGCTTCTCGGAAGCCGCCAAATACGAGGCCGAGGCGATCCGCATCGCCGAGCCGACGCAGCACGCGTTCAGCATCGGCTGGGCGCATTTCGCCGCCTCCATGCCGCATCTCCTCAAGGGCGATTGGGCGAAAGCGCTATCGCTGGTCGAGCACTGGCTGGCGATGCTGCGCAGCGGCAACGTCGCCGTCCATCTGCCCTGGGCGGTTGCCTCCTCGGCCTGGGCGATGGCGGAGACCGGCGACGCGGGCGACACCGCGGGTCGCATCAAGGAAGCCGAGGCGCTGCTCGAGCGGCAGGCGGGCCAGGGCATCGTCGGCCATCGCAGCTGGGCCTATCACGCCGTCGGCCGCGCTTTGCTGCGGCTCGGCCAGCTCGACAAAGCGCACGATCTTGCGCAACGCGCCATCGAAACCTCGACGCGCCAGCCCGGTTTCGCCGCCCATGCCCACCATCTGCTCGGCGATATCGCGGCCGATGCCGACCGGTTCGACCACGAGCGCGGCGTCGGCCACTACCGCGACGCGCTGACGCTGGCGCAACGCCACGGCATGCGGCCGCTGGTCGCTCACTGCCACCTCGGTCTCGGCAAGATCCACCGCCGTGCCGGCAAGGCCGGAGATGCGGAGCACCATCGCGCCACCGCGACCGCGATGTATCGCGACATGGATATGCGCTTCTGGCTCGCCCAGGCCCAGCACTGATATGCTGCGCTAACGCGATAAGATCCGAGTTGGCAAAGAATCGTGTTGGACCTACCTTCTTCGAAGCAAAAAGTCGACGTCCCGGTTTCGTCGCTTTATGACCTGTTGCGAGGTCATGCCCAACACTTTGCGGATGCGCCCGCGATCTTGGCTCCCGATTGCGCGCCGCTGAGCTACCGCCGCCTTTTTCAACATATCGACGAGATCGGCCGCGTCTTGCGCGCCAAGGGCATAGGCCGCGACGACCGGATCGCTGTGCTCATGCCGAATGGGCCGGAGCTTGCGGTTGCGATTGTCGCGGTGGCGGCGAATGCGGCTTGCGCCTCGATTAACCCGGCCTATTCGGCCGAGGAACTGGACCGGTATTTTGCCGACTTAAAGCCGCGCGCGTTGATCGTGTCGGCCAAAGTCGCTTCACCGGCGCGCCGCGTGGCGCAAGCGCGCGGCGTGCCGGTATTTGGGCTGACGCCGACGGGCGAGGCTGCCGGTCTGTTTACGCTCGCCGGCACGGCGGCGGGCGAGCCGTCGTCCGATCCGGTTGGGCCCGGGACGACCGCGCTGTTTTTGTTAACGTCCGGCACCACGTCGCGGCCGAAGATCGTGCCGCTCACCCACGCCAATATTTGCGCGTCGGCCTATAGCGCGGTTGCGGCGCTCAAGCTGAGCGAAGCCGATCGCTGCCTGAACGTGCTGCCGCTGTTTCATGGTCACGGTCTGATCGCCACCGTGATGACGTCGCTCGCGGCCGGCGGCGGCGTCGTTTGCACGCCGGGCTGCGACGTCAATCGCTTTTTCGGCTGGCTGCGCGAGTTTGCGCCGACCTGGTACTCCGCGGTGCCGACCATGCATCAGGCCATTCTGGCTCAGGCACGGCTCAATCCGGATCAAGTCGCCGGCATCCGGCTGCGGCTGGTCCGCTCCGCCTCGGCGCCGCTGCCGCCGCGGGTGTTCGCCGAGCTGGAACGGACGTTTGGCACCTCGGTCATTGAATTCTACGGCATGACGGAAACCGCCTCCGCGCCGATTGCCTGCAATCCGCTGCCGCCGCGCAAGAGCAAGCCCGGTTCCGTCGGCATCCCGGTCGGTCTCGACGTCGCGATCTTGAACGAACGCGGCGACGCACTGCCCACCGGCCAGACCGGCCACGTCACCGTGCGCGGCGCAAGCGTCATGCCCGGCTATGACGGCGACGCGGCGGCGACGGCGGCCGCCTTCACCGGCGATTGGTTCATGACCGGCGACCAGGGTTTCTTCGACGACGAAGGTTTTCTTTATCTGTCCGGCCGCACCCGCGAGATGATCAACCGCGGCGGCGAGAATATCGCACCGCGCGAAGTCGACGAGGCGCTGCTTGAGCATCCGGCGGTGGCGGAAGCCGTCACCTTCGCCGTGCCCCACGCCACGCTCGGCGAAGATGTCGCTGCGGCCGTGGTGTTGCGGCCGAACGCCGACGCGACGGCCAAAGACATCCGCCAATTCGCCGCCGGCCGGCTTGCCGACTTCAAGGTGCCGCGCCAGGTGCTGATCGTTGAGCAATTGCTGAAAGGCTCGACCGGCAAAGTGCAGCGCATCGGCCTGGCCGAGAAGCTGGGGCTCGGTGGCGCCGCATCGCGGACCTTCGCGGCGCCGCGCACGCCGCTTGAGAACATTTTGGCCGGCATCTGGGCGGAGGTGCTTCGCCTCGACCAAGTCGGCATTCACGACGATTTTTTCGCGCTCGGCGGCGATTCACTTCTGGCCGCGCATGTTCTCACCAGCATTCACGATGCCATGCATCTCGAAGTCGGGGTCGTCAGCTTGTTCGACGCACCGACCGTTGCCGAGATGGCGGAATATCTCGAAACGTTGATCAAAATCGGCCGGGCGGGAGGCCCGGAGATTGCCCGCATCTCCCGCGACGAACCGTTGCCGGCATCGCCGGCCCAGGAACGGCTGTGGACGCTGCAGCAGGCGGTGCCGGACCTGCCGTTTTTCAACATCCTCTATGCGTTGCGGGTGACGTCGCCGCTCGACGCGACACTTCTGGAACGCGGCCTCAACGAAATCGTGCGGCGTCACGAGATTTTGCGCACGACGATCGACGTCGTCGGCGGCCGGCCAATCCAAATCATCGCGCCGCAGCTTACGGTGCCGCTCGCCGTCGACGACCTGCACAAGCGGCCGACGTCAAAAAAGGAAACCGCCGCGCACCGGCTCATCCAAGCCGAGCTCACGCATTCCTTCGACCTCGTCCGCGGCCCGCTGATCCGCGCCCGCATCGTCCGGCTGGCCGAGGACGAGCATCTTCTGCTCATCACCATGCATCAAATGATTGCCGACGGCGGATCGCTCGGCGTGATCGCCGATGAGCTTGCCGCGCTCTACGAAGCGTTCGCGACCGGCAAAGGATCGCCGTTGCCGCCGCTGCCTCTGCAATATGCCGACTTCGCCGCGTGGCAGCGCGCCTGGACATCGCATCCCGATGGTGCCGCGCAACTCGACTACTGGCGCGAGCGACTTCGCGGCCCGTTGCCGGCGTTGCAGCTCGGCGCGGCACGGCCGCGGCGCGCCGCAATCGACCTCACGGCGCAACGGGATATTGCCTTGCCGGCGAGCCTGACCGAAGCCGTCAAACAATTCAGCCGCCGCGAAGGTGGCACGCTGTTCATGGCGCTGGTCGCCGCGCTGAAGACGCTGTTGCAGCGTTATGCCGGCGAAGACGACCTGTGTGTCGCCACCAACGTCGCTAACCGCAATCGCGCCGGCACCGAGGGGCTGATCGGTCCGCTCGCCAATACCGTCATTTTACGTACCGATCTCGGCGGCGATCCGACCGCGCGCGAGGTGGTGCGGCGGGTGCGCGCCACGACGCTCGAAGCCTATGCCCATCAGGACCTGCCGTTCGAGGTCCTCGCCGAGGCGCTGGCGCGCGAGCGCAGGGTCGATCCGGCACGGCTCGCACAGGTCATGATACTGCTACACAACGCCGCACTGCGGCCGCAGGCGAGCGCGGGGCGGGCGTTGGCCTTCGAGGAGGCCGATCCCGGCATGCCGATGCCGCTGGTGACGACCACGACATACGATGTTATGTTGAGCTTGCGCGAAACCGCGCAGGGCTTGGTGGGATCGTGCATCTACAAACCGCATCGATTCGACTCAAAGTGGATCGACCGCCTGCTTGCGGATTTTCAAAGAATCCTCGAGCAAATGGCGAGCGAACCGGAGCGGCGGATTTCGACGATCCGCTTGTCACGGAAGGTTAGAGCTAAGCGCGTAACGACGTGAGTTTTCCAACACCGGTACAAATTCCAAGGAGATACCCCATGGGAGCTTTCCGCCCCACAGCGTTCAGTAAGAAAGAGCTTGCAGGACTAACCCCCGCGCAGCGCAAAAAGCTGAAGACCCACATTGTACATCACCTGGAAACGCATAAGGGGATCCGCAAGATCGTGCGGACCAAAGCGACCCCGATGCTGAAGAAATTGAAGAAAGCCTAAATCTGCCTCGACAGCGCCGCGACCGCCCGGGAGATCTGGTTGGCCCGGCGGCGCGGCGCGCTCAGCGACGGCCTTTCGATTTCGCCGCGACCGACGTGTTGCGCTGGGCGATGTTGTTGTCGTTTGGAACGAGCCGCCAGTTCGGGATCGAGTCGGTGGCGGTGAAATTGTCGACATTGCTCGGATCGCCGGCTGCGGAAATGACCATCAGCATGGCTTCCTGACGGCTCTTTGGCACCCAGCCAAACGGGCCGACCAAAACTTCGGCGGAGGAATGCGGCGGCACGTCGGCCGCGGCCCATTGCGCCGTCTGCATCGGCTGCCAGCCGCCGGGGAAGCTGAGCTTCGCCGACGCCGGGGCGTGATAGGCCCGCACCACGACCTTGGTCGCCTTCTGCAAGCCGCGGTTCTTGATTTTCACGTAGGCGTAATTGGTGACGCCTGATTGCGGCGTTTCGTGCGCCGTGCCGCGATCGTCGCGGCGCCGGTTCCAGATCGCCTGGCAGCTCCAATAGTTGGATTGATAGCGGTACTCGCCGTGGCGGCCGTCCTCGATGTAAACGTCGACCGGCGGCGGCAGGCCTTCCTTGTCGTTCGGCTTCGGCTCCTTGGCATCCTGATAAAGACCCTGCTTTTCGAACGCCCAGCGGATCACCTTGTGATAAGCGCCGCCTGAGATGCGCTCGGCCGGCCAATCGGCGGCGTCGGCTTTGCTCAGCGCGGCGGCGAAGTGTGCGGCATCGGTCGGGGTCGTGGCCACTGTCAGCGCCTGGATGGCCGCCAGCAGGAGGTGGCAGGTCATGCGCGCGGCAAATCGCTTGTCCGCGAGCGCGGCTGCATCGCCGCCGATGGCGCGGTAGAAGCGGAACATTGTCGAAGACAGGATCTGTTCGTTGTTGTAGCCGACCGCATCCAACGCATCATCGAATGCATTGCGCCCGATCTTGCCGTTCCAGCCCCACCCGTCGCCCGCCGTGCGATTGTGGCGGCGGCGCGGTTCCGCGCCGACCAGCCATGGAAACGTGTCGTAACGGTCCTTGGCTTTGCTGTGCGGATCGTTGAGGATCGCGGCAAAGCTGTCGCCCGCGCTGTGCGCAAATTTGAATAGGGCGTTGCCGATGTGATTGTACAGCACCCCGTGGCCCAGCAATTCATGTAGCGCGATACGCCAATCACCGGCGATGCCGATCGGATTTTTCTGATCTTGGGTGTCGGCCAGCGCGAAGATCGTGTAGTCGATGCCGGTGCCGGCTTCGTTGCCGGCGCAATGCGCGTTGATCTCGTCGCCGCGTGGACGGGTTTTATCGAAATGGCCGCGATGGTCGACCGGGCTCGGAAACGTCGTGCCGGGAAAATAATCGGCGATGGCAAAGCCCAAATCCTCCACCAGCCGAAAGATGCGATCGACATTGTAGTAGGCGTTGACCGCGGCGAAATCATTGCTGCGCGCGTGGTACTTGAAATCCTTGCCGGCCGGCCTGGTCGGCGGCGCCACTTTCGGCGTCGACACGTCGGCGACCGTCACGCGGGCGCCGCTCAAGGCCTGGGTGCCATCGACGGGCGCCGTGAGGCCTTCGAGCTTGACCGGGCTGCGCCAGCGGTTGAGCGCGGCATTGCCGGCATCCGCCGTCGGGCCGCCGAGCGTCGCCGGATCGGCCTTGAACACCCAGCCCATGACATTGGCGATGAACGGGTAGGCGAGCAGCACCGACGCGGTCTCGACTTCGATGATCGCCACCCAGTGCAGCGGCCGCACCGGCGGAAAATCGAAGCTGAAATAGACGGCGCGGACGACGTAGTGCTTGCCGTCGCGGATCGACGGGTGCACCGGAGGCAACGGCAGGGTGGGGTGGCCGGACGACGGCTGGCCGCCGCGTTTGGGCGACGTCACGGCGCGCCGGCGCGTGGCCTCGTGGTAGCGAAAGATCATGAATTTTTGGGCATTGATGGTCAGCGGCACGCCGCGGCGCATCAGCCCGGCAAGACCGAGGCTTTTAGCCAAGGTTTCGACGTCGATCGCCTTCGCTCTCTCGACGTGGGTTGCGGACGGCCGTTTGACCTCGAGCTTGTCGTGCAGCGTCGAGCGGGCGCCGATGACACGCAGCGGATTGTGCTTCATCGTCACCGAAATTCCCGCTTCCCAGACCGCGAGCCCGAAGCGGGTTTGATCGAAGGCGACGGTGGTCACGTCGAATTGCGATTTTTCGCGCAAATAGCGATAATCAACCGGCGCACTGGTCGGATCCTGCACGACGCCGCGGGTGAGATTTTTCAGGTGCTGCCGCTTTAATCCGAACAAGTGGCCGTAGCGGTTCAAATAGCCGTTGGCGGCAGCCTGCGGCGTCGCCGCCTTGACGGCGACGTGGCGATCGGCGTGGGACAGCACGCGGGCGATGCCATCGGCGTCACGCACGATCTTGGTCCGCGTCCGCCCGTCGAATTCCTCATACATGGCGTCCTCGCCGGCTGCATCTTGCCCATATTCAAAGCGGATACGAGCGCCGTTTGGTGTGACGCATAGCACACCGACCGCGGTGACGCTCGGCACATCGCTGACGGGGCGGCGGCGCTACATACGACTATAGCCGGTCACTCGATGGAGGTCGCCATGACCATCCTCAACAAGAGTACCAAGACCGCCCGTCCGTCCCGCCTGTTGTCGTTGAGCCACGTGAGAGAGGGCCTCGCCAACTGGTCGCGCCGCGCCCGCTCGCGCAAGGAACTGATGAATCTCAGCGACCGATGCCTCAACGATATCGGCATCGCGCGGCATAGTTCGGGCCTCAAATCGTGCAAGCCATTTTGGATGGCCTGAGCCTGCCGCGCCTCAGCCGCCCCGTTCAGGTCGCGATAGCCTCGAGCCGCCGTCCGGTGACTGGCGGACCGAAGCCGCCGATGACGATGAACACCACCACCATGGCGCCGGCGATGAAGGTGAACACGCCGGTGGTGCCGTAATTGCCGAGCAGGAAGGCGATGATGAAGCCGGAGAAGATCGCGGAAAACCGGCTCCACGAATAGACGAAGCCCACCGCCTGGGCGCGGATGCGGGTCGGATAGAGCTCGGCCTGATAGGCGTGGAACGAGAACGACATCCAGTTGTTGCACAGCGTGATCAGGAGGCCGAACGCGATCACGCCGGCGGCGCTCTTTTGCTGCGCGAACAACAGCCCGAACACGGCGATGCCGATCGCGGCCCAGGCGATCTGCCATTTGCGCTCGAAGCGGTCGGCGAAGAAGACGCCGACCAACGGCCCGATCGGCGCCGCGATCGCGATAATGAACGTGTAGGCGAGCGACTTCGTCACCTCGATGCCCTGGGATACCAGCAACGTCTGCACCCAGCTGGAAAAGCCGTAATAGCCGATGGTCTGGAACAGATTGTAGATCACCAGCATGATGGTGCGGCCGCGATAGACTGGATTCCACATTTCCATCCAGGTGCCGGTTTTGCGCTCGGTCTCGCCGGCGACGATTTCGGGTGGCGGCAGCTCCTGGCCGGTCTCGGCGCGGATGTGCCGCTCCATGTCGTCGAGCAGGCGTTCGGCTTCGGCGGTGCGGCCGTGCTGATCGAGCCAGCGCGGCGATTCCGGCAAGTTGCGGCGGATCCACCAGATCACCGCGGCGCCGAGCGAACCGATGATGACAACCCAGCGCCAGCCGTCGAGGCCGAGGATGGTCTGCGGCACCAATTGCCAGGCGATGAAGGCCACCACCGGCACGGCGGTGAACATGATGAATTGGTTATAGGCGAAGGCCGGCCCGCGCTGGCTCTTGGGCACCAGCTCCGACACATAGGCGTCGACATTCACCAGTTCGACGCCGAGCCCGATGCTGGCGATCAACCGCCACAGGTCGATGCTCGCCGCGGTGTCCTGAAACGCCATGATGAAGGCGCCGACCGAATACCACAACAGTGCGAAGGTGAAGATCGAGCGCCGGCCGAAGCGGTCGGACAGCCAGCTGAACACCAGCGTGCCGATGAACAGGCCGGTGAACAGCGCGGCGACGAAGCTGGCAAAGCCATTCAGATCGAACAGGCCCTGGGTGGTCGGCGTGAAGATCTTCGCCTTGAACAGCCCGATGGCGATATAGGCGGTGAAGAACAAGTCGTAGAACTCGAACCAGCCGCCGAGCGACAATAGCGTTATCAGTTTGCGCGTGTGGCGCGACGGCGGCAGCCTATCGAGCCGCGCCGCCACCGTGATCGTCGTATCCGCCGCCATATCGCTCCCCCCGGATTTTGGTTTGCCAGTGATTTTTTCTGAAAACCGGGGCCTTGTCGAGCGCGCGCATGGTCCAGATAGGGCTGGCCGCGATAGGGATTGCCCGCAGCCGACCGCCACGTGTATATGTCGCCGGCGCAAGCCTTTATCGCCGCGCGCCATGGGTGAGCCATGCCCGAGATTTGCACGGCCGAGCAAGCCGATTTCCGTAACGCCTGGCAGCAGAACGGAACGGCGAAGGTGGCGGCATTTCTTTCGCCGCATGAGCTTGGCGAACTGCGCACCGCCGTGGATGCCAGCTACGAGCTGTTGCGGCAACACGCCGACGACGATCCGCCGACGCTGACCGAGTATCTTGCCGACCACTACAAGCGGTGGGACGGCATTTGGGTCAAGGAGCTGCGGGGCTATCTCAAGCAGGTGAAGCCCGATCTCCTTGCCCAGTTCGACGGCGCCATTGCCGCGGCGGAACGGCGGTTTCGCTCTTTGTTCGATCAGAACTGGCGGCTTGAGCCCAATTTCACGTTCATCCGCCGGCACCGGTCGGCTCGGAAATACCTACCCTGGCATATCGATGCCGATGCCGCAGGCATCATCAATGTGACCGATTACTGCATCAATACCTGGCTGCCGCTCGATCCGGTCGGCGACGTCCTGCCCTCGCTCGAGCTGATCCCGGGCTCGAACAAGACGATGCGGAATGTTCCGAGCATGGAGGGCACGGAAAAGTCGCGCTCGGACGATTGGGTCAAGGCCAATGTCGGCGGCGAATCGTGGGTACCGCACGCCATGCCGGGAGACGCGATCCTGTTCGATCATTGGACGTTGCATCGCACGCAGCGGATGGAACAGGACAACGCGGTGCGCACCAGCTGCGAATTCAGATTTGTCCGCACCTCGTGACCCGCAACACCTCGCCCGCCGCGTTGTCCATTCGGCCGCATCGATGACGGCCCCGCTGGATCGCCGATGAGCGCAATCGCGGCGACACCGGGCGAAGGCCACGGCGCCGGAGAGGCGACGTGGCTCATCGTTGCCGCCTCGCTCGGCAATGCGCTCGAATTCTACGAAATCCTGGTCTACGGCTATTTCGCCGTCATCATCTCCAAAGTGTTCTTTCCGGCCGCATGAGCGAAACGCCGGAATTTCTCGGCGCCCCAGTCGCTGGTCGACATCACTGGCTCGAAACTGGCGCCGAGCTATTACGTCATCGCAACCGCGCTCATCAGCCTCGCGGCCTTGATTGCGCTGCGCCGGCGCTATCGGCTTTAGACAACGGACATCTTGATCGCCGGCGGCGGCATCGGCAACTTGTGTGACCGGACTGCCACAGGCGTCGAAATTCGAAGCTATTGTGTACAGCCCCAATGTCCCTCGAATGAACGTGTCCCTATCCTGCAATGATTGGGGGCGGACATGACGATGAAAACGGGGACTATCGTTGCGATCGCCGCCTTGCTCGCGGTCCCGGCATCGTCGGCTTTCGCCCAAATTCTCCCAGCACCTCCCCCGCCTTCGGTCGGATCAGCTTCCGCCAGCGCGACCGGTTGGGTGGCCGGCGGACAGCTCGGCTACAACTGGCAGCGCGAGTCTTTCGTCTACGGGCTGGAAGGCGACGTATCGCTGATGCATCTCAAAAGCAGTATGACCACCATATTGCCAAATCCATTTCCGTTTCTTCCGCCCCCAACGGGCATGACAAACGCCAGCATGGACTGGTACGGCACCTTCCGCGGTCGGCTCGGCTGGACTGCGGGTCCGGTGCTGTTCTATGGCACCGGCGGCGTTGCCTATGGCAACGTTGAATTGAACAGCACCGTTGCCAACGCCGCGACCTCTCTGAGTGCGCAGGCATGGTCGGCAAGAGTCGGCTGGGTAGCGGGCGGCGGCATCGAATATAAGGTGCGTCCAGACGTCGTCCTCAGTGTCGGTTACCAGTATGTGGATCTCGGACGCGTCAGCCTGGCCGCAACGACAGCGGGCTTTGGTGCGCCACTCAGCGAGAACGCCAGCACGCACATGCAGTTTCAAGTGGTCACTGCCGGCTTCAGTTGGCTGTTGCCGCCAGGGGACAAGGCGCCGCATGGAGCATGGGAAGGAATGTATGTCGGCGGACATGCCGGCGGCGCGTGGGGGGACAGGACGAGCGCCAGTTATTCTGCTGCGCCAGTCCTCCTCGTTTCCGATGCGCGGCTCAAGCGTGACATCACGCTGGTCGGTCGGCGCGACGACGGCCTGGGGCTGTACAGCTATCGCTACCTGTGGAGCGACACGGTCTATGTCGGCGTGATGGCGCAAGAGGTTGCCTTGATCCGTCCCGACGCCGTCGTGCGCGGCGCGTTGGACGACTATCTGCGGGTCGACTACAGCCGCCTCGGCTTGACATTGATGACGTTGCCGGAGTGGGACGCCCGCGGCAAAGGCGAGAGACTCTGATTTTCTCGAGCGCCGCCGGGGACGCCCGATCCGCTTCCGCGGCCGCTGCGGCGTTTTATTCCGCGTGCAGATGCTCGTCCCTGATGATCGGCCACCACTTGTCGGTCTCGGCCTTGTAGAGGGCGGCGAGCGCCTGCGGCGTCTGTTGCTCGCGCGGCCAAATATCCTGGCCCTGCGCCGCAAAGCTTTGCCGGACCTTTGCATCGGCGAGCGCATTCACCACGGCGGCATTGACCTTGGCGATGACGTCCGGCGGCGTTGCCTTCGGCGCGAACAGCGCGTGCCAATAGGACACGTGCAAGCCCTGCGCGCCCGCCTCGTCGATGGTCGGGATATCGGGCGCCAGATGCCAGCGCGCTTCGGTCATGACGGCGTAAGCCTTGATGATGCCGGCGCGCACTTGGGTGATGGCGTTGGCGGCCTGGTCGAACATGATGTCGACGCGGCCAGCCATCAGATCCTGCATCGCCGGCGCGCCGCCGCGATAGGGCACGAAGCCGAAGCGCGTGCCGGTAATTTTCTGAAAATATAAGCCGGCGACCTGCGCGCCGCCGGCGGCGCCGACGGTGCCAGCCTGCGCCTTATCGGGATTGGCCTTGAGCCAGGCGATCAGCTCGCGCACATCGCTCGCCGGAAAGTCCTTGCGGGCGATGATCATTTGCGGCGTGTTGGCCAGAAGCGCGATCGGCGCGAAATCGTTGGCCGCGTCATAGGTCAGATTGTAGGTGATCGGGTTGACGACCTGGGTACCCCATTGGCCGATCAGCAAGGTATAGCCGTCCGGCTCGGCGCGGGCGACCCGGGCGGCGCCGATGGTGCCGCCGGCACCGCCGACATTCTCGATGACGATCGGCTGGCCGAGCGCCGCCGCCAAAGGACCTGACAGAATCCGCGCCAGCGCGTCCGACGGCCCGCCGGGCGGAAACGGCGCGATGACGGTGATCGGCCGCGACGGATAGTTTTGCGCCGCTGCGGCGCCGATGCCGAGCAAGGCGAGCGCCGCCGCCCACAACAGCGTCTTCATGGCAAGCCTCGTCATGGCTTCGCCCCGTGTTCGGACGGCAAGCTCAGCGCGCGATCGACCAGCGCCAAGAGCGCGGCGTGATCCCACATCTTATAGAGTGACGCGCCGGTCTGGACCGGATCGCCGGCGTAATAGCGCTCATATTGCAATTGCCGCTGGCCGAATTGCGTGCCGGTTGAGTCCCAAGCGAGCTTCGACAGGCGGATCTTGGCCTCGGCATCGCGGTCGGCGCCACGGTAATAGCGATGAATGTCGGTGCCGATCTCGGAGCGGAGATCGGCTTCGGTCGGGTTCGCCAAAATGCCGCCGGCGCCGAGCACTTGCGTCAACCGCACCATGCGCTCGTAGAAGCGCGGGATGTGATAGCGCAGCGCCTGCAACGGCTCGAGCGCCGGCCGCAGCGTGCCGTGACCAGTGCTTTCAGCTTTTTGCTCCGACATCAAGATCGCGCCTTCGATCAGTTGCAAATAGCCGATACATTCGCCGATCTGCTCCTGCACGTGCAGGAAACCGTCGGTCTTGACGCTGCGCGACAGCGCTATCGCCAGCGCCGTCATGAATTCGCATTTGACGAGCCCGCGCACCGCCGTCTGATGCCCGGTGTGCCGTTGCAGGCCCGTGCGCGCGAACATGGTGTTGGCCAATTCGACATTGCCGTGCAGGAACACGCGGTCCCACGGCACCAGCACGTCGTCGAAAATCGCCATGGCGTCGGGCTCCTCGAAGCGCGCGCCGAGCGGATGATCCCATTCCGACTGGTCGCCTAAATCGAACGGCTCGCGGCAGATGAAACGCAAGCCCTTGGTATCGGCCGGAATGCCGAAGGCCAATGCGTATTTCTCTTCGCCCGGGCGCACCGAGAACGGCAGCGGATAGACCATGATCTCGTCGGCTGTCGGTCCGTGCGTCGCCAGCATCTTGGCGCCGCGCACGATCAGGCCGTCCTTGGTTTCCTCGACGATGCCGAGATAGGCGTATGGGTCGGCCTGTTGGGCGGCAGATTTGCTGCGGTCGACCGGCGGATTGACCAGCGTATGGGTGAGAAACAGATCGTTGTCGCGGCAATAGCGATAATAGCGCTGCACGTTGTCGAAGGATTTGCCGCCGACGTCGGCGAAGAATTCCGGCGCGTCGGCGAGCGACGCCACCACGGTGTTGAGGAAGTCGGGCGAGCGTCCCATGGTGCCGAACGTGGCCTCGGCCCAGAGCCGCATCGCCTTGCGCCGGTGCACCAGCTCGGCATGCGTTCGCGGAATGATGAACGACACGCCGGCCGGCCCGTCGCCATCGTCGGGCAAGTAGGTCATCGTCGAATGCAGTGCGGGATCGGCCTGACAATCGTAAAGCCGCGCCATCGCCGCGACCGGTCGGCGAAACACCGGATCGGTGGTGACATCGCCGACTTTGCGGCCGGCGACCCAAACATCGCGCGGATGTGCCTTGAGCCCGGAAATATAGCTTTTGCCGTCACGTGCACTCATTTGCAGCACCCTTTGGCCGCATCTTTTGACGCGGATTTGGTCACTGGCTTTCAACAACCGGTTTTGACTGCGCTTTTCAAGCCCATGCTGTGCCGAATCGCTTGCCGGAGCGGCAGCGGAACCAGCCCAACCTCGTAGGCGTTGATAGGTGCGGCGCCGAACAGGCGTTTTCGCGTGGGGCATCCATTCCGGACCAGAAGAAAAATGTGCGGCATTTGCGGTGAAGTGACCTTCGATGGAAGCACCGCCGGTGGCTGCGTTGCAGCCATGACGGAGCGAATGCACGCGCGTGGGCCCGACGCCGGCGGCGCTTTCATGCAAGATCGCGTCGCTTTCGGCCATCGGCGGCTGAGCATCATCGATCTCGCTGCCGCATCGCAACAGCCGATGGTCGACCCGCAGCTCGGCCTCGCCATCGTGTTCAACGGCTGCATCTACAACTATCGGCAACTGCGCGGCGCGCTCGCGGCAAAAGGCTATCGCTTCTTCTCGGAGGGCGACACCGAAGTCATCCTCAAAGCCTATGCCGAATGGGGTCCGCGCTGCGTCGAGCGTTTTTACGGCATGTTCGCGTTCGCGATCTGGGAGCGCAATTCCGGCCGCGTCGTGCTGGCGCGCGACCGGCTCGGCATCAAGCCGCTCTATTACACCGAGCGCCCCGGGCGCTTCCGCTTTGCTTCGACCTTGCCGGCGTTGCTTGCCGCCGGCGGTGTCGACACCGGCATCGATCCGGCGGCGCTGCACCATTACATGAGCCTGCACGCCGTCGTGCCGGCGCCGCTGACCATCCTCAAGGGCGTGAAAAAACTGCCGGCGGCGACGATCTGCATCATCGAGCCCGACGGGCGACGCCGCGAGGAAACCTACTGGCAGCTCGAGGTCGGACCGCAAGCGCAAGATCGCGGCTTGACGGAGGCGGATTGGCAGGAAGCGATCCGGTTCAGCTTCAGCCGGGCGGTCGAGCGACGGCGCGTCGCCGACGTTCCGGTCGGAGTCTTGCTGTCGGGCGGACTCGATTCCTCGCTGATCGTCGCCTTGCTCGCGGCGCAGGGCCAGAATGATCTGCGGACTTTTTCGGTCGGCTTCGAGACCATCGGCGAGTTGCAGGGCGACGAGTTTCACTATTCCGATCTGATCGCGCAGCGCTTCGCCACCCGGCACGAGCGCATCGCCGTCGATACCTCCCGGGCGATCGACGCGCTGCCGGGCACCATCGCGGCGATGTCCGAGCCGATGATGAGCCACGACGCGATCGGCTTCTATCTGCTGTCGCAGCAGGTCGCCAAACATGTGAAGGTCGCGCAGAGCGGCCAGGGCGCCGACGAGATTTTCGGCGGCTATCACTGGTATCCGACGCTGATGCAGTCGAACGACCCGGCCGCGGACTACGCACGGGTCTATTTCGACCGCGATCACGACGAGATGGGCGAGGTTTTGGCGCCGGCGCTGATGAACGGCGACTACAGCCGCGAATTCGTCGAAAAATTTTTCGATTCCTGCCGCAGCACCCGCGCGATCGACAAGACGCTGCAGCTGGATGCCCAGATCATGATGGTCGACGATCCGGTCAAGCGCGTCGACAACATGGCGATGGCCTGGGGGCTGGAGACCCGCGTGCCGTTCCTCGATCACGAGGTGGTGGAGCTTGCGGCGCGGATTCCGGCCGAGCTGAAAGTGCGCGACGGCGGCAAATACATTCTCAAGGAAGCCTCCCGCGGCCTCATCCCCGACGAAGTGATCGACCGGCCGAAGGGCTATTTCCCGGTGCCGGCGCTCAAATATCTGCGCGGGCCGTTTTACGATTTCGTCCGCGACGTGCTCGACGCCCCCGCGGCACGGCAGCGCGGCGTGTTCAACCGCGCCTATGTCGATCGGCTGTTGGCCGATCCCGATGGCGAGCTCACGCCCAAGGGCCATTCGAAACTTTGGCAAATCGCAGTTCTCGAGTGCTGGCTGCAAACGCAACGAGTCGAAAACGGGATTTGACCACGATGGAATTCAGATTCGACCCTCATGAGTATCGTTTCCGCATCCGCACTCTGGTGCCGCCGGAGCATGCTCGCATCTTCGCGCCGGACGATCTGTTCCAGTTCGGCATCGAGGAGGAATATTTCCTGTCCGATGCCAAAACCTTGCAGGTGCCGTCGGAGACGCCGGAAGCGCTGTTCCAGCTTGCCGACTGCGGCAACGCCGGGCGGATCGGCCGCGAATTTCTCCAGGCCCAGATCGAGGTCGCGACCGAGCCGCATAGCGAAATCGGCGCCGCGCGCACCGAGCTCAAGCGGTTGCGCCAGAGCGTGGCGGCGGCCGCGGCCGCGCACGGCCTGACCATCCTCGCCTGCGGCACCCATCCGTCGGCGCGCTGGCCCGACGCGGTGCAGTCACCCAAGGACCGCTACACCCATGTCATGGACGTGCTGCAGATGATCGGCCAGCGCAACATGCTGTGCGGCATGCATGTCCATGTCGAGTTTCCCGATCCGGCGCGCCGGGTCGATGTGATGACGCGGATGTTGCCCTACCTGCCGCTGTTCATTGCGCTGTCGGCCTCGTCGCCGTTCTGGCAGGGCCGCGCCACCGGGCTCAAAGGTTACCGCCTCGCCGCTTACGACGAGTTGCCGCGCACCGGGCTGCCCGAGCTGTTCCGCGGCAACGGCGACTACGACGAATACGTCGCGGCGATGATGCGCTCCGGCGCCATCAAGGATGCCAGCCATTTGTGGTGGGCAATCCGTCCGTCGCTGAAATATCCGACCTTGGAGCTGCGCGCCCCGGACTGCTGCACCAGGCTCGACGACGCGGTCGCGCTGGCCGCGCTCTACCGGGTGCTGGCACGCCACCTCTATGTCGATACCGGGCACAATGCCGCCCTCGACGTGGTCGACCGCTCTATCGCGGTGGAGAACAAATGGCGGGCCCAGCGCTATGGCGTCAGCGGCACCTTCGCCAGCCGCTCGGGTGCGATCGCGGTCGGCGAGATGCTGGACCGGGTGCTGGACCTGGTCGCCGCCGACGCCGCGGCGCTGGGCTGCGCCGGCGAGGTCGAGCACTGCCGGCAGATCGCCGCCGAAGGCACCTCGGCCGAGGCCCAGCTGCAGATTTTTACTGAAAATGAACACGAAGGCGCCGATATTGCCCTCCATAGGGTGGCGCGATGGATTCGTGACACCACCTTGGTGGCTTGACGGCTAAGGTAAGGCCAAATGTGCCGCTGGATCGCCTATCGTGGAGAGATGACCGCGCTCGAACATTACGTCACCGAGCCGGATCATTCGTTGATTTCCCAGAGCATCCACGCCCTCGAGGCGACCGCCAGCGTCAACGGCGACGGCTTTGGGCTCGGCTGGTATGGCACCCATCCGGAGCCGGGGCTCTACCGCGAGATCAGGCCGGCCTGGTCGGACGAGAACCTGCGCTACCTGTGCCGGCATCTGCAGTCGCACCTGTACTTCGCTCATGTCCGCGCCGCGACCGGCACCGCGATCACCAGGGTCAATTGCCACCCCTTCGCCTGCGGCCAGTGGCTGTTCATGCACAACGGTTTTGTCGGCAATTGGAGCCGGCTGCGCCGCAAGGTCGAGGCCCTGATCCCGGACCAGCTTTATCCGCAACGCATCGGTACCACCGATACCGAAGCGATCTTCCTCGCCATCATGGGCGCCGGCATCGAGCATCCGCTGGCGGCGACGGAAAGCGTGCTGCAAAAGCTCACCGACTTCGTCAACCAGACCAAGCCGGCCGACCGTCTGCGCGTCACCGCGGCGCTGTCCAACGGCCGCGACCTCTACGCCTTCCGCTATGCGGTGAACGACAAGGCCAACACGCTGTATTACCGGGAATCCGATACCGGCCTTCTGATCGTGTCCGAGCCGATCGATCAGGGCGAAAACTGGATCGCGGTGCCGGAGAACCACGCGCTGATCGCGCCCTCGGGCGAGCGGGCGAGCGTCGTGCCGCTATTGCACCGGCACCAGGTGGCGGCGGAGTAATTCGACTTAAGCACTTCTTCGGCACTCTGCTCGCAATGACGCTTGGGTCTCCTTCTCCCCTCTGGGGAGAAGGGACGCAGCTTCGCGGGTCTTACTTCTTCCAGCCCTGCGACCACGCCGGCGGCGTCTTGCCATCAATCAAAATAAAGGCGATGCGGCACGGCTTGCCCGAGTTGTTGACCCAGGCGTGGTTGGTGCCCTGCTGCACCAAAATGTCGCCGGCCTTGACGTGGACCTCGGTGTCGTCGAGCAGCATGTCGATCTCGCCTTCGAGCACGATGGCGTAGTCGATGGTGCGGGTGCGGTGGGTGTTCTCGTGCCGCGCATAGCCCTGCGTCGCTGGATCGATGCCCATGTTGATCAGGATTTGGTGATGATCGACGGCGCCGTAGCCGCCGGTCGGCGTCGGCGCGAAATCGACGATGCGGAAGATCGTGCCGTCCGCGGGCGGCGGCACGCCGACCTTGGTCTGGGCGCGGTCGGCTGAGCTTGCCATGTCGACGGGAAATTCGCCGGTCACCCAGCATAGCGTCATGCCGTTGCCGCCGGCGCTGCGCTGGATCGCCTGCAACGGCGCGTCGTAGAGCGCTACGGCCTTGCCCTGCGCATCATGGCCGGTGACGATCCTGCGGGTTGACCTCAGTTCCATAATCATTCCTCCCGTGTCGCTTGCTTGGCGAGTTCCGGCGCACTAAACGATGATGCCTCGCGTTTGCCAAGCGCAAAAACCGCGATGCGGCTCGCCAGGGGAGGGGACATCGTGAACGGTGAAACGTCGCGACCGTTATTGCAATCGGCGGAAAATCCGGGATCGAACTACAACCGCGAGCCGACGATCGCCGAGATCGCACGCGACATGGACGTCATGGTGCCGATGCGCGACGGCGTCAAAATCTGTGTCGACGTCTACCGCCCCGAGGCACCCGGCAAATTTCCGGCGCTGCTGGCGTTTGCCATCTACAACAAGGACTTTCAGGGTCCCGACATGGCGGCGGCGCTGCCGCCGCAGCCGGCCTGGTCGCCGCTATGGACCGGGCCGATGGAGGCCGGCGATACCAAGTTTTTCGTGTCGCGCGGCTATGTCCATGTCATCGGCTCGCCGCGCGGCGTCGGCAAATCCGAAGGCGGCGGCTCGCGCGAATGGGATTGCTACGACCTGATCGAATGGATCGCGGCGCAGCCGTGGTGCGACGGCAAGGTCGGCATGGTCGGCATTTCCGGCTTCGGCGCCGAGCAGCTTGCGGTGGCCAAGAAACAGCCGCCGCATCTGCGCGCCATCTTCCCGTTCGACTCGCGCGGCGCCTATGGCGAGCTCGGCGGCTTTCGCGATGAATATCCCGGCGGCGTCGTTCACCTGTTCCGCTATCTGGTCGGCCATTTCTCGGCGATGCATCAGCACAAGGGCCCGCCGGGCGCGCTGCCGCCGGAGCGCGAGACGATGTGGCGCGCCGCCATGAGCAATCCCGACTACAAGATGTATCCCCACGTCTACAATCTGATCGCGCAAAAAGGCCAGCACATGCCGCCGTATTACAATGTGCTGGCCGATCCCTACGACTCCGAAGCCGCGGCGCAGAAAAGCGAAGCGGAATTCGCCGACATCAAGGTGCCGACCTATACCGGCTCCGGCTGGTACGGCTACACCTACAAGACGCATCTCAACGGCTGCCAGCATTGGTTCCGCAACATCAGGGCGCCGAAGAAGCTCTTGCTCGCCGGCCCGGCGCATCTGGAGCGGCCGTATCACAGCTTCCACAACGAGGTGCTGCGCTGGCACGATTTCTGGCTCAAAGGCATGAACACCGGCATCATGGACGAAAAGCCGGTGCGCTTTTGGGTGATGGGCGCCAATGAATGGCGCAGCGCCAACAACTGGCCGCCGCCCGACGCCAAATGGACAAAACTTTATCTGTCCAGCTGGGAGCGGCTGACGCCCGATCTGCCCGAGCCGTCGAGCGTGACCGAGAGCCAGCCGCCCGACGCCTTCGTGCAGATGCCGCCGTCGCAGACCACGACGATCCAGCGCCTGCGCTACATGACCGACCCGCTGCCGCGCGACGTGCTGGTCGCCGGCCCGATCGTCGTCACGCTCCACGCCGCGATCGACCAGGACGACACTAACTGGATTGTGATCTTGAAAGATGTCGGCCCCGACGTGTCGGTGATGAGCGTGCGCGAGGGCGAGCGCGAAGTGCCGAAGAATCTGCACGAGCGCGAGATCACCCGCGGCTGGCTCAAAGCCTCGCACCGCGCGCTCGATGCCAAGCGCTCAAAGCCGTGGTGGCCGTGGCATCCGCTGACGCGCGAAGCGCAAAAGCCGGTAACGCCGGGCGCGGTCGAGGAATATCAGATCGAGGTGATGGCGACGGCGAATCTGTTCCGCCAAGGCCACCGCATTTGCCTCGATATCACGTGTCTGGATCTGCCGACCGGCGTCGCCGGCGCCACCAACGCCGAATACGTGCCGTACCACATCTGCTCGAGCAAGACGGTGCTGCACAAGGTCTTTCACGACCGCAAGCATCCCTCGCACGTGCTGCTGCCGGTTATTGCCGACGCGTAGCGCGATACGGACATGGCGACGTAACGCCTTTGCCGTATGTCACAGTTCGCAGTCTAACTCGTGGTATACCTCATTATGCCCCGGATCGGTTTTGGCGTAGGTTTTGAGCTATGAGACGGCGGGAATTCATCGCGCTTTTCGGCGGTGCCGCGGCCACATGGCCGCTGGCGGCGCATTCGCAGCAGCCGGCGATGCCGCTGGTTGGGTTTCTGGCCGACGGCACGCCTGAGGGTTTTGCGCCGCGACTCGCCGCATTCAAACAGGGGCTTGCCGACGGCGGCTATATGGAGGGCCGCAACGTCGTTATCGAGCAGCGCTTTGCGCGCCGCAACTACGATCTACTGCCATCGCTCGCCGACGATCTGGTCCATCGGCAGGTCTCGGCGATCGTGACCCTGGGCAGCGAGAAGGTGGCCCGCGCCGCCAAGGCCGCAACCGTGAAGATCCCGATCGTCACCGTTGCCGCCGGCGATCCGGTCAAGCGTGGTCTGGTCGGAAGCATCAATCACCCGGGCGGCAACATGACCGTGGTGAGCCTGTTCACATCAAGCGATAACGCGCTGGTGGCAAAGCGCGTGGAAATCCTGCACGAAGCGATGCCGAAGGCCGCGACCGTCGGGTGGCTCGCCGACGCCAACATCCTCGACTACGACACGCAATCCCAAGACATGCAAAACGCTGCGCAGGCATTGGGGCTGAAGCTCGTCATCGCGCGGGTGGCAAAGGACAGCGATCTCGAAGCGGCCTTCGCGTCGCTCGTTCAGCAGGGCGCGGGTGTCATGCTCGAGGCCGGCCCGGTGTTTTACGACAATCGCCAACGTCTCGTCGCGCTGGCAGCCAGCGCGATGGTGCCGATGCTCTACGAATGGCGCACCTTCGTCGCCGAGGGCGGCCTCATGAGCTACGGCAGCGATATCGATGCCATCCACCGTCAAGCCGGCGCCTATGTGGCTCGCGTGCTGAAAGGCGAGAACGTCGGCGACCTGCCGGTTGTGCAGCAGAGCCAGATCGGATTCATCGTCAACCTGAAGGCCGCCAAGGCGCTGGGCCTGACTTTGCCGATCACACTGCTCGGCCGGGCCGATGAGGTGATGGAATAGGGCCGCCGCGACTATTGCCCGGCGGCCATCTCGTTCCTGGTCTCGAAATTGAGCTCTATCTCGACATTGTTGGGGTCGCGGAAGAAAATCTGCCAGCGTGTGCTGTTTGGCACCTGGTTGATGCGGTAAGGCACGCCCTTGCCGTTGAGATGCTTTTTCACCGCCTCAAAACCGCGGCTGCCGAAGGCGACATGGTCGATGACGCCGGAATCGGCGGGCTGCTGCCGATCGGTATGCGCGATGTCGTTGAGATGCAGCACCGGCTGGCTGCCGCTATAGAGCCAGGCGCCGGGGAAATCGAACTGCGGCCGCGGACCGTTCTTGAAGCCCAGCACGTCCTCGTAGAACTGCACGGTCTCTTTCAGCTTGCGGGTCGACACATTGTAGTGGTCGAGCACGCCAATGCTCATGTCCATTCGGGCTTCTCCTGCGGCGTTTCCGGGAAGGAGGATACTGCGAAACGAGGCCGCTGGGGAATAAGCCGAGCCGTGTCCAAGCCGAGGGTGCGGTCAACGATCGCGCATGGCCACAAAACGCTTGGGCACAAAAAAGGGCCGCTCGCGAGAGCGGCCCATTTGGTCCCCGCGGGAGGAGCGGGGTTGAATTGAGTGCAATTTAGCACGGTCGAACCGTCCTGGCTGTGGCCCTTCTGCCACGGTCGGGGGGAAAACGCCTGTCACAAATACCCGTCCGCCAACGGCCGCGCCCATGCCACGGGCAGCGGCGATTGCGATCTTCGATATGGCAGTCTCGTTGCGATTAAGACGCCGATGGGACCGGTGTCGCGCCGGCCGCAAACTCATCTATAATGGCCCCCAGAACCCATTGGCGAATGGGCTTAAAACGTCGTGTCCTGGCGAAGGAATGACGGCAATGCCAGTGACTTATGAGACCTGGCTTGTCTTGCTCTCGATCGTGATGGCGATCCAGGGCGCCTATGTGGGCTTGAGCCTGGCGGTGCAGATCGGCGAGGCGTCTGGCATGCGCCGCCGCCTGCTCTTGGCCGGCGCGGCATTTTCGCTGGCGGTGGCGATCTGGACCATGCATTTCGTCGGCATGCTGGCGGCGCGCATGCCGTTCCAGGTCGATTACCTGGTGTTCCCGACGCTGCTGTCGTTTCTGGTTTGCGTCATCGTGGTCGGGGCCGCGGTCTATGCCACCAGTTCCGGGCCGCTGACCTTGCTGCGCCTGACGCTGTCGGCCTGCCTGATGGGCGGCGGCATTTTCACCATGCACTACATCGGCATGAGCGCGCTCAGCGCCAGCGCCTACATGGTCCACGACCGCTTTTATGTCGCCGCCAGCATGGCGATCGCCATTGCGGCGTCGGGCTTGGCGCTGTGGCTCGCCACCGGCCGCGGCGGCCGGCCGCCGCTGATCCTCTCCGCGATCGCCTTCGGTATCGCCGTGTCCGGCATGCACTACACGGCGATGGAAGGCCTGAGTTTGCTGCCGTTCGCGGCCGCTTCGGCAGGCGCGCCAGCACTGTCGACCGATCTGCTCGCCATCATCGTCGCCGTCGTGGCGTTCTGTCTTTCGGGGATATTTTTGTTGATCCTGGTGCCTGATCGGGCCCGCGCTGTGGCAACAATCGAGCCGACGACGTTTCCTGTTCACCGTCACCCTGAGGTGGACGCGGAGCGGCCCAACCAAGTCGGCGCTGCCGACTTGGACTTCAAGAATCCGAAATCGGGTAAACCCGATTTCAGTCGGGGCGACGGCCGAGGCGCCGGGGCCGTTCATCCTTCGAGGCTCGCGGAGCCTGTCATCGGGCCGGCCACTTCGGGCCGGACCCGTTGGCTCGCACCTCAGGATGACGGGAACAAAGCCAACGGTCACGACGCCAACCCCGAATTCGGCCGTGGCACTTTTGCGCCGCTCGGCGGCGCCGGCGCGCCGCGGCGCTTCGCCCGCCATCTTCCCATCGAGCGTGACGGCGGCACCCATTTCGTCGCCGTGGACGACGTCGTCGCCATCCACGCCAACGCGCATTACACCTTTATCTTCAACGGCAACGACAAGCTGTTTTGTCCATTGGCGATTGGCGACGTCGAGCAGCGGCTCGACAAGGACCGCTTCGTGCGCATCCATCGCAGCCACATTGTCAATATCGAGCGGGTGGTCGGCTACAAGCGGTCCGGCGACAACGAAATGGTCGAGATGGACGCCGGGCAGGATTATGCGGTGCCGGTGAGCCGGAGCCGCATCGGCTGGCTCAAATCGCGGGTTGCGGCGTTGACCGGCGACGAGCCTGATGCCGGCCTGCGCCGCCGCCACCATTTTGCAGCGCGATAAAAGTCGCCGCCGACCGCGCCATTAGGTCAGGTATTCTGACGCAATTCGTGCAGGCACGCCGCCATTGGTGCAATGGCGCGACGTTTCGTGCACCGCGCCGTGCGTCGGTGCACCGGCGCTTGCTGCCGCGGCGCACAACGCGCGACCATCGTCGGTCTAAAGACGCAATCGGTATTGGCGCCAACGCGCACGGCCCTCGTGGTGACTTCGGCCGGCGCGACGCGCTCAGGGAGGATGCCCGTGATACCTGGGTCCTTTAGCTATCATCGTCCGTCATCTGTTGCGGAAGCCGTAGGCCTGCTCGCCAAATTGGGCGACGACGGCCGCGCGCTCGCCGGCGGCCACAGTCTTATTCCGATGATGAAGCTGCGGCTGGCAGAACCCGCGCATCTGGTCGATCTCGCCGGCATTGCCGACCTCAAAGGCATCCGCTCGGATGGAAACGACATCGTCATCGGCGCCATGACGACCCAGCACGATGTGATCGGCTCCGATCTTCTCGGCGCAAAAATCCCGCTTCTGCGCGAGACCTCGCTGCAGATAGCGGATCCGCAGGTCCGCTACGTCGGCACGCTCGGCGGCAATGTCGCCAACGGCGACCCCGGCAACGACATGCCGGCGGTGATGCTGTGCCTTGGTGCCAGCTATCACGTCACCGGCAAAGGCGGCGAACGCCGCATCGCCGCGCGCGAATTTTACCAGGGCGCCTATTTCACCGCGCTGGAAGCGGGCGACGTGCTCACCGCGGTGCGCATTCCGGTGCCCGCCGCCGGTCACGGCTCTGCCTACGAAAAACTCAAGCGCAAGATCGGCGATTACGCCACCGCGGCCGCGGCCGTGGTGCTGACCATGAGCGGCGGCAAGGTCGCCACTTGCTCGATCGGGCTGACCAATGTCGCCGAGACGCCGCTCTGGGCGGAGGAGGCGGCAAAAATCCTCACCGGGTCGACGCTCGATGCGGCGACGGTGAAAAAAGCCGTGGCCGCCGCCGAGGCCATCACCGCGCCGGCAAGCGATGCGCGCGGGCCGGCGCATTACCGCACCAAAATGGCCGGCGTGATGCTCACCCGTGCGCTGGCTCGCGCCAAGTCAAAAGCTCGCGGCTAGGGGAGGGAGCAAGTCATGGCCAAATCCCACATCAAGATGACGGTGAACGGCAAGGCCGTCGAAGAGCTGGTCGAGCCGCGCACCTTGCTGATCCATTTCCTGCGCGAGCAGCTCATGCTCACCGGCCCGCATATCGGCTGCGAGACCAGCCATTGCGGCGCCTGCACCGTCGATCTCGACGGCAAGTCGGTGAAAAGCTGCACCATGTTCGCGGTGCAGGCCGACGGCGCCGACATCCGCACCATCGAGGGCATGGCCAATGCCGACGGCACGCTGCATGCGCTGCAGGAAGGTTTTCGGCAGATGCACGGGCTGCAATGCGGGTTCTGCACGCCGGGGATGATCACGCGCGCCTACCGGCTCCTCCAGGAGAACAAGAATCCGTCCGACGAGGAAATCCGCTACGGCATTTCCGGCAATCTGTGCCGCTGCACCGGCTATCAGAACATCGTCAAAGCCATTCAATATGCCGCCGCAAAACTTGCCGGCGTGCCGTTCCAGGAGGCCGCAGAATGAACGACATGACCCCCACCTCCGCCGAACGCGCCGAAAAACTCGAAGGCATGGGCTGCAAGCGCAAGCGCGTCGAAGACGTCCGCTTTACCCAAGGCAAGGGCAATTACGTCGACGATCTGAAATTGCCCGGCATGCTCTATGGCGACCTGGTGCGCTCGCCGCACGGCCACGCCAGGGTCAAGAAGATCGACACCACCAAAGCCGCGGCGGTGCCCGGCGTTGTCGCGGTGCTGACCGCCGAGGTGTTGAAAACCGTCAACCTCGCCTGGATGCCGACGCTGGCCGGTGACGTGCAGATGGTGCTCGCCGACGGCAAAGTGCTGTTCCAGAACCAGGAAGTCGCCTTCGTGGTCGCCGAAAGCCGCGAGGCCGCGGCCGACGCGGTCGAACTGGTCGAGGTCGAGTATGAGGCGCTACCGGTCAATGTCGATCCGCTGAAAGCAATGACCGACGGCGCGCCGATGATCCGCGAGGATTTGAAGGACAAGCCCGACGGCGCTCATGGCAAGCGCAAGCATTACAATCACATTTTCTCCTGGGCTGCCGGCGACAAGGCCGCGACCGACGCCGCCTTTGCCAAGGCCGACGTGACGATCCGGGAGTTCATCGTCTATCCGCGCGTGCATCCGTGCCCGCTCGAGACCTGCCAATGCGTCGCCTCGTTCGACAAGATCAGGGGCGAATTGACACTGTGGGGCACGTTCCAGGCGCCGCATGTCATCCGAACGGTGGGCTCGTTGATCTCAAAAATCCCCGAGCACAAGATCCACGTCATCGCCCCCGACATCGGCGGCGGCTTTGGCAACAAGGTCGGCGCCTATTCGGGCTATATCTGCTCGATCGTCGCCTCGATCGTCACCGGCCGCCCGGTGAAATGGGTCGAGGACCGTATCGAGAATCTGTCGACGACCGCTTTTGCGCGCGACTTCCACATGGACATGGAGATCGCCGCCACCAAGGACGGCAAGGTGACGGCGATGCGCTGCTACACCATCGCCGACCACGGCGCGTTCGACGCCTGCGCCAACGCCACCAAATGGCCGGCCGGGCTGTTCAGCATCATCAGCGGTTCGTACGATTTCCCGACCGCGTATTGCCTGGTCGACGGCGTCTATACCAACAAGGCGCCGGGCGGCGTCGCCTATCGCTGCTCGTTCCGCGTCACCGAGGCGGCTTACTGCATCGAGCGCGCCATGGACATCATGGCGCAAAAGCTCGGCATGGATCCGGCGGAATTTCGCATCAAAAACCTGATCCGGCGCGAACAGTTCCCGTACACGTCGGCGTTCGGCTGGCAATACGATTCCGGCGACTATCACACCGCCATGAACAAGGCGATGGAGACGGTCGATTACAAGAAGCTGCGCGCCGAGCAGAAAACCAAGCGCGAGGCGTTCAAGCGTGGCGAGACGCGCGAGCTCATGGGCGTCGGCGTCGCCTTCTTCACCGAGATCGTCGGCGCCGGCCCGTCGCGCGCCTGTGATATTCTCGGCATCGCCATGTTCGATTCCGCCGAAATCCGCATCCATCCGACCGGCAGCGGCATTTGCCGGCTCGGCACCAAATCGCAAGGGCAAGGCCACGAGACCACCTATGCCCAGATCATCGCCACCGAGCTCGGTCTGCCGGCCGACAACATCATGATCGAGGAGGGCAATACCGACACGGCGCCCTATGGTCTCGGCACCTACGGCTCGCGCTCGACGCCAGTGTCGGGCGCCGCCACCGCCATGGCGTGTCGAAAAATAAAGGCCAAGGCGCAGATGATCGCCGCCTATATGCTGGAAGTGCACGACGACGATCTGGAATGGGACGTCGATCGCTTCCGGGTGCGCGGCAATCCCGAGCGCTTCAAGACCATGACCGAACTGGCCTGGGCGGCCTACCACGAGGTGCCGCCCGGTATGGAGCCCGGCTTGGAAGCGATCAACTATTACGATCCACCGAATTTCACCTTCCCGTTCGGCGCCTATATCTGCGTCGTCGATGTCGACGTCGATACCGGCCAGACCAAGGTGAGACGCTTCTATGCGCTCGACGATTGCGGCACGCGCATCAACCCGATGATCATCGAGGGCCAGATCCACGGCGGCCTGACGGAGGCGTTCGGCATCGCCATGGGCCAGGAGATCCATTACGACGACGACGGCAACGTCACTACCGCCTCCCTGATGGATTATTTCCTCCCCACCGCGGTCGAGACGCCGCATTGGGAAACCGACTGGACCACCACGCCGTCGCCGCATCATCCGATCGGCGCCAAGGGCGTCGGCGAGAGCCCCAATGTCGGTGGCGTGCCGTGCTTCTCCAACGCGGTCAACGACGCCTTCGCCTTCCTCGGCTCGACCCACATCCAGATGCCCCACGACCATTGGCGCACCTGGACGGCGGCGGAGAAGCTCGGGCTGCATACGTAAAAAGGCCGCCGGGACACTATATGTCTTGGACCGTCACCCTGAGGTGCGAGCGGAGCGAGCCTCGAAGGGCGACGGCGTGGGCGTTCGGGCCGTATCCTTCGAGGGCCGCTTCGCGGCCACCTCAGGATGACGGGAACGGGCGCTACGGATTGCTTGGATGACCCTCGATCGTGAAAACATCTCCGACAAGCTCGCAGCCGTCGGCTACATCGCCGACCGCGATATCGCGACCGCGCTGTGGCTGATGGAGTTTCTCAAACGCCCGCTGCTGCTGGAAGGCGAAGCCGGTGTCGGCAAGACCGAAGTCGCCAAGGCGCTGTCAGCCGTGCACGGCGCCGAGCTGATCCGGCTGCAATGCTACGAAGGCCTCGACCAGAACGCGGCGCTCTACGAGTGGAATTATCAGCGCCAGCTCTTGGCGATCAAAACCCGCGAAGGCGTCGGCGAAGATGCCGACGCGATCGAAGAGCACATTTTTTCCGAAAAATACCTGTTGGAACGACCGCTACTCGCCGCCATCCGCCGCGTCACGCCGCCGGTGCTGCTGGTCGACGAAGTGGACCGCGCCGACGAGGAATTCGAGGCGTTCCTGCTCGAACTGCTCTCGGACTTTCAGGTCAGCATCCCCGAGCTCGGCACCATCAAGGCGACCTCGATTCCGCGCGTGGTGCTGACCTCGAACGGCACCCGCGAACTATCCGACGCGCTGCGGCGGCGCTGCCTCTACCATTACGTTGACTTTCCCGACGTCGACCGCGAGGCAAAAATCATCCTGGTGCGCACGCCGGGCATCGACACCACGCTGGCGCTGCAGATCGCCCGCATGGTCGCCGCGGTGCGCAAGGAGGATTTGCGTAAAGTCCCGGGCGTCGCCGAGACGCTCGACTGGGCGGCGACGCTTGCCGGGTTGGAAGTGCATGATCTCCGGCAGGAACCGGAAGCCGTCCACGAGACCATGATTTGTCTGCTCAAGACCCACGAGGACCGCGCGCGGCTCACGCGAGAAGTCAGCGAGCGCCTCCTTGGCAAGGTGGCGTGATGGCCGCGCTCGGCACCCGCCGCCGGCTCGCCGGTTTTGCGCACACCTTGCGTGACAACGGCTTTCGCGTCGGGCTTGCCGAGACGCGCGATGCGCTGCAGGTGCTCACGTCGCCCGCCGCGCTACGCCCCACGTTGCTCAAACCGGCATGGCGCGCGCTGTTCTGCGCCACCCACTCCGACTGGGAACGTTTTGACGAGATTTTCGATGCCTTTTGGCAAGGCCGCGGCATGCGGCAGCGGCAAATACTTTCGGGCATCCCGCGCGCGAGCCACGCGCCGGCGCGGAAACTTGCCGAAGCGCATGTGCCGCAGGAAGCGTTCGGCCTGCCGGATCGGATTGAGCGGCGCAGCGACGGCGACGGTGAAACGCAAGCCGAGGGCAGGGGGCGCCGCGAGGGCGCTTCGCGCGTCGAAAAATTGGCGACAACCGACCTGCGTCACGTCGTCGATCCCGAAGAGATCGCGGCAACGCGTGCGCTGGCAGCGCGGCTCGCCCGGGTCATGCGCGCCCGCCTGGTGCGCCGCGACCAAATCCGCCGCCGCGGCCGGCGGCTCGATCTGCGCCGCACCATTCATCGCAATGTCTCCCATGGCGGTATGCCGTTCGATCTCGCCTGGCGCCGCCGCAAGATAAAACCGCTGCGGCTCGTGGTGTTGCTCGATGCATCGGGCTCGATGAGCCTCTACACCGCGTTTTTCGTCCGCTTCCTGCACGGTGTGGTCGACGCCTTCCGCGAAGCCGAAGCTTTTGTCTTTCACACCCACCTCGCCCACGTCTCGCCGTCGCTGCGCGATCGCGACGTCACCCGCGCGGTCGAGCGGCTGTCGCTGATGGCGCAAGGCATTGGCGGCGGCACGCGGATCGGCGAAAGCCTCGCCACCTTCAACCGCTGGCACGCGCGGCGCGTCATCAATTCGCGCACAGCGCTGATGATCGTCTCCGACGGCTACGACACCGGCGAGCCGGAAGAGCTCGGCGAGGAGATGCGCCGGCTGCGGCGGCGTTGCCGGAAAATCATCTGGCTCAATCCGCTGATCGGCTGGCGCGATTACACCCCGCAGGCGCGCGGCATGCAGGCGGCGCTGCCCTATGTCGATCTGTTCGCGCCGGCGCATAATCTCGAAAGTCTCGCCGCGCTCGAGCCTTATCTGGCGAAGGTGTGAAATGAACCGCGCCGACGACATTCTCGACACTATCGCGTCGCGCAAGACGTCGGGCGAGTCGTTCGTGCTGGCGACCGTGGTGCGCACGGTGGCGGCGACCGCGGCCAAGGCCGGCGCCAAGGCGGTGATTCTTTCCGACGGCACCATCTCGCAAGGCTGGATCGGCGGCGGCTGCGCCCGCGCGGCGGTGCTGAAAGCGGCGCAGGACGCGCTGGCCGACGGCAAGTCGCGGCTCGTATCCGTGGCGCCGGAAGATGTGCTGGACGGCGAGGGCCACAAAGCCGGCGAAGAGCAGGGCGGCGTGCGCTTCGCCAAGAACATGTGCCCGAGCCAAGGCACCATGGACATTTTCGTCGAGCCGGTACTGCCGCGGCCCCAGGTGGTGATTTGCGGCTCGAGCCCGGTGGCGCTTGCCGTCGCCGATCTCGCCAAGCGGTCCGGATTTGCCGTCACGGTGTGTGCGCCGGCCGCCGAGCAAGCGGCATTCGCCGATGCCGACCGCCGCATCGAGGGCTATGCGCTGCCGGTCGATGACGCCGCCGCGCGCTATGTCGTGGTCTCGACCCAAGGGCGCGGCGACGAAGCGGCCTTGCTGGCGGCGCTCGCCGTCGAAGTCGACTACGTGGCCTTCGTCGGCAGCCGCAAAAAGGCCGAGGCGCTCAAGGCCGAGCTTACAAAACGCGGCGTCGCGGCCGAGCGGCTTAAGAAACTGAAAGCGCCCGCCGGCCTCGATCTCGGCGCCATCACGCCCGACGAGATCGCGATCTCGATCCTGGCCGAGATTGTCGCTGTGCGGCGCGGCAAGGATGCGCGCGGCGCGGCGCCGGAAGAAGCCGATTAGCGCGCGCGATAGGCGGCGAGGAACGTCTTCACCGCGATGCCGACCACGTGCTCGATCCGCTCCGGCGCGGGCGCTTCGGCGAAGTTGAACAGCACCGGCTTGAACAGCGTCGATTGGCAGGCATCCAGAAACTGTGCCGCAGCGACTTCGGCATCGTCCACCGCGAGCACACCGGCCGCCGTTTGCGCGCGCAGATATTCGGCGAGCTTGGCAATGCCAGTCGAGGGGCCGGTCTCGTAAAAGACCTTGCCGATCTCCGGCATGCGGTCGGCGATGGCGATCACCGTGCGCAGCGCCGACGCCTTTTCCGGGCTGCACAGGAATTCGATATAGGCAGTGCCGAGGCGGCGTAAGTTTTTTTCGACGTCGTGGTCGCTTGCGTCGAGATCGAAAGCGCCCTCGGCGTGGGCCAGGCACTCCTCGTGCACGATGGCTTCGAACAACTGCTCCTTGTTGTCGAAATAGACGTAGAGGGTGCCCTTGGACACGCCTGCCGCCTTGGCAATGTCGTTCATGCTGGCAGCGTCAAAACCCTGCGCCAGGAAGATCGAGCGGGCGCCCTGGACGATCTGCCGGCGCTTGGCGCTGTCTTCTGCCATTTGCGGTGCGACTTTGACTTGAGCTTGGGCGTTCATCGGTTATCTCCCGCGGCCTAAAGAGCGATTTTTGTGTTCTGCCAAGGCTTTACCTCTAAGCGAACAACTTTTATTGACCGAACGGTTCGGTCCTATTGACCGATCGGTTCGATTCGTTATATAGGGTGACTGAACGGTTCGGTCAATACACATTCCGGCCGAGCATAGTCAGACAGTACGTGTGGAGCGCCGCAATGTTTCGCGAACAAGACACCGAAGCCCGCCTCCCCGCCATCCTCGAAGGTCGCGTCCTTGAAAGCCGTACCGAGCCCGGCGACAGCCGGCTCCATGATGCGGCGCCCGGCGGCGCAAAATCTGCGGCGCGCCGGGTCGGCCTTGGCCTCAATAAGCGCAGCTTGATCGCCGCGGCGGCCGCGATCGCCATTATCGCCGGCGGCGCCTTCGGCACCGAATGGTGGGTCAACGGCCGCTACGTGATCTCGACCGACGATGCTTATGTGCGCGCTCACAACACGACGCTGGCGTCGAAAATCTCCGGCTATGTGCAAAACATCCCGATCGAGGACAATGCGACCATTCACGCCGGCGACGTGATCGCCACCATCGACGACGGCGACTACAAGCTCGCCGCCGACGCGGCGCGGGAAAAGGTCGCCACCCAACAAGCCACCGTCGACCGCATCGGCCGGCAGGTGATCGCGCAGAACGCCACTATCGATCAGGCCAAGGCGCAGATGGTCTCGGCGCAGGCCGCCGCCAAGCGCATGCAATTGGAACTCGACCGGCAGCAAGCGCTTGCCGCGCAGAAATTCGCCAGCCAGCAGACGTTGGAGCAGGCGCAAGCCAATCGCGACCAATCCTCAGCCGCTGTCGACAACGCGCAAGCTGGTATCGATGCCGCCGCAGCCAATCTCGACGTGCTCAAGGCGCAGCAGCAGGAGGCCGCGCGCACGCTTGACGAGCTCAAGACCGCGCTGGCCAAGGCCGAGCGCGACTTCTCCTTCACCGTCATCCGTGCGCCGGTCGATGGCGTATTCTCCAATCGCGCGGTGCAGACCGGCGATTATGTGCAGACCGGACAGCGCATCGCCAGCCTCGTGCCGCTCGACGACGTCTATGTCGACGCCAATTTCAAGGAGACCCAGCTGGCGCGGCTGCACCCCGGCCAGCCGGTCTCGATCAGCGTCGACGCGCTGCCCGGCCACGACATCGTCGGCCGCGTCGAAAGTCTTTCACCGGCATCCGGTGCGGTGTTCTCGCTGCTGCCGCCCGACAACGCCACCGGCAATTTCACCAAGATCGTGCAGCGGCTGCCGGTGCGCATCGACGTGCCGGCCGACGTCGCGGCCAAGCAGGTACTGCGGCCCGGAATGTCGGTCGTCGTCAGCGTCAACACCAAGCCGGCGAAGGCCGCGACCAAGACCGCGCTGGCGGGTGAGGGCGTCGCACTGCGCTAACGAACACGGGGCGTGCCAATTCTTGGAGCGTATCATGGCATCAGCTTCGGCGGCTTTACCGGCACCACATACGCCGCGCATGCCGGCGCCTGCCGCGCGGGCCCCCGACCTCTCCGGGCCGATTCCGACGCGGCGTCTGTTCGCCTTCCTCGCCATGTGCTTCGGCATGTTCATGGCGTTTTTGGACATCCAGATCGTGTCGTCGTCGCTGGCCGAGATTCAAGCCGGCCTCTCGGCGTCGGCGGACGAAATCCCTTGGGTACAAACCTCCTATCTGATCGCCGAAGTGATCGCGATCCCGCTATCGGGCTTTTTGTCGCGCGCGCTCGGCACCCGCATTCTGTTCGCGCTGTCGGCGGCCGGCTTCACGCTGGCCAGCATCATGTGCGGCACCAGTTCCTCGATCGACAGCATGATCGTGTGGCGGGCGCTGCAAGGATTCATCGGCGGCGGCATGGTGCCGACGGTGTTCGCCTCGGCCTATCTGATCTTCCAGGGCCCGCGGCAAAAGTTCATCGCGCCGGTGGTCGGCCTGATCGCGACCTTGGCGCCGACCATCGGGCCCACGATCGGCGGCTATTTGACCGACGCCTATTCATGGCACTGGCTGTTCTTCATCAATGTCATCCCCGGCATCATCGTCAGCGTGTCGACGTTCCTCCTGATCGACTTCGATCAACCCGATTTTACGCTTCTGAAAAACTTCGACTGGACCGGGCTGCTCTCGATGGCGGGATTTCTCGGCGCGCTGGAATACGTGCTCGAAGAAGGCCCGCGCTACGAATGGCTCGACGACGACACGATCTTTACGGTCGCCATCGTCTCCGCGGTGTCGGCGGTGATCTTCTTCGCCCGCGTGCTCACGGCGCGGGCGCCAATTGTTGATCTCAAGGCCTTCGCCAACCGCAATTTCGCGGTCGGCAGTCTGTTTTCCTTCGTGCTCGGCATCGGCCTTTACGGGCTGACCTATCTCTACCCGGTCTATCTGGCGCAGGTGCGCGGTTACGACGCGCTGATGATCGGCGAGACCATGTTCGTCTCCGGCCTGGTGATGTTCGTCACCGCGCCGATCGCCGGCCAGCTCAACGAAAAGTTCGATCCGCGGTTCATTCTGGTGGCGGGCTTCGTGTTCTTCGCCGTCGGCACCTGGCAGATGACCTATGTGACGTCGGATTGGGATTTCTGGGAGCTATTGTGGCCGCAAATTTTCCGCGGCATCGGCCTGATGTTCGCGATCATCCCGGTGACCAATACCGCGCTCGGCACGCTGCCAACCGAGCGGGTCAAGAACGCCTCCGGCCTGTTCAATCTCATGCGCAATCTCGGCGGCGCCATCGGCTTGGCCGCGATCAACACCGCGTTCAACGACCGCATGGATCTGCATCTCACCCGCCTGCACGAGGCAGTCAATTCGGCGAGCATTCCAGCGACCGAAACGTTGTCGAACCTCGCGTCGCGCTTCCAGGGCTCCGATGCCCAGTCGCAGGCGCTGCAAGCGCTGACCGCCATCGTGCGCCTGCAGGCCGCGGTCATGAGCTACGCCGACGTGTTCCTGATGATGACGGTGCTGTTTCTGGCGCTCGCCGCCTTCGGGCTATTGATGAAACGGCCGCAGGCAGTCGCCGTCGCCGAGCCCTGATCGGCCGCCACTGCGGCAATGAGTCTGCATGGCTTTCGTCCCCGGATTGTGCGATGTTTTTGCCGATCCGCGGAACATTTTCCGCCAAAAATTCAAAGCCAAAAGGCTATCACCGACTGGTCGTGGCGGCGCGTTTGCGGCCGCCGGCGCGGGGGCGCACAGGGAGGAAGAGATGAAACGGATTTGCTTGTTCGCCGCCGCAGCGACGCTGTTCGCCGCGCCAGCACTCGCCGAAGACACCATCACTATCGGCTTTACCGCGTCGCAGACCGGTCCGCTCAATGTCGATTCGCTCGGCCAGCAACGCGGCTACGAATTCTGGCGCGACGAGGTCAATGCCTCAGGCGGCATCAAGGTCGCCGGCAAGAGCTATCATGTGAACTTCGTCAGCTATGACGACCAGTCGGTCGGCGGCCGGGTGCAGCAGCTCTACACCCGGCTCGTGGTCCAGGACAAAGCGGATTTCTTGTTCAGCCCCTATTCGTCGGGGCTGACCGCGCCGGCGACCGTGATTTCCGAGCAGTACGGCAAGGTCATGATCGTCAGCGGCGGCGCCGAGGAGAAGCCGTTCATGCTCGGCAACAAGCACCTGTTCATGGTCATCACCTCCGCCGGCCATTACCTGTCCGGCGCGGTCGAGGCGCTCAAAGCGAAGAATCCGCAAGCCAAGATCGCCATGGTCTATTCCGACGATCCGTTCTCCAAGACGGTGCTGGCTTCGGCGGCGCAGCAGGCGAAAGACTTAGGCCTCGACATCGTGTTGAACGAGTCCTACGCGCCGTCGACCACCGATTTCGGCCCGATCGTCAACAAGATCATCTCGTCGAACGCGGATGCGTTCCTCGGCGGCGGCCATTATTCCGACGGCGCCACGCTGGCGCGGCAGATGTACGACCAAAAGGCCGATATGAAATGGGTGTCGATCCTGGTGGCGCCGGCCGACGATAAATTCGGCGAGCTCGGCGCGCCCGCCATGGGCGTCACCGTGCCGTCGCAATGGGAAATCCAGGTTTCCTACAAGCCGCAATTCGGCCCGACCACGGCGGAATTCGCCAAAGCGTTCCAGGCCAAATTCAACGCCAAGCCCGACTATCATTCGGCCTCGGGCTATACCAGCGGCGTCATCCTACAGCACGCCATCGAACAAGCCGGCTCCATCGATCCGGAAAAGGTTACCGAGGCGCTCAACACCATCGATGTCACCACGTTCTTCGGCCACATCAAGTTCGCCACCGATCCAGGCCACCACGGGCTGCAGACGGCGCACGAGATGGTGCTGGCGCAGTGGCAAAAGGTCGACGGCAAGCCGGGCCGGCAGGTGGTTTGGCCGGCGGCGGCGCAATCCGCCAATCTGATCTACCCGATCTCGGCCAGCCAGTAACCGGACGCGGGCCGGCGGTTCTTTGCCGCCGGCCCCGACACGCTCAGCGGACATCATGCTCGGCATCATCGCTTCGATCATCGACGGCGTGCTGGTCGGGCTTGTCTATGGGCTGTCCGCCATGGGGCTGACGTTGATCTGGGGCGTCATGGACGTCATCAACCTGACCCATGGCACCATGATCGTCGGCGGCATGTTCGCGCTTTATTTCCTGGCGACCGGGCTCGGCGTGCCGCCCTATCTCGCCTTGCTGCCGGTGCTGGCCGGCGGCTTTTTGGCCGGCGTCGCGCTTTATTGGCTCGCCGTGCATCGCATGGTCGGCCGTCCGCCGCTGATGAGCCTATTGTCGACCTTCGCGGTGAACCTGGTGCTGATCGGCATCGGCACCGGCGTGTGGGGCACCGCGCTGTTCAATGTCGCGGTGTCGCTGCCCGGCGTCAGCCTCGGCCGCTACACCTTTCCCGGTGCGCATATCCTTGCCGCCGTGCTGGCGGCGGTGATCGCGGCGTCGCTCTATCTGTTCCTGCATCGCACCCGCTTGGGCAAAGCCGTGCGCGCGGTTGCCAACAATCGCGAGGCTGCCGAGCTGGTCGGCATTCCGACCACCCGCGTGCTCGCGGTCACCGTCGGTTGCGGCGTGGCGCTCGCCGGCGTTTCCGGATTGCTGATCGGCACCTTGTTTCCGTTCACCGTGCTCTCCGGCGACGGTTATCAGCTCAAAGGTTTTGTCGTCACCGTGCTCGGCGGCTTTGGCAATCCGGTCGGCGCGCTGTTGGGCGGCGTCGCGCTTGGCCTGCTCGAGGGCGCGGTGACGCCATTCGTGCCGGTGAGCTGGACATTGGTGATCGAATTCGCCTTGTTCGTCTTGGTGCTGATCGCCTTCCCCGGCGGCATTTTCGCGTCGCGGCGCGGAGCCTTGTGATGGCGGCGATGGTGACCCGGCCGTTCTTCTGGATCATCACGCTGGTGGTTGCCGCGTTCATTCTTTTTCCGGCGCTCGGCGACGACGTCCAGCTGCGCGAGAGCCTCGCGCTGGCCACCATCTACATCACGCTCGCCTCCAGCCTCAATCTGATGCTCGGCTATGCCGGCTACATCAATTTCGGCAGCATCGTGTTCTTCGGCCTTGGCGGCTACATCTGCGTCTGGCTGGTCGACGCCCATCATTGGCCGCTCCTGGCAAGCCTTCTCGCCGCCGGCATCGGCGTCGGCGCGCTGGCCTTCATCTTCGGGCTTGGCATCCTGCGCCTGCGCGGGCCGTTCTTCGCGCTCTCCACCATCGGCATCGTCGAGGGCGTGCAGGCTTTCGTGCAGAATTTCGAGCCGTGGGGCGGCTCGGCCGGCATCTACATTTCGCCCGAAGTGTTTACGCCGCTCGGCGGTCCGGGACGCGCGCTGTGGGTGATCTATTTCGGCTTGGTCGCGACCATGGGGCTGTCGCTTTATCTCAGCTACGGCATAAAAATCTCGAAATTCGGCTTGGGCCTTCTCGCCATCGGCCAGAACGAAGACGCCGCCGCGATTTTGGGCGTGCCAACGCCGCGCTACAAAGCCTATGTCTACAGCGCCTCCGCCATCCTGCCCGCCATCGCCGGCGGGCTTTATTTTTTCAAGAGCGCCTTCATCCAGCCGTCCGACGCATTCGATCTGTCGTTGTCCACCGAGGCCCTGGTCGTCGCCATGCTGGGCGGGCAGGGCACCGTCACCGGCGTGGCGCTCGGCGCCTATCTGTACGAAGAGCTGCGCGGCTATCTGTTGGTCTCTGAAACGTTCTCGCATTTCCAACTGGTCATCGCCGGGGTGCTGCTTCTCCTCATCGTGCTGTTCTTTCCCTCTGGCCTGATGGGTTTCATCTATAGCCGCTTCCCGCGCACCCAGAAGGTGCTGGAATGACGGCGATCCTTGAGCTCGCGCACGTCGGCAAGCGCTTCGGCGGCCTGCAAGCCGTGCACGATCTCAGCTTCGTGCTGGGTGAGGGTGAGATCCTCGGCCTGATCGGGCCGAACGGCGCCGGCAAGTCGACGCTGTTCAACCTGATCAACGGCGTCTACACGCCGGAGACCGGCAAGATTTTTTTTCGCGGCGCCGATATCACCGGCGAAAAGCCGTTCCTGATCGCGCGCCGGGGGCTGGCCCGCACCCATCAGATCGTGCAGCCGCTGATGAACATGACGGTCGAGGGCAATTGCACCGTCGGTGCCTGTTTCGGCCGCGAGAATTTGCCGCTCAGGGAAGCCCATGAGGCGGCGCGCGAAGCCGCCGTCTTCGTCGGCCTGGAGGATCGCCTGCAGACGCTGGCGCTGCATCTGACCATCGCCGGCAAAAAGCGCCTCGAGCTCGCCCGCGCGCTCGCGGCGCGCCCCACGCTGCTCTTGCTCGACGAGGTTTTGGCCGGCCTCAATCCGACCGAGGTCGAGCACATGATCGGCATCATCCGTCGCATCCGCGAGCGCGGCGTTACTATCCTCATTATCGAGCACCTGATGCAGGCGATCATGAGTCTGTCGGATCGCATCGTCGTGCTCAATTACGGCGAAAAGCTCGCCGAGGGTTTGCCGGCCGAGGTCGCGCAAAACCTGCAGGTGATCGAAGCCTATCTCGGCGATCCAAAGCTCGCCGCGGCGCTGCAAGGGAGCGCGTGATGGCGGAGGCGCTCCTCGAAGTCGACAGCCTCGAAGCCGGTTACGGCGAAGTGCAGGTGCTGTGGGGCCTGTCGCTGAAAGCCCGCCGCGGCGCGCTCACCGCCATCGTCGGCGCCAACGGCGCCGGCAAGACCACGACGTTGCGCGCGGTCGCCGGCACCATCGCGCCGTGGCGCGGCCGCGTGCTGTTCGAGGGCGAGGATGTGACGCGGCTGCCGACCCATGCCAAGGCGGCGCGCGGCTTTGCGCTGGTGCCCGAAGGCCGGCAATTGTTCAGCGCCATGAGCGTCGCCGAAAATCTGCAAATGGGTGCCTTCGCCAAGCGCGCCGCGGCCAAATACGCCGACCGTCTCGATCAGGTGTTCAGCCTGTTCCCGCGGCTCAAGGAACGCGCCCGCCAGCAGGCCGGCACGCTGTCCGGCGGCGAGCAGCAGATGGTAGCGATCGCCCGCGGCCTGATGTCGGACCCGGATATTCTCATTATCGACGAACTCTCGCTCGGCCTGGCGCCGGTCGTGGTCTATCAGTTATTGACGACGCTCAAGCGGCTGAAGGAAGCGGGGCTCACCATTCTGTTGGTCGAGCAGAACGTGCATCTCGCCTTGGCGCTGAGCGACTACGCCTACGTCGTCGCCGAGGGGCGTATTTTCATGGAAGGGCTGCCGGCGGAGCTTGCGGCGAAGCCGGAGATCAGGAAGGCGTATTTGGGGCTGTGACGCTTGCGTCATTGCCGGACTTGATCCGGCAATCCTTGGAGCAGCGACACTTACTGTGTTTGCCGCAATTCACCATGGACCACCGGGTCAAGCCCGGTGGTGACGAAGCGGGCAAGATGTGCTCGATAGGAGCGGAAAGCCACCGCCACCGGAGACCGCCTTGCACGCCAATGAAAACCTGACCACCGAGCGACCGACCTTCGTCAGCCATCTCGAATGCGCGATGACCGGCGAGCATTACGCCGCCGACGAAATTCACAATCTCTCCCGCGTCGGCAAACCGCTGCTCGTCCGCTACGATCTCGACGGCGTGAAAAAGGCGCTGAGCAAGGACGCGCTTTCGCGCCGTCCGCCCGACCTTTGGCGTTATCGCGAGCTCTTGCCGGTGCGGCGCAGCGAGAACATCGTCAGCCTCGGCGAGACGATGACGCCGCTCATTCCGCTGCCGGGGATGGCAAAAAAATTGCGCGGCGGCGAAATTTTGGTGAAGGACGAAGGCCGCTTGCCGACCGGCTCGTTCAAGGCGCGCGGCCTGGTCATGGCGGTGAGCATGGCCAAGGCGTTCGGCATCAAGCACATGGCGATCCCGACCAACGGCAATGCCGGCGCGGCGCTGGCGGCTTACGCCAGCCACGCCGGCATCAAGACCACGATCTTCTGTCCCGAGGACACGCCGGAAATCAATCTCAGCGAGATCGGCATCCAGGGCGCCGCCGTCTATCGCGTCAATGGCCTGATCGACGATTGCGGCAAATTCGTCGGCGAGGGCAAACAAAAAGTCGGCTGGTTCGACGTCTCGACCTTGAAGGAGCCGTACAGAATCGAAGGCAAGAAGACCATGGGGCTCGAGCTCGCCGAGCAGCTCGGCTGGACCGTGCCCGACGTGATCTTTTATCCGACCGGCGGCGGCACCGGCCTGATCGGCATGTGGAAGGCGTTCGCCGAATTGGAAGCGATCGGCTTCATCGGCAACAAGCGGCCGCGCATGGTCGCGGTGCAGGCGTCAGGCTGCGCGCCGATGGTGCGCGCTTACGAGGCGGGCGAGGAGCACGCGCCGCGCTGGGAAGACGCGCACACCATCGCGGCGGGCATCCGCGTGCCGCAGGCAATCGGCGATTTTCTGATCCTGCGCGCGGTGCGCGAGAGCGGCGGTTTTGCCATCGCGGTGTCCGACGAAGCGATCACCGAGGCGCTCGACGAGGTGGCGCGCGAGGAGGGTTTTTTGATGTGCCCGGAAGGGGCGGCGACTTATGCCGCCTATCAGCAAAGCCTCGCTGACGGCAGGGTCAAGCGCGGCGATCAGGTCGTGCTGTTCAACTGCGCCACCGGGCTGAAATATCCGCTGCCGCCAATTCGCCGCACGCTGGATCGGCACGCGCCGATCGACTTTTCGCAATTTGAGGCGTGAGATGAGAGCAATGAAAACCCTGCTGACAATCGCTATCGGCTTGATGCTCGGCTGCGGCGCCATCGTTGCCGCGGGTGCCGACGATTATCCGTCGCGCCCGATCACCATGGTGGTGCCGTTCGCGGCCGGCGGCCCGACCGACGTGGTGGGCCGCGTGATGGCCGAGCATATGGGCCGCACGCTCGGGCAGAATGTGATTGTGGAAGATGTCACCGGCGCCGCCGGCTCGATCGGCGTCGGCCGGGTCGCGAAAGCGACACCCGACGGCTACACGCTCGGCATCGGCCACTGGAGCACGCATGTGGTCAACGGCGCGATCTACGCGCTGCCCTACGATCTCCTGCGCGATTTCGAGCCGATCGCGCAATTACCGGCCAATCCGATGCTGGTGGTCAGCCGCAATACGCTGCCGGCGAAAAACCTCACCGAGCTGGTCGCCTGGATCAAAACCAATCCGAGCGCCACCATCGGCACCGCGGGCGTCGGCTCCGGCTCGCATGTTTCCGGCGTCTATTTCCAAAATCTCACCGGCACCCATCTGCAATTCGTGCCCTATCGCGGCACCGATCCGGCGCTGCTCGACCTCATCGCCGGACGCATCGACATGATGTTCGACCAGGTGTCGGAGGCGACGCAGCGCGTGCGCGACAATCAGATCAGGGCCTTTGCGGTCACTGCCAAGACGCGCCTCAAATCGCTGCCTGACATTCCGACCGTGGACGAGGCCGGCTTGCCGGGCCTCTATATCAACATCTGGTACGGCCTGTGGGCGCCGAAGGGCACGCCGCCGGGCATCATCGCAAAACTCAATCGCGCCGCTGTGGCCGCCATGGCGGATCCGACCGTGCAAAAGCGCTTTGCCGATTTGGGCCTCGATGTGCCGCCGCCCGATCAGCAGAGCGCGGCGGCGCTCGGCGCGCTGCAAAAAGCCGAGATCGAGAAATGGTGGCCGATCATCAAGGCCGCCGGCATCAAGGCGGAGTGATGCGGGCGCGCCGGCGTGCGCCGTCAGCTCAGCAATTCGACCCGCCCGGTTTTCAGCTCGTAGACGCCGCCAACGACGCGAATCTTCTTGTCGTCGGCGAAGGATTTCAGGATCGGCGCGGCGCTTTTGAGCTTGTCGACAGTCAGCGCCACGTTGCTGCGAATGGCATTGGCAAGGAGATCGCCGGGTTTGTCCTTCACCGCCTCGACGGCCGGGCGCAGCGCAGCGACCAGCGACGGCAAGTGCCCGGGCAGCGTCGTGCCGTCCTTGATCGACTTGATGGTGGCATCGACCGCGCCGCAGGCGCCATGGCCGAGCACCACGATCAGCGGCGTGTTCAGCACCTGCACTGCATATTCCAGGCTGGCGACAATGTCGTCGTTGGCGAAATTGCCGGCGACCCTGCAGACGAAGACGTCACCGCGCGCGGTGTCGAAGCACAGCTCCGGCGCGATGCGCGAGTCGGCGCAACTGAGCACCGCGGCGAACGGATTTTGCCCTTGGCTCAAAACTTCGCGCTCATGCTTGAAATCGTGGCGCTTGGTGAGGCCGTCGATATAACGCGCGTTGCCCTTCATCAGACGGTCGAGCGCGGCATCGGGCGACAGCACGTTTTCCGGTTTTGGCGGCGCTTTTGTTTCTTTGGCAAACGCGCGCGGCGCGATCGCCAGTCCGGCAGCGGCGAAGCCCACGAGCTTCAGAACATTCCGCCGCGCGATCCGGGATGTCGATGCATTCGCTGTACAAAGCTCGCACATTGTGGCCTCCTGTTCATGCCGCGCCCACAGCGCAGTGTAAGAAGGAATGCGGCAAAATCCCAATCGGGATTGATGTCCGCGTCGTTGTTCACCTTACCCCGTTTCGCGGTTTCCGAGGCGACGAACTTGCCGAAATCCGCCGGCGAGCCGCTGTGTACCACGGTGCCGATATCGGTCGGGCACTAATTAAATTTGTCGTCGGCGAGCGTGTCGCCGATCCACTTTTTGTGCGCAACGACGATCGCGCAAGCGCGCGATGAAGTTGCGTGCAAAGAGGGCTTCTGGCCGTACCCGCGTCAGGCTCGGGCGGCGGCAACGTTGTGCGGCGGGGTTCCTTGAATTCTATCCGCGGGAACGGCCGACAGCCGCACACCGTATTTCTTGCGCCGCAGCTTGTTGCTGAGGAATTTTGGAATAAAGAACAGCCAGATCACAAACCCGATGGGGGCCGCGATGACCATGGCAAACAGAAACGGAATCAACTTCTTCGACAGCCACAGATAATTCGCGACCAGAATACGGTTGGTGCTTAGCCATCGTACGATCGGGTCGATCCAAGTTTCCTTGGGCTCGGTAACGTTTTCTTTTTGCGCATGACCGTCCGCATCCGCCAAATTGCCCCTTATGCGCTGCCAGGCACGTTCGGCGCGTGCGAATATCTGGTCCTGCAATTGCTGGCTTTTTTTGAAAAACAGCCACAGCAAGACAGGTGCGCAGACCGTAAAAAGTCCCGGATGGTTCGCGAAGGAGTTCAGCCAGAACGTCAGCCATCCCGGCAGGAACTGCATCGTCACGATCCACTTCAGCACCGAACCGACTAAGTCTTGCGTAAGCCAGTGCCAACCAGGGATGCGCAGCAATTCGTCGCCGGCCCACGCAAGCGCCGAATTGGGCGCGGTCAGCAGTCGATAGAGCATTGGGACCGATGCGCCGAGCCACGCCATACCCTTCTGCCACGTTGCGTTGCGGGCGATCCAGTCGACCACAGGCAGGACGGCAAGGATAATCGTGAACGCGACTGTGACTGCGTAAGCGACGCGCTTGCGGAAGACGGCGTCGCGGGCGCGTTTCATGTCATTCGCGCGGCCAGCGGCCTGGGCTGCGGTCTCGATTGGTGGCAGCAGAGCGAGTGTCTGTGGGGCTGCCGCGCGGCCGTATATGTCGTATCCGCGCGGCAGGCATGGAAAACTGATTGGCGCATAAGCCACCTGCCACTGCATAATGCGTTGCAGTGCACTGTTGTGAATTTTGGGACGCGCTATCTTTACGCCATGGTCCTTATCGTCGCATAAACTGTCGACATCGCGCGGGCCGTAGCGGAAATAGCCGGCGAGTCCAGACCGCGAATCGTACTCCTCGCCGTGTATGTCGGCGCGATCGTCACATTCGTCACGATCGTCCTGATAAAATCGGAGGCCCAATCGGGCGGCTTCGTCCATCATCCACTGGAGCGTGACACACGCCAGCCCGTCGTCCGGATAACCGCCGCCGACATTGGCGTGGACGCCGGCGAACCAAACTTGCGTCAGGCGATCTGAAGCTGGGTCCTCGGTCCATAATACCGGCCGGAAGGTCGGCCGTTCGTCGTCCAGCGACAGTGCGTGACAAACGCGATCGATGTAATCGGATAGCTTTCGATCGGCAAGAGTCATCGGCCAAACGTAACGGTCGATGCCTTCTTTCAATTCATCCACCGGCATGCCATAGGCATCGACGGTATCCCAGACGCCCATAAAGGCGATGTGGGGAAAGTATTGGGGAAAATTGAACTCGACGTGATCGGTGCCGCTCCCGGTGCTTATCCCGCCCAGAAGCTTCCCTAAGATGAGCGGACGCGTGGCTGTGGCGCGTCGCGCCACGTCCCGCTTGTATTCGGCATAGGCGAGCTTGACGCGTTCGCTGAGTTCATCGTCGCTGTCTGCCGTGACCAACCCGCAGCGAAGTATGAGTCCGGCGAGAACGCGGACCGTGAATGCGCCGCGGCTGAAACCAAACAGCCAAATATTGTCGCCGCGCTGATAGTTGCGGCATAGAAATGTGTACAGGTTCTTGACGTTGTTCGCGACCCCGACCCCTATGGCCTGTCCCAATAGGGCGAGCGGCTTGAATGATTCGGTGCCTACGCCGTTGTCGTAATAAACGATCTGCTCGAAACCGTCCGGAGGCGGCGGCCCGATGTCGATGGCCTGGTAGAGTCGCCAAACATTGGTCTTGAACGGACTTGATTCACTGTTGCCGGTGCCGTCCGAAAGCAGAATGATGTTCTTGGCCACGATACCCGTCCCCCCACGCAAACGCAGCTTCGATATTGACGGAAGATCGCCCTCACCACAAGTTGCAATATGTCCCGTTCGCGATGGCGATCACGCCCTCACGCATTCGGTGGGGTCAGGTCAAATGCAGATTGCAAGGGCCGGCGCCGGCCGCTTGCTGATCGGCGGCTTTGTCTCGATCAATCCGGCTTGATGCCGGCGTCCTTGATCACCTTGCCCCATTTCGCGGTTTCCGAAGCGATGAACTTGCCGAAATCCGCGGCCGACCCGCCGTGCACCACGACGCCGATATCGGTCAGCCGCTGCTTGATCTTGTCGTCGGCGAGCGCGTCGTTGATCTGCTTGTTGAGCGTGTCGATGATCGCCTGCGGCGTGCCGGTCGGCGCGCCCATGCCGAGCCAGCCTTCGGCCTCGTAGCCGGGCAGGAAATCGGACAGCGACGGCACGTCGGGCAGCGCATCGAGGCGCGCTTTCGTGGTCACGGCGAGCGGGCGCAATTTGCCGGCCTTGACTTGTGGCAATGCGGTCGGCGTCACGTCGAACATCAATTGCACCTGGCCCGCAAGCATGTCGGTGACCGCCGGCGTCGAGCCGCGATAGGGCACGTGCACCAGATTGAGTCCGGTCATCGATTTGAACAATTCGCCGGCAAGATGCTGCGGGCCGCCGACGCCGGCCGACGCCATGCTGATCTTGCCGGGATTGGCTTTGGCATAAGCAATGAACTCTGGAACCGTATTGGCGGGAACCGACGGGTTCACCTCCATGATCATCGGCGCCAGACTGATCTGGCCGATCGGCACGATGTCGCGCAGGAAGTTGAACGTCAGGTCGGGATAGAGCGACGGGCTGATGGCGTTCTGCGAGTTCACCGTAAGCAGCGTGTAGCCGTCGGGCGTCGCGTGCACCACTAACTCGGTGCCGACATTGCCGCCGGCGCCCGGCTTGACGTCGACGACGAAGGCTTGGCCGAGGTGGTCCTGCAGAAATTGCCCGACCAGGCGGGCGTGGATGTCGGTGGAACTGGCAGCCGCCTGCGGCACGATGACATGCACCGCCCGCGAGGGATAAGTGTCCGCCTGCGCCAGGCGCGACACCGCCGGCATCGCGACGGCGCCCGCGGCAAGGTTCAGGAAATGTCGGCGTGCGATGTTCATGGCGTTCCCTCGTGGCCGTCGGATGGCCGGCACTATACTATCGGTCGAATCGTCCGGAAGGGGCCAAACCAGCGGCATTTCGCATCATGAGCCTGCCGGCTATCCCGATCATCGATATTCGCGACGGCGGACCGCTCGATCATGCGCGGCAATGCGCCGAGCAGGCGCGCGCCTTGCGCGACGCCTGTCTCGCGTTTTTTCCGACCGCGACGAAGCCTCTGGTTCCGGCGCTCGATTGGGCATCGCGCCGCTGGCTTGGCCGCTCGCGCTCGCCCTATGTGGCGGAAATCGCGCAGATCGCGGCAGCGCTGAATTTCTCCGGCATCTGGCTGCTCAATGCCTCCTATCAGTGGGGCTGCACCGCCCGCGCCGTCGAGCAGGACGGCGCGCCGTGGCTTTTGCGCACACTGGATTGGCCGTTCCAAGGTCTTGGCCGCCACATCGCGGTTGCGCACATGCGCGGCGCCGGCGGCGTCGCGGGCGATTTCTTCAGCGTGACCTGGCCCGGCTATGTCGGCGCGCTCACCGCCATGGCACCGGGCCGCTTTGCCGCCAGCATCAACCAGGCGCCGATGTGGCGGCGCATGCGGCATCGCTGGTTGCGTCCATACGATTTCGCGGCGAACGCACTGAAGATCTGGCGGCGCACCGATCTCATGCCGCCGGACCAATTGCTGCGCCAAGCTTTCGAGACCTGCGAGGATTATTCCGCGGCGCGGCACCTGCTTGAAACGACGCCGGTAGCGCGGCCGGTGATTTTTACGCTGATCGGCTGCGGCGCCGACGAACGCTGCGTGATCGAGCGCACCGAGACCGGTTTTGTTACTCGCGAGAACGATACCTGCGCCGCCAACGATTGGGTGCCGCCGCGGCCGGGCTGGGAAGGTCGCATCGGCACGCGCCGGTTTCTCGTCAGCTCATTCGACGAGGCGACGGGCTACAGCCGGGCGCGCCGCGAAGCGCTGGCGAACTGGGACGGTGCGTTGGCGGACGGCCGCTTCGATTGGGTGCGCGAGCCGGTGCTCAATCCTTACACGCGGCTTGCGGTCGCCATGTGTCCCGCGTCCGGCATCCTGCGCGTCGTCGGCTACGATTTTGCCGGCGCGGCGCTGCCGGAACCCGTGACGCAGGTCTGCGACGTCGCGCCGGTCGCGGCCTAGCGGCCTATTTTTCTTATTTCTTTTCCGCCGGTTGCGTGACGATCAACGCATCGACCACGACGCAACCGCGGTTTTCGGGGAGCACTTTGATGGGATTGAGATCGATTTCGGCAATCGCAGCGGCATGATGCCAGGCGAAGTCGGCCAGCGCGTAAAGGCACGTGGCAAGGCTTTTTACGTCGCTCGCCGGACGGCCGCGAACCGCGCCGAACAGCGCCGCGCCGCGCGTCTCGGCGATCATCGCCTCGGCATCGCCGTCGCGCAGCGGCAGCATGCGCAAAGCGAAATCGCGCACCACCTCGATGGCGATGCCGCCCATGCCGAAGGCGAGCGAGAGGCCGTAATCGGCATCGCGCGACACGCCGGCGAACACCTCGATGCCGTCGGCGACGAATTCCTGCACCAGGAAACCGGCATCGGCCGGCCGTGGCTCGAGTTTTTCCAGGCGCTCGTTCAATTGCGCATAGGCGCGCGTCAGTTCCACGTCGTTTTTGAGATTGACGGCGACGAGGCCAAGCTCGGTCTTGTGCGCGATGGCGTCGGACACGATTTTGAGCACCACGGGATAACCGAGCGCGCGTGCGGCAGCCAGGGCGTCCGCTTCGGTCGCGACGCGCTGCTCCTGAGTCACCGGGATGCCGTAAGCCGAAAGCAGCCGCTTGGCATCGAATTCGTTGATCGTGCGCTGAACTTTCAATGCGTCAGCAAGACCATGTCGCGGAGCGCTTTTGCGAATCGGCGCCAATCCTGCGCTCCAGCGGCCGATGCGGTCGAGCGCACCGAGCCCTTGGCGCGTGCCGCCGATCACCACCAGGCCAGCCTCGCGCATGCCGTCGATCTGCTTGCGGTTCATGACGCCCGCGCGGGTGCTCATGAGGTAATAAGGTTTTTCGCTCGCGGCCGCCGCCTTGGTGAGCATGTCGACATTCTCGAACACGCGGCTGGGCTGACCGATGATCGGATCGTTAGACGCGTCGGCGCAATAGAGAATGGAGTCGATCCGGTCGCTTTTGTCCACGACCGCCATGGCATGCGGAATATTGACGGTGTAATTACCGTTGCCCCAGGCATCGAACGGATTGCCGTCGCCGGTGATGCGGCCGATGACGCGCTCCGCTTCGGCGCGTTCCTCGGCCGACAGTGGCGGCAGATCGAGGCCGGCCGCGGTAGCATTGTCGAGGATCAGTTCCGACAAGCCGCCCGAGCCGGTCACCACCGAAATGCCGCGGCCGCGCGGCCAGCGCTTGCCCTGACACACCGCCAAAACTTCGGTCATCTCGTCCAGATCGTTGACCTCGATGGCGCGGTGCGCGCGCAACAGCTCCGAGAACACGCGCGACGAGCCGGCGAGGCCGCCGGTATGGCTGGTGATGGCGCGTTGCGTCCGCTCGGTGCGGCCGACCTTGATGACGACGACCGGCTTGCCGGCATCGGCGGCGCGGTCGAGCGCAGCGACATAGCGCTCCGGCTCGCGCACGGTTTCGGTGAATGTCGCGATCACTTTGGTATTAGGGTCGTCGATCAGATAATCGAGATAATCGACGGTCCGCGTCACCGCCTCGTTGCCGGCGGACACCGAGAGGCTGACGCCGAAGCGGCGCAGGTCGGACAGGAGCGCGATGCAGACCGATCCGCTCTGCGACACGATGCCGACATTGCCGACGATCGCCGCCGGATCGCGCACGTTCTGCTTATAGGTGGTGACCCTCGCCTGCGGGTTGAGAATACCCATGCAATTCGGTCCGCACACCGGCATTTGGGCTTCGCGCGCCATGGCGGCAATCTCGTCCTGGAGTTTTGCGCCGTCGCCGCCCAGCTCGGCAAAGCCGGAATCGTAGATCACCGCGGCGCGCGCGCCGCGCTTGACCGCAAGCCGCATCTGCTCGGGGATCAGCGGATTGCGGATGCTGAAGACGACAATGTCCGGCGCCTCGGGCAATTCGGTGAGGCTCGGATAGCATTTGATGTTCAGCACGGTCGGATATTTCGGGTTCACCGGATAAATCGTCCCAGTGAAGCCGATGGCACCCAGCGATTCGATGACGGTGCGGCCGGGCCCGGCGCGGTCGGTAGCTCCGACGATGGCGACCGAGCGCGGCTTGACAAGGGGATCGAGCTTCATGGGTATGGTTTGCCAGGTTGTTAAATTTTGTACCATGCTGGCGCATCGCGCGAACAGGCCGGAAAAGCCCATGAAGATCGTCGATCTGTCCCATACCATGAGCATCCACACCCCCGGCTGGGTCGGGTATGCCGGCAACAAGATGTATTACGCGCAGAACTTGCAGACCGTCGGCATCGTCGCCCAGCGCGTCGAGACCTCGATGCACTCGGGCACCCATTTCGACGGCGCCATGCATGCGACCGACGGGCGGACCGGCGATATGGCCTCGCTGCCGCTCGACTATCTGGTCAGCCACGGCGTCGTGGTCGATCTCGAGCCACAGGTGTCGGACTGGTCGGCGATCACGCCGGCAATGATCGAGAAATCCGGCGCCGAGATTCGCGACGGTGACATCCTCATTCTGCACACCGGTTGGCACAAATATTACGAAGGCCAGAGCCAGCAGGATCTGGTGCGCTATTTCTGTTATCACCCGGGCCCGACGCTCGAAACGCTGGAGTGGATGCTCAAGCGCAAGATCAAATGGTTCGGCATGGATACCGGCTCATGCGACCATCCGATGAACACCTCGATCCGCCATATGCGGCCGGACGTCGCCCGCGAGTTCGAGAAGGCCATGGGTAAACCGCCGGCGGATTATTTCGGCACATTCGAGTACGTGCACAAGCGCTCGGGGCGCAAAGTCAGGCAGGACGTGTTCCCGTTTCACAATTACGCCTTCCAGGAAGGCTTGCTGCACGCCGAAAATCTCGGCGGCGATCTTGAAACCGTGCTCGGTAAGCGCTGCATCATCGGTGCCTTCCCTTGGCGTTACGAAGGTCTCGAAGCGTGCCCATGCCGCGTGCTGGCGATCTTCGATGCCGGCGATGCGCCGGTCGAAGCGCTCGGCGACGCCGCGCGCGGCATCGTTCGTTCTTGAATTAACGAGGCGCAGATCAAAAATGCCAAAGATCAAAACCACGGACGGCACGCAGCTATACTACGAAGAGGTCGGCACCGGCACGCCGATCGTCTTCGTTCACGAATTCGCCGGCGACTATCGGCAGTGGGAGCCGCAGATGCGCTATTTCGCGCGCACTCATCGCTGCGTCACCTACAGCCAGCGCGGCTATCCACCGTCCGATGTGCCGGACGACCCGACCCGTTACGGCCAGGATATGGCGCGCTCCGACGTCATCGCGCTGATGGATGCGCTCGGCATCAAGAAGGCGCATGTGGTCGGCCATTCCATGGGCGCCTACACCGCGCTGCATGTCGGCCTGCATCATCCCGACCGCTGCATCTCGGTGGCTGCGGCCGGCTGCGGCTGGGGCTCGCTGCCCGATCCGGCGCAGCGCGCCGCCATGCGCAAAGTGGCGCTCGAGACCTCGGCGATGTTCATCGAAAAGGGCATGGCGGAAGCGGCAAAAATCTACGGCGACGGCCAGATGCGCCAGACCCACAAGCACAAGGATCCGCGCGGCTATGCCGAATTCATCCGCATGCTGTCGGAGCATTCCGCGCTTGGCCATGCGCTGACCATGTCGATGCTGCAAAGCAAGCGGCCGACCCTGTGGGACCTGGAAGCTGACTTGAAGAAATTTTCCGTGCCGCTCCTGATCATCGTCGGCGACGAAGACGAGTCTTGCCTCGACGGCAGTGTGTTCCTCAAACGCACCGCGCCGACCGCCGGGCTTCTGGTGATCCCGCGCGCCAGCCACACCATCACCACCGAGGAGCCGGCCGCGACCAACGCGGCGCTCGCCGAACTGTTCGCCGCGGCCGAAGCCGGGCGCTGGATGTCGCACCGGGCGCCGGCGCCGGCGCCGGCGTGAAACGAGGAATCGAACCATGATAACAGGCCCGACCGCGCTCGCCTTCGCCGCCGCCTTTGCGGGCGCGGCGTTCTACGTCAACGAAGCCGAACAGCCGGCGCGGCTGGCGCTCGACGATGCGAGCCTGCTGGCGGAGTGGAAGCTCAGCTATGCGCGCGGCTTCAAGATGCAGGCAAGCCTCGCCTTGCTGTCGGGAATTTTCGGCTTGATCGCGGCGTGGCAGACGCAGGATTGGCGTTGGCTGCCCGGCGCGGTGCTGATCCTGGCGAACTGGCCTTACACGCTGCTCATCGTCAAGCCGACCAACGATCAGCTCAACGCGCTGGCAAAAAACCAGGCCGCCGCGTCGCGCGCGCTGATCGTGACCTGGGCGCGGCAGCACGCCGTCCGCACCGCGCTCGGAATTTTGGCCGCCGCGCTTTATGTGTGGCCGCTCGCTCGGCCGGTTTGAGTTATCGCGCGTCGTGAAAGATGATACCGAGCGTGTGGCGGCGGCCGGAGCGCAGCCGGCTGACGCCGTGGCGCAGATTGACGCGATAGGGGCCCTTGGTGCCTTGCACCGGTCGGTTGTGAACGGCGAACAGTACGGCGTCGCCTTGCTGTAGCGGCACCACCTCGACGCGGCTTTGCATACGCGGCCGCTGCTCGGTCAGGACGAATTCGCCGCCGGCAAAATCGCGGCCGGGCGCCGACAGCAGTACGGTAACCTGTAGCGGAAAGGCGAGATCGCCGTAAAGGTCCTGGTGCAGACAATTGAAGTCGCCGGCGGCGTATTGCAGCAGCAAAGGCGTCGGGCGCGTCTGGCCGGCCTTGTGGCAGATTTTCAGATAATCGGCATGCGCTTTCGGATATTGCGTGGCGATATTCATGCGCTCGTTCCAGGCGTTGGCGAAGGTCACCACATGGGCATAGAGCGCCGTGCGCAATTCGGCGATCAGTGGGGGCAGCGGATATTTGAAATAGCGATATTCGCCCTTGCCAAAACCGTGCCGCGCCATGTGGATATGGCTGCGAAAATGCTCTTCGTGCGGATAAAGCGCGGCGACGTCGTCGCACTCGCCCGGCGACAGCAGTTTTGGCAAAACAGCGCAACCGAAGCCGTCGAGATCGTTGCCGATCGCGTGCCAATCGTTAGCGTCGATGCGCCGGTCGACGGATGTTTCGTCGGCGGCTTTCACGGCGGCGCTGGTTTTGGCCGGCATGGTATGACCTCCGATGTGCAGTGCGGCAAAGGCTAGCAACTCCTGAGGACGCAAGCCCACCCGAAATCTGCGGGTCATGGAACTTGAGCCGGCAGCGGACCGGCTTATGTTATCGAAAATGAGCAACGCGGCGGGCGCAAGTTCACCCACAATCTTCGCGGCGCCGTTCCGCCATCCGGCGTTCGCCGTGATCTGGACGGCGACGCTGGTCTCCAATGTCGGCGGCTGGATGTACAGCGCGGCGTCGGGCTGGCTGATGACCACGCTCAACCCCGATCCGCTGATTGTGGCGCTGGTGCAGGCGGCGAGCACGCTGCCGATCTTCCTGTTCGCGCTGCCGGCCGGCGCGCTCGCTGATATTTTCGACAAGCGCAAATTCTTGATCGTGGTCGAGACGCTGACCACGGCGGTATCGGCGATCTACGCGGCGATGGTCGGGCTCGGGCTGGCCACGCCTGGCAATCTGCTCTTGTTCACTTTTCTGATCGGCGCCGCCGGCGCGCTCACCATTCCCGCATGGCAGGCCGTGGTGCCGCAACTCGTGCCCAAGGAAGACTTGCCGCCGGCCATTGCTGCCAACAGCGTCGGCGTCAACATTTCCCGTGCCATCGGCCCGGCGCTCGGCGGCGTGACCATCGCCGCGCTGGGCATTGCCGCGCCGTTCTGGATCAACGCTATTTCCAATCTGGGCATCGTCGGCGCCTTGTTGTGGTGGCGGCAAAAGCGAACGGTGCGCACGCCGCTGCCGGCCGAGCGTTTCGGCCAGGCGATGACGGCCGGTCTTCGCTACGCCCGGCACAATCCGCATCTGCGCGCTACATTGGTGCGGGCGGCAGGATTTTTTCTGTTCGCCAGCGCCTATTGGGCGCTGCTGCCGCTGGTCGCGCGTTCCCAGATCGCGAGCGGACCGGAGTTTTACGGCATCCTGCTCGGCGTCATCGGCGCCGGCGCCGTCAGCGGCGCGTTCCTACTGCCGTGGCTGAAGACGAAGCTGGGGCCGGACCGGGTCATGGCATTGGGCGCGCTCGGCCAGGCGCTGGCAATGGTGCTCTACGGCGTCGCCCGTGAGCCCGCGATTGCGCTCGTTGCGAGCGCGCTGGCCGGCGCGACCTGGATCGCCTCGCTCGCGACGTTGAGCGTGTCGGCGCAGGTGGCGTTGCCGGACTGGGTCCGCGGCCGCGGGCTCGCGCTCTACACCACGGTGTTTTTCGGCTGCCTGACGCTCGGCAGCACGGTCTGGGGCGAGGTCGCCACGTGGGTCGGATTGCCCATCGCGCACTTTCTTGCCGCGGCTGGCGCGATCGCTGCCATCCCGCTGACGTGGCGCTGGAAGCTGCAAACCGCCATGGGCACCGACTTGACGCCGTCCATGCACTGGCCGGCGCCGATCACCGCACAAGACATCGAGCACGATCGCGGGCCGGTCCTGGTCACCGTCGAATACCGCATCCGGCCGCGGGACCGCGACGCGTTCCTCGACGCGATCGTCAAGCTCGAGCCCGAACGGCGCCGCGACGGCGCCTATCGCTGGGGTGTGTACGAGGACGCCGCCGAGGAAGGCCGTATCCTCGAAATCTTCCTCGTCGAATCCTGGATGGAGCATTTGCGCCAGCACGAGCGCGTCACCAATGCGGATCGCCTGGTGCAGGAGGCGGTGGACAGGTTCTCGCTGGTGGGCGCGCCAAAGGTGACGCATTTCATCGCCGCCGACACCTGACGTTGCAGGCAAGCGACTGTGGCACGCTGTCCATTGATCGGGTTGCCAAGGTCCGGCACTATCCGCGCGGCACAAGCGGGGAGAGGGAGACGATGGGTGGACAGCGAAAAGCGGCCGTTCGGGCGATCGGCATAGCCGTCGCCATTGCCGGGTTTGCGGCGTTACAGGCGTCGCCCGCCGCCGCGCAGGGTACGGCTCCCATCTCCATGAAGCTCTCCACCGCCACGATCAACGACACCCAGCACGAGTGGCTCAAGCGCTTCGTCGCGGCGGTGGAAAAGGATTCCGGCGGCCGGATCAAAGGCGAGATTTATCCGGCGAGCCAGCTCGGTGCCATTCCGCGGCAGATCGAGGGCGTGCAGTTCGCCTCGATCCAGGGCTGGTGCGGTCCGCCCGAATTTCTGGTCGGCGTCGACGAGCGCTACGAGGCGATGAGTTCGCCCGGCCTGTTCACCAGCCGTGAGCAATATGAGCGCACCATCAAGGACCCCACGGTGACCGGCCTGATGCTGGGCTTGGGCGCCAACAAGGGCTTGGTCGGCGCCGGCATTTTCCCCATCGGGCCGTCCTCGATCATCACCCGCAAACAGATCCAGCATCTGTCCGACTATGCGGGCTTGAAGATCCGCGTGCTGGCCTCGCCGTTTCAATTGGAGATGATCAAGCGGATGGGCGCCTCGCCGGTGGCGATGACACTCGCCGACGTGCTGCCGGCACTGCAGCAGGGCGCCATCGATGGTTCGCTCACCACCATGACCCAGTACACGACCTTGCACTATATCGACGCGGCGAAATACGTCGTCGAGACCGACCAGCCCTATGTCAGCTCCATCACCGTGCTGAGCAAGAAGTGGGTCGACGCCTTGCCGGCCGATCTGCAGAAGATCGTCCGCGACGATGCAACTAAGACTTCGGTCGACATGGTGTCGTTCATCGACCAGTTCTTCGATGCGCAACGCCAGGTCTGGAAGGATTCCGGCGGCAGCGCGATCCACCTGCCTGAGGCGGATCAGGCGGCAATGCTGGCAAAAATTTCCAGCATCGCCGAGGATTTGTCGGCGACGAAGCCGGACCTGAACGCGACGGTCAAGACCATCTTCGCCGCGGCGGCGAAGAAAAAATAAGCGTCAGCCGGGCTGTGGAGATTTCAAGATCGCGCGCAACCGCTGCGGCGTGACCGGAAGCTCTTTCACGGCGCCCGGCGTGCCGAGCGCGTCGTCGATCGCCGCGGCAATGGTAGCGCCGACGGGATTGACGCCGCCTTCGCCGGCGCCTTTAAGCCCGAGCGGATTGAGCGGGCTCGGCGCATCCTCGGTGATCAAAATCTCGATCGGCGGAATTTCGCGCGCCGTCGGCATCAGATAATCGGCGAAGTTGACCGCAAGCGGCTCGCCGCCGGCGTCATAGAGGAATTCCTCGAACAGCGCGCCGCCGAGCCCCTGCGCCACACCGCCCGCGATCTGGCCCTCGACCAGCATCGGGTTGACGGCCTTGCCGATGTCGTAGGCGACAACATAGCGCTCGACGACGGTCGTGCCACTGTCGCGGTCGACACGCACCACGGCGAGATGCACGCCGTAAGGATAGGTCATGCGGTGCGACTCGAACCAGCCTTCGGCCGAAAGGCCGGGCAGTGCATCGCCGAGGAGTTTTGCGGCGGGTGCCAGCGCGCGGGCGATTTCGCCGAGTGCGACCGACGGACCTGGCGCGGCAGATTTGTGCGCCTCTTTGCGCACCACCTTGCCGTCGATGATGTCGAGCGTCTCCGGCGCGGATTGCAATAGCGCGGCCGCGGCCGCAAGCGCCTTGTCGCGCACCTTCGTCGCCGCGATGCGGGTGGCTTCGCCGGTCATCACCGTGACGCGCGAGGCGAAGGCGCCCGTACCATAGGCGATGCGATCGGTCTGGCCGTGCACGACGTTGATACGGCGGTAATCGACGCCGAGCGCATCGGCGCAAATCTGCGCGATGACGGTTTCGACGCCTTGCCCGATCGAAGCCGCGCCGGTGACGACTTCGACGGAGCCGCTGGTGTCGACGGTCACGCGCACGCCGTCGAACGGCCCGAGCCCGCTTTTCTCGACGAACACGGCCAATCCAGCGCCGACCGTTTCGCCGCCGGCGCGGCGGCGTTTCAAATCGTCTTGCAACTTGTTCCAGTCAGCCGCCGCCAAGGCCTTGTCGAGCAAGCCGGCGTAATCGCCGGAATCGTAGCTCATTTCCGTACCCAGCGTGTCGAAGCCGAGCACGTAAGGCATCTCGCTCTTGGCGATAAAATTGCGGCGGCGAATTTCGATCGGGTCGATTTTGAATTTTGTGGCGATCGCATCCATCAGCCGCTCGCGCACGAACGTGCTTTCGTAGCGTCCCGGGGCGCGATAGGTGCCGCACGGCGTCTTGTTGGTGAGCCGGATGCGGCCGACCATGCGATAGGCCGCCATGCGATAGGGGCCGGGCAGCATGGCGGCTGCAAGATCGGGCACGGTGGCCGCATGGGTGCGCACATAGGCGCCCTGGTCGTGAAAGAACTCGCCGTCGATGGCGAGCAGGCGGCCGTCGGCATCGACCGCGGCGCGGACACGAAAGTGCTGCTGGCGCGACTGATTGGCCGCCATCAAGTGCTCGCGGCGGTCCTCGATCCATTTCACCGGGCGGCCCAGCCGCAGCGCCGCGGCGCAGACCAGAACGTCCTCGGGATAAATTTCGCCGCGCACGCCAAAGCCGCCGCCGACATGGCCTTCATGCAGATGCATGCTCGACGGCTCGCGGCCCAACATCTTTGCTAGCGCATCGCGGTTCCAATGCGGCACCTTGGCGGCGCCGTGCAATTCGAGAATGCCGCGCGCGACGCGGGCGATGGCGCCGCGCGTCTCCATCGGCACGCCGCTGTGGCGGCCGATCTTAAGATCGAGCGCGACGACGGCGTGGGCGCCGGCGAACGCCGCCTCCACGTCGCCAAAGCTCTTGCGCACCAAGGCGACCTCGGTCGAATGGCCGGCATCGAAGACGCCGGGCGGCGCGTCGGCTTCCATCAGCACGGGCAGCGACTCTGCCTCGACTGTCACCAGATCAGCAGCATCCTCCGCGACATAAGGATCGGTGGCGAAGACGACGGCGATGGGCTCGCCGACATAGCGCACGCAATCGGTGGCGAGGATCGGCTGACGGTAGGGATCGAGGCCTTCGATGCGCGTGAGGCGAAAGTCGATCGGCGGAATGTCGGCGACATCGGCCGCTGTCCAGATCGCAATGACGCCCGGAACGTTGCGTGCCGCGGCCGTGTTGATCGCGCGAATACGTGCATGGGCATGGGACGAACGAACCACGCGCATGTGCAGTTGATGCGCAAACGAGACATCGGCCGCGTAGCGGCCATTGCCGGTGACTAATGGCCGGTCTTCAAGGCGCGTGACCGAACGGCCGACGAAGTTCATCGCGCCAATGCCTCCAGGTAGCCGGTCTCGTTGATACGCTGAACGCAAATCCTGCCGTCAATGACATCGATCTCGTTGAGGCAGCACGGCGATTGCGCGATCCGCCAATAGGCCGACAGCGGCTGATCGATCAGTTGCATCAGCAGCGCGCGGTTCACGCTGTCATGGCCGACCAGCACGATGGTGTCGTCGGGATGGCGGGCCAGCGCGAACCGCAACGCATTGGCGGCGCGCGCCACGAGGTCCTGTAACGATTCGCCATTCGGAAAACGAATAAGATGCGGCGTTGCGAACCACGCGGCGAACAGCTTTGGATTTTCGATTTTGGCGTCGTCGAAGGTTTTGAACTGCCAGGCGCCGTAATCGATGTCGGTCAAATCGTCGCAAATTTCCGTCGGTGCGCCGCAAGCTTTGGCAATGGCCGCGCCGGTTTCGATGCAGCGTCCCATCGGGCTCGTATAAATTTTGCTCGGCCGCCAGGCGCCGGCAACGCGCCGGGCGACGGCTTGTGCCTCGGCGCGCCCAAGCTCGGTCAAATCGAGCGGTGCCCGGCCGCGAAATCGCTCGGGCTTGATGCCTTCGACGTGGCCGTGACGGATCAGCAGGATTTTGGTCATGTCTTGATTATTTTATTAGGGCGAGTCTGCCGCGTGTCGCCGCGCGCCGCAATGCCTTGCGCCCGCTAGAGGCGGCGCAGCGGCATGGACCAGGCGAGCCAAGTGCCGGCGGTCGTGAATAACGCAATGGTCAGAAAGGCTGAACGAAACGCGTCGGCGATTTCCGACTGGATGATGGCTTGCCGCGCGGCCGGCAGCGCCGCGATGGCTTCGGGCCCTTGGTCGATGATGGCGCCGAACAGGCTTGCGGTGTCGCGGTCGGTGACGGCGAGAATAGAGAACAAGATCGCGGCCACCGTGGCGGTGCCGAATGCCGCGCCGACGGAGCGGGAGAACTGCACCATGGCCGCGCCGGTGCCGAGCATGCGCGGTCCGGCCTCGGTCTGCACCGTGATCTGCACCACCGCCATGACGCTGCCCATGAACAGCGCAATGAAAAAGAACACCCAGGGCATCTGGCCGAGACTCAAATGCGCCAGGCCGAAGGCGAGGAACACCAATCCCGCCGTCGCCGCGGCGAGCCCATAGGTCGGGTATATGGCGGTACGTCCGGTCCTGGAGACGAGTTGGCCGGTGATCAGCGAGCCGAGTCCGATGCCGAATGTCAGCGGCAGCAGCAGCAGGCCGGTTTCCGCCGGCGATGCGCCGCGCACCGCGCGCAGATAGATCGGCAGGAACGTGATCAGGGAGACGAGCGCCGCACCGTGGCAGGCCGCGAGCCCGTCGCTGCGCCAGACCGACGGGTTGCGGAACAGCCGCGGTGGCAGAAGCGGCGCCGTATTGCGCTGCTCCTGCCACAACAGCGCTAGCAGCGACAATATGCCGAAGACCAACAGCCCGAACGCCATGGGCAAGGTTTTCGCGTCCATGCGCTGCACCTGCTCGAGCGCCAAGATGACGGGGCTGACGAACAGGATGAACAGCACCAGGCCCGGTGTATCGAAGGTGGTGCGGCGCCGATCGCCGGGGCGCGCGTCGAGGCGGAGCACCAGAAAGAAGGCAATGAACCCGAGCGGCAGGTTGATGAGGAAGACCGATTGCCAGCCGAACGCCTGGGTGAGATAGCCGCCGGCGACCGGCCCGAACGTGCTGGACGTGACCGCAATGCCGGCGAGATAGCCCTGATATTTGCCGCGCTCGCGCGGCGGAATGGCCTCGCCGATCAGCGCCTGCGACAGCGTCATCAGGCCGCCGCCGCCAAATCCTTGCAGCACGCGGGCGGCGGTGAGGAATTCGATATTGGGAGAGAGCGCGCAGAGCACCGAGCCAAGTACGAAGATCGCCAGCGCAAAGATCATCATCCCGCGCCGGCCGAACGTATCGCCGAGCCGGCCATAGACCGGGGCCGCGATGGTGTTGGCGATCAGATACGACACTACCACCCAGGACGCGCGCTCGATCTCGCCTAGCCCTGAGGCAATAGCCGGCAATGCGGTGGCGACGATGGTCTGGTCCGCCACCGCAAGGAACATCGGCAGCATGATGGAGGGAAAGACCTTGATGAAGAGCGCGCCGGTCGATGGCGGTTGGCCTTGCGGGCTCGGTGCCACGCTCGTGCCAACGGTGGGCTCGACTGCACTTTCCTTGGTCGCGTCATTCATGGCGAAGAATTCATGACATGAAAATCGCGGTTCCCAATACCATCTCGTTCAAAAGCAGCCGTTTTTGAAACGCTCCGGCATACCGATCTGTGACAAGTCGCGGACGCAATATTGCTGTCCCCTGGGGGCTTTGTGCCCGCAATGTCAACGCGCATGACATATAATAGGACTATTGAGGGTGGGCGCCACCGGCTAGTCGGTACGAAGACGAGCCCACCAATCGCGCCATTCGCCGAAATGGGACCGCGCAATGTCAAGGCGGCGCTTCGTCTGCAGATGGCGATGTTCGAGGCTAGAAGATCGTGGACCGGAGCGTGAGCGGTTTTGCCGATCGATCGCCCGGCGCGACAACGTGAAATGCGACAACGTGAAACGCCTCGAGAGCCGGCCGCCAGCATGGCAGCCGGCTCTTACGCTTTCGATTGCGACCCGGCCGGGCAGGCGGGCAGGCGCGTCTCAGCCGACGTAACTGACCCGTACCTGGTCCCGCGCTTCTTCCGCGGTGGCCGGCTTGGCCGGCAATTGCAGCACGGCGGCCGCCTGGCCCTCGCACAGCAATGTCAGCAGCACGATGCGCCCGTCGGGAAATTCCAGCGCATCGTGATGTGCCGCCATCTTGTCCTTGTTGACTTGGCGGAAGATGGCGGTTTGGTGGTTGATGGTCTTGGTCTTCCAGCCGAGCAGGCCGGCCGGCAGGCACGCCACGTCGCTGGCGAAGGCCAGTTCGGTTCCCGGCAGCACACACACTGCCAGGCCGCGGTCGTCGGCTGCGGCGAACCCGCGCGTTCCCGTGCCGAAGTCTTGGGTTACCAGCTTGTCGCCCACTTGCGCGGGCCGCGACCGAACGCTTTGAAGGCTAAAGTCACACATCGGCGACTCCTTTTTCCAAGGTGTCCACGAAGCCCGCCCAAGGCGCCCCTCCGATAATGCGTTCAAGCAAGATTGGTGCCGCGACAAATTGCTTTTTAGGGCTGTGCTGCGCCGCGTAGCTTTGCCAAGCCTTTAATTGCGGCCGGACGCGGTGCCGGCGGCATATTTCGGGGTTCGTCGATTGGTCGTGGCGGCCGTTGCCGCAGCAAGCGCTGGTATCGGCTGCCACCAACGCGGCACGTTTTTTCACCGTCGTGCCCAGAATGGCGGCTGCCGGCCGCAGGCGGGCGGTCGGCGACGCGCGGGGGCGATGTCCGGCGTTTATTCGACGGTTACGCCGCCGACCATGCCGTTCCAATCGTGATCGGAGCAGCGCAGATCGTACGTGCCGGGCTTGTGCGCGGTCAGCAGCAGATCCTTGACGTCGCCGGGCTGCATCACCACCTCGGTATGCTCGCGATTGAGGACCTGGGGATTGTCGATCTCGGTGGTGCCGAAAAATGTCGGCGCCGTGACCTCGTGGGTTTCCTTGCCGTGGTTTTCCATGTGCAGCCGGTAATGCACGTCGCGCTGGAAGGTCAGATGATTTGGAATAAACTTGTAGTCGATCATGAACAGATCAAGTGTCACCGTGCGCGGCTCCGACTGCGATGCCGGAGCGCCGATGAAGAAAATGCCGAGGAACGTGAGCAAACCGGCCGTGACAAAATTTCGTTGCATTATTGCTATCCGTAGCCGATGCGCTGTCGCCGCACCCCTGGCAATATAGCGCGGTCGGGCCAAAATCAGAACGCTGCAAATCACGATTGCGCCAACGCATGGCGTGGCGTTGAAAAATCGCCATTTAGGCCAGTTTTGTTGTTTATGCCCGGACTGAACGGCGGTTCAGGACGGTGCCGGCGCGTGCAGCGCGGCGGTAAATTTCTGGCCGAATTCATCGAGCTCGCCGGCATCGATATCGCTGACCGCCCACAAATCGAGGCCTGACTCATTCCAATGGCGGATGTTAAAGCCCTGCACGATCTCGTCCTTGACGCCGCGGATCGCGACGCCCAACGGCTCGCCGACGAACAGATTGATCACGTGCTTGCGCCGGCGATAGACGATCGAGGCCACCGGCTGGCCGTTGATGTAATCGAGCCGGCCGCCGATCAGGGTAAAACCTTGCGCGGTCAGATCGATGACCGGCGGAGCGACGTCGAGCTTGCCGTTGAACCACGGCTTGACGGTGTGCTGGTCGCTGGTTTCGACGTCAGTCAGATGACCGGCCTGCAACGAGCGCAAGTGCGCCGACACGACGTCGCTCGCGATCTGCTGATTCTGGTCGTTGCGGACCACGGCAATGACCAGGCTCGCCGCCACGGCGGCCGACAGCGCGGTGCCGACGGCGAAACCGCCGAAGAAATTTTTCCAAGATTCGCGCAAAGAGGCGTGCGCGGACGCCAACCATGATTGGCGCGGAGCGGAGACCGCCGCCGCCGGCACCGCCAGTGCCGCTTCGATGCGGTTGCGCAGATGCGCCGGCGCGGCTTCCTTCAGCGGCGCTTGCGCCATCGTTTCGCGCATGGCGCGGAACGCCTTGAGCTTCTCCGCGCAAGCGGGGCAGGCCGCCACGTGGGTCTCGACGTCACGGGCATGGCCGGCATCGAGCTCGCCGTCGATGAGCGCATGCAGCAGGATTTCGGCTTCGTCGCAGGTCATGATCCATCCTCGGCATTCCACGCCGTGCGCAGCATGGCGCGCGCACGCGCCAGCCGCGACATCACCGTTCCCACCGGCGCGCCGACGATGTCGGCGATCTCGCGATAGGACAGGTCGTTGATTTCCCGCAGCACGATGGTCTCGCGGAACGGCTGCGGCAGGGCGCCGACCAGGCGGCGGATCGTGGCGTCGTCGAAGCGGCGCAGCAGCTCCGCTTCCGGCGAGGCTTGCGGCTCCTGCCACATCGGCACTTCTTCAAGCGGGATGTCTTCTTCGGTGCTTCCCGCCGGCACCGGCTGCCTGCTGCGGCGCGCGAATTCGGCGACGCAGACGTTTTTCAGGATCGCCAACAGCCACGGCTTCATCGCCGGGCCGCGATAGCTGTCGAAATGGCGCAGCGCCCGCAGATAGCATTCCTGCACCGCGTCCTCGGCGTCGGCGGCGTTGCGCATCATGTAGCGCGCCAGCGTGAAGACGTCGTCGAGATGCGGCAGCGCGGCGTCGCGAAAACGCCGCGCTTTGTCGCCATCGACGTTGTCTGTTGCGGTCATTGTCGCGCGTCCGGCCATCCATGGTGCCGCCGACGCTTGGTGCTGCAGACGATCGAGCATCAGGGCGTCGTGTTGCTGCCTGTTGCCGCTTCTACCACGATCGTGCCGGTCATGTGCGGGTGAATGTAGCAGAAGTACTGGTAGGTGCCCGGCGTGGTGAAGGTGAACGAAAAGCTGTCGTCGGTATCGAGCGCCTGCGATCGCTTGAAGGCATTGTTGGTCGCGGCGAGCCCATGTGGGATGTCGTCCCTGTTGGTCCAGGTCACCGTGGTGCCGGCCTTCACCGTTAGCGTTGCCGGATTGAAGGTGAAGTTGTCGATGCCGACGGCCGCCGGCGCCGGTGTTTGTGCTTGGGCGAACAGCACGCCGCCAGCCAACACTGACCCGACCGCGGCGCCGATGAGCGCCGCGCTGATTGCACTTCGCAGCATGGTCTTGTCCTTTTAGCTCTTCAGCGGCGTGTCGATGATGGCGAGCTGCTTCTCGTTCTGCTTGAACGTGATGCTGGCAGTGCCGAGCATGGTGCGCAGCTTGTCGTCCTCGACCTTCATCGGGCCGGGCGAGGGCGCGGCGCCCGGCGCCGGCTGCGGGAACGCGGTGGAGCGGGCGGTGTGGAACGTGACGTTGCCCTCCACCTTCTGCATCACCTGGTGGATGTGGCCGTTGAGCACCGTCACCGAGCCGAACTTCTTGAGGTAAGTCAGCGCCTGGGCGCCGTCCTGGGTGCCCCAGCCCCATTCCGGATAGACCGTCCACAATGGAATATGCGCGAACACCACGATCGGGGTCGACGCGGAGCGGCTCTTCACGTCGGCTTCGAGCCATTCCAGTTGCTCGTTGCCGAGATTGCCAAGCCCGCCGGCCTTGAGATCGACGACGTTGACCAGGCCGATGAAGTGCACGCCGTTGGCGTCAAAACTGTACCAGCCGGCGCCCTTGGTGCCGCGGCCGTAGCGGTCGTGGTAGAGTTTCTGGTCCGGGTCGAGGAAATCGTGCTCGCCCGGAACGTAATGCACGTCGAGCTTGCTCTGCGAGATGATGCGGTCGGCGTCGTCGAATTCGCTCACCTTCGACAGATGACTGATGTCGCCGGTATGGATCATGAAGGCGGGCTTTTGCGGCAGCGCGATGATCTTGCCGACCGCTTCCTCCAGCGTGCCGCGCGCATTGGGATTGGCCGGCTTGTCGAAGCCCATATGGCTGTCGCTGATTTGCAGGAAGGTGAGTCCCTTCGCGTCCGCCGCCATGGCCTCGCCCATGATGCCCAGCGAGTGCGGCACGCCGCCGGAAATGGTCCAAAGCACGCCGGTGCCGACCCAGGTCATGCATTCAAGGACTTTGCGCCGGTTTACGCCATCGTTGCTGTCGAAATCGCTCATTGCCGTTCTCCCATGAAGCTGACAGGCCCAAAGCCGAGGTGGCTTTTGGCGGCTTCTGCGGGCAATATCGGCCGAGCATGCCGTTTATTCCCGAATCCGGAAAGATTTCTTCGGAAAACGCCTTGCACCGGCGGCGAGGGTGAAAACTGAAGAAAAACAACGCGAAGGGGCGAGCCATAGCCCGCCCCTTTCATTCGTCGGTCAGAACCGCAGGAGCATTTCATTGTAGCCGGCGCTGCCGCCGCCGGTGACCGCCGGGTCGTTGGCATTACCGACCGCCGCGCCGCGCGGAACCATGGCGAAGGCGTGCAGCCCGTTCCGACGTGCGGCAATCTTGCCTTGGCTGCCCGGCCGAACTGCAACGGCATCGCGCTGTATAGGATTGGGTCCGTAGCTGAACGGGACCACATTACCGCTGCCGGCCTCCGGATCGAACGACTGGGCCAAAGCCGGCGATGCGATGCTCGCGGCCGCGATCGCGGCGATCAGGGCGAGTTTTGAAATGGTCGTCATTGGCTTTTCTCCTGTTTACCAAGCGAACAAGGACCACCTTGTCGCCCGCTGCTGAGGAGATCGCGTTGCCGCGCCGCAATTCCATCACGGCTGAGTGACGCGCTTGGCCGGAAAAGTGATTGGGGTTTGAACAAGAAGATTTGAATCGGGGAATGAACCGAAGATGATGTCATTTTTCGCCGGGTGCCGCGCTCGACAGTTCGCTTCCCGCCTTTTCCTTGAGAAAAGCGATGACGTCGGCGCGATCCTGCGCATTATCGACCGAGAACATCATCTTGGTTCCGGGGACGAGGGCCTGTGGATTGGCGAGCCATTGGTCGAGCGTGGTCTCGTTCCAGACGATGTTCGAAGCCTTCAATGGGGCCGAGTAATTGTAGTTCGCAACGCTGCCGGCCGCGCGGCCGAAGACATTGTGATGGCTGGGGCCGATCCCGTTCTTGTCGAGCGAGTGGCAGATCATGCACTGGCGGTAGACCGTCGCGCCATGGGCCGCATCGCCCGCCGCGAAGCTCGGCGTCGCATGCGCGACCATGAGCACGACAGCCATGGCGCTGGCCCCACGCTTCAGTCCAGCAACGCGTCCGCGCGCACACTCAGTGCCGCCGGCTACCGGGTCCATTTGTTCCTCCGTGCTGGACCCGCCGTCTGCCGTAGCGACGACGGTGTCATTGCCCAAACACGGGAGGAGATTGCCAAACGCTTTGGATTATTCCCGCGACCTGCAGATAATTTACCTGGTCGGCGGTCTCGCCGCGGCCGGTCAAGGACAGCGCGGATACATCGCGGTCAATTCCGCCCCGCTCAGATAAATGATCCGTGAGTGCAATCCGCCGTGCTGGATGATCCACTTGCGCACGGCGGGCGGATAATTCGACCACAGATAATAATTGCCCGCACTACTGATCTGCTCGCCTTCGGACGTCGGCGTCCAGGCCGAGTGAAAGGCCAGCACCGCGCGCGGCGTGACGCAGATCCGGTTCCGCGGAATGACGCCCAACAGCATCGTGCACGCCGAGGCGCAGGTGCCGTCGATCTCGACACGGTCGCCGGCTTCTCGTAGCGCATGGTACTTGTTGAGATAATCGCCGATCTGTCCGCCGCGATCGTCGGAGATTCTGACAGTGGCGAGTGCCGACGAAACGCTGATCGTCAGCAGCGCCAGCATTGTCGCGGCGGCGACGCTTGCCTTCATGGGCGATCCCTCCGGATTGCGCATGTAACCTATGTGACTGATTTCTGTCTTTTTTCTGGTCAGTCAAGTCGGTGCGCTGTTATACCGCTAAATCAAGCCACGAGCCCCGCCGGGCGCGCCTGCAACGCGAAGTTCATGCTGCAATCACCGTCATTGTCGTCAGTGGAGACGCGCCAGTCCTGGGTCGTGGCGACCGTGGTGCTGGTGGTCATGGCGGTCGCCTTCGGCGCGCCGTGGATCACCGTGGTGGCGCTGAAAAACATCGCCGCCGAGGTCAACGGCGAACGCTCGATCCCGGCGCTTGCGGGCGCGCTGGTCTGGGTCGGCGCCGGGCTCGGCGGCATCATCATGGGCCGCGTCGCCGAGCGGGTCGGGGTGCGCTGGACCGTCATCGGCGGCGCCGTGATGATTGCCGCAGGGCTTTTGCTGTCGACCTTGGGGCCATCGTTGCCGCTCTATGTCGGCCACGGCTTCTTCATCGGGATGATCGGCATCGGCGGCATCAATGCGCCGTCCTATGTTTATGTCAGTCGCTGGTTCGATCGCCGCCGCGGTTCGGCGCTGGCCTTGATTTCCAGCGGCAGCTTTCTCGCCGGCGCGTTCTGGCCGACGATTTTCGAGCGCGCCATCGCCTATGTCGGATGGCGGCACACGATGCTGTTCTACGCCGCGATCGAGCTCGTTCTTATCGTGCCCGCCGCCGCCATTGTTCTGGCAGAGCCACCGGATACGCCGCATCACGCCACGGTGGCCAGCACCGCGCGCACGCAAAATTCCGTCCTGGGCTGGCCGGCCAATCTGGTTTTCACATTGCAGATGTGCGCGATTTTCACCTGCTGCGTGCCGATGTCGATGCCGCAGGCGCATCTGGTGGCGTTTTGCAGCGATCTCGGCATCAGCCCGGTGCGCGGCGCGGCGATGCTGTCGGTGCTGCTCGGCTCGGCATTCTTGAGCCGCCAGGTGTGGGGTGCGCTGTCCGATCGCATCGGCGGCCTCTATACCATGCTGGTCGGGTCGGCATGCCAAACGCTGAGCCTGTCGGCGTTCATGTTTACCCAGGACGAGCTCGGCCTGTTTACGGTCTCGGCGCTGTTCGGCTTCGGCTTCAGTGGCCTTGTTCCGGCCAACGTTTTGGCCTCGCGCGAATTGTTCCCGGTCGGCGAGGCCTATTGGCGTATTCCGACGTTGCTTCTGTGCAGCGGCACCGGCATGGCGGCGGGCGGTTGGATCGGCGGTATCCTCTACGACCACTTCGGCTATTACGCGCCGGCCTTTGCCACCGGCGTCGCCGTCAGCGCGGTCAATTTCATGATCATTACGGCGTTGGCGTTTCGGCGCAGCCAAACCAGCCAAACCGCGCCGGCGTGACCCTCAGCGCGCTACCGCTCCGGGACTGGCGGTGCGCGGCTTGGTCGGTCGTTTCACCGGTTGTTCGATTTTCGGATGCGCCCGCGCCGCGCAAAAATCCTCCACCGCGGCAGCGACGGCTTCACTGGTGAGCGTGCGGCGCTCCGGCTTCGCCAATTCCAGTTCTTCCTGCCGGTTGACGATGGAGCCGGCTTCGAGCAGCAGCGCCGGCATGCGGGTATAGCGCAGCACGACCAATTGGTCATAGCGGTAGACGCCGGCATCGGCGTCGAGCAACTGGCGCCGGCGATGGCCCATCAGCGGGAGCGTGTAATGCGGCGTGAATTGCAGGCCACGCGCTTGCAGGGCTTTGCCCAAAAATTTTCCGAATAACAGGCTGCCGGCGCGGTCGGCATTGTCGTTCGACACGAATAGGGCATAGCCCGGATAATCGTCGTTGTACTGCTGGTCCTGGCCCTCGTACTGCCAGGCGTGAATGAGATTGTCGGGCACCGAATCGTGATGGATCGAAATAAGCAGATCGGCCGGCAGGCGATTGGCGATGTTCGCCCGCTCGAACAGCCCGGCCGGTGGCGCTTTGGCGGTGATGAGCAATACGGTCTTGTCGAAGCCGGCATCGACCAGCGTCTTTTTGATCTGCTGCGCGAGTTGCAGATTGAAGGCATATTCCGCCGTGCCGCGGGCACTCAGCGCGCCCGGCACAGCGAGGGTGTGGCCGACGTCGACGACGACACGGAACGCGGAGAGCTGGCAGTTCGCATGCGCGGGCGCGGCGGCGGCAGGCGCTTGGTCTTCGCTGCGGGCCACATGCGCGTCAGTGGCCGCGAGCAGAAGCGAAAACGCCGCGAGTACGAAGGCTGTGGTGTGCTGCGGCTTCCTCATGCCCTTGCCCCATAACGAGCTTCGCCGCGCTTGTCCACGCGGGAACCTATACTTGTGCCGGGACCGCTGCTGTCGTACCAAACAAGACTGGCATCGGGTGAAGCGTTCGGCATGGGCAAATTAGTCGGTATCTGCGTCGTTCTGTTCATGCTCGCGGTCGGTGTTTTGATCGTGAGCGGTGGATCGGACTTGGCCGCATTGTTCGCGGCGTTGCGAGCCGAGCCTTTGCTCGACAAGGTGGCGTGGGCGGTCATCGTGCTGGTGCCGCTGGTTTTGCTGCCTTCGGCGGTATGGCTGTGTGACACCCTGGTGCGCCAGCGCAAGGCGGCGCAGGCGCTCGAGCTGCGGCTCGACGGCGTGCGCCAGGGCGTCAAGGAACTGGCAAAATCGCAGATCGATGCCGACGCGGCGGTGCACCATCTCGCCCGCACCGACCCGGAAGATGCGATCGGCGCGGTGCAGCAGCGGCTCGGCGAAGCCGAACGTGTCGCGCAAGTGCAACAGCAGCGCAACGAGATCGGCGATCTGCAATCGCGCGTCGACGCCATCCGCGGCCAGCAGCAGGCGCTGAAGGAGCGGCTTGTGCCGGTGCTGGAGAACCGGCGCGCGATCGAGCGGCTGTTTCTTGAGCTCGATACCAGCCAGAACGACGTTGAACGGGCGCTGGCCGAAATCGCCAGCGGTGACGATGCGACGGCGCTTGACCTTCGCCTGCGGAAGCTGACGGAATTCGTCAGGCAATGCCACGAGCGTTGCGACGGCATCGAGACCGCTTCGAAAACCGTCGCCAGCCTGAAGGAAGCCTATGCCGAGCTGCACCGGCGGCTCGCGCCGTTCGCCGCGGCAAAAGGCGGCGTCACCGACAGGGTCAAGGAATTGAGCGAAGCGCGCGATGTGCTGGTAGCCGATATCGATACGCTCCAGCGCACGCCACAAGGCCCGCTCGCCGAGCGGGTGAAGGGATTTGTCGACGACAAAGCGCGGCTCGACGACGGCGTGGCGCAACTCGACGCACAATTCTCCAAGCTCGCCGCGCTGCACGACGACATCGACGCGCTGATGGAAAAACTCGAGAACGCGCTCGGCATCATCGCACCCGACGGCGACGGCAAAGCCGATATCGATGCCCGCATCAAGGACGTCTCGACTTTCGTGACGACGACCCAAGAAAATCTCGAGGATATCGAGGGTCGCCTGGCGGTGTTCGGCCAGTTGAAGGGCAAGCTCGGTGAACTGCAATCGCGGCTCGTGCCGCTCGAAGCCGGCGACAGCGGCGTGCTCAGCCTCGTCGCCCAGGTGCAGGACATTCGCGACAAGCTCGCCCTGCGTATCGCGCGCCTCGAAGCAGGCGAGGGCGGCGATCTCGCCGAGCGGGTAAAAACTTTCACCGACGCCAAACGCGAACTCGAAGAGCGAGTGTCGGTGGTCACCGATCATTTTTCGAAACTGGCGACGGTGCGCAAGGATCTCGCCGGCCTGTTCGAGAAGCTGAGCAGCGCCGCCAATACGTCGAACTGAACGCATATGACTTGGCGCACATGACTTGGCGCACATGACTTCGCGCATATGACTTGGCGCATATGATCTGGCCGCATGGCGGCATCGCGGCGGCGAAATCCCCTTGCGGGTGGGCAGACCGTGGGGCAAAGTCGCGCAAAATCACATCATGCATCGGGCCGGCCCTGTCGCCGCGCACCGATCTTTTAGGGAGGTCTGCATGAAGCGAGCACTGTTTTGCGGCGTGGCGGCGATTGCGGTGGTCCTGGTCGCGACACCGGCGCGCTTGAGCGCGCAAAATGTCCCGATCGACGGCAAATCGATCAGCGGCGTCGTCAAAAGCCCGCACGGCGCCGAAGCCGGCGTCTGGGTGATCGCGGAAACCAACGATCTGGGCACGCGATTTGCCAAGATGGTGGTGACCGACGACCAGGGCCGCTACGTGCTGCCGGACCTGCCGAAAGCCAAATACAAAGTGTGGGTGCGTGGCTATGGCCTGGTCGATTCCGCCAAGGCCGACGGCGAGCCGGGTAAGCGTTTGAACCTCACCGCCATGCCGGCGCCTGACGATGCCGCCGCCGCGCAATATTATCCGGCGATCTATTGGTACGCGATGTTGAAGATCCCGGCGGCGGATCAATTCAACGGCAAGAGCGACATTCCCGACAAGCTCACCCAAGCCGATTGGCTGACCACGATCAAGAACCAGGCCTGCGTCGGCTGCCATCAACTCGGTCAGCTGGCGACGCGGACCATTCCGTCGCAGCTCGGCCACTTCGACAGCGGCGAGGAAGCCTGGGCGCGGCGCATCCAATCCGGCCAAGCGGCGCCGCTGATGGTCAACCCGATGGCCGGCAAGTTCGCCAGCGTGCCGCTAAAATATTTCGGCGACTGGACCGACCGCGTCGCCAAGGGCGAACTGCCCTTCGCCAAGCCGCCGCGGCCGCAAGGGGTCGAGCGCAATGTCGTGGTGACGACTTGGGATTGGGGCACCGAGAAGCAATATCTTCACGACCTGATCTCGTCCGACAAGCGCAACCCGACGGTCAATGCCAACGGCCTGCTCTACGGCTCGCCGGAATACGCCACCGACCATTTGCCGGTGCTCGATCCGAAGACCGCGAAGGTCACCTACATCACGCCGCCGGAAGGCCCGGACGTTCCCGAGGCGCTCGGGCCCGGTCATGCGGCCATCGAGAAGCCGCAGGCCGCGTCGGCCTATTGGGGCATGGAAAAGGTCTGGGACACCAAATTCGACAATCATAACGACATGTTCGACAGCCAAGGCAGGCTGTGGCTGACCGGCACCAATCACGCGCCCGGCACGCCGGCGTTCTGCCGCAAGGGCTCGGACAATCCGTATGCCAAGGCATTCCCGATCGACAGCAATGAGCGCCAGCTCGCCATGTTCGATCCGAAGACGCAGAAATTCACCTTCATCGACACCTGCTTCGGCACGCATCATCTGCAATTCGGCTTTGACAAGGACAACACGTTGTGGACCTCGGGCGGCGGCGAACTGGCCGGCTGGCTCAACACCAAGGTGTTCGACCAGACCGGCAGCGCCGAAAAGGCGCAGGGCTGGGCGCCGTTCGTGCTCGACACCAACGGCAACGGCCAGCTCGACGATTACACCGAGCCGGGCAAGCCGGCCGATCCGAGCAAGGACATGCGGATTGCCGGCTCGGGCACCTACGCCGTGATGCCGAATCCGGTCGACGGTTCGGTATGGTTCACGGTCAACGTGTTCGCCGGCAAAGGCGGCGTGGCGCGGTTCGATCCCAAGACCAAGCTCACGGAAGTCTATTACGTGCCGATGCCGGGTTTTGGCCCGCGCGGCGGCGACATCGACGGCAAAGGCGTGGTCTGGGTGTCGCTGGCCTCTGGCCATCTCGGCAGCTTCGATCGCTCTAAATGTAAGGGCCCGCTCAACGGGCCGAAGGCGACCGGCGATCATTGCCCGGAGGGCTGGGCGTTCTACAAATATCCGGGCCCGGGCTTCCAAGGCATCGGCGACAACAGCGCCGAGGCGAGCTACTACACCTGGGTCGATCAGCACAACGCGGTCGGGCTCGGCAATAACGTGCCGATCTCGACGGCGAACGAAAGCGACGGCTTTGCCGCGCTGGTCAACGGCAAGATGGTGTCGCTGCGCATCCCGTACCCGCTCGGCTTTTATGCCAAGGGACTTGATGCCCGCATCGACGATCCGAACACCGGCTGGAAGGGCAGGGGCCTGTGGTCGTCGGAAGGCGATCGCACACCCTGGCTCAAGGAAGGCGGCAAGGGTATGACGCCGATGGCGGTCCACATCCAGATCCGGCCCGACCCGCTGGCGCATTGAGCGCTCGCGGTCGATTGCCGACATGAAGCCGCCCGGTGCCGCACAGCATCGGGCGGCTTGCTTTTAGATGGAACCCCGTCGCGGTATGATCTGACGGAAACCGCTTTTGTAGGAGCCGAACATGAGCGTTCGCGAGCCCAGATTGACGCCGGTCGCCATTGCCGACCTGCGTCCGACCCAGATCACCGTCGGCATGCGCGAAGTCAAAGCCAAGCGCAAACACTGGCGCGAGACGGCGGAAAAGAAAAAGGACAAGGATGCCGTATTTCTCGGCAAGCATATGATTCCGGTGATCCTCGGCCCGAAGCAGCGGCATTACGTCATCGATCACCACCATCTGGCGCTGGCATTGCACGAGGAAGGCGTCCAGGAGATCGCAGTGACGGTCATTGCCAATCTGAGCACGCTCGAACCCGACTCCTTCTGGTTCATGATGGACAATCGCAATTGGATGCATCCATTCGACGATACGGGGCGCCGCCGCCACTACGAGGACATTCCCAAATCGGTCACCGGTCTGGTTGACGACCCGTTCCGCTCGCTGGCCGGCGAACTGCGCCGCTCCGGCGGCTATGCCAAAGATACGACGCCGTTCAGCGAATTCATCTGGGCGGACTTTTTGCGCCGGCGCATGAAACGCAAGCTGGTCGAGAAAGACTTTGAGCGCGCCGTTGAGAAGGCGCTGCAACTGGCCAGGAGCACCGACGCCAATTATCTGCCCGGCTGGTGCGGCCCATCGCCGGAGGAATGAAACGGTGCCGAATTTCCACCCTGATATGGTCAGCGCGAATTAGATATGAAGATCGTTTTCTCAAGTGCAGCGTTGCTGCTGGCGGCGTCAGTTGCCATCGCCGGTTGTTCGAGCACGCCGAAACCGGCGGCCGATGCCAACGTTTTGCCGACCGACTACAGGAACCAGGTCGCGACCTATCTGGGCCAGGTCGTGAGCGACCGCGCCGACTTCCGCAGTTCGCTGATCGGCGCGCCGGTGCTCAAGCAGGTCGGCGCCAGCGAGCACTACGTCGTTTGCGTGATGCTCAATGGCCGCAATCAGCATAAGGAAAAACTCGTGATCTATCTCGGCGCCAACATCAATCAGTTCGTCGATGCGACGCCGGGACAATGCGCCGATGCGGCCTATCAGCCGTTCAAGGAGCTGGCCGCGCTGTTGCCGCCGACCTGAGCGGCGCGTCGCGTGACACCAGGCCGCAGGAACGTGGCAAAAATTTCCGCAGTGCTACCACTGCGCGCAGCCGTATGCGCCGGCGAGCCGGATGGTTCCTGCATGGCTCGTATCGTTGACAAGTAACGGCGCCCGGGCAACATTTTACCGGCGAGATCGCGTGACTTTCAGCGGCGCAGGCTTGCCCCCGGCGCCGGCCCATAACAAGCAAAACCGCGATCCGCCTGGGGAGGATCAGATGGCCATCACGGCTCCGCAAGGGCTTTCGCGCGACGCCGCCGGCATTGCGGCCGCGACCCGCGTGCGCTGGACCTACATTGCGCCGACGCTCTTGGCCTATTGGATCATGTCGATGTTCGACAAGAGCAATATTTCGATCGTCATCGCCAATCCGAAATTCCTCGACGAGATGCAGCTTGCCGGACAAACCAAGGAGCTGGGCTGGCTGGTCGGCAGCCTGTTCATCTCCTATGGCATCGCGGCGCCGGTTTGGGGCTGGATCGTGACGCGTTACGGACCGCGCAACGCCATCATGGCGAGCCTCGTGATCTGGGCGGCGACCTGTTTCTGGTCCGGCGTGTCCGAAAGCTACGGCATGCTGCTCGCCTCGCGCATCGGCTTGGGCGCCGGCGAGGCGGCCTGCTATCCGGTGACGCTGGCTTTGGTCGCCAACTGGTTCGCATTGCGCGAGCGCGGCAAGGCGACGTCCTATTGGTGGATCGGCACCATGATCGGGCCGATGCTCACCGGTCTCCTGGTCACCAGCCTGATCGTTTACTTCGGCTGGCGCGGGCAATTTTACGTCCTCGGCGTGCTCGCGCTCGTCCTGCCGCTGCCGATGGTGTGGTTTCTGGTGCGCGACACGCCGGAGCAGCATCCCGCCGTCAACAAGGCGGAAGCCGATCTGGTGCAGGCCGGCGCCATCGAGAACAACGACGATGCGCCGGGACGGATTCTCAAGACCGTGGATAGCGTCTGGCGGAACCATCGGTTCTGGCTGATGACGATCGCGATTTCGTCCAATGCGATCTTCTTCTGGGGTTGGTCCGGCTGGCTGCCGACCTATCTGCGTACCGAGCGCCACTTGGCGTTCACCACGTCCGGGTATCTCACCTTCGTGATCTACGGCTTCGCGGTGGTGACGATCCTCGTCGTCGGCCGGGTGTCGGATCGCATATTCCGCCGCGCGCCGTTGGCGGGCGTGGGCTGGGCATCGGCCGCGGTGTTTCTGATGGCGGCGGCCTTCGCGCCGAACGCGACGTCGGCGGTGGTCCTGATGATCTGTGCGCTGTGCGCGCAGCAGGTCGGCATTTCCTGCGCCGAGATGCTGATGCACAGCGTGGTCGGCACCGCGGATATGGGCAAGTCCCAGGGCGTGCGCGCCTTCGTCACGCAAATGTTCGGCGCATTTTCGCCGATCATGATCGGTTACATCTTGGCGCTGACCGGCGGCGCGTTCGTCGTGCCGTTCGCGTTCCTCGCGGTCGCCGTGGCGATCTCGGCGGGCTGCATGATCGCGCTGACCAGGGAAGGGTTTTGAGATGGCACTGCCGAGCATGCGCGTGGGCGACGTCGAAGTGCAGGGCATCAGCGACGGTATTCTCAAAACCTCGCTCGATCTCGTCATCGGCATGGAGCGGGCGGTTGCCGACAAGCTGGTCGGCGGCACCGCGGATGGCTCGCTCTATATCCCGGTGAACAATTTTCTCATCCGCCGCGGCGGCAAAACCATCATGATCGACGCCGGCGCCGGCAACACCATGCAGCCGACGCTCGGCAAGCTGCCGGGCAATCTGCGCGCCGCCGGCGTCGAACCGAGCGCGGTCACCCACATCGTGATGACACATCTGCATCCCGATCACGCCAACGGTCTGGTCGACGATGCAGGCAATCCGCATTATCCGAATGCCGAAATCGCCGTGCACGAGACCGAAGCGGATTTCTGGATGCGCCCGCACGGCGCCAACGACCCCGACCGCATCAAGGGCAATCGCGCGCGCACCGCGATCAACCTCAAACCTTATCTCGACCGCATCCGGCGCGTGCGCGACGGCGAGGAGTACCTCGGATTCACGCCGGTGCTGGCGCCCGGCCATACGCCGGGCCACACCTGCTGGCTGCTCGCCGCGTCGGGCGGCGGCTTCATGGCGTTCGGCGACGTGGTGCACCTCTCGGCGATCCAGATTTCCCATCCCGACGCGGCGCTGGCTTACGACCTCGACAAGGACCAGGCGATCCAGTCGCGCAAACGCATCCTCGACATGGCGGCGAGCGAGCGCTTCGCTATCGCCGGCGCCCACGTCAATGCACCGGGTTTCGGTTATGTCGTGCGCAAGGGCGCGAGCTTCGCGTTCGAGCCGGCGGGAAACTGATCGCCTATTCGGGCTTGATGTTGGCGGCCTTGATCACCTTGGCCCACTTCTCGGTATCGCCGACGAAGTGCTTCTCGAACTCGGACGGCGGACCTTTGAGCACCGCGCCGCCAAGATCGTTGAGCCGGGTATTGATCGTGGGATCGGCGAGCCCGGCATTGATCTCCTTGTTGAGGAGTTCAACAATCGCGGTTGGCGTCTTTTTCGGCGCGCCGATGCCGAACCAGACGGCCGCGTCATAGCCCGGCAAAAATTCGCCGATGCTCGGCACGTCCGGAAAGATCGGCGAACGCTGTGGCAGCGTCACCGCCAAGGCCCGCAGCTTGTCGTCCTTGATGTAGGCGACCAGCGTCGACATGGCTTCGAACATCACTTGCGCCCGGCCGGCCAATAGATCGGTGAGCGCCGGTGCGGCACCGCGATAAGGCACATGGAGCAGATCGACGCCGGCCATCATCTTGAACAATTCGCCGGCCAGGTGCGGCGTGGTGCCGTTGCCGACCGACGCCATGTTGATCTTGCCGGGATTGGCTTTCGCATAGGCGATGAATTCGGGAACGGTTTTGGCCGGCACCGACGGATGCACGACCATGACCATGGGCACGAGTGAAATGCCGCAAACCGGCGCGATGTCGCGGACCAGGTTGAAGTCGAGATTGGGATAGAACGACGAACTGATCGCGGCCGACGTGCTGACCAGCAATATCGTGTAGCCGTCGGGGGCCGAGTGCACCACCTCGCTGACGCCGATCGTCGAGCCGGCGCCGGGACGGTTCTCGACGACGAAGGGCTGGCCGAGCCGCTGCGACAACCATTGCCCGATCAGGCGGCCGTAAATGTCGGTCGGTCCGCCGGGCGGAAAGCCGATGACCAGGCGCACCGCATGGTTCGGATAGTCGAGCGCCGCGGCGTGGCGCGGCAGGGCAGAGACTGCGGCCGTTGCCGCGGCGAACTGCAGAAAATTGCGACGGGCGAATTGGCTCATGGTCCCACTCGCGGCAATTGATTGATCGCCATCTCCCCAGCCGGGACGCGCGAAGTCTATGCGGCGATGGCGCGGATGGTAAGCGCGGTGCTGCGCCCAAAGACTGCGGCGGTTCGACACGACCAATTTCTTCCCGTTTCGCCTCGCCTTCCAGGAGGGACCTGCTGCCGTACACGCCCGGTTTGGTAGAATATTCTGCTATTTGCGGTGCGAAATCGCAGCATATATAGAAATGTGTTCCACATGGCGGGATTTTCGCTGGCGATCTTTCCAATCCCGCCCTTGCACGTGAGGCTTCGATGACATCGCCGCTCGAACAAAAAATCAAAATCACCGGACCGGTCGTGGTGACCGCCAACCGCGTCGGCGACGGCGCCGTGGTCTATCGCCGCGCCGACGGCGGCTGGACCACCCATCTCGACGACGCCGCGGTCGCGACCGACTCTACGGGCGCTCGCACCCTGATCGACGCCGCGGCGGCCGACGACTTGCGCGCGGTCGGCCCTTATGTGGCGCCGGTCAAGCTCGCGCCCGGCGGCCATGTACGGCCGGGAAATCTGCGCGAGCTCATTCGGCTCGGCGGTCCGACCATCGAGCTGCCGGTGACCTTCGGCATCTGAGGCGCTCAAAGCCCGAGGCGCTTGATGTACGTCTACGACGCATTCGACCGGACGCTCGTCGCCGAGCGCGTTGCCGAATTCCGCGATCAGGTCGCGCGCCGCCTCTCCGGCGAGCTGACCGAGGAGGAATTCAAGCCGCTGCGCCTGATGAACGGCGTCTACCTGCAACTGCACGCCTACATGCTGCGCATCGCCATCCCCTATGGCACGCTGTCGTCGGAGCAGATGCGCATGCTCGCCCACGTCGCGCGCCGCTACGATCGCGGCTACGGCCATTTCACCACGCGGCAGAACATCCAGTTCCACTGGATCAAGCTGGCCGAATTGCCCGACGCCATGGCCGATCTCGCCAGCGTCGGCATGCACGGCATGCAGACCAGCGGCAATTGCGTGCGCAACATCACCACCGACCAATGGGCCGGCGTGGCGCCCGACGAGATCGAGGATCCTCGCGTGTTGGCCGAAGTGATCCGCCAGCATGTCACCTTACACCCCGAATTCACCTTCATGCCGCGCAAGTTCAAGATCGCCGTCGGCGCGTCGTCGCATGACCGCGCGGCGCTGCGCGTGCACGATCTGGCGCTGCGGCTGCATCGCAACGATGCCGGCGAAACCGGCTTCGAGGTCATGGTCGGCGGCGGGCTCGGCCGCACGCCGTTCCTCGCCAAGACCATAAAGCCGTTCCTGCACCGGCGCGACGTGCTCAGCTATGTCGAAGCGGTGCTGCGCACCTACAATCAATTCGGCCGGCGCGACAACATCTACAAAGCGCGCATCAAGATTCTGGTGCACGAGCTCGGCGTCGAGGCCTTCGCCAAGGAAGTCGAAGCGGAATGGCAGAGCATCAAGGACGGCGCGCTTAAGCTCGATCCGGCCGTGGTCGCCGAGATCGCCGGCCGCTTCCGCTATCCGGATTACCAGCGGCTTGACGACTCATCGCCTGAGCTTGCCGCAGCGCGTAAAGCCGACCGGCAGTTCGATGCCTGGGTCGGCAACTCTGTCGCCAACCACAAAATGCCGGGCTACGCCATCGTGACGCTGTCGCTCAAGCCGGAAGGCGGCACGCCGGGCGATGCCACCGCGGCGCAGATGGATGCCATCGCCGATCTGGCCGAGCGCTATTCGTTCGGCGAGATCCGCGTCGGCCACGAGCAGAATCTTGTGCTGCCCCATGTCGCGCAGCGCGACCTGCCGGCGCTGTGGCGCGAGCTCGACGCCATCGGCGTCGCCACGCCGAACGTCAACCTGGTGTCCGACATCATCTCTTGCCCGGGCCTGGACTATTGCAGTCTCGCCAATGCGCGCTCGATCCCGATCGCCCAGGAAATCACACGCCGTTTCCGCAACGGCGACCTGGCGCGCGACCTCGGCCGCCTGCACATCAACATTTCCGGCTGCATCAATGCCTGCGGCCATCACCATGTCGGCCATATCGGCATTCTCGGCGTCGAGAAGAACGGCGAGGAATTTTATCAGATCACGCTCGGCGGCAAGGCCGACGAGAATGCCACGCTCGGCACGCTGATCGGGCCCGCCGTGCCCTATGCGCAGGTCGCCGACGTGGTCGAGGACATCGCCGCGGCCTATCTGGAATTGCGGCAGCGGCCGGACGAGTTGTTCATCGACACGGTCAAGCGCACCGGCGTCGAGCCGTTCAGGGAGCGCGTCTATGCCACTCGTTGAGAATGGCCAGATCGTCGAGGATCGCTACGTCCGCATTCCGGACGACGCGCCGATCCCGGACCGCGCTCCTGTCATCGTGTCGGCGAAGCGATTTTTGGCCGAAGCCGACGCGCTGATCCGGCGCGACGGCTCGCTCGGCGTCTTGTGGCCGAACGACCGCCGCGTCGCGGAGCTGGAGCCGTGGCTCGGCCACTTGGCACTGATAGCGCTGCATTTTCCAAAATTCCGCGACGGCCGCGCCTATAGCCAAGCGCGGCTCCTGCGCGAGACTTTCGGCTTTCGCGGCACGCTGCGGGCGACCGGCGATGTGTTGCGCGATCAATTCCATTTCCTGGTGCGCGCCGGCTTCGATTCATTCGAGGTCAAGAAGCCGGCCGACGCACGGGTTTTCGCCGAAGTGGTGGGCCGCTACAGCATCTATTATCAGCCGGGCGCCGACGGCCGCACCGCGGCGCCGCGGCGGCGATCGCAGAGCCGCACCCAAACGCCGAAAAACTGCGAAACCGTCTGAGCTGCCGCGGCAGCGAGTGTCTAGCACTTGGCGAATGCAAGCTGGTATGGTGGACCTCGTTTCTTAAAGCGAGGCCAATATGACTCCTGTCGTTGCAGTGATCGCGCCGGGCATGATGGGCGCAGCCGTCGGCAAAAGGCTGGTCGATAACGGCGTCAAGGTGCTCACCTCGCTCAAGGGCCGCAGCGCCGAGACGGCGACCCGGGCGAAAGCCGCCGGCATGGCGGTCGCAGGCGACGAGGAAATCGCGGCGTGCGATTTCATCCTGTCCATCCTGCCGCCGGGCGACGCGGTGGCACTTGCCGAGCGCTTTCAGCCGGCGCTCAAGGCCAGCAACGCCAAGCCGGTCTATGTCGATTGCAACGCCATCAATCCGAAGACGGTGGACCGGGTCGCTGCGGTGATCGCGCCGACCGATTGTCCGTTCGTCGATTCCGGCATCATCGGCTCGCCGCCAAAGCCCGGCGATGCCGGGCCCCGGTTCTACGCCTCCGGCCCGGCGGCGCCGCGCTTTGCCACGCTTCGCCAATACGGTCTCGACGTCCGCGTGCTGGATGGTGCGATCAGCGCCGCTTCCGCGCTGAAAATGTCCTACGCCGGCATCACCAAAGGGACGCAAGCGATCGGGGCCGCAATGATGCTGGCCGCGACCCGCGCCGGCTCGGCCGACGCGTTATTCGCCGAGCTCAGCTCGAGCCAGAAGGACATGTTCGCCTGGTTCAAGCGCGGCTTGGCGCTGATGCCGCCCAAGGCCTATCGCTGGGTGGCCGAGATGCACGAGATCGCCGGCTTCGTCGGCGAGGACCCGACCGCGCACGAGCTCTACGAAGGCGCCGCACATTTTTACGAGCGCATCGCCGAAGATTTCGACGGCGATAAGAACGACGTGACCGCACTTACGGAATTCTTCGGCAAGAATCCGTCTTGAAATTAAATGACGGCTAACGGTTCAGCCACCGCCGCGCAAAGCCCAATAGCCCCTGCGGCAAGAAAATGATCATGACGATGAAGACGAGGCCGAGCGGGATCAGGTAGGGGAACTGATCGCCGAACAGGCGCGCCAAGAGCTCGCGGGCCAACTGGAAGAAGCCGGCGCCGACGATCGGGCCGACCAGGGTGCCGATGCCGCCGATGACGTTGTAGATCACGGTGTCGCCGGAGGTCAGAAAGTAGACGAAATTGGGCGCGGCAAATTCGTTTTGCACGGCGTAGAGCACGCCGGCCAGTCCGGCGAACAGGCCGGACAGCATCACCGACACCATCTTGTAGCGCGCCACCGGATAGCCGATGGCGCGGGTGCGCGGCTCGTTCTCGCGGATCGATTGCAGCACCATGCCGAACGGCGATTGCGTCACGCGCCGCAAGATCAGATAGGACGCGGTGACCACGGCCAGCACGAACCAGTGCATGGTCGTCGTGGTGAAGCGCGCATCGTAAATGAACGGGATGGTCAGATGCGGCCGGGTGAAAATCAGCCCGTTCTCGCCGCCAGTGACATTGGTCCAGGTGAAAATGATGACGTAGAAGATCTGGCTGAAGATCAGCGTGGTGATGGCGAAATAGATGTCGCGCAGCCGGGTGGAGAAATAGGCGACGAACAGCGCCGCGCCGGCAGCGCCGGCAAGTCCGAACAGGATGGCGAGCCAGAGGTTGGGCGGACTGACCAAGAGCAACGCGGCGCCGGCGCCGTACATGCCCAGCCCGAAAAACGCCGAATGGCCGAACGAGATCATGCCGGTGTAGCCGATCAACAGATCGGACGACATCGCCAACAGGCCCCAGATCAAAACTTCGGTCAGAAAGCGGCGCCAGAATTCCGGCAGCATCAGCGGCGCCGCGGCGAGCACGGCGATCACCACGCAAAAGCCGATCCAGAAAATCGTGCTGTGGCTCAGTCCGGTCTTGCCGAGCGGCAGCGGTTTGTCGAGCGGTGTTGTTGTTGTCATCGCGGTGTCGATACGAACAGGCCGGTGGGACGGAATAGCAGCGTCAGGATCAGCACCACGAAGGACACGATCACCGCTTGCGAAGGATCCATCCAGATCGCGGCGTAGGATTCAAGCAGGCTGACGAAAATGGCGGCGGCGATCGAGCCGCCGAGATTGCCCATGCCGCCGACCACCACCACGATGAAGGCTTTGAGCACCCAATCGAGCCCCATGCTGTGGTCGACGCCGGTGGTCGGCGCAAACAGCACGCCGCTCGCGGCCGCCATGGCGGCGCCGATTGCGAACACGCCGGTATAGACCCACGGCACCGGTATGCCCATCGCCTGCGCCATGATGCGGTCCTGCGCGGTAGCGCGGATCCAGATGCCGTATTTGCCGTATTTGAGGAACAGCCAGAAGCTGCCGATGATCGCGGCCGAGAGGCCTGCGATGACGATGCGGTACCAGGGATATTCCAGGTAAAACAAAACGAAGTGGCTCGAGATCGGCTCCGGGATCTTGCGCGACACCGGCCCGAACTGCCACAGCGCGTAATTCTGCAGCACCAGCGAAATGCCGAACGTGGCGAGGATGGTGTTGAGCGGGTCGCGGCCGATCAGCGGCCGCAGCGTCAAAATCTGGATCGCCGCGCCGAGGATAGCGACGATGAGCGCGGAAGCGACCAGCCCGAGCCAAAAATTGCCGGTGGTGGCGATGACGATGACGCCCACATAGGCGCCGAGCATGAACAGCTCGCCATGGGCGAAATTCACCACGTCCATGATGCCGAAAATCAGCGTCAGGCCTGAGGCGATCAGCGCCAGGATCATGCCGGCGACGATGCCGTTCACCGTCTGGATGACGATGAGATCGAAGGGGATGGAGTGAAAAAAATGGCCGACCGCGTCCATCGCTCACACCCCCAGATACTGCTTGATGATGGCATGGTTGACGTCGATCTCGGACGTCGCGCAATGATGGCGCACGCTGCCCTTCTCCATGATGTAGAGACGCTGGCTGGCCTCCAAGGTCAGTGGCACGTTCTGCTCGACCAGCAGGATGGCGACGCCCTCGTTGTGCAGCACGTCGATGATCTGCCGGATTTGCGACACCATGCGCGGCATCAAACCTTCGGTCGGCTCGTCGAGCAGGATGATCTTCGGCTCCAGCATCATGGCGCGCGCGATGGCGAGCATCTGCTGCTCGCCGCCCGACAGCGTGCCGCCGGCCTGGTTGCGCCGTTCCGCCAACACCGGAAAATAGGTGAACACCTTGTCGAGGAGCGCGCGGCGCTTGTCCTCGGTGACGCCCTCGCGGTCGAGGCCGGTGCGTAGGTTCTCCATGACCGTGAGCAGGCGGAAGATGCGGCGGTCCTCCGGCACATAGCCGATGCCGCGGCGGGCGAGCTTGTGCGGCGGCACGCCTGTGATCACGTTGCCGTCGAGCAGCACGGCGCCGTGGCTCGGCCGAACCAGGCCCATGATGGTTTTCAGCGTCGTGCTTTTGCCGACGCCGTTCCTGCCGAGGAGACCGACCACTTCGCCCGGACCGACATGAAGCGAAACGCCGTGCAGGATGTGGCTCTTGCCGTAATAGGTGTGCACGTCCTCGACCAGGACCAGCGGCACGGTGCTTTCGGCAAGTGCACTCATGTCTTGAGGTAGACCTCGAGCACTTTGGGATTCTGTTGGATTTCCTCAGGCGTGCCTTCGGCGAGAATGGCGCCGTAATGCAGCACGGTGATGCGGTCGCAAAGCTCCATCACCACTTCCATGTCGTGCTCGACGATCAGGATGGTGAGGTTCTTGCCGATGCGGCGGACCAATTCCATGGTCTCGCCGGTCTCGGCCGCGCTCATCCCCGCGGTCGGCTCGTCGAGGCAAAGCAGTTGTGGGTCGGTGGCCAGCGCAATGCCGATTTCGAGATTGCGCTGCTCGCCGTGGGACAGATTGGCGGCCAGTTCCGCGGCCTTGCTCAAGAGGCCGACGGAATCCAGCGCCATTTCCGCCTTGGTGTTGATGTCGGCGAAGGCGTCGTGGTGCGAAACCATGTTCCAGGAATGCCGGCGCGACTGCGCGGCGATGCGCACGTTTTCCCGCACCGTGGCATTGGGCAGGATATTGGTGATCTGGTAGGAGCGGGCGATGCCCCGTTGCGAAATCGCATTCGAGGGCAGTCCGGTGATGTCCTTGCCGTCGAAAATGATGCGGCCGGAAGTCGGCCGCAGCACCCCGGTCAGGCAATTGAAAAACGTGCTCTTGCCGGCGCCGTTCGGCCCGATGATGGCGCGCACCTCGTCGCGCGCGACCTCGAAATTGACGGCGGACAGCGCCGCCAATCCGCCGAAGCGGACCGACAACAGCTCGGTCTTCAGCACAGGCGCCGCTCCCCGGTCAATTGCCGGGGAGCCGGTCGAAGGTTCGGGGCTCACTTACGCAGAGAACGAGCAAGCCGGCGGGACGATGGTCTTGTCCTTCTCCACCGTCTCCAGAAGCTTGTAGTCCTGGTTCTTCACCTCGAACAGGAATTCGCGCAGGAACGCCTGGTGGTCGGACTTGCGCAGCGTCTTGTCGCCTTGCGGGAAGTCGTCGCCTTCCTTCATCTCGAGGCCTTCGAGCGCCTCGATCAGCTTCGGCGTGTCGGCGCGGCCATCGAACTTGCACGCCACCATGGCGACTTTCGCGGCGTTCATGGCTTCGTAGTTCGATTGCACGTAGCGGTCGGGCAGGGGGCCCGACGGATCGATCTTGGCGAGCCGGGGTTTTGCGTCATCGAAGAATTTATGCAGCGCCGGCGTATCGAGCGGGCCTTGGAAGATCGGCAGATAACGGTTGATGCCGACAAAGCCGTCGATCTTGTTGCCGAGCGCCGGCATGTTGGTGGACTCGCAAATGGCGCCGTCGCCGGCCCATCTGTATTTCTTGGTCAGCCCGAGATCGAAGGCCTGGTTGCCGACGGTCACGCCGTCCTTGCCGAAGAAGATGCCGAACAGCCCGTCGAAATCGCCGGAGATTTTCGACAGGAACGGCGTCATGTCGGCGGTGCCGAGCGGAATGCCGGTGGTGCCGACCACTTCGCCGCCGTTCTTCTTGATTTCGGCGGCGTAAGCGTCGCGCGTCGACTGGCCCCAGGAATAATCGGCGAATGCGATGTGCCACTTCTTGCCGAGCTTGGCCAGCATCGGTCCGAAGGCGACGGCCTGCGCCGGCGCGTAATCGTGGACGCGGAAGCTGTAGCGGTTGCACTTCGACGTGGTCAGCGTGGTGTCGAGGCAGACGCTGATCATGTTGAGGATTTTTGCATCCTCCCAGACCGGCATGCAGGCGATGCAGATATTGGACAAGAAGCCGCCGACATGGATGTCGATATTGTCCTCTTGCACCATCTTCGCGGTCTTCTGTCGCGCAACGGCCGGCGAGCTTTCGTCATCGGAGATGACAAGCTCGATCGGACGGCCGTTGATGCCGCCACCGGCATTGATGCGGTCGGCCGCCATCTGCAGGCCGACAACGGCGGTCTTGCCGCCGGCGGCGCCGGCGCCCGACAGCGGTTGCTCGGAGCCGACCTTGAACGCCTTGGCGGCGCCGAAGGCCGCGCGCCATGGCGCCGGCACCAGCATCATGGCGCCGATCGCGCCGCCGCCCCAGCCGACCAGGGTGCGGCGCGTGACCTTGCCGCGATACCAGATGTCTTCGGCCCATTTCTCGTCTTGCCACTTCTCAGCCATCGAAAGTCCTCCCACTGGAGTTGCGGTGTTGGAAGAAAAACTCATCCCGCGTCAGTCGCGGGCCCCGGCGTCGGAAACGCGATCGTCGCCCATTCCCCACGCGCTGGTGGCCCTTGGTGGGCTCTTGGCGGGGAATTTGTCCCATTAGCAAACGCGATATTGGGTTTAGTTTCAACCGTTTTCGTGGATTGGTCGTGACGGCGCTGCCACGCCGCCCGCGTGTAACATCGTCGCGGTGGTAGCGTCGGGGGCGGCGGGCGGCGGTATGTTTCCGCCCGGCCTTGGTGATAAAGTGGGCAATCAGCACGCGGGATCGAACAGGAGCGCGCCATGGCACTGGCCACGATGCGAGACGATGACGCCGAAGCGCCTCAGACCGGGGTCGCGGCGCGCCATGCCATTCGGCGCAATGCCCATGCCGGGCCGACCTCGGGGCTGGCGCCCGGCTTCGTGCAGGCCAATCTCGCCATTCTGCCACGCGCGCTGGCTGAGGATTTTTTGCGCTTCTGCCAGCTCAATCCAAAGCCGTGTCCGCTGGTCGGCGTCGGCGCGCCGGGCGATTGGCGGCTGCCCGCACTGGCCGAAGACCTCGATATCCGCACCGACTTGTCGCGCTACCGGGTCTGGCGCGATGGTGCGGTGGTCGACGAGCCGAGCGACCTGATGCACTGGTGGCGCGACGATCTCGTCACCTTTGCCATCGGCTGCTCGTTTTCCTTCGAAGAGGCGCTGCTCGAAGGCGGCATCGAGCTGCGCCACATGACCTGCGATTGCACCGTGCCGATGTACCGCACGTCGATTGCGACGACGCCGGCCGGCCCGTTCCGCGGGCCGCTGGTGGTGTCGATGCGGCCGATGACGCCGGCCAACGCCATCCGCGCCGTGCAGATCACGACGCGGTTTCCGTCCGTGCACGGCGCGCCGGTGCATCTCGGCAAGCCGGAGATGATCGGCATCAAAGACATCGCCAAGCCCGACTGGGGCGATGCGGTGCCGATCGGCGACGACGAAATCCCGGTGTTCTGGGCCTGCGGGGTGACGCCGCAATCGGTGATCATGGCGGTGCGACCGGAATTTTGCATCACCCATTATCCGGGCGCCATGCTGGTGACCGACCGCCGCAATACCGAATTTGCAATCATGTAAGGTGGTAGCCCGGATTGAGCGGAGCGAAATCCGGGATCGGACCGGCACGCCGGCCCCGGATTTCGCTATGGCTCAATCCGGGCTACAGTTCGCGCACATGCTCATCGACTTCCAGCAACACTACACCCCGCCAGAACTGCTCAAGGGCAATGCCGATGCGGTCTCGGTCCAAGTGGACCAGGACGGCAATCCGAACTATTTGCTCAACCCGTTGCTCGCCGATCTCACCGCGCATATCCGCGTTATGGATGCGGCCGGCATCGATGCCGGCGTGCTCACCTGCGGCTCCGGCTTCGATCAGCCCGATCTGGCGACATGCCGGCTGATCAACGACCGCATGCGGCAGGCCGAACAGGATCATCCCGGCCGCTTCATCGGGCTCGCGCATGTCCCGGCGCTAAGACCTGCGGAAGCCGCGGCCGAGTTGAAGCGCTGCGCCGTCGAGCTCGGTTTTCCCGGCGTCGTCGTCGCGTCGGAGCTTCAGGATCAGCCGCTCGACGCCGAAGAACTAAAACCGTTCTGGAAAACGTGCGCCGATCTTGGCCTTTATGTCTTCATCCATCCGCTGCCGCGGGTGATCCGCTGGGGCCATATGGGCGCCGACGATCTCGGCCGCATGCTGGGCTGGGAATTCTCGCTGATGACGGCGACGGTGCGCGTCATCAATTCGGGCCTGCTCGACGAGTTGCCGGCGTTGAAAATCCAGTTCTCGCATTTTTCCGGTGGCATCGGCCGCTATCTCGGCCGCATCCGCGGTTTTCAGCAGCGCGACAAATGGGGCACGGCGAAAATCAGCCGCCACGGCCGCCGCCCGGCGGCACCGTTCGACCATTATCTCGATCATCGCCTGTATTACGACATCGCCGGCTGGGCTGGGCCCGATCATGCCGCCGAATGGGGCGCGGACTGGGTGCGTTTCGGCATCGAGGAATTGGCGTTCTCGCAACTCGTCTTTGCCACCGACTATCCGCAAGCCGTGCGCGAGGCGAGCGAGGTCGCGGCCTATACCGAGGCGGTGCGCGGGCTCGGCGCTAATGGCCGGGCGCTGGTCGCCGGCGCCAATGCCGAAAAGCTCATCCCCGATCTGGCGCGACGGCTTGCCAAACGCGCGCCGAGCGCCGCCAAGGTGCGCGCATGAACGACAAGCCGACGATGGACGACGCCAAAGCGTTCGATCCGGCCGCGCACGGCTGGAAGATCGTCAACAATACGCCATTCGGCGATCTGGTCGGGCCGATCTGGAAACGCGAGACGCCGGCGCTGCGCTGGGGATTTGTGGTCGAGCCGAAACATCTCAACCGCTCCGGCAATCTGCACGGCGGCATGCTGATGACCTTCGCCGATCAGTCCATGGCGATGACCGCGCGCCAGGCCATCGGCGCCAAGCGCCACGCCACCATCGAGCTCAACACCCAATTCATCGGCGGCGTGCAGCTCGGCCAATTCGTCGAGGCCCACGCCGAAGTGGTGCGGGCGACCCGCTCGGTGGTGTTCATGGAAGTCAAAATGTTCGTCGAGGGCCGCATCGTCGTCTCGGCGAACGGGATTTGGAAGATTTTGGAGGAATGATTCCCCTCCCCCTTGTGGGGAGGGGTAGGGGTGGGGGTCGAGAGGTAACGCGTAAACGTCGACGCCCTCCCGTCACCTCCCGACCCCCCACCCAACCCTCCCCCAAAAGGGGGAGGGCTTCAGGCGCGATACTTCTGCAAATCGCCGCCCTTCATCACCGAGCCGGGCAGGGGATGCCCGACGACGTCTTCGGCGAGCTTGGCGCATTCGATCAGCGCGTCGAGATCGATGCCGGTTTCGATGCCCATCTCGTTGCACATGAAAACCAAATCCTCGGTGCAGACATTGCCGGCCGCGCCCTTGTGTCCGGCGAACGGACAGCCGCCGAGGCCGGCGACGGATGAATCGAAACGCGTCACGCCCATTTCCAGGCCGGCGTAAGCATTGGCGATCGCCATGCCGCGGGTGTCGTGCAGGTGCAGCGCGATGTCGAGATCGGGCCAGCGCTCGCGCAACGCACCGACGACACGCTTGATGGCGAGCGGGGTCGCCCACGCCATGGTGTCGGCGAGCGTGACGTAAGTCAGCGTGACACCGTGCTCCTTGGCGACGTCGAGGATTTGCCCGACCAGCGAGACCACACGCGACACCGGCACGTCGCCCTCGAAATTGCAGCCGAACGCCGCCATGAGGCTGCCGCGCTCCACCGGCACGCCGCTCGCCTTGTACATCTCGACGATCGTATGCTGGCCGGCGAGCTGCTGCGCAAGGTTGCGGTTCTGGTTGCGCATCAGGAATTTTTCCGACGTGCAGAGCTGGATGGTACCTTTCAACGTCAGCCGGTCCTCCCGCAAAGCGCGCTCAAATCCCTTGTCGTTGAGCCACAGCGCCGTATAGGCAACGTCGCTCCGCTGCGTGATGCCGTGCACGACGTCTTCGGCGTCGGCCATGCCGGGCACCGCCTTCGGATTGACGAACGAGACGATCTGGATCTGGTCGATCCCGGTCTGCGCCAGCGCGTCGATCAGCGCGATCTTGTGCGCGGTCGGGATGGCGCCCTTCTCGAACTGAAAACCCTCGCGCGGGCCTTCCTCGCTGATATGCACGCGTTTCGGCAGGTCGCTCATCCTCATCCTCCGACGGTAATAATGGTGCGTTTACGCAACGCCTCGATTTCGTTTTGCGCGAGCCCGAGCTCGGCCAAAACTTCGGCGGTGTGCTCGCCGATCGCCGGCGCCTGGCGGCGCAGCGCCAGATCGTGCTCGCCGATTTCGACCGGCAGCCGCGGAATCTTTGCGCGGACGCCGCCGGCAAAAACAACCTCGAGCATGCGGCCGCCGGCGTTGAGCTGCGGATCGTCGAACAGGTCGCCGGGCTTGGCGACCGGCGCAAACGGAATATCGATACGATCGAACAGTTCGACAAGCTCGGCCAGCGTGTGCCGCGCGACGATCGCGGCGACCTCCGGGCGAAGCACCGGACGCGCGCGCACGCGGTCCTCATTGGTCTTGTAGGCGGGGTTTTGCAGAAGATCGTGGCGGGCGAAATGCTCGCAAAAGCGGCGCCACTGCCGGTCGCTGGTCAGCCCGACGAAGATTTGCTCGCCACCTGCGGTCTCGAACGGATCGTAGATGCCCCAGGCGCCTTCGCGCGCCGGCATCGGCGGCGGCGGCCGGCCGGTCACCGCCTCGCCGGCCATATGTTGCGCCATCAGGAAGGCGGTGGTTTCGAACAGCGCCGATTTGATCAATTGGCCGCGGCCGGTTCGTTCGCGCTCGCGCAACGCCGCCTGCACGCCGATGACCGCGAACATGCCGCCCATGATGTCGACCACCGAAGAGCCGGCGCGCAGTGGCTGGCCGGGCGGCCCGGTCATGTAGGCGAGCCCGGCCATGAATTGCACCACTTCGTCGAGCGCCGGGCGGTGCTCGTAGGGGCCGCTGAGAAAGCCCTTGAGCGCGCAATAGATCAGGCGCGGGTTTGTTTTCGATAAATCCTCGTAGCCGCAGCCGAGCCGGTCCATGGTGCCGGGCGCATAGTTCTCGACCACGACGTCGGCCGTCGCCGCCAGGCGGTGCAGCAGCGCGCGGCCTGCATCGGCCTTGAGGTCGATGGCGACGCTGCGCTTGTTGCGGTTGAAGGTGCCGAAGAAGCCAGCGGCAAAGCCGACCAGCCGTCGGGTCGTATCGCCCGCCACAGGCTCGATCTTGATCACGTCGGCGCCGAGATCGGCGAGGATCAGCCCCGCGCTCGGACCCATGATGGCGTGGCAGAATTCGAGCACGCGAATGCCGGCAAGGGGCAGGGTGCCGTTGGCGTTTGCAGTAGGTCCGGCCATTAACACAATGTAGTCCGTCATGGCCGGGCTTGTCCCGGCCATCCACGTTTGTGCTAGCTATCGTAAAGTCGTGGATGCCCGCAACAAGTGAGGGCATGACGTGATGGGGAGGAACCATGCAAAAGTCATTCGTCGGCGCGGCACGGACGGCGAAACGCGCCTATTCGCCGGCCGTCATCACCGAGGGCGGCAAGACAATCTGGGTCGCCGGCCACACCGGCGCCGTGGACGATGCCGGAAAATCGCTCGCCGGCGATTTCGACGCGCAATGCCGGCAGACCTTTCGCAACATCGAGAAGACGCTCGCCGAGGCCGGCGCCAAACTCGCCGATCTCGTTACCATGACGGTGTTCCTGATCGATGCTCGCTACACCACGCGAATGACGGAGCTGCGCACGGAAATCTTCGGCAAGGATTTTCCGGCCAGCGCCGCCATCACCGTCCAGGGTTTTGCGGTGCCGGAGATGATGATCGAGATTCAGTGCGTGGCGATTGTTTGATCATCGCTGCGAAATGTAGTGCGCACCGTGCGATTGCGCTAAAAGCGCGTGACGAACAGATAGACGATCCAGAGATAAACAATGAAGCCGAAACTGCGCCAGGCCTGCTGGTTGCCGGCCGGCGGGCCATGGCAGGCGCTCCAGTCTTGAAGTGGTGTCACATAGAAGCACGCCAGCGTCGGCAGCTGGGCAAAGATCGACCAGAGGATGAGGCAGCCGATGCCAAGAATAGCGAGAACTAGGAGCGGAAATAGGACACATGAGGTCCAGCCCGCCACGCGCCACAGCGGGCTTTGACGGTTGGCAAAGATTGGAGGTCGGAGCTCGGGCCGAGCGTCGCGAAGAATAAAGTTGGCGATATTCTCCCAGTTCGGCTCTTCGTGCCCGGCGCCGTGGCTGCCCGCAATGTACTTCACCTCGAAGACTGGTCCATTTGGCGAAGCTTGGCGGAAGCCGTCATGTCCGGCGCTGCCGAGATTGAAGATGCGCCAGGGTTGTAGGGCCTTGGGAAACAGCGCAACGACCCAATCCCGCGTCGCCACATAGTTGAGGACCCTGCCGACTTGAGGCTCGTCGTGCGGCGCATTGGGTTTCGGCTTGATGAGGGAGAGCCAGTCGTAGTTGCACCGCACGACGCTGCCTGCAAATACGATGCTCTTGAATCGGGCGTAGGGATAGTCCTGCAACGCCTTGGCGGCGAGGTACGTACCGTTGGAGTGGCCGACGTAATGGAATGAGGCCTTGGGAAAGCAAGCGCGCGCCTCGGTATAGCGGTCCATCAGCCACTCCACTTTGCGCTGCCTGACGCGGCGCAGGATGAACGGCAGCATGGCGAAGTAGCCGTAGCTTGTCGTGACCGATTCGACTTTCTTGTCGGCCGGCGCATGTTTCTTGATCGTGCGCGCGATCTTTTGCGTCCAGAAGCCCTTGTCGCGGATACCGTGAACGACGAAGACGACGTCGGTGACGTGCGGGTCGGACGCCGGCGGCAAGTTGTCCGCCATCTGCGCCCGCGTTACGGAATTCCGAGCCAGGTCGGCGGGCGCTCCCGTGAGCGCCAGCCTGAACCTCTCGCGGCGTATCTCGCGATAGCGTCGAGTGCCCTTGCTTCCTTCCTTCGCCATCTCAACGATTTCGGCATGGTCGGCGTAAGGCACTTCGATGTAGAAGAAAGACCTCTGGCCGCCTCCACCGGATTGTTCGATGGCGCCGTCGTCGTTTCTGCCGAACAGATCGATGGCATAGTCCACATTATCGTCGGGCGAAACCAGATCGTCCGCGCTGCCAAGAAGCTGCACCGTGGTCAGGTTGGGTCGCGGACCATAATCGGGATCCATCAGCGCCAGCCACTGCAGGCGAGTATGCACCAGAAACGGCGCGCCCTGTCTGATTGCAAAAACTGTCGGCTTGAGGGCCGGCGGCATCGACTCGCCGAGGAATTGCGACACGCCCCATTTGACGCTGGTGATCCAGTCCAGCGCCGACGAAACCGTCCAGCCGCGGTTCATGCCGGCAAGCAACACAATACGCCTGATGGAGTCCGCCCAGATGCGCTTTTTCCGGAAGTCCGTGAGTTCCGGCTCGAATGGCGCCGGCCGCCCGCCGCCCGGATCGTACTGCTCGCCGAATGCGGTGATCACCAGCCGGCGCGCGAACACAGCGCCGATGCTATGACCAACGACGTAGATCGTGCGGTAAGTCTGGCCTTGGGCGGAGCGCTCGGCGACGATCTGGTCGATCTCCCGCATCAGATCGGCGACGATGCTTTCCGCCTTTACGAGACAGGTCATTCCCTTGGCGAACGGCAGGACCGGCGCGAAAATATCGGCATTGGGGTAGAGTTCGCTGATGGTTTCGCGCACCGCACTCAGCCGGCCCTTTGCCTTGCTGAAGCCGTGCAGCGCGATGAATAGCTCATCGCTGTGGCCGTGCCGTTCCAGATAAAGATGCGAAGCCATGGCCGGTGCAACCATCAAAGAAAACAAAACGCCGGAAATTGCATCGGCGATTGAGAGCGAATACTACAAAAAGTTGCGTGGCGATCAAGCACAATCGCGCGGCGCGCAGGCGGCCTTTTGCGGTGCAACAAACTAGAGTACGTGGAAAGGTGCGGCCTTAAGAGGCCGCCGTTTTTGCTTGCTGGATCGCGCGCCATAGCACCTCGGGCGTCGCCGGCATTTCCACGTGCTTGATGCCGAGCACGGAGAGCGCGTCGACCAGCGCGTTGGCCACCGCCGGCATGGCGCCGACGCAGCCGGCTTCGCCGGCGCCTTTGACGCCGAGCGGATTGGTCTTGGTCGGCACCGGATTGCTGTCGACGTGAAAGCCGGTGAGGTCGGACGCCCGCGGCATGGCGTAGTCCATGAACGAGCCGGTGAGGATTTGGCCCTGCTCGTCGAACTTGATGTCTTCCATCAGGATTTGACCGACGCCCATGGCGATGCCGCCGTCGACCTGGCCGTGCAGCAAGAGTGGATTGATCACGGTGCCGACGTCGTCGACCACGTTGTAGTGCAAAATCTCGACGACGCCCGTGGTCTCGTCGATCTCGAGTTCGCAGACGTGCACGCCGTTGGGATAGCTCGCCACCTTGCCGGTGTAGATCGCCTTTTCGATCAGGCCCGGCTCGTGGCCGGCCGGCAGGTTTTTCGGATCGAGCGATGCCTTGGCGACTTCCTTGATGGTCAGCGTCTGGTTGGTCTTCTGGCTGGAGAACACGCCGTCGGCAAACTTGACGTCGGCGACATCGACCTTGAGCACGTGGGCGGCAATCGCCTTGCCCTTGGCTTCGACTTTCTCCGCCGCCATGGTGAAAGCCGAGCCCGAAAACGCCGCCGAGCGCGAGCCGCCGGTGCCTTCGGCGAAAAACACCTGGTCGGTGTCGCCCTGAATGTAGGTGACTTCGTTGGGGTCGAGGCCAAGCCGGTCGCAGACGATCTGCTTGAACGCGGTCTCGTGGCCCTGGCCCTGGTTGATGCTGCCGGAGAAGATCGACACCGAGCCGGTGCGGTCGAACCTGATCTCGGCGCCTTCGAGGCCGGCGGCGGCCGAGCGCTCGATGGTGTTGGAGAAACCGAAACCGCGCAACTTGCCCTGCTTGCGTGAAGCCGCGCGGCGCCCCTCAAAGCCGCGCTTGTCGGCGGCATCGAGCGCCAGGTCCATGTTCTTTTCGAACTCGCCGCAATCGTAGGTGAAGGTGACGCTGGTCTTGTACGGCATAGCGCTCGACGGAATAGTGTTGCGCCGGCGCAATTCCGCCGGGTCGATGCCGGTCTGGTCGGCGGCAAGATCGACCATGCGCTCGATGATGTAGGCGGCTTCCGGTCGGCCGTTGCCGCGATAGGGCCGCACCGGCTGGGTGTGGGTGAACACGGCGGTCACATCGACATGCGACGCCGGCGTGCGATAGACGCCGGCGAGCGTGCCCAGATTGCCGGTAAACGCCGGCATGCCGACCTGCAGATAGGCGCCGATCGCGGCGATGATCTTGGCGCGGAAGCCGAGGAAGTTGCCGTCCTTGTCCAGCGCCAGTTCGGCGTCGGTGACATTGTCGCGCGCTTGCGCGTCGCACAGAAACGATTCCGAGCGCGTCGCCACCCACTTGACCGGACGGCCGGTCAGCTTCGCGGCCAGCAGCACCAGCGCCACTTCGTTGTAGACGGCGGACTTCATGCCAAAGCTGCCGCCGATGTCGCCGCAGACGACGCGAATCTTGTTGTCGGGGACTTTCAGCACGAACTGCGACAGCTCGGTCTGGAAAACGTTGGTGCGCTGGAGCGTGGTGTAGATGGTGTAGCGCTGCTCGGTCGGCTCGAAAATGCCGATGCAGCCGCGCGGCTCCATGGTCGCCGCCGTTACCCGGTTGACCACGAAGTGATGCTTGACCACATGCGCGGCCTTGGCGAAGGCTAAGTCGGTCGCTTCCTTGTTTCCTTCGACCTGGATGAAGCCGATATTGTTCGGGCAATCGTCCCAGACCAGCGGCACGCCGGGCTTGACCGCGTCGCCGGTCGAAACGATGGGCGGCAGCGCCTCGTAATCGATCTCGATCAGCTCGGCGGCATCGACCGCCTGGTAATAGGTCTCGGCGACGACGAAGGCGACGTAGTCGCCGATCATGCGCACCCGGTCCTCGACCAGGGCCGGATAGCGCGGCCGATAGCCGGGTGTGTCGCCGCGGCGCTTGAGCCCACCGGGCACCGGCAGATCGCCAAAGCCGGCGGCCTTGTAGTCAGCGCCGGTAATGACCGCGAGCACGCCGGGCGCGGTTTTAGCCTTGGTGGTGTCGATCTTGCGGATGCGGGCGTGGGCGTGCGGCGAGCGCAGTACAAAGCCGAACGCCGTGCCGGGAAACGTCATGTCAGCGATGTAGCGGCCGCCGCCCCGGATCAGTCTGGGATCTTCGAAACGCGGGACCGGCTGGCCGATGGCGAATTCACCCATTGCATCCTCATTCATAGAGATGCCCCCACCCAACCCTCCCCCGCAAGCGGGGGAGGGAAGGGAGGGGGCCGGGCATCGAGACAAAGGCTTACATCGACTTGGCATGCCCTTCAATCGGGCTCGATTCGGCGCTACGTTGGCGTTTATGACCGAGCAACCGCAGACAGGAACCTTCGAGGCGGCGTTGAAAGCGCGCGCCGACGCCATGGCGGATGCCTGCACCCGTTGCGGCAAATGTGTCGAGGTTTGCCCGGCCACGGAAGCCGCCGGATTGACGGTCGAGCAGCGGCAAAATCCGGTGCATGTCATCGACGGCATCATCGACATCGTGCGCCACGGCCAGGGCAACGAGGCGGCGCGCAAATGGGCGAGCGGCTGCCTGCTCTCCGGCGAATGCATCAAGGCCTGCGACTACGGCGTCAATCCGCGCTTCCTGCTTTACATGGCGCGCATCGAGATGGCGCACGCCAAGGAGACGGTGACGCAGCGCCGCGACGGCGTCGAAGCCTTCCGCAAGGTCGCGGTCGAGGTGAAGCATCTGTCGCAGATGCAACTCGACGACGCGCTGTTGGCGCGGCTGGGCCAGGGCGCCAACAAGCCGGTGACTGGCGAGAAACCCGACTTCGTGTTTTACACCGGCTGCAACGTGCTCAAGACGCCGCACATCGCGCTGTTGGCGCTCGACATCATGGATTCGATCGGTGTCACCTATGAGGTCATGGGCGGCCCGACCCATTGCTGCGGCATCGTGCAGATGCGCATGGGCGACGTCGCGACCTCCGGGCGGTTCGGCGAGGCTACGATCGACAAGCTGTCGCACAGCAAGAGCGGTCAGGTGGTATCGTGGTGCCCGTCATGCCAGGTGCAATTCACCGAGACGACGCTGCCGACCTTGGAGAAGACGCGCGGCGCAAAGCCGTTCGAGATGACGCCGTTCACGCTGTTCCTGCGCAAGAAGCTCGACCGGCTGCGGCCGCTGTTGCGCGAAAGAGTGCCGATGCGGATCGCGCTGCATCGCCATCCCGGCATTCATGGCGTCGTCGAAGCCGCCGAGGATATTTTGCGCGCCGTGCCCGGCATCGAGATCGTCGACCTGCAGCAGCCGGCGGTCGGGCTGCAAAGCAATAATCTGCGCGTGCTGCCGGACTATCGCCGCCAATTGCAGCAGGCGGAGCTTGCGGCAGCCGAAGCCGCCGGCGTCGATGCCCTGGTCGCGGTCTATCATTCCGACCATCGCGAGTTGTGCGCGCACGAGCGCGACTGGCCGTTCCGCGTCATGAACATCTATGAGATCGTCGGCGCCAGCATGGGGCTGCATTACGACGATCATTTCAAGCGGTTTAAGATCATGCAGGACGCCGATGCGATCCTGGCCGATTGCCGCGATCTCGTGCAGAAGCACGGTCTCGATGTCGACACCACGCGGCTGGCGATCAAGGCCATGCTTGACGAGCAACCGGCGCCGTTGCGCGGCAATTAAAAAGACTACGCGACCTCGGCCATCGCCGGGGCGCCGAACGTCACGTCGAAATCGATCTCGGAGACCGGACACGGCCGCTGGAACAGGTAGCCCTGCAGCGACGTCACGCCGGCCAAGCGCAGCAATTTGTATTGATCGTTGGTCTCGACGCCCTCGGCGGTGGTGGCGATGTCGAGGTTTTGCGCCAGCGTCAAAGCGGCCGAGATGATGGCGGCGCATTCGGCGCGCTTGGTCAGGTTTTGCGTGAACGATTTATCGATCTTGATCTTGTCGAACGGGAACATCGTCAGCTGGCTGAGCGACGAATAACCGGTGCCGAAATCGTCGAGCGCAATGGCGATGCCGGCGTTCTTGAACCGGTGCAGCGCCGGCAGACATTCCGCCGCCGATTCGATCAGCGCCGTCTCTGTGATCTCCACCTCCAGCCGTTCCGGCGGCAGGCCGGATTCGGCAAGCGCGGTCATCACGGCGTCGGCCAGGTTGGTCTTTCTAAATTGCACCGGCGACAGATTGACCGCGACCTTGACGTTGGCGGGCCATGCCGCGGCATCGGCACATGCGGTGCGCAGCACCCACATGCCGATCGGCGCGATCATGCCGGTGTCCTCGGCCATCGGGATGAAGTGATCGGGCGGGATCAGGCCCTTGGTCGGATGCCGCCAGCGGATCAGCGCTTCGGCGCTGCAAATCCGCCGCGTCTTGGTGTCGACGATGGGCTGGTAGTGCAGCTCGAACTCGTTCTGCGCGACGGCGCGGCGCAATTCGTTTTCCAGCGCCAGGCGCGCGTCCGCGGCCGCACCCATATCCGGGTCGAAGAAGCGATAGCCGTTGCGGCCGGCCGATTTGGCGCCGTAGAGCCCCATGTCCGCCATCTTCAGCAGGCTGTCGGGATTGGTGCCGTGCTCCGGCGCCAGCGCAATGCCGATGCTGGTGCCGATATTGACCTCGTTGCCGTCGATATCGAACGGTTTTGCGAAAATTTCGATAATACGATCGGCAAGCACGCTTGCGGCTTCGCGTTGGTTGATTTCCCCGCTCTGAATGATGGCAAATTCGTCGCCGCCGAGCCTTGCCAGCACGTCGGTTTCCCGCAACAGCGCCTTGAGACGGGCAGCGGCCTGCCGCAAGAGCGCGTCGCCCGCGGAATGGCCGAGCGTGTCGTTGACGTGCTTGAAGCGGTCGAGATCGAGCAGCAGTACGGTGAACGAATCGCCGCGTCGGCGCTGGCGCGCCGCGGCTTCCTCGATTTGCTGCGTCACCGCGGCACGGTTGGCCAGACCCGTCAACGCGTCGTGATGCGCCATGAACGCGATGCGCTGCTCGGATTTCTTGCGTTCGGTGACGTCGTTGATGACGACGATCAGATATTTTGCCTCGCCGTCATTATCGCGGATGATGATGCGGCTGGTCGCATAAATGCGCGCGCCGTCCTGGGTATCGACGTCGTATTCGAGGTTCTTGCCGTCGCAGCGGCCCTGCAGAACCTCACTGTCCAGGCGGTCGATGAATTCCGCGGTCCTTTGGTTGTAGAATGCGAACACGGATTTGCCGACCAGCTCGTCGCGCCCGAGGCCGCGCATCGCCTGGAACGTGCGATTGACAAGAACGAACTTGCGCGTAACGGCGTCCTTCACGACCACCGCAATCGGAATGTTGTCGATGATCGAATCCAGGAATTGCTTGGTCTCGTACAGTTCCTCTTCGGCGCGGCGCTGCTCGGTGATGTCCTCGTGGGTCGCGACCCAGCCGCCACCGGGAAGCGGCTGACGGGTTACGCGGACCAGCGTTCCGTCGGCATGTTCGTCGATCCGGCTCGATCTTTTTTCGGCCGGCAGCGCCGACAAAGCGGATAATTGCTGCTGCACTTCGGCGTTGCCGTGACCGCCCTGCAGGACGCCGCTGCGGACACGGTGAGCAATGATGTCGCGGTGCAACGACCCGGGTTTGAGCAATTCCGCCGGCAGCCGGTACATTTTCGCGTAAAGGTCGTTGCACACCACGAGGCGAGCGTCGCGATCGAACATGCACAGACCCTGCGTCATGTTCTCGACGGCGGCGTTGAAGCGCCGGCTTTGCTCGGCCAGATCCCGCTGGCGAGTCAATTCGGCTTCGGCGAGCGCGCGGACCTTGTCGGATTCGATGATTTCCGCTCGCGCCGCGTTGAGGCGCTCCTGTTGCCGCCATGAGCGTACGATCAGCCAGGCGGCGATGATGACGAGGCCGATCATCGCGGCGGCGATGATCCCCATGGTGATCGCGGTCCGGCGCCACGGGGCGAAGGCGGAGTCCTCGTCTTGCGTCACGACGACGACGAGGGGATATTTCATGAGGCTGTAGGCTGCGGCGATGCGGGTTTGCCCATCGACCGGGCTGGTCGAGCGCGACACGCCGGACCGCGAGTCCGACAACGTGGCCAGGACCGAAGCCGGCACTTTCGTGCCGATCTGGCCGGCCATCGGATAGCGCGTCAATAGCGTGCCGTCGTTGCGCAGCAGCGTTATCGCATAACCGTCTCCCATCGACGTCGAGCGGAACAGCTCCTGGAAGTATTTCATGTCAGTCGAGGCGTAGACGACGCCGGAGAATCTTCCATCCTTCGCCAGTACGGGACGCGCCTCGATCGCCACCCATGCTCCGGTGACCGGGCCGAGCACCGGCGCGTCGAGATACGACGCCAGCTTCGGATTGGATTTCAGCACCTGGAAATATTCGATAAACGAAGCATCCATCTTCGGCGCCGGCCAGGTCTGCCAGTGGTTCGAACGGATGCCATTGGCGTCGAGATAGCCGAGCGCGTGGACTTGCGGCAGACCCGACATTTTTTCCTTGAGCAGGATGTGAAACGCCTCGCTTTCCAGTTGTTGCGTGCCGTCCTCTGCAGAAGCGAGCGCGCCGGCCCGCTCGGAGACGCTGGTCAGCATCAAATCGGTCGCTTGCAGGGTACGTTCGACCAGTTCCGACAGACCGAGGCTTTGGCGCAGCAGATTGTCCTGCACCTCGCGCAGCGTGCTGTGACGCAACTGAACCAGAATGAGCGCGTTGGCGCCGACGACGGCGGCAATGGCAAGCGCGGTGCCGACGGCCAGCCAGCGCAGTCGATGCGACAGCGATTTTTTGTCGGCAGACGGCACTGGCATTACGGCGGACCCCTCGGAGAGGTGAAACAGCCGGGATCGACGCTCGCGTTTCTTGTCGCCGCAATCTCAGCGCGCGCATAAAAGCAGAGCTGCCTTGCGTTTCAGTAAATCGCTTTATGGATTAAGACTTTCTTATCCATAACGCCGCGTTCCCGGCGCACAGTCGCGGGCGCGCGAGGCGGTTCCGGTCGTACCCAGCTCTGCCATCAGAGCGTGACCATGCCGCTCCAGAACTGCTGATATGTGCCGGTGTCGACGTCGTATTGGCGCTTGAGCTCGAGCTTGCCGTCGCTGCCGACGTGGAAAACGCAGAGTTTGGCCGGAACGGTTTTGATGCCGCCTGCGCCGCGGACCGGCACCGGCTTGATGCTGGCGGCGACCAGCATGCGGCCGCCCGGCTCGATGCCGAAGGTGCGTAATTCGACCGCGTGGCCGTCGGCGTTTTGGATCAAGGTCGGCTCGCCGCTCGCCTGATCGATGGCAAAGACGGCGACGTTGTTTTCGCCGCCGGTGAAGGCTTTGGTGCCGTTTACATCCACCAGGTCCGAGGCGCGGTTGGTCAGATAGACGAATTTGCCGCTCGGATGGACGTGAATCGCGCCGGCGGCCTGGCGCACCTTTGGGTTCGGATCGGCGAGTGTGTCCTTGACGAACATCGGCGCGCGCGCGAGGCCTGTCGGAGCGTCGAGCTCGTAGACATAGAGCTTGTTCTGCCGCTCGATCGAAACGAACACCCATGGCTTCGTCGGATGAAAATCGAGATGGCGCGGCCCGAAGCCGAGTCCGGAGCCGGGCGCGATCGAGGCAAGGCCGGCGAGCGCGCCATTGTCAAAGCCGAACGTCTTGATCGCGCCGGGGTCCTCGGGCTTGTCCGGCTTGGCGTCATTACCGCGGGTTACCAGCAGCACCGCATCGTTCGCCGGCGTGGCGAGGATTTGGTGCGCATAGATTCCGGCATCGAGTTTATGCGGCTGGGTGACCTCCGCACCGATCGTGCCGTCGGCATTGAGACGATGCACGGTGATATTGCTCGGATTGTTGTACGCGATGAGCAAATACTGACCGCCGGCATCGACGCTGCAGTGGATCGGCCGCGACGGCAGCGCCGCCGGCGCGCCATGTATCTGCAATGCTCCCGTCACGGGATCAATCGTCAGCGCGTTGGCGCGGTGCGTGTCGCCGACGACCTGCGGCCCGCCGTTGCTCGATACCGCGTAGAGAGTGCGCCGCGACGGATGCGGCCAGACATATTGGATGTTCGCCGGTAGCGTCACGGCGCCGCGCTTGATCAAGGCGGCGCCGTCGACGTCGATGTCATGGAGCGCGAGCTCAGGTCCGACACTGGCGCAATAGACCGTCTTGGCTTCATTGCGGCTCACATGTACCCCCGATCGCGCCCGAATGGCCGGGTGTTCTCTGAGCCGCGCGTACTAGCCGATGAAGGTGCCGTTGCGCAGCTCGGTGAACGCCTGTTGTAGCTCGGCTTCGGTGTTCATCACAATCGGGCCATACCAGGCGACCGGTTCCTCGATCGGCTTACCCGAAACCAGGAGGAAGCGGATGCCTTGTTCGCCCGCCTGCACGGTGACTTCGTCGCCACTGTCGAACAGCACCAGCGAGCGGTTGCCGGTTTGCTCGCGGACCAGGGTCTCGCTGCCGCCGTCGGTCTTCTCGGTCAGCACGCCGAACGGTTGCGACGCGGCGCGGAAATTTCCCGAGCCTTCGAACACATAGGCGAAGGCGTGACGCTCGAGCTCGACCGGCAGGACTTTACGCTTGCCCGGCGGCACCCAGACGTCGAGATAGCGCGGATCGGCGGCGACGCCTTCGATCGGGCCGCGCTTGCCCCAGAAGTCGCCGCAGACCACGCGCACGCGGGTGCCGTCGTCGTCGATGACTTCCGGAATCTGCGCCGCCTTGACGTCCTGGTAGCGCGGCGCCGTCATTTTCAGCGACGACGGCAGATTGGCCCACAGCTGGAAGCCGTGCATGCGGCCTTGCGCGTCGCCTTGCGGCATTTCCTGGTGCATGATGCCGCGGCCGGCGGTCATCCATTGCACGTCGCCGGCGCCGAGATTGCCGCGATTGCCCAGGCTGTCGCCGTGCTCGACATTGCCGGCCAGCACATAAGTAATGGTCTCGATGCCGCGATGCGGATGCCAGGGAAAGCCGGCGCGATAATCTTCCGGCCGGTCGTTGCGGAAATCGTCGAGCAGCAGGAACGGATCGGTAGCGCCGGTTTCGCCGAAGCCGAACGCGCGGCGCAGTTTTACGCCGGCGCCCTCGACCGTGGGCTTCGAAGTGATGATTTGCTTCACGGGCCGGATGGACATGATTTTTGACCCTCAGATGGCTGATTTCTCGCCAAAAGATGGTTAGCCGGACGAAGCCGGCAAGAAGGCACATCGTTGATACCGAGCGGTGCGGGCCGCCGGGACCGCGGGGGGCCGGCGAGGATTTATGTCAGCCGACTTGTTGATCGCTGTGCAACAGCGCGCCGACCAGCTTGTCGATCTGCGCGATCGAGCGGAAGTTCGACGGTGTCATATCGCGGTCGGGGATTTTGATATCGAACTCGGTTTCGACAGCGAGCATGAGGTTGACCATGTCGAGTGACGATAGGCCGCACTCGCTGAGAACGTCATCGTAACCGACCGACCGGTCAATTGATCGCTTCGCCAAGAGCTGGCGCACGAGCTGCGCCACGCGTTCTGTCGAGGGGGCGTTGGTAAGGTCGAGCAAGGTGAATATTCCCCAAATATCTCACGGCGCAGCGGTTCCATTTCACACATGGTCCGATGAAGCCGCGCCAGGCATGATTACACGGGATGTGTTTGCGATTGGTAACCTTTACGGCAAAGAACTGCGCTAATCCCCGCCGAATAACACCATAATTTGGAAGTTTTGCGGTAACCCGGGGTTGCTAGGCGCTGTCGAGGCTCGATGGCGCGGGAGGGTCCAACGTCATCGCGAGCGCAGCCATGAATGCCGGAAGAATCATGACGCTCCAAGAGGCCGATGAAGACCGCCGCGTCGCGCGCAGCGCCATGCGCGGCATTCTCATCGCTGCCACCAACCTGCACGCCGCGGGCTCGGTCGATCTGATGACGCGCGCTGGAAAGGTCGCCGTAGTCGCCGCGACCCATGCCGCGGCAGTCGATGCCGAATCGCGTTTCCCAAAAGAGGCGCTCGATGCGGCGCGCGCCGAACGGCTGTTGAGCGCCGCCGTGCCGCCGGCCCTGGGCGGCGAGGGCGCCAGCACGGCGGACATCGTGGACGTCTGCTACATGCTCGGCCGCAACTGCGCATCGACGGCGATGGTCTATGCCATGCATCAGACCAAAATCGCTTGCCTGGTGCGCCACGGCCGCGACAGCGCCTGGCATCAGCGGCTGTTGCGCCGGCTTTGCGCCGAGCAATTGCTGCTCGCTTCCTCGACCACCGAAGGCCGCGCCGGCGGCGATGTTCGCAACAGCTCGGCGCCGATCGAGTGGCGCGATTCGCGCATCACGCTGGAGCGCCAGGCAACCGTCATCTCCTATGCCCAGGCCGCCGACGGCATCGTCACCACCGCGCGACGCTCTCCCGAGGCCGCAAGCTCGGACCAGGTTCTGGTCGCCTTCCTCAAAGACGACTACGCGCTCAAGCGGCTCAACGGCTGGGACGCATTCGGCATGCGCGGCACCTGCAGCGAAGGTTTTGCGCTCTCTGCCTCGGGTTCTGCCGAGCAGATCCTGCCGGTGAGCTACGACAAGATTCACGCCCAGACCATGATGCCGTTTGCGCATCTGGCCTGGAGCGGCGCCTGGGCCGGCATCGCCGCGGCGGCGGTCGATCGCGCGCGCGCCTTCGTGCGCAAAGCCACCCATGGCGGCGGCGGCACCATGCCGCCCGCGGCCCAGCACCTGACCCGCGCCAATGCCTCGTTGCGGACGCTACGCAGCCTGATCGCCGCGGCGCTGCAACGGTTCGAGGCGGCGGCGTCCGATCCGGCCGCGCTCGAAGCAATCGACTTCCAGACCGGCATGAACATGCTGAAAGTGAACGCATCGGAGCTTGCGGTCTCGACCGTCATGAGCGCGATGCAGGCCTGCGGCTTGGCGGGCTATCGCAACGACAGCGAATTCAGCGTCGGCCGGCACCTGCGCGACATCCTGTCGTCGCCGATCATGATCAGCAATGACAGAATTCTGGCGAATATAGGAGCGGCGTCGCTGCTGACCAGCACGCCGGCATCGCTGCGCGACTGAATTCGTTGGAACTATAAAAACAACCATACCGTGAGGCGTGAGTAAGATGAATGTGGCATTCAAGGAACCGGTCCAGCCGGTACGCTCGCTCGATTCGATCGCCGAGGCGCTGCTGTTGCCGACCGGCATCGACGGCATCTATGCGCGCACCGCCATATTCGAACAGGTCGTCGGTGGCTTAACCGCGCTGATCTCGCGCTACTGCGAGCCGAATACGGAAGTGCTGCGGTTTCCGCCGGTGATGAGCCGCCGGCAGGTGGAGAAATCCGGATATCTCAAAAGCTTTCCGCATTTCCTCGGCTGCGTCAGCTGCCTCGGCGGCGCCGAGGCGGACGTCAGATCGGCCGTGGAGCGCAGCGAAGCCGGCGAGGATTGGACGCAGGCGCTGGCGGCGGCCGATCTCGTGCTGAGCCCCGCCGCCTGCTACCCGGTTTATCCGCTGGTCGCGAGCCGCGGCCACGTTCCGGCAGGCGGGCTGACCTTCGACGTCGCCTGCGATTGCTTCCGCCGCGAGCCGTCACAAAATCTCGACCGTTTGCAGTCGTTCCGCATGCGGGAATATGTCCGCATCGGCACGCCGCAGGAGGTCGGTGAATTCCGCCGCGCCTGGATGGCGCGGGCGCCGGGTTTTGCCAAGCAATTGGGCCTGCCGTGGCGCATCGATACCGCGAGCGATCCGTTCTTCGGCCGCGGCGGCAAGCTGATGGCGATGAGTCAGGTCGAGCAGGCGTTGAAGTTCGAATTGCTTATTCCGGTGCGGTCCGCCGACGAGCCGACCGCCTGCATGAGCTTCAATTATCACCGCGACCATTTCGGCACGACGTGGAATCTGCGCACCGAGACCGGCGAGGTCGCTCATACCGGCTGCGTCGCCTTCGGCATCGACCGGCTGACCCTGGCGTTGTTCGCGACCCACGGCCTCGATTTGCCGCATTGGCCGGTCGCCGTGCGCAAGGCGCTGGCGCTCTGAAATAAGAGCTAGACGCCCAACACCGCGTATTCGGTATAAGCGAGGTCGCCGAGCCGCGGCCGTTGCGGGCCCTTGAAATATTTCGCCATGCGGCCGGGGCGGAATGTGCCGACCAATCCCGGTATGGCGCCGTTTGAATCGATGATGACGAAGGGTTTGCCGCGCCACGCCAGGTAGCGTCCGATTGGGCCGGCAAGGCGGACAAAGTCGGCGATGTCACGGCAATAGATCAACTGCGCGCACGGGATCGCGCGCTTGACCAGGCGGGGCCGGAAAACGAACGGGTGGGCGCGTCCGACGCTCTCGCACCACAAGCTGATGCAGCCATGCTCGGCGTGACGTCGCAGGATGTCCTGCTCGGAGGCATCGAAGCTCGCTGTCGGGTTCTCGCCGGCGTCGAAGACGCGCACGCCACTGCCACCGAACAGGTCTTTCAGCATCGGCACCGCGACAAAGACGCCGTCGCAATACCGCGAAAAACCTTGCGCCTCGATGATCGGCCAAGTGTGCGGCGCCGCAGAGACGTTGGTATAAGTGGCGTCCTTGTCGGCGAGCGCCTGCGACACCAGGAGCGTCGCGTAGGCACGGTAGGCGGGCTCGACATACCAGCTGGACAGATTGCATCGGGTCGCGAGCCGGCCGGCTTCGCGCATGGTCGAGCAGATCAGCAGCAGCGCGCCGACGGCAACGTTGCCGCTTTCGAGAAGGTAACCATATTTCGGGAAACCCGGCGGCGGCTCTCGCCGCGCCAGCCGGGCCAGCGCGTCCGACCAGAACTGCCGCGTGCGGTTCGGGAACCCGCGGCCGAGGAGGGCCGCGACGGCGGCAATATCGGCGTCGCCGATCTGACGGCAGCGGATTGCCGGAACGGAACTGTCCATTCGCGTTGACCACGGTAGCGTCGTGAACTTGATTGTAATCTTGCGCGAATATACCGAGCGCCGGTGAAGAAACAGTAGGCCATACGACGATGAGCATAAAATTAACCATAATGGACCTGATGAGAGAGATCGCGCGCGAACACGGCAAGACGCTGGCACCGCTGCGCGACGATCTGGTGCTGCTCGATTCCGGTTTGGACTCGCTCGGCTTTGCCGTGCTGGTCGCGCGGCTCGAAGACACGCTCGGCATCGATCCGTTCACGGCCGCCGAGGACGCCATGTTTCCGCTGACGCTCGGCGATTTCGTGAAAGTGTATGAAAGTGCGCAGCAACGCGCCGTCGCTTAAGGGCCGCATCGCCGACGCCGAGCCGCAGCGATTCTTCTGGGATCGCGCGGCACGGCTTTGCGTCAATGATCTGGCACGCGGAACAAGTTTCGGCGGCCAGCTTGCCGCGCTTGCCGGCCGTTCGGTCGTCGTCGCGACCTCGAGCCAGCTCACAACGGCGCTGGCGCTGATCGAGCTCGATGGCGTGGCGCGCCGGCTGACGATCTTGCCGCCCGATACCGCAACCGATCACCTCGGCGCTTTGATCGCCTGTGCAGAGGTCGACGCTGTCGTCATCGACGCGGGCACGCTGGACCACGCGGCGCTCGATCTTCCCGTGCGTATCGTTTGCACGCCAGCCATCGTTCCAGCCGAAGAACATTCCCTGTCGTACGTGCCGACCGAATGGGTGTTGCTCACATCCGGCACGTCCGGCGTGCCGAAGATGGCGGTGCACAGCCTGGCCAGCCTGATCGCGCCGATCGGCGCCGGACAGAGCCTCGACGGCGCCGTGGTGTGGGGCACGTTCTACGACATTCGCCGCTACGGCGGCCTGCAGATATTTTTGCGCGCGATCATCGGTGGCGCGTCGCTGGTGCTGTCGTGCGCCGGCGAGCCGATCGCCGATCATCTCGCCCGGCTCGGCCGCTGCGGCGTGACGCACCTGTCGGGCACGCCGTCGCACTGGCGCCGCGCGCTGATGTCGCCCGAAATCGGAAAAATATCGCCGCGCTATGTCCGCCTCTCGGGCGAAATCGCCGACCAGGCGATCCTCGACAGCTTGCGCGCCACATTCCCCGAGGCCGGCATCGGCCACGCCTATGCGTCGACGGAAGCCGGAGTAGCCTTCGAGGTCGATGACGGTCGCGCCGGATTTCCCGCCGACTTTTTGGATTATGATCGCGACGGCGTCGAGCTGAAACTCGTCGATGGCGCGCTGCGCATCCGCTCGCCGCGCACGGCGCAACGCTATCTCGGCACACAACATGCGCCGCTGCGCGATCGCGACGGCTTCGTCGATGCCGGCGACATGGTAGAGCGGCGCGGCGGTCGCTACGTCTTCGCCGGTCGCCGCGGCGGCATCATCAATGTCGGCGGATTGAAGATCCATCCCGAGGAGATCGAAGCGGTCATCAACCGGCATCCGCAAGTGCGAATGTCTCTGGTGCGGCCGAAGCAAAGTCCCGTCACCGGCGCGATCGTGATTGCTGACGTCGTGCTGAAAACCGATCGCGCGCGCGCGGGCGGCGAGCACCAGCAAATCAAGAACGACATATTGCAGCTTTGCCGCGACGCGCTGCCGCGCCACAAAGTCCCGGCGGCCATCTCGATCGTGCCGGCGCTCGACGTCGGTGCGACCGGCAAATTGGCGCGGCGCTATGGCTAAAACCGCGCGCACCGTTTTGGTCACCGGCGCCAGCCGCGGGCTCGGGCTTGGCATCGCCCGCCAGCTGGCCGAGGCCGGTTACGATGTGATCGCCCTGGCGCGGCAAAAGTCCAAGCAGGTCACCGACGCCGTCGCGGAGGCCAAACGGGGCAAGCACGGCGCGCTGCATTTTGTGTCGTTCGACCTCGGCGAGGTCGGCGAGATTCCCGGCCTGGTGAAGGACCTGCGCAAGGATTTCGGCCCGCTGTTCGGCCTGGTCAACAATGCCGCGGTCGGCCACGACGGCGCGCTCGCCATGATGCACAATTCGGAAATCGTCGAATTGGTGCGCGTCAATACGTTGTCGCCTATCATCCTGACCAAATATGTGGTGCGTTCGATGATGTCGGAAGGCGCCGGCCGCGTCGTCAATGTCGCCTCGATCATCGGCTTTACCGGCTATAGCGGCCTTTCGGTCTACGCAGCGACCAAAGCGTCGATGCTCGGTTTTACGCGATCGTTGGCCCGCGAGGTCGGCAGGCTCGGCATCACCGTCAATGCCGTGGCGCCGGGTTTTATTGACACCGACATGACCCATGGCCTTGCCGGCGAGCAGCGCCAACAGGTGGTGCGGAGAAGCGCGTTGCGTCGGCTTGCCGAAGTCGAGGACGTGGCGAACGCCGTCGAATATCTGCTCAGCGACAAGGCGCGCAACATTTCCGGCACGGTGCTGACCGTGGACGCGGGTGCCACCGCGTAAAGGCTAAAGCCGAACTGCGCCGGCCTTGATGCGCTCGAACAGCGCGCCGTCGAGCCGCACGTAAGTCTGCTGCGACGGATCGTCGAAATAGATGACGTCCGTCGCGGCGGGGTCAAATCCCTCGCGCACAAGTTCGTTTTTCTGGTGCTTGAATGTCGCTGTCACGGCGATGCGGTCCTGGATACGCAGGAATAACGGCCGGGCGTAAGGCGGCAACACGCCCGCGAGATGCGTGCGCAATTTCGGTAGATCCAATATTCCGTCGACGACAAGCGCCGCCATGCCGGCCGCGCCCTCGGTGCCGGGAATGGCAACGCCGTAAACGGTGGCCTCGGAGATGCCGGGGAACGCCGTGATCGCCGCAGCGACTTCGCAGCTCGCGACGTTCTCGCCTTTCCAGCGAAACGTATCGCCGATCCGATCGACGAAATAGAAATAGCCGCCGGCGTCGGCGCGCATCAGATCGCCGGTGCGATACCAGGCGTCGCCGCGTTCGAACACGTCGCGCAGGATTTTCTTTCGCGATGCCGCGGTGTCGGTATAACCCTCGAATTCCGCCGCCGCATGAGCCGCGCCATCGTGGATTCTGCCAATCGCCTCGCCGGCCTCACCAGTCGCGCAACGGACGCAACGGCCGCTCTTGTCGCGGATCGGCTCTTGCGTCTCGGAATCGGATCTCACCAGCGCCAGCGGAAAGCGATGGGCGAGGAACGACGGCACGCGGCCGACGGCGCCGACTTTGCCTTCGACATTGTAGAGCGAAACGTTGCCCTCGGTGGCAGCGTAAAACTCCAGGATTTTTGGAATGGCAAACCGGTCCTGAAATTTCTGCCAAATATCGGCGCGCAACCCGTTGCCGCAGCACAAGCGCAGCCGGTGTTGTTTTTCGCGCGGCTGCTCGGGCGCGTTGGCCAGATAGCGGCACAGCTCGCCGATATATTGAAACAGCGTGCAGTCCCAATTGACCACATCGTCCCAGAATTCGCGGGCGGAGAATTTGTCGCGGATCACCACCGATCCGCCGCGCACCAGTACCGCGCCAGTGGCAACGACACCGCCGACGCTATGATAGAGCGGCAGGCAATCGTACATGCGATCTTCGGGGCCGGTGTTCATGAGGCCGGCGAACCAGAAACTCCATTGCATCAGCCGGTGATGGCTGACATGGGCGGCCTTCGGCAGGCCGGTGGTGCCGGAGGTGTAGATATGCAGCGCGCGGTCGGCGATAGTGACGCCGCGGCGTTCGGCTTCGGTCAGTCGCCCGCCGGGCAATTTTTCGATGACACGGTCGATGCGGACAAAATCGTCGCTGCCGTGCGACCAGATTTTTGGCGGGCTCGCCATGGGCGCAAGGGCGGCGCGGACTTCGCCGCACAGCTCGGAAGCGACAATGATGTGCTGCGGCTTGACGATATCGAGGCAATGGGCGAGGGCAGCGCCGCGAAGATTGGTGTTGATCAACGAAACGACGCCGCCCACTTTGCTGATGCCGAGCCAGATCGCCAAGTATTCGGGCCGGTTCGGCATGACCAGGCACACCGCCTCGCCCTTGCCGAGGTTTTGCCCGAGCGCCCAGCGCGCATAGCGGTTGGCGCGGTCGTCGAGCGCGCGGTAGGTCAAACACTCGTGCGCCGAGAGGAGCGCTGGGGCATCGCCGCGGGTTTCGGCCAGCTCCTCGATCACGCGCGGCAAGATACGCTGCGGATTGCCGGCGATCGGCGCGGTGGCTTCGAGCGCGCGCACCCAGTCGCGCAGCGCGCTGTCCTTGCCGCCGGTTCGCGGCCGTGCTTGTTCCGCCTCGATAAGGGTCATACTTGATGATGGCGAAACAAAGTGAATTTTTCGCTTCAAGAACGGGTAAAAATCGAACGATCGGTAAGGCCGATCATAACCCCACGCCGATTGGCGCGGCGGCTGCGAAAACAATTAAGGTTATTGTTTGCAATTAATCTTGCTTACGATGTTCATGCCGGCAGCCACGGATAAGAAACCGAAGTGCCATACAATGGCCCAGCATTCGGGATGCGTGGTGGGACGACATGAAACGAGAAACGGTGGCCGTGCACGGCGGCTACGACACCGATCCGACGACGAAGGCCGTCGCGGTGCCGATCTACCAGACCGTCGCTTATGAATTCGACAGCGCCGATCATGGCGCGGCTTTGTTCGACCTCGAGGTCGAAGGTTACCGCTATTCGCGCATCAGCAATCCGACCACCGAGGTGCTGGAGCGCCGCGTTGCCGCGCTCGAAGGTGGTGTGGATGCGTTGTGCGTGGCCTCCGGTCAGGCGGCGCTGAACTATGCGGTGCTCAATGTCTCCAGCATGGGCAGCAATATCGTCTCGGTGCCACAGCTTTACGGCACCACCTACACGCTGTTCGCCCACTTGCTGCCGAGCCAAGGCATCAAGGTGCGCTTCGCCGAATCCGACCAGGCCGGGGCCATCGAAAAGCTGATCGACGGCGACACCCGCGCCATCTTCTGCGAAAGCGTCGGCAATCCGGCGGGCAACGTCTGTGACATCGAGGCGCTGGCAAAGGTCGGCGCGCGGCACGGCATTCCGCTGATCGTCGACAATACGGTGGCGACGCCGATCCTGCTGCGCCCGATCGAATACGGCGCCGACATCGTCGTGCATTCGCTGACCAAATTCATGGGCGGCCACGGCACCACGCTCGGCGGCGCCATCGTCGATAGCGGCCGCTTTCCTTGGGCCGCGCACAAGCAGCGCTTCCCGATGTTCAACGAGCGCGACGTGTCCTATCACGGCTTGATCTACACCGAGCATTTCGGCGCCCGCGCCTATATCGCGCGCTGCCGCAGCGTCTATCAGCGCACCACCGGTGCCGTGCTGGCGCCGCTGTCCTCTTTTCTGCTGCTGCAAGGTATTGAGACCGTGGCGCTGCGCGTCGAGCGTCACGTCGAAAACGCCCGTCGCGTCGCTGAATTCTTGCGCCAGGACCGCCGCGTCGCCTGGGTCAATTACACCGGCTTCGCCGACAATGCCTATCACCAGCTGGCGCAGAAATATCTTGGCGGCCGCGCCTGCTCGCTGCTGACCTTTGGCGTCGTCGGCGGGCTGGAGACGGCGAAGAATTTCTACGACGCGCTGAAACTGTTCAAACGGCTGGTCAATATGGGCGACGCAAAATCGCTGGCCTGCCATCCGGCTTCGACCACGCACCGGCAGATGTCGGCCGACGAGCAGCGCAAGGCCGGCGTCAAGCCGGAGATGATCCGCTTGAGCGTCGGCATCGAGCACATCGACGACATCATCGCCGACCTCGACCAGGCGCTCGGTGCGGCGCAACGGCGCAAAAACTCGCCACTACTGGCCGCCGAATAACGAGCGCAGCCAATGCCGCTTCTCATCGACACCTCGCGATCCGCCTCGACCAACGAAGTCCACGCCTCGAATTGCGTCACCATCGGGCTGATCAACAACATGCCCGATCCGGCGATCGAGGCGACCGAGCGGCAGTTCATCGACCTGATCCGCGCCGCCGCACCAAGGACCATCGTGCGCCTGCTGCTGTTCGCGATCCCGGAAATTCCGCGCGCCGACACCACGCGCCAGGACATGGCGGAGCGCTACCGCGACGTGTCCGAGCTGTGGGACGCCCAAGTCGACGGCTTGATCGTCACCGGCACCGAGCCGCGGATGAAAAACCTCAAGGACGAGCCGTATTGGGCGACGCTCAGTCAGGTGGTGGATTGGGCGCGCGATTACACCGCGTCGACCATCTGGTCATGCCTCGCCGCGCACGCCGCCGTGCTTCACGTCGATGGCGTCGAACGCCACCCGCTAGCCGGCAAGCTGTTCGGAATTTTCGACTGCGAGCCGGCCGCCTCCCATCCGATGACAAGCGATGCCAAGTCCGGATTGCGCGTTCCGCATTCGCGATACAACGATCTACCGGAAACGGCGCTGGCGGATTGCGGCTACCGCATTCTCACCCGCTCGGCGGTCGCCGGCGTCGACATGTTCGCGCGGCAGGATAAGAGTTTTCATCTCTTCCTCCAGGGCCATCCGGAATACGAGGGGAAGACGCTGCTGCGCGAATACCGCCGCGACGTCGGCCGCTACCTGCGACGCGAGCGTGACGATTTTCCGGACCTGCCGCTGGATTATTTCGACGGCAAAGCGACGGCGGTCGCGGCCGCGTTCCGCGAGCGCGCGCTCATCGATCGCCGCGAGCATCTCATCGCCGGTTTTCCGTTTGGCGAGCTTGACGCCGGACTGGAAAGCCCATGGCGCGCCACCGCCATCGGCATCTATGAGAAGTGGCTGGAATATTTGAGCGGCCGCAAGGCGGACCGGCGGCCGCTGACGACACCGTTGCGGCGGGCTTGGCGCGACTGGCCAACGGCCACCGCGCCGCAAGCCGCGGACGGCGTGCCCGGCTAGGGCGCGCGGAAATCCTCAACGTTTTGGCTGTATGAGGCGCATCTGCAACACCCGCGTGCAAGCCGGCGCGCCGTGTTTACGCTTTGTTGGGCGCTACCACGTTTAATGGCCTGCTAGCCTTGCTGGAGGGAGCCGTGCCAAAACCTGTCGTCTTCGCTTTTCCCGCCGACGTCGAACTCAGTGACGCCCCGATCGCTCCCCATTGGATCACCGAAGGTACGCCGCGGGCGCGTTCGGTGAAGCTCGCGGTCTCTGCCGACGGCACCTCCACGGTCATGGCCTGGTCGTGCAGCGCCGGCCGCTTCACCTGGAATTACGTCATCGACGAAGCCCTCCATGTGATCTCGGGTGAGGCCTTCGTCACCGACGACAAGGGCGAAGTCCGCCGCCTCGGCCCCGGCGACATGGTCTATTTTCCCGCCGGCAGCCGCAGCAATTGGCACATTCCGAACGAGATCAGGAAGATCGCCTTTTGCCGCCACGCCATGCCGCGGCCGTTCGGCGTCATGCTGCGCACCTGGAACAAGCTCGTCGATCTCATGACCGGCTTTTCCGCGGGTGAAGGCGACCTCGAGCCGGCTGCGCAGCCGGAAATGCGCACCGAGTCCCGGCGCATTACGGCCATCTAGGCAGCCCAACTCCTTTATCCGTATTATCGTCGTTCTCGACGCGGGTGTAGTCGCGCGCCCGCGCAAACATTTGCGCGAACGGGACGGCCATGCCGAAAGTCGAAGGCGTTCTGCACTTCACGATCCCGGTGAAAGACCTGGATCGCTCGGAAAAATTTTACGCCGAGACCCTCGGCTTCAGCAAAATCGGCCGCACCGATCGCATCGTCTTCATGCGCGCCGGCGACGATTTCTTTAATCTGACTTTCTCCGAAAACCCGATCACGCAGAATGCCACCGGCCGCCACGAAATTCATTCGGCGTTCAAGGTGACGCCGGAGGTCTACGACGAGACGCTGAAAAGCCTGCCGGCCAGAGGTGTGGAGATTTTCAAGGAAGAGGATCGCCGCGCCGGCGTGTTCGTCGGCCGCAGCGCCTATATCCGCGATCCCGACGGCAATGTCATTGAATTCATCGATCTCAAGCGCGCGCCCGGCACCCCGGCGTAACGCTTAAAGCAGAAATCCGGAGAATACTCATGTCCAGCCAGCCGATCCGTCGCGTCATTACCGGTCACGACGGCAACAACGTCGCCAAAGTCATCCTCGAAGGCCCGGCGACCAACACCAAGCGGCCGCGCGAAGGCGTTACTTCGACGCTGATTTGGTGCAGCGACGCGATGCCGGCGGATATTTCCATCGGCGACAACGTCGAGGACATGGGCGCGCGCATTCTCGGCACCGCGCCGCCGGAGAACGGCTCGCGCTTCATCGTCATGGAATTCGCGCCGGGCATCGAGTCGGAGATGCATCGCACCGAGACCATCGACTACATCGTCATGCTGTCGGGTGAGATCGAGATGGACATGGACGAGACCACCGTAAAACTGCGGGCCGGCGACATCATGGTCCAGCGCGGCACCAACCATGCCTGGGTCAATCGCGGCAAGGAGCCGGCACGGCTCGCCATCGTGCTGCTCGATGCCAAACCGCTCGGCATCGGCCATCCGCGCCTGCGCGGCGATCAGGTACGCTGAGGCCGCTAAAACTCGATCCGCTCGTCCATGGTGACGCGCACCGGCGCGAAGGCCGCGGCGAGTGCCGTGAGCTGTGAGCGGTCGCAAAACGCCGGGATCACGGTCTTCGCCTGTGTCGCCTGCACCAGCGCCACCGTGTCGGACAGCCGCGGATGCACGTTCCAGCGCATGAATTGCGCGCGGCCGCTTTTGACCAGGAGGTCCGCAGGCGTCGTCGGGTTCACGTAGCCGGTAAGCAGAATGGCCGGCCCGGATTTTTCCCATTCCCTGAATAGCCGCGCGGTGGCGCCGGACGTGCCGTCGGCCGAGCCGGCCAGCATGACGCCGCGGGCGCCGTCGATCGGCTTGACGGTTGCGGCGAGCCGTTTGATATCGTCGCCGACTTTTTCCTGCAGCGAAATGCCGGCCCCGTCGCCAAGCAGCTGCAGCGCTTTTTGCATGGCGTCATCGATAAAAATGTCGGTACGGCCGTGGCGCAGCAGCGCCAGCGCGATTTCAGGGCCGCGGCCGTTGGCCGGAACCGGAAGCAGCAGCGGACCGCGCTCGACAAACGGCGCAAGCTTGCCCCAGCATTCCGAAATCGGCGCGTCGTAGCCGCCATAGGAGCAATCCATCAGCGCCGTGCTCGCCGGCGGCGGCGGATCGTAGGCGTAAAGCATCGATTCCGCGGAAAAGTCGCCGGTGTAAAGCAAGCCGTCGCCGATGGCGAAGCGCAGCCAGATGCCGCCCGGCGCGTGGCCGTTGCGGCCGGTCTCGACCGCGATACCGAGCACATCGCCGCGGCCGTGGACCGGCAGCGGCCGCCCGGCGATGCCATCGGGCAGCGCGCGCAAAACGATGTCGGTGGCATAGACCGGCGGATTGCCGAGTTTCGGCAACAGTGACAGCCCGCCGACATGGTCCCTGTGGCTGTGGCTGAGCACCAGCGCGTCGATCGGGCCGATGTCGTCGACTTTGGGGAACAGCCCCGGCGGCGGGCCCTCGCCGAGATCGAGCATCAGCCGTTTGCCCGCCACTTCGATGAGGAAGCAGGCCGGCCCCTTGGCGCCGACGCCGGAGATCAAGTGCAGCAAAACGGTTCCTTGACGCATCTCTTGGCGCATCGCATTCGACCGATATTTCAATGCTCTATGGGCGATGGCGAACGTTGACAATGGCCGGCCGCGTCCTTAATCAACGCTTTAAAAGGAAAACCACCATGAAAGTCCGCAACTCATTGAAATCGCTCCGGAGCCGCCACCGGGACAATCGGATCGTGCGGCGCAAGGGACGGGTCTACGTCATCAATAAGACGCAGCGGCGCTTCAAGGCCCGCCAAGGCTAGGCCGCCGGCCCGTCGCCGGCTCAGCACCACCCCACGATCTGCCCAATTGCGCCGCATTGCTCGCGCAACTTTGAACGCTATTCGGGCTTGTTGCCGTGCGGCAGGCGAATAGACTCTCGGGCCATGAGATTGCGATTCCCCATTCTTGCTCTCGGCGCCGTGCTCGGCCTGTCGCTGGCATTGCCAGCCGCAGCGCAAAATCCGCAACGGCATCAGTGGATCCATCCGCCGAGCAACCTGCCCAGAGCCGGGCATGGCGGGCCGTCCATCAAGCTCGATACGTTGTTCGACGCGCTGAAGATCGCGCCCGACGAGGACAGCGCCAAGGCGATCGAGGAGCGCATCTGGGCGGTGTGGGTGGTATCGGGCAGCGACACCACCAATCTGCTGATGACCCGGGTCAAGGCCGCGACCGATGACAAGAACTACGATCTCGCACTGAAGCTGTTGGGTGCCATCATCGCCATCAACCCGAAATACATCGAAGCCTGGAACCAGCGCGCCACCATCTACTACCTGAAAGACGATTACGGCCATGCGCTCGCCGACATCCGCGAGGTGCTGGCGCTCGAGCCGCGCCACTTCGGCGCCTGGTCGGGGCTGGGCCTCATCCTGCAGGACATCGGCGACGACAAGCACGCGCTCGAAGCCTACCGCAAGGCGCTGGCGATCGACCCGCACCTTGAGCATATCCCCGACGTGGTGAAGACTCTGACCGAGAAGGTCGAGGGGCGCGATATCTGATCTGTAGCCCGGATTGCGCTTGCGCAATCCGGGAACCTCACTCCCGGATTTCGCTGCGCTGAATGCGGGCTAACCGCGACGGGCTCGGCATGCGAAATACGACGTGCTATAATGCCACCATGGTGAAAGCGCTCGAAAAAGCGATAGCGGAAGTATCGAATCTGCCGGACGCGGATCAAGAGCAGATCGCCCAGCAGCTGTTGTCGCACGTCGAGAAGCTACGCCGGTTGCGTGCCGAGATCGACAAGGGCATTCGCTCGCTCGACGCTGGCGAAGGGAAGCCGCTCGACGTCGAAGATTTTCTACGGCGACAGAACGAACGGCATGGTCGATCCTAGACGACCGATCGATTGGTCGCCGGAAGCGCGCGCCGATCTCTCCGAAATCTGGAACTACTACGTGAGCGTCGCAGGCCGGAATACGGCCGACAAAATCCTACGTGAAATCGACGAATTGTGCCGATTGCTTGAAGAGCATCCTTTCGCTGGTCGAGCCCGCGATGAAGTGCGACATGGCCTTCGATCGATTGCGGCGCGTCCTCATGTCGTCTTTTATCGCGTGAAAAACGACATTGCGGAAATTGTTCGCGTGCTGGATGGTCGGCGCGACCTGGACGAGATTTTTGCAGTAAGTCCGTAGATTAGGCTAGTGCGTTAGCCAACACGAACAGCGCGCCGTAAGATTACGAGTTCTGTCATAACCCAACGTACGGACTAGCAGATTTGACTGTGCCTAGAAGGCGACAGAGATTGCTCCGCGACGCGGCGGGACGTAGCGTGCCAGAAGGGCCGCGGCGAACGTTCCCTCCATTGGCTTCTTCCCGTCGAACCACTTGCAGACGAGTGCGTCCGAGAACGCGTGCTTTCCGCTTACGGTCATCGGCGGACTACCAGATTTGAGTTGCACCACGTCTCCTGGCGCGAAGGTTGCCGCATTAGACATCTTCAAACCTCGTTTCGATCGGGCGCAGCCCCCAGTATCGCGAATCGGTTGTCGATCGAAAATTATAGAGCATTCGGTTGACGGCGCGGATACAAACTGGGCCATACGTGAGGTGTAGCGCGGGGGACCACCGTTTGAGCTCGTCGGTCGTTCCCGGATTTCGCTGCGCTCAATCCAGGCTACGGTTCGTCGTGGGCGTCGGAACCCACAAACGCAATCCGCATAAAATTGGTCGCGCCGGGCGTGCCGAGCGGGACGCCGGCGACGACGATGATGCGCTGGCCGGCCTTGGCGAAACCTTCCTTGAAGGCGAGGCGGCAGGCGCGCTCGACCATGTCGTCCTGATCGTGGGCATCCTCGTCGATCACGCAATGGATGCCCCAGACCACCGACAGCCTCCGCCCGGCGCCCTCGATCGGCGAGATGGCGACGATCGGACATTTCGGCCGTTCCCGCGACACTCGCATTCCGGTCGAGCCCGATGAGGTCCAGCACACGATGGCGGCGAGGTCGAGCGTCTCCGCCACTTGCCGTGCGGCAGCAGCAATGGCGTCGGCGCCGGTCGCTTCCGGCTCGGTGTGCAGCACGTGAAGCGACGGCAGATACATGGCGTCGCGTTCCACTTCTTCGGCGATCCGGTTCATGGTCGCCACCGCTTCGACCGGATATTGGCCTGACGCGGATTCTGCCGACAGCATGATGGCGTCGGCGCCGTCGAAGATGGCGGTGGCGACGTCGGAGACCTCGGCGCGGGTCGGCACCGGGCTTGCGATCATCGATTCCAGCATTTGGGTGGCGACCACCACCGGTTTGCCGGCGCGGCGGCAGGCCCGGGTCATTTCCTTCTGTACGCCGGGCACCTTCTCCAGCGGCATCTCGACGCCGAGATCGCCGCGCGCCACCATCAGCGCGTCGGCCAAATCGAGAATGTCGCCGAGCCGGGTCACGGCCTGCGGTTTTTCGATCTTGGCCATCACCGCGGCGCGGCCGCGCGTGATTTTCTTGGCTTCCGCGATGTCTTCGGGGCGCTGGATGAACGACAGCGCGATCCAGTCGACGCCGGCATCGAGGGCGGCTTCGAGGTCGGCGATGTCCTTGGGCGCCAGCGCCGCGAGCGGCACGACGGTGTCGGGCAGGCTGACGCCCTTGCGGTTCGAGATTTTGCCGCCGACCTCGACGCGCGTGGTGATGCGTTGCGCGCTGACATCGGTTGCGACCAGGCGCAGCTTGCCGTCGTCGATCAACAGCGCATCGCCGGGTTTTATGGCGGCAAAAATCTCTGGATGCGGCAGCTGCACGCGCCTGGCGTCACCCGGCGCGGCGTCGCTATCCAAAATAAAATCCTGACCCTTGTCGATCTCGGCCGCGTCGTCCTTGAAGGCGCCGAGCCTAAGCTTCGGTCCTTGCAGATCGACCAGAATGCCGATCGGCCGGTTGTGATCCGCCTCGACGGCGCGAATCGTGGTTATGAGCTCGCGCATCTTGTCGTGATTGGTGTGGCTCATATTGATGCGGAACACGTCGGCGCCGGCTTCGAACAGCCGGCTGATCACGGCACGTTCCGACGAGGCGGGACCGAGCGTGGCCACGACTTTGGTCCGGCGCTGCCGCCTCATGGAGTCTTGTTTCTCGGTCCGGGCGCCGATGTCGCGCCCGCGCCGGCGGGCGGCGTGTTGAGCTGATTGCCCGGCGGCAACGGTTTTTGCGCCGGCTGCTCGGCGGACTCGGTGAGCTGCACGGTCCAGGCACGCTGCTCGCCGGTATCGACCTCGAAGAAGCCGGTGCGGTCATAGCCGTGCGCCAGGCAGTCGCCGATGCCGCGGATGGTGAACTCCCTGTCGCGGGTGCACATGTAGGCCCGTCCCGTCCATTCGCCGCCGCGATCGTAGTCTATGGCGTAGACATAATAATAACGCGCGACGAGATTGCCCTTGAGCACGGTCTCGCAGGTTCGTGATGGCAGGTTCCACCAGCCTTCGGTGGTCCAGCCGTCGGCGTCCTTGTAGCCGACTGCGACACCGACCCGGCTCGGCGTGTTGTTGCAGAGCCGGAAATCGGCCGCGGCGGGGCGCGCCGAAGCCGCCAGCGCGAGCGCCACGAACAGGCCCGCCGCCAGTGTGCTCAGCGTATTCCCAATAAAAGTCCCGTGGCTCATGTCCGATGCAGAATCCGGCCTCCGCTCACGGCCTGTCAACGACGATGGCGCGGAAGTCGGTCACGTTGGTGAATGTCGGGCCCGGGACGAAAAGGTCGCCGATGCCGTTGAAAAACCCCGTGGAATCGTTGTCGGCGAGAAACGCGGCGGGATCGAGGCCGGCGGCCCGGGCGCGACCAAGCGTCGTCGGGTCGACGAAGGCGCCTGCCGGGTCGTCGGGGCGGCCGCTGCCGCCGTCGGTGCCGTCGGAATCCGCCGCCAGCGCCGAGATGCCGGGGGCGCCGTCGAGGTGGATGGCGAGCGCCAGAGCGTATTCCTGGTTGGGCCCGCCGCGGCCCTGCCCGCGCAGCGTGACCGTGAGCTCGCCGCCGGAGAGGATGACCACCCGGCGACCCTGGGCGCTGAAATCGCGGGCCAAATGGGCGTGTTCCGCCGCCACCTCCCGCGCCTCGCCTTGCAGGCGATCGCCGAGCACCACGCATTGGTAGCCGGCGGCGATAGCGCGTCCTTGCGCCGCCCGCAGCGCATCGGCCGGGCGCGCTACGATCCGATAATCGGAGCCGGCAAAGATGCTGTCGCCCGGCTTCGGCGTCTCGTTCCCGGGATCGTCCAGCGCCTTCGCCACGGCGGTGGGTAGATCGAGCCGGAAGCGGGCAACGATGGCGCGGGCATCTTCCAGCGTCGTCGGGTCGGGTACGGTCGGCCCAGAACCGATAACGGAAGGATCGTCCCCGGGCACGTCGGAGATCGCTAGCGTGACCACCTTGGCGGGGTGAGCGACCTGGGCGAGCCGGCCGCCTTTTATGCGTGAGAGGTGCTTTCGCAGTGCATTCATGTCGCCGATGGCGGCGCCGCTGCGCAACAGCGCCCGCGTCACCGCCTGTTTCTCGGCAAGCGTGATGCCCTTGGCCGGTGCGATCCAGTTGGCCGAGGCGCCACCTGACAACAGCACCAGCACGAGATCATCGGCGCCCGCGGCTTGAGCAAGCGCCAGCGCCCGCTCGGTTCCCTTCAGGCCTGCTTCGTCCGGCACCGGATGGCCGGCCTCGACAATGGGAATATGCCGGGTCGGGCGGCCATAGCCGTGGCGGGTGACGGCAATGCCGGCGAGCCGGTCCGCGGCGATACGGCCGAGATAGTAGTGCTCCGCGGCTTCCGTCATCGATCCCGCCGCCTTGCCCGCGGCCAGCACGATGAGGCGGCCCCGCGGCGGCGGTTCCGGCAGGTTCGGCGGCAGGCACTGCGACGGGTGCGCGGCGGCGACCGCGGTCCGGAACAGCGATTCGAGCAATGCCGACGCGGCCATGATCATCCCGGACTATGGAAAGGCGGCGCCGCCGCCTCTATCTTTGTCATAACTAGAACGCGGAGAAGACCATGGCTACCGACGACAAGACCGAGCTTGAAGCCGCCGTCTACCGCCGGCTGGTCGAGCACCTGCGCTCCCGCACCGACGTGCAGAACATCGACCTGATGAATCTGGCCGGCTTCTGCCGCAACTGCCTGTCAAACTGGATGAAGGACGCGGCCGATGCCAAAGGCCTGCCGATGACCAAGGACGAAAGCCGGCAGATCGTCTACGGCATGCCCTACGACGAATGGCGCGCCAAGCATCAGAAGGAAGCGTCGCCCGACCAGAAGGCGGCATTCGAAAAAGCAAGCCCAAAGCACTGAGCGGGCGGCTTTTGCGCCGCGCTCCTGTGCAGAGCGTGGATGAGCGGGCTATTGGCTTGATCAAAGCGCGCCGGCAGTCGACACCTCTCGCAGCCTTTTAAGCGGGCATGATCTTTATCCGAAAACCGGTATCCACCCTCGGATCAAGTCCAAGGGCAGGCTTTTCGGGATCATGCCAGAATGCGAGGAGTACCCGATGGCCACCGCCGCTGCCGCCAAAGACGAACAAACCGCCCACCGCTTTGCCAAGGATCAGCTCAAGGCCATCGTCGAGCGGGTCGAGCGGCTCGAAGAAGAGAAGAAGGCGATCGCCGACGACATCCGCGACGTCTATGCCGAGGCCAAAGGCAACGGCTTCGACGTAAAATCGCTGCGCGTCGTGGTGCGGCTGCGCAAGCAGGACATCAACGAGCGCAAGGAGCAGGAGGCCATTCTGGAGACCTACCTGCACGCGCTGGGAATGATTTGACCACGTGTCATTCCGCGGCCGAGCGAAGCGAGGAGCCCGGAATCCATAGCCACGATCGCTAAGGGCGACACTCGGCGTCAGTTCTGCAATGTCAGCGATTATGGATTCCGGGCTCGCCGCTTTGCGGCGCCCCGGAATGACAGGACTTATTACTGTAGCGACGCAGTGCGGGTCGGGTAGGTGATCGTCGACAGGAACACGATCGCGCTGCCGCTGAAGTGATCCGGGCTCAGGCCGCGATTCGGGTCGGATGTGAACGTCATCATCACCGAGCTTGCCGGTTTGACCATCAGGCTCGCGAGGTAGGTGACGTCGCGAGCGCCGAACGCCAGCGTCGACAGGAAGCGATGCACGCTCGGCGACAGGATGATCGCGCGCAGCCACGGATTGTCGAGACGCTCGCTGACTTTGACGGCGGCGGCTGCGAGCTGAATGGCTTTCTGGACCGAGGTTTTGGGCTGATCGTTGATGCCTTTCACCGCGACCGTCGTCTCGCTCTCGCCGATGACCGCGCCGGCTTTGTCCACGGCGGCGCGTGCCGCGACCGCGATGGCGTGGGCCGGCGAGTCGGGCTGTTCGGCATAAGCGAGCGCGAGCTGCGGCGGCACATGATCGTCGGATGCGGTCGGCAACGAGGCGACGGTGCCGGTCGCATTGGGATCGGCGCTCGCCACTTCAACGCCACGGACGCTCTTCGGCCGTGCGGCAGTGGCGGCGGCGCCGTCAGGCTGGCCCTGCCAGTAACCGCGGGCGACGATGACCTGATTTGCCGACAGCGAGGCGAAGCGGTCGTCGGTCGGCGGCGGCGCCACTTTCTGCGCGGCCGGCGTCGGGACGGCGGCGGCAAATGAATTGGTGCGAATGAGCTTGGTCTGCGCCGCCACGTGGGTCGCGGCCGCTTTCACCCGTTCGACGGCGGCCACGGCCACCGCTTTAGCTTTGGTGCGCGCAGTCGCGGCGGGAGCCGGCGCCGTAGCGGGAGCGTACGTGTCGGCCTCGTCGTCTTCCTCGCCCTTCCGCAGGCCGAACAGCTTGGCAATCGGATTGATGCCGTGACGGTCCTCGCTCGCCACCATGGCGCCGACGTCGACGCCGGAATTGCGCGCCGCATCGACCGAATTCTCCGAAGGATTGTTGCCGCGCTGCCTGATCTCGGCGAGCGCCAGCGCATAGCCTTGCAGCGGCTTGCCGTCGGTCGGGATCTGCACGGTCTTGCCGTCCGGGAACACGCGCACCAGCTGCTCGCGGCTCATGCGCGGCCACATCCGCACGCTGCCGGTGTCCATGTGGACGAACGGCGAGCCGGACGTCGGATAGAAACCGACGCCGCCGCGGGCGAGCCGCAATCCCATGGCGCGAATTTCGTCGAGCGGCACGCCGGGAATGTAAAAATCCATGGCGCGGCCGAGCATGTGCTGGCTAAAGCGCGCCACGCCGGCAGAGCGGTGGCGCAGCATGGCGTTGGTCGCCGGCGAGCGATAGCCGCACACCACCCAGATCGGCGCCTTGTTGCCGGCCTCGCGCTGTACTTCCCACACCAGATCGATCAGGTGCGGGTCCATCTTGGTCGCTTCGCCCTTGCGCCAGTCGCGCAGGAACCAGTTGAGCTTTTCCAGCGCCGCCTCGTCGTAGCGGCCGTCGCGCTTGAAGGTGATGGTGATGTCTTCGTCGGTATGGATGTGGTGCAGCGAGATGGTGCGGGTGTCGCCCTCGGCGACGGCGTTTTGCAGGGCTCGCGAGCCGAACAGAAGCAGAAGCACAGTGAGGCCGCACGCATAGCCGGCGCGCGCCGCAACGAATCGCACAGCTTTCAGGCGCGCCTTACAAAACGGCACGAGCCCATCCCATTTGACGCGTTGGCGACACGAGCACGTCCCGGCTCCCCGCAGGGACGATTAACGCTAACGCAGTGTTAAATTGGGAAGGGTTAACGAAAGCTTACCGTCACCCCATCCCCCGACCCCATTAGGGCTAATGGCATAGTGTGGCGAAAAGTGGCCAGAGCTGCGGACCTTGGGGATAGGCCGCCCAAAAGGGGCGGCCTATGGCGTGGAGTGGTTAACGGACCGGCGCTGTTTTTAGCTAATTTCCAATGACTTAGCGCTGGACCGGGGCTCCCGAACTGGTCTCCCGGCGATGCGGCGCGGCGTGGCGCACCGGTGCCGGCGGCGTAGCGGCAAACCCGCCGCCGAACAGCCGCGAAAAGAAGTTGCCGCCGTCGCCCGGGCCACCGTAGCTGCCATAGCCGCGGCCGCCAAACAGCGGGGTCGAATCCGGGATCGCCAGAACCTGGCGATGCGAGGGGTCTTCCCGGTGCTCGACGGCGACATCGGCCATCCTGCGGTCGTCGCCCTTGAGGATCGCCAACAGCTGCCGGTCGCGGCCATAGACGTCGTCGCGGAACTGCAGCTTGCCCTCGTCGTCGACGAAGGCGGTCTGGTAGGTCAGGTTGACCGGTATGTAGGTCGGCAGCTGGATGTCCTGCTCGCCGCCGGCGTCGATCATCTTCTTGATGCGCTCGAGCGTGTAGCCGTCGTTCGGCCGCACCAGCGACAGCAGCACTTCGGCATATTTCTGCGGATCCTGCACCCGCATGCAGCCGTGGCTGTAAGCGCGCTTGTCGTTGGCGAACAGATACTTGTCCGGGGTGTCGTGCTGATAGACCAGGAACTTGTTGGGGAAGTTGAAACGGATGCGCCCGAGCGCATTGTGGTCGCCCGGCGGCTGCCAGATGTGCACGGTGCCGTCGGGGTTCTTGCCGACCTTCAGTCCCATGCGGTCGAGCACCGTCGGATCCTGCTGCAGCGCCGGCAAATATTCGTGATTGACGATCGACGGCGGCACGTTCCAGGTCGGATTGATGGTGATGTATTTCATCTCCGCCTGCATGATCGGCGTCGGCATTTCCGGCTTGCCGTCGACGATCCGCGTGGTCCAGTACGGCTTGCCGTCGTGCATCACGCGCAGCGTGAAGTCGGCGAGATTGACGATCACGTAGGTGTTGCCGAGATCGTGCGGCATCCAGCGCCAGCGCTCCATATTGGCGAGGATGATGTCGACCGGCTTGTCGGGCGTGTGGCCGTTGAGCGCGTCGATCGTCTCCTGGGTCAGTGTGCCGGTGATCCGGAGCTTGTGCTCTTGCTGGTATTTCTTCACGGCATCGGCCAGCGGCTTGTCGAAGGTGGTGCCGTCGCCCGCGACGTTGAGCCGTTCACGCAATAGCGGCACTCGGTCATCCGAGGCGCCGACTTTCGGCGCGGCGCCATTCGCGATCGGCGTCTTCTTGGCGTCGTTCTTGCCGGCGCGGATTTCCGCGAGCTTGGCTTTGAGCGCGAGGTAGCCCGCGGTGCGCGGCTCGTAGGCGTCGAGCGCCTTCGCCATATCCTTGGCTTCGACCATGGCGGCGAGCACGTCGGCAGGCTCCGGCGCCGTCAGAGTGTAATAGATGTCGCCGCTGACCCTCGACCAATGCACCCGGCCGGTCGAGGCATGGTGGGCATAGGTGATGATGGTCATGTCGAGCTTGAGCTCGGCTTCGGCGAGGTCGCCCGGCTCGCTCAGCGCGGAAAAGTTCGGCACCGGGTAATCGGCCGGATCGAGACCGTCCTGGTCGACATGGCCCAGATAGGCGATCACGGCCTTGCCGCGCTCGTTCAGCTTGCCGTCGGTGATCCACAGCGGCGCGTAATCGCGGCCGGAATAGAACGCGTCGACGATGGTGCGGTCTTTTTTGTTGCCGACGATGCGGTCGTACTTGCCGCTGGAGAGATTGCGCAGCTGATCGACGACCGCGGTATCGGCCGCGCTCAAGGCGGGGGCAGCAGGCGCTGCCGCCGGCGCGCTGACGGTCGTTGTGGGTTCTGGAGTGGCCGCAGGCGCTGTCGCTGCCGCCGGGGCAGGGGTCGGCTCCGCCGTAGCGGGCGATGTCGATCCCGTGGTCGCCGGCAGGTCCGGCGAATCGAGCGGTTGCGGGGTCGCTACGACCGCGGGGGCCTTGTCGACGTCGGCCGGTGTCGGCGCGGCAGCCGCGGCGTTGGCGCCGGCGTCATTCGGTCCGGCGAGCGCCACGGCAGGAGCGCCGGCCAGCAGCAGGACGACGGCGGTCGAGGCGAGAAGCTGGTTGATGCGGACGCCCGGCATTGCAAATTCTCCTTAAGAGCCTGCGCGATGGACGCAACCTCACGCCGCCTGATGATTAAGAGCCCCAACGAGGCTTTAATATGGAACCACACCCACGGCGGCCGCACTTTAGGTGAGCCGGCTTGGCTTGTCCTGTGCGCAACCGGCAATAATCGGGCGTCTCATGCGATTTTCAGCGGCTGTCGCTCTGTTGCAACGCCTTCGCTATCGGCTTCATCCCGTTCGGTATTCAGGCCGAGCGCTTCGAGCTTGCGGTACAGCGTGGAGCGGCCGATTTGCAGCCGCCGCGCCACTTCCGACATCTGCCCGCGATAATGGGTAATGGCGTACCGAATGAGCTCCGCCTCCAGTTCTTCCAGTGGCCGGACCTCGCCTGCGGCGTCCAACAGCGGCAGCGCGTCGGCCGAAGCAGGGGGCGCCATGGCGGCGGGGTGGTCCGCGTATGGCTCCGGCAGCGAAACCGGTTGATCGAAATCCGGCACCAGCGGCTCGCCGGCATGGTCTGGCGTGCCGCCGTGATCCGGGCCTTGGGCTGAGACCTGCGCCGAAATTTGCGGAAATTCCGCAAGCCCGATGGTGTCGCCCTCGGCCAGCACCACGGCGCGGAAGAGAGTGTTTTCGAGTTGGCGGATATTGCCGGGCCAGGAAAAGGCCGCGAGCACGCGCAACGCCTCGGGCATGATCAGGCGGATGCGCTTGGCCTCTTCGGCGGCAAAGCGCGCCAAAAAATGCCGGGAGAGCGCCGGGATGTCGGCAGGGCGCTCGCGCAACGGCGGCACCGTGATCGGGAACACGTGCAGGCGATAGAACAAATCTTCGCGGAAGCGGCCGGCTTTGACGTCGGCGATCAGATCGCGATTGGTGGCGGAGACGATGCGGACGTCGACCTTGACGGTTTTACGCGCGCCGACCGGCTCGACCTCGCCTTCCTGGATGGCGCGCAGAAGCTTGACCTGGGCCTGGGCCGGCAACTCGCCGACCTCGTCGAGGAACAAGGTGCCGCCGGACGCCTCGACGAATTTGCCGACATGGCGCTCGGTGGCGCCAGTGAACGAGCCCTTCTCGTGGCCGAACAGGATCGACTCGACCAGGTTTTCCGGCATGGCGCCGCAATTCACCGCGATGAACGGTTTTGCGCGCCGCTCGCCAGAGCCGTGGATGGCGCGGGCAATCAATTCCTTGCCGACACCGGACTCGCCCGAGACCAGCACCGGGATGGTCGACGTCGCCGCCTTCTCCGCCATGCGCAGCACCGCCGCCATGGCGGGGGACTTGGTGACGATGTCGTTGAAGCCCAGCGTGCCAGCGCGGCTGTGTTTTATGCGCGCCAGCTCGCCTTCCAGCGCGCTGGTATTGAGCGCGTTGCGCAGGCTGACCTGCAGCCGCTCGACGCCGACCGGCTTGACCACGAAATCGATGGCGCCGGCGCGCATCGCCGACACCACATTGTCGATGCCGCCGTGCGCGGTCTGCACGATCACCGGCACATTGATTGACGCTTGACGAAGGCGCGCGAGCACGCCGAGCCCGTCGAGATTCGGCATCACCAGATCGAGAATCACGCAATCGATCCGCGCGCCGTCGGCGCCGCCGAGCAAGGTCAGCGCCGCATCGCCATTGTCGAGCACGATGGTTTCATAACCGGACTTCTGCAGCATGTTTTCGAGGAGCCGGCACTGCACCGGATCGTCATCGACAATGAGGATGGCCATGGACTCGTCCCCTCGCGGCTTCGTTGCAGCACGCTGTGCCGTTTCGGGGCACTTTGGGGCAGGAGGCTTAATGGGGTGTTAAGTCGGCACGCCCGGCTACAGCATCAGTCGCACATCGCAGACATACGGCGCTTCCGGATCTTCGCTGATCGCGAAACCGAGGTCCCGGCACATGTGCAGCATCGGCTCGTTTTCGCGCAGCACTTGGCCTTCGATGGTGCGCAGGCCCTTGGCGCGGGCGTAGGCGATGATCAGCTGCATCAACTGCCAGCCCAGCCCGTGACTCTTGAGATCGGAGCGTATCAGGATGGCGTATTCGCCGGCCGCCGTGTCCGTTTTGTCATGCAGGCGCGCGACGCCGAGCATTGCGCCCGTTGCCTCACCGAGCGCGATGAAGGCCATGGCCTTGGCGTAGTCGATCTGGATGAAGCGTGCGAGAAAATCGTGACTGAACTCTTTCACCGGGCCGAAGAAACGCAAACGCACATCGTCCGCGGTCACGGCCTTGAAGAACGGCCCGTAGAGCGGTTCGTCGTCCGGCCGCAGCGGACGAATGTGAACCGCCTCTCCATCAGGCAACACGATATGGCGTTCCCACGCGTGCAGATCGATGGCCATGTCCGCAACGTCACGTCGCGCGACACGCGCGCCTAAGTCTGCAACAACAATTGCCGCGCCCGCTCGACCGTCGCACGCGCATACTCCGCAAGCTGCTCGTCCGATGCATTGCTGATCGGATGGCCGATCACCGCGAATTTGTAGTCCGGCATGCCGAGCACCCGGCGCATCATCTCGGCGGCGCTGACGAAGCGCTCCGTCATCACGCCGATGGCGGGGACGCCTTGCCGTTCTGCCGTGATGGAGTCGTGCAGACTGCACGATGAGCAGCTGCCTCAATCGCCGACGCCGGTGACGACGGCTTGCCAGTTTTTGATTTCATCGACGATATGCGCGTCGGCCGGCGCGCTGTAGTTCGACTTCCGCCGAAAGACGATATCGGCGACGCCGAATTCTTGGCGCAGCATGCGGTCGAGGTGGGCGAAATAGCCCGCCGTGCCCTCTTTGCCGTTGGAGATGAAGCCGATGGTCTTGCCCTTGAGCGAAGCCGGGCGCGGCGCTGGCTTGCCGCCAGCGGCCTTCCTCTCATTCGTCGGATCGAACACGCGAAGGATCATGAGCTTTGCTCCGCTTGTGTTTTTATACTCTAGCCTTTCGGCGGCTCGCAATCGACACAGGCGCCGATGGCGGCGGTGACGGCTTTGGTCTTGCTGCCGAACCACGGCGCGATGACGGCGCCAAAACCGCCGGCCGGGCCGCCGGCCGCGACGACGAGCAGATGATCCGGCGACGCGAGCGCGGTGTGAACCGTCTCGCCGCGGTCGCGCACCACCGCGCCCTTGCCGACGTCGGTCCATTCGCCGCGGCGGATGCGGGCGCGCTCATAGACGAATTCGGCGATGTCGCGCTTGCTCCAGCCGGCATCCTGGATGTGATCGCGCAATTGCTTGGGAATGATGATGGCGTAATTGCCGCCATAGATCGAATAATGGCGCTGGTTGGCGCGCATCTCGGCGGCAAAGGTTTCAAGGATCTCGCGCGGATCTTTGGTCCACTCATTCATGATCTGCCGCGGCGCCATGGCGCCCATGACGGTGACGGCGGAAACGCCTTCCGGGATGCCGCGCATCACCGATAGCGGTTGCCAGGTGGTGTCCTCCTCATCCTCGGCGATGCAGTACGAGAACTTGCCGGGATGGCCAAGCGTGCTGCGGTCGATGCCGCCCGGACGTGCATCGAGCAGATTGATCAGCGCGAGGCGGAGCGCGCGGCCGATCACGGCGGTTGAGCGGTCGCTGTTGCCGAGCGTGTTGAAGGTGGCGTTGGCGCCGATCTCGCGGCGGATCGGCCCATTGATGATGACGAGGACAGCGGCGCCGCCGGTGCTCGAGGTCACGCCGTGCATCAAAAACTCTTCCTTCATCATCGCCTGCCAGGCGGTGGCGACGACGGGAAAGTGCATGGGCAAGCAGCCGGCCATCACCGCGTTGATGGCGAGCTTTTCCGCGGTGATCGGCTGCGCGCGCACCGGCTCGATGCCGATGAGCATGTCCGGCGGCATCAGCGCCCATTCCAGGCAGGCCGCGACCGCATCCTCGGTCGGCGGCACCACGGGCAGGCCATCGGTCCAGCCGTTGGCGTGATATAACTCCTGTGCCGCGGCGAAATCGTCGACGTCGTAGACTTTGGAGGTCAGCGCGGTTGTCATCGCTCGCTGCTTTCAATCGCCGAAATCACCGTCACGCGAAGAGCCCGGACAGAATATAGAACAAAACTGCCATCAATGCCGAGGCCGGTATGGTGACGATCCATGCGATCACGATATTGGTCGCGATATTCCAGCGCACCGCCGAAGCTTTGCGCGCCGCGCCGACGCCGATGACCGAGCCGGTCACCGTGTGCGTGGTCGAGACCGGAATGCCGAGATAGGTCGCGGCAAACAGCATGATGGCGCCGCCGGCCGAGGCGCAGCAGCCCTGCACCGGCGTCATGCGGGTGATCTTCGAGCCGACCGTGTTGACGATGCGCCAGCCGCCGATCAGCGTGCCGAGCCCCATGGCCGCCTGGCAGGTGATCACCACCCAGAACGGCACATAGAAATCGGCGCCGAGCTGGCCTTGGGAAAACAACAGAACCGCGATAATGCCCATGGTCTTCTGCGCGTCGTTGCCGCCGTGGCCGAGCGAGATCGCCGAGGCGGCGGCAAATTGCAGCCACTTGAAGGTGCTCTCCACCGCCCGCGGATTGGCGCGCACGAAGGCCCAGGACACCGCCAGCACCAAAAACAGCGCGAAAAAAAAGCCGAGCAAAGGCGACAGCACGATGAAGGCGCTCGTCGTCAGCAAGCCAGGCCACACGATCGAGGCAAGGCCGGCTTTGGTGACGCCGGCGCCCACCAGACCGCCGATCAGCGCGTGCGAGCTGGACGACGGAATGCCGCCCCACCAGGTGATGAGATTCCAGGAGATGGCGCCCATCAGCGCGGCGAAAATGACGCGCGCATCCATGACGTCGGCGGAGACGATGCCGACACCGATGGTCCGCGCCACGTGCACGCCGAACAGCAGAAACGCGATGAAATTGAAAAACGCCGCCCACACCACTGCGTAGCGCGGCCGCAGCATGCGCGTCGAGACGATGGTGGCGATCGAATTGGCGGTGTCGTGCAGGCCGTTGAGCAGATCGAACGCCAGCGCCACCGCGATCAGGCCGATCAGCACAGGCAGGCTCAAGAGGACGGTCATGGCGCCATGCGCTCGTCAAAGCTGATCGACGACGACTGAATTGATTTCGTTCGATACGTCCTCGAACCGATCGACAACCTTTTCGAGATGGTCGTAGAGCTCCGAGCCGATGATGAAGCTCATGACATTACCTTGCGGATTGCTCTGGCGATTGGCCAGGAACAGCGCTTTGAGGCCTTGGTCGCAAACGCCGTCGGCGTGCTCTTCAATGGCGATGATCTTTGCGGTCAACGTATTGAGGCGCCCCGCATTGGTGCCGATCGCGCTCAAAAGCGGCACCGCTTCGAGCACCAGGTTCGCCGCCTGCACGATGATGTCGCCCATCTCGCGCATCTGCGGCTCAAAACTTCTGACCTCGAACAGGTCGATGATCTTGGCGGTCTTGTTCATCTGGTCGATGGAATCGTCCATCGACGAGATCAGGTCCTGGATGTCGGTGCGGTCGAACGGCGTGACGAAGGTGCGCCGCACCGCGGTCAAGACCTGGCGGGTGATTTCGTCGGCTTCCGCCTCGCGCTCGAAAATCTGCTTGCAGTAGCCCTCGATGCCGTCGCCGCCCTGGAGCAATCCGCGCAAAGCTTCGGCGCCGGCGACGACGATAGTGGCGTGCCGCGTGAAGAGGTCGAAGAAACGCTCTTCCCTGGGCATCAGCGCTTGAAACCAGCCGAACATCGGGGCCTCGCTCGTGGCTGGAAGCCGAATCCGCACGACCATGTTAGATGGCGTGAAGCGGCCGCTCAATGCGCCGGGATTGGGCGCGATGAAGCGGGGCGCAACGTGCGTCGCCAAAAGCGTGGGATTTTTGCGCCGGCGCGGCAAGACGGCCCTTGCGATTAGGTGGCCGCCGCGCCAAATGAAGGCCGGTGAGGCCCCGCCAGCGCATGCCAAAAATCCTGCGAAAAACCGTCAAAAAATTGAAGCCCGGCACAGCGCGGCTCGGCGCGTTGCCCGAATGGGACCTCAGCGCGCTCTATTCCGGCCTCGACGATCCAGCCATCAAGCGCGACCTCGATCGCACCGACGCCGACTGCTTGGCTTTCGAGGAGGCCTACAAGGGCAAGCTCGCGGCGCTCGCCGCCGCGCCGCAGGGTGGCGCAGCACTCGGTGAAGCGGTGCGGCGCTACGAGGCGATCAGCGATCGCATGGGCCGGCTCGGCTCCTATGCGGTGCTCATCCATGAGGGCGATACGGTCGATCCGGCACGCACAAAATTTTATGGCGACATGCAGGAGCGGATGACCGCGGCCTCGACGCACCTGCTGTTCTTCGAGCTCGAGCTCAACCGCATCGATGACGCGCAGCTCGAAGCGGTGCTGGCCGATGCCGTGCTCGACCATTACCGGCCCTGGCTCGAGGACGTGCGCCGCTATCGGCCGTACCAGCTCGAGGATCGCGTCGAGCAGCTGTTTCACGAAAAATCGATGACGGCGTACACGGCATGGAATCGCCAGTTCGATGCCACCATCGCCAATCTGCGCTTCAAGGTCTCGGGCAAGACACTCGCCATCGAGCCGACGCTGAATTTCTTGCAGGACCGCGACGGCAAAAAGCGTAAAGACGCTGCGCTTGCACTCGCCCACACCTTCAAAGACAACGTGGCGCAGTTCGCGCTGATCCTGAACACGCTCGCCAAGGACAAGGAAATCTCCGACCGCTGGCGCGGTTTTGCCGACATCGCCGACGAGCGGCATCTGTCGAACCGGGTCGAGCGCGAGGTGGTCGATGCGCTGGTCGCGGCAGTGCGCGCCGCCTATCCGCAGTTGTCGCACCGCTATTACGCGCTCAAGGCCAAATGGTTCGGCAAGAAGCGGCTGCCGCAATGGGACCGCAACGCGCCGCTGCCGCAAACCGCCACCCGCAGCATCGGCTGGGCCGAGGCCAAGGATACGGTGCTCACCGCCTATGGCGCATTCTCGCCGAAAATGGCGACCATCGCTGAGCGGTTTTTTGCCGAGCGCTGGATCGACGCGCCGGTGCGGCCGGGTAAAGCGCCGGGCGCGTTCTCGCACTCGACGACGCCGTCGGCGCATCCTTTTGTGCTGCTCAACTACCAGGGCAAGCCGCGCGACGTGATGACGCTGGCGCACGAGCTTGGCCACGGCGTGCACCAGGTGCTGGCGGCGCCGAACGGCGCCTTGATGGCGCCGACGCCGCTGACGCTGGCCGAGACCGCGAGCGTGTTCGGCGAGATGCTCACCTTCAAGAAACTGCTTGCCGGCACGCGCGACGGCAAAGAACGCAAGGCCATGCTCGCTGCCAAGGTCGAGGACATGATCAACACCGTGGTGCGGCAGATCGCGTTCTATACCTTCGAGCGCGCCGTCCACACCGAGCGCAAGAGCGGCGAATTGACCGCCGAGCGCATCGGCGAGTTATGGCTCGACGTGCAGCGCGAGAGCCTCGGTCCCGCCATCGAGCTCAAGCCCGGCTACGAAACGTTCTGGGTCTACATTCCGCATTTCATCCACACGCCGTTCTATGTCTACGCCTATGCGTTCGGCGATTGCCTGGTGAATTCGCTTTATGCCGTCTACGAGCACGCCGGCGACGGTTTTGCCGAACGCTATCTCGCCATGCTGTCGGCCGGCGGCACAAAACCTTATGCCGAGCTGCTGGCGCCGTTCGGGCTCAACGCGCGCGACCCGGCGTTCTGGCAGGGCGGCCTCGGCGTGATCGAGCGGATGATCGGGGAGCTTGAGGCGCTCGACGGTGCGCGATAGTGCAGCTTGGTCGCGTACAATCGCCAATTGTGACACCGCCTGTTCCTAGCTAAGCTTGCTCTCCTGTTTAGGGGGTGGCCGTGCTGGATGATCCATATGTTGCGCTTACGGCAATACGACCGGCGAAATTCGGCGCGCTTTTCAAATTTCATGATGTCTTCAAGACCGAGATCAAGCTGATCAGCAGGCGCCGCAGGGAACAAAAAGATTCCCGCGGCACGTTCAGGCTCGAAACCGAAGCGGCCAAAGACATATCCGGCGAACCGGTACTGAGGCCGCCGGAGAAGGCAAGCGTCGTTGGGCTCGCGCTGTCGGGCGGCGGCATCCGCTCGGCGGCATTCTGCCTCGGCGTGCTTCAGGCATTGCACAGAACCCGGGTTCTCCGTTGGGTCGATTATCTGTCGACCGTGTCGGGCGGCGGCTATATCGGCTGCTCGATGACCGCGGCGCAGGAATCCACGCCTCTACCGAAATCCAACGAAAGAAAATTTCCGTTCGCCAGCGAGCTGGAAGAAGACGAGCCGCCGGCGCTGCAGCATCTGCGCGATCATTCGAATTATCTGTTTCCCCGCGGCGCGGGCGACGTGCTGCACAATGCGTCGATCTATGCCCGCGGCTTCGTGGTCAATGTGGTGCTGGTGGGACAGTTCTTGCTTGCGGCGTCGATGATCACGATGCTGTATTTCTCGGTGCGCGATGCGGCCTGGTGGCCGACCTGGCTCCTTCATGCGGTTAATCCGTCCGGCGTGCGGCATTTCTCCGTTACCCTCGACCTTGCCTTGTTGCTCTTCGCCGCCGGTATCGTATGGGGAATATTTCAGTCGTCGCCGAGCCAGGCGAATGCAACGGAGATTCCCGGACGATGGGCGAAACTGGCGGGCTGGCTGATCATCGGATTCTTCATCGTGGCGTTTTGCGAGCTGCAGCCCTTCATACTCGATGCAATGTTCGACTCGGGTAGCAGCGATGCTGCGGTCACAATCACCCATTGGATCAATACCCTTACCAAAGTACTGGCTCCGGTCGGCGCGGCCATGGCTTTCCTCGCCAACAAGTTCGGCGAATACGTCAAGAGCATCATGCAGTCGCCGGGCTCCGGCGCCAAAGCCAAGGCCATTGCCCTGAAGCTGATCATCTTAGCCGGCGGGCTGATCCTCCCGGCAGCGATTTGGATGATTTATCTCGACATCACGTATTGGGGTATTTGCATTGATCGGGTGACCTGCGCGTGCCTGGCGCCGGCATGGCTGGCCGAAGCGGCGTACGCGCTTTTCAATTGGCCAGGTGGTTCCAGGTTTCACAATCTCATGCACCTGCTGTTCGATTGGCCGGGGCATTGGGTGCTGGCGCTCTACGCCGTCACCACGCTCGTTTGTATTTTTTTATCGATATTCATGCGGCCAAACGCCAACTCGCTGCATCCGCTCTACCGCGACCGACTCGGCAAGGCATTCCTGTTCAATCCGACGCGGCCGGACCCCCTGCATGACGATCTCGTCACCACGCTGCGCCCGCCGCTGCGGTTGACGCAAATCACGGCAATGAAGGGCCCTTATCATCTGATCAACGCGGCGCTCAACGTCGAGGCTTCGAAAGTCGCGAACAGGCGCGGCCGGAATGCGGATTTCTTCATATTCAGTCCTAAATTCGTCGGCAGCAAAACGACCGATTACGTCGCCACCCCCGACATCGAAGACGTTGCCGTCGGTCTCGATCTGCCGACCGCCATGGCGGTTTCGGGCGCGGCGGTTTCGTCGAACATGGGGGCGCAGAACATCAAGCCGCTGACGGCGACGTTGGCGCTGTTGAATATCCGGCTCGGCTACTGGTTGCGAAATCCGCGTCGCGTTGCCAACGCAAAGCCTGTGGGCCAGCAGGTCCGTCATGGCCGCATATCCGAGTATCTGCGGCGTAACAATCTTGTCGCGAATTATTATTTTCTGCTCGAAGCCTTCGGCGCGCTCAGCGAAAAGCGCAAATCGATCTATCTCACCGACGGCGGTCATATCGAAAATCTCGGTATCTACGAGCTGCTCCGGCGCCGCTGCCGCGTCATCGTCGCAGTTGATGCCGAGGCCGATCCGCAAATGGCGTTCGGATCGTTCAATACGTTGGAACGCTATGCGTTGATCGACATGGGAATCCGCATCGACCTGCCATGGCAGAAGATCGCCGACGAAAGCATGAAGACGAGCGCGGCTATCGACCAAAAGGGCGACACGCCGAAGGACCGCGGCCCACATTGCGCCCTCGGACAGATCACCTATCCGGGTGGGCGCAAGGGGTACCTCATTTATATCAAAGCCTCGCTGACCGGCGACGAAAACGACTGCATATTCGATTACAAGAAGCGCTATAGCGACTTCCCCCACGAGACCACGCTCGATCAGTTGTTCACCGAAGAGCAGTTCGAGGCCTATCGCGCGCTTGGCTTTCACTCCGCCTATAGCTTATTCACCGGCGGCGACAAGTTCGCGCATCTCGATCTCGACGAAAATCCCGACGTGCCGGCACAAGTGAGTTTCCTCAACGCGCTCTTTGAAGCCACTCTTTTTAAACCCACTGCGGCCCAACAACCCGCGGCATAGGCCCGGACATCAACGCCATCTTTCCGTCGCGTTATTCACGCCTTAGTTTGTCTTGACCCTGTTCGTCGGAATAAGCAATCCATGACCGATCGCGAAAAAAATCGTCTCTCTGCCCGCGCCGCGCGCTATGCGCGAGTCGGAGCCAATGTCGGCGGCGTGGCGGCGCGCTATGCCGGACGGCGGCTCATTGGCGGCGAGCCGGACCGCGCTGGCGAGGCGAGCGCGCTGTCTTCTGCCTTGGGGCGGCTCAAGGGGCCGCTGATGAAGGTCGCCCAGTTGATGGCGACCATTCCCGATCTGTTGCCGCCGGAATACGCCGCCGAATTGCAGAAGTTGCAGAGCGAAGCGCCGCCCATGGGCTGGGCCTTCGTCAAGCGCCGCATGACGGCGGAACTCGGTGCCGACTGGGCGAAAAGGTTTGCAAGTTTTGAGCATCACCCGGCCGCCGCCGCGTCGCTCGGCCAGGTGCACCGCGCCCGCTCGCTCGATGGCGCCATGCTGGCCTGCAAGCTGCAATATCCCGACATGCAGTCGGCGGTCGAAGCCGATTTGCAGCAGCTGCAATGGTTGCTCGCGATCCGGCGGCGGTTCGATGCGGCGATCGATACCAGCGAAATCGGCAAGGAAATCGGCGCGCGGGTGCGCGAGGAATTGGATTATCGCCGCGAGGCCAAGCATGTGGCGCTCTACCGCGCCATGCTCGACGACGTCGATATCGTGCGCGTGCCGCGCGCCTGGCCGGAACTGTCGACCGGACGGCTGCTCACCCTCGATTGGCTCGACGGCAGCAAAATGCTGACCCACAGGAACGATCCACTCGAAATTCGCAACGCGCTCGCCAAGGCGATGTTCACCGCGTGGTGGTATCCATTCAGTCGCTTCGGCGTCATTCACGGCGATCCGCATCTCGGCAATTACACGGTATTCACGCGCGGCGGTGCGCCCGCCGGCATCAACCTGCTCGACTACGGCTGCATCCGTATTTTCCCGCCGAAATTCGTCCGCGGCGTCGTCGATCTGTACCACGGGCTGTTGCGCGGCGACGACGACCTCGTCGTTCACGCTTACGAAACCTGGGGCTTCCGCCGGATGTCGCGCGATCTCATCGACACGCTCAACATCTGGGCGCGCTTCATCTATGCGCCGCTGCTCGACGACCGCGTGCGCAGCATTGCCGACGGCGTAAAGCCGTCGGAATACGGCCGGCGCGAAGCATTCCGCGTGCACCAGGCGCTTAAGCAGAAAGGCCCGGTGACGGTGCCGCGCGAATTCGTGTTCATGGATCGCGCCGCGATCGGGCTCGGCGCAGTGTTCCTGCACCTGCGCGCGGAACTGAACTTTTATCGGCTGTTCAACGAGGCAATTGAGCGTTTTTCGATGGATCGGGTCGCCAAGCGTCAGGCCGACGCGCTCGGGGCCGTGGGCCTATAGACTGGCCTTGGCGGCGGTGACATCGCGCAGGAAAATGCATATTCTCTATCTATGACCAAGCTCCTTGAGCGTGCCCTCGAAGCGGTGAGCCGTTTGTCGCCTGACACCCAGGACGAGATCGCCCGCGCCATGCTGCGGCTTGCCGCGAGCGAAGGCGAGCCTGAGGCGGTCGACGCCGCGCACCTGCCGGCAGTTCTTGAAGGTCTTGCGCAGGCCAAGCGCCGCGAATTCGCTAGCGATGCCGAAGTGGAGGCAGCATTTCGTCGCTTCGATCGATGAAACTTCGCTTCGCACCGCGAGCGACGCAGGATCTCCTCGACATTGCCGACTATATTCGTGAGCGTAATCCAAATGCTTCGTTACGTGTACGCGCCGCTATCCTCGATTCCTTACATGATCTTGTACTGTTTCCTGAGGCCGGTCGGCGTCAGACCATCGAAGGCGTGCGCAAGTTCGTAACCCGGAAATATTCCTACCTGATCTATTATGTTTTGGACCAAAGTGCTGACGAGATCGTGATTCTCACCATCCAGCATTCGGCACGCGAACGAGAGTACGAGGATGCATAGCAACTCAATGCTCTTTCAGCAGCAATCGCAGTCGACGCCTTCGAGCGCAACCAGCGCATTCTTCATGAATGCGGGCGGCAGGTCGTCCTCGATCACATCGGCGAGCGGCTTGAAGATCTTGAAGTGATGCCGCCCGGCGGCGGTCCAGAACACCAGGTGGGTTTCGATCGGCGGGCAGCCGGGAACGCTGCAGGCCACCTCTGACACCATGACGGTCTCGTCGTCGGTGAGCGCAAAGCGTTTGCGCGTCCAGTCGCGCACCCGATCGACCGCAGCGTCATGGCTGGGGCCTAGCTTTCGCGAGCGCATCAGGTCGAACGGGGCGGGCATCGTACCTATATCCTTGGAGCCGCGAGGACTTGCGGACCGCGGAAACGTGACACTAGAGTGGATTTATACGACCAAGAAGACCAACAAGGAGTGATTTTCTGTGGCTGAAAAAGTACTGGCGGCGGTGCGCACCGGGCCGAGCAAGACCGAAATCCGCGAATATCCGATGCCGGACATCCCGGAGGACGCCGCCCTGATGAAGATGGAGGTCGGCGGCATCTGCGGCACCGACGTCAAGCTCTACAAGCACCCGCCGAACAACAAGCCCACCATCATGGGCCACGAGAATATCGGCACTATCGCCAAGGCCGGCCGCGAGTTCACGTCTCGCAAAGGATTCAAGGAGGGAGACCTCGTCTTTGTCGAGCACTACGTATCATGCGGCAAGTGCGAATGGTGCCACGCCGGACAGTATCGCCATTGCGAGAACACCAATTGGCGCACCAATCCCGACGCCATCCGCTATGGCTATACGTCGGACGAAAAGCCGCCGCACCTTTGGGGCGGCTTCGCGCAATACATGTACCTGCCGTGGAACGCGGTAGTGCACCACGTACCGAAGGGCGTGTCGGCAGAACTCGCCGGCCTCGTCACGCCGATGGCGAACGGCGTCGAGTGGTCGCTGTTCGACGGCGGCGTCGGCTATAATTCGACGGTGCTGATCCAGGGCCCGGGCCAGCAGGGTCTGTCGCAGACTGTGATCTGCAAGCAGGCCGGCGCGTCGCTGATCATCGTCACCGGCACATCCAAGGACAAAGCGCGCATGGATGTCGCCAAAAAGCTCGGCGCCGACTATGTCATCGACGTGCAGAAGGAAAACCCGCTCGAACGCATCATGCAAATCACCGGCGGCAAGGGCGTCGACGTCGCGCTCGACTGCACCGCCGGTGCCGGGACTATTCCGATTTTGCTCGGCATCGAGGCGCTCAAGCGCAAGGCCGGGGTCATCGTCGCGCAGGGCGAAATGGCGCAGTTTCCGAATTTCCCGCTGGAAAAATTCACCGTGAAATTCATCACCATGAAGAGCGCGCGCGGCCACAGCTACAAGGCCTGCGAGCTGGCGCTGGCGCAACTGGCGTCAAAGCGCTTTCCTCTGGAACTGGTCACCACCCACCGCTTCGGCCTCAACGACGTCGACCGCGCCATCAAATCGGTGGGCGGGGAGGGCGTGCCGGATGTGATCCACGCTTCGCTGATGCCGTGGTTGTAGGAGGCGCAAGCTGTAGACTCCCGGTAGGTACCTAGTGTTAGCTTGCAAGCTCGCGCTTAGCTCATTGGGGGATGGGGATGGCTTACGCTTCCGTAACGATCAAGGACATCATCGACCGATCAGTAAATCACAAGTGGAGCATTCCAGAATTTCAACGCGGGTTCGTCTGGAAAGCGACGCAGGTTCGCGACCTCATCGAATCGCTATGGCGCGATTATCCCGTCGGTACGTTACTTGTCTGGGATAGCGCCGGGAACGTTGAGACAAGAAGTGCGTCAGACGCACAAATTCCTGATCTGTGGGTGGTCGATGGACAACAACGTACTACCGCGTTTTGCATCTTGAGTGGACGGAAGCCCTATTGGTGGTCTAGCGCTGAGGAATGGGACCGCACAATTCGCAAATACGATATTCGCTTTGACGTTAATACAAAGGAACCACCCTTTTTCGTGGTGGCAAATGCAGCCACGCGCCGCGTGAAAGGGTCTCGTTACATACCAATCCATAAGCTTCTGATCCTGGATGTTAGTCACGAAGGCGATCTCAAGACCCTTCAGGATATGGCGAGACAAATTAAGATCGAGGGCCTTTGCGATGGCATGGACGCGATGGAGGTCTATACGCGTCTTGATCGTGTCCGAAAGATTAGAGAAACAGAAGTCGTCACAATCACAGTGAATAATGAACTTGAGGATGTCGTCGAGATATTTTCGCGACTTAATAGCCGCGGAACGCGGGTGACGGAAGCGGACATATACTTAGGGGTCGTCGCGGCCCGAACACCGGGATGGGTACGGGACAATTTCTTACCGTTTGTATCTCAGCTTCCTGAACTCGGCTACGACGTGTCACCTAATCTCGTTTTCCGAACGATGACGGGTATCGGCAAGAAGGCCGTGCGCTATCGATCGATTGAGCCCGCGTTTTGGAATGCTGCGTCGATACAGCCAGTTTGGGAGCGTACCAAGAAAGCGTGGAGCCTCGCGATTCGTCAGTTGAAGGATTTCGGACTTCCCGGAAACGCTCTTTTGCCTGCCGATAATGTCCTTGTTTCGCTGATCGCGCTCCTTGATAAGTTTCCCGAAGACGGGTTTTCCCAAATCTTCTATTGGTTCTTACAGGCTTCTCGTTTCAGCCGGTACTCCAGTTCCTCGACGTCATCAATGGAAGAGGACCTGCGGGAGATCGCTGAGTCGGTCACGCTGACAGAGGCATTGGAGCGCTTACTCGTGCGCATCCGCTATGTGCCAGCGTTAACAGCCGACGATTTTATGCGCGACTACGGCGATACCCGTTTCGGTCGTTTGTTGCTCTATCTTTTAGTTTTACGCAATAAGGCTGTCGATTGGGACCAGCGCGGTATTAAGATTGGCTTTGATGGGGCCGAACTCCTTGCGGGTTTCCAGCCTCAGTTCCATCATGTGTTTCCAAGAAAGTTTCTTGAGAATCAAGTGAGCGCTGACCTCGTTGATGCGCTAGCGAATATTGCGATTATTGGGCCGACCATTAACATTCGGATTTCTAAGCAAGATCCGATGAATTATATTCCAAAGTATAAAATCACTTCGGAAAAATTGCGACAGCAACTCATTTCCGGGAAGATCATTACTACGACCGTCAAACAGTATCCCGATTGGGTGCGCAAGCGAGCTGACGATCTGGCAACGGCGGGTAATGAGCTTTTGGAGGAACTTCGAGGTAACTTGAAGCTTCCAGAGGCTACGATTGATCCCGAAAAACAGCAACACGCCTTTGCAGCCGCTTAGGTACTATCTGACGCGACGACGCTCGACGGGAGCGTGTGCCCAATGTGACGGAAGCTCAGCCATTGCCATGGCGGTAATTCAGGCGGAGCGCGAAGGGATGTCGCAGGCCGAGCCGGCAACTCTGTGCTATGGTTTGTATTGCGTTCGTAATTTCTGAGGAGGCTCATATGGCGACGATGCAAAAAGTTCACCGATGGCTCGTTGCCGGCTTCGCTCTTGCTGTGGCCCTCGGCCTCGCCGGCCGCGTCCAGGCGCAGGAGCTGACCATTGGCACCATCGGCGCTTCGAGCGACGCGCCGCTCTTCATTGCCGACGCGATGGGCTACTACGCCGAACAAGGATTGAAAGTGAAATTCGTGCGCTTCGATTCGGCGGCGAAGATGATCCCTTCGCTCGGCTCCGGCGACGTCGATGTCGGCTCCGGCGCCACCTCGGCTGGACTTTACAACGCGGTCAAGCGCGGCATCGGCATCAAGATCGTGTCCGACAAGGCGCGTAACGCCAAAGGCTACGGCTTCCAGGCCATCATGGTGCGCAGCGATCTGATGGACGACGGCAAGGTCAAGAGCCTGAAGGACTTCAAAGGCCTCAAAGTCGCGATGTCGGCCAACGGCAACAGCGAGAACGCGTTCATGAACTATGCGCTGACGCAAAACGGCCTGACCTACGGCGACATCGATCCGGTCTTCCTTGGCTTTCCCGAGCACATCCCCGCCTTCGCCAACAAGGCAATCGACGCCAGCCTCACCGTCGAGCCGACGGTGTCAAAACTGCTGTCGCTCGGCTCGGCGAAAAAGCTTATCGGCGCCGATGACGTGTTTCCCGATTATCAGACGGCGGTGGTGTTCTACAGCCCGAAATTCGCGCAAGATCAGCCCGACAACGCCAAGAAATTCATGGTGGCGCTGGTCAAGGCGATGCGCTTCTACAACGACTCGCTCAAGGACGGGCATATCGCCGGCCCGAATGCCGATCAGGTGATCAAGATCCTCACCGAATATTCCTTCATCAAGGACCCGGCGGTGCACCGCGCCATCGTCTCGCAGGCGGTCGATCCCGACGGCAAGCTCGACATGCCGTCGCTCAAGATGGCCTGGCAATTTTTCGTCGACACCAAGCAGATCGACGGCTCGGTAAAGGTCGATGACGTGGTCGATCTCAGCTATGTGCACGAGGCCTCGCAGAAGCTCGGGCCCTATGTGAAGAAGACGGCAACGCATTAGCCGGCGCGTCCAACCGTCCTTTTTTCGAAGCGATAAGGCCTGCCCGCAACAGCGTGGCTCGCCGGGATAATCGGGCGATTCCGAATCCCCCGGTGAAACTTAGCTTGCTTTCGATCGTTGTCGTTTGCTCCGCATGAGCATCGCGATGACGAATTATTTTGTCCGCAAATCGGTTGCCAGCCTGCAGGCAGAGGCCGAAGAGGCCGAATTCCAGCAGCTGACCGCGCACGACGGCGTGCCGCTCAAGCGCAGTCTCTCGGCTCTCACCCTGGTGTCGCTCGGCATCGGCGACATTGTCGGTGCCGGCATTTTCGTGCTGACCGGACACGCCGCCGCGGCCAATGCCGGCCCGGCGATCACGCTGTCGTTCGTGCTTGCGGGGTTCGCCTGTGCCTGTGCCGGGCTGTGTTACGCCGAGATGGCCTCGACCGTGCCGATCGCCGGCAGCGCCTATACGTATGCCTATGCGACGATGGGAGAATTTGTCGCCTGGGTTGTCGGCTGGGACCTGATTTTCGAATATGCGCTCGGCGCCGCAACGGTGGCGATTGGCTGGTCGGGCTATGTGGTCAGCTTTCTCAACGATCTGGGCATTGCCGTCCCTGCCGCCTTTGCGGGCGCGCCGCTGGTCTACGATGCCGCCGGTGGCGCGTGGCAAATCACCGGCACTGTCGTCAATGTGCCGGCCATGCTCGTGGTCGTCGGCGTCACGGCGCTGGTGGTGATCGGCATCCACGAGTCGGCGCGAGTCAACAACGTCATCGTCGCCATCAAGCTCGTGATCATCCTGTTGTTCATCGCCGCGGCCGCGCCGCATTTCAGCACCGCGAATTGGGTGACGGCGGGCAATCCGGAAGGGCATTTCGTTCCGCCCGGTGCCGGCTTCGGTGAGTTCGGGTGGAGCGGCGTGGTGCGCGGCGCCGCCGTGGTGTTCTTCGCCTATATCGGCTTCGATGCCGTCTCGACGACCGCGCAAGAGGCGAAAAATCCGAAACGCGACATGCCGATCGGCATTCTTGGGTCGCTGGCGCTGTGCACGGTTCTCTACATCGCCGTCGGCTTGGTGCTGCCCGGCATCGTTCCGTACGACCGGCTCAACGTCCCCGATCCGATTGCCGTCGGCATCAATGCCATCGGGCTGAAATGGCTGGCGCCGATCATGAAGCTCGGCATCATCCTCGGTCTGACCTCCGTGATCCTCGTCGGCATTCTGGGCCAGCCGCGTATCGTCTATTCCATGGCGCGCGACGGCCTGTTGCCGCCGGCCGCCGCCAAGGTGCACCCGCGTTTCCGCACGCCTTACGTCACCACGCTGATCACCGGCAGCGTGGTGACGATCCTCGCCGGACTGTTGCCGATCGGCCTGGTCGGCGAATTGGTCAGCATCGGCACTTTATTCGCGTTCGCCATCGTCTGCGTCGGCGTGCTGGTGCTGCGCATCAGGGAACCGGCCGCGCTGCGGCCGTTCCGCACGCCGGCGGTGTGTGCGGTGGCGCCGCTCGGCGCGGCGTCGGCCTTGCTGCTGATGCTCGGGCTGCCGCTCGACACCTGGCTGCGCTTCGGGCTGTGGCTTCTGATCGGGCTTGCGGTCTATTGGCTTTACGGCGTGCGCCACAGCCGGGCGCAAAACACGTCCTCGCCGAAGCTCGCCTAGCGCGCATGTGATCCGCCGAGCAGACGAACGCGCCTGTCATCGCGGGGCATGACAGATCGGGAAGCGGCGTGGTAGCAGGACGCATGAACTCCATCTTCATTGCGCACGGGACGGCTAACGCGGTCCCGATCTGGTTCGTCACCGCGGCGACCTACGCGGACGTGCGCGGACGGCTTGATGCCGAGGCCCGCGCCTTTACCGACGCGGCGGGTTTCGAGCCCAAGGCCGGGCGCCATCTGCTGCTGCCGGGAAAGAACGGTCTCGGCGGGGTGCTGTTCGGCATCGAGCCGAACGGCGACGTGAAGGATATGTTCCTTCCCGGTCGTCTGCCGCAGCTGTTGCCGGACGGTGTCTATCGCTTCGCCAACGAGCCGCACGATGTGCGGCTCGCCGCGCTCGCCGTGGCGCTCGGCTCCTATCGCTTCACGCGCTACCGCAAGTCGGACGGACACCAGGTCAAGCTCGAGCTGTCGCAAAGCCTCGATCGCGACGAGCTTTCGCACATCGCCGAAGCCGTGACGTTGGCGCGCGACCTCATCAACACGCCGGCGAACGACATGGGGCCGGCGGACCTCGAAGCGGCGGCGCGCAAGCTTGCGGCTAGTCACAACGCCGAGATCCGCGCCATCGTCGGCGACGATTTGTTGGCGCAGAATTTTCCCTTGATCTACGCTGTCGGCCGCGCCGCGGCACCGGCGGCCGTGCCGCGGCTGATCGACATGGTGTGGGGCGACGACAAGCATCCGCGCGTGACCTTGGTCGGCAAAGGCGTCTGCTTCGATACCGGCGGGCTCGATATCAAGCCCGAGTCCGGCATGCTCAACATGAAAAAGGATATGGGCGGCGCGGCGACGGCCTTGGCGCTGGCGCACATGATCATGGCGCGCGGCCTGAAGGTGCGGCTGCGCGTGCTGATTCCCGCGGTGGAGAATTCGATCGCCGGCGCGAGCTTCCGGCCGCGCGACATCTACACCTCGCGCAAGGGAATTTCCGTCGAGATCGGCAATACCGACGCCGAAGGCCGGCTCATCCTGGCCGACGCGCTGGCGCTGGCCGACGAGGAGAAGCCGGAGTTGATCGCCGATTTCGCCACGCTGACCGGCGCCGCGCGCGTCGCGCTCGGCCCCGACGTGCCGGCCTTCTTCACCGACGACGATGCGCTCGCCGGCGAGTTGATGAATTGCGCGGCAAGCGAGAACGATCCGCTGTGGCGATTGCCGCTGTGGCGGCCCTATGAAGCGATGCTGGAGTCCAAGGTCGCCGACATCAACAATGTCGGCGGCAGTCAGGGCGGCGCCATCACCGCGGCCTTGTTCATGCGCCGCTTCGTCAGCGCAAAATCCTGGCTGCATTTCGACCTGTTCGCCTGGTCGGCGACGGCCAAGCCGGGCCGGCCGGAAGGCGGCGACTGCCAGGCGGCGCGCGCGCTCTATGCGCTGCTCGCCGCCCGCTACGGCTGAGCGGACAAAACATGCCGGCTTTCGATCCCCGTTTGACGCCGGCCCGCGCCGATCTGGCGGCGAAGCATCTCCAAGGCAAAGTGAAGGCGGCGCGTTATGTGGAAGGCCGCGTCTATGACGTCATCGAGGCGCAGGCGCCATTGCGCCGCGAGCCGCGACCCGACGCGCCGCTCGACACCGAAGCGCTCAAGGGCGAGCGCGTCACCATCTACGACACGAACGGCGAGGGCTGGGCCTGGGGTCAGCTCGCCGTGGACGATTACGTCGGCTGGCTGCCGGACAACGCGCTGGCGCCACCCGGTGCGGCGCCGACCCACAAGGTGACGGCGCTGCGCACGCTTGTCTTCCCTGGTCCATCGATCAAACAGCCGCCGCTCGAAGCGCTGCCGCTCGGCGCGCGGCTCAACATCGCGCGCATCGAGGATCGCATGGCGGTGACGCCATCCGGCGCCTATGTGCCGGCGGCGCACCTTGCGCCGCTCGACCGGAATGAAACGGATTTCGTCGCGGTCGCCGAGCGCTTTCTCGGCGCGCCCTATCTGTGGGGCGGCAAGACCGCGCTCGGCCTCGACTGCTCGGGGCTCGTCCAGGTCGCGCTGACCGCCTGCGGTGTCTCATGCCCGCGCGACAGCGACATGCAGGAAGCGGCGTTGGGAATGGCGGTGGCGGCCGATCCTTCAGCGCTTGAGCGCGGCGACCTGATTTTCTGGAAAGGCCACGTCGCCATCGCGCGCGACCGGGGCTCTCTGCTGCACGCCAACGCCTATCACATGGCGGTGGCGGTCGAGCCGATAGCGGATGCCGTCACGCGCATCCGTACCGCTGGGAGCGCCGTCACGAGTGTGCGGCGCATCGACTCCCTCTCCCCGGAGGGGAGAGGGTTGGGGTGAGGGGGTTCGGACGCTTCAGAATTTTCTCTGAAGTCCGAACCCCCTCATCCTGTCCTTCTCCCCTCTGGGGAGAAGGGACGCAGCCGACCCGCCCGGAAAACAAATTGCAAACTACGTTCGGCGCCGAAGCATCGCGGTAGCGCCTTGCAGCACTATGTCGGCAACCGACAGGAGGCCGCGATGACGATTACCGTCTTCATTCGCTATCAGCTTGATCCCTACAGGCGCGACGGCTTTGAAGCTTACGCGCGCAATTGGCTGAAAATCATTCCGAAATGCGGCGGTGAAGTCGTCGGCTATTGGCTGCCGCACGAGGGCACCGACAACATCGCCTACGGGTTGGTCTCGTTCGCGAGTCTGGCGGCCTATGAAGCCTACCGGGCGCGGCTGAAGTCCAACAGCGAGGGCGCCGCCAATTTCGCAGTCGCGCAAAAGGAGCGCTTCATCGTCTGCGAGGAACGCACGTTCCTGCGGCAAGTGATCTGAACGCTCCACCGCTACGCCGTCGTCTCGGCTCCGCTCGGATGTCGGCCCGCCCGCTGTGGCAGGACGACGATGCAAAAAATAATGAATGTCGCGATGATAGCCGAGGCGATCGGGCGGCTGAACGCCAGGCCACCATTGCTCACTGGCTTGTCGAGGAAATCGCCGACCGAGGCGCCGAGCGGTCGCGTCAGGATGAAGGCGGCCCAGAACAAAGAAACCCGCGAGATATTGGTGAAGAAATAGGCTGCTGCGACCACCGCCAATCCGGCGGCAAAAACAAACGCGCCGTGTTCATATCCGGTGCTGTCGGCCAACCAGTCGCCGAGCGCCGTTCCGAGCGTCTGGGAAAACGTAATGGCGACCCAATAGAACGCTTCCACCTTGGGCGTGTTGACGGTGGCGACCGAGATCGTCTTTTCCGACCAGTACCACGCGCAGAGCGTGGCCATGAGGCAGACGAATAGCAGCGACGAACCTCCGGCATAGCCTATGCCTAAGGACCGATCCGCGAAGTCGGCCATGGTGGTGCCGGCCGTGGTCGAGGCCACGATGGTCGCCCAGTACAGGAACGGATGGAATTTTTTCGCCGCGATCTGGCAGATAACGAGCACCACCAGCAGCGCGAGAAACAGCGCCGTGCCGTCCAGGTAACCCCAGTTCAGGGTCATGGTGACGGTGTCGCCGCCGGTCTCGCCCAGCGTGGTCGCGGCAATCTTGATGATCCAGAAGATCAGTGTGACTTCGGGAACCTTGCTTGCGGTCCGTGCGACGACGTCTGTCATCTTGCACTTGCTCCTTGATCCGGCGGTCATGACCGGCGATTGGCATATGGCGGACTAGCCGGAGTGCGGCAATTAACAATCTGGTAATGTAGCCTTCGGTGGGAGGTCCGGCTGTGCTGTCTGATGCGGTCCGAATGTGCGTTTGTGGGGCACTATTGCTGGGCATCAGCCCGGCAATGGCGGGGCCGCCATATCTGACGGACGATCCGGAACCGACGGATTACAAGCACTTCGAGATATACAACTTTACCAACGGGACCGCGACCCGGGCCGCTACGAGCGGCGAAGCGGGCATCGACATCAATTACGGCGGAGCGCCGAACCTGCAACTCACCGCCACGATTCCGGCGGCCTATAGCCTACCGAATGGCGGTCCGTTGGTGGGCGGCTTCGGCAACGTCGAACTCGCCGCAAAATACCGCTTCCTGACGCAACAGAATTTTGGGCTCGACGTTGCCGTCTTTCCCAGGGTGTTCCTGCCGAGCGGCTCCTCAAATGTCGGCGAGTGGCACGCTTCGTATCTGCTCCCGATCTGGATGCAGAAAGACTGGGGTCCATGGTCGGCGTTTGGCGGCGGTGGCTGTGAGATCAATCGCGGCGGCGATTCCCGAGACTTCTGCGAGGCCGGGTTGGTCGTCACGCGCCAGATTGTCCCCGACCTGCAGGTCGGTCTGGAAATCTTTCACCAGACGGCGGATACCAAAGGCGGCGAAGCCGCGACGTCGATCGGCGCCGGATTCCACTATGATCTGAATGATACATTTCACATTCTGGGTTATTTGGGTCGCGGCATCCAGAATGCGGATGAGACGAATCGGTTGAATTGGTACGCCGGGGTTCTCGCCACGTTTTGAACGGCTCGCGCGAAATTTCAAACCTTCCTGTTATGCGCGTTCCACTCGCGCTCGAGATTGGCAATCAGTGCCGGGCTGAAATGGCAATAGGCCTGGTCGCGAGCGTAAGCGGAAAAATACATCCGGAATGTGTCGATCGTCTCCTGCCCGATGCGCAGGGCGCGGCGGTTCGAGGTGGCGCTGACCGCGCCGGAGCTGGTGAGCCCGGCGATGACCTTGTCGAGGGCTGCATCCATGCCGGCGGCTGGCGCGATCTCGTCGCAGATCAAACGGCCTTCCGGGCTGTCGCAGACGAGCTTGCGCTCATATTGGATGGCCTGGCGGGCGATGCGGTCGCCGGTGAAGCGCGGCAGGCGCAGGTTCGCCGCGCCCGGAATGATGCCTTCCTTGCGCGCCGGCAGCGTCATAAAGGCGTCGTTGGCGGCGAGCACATAGTCCATGGTCAGCAATATTTGGCAGTGGCCGCCGATGGCAAAGCCTTCGACTGCGGCGATCCATGGTTTCTCGATCGCCGTGCCGTGCACGTCGTCGGGCAGCAATTCGGGTCGCGCCACGCCGCGGAAGAATTTGTGCACGAAGCCGAGGTCGCGCCTCAAGAACCAGACAAACGGAATCTGGCCGCGATAAAGATGGGTCAGGTTGATGCCGGCGCCGAACAGTTTTTTGCCGCGATATTTGGGATGCTCGACTTCGCCGCCGCGCAACACGGCGATGTCGGTCTTGGCATCGAGGATGGCGACGTCGACCGCAATCTCCATGGCGTCGAGCGTGGTGTCGTCCTCGGCATTGAGAAAGCGCTCGTTCTTCGAGGTCACGATCGCCGCCTTGCCGCGCCGCTCGATCAAAACCTTGCCGAAATCGATGCGGCCGTCGGTGGCGAATTTTTGCAACTGCTCGGCGGTCTCGCGCCGCGGCAATAACATCGCGTGGCACAAATGGCGGCCGGCGGTTTCGCTAGCGAGCACATGCGCAAGAAAAATGCCCTGGTCGATCTCGACGCCGTCCTTTTCGCCCTGCAGGTGCTCGGCCTCGGCGGCGACTTGCGCGGCGGTCGGCGTCAGGCCGGGGACGGCCATGGCGGCGGCGAAGACCAGATCTTCCAGGCGAATGAATCGTGAGCGTTGGTGGGTCAGCTCGTCGTAGAGCGTCTCGGCGTGGGCGGCGAGGAAATGCTCGCGCTGTTCGCGCGCGGCGGCGAGGATGGATTTTGCCGCGCGCGCCTCACCCGGACTGCGCGCCGGCTTCTTCGGCAGGCGGCCGAGCAGATCGGCGCCGAGCTGCCAGTACCGCGTATAGCGCGGCCGATCGACAAAGTAATCGCCGGTGCGCTTTGGCGCTGCCGCAATCCATTCGGCGACCGCGCGCTGATCGAGGCCGGCGGACTGCAATTCGGCCGCGGGCATGGCGGTATCGACACTCATCGCGGTCCTCTCACTATTCCATTCGGCATTTTCAGCTTTTCGCCCGCCGATCGATGACGCGTTTGGCTTTACCCTGCGAGCGCTCGATCGTCCCCGGTTCTAGCACGCGCACGGTGGCGGTGACGCCGACATAGGCCTTGATCAGGTGCTCGGCTTGCTTCGTCAGCGTCGCAATTTCGCCGGCGCCCAACTTGCCGGCAAGCTCGGGCCGCATCTCGACCAGCACATCGAGCTCATCGAGAGTGTGCGGCCGGCGCACCTCCAACACGTAATGCGGCGCCAGCTGCGGCTCGCGGCCGAGCACCGCTTCGATCTGCGAGGGAAAGACGTTGACGCCGCGGATGATCAGCATGTCGTCGCTGCGGCCTTTGACTCGCTCGATGCGGCGCATGGTGCGCGCCGTGCCCGGCAGCAGTTTTGTCAGATCGCGGGTGCGATAGCGGATGACCGGCATCGCCTCCTTGGTCAGCGAGGTGAAGACGAGCTCGCCGGTCTCGCCGTCGGCCAGCACGCGGCCGGTGTCCGGATCGATGATCTCGGGGAAGAAGTGATCCTCCCAAACGGTCAGCCCGTCACGCGTCTCAGCGCACTCCTGGGCGACGCCGGGCCCCATGACCTCCGACAGGCCATAGAGGTCGAGCGCCACGATGCCCATGCGGCGCTCGATCTCCGCGCGCATGGTTTCGGTCCAAGGTTCGGCGCCGAAAATGCCCAGCCGCAGGCTGCAGTCGGCGGGCGAAAATCCCTGGCGCTCGAACTCGTCGGCGATCGCCAGCATATAGGACGGCGTCACCATGATGATGTCGGGGGCAAAATCGCGAATGAGCTGCACCTGCCGCTCGGTAAAACCGCCGCCGACCGGAATGACGGCGGCGCCCAAAGCCTCGCCGCCGTAATGGGCGCCAAGCCCGCCGGTGAACAGGCCGTAGCCGTAAGCCACGTGAATTTTGTCGGCGGAACGGCCGCCGGCGGCGCGGATCGAGCGCGCCATCAACAGCGACCAGGTATCGATATCGCCTTTGGTATAGCCGACCACGGTCGGCTTGCCGGTGGTGCCGCTCGAGGCGTGGATGCGCACGATGTCGGCCATCGGCACCGCGAACATGCCGAACGGATAATTCTGCCGCAGATCGTCCTTGGTGGTGAACGGAAATTTGGCGAGATCGGCGAGCGCTTTCAGGTCGGAAGGACGCACGCCGGCTGCGTCGAGCTTCTTCTTGTAATGCGGCACCTTGTCGTAGGCCTGATGCAGCGTCGCCTTCAGGCGATCGAGCTGCAGGGCGGCGAGCGCATCCTTGCTCGCCTTTTCGATCGGTTCGAGCTGGTCGAGCGCGCCCATTCACTCCGCCTTGATGCCGGATTCCAGAATGACCGGCGTCCACTTGGCAAGCTCCGCCTTCTGTTGCGCCGCCAGCGCCTCGGGGGTCTGATACTCGACCGGCCAGATTTCCTGGCCGACTTTCTTGAAGCGGTCCTGCACCGTCGGATCGGCCAAGGCGACGCGAACGGCGGCGTTAAGCTTGGCGATGACGTCCGGCGGCGTGCCCTTGGGCGCCCACAGGCCGTGCCAGAAGGTCGCGTCGATATCCCTAAAACCGAGCTCATCCAGCGTCGGCACATTGGGCGCCGCCCACCAGCGCTTGGGCTGCAAGACGGCAAGCGCCCTGAACTGACCGCTCTCGACGTTGGTGATGTAACCCGCCGCCTGACCGAAGGCGAAATCGATGTGATCGCCGAGCATGTCCTGCACCAGCGGTGCGGCGCCGCGATAAGGCACGAGCTGAAACGCCGTACCGGTCTGCCGCATGAAAATTCGCGCGGCAAATTCCGACGGGCTGCCGATGCCGACCGTCCCCATAGTCGCCTTGCCGTTCTGGGTTTTGAGCCAGGCGATGAAGCTTTTGATGTCGTCGACCGGCAGCGATTTGCGCGTCACGATCCAGATCGGGGTGTCGGCGATCAGCGAGATCGGAGCGAAGTCGGTCACCACGTCGTAGTCGAGCTTGAGGATCGAGGCGTTGAACACATGGGTCTGGGTATGGCCGATGCTCAGCGTGTAGCCGTCGGGCGTGGCGTGCGCGACGCGGCCGACGCCGATGCTGCCGCCGGCGCCACCGACATTCTCGATGATCACGCTTTGGCCGAGCGCGCCCTGCAGGCGTTCGGCGAGGATGCGGGCGATGGTGTCGGTCGGCCCGCCGGCCGGGTAGGGTACGATGATGGTGATGTTCCGCGATGGATAGCTCTGCGCGAAGGCCGTCAGCGACATGGCACTCAGCGACATGGCCGCAAGCAAGGCGAGGACAAGTGCAATCACTTTGCGCATGGCTGTTTCCTCCGGTCGGCGCGGCAGCCTTCTTGAGACCCCTGGCTGGCCGCGGTACATCTTACATGAAGTCGGCCGGCGTGAAGCCGACGCTAGGCCGCAGAGGAAGCGCCCCATGCAAGACACGATCGATATCGAGGTAACCCCGTTGTCGCCGGCCTGCGGTGCAGAAATAAGCGGGGTCGATCTGTCCAAGCCGCTGTCCGAGCACGAAGTGGCGGCCATCAAGGACGCCTGGGGCAAGCACCTGGTGCTGGTGTTTCGCGGCCAAAAGGTTTCGCAGGACGACCAGCTGCGCTTTGCCTCCTATTTCGGCGATCTCGGCACCCGCAAAAAGGCGCCGGAGACGCTGCGCGCCCGTACCGAGGGCGTCCAGCAGGACAACGAGAAAGTTCTGCTGGTCAGCAACATCAAAGTGGACGGCAAGCCGATCGGCGCCTTCGGCGAGGGCGAGTTCTGGTTCCACATCGATTCCGGCTACACCCCGCGGCCGTACAAATACACATTCCTCTATGCGCTCGAACTGCCGTCGCGCGGCGGCAATACGATGTTCTCCAACATGTACAAGGCCTATGAGGCGGTGCCGCCGGCATTGAAGGAGGCGCTCAAAGGCAAGAAGGCGCTGCATATCCATGAATACAATCGCGCCAAGCAGGCCAATTCGTCCGGCGACATCAGCGGCATTCCGCATCATGCGCACCCGATTTTCATCACCCATCCCGACACCGGACGCAAAACGCTGTTCGTCGACCGGCTGATGACGACGCGCATCGAAGGCGTCAGCCAGGGCGAGGGCGATGAGATTCTCAATCAGCTCTACGAGATCGGCGAGCGTCGCGAGTTCATCTTCGAACACGTCTGGCAGCTCGGCGACTTTTTGATGTGGGACAACCGCTGCACCATCCATGCCCGCACCGATTTTCCGAAGGAAGAACGCCGGCTGCTGCGCCGCTGCACGGTCGAAGGCGAGCCGCTGTTCGAGTGAAGGAAACGACCATGTCAAATCTTGCCGCGCAACGTTTGCCGGTTTTTGAAAAATTCATCGGCGACTTACGCGCCGTTTGGGCGGCGGAAAACGACGATCAGCGGCGCATGGAACGGGCGAAGCCGTTGTTGGAGCGGCTGGTGCTCGACGAAACGCTCAAATCCCATTCGGCAAGCTGGCCGTCGACCGAAGGCCGCAAAAATCTTTTGCTCTATGTCGATCCGGACTACGCCTTCGTCGTCAACGGCGTGGTGCGCATGCCCGGCCGCACCGGCAGCGTGCACGATCATGCCGACGCCTGGGTGCTCTACGGCGTGCTCGACGGCACCGAGAGCCTGGAACGCTTCGAGCGCATCGACGACGGCAGCCGGCCGGGCCATGCCGAAGTGAAGCTCGCATCGGTGACCACCGGCTCGCAAGGCAAGGTCGATCTGGTGGCGCCGCGCGCCATTCACGCCGAGCAGGGCGGTCCGACCCGCTCGGTGGCGATCATCGTGCGCAGTCAAAAGCTCGGCGAGGGCACGGTGCTGCAGCATCAATACGATCGTACGACCAACACGGTGGTCGAGCGCTACGGCCCGACGCAAGTGCCGTACGAGATCGCCAGCTAGCCCTGCATCCCAAACAGCCGCGCCGCGTTGCCGCCGAGGATCGCGATCTTGTCGTCGTCGCTCAGCGTGCCGGTCGCGAAAATGTGGTCGACCGGATGCTCTTCCCACGGGATCGGACAATCGGTGCCGATCATGATCTGGCTCGAGCCGACCTGCGCGACCAGATGCCGGAGCGCTTCCGGCGTGAACACCAGCGCGTCGAAATAGAGCTGGTTGAGATATTCGCTCGGCTTCTTCTGCAGCTTTATCTCGGGATTGCAGTTCGGCGGCGAGACGAAGCAGGCGTGATCGTCGCGCGCCGCATAGGACGGCAGATAGCCGCCGCCATGGGCGGCGATGATCTTCAGGCCGGGAAAACGGTCGAGCGTGCCCTCGAAGATCAGGTGTTGCAGCGCGATCGTCGTCGCCAGCGGATTGCCGACGGTGTTGGCGAGCCAGCCGTTGCCTTTGAGACGCTTGCTCAATTCCGGTGTCCCCAATGGATGGATGAACAGCACCGCGCCGAGCTCTTCGGCCTTGGCCCACACCGGATGGAATTTCGGGTCGGAAAAATCCTCATCCAGCACGCTGGCGCCGATCGCGGCCCCGCGCAGGCCTTGTTTTTTCATGGCGGTATCGAGCTGCTGCACGGCCAGGTCGGGGTATTGCAGTGCCAGCGACGCGTAGGCGGCAAAGCGATCCGGATGCGAGGCGCACAATTGCGCAAGCTTCTCGTTCTGTATCGCGACGATCTTGGCGGCGGTGTCGCGATCCTTGCGGTACCAGAACGGATTGATCGACAGCACCTCCATGTCGATCGCCATGGCATCCATGGTCTTGAGACGCTCTTCGATGACGATGAATTGCTCCTGGTCGCCCTTGACCAGGGACGGCGTCACGGTCGCCTCGCCGCCCATCAGCGCGACGGCCTCATGGAAGCGGCAATGGGCGTGCACATCGACGGTCTTGATCCGCTTGCCGTTGACCGTCACCGGCAGGCGCGGCCGCTCCTGGCCGCGCGCCGCGTCGAGCAGCCCGCAACTGCAAAACGCGAGACCTGAGGCACCCGCGCTTTTGAGAAAACTTCGCCGTGTCGCCATGAGGCAATTCCTTCCAACGATGCGGACGCGCTATTTAGCTTCACTGTTGAGCTTGTCGATGCCGACCGCGTCGACGAATGTGGTCCAGCGCGCGATGTCGTCGGCGATGAATTTACCGACATCGGCAGGTGCATAATCCGGCGGCGGTTCCATGCCGGCGGCGATGAGCTTTTGCTGCAAATCCGGTTGCGCCACCGCGCGGCGTATCTCTGCGTTCAGCTTGGCGACGATGTCGGGCGGCGTGCCGGCGCGCGCGATAAATCCGCCCCAGCCCGGCATCTCGAATGTCGGATAGCCGGCCTCGATCATGGTCGGTAGCTCCGGCAGCAGCAGCGAACGCCGCGCCGTGCTGACCGCCAGCCCGCGCAACGCGCCGGTCTCGATCTGCGGCTTGGCGTTGGTCGCAACGCCGAAAAACATCTGCGTGACGTTGCCGACGGTCGCCATCATGCCGGAATTCACGTCGCGGTAGGGGACATGGGTAATGGTGGTGCCGGCGACCTTGTTGAGATATTCGCAGGCCAGATGCGGCACGGTGCCGATGCCGGCCGAAGCGCAATTGAGCTTGCCCGGATTTTGCTTGGCGTAAGCCACCAATTCCGCGACCGACTTCGCAGGCACGCTCGGATTGATGACCAGCGCATAGGAAATGAGCCCGGCAAGCGCGACCGGCGCGAACTCTTTCGCCAGATCGTAGCTCGCGACTTTCATCGCGGTGTTGAGCGTATAGGTCGGCGTCGCGAACAGCATCGTGTAGCCGTCCGCCGGCGCGGCCAGCACGTCGTTGACGGCAAGCTTGCCGCCGGCGCCCGGTCGTGGCTCGACCACGACCGGCTGTCCCCAGGCGTCCTTGAGATGCTCGGCGACGATGCGGGAAAAAACGTCGGGGCTCGGACCGACGATGATCTTGATGGCGTGGTTCGGGAAGTCCCGCGCCTGCGCCGCCGCGCCATCGGCCGTGAGCGCCGTCAATACCACGCCGGCCAGCCACGTCGCGCCGGCCAGCCACGTCGCGCCGACCAGCCACGTCGCGCCGCGGAAAACCGGCAAGAGCTTCCTCCCTGGCCGCGGCGTCTTGTGCGCCCGCGCGGCAACCATGATAGAGGACCGCCGGTGGATGACAATGCGGTCCGATCTATTCTAGTTTTCGTTGCACACACGGCGTGGAGGACAGATGACGAGCGAAGCGAAACCCATTCGGCGCGTGGTGACCGGTCACGATGCGCAGGGGCGCTCATGCGTGCTGTACGACAGCGCCGCGCCCAACGTGAATCCCGGTGCGATCAGCCGCGGCACCTGCATGACCGATATCTGGGTTTATAAGGAGGCGCCCGCGATCATCTCGGGCAGCCGCGACGATGGCAATCTGCCGTTTCATTTCGAGCCGCCCGCAGCCGGCGGCCATCTGCGTGTCGTGCAGTCGAACGGCAAGCCCGCGGACTACGATCCGGCCAAGGATTTGGCTTTTAAGCCGCTGACGCCGACGCGGCTGCGCCCCGACGGCGTCTGGGATCGCGGCGGACAGAATTTCTTCAGCTCGCCCGTGCACAAGTCGGCGACCGTCGATTACGGCATTGTGCTTGAAGGCGAGCGCACGCTGCTGCTCGATCGCGGCAATATCACGATGCGGGCCGGCGACGTGGTGGTGCAACTCGGCAACTGGCATGGCTGGACCAATCTCAACGGCGGCAGCCTGATGGCTTTCGTCATGATGGGCGCGAGTTTCGACCGCGAACCGAAGGTCTGACTGCGATGAGCAATGGCATGAAGCAGGTGCGGCGCATCGTCACGATCGACGATGAAGACGGCAAGTCGGTCGCGATTGCGGACGGCACGCCGCCCGACGTGCAGGGCGATCCGGTGCGGCCGGGATTCTCGTCGGCGCGCATTTGGGTCACCGGCGCGTCGCCGGCGCAAATCGGCCCGTTTAGCGATGCGACTCTGACTTATCCCCGTGCGCTCGAACCGCCACCGGGTGGTTCGGTGTGCCGGGTCGTCACATTGCCGCCGGATGGGACATTTCGCGGCAAAGTCGGGCGAGCGGAAGTCGCGGCTTTTTTCCATGCCACGGGCTCGCCGGCCGCATCCACCTATTCGCCAACCGTGCCACATCCTTACATGCAGAAAACGCAGACGCTCGATTTCTGTCTTGTTCTGGAAGGCGAGATCGTGCTGGTGCTCGACACCGAAGAGGTCCACCTCAAAGCCGGCGATACCGTTGTCCAGCGCGGCACCAATCACGCCTGGAGCAATCGCTCGCATGAGCCGTGCCGAATCGCGATTTCCTCGCACGATGCCGGGCGCTGATCGGATGACGTTCTCGCTACGACCGTGCCGGTTGAACGCTCGTCCCTCGCTTCCCAGCATCGCGGTCGACGCGCGGTGCCATTCATCCTCATAGGAGATGCCTGACATGGAACCATTGCCGAAAGGCGCCAATTTCGTGCGCGCCAAAACCTTGTGGGAGATCGGCCTGCACATCGCCGGCAATCCGGCGACGCCTTACGGCGGTAATCGCGACATGGTCATCACGGTCGGCAGCGGCTCGGGCGAAGCGTTCCGGCCGTGGCTGCGGCTCGCATCCGGCTCGGCCATTCTGGCCGAGGAAGTGGCAAAGGGCGGGCTCGAAGCCGCCTTCGTCAATCCGTCGGCGCTGCTCACCCAGGCCTATCGCGGCGTCGGCTTGTTCCACACGGCGCTGCCGGTGCGGATCATCGCCTCTTATCCGAGCTGGGATCGCTTCGTCTTCATGGTGCATCCGCGGGCGGGCATTCGTTCGCTCAAGGATATCAAGGCGAAGCAGTATCCGCTACGCGTCTCGGTGCGCGAGGATCCGACGCACTCGACCTTGGTCCTGATCGAGCAAGCCTTCGCACTGCACGGCTTCAAACTCCAGGACATCGAGGCCTGGGGCGGACGCATCATCACCTGCGGCGGGCCGTCCGACGTGCGCCGCCTCGAGCCGCTTAAGCGCGGCGAGATCGACGCGGTGTTCGATGAGGGCATCAAGGTGTGGTTGAACGAGGCGCTGGCGGCCGGCCTCGTCCCGCTCGAGATCGCGCCGGCCGAGTTCGATGCGCTCGGCGGATTGGGATGGCGGCGGGTCGTCCTGCCCAAGGCACGCTTTGCAGGTCTGGCGCGGGATTTCGATACGTTCGATTTCAGCGGCTGGCCGATCTACACCAGCGCATCGCTGCCGGAACAGATGGCCTACGACATCTGCGGCGCGCTCGCCGCGCGCGAAGCGGAGGTGCCTTGGGAGAAGAACACCGGCGGCTCGGCGCTGCACATGGTCAGCGAAACCGAGTCGACGCCGATGGACGTGCCGCTCCACCCGGGCGCCGAGCGCTGGCTTCGCGAGCATAAATGAAATGAACGTCCGCTAGCCGAGCGGCGCCAGGGCGTTGCGCAGCGGCTCGCTGGGAATCGCCAGCAAGCCGGTAAACGGCTGGCTCAGCTCCAGGATCAAGAAGATCGCGCCTGACGCCGACAGCGCAAACAACGCCAGGAAGCTGAACACCGTCACGTTGAGCGCGGCGAACAGGCTGAAGCTCGCGAATATGATGATGAGCCAGAACGCCAGGATGGCGATGAAGGGCGCCGGAATGGCGCTGTCGGATTCTGCGAACAGTAACAGGCGGGTTTGCGCCAGATCGGTGCTGATCTGCGCGGCGCGAGCCTGCAGCGAGCGCTGCAGGTCGTTCTTCGGCGACAGCGCTTGAATGGCGACATAGACGCTTTCGGCCTCGGTGCTTCTGGCAAACGGCCGTGTCGCATCAGCCGGCTTTTCGTGCCAGATCCGATCGACCAGCGGGCTCAGCACGCTTCGCATCTCGCCACGGATGGGCTGCGCCTCCGGGCCGTATTGCTCCAGCAGAGCGTCGAGCAGGATGATATCGGCGGTGATTTGTTTGACTTGACCGCTCTGGGTGTCGAACGAGCCCTTGGCCGCCGCAATCAGCAAACCGAGCACCAGCGCGGCGATGGTTGCGATCAGGCCGACGCCGAGCCGCACGACGTCCTGGGAGTCCTTGCTGAGATGATGCTGCGGCAATGTGGTGCGCAGCAAGGCGCCGAACACGATGCCACCGAGCGTCAACGCAAATATCAGGCAGGACAGGACGGCGGCGCTCATGGTTCATCTCCGAATCCGGCAAATGCCGCGCTCGTGAATTTGCGGACCGGCCTCACCGACAACGCACATAAGGCTTCAGATCGGTGAACGACTTGCCGATCGAGATTTTGCCGCCATCCTCGGGCCGCAGAATCAGATTGACGACGTCGGCCCTGGCTGCTTGCCCGTCGGCCTCGCATTGGGCGTGGACGGCGTAGTTCGGCCCGCGTGAGCCCGGCGTCTCCACGATCCAGCGCACGCTGCATTTGCCGTCGGCAGTGTTGTAGCCGTCTGCCGCAACCGTGATGCTGGACTTGTCCTTCGCGGCGCAGAGCTCGGTGCTCGGCGCCCAGGTTCCGACCAGCACGCTGGGGAACGTGGTGTGGCGCACCTCATCGGCCCCGGCGCGTTGCGATTGCAACGCCGAAACGGCCAAGATCGCCGGCAAAATCGCAAAAACAGTTCGCTTCATGTCTGCCCCCGGTTCGAACGTCAGATGACTTCTTCGGTCTTGTCGTCGGTCTCGCCGTAGCGCCGCAAGGTCGCCGGCCTGGTGCCGGCGTAAAGTTGCTCTAGGCCGGGCGCGATCTTGGCGTTCTCGCGCTCGAACAGCGAATTGCCGGCGAGATCGCTTTCGACCAGGAACGGGCCGAATTTTTCCACGTCGAGCACCCAGACCGCTTGCGCCAAGCCGAGCTCTTCGAGCCAATAGACGCCGGCGACGCGCTTGATGCCGCGGCCGAGCAGCGCACCGGTGCCGTAGCCGACCGTGGTCAGGTAAACCGCGTTGTTCGGCACGAAATGCTCACGATAGGTCGCCGACGTCATGCCGCCTTTGCCGATGATGATGTTGCAGCCGGATATTTTGAACCAGCCGCCGAGCCATTGGGCGAAGCGGAACGACGCCGTCGCGGTGACCGCGCCGACGGTATGGCTGCCGTCGGCATTGATCGATGCCGCCGGCGAGCAATGGAAATTGGTGATGCCGAGCGCGGCTTTGTCCGCCGGCATGCCGACGCCGTCCGCGATCGCGCGCTTGTAGACACCTTCGCGCGCGGTGAAGACGCGGCCGGTGAGATAGGCGACGGAACCGATTTCTAGCTTGCGCAAATCCTCGGTTCGCGCCGGCAAATTGATGTGAACGGTTTTCAGATCGGCCATCGTTTCATGTCCTCGGCGCATCACTCCCTCTCCCCGGAGGGGAGAGGGTGGGGTGAGGGGGTTCGGAGGATTCAGAATTCATCTCGACCGTCCGAACCCCCTCAACCTGTCCTTCTCCCCCATAGCGCGTCGAAGACGCGCGTGAACGCGCTTGTGGGAGAAGGAACGCAGCCTATCGTCCGTTACCTTCCTGCAGCGTTTACTCCGCGGCTTCCGCCGCTTGCTGGCCCCATTCCACCGTTTCGCGCCGCATATAATCGGTGAACCACATCGGGTCGGTGCGGAAGGCAGCCTTGCCGTCGGTCGAAATACGCGCGCACGCGCGACGCGACGACAGACAAAACATGTGCACCGACATCGGCATGCCGCCGGTGTGGCAATAGCCGACTTCGATGTGGCAATCGATCACCATGGACGAGCCGACGAAACCCATAGCGCCCATGCCGATATTGTTGCCGAGCTCCTTGAACTCTTCTTCCAGCGCGGCGATTTTCGGATCCGGATTGCGTGAGCCGACGACGCGCAGGCAGGACGCCTGCTTGCCGAGCACCATGGAGGTGTCCTTGGAGCCGCCAAGCCCGACGCCGACGATAGCCGGCTGGCAGGCCAGCCCGCGCTTGCCGAAGCCGATCAGAGTATCGAGGAAAAAGCGCTTGATGCCTTCGATGCCGTCGCCGGGAAACAGCATGCGGTAATCCGAGCCGAACAGGCCGCCTTTGTGCACGGTGGTGAGCTCGATCCAGTCGGCGTCGGGATGAAACGCATATTCGATCTCCGGCGCGCCGATGCCGACATTGTTGTTGTGATCGGTGCGCCACAGTGGATGCACCCGGTTCGGCCGCAGCGGCACGGTGGTGGTGGCGCGCGCGGTGGCGCGACGCAACGCCGCTTCCAGCGCCACCGGGCCATCTTCGATGCGCGCGTCGTTGCCGATCTTGACGTACCAGCGGGGCAGCCCAGTGTCGCCGCACATGGCGCGGCGGTCTTCCTTGGCGGCTTCGTAATTTTCCAGCATGGCCTTAATGACGAAGGCCGACAGGTCGCCTTTTTCAGTATCGGCGCAGCGCCGCAGGCCGTCGAGATAATCGTCGGGGATCTCGATGGCGGCTTTCGCCATCAAATCCTCGGCGGTGCGTTGGATGCTCGACAGTGGGATCATGTTCGCCTCAGTTGCTCATTCGGCCGCGAGCGCATCGCGGAGCAGAGTCTCGCCCGGCTTCACATGGGTGAACTCCACGGGCTGTTCACCGATCTCGATCCCGCTCGCGGTCTGCCTGGCCACCGTGAAGGTCGAGGTGGCGAAGTCGCCGGGCTCCGGAAAATCGGACCGGAAATGGGCGCCGCGGGAATTCTCGCGCTTCAGCGCGGCGAGCGCAATGACCCGGCTGATCTCGGCGAGCGAGCGCAGATTGAGCCAGTCGTGCCAGGTCAGATTGAAGCGGCGGTCGGCATCGGCGATGCCGGTGGCCAGGAGCTCCGCCTCGATCCGGTCGAGCGCCGCGAGGCCGCGTTCGATGCTGGCGCGGTCGCGCACGACGCCGACTTCGTCCCACATGGTGTCGAGCAATTTTTCGCGCAGCGCATTCAGATCGCCCGATTTTTGTTTTTGCGCGAATGGGTGCTGGGCGCGGGCAAGTTCGGCATCGAGCACGTCGGCATCCGGCTCGCGATGACCGGGATTGGCAGCGATCCAGCGCGGCATCACGTCGCCGGCAATGCCGCCGAACACCGTGGAATTGGCGACGCCGTTGCCGCCGAGCCGGTTGGCGCCGTGCATGCCGCTGGCATCCTCCCCGGCGACGAACAGGCCGTGGCGCTCCGTCGTGGTATCAACCGCGCAAACGACGCCGCCCATGAAATAATGCGCCGTCGGCACCACTTCGACGAGCCCGCCGGCAAGATCAAAACCGCAGTCGCGGCAGCGATCCACCATGCCCTTGAACTCCTTCGCCACCTTGGCCGGCCCGAGATGGCCCATCTTGATATAGACGCCGCCATTCGGCGTGGTGCGTCCGGCGCGCATCTCGGCATAGATGGCGCGGCTGACGACGTCGCGGGTGGCGCGCTCGAGCTTTGGATCGTAGTCGCCCATGAAGCGGTGCATGGCGCCGTTGAGCAGATGGCCGCCGGACCCGCGCAAACCTTCCTCCAGCACGGTGCCGGTCATGCGCGTGTCCGGGCCGGCGAGGAGGCCGGTCGGATGGAATTGCACCATCTCCATGTCGCGCAAGGGCAGCCCGAGGCGCAGCGCCATGGCAAGCCCGTCCATGCTCTTGTCGCCGGATGGCGTGTGATAGCGATACATGGTCGGGCCGCCGCCGGTTGCCAGCAGCACGGCTTGCGCCGCGACGAAACGAAATGCGCCGCTGCGGACATCGATCAGCAACACGCCCGATAGCGCGCCGTCCTTCGCCGGGATCAGCGCGACGGCGCGATGTTCTTGCAGCCGGCGGATCGGCCGCGCCCACACCTGCTCCATCAGCCGGTTGATAATCTCGATGCCGGTGAGGTCGCCCTTGTGCACGGTGCGATCGAACGTCTGGCCGGCGAAGGCCTTGCCGTGGAGCGTGCCGTCGGGATTGCGATCGAAGAAGCAGCCGATCTCGTTTTCCAGCTCCTGCACCCGCTCGATCGCCTTGGTGACCAGGGTCCAGGCCAGCTCCTGGTGCGGCAGCCATTTGCCGCCTTCGATGGTGTCCATGAAATGGCGCTCGATGGAGTCGCCGGGATTGAGCGCGACGTTGTAGCCGCCCTGCACCATGCGGGTGCAGCCGCATTTGCCGAGCAGCCCCTTGCTGACGATGGTGATGTTGAGATCGGGATTGGCTTTTTGGGCATGCAGCGCCGCGAACAAGCCGGCGCCGCCGGCGCCGAGGATCAGAATGTCGGTCTTGAGGTGTTCGACGTTCATCCTCAAAACACCCGCGCCAAGAATATGAAGGCGATGATCGCCGATATCGCCGCGGCGAGCGTCGCCAGCTGTTTTTGGCCGTCGCGCCAATCGAGATTCTCAATCACCAAAACGCGCAAGCCGCCGAGCAGATGAACCGTCAGCAGAAAAACCAGCCCGCCTTCGGAAAATTTCACCAGCGGCTGTTCGGTCCAGCGCAAGAAGCTTTCGAGCTTGGCTTCGCCGTCAATAGCCAGCCCAAGCGCTAGAAAATGCAACGGCAGGAAAATCGCCAAGGCGAGGCCCGACAGCCGGTGCACCATGGCGGCAATCCACAGCGCGCTGCCGCGATGCATGATGCCGCGCGCGATCACGACAGCACCACGGCAAACACGGCGCGCGCGCCGAGCGTCGCCAACAGCATGCCGAACACGACGCCAAACAGGCCGGCGCGCCGGTCGGTGAGCGGCGACCACTCGGTCAAGACATTGCGCACGCCAATCGCGGCATGAATCGACGCCGCGGCGACGAAAAGTCCGTAGTACGACGCCCAGACAATGCTGCCATGGGTACGCGACAGAATATCCGCAGCCGTCATGCCGCGCCGCGTGGCATAGAAAATGACGGCGATGTGGACGAGCACGAGCGGCACCATCGCCGCCGCCGTCGCACGCTGCCACAAATAGAGCCGCACATTCATGCCTTGATCTCGCCCTTGAGATACGCCGCGGTGGTGCGCCGCTTCAGCCCGGCGATAGCGGCGGTCGGATTGAGCGCCTGCGGGCAAAGCTCCTGGCAGGATTGATGCGAGTGGCAGGAATGGCAGCCGCCCGGCGCGGCCACCGCTTGCAGGCGTGCGGTGCCGCCGGCATCGCGTTCGTCGTTGAGGAGGGTCCACGCCCGCGTCAGCGCTGCCGGGCCGAGATAATCCTGGTTCCAGCGCACCGTATCGCAGGCGGCGTAACAGACGCCGCAATTGATGCATTCGATCGCCGCGTCGGCCAAGCGCCGGGCCGGGCTGTCGGGGCGGATTGGCTCGATTTCGTCGTGCCTTGTCTTCGACGGCGCAAAAACACCTTGAGCCTTTTGCCACTTCTCGAAGAACGGTTCCATGTCGGTCGCCAAATCCTTGATGACCGGCATGTTTTCCAACGGGCCAATCTCCAACTGCCCACGGCCGGCGACCTTCGACACATGCGTCCGGCAGGTCCAGCGCGGCTTGCCATTGACCGTCATGGCGCAGGAGCCGCAGACGCCGACCCGGCAAGCGAAGCGATACGACAAGGTCGGATCGATGTGGCGCTGCACGAAGGTCACGACGTCGAGCACGGTCTGGCTTTCGCGCCGCGGCACGCTGTAGGTCTCGTAGCGGCCGTCCTTGCCGCCGCGCCAGAGCGATACCGATAATTCCGCAAGCATCGCGTTAAGGCTCCCGATTGCTGCCCTTGTTACGCCGGGGACGCCGGTCCGTCTAGCAAGCGGTTGGAAGCAATGGCTTTAAACGGATCGGCCGCAATCTCGGCCGTCTCACAAAAGCTGCCGAGCCCGCTCTGCATCCGCCGCAGTTCCCGCGCCACGACACATGCGCAGTTCGCGGCTTGTCGCAGACGCGCAAAAGGCACAGTCTTGACGTGCTGGCGGCCGCGCATCTCAAGACGCGCCCCAGCCTCGCTCCGCCGATCTTGCCGTAGAGGCGCATCGGTACGGGAGCACAAGGGAGGAGGACTCATGTCAAAGCATGATGAAGGCCGCCGTGCGTTCCTGGTCGCGCTGGGCGCCGGCGCCGCTGCCACCACCGCGCTGGTTCCGGACGCGCTCGCCAAGAGCAATCACCAGCATCACGCTGCAGCCGACGCGCCGGCCGCGGCGCGGCCGGCCGATGTGGCGGTGCCGATCGCCGGCGAGCATCACCGCGCGTTCTTCAACGACGACGACGCCCATACCGTCACCGCGTTCGCCGAACGGCTGATGCCGGGTGCGCCCGGCAAGCCGGGAGCGACCGACGCCGACGTGCTCAATTACATCGATCTCGCGCTCGCCGGCGCCTATGCCGACCTGCAATATTTCTATCGCCGCGGCCTGACGCAGCTCGACGATCATTGCGCGCAAACCTACGGCAAGCCGTTCCGGCGGCTCACCGCCGCGCAGCAGGACGAGATCATCGGCGCGCTGGAACAGGGCAAGGCGCCGGCCTTCACCTGGCCGAGCGCCGCCGCCTTCTTCAACACCATGCGCACCCACACCATGGAAGGCATGTTTGCCGACCCGGTCTATGGCGGCAACAAGAACTTCGCCGGCTGGCGGCTCGTCGGTTTCCCCGGCGCGCAGCCGATCTTCACGCCCGAGGATCTGAAAAGCACGCAGGCTTTTACGCGCGAGCCCATCACCGGGCTGCAATCGCGCGCCGCGACGCGGGAGGGCTGAACCATGGCAACCGAGAAAACCGAAGTCGTGATCGTCGGCGTCGGTGCCGCGGGCGGCATCATCGCAGCCGAGCTCGCCAAAGCCGGCATGAAAGTCATTGGCCTCGAACGCGGCCCGCGCCTGCAGACCGCTGATTTCGAGGGGCTCGACGAGCTGCGCTATTTCGAGCGCCAGGATCTGCGGCCGAACATCAAGCGAGAGCCGGTGACCTGGCGGCCGAACGCCAATGCGCACGCGGCGCCGATGCCGGTGCTCAACAACGGCAATCAGGCCGGCGGCGGCACCGTGCATTACGGCACCCTGTCGTGGCGCATGCACGAGGACGATTTCCGCGTGCGCAGCAAGACCGTCGAGCGCTACGGCGCCTCGGCGATCCCGGACGATTCCTCGCTGGTCGATTGGCCGGTGAGCTATGCCGAGCTCGAGCCGTTCTACGACCAGGCCGAATACGATCTCGGCGTTTCCGGCAAGGCCGGCAACCTGCAAGGCAAGAAGGTCGACGGCGGCAACGTGTTCGAGGCGCCGCGCAGCCGCGACTATCCGATGCCGGCGCTGCTCGTCGATCAGTCGGGACTGCTTTACGAAGCCGGCGCCAAAAAGCTCGGCCTGCATCCGTTCCCGTCGCCGCGCGCCATCCTGTCGCAACCCTACAAGGACCGGCTCGCCTGCACCTATTGCGGCTTCTGCCAGTCGTTCGGCTGCTATATCGGCGCGAAATCGTCGATCCTCGTCACCAAGCTGCCCGAGGCCGACGCGACCGGCAATTTCAAGCTGATCACCGGCGCCATGTGCCACCGGGTCAACAGCGACAATGCCGGCAAGGTGACCGGCGTGTCCTATTACGGGCCGGACCGCTCCGACAACACCATCGAAGCCGACATCGTCATCGTGGCGCCGTTCATCTACGACAATACGCGGCTGATGCTGCTATCGAAGACGGACAAGTTCCCGAACGGACTTGCCAATTCGAGCGGACATCTCGGCAAGCACATCATGGCGCACATGATGGCGAATGTGTTCGTCACCTTCGACGACCGCTACGTCAACAATTTCATGGGCCCGAGCGCCCAGAAGCACACCATCGATGACTTCAACGCCGACAATTTCGATCATGCGGGCCTGGGCTTCATCCGCGGCGCGCAACTGTCGATCGGCACGCCGAACCTCGAAGGCGGTCCGATCGCCGCCTCGACCATGGCGATGCCGCCCGGCGTGCCGCGCTGGGGCGCGGGCTTCCGCGACTTCTTCGCCAAGGCCTATGCGCGCCACGGCGCCATGGTGGCGCAGACCGAGAACCTGCCGTATCCGGATCAGACCATCGATCTCGATCCCAACGTGCGCGACGCCTGGGGCATGCCGGCGCCGCGCGTCACCTACGACTGGCGGCGGCCGAACGAGAAGGCCCGCGTCGCCTTCGTGCAGAACAAGCTGATGGAGATCGGCAAGGCGATGGGCGCCCCGCAAGTCTGGCCGGCGCCGGTCAGCCCGGCCGGCGCGCCGGGCGCGCATCATGAGGGCGGCACCCGCATGGGCTCTGACCCGAAAGACTCGGTCGTCAACAAATACAGCCAGACCTGGGATCACCCCAATCTGTTCCTGGTCGGCTCATCGACCTTCCCGACCATGGGCGCGGGCTTCAACCCGACGCTGACCATCCAGGCGCTGGCTTACATGACGGCCGACGCCATCGTGAAAAAATACCAGAACAATCCGGGGCCGTTGATTTGACGGTGATGCCGCGGGCGCGGCTGTCGGCCCGCGGCAGCGTCACTTCACGTCGGGATAAAGCCCGGAGGCCTTCACCACCGCCAAACCTTCGGCGCGGTCGGCGGGCAGCTCCTTGGCGAACTGTTGCGCCGAGATCAACACCGGGCTCAGGCCGCGGTTGATGAGGAATTTTTGCTGAAATTCCGGGTTCGATTCCACCTTGACGATAGCGGCGTTCAGCTTGTCGACGATCGGCTGCGGCGTGCCGGCCGGTGCGAATATGCCGAAGAAGGTTGCCGCAATGTGGTCGTTATAGCCGGCCTCCTTGAACGTCGGAATTTCGGGAGCGAGCGGTGAGCGGGTATCGCCGTCGATGGCCATTCCCATGATTTTGCCGTCGCGCATGAACCCGACCAAATTGCCGATGCCGAAGATCGCGATCTGCGCGGTGCCGTTGAGCATGCTGTTGACGGCGTCGCCGCCGCCCTTGAACGGCACGCGCACGATGTCGGTGCCGTTCTTCTTGTTGAACTCCTCCATGAAGGCGACCTTGGACAGCGACGGCGCCATGTAGTTGAAGGTCTTGGGCTTCGACTTCACCAGCGCCGCGAGCTCGGCGAACGATTTGATGCCGAGCGAAGCATTCACCGCGAACACCTGGGTCAAATAGTAGGGCCGGGCCACCGGCACCAAGGCCTTCGCCGGATCGAAGTCCGACGGCTGGATCAGCGGGTTGATGACGATGGTCTCGCCGGGAAGAATGCAGATTGTGTAACCGTCCGGCGCCGCGTCGGCGCAAGATTTGGCGCCGATCGTGCCCTCGGCGCCGACCCTGTCCTCGACCACGATCGAGGTGCCGAGCGCCGGCCCCATCTGATCGCCAAGCGCGCGCATGAAGAGATCGCTTAAACCGCCGGGCCCCTGCGACGCGATCGCCCGGATCGGCCGCGTCGGATAATCCTGCGCGGCGGCCGGCCACGTCAGCACGGCCGGCGCGAGCAGTGCCAGAATTGCAGACCAGCGGTGCATGTCATTGTCTCCCGGGTGTTCTATTGTCGCGGCGAACAATGCCGCAGCCGAACGCGGCATGAGCATGCGGCGTAACCGCGCAGAAGCGGCGGCCGCGCGGCATGTCGGAAGAGGGGGATCGAGTGTGCCGGATTATCGGATGAAAGTGGAGAAGCCGATCACGGTGCGGATGCGCGACGGCGTTCGCATCTCGCTCTGCGTCTATCGGCCCGATGCCGAGGGCCGGTTTCCGGCGCTGTTCGCGGCTTCGCCCTACCAATACGAAATGGACGACGTGCCGGCCTATCCGTTGTTCCTGTGGCGCGAGACCGGTCCGGTCGAATGGTACGTCAGCCAGGGCTACGCCTATGTGCATGCCGACGTGCGCGGCTCCGGGCAGTCCGAGGGCGAGTTCGAGTTCATGGGGCTCAACGAGCAGCAAGATTATCTCGAATTGATCGCCTGGATCGTCGCGCAGCCGTGGTGCAACGGCCGCCTCGGCGGCATCGGCCAGTCCTACTACGCGATGGCGCAGTGGCTGATGGCGACTTACAACCCGCCGGGTCTCGCCTGCATCGCGCCTTATGACGGGTTGGTCGATCAGTATCGCGGCTCGAATTACCACGGCGGCATCTACTGCTCGTATCGCTCGGTCTGGTACACGTCGCTGCGCGCCGACAATCAGCACCGTCTTGCCGGCAGGCACGGCCGGCCGCCGATGACGTTCGATCTGGTCGGCGAAATCATCAATCACCCGCTCGACGACGAATTCTGGCGGCAGCGTTCGCCGTATTGGCGGCTCGACAGGATCAAGTGTCCGGTGCTGTCGATCGGCCATTGGGGCAAGATGGGTCTGCATCTGCGCGGCAATATTTTGGGTTTTGAGGAGGTCAAGGCGCCGAAGAAGCTCGTGGTCACCGGCGCGCGCAACACCTTTGAAGCGCACCGCTTATTCGACCAGGTCGAATTCCACGAGAAGGAGCTGTTGCCGTTTTACGATCTGCATTTGAAGGGCGCCAACAATGGCTTCATGGATGCCGAGCCCGTAAAACTGTTCGTGCGCGGCGCCAACGTGTGGCGCAGCCAGGAAACCTGGCCGCCGCGCGCGACCAGCGTCGCCTATTATCTGCGCAAGGGTCCATCGGGGAGCGTCACCTCGCTCAACGACGGCGCGCTGTCGACGGAAAAACCCGGGGCTGACGAGACGCCGACCAGCTACACTTATCCGGACTGGGAATGGGTCAACGGCGTCGCGGTGATCGGCCCGGATGGCCGGGTCGATCCGGCGCGGCGGGTGCTGACGTTCACCAGCGCGCCGCTCGACAGCGACCTCGAAGTCACCGGGCCGATCGTGCTGAAACTTTATGCGTCGTCGACCGCGATCGATACCCAGTTCATCGTCAAGCTGACCGACCAGCATCCGCAAAGTGTCGAGGCGCGCGCCAAGGGCGAGCAGCCGGCTTTTACGCCGGTGTCGAAGGGCTGGCTGAAGGCCTCGCATCGCGAGAAGGATACGGTCCGCTCGAAACCGGAGCGGCCGTTCTACACCCACACCAATCCGCAGCCGCTCACGCCGGGCGAAATCTACGCGTTCGACATCGAGGTGCTGCCGATCTCTTATGTATTCAAGCAAGGCCACCGCATCCGCCTCGAGCTCGCCAACGGCGACTCGCCGGCGACCGACGGCGTTTTCTCGCATCCTTATCATCCATCGCTGATGGGCACCGACACGTTGCACCATGACGGCGCCTATGCGTCGTGCTTGATCCTGCCGGTTCTCGCGGCGGAATAATGCCGGCGGCGATAATCATTCATCTGTCATGCTCCGCGAAGGCGGAGCATCCAGTAAACACCGTCGCTCGGCGATTACTGGATCATCCGCCTGCGCGGATGATGACAGTGAAGCGATGCGCTGGCGCGGCTGCGCGTACTCAACTACCATTTAGCCTCGCGATGACGTTGGAGCCGGGATCATGAAACGCAGCACCGATCGCATTCTCACCACGCACGCCGGCAGCCTGTCGCGGCCGCCAAACCTCATCGCCATGAGCAAGGCGATCGCCGTCGGCGAAAGCAAAGGCGATGCCGCCTATGCGCAAGTTCTTGCCGCATCGGTTGCCGACGTGGTCAAGAAGCAGCGCGAGCTCGGCGTCGACATTCCCGACGACGGCGAGTTCGGCAAGCCGGTGGGCGGCTCCTACGATTACGGCGCGTGGTGGAATTACGCCTTTGCCCGGATGTCGGGATTTTCGCCGGCGGGAAGCCCGGCCGCCGCCGCGCACGAAACCCAGCACAAGAAATCGACCGTCGCCGACGTAGCGCTGACCTCGTTCGCCAATCGCCGCGACTGGCAGAAATTCGGCGAGTTTTATCTCGACCCGGAATCGAGCGGCGGTCTTATGGGGAGCGCGGCGCGGCGGCCTGTCGGCCGACCGGCCTGCACCGGGCCGATCAAATATACCGGCCACGCGGCGCTGCAAGCCGATATCGACAATCTGAAAAAGGCGCTGGCCGCGACCGGCGCCGAAGAAGGCTTCATGTGCTCGATCGGCCCGGGCAGTTTTGCCCGCGGCGTCGACCTCTACTACAAGACCGAGGAAGAGTTTTTGTTCGCCTCGGCCGACGCCATGCGCGACGAATACAAGGCCATCGTCGATGCCGGCATCGTGCTGCAGATCGACGATCCGAGCCTTCCCGACAACTGGGACATGATCAATCCCGAGCCGCCGCTCAAGGAATTCAAGAAATTCGAGCAAGTGCGCATGGAGGCGCTCAATCACGCGCTGCGCGGATTGCCGGCCGACCGCATTCGCTTCCACATTTGTTGGGGCAGCTGGCACGGCCCGCACACCACCGACATTCCGCTGCAAGACATTGTCGACCTGGTGCTCAGCGTCAACGCCGGCGCCTATTCGGTGGAAGCCGGTAATGTCCGCCACGAGCACGAATGGCGGGTATGGCAGGACGCAAAACTGCCCGACGGCAAGCTGCTCATCCCGGGCGTCGTCAGCCACGCCACCAACATCGTCGAGCACCCCCAAGTCGTGGCCGACCGCATCGTGCGCTACGCCAAGGTGGTCGGACGCAATAACGTCATCGCCGGCACCGATTGCGGGCTGGGCGGCCGCATCCATCCACAAATCGCCTGGGCCAAATTGCAGGTGCTCGCCGAAGGTGCCAAGCTCGCGACCAAAGAGCTGTGGGGCTAGTCGGCAACGTGACCGGGCGGTTGGCGGGAAAAGTGGCGCTGATCAGCGGCGCCGGCTGTATTGGGCCGGGCTGGGGCAACGGCCGCGCCGCGGCGGTGCTGTTCGCGCGCGAGGGCGCCAGGGTCTTTGCCGTCGACAAGGATGCCGATTCGATGACCGAGACGGTGGCGCGCGTCGGCAATGACGGCGAGATCGCGACCCATGTCTGCGACGTGCTTGACGATGCGCAGGTGCACGATATGACAGAATCATGTCGCAAGGCTTTTGGCCGCATCGACATATTGGTGAATAATGTCGGCGGCTCGGCCGCGGGCGGCGTCGCGGAAATGTCCGAAGAAAGTTTCGACCGCCAGATCGACTACAATCTCAAGAGCGTTTTTCTTAGCTGCCGCCACGTCATCCCGGTGATGATCGCGCAAGGCGGTGGCGCCATCGTCAACACGGCGTCGGCTTCGGGCACGCGCTATACCGGCACGCCGCAGATCGGCTACGCTTCGGCCAAGGCCGCGGTGATCCAATTCTCGCGGGTGACGGCGGTGCAATATGCGGCGAACGGCATCCGCGTGAACACGGTGATTCCGGGCCAGATGCACACCCCCATGGTGGAAGCGCGGCTCGCCAAGCAGCGCACCGGCGGCGACGTCGAGGCTTTGCTCAAATCCCGCGTCGCCCGCATTCCGCTCGGTTTCATGGGGGACGGCCGCGATACGGCGGCCGCGGTATTATTTTTGGCTTCCGATGAAGCCCGCTTCATCACCGGCACCGAAATTGTGGTAGATGGCGGCATGACCGCGCGCTGCGATTGAATTCTTGAAAGAGCACCAATGGCCATCCGCCCCGACGATCTCACCCCGACCATCCCGCCGCCGGACCCGAATCCGAAAAAGCCGAGCATCACGCTGCCGCCGCTGTCGTGCGATTCGCATTTCCACGTGTTCGGGCCGCACAGCACATTTCCCTATGCGCCGGACCGGGCGTTCACGCCGACCGACGCCTCTAAGGAGGATCTGTTCCGGCTGCACGAATTTTTAGGCTTTCAGCGCGGCGTCTTCGTGCAATCGACGGCGCATCGCAGCGACAATCGCGTGCTGATCGACCTGCTCGAAGCCGGCAAGGATCGCTATCGCGGCGTCGCGCTGTTGGAGCCGACGACGCCGGACGACGAGGTGGAGCGGCTCGACGAGGCCGGCGTGCGCGGCGTGCGGCTGCATTGGTATTTTCCCCACGGCGGCGCGCCGCGGCCGCGCGACGACATGCGCAAAATCATCGAGAAGGTCTCGCCCTACGGCTGGCATGTTGCCAATCACGTCGGCGGCTCTGGCCTCGTCGATTACTACGATTTCATCGCCGCGATCGAGGCGCCGGTCGTGATCGACCATATGGGGCGCATCGATATCGCCGAAGGCTTGAACGGCGGCGCGTTTCGGAGGCTGTTGCGTTTGCTCGACCGCGGCAATGTCTGGGTGAAGCTCTCCGGCAGCGACCGCATCACCAAGCACCCGCATTCTTACGAAGAAACCTTGCCGTTCTCGCGCGCGCTCGCCACCCATGCGCCCGAGCGCATCGTTTGGGGCACCGACTGGCCGCACCCGAACCACAAGCCGGGCGAGGTGCCCAACGACGGCCAACTCACCGATCTCATCGCCGAGATCGCGCCCGACGCGCGCACCCGCAAGCTCATGCTGGTCGATAATCCGACCAAGCTGTTTGGATTTTAAGCAAACGCCAGTCGAGCCTTTCAGCAAGGCGCGCTGATCAGCAGACGATTTTGCCGCAGGCGTCCGACGCATCGACGATCGCCTGCAGCCGGTAGCGGCCGGGATAACCGAGGATGGCGACGCCGTCGATGATGAAGGCGGGCGTGGCGGCGAGGCCGAGCGAATCGCCGAGCCGCACATGGGCTTTCATCGTCTCGGTGATCTCGTCGCTGTCGCCGAGTTTTGCGATCGCCTTGATGTCGATGCCGAGTCCGCGTGCGATTTCTAGCGCGCGCAGGCCGTCGGTGACGCCGCGCTGGGCGTAAACTTTGCGGTGGAAGGCGTAGAATTGCTGCGGCGTGCCAAGCTTCGCCACTGCGAGCTCGACCCGGCTTGCGGCGATCGACGGGATGCCGAGGACCGGGAACGGCACCAGCACGAGCTTGAGCTCTCGATCGAGATCGACCATGTCGGCGATATCGGAAGACGCGATCCGGCAATACGGGCAATTGAGATCGTAAAACTCGACCAGCGTCGTCTTGCCGCTCGGATTGCCGACCGTCACCACGCCGGGCAATTTGTCGATCGGTCCCAACAGCTTCACGGTGTGATTGGGCACCAGCTGGCCGTCGTCGCCGGTGAGCGGAATTTCCGCGATAGTCGCCATCGAGCGATCGCGGTCCTGCGCTATGGCGTGCCCTGCCAGCAACGCGGTGGCTATCCCGGCGGCGAGCACGATGGACTTGCGCATGGCGAACGTTGTTACTCCGCGACCACGCCCGCGGGTGCGGTCTCGAGGTTGAACGCGGCGGCGAACAAGGCGCGCGTATAGTCGCTTTTCGGATTGCGGAACAGCTCGGCGGCGTCGCCGGCCTCGACCACCTGGCCGTGCCGCATCACGATCAGCCGGCTCGACAGCGCGGCGACGACGCGCAGATCGTGCGAGATGAAGAGATAAGTCAGGTTGCGGCGCTTCTGCAGGTCGCGCAACAGATCGACCATTTGCGCCTGGATCAGCATGTCGAGCGCGCTGGTCGGCTCGTCGAGCACGATGAAGTGCGGTTCCAGCACCACGGCGCGGGCCACCGCGATGCGCTGGCGCTGGCCGCCGGAAAATTCGTGGGGAAAACGGAAGCGCAATTCGGGATCGAGGCCGACGTCGTTGAGGGCCTGGATGACGCGCTGATCGCGCTCGCGGTCGCTCATCTTCGGGTGATGGACTTTCAGTCCTTCCTTGATGATCTCGGCGACCGACATGCGCGGCGACAGCGAGCCATAAGGATCCTGGAACACGATCTGCATATCGCGGCGGTACGGCAGCATCTCCTTGAAGCGAAGATTTTGCAGCTCGTCGCCCATGAACACGATGGAACCTTCCGACGAGATCAGCCGCAAAATCGCGCGCCCGAGCGTCGACTTGCCGGAGCCGGATTCGCCGACGATGCCGAGCGTCTCGCCCTGGTGCAGTTTTATGCTGACGCCGTCGCAGGCTTTGACATGGCCGACCACCTTGCGCAGCACGCCGCGGGTGAGCGCGAACCAGACTTTGACGTGGTCGGCGTCGAGCACCACCGGCGCGTCGGGCTGCAGCGGCGCCGGATCGGGTTTTGGCTCGGCGGCGAGCAGCGCCTGGGTATAGGGATGCTCGGGCGCCGCGAAAACGCGCTCCACCGTGCCCGCTTCGACGATCTTGCCGTCCTTCATCACGCAGACGCGGTCGGCGAGCTTGCGCACGATGCCGAGGTCGTGGGTGATGAACAGAAGCGACATGCCGAGCCGCTGTTGGATGTCCTTCAGCAGCGCGATGATCTGGGCCTGCACCGTGACGTCGAGCGCCGTGGTCGGCTCGTCGGCGATCAGCAAATCCGGCTCGTTGGCGAGCGCCATGGCGATCATGACGCGCTGGCGCTGGCCGCCGGAGAGCTGGTGCGGATAGCTGTTGAGCCGCGACTGCGGATCGGGAATGCCGACCTGGGTCAAAACTTCAAGCGTGCGGGCGCGCGCCGCAGCGCCGGTGAGCCCGCGGTGCAGTAGCAATATCTCGCCGATCTGCTTCTCGATGGTGTGCAGCGGATTGAGCGAGGTCATCGGCTCCTGAAACACGATGGTGATGTCGTCGCCGCGCACCTGCCGGATGTCGCGCTCGCTCAACTGCAAGAGATCGCGTCCTTTGAAATCGATCTCGCCGGACGGATGCCGCGCCGCGGGATAAGGCAGGAGTTTTAGGATCGACAGCGCCGTGACCGATTTGCCGGAACCGGATTCCCCGACCAGCGCCAGGGTCTCGCCCTTGGCGATATCGAACGAGACATGATCGACCGCGAGCGTCTCCTGCCCGCCGCTGCCGCTGCGGCGGAAGGCGACGGAGAGATCGCGGACGGAAAGGAGCGGTTCGGTCATGCGTAAGTCTTTCGCGGATCGAACGCGTCGCGCACCGCCTCGCCGATGAAGATCAACAGCGACAGCATCAGCGCCACGGTGAAGAAGCCGGTCAGGCCGAGCCACGGCGCTTGCACGTTGGCCTTGCCTTGCGACAAGAGTTCGCCGAGCGAGGGCGAGCCCGGCGGCAGGCCGAAGCCGAGGAAGTCGAGCGCGGTCAAGGTCATCACCGACGACGACATGATGAACGGCAGAAATGTCATGGTCGCCACCATGGCGTTCGGCAGCAGGTGGCGGAACATGATCACGCGGTTGGACACGCCGAGCGCGCGCGCCGCCTGGATATATTCGAAATTGCGGCCGCGCAAAAACTCGGCGCGAACCAAGCCGACCAGGCGCACCCAGGAAAACAACAGCAGGATGCCGAGCAGCACGAAGAAGCCCGGCACCAGCACCGAGGAGATGATCAGCAACAGATAGAGCTCCGGCACCGACGTCCATATTTCGATGAAGCGCTGGAACAAGAGATCGGTCCAGCCGCCGAAATAGCCCTGCACCGCGCCGGCGGCGACGCCGATGACCGACGACACGATGGTCAGCACCAGGCCGAACAGCACCGACAGCCGGAAGCCGTAGATCAAGCGCGCCAGCACGTCGCGTCCCTGATCGTCGGTGCCGAGCCAGTTGTATTCCAGCGTGCCGCAGCGGCCGTAGCCGTTCTTGGCGGCGAAATCGCAATCCTTCTGGTTCAGCATCCAGGTCGGCTTCGACGGAAACGCCGACGGCGGATTGTCGTTGATGGTCTTGTAGGAGAACTGGATCGGCGTCCAGATCTCGATGGCGTGATGCTCGTCGAGGAAAGTCTGCAGGTGCGGATCGCGGTAATCGGCCGCGGTGCCGAGATCGTCGCCGAATTCGGTGTCCGGATAGGTGAAGATCACCGGAAAGTAATTCTTGCCGTCGTAGTGGATGAACAGCGGCTTGTCGTTGGCGATGAACTCGGCGAACAGCGTGACCACGAACAGCACCAGGAAGAACCACAACGACCAATAGCCGCGCCGGTTGGCCTTGAAATTGTACCAGCGCCGGATGTTGATCGGCGACAATTGGAAACGCTCGCGCGGCACGAGACCGAGCGGACCGGTCGGCTCGCTGTCGGGCTTCAAGGGCGGCCTCGGGGCGGCGGGATCGACCGGCCCTTCGATGTCTTCGATCAGGGTGGTCTTTTCGTCCACCTCAGACCTCCCGCGTCTCGAAATCGATGCGCGGATCGATCCAGGTATAGGTCAGGTCGGAAATCAGATTCACCACGAGGCCGACGAGAGCGAAAATGTAGAGATTGGCGAACACCACCGGATAGTCGCGGTTGAGCACGCTTTCGAAGCTCAATAGCCCGAGACCGTCCAGCGAGAATATGGTCTCGATCAACAGCGAGCCGGCAAAGAAGGCGCTGACGAAGGCGGCCGGAAAGCCGGCGATCACTAGCATCATGGCGTTGCGGAAAATATGGCCGTAGAGCACCTGGGTTTCGGAACAGCCCTTGGCGCGCGCGGTCAGCACATATTGCTTGCGCAATTCCTCGAGGAACGAGTTCTTGGTCAAGAGCGTCATGGTGGCGAAGGCGGCAAGCCCCATGGAGACGATCGGCAAGGTCAGGTGCCAAAAGTAATCCAGGATCTTGTGCCACAGTGGAAATTGCGCCCAGCCGTCCGACGTCAGCCCGCGCAACGGGAAAATCTGGAAAAATGAGCCGCCGGCGAACAGGATGATGAGCAGGATCGCGAACAGGAATCCCGGAATGGCGTAGCCGATGATGATGATGCCGGACGTCCAGGTGTCGAACGGCGAGCCGTCGCGCACCGCCTTGCGGATGCCGAGCGGGATCGAGATCAGGTAGCTCAACAGCGTCATCCAGATGCCGAGCGAGATCGAGACCGGCAGCTTCTCCTTGATGAGCTGGATCACGGTGACGTCGCGAAAATAGCTCTTGCCGAAATCGAAGCGCGCGTAGTTCCCGAGCATGATGAAAAAGCGCTCATAGGCCGGCTTGTCGAAGCCGAACTGCTTTTCCAGGCTCTTGATGAATTCCGGATCGAGCCCCTGGGCGCCGCGATATTTCGAATTGATGTCGCCCTGGGCGCCGGCCTGCATGCCGCGCGCGCCAAAATCGCCGCCGGAGGAGCCGGAAATGCGCGAGGTCGCCCCGGTATCGCTGCCGGAGAGCTGGGCGATGACGCGCTCCACCGGGCCGCCCGGCGCGAATTGCACCACGACGAACGACACCAGCATGATCCCGAAAATCGTGGGAATCATGAACAGAATGCGGCGGATGATGTATGCGGTCATTTTGATCCGGCCGATATTTGTACGGAACTACGGGCTCGCTCGCAAGAAGCGGGGCAGCGCGGCTCGCTACCCGGGTTTTACGTTTTTCGCTGTCTTGCCGGTGTCATACCACCAGGTTTCGGGAATGCCGCGGAAGTAGCGCGGCTGCGCGGTGGGGCGGCCGAAAACGTCCCAATAGGCGATCCAATGGGACGCCTTGTACCATTGCGGAATCCAGTAGCGCCCGGCGCGGACGACGCGGTCGAGCGCACGGCAGGCGGTGGTCAGCTCGGGCCGGGTCTGCGCGCCGATGATGGCGTCGATCAAGGCGTCGACCGCGGGTTCGGCGATGCCGGCGAGGTTGTTGGAACCTTTCAGCGCCGCGGCCTGCGAGGAAAAGAACGTGCGCAGCGAATCGCCCGGCGTCGCCGAAAAGCTGAAGCGGTCGACGGTGATGTCGAAGTCAAAACCGTCGCGGCGGGCGCGGTATTGCACCGGATCGACGATACGCACCGTGGCGTCGATGCCCAGCGTGCCGAGATTCTTGATGAACGGGCCATGGTGCGGCCTGAACGTGTCCTCGTCGATCAGGAATTCGATGGCGATGCGCTCGCCGTTCGGCAATACGCGCTTGCCGTCGGCAATGACGCAGCCGGCGTCGTTGAGAAGCTGCGCGGCTTTGCGCAGCTGCGCGCGATCCTGGCCGGAGCCGTCGGACACCGGCGGCAAATAGGGCTCGCCGAACACTTCGGCCGGCAGCTTGTCGCGGAACGGCGCCAGCAGGGCGATCTCCTCGGCGCCCGGCGGGCCTTTCGCCATCATGTCGGAATTCTGAAACACCGACACCGTCCGCTCGTAGGAGCCATACATGATCGTTTTGTTGGTCCATTCGAAATCGAAGGCGTTGATGAGCGCCTCGCGCAGCCGCGGGTCGGCAAATTTTTGCCGCCGCGTATTGATGAACCAGCCCTGCGCGCCCGACGGCGTATCGTCGGGCAGCACGTCGCGCTTGACCCTGCCATCCTTGAAGGCGGGGAAATCGTAGCGCGTCGCCCAGGTGCGCGAGGTGAATTCCTCACGGAACAGATAATTGCCGGCGGTAAAGCCTTCGAAGCCGACGTCGCGGTCGCGATAATATTCGAAACGCACGGTGTCGAAATTGTTCTGGCCGCGCGCCACCGGCAGATCGGCGCCCCACCAATCCTTGACGCGCTGATATTCGATGTTGCGGCCCGGCTCGAAGCGGCCGACCTTGTAGGCGCCGGAGCCGAGCGGCACGTCGAGTGTCGATTCATCGAACGGCTTAGTGGCATAATAGGCGCGCGAAAAAATCGGCAAGCCGGCGACGAACAGCGGCACGTCGCGGGCGCGCTTCGGCGCGAAGCTCACGGTCACGCTGGCGTCGTCGTCGGCCTTGGCGCCGGTAAAATCGCGCAGCGACTGGCTGATCAGCGGATGGCCTTTCTCTTTCAAGATATTGAGCGAGAAGGCGACGTCGTGGGCGGTCAGCCGCGAGCCGTCGTGGAATTTCGCCTGCGGGCGGATGAAGAATTGATAGGTGAGGCCGTCGGCGGAGCGGCGCACTTTCCCGGCGGCAAGGCCGTACATGGCGTCCGGCTCGTCGCCACTGCGCACCATCAGCGTGGCGAAGGTCAGCTCCATGCCCTGCGCCGCGTCGCCTCTAAGAATGTAGCTGTTGAGCGAATTGAAGGTGAGGAAATTCTGGTTGAACTGCCGGTCCGGCCCGATCTGCGAAAAGCTGCCGCCTTTTGGGGCGTTCGGATCGACATAGCGAAAGTGCTGGAAGTCGGCCGGGTAGGCGAGATCGCCGAAAGCGGAAAGGCCGTGCGCCTCGATCAAGTCGTCGGCGCGGGCGCGCGACGGAGCAGAGGGAAGCGCCAAAAATCCCGTCGCCGAGCCGGCGGCGAGCGCAAGCACGCGCCGGCGGGTGGGGCGCGCGGCAAAAATCACGAACGCGATCCCGTCTTGGCCGCTTTGTCGGCGTCCCACCACCACACCGTCGGGAACGCGGATGCCGCGTATTTCGGCAACGGATCGGGATAGCCGAAGCGGTCCCAGCGGGCGCTGCGCTCGTAGGGGTAAGTCCATTGCGGCACGACGTAATGGTTCCACAGCAGCACGCGGTCGAGCGCGTGGGTGGCGGCGACCAGATCATCGCGGCTCTTGGCGAAAATGACCGCGTCGATCATGGCGTCGACCGCCGGGTTCTTGATGCCGATCCAGTTGAGCGAGCCCGCCTGGTCGGCGGCCTGCGAACCCCAATAGCCACGCTGCTCGTTGCCCGGCGACAGCGACTCGCCGCGCGTCATGATGACGATGTCGAAATCCCAGCTGCGCAGCCGGTTTTCGTACTGCGTGTCGTCCACCGTGCGCACCGACACACCGATGCCCAGTCGCTCGAGTGACGGCTTATAGAACAGGAATATGCGCTCCGAGCTCGGCTCCTCGGCGAGCAGCTCCACTCTGAAGAGCTCGCCGGTCTTGCTGTCGACGAGCTGCTGATTGCGGACTTCGTATCCGGCTTCCTTGAGGAGCCGCAGCGCCTCGCGCAGATTGTTGCGCACCGCCTCGGGGTTGCCGCCGACCGGGTTGGCGTAGGACGTGGTGAACACCTCCGGCGGAACCTTGTCGCGCACGGTTTCGAGAATTTCCAGCTCGCGGCCGGCGGGCAGGCCGGTTGAGGCGAGCTCGGTCCCCGCGAAATAGCTGTCGACGCGCTTGTATTGCCCGTAGAAGATCTGCTTGTTCATCTCCTCGAAATCAAACGCGTAATTGAAGGCGCGGCGCAGGCGCGGATCGGCAAACTTGGGGCGGCGAATATTGAAGGCGAAGGCCTGCATCACGCCGCGCGAGTTGATTGGAAATTCCTTGAGCAGCACGCGTTTGTCTGTGACCGCGGGAAAGTCGTAAGCGGTGGCCCAATTCTTGGCACCGTTCTCAACTCGCCAATCCACCGCATCGGCCTTGAAGGCTTCGAGCGCCACCGTAGTGTCGCGAAAATAGTCGAAGCGCAGCTCGTCGAAATTGTTGACGCCGACACTGACAGCGAGCTTCTTGCCCCAATAATCGTTGACGCGCTCGTAGACGATGGTGCGGCCGGCGGTGAAATCCTTGATGCGATAGGCGCTCGATCCGAGCGGCGGTTCGAGCGTGTTGGATGCGACGTCGCGTTTCTTGCCGTTCTTGTCGGTGCCCTCCCACCAGTGTTTGGGCAGCACCATGATCTCGCCGACGATCTGCGGCAATTCGCGGTTGCCAGGGCCGTCGAAGGTGAAAGTGACCTCCCGCTCGCCGGTTTTCTCGACCTTGACCACGTGGCGATAATAGGCGGCGAGCTGCGGGCTGTTCTTCTTGGACGCATCGAACGAGAAAATCACGTCCTCGGGCGTCACCGGCATGCCGTCATGCCATTTCGCTTCCGCCCGCAGCCGGTACGAGACCGAAGAGAAATCGTCCGGATAGCTGACCGCTTCGGCGAGAAGCCCATAGGCGCCGGTGACTTCATCGAGCGCGAAGGCCAGTAGGGTGTCGTAGATCAGCCCGACACCGGCGGCGAGCGTGCCTTTGATGCCGGCGACGACGATGTTCAGATTGTCGAACGTGCCGATGGCGATCTGCCGCGCCGTGCCGCCTTTCGGCGCGTTGGCGTTGACGTAGTCGAATTGCTTAAAACCTTCCGGATATTTCAGGTCGCCGAACAGCGACAGGCCGTGGCGCCATTTTTTGTCCTGATTCCTGTCTTGCGCCTGCGCGGCGGTCAGCCAGGCCGGCAGCGGCAATCCCCGTGCGGCCAGGGCGAGCACGGCGGATTTGACTAAGGATCGGCGATTCACTTGGCGATTCACTTGGCGCTCCAATCAGATGCAAAAGCGGCAATCGATGTCGGTGATTATGTGCTTTTGAATTGCGGCGCCAGCGTGCCGGCCTGCGCCGCGACGAAATGCGCTTCACATTCCCGTGCGGGTGGCCACGGCTAACACGTGTCGGACGCCGGCATCAGTATCGACCGGTGTCGTCCACGCCCGCCGTTCGGGCTTCCAGGCGATGCGGGCAGCCGCTAACATCACGCGCCATTCGCGGTTCATCCGGGGAATCTGCAGTGAGGCAACCCCCATCCGCTCTGTGGAGGAAGCGACAGCGTAAGCCTGCTGTCGCGGTGCTGGCGCTGGCGTTCTGGGGCCATGCCGCTGGCGCTGCGGTTGCTGGATCGCCGGCGCCGCCGGCGCCGATTCACGACCAAACCGAGGATTATTTCGGGACCACGGTCCACGACCCTTACCGCTGGATGGAACAGGGAGGGGACGATTTTACCCTCTGGTTGCACCGCCAGGGTGAATTCACCCGCAACGTACTCGACAGCATTCCCGGCCGGCGCGAACTGCTCGAGCAGTTGCGGGTGCTGGACCGAGCCTCCGATCAGATCGGTTCTGCGCGGCATTGCAACGGACGCTGGCTCTACAGCAAGACGCTCGCGGGCGCCGACGTCGCCATGCTCTATGTGCGCGACGGCAACGGGACCGAGCGCACGCTGGTCGATCCGAAACGCTTCGACCGCGGCACCGCCCACGCCCAGATCACCGAGTGGGTGCCATCGTGGGACTGTGCGCACGTCGCCTATGGCATAGCGCTCGCCGGCGCCGAGATCGGCATGTTGCGCATTGTCGACGTGGATCGAGGGGAGGATCTGCCGGACATCATCGACAAGACCTATTACGCGATTCCGAGTTGGCTACCCGATGGCTCGGGCTTCTTCTATCGGCGGCTGGCTGAGGTGACGGGATCGCGCCACGACGTGTCACATATGCGCGTCTATCTCCATAAGATCGGCGCCGATCCGGACAGCGAACTGCCGCTCGCTGGGACCGATGTCGCGGCGTCCGTCGTAATTCCTCTCGGACAATTGCCATGGCTCGTCGCTGGGCCGGACAGCCCTTTCGTCATCTTGGCGATGCGTGCTGCGGGCGGCGATGTCGTGCTCTACGCGGCGCGCCTCGACGCGTTGGCCGGAACTCACACGCCGTGGCGGGCGATCAGCAGCTTGGCGGATCACGTCCGCGCCTTTGCTCTGCATGGCGGCGAAATCTACCTTGCGGTTGCGCGCGATGCGCCGCGTAACAAGGTGCTCAAGTTGTCGCTGTCCCAGCCCGACATGGCGCATGCCGTCACGATCGTCCCCGAAGGTCGCGGTGCCATCGAGAATATCGATGCCGCCGCCGATGCGCTCTACATCGAGGAGGTCGAGGGCGGTCCGCGCCGGGTCCTTCGCTTGCCTTGGAGCGGCGCCGAACCGGCGCCGGTGCCGCTGCCGCCCGGCCGGGACTTCACGAATGTCGGGTATCAGGTGCTAGCGTCCGTTCCCGGCGCCGCGCTCTCTGCCGGATCATGGACCGCGAGCCCGGTCGTGTTGCAATTCGATACAGCCACCGGCAAGACCATCGACAGCTTGCTGCAAGCTCCGGTGCCGGTGGATTTTTCCGATATCGAAGCGCGCGAGGTCACGGTCGCGGCCAAGGACGGCACGGAAATTCCACTTTCAATCCTGGCAAAGCGTGGGCTCGTGCTCGACCACAGTCATCCGACCTTGCTCGAAGGCTATGGCGCCTATGGCAGCGTCCGCGCGCCGTATTTCGACCGCCTGCGCCGGGCGTGGTTCGATCGCGGCGGCATCTTTGCCGTAGCCCATGTGCGAGGCGGTGGTGAATTCGGCGAGCCGTGGCATCAGGCCGGTATGCTCGCCAACAAGACTAACACCGTTACCGACTTCATCACCTGCGCCCAATATCTGATCGACAAGGGCTATACCTCGTCGCGGCGGCTTGCCGCGACCGGCGGCAGCGCCGGCGGCATCCTGGTCGGCGGCGCCATCACCGCCCGGCCGGATTTGTTCGCCGCCGTGCTGATCACGGCCGGCATGAACAACGCGTTGCGCTTCGAGCAGATACCGATCGGCCCGTTCAACACGCCCGAATTCGGTTCGGTCGCAACAGCGGAGGGCTTCAAGATGCTGATGGCGGTCGATGCGTATCAGCATGTGAGGAGCGGCGTTCGCTATCCCGCCGTGATGCTGTCGACCGGCCTCAACGATGCGCGGGTGTCACCCTGGCAGTCGGGCAAGATGGCGGCGCGCCTACAGGCGGCAACCGCCAGCGGCAGGCCCGTTCTGCTGCGTGTCGACGCCGAGAGCGGCCATCTCGGCGGAAACCGCGCGCAAGGCGAACAGCTGCGCGCCGATCAATACGCGTTTCTGCTCTGGCAAATGGGCGTTCGCGGCTTCCAGCCGCAGCCGTCCCATTAGAGCATGATCCCGAAAAGTGGATACCGGTTTTCGGATAAGATCATGCTCAAACAAAAGAGCATGATCCCGAAAAGTGGATACCGGTTTTCGGATAAGATCATGCTCAAACAAAAGAGCATGATCCCGAAAAGTGGATACCGGTTTTCGGATAAGATCATGGTCAAACAAAGATTCTAGACTATGATCCGATTCAATTGAATTGGATCATAGTCTAGGCCTATTTGGCCGCCGGCGCCGCGTCGGCCGCCTTCGGCAGCGGCTGCGGGCTGTCGGAATTGGAGTTCAGATAGGCGATGATGTCGGCGCGCTGCTTCTCGCTCGGCACGCCGCCGAACGTCATCAGCGTGCCCGGCACATCCTTGCGCGGGTTGGCCAGCCACGGATTGAGCGTGTCGAACGTCCAGCTGCCGCCCTTGGCCTTCAGTGCCGCCGAATAATTGAAGCCGGCTTCCGACGCCACGGCCCGGCCGACGATGCCGTAGAGGTCGGGGCCGACCTTAGGGCCCTGGCCCTTCGCCATATTGTGGCAGGTCAGGCAGACCTTTGCGCTCTGCTCGCCCTGCTGCGGCGAGGCGCTGGCAAGGAGCTGCGCGATCGGTACTTCCTTCGGCGCCGCGGCGCCGACGCCCGCCGCAGGCTGCTCTTCCTTCACGGCGATCTCGTAGCCGGGCTTGGCCGGGACCGCCGGCGTGAAGATGGCGCCGGAGGCGATATGCACGGCAAGCAACAACAGGCAGGTTCCCAGCACGGCACCGAGAATTTTGTTTATTTCGAACGAATCCATCGCTGAAGGGCTCCGCGGGGGAGAGGTGGGCGGTGCACAAATAGCCGGTTTGCGGCGCAGCTTGCAACCCGTATAACCACCGCGGGCTCATCCAAATGGCCGATATCCTCATTCTGATCCCCGCCCGCATGGCCTCGACCAGATTGCCGGGCAAGCCGCTCGCCGAAATCGCCGGAGAGCCGATGATTGTGCACGTCCTGCGCCGGGCGCAGGCCGCAGGCATCGGCCCGGTTGTGGTCGCGACCGACTCGGCCGAAATCGCCGCGGCGGTGGATAAGTCGGGCGGCCGCGCGGTCATGACCCGAGCCGATCATCTGTCCGGCTCCGACAGGATTTTCGAGGCGCTCGGCAAGGTCGATCCCGGCGGTAGCGCTAAGATCGTCGTCAACGTGCAGGGCGACCTGCCGACGCTGAAACCCGCCGATATCGCCGCCTCGCTCACGCCGCTCGCCGACGCCGCCGTGGATATCGCGACGCTCGCCGCCGAGATCACCAAGCTCGGCGAGCGCAGCAATCCCAATGTGGTCAAGGTCGTCGGCACGCCGGCCGGCCCTGGACGGCTGCGCGCGCTCTATTTTACCCGCGCCACGGCGCCGGCGGGTGACGGGCCGCTCTATCACCATATCGGGCTTTATGCTTACCGGCGCTCGGCGCTGGAGCGCTTCGTGAAATTGCCGCCGTCGACGCTCGAGCAGCGCGAAAAACTCGAACAGTTGCGCGCGCTGGAAGCCGGCATGCGCATCGACGTGGCCATCATCGACACCGTGCCGCTCGGCGTCGACACGCCCGAGGATTTGGAAACCGCGCGCGCCATGCTAACCAGCCCACCATGAGCAAGCGAAAAAAAATCTCATTCCAGGGCGAGCCGGGCGCCAATTCGCACATCGCCTGCAACGAAGCCTATTCGGGCTACGAGCCGTTGCCGTGCCCGACGTTCGAGGATGCCTTCGCCGCGGTGCGCACCGGCCGTGCCGCGCTGGCGATGATCCCGATCGACAATTCGGTGGCCGGCCGCGTCGCCGACATCCATCACCTGATGCCGGAGTCCGGCCTGCACATCGTCGGCGAATATTTCCTGCCGTTGCAGCATCAGTTGATGGCGCCGCGTGGCGCGACGCTCAAATCCATCAAGAAGGTCGAGAGCCACGTCCACGCGCTCGGCCAATGCCGCAACATCATCCGCAAGCTCGGTATCAAGGCCGTGGTCGCCGCCGACACCGCGGGCGCCGCACGCGAAGTGGCCGAGGCCGGCGATATTTCGCGCGCGGCTTTGGCGACGACGCTAGCGGCGAAAATCTACGGCCTGCAAATCCTCAAGAAGAATGTCGCCGACGCCAAGCACAACACCACCCGCTTCGTCGTGCTGGCGAAGAAGCCGAAATGGCCGAGCCGTGCGCAAAAACGCGTGGTGACGACGTTTGTCTTCCAGGTGCGCAACATCCCGGCCGCGCTCTACAAAGCGCTCGGCGGTTTTGCCACCAACGGCATCAACATGACCAAGCTCGAGAGCTACATGGTCGGCGGCAGTTTTTCCGCCACCCAATTCTACGCCGACGTGCAGGGTCATCCGAAGGATCGGGCGCTCCAACTGGCGCTCGAAGAGCTTGAATTCGTCTCGCAGCCGAAGACACTGAAAATTCTCGGTGTCTATCCCGCGCATCGATTCCGCGAGACCATCAAATAGGAACTTTGGCGATGAGCAACGACGAAGCAGCAAAAGTCCGGCGCACGCTGCAAATGCGGTTCACCCTGCCGAGCGGGGATTCAGCTCATTTCATCGCCATGATCAAGGCCGCCGCGCCGTTCTATCAGATGTTCGGCAATGCCCAGGTCCGCCTCCTGCAGAACGTCGACGACCCGGCCAAGCTCATTCAGGAAATCGAATACGAGGCGCACGAAGACTGGGAGCTCAACCGGCAACGCATCGCCGGCGACATTCGGATGCAGACGTTCCTGCAGACCTGGCGGGTGATGTTCCCCGGCGCGCTGGAGATTGACGTTTTTCAGGAAGTCTGAAGTAGCAATCGGCGGGCCTACGGCACTTCACCCTCCCCTGGAGGGGGAGGGTCGGCCGCCGCAGGCGGGCGGGGTGGGGTGCTCGGCACCGCCGCTAGCGCGAGCGCCCGTCTGCGCTGTCACCCCACCCGCCGCGCTTCGCGCGTCGACCTCCCCCTCCAGGGGAGGTGGGGAAATTTCGTCGCCGCCGTCGTCAAACAAGAACGCTTGCTGCGGCAACGAATCTTTGTGAGTGAAAATCGTTTTGTGCCGTTTGGCCCTGGGCGGCGCCGCAAATTCAATGGCTCGCATACAAGAAATGCCCGGTTTTCCGACGCTTACGGGAGAGCCTCGGTGCAATTTCGTTGCTGCTTGACTCGTCTCCGCCATCCGCTAACAGGCGCTCCATCCTGCTCACGTAAGGGACGTCAACCGGTGACGCCGACTGATGGAGTGGGTGCGGTTCCTGCGGGCGGCGGCTCGTCACTGCCGCTCTCGGGCGGTCCGGGCATCGACCCCGCCGGCATTACGAC